>JAESGO010000003.1_pt1 | contig 823806 bp, 757 predicted proteins | sample 9269701 | NCBI WGS metagenome assembly JAESGO01 (sample SAMN15720690, study PRJNA650881) | algae metagenome | isolation source: Hormoscilla sp. CMT-3BRIN-NPC48 and co-occurring heterotrophs from... | place: USA: Clark Mountains Wilderness, California | collected 2010-04-18
ACACAGCCCCTGATCGCACACGCGACAGGGGCTTTTTGCTGTTCAGCCCACAGAGCGAAGGTTCAAATCCTGTCCCCGCAACCAAACACACAGCCCCTGACGGCACCCGCCGCAGGGGCTTTTTGCTTGTCTGGACCCCTGTTCCAAGGAGCACAGGACCAGAATGCGCGCGAGAACGCCGTCAAAGGCGCGCGACCACACCGCCCTCCTCGCACGGCGTGAGGCGGAAGACCACAGCGCGAGGACACAGGCGAGATCGCCATCAAGGACAGCCTCAAACACCGTCCGCCGTCCGGAGACACCCACACGCTCCGGCAAAAGCCGCAAGCGCCCGCCGCCGTCCGGAACTCCTGGGACACCCGAAAGGCACACAGACGCACCCGCTCGAGCCGAACAACCAACAGATCGCAAACACCCCGAATGGCTGGCGGGAAACTGGTGGAGCAGGGCGCAGGAGCGGACATCGTCTCGACATTCGCCACTCCGCTCGGGGTCGCTACCTGGATCCCGCCCTCAAGGCGCGATCCGCTCGGCGGATGGCAACGAGCGGCCGGGCTAACGACGTGAGCCTTGGATCCCGGCCGTCAGCGCCAGACGCCATCGACGACATCGAAGCTACCCCGTCGCAGATCGGCGGCATCCTTCAGGATGTGCTTTGCGATCTTGTTCGACGAGGTGCGCGGAAAAGCATCCACGAAGGCGATGAAACGGGGCACCTTGAAGGGCGCCAGGTTCCGGCGGCAATGATCGAGCAGCATTTCAGGGGTGAAGTCCTCCCGCGCCACCCCAGGCTTCAGCTGTACGTAGATCTTCACCTCTTCGCCGCGGGTCGCATCGGGCACGCCCAGTGCCGCCGCGTCTTCGACCAAAGGGAGCTTTGCGACCACGGATTCGACCTCTCGGGCCGCGATGTTCTCGCCGGATCGGCGGATCATGTCCTTCATGCGGCCGACGATGTGAAACCAGCCGTCCTCGTCGCGCCGGAAGAGATCGCCCGTATGGAACCACTCGCCGCGAATGGCGTCGGCGCTCGCTTCCGGCTTGCCCCAATAGCCTTTGAGGATGGAGCGGCCCGCAATGGCCAGCTCGCCAACCTCTCCGGGCGCGACCGCGCGGCCGTCGGCGCCGATGATCTCAGCCCTGCGCCAGGGTGCGGGGATGCCGCAGGTGGTCGACCCGACAAGCTCCGCCGCATCGAAGGGCACGGCGAGGCCGGCACCGATCTCAGTCATGCCGAAGATGTCCCGGCCGATCGCGTGAGGGAAGCGCTCCGCGAACACGCGCTGCGATTCAGGTCGCCATCCGGGCAGAAAGGCTTGCTTCAGATGCGGCGCGCCCCCCGCATCGGGCTGCTTGATGGCCAGTTCCGGGAACTGGCACCACTCGATGCCGAACTCCTTCAGCCACCCCGCATAGCGGGTGGCGGACGGGCGTCTCGCGACATAGACGGCGCCGCCCTGCCAGAGCGCCTTGAGCAGGTGCCACTGGGGATCCATGTAGAAGAACGGCTGGGCTGAGAGCAGGCGCGCCGCGCCCTCCCGATCGATTGCCAAAGCGGAACGCGACAGCACGAGCCAGTAATCGTGCGTGAGCATGCATCCCTTCGGGAAACCCGTGGTCCCCGAGGTGTATTGCACGTTGAGGAGGTCGTCCCGCCGCACGGGCTCGCCCGGCGTGAAACCGGACGCGCCGCGGGCTTCGAGATCGTCGAACTGGCGGGTGCGGCCGCCGCCCGCGCCGCCGACCACCACGATGCGCTCCTCCGCGAGGGCTGGCAGGTCATCCGTGAGAGCCGCGAAAGTGGGCAGGCAGGCGACATCGATCACCAGCGCGCCGGCGCCCGAATCCTCAAGCACATAGGCGAGTTCGCGCGCCGTATAGAATGGGTTGATCGGAACCATGACGGCGCCGAGGCGCCCGAGGGCGATCCAGGTGAGGGGGAACTCGACACGGTTGGAGAGCATGACGCCGACGCGCATGCCCTTTGCGACGCCGATCGCGCGCAGCCCATTGGCGATACGGCAGGTGCGTTCGGCGAGCGCCGCATAGGTGAGGGCAACGCCGTCCTCGAAGAACACCACGGCCGTGCGTTCCGCGAACCGCTGCGCTGAAGCATCGACGAGATCCGGCACCGTCTCTGGCAGGATGCAGCGCTTGACCGTCGCGCAGCGTTCCGCCCAAAGCTGCCGGTCATGCCGGCCAAAACGCTCGCCCATGGTCGACCTCTCCTGTGAACGAGACCCGCGCCCTAGCCTCGCCCGGCGGTGCGCCGGGTGAGGAAATCCGGCACGATGCCGTCCGTGGATCCGCCCAGGCGTTGGAGGCGGAACAGGTTGCTGGCGTAGAAGATGGCATCCTCCCGGGTCAGATCGTTGCAGCGCTGGAAAGCCTCCATCTCCACGCGCACGGCGACCGGCGGGTGGGAGGAGATCGTCTCGGCCACGCGCTGCGCCGTGCTCATGAGCGCCTCGGGGGCGACCACCCGGTTGATGAGATGCATGCGGCGGGCCTCCTCCGCGTCGACCTTCTCGCCGGTCATCAGCAGCCACAAGGCCTCGCTCGACGGCAGAAGCCGCCCGAGCCGCACCATGCCGCCGGCGCCGCCCATGCCGTAGGCGATCTCCGGGAAGCCGAACACGGCACGATCCGAGGCGATCCGCAGGTCGCTGAGGGCCAGGAGGTAAATGAGGCCCTGTCCGAGGCAGTAATGATCGACGGCCGCCACGATGGGTTTATAGCGGCGCAGGAGCATGATCTCGTGCTCCCAGCCGGGTCGGCCCGGCTGCCCGTCCTGCTCGTGCATGTGCGGGAAGAGATGAGCCTCCATCTCCTCGCGCTTCGAGCGGGCGGGCAGAGGGGTCTTGATGTCGTCTCCGGCGCAAAAGGAGCGACCCTCCGCACCGGCGATGATCCCGACGCGGATCTCCGGGTCGGCGATGAAGTCGAGCAGGTTCTGGTACAGCTCCTTGTGCATCGCCGGGGTGAGGACGTTCACCTTGCCGTTGTCGATGGTGAACGTGGCGATGGAGCCTTGTTTTTCGTAATGGATCGGCAAGCCGTGCCTCCGGTGGGACATCAGGGGTTGGCGCGAGCGGGCCGACGCAGGAACTCCGCGAGCGTCAGGCCGGCGACGGACAGGATGATGAGCACCGCCGCGGCAGCGTTCACGACAGGGTTGAACTGGAGCCGCAGATCGGCCCAGATCAGCATCGGCAACGTCGACTTCGCGCCCATGACGAACAGGGACGCCGCGAGCTCGTCGAAGGAGACAAAGAAGGCGAAGAGGAAGGCCGCCACGAGAGGCCCCTTGAGGGCCGGGAGCGTGACCGCCGTAAAGGCGCGGATCGGCCCGGCGCCGCAGATTCGCGCCGCGCGTTCCAGGGTCTCGTCCGTCTGCGCGAGTCCAGCCCCGATGATGAGGAGCGCGTAGGGCAGGCCGAGGACCGCATGGAGGGCCACGAGGCCCGCTTCGCTCTCGATGAGCCTGAGGCGGGCGAACAGGATGTAGGCGCCGAGCCCGAAGACGATGCCGGGCACGATCAGCGGGGCCACCATGATGCCCTCGAGCCAGCCGCGCGCCCGCCGCAGATGACGGGCGAGCGCCACGGCCGCAAGGAGGCCGGTTCCGGTGGCGAGCACGGCCGCCGCGAGCGCGACTCGCGCGGAGAGGAGCGTCGCCTGAACCCACCGCTCCTCGGTGACGAAGGCATGGAGCCAGCGCAGGGTGAACCCGCGCGGAGGAAACAGGATCGTCTCCGTCTCTCCGACCGCCAAGGGCAGGACGACCAGCACCGGAAAGAACAGGAAGGCGATGACGAGCCAGAACGCCACCGACAAGGTCCGGGACGGCGCGGCGTTCATGGGGCAACCCTTCCGGTCGACCCGGCGCCCCGCCCGACGACGAGACGGGTGAGCGGAATGAGCACGAGCGTCGCAAGGAGCAGCAGCAGGGCGAGAGCCGCCGCGAAGCCCCAATTCACGGTGTCGCCGATCTGGGTGACGATCAGGTTGCCCAGCATCTGGTTGCGCGGGCCCCCGAGCAGCAGGGGCGTCACGAAGAACCCCATCGCGAGGATCAGGACGAGCACCGCGCCCGCCATGACGCCAGGGGCGGAGAGCGGCAGGAAGACGCGAAGGAACGCGGTGAGCGGGGTGGCCCCGTGGGCGCGGGCTGCGCGGGTCAGGTTCGGGTCGATCGCCAGCATCACATTGAGGCAGGTCAGGATCATGAACGGCAGCAGGATCTGCACCATGGCGAGGGCGACCGCGCCCGTGGTGAACAGGAGTTGCACGGGCGCGTCGGTGAGGCCGGTCCATTGCAGGAAGCCGTTCACCGGGCCCTGGCGGCCGAGCACCGCCATCCAGGCGAAGCTGCGCACGAGAATGCTCATCCAGAAGGGGACGAGGACGAGAAAGAGAAGGCGCTGCCGGGTGCGTTCCGGCTGCTGGGCAAGGTAGTAGGCGACCGGATAGCCGACGAGGAGGCATGCGAGCGTCGCGATGAGCGAGATCTCGACCGTGCGCCACAGGACGCGTCCATAGACCGGTTCCGCCACCGCCCGATGGAGATGGGTGAGGGTGAAGCCGTCACCGCCCCAGACGGCGGTGACGAAGACCTGAGCGGCCGGGACCACGAAGAAGAGGACGATCAGAACCAGGGCCGGGGCGACGAGCAGGAGGCCGGGTTGCCCCACGCTCCTCCTGTTGCCGCGGCGGCGGGAGGCCGGCACGCCGGTGCCAGCCTCGTCATCCTGAGCCATGGTTGCAGCCACTGCCCGGCCCCCGACGGTTACTGGAGCAGCCACTTGGCCCAGCGTTCCTGCATGGCTTCCAGCCGCTCCGACCAGAAGCCCCCATCGAAGGTGAACTGGGCCTTCACATTGTCAGGGTGGGTCGGCATGGCGCGACCGAGATCCTCGGGCAGGTGCTTGAGCGTGCGGGGGTCGAGATTGGGGTACTTGATCTTCTTCGTGAACTCCGCGTCGCGCTCCGGGTCGAGATAGGTGGCCTTCAGATACTCGTAGGCATTCGCCACATTCTTCGCGCCCTTTGGAATGACCACGTACTGCACGTTCAGCGAGCCGCCGTTCCACATCATCTCGACCGGAACCTTGTCGGCCTGGAGGGCGCTCACCCGCCCGTTGAACGTGGTGGCGTAGTTCACCTCGCCGCTGGCGAGAAGCTGGATCGGCTGGGCGGCTCCCTTCCACCAGGTGGTGACATGCGGCTTGATGGCATCGAGCTTGCGAAAGGCCCGGTCGACGCCGTCCGCCGTGGCCAACACCTTGTAGAGATCGCCCGGCGGCACCCCGTCCGCCAGCAGGGCGAATTCAAGGTTGCGAACCGGCGTGTCCTGCAAGGAGCGCGGCCCCGGGAAGGTCTTCACATCCCAAAAATCGGCCCAACTCGCCATCGTCTTGCCGGCCGGCAGCTTGTCGGTCCGGAAGGCCAGAACCGTCGAATAGACGGCACTCGCCACGCCGTGGGTCGCGCGCGCCGAAGCGGGCTGCTCGTTCTTCGGATCGAGCTTCGACCAGTCGAGGGGCTCAAGCCAGCCGTTCTTCACCATCACCGGATAGGTTTCCGGCGTCGCCTCGGTGAGGTCCCACTCGATATTGCCCGTCTGCTGCATGGCCTTCATGCGGGCAAGATAATTGTCGGCTGCGACCGCCCTGACCTTGATGCCGGTCTTGGCCGTGAAAGGCGTCTCGAACACGTCCTTCGTGACCTGCGCGAGCACGCCGCCCGCGCCGGCCACCACGACTTCCTGGGCTCTGGCGGACGCGGCGGTCAGTCCTACGACACCCGCTGCCGCAGCGATGAGATACTTGATCGTCTTCATGGGTCCCCTCCGTTCGTCTGGCCGCCCTCTTTGTGGCGGTCGGTTCGGCACAGAAATTCATCAAGGCGTTCCGGTCACGTCATCCCTGACCAGAACGGCGTCCGCAGTCTTGAAGGCGCACGTGACCGGGTCTCCCCGTTCGAGGATCACGCCTCCGCGCCGCGGCTCGATCATCAAAACCGGTTGTCCGGAGCCGGTGCGCGCCAGATAGCGGAAGCTGTCGCCGAAGAAGGCGGCCTCCTGGACGACGGCGTCGAGCGCGCGCTCGCCCGGAGCGAGCCTCTCCCCGGGCGCGAGGCGCCGCATCTTTTCGGGGCGGAGGCAGATGCTGGTGCTCTGCCCTACAGCGGCGCCAAGGTCGACGCCGACTGGCGTGAAGGGCTCGGCCAGGTCGTCGAGCACGACGTCGCCCCGTCCGGCGGGTCTCGCCGGCAGGAGAGTGGCTTGTCCGATGAAGGTGGCCACGAAACGGGTGCGCGGCCTGTCGTAGATCTCTGCGGGTGTTCCGATCTGGACGATGCGTCCGCCGTTGAGCACGGCGATGCGGTCGGACAGGGACATCGCCTCGCCCTGGTCATGCGTCACGTAGACGACGGTCGCGCCGATGGCGCGGCGCAGGCGCCCGATCTCGAACTGCATCTGCTCGCGCAGTTTCAGATCGAGGGCCGCCAACGGCTCGTCCATCAGCAGAAGGCGGGGCTTCGCCGCGATGGCACGGGCAAAGGCGATTCGCTGCTGCTGGCCGCCGGAGAGCTGACGTGGGTAGCGCTGGCCGAGATTCTCGAGTTGGACCAGCCGGAGGGCCGCCGCCACATTCTCGGCCTCCCGGCGACGGTCATGGCCCCGCGTGCGGAGCGGAAAGGCCACGTTCTCCGCCACCGTCATGTGTGGAAAGAGCGAGTAGCTCTGGAACACCATGCCGAGGTGCCGCCGCTCCGGTGGTTCGCCGGTCACATCGCGGCCATCGAACCGGATCGCGCCCGCATCCGGGGCGACGAAACCGGCGATGAGGTTCAGCACCGTGGTCTTGCCGGAGCCCGAGGGGCCCAGCAGCGTCAGGAACTCACCGGGCGCGATGTCGAGGGAGACGTAATCGACTGCGGCGAAGGAACCCCAATGCTTCGCGAGGCCGTCGAGCGAGACCGCGACACCGGCGCTCGCCGATGGTGCTTGAGACGGCTCCGACGTTCTCCACGACAGCATGGGCGACCTCCGCTGGACGAAAAGTGACACTAACGTCATTTTTGTGCAAGGGCCATTTTTCAGGTACAAGCCGGAATGCTCGCTGTGCCGCCTCCGTCATCCACCACCGGCCCGTTCCGATTTCTCGACGTGCTGCGCGCCGAAGCCAAGTCATCCGAGGGATTGCGTAAGACCGAGCGGACCCGGGCCCGGCTGCGCCTGGCGGCGCTCGAGGTGCTGGAGCGAGAGGGTTGGCATGCGCTTTCGGTGGAGCGGATCACGGACGCGCTCGGCCTCGCGCGGGGCACGTTCTACCGGTATTATTCCGACCGGGACGCGATCGTGCTCGACGTCGTCTCGGCCTTCGAGGAAGCCCTGGTCACCCATGCGCCGAAAGCCAGGCGCGCCGCAGACGTCTACGCGCGGATCATCACGTTCAACACCTATTATGTGGAGGTCTTCCGCCTCAACGCGGACCTGTTCCGGGCGATCCTGCAACTGCGCCACAGCGCGCCGGCGTTCCGCAGCCGGGGGCAGCAGCTCAATCATCAATGGGCGCAGCGCATCATCCGCAGCCTGCAGGGGCAGTCCCACGGAGCCAGCGAACCCGGGCTGCGGGTCTTGATCTACGCGATGCAGTCGATGGTGGACGATCTCCTGAAGCAGGTGTTCATCGACCGGAACGCGCATCTGCAGGATTTCGCCGACACCCCGGAGGACCTTGCCCGGTACCTGTCAGTCATTTGGCACCGCGCCGTCTTCGCGGCCGATCCGGAAGGCGAGCACGAACTCCCGCATCTAGCCTCCACGACCGAGGTCCCTGCGGGACGCTCGCGGCGCCAGGCTCTTTGATGTGTCCGCGCGAGCGCATGAAGGCACCGCTCCGCCGCCAAGCGAGCCATCCTCAGGATGTCGGGGCGGCCTTATCCCTTGAGTTGGCTACAGCACGCTGGCTCTGAGAACCAGCTCGTACTCGAGGACCAAAGCCGGGCCGGTTGAGAACCCGCATCGTCACACGGCACAAGGCAGAACGGGACCGAGGCCGTCTGCCTCACGGGTGTGCAGGATGCGGTCGGCCAATCCATGGCAGCGGACGGCCGCTTGAGGCCGAGGCGCCTTCCTGCCCCAAATCCGGAGCAGCGCCCGTAAATCGCGTAGAAAGTCACCAAATCCTAAGCGCGGACCGCTGCCCTTAACCCTTCGTTAACCATTCTGTGCCGGATTGAGACAGTTGTCTTTCCAAGTCATTGCTGACGGGAATCACCGATGCGTCCAGCACCCCTTTCCCGGATTGCGGCCTCCGTCCGTCGCAGCGTCCTGCACGTCCGCTCGAAGCTCCGCCGGCCAGCCCCTGCCGACACGTCCTGCGAACGGGCGTCGCAGCCGTTCACGCTGCCGTCCGAGGCGACGTCCCGGCGTGCCTCCCTCAGCGTTGCCCTCGTGGGCGCCGCGCTGCTCGCCTGCACGACAGCCGCCGTCGGACCGGTCCTTGCGGATCTTTGGGTCGCGGAGGAGGAGCCCCAGCGGCTCGCCGCCATGCCGGCGGAGGCTTCGTCCCTCCCGGCCTCACCGAGCCTGCCCGCAACCCCGCTCCTGCCGGTCGCAGGCCAGGCGCCGCCCGCATCCACGACCATGGCGGATGCGGTCACGGAGACCGGACCCGTCCAGGACGAGGCTCCGGTCATGACGGCTCTGGCGCCCACAAGCGTGGCGCCGCCTGCGGCGGAACCGCCGCCGGCCGCCGTCTCCGCGGCGGCAGCCCCGAGCGCCTCTCTGCCCGCCACTCCGGCTCAGGCGCCCCCTCTTGCGCCTGTCGAGCCCGTCTCGACCCGGTCGTCGGCGGCGATGCCCCCGATGGAGCACCATTCCGACGGTCCGTTTGCAGGCATCTGGGCACCGAATGCGAAAGCCTGCTCGCCCCAGATCAAGCGGCAGGGTCTGCTGCCGGCGGTCATCAACAGCCAGGGAGCCTGGGCGGGGGAGACGACCTGCGCCTTCAACACCACCCGGCGGGTGGGGAACACCTGGCATTTCGCAGCTGTCTGCTCGGACACCCGCACCAAATGGAAGGCCAATGTGCGCATGGTGGTGAACGGCAATCGCCTCACCTGGACGAGCCAGCGCGGCACCCAGAGCTATGTGCGCTGCCAGCAAGGCCTCCTGAGGGCCCACAACGACGAGCCGAACACGCCAGCCGGATAACCCGGGGGCGGCGCTCAGTCGGCCGGCGGTTTCGCGCCCGCTTGCGCCGGGGACCTTGCGCGCCGATTGTACCCCCCGAAAACCGCGTTAGGATGAAGCGGTTACATATTCCGGGAGATGCACGCATGAGCCTCACCTTTACCCGCCGCGACATCGCGCGGCTCGGCCTTGGCCTTGGGGCCGTCGGCCTGCTGGGCCGCAGCGCCTTCGCCCAGGCCCCGGCCTTCTTCCGCATCGGGACCGGCGGCACCGCGGGCACCTATTACCCGGTCGGCGGCCTCATCGCGAACGCGATCTCGAATCCGCCGAACCTCGTCCTCACCGCTCAGGCCTCCAACGGCTCCGTGGCGAACGTGAACGCCATTGCCTCGGGAGCGCTCGAATCTGGGTTCAGCCAAGCCGACGTGGCCTACTGGGCCCACTCGGGCACCGGCCTCTTCGAGGGCAAGGGCAAGATGGAGGACCTGCGCCTCATCGCCAACCTCTACCCGGAGAGCATCCACCTCGTCGCCGCCAAGTCCGCGAACATCAAGTCGGTCGCGGATCTCAAGGGCAAGCGCGTCTCCATGGACGAGCCGGGCTCGGGCACGCTCGTGGATTCCCGCATCATCCTCGCGGGCTGGGGCATGAAGGAGAGCGACGTCAAGGCAGACTTCCTGAAGCCGAACCAAGCGGCCGAGAAGATGCGCGACGGCGGCATGGATGCGTTCTTCTTCGTCGGCGGCTACCCGACAAGCGCCATCACGGAGCTTGCGGCGACGGGCGGCGGCATCGACCTCGTTCCCCTCGACGGCCCGCAGGCGGAAGCCATCCGCAAGCAATATACCTTCTTTGCGGCGGACGAGATCCCGGCCAACACCTACAAGAACGTGGGCGCGGTGAAGACCCTTGCGGTCGGCGCCCAGTGGATCACCTCCGTCAAGGTGCCGGAGGCGGTCGTCTACGAGGTCGTCAAGGGCATGTGGAGCGACAAGACCCGCGCGGCCCTCGATGCGGGCCACGCCAAGGGCCGGTTCATCCGCAAGGAAACGGCGCTCCAGGGCGCCGGCATCCCGGTCCATCCGGGCGCGGAGCGGTTCTACAAGGAAGCCGGCATCTCCAAGGCCTGATCGGGCCGTGACCGGCCGATCCTGATCCCGCCTCCCGCGGCGCGCCCGCGGGAGGCTCTTTCGTCTCAAGAGCGCATGTGTTCGGATAACGCTTCCATGGCCAACGCCGCCCGCCCCGCCGCCCTCCCGGTGGACCTCGACGCGATCCCGGATCCCCGGACCCTGGAGGAGAAGTTCGATCCGGAAATGCGCTTCCGGCCGCTCCTGCCGGCGACGGCCTGGGCGGTGGCAGGGCTTCTGCTCGCCCTGTCGGCGTTCCACTACTACACGGCGGGCTTCGGGCTCCTGCGCGAGACCACGCACCGCGGCATCCACATGGCCTTCGTGCTGGGCCTTATCTTCCTCGTGTTCACGGCCACCAAGGCGCGCCAGGACGAGCTCCTGCCCTCCACCTGGTACAGGCCCGGCGGCATCGCCCTGGCGGACTGGATCCTGGCGGCGGCAGCGGCAATCGCCAGCCTCTATGTGCCGTGGATCTTCAACGACCTCGCCTTCCGGGTGGGCAATCCGGCGCCCATGGACGTGGCCATGGGCACCATCCTCGTCGTGACGCTGCTTGAGGCAACGCGCCGCGCCGTCGGCTGGCCGCTCCCGGTCATCGCAATCGGCGTAATGCTCTATGCCTATTTCGGCCCCACCATGCCGGGCATCCTCAAGCATCCGGGCGCCACCTGGTCCAACATCGTCAACCACCTCTATCTCACGAGTCAGGGCATCTACGGCATCGCGCTCGGGGTCGTGGCGACATACGTGTTCCACTACGTGCTGTTCGGGGTGCTCGCCACGCGGGTCGGCCTCGGCAAGCTCTTCATCGATCTCGCCTCGTGCCTCGCGGGCCGCTACGCGGGCGGGCCCGCCAAGGTGTCGATCTTCGGCTCGGCCTTGTTCGGGATGATCTCGGGCTCCTCCATCGCCAACACGGTGACGGTGGGCTCCCTCACGATCCCGGCCATGATCCGCCTCGGCTATCCGCGCCACTTCGCGGCGGCGGTGGAATCCACCGCCTCCACGGGCGGCCAGATCACGCCGCCCATCATGGGCGCTGCCGCCTTCCTGATGGTGGAGTTCCTCAACGTCTCCTACCAGACCGTGATCCTGGCCGCGATCGTGCCCGCCGCGATGCATTTCTTCGGGGTGTTCTGCCAGGTCCACTTCGAAGCGAAGCGCACCGGCATGCGGGGGCTGCGGGCCGACGAGCTGCCGAACCCAGCGCAGGTGATCCGCGAGGGCTGGCAGACGGTGATGCCGCTCCTCGTGCTGCTCCTCGTCCTGTTCTCCGGCTTTACGCCGTACCTCGCCGCCTTCTGGGGCATCACGGCCTGCATCGTGGTCGGCGTGTCGCGCATCCCAGCGGTCACCCTCGGGTTCCTGGCCGCGGTCGCCGTCGCCATCGCGGGCGGGTTTCTCACCAACGCCTCCTTCCTTGCTCCGGTCTTCGCCGTCGTCGTCGGCCTCATCCTGCGGGCTTGGTTCAGGACCGAGGAGGGCAGGGCGAAGGTGATCGACCTCGTCGATGCCTTCGTGGTCGGCGCCAAATACGCCATCGGCGTCGGGGCCGCGGCCGCCACGGTCGGCATCATCGTGGGCATCGTCACGCTCACAGGTGTCGGGTTCAAGATCTCCTTCATCGTCACGTCCTTCGCGGCGCAGCTCGCCCAGACCTTCGGGGAGATCCTGCCGGTCGGGCTCGCGGACGTGAAAGGCATGACCCTGTTCTTCACGCTCCTGATGACGGCCCTCGTCTGCGTGCTGCTGGGCTGCGGTGTGCCGACCACCGCGAACTACATCATCATGGTCACGGTGGCGGCGCCGGCCCTCGGGCTTCTCGGTGTCGCTCCCATCGTGGCCCATTTCTTCGTGTTCTATTACGGGGTGCTCGCGGACATCACGCCGCCGGTTGCGCTCGCGGCCTATGCGGGCGCCAGCATGGCGGGGGCCGATCCGTTCAAGACCGGCAACACGGCCTTTCGCCTCGGCCTCGGCAAGGCGCTCGTGCCCTTCGTGTTCGTCTATGGGCCGGCCATGCTGATCGTGACCCCGCAATTCACCTGGCCCGACTTCCTGATGACGGTGTTCGGCTGCGCGGCCGGCATCGTGCTCCTGTCCATGGCCTTCGCGGGCTATGCTCTCGCGCCCCTGCGCGGCTGGGAACGCTGGCTCGTCGGCCTTGCCTCCCTACCGACCATCGCGCCGGGCCTCACCAGCACGCTCATCGGCCTGGCCGCCGCAAGCCCGGTGCTCATCCTCCAGGTGGTGCGAGCCCGCCGCCAGGCTGCCCTGCCTGCCGCGCCGGCTTAACGAGAGCGCTCACGCTTCCCGGCGCATAGGTGAGCCGCGCCCGGCGCGGCCCTCGCAGCTTGGCCATAGGCAGCCAATCACCTATACGAAAGTAGGGGTCGATGGCCCTTGCCCAAGGCCGGGCCTGTCTCTGTTGCGTTGCAACAAAAGTCTTGACCGCGACCCGGGTCGAGCGCATATGAGAATGAACGTTCATTCTCATCGGGATCCATGGACCAGTCCCTTCGCGTACACCCCGCCGACGACGCCCCCGACCAGGGTCAGGACGGCGTCCAGGACCGCCACGGCCGTATCCTCGATGCGGCCGAGCATTGCTTCGTGCGCTCCGGCTTCCACCGCACCACCATGCAGGACGTGGCGGCCGAGGCCGGGATGAGCCCGGGGAACCTCTACCGCTATTTCCGGTCGAAGGAGGCGATTGCCGCCGGTCTCGCCGAGCGCGACCGTGCGCGGGTGATGGCCGATTTCGGAACGCTTGAGGATACGGACGACTTCCTGGCGAGCTTCTCGGCGCTGGCCCGCAAGCATTTCGAGGACGAGCCGCGCGAGCGCGCCGTGCTGTGCCTGGAAATCTGGGCCGAGGCCACCCGCAATCCGGCCTTCGCCTCCGTCACCGAGAACTTCGAGTGCGACGTGATCGGCCGCATGCGCACCTTGTTCGCGAAGGCCCAGCAGCGCGGCGACATCGCGCCGAACGTGGACGTGGGGGCCCTTGCGGTCATGCTGTCGGCGCTGGCCGACGGCCTTTTCGTGCGCCGCGCCATCGCGCCGTCCTTCGATCCGGCCCGCGAGGTCGCCAACGTCATGGCGGTCGTGAAGGCCGCCTTCGCCGGCCATATCCACTTCCCCTCCGGGCCTACCAAGGAGACCACACCGTGACGCGTCTTCTCTCTGTCATTCTCGGCGCGTCCGGGCTCGCTCTCCTCGCCTCGGGCGCCCTCGCCCAGCCGGCTCCCACGCCCTCGCTCGCCCCGGCCGTGACCGTCACGCGCGCGGTCGAGCGCGAGGTGGTCGAGCGCGCCATCGTGACCGGCACCCTGGTGCCTCGCGAGGAGGTGCTCGTCGCGCCTGAGATCGAGGGCCTGCGCATCATGGAGGTCCTGGTCGAGGAGGGCGATGAGGTGAAGCAGGGCCAGGTGCTGGCGCGCCTCTCCCGCGATCTACTGGAGACCACGCTCGCCCAGAACGTGGCGACGCTCGCCCGCGCGGATGCGGGGATCGCCCAATCCCGCAGCCAGATCGTGCAGGCGGAGGCCGCCCAGGTCGAGGCCGCCCAGGCCCTGGAGCGCACCCGCCAGCTCCTGCGCGGCGGCAACACCACCGAAGTGCAGCTCGAGCAGCGCGTCGCAGCAGCCCGCGCCGCGGAGGGTCGCTTGGCGGCGGCCCGCGACGGTTTGCGCATGGCCGAGGCGGAGAAGCGCTCGGCGGAAGCCCAGCGCCAAGAAGTCGAGGTCCGGCTCGGCCGCACTGAGATCAAGGCCCCGCAGGCCGGCATCATCAGCCGCAAGACCGCCCGTCTCGGGGCCACCGCGACGGCCGTCGGCGATCCGCTGTTCCGCATCATCGCGCGGGGCGAGATCGAACTGGAAGGCGAGGTGACGGAGACGCAGATCGTGCGCATCCGCGAGGGCGCGGTCGCCGCCGTCACGCTCGACCGGGGCGAGACCATCGAAGGCCGCGTCCGCAACGTGTTCCCGGAGGTCGACCGAGCGACGCGTCTTGGCCGCGTTCGCATCGCGCTCGGCCGCAACCCGTCCCTGCGCATCGGCGCCTTCGCCCGGGGCAATGTGGAGCTCGCCCGCCGCAGCGGCGTCGCGGTTCCGGTCTCGTCCGTGATCTACGGCACCGAGGGCGCCACCGTTCAGGTGGTCGCGAATGACCGCGTCCAGTCGCGCCGGGTTCGCACGGGTCTCTCGGCGGACAGCGTCGTGGAGATTCAGGACGGTGTGGCTGTGGGTGAACTCGTGGTCACCAAGGCCGGCAGCTTCCTTCGCGACGGGGATGCGGTGCGGCCCGTGGTGGCCGAGACGGCCCAGGCGACGCGCTGATGCGGCGCCGGGCGCACATCGATACGAAACTGAGCCCCGCGGCCTGCCCGGTCGCGGAGCGCAACGACATGAGGATGAGCTCCTCGATCGGAATGATCGGTGGGGCCGGGGGTCGACGCCGATGCAACTGAACATTTCAGCCTGGGCGATCCGGAAGCCCATCCCGTCCATCGTGCTCTTCATCGTGCTCATGATCCTGGGGCTCTTCAGCTTCCAGAACATGTCGATCACGCGCTTTCCCAACATCGACATTCCGATCATCTCGGTCACGGTCACGCAGGCCGGCGCCGCGCCGTCCGAGCTGCAGAACCAGGTGACCAAGCGGGTCGAGGATGCGGTCGCAGGCGTCAACGGCGTCAAGCACATCATCTCGACGATCGCCGAGGGCATTTCGACGACCACGATCGAGTTCCGGCTGGAGGTGAATTCCGACCGGGCCGTGAACGACGTGAAGGACGCGATCGCCAAGATCCGCGCGGACCTGCCGCGCACCATCGACGAGCCGATCACCCAGCGTGTCGAGATCGCGGGCCTGCCGATCGTCACCTATGCGGCCTCGGCACCCGCCATGACCCCGGAGGAGCTCTCCTGGTTCGTGGACGACGTGGTGGCGCGTCAGCTCCAGAGCGTCAACGGCGTCGGCGGCGTGCAGCGGGTCGGCGGCGTGGATCGCGAGATTCGCGTCACGCTCAATGTGGACCGCCTGCTGGCGCTTGGCATCACGGCCGCGGATGTGAACCGCCAGCTGCGCCTCACGAGCGTGGACCTCGCGGGCGGCCGCGGTGAGATCGGCGGCCAGGAGCAGTCGATCCGCACGCTCGGCAGCGCGCAGACGCTGGAGACGCTCGCCGCCACCAACATCGTGCTCACGGGCGGGCGGCGCGTGCGCCTCGACGATCTCGCCACCGTCACGGATACGGCGGCCGAGCCCCGCACCTTCGCCCGCTTCAACGGCGAGCCCGTGGTGGCCTTTTCGATCTCGCGCTCCAAGGGCGCGAGCGACGCCACCGTCGGCGCTGCCGTGGCCAAGAAGGTCGCGGATCTCGGCCGGGCCCATCCGGGCGTGCGCTTCGACGTGATCGACGATTCCGTCACCTACACGGTCGGCAACTACGAATCCGCCATGAAGACCCTCATCGAGGGCGCGGTCCTCGCGGTCATCGTGGTGTTCATCTTCCTGAAGGACTGGCGGGCGACGCTCATCGCCTCCATCGCGCTGCCGCTCTCGGTTATTCCGACTTTCTGGGCCATGAGCGCGCTCGGCTTCTCGCTCAACCTCGTGAGCCTTCTCGCCATCACGCTCGTCACGGGCATTCTGGTCGATGACGCGATCGTGGAGATCGAGAACATCGTGCGCCACATGCGCATGGGCAAGTCGCCCTACCGGGCGGCTCTCGAAGCGGCGGACGAGATCGGGCTCGCGGTCATCGCGATCACCTTCACCATCGTCGCCGTGTTCGCACCGGTCAGCTTCATGGGCGGCATCGCGGGCCAGTACTTCCGGCAGTTCGGTCTCACGGTCGCGGTGGCGGTGCTCATCTCACTCCTTGTGGCGCGTCTCATCACGCCCATGATGGCCGCCTATTTCATGCGGCCCCACAAGCATGTGGAGGAGCGGGACGGGTTCATCATGCGCGGCTACACGCGGGTGGTGGGCTGGTCCGTGCGACACAAATTCGTGACCTTCTTCCTCGGCCTCGTGTTCTTCGCGGGCTCGATCTACTCCACCAACCTGCTTCCGTCGGGCTTCCTGCCCGAGGAGGACGTGTCGCGATCGCTCTTCGTCCTGGAATTGCCGCCGGGCTCACGCCTCGACGACACGAAGGGGCTCACCGACCGGCTGACGGCGGAACTGCGCCAGATGCCGGAGATCCGCTCCGTCTTCGTGAACGGCGGCACGCAGCTGCCGGGCAAGAAGGAGGTGCGGCTCGCGACCTTCACCGTGAACTATGTGCCCAAGGAGGAGCGTACCCTTCGCCAGCGGCAGATCCAGACGCGCATCGTGGACCTCGTGAAGGAGATCCCCGACGTGCGCTTCTTCGCGCTGAACGAGAATGGCCAGCGCGGCCTCTCGCTCATCGTCACGGGCCCGGATCAGAACGTGGTGATCGAGACCGCCGCGAAGCTCCAGCGCGAGATGAACACCATCTCGACGCTTGAGAGCGTGACCTCGACGGCGCCGCTGAACCGGCCCGAGATCCGCATCATTCCCAAGCCCGCGCTCGCCGCCGAGCTTGGCGTCTCGACGGATGTGATCGCCGAGACCGTGCGGGTCGGCACCATCGGCGATGTGGGCGCCAACCTCGCCAAGTTCGACGCGGGCGACCGGCAGGTGCCGATCCGGGTCCAGCTGCCCGAGAGCGTGCGCAGCGACCGGGCGGTGCTCGATGTCCTGAAGGTTCCCGCGAAGGGCGGCGCGGCCGTGCCCCTGTCGGCGGTCGCCGATATCGAACTGGCGCAGGGACCGACCGCGATCGACCGCTATGACCGCACCCTGCGGGTGGCCCTGGAGGGCGACCTGCGCGGCACCGACGCGCTCGGCGCCGTGATGGAGGAGATCCGTGCGCTCCCGACGGCCCGCAACCTGCCGCCGGGCGTGGAGCTCAAGGAGACCGGCGACGCGGAGGTCATGGTGGAGGTGTTCACCTCCTTCGGCCAGGCCATGGGCGCGGGCATCATGATGGTGCTCGGCGTGCTCATCCTGCTCTTCGCCAACTTCCTGCAGCCCTTCACGATCCTGCTCTCGCTGCCGCTCTCCATCGGCGGCGCGATCCTGGCCCTGGTGCTCACCCAGAAGGCCATCAGCCTGCCGGTGGTGATCGGCTTCCTGATGCTCATGGGCATCGTGACGAAGAACGCGATCATGCTCGTGGACTTCGCCGTCGAGGAGGTCGCCAAGGGCGTGAACCGGGTCGACGCCATCATCGATGCGGGCCGCAAGCGCGCCCGTCCCATCGTGATGACCACGATCGCGATGGCGGCCGGCATGCTGCCCTCCGCGCTCGCGCTCGGTGCCGGCGGCGAGTTCCGCGCGCCGATGGCGATCGCGGTGATCGGCGGCCTCATCGTCTCGACCCTGCTGTCGCTGATCTTCGTGCCGGCCTTCTTCATCCTGATGGACGATCTGTCCCGGTTCTTCTCCTGGGCCTTCGGCCGTTTCGTCGGCCCGCGGGACGAGCCCGGCCTCGACCTCGACGAGGCTCTCGTCACGGGCCGCCTCGGCAACGACGTGAAGGCCTATCCGCAGGAGCCGATGAAGATCGCGGCGGAGTAAGCCGGATCGCCGGATGCTGGAGACGGGGAGAGGGTCGCCTCTCCCCGTTTTCGTTGAGGCGCGCTACAAGACCTCCATGGCCTCGAAATCCGACCTTCTCCGCGCCTATGCCCGCCTCGCCCCCGTGATCCCGGTGGTCACGATCGACGACGCGAGGCGCAGCATCGATCTTGCCCAGGCCCTCGTCGCCGGCGGCCTGCCCGTGGTCGAGGTGACGCTGCGCACCCCTGCGGCTCTCGATGCCATCGCGGCGATCGCCAAGGCGGTGCCGGACGCGGTGGTGGCGGCCGGCACCGTGGTGAGCCCAAGCCAGATCGCCGAGGCGGCCGATGCGGGCGCAAAGCTCATCGTGACGCCCGGCACCCCGCGCCGCCTCGCCGAGGCCCTTGCGGAGGCGCCCCTGCCTGTGATGCCGGGCTGCGCCACCGCTTCGGAGGCCATGGCGCTCATGGAGCTCGGCTTCGAGGTGCTGAAGTTCTTTCCCGCAGCCGCCTCGGGCGGGGCCGCTTGGCTCAAGGGCCTCGCCGGTCCGCTGCCGGCCCTGAGCTTCTGCCCAACGGGCGGAATCGACTTGGCGAGCGCGCCCACCTATCTGGCGCTGCCCAACGTGGTCTGCGTCGGCGGCACCTGGGTGGCGCCGACCGCCGCCATCCGCGACGGCGATTTCGCCGGGATCACGCGGCTCGCCCGGGAGGCTGCTGCCCTGCGAGCCTGATTCGGTGAACCAAACCGCCTTGCCTCCGTTGTGCCCACGCCAAGCTGTGGACCCGTGAGGAGGCCTGCCATGATCGACTCGAAGAAACTGCTCGACGCCCTGATCGGCGCCGCGGCCCAGATCGGCCAACCGGCCGGTCAGCAGCCGTCAGGCCAGCCATCGGCCGGGCAGCCGGGGCAGGGCGCGCCGATGGTGCCGGGCGCCTCTGGCAGCCCCGTCGACCTGCCGCCGCAGGTGAACAAGGTCGTGCAGTCCGTGACCGGCCAAACCCCCGATCAACTCATGGAGAAGGCTCGCGGGATGCTGGCCCAGAACCCTGGGCTCGTGCAGGCCGCGGCGGTCGGCCTTGCCGGGCTGATCTTCGGGCGCAGCAAAAGGACGAAGCGGGCCATGCCGGGTGGCTTGGCGCGCCTCGGCGGCCTCGCGGTGATCGGAGGGCTCGCCTACAAGGCCTACCAGAACAGCAGGGCCGGCAAGCCGCTTGTGGACGTGAAGCCGGTCGCCAGCCCGGCGGGAGCAGGCGGCACCGGCCAGCCGTCTGGAGCGGCGCAGGGCGGCATGGGCAGCCAGGTATCGGGAATGGCCCAGGGCGGGGCTGCCGCGCCGATGCCGGCGCTGGGCATGGCCGATGCGCCAGCAGGAGCAGGCGGCGGCGGCGACGACACGTTCCGGGCGCTCTCCGTGCCCGAGGGCTCGAAATTCCATCCGGTCTCGCAGACCGAGGACGATGCGCTTCTCTATCTGCGCACCATGGTGGCCGCCGCCTCCGCGGACGGCCAGGTGGATGCGGCGGAACGCGGCCGGATCCTGCAGGGCCTCAACGAGGCCGGCATCGATCCGGAGGCGACCCGTTGGCTCGAGCGCGAACTGGGCGCTCCGGCCGATGTGGAGGAGCTCGCCGCCGGCGTCACCTCGCAGGAAAAGGCCGCGCAGGTCTACGCGGCGGCACGGATCGCCATCGATCCCGACACCATCCAGGAGCGCGAGTTCCTGCGCCAGCTCGCCGAAGCCCTCGATCTCGATCAGGCGCTCCGGGCTCAGATCGACGAGACCGCGGCGGGCCTCTCAGCCTGACAGTCGGGCAGCCGAATCAGAGCGGTCCCGACCGCTCCAGCGGGCGGATCGTCTCGTAGGTGACGAGGGTCTCGCGGCCGCCGTCGTCATAGCGGCGGCCGATCACGAAGCCGAGGTCGGGGGCGTAGAGGTCCGCGTGCTGCGAGACCAGGCGCCCGTCCGGGGCGAGGATACGGTTGCGCACCACGATCACCTCGTAGGTGCAGCCGCCGATCCGCAGGCTCTCGCGCCCAGGTACCGTGATCTCGACCGAGGTCGGCCGTCCGGCCTTGCCGGGCTCCGTCGACACGTAGACGAGAGCCCGCTTGGCGCCCACGTCCAGCGGAAAGACCTGGCGCAGATCCGTGAGCGGCACGGTAATGGCCTGTGCGTCGGAGCTGATCCGGCTCACCGCGATGAGACCGCGAAAATAGAGCACGTCCTGCCGCCGGCCGCCGGAATAGACATTCGCCGCATGGGTGAAGAGATCGGAAGCAGGCCGCACCTCGGTTCGGGTGCCTTGCCGCTCCAGCATGAAGCCCGTTCGGGCCGTGGCGGCGTTGGGGCAAGCCTGCGCGAAGGCGATGCCGGTCGAGGCCATGGCAATCACGGCGGCGAAGAGCGGCAGCATCAAGGACAGGCGGCGCATGGAGCCTCCGAGCTTGTCCAGGTCTCGACGTGAACCTTGGCCGTATAGAGTTACCTCATCCGGCGTCTGCTTTCAATCAGCCGTGGGCTTCCGGTGCCGCGCGGCAACCAGGGGTCAGGCGGCCCGGCGCTTGTCGAGGAAGGCTCCCATGCGCTCCAGCGCCCGCGCGATGTTCTCCGCCGAATTGGCGTAGGAGAGGCGGATGTAGCCCTCCCCGTGCACCCCGAAGTCCGGCCCGCCGATGGTGGCGACCCCGGCATCCTCGAGAAGCGCGGAGGCGAGGGCCTTCGCCTTCCAGCCGGTGCCCGTGATGTTCGGGAAAGCGTAGAACGCGCCCTTCGGCGTGATGCAGGAGACGCCCGGCAGGCGGTTGAGCCCGTCGACCACGAGACGCCGCCGGCGGTCGAATTCCTCGACCATGGCACGGGCCGCGTCCTGCTGGCCGTTGAGGGCCGCGACGCCCGCCCATTGGGTGGCGGCGTTCACGCAGGAATGGGAGTTCACGGCGAGCTTGCGAGCCGCATCGTAGAGGGGTTTTGGCCAGACCGACCAGCCGAGCCGCCAACCCGTCATGGCATAGGTCTTGGACGCGCCGTCGAGGTAGATCAGGCGGTCGCGCAGCTCGGGGTATTGCAGCAGCGAGACATGGGCCTCCCCGTCATAGGTCATGGTGCCGTAGATCTCGTCGGACATAACCGCGACGTTCGGGTATCGGGCGAGTCCCGCGACGAGCGCGTCGATCTCGCGCTTTGGCGTCACGCCGCCGGTGGGATTGGCCGGGGAGTTCACGATGAGGAGGCGCGTGCGCTCCGTGATGAGGCCCAGCGTCTCCTCCGCCGAGAAGGCGAAGCCGTTCTCCTCGCGGATCGGCACCGGCACCGGCGTCGCGCCGGTGAACTCGATCATGGAGCGGTAGATGGGAAAGCCCGGATCCGGATAGAGGATCTCCGCGCCCGGCTCCCCGAACATGAGGATCGCCATGAACATGGTGACCTTGCCGCCCGGCACGATCATCACGCTCTCGGGGCTCACCTCGGTGTTGAAGCGCCGGTGAAGATCGCCGGCCACCGCCTCGCGCAGGGGCAGGATGCCGGTGGCGGGCGTATAGCCGTGGTGCCCGTCCCGGAGCGCCTGGATTCCCGCCTCGACGATATGCGGGGGCGTCGGAAAATCGGGCTGCCCGATGCCGAGATTGATCACGTCCCGGCCCTGCCGCATGAGCTCGGTGGCGCGGGCGAGCACCGCGAAGGCGTTCTCCTCGCCGATACGGGAGAAGGCGGGAACGATGGGAAGCATGGGCAATCCTCAAGTTTTCTGCATTGAGGCGAAGGGCAGAGGCTAAGTCAAACGCCGCGTCCAGCGCCGCCGCCCGAGCCATGCGTCGCAGGCGGGAAGCCAAGCAAAGGGCGAGGGCCGAGCCGGGCCGTCTCCGGTCGCCGATGCGCGAGCCATGCGTCGCAGGCAGGAACGGTCCGGCGACGGGCATGGTTGATTTCCGGCTTGCAGCCGGGTCACATCAGGTACAAAGGGCCGGCTCGATTTGGCACGAAGAGCCCCCAGGAGGATGTAGGAATGGCCGAAAGGCAGCGGATTAGCCCCGATCAGCTTCGCTCCCGTCTGTGGTTCGACAACCCGGACAATCCGGGGATGACTGCGCTCTACCTTGAGCGCTATCTGAATTTCGGCCTCACCCAAGCCGAGCTGACCTCCAAGCGGCCCCTCATCGGCATCGCCCAGACGGGCTCCGATCTCTCCCCCTGCAACCGCCACCATCTCGATCTCGCGAAGCGCGTGCGGGACGGGATCACAGCTGCGGGCGGCGTCGCCTTCGAGTTCCCGTGCCACCCGATCCAGGAGACCGGCAAGCGCCCCACCGCCTGTCTCGACCGGAATCTCTCCTATCTGTCGCTCGTGGAGGTGCTCTACGGCTACCCGCTCGACGGCGTGGTGCTGCTGACGGGCTGCGACAAGACGATGCCGGCCTGCCTCATGGCGGCCGCGACCGTGAACATTCCGGCGATCTCGCTGAATGTCGGCCCCATGCTCAACGGATGGCATCAGGGCGAGCGCACGGGCTCCGGCACCATCGTCTGGAAGGCCCGCGAGCGTCACGCCGCCGGCGACATCGACTACCAGCAGTTCATGGACATCGTGGGCTCCTCGGCGCCCTCCGTCGGCCATTGCAACACCATGGGCACCGCCTCGACCATGAACGCGCTCGCCGAGGCGCTCGGCATGGCCCTCCCGGGCTCGGCGGCGATCCCGGCGCCCTATCGGGAGCGCGGGCAGGCCGCCTACGAGACGGGCCGGCGCATCGTCGACATGGTGTGGGAGGACCTGAAGCCCTCCGACATCATGACCCGCGAGGCCTTCGAAAACGTGATCGTGGCGAACGCGGCGATCGGCGGCTCCACCAACGCGCCGATCCACATCAATGCCATCGCGAAGCATATCGGCGTCGATCTCACCTGTGACGACTGGGAGCGGATCGGCTTCGAGATCCCGCTCCTCGTCAACATGCAGCCCGCGGGCGAATATCTCGGCGAGGAATACTTCCGCGCCGGCGGCCTGCCGGCGGTGATGGCCGAGCTCATCGGCGCGGGCAAGATCCACGAGAACGCGATCACCTGCACGGGCAAGACCGTCGCCGAGGATTGCAGCGGCAAGCACACCTGGGACCGGGACGTGATCCGCTCCTACGACAACCCGCTGCGGGAGAAGGCGGGCTTCCTGAACCTGAAGGGCACGCTCTTCGATTCCGCGATCATGAAGACGAGCGTCATCAGCCCGGAATTCCAGGAGCGCTACCTCAACAACCCGGACGACCCGAACGCCTTCGAAGGCCGCGTCGTGGTGTTCGACGGACCGGAGGATTACCACCACCGGATCGACGATCCCGCGCTGGACATCGATGAGCACACGATTCTCATCATGCGCGGCGCTGGCCCCATCGGCTATCCGGGCGCCGCCGAGGTGGTGAACATGCAGCCGCCCGGGTCGCTCATCCGGCGCGGCGTGTTCTCGCTGCCCTGCGTCGGCGACGGGCGCCAGTCCGGCACGTCGGGAACTCCGTCGATCCTCAATGCCTCGCCCGAGGCTGCGGCTGGCGGCGGGCTTGCGCTCCTCCAGACGGGCGACCGCATCCGCATCGACCTCAACAAGCGCTCCGCCGATATCCTGCTCTCCCCAGATGAGATTGCCCGCCGGCGCGCCGATCTCGAGGCTCGCGGCGGTTATGCCTATCCGGCGAGCCAGACCCCCTGGCAGGAGATCCAGCGCTCCATGGTGGATCAGCTCTCCGAGGGCATGACCCTGAAGCCCGCGGTGAAGTACCAGCGCGTGGCACAGACCTTCGGGGTGCCGCGGGATAATCACTAACCGCAGAAATGCCTCTCCCCGCTTGCGGGGAGAGGACCGCCGCGGGCGAACAATATCGACGAGGGGAGAGCCGCGATGAGCGTGGGTGACGACTTCCGCCGCCTTCACGAGAGCGGCTGTTTCGTCATCCCCAATCCGTGGGACATCGGCACGGCGCGGTACCTGAAGCATCTCGGGTTCCGGGCGCTTGCGACGACCAGCTCGGGTTTTGCCTTCACCCGCGGTCTGCCGGACACGGATTGGGCGGTGCCGCGGGATGCGATGCTGGCGCATATCGCGGAGATCGTGGCCGCGACGGACCTGCCCGTGAACGCTGATTTCGAGTCAGGCTATGCGCACGAGCCGGAGGGCGTCGCAGCAAGCGTGCGGCTTTGCGTCGGCACCGGGGTCGCCGGGCTCTCCATCGAGGACGCAACGGGCGATCGCGCGAAGCCCCTCTACGATCTGTCCCTTGCCGTCGAGCGCATCCGCGCCGCCAGGGATGCAATCGATGCGAGCGGGTCCGATGTGGTCCTGACCGCACGCGCCGAGTGCTACCTCGTCCGTCACCCCGATCCCCTGGCCGAGTCGATCCGCCGCCTTGAGGCCTATGCGGAGGCCGGCGCGGACGTACTCTATACGCCGGGCCCGCGCAGCCGCGAGGAGATCCGCGCGATCGTCGATGCGGTGGCGCCAAAACCCGTCAACATCCTCATGGCCTCGGCCACGGGGCTCACGCTCCAGGATCTTGCAGAACTGGGTGTGCGGCGCGTCAGCGTGGGCTCGGCTCTGGCGCGGGCCGCCTGGGGCGGCTTCATGCGCGCCGCCGAGGAGATTGCGCATGAGGGGCGGTTCGACGCCTTTGGCGCCAACCGATCCTTCGACGAGATCAACACCTTCTTCCGCAACGACCTTCGCGACCGATCATAGACGCATCAGCCAAAGGGGATCCACATGGCAGGCCGCCTTCAAGGCAAGACCGCTCTCGTCACCGCCGCGGGCCAGGGCATCGGTCGCGCCATCGCGGAGGCCTTCCTGCGGGAGGGTGCGCGGGTCTGGGCGACGGATCTCGATGTCGCAAAGCTCGACGGCCTTGAGGGAGCCGAGCGCCGTCGCCTCGACGTGCTGTCGAACGATGCGGTCGGAGCGCTCGCGGCCGAGACCGGGCCCGTGGACATCCTCGTCAACGCAGCCGGTTTCGTGCATCACGGAACGGTGCTCGATTGCTCGGACCGGGATTGGGACTTTTCCTTCGATCTCAATGTGAAGTCGATGCATCGCACGATCCGCGCCTTCGTCCCCGGGATGCTGGAACGAGGTGGCGGATCGATCGTCAATATCGCGTCCGGCGCCAGCTCGGTGCGCGGGATCCCGAACCGCTACGCGTACGGCGCCACCAAGGCGGCGGTGATCGGGCTGACCAAGGCCGTCGCTGCGGATTTCATCAAGCGGGGCGTGCGAGCCAACGCGATCTGCCCGGGCACGATCCAGTCGCCCTCCCTCGATGAGCGCATCGCCGCGCAGGCGCAGGCTTCGGGCCAGGGGGTCGAAGCGGTGCGCCAAGCCTTCGTCGACCGTCAGCCCATGGGTCGCCTCGGCACCGCCGAGGAGGTGGCCATGCTCGCCGTGTATCTCGCCTCCGACGAGGCGAGCTACACGACGGGCCAGATCCACCTCGTCGACGGCGGATTCGCGCTCTGACTCTCGCCGAGGAGGAGCCGCGTCCGGCCCAAGGCTCAGCGCTCCGACATTCTTGGCCAGCCTTGCGGGAGGCGTGACGACTTCAGGCGGCGGCTCCGCGCCAGGGCGTCTCGGGCACCGGCGTGAGGGGGCCCTTGCCGGCGAACCACGAAGCGAGGTTATCCACCACGAGCTGGCCCATGGCGTTGCGTGTGTGGACGGAGGCCGAGGCCACGTGGGGCAGGAGCACCACATGGTCCATGGCGATGAGCTCCGCCGGCACCCGCGGCTCATCCTCGAACACGTCGAGGCCGGCAGCCAGGATGGTGCGGTTCTGCAGGGCCTCGATGAGCGCGCGCTCATCCACCACGCTGCCGCGGGCGACGTTGATCAGGATGCCATCGGGCCCCAGGGCCCGCAGCACCTCCGCGTTGATGAGATGCCGCGTCTCGGCGCCGCCGGGAGTGATGGCGATGAGCACGTCGCAAGCCTCCGCGAGGCTCGTCACGGTCGGGTGGTAGGCATAGGCTACGCCCTCCTGCCGGGAGCGCCCGTGATACATCACCTCGACCCCGAAGGCCTCGACGCGCTTCGCGATGGCTTTGCCGATGCGTCCGAGGCCGATGATGCCAACCTTGCGGCCGCGCAGGGTGGTGGTGAGCGGGTAGGGGCGCTCCAGCCAGCGGCCCTCGCGCAGATAGCGGTCCGCCTGCGGGATGTGGCGGATGGTGGCGAGGAGGAGGCCGAGGGTCAGGTCCGCCACCTCGTCGTTCAGAACGTCGGGGGTATTCGTCACGGTGATGCCGCGCCGTCCCGCTTCCTCGGCATCGATATTGTCGTAGCCGACGCCGAAGCCCGAGACGAGTTCCAGCCCAGGCAACTGGTCGAAGACGGCGGCGGCGATGCGTCCCGCGGCGGGGCTTGCCGCAAGGCCCCTGATCCGGGGACCAACCTCACGCAGGAAGGCGTCCCGGTCGGGCGCGTCCCAGAGCCGATGCAGGGTGAACTGCGCCTCCAGCCGCTCGATCACGTAGGGCATCATCGGCGCCATCATCAGCACATCGGCCTTGGCCATCCTGTCGTTCCTCCGTCGGGTTATGGGTGCGTCTGTCATAGTCGAGCCTGAGCCGGCCCGCCACGGCTCCGATAGGCGGATCAGCCCGGTGCGCAGCGGCTCGAGCCACCCTTGCGCAGAGCAATGTGAATGGCCTCCGCCTCGCGGCGCAGCGCATCCTTCACATCGCTCGGGAGCGCCAGCCAGTGGCAGCCGCGCAGGGCTGCCTCGAGCGCATAAAGAGCATTCAGGTTCACCCGCCGCGGCATCTGGAACTTGAGCCGGCGGTAGACCTCGACGGAGCCGAGCCGCCTCAAATCCCCGAGAGTGCCAATCCCTGCCTCGTCAAGCCAATCTTGCGTGACGGGGCCGATCCCGGGAAGCGTGCCGACCGGTGCGTCGTCCATCGTGGTGCGTCCCCTAGAGAACCGACTTCGGCTCCACCTGTCGCACGCGCTCGCGGTAGAGGAGGTACAGCCCCGAGGCGATGACGATGCCGGTCCCGATGAGCGTCCAGGTGTCCGGCCAGTCGCCGAACAGGATGTAGCCGAGCGCCAGCATCCAGACGATCTGCGTGTAGATGAACGGTGAAAGGATCGGGGCCGGGGCCCGCGCATGGGCGAGGATGAGGAGCCAATGCCCCACGGCCCCGAAGGCGCCGACGGCCACGAGGAGCGCCCAGACGAGCGGCGAGGAGGGCGTCGTCCAAACGAAGGGGAGGACGGGCGTCATGAGGGCAAGGCCCGCAAGGCCGGAATAGACCATCGTGGTCTGCGAGCTGTCATGGGACGCCAGGATGCGCGTGATGATCGCGTAGAACGCGTAGGCGCCGGTCCCGAGCACGGAGAGAAGGGCGGCGGGATGCGTGGTGCCGGTGCCGGGCCGCGTGATCACCAGGACGCCCACAAACCCGACCGCGATGGCGGCGAGCCGGCGCGGCCCCACCCGCTCGCCGAGGATGGGACCTGCAAGGAGCGCCACGAGCAGGGGCGTCGCAAAGATGATCGACATCGTCTCGGCAAGCTGGAGATATTGCAGCGCCAGGAAGTTCAGGGCCGTCGAAGCGAAGAGCAGGACCGACCGGACGATCTGCAACTGGAGCCGCTTCGTGCGCAGCACGCCCGGTCGCGTCACCGGGTTGATGAAGGCGGAGACCAGCACCACGCTCGCCATGTAGCGCCACCAGACGGTGAGCAGCGGATCGAGCTCCCGGTTCAGCCACTTGGCCGTGGCGTCGAGGCACGAGAAGCACACGAGCGCCGCGCACATGAGCCCGATGCCCACGAGGCGGCTGCGGCGCTCGGCCTGATGGGCGACAGACAAGCTCGGCGGCGGAGAAGCATCCATGAGGAACGCTAGCCCGCGCAGGGCGCCCTGGCGACCGCCCTCGGCGCAGGACCCGGTTGCGCTCCGCACAGGGATCTTCGCCGCCGGAAAGCTGTTGCGGCCGCACCATCGAAGGCGGTATGGACGTTGCGGGGTTGTGGCGAACACCCCTTCAGGCGCGCGCCCAAGTTTCGCAGCGATCCCCTATGAGGTCGTCATGAGCGCGCCTTTCCTCCTCGAGCCTGCCTCTGTCTTCGCCTCGCTTCATGGTCCAAATCCGCCGATTCTGCTCGACGTGCGGCGCCGCGCTCTCGTGGACGAGAGCGGCTACCTTCTTCCCGCATCGCGCCTGGCCGATCACGGCGACGGGCCGGCTCTCGCCTCACGGCTCGACCCGGCTCGCCCGGTGGTCGTCTCCTGTGCCCACGGCCACGGCCGCAGCCAGCGGGTCGTGGCGCATCTGCGCTCCGAGGGCTTTGCGGCCTCGGTGCTGGCCGGCGGTTACGAGGGCTGGGTCGCGGCGGACCTTCCGAGGGTGCGGCGCGCGGTCGGTCCCGTCACGCTCGGCGAGCGACCCACATTCTGGGTCACCCGGCGCCGCCCGAAAGTCGATCGGGTCGCCTGCCCCTGGCTCGTCTCCCGCTTTCTCGATCCCGAGGCGCGGTTCCTGTTCGTGGAGCCAGACCAGGTTCTCGCCGTGGCGGCTGACGAGGGCGCCATCGCCTTCGACCTCCCCGGAGCGCCCTTCGAGCATGACGACGAGCTTTGCACCTTCGACACCCTGCTCGGCGCCTTCGGCCTTGATCGCGATCCCCATCTCCAGGCCCTGGCGTGCATCGTGCGGGGCGCCGATACGGACCGCCTCGATCTCGCTCCGGAGGCGGCGGGCCTCCTTGCCCTGTCCCTCGGCTTCTCGGCGCGTTACGAGGATGACGACCAGGCAGTCCTGCGGGCGGGGTTCGGCCTTTACGATGCTCTTTTCACCTGGGTCAGGGAAGCGAGGGGCGAGCGGCACCATTGGCCTCGCGCCGCCGCGGTCGCAGCGAGCGGACGGGGGTTCTGATGACGGATCCGGCTTCCACTGAAACGGGGGGCGCATCGGCGCAGCCTGTCTCGCTTGGCGAGGCCACGCGCCTGTGGGCCAAGGTCGGGTGTCTCTCGTTCGGGGGCGCCGCCGGCCAGATCGCCATGCTGCACCGCCTCGTGGTGGACGAGCGGCGCTGGCTGGACGAGCGCAGCTTTCTCAACGCGCTCAATTTCTGCACCCTTCTTCCAGGTCCCGAGGCGCAACAGCTCGCCACCTATATGGGCTGGCGCCTTCATGGCGTCGTCGGCGGTCTCATCGCGGGCGCGCTCTTCGTGGTGCCTGGAGCCCTCGTCATGTTCGCCCTGGCGCTCCTCTACGGCTACGGCCAGGGGCTCGCGGTGGTGGAGGGGCTCTTCCTCGGGATCAAGGCTGCGGTGCTCGCCATCGTGGCCGAAGCCCTGCACCGCATCGGCAAGAGGGCTCTCAAGAGCCGTACGCTCGTCGCGATGGCGGTCGCGAGCTTCGTCGCCATCGTGGTCCTCGACGTCCCGTTCCCGGCTGTCGTCGGCGTCGCGGCTTTGATCGGCGCCCTGGCGAGCCGGGCGGCGCCCGCCGCCTTCGGCATCGCCGAGCGACCGCCGGCGCCGGCCGGTGCCCAGCCCGGTGCCGCTGGGGCGCTGCTCGCGGCAGGCGCCTGCCTCCTCGCCTGGTGGGCGCCCGTGCTGCTGGCGGCAGTGACGCTCGGCCCGGGGCACCTGCTCGTCGATCTCGGTCTCTTCTTCTCCAAGCTCGCGGTCGTGACCTTTGGCGGGGCCTATGCGGTGCTCGCCTATCTGGCCGATGCCGCCGTGGAGGTGAAAGGCTGGGTGACGACTGCCGAGATGGTGGATGGCCTCGGGCTCGCCGAAACGACGCCGGGACCGACGATCCTCGTCAATCAGTTCGTCGGGACCCTGGCGGCTCTGCGGAACCCGGCTCCGTTCGGGCCCGTCGCCGCGGCCGCCCTCGGCTCGCTGATGACGGTTTGGGTGACCTTCCTGCCGTCCTTCGTGTGGATCTTCGCCGGCGCTCCGTCCCTCGAGAGGATCGTCGGCAACCCGCGCCTTGCCGGCGCGCTCGCGGCGATCACGGCAGCGGTGGTGGGCGTGGTGGCGTCGCTCGCGGTGACCTTCGGGCTTCAGGTGCTGTTTGCGGAAGTCGCGTCCTGGCGCCTTGGGCCGGTCCGGCTGCCCTGGCCCGCGCTCGCGAGCTTGAGGCCGGACATGCTGCTCCTGAGCGTCGTATCGGCCGTTCTGCTGTTCCGGTTCCACTTCGGCGTGGTGAGGACGGTCGCCGTCATGGCCGTGGCGGGCCTCGGTCTGTCGCTGCTGCGCTAAGGCACCGTCAGGGCGCCGCCCTAGGCCGACGCCGCCATCTGGAGCACCACCTCGGGGTCCGCGTCGAGATCGTCATCGGCCCCGTCGAGGCCCTGCGAGTCGGCGCCGCTCGCCTCGGCGAGGTTCTTGGCGGCACGCCGCAGGAGCTTGCGCAGGCGCTTGCGATCCTTCGGATCGAACCCGTCGAGGAGCTCCTCCTCCACATCGTCCCAGAGCCGCTCGATCTCGGCGGCCTGACGCTGGCCGAGGTCGGTCAGCTTGACCCTTACGATACGCGCGTCGTGCGGCTCCGGGTGCCGCTCCACGAGGCGCATGGCGGCGAGGCGCGACACGGTCTTGGAGGCCGTCGGCGGGCGCACCCTCAGGACGGCGGCAAGCTCTCCCATCGTCATCAATCCGGAGGCGGCGAGCGCCTGGAGCACCTGCTCCTGGCCGGCGAAGAGGCCGAGTTCGCCGAGCTTGTCGCCCATGCGGCTCCGGTGGAGGCGCGCTGTCTGGACGAGGGCCCAGCCGACGCTCTTGGATCCCGGGTGCTTCATCGTTCGCTCCATCGGACGATCCTGGTCTCGCCCTCCGACAACCCGTGCTCCGCCGGGAAGCCTGGCCGCGTGGGCGCACCATGAAGCGTCGCCATGACCGTTCGATGACAGTTGGACGAAAAAGGTGCCGGGCTAACGATCTCGGCCGCTAGAGCCGGCTGAGGGTCCGCTCGACCTTGGCCATGAAGGCCGCCCGGCCCTCCGGCGTCTGCCGGTTCATGTCATGGAGCGCAAGGTAATGACGCCGGGCGACGGGGGCGACGAGCACCCGGAGCATGCGGGTCACGACCTTGCGGGGCGGATCGCCGAGCAGAAAGGCCCGCCACCGGGTCGCCCCATAGGTCGTGACGGCGACGAGGGTCTTCAGGTGGGTGAGGTTCGGGGTGGCAAGGCCGTTCACGAGCTTGAAGCTCACGCCCGGCAGGAAGACCCGGTCGAGGAACCCCTTGAGGATTGCCGGAAAGCCGAAGTTCCAGACCGGAAACACGAGCACCAGCGCCTCGGCCCGCTCGAGCCGCTGAACGTAGGACTCGACGGGCTTTCGGTTTTCGGGGATCGCCAGGTAGCCGACCCGCTCCTCGTAGGTGAGAACCGGGTCGAAGCCTTCCGCGTACAGATCGCAATCGTCCACCTCGTGGCCGGCGCGGCGCAGGGTCTCCACCACGGTGCGGTGGAGAGCGGCGACGAAGCTCTCGGGGTTGGGGTGGGCGTAGAGCACGAGAACGCGCATGGCGGATGCCTACTCTGCGGCGTCCTGGGCGAGGCCGCGGAACAGGAAGGTCTTGCCGGATCGATAATCGTAGGAGGGATCCTCCCAGGCGATCATCTTGCCTGGATTGAGCAACCCCCTGGGGTCCGCCTCGCGCTTGAAGGCGAGCTGCACCTCGTCGGTCTGCTTCATGCCGCCCTCTTCCAGCGTGTAGCGGTGCGGGTTGAAGATCGGCGCGCCCATCTCCTCGTGGATCGCCATGATCTCCTCCAGCCGCGCCTCGGTGGTGAAGCGGACGAGCGGCAGGCCAAAGCAGGTGACCTTGCCGTCGAAGCGCACGAATTCGAGATGAGCCATCACCTCGTCGCCGAACCGGGCATGGATGCGCTCGACGAGGTCGATCTGGTTCGGGAAGGGATAGAGCACCTGAAGATAGGTGATGGCCGGATCGATCCGCAGCGCTCTCAGCGTGGTGTGGTTCCAGGACAGTTCGAAGTTCGGCGGCAAGCCCTTGAGGTCCGCCTCCGAGAGCTGGTCCTGCCGCAGCAGGATCTCGGCACCCTTGTGACGGCCCGTGAAGGCAAGAAGCGAATCGAGCGCATGCGGCGCCACCGTGACGAGGACCACGTGCCGGTCGCGGGGCAGATACTTCTGGTGCCGCAGGAAATAGTCGTGCGCGGCGGGTGCCGCGACCACGGCGAGCTGCTTGACGAGAAGCCCATCGGATTCGCCCACCGCGTTGGCAAAGGCGGTGGCGGCCTTGAGGCTGCCGAACCCCACGATCACGTCGATCCAGTCATAGGCTGGGGCCAACGGCATCTCGACCTCGGTGATGATGCCGTTGGTGCCGTAGGCGTGGCTCACCTTGTGAAGATCATCGCCCGTGAGTTCGAGCACTCGCGGCTCCGCCTCCATGGTGACGACGCGAAGCCGAATGATGTTCCCCGCATCGCGCAAGCCGCCCCACTTGATGGAGCCGACCCCTCCCGAGCCCCCGGCGATGAAGCCCCCGATGGAGGCGGTGTTGTAGGTGGAGGGATGGAGCCGGATCTCCTGGCCCGAATGGGGCCGCGTCTCCCGGTCGATCGCCGCGATGATCGCGCCGGGCTCCGCCACCACGCGGCCGAGGGCGATGTGCTTCACCCGGTTGAACCCGGACAGATCGAGCACGATGCCGCCCGACAGCGGCATGGCCTGCCCGTAATTGCCCGTGCCGGTTCCGCGCGGGGTGACGGGGATGCCGAGCGCATAGGCCGCCCGCAGGGTCTCGATCACCTCCGCCTCGCTCTTCGGGCTCACCACGATGTCCGCGGTCACCTGCTCGAGCTGGCGCTTGAGGGTCGGCGAGTACCAGTAGAAATCGCGGCTCTTCTGGCGCACGAGGGCCGGGTTGTCCTCGGTCTTGATGGAGCCGAGGCGGGTCTTGAGGCCGGCGATGTCGTAGCGGGCGGTCATACGCGTGTCTCCTGGGGCGCCGGCGCGAACCGCACCGGCCGCCCTTAGCCTTTCATGAGCGGGTCGAGCTCGCGGTAATCGGGTGGCGTCGTGTCGATGGGGCGGCCGGCGACGAGCACGGTGCGGTTCGCCTGCGGCCGCGCCAGCAGCTCCGAAAGGGAGCGCGCCCGGGTGAGGACGAGGTCGGCCGCGTCGCCGGGCTCGATCCGTCCGTGCCGGTCGAGGCCCATGCAATCGGCCGGGGTCGCCGCGACGGCGCGGATCCAGTCCGGGCCGCTATGGTCGAGGTGGAGAATGCGGGTCGCCTCGCGAAAGACCTCCAGCATGTCGAGGTCGCCATAGGCGTAGAAGGGGTCGCGGGTGTTGTCGCTCGCCACCATGACCGGAATGCCGGCGGCCTTCAGTTCGTGAAGCGGCGCGACCCCGCGCCAGCGCGGCGTCCTGCCGGGACGCCGATCCTGGAGATAGAGGTTGCACAGGGGCAGGCTCACCACCGCGAGCCGCGCTTCCGCGATGCGCGCGATGGTGCCTGACAAATCCGCGTCCGGCATCAAGGCGAGCGAGCAGCAATGGCCGCAGAGCACCCGCCCCTTGAAGCGATTGCGGATCACGGCTTCCGCGATGCGGGTAAGCGTCCGGGCTTCGGGCGCGTCGCTCTCGTCCACGTGGAAGTCGAGGTCGATGCCCTCCGCGTCGGCCGCCTGCACGATCCGGTCCAGAGCCCGGTCGGTCGCCTCCGTCGGCGCCTGACCAAGGAATGTGACGCCGCCGAGAATGCCGCCATGGCGCGCGGTCTCCGCCACGATGGCGCGGAACTGCGCCTCGTCGTCGATCGCAAGATCGATGGGGAACAGCGACACCGCCTGCAGGGCCATGCGGCCGCGCCATTCCTCGCGCGTCTCCGCAAAGACCGGCCAGGAGATCGCGGTCTGCGGCCCTATGGAGTCGAGATGGGTGCGGATCGCGCCGGTGCCGTGGGCAAAGGCGCAGCGGATCGCGAAATCCATGCGCGCCCGCACGTCGTCCGCACTCCAGCGCTCCTCCCGATCTGCGCCCGCATGGGTCAGCGCGCCCATGAAGGTGCCGTCGGGGTTCGGCCGGCGCGCCCAGATATGGCCCTTGTCGAGATGGGTATGCACGTCGACGAAGCGGGGGAAGACGAGGCCGCCGTCGAGATCGAGGGCCGGCAGGTCCGTGTCGAGGCTGAAGGTGCCGGCGGGGACGACGGAAGCGATGCGCCCGTCCTCGACCGTGATGTCCACGAGCGCAGAACCCTCGCGGTCGGCGCCAAGCCCGGTCGTCGTGACGAGCACGAGCGGCGCCCGGGCGTTCGTCAGCCGGTAGCGCGGAGCGTCCGGAATGGCGGCAAAGCCGAGGCTCATCCCTAGCGCTCCCGCGACAGGGCGCTCTCGTGCCAGCGCCGCAGCAGGAGATGCGACAGGCCCGCCATGAGAAGGAAGATGACGACCCCGGTGCTGGCAAGAAGTCCGAGCGCCGCGAAGAGGCGGGGAATGTTGAGCCGGTACTGGCTTTCGATGATCCGGTAGGCAAGGCCCGATCCGGCGCCGGCCGATCCCGCGGCGATTTCCGCCACCACGGCGCCGATGAGCGAGAGGCCGCCCGCGATCTTGAGGCCCGCCAGGAAATAGGGGAGGGCGGCCGGACGGCGCAGATACCACAGCGCCTTCACGCGGGAGAGAAACCGCCCCACGAAGGCGGGCCATCCCTTGGGCCGCGTGGCCCCATAAAGATCGAACAATTCGAGGAGGTTCCGGTCCACGGATTGCAGGCCGAGCGTGGTGTTCGACAGGACCGGGAAGAACGCGACGATCCAGGCGCAGGCGAGCACCGCAAGTTCCTGATCGAGATAGATCAGGAGCAGCGGCGAAATGGCGACCACCGGCGTCACCTGGAGCACCACCGCGTAAGGATAGAGCGAGTACTCGACGAGCCGCGAGAGGCTGAGCAGCACCGCGAGCGTGACGCCGCCGACGACCGCCAGGAGAAGTCCGAGCACCGTCGTCTTCAAGGTGACGAGAAGCGAGCCGAACAGGACCGGCCAATCGGTGAGAAGCGTCTTCCAGATGACGCTCGGGGCGGGCAGCACATAGGCCGGCACGCCGCGGCTCGTCACATAATGCTCCCACCAGGCGATGGAGAGCGCGAAGACCACGATCGGCAGCCCGATCTTGAGAACCCGGTTCCAGTCGAACGGGGCCGGGCGGGGCGGCTCGGCGGGGAGGGAGGGGGCGGCCATGGCGTCGCTCATCGGGACCTCACAGATGCTCGTCGGGCGCCATCGCCCCGTGCAGAGCCGCGGAGGCCTGGCGGCAGAGATCCGCATAAGCGGGGCTCGCCCGGAAGCTCTCGTCGCGGGGTCCGGGCACGTCCACGTCGATCTCCGCCACCACGCGTCCCGGGCGCGCCGCCATCACGACGATGCGCGAGGAGAGATAGACGCTCTCGTAGACCGAGTGGGTCACGAAGACCACGGTGCAGTCGAGGTCGCGCTGAAGGCGCAGGAGGTCGTCGTTGAGCTTGAAGCGGGTGATCTCGTCCAGCGCGGCGAAGGGCTCGTCCATCAGGAGGAGCTTCGGGCGAAGGCTGAGCGCGCGGGCGATGGAGACGCGCATCTTCATGCCGCCCGACAGTTCCCGCGGATAGGATTGATGGAAGCCCGAGAGGCCGACGAGGGCGAGGCTCTCGTCGATGCGCTCCTGCGCCTGGCGCCGGGAGACGCCGCGCAGGCGCAAGGGTAGCCAGACGTTGTCGGCCGCATTGGCCCAGGGCATGAGCGTCGGCTCCTGAAACACGAAGCCGATATCGCCCCGATGGTCGTCGCCCGCGGCGCCGGGCCATTCCACCCGGCCGCCCGTCGCATCGGCGAGGCCCGCGATGATGCGCAAGGCCGTGGACTTGCCGCAGCCCGAAGGCCCGAGCAGCGAGACGAACTCGCCCGCGCGGATATCGAGGTCGAGCCCGGCCAGTGCCGTCGTGCCGTTGGCGAAGGTCTTGCGCACGCCGCGAAGCGACACGAGCGGAGCGGTCCGGGTGGGGCGTTCGAGGGTGCTGAGCATACGGTCGAGAATCCCCTGGCATCGGGAGCGAGGCCATCCCCCTCTCCCCGTTGGCTGGAAGAGGGCCTTCGTCAAAGGCAAGCGGAGCGGAACGGAGCGGAACGAGGGGGCGTGTCCGGGTGTGGTCCGTCCTGAGCCGCCCCCTCATGGTCGTCCGCTGCGCAGCCTCGTCCCCTGCGGGAGCCCTGTCCCCGACCGATCTCGGGTGTTCCCGAGATCGGCACCTTAGGTGCGCAAGTCGGAACCATCCGACTTGCGAGTGGGGAGAGGCAGCATGCCCTCTACTTCTTCAGTTCGATCCCGACGCCCTTGTTCACGAACTGGGTCGTGTAGCTCTTCTTGTAGTCGAGATCGGCCTTGAAGAGGCCGGCCTTCACCATCTTGTCGAAGAAGCCCTTCACCCGCTCGTCCGTCACCGCGCCGATGCCGAGCTTGGCGGTGTCGCCGGAATCGACGATGCCGTACTCCTTCAGCTTGGAGATCGAATAGGCGATCTGCTCATCCGTCATCTCCGGATTGTCCTTCTTGATGAGCTCGTTCGCCTTCTTGTTGTCGCCGTAGAGGTAGTTGTACCAACCGATGGTCGAGGCATCGACGAACTTCTGCACCACGTCGGGCTGCTTCTCCACCATCTCCCGGCGGGCCTCGACCGTGGTGGCGTAGGTGGTGAAGCCGTTATCGGCGAGGAGGTGCACGACGGGCTTGAAGCCGCCCGCCTTCTCGGCCTTGAGCGGCTCGGAGGTCAGGTAGCCCTGCTGGACCGCCTTCTTGTTCGTGAGGAAGGGGGCGGGGTTGTAGGTGTAGGGCTTCACCTGCTCTTCCCTGAAACCGTACTCGGACTTCATCCACTGATAGAAAGTGGCGACGCCCTCTTTCGAGATCAGGATGTCGTTCGAGTTCTTCAGGTCCGCGAACTTGTCGAAACCCTGGCCCGGGTGGGCCATCACGATCTGCGGATCCTTCTGGAAATGGGCCGCGACCACGAGGGTGGGGATGTTCTCCTGCACGGCCGAGAAGGCCTGGACCAGGTTGCCGCCCATGTAGAAGTCGATGCGGCCGACGGGCAGGAGCATGCGGTTGTTGGCCTGCGGACCGCCCGGCACGATGGTGACCTTGAGGCCGTACTTCTCGAAGGTGCCGTCGGCGAGGGCCTGGTAGTAGCCCCCGTGCTCGGCCTGCGCGACCCAGTTCGTGCCGAACTTCACCTCGGTGAGCTTCTGCTGGGCCATCGCCCCGCCAAGGCCCATGGCGAAAAAGGCGGCAAGTGCCGCTCCCGTGCGCATCGCGATGGTCATCTCTGCCCGTCTCCCTTGGCTGTGTCGTGGTCTGCCGCGCCGAATTGTGTGCGCGCCTTGCCGAACTTGGCAAGGTTTGTGCCGCGAGCGCATGACAAAGTGAAGCTGGCCGCTATGCTGAAAGGAGTCTTGTCCTCCGGTTTTCATCCCTTGCGCCCGCACACGCCCCCCACCATCCGCCCGCCCTTCGCCCGCTATTCCCATGGAATCGAGGTCCCGCCCGGTCACAGGCTGCTCTTCGCCTCGGGCCAGCTCGGGATCGCGCCCGACGACCACGTGCCAGAGGAGGCGGATGCGCAAGCGGATCTGTGCTTCCGGGCGATCGACGAGATCCTGAAATCCGCCGGAATGGGATTTGCCGATCTCGTGCGCATCAACGCCTATGTGACCCACCGGGAGCACCTGCCGGCCTACATGGCGGTCCGGGACCGGTACGTGGCCGATCCGCCCCCGGCCTCGACCCTCGTGATCGTCTCCGGCTTCGCCCGGCCGATCTTCAAGGTCGAGGTCGAGGTGATCGCCGCGAAGGTCTGAACGTCCCAAGCCGCTTCCAGGAGAATCCATGCCCGCCCGTTTCTGGCTCGACCTCACGACCGAGGATTTTCGCACCCGTGACATGAGCCGCACGATCGCGGTCCTGCCCGTGGCGGCCGTGGAGCAGCACGGGCCGCACCTGCCGGTGGGCGTGGACACCTATATCAACGAGGCCTACCTCGCCCGCGCCATGAGGGCGGTGCCGGAGGATCTCGACGTGCTCTTCCTGCCCGTTCAGGCGGTGGGCAAGTCGAACGAGCACCTCGCCTTTCCCGGAACGCTCACCCTCACGGCCGAGACCGCGATCCGCGCCTGGACCGAGATCGGGGAGAGCGTGAAGAGGGCAGGCTGCCGCAAGCTCGTCTTCGTGAACTCCCACGGGGGCAACATCGCCGTCATCGATATCGTGGCGCGCGATCTTCGGGTGCGCCACGGCCTTCTCGTGGTGAATGCCGCCTGGCACCGCCTCGGCTACCCGGCCGGGCTCTACAGCGAGATGGAGGCCCGGCACGGCATCCATGGGGGCGATGCGGAGACCTCGCTCATGCTGGCGGCGCGGCCGCAGACGGTCGCGATGGACAAGGCGCAGAACTTCGAGCCTCGCACGGTCGAGATGGAGCGTCGCTTCAAGCACCTGCGGGCGATCCAGCCCATCGGTTTTGGCTGGATGAGCCAGGATCTCAGCGTCGCCGGCGCCATGGGCGAGGCGGCGCTCGCGACGCCCGAGAAGGGCGAGGCCTCCCTCGACCACGGCGTTCGGGCCTTTGCGGAGCTGATGCGCGAGGTGGATCAGTTCGAGATCGGTTGAGGCCCGACCGGGCAGGCCCCGCTGCCGATCCGCGCCGTCACTCGACCGCCCAGGGGAAGGTCCAGGTTTCCGTGAGCGCCCGGTTGCCCGCCTTCAGGAAGGCGCGCAGATCCGTGCTCTGGCCGGGATCGAGCTTCACGTCGATGGCGGCCCGGAAGCCGCCCGTCTGGTCGTTCGGCACCAGGAAGGTGTGGGTGATGCGCCCGGCCGAGGTGGAGGGCACGAGCTGCACCTGCGCCGGATCGGCGAGGAAGAACGGGAGTTCTCCGCCGCCGAAATCGACGATGAAGCGCCGGTGCGTCCGGTCGCTCGGGGCGTTCGAGCCGCTGGCGCGGGGCGGCGTCTGGAAGGTGTTCACCACCTGCCCGCCCGGATGCAGTGTCCTCGGCGCGGAGATCGAGCGCATCCGATAGGCGATGGCCACCTCCTGGCCGGGCTCGTAGGGGGCTTTGGGCTGCCAGTAGGCGACGATGTTGTCGTGGGTCTCGTCGTTCGTCGGAATCTCGACGAGGTCGACCCGGCCCTCGCCCCAGGCGCCGACGGGTTCGACCCAGTAGCCCGGGCGCTCGTGGTAATGGGCCTCGAGATCCTGGTAGTTCTCGAAAACCCGGTCCCGCTGGAGGAGGCCGAAGCCCCGCGGGTTGGCGTCGAGGAACGACGACACGGATTTCCGGGCCGGGTTGCGCAGGGGCCGCCAGATCCATTCGCCCGCGCCAGAATGAATGAGCAGACCGTCGGAATCGTGCAGTTCGGGGCGAAAATCGTCGACGCGCCGCCGGTCGTTCTCGCCCTCGTAGAACATGGAGGTGAGTGGCGCGAGGCCGACCGCCGTGATCTGCCGGCGGGGAAAGAGCGTCGCCTGCACGTCGAGGGTCGTGGCCGCCGAGGGATAGATGTCGAACCGATAGGCTCCCGTCACCGAGGGGCTGTCGAGGAGGGCATAGACGGTCGCCCGATCCGCATCGGCCTGCGGCAGCTCCACCCAGAACTCGCGGAAATGGGGGAATTCCTCCCGCTGCCCGCCCTCGCCCTCCACGTTCAGGGCAAGGCCCCGGGCCGAGAGGCCGTATTTCTGGTCGCGACCGAGAAAGCGGAAATAGCTCGCACCCAGGAACGCGATCACCTCGTCGAGGATCTTCGGGTTGTTCAAGGGATAGTGCAGGCGAAAGCCCGCAAAGCCGAGATTGACCGGAAGCGGTCTCTCGATCCGGTTCTTGCCGTAATCGAAGAGCTCCCGCTGATAGGGCACCGGTGTCGGCACCCCGTCCCGGATCACGTTCACGGTGACGGGACGCTGGAAGAGGAAGCCCAGGTGAAAGAGCTGCATCCGGAACGGCCCGCCGGCGGAGCCGAGGAGCGCGCGTTCCGGGCGGAAGCGGATGTCCCGGTAGGCGTCGAAGTCGAGCCGGTTGAGGGGATCGGGCAGCGTCGGCGCCGTGACCTCGGAGGGCACGGCGGCGAGGTCGCGGGCGCGCCGCACCACCTCCTCGAAGCGGAACGGGTTCGGCGCCGGAGCACCCGTCGGCGCGGGCGGAGCCGGAGGCTGTTGGGCCCAAGCGGATCCGGTGAGGGCGGGCAGGGCGGCCGTGGCGAGAAGGCTGTTGAGCAGGGTCCGGCGGGACAGGGACATCATGGGGCGGAGCGCTCGGGATGGTGGGGCCGCGGTCAAGCGTGACCGTTGCGGCCAGACTTATGCTGCGGCTGCTCTTCCGTCCACTTTCCGCCGTTAACGGCCGCTGAACGCGGGCGGGCCTTCGAAAAATCGTGCGCTCCAGCGAAAATCTGCGGCGAAAACTCTTGCAACCCGGGGGAATCGATCGTATCTCCCCCTTGCCCAATTTCGCACGTGCCTGTGGTCGTGTGTCGGTTGGTGGGCATCCGGACAAGAGGCCGGACAGCCGCCCGAGAGCAACCTCGCTCTCGATACCCCTAACCGGCAGCCGGAGGCGAACCGGCGTACTTCGCTCTCAGCGGGGGACGCGACTTAAAGCAACGACGAACGGGCTTTTTTGGTCTCGTTGGCCCTCCAAAGGTCAGCACCGAAGAGGCTTGTTTATCATTGCCAGGCGTGCGGTCAGGGGCCTCCCCTTTCCAATCCAAGGCAGCATCGTCGGGTGAAGAACCCATTGGCGCTCTCCGTGTCTCCATCGCACGGCGACGACATTGGCTCATCCCCGCTGACGCCGGACGGCTTGCCGTCTGATCTTCAATCGAGGCTTTGCGAAAAGCCTCTTGGAACCTTGTGGGGAGAGCGCCATGACGGAGCGCATCCGCGAATTTCTGCGTAACCGACGCGAAGACGGGCCTTGCCTCGTCGTCGATCTCGAGGTCGTGCGCGAGAACTACTCCAAGTTCGCCCGGGCTCTTCCCGACACGCGCGTGTTCTACGCCGTGAAGGCCAACCCTGAGCCTGCGGTGCTGAAGCTCCTTGCCGATCTCGGCTCGTGTTTCGACACGGCCTCGGTGGTGGAAATCCAGCTCGCGCTCGATGCCGGCGCCACGCCGGAGCGGATCTCGTTCGGCAATACGATCAAGAAGGAGCGCGATATCGCGCGGGCTCTCGAGCTCGGCGTGCGCCTCTTTGCGGTCGATTGCGAGGCCGAGGTGGAGAAGATCGCCCGCGCGACGGCGCTCACCGGCGCCGAGGGCGTGAAGGTCTTCTGCCGCATCCTGTGCGACTGCGTGGGCGCCGAATGGCCGCTCAGCCGCAAGTTCGGCTGCGCCCCCGAGATGGCGGTGGACGTGCTCGAGCACGCGCACCGTCAGGGTCTCGAGGCTTACGGCGTGTCCTTCCACGTGGGCTCGCAGCAGCGCAACACGGAGTCGTGGGACGTGGCTCTCGCCTCGGCCTCCGCGATCTTCCGCGAATGCGCCGAGCGCGGCATCCACCTCTCGATGGTCAACCTCGGCGGCGGATTCCCGACGAAGTACCTGAAGAGCGTTCCGGCGGTCGAAGCCTATGGCGAGTCGATCTTCCGGGCTCTCTCGAAGCACTTCGGCAACCGCCTTCCGGAGACGATCATCGAGCCGGGTCGCGGCATGGTCGGCAACGCGGGCATCATCGAGGCCGAGGTCGTCCTCGTCTCGAAGAAGAGCCGCGAGGAGACCGAGGTGCGCTGGGTCTATCTCGACATCGGCAAGTTCGGCGGTCTCGCCGAGACGATGGACGAGTCGATCCGCTACCCGATCCGCACGGAGCACGACGACGACCGCAAGGTCCCGTGCGTGCTCGCAGGTCCCACCTGCGACTCGGCCGACGTTCTCTACGAGAAGGAGCCCTACATGCTCCCCTTCTCGCTGGAGATCGGAGACCGGGTGCTGATCGAGGGCACGGGCGCCTACACGACCACCTACTCGGCGTACCACTTCAACGGGTTCCCGCCGCTCAAGACGCACGTCATCTGACGTCGTTCCGCCGGCCTCAGGTCTCCTGAGGCCGGCACTAACCCACACAAAGTTAGTCCCGGACGGCCGGCGCCCTGCGCCGGTGCGAGGGCTGTCGCTTCCCATTCAAGTTCGGGAGGGCCACGGCCATGATCGAAATCCGCAACGAGACCCCCTTTGATGTCGAGGCCCGCGAGGGCATCCTCGACGCCTGCTTCGGCGCGTCCCGCTTCGAGAAGACCTGCGAGCGCCTGCGCGAGGGCCGCCGTCCCGCCGAGGGCCTGTCGCTCGTTGCCGAGGAGAGCGGCGCCGTCATCGGCACCGTACGCCTGTGGCACGTCTCGGCCGGGCCGAACCGGCCGGCTCTCATGCTCGGGCCGCTCGCGGTCGATCCCGCCCGCCAAAGCCTCGGGCTCGGGGCCAAGCTGATGCGGGAAGCCCTCGCTCGCGCCCGCGCGCTCGGCCATGGGGCGGTGCTGCTCGTCGGCGATGCGCCCTATTACGAGCGCTTCGGTTTCACGACGGCGCTCACCGGCGGTCTGTGGATGCCGGGCCCCTTCGAGCGTTCCCGGTTTCTCGCGCTCGAACTGGAGCCCGGCGCCCTGGAAGGCGCGCGCGGCCTCGTCTCCGCGACGGGCCGCCTTGAGGAGAAGCCGGACCTCGCGGCCCTCGTCGCGGCAGCCCAGCAGGGCGCGCTCGCGGCCTATGCCCGGGGATCTTGAACGATCGAGCCCGGCTCCCGATGGAGCCGGGCTCGCCGCAGCACCAGGCCGTTGAGGCAGGACGCGGCCGTCGCATAGACCGCAAATCCGACCGCTAGGGTCTCGAGGGTCACGCCCCGGTCGAACAGCAGGCCGGTCGTCCCGGGTGTCGAGGCGGAGGCCACGACGGAGATCGAGCCCGCGAGGGCCCGGATCATGCCCAGATGCCGCGTGCCGTAGATCTCGGCCAGAACCGCGGGCATCACCACATTGTTGGCCCCCGCCGACATGCCGATGATCCCGAAGAACAGCACCGCGATCCAGGCGGCGCCGCCCATGGCCAGCACCAGGGAGCCGATCACGATCCCGGCCAAGTGGAAGGCGCTGAGCCGGATGGCTCCGAATCGGTCGACCAAGGTGCCGGCCGTCATGGTCATCAGCACCGATCCTGCAGCGTAGGCGCTCACGCCAAGGGCGACGAGTTCGAGGGGCCAGCCCTTCAGGTCCGCCATGAAACGCTGATGGAACAGGTACGCCGTGAGGATCGCCGGCGGGGCGATGATCGAGGGCATGAAGACGAGGAAGCGCCAATCGGTGAGCAATTGCAGGCGCGTCGGCGCGATCTCGTCGCTAGGGCCGGGATCCTGCAGGGCAGGAGGCACCTGGTCTGGCAGGGAGCGGCCAAAGCCTATGAGGCTGGCCAGCACCAGCAAGGCGATAAGCAGCGCCGCCACCATCTGCCAGGTAGCGGCCCAGCCATAGGCGACCACGAGAGCAAGGCCGATCCCCGGCAGAACCGCCTCGCCGAAGGGAAAGCCGAGAGTCGCGATTCCGACCGCGCGGCCCCGGGTGCCCTCCGGCAGGCGAGCCGCGCTCATCACCGCCGCGTGGCTGAGCATGCCCTGGCCGCACAGGCGCAACAGGAAGAGGGTAAGGCCCAGCGCCGCGACGCCGGGCGCCAAGGAGAGGCCGAGCGCCGCAAGCGCCAGCCCGCCGAGGGCCACGGCCGCATAGAGCCGTACATTCACCCGGTCGATGAGGCCCCCGGCCCAGATCATCAGGAGGCCCGAGGCGAGCGTCGCCGTGGAATAGAGTGCTCCGAAGCCGCCGTTCGACAGGCCGAATGCTGCCCGGATCTCGGGCGCCGACACGGCGATGAAGGTGGTCTGGCCGAAGAGCGAGATCAGGGCGAGCAGGAAGCCGAACCCGATGGTCCGACCGTGCAGGGCAAGGAGAGCGCGCAGTCTCATCGGTCCGGGAGGGTTCGGGGGGAGGAGGGCAGCGGGAAGGGAGCCTCTGAAGGAGAGCCTCGGGAGGAGGGAAGGTCGGGTTTCGCTGGCAAAAGTCGAGTGCGCAGGGAGCATGGCGGACCTGCGGGGGCGCCGCGCCCTCTGGTCGAAGGGGAAGGTGCGGAGTCAAGGTTGACCCCAGGCCCCCCGAAACCCTACATGCGGCCCACCATCATCGGCCTGTCACCGCATTCTCCGACAGTGCCGCTTTCCCCTTTGCCGCCGCTTCCCAAGGAGTACGCCTTCGATGACCACCTGGCCCGTCCATGGCCGCATCAGCGGTCCCATCGTGATGATCGGCTTCGGCTCCATCGGCCAGGGAACCCTGCCCCTGATCGAGCGGCATTTCGAGTACGACAAGAGCCGCTTCGTGGTCATCGATCCGCAGGAGAAGCACAAGGAGCTCCTGGACGAGCGCGGCATCCGCTTCATCCAGCAGGCGGTGACCCGCGAGAACTACAAGGAACTGCTGACGCCGCTCCTCACGGCGGGCGGCGGGCAGGGGTTCTGCGTCAACCTCTCGGTCGATACGTCCTCGGTCGACATCATGCGCCTGTGCCGCGAGATCGGGGCTCTTTACATCGACACGGTGAACGAGCCCTGGACCGGCTTTTATTTCGATTCCAGCAAGGGCCCGGCGGCGCGCACCAACTACGCCCTGCGGGAAACCACCCTCGACGAGCGCCGCCGCAGCCCCGGCGGCGTAACGGCGGTGTCGTGCTGCGGCGCCAATCCGGGCATGGTCTCCTGGTTCGTGAAGCAGGCTCTCCTCGACATCGCCCGCGATACGGGCGTGAAGGCCGATGAGCCCAAGTCCCGCGAGGAATGGGCGCGGCTCGCGCAGACGCTCGGGGTCAAGGGCGTCCACATCGCCGAGCGCGACACGCAGCGCTCGAAGAACCCCAAGCCCATGAACGTGTTCGTGAACACCTGGTCGGTGGACGGCTTCGTGTCCGAGGGCCTGCAGCCCGCCGAGCTCGGCTGGGGCACCCATGAGACCTGGAAGCCCGAGAACGCCCATGGCCACGAGACCGGCTGCGGCGCGGGGATCTATCTGCTCCAGCCCGGCGCCAACACCCGGGTGCGCTCCTGGTGCCCGACGCCTGGAAATCAGTTCGGTTTCCTCGTCACCCACAACGAGTCGATCTCGATCGCCGATTACTACACGGTGCGCGAGGGCGACCGGGTCGCCTACCGTCCGACCTGCCACTACGCCTATCATCCGGCGAACGATGCGGTGCTGTCGCTCCACGAGATGTTCGGCGCCGAGGGCAAGCAGCAGCCCGAGCAGCACATCCTGGACGAGAACGAGATCGTGGACGGCATCGACGAGCTCGGCGTCCTCCTCTACGGCCATGCCAAGAACGCCTATTGGTACGGTTCGCAGCTCTCCATCGAGGAGACCCGCCGGATCGCGCCCTACCAGAACGCCACCGGCCTGCAGGTGACCTCCGCGGTGCTCGCCGGCATGGTTTGGGCTCTGGAGAACCCGGAGGCCGGAATCGTCGAGGCGGACGAGATGGATTTCCGCCGCTGCCTCGAGGTGCAGATGCCGTATCTCGGCCCCGTGAAGGGCTACTACACCGATTGGACGCCGCTCCAGGGCCGTCCGGGCCTCTTCAAAGAGGACCTGGACACGTCCGATCCGTGGCAGTTCCGGAACATCCTGGTGCGCTAAGCGCGCCTCTCCTCGCGAGGGGAGAGGTGGGGAGAAATCCATGCCCCATTTCGACGAGTTCTACGCCAACAAGCTGCGCGGCGGCCTCGGTGCCACCGACGCGGACGCGACCCTCGACCTGCGCGAGGCCACGGCCGAGCAGGCGGCGGCTTCCCTCCAGGACATGCTGGAGCGCAGCCGCTTTGCTGAAGCCAAGACAGTGGCGATCCTCCTCGCCCCGCCCCCTGAGGGCGGGGGCGAGACCCTCTTCCAGCCCATCGGCCGGGCCCTGCTGGAAGCCAAGAAGCGCGGCTGGATCGACCGCCTCCAGACCCTCCCGGCCCAGGACGGGCTCGGGTTCTACGTGGTGCTCGCGGGAAGGCCCGAGCGGGAGCCTTAAGCCCTCAAGGGGCGCGTGCGCCGCCGCGGGCGCAGGCTTTGGCCGAACACCATGGCGAGCAGGATCGCGCCCCACACGGTGACGAAGCCGAAGGCGGCCGAGAGGATGCCCTCCTCGGTGACGGGCATCGCGGGCTCGAACTGCTGGTAGGCCGCCCGCATCACGTCCGTGTCCCCGTCCCGCACCATCAAGGCCACCCGGGCGAAGGGGCCGGCGCTCTCCATGGCCTGCTGGTGCTGCGCCAGGCGGTCGAGGCGCTCCACGTTGGCCTGCATGGCCGCGCCCTGACGGCTCGCGACGGCATCCGCGTTGGATCGCAGGCGCGCGATGGCGCTCTCGCGGGTCTCGCCGAGGGCGCGCGCATCCCCGTCGAACCGCTCCACCACGCGGCGCAGCTCGTCGATCGCGCCGCCGATGCGCTGGCGGTATTGCTGCGCGAATTCGGGTCCCTGCGAGGCCGTCACGGCGCCGACGAGGCCGCAGGCGAAGGCTCCGACTCGGACGATGCGGGACATGAGATGAGGCCTCCGGATGGTGGTTGCCTCAAAGGGCAAGAGCGGCGCGCACGTCCGGTTCCGTCACCTCGTCGAGCGGCTTTTGCACCTTGCAGGCCCGGGTCTTGCGGCCCGGCTCCATGACGAGGATGACGGTCTCGATCCCTGGGCAGCCGGGATCGTTGCAGGCGATTTCGTTCACCGCGAAGGCGACGTCCTCTCCGGCGCCGAGCGCCGAGCGCGCCCAATCCTTTACCCGCCGCACGGAATCGGGGTCCGCCTTCGCGCGGCCGAAGGTCTTTTGCCAATAGGCGGCGAGGCCTGCCATGGGCGGCTCAGGTCGGAAGGGTCAGGATGCCCGCCTGCCCGTCGGCGCAGCCGAAGGCGAGGCGCTTGCCGGCCTTGTCCCAGGCCATGGCGGTGACGCCGCTCTCCTTGACGGCCGGGCGCACCAGCAGCTCCGAGGCATCACTGAGGCGGATGAGGAGGATGCAGCCGTCCTCGTAGCCCACGGCCAGCACGTAGACGTTGGGATGGAAGGCGACGCGGCTCACCTTGGCGGGCCGCACGCCGCATTCCCGCGGCGCCTTGCCGGTGGGGCCTTCCTTGGAATCGAAGGGCCAGAGGATCGCGGCCTCGGCGCCCGAGGTCGCGAGCCACTTGCCGTCGCCGGACCAGGCGAAGGAGCGGGTCTTCGACGGGTAGCCGCTCATGCGCATGTGGCCCCGGTCGGGCTGGAGCCGCCAGCCGTGGAGCGCATTCTCCTGCATGGAGGTGACCACGAAGCGCCCGTCCGGCGACCACACCACGTCGATGTGGGAGCCCTTCCATTCAAGCACGTCGGGCTTTGCCTCAAGGTTCGGAAACCAGAGCGTCGCGCCGTTATAGTGGCTGATCGCGAGCCGGTAGCCCTTGGGCGCGAAGGCGAGGCCCCGCGCGGTGCTCGGCACGTCGAGGGTCTTCTCGCGGCCCTTGTCGTCCCGGGCGACGACGCGCTTGCCGGCGCTGTAGGCAACGGCGCCGCTGCCGTTGACCGCGATGGCGTCGATCCAGGCGCCCTTGGTGGCGGCAAGCTCGCGGGTGGAGCCATCGAGGCCGGTAACGGCGATGCGGCCGTCATCCCCGCCGGTGACGAAGCGTTCGCCGTCGGCAAGGCCGACGAGCACGCCGCCTTCCGGATGCGCCGCCGCCCGGTGGGTCTCCCCATCCTTGGCGAGCAGCACCGCGCCATCCGTGAGGCCAAGCGCGACGGTGCCCTTGAGCCAGCCGATGGCGGTCACATGGGCGCCGGCATCGAGGGGCACGACGTTCTGGGTGAGGGACGGGGCGGCGGTCGCGGTCATGGAGGTCAGGCCGCGCAGGCGAGGAAGCCCTCGCGGATCATCCCCTCGTCGAGTTCGCGGCCGATGAAGACCACGCGGCTCTCGCGCTTCTCGCCGGGCTTCCAGTCCTGCTGCAGGTCCCCATCGAGGATCATGTGCACGCCCTGGAAGACGAAGCGCTTCGGCTCGTTCGGGAAGGCCACGATGCCCTTGCAGCGCAGGATGTTGCCGCCTTGGACCTGGGTCAGCTCCGAGATCCAGGGCATGAACTTTTCGGGGTCCACCTCGCCGGCGCGGAAGGACATGGACTGCATGTCCTCGTCGTGGTGGTGATGGTGGCCCTCTTCGAGGAAGTCGGGCTCGAGCTCGATGATGCGCTCGAGATCGAAGGCATTGCGCTCCAGAACCTCCGTGATCGGCACGTTGGCGTGCTGGGTGCGATGGATCCGGGCATAGGGATTGATGGTGCGGATGCGGCCCTCGACGTCGTCGAGCTCCGCGGTCGAGACCAGATCCGTCTTGTTGAGGATGATCACGTCCGCGAAGGCGATCTGGTTCTTGGCCTCGGGCGCGTCCTTCAGACGGTCGGCGAGCCATTTCGCATCCGCCACGGTCACCACCGCGTCGAGGCGCGCGCTGTCGGAGACGTCCTGGTCCATGAAGAAGGTCTGCGCGACGGGCGCCGGGTCCGCGAGGCCCGTAGTCTCGACGATGATCGCGTCGAACTTGCCCTTGCGCTTCATGAGCCCGTCGAGAATGCGGATGAGATCCCCGCGCACGGTGCAGCAGATGCACCCGTTATTCATCTCGAACACCTCCTCGTCGGCGCCGACCACGAGGTCGTTGTCGATGCCGATCTCGCCGAACTCGTTGACGATCACGGCGTATTTCTTGCCGTGCGGCTCGGTGAGGATGCGGTTGAGGAGGGTGGTCTTGCCGGCGCCGAGATAGCCGGTGAGCACGGTGACGGGGATCTTGTCGGACATGGGAAAATCTCGCGGGGCGGAGGGCGGCCGGGCTTAGCTCGACAGCGCCGTGCTGATCGCCCTTATATTGTGGCGCATCATGTCAATGTAAGTGGCAGCGGGGCCGTTCTCGCGGGAGAGGGCGTCCGAATAGAGCTGCTCGCCGATCCGGGCGCCGGTCTCCTTGGCGATCCGCTCCACGAGACGCGGATCCGTCACGTTTTCGAAGAACACGGCGCCGATCTTCTCCTTGCGGATCTGCTGGATGATGCGCGCCACGTCCTTGGCGGAGGCCTCGGCTTCCGTGGAGACGCCCTGCGGCGCCACGAAATCGAGCCCGTAGGCCTTCTCGAAATAGGCGAAGGCGTCGTGGGAGGTGATGATCCGGCGCCGGTCGGCGGGAATGCGGGCCACCGCCGCCTTCACCTCCTGGTCGAGGGCATCGAGCTTCTGGAGATAGGCGCTCGCATTGGCCTCGTAGGTGCTCTTGCCGGCCGGATCCGCCGCGATGAGGGCATCCCGGACATTCGCCACGTAGATCCTGGCATTGGCGACGCTTTGCCAGGCATGGGGATCGACCGCGCCATGGCCGTGCCCATGGCCGTGGCCGCCTTCCTCCGCGACGGTCGTGACGCCCTTCGCGGCCTCGATCAGGGCGGCCTTGGTCCCGGAGGACTTCACGAGGCGGTTGATCCATCCCTCGAACTTGAGGCCGTTCACGAACACCACCTTGGCCTCTGCGAGGCGTCGGCCGTCCGCCGGCGTCGGCGCATAGACATGGGCGTCGCCGTCGGGGCCCACGAGGGTGGAGAGCTCGATCCGGTCGCCGCCCACGTTCTTCACGAAATCGGCAAGGATCGAGAAGCTCGCCACCACCTTCGGGCGCTCCGACTGAGCAGCTGCGGGCGCCGCGAGAGCAAGCAAAAACGCCATAACGTATCCGAGGCGGATCATGGACCTGTGTCTCCTTGAACGGACGGTTAGGCTTCGAGGTGGCGGCCTGGTCTGACGAGCCAGAGAAGGCCGCCCTGGGGGCCGATCAGGATCGAGGCAAGATAGACGGCCCCGGTTGTCAGGATGATGGCAGGCCCGGCCGGCAGCTCGAAATGGAACGACAGAAGCAGGCCCACGAAGCCCGAGCCCATGCCGATCACGGTCGCGACCAGGGTCATGAGGGTAATGTCGCCGCTCCAGAACCGGGCGGAGGCGGCGGGCAGCATCATCATGCCGACCGCGAGCAGGGTGCCCAGCGCATGAAATCCGCCGACGAGGTTCAGCACCACGAGGCCCAGAAAGATCAGGTGCACCGGGGTGCCGGCGCGGCTCACCGATCGCAGGAAGGTCGGATCCACGCATTCGAGAACGAGCGGCCGGTACACCAGGGCGAGCGTCGCGAGGGTGATCGAGGAGATGGTGGCGAGGAGCAGCAGGGCCCCGTCGTCGAGGGCGAGCACCGTGCCGAAGAGCACGTGCAGCAGGTCCACATTCGAGCCGCGCAGGGACACGATCGTGACGCCGAGCGCCAGGGAGAGGAGGTAGAAGGCCGCCAGCGAGGCGTCCTCTTTCAGGTCCGTGAACCGGGCCACGAGACCGGCGAGCACCGCCACGATCACGCCGGCGACGAGGCCGCCGATGGTCATGGCCGTGAGGGAAAGGCCGGCGACGAGATAACCTACGGCGGCGCCCGGCAGGATCGCATGGGCCATGGCATCGCCCGTGAGGCTCATGCGGCGCAGCATCAGGAACACGCCGATGGGGCCGGAGCCGAGCGCGATGGCGATGACGCCCACAAGCGCCCGCTGCATGAACTCGAATTCGGTGAAGGGCTCGAAGAGGCCGTTCACGCCGCGCCCCGGTCGCAGACCTCCGCGTGCGGGTCGTTGGCCTCGATCATGCGCCGCGCCTTGAGAAGGTTCGCGGCGCTCAAGACCTCGCCCGTGTCGCCCCAGGCGACCGGGGAACGGGCGATGAGAAGGGTTTCCGGAAAGACCCGCTTCACCACGTCGAGATCGTGAAGCACCGCCACGACCGTACGCGCCTCGTCATGCCAGCGGCGGACAAGATCGAGCAGGTCGGCGGTGGTCTTGGCGTCGATCGCCGTGAAGGGCTCGTCCAGCAGGATGAGCGAGGCGTCCTGGAGGAGGAGCCGCGCGAACAGGGCGCGCTGCATCTGACCGCCCGAGAGGGTGGAGATGGACCGGCGCTCGAAGCCAGTAAGTCCGACGGCCGCGACGGCTTCCTCGATGCGGATCCGATCCCGGCGACCGATGCCGCCAAACAGCCCGGCCCGGGACCACAGGCCCATGGCCACCAGGTCATACACGTTGAGCGGGAAGGTGCGGTCGAGATCCGCCGCCTGGGGCAGGTAGGCGATCCTCTGGCGGGCCCCGGCGGTGAGTTCGATGGCGCCCTCGAGCGGCCGCAGGGTGCCCACGATCCCCTTGAGCAGGGTCGACTTGCCGGCGCCGTTCGGGCCGACGACCGCAGTCAGGCTGCCAGCCTCGATGGTCCCGGCGAGATGATGCACGGCCGGGCGCCGCCCGTAGCCGAGCGTCACATCGTCGAAGCGGATCGCTGCTGCCGTCCGGGTCATCTCAACCTTTTCACGCCTGTGGCCCTGCGGGCCCGCGCCTCAACCTCACGCCAGAACGGCGAATACCAGGAGCCACAGCACCCCGAGCACAACGCTTACCCCCGCCAAACGCTCCCAAGCCGAGAGCCTGAGAAGCGAGAGAGTAGGGTCCGCCGCCGCCGCGTGACGCGGGGGGTGTCCGTGGTGATGGTGTTCACCGGCCATGGCGCTCTAGTATAGCAGGAAGCCCTCTCTTTCCAGAGGGGGCAACGGAAAATCCACCGCCTGTCCCAGGCGGCGTGACCCAGGTCACACAAGGGATGGGGGCTGCGGGGCCGCCGTTCAAGGCTGGACGGCAGCCTCGGCGGTGGGGGGTGAGGCCTCGTAGAGCCGGGTCTCACTCAGCCCCCATTTAGGCGCCCTCAGGCGACCGGGTGGTACTGGTAAAGCCAGGTCTCGCTCAGCACCTCGTCCCCATTGCGCAGGTAGCAGCGCATCTCCACGGGCTCCGCTCCCTCGGCCGAGAGGTCGAACTGGGTGCGCCAATGGCCCGGCACGTCGTTCGGCACGGCCTCGGTGAGAATGTTGGAGAAGCTCCCCCGGGACGCCGAGAGCACCGGGCGGGGGATCACGCCCTTCGCCAGCCGGGTCAGTGGCTCGCCCTTGAACTCCACCATGAACTTACGCAGGCCCCGCGGCCGCACGGTTCCGGCCTGGCCTCCGTTGCCGAGGCGGGTGGCGACGCAGCGGGCGAGCGGGGTCGGATAGGGCTCCTCCGCCGACCAATGCATGCGATAGCGGAACTCGAGCGCCTGCCCGGCCCGGGCCGGCTCGGCCGGCACCCACATCGCCACGATGTTGTCGTGGATCTCGTCGTCCGTGGGGATCTCCACGAGCTGCACCGAGCCCTTGCCCCAATCCCCCTGCGGCTCGATCCAGAGCGAGGGCCGGCGGTCGTAATAGACCCCGTCGAGATAATGGTCGAAGGCCCGGTCGCGCTGGAGGAGGCCGAATCCCCGGGGGCGCTCGTCGGTGAAGGCCGAGGTGATGATCCGAGGCGGGTTGTTGAGGGGGCGCCAGATGCGCTCCCCGCCGCCCGTCCAGAGGGCAAGCCCGTCGGAATCGTGGATTTCCGGGCGCCAGTCCACGGCGGTCTGCTTCGCCTTCTCGGAATACCAATACATGGAAGTGAGGGGGGCGATGCCGAGGCGCGCCACATCGGTGCGCAGGTAGACCGCCTTCTCGATGTCCATGATCACCGCCGCGGCCCGGCGCATGACGAACCGGAAGGCCCCGGTGACGCTCGGGCTGTCGAGGAGCGCCGCCACCTCCACCGTGTCCGAGCCCGGGCGCGGCGTCTGGAAATAGATGTGAGTGAAGCTCGGGAATTCCTCGATCTTGTTGAATACCGCCACATCGACCGCAAGACCGCGGGCCGAGAGGCCGTATTGGAAGAGTTCGCCGATGGCGCGGAAATAGGAGGCGCCGAGGAAGGCCACCCAGTCGTTGGTGCGCCAGTCGAGCCGGCCGTTGCGGCTCTCCTGGAAGCGGAAGCCAGCAAAACCCGAGTTGTCGGGCAGCTTGTGGGCCGGGGAATCCGCCGGCATGTCGAAATAGGCGTCGTCGTAGACGATCTCGCGGGCCTGGCCCTCCTCCACCACGTGCATGCGCACGGGAGCCTGGAAGAAGCGCCCGAGATGGAAGAACGTGACCGGGTAGTCGCTGGGGCCGTTGGCCCACAGCGCCAGGTCTGTCTTGAACTTGATCTTGCCGTGGGCGTCGTAGTCGATCTGCTCCAGGATCTCGGCGGGCGCCCGGGGCGGGGGCGTATAGGGAGCCTTGGCGAGATCCGCCGCCCGCCGCTTGAGCGCGTCGAAGGAGAACGGGGCCGGGGCACCCATCTTCAGGGAGGCCTGCGCCAGGGCGGCTTCGGGGAAACCGGCCGCCGCAAGGCTCGCGGTGGCGGCGGCGGACGACAGGAATTGGCGGCGGTTCATGGGGCTCTCAAGGATCGAAGACGGGTAAGGGAGGCCTCTTGGCCCCGGCATGCGGCCGGAACAGGGCGGCCTTTTCGCATTTTCCGGCAGGCGCCTTCAAGGGCCGATGGCGGCCGACCGGGCTTGCCCCGGTCACACTTGTGCGGGAACGGGCGCAAACCCCTTGAGAATTCCGTCCGGGTCGCCAAAACTAGGCCGATCGAAAGGTGCCGGGACAACGGCGCCGGTTCCAGGGAGATCACGCCATGCGTTCCACGTTCACGCGCCGCCTCATGGGCGTCGCTGCCGCTCTTGCTGTCTCGAGCGTCAGCTTGCCGGCCAAGGCGCAGGACTTCATCAACATCCTGACGGGGGGCACCTCGGGGGTCTATTACCCGCTCGGGGTCGCGCTCTCGAAGGTCTACACCGACAAGATCAAGGGGAGCCGCCCCTCGGTTCAGGCCACCAAGGCCTCGGTGGAGAACCTGACGCTGCTCCAGCAGGGCAAGGGCGAGATCGCCTTCACCCTCGGCGACAGCCTGGCGCTCGGCTGGGCCGGCGACGAGGAGGCGGGCTTCAAGGGCAAGCTCACCAAGCTGCGCGGCATCACCGCCATCTACCCGAACTACATCCAGGTCGTGGCCTCCAAGGATTCCGGCATCAAGACGCTCGCGGATCTCAAGGGCAAGCGCCTCTCGGTCGGCGCCCCGAAATCGGGCACCGAGCTCAATGCCCGCGCCATCCTCCAGGGCGCCGGCCTCACCTACCAGGATCTCGGCAAGGTCGAGTACCTGCCCTTCAACGAATCCGTCGAGCTGATGAAGAACCGGCAGCTCGACGCCACCCTGCAATCCGCCGGCCTCGGCGTCGCCTCGATCCGCGATCTCGCCACCTCGGTGGAGATCGTCGTGGTGGAGATCCCGGCCGCCGTCGTGGACAAGGTGGGCGCGCCCTACGTGAAGGTCACGATCCCGGCCAACACCTATACGGGGCAGGCTCAGGCCGTGCAGACCGCCGCCGTGGTGAACTACCTCGTCACCCACTCGGACATGAAGGACGAGCAGGTCTACAACATGACCAAGGCCGTCTTCGAGAGCCTGCCGGACCTCGCCGCCGCCCATGCGGCGGCCCGCGACATCAAGCTCGAGAGCGCCATGCAGGGCATGCCGGTCCCCATGCATCCGGGGGCCGAGAAGTACCTGGCCGAAAAAGGCGTGAAGAAGCAGGGCTCGTAAAGGGCTTGCAGCCGAGACAAGCGGGCCGGGGCAGGATTAAGCTGCCCCGGCCTTTTTTGTGAGGGGACGCATGACAAAGCCTGAACTGGTGCGGATGGAAGCGCCGACCGAGCCGGTCGCGAACCCGGAGCACGGTCTGCCCGAGAGCTTCGGCGAGGGCCTGCTCGGCCGCCTCCTCTTCTGGACGGCCGTGTCGTTCTCGATCTTTCAGATCGTCACCGCCTTCGGCGTGCCCCTCGACCGGCCCCTGCTGGCAGGATTCACGCTGATCGGCTTGATCGCGGTGGCCCTGGTGGTCTGGACCGTCTGGCTCGCCTTGCAGCGCCACAAGGGGCGCGGCATCCTCGACGGCGCCATGGCGCTTGGCGCCGTCGCGATCGCGTTCGGGCTCGTGGTGAAGTTCGGCGGCAGCCTGCCGAGCCAGGTGGTCCGCACGATCCATGTGGGCTTCTTGTGCCTTGTGGCGGGCGCGATGCTCGCCAATCACCGAGCCGGGACGCCGACCTTCAAGACCATCGGTTGGCTCGTGGGGCTCGCGGGCTTCGCGGTGGGCCTCTATCACTGGGTGCTCTACTACGACCTCGTGAACCGGGCTGGCGAACTCACGGCGGCCGACCGGGTCGTCGGCATCACTGCCCTCGCGGTGCTGTTCTATCTCGTCTGGCGGGTCATGGGGCCGGCGCTGCCCATCGTGGCGGGGCTCTTCCTCGCCTATTGCCTGCTCGGCCAGTACCTGCCGGCGCCTCTCGACCACAGAGGCTATTCCCTCGATCAGGTGGTCGAGCACATGGCCTTCGGCACCGAGGGCATCTACGCGGTGCCAACCCTCGTCTCCGCCACCTACATCTTCCTGTTCATCCTGTTCGGCGCCTTCATGGAAAAGGCCGGCGTCATCGATTTCTTCAACGACATCTCGATGGCGATATTCGGCGACAAGCGGGGCGGGCCCGGCAAGGTCTGCGTCGCGTCCTCGGCGCTCATGGGCACGGTGTCGGGCTCCGGCGTCGCCAACGTGGTGGCCTCCGGCCAGTTCACGATCCCGCTCATGAAGCGCTTCGGGTTCCCGTCAGCCTTCGCGGGCGGCGTGGAGGCGACCTCCTCCATGGGCGGGCAGATCATGCCGCCCGTCATGGGCGCGGTCGCCTTCATCATGGCCGAGACCATCGATGTGCCCTACGCCAAGATCGTCGAGGCGGCGATGATCCCCGCGATCCTGTACTTCGCCGCCTGCTACCTCGCGGTGCATCTCGAAGCCGGCAAGCGCGGCTTGAGCGGCCTGCCGAGAAGCGAGCTGCCGAGCGCCCGGGCGGAGCTCAAGAAGAACTGGTTCCTCATCACCCCGCTCGGCGTCCTCGTCTACCTGCTGTTCGCGGGCTACACGCCGCTCTTTGCCGGCGCGATCGGCCTCTCCCTCACGGTGGCGCTCATCCTCGGCATGGCGATCGCGGCGGGGCTTGCCGTACCGGCGCTTCGGGTCGCGTTCTGGATTGCCCTCGCCCTTGTCTGCGCTGCTTCGCTTGCGGCGAGCGTGGTGCTGGTCCTCGCCGTCGTCGCGGCACTCGCGCTCTGGAACGCGTTCTCCGGCCGCGGACGCCTGACCCTTCAGGCCTGCATCGACGCGCTCGCCGACGGTGCCCGCCAGGCGCTGCCGGTGGGCCTTGCCTGCGCGGTCGTGGGCATCGTCATCGGCACCATGACCCTCACGGGGCTCGGCACCATCGTCGGCAACTGGATGATCTCCATCGGCAAGGACAACCTGTTCCTCGCGCTCGTCCTCACCATGGTGTTCAGCCTCATCCTCGGCATGGGCATCCCCACGATCCCGAACTACATCATCACGTCGTCGCTCGCGGCGCCGATCCTCCTGAAGCTCGACGTGCCTCTCATCGTCTCGCACATGTTCGTCTTCTATTTCGGCATCATGGCGGACCTCACCCCGCCCGTGGCGCTCGCCGCCTTCGCGGCGGCGCCCATGGCGAAGGAATCGGGGATGAAGATCGGAATACAGGCGGTGAAGATCGCGCTGCCGGGCTTCATCGTGCCCTACATGGCCGTCTACGATCCGACCCTCATGCTCCAGCCCGTGCCGGGCCTCGACGGCGCCGGCTACTGGGTGGCGGTCGCCTACATCGTCTTCAAGACGGCCCTGGCCCTCGGCCTATGGGGCGTCGCGGCCGTGGGCTTCGCTCGCGCACCGATGCCCTGGTGGGAGCGGATCCTCGCCACGGCGGCTGCGGCCTCGCTGGTCCTGGCGGTGCCCGTGACCGACGAGATCGGCTTTGCGCTCGCCGCCGCCTTCATCGGCATTCACCTCTGGCGGACGCGCCGGTCCGCCGTGCCCGCGCCGACCTGATGCTGTGCCTTGCGGCCGGCGCCGGCGTGGTCCCGCTGCTGGCCGGAGCCCTCACGCTGGCCTGGACCCATTCGGTCGAGAAGATCGCCTGGGAGGAGGATTGGCGCCTCACGCCGGCCGGCCTCGAACTCGTGGAGGCGCGGGTGCGGGGCTCGGGCGCTGGCATGGACCCGCCGCCGGAGGCGCGGTTCGAGGGCGGCGTCTGGCGCTGGCGCCCGGCGCTTCCGCCCCTAGGCGAAGTCGTCATGCGCCGCTCCGGCGCGACCGCCGATTGGCGGGTCTGCGTCGAGGGGCATTGCCGGCCCATGGAGGATTGGGTGCCGCGCGAGGCGGATCCGGTGGTGCTGAAGCCCTGCGGCTAGGGCAAGGGGCTAGGGCTGGGGCCTAGCCGATCGGCTCGATCGACACCGCGTTCCGCCACAGGGCGCGCATGGCCCACAGGCCGAGCAGGCTGAAAACGCCCATAAGGATGTAAGCGAAGGTGTCGCCGAGCTCGAAGAGTCCTGCCAGCGCCCAGCCGCCCGCGAACGCCACGCCGAACACCTCCGTGCCGATCAGGATCATCACGCTGACGACGGTGATGAGGTTCTGGCGCTTGGTGCCGGTGGCCTGGGGCGTGCTGATCTGCAAGAGACGGACTCCGCTAAAGAACTGAACCTGCACTACCCTAAACGCCTCGTCCCGTGCAAGGTTTGCCCCGTTTCCCGATGCCGCGCCCCTCCCTGGACGAGCCCGTCCGTATCTTCCCCGATAGTCCCGAGCCATGATCGAAACACCGACCTTCGGTTTCGCCGCCGTCGCAGCCCCCCACCTTGCCGCCGCCGAAGCCGGCCAAGTCGTACTGGCCCAGGGCGGCAATGCCGTCGAGGCGATGGTGGCCATGGCGGCGACGGTGGCTGTCGTCTACCCGCACATGAACGGTCTTGGGGGCGATGGCTTCTGGCTCGTCCGGGAGCCCGGCGGGCGCCTCCACGGGCTGGATGCCTCCGGACCCGCGGGCGCGCTCGCGACGATCAAGCGCTACCAGGCGAAGGGCTACCACGAGGTGCCGCCGCGAGGTCCGGATGCGGCCGTCACGGTTCCGGGCGCGGTCGGCGGCTGGCGCCTCGCCCTCGAACTCGCCCGGTCTCTTGGCGGGCAGATGCCCCTCGACCTGCTGCTGGGAGACGCCATTCGCTGGGCCCGGGAGGGCTGCCCGGTCTCGCAATCCGAGGGGCGCTACGTGCTGAAGGAGGCGCAGGCCCTCCAGGCGGCGCCGGGCTTTGCCGAAGTTTTTTTCGTCGACGGCAAGCGGCCCGAGGCCGGAACGCTCCGTCGGCAGCCGGCCCTTGCGGCGACCTTGGAGCGCCTCGCCCATGTGGGCCTGCGGGATTTCTACCGGGGCGATGTGGGCCGGGAGATCGCCGCCGATCTCGAGCGTCTCGAAAGCCCGGTGACCCGCCGCGATCTCGAAACCTACGAGGCGCGGGTCGTGCAGCCGCTCTCCATGCGCCGCGGACCCGCGCAGATCGTCAACCTTCCGCCGCCGACGCAGGGCCTCGCCTCCCTTCTCATTCTCGGCATCGCAGGCCGCCTCGAGGCCGCCCGCACGGACACGGCCGATCTCCATCATGGGCTGATCGAGGCGACGAAGCGCGCCTATGCGATCCGCGACCGGGTCGTCACCGACCCACGCCACCTGACCAAAGATCCGGCCGCCTTCCTCGAGAACTCGGTTCTGGAGCGCGAGGCGGCCGCCATCGACGCCCGCCGGGCGGCGCCCTTTCCCCTGCCGCCACCGGCCGACGGGGACACGATCTGGATGGGCGCCATCGACGAGCGCGGCCTCGCGGTCTCCTACATCCAGTCCCTGTTCTGGGAGTTCGGCTCGGGCTGCGTCCTGCCCGGCACCGGAGTCCTGTGGTCCAATCGGGGGCGCGGCTTCTCGCTCGATCCAAGGTCGCTCAATCCCCTGGAGCCGGGCCGCAAGCCTTTCCATACCCTCAACCCAGCCCTTGCGGTCTTCGACGATGGGCGCGTGCTCTCCTATGGCACCATGGGCGGGGAGGGGCAGCCGCAGGTTCAGGCGCAGATCTTCACCCGCTACGCGGATCTCGGGCTCGGTCTCGCGGAGGCGGTCGACGCACCGCGCTGGCTGCTCGGCCGCGCCTGGGGCGCGCAAGCCGCGACCCTCAAGGTCGAAGACCGCTTCGACCCGGAGATCATCGATCGCTTGGCTCGGCGCGGACACGCCATCGAGGAAATCGGCCAGCCCTATGCGGACGCCCTCGGCCATGCGGGCATGCTCGTGAAGCACCGCCGCGACGGGCGGGTGGAGGCCACCCACGACCCGCGCTCCGATGGCGGGGCGCTCGGATTGTGATTGCGGCGCTTGGGCTTCAGGACGGTTTGCCGTAGCATCCACCCATGAGCCAAGCACATCACCTCCATCACGACCACGGTCACGATCATGACCACAGCCATCTCTCGGAGATCGAGCTCCGAGTGAAGGCCCTTGAATCCGTTCTCGTGGAAAAGGGCTACATCGACCCGGCCGCCATCGACGTGCTGGTCGAGACCTACGAGACCAAGGTCGGGCCACGCAACGGCGCCCGCGTGGTGGCGAGGGCCTGGGCCGACCCAGCCTTCCGCGCCCGGCTCCTGGAGGATGCGACCGCCGCCATCGGGTCGCTCGGCTTCGTCGGCCGACAGGGCGAGCACATGGTGGCTGTCGAGAACACGATGGACGAGCACAACATGGTCGTCTGCACCCTGTGTTCCTGCTACCCCTGGCCGGTGCTCGGCTTGCCGCCCGTCTGGTACAAGAGCGCGCCTTATCGCTCCCGCGCCGTCATCGATCCGCGCGGGGTGCTGGCGGAGTTCGGCGTCACCCTGCCGGCACAGACCCGCATCCGCGTCTGGGATTCCACCGCCGAGGTTCGCTACCTCGTGATCCCGATGCGGCCCGAGGGTACGGAGGGCTGGAGCGAGGACGCGCTCGCCGACCTCGTCACGCGGGATTCGATGATCGGCACCGGCCTTGCCCTTGCGCCCGGCGAGGCGACGCCATGAACGGCGGACAGGATCTCAGTGGCGCTCCTGCGCCTGAGGAGTCGATCCGATGAACGGCGGGCAGGATCTCAGTGGCCCCGTAGGGCCTGGGGAGATGATGCCATGAACGGCGGGCAGGATCTCGGCGGCATGATGGGCTTCGGGTCCATCGGCATCGAGCCGAACGAGCCGCTGTTCCACGCGCCCTGGGAAAAGCGCGCCTTCGGCATCACGCTCGCCATGGGCGCGAGCGGAACCTGGAACATCGACATGAGCCGGCACGCGCGGGAGAGCCTGCCGCCGGCCGAGTACCTGGCCTCGAGCTATTACGAGATCTGGACGAAAGGCGTCGAAAAGCTCGTGGTGCAGACGGGCCTCGTCACGCCGGCGGAACTGGAGCAGGGCCGGTCGCTCGCCGCCCCGGCGCCGATCAAGCGCGTGCTGAAGGCGGAGGACGTGCCGGCGGTGCTTGCCCGGGGCGGCCCGGCGGATCGCCCTGCCGCGCAACCGGCGCGTTTTGCGGTCGGCGACCGGGTGGTGACCCGCAACCTCAATCCAAGGGGCCACACGCGGCTGCCGCGCTACGCCCGGAGCAAGGCGGGCGTCATCGAGCGCGTGCATGGCGCTCATGTCTTCCCGGACGTCCATGCCCATGGACCGAGCGAGGACCCGCAATGGCTCTACACGGTGCGGTTCACCGGGCGCGAATTGTGGGGCGATGAGGCGGATCCGACCCTCATGGTCTCCGTCGACGCGTGGGAGAGCTATCTTGAGCCGGCCTGAAGCGGACCGCGCGGCCACAGAGGCGAGCCGGCCAGAGGATCTCGCTCGCGCCGCCGCCGCGGTGGCGCCGATCCCTCGAGGTGCCGAGGGCGCTCCGGTGTTCCGGGAGCCGTGGGAGGCCCAGGCCTTTGCCATGACCCTAGCGCTCCACGAGCGCGGCCTGTTCACCTGGAGCGAGTGGGCCGAGGCCCTCGCGGCGGCGATCCGGCAGGCGCAAGGGGAGGGCGATTGCGACGACGGCTCCACTTATTACCGGCACTGGCTCGCGGCCATCGAGGCACTCGTGAGCGCGAAGGGGATCGCGTCGCCCGAGGCCCTTGCCCAACGCCGGGACGCCTGGGACCGCGCCGCTCATGCGACACCCCACGGCGAGCCGATCCTCCTCGAGAACGATCCCCAGGCCGCCGCTCACTGACCGAGCCTATTCGGCGGCGGGCTGCTCGGGCAGGCGGTGGGCGGCCCGCTCCCGCGCCTCCGCGGCGCATTTGCGCCGGTGGGCGATCGGCGTGATCACCTGAAGGTTCGGCAGCCCCCAGAACCGGAGCAGATCCGGCCAGGGCGCTTCGCGATGGTCGCGCCAGACCCGGAACAGGGGCATGCGGTGGTCGACCTCCGCATCCCGGGGCAGGCGATAGCCCGTGGCGGCGCAGCGATGGCGCTGGATACGCTTGAGAAGCCGGTCCTGCTCGCTCGGCGCATTCCAGAACCGCCAGGCGGAGACGCAGGCCGCGTGCCAATGGGCGCGCGGGTTCGGCCGTCCGTCGCCCCAAAAATCCCGGTGCCAGCCATAGCGGAAGACCGGCTGGCCACAGACCCGGCAGCCCGAGCCCGCAAAGCGCTCCTCTCGATAGGGCAGCGGCGGCATGCGGAAGGTGTCCGGCACCCCGCCGGTCCGGTCGGGATCGATGCGCCAGAGCCAGCCCTCGGGGGCGCCGCTGCGGCGGGCAAGCGCCCGCGCGAGGCGGTCGGCACGGATCGGATGCGCCTCCCAATAGGCCGTGATGGCGCGTGCCGGCGTCTCGGGCACGAAGTCGAGGCCGAGGGCATGGGTCCACACGGCGCTCGGAAAACGGGACGGTGTCAGGACGACGAGCCGCTCGATCCGGCGCTCGTTCCGGCGCCGGAGCCAGTCCGACCGGTTCCTGCGGGTTCTCGGCATGGCGTGGAGGTCGGCTCAGGCGCCGCCGGCCGAACGCCACAGGCCGAGAAGGAGGCTCACCCCGATCACGAGCACGAAGGCGGCCGCGAGGAGTTCGAGGCCGGCCACGGCAACCGCTCCTGCGGCGCCGCGCCCGCCGGCGAGCTTCAGGGCAAGGCCCTTCGCGAAAACCGCCAGGGCGCCGATGAGCCCGGTTGTGATCGCGGTGCCGAGCGCCATGGCGAAGGTCGCCGCGATGCCGGCCGCGAGCAGACCCTGCGACAGGGCGAAGACCAGGACGATCACGGCGCCGGCGCAGGGGCGTATGCCGGCCGCGAGCACCACGCCCGCAAGCTCCCGCCAGCGGGTCAGGCGGTCGAGGGCCTCGGGAGGCGGCAGATGGACATGGTCACAGGATTCCGCGAGGGCCGGCGCCTTCGGGTCGCGGGCGAGCGCGAGGGTGCCGAGCACCTTGCCGGCCTTGCGCCAGGTGACGAGAGCGCCGAGCGCGGCGACGGCCGCAAAGCTCGCAAGCTCCACCCAGGCGGTCATCCGGCTCATGGCCGCGGCGGTCGCCTGGAGGACGAGCGCGCCGACGGCAACGAGGAGGATGGCGACCACGGCCTGGACCAGCGCCGCCGCCAGGCTGAGACCGAAGCCTTTCACGAGCGTGCGCTCGTTCGCCACGAGATAGCCCGCGATCACCGCCTTCCCGTGTCCCGGACCTGCGGCGTGGAAGACCCCGTAGGCGAAGCCGAGGGTCACGAGGGACCAGAGGGCGCTGCCGTCCTGCCTCAGGGCCGATACGGCCGCCTGCATGCCGCGATAGAAGTTGCCTTGGACGGCGAGAAGATAATCGGCGAGCCCGCCCGCCGACGGAGCCGCCTCGCGCAGGCCCATGCCGAAGGGTGTGCGGGTTGGCGGGCGCGGCGGTGCCGCGGGTGCAAGCCACCACAGGACGAGGCTCACAGCCACGGCGACCAGGGCCACCGCGGCGAGCGCAAGGGCGATCCGCCGCCAGCCCCGGCCGCCGCCACTATCCGTCAGAACCAGGGACGGTGCGCTTACGGACATGCGACGAGGGCCCGGTTGGCGAATTGGGCGCCGAAATTGGCGGAGGCGTCGAGCGCCTGGAAGAACGACTCGGAGAGGTTCTGCTGCTGGGCCACCTCCAGCGGCTTTGGCCGGGTGATGGTGGTGGCGCAGCCCTTCGGAGCGCCCGCGAGCTTCACCGCATCCGCCCCCTCGGCCATGGCGAAGGAGACGAAGAAGACCGGGTCGCTCACCTCAAGGATGAGCGCACGGCCGCCGGCCGCCGGCGCCTTCAGGGGCAGCAGGAAGGAGAGGGTCGCCTCCTCGTTCGCGAAGGTCATGCCGGCCTCCTGCGGGGCGTCGAAGGCCTGCTTCACCCCATTCGCCTTGAGCGCGGTGAAATACTCGAAATCCACGAGGGACTCGGTGTTCTCCTTGGCGAGCGGCTGCAGCTCGTCCGGGGAGAGCTTGCCGTCCTTGTTCGTGTCGAGCCCTTGCGTGATGAAGGCCGAATAGCCCTTGTCGAAGGTCCAGGCGTGACGGATGCCCGTCACCTTGCCGTCCGTGCCGTAGACGATCTCGGCCCGGGCGGTGACGAACACATGGGGGTGGGCGCCAGCCCCGGTAGTGGCGCCGGCCCAGAGACCGGCGGCGAGGAGGGAGACGGTGAGGAGACCGATCGAGCGATTCATGCGTTTGTTCATAGCGTGACGCTGACTGATGCGCAGTTTAAACCACATTGGGCATCACGTCGCGGGCGGAGCCATCTCCCGGGAACACGGCAAATCCGGGGCGAATCCGTTGACGCTGGGTTCGATTTATGTCAGTATTCCTGACATAAATATCGCAACGAGAAGACCGGATCTATCCGGCGCCGGGCGAGGGTCCAAGAGGAGGAACGGCCAATGGCCGATCGTGGCATTGCGCTCCGCGACGTAGCACTCGACGACAAGTACGATCTCACCAAGGATCGCATCTTCATCACGGGCACCCAGGCGATCGTGCGCCTGCTCCTGATGCAGCGCGAGCGCGATCGGCTGGCCGGCCTCAACACCGCGGGCTTCGTCTCGGGCTATCGCGGATCCCCCATCGGCGGCCTCGACCAGAACCTCTTCCGGGCGAAGAAGTGGCTGGAGCCGAGCAACGTGGTCTTCCAGCCGGGCCTCAACGAGGAACTCGCCGCGACCGCCGTCTGGGGCTCCCAGCAGGCCGAGATGCGCGGCGAGGGCAAGTACGACGGCGTCTTCGGCATGTGGTACGGCAAGGGGCCGGGAGTCGACCGCTCGGGCGACGTGTTCCGCCACGCCAACATGGCCGGCTCGTCGCGCAACGGCGGCGTGCTCGCCCTGATGGGCGACGACCATACGGCGGAATCCTCCACGGTCGCTCACCAATCCGAGTTCCACTTCGTCGACGTGATGATCCCGATCCTGAACCCGGCTGGCGTTCAGGAAATCCTCGATTACGGCCTCTACGGCTACGCGATGAGCCGCTTCTGCGGCTCCTGGGTCGCCTTCAAATGCGTGAAGGAGAACATCGAATCGACTGCCTCCGTGGACGGGTCGATCGACCGCGTGAAGATCATCATGCCCGATGACTTCATGATGCCTCCCGGCGGTCTCAACATCCGTCCCCGCGACGGCGTCCTCGATCAGGAGGCGCGGCTTCAGGACTACAAGCGCGACGCGATGCTCGCCTTCGTCCGCGCCAACAACCTCAACCGCATCGTGCTCTCCGGCGGCCGCCAGCCGAAGGTGGGCGTGATCACGGTCGGCAAGTCCTATCTCGACGTGCGCCAGGCCATGGACGAGCTCGGCCTCGACGAGGTCAAGGCGAACGACATGGGCCTGCGCCTCTACAAGGTCGCCTGCCCCTGGCCGCTCTCGCAACGCGAGCTCATGGACTTCGCCCGCGGCCTCGATCTCGTGATCGTCGTGGAGGAGAAGCGCTCCCTCATCGAGGTGCAGGTGCGCGAGGAGCTCTACGGCACGGCGAACCAGCCGGTCTGCATCGGCAAGAAGGACGAGGGCGGCAACTGGCTCTTCCCCGTGAAGGGCGCGCTCGACCCCAACGACATCGCTATCGCCATCGGCGAGCGGCTGCTGCGCTACCACAACAACGACGACCTGCGCGGCCGCGTGGAACGCCTCAAGGATGCCCAGCGCGTGCTGACGCTCACGAGCGACATCGCGACCCGCACGCCGCATTTCTGCTCCGGCTGCCCACACAACTCCTCCACCAAGGTGCCGGACGGCATGCGGGCCTATGCGGGCATCGGCTGCCACTACATGGTCCAGTGGATGGACCGCTCCACCGACGGCTTCACCCAGATGGGCGGCGAGGGCGCGAACTGGATCGGCGAGAGCGCCTTCTCCACGCGCGGCCACGTGTTCCAGAACCTCGGCGACGGAACCTACAACCATTCGGGCGTGCTGGCGCTCCGCTGGGCGGTGCACACCAAGACGCACGTCACCTACAAGATCCTCTTCAACGACGCGGTCGCCATGACCGGCGGCCAGAAGCACGAGGGCGGGCTCACGGTCGACATGATCGCCCGCCAGGTCCGGGCCGAGGGCGTCGAGCGCATCGCCCTCGTGACCGACGAGCCGGACAAATACCCGAAATCGGTCGAGTGGCCGTCCGGCATGACGATCCACCACCGGGACGATCTCGACCAGGTGCAGCGCATGCTCGCCGAGGTGCCGGCCGTCTCGGTCCTGATCTACGACCAGACCTGCGCCTCCGAGAAGCGCCGACGTCGCAAGCGCGGCGAATTCCCGGATCCGGACAAGCGCGTCATCATCAACGACCTCGTCTGCGAGGCCTGCGGCGATTGCTCGGTGCAGTCGAACTGCGTCGCCGTGCAGCCGGTCGAGACCGAGTTCGGCCGCAAGCGGCAGATCGACCAGTCGAACTGCAACAAGGACTTCTCCTGCGTGAAGGGCTTCTGCCCGTCCTTCGTGACGGTGCATGGCGCCAAGGTGAAGAAGGCGGTGCCCGACACCGTCGCGACGGACGGCATGGATCTCAAGCCCCTGCCGGAGCCGGCGATCCCGGCCATCGACCGCACCTTCAACATCATCGTCACGGGTGTCGGCGGCACGGGCGTCGTCACGATCGGCGCGATCCTCGGCATGGCGGCCCATCTCGAGGGCAAGGGCCTGGGCATGATCGACATGGCCGGCCTCGCCCAGAAGGGCGGCGCGGTCTACAGCCACGTGCGGCTGGCGAACAACCAAGACGACATTCACGCGATCCGCGTGAGCGCGGGCGCCGCCCATCTGGTGCTCGGCTGCGATCTCGTGGTGACGGGCACCAAGAAGGTGCTCGCCTCCGTGAAGGAGGGGCAGACCGCGCTCGTGGTGAACACCGCCGAGGTGATGCCGGGCGACTTCACCCGCAACGCGGATTTCTCCTTGCCGGCGGAGCGGATCAAGCGCGCCATCACGGCGGCGGCCGGCCAGGAGGGCGCGGCCTTCGTGGAGGCCACGGCCATCGCGACGGCGCTGCTCGGCAATGCGATCGCGGCCAACATGTTCATGCTGGGCTATGCCTATCAGCAGGGCCGCGTGCCCCTGTCCGGCTCCGCGATCGAGAAGGCGATTGCCCTCAACGGCGAGGCCGTGAAGATGAACCTCGCGGCCTTCGCCTGGGGCCGCCGCGCCTTCGCGGAGCCCGAGACCATCGCGAGCCTTCTGAGCGGCCTCAAGGCCCCGACCCCGTCGCGCCGCCTCTCCGAGACCCTGGACGAGGTGATCGCCCGCCGCGTCGAATTCCTGACCGGCTACCAGAGCGCCCGCTACGCCCGCCGCTACCGGGCGCAGGTCGAGACGGTCCGGGAGGCGGAAGGTCGCGTGGTGCCGGGTTCGACGGCCCTCACCGAGGCTGTGGCTCGGTCGCTCTTCAAGCTCATGGCCTACAAGGACGAGTACGAGGTCGCGCGCCTCTACACCAACGGGCAGTTCGAGAAGCAGCTGGCCTCCACCTTCGAGGGCGAGAACCTGCGCTACGAGTTCCATCTCGCGCCGCCGCTTTTCGCCCGCAAGGACCCGGCGACCGGGGTTCCGCGCAAGATGAGCTTCGGCCCCTGGATGATGAAGGCGTTCCGGGTTCTGGCCAAAGGGCGTTTCGTCCGCGGCACCCCGCTCGACGTCTTCGGCTATACCCACGAGCGGCGCACCGAGCGGAGGCTGATCGGCGCCTTCGAGAAGCGCATCGGCGAGATTCTCGCGGGTCTCACCCCCGAGAACCACGCGGTGGCGGTGGGCCTTGCCAATGTCCCGCAGAAGATCCGCGGCTTTGGCCATATCAAGGACCGGAACCTGAAGGTGGCGCAGGCCGAGGAGGAGGGCCTCCTCGCTCAGTTCCGCAGCCCCACCCCGACGCGGCCGCTTGCGGTCGCGGCCGAATAGGATCGCTCTCCCGGCGGCCCCTGCCAAGGCGGGCCGCCGGCCTAAAGCTCCATCTCCCAGGTTTCCGCGGTGAGGTTCTGCCCGAAGCTCCTGTGGGGCTCGGCCTCGACCAGCCGGAAGCCGGACCGCGCGTAAAGGTGCCGCGCCGCGTGGAGCACGTCGTTCGTCCAGAGCGTCAGTCGCCGGTAGCCGGCCTGGCGGGCGAACCGCACCGCCTCCTCCACGAAGCGCTTGCCGATGCCAAGCCCCCGGGCCTTCGGCTCCACATAGAGGAGCCTGAGCTTGGCGACCTCGTCCGATTGCCGGACGAGCAGCACCGAGCCGACGATGTCCCCGTCCTTCTCGGCGATCCAGCAGCGTTCGCGCTTGGGGTCGAAATCCTTGATGAAGCTGGCGGCGATCTCCGCGACGAGGGCCTCGAAGGTCTCGTCCCACCCGTATTCCTGAGCATAGAGGGCCCCGTGCCGGTGCACGATCCAGCCCATGTCGCCTGGGCGGTGGGGGCGCAGCAGATAGGGAGCCTGCGGCCGCGCCTGCGGGCCGAGCAACGCCTCGACGGTTTCGAGGGCCGCTACGAGCCGCGCCCGATCCGGCCCGGGCAGATCCGCCAGGAGACCGGCCACCTGCTCATTGGAGCGCTGGTCGAGGAGCGCAGCCGCGGCCTGACCGCTTGGGGTAAGAGTGATCCGGGTCTGCCGGGTATCCTGGGTCGAGCGCGTGCGCTCGATCCAGCCCTGGCCTGCGAAGCGCTTGAGGATCCGGCTGAGGTAGCCCGCGTCCAGCCCAAGATCCCGCCCGAGCGCGGCGGCCGTCGGTCGGTCGCGGGTTGCAAGCTCTAAGAGCAGGCGGGCTTCCGTGGGCGACAATGTGCTGCCGGGGAGTCCTTCCTGCAGCATGCCAAGGCGGTTCGCATAGAAGCGGGTGAAGCGTCGGATTGCGTTCACATGACGGGAATCGGCGGGATCGGGCGCCATGGCAGCCTCCTGATGGGAAGGTTTGCCCGATCATTGACGAAGTCAACGATCTGCCCGACCGCTTCTCCGATGGGTGCGTTATCGTGATGGGCATCTGCTCACAGGCCTGTGAAGAAGCGCACCGCCGGCGCAGATCCATGCTCACAATATGAGCATTTCGGCACGGCTTCGACTCTTGTCGCCTTGCGCCAGCCAGTTACAAATTAGAAACAGAATGGCCTGGAACGAGCCACCATAAGGTTCGGCCGGCCGACAAGGCGGGGATCAACCCACGCCGCCAGAGGAAACGACATACCCCACGGCCGTATCCCGGCCCATGGGGCCTGAGGAGGATGGTCTGTGACGACGGCCCCCGCCGCTCGCGACGATACGTTCCCGAAATTCATCAGGCGCAACGCAGCCGTGCGCCCGAACCGCACCGCGTTCCGCCACAAGGATCTCGGAATCTGGCAATCCTGGACCTGGGCCGAGGTCCACGACACCGTCCAGGCCTATGCGGCCGGCCTCAAGGCTCTTGGAGTGAAGCGCGGCGGCAAGATCGCCGTGATCGGCCAGAACCGCCCGCGCCTCTACTGGACCATGGCGGCCGCCCAATGGCTCGGCGCCGTTCCGATCCCGGTCTACTCGGATAGCGTCGCGGACGAGATGGCCTATGTGCTCGCCCATGCGGAGGTGACGCATGCGGCCGTGCAGGACCAGGAGCAGGTGGACAAGATCCTGTCGGTCGCCGACCAGGTGCCGCTGCTCACCCATGTGCTCTATGACGAGGAGCGGGGGCTCCGGGATTACGACCATGCCCGCCTCCATCCCATCGCGGAGGTGATCGACGAGGGCCGCAAGCGGCTCAGCGATCAGGGCGAGGCGCAGGCGCTCCAGCAGGGCATGGAGGCAGGGCGCGGCGAGGACCTTGCCATCATCCTCTATACGTCGGGCACCACCGGGCGGCCCAAGGGCGTGATGCTGTCCTACGACAACGTGGTCGCGGCGGCGCGGATCGGCTGCGAGTTCGACGATCTGAAGGAGAGCGACGAGATCGTAGCCTACCTCCCCATCGCCTGGGTGGGCGACCACATCTTCTCCTATGCGCAGGCCATCATCGCGGGGCTGTGCGTCAACTGCCCCGAGAGCGCGGACACGGTGGTGGAGGACCGCCGCGAGATCGGCACCACCTATGCCTTCGCACCGCCGCGGGTCTTTGAGAACATGCTCACCCTCACCATGGTGCGCATGGAGGATGCGAGCGCCCTCAAGCGGCGGGTGTTCAAGTTCTTCATCGACCATGCCAACCGGGTGGGCGAGCGGATCCTCAACGGCGAGCCGGGCGTCGGCCTGAGGGATCGCCTCCTGTGGCGGCTCGGGGACATGCTCGTCTACGCCCCGCTCAAGAACCGCTTTGGGCTCACCAACATCAAGGTCGGCTATACGGCGGGCGAGGCGATCGGGCCCGAGATCTTCCGCTTCTACCGCGCCATCGGCGTGAACCTGAAGCAGCTCTACGGACAGACCGAGGCTTCCGTCTACATCACCATGCAGCCGGACGGCGAGATCCGCGCCGATACGGTCGGCCGTCCGGCCCCGCAGGTGGAGATCAAGATCGACGACAACGGCGAGGTGCTCTACCGCTCCCCCGGCGTGTTCCTCGGCTACTACAAGGACGAGGCCAAGACCGCCGAGACCAAGACGCCGGACGGTTTCGTGCGCTCCGGCGACGCGGGCTTCTTCGACGCCGACGGCCATCTCAAGATCATCGACCGGGCCAAGGACGTGGGCAAGATGCGGGACGGCGCGCTCTTCCCGCCGAAATACGTCGAGAACAAGCTGAAGTTCTATCCGAACATCAAGGAGGCGGTGGCCTTCGGGGACGGGCGCGACTTCGTCGCCTGCTTCATCAACATCGATCTCGTGGCGGTCGGCAATTGGGCCGAGCGCAACGGCGTGACCTTTGCCTCCTACCAGGAGCTCGCCGGCCACCCGCTCGTCTATGACATGATCGAGAAGCACGTGAACGAGGTGAACCGGTCCCTGGCGCAGGAGCCCCGCATGGGCGGCGCCCAGATCAAGCGCTTTCTCATCCTGCACAAGGAGCTCGACGCCGACGACGGCGAGCTGACGCGCACCCAGAAGGTGCGTCGCGGCTTCATCGCCGAGCGCTACGGGCCGCTGATCCAGGCGCTCTACGACGGCTCGCAGGAGGCGGACATCTCGACCGAGGTCACCTTCGAGGATGGGCGCAAGGGCGTGATCTCCGCCCGGGTGAAGGTCCGCGACATGACGCTCCATCCGGTCGGGGATGGCGCCAAGATGCTGGAGGCGGCGGAATGAGGGAGCGTCTCGGCCTAATCTCTCGTCACCGGGTGAAGATGGGGATCAGCCTATGAGAGCTCCCGATCATCCGATCCTGGCGAAGGGCGACGTGCTGCTCGCCGTCGAGAACGTGTCCCTGGGCTTTGGCGGCGTGAAGGCGCTCTCGGACGTCTCGTTCGACATCCGCAAAGGCGAGATCCGCGCGATCATCGGGCCGAACGGGGCCGGCAAAACCTCGATGCTCAACTGCATCAACGGGTTCTATCACCCGACCGACGGGCGGATCATGTTCCAGGGCAAGACCCGCCTGAAGATGCGGCCCTCCGAGGCGGCCCGCGGCGGCATCGCCCGCACCTTCCAGAACGTCGCCCTGTTCAAGGGCATGTCCACCCTCGACAACATCATGGCCGGCCGATCGCTCAAGATGAAGACGGGCTTCTTCTGGCAGCTCTTCCGCCACGGGCCCGCCATGCGCGAGGAAGTCGAGAACCGCAAGGTCGTTGAGGGCATCATCGACTTTCTCGAGATCCAGCACATCCGCAAGGTGCCGGTCGGCAAGCTTCCCTACGGCCTGCAGAAGCGGGTGGAGCTCGGGCGGGCGCTTGCCATGGAGCCGCAGCTCCTGCTGCTCGACGAGCCCATGGCCGGCATGAACCTGGAGGAGAAGGAGGACATGTCCCGCTTCATCCTCGACGTGAACCAGCAGTTCGGGACCACCATCGCCCTCATCGAGCACGACATGGGCGTGGTCATGGACCTGTCCGACCGGGTCGTGGTGCTCGAATACGGCCGCAAGATCGCGGACGGAAAGCCCGAAGAGGTGAAGCGCGACCAGCGCGTCATCGACGCCTATCTCGGCGTGGCCCATTGAAGGTGTGAGCATGGCCGATTCCGCAGCCGTCGCCTCCCGCAAGCCGCTGATCGACCGGCGCGTCACCAAAGCCTTGCGCGTGCCGCTGATCCTCGCCGGGATCGCGATCCTCCTCGTCCTGCTCGTGCAGGGGGGCGTGATCGCCCGCGGCAACCTCGTCTACAACGTGCTCGTCGATCCCTTCGTCCTCATGGTCGAAGCGCCGGATCTTCTGCTCCAGACCCTCTGGGAGGGTCTCGTCGCGGGCGTCCTCTATGCGCTCATCGCGCTCGGGTTCGTGCTCATCTACAAGGCCTCCGGCGTCTTCAATTTCGCCCAAGGCATCATGGTGGTGTTCGCGGCCCTCACCCTCGTGGGCCTCCACGAGAAGGGCGTCCCCGCCTTCTTGGCCCTCGGCCTTGCCATCGGCGTGATGTTCCTGCTCGCGGTTGCGGTGGAGCGGGTGGTGCTGCGGCCCCTCGTCAACCAGCCGGACATCATCCTCTTCATGGCGACGTTCGGGCTCACCTATTTCCTCGTCGGTCTCGGCGAGTCCATCTTCGGCGGCAACCCGAAGGTGATGATCACGGACCAGCTCTTCCTGCCACGCGGCGCCACGGACCTCGAGGTGTTCGGTGGGCGCGTCACGATCCAGCATCTCGACGTGGCCGCGGCCGTCATCGCGACCATCATGATCGCGGTGCTCGCAGTCTTCTTCCAGTACACCCGCATCGGCCGCGCCCTGCGCGCCGTGGCGGACAGCCACAAGGCGGCGCTCTCGGTCGGCATCTCCCTCAACCAGATCTGGGTAGTCGTCTGGTTCGCGGCGGGCGTCGTGGCTCTCGTGACGGGCATCATGTGGGGCGCGCGGTCGGACGTGTCCTTCGCCCTCGAGATCATCGCCTTCAAGGCGTTGCCGGTGCTCATCCTCGGCGGCTTCACCTCCATCCCGGGCGCCATCATCGGCGGCCTCATCATCGGCATCGGCGAGAAGCTCGGCGAATTCTACTGGGGGCCGCTGCTCGGCGGCGGCATCGAGACCTGGTTCGCCTATGTGATCGCTCTCATCTTCCTGCTGTTCCGGCCTCAAGGGCTGTTCGGCGAGAAGATCATCGAACGTGTTTGAAGCGGGGGTTGTAACACGTGCTCTACCGCGAGGCCGGCCAGTACAAATCGAGCTACACCGCCGACATGGCGGTGTTCCCCCTGCGCGAGGACCGGATCGGGCTCGGCATCATTCTGCTGATCGCCTTCCTGGTGATCCCGCTCGTCAGCACCCCGTTCTTCATCGGGTCGGTGATGCTGCCGTTCCTGGTGTTCTCGCTCGCCGCCGTGGGGCTCAACATCCTCACCGGCTATACGGGGCTGCTCTCCCTCGGCACCGCAGGCTTCATGGGTGTCGGCGCCTATGCCTGCTACAAGCTCACCACGCTCTTCCCGGGCGTGAACATCATCGTCTGGATCTTCGTCTCCGGCTTCTTCTCGGCCGCCGTCGGCGCCATTTTCGGCCTGCCATCCTTGCGCATCAAAGGGTTCTACCTCGCGGTCGCGACGCTTGCGGCGCAGTTCTTCCTGCAATGGTGCTTCATCCGCATCCCGTGGCTCTACAACTACAACGTCTCGGGCGCCATCGAAGTCCCGACCCGCACCCTGTTCGGCGTGCCGATCACCGGGCCGACCTCCTCGGTGGAAACGCGCTACCTCGTCGCCCTCACCATCGTGGTCGTGCTCACCTGGTTCGCGTCAAACCTGGTGCATGGCCGGGTCGGGCGCATGTGGATGGCGGTGCGCGACATGGACATCGCGGCCGAGCTCATGGGGCTCAACCTGCTGCGCACCAAGCTCCTCGCCTTCGCGGTCTCGTCCTTCTACGCCGGGGTCGCGGGCGCGCTGCTGGTGTTCCTGTGGCTCGGGGGCGCTGAGGCGGGCGACGTGTTCAACATCCGCCAGAGCTTCCTGATCCTGTTCATGGTGATCATCGGGGGGCTCGGCTCGCTGATCGGCTCCTTCATGGGCGCCGCCTTCATCTCGGCGCTGCCCACGATCCTCAAGTTCGGCCTGCCCGCCATCGGCATCCCGATCGCGGGGGCCACCGCCGAGCACCTGAACCTCATGGTGATCGGCGGGCTCATCATCTTCTTCCTCATCGTCGAGCCGCATGGCCTGGCGAGGCTCTGGCAGATCGCGAAGCAGAAGCTTCGGGTTTGGCCGTTCCCGTATTGAGCGGCTCGGGGAGGAGTTCGGCTGGGGCGTAGCCCTGGCTCAAAGCGGACACGCTCCGCCGCAAAGGCGGAGGTGAACAGGCTGCCGTGAACCCAATCCGCGGACCTTGCGGGTATGAGCCGGCTGCCAGAGGCACGCTCCGCCGCCAAGGCGGGTGTGAACAAGGCATAGGGAGGTTTTAAGCGATGAAGAAGGCTACAGCCCTCATGGGGCTCATCGTGGGCTCGATGCTCACGGCGGCGCCCGCCCTGGCGCAGGACCAGATCTACGTCAACCACAACAGCTACCGCACCGGCGCCTTCTCGGGTTCGGGCATTCCGTTCGGCAACGGCGTGCGCGATTATTTCGCCATGCTCAATGCCCGCGACGGCGGCATCGGCGGCGTCAAGATCAATTACGAGGAATGCGAGACCGGTTACGACACCAAGAAGTCGGTGGAGTGCTACGAGCAGGGCCGCGCCAAGGGGACCGTGGTCTACACGCCGTGGTCGACCGGCGCCGCGCTGGCCGTGATCCCGCGCGCGCACATCGACCGCATCCCGATCCTCTCCATGGCTTACGGCCTCTCGGCGGCCGCGGATGGAAACACCTTCCCGTGGATCTTCAACCCGCCCGTGACCTATTGGGACGGCGCCTCCGTGTTCCTGCGCTACATCGCGGACCGCGAGGGCGGCTTCGACAAGCTGAAGGGCAAGACCATCGGCCTCGTCCATCTCGACGCCCCGTTCGGCAAGGAACCGATCCCGGTGCTCGAAGCCTTCGCCAAGGAGAACGGCTTCACCTTGAAGCTCTATCCGGTGCCGGCCTCCGAGATGCAGAACCAGTCCTCGCTCTGGCTCTCGGTTCGCCGCGACCGGCCGGATTGGGTCTACATGATGGGCTGGGGCGCCATGAACCCGACCGCTGTCCGCGAGGCGAGCCGCTCGGGCTTCCCAATGGATCGCTTCGTCAGCGTCTGGTGGCCGCACGAGGACGACATCCGTCCAGCCGGTCCGGCCGCCAAGGGCTTCAAGGTGCTGACCTGGCATCTCGTCGGGCAGGAATACCCGGCCATGCAGGACATCCTCAAGCACGTGGTCGACAAGGGCGTCACCGACACCCAGAAGGACAAGGTCGGCGACCATGCCTACGGCAAGGGCCTCTACGAGGGCGTCCTGCTCGCCGAGGGCATTCGCAATGCCCAGCGCCTCACGGGCAAGAAGGTGATCAACGCCGAGGACATGCGTCGTGGCCTCGAGGCCATCGACATCACGGCCGCGCGCTGGAAGGAGCTCGGGCTCGAAGGCTTCGCCGGTCCGATCAAGCTCTCCTGCACCGATCACAACGGTCGCAATCCGCTCTACGTGCTGGAGTGGGACGGCACCAAGTTCGTGAAGGTCGCGGAGGGTCTCCAGCCTGTGCGGGAGAAGGTCCAGCCTCTCGTCGAGGAGGCCGCCAAGGCCTACGCGACCCAGAACACCGGCTGGCCGCAGCGCACCGAGGCTTGCGACCGCGCGTCCTAAGGCAGCACCCCATCCCCTCCCCCTCCGTGGGGGAGGGGAACCCTTCGGAGTTCCCATGAAAGCCGCCGTCCAGACGCAGCCCTCGGAGACCATCCTCGCCGTCAACAACATCGAGGTGATCTACGATCACGTGATCCTCGTGCTGAAGGGCGTCTCGCTCAACGTGCCGCGGGGCGGCGTCGTAGCGATCCTCGGCGCCAACGGCGCGGGCAAGACCACCACCCTCAAGGCGATCTCGAATCTTCTGCGCGCCGAGCGCGGGGAGGTCACCAAGGGCTCCGTCGAGTTCGACGGCGCCAGGGTCGACAAGCTGTCGCCGAACGATCTCGTGCGCCGGGGCTGCATCCAGGTGCTAGAGGGCCGCCACTGCTTCGGCCACCTCACCATCGAGGAGAACCTGCTCACCGGCGCCTTCACGCGCCGCGACGGCAATGCCGCGATCAAGCGCGACCTCGAGATGATCTACGACTACTTTCCGCGCCTGAAACAGCGCCGGACCTCCATGGCGGGCTATACCTCGGGAGGCGAGCAGCAGATGTGCGCCGTCGGCCGGGCCATGATGTCCCGCCCCAAGATGATCCTGCTGGACGAGCCCTCCATGGGCCTCGCACCGCAGATCGTGGAGGAGATCTTCGAGATCGTGCGCAAGCTCAACAGCACGGAGGGCGTCTCCTTCCTGCTTGCCGAGCAGAACACCAACATGGCGCTCAAATACGCCACCTACGGCTACATCCTCGAGACCGGCCGCGTGGTGATGGACGGGCCCGCCCAGATGCTGCGGGAGAACGAGGACGTGAAGGAATTCTACCTCGGCGTCGGCGAGGGGGACCGCAAATCCTTCCGCGAGGTGAAGAGCTACAAGCGGCGCAAGCGCTGGCTGGCCTGAGGTCGCTGCGCCCTCCAGGGACTCGCGCCGGGCGCCGCACGCTCCCATATTGCGCTCATGCCGTTTCTCATCGTCCTCGGCGCGCTCCTGCTGATCGCCCTCATCTTCGGCCCGCAGCTCTGGGTCCGGCAGGCCATGCGCCGCCATGCGGCCGAGCGCACGGATTTCCCGGGCACCGGCGGCGAGCTGGCGCGCCATCTGCTCGATCTTGCGGGGCTCAACGCCGTCCCGGTCGAGATCGCTCCGGCCGACCATTACGACCCGGTCGACAAGGTGGTCCGCCTCTCGCCGCAGAACTATGACGGGCGCTCCGTCACGGCGGTCGCCGTCGCGGCCCACGAGGTCTCGCACGCGCTCCAGGATGCGGACGGCAACCGGCTCCTCGCCGCCCGGGTGAGGCTCGCCGGGACGGTGCAGCGCATCGAGATCGGCGCCGCCGTGGTGCTCGCCACGGCGCCCCTCCTCATGGCACTCGTGAAGTCGCCCGCGCTGCTCATCCTCCAGATCGCGGTCGTGGTGGCGCTCATGGCCTCGCGCCTCGTGGTGCATGTGCTCACCCTGCCGGTGGAGTTCGACGCCAGCTTCGGGCGGGCGCTGCCGATCCTGGAGCGGGGCGGCTATCTCGGCGAGGGCGACCTGCCGGCTGCCCGCACGGTGCTGCGCGCGGCCGCCTTCACCTACATCTCCGGCGCCCTCGTGACGCTTCTGGACATCACGCGCCTCCTGCGGGTCTGGCGGTTCTAGGGTCCGTCTCGCCCATTGCGCTGCGTCACCTCTCCGGTAGGAATGAACCAAACGAGGACACCCCATGGCCGACACCTACGACACCCGCGACACGCAGGATCCCGCCGCCCGCGAGACGGATCTCTTCCGCCGCCTGCCCGAGGTGCTGCGCGCGGCGCTAGAGGCGCCGGCCTATGCGGAGCGCCTCAAGGGCATCGACCCGGCCGGGGTCACGAGCCGCGAGGCTCTCGCGCGCCTGCCCGTTCTGCGCAAGTCGGACGTGCCGGGCCTGCAGAAGGCGGCGCCGCCCTTCGGCGGCTTCGTACCTCAGCCGCTCTCGGCCTTCGGGCGCCTCTTCACCTCGCCGGGGCCGATCTTCGAGCCGGAGGGCACGGGATCCGATCCCTGGGGCTCCGCGCGCGCGCTCCATGCCATGGGTTTTCGGGCCGGCGACGTGGTGCTGAACACCTTCGGCTATCATCTCACGCCGGGCGGCTTCATCATGGATTCCGGGGCCCGCGCGCTCGGCTGCGTCGTCATTCCGGCCGGGCCCGGCAACACGGAGCAGCAGCTCGAGGTGATCGAGGCGTTCCGGCCGGTGGCCTATTGCGGCACGCCGGACTTCCTCAAGATCCTGCTCGACGCGGCCGAGAAGGCGGGACGCGACGTCTCCTCGATCAAGAAGGCCCTGTGCTCCGGCGCGGCCTTTCCGAAGTCCCTGCAGGAGGAGATCGCCGGTCGCGGCATCGACGCGTACCAGGCCTACGCGACCGCGGATGTGGGCGTCATCGCGTATGAGACGTCCGCCCGCCAGGGCATGGTGGTGAACGAAAACCTGATCGTCGAGATCGTTCGGCCCGGCACGGGCGATCCGGTGCCGGAGGGCGATGTGGGAGAGGTCGTCGTCACGAATCTCGATCCGCATCATCCGCAGATCCGCCTTGCGGTCGGCGACCTCACGGCCGCGATGGCGGGGGCGAGTCCCTGCGGCCGCACAGGCATGCGCATCCGCGGCTGGATGGGCCGCGCGGACCAGACCGCGAAGGTCAAGGGCATGTTCGTGCGCCCCGAGCAGGTGGCCGAGATTGGCCGCCGTCACCCGGATCTCGGGCGCCTGCGCCTCATCGTGACCCGCGAGGGCGAGACCGACGTCATGACGCTCGCGGCCGAGGCCGCCAAGCCCGGCGACGCGCTGCGCCTTGCGGTCGCCGAGACCCTCCAGGGGGTCACGAAGCTGAAAGGCGCGGTCGACTTCGTCGCCCCCGGCAGCCTGCCCAATGACGGCAAGGTGATCGCGGACGAACGCAAGGTGGATTGAGCCTCCCCGGTCAGCCGTCGAGCGCCGTTCATGATGGGTTTGGATCGGCCCGGGCGTGGCCGAACGCAGCTTGACAGGAGCGATGTTATTCTGTGACTTCCGGTTGCGCCAAGGGGCGCGAGGACGACCTTGCGGCGTCGTCCGGCAGCCTGTCATGGAGAGACTCGTGGTTCGGATCGGAGGCCTTGCGGGGAAGGCGGCGGGCGCGGCCCGCGCCTTGGTGCTTCTCTTCGCGCTCGGCACCCTGCCGGGGACTGCATCGGCGGGCGAGTTCGACCATGTGTTGAGCGATCTTGGGATCGCCCTGCCCGAGACGCTGGCCCGGACGGACGCGGTGTGGCGCGCCCTCGACGAACTCAACCGCGAGCGCTGCGACGAGACCGCCATCGGCAATCTCAGCGACGCCTTGCAGAAGATCGGCCGCCGCCGCGAGGCCGCGAACGCGCAGCTCGCCTTCTCCAAGAATTGCGGGGGCAACGCGGGCGCGGTGCGCCGGGCCGTGAACATCCTGCTCCAGCTCAACGATCATCCCGCCGTGGTCAGCGGCGCGACGGAGCTCATCCGGCTCCAGCCCTACGGCGACAACGGCTATTACCTGCGGGCGCTGGGGCACGATCGCGGCGGGCAGTGCAAGCAGGCCATCGACGATTACGCGACCGCGATCGAGCTTTTCGGCAACAAGGACCGCATTTCGAGCGTCGGTTTTCTCGGCATGACCCGCTGCTACGAGAAGCTCGGGCAGTTCTGCGAGGCGACGACGCCCATCGAGACCTGGGTCGCCATCAACCCGTCGCGGAACGACAACAGCCAAACGCGCACCATCATCGCGGACCTCACCGCCAAGGGGAATTGCGCCGCGACCGGCGGCAGCGGCGAGGAGGTGCTGCCCGTCGCCCGCCCCGGCCAGACCGTCACGGTCGCGGCGACGATCAACGGGGTGCCGGGGCGCTTTATCCTGGACACCGGCGCCACCTTCGTCTCGCTCAAGCAGAGCTATGCCAAGAAGGCGAAGGTGGAGGTGGACGAGAGCAGCTCGATCCGGCTCGCCACCGCCAACGGCATCACGGAGGCCAAGCGCGGCAAGGCGGGGTCCGTGGCGCTCAAGAAGCTCTCCGCAAAGGACGTCGCCGTGGTGGTGCAGTCGGACGAGCGCGGCACCTACGGGGACCGGATCGACGGCCTTCTCGGCATGAGCTTTCTCTCCCGCTTCGACATGACGATCGATGCGAAGACGGTGCGCCTGAAGACGCGCGGCCGCCGCTAGTCTGCATCCATTGACAGCAAGGCGGCGCGCATAAAAACGCGCGGTCTCTGCTGACGGGAATGTGTCAGGGCAGGCGCCAGTCGATCGGCTCCAGGCCCTTCTCCGCAAGCCACGCATTGGCGCGGCTGAAGGGACGCGTGCCGCGAAAATCGTTGAGGCGGTTGAGCGGGGAGGGATGGCCGCTCTCCAGCACCAGGTGCTTCGCGCGATCGACCAGCACCGCGCGCTTGCGGGCGGCGTTGCCCCACAACAGAAACACCACGGCGGGCTGGTGCGCGGAGATCGCGGCCATCGCCTCGTCGGCGAGCGCCTGCCAGCCGAATTTCAGATGCGCTCCGGCGGAGCCCTCCTCCACGGTGAGCGCGGTGTTGATGCACAGCACGCCCTGCTCGGCCCAAGCGGTGAGATCGCCCGTGCGCGGCCGCGGGATATCGAGATCCGTCGAGAGTTCGTCGAAGATGACCCGCAGGGATGCGGGCAGGCGGCGCGGGCCGCGATAGGAGAAGGCGAGGCCGTGGCTGTCGCCCCGGGTCGGATAGGGGTCCTGGCCCAGGATCATCACCTTCACGCGGTGGAGCGGCGTGAGGCTCAGGCTCGTGAAGATGTGCTCAGGCGGCGGCAACACCACGGCCCCCGCCGCGATGCGCTCGTCCACGCGGGCCGCCACCGCATCGGCGGCGCCTTCCGCGAAGAAGCGGAGGGTGCGCCATCCCTCGGAGGCAGGGCCCCCGCGGAATGCCGCGAGAGCCTTTTGCACGGGACCTGTCACGGGACCTCCGCGGAAACCGGGCGGGGAGAAGCCCGTTCGAACGGGCGAGGGGCCGGATCCCGCGGAGGGGTGGAGACCTCCGCGGGCGCCCTGTCAGGGATCGGATCGCTGGACGCGATCAGCGGACGACGATGCGTCCCTCGACCTTGGAATCCACGGTGCCCTTCTTGCGCACGAACGCCATGACCTCGTTCGCCATGAGCTTGCCGTCCGTGGTGCCGATGAGCACGCGGCCCTTGGTGAAGGGGGTGTAGCCGTCGCCGCCCGCGACCATGAAGTTGTTGGTCGCGACCTTGTACTTCTTCGCCATGTCGATGGGCGCGCCGTTCACCTGGATGTTGGACACCCGGGAGCCCACGGCGGCCTTGGAATCCACCTCGAACTTGAGGCCCGACACCTGCGGGAAGCGGCCCGCCCGCTGCTCGATCTGCGACACGCCGTTCTCCAGCGCCGCCTTGATGTCGGCGCCCGTCACCTCGACGAGGGAGGTGGAGTTGCCGAAGGGGAGCTCCGAGAGGATGTCGCGGCGCGTGAGCTTCACGCCGGCGGGGTATTGCTTGTTCGCGCGGATGCCGCCGCCATTGGTGATGGCCAACTCGCCGCCGGTCGATTCCTTGATCGCGTCCGCGATCAGATTGCCGATGGCGGTCTCCTGCGAGCGCACGGTGGCGGTCCGGCTGTCGAGCTCGCCCACGCTCGTGCCGATCTCCACGTCGAGTTCCTTGGAGAGCGCGGCCTCGTAGCGCTTCACGACCGCGAGAACCTCCGGATCGGGATCGATGGTGGAGGAATCGTGCACGCGGAAGCTCGGCGCCCAGGTGACGCGGCGCTGCTGGCCCTCGCCCGCGACCGTGGCGACGAAGTCGATGGCGGTGACGAAATTGCCCTCCTCGGAGGATTCCACCATCACGGTCTTGCCGTCATAGCCGATGGCGAGGTCGTGGTCGTGGCCCGTGAGCAGCACGTCCACGAGGCGCGAGCGGACGATCTGGTTGTCCATGTCGCGGTCCGTATGGGCCACGCACACGACGATATCCGCGCCCTGCTGGCGCAGCGCGGTCGTCTGAGCCTTCAGGGCATCGAGCTCCGGCCCGAACTTCAGGTCGCCGGGCTGCGACATGCCGGGAACGCCGGTGAGCACGAGGCCGACCACGCCCACCTTCACGGGGCCGAGGGTGAAGAGCTGGCTATCCTTCATGCCCGGAATCGGCGAGCCGTCCGCCTGGCGCATGTTGGCGCCGAAATAGGGGAAGTTCGATTCCCCCATGCGCTTCAGATAGGTTTCCTTGCCGAAGTCGAATTCATGGTTGCCGGGCACGAACACGTCCGGCTTCACCATGTTGGTGAGCTCGACGATGTGGGCCCCCTGGTCGAAGCCCGACATGAGCGAGGGCGAGAAGGTGTCGCCCGCATGGCAGAAGAGCATGGGCACGTTGCGGGCCCGCTCCTGCTTGACGACCGCCGCGAGCTTGGCGAAGCCGCCGCGGCCCTTGTCGTCGGACATCTTGTAGATGTCGTTCACGAGCAGCAGGCTGAACGTGGTGTTCTGAGGGGCGGCCTGCGCCTCCTCGTGACCCGTCAGCATCGTCACTGAAAGGCCGGCGCCGAGGCCGAGGCCCAAAGTCTGACGCCGTGAAACTTTCGCCATTCCCACTCTCCCGTTCATCTTGCGTGTGCTGGTGTAACTTTGACCCAGGCCGCAGAATGCGTCGGCGGCGTGCCATCCGCAAGACCTGCTTCCCAACCGTAAGCCGGCTTCCTATCGCGGGTGGCAGGACAAGGCGTGCTTGGGTCGGCTCCAGCACCCCTGTCCTCGCGGCCCGTGCGGCCCGAGGGGATGCGGTCTCGTGGTGCCCTCCCCGCGAGGAGGGAAGCGGGACGCCGGGGCGCCGGGTGGGCTAAGGGTAGGGGGCAGGGCGGCCCAACGCCCCGGCATCCCGCGGTTTTCAGGCCGCCCCTCTCAGGGCACCTGTTCCGGCAAACACGACCCCGCGCATCACAGGCTCACCCCCTGTCACAGGAGCTCACCTGCTGGAGCGCCCACCAGCGCGGCCGGATCGTAGTGTCCGGCGGGCGGGGGTCTTGGGGCCGGCAGAGAGCAAACCCCGCCAGCCTTGCGTCGCATCGGCCGCCCGGGAGAGAAGCCACCGGGCTCCTCCCACAGGACCGCCTCCCCTCCGCCCCACAGATCCGGTGATCACGGCGGCTCCCTCAGATGGAGAGGAGTCCACCCACAACAGCACAGGTTAGGAGGATAGTCAAGAACAAAGAAGGAACGAATGCTGGCGCCTGAGGTCCGCCGGACAGATGCGACCCCGGCCCGCCGACCGGCTGGAAGGCGAGCCGTGCCGGGCTTCCAATCAGCCGCAGCTCCCGATTTGGAACGATGTACTCACAAGCCAGTTGCAAATGATTGGCAATTTCACATATCGTGATCTTCGCATTGCACGTCGATCCCCCAGGACAGGCCCCATGACCGATATCGCTCTGAAGGCTGGACGCTGGTTTCGCGAGATGCCGGCTTGGCGCATCTTGCGGACGGAGTGGATGATCGTCGTGCTCGCGTCGGCTCTCGCCCTCGCGGTGGCGATCCCGGAGCTTCGCGACGCGGCCGTCTCCTCGCTCGCCGATGCCTATGTGGATGTGAGCGTCTTCGTGGCGCTGACGCTTGCGATCTTCTATGGCCTCGAGCGGGGCGCCAATATCGATTTGGGAGCGCTGCTCCAGCGCCACCGGGCCTGGCAGGTGCCGATCGCCGCGATCCTCGGCGCGACCCCGGGCTGCGGCGCCGAGATCCTTCTCGTCACGCAATATACCCGCGGCGTGGTGAGCTTCGGGGCTATCGTGGCGGCCCTCACGGCCACGATGGGCGACGCGGCCTTCCTCATCATCGCCAAGGACCCGCCCTCGGCCGCCATCATCATCGGCCTGTGCACGGCGGCCGGCATCGCCATGGGCTTTGCCGTGAACGCGGTGCATCCGAACGGGCTCGGCATGCTCAAGCGCGAGATCGCGGCGAACCTCGCGGGCGACGCGCCCATCGTGGCCCAGGACCGGCCGGGGCCCGCGCGGCGCTTCGCGGAGGGCGTCTGGCTCGCGCTCCTCGTGCCGGGCCTGATGCTCGGCATCCTGCAAAGCATGTTCCAGCTCGACGTGGACAGCTGGTTCGGGTCCTTCGGCGAATACGAGCCCACGAAATGGCTCGGCTTTGCGGGCGCCGTCCTCGCTATCGCGATGTTCCTCACCCGCCGGGACGCCAAGGGCTATGGCGGCATCGATCCGCGCTCGACCATGCACCTGCCGCCGCTCCGGCGAATGATGGTCGATACGAATTTCGTGACCTTCTGGGTGGTGCTCGGGTTCTTCGGCTACGAGGTCGTGTCCCATCTGACGGGCAACGGCATCCAGACCTGGCTCCAGGCGAGCCACGCGATCCTGCCCCTCGTCGCCACGGGCATCGGCCTCATTCCAGGCTGCGGCGTCATGGTGCTGACCACGACGCTCTTCCTGCAGCAGCAGATCCCGCTCTCCGCGCTCATCGCGGCCGCGGTCTCCACGGACGGCGACGCCCTCTTCCCGGCCATCGCGCTCGCCCCCCGGGCCGCGATCCTGGCGACGCTCTACACGGCCTTGCCTGCCCTGGTGATGGGCTACGGCTGGTTTCTCCTGATGGAGTAGTGGCCACGCGGGGCGATGCCGCGCAACGGGGATTGCCCCTGGAGCAGCGGCCGCGCGGGCCGACACGGCGCGGCGGGGCTTCACCGAAGGGTGACCCCGCGTCCCATTGGCCAAGGCTGCGCGAGTGCTTATCTAGAACTCGTCCAAAGACCGCGGCTCCCCCTGGGGCCGCGCTGCCGTTAGGGGCCTCCTTCCATGAACACGATGGTCCAGCCATCCGCGCTCGAGACTCCCGGAACACGCCCGGTCGATCACCCGCCCGTCAGGGCGGGCCGCATCGGCGTGCTGCTCATGAACCTCGGCACCCCGGAGGCGACCGATTACTGGTCCATGCGGCGCTACCTCAAGGAATTCCTCTCCGACCGGCGCGTCATCGAGACGAACCGGCTCCTGTGGTGGCCGCTCCTCAACCTGATCATCCTGTCGACCCGCCCGGGCAAGAAGGGCCGCGACTACGACACGATCTGGAACAAGGAGAAGAACGAGGGCCCCCTCAAGACCATCACGCGGGGCCAGGCCGAGCAGCTTGCCGAGCACATGAAGACGGTGGCGGGCGACCGCGTCGTGGTCGATTGGGCCATGCGCTACGGCAAGCCCGAGGTGCGCCAGCGGATCCAGGCGCTGCTCGACCAGGGCTGCGACCGCATTCTCCTCGTGCCCCTCTACCCGCAATATTCCGCCGCCACCTCGGCCACCGCCTGCGACCAGGCCTTCAAGGCGCTGATGGGGATGCGCTGGCAGCCGAGCGTGCGGGTCTCGCCGCCCTATCACGACGATCCCACCTATATCGACGCGGTGGTCTCCTCCATGAAGCGGGACCTCGCCAAGCTCTCCTTCGAGCCGGAGGTGATCCTCGTCTCCTTCCACGGGGTGCCGAAGGAATATCTCCTGAAGGGCGACCCCTATCACTGCCATTGCGTGAAGACCTGGCGCCTCATGCGCGAGGCTTTCGGCTGGTCGCCGGACCGGTTCCGCATGAGCTTCCAGTCGCGCTTCGGCCCCGACGAGTGGCTCCAGCCCTACACGGACAAGACCGTGGAGGCGCTCGCCCAGAGCGGCGTGAAGCGCATGGCGATCGTGGCGCCGGGCTTCTCCGCCGATTGCCTCGAGACCCTGGAGGAGCTCGACGGGGAAAACCGGGAGATCTTCCTCCATAACGGCGGCGAGGATTTCGCCTATCTGCCCTGCCTCAACGATTCCGAGGACGGGCTGCGGGTCATCCGCGCCATCGTGGACAGGGAGTTGAAGGGCTGGCTCTAGGGCCCGGGCCGGGAGGCGCGGACCGGACGGCGCTCCGGAAGCCCCGGCCGAGTTTCCGCGACAGCTTGAATGGTGAAGGGCTGGCACTGGGGCTCGCGTCGAGATAGGCGGCCCGCCCGGCGCTCTGGAAGCCCCGGACGGTTTCCGCTACAGCTTGACCGTTGCACAACGGTGAGCTGCGGGGACCCATGCCCTTTCCACTCAGCGGCTTCGACATCGTGGTCGTCGCCCTCGTTCTTCTCGTCGTCCTCACCATCGCCCTTGGGGTCCGCACGGTGCCGCAGGGCTATGCCCACACGGTGGAGCGGTTCGGGCGCTATGCGCGCACGCTCGGACCGGGCCTCGGGCTGATCATCCCCTACGTGGAGGGCATCGGGAAGCGGGTGAACGTCATGGAGCAGGTGCTCGACGTACCCAGCCAGGAAGCCTTCACCCGGGACAATGCGGGCGTCACCATCGATGCGGCCGCGTTCTTCCAGGTGCTCGATCCCGCCCGCGCCTCCTATGAGGTGTCCGATCTTCAGCAGGCGCTCCTCACCCTCACCATGACCAACATCCGGACCGTGGTGGGCTCCATGGATCTCGACAACCTCCTGTCCCACCGGGACGAGATCAACGAGCGGCTGCTGCGGGTGATGGATGCGGCGGCCTCGCCCTGGGGCGCGAAGGTCACGCGCGTGGAGATCAAGGACATCGTGCCCCCGGCGGATCTCGCCGGCGCCATGGCGCGGCAGATGAAGGCGGAGCGCGAGAAGCGCGCGGCCGTGCTGGAGGCGGAGGGCCTGCGCCAGGCCGAGATCCTGCGCGCCGAGGGGCAGAAGCAATCGCAGATCCTGGCCGCCGAGGGGCGGAAAGAGGCGGCCTTCCGCGACGCGGAGGCGCGCGAGCGCCAGGCGGAGGCCGAGGCGAAGGCGACCACCATGGTGAGCGAGGCCATCGGGTCTGGCGACCTTGCGGCCGCCAACTTCCTCGTGGCGGAGAAATACATCGATGCCCTTCGGGCCATGGCGGCGGCTCCGAACCAGAAGGTGGTGATCGTCCCCATCGAGGCCGCGAGCCTTGCCGGCACCCTCGGCGGGATCGCCGAATTGACCCGGTCGGCTTTCGGCGAGGGCGGCTCGGGCCTAGGCCGCGGCGCCCGCACGGTTCCGACCGTCACGGGCGGGCAGGGCTGAGCGATGCTGGGATCGTGGATCGAGGCGCTCGGCGCCTGGACCTGGGTTCTCATCGGGATCGCGTGCTTCGCGGCCGAGTTGTTCGCGCCCGGCATCCTGTTCGTGTGGCTCGGGATCGCGGCCCTGCTCACGGCGGCCATCGACGGGCTCGTGGGCCTTTCCTGGCAGGCCGCGATGCTCACCTTCGGCGCCCTGTCCGTGGTGTCCGTGCTCGTCGGACGGCGCCTGCTGCGCACCCCGTTCGGCGGGGGCGGGGACGGGCTCAATCGGCGCGGGGAGGCCCTCGTCGGGCGCGAATTCACGCTGGACGCGCCGATCGTCCGCGGCGAGGGCCGGGTGCGGGTCGACGACAGCTCCTGGCGGATCGAGGGGGCCGACGCGCCCGTCGGTGCGCGGGTCCGAGTCCTGCGGGTGGACGGCTCGACCCTCGTGGTCGAGCGGGCCTGAAGCCCTGCCCGTCGGGCGAGGCCCGCGCGGCGGGTCGAGGCGATGCGGATTTTGCGGGCGGTCGAGCGGGCCTGAGGCCCAGCTCTTAAGCGACGCCCGCGCGCAGCAGGTCGAGATAGTGCACGAGCCCCACGGGGCGGCCGTTCTCGGCCACGATGAGGGCCGTGACCTTGGCGGTCTCCTGCATTTCGAGCGCCGTCGCCACGAGGGCGTCGGGGGCGATGGTGCGGGGCCGGCGGCTCATCACCGCGTCCACCGTGAGGCTTCCGAGATCCGGGCGCAGGTGTCGGCGCAGGTCGCCGTCCGTGACGATGCCCGCGAGCTCGCCCGCGGCGTCCACCACGAGCACGCAGCCGAAGCCCTTGGAGTTGATCTCCTCGATCGCTTGATCCATCCGCGTGCCCGTGGCGACCACCGGCAGGCGCTCGCCCACATGCATGATGTCGCGCACGTGCTTGAGCTGCGCCCCGAGCTTGCCGCCCGGGTGGAACACGCGAAAATGCTCCGCCGTGAAGCCGCGCCGCTCGAGGAGCGCCACCGCGAGCGCATCGCCGAGCGCGAGCTGCACCGTCGTGGAGGTGGTGGGCGCAAGCCCGTTCGGGCAGGCTTCCTTCGCCTTCGGAAGCGCGAGGCACAGATCCGCCTGGCGGCCGAGGGTCGAGGCGGCGCTGGAGGTGAAGGCGACGAGGGGCACCCGGAAGCGCTTGGCGTAGCCGATGAGATCTGCCAGCTCCGTGGTCTCCCCGGACCAGGAGAGCGCGAGGATCACGTCCTCGGGCTGGATCATGCCGAGGTCGCCGTGGCTCGCCTCGGCCGGGTGCACGTAATGGGCGGGCGTGCCGGTGGAGGCGAGGGTCGCCGCGATCTTGCGGGCCACGTGGCCGGACTTGCCCATGCCGCTGACGATCACGCGGCCCTTGGCGGCGGCGATCCGGTCCACCGCCGCGGCGAAGATCGGCCCGAGGCCGTTGCCGAGGGCGTCCATGAGGGCGGCAAGGCCGTCCCGCTCGGTGGCGAGGGTCCGCAGCGCGGAGGAAACCGCCTGCCGGGCCGGTTCCGTTTTCAGATTCGCAAAAGCCATGCGGGCCGCACTAGCACAGGCCCCCGCCGGAGGCGACCCCGGCGGGTTGTTCATGCGGTGCGACGGATCGGAGCTTGGCCTTGGGGCGCAAGGCCCTGCGCCGTGTCAGCCCTGGCCGCGCAAGGCGGGCTCGAGAGCGCCCCGCCGCGTCAGCCCTGGCCGCGCAAAAAGGCCTCGAGCTCCGCCCGGAAGGCGGGGGCGAGTTCCTCGCGGTCGAGGGCATAGGCCACGTTCGCCATGAGGAAGCCCACCTTCGAGCCCGTATCGTAGGTGCGGCCCTGATACTTCATGCCGAAGAACTGCTGCTGGCCCATGAGCTTGATCATGGCGTCCGTGAGCTGGATCTCCCCGCCCGCGCCCTTCTCCTGGGTGGAGAGGATGTCGAAGATCTCGGGCTGGAGGATGTAGCGGCCGGAGATGATGTAGTTGGAGGGAGCCGTGCCCTTCGGGGGCTTTTCCACCATGCCGGTGATCTCGAAGGTCTGGCCGAATTCCTGGCCCACCGACACGATGCCGTATTGGTGCGTCTGGTCCTCCGGCACCTCCTCGACGGCGATGATGTTGCCCCCGTGCTGCTCGTAGGCGGAGAGCATCTGCTCCATGGAGCCGCGGCTCAGCATGTCGGGGAGGAGCACCGCGAAGGGCTCGTCGCCCACGATCTCCCGCGCGCACCAAACCGCATGGCCGAGGCCGAGGGGCGCCTGCTGGCGGGTGAAGCTCGTCTGGCCGGCCTTCGGCAGATCCCTGGTCAGGCCCTCCAGCTCCTTCGTCTTGCCGCGGCCCTCCAGCGTCGCGTTGAGCTCGTAGGCGATGTCGAAATGGTCCTCGATCACCGCCTTGTTGCGCCCGGTCACGAAGATGAAGTGCTCGATGCCCGCGGCCTTCGCCTCGTCCACCACGTGCTGCACCACGGGCCGGTCGACCACCGTCATCATCTCCTTCGGCACCGCCTTGGTGGCGGGCAGGAACCGGGTGCCGAGGCCGGCGACGGGGAGGACGGCTTTGCGGATGCGCTTCATCGGGTTGGCCATGCTGGAGAGGAGTTGATGGGATCAAGAACGGAAGGGGCGCCGAACTGTCAAGGTTCGGGCGAGGAATAACGGCTGACGGCCCGGCTGGTTGCATGGGCCGGCCCGATTATGGACCCGAAACCTAGCTGGAGCGTTTCTGGGGTGGCATGTACAACATAGATCCACGAGGAGGACGGACCTGATGGCGGTTTTGGTCACGGGCGGCGCGGGTTACATCGGCAGCCACATGGTGCTCGAACTCGTCGATGCCGGGGAGAGCGTGGTCGTTCTCGACGATCTCTCGACCGGCTTCCGGAACAGCATTCCGGCCGAGGCGACCCTCGTCACCGGCGACATGGGCGACCAGGCGCTCGTCACGCGGCTCATCGGCGAGCACGGCATCGATTCCATCGCGCATTTCGCGGCCAAGATCGTGGTGCCGGAATCCGTCTCCGATCCCCTCGGCTACTACCTCAACAACACGGTGAAGAGCCGCGCGCTCGTCGAGGCGGCCGTCAAGGCCGGGGTGAAGAACCTGATCTTCTCCTCCACGGCGGCGGTCTACGGCGAGCCCAACGTCAATCCCCTGCCCGAGGACCTCGCCCTCGCGCCGATCAATCCCTACGGCCGCTCGAAGCTGATGACCGAGTGGATGATCAAGGACACCGCCCAGGCCCACGACCTGCACTATGCGATCCTGCGCTATTTCAACGTGGCGGGCGCCGATCCGAAGGGTCGCTCCGGCCAGTCGACGCCGAACGCGACGCATCTCATCAAGGTGGCGGCGCAGGCGGCCCTCGGCCAGCGCCCCTTCCTCCAGGTCTTCGGTACCGACTACCCGACCCCGGACGGCTCCTGCGTGCGCGACTACATCCAGGTCACGGACCTCGCCCGTGCCCATACGGCGGCGCTGGCCCATCTGCGCCGGGGCGGCGAGAACCTCACCCTCAATTGCGGCTATGGCCGCGGCTTCTCCGTGCTCGAGGTGGTCGAGACCGTGAAGCGCGTGTCGGGCCAGGATTTCGAGGTCCGCTACGCCCCCCGCCGGGCGGGCGATCCGGCGGCCCTCGTCGCCAAGGTGGACCGCGTCCGCGCCGAGCTTGGCTGGACTCCGCAATTCGAGGATCTGTCCGTCATCGTCGAGCAGGCCCTGCGCTGGGAACGCTCCCTCGGGGAGCGCCGGGCGGCCTGAGCCCCACGGCCTGACGCAAGTGTGATCCGGGGCGGGGCGCGATGGCCCCTCAAGTTGCCCCGGCTCAACCTTTCCTTAACCATGATAATGTCGCTTTGGCCGGGCAGGAGAGGCTCCTGCCCGAGAACCCAGAGCGACCGCATGTTCCGATCGATCCCGACCGGCCGCGCCCTGCGCGGTGCCCTCCTGGCCAGCGTCCTGGCCTTCGGCCCGGCTCTCCTGGCCGGCGAGGCCCAGGCTCAGAACCCGGCGCAGACCGCCCCGCAGGGCGATTTCCGCCGCTTCGTCGAGGGGCTGTGGCCCGAGGCGCAGGCCCGGGGCGTGTCGCGGGCGACCTTCGACCAGGCTTTCCGCGGCGTCGCGCCGGATCCGAAGATCATCGCGCTCACGAAGAAGCAATCTGAGTTCGTCCGGCCGATCTGGGAGTACATCAACGGGGCGATCTCGAACGAGCGCCTCACCCGCGGGCGCCAGCTCGCGGAGCAATACGCGGACACGCTCAATGCCGTGGAGCGCGCCTATGGGGTGCCGCGGTCCGTGGTGCTGGGCGTCTGGGGCATGGAGACCAATTTCGGCTCCTTCACGGGCTCGATCTACGTGATCCGCGCCCTCGCGACCCTCGCCTTCACGGGCTACCGGGGCGAGTTCTTCCGGGGCGAGCTCCTGACGGCGCTCCAGATCCTGGAGCAGGACCACATCGACCGGGATGCCATGCTGGGCTCCTGGGCCGGCGCCATGGGGCAGACCCAGTTCATGCCCTCAAGCTTCATGAAATTCGCCGTCGACGGCAACCGGGACGGCAAGCGGGACATCTGGGGCACGATCCCCGACGCCCTCGCCTCCACGGCGAACTACCTGAAGGAGCAGGGCTGGCAGGCGGGCCTGCCCTGGGGCTTCGAGGTGGAGCTGCCGGACGGGTTCGACTTCCGCAACCTGCGCCAGGGCTTCTCGGCCTGGCAGGGGCTCGGCCTGCGGCGCGTGGACGGCAAGCCGCTTCCGCGCTCCGGCGAGGCGAGCCTGTATCTTCCGGGCGGCGCCCGGGGGCCGGCGTTCCTCGTCACCGAGAACTACGCGGTCATCAAGACCTACAACTCGTCCGATGCCTACGCGATGGGCGTGGCGCATCTGGGGGACCGGCTCATGGGCGGCCGGGCGATCCAGGGCGCCTGGCCGGTGAGCGAGCCGCAGCTCGACAAGGATCAGCGCCAGGAGGTGCAGCGGCGCCTCGCGGCCCTCGGCCATTACGAGGGCGAGACGGACGGAAAGCTCGGTTCCAAATCCCGCGAAGCCGTGCGGGCCTTCCAGCTCCAGCGCGGTCTGGTGGCGGACGGCTATGCGAGCGTCGCCCTCCTCAAGGAGCTGCGGGCCGCCCGCTGACGCGCCGTCCTTCTGCCCCGGCTCCGCTCGGCGCGAATTCGGCGCTTGGTTGGACCTGCGCAAGGGTCGCCGACGGGGTTGTCGTCCGGCCTCTGGGGCTCGCTCTGCGTGAATTCGGCGCGCTTGGCTGACGGAGCCCGTCTCAGGCGTTATAGTGGAGGGTACGTCGGAAGGATCGGGCCATGCGGCAAAGATTGTCCTTGAAGGTCGGATTGGCAGCGGTCGCGGCCCTGATGGGCGCGGCGAGTCCCGCCTTGGCGCAGATCGTCTACGACACGGCCCCCCGGCGCGGCTATTACCGCCAGGCGCCCCCGCCTCAGCCCGGTTACGGGCAGCCTCCGGCCGGATACTACTACCAGCAGCCCGCGCCCCCGCCGCAGCGGCGAGTGGCGCCCGGCCAGTATTACCCGGGGATGCTGGTGCAGCCGGCGCCCCAGCCCCAGCCCGGCTTCAGCCTGCGTCGCCTCTTCGGCTACGAGGAGGAGCAGCGCCCGGCCTCGCGCCCGGCTCCGCGCCAGGCGCCCCGGCCGAAACCCGCTCCCGTGCAGGTGGCCAAGCCCGACAAGCCGAAGGTCAACCCGTCCACCCACCTCGTGGTGTTCGGCGATTCCTATGCGGATCTCACCGGCCAGGGCCTCGACGATGTCTATGCGGAGGCGCAGGACGTGGCGGTGGCCCGCAAGGTCCGGGCCGATGGCGGCCTGACCCGCTCCGAGCCCGGCGAGTGGCCGAAATTCATCCAGGACACCCTCAATGGCGGCCAGAAGATCACGGTGGCCGTCCTGATGCTCGGCGCCAACGACCGCCAGGCGATCCGCGAGGGCGAGACGACCCACGAGCCGCTCTCCGAGCGCTGGAAGCAGATCTACCGGGAGCGCGTGGACGCAGTCGTGCGGGTGTTCCAGGAGCGGGCCGTGCCCGTGGTCTGGGTCGGCGTCCCGCCCATGCGGAACGACAAGCTCTCGGCGGACTACATCGCCATGAACGAGATCTACCGCGACAGCGTGCAGCGCGCCGGCGGCACCTATGTGGATGTGTGGCCGGGCTTCGTGAACGACGAGAACCGCTACACCGCCACGGGCCCGGACGTGGACGGCCAGCCCTCGCGCCTGCGCAACAACGACGGCCTCTTCACCAAGGCGGGCGCCCGCAAGGCGGCCCATTTCGCGGATGCGGAGATCAAGCGGATCCTGGAAGGAAAGCGCACCGGCACGGCCGTCGCCGCAACGCCTCCGGTCGAGGGCGCCTCCGTCGACCAGATGATCAACGCCGCGCTCCCGGCCCTGCCGGAACCCGCCGGCACGCCGCCGCTCGCCTCCAAGCCCCTCGTCGGTCCCGTGCTGCCCCTCACCCGTCCCGAGGTCGCCCCCGGCGGCACCCTGATCTCCGGCCGCCCGCGCCTCGACGGCGATGCGACTTACGGGGTGCAGAAGGCCCTTCGCGAGGGCGTGGCGCCAAGCCCGCGCCCGGGCCGCGCGGACGATTTCCGCTGGCCGCGCTCTTAAGGGCGTGCGGAGCGGCTTCGCCGCAGCTTCTTTCACTGGATCCCGGATCTGCGTGCGCAAGGCTTTGCCTCGCTCCCTTGTCCGGGAAAGGGCGGACAGGGTGTGATGAACCTCTCACCCTTTTCCCGGCCGGTGCACATTCGGGTGCGGTGGGTGACACCCTCTCACCCCTTTCCCGGACAAGTGCAGCGAAGCGGAACGCCGATCCGGGATCCAGGCCAACGACTCTGCGGCGAAGCCGCTCCTTAGACCCCAGCCAAAGCCGCTGCGGCGCTTCCTGAGACCCGGGATGCGTGTTCTAGCGCGGCAGGATGCTCGATCCCATCAGGAACGTGTCGATGGAGCGCGCGGCCTGACGGCCCTCGCGGATCGCCCAGACGATGAGGGATTGGCCGCGGCGCATGTCGCCGGCGACGAACACCTTGTCCTCCGAGGTCCGGTAGTCGTCGTCGTTCGCCACCACGTTGCCGCGGCGGTCCATGCCGACCGCCGCCTGCTCCAGGAGGCCCGTGCGCAGGGAGCCCGCAAAGCCGATGGCGATGAAGACGAGGTCCGCCTGGATCACGAATTCCGAGCCCGGGATCGGCTGGCGCCGCTCGTCCACCCGCGCGCATTGCACGCCGGTGACGCGCCCGTTGCGGCCCTCGATGGCGAGGGTCGCGGCCTGGAATTCGCGCTCGGCGCCTTCCGCCTGGCTCGACGAGGTGCGCATCTTGGTGGGCCAATAGGGCCACACCGCGAGCTTGTCCTCGCGCTCGGGCGGCTTGGGGCGGATGTCGAGCTGGGTCACCTGGAGCGCGCCCTGCCGGAACGCGGTACCGATACAGTCGGAGGCGGTGTCGCCGCCGCCGATCACCACCACATGCTTGCCGCCCGCCAGGATCGGCTCGGCCTCCACGGCCTCGCTGTTCACCCGCTTGTTCGACTGGGTGAGGTAGGGCATCGCGTAATGCACGCCCGCGAGATCCTGGCCGGGGAGCTTCGGATCGCGCGGATCCTCCGCGCCGCCCGCGAACAGCACCGCGTCGAACTCGTTGTGGAGGGACGCGAAGCTCTTCGTCACGCCAACGTTCACGCCGCAATGGAAGACCACGCCCTCGGCTTCCATCTGCTTCACGCGCCGGTCGATGTGGTGCTTCTCCATCTTGAAGTCCGGGATGCCGTAGCGAAGCAAGCCCCCGGGCTTCGCCTCGCGCTCGAACACGTGCACCTCATGGCCGACGCGGGCGAGCTGCTGGGCGGCCGCCATGCCGGCGGGCCCCGAGCCGATGATGGCGACGCGCTTGCCCGTGAGCTTGTCCGGCACCTCGGGCTTCACCCAGCCCATGTCCCAGGCCTTGTCGGCGATGGCCTGCTCGATGGTCTTGATGGTGACGGGCTGGTTTTCCAGGTTCAGCGTGCAGGCTTCCTCGCAAGGAGCCGGGCAGACGCGGCCGGTGAATTCCGGGAAGTTGTTCGTCGAGTGGAGGTTGCGCGCCGCATCCTCCCAACCGTCGTTGAAGACGAGGTCGTTCCAGTCCGGGATCTGGTTGTGCACCGGGCATCCCGTGGGCCCATGGCAGAACGGGATGCCGCAATCCATGCAGCGGGCCGCCTGCTTGCGCAGGTCGTTGTCGTCCAGCGGAAGCGTGAACTCCCGGAAGTGCCGCACCCGGTCGCCGGCGAGCTGGTACTTCTGCTCCTGGCGGTCGTATTCGAGAAAGCCTGTGACCTTGCCCATGGCTTGTCCTGCCCCTGCTACTTGTCCCCGGTGGCGCGCTCGTTGATGAAGCGCGCAACGCCGGTGGTCGATCCTTACTCTGCCGCCTGGAGCGTGCGCGATCGCTCCATCTCCTTGTCCCAGTGGCGCGCTCCTTTGGGGAGCGCGCGACGCCGGTCGCCGATCTTTATTCCGCCGCCTGGAGCGTGCGCGAGCGCTCCATCTCCCGCAGGGCGCGCCGGTATTCCACCGGCATCACCTTCACGAACCTCGTCCGGTAGGTGGCCCAGTCGTCGAGGATCGCCTTGGCGCGGGCCGAGCCCGTATAGGTGTGATGGTTCGAGATGAGCTGCATGAGGCGCTCCTCGTCGGAGCCCGACATGTTCGCCATGATGTCGATGCGCCCCTTGGTCTCGAGGTCGCCGCCATGGTGGTGGAGGCGCTGCATCAGATCCTCCTCCTCGGGCACCGGCTCGAGATCGACCATGGAGAGGTTGCAGCGCTTGGCGAACGAGCCGTCCTCGTCGAGCACGTAGGCGATGCCGCCCGACATGCCCGCCGCGAAGTTGCGGCCGGTCTGGCCGAGCACCACCACGAGGCCGCCCGTCATGTACTCGCAGCCGTGGTCGCCCGTGCCCTCCACCACCGCGATGGCGCCGGAATTGCGCACGGCGAAGCGCTCGCCCGCGACGCCGCGGAAATAGGCTTCGCCCGCGATCGCGCCGTAGAGGACCGTGTTGCCGACGACGATGGAGTGCTCCGCCAGAGCCTTCGAGCCCGCCTGCGGCGCGATGATGAGCTTGCCGCCGGAGAGGCCCTTGCCCACGTAGTCGTTCGCCTCGCCGTCGAGCCGCAGGGTCACGCCCGCCGCCGCCCAGGCGCCGAAGCTCTGGCCCGCGGTGCCCTTGAGGTTCACCACGATGGTGTCGTCGGGAAGCCCCTCGTGGCCATAAGCCTTCGCCACCGCGCCCGAGAGCATGGCGCCGACCGCGCGGTCCGCGTTGCGCACGCCGGCCTCGATGGTGACGGCGCGGCCATGCTCCAGGGCCTCCGCCGCCTTGGCGATGAGCTCCCGGTCGAGCACGTTTCCGATGGGATGCACCTGCCGCTCCGCATGGCGGATCGCCACCCCCGCGCCGGCTTCCGGCTTGTGGAAGATCTTGGCGAAGTCGAGCCCCTTCGCCTTCCAGTGGTCGATGGCTTCGTTCTTGTCGAGGAGGTCGGACTGGCCGACCATCTCGGAGAGCGTGCGGAAGCCCATGGCGGCCATCATCTCCCGCACTTCCTCGGCGACGAAGAAGAAGTAGTTGACCACGTGCTCGGGCAGGCCCTTGAAGCGCTTCCTCAGCACCGGGTCCTGCGTGGCGACGCCCACCGGACAGGTGTTGAGGTGGCACTTGCGCATCATGATGCAGCCGGCCGCGATGAGCGGCGCGGTGGAGAAGCCGAACTCGTCGGCCCCGAGCAGCGCCGCGATGATCACGTCGCGGCCGGTCTTCAGACCTCCGTCCGCCTGCAGGACCACGCGGCCGCGCAGGCGGTTGAGCACGAGGGTCTGCTGGGTCTCGGCGAGGCCGATCTCCCAGGGGCTGCCCGCATGCTTGATGGAGGTGAGGGGCGAGGCGCCCGTGCCGCCCTCGAAGCCTGAGATCGTGATGTGATCCGCGCGGGATTTCGCGACGCCCGCCGCCACCGTGCCGACGCCGACCTCCGAGACGAGCTTCACGGAGACATCCGCGTCCGGGTTCACGTTCTTGAGGTCGAAGATGAGCTGCGCCAGATCCTCGATGGAGTAGATGTCGTGGTGCGGCGGGGGCGAGATGAGGCCGACGCCCGGGGTCGAGTGCCGCAGGCGCGCGATGTTCGCATCCACCTTGTGGCCGGGAAGCTGGCCGCCCTCGCCGGGCTTCGCGCCTTGCGCCACCTTGATCTGCATCATGTCGGAATTGACGAGGTATTCCGTCGTGACGCCGAAGCGGCCCGAGGCCACCTGCTTGATGGCCGAGCGCTTCTTGTTGCGGAAGCGCGCCGCATCCTCGCCGCCCTCGCCCGTGTTGGACTTGGCGCCGATGGCGTTCATGGCAATGGCAAGCGTCTCGTGCGCCTCCTTCGAGATCGCGCCGAGGGACATGGCGCCCGTGGAGAAGCGCTTCACCAGCTCGGCCGCGGGCTCCACCTCCTCGAGGGGCACCGGCGCGCGGCCGATCTCGTCGGCGGTCTTGATGCGGAAGAGGCCGCGAATGGTCTTGAGGTGGTTCTCCTGCTCGTTCACGAGCCGCGCGAAGTCGCGATAGCGATCCTGCGCGTTGAGGCGCACCGCGTGCTGGAGCGTCGCCACCGTGTCCGGATTCCAGGCATGCTCCTCGCCGCGCAGGCGATAGGCGTATTCGCCGCCCACATCGAGGGCGTCGCGATAGACCGGCGCGTCGCCGAAGGCGTCCCGGTGCCGCTGCACGTTCTCCTCGGCGACCTCGTCCATGCCGATGCCCTCGATGGTGGTCGCCGTGCCGAAGAAGTCACGGTTCACGAAGGAGGACTTGAGGCCCACCGCATCGAAGATCTGCGCGCCGCAATAGGATTGGTAGGTGGAGATGCCCATCTTCGACATCACCTTGAGAAGGCCCTTGCCGATGGACTTGATGAAGCGCTTCACGGCCTCGTCCGGGTCCACCTCTTCCGGCAGCTCGCCGCGGGCATGCATGTCCGCGATGGTCTCGAAGGCGAGATAGGGATTGATGGCCTCGGCGCCGTAGCCCGCAAGGCACGCGAAGTGATGGATCTCGCGGGGCTCGCCGCTCTCGACCACGAGGCCGACGGAGGTGCGAAGGCCCTTGCGGATGAGGTAGTTGTGCACGGCCGCCGTCGCGAGCAGCGCCGGGATCGGAATGCGGTCCGGGCCCACCATGCGGTCGGAGAGGATGATGATGTTGTAGCCGCCATGCACCGCGGCCTCGGCCCGGTCGCACAGGCGGTCGAGGGCGCCGTCGAGGGCCGCGGCGCCGAGCTCCGACGGATAGGTGATGTCGAGGGTCTTGGTGTCGAAGCGGTCCTCGAAATGGCCGATGCAGCGGATCTTCTCGAGATCCTGGTTCGTGAGGATCGGCTGGCGCACCTCGAGGCGCTTGCGGCGCGAGGTGCCCTCGAGATCCAGGATGTTCGGACGCGGCCCGATGAAGGACACGAGGCTCATGACGAGCTCCTCGCGGATCGGGTCGATCGGCGGGTTCGTCACCTGCGCGAAGTTCTGCTTGAAGTAGGTGTAGAGAAGCTTCGGCTTGTCCGAGAGCGCGGAGATGGGCGTGTCCGTGCCCATGGAGCCCACCGCCTCCTGGCCCGTGACGGCCATGGGCTGCATGAGGAGCTTCAGGTCCTCCTGGCTGTAGCCGAAGGCCTGCTGCCGGTCGAGGAGCGACACGTCCGTGCGGCTCTCGCGGGCCTGCACGGGCTTCAGGTCCTCCAGCACGATCTGCGTGCGCTTCAGCCAATCCTTGTAGGGCAGGGCGGTGGAGAGGCGCTGCTTGATCTCGTCGTCCGAGACGATGCGGCCCTCCTCCAGATCGATGAGGAGCATCTTGCCCGGCTGCAGGCGCCACTTCTCGACGATGCGCTCCTCCGGGATCGGCAGCACGCCCATCTCGGAGGCGAGCACCACGAGCCCGTCGTCGGTCACGAGGTAGCGGGCGGGGCGCAGGCCGTTGCGGTCGAGGGTCGCGCCGATCTGGCGGCCGTCCGTGAAGCAGATCGCGGCGGGCCCGTCCCACGGCTCCATGAGAGCGGCGTGGTACTCGTAGAAGGCGCGCCGGTTGTCGTCCATGAGCGGATTGCCGGCCCAGGCCTCGGGGATCAGCATCATCATGGCGTGAGCGAGCGGGTAGCCGCCGCGCACCAGGAATTCGAGGGCGTTGTCGAAGCAGGCGGTGTCGGACTGGCCCTCGTAGGATACCGGCCAGATCTTCGAGATGTCGTTGCCGAAGAGCTCCGAGTCCACGGAGGCCTGGCGGGCCGCCATCCAGTTCACGTTGCCGCGCAGGGTGTTGATCTCGCCGTTATGGGCGACCATCCGGTAAGGGTGCGCGAGCTGCCAGGTCGGGAAGGTGTTGGTGGCGAAGCGCTGGTGGACGAGGGCGAGCGCGCTCTCGAAGCGCGGGTCGGCCAGGTCTTTGTAGTAGCCGCCGAGCTGCGTGACGAGCACCATGCCCTTGTAGACGACCGTGCGCGAGGAGAGCGACACCGGGTAATAGCCGGCGGTGCGCGGGTCCTTGAGATCGTAGACCGCGTTGGAGATCACCTTGCGGGCGAGGAATAGGCGGCGCTCGAACGCGTCCTGGTCCATGTCCTTGAGCTTGCCGATGAAGATCTGCCGGTGCTGGGGCTCGGTCGCCTTCACGCTCTCGCCGAGATCGGCGTTGTCGACGGGCACCTCGCGCCAGCCGAGGAGGTGCAGGCCCTCGGCCGCGATGGCCTTCGTGACGATCTCCTCGACGATCCGGAAGCCCTCGGGATCCTGGGGCATGAAGAGATGGCCGACGCCGTACTCGCCCTCCTCCGGCAGCCAGATGCCGGCCTTGGCGCATTCGGCGGCGAAGAACTTGTGCGGGATCTGAACGAGGATGCCGCAGCCGTCGCCCATCTTCGGGTCGGCGCCCACGGCGCCGCGATGGTCGAGATTCGCCAGGATGGCGAGGCCCTGCTCCACGATGGTGTGGGTCTTGCGGTTCTTCATGTGGGCGATGAAGCCGACGCCGCAGGAATCCTTCTCGTTCGCCGGGTCGTAGAGGCCCTGCGGGGCCGGCAGGGCCGGATCGCGGACGACGAGCGGGGTCGACGACGTCCGGGAGCGGACGGCAGGGTGGTGGTCGGCGCTCGTCATGGGCCTGTCGCTCATCGCAATCCTCGCCTTAAGCTCACGTGTCGTCGAACCTGCGGCGGGGCGCTCGTCCCTGCCGCGTCGTCCAGTCTGTCGGGGCCTTTGCGAGGGCGTCCGGTTCGGGAGCCCGCCGCGTTCGGCGTCGGTGAGGTTTGGGGTCTCTTGAGGGAGCGCCCGCACCCCGCGGGCGTCTTCCGGCTTGCAGTCAGCCGACGAGCGCCCGTGCCGCCCGCGTTTTGCGGGCGGTTGCATTCGGATCTCGTTTGGTCGTCGCCGGACCAGACATCAAGAAATCCTCGGGCGTTCCGGAGCGCGGCAAAGCGGCGCTCCCGATGGGACAGCATCACTGTCCTAATGCTCTGGACGTTGCCAGAAGAGGCCCGGGCGCGCAAGCCCAAACTCGCGCCCCTTGACGAAAAATTTCAGGAGCTTCGATCGAGGCGCAACAAAAGCGGCCCCGGCTGCGATTTGGGCGAAAGTCTAAGCCGATGGGTCAACGACCTTGACATGTCGGCGGGGGCCCCGGCGCCGGGCCCGCAGGCCTTCGACGCGCGGGCGCGCCGCCGTGGCGGCCTTCTCGCCGCCCTGACCCGATCGTCTCCTTGACATGCGGGCCCGCCTGGGGAGGCTCTCGGCCCGAAAGGACCTTTTTTCATGAACTTTGTCAGCGACAACATCGTCGGCGCGAGCGCGCCGGTCCTCCAGGCGCTCGTCGCCGCCAACGAGGGCGCGCTCCCGGCCTATGGGCTCGATCCGATCACCAAGAGGGTGGAGGCCCGCTTCGCCGAGATCTTCGAGCGCGACTGCGCGGTCTATCTCGTGACCACCGGGACGGCGGCCAATGCGCTGGCGCTGGCGGCCGCGGTCCCGCCCTGGGGCCTCGCCGTGTGTCACCGGGAAAGCCACGTGATCGACGACGAATGCGGCGCGCCCGAGTTCTTCATGCACGGGGCGAAGCTCGCGGGGCTTCCGGGCGCGGGCGGCAAGCTCGATCCGGCCACGGTCTCGGCCTACCTCGCCGGCCTGCCCAAGGCCCTCAAGCAGATGCCGCCGAAGGCCCTGTCCATCTCCCAGGTCACGGAATGCGGCATGGTCTACACCCTCGACGAGATCGAGGCGCTCGGCGGGGTCTGCCGGGAGCGCGGCCTTGCCTTCCACCTCGACGGGGCGCGGTTCGCCAACGCGCTCGTGAGCCTCGGCTGCACCCCCGCGGAGATGACCTGGAAGCGGGGCGTCGACATCGTGTCCTTCGGGGGCACCAAGAACGGCTGCCTCATGGCCGAGGCCGTCGTGGTGTTCGACAAGCGCCTGGACGAGGGGCTCGACTACCGTCGCAAGCGTGCGGGCCAGATCATCTCCAAGGGTCGGCTCGCGGCCGCCCAGTTCGAGGCCTATTTCGAGAACGACCACTGGTATGCCAATGCCCGCCACGCGAACCGCATGGCGCGGCAGCTCTCCGAGGGCCTCGCGGCCCTGCCCGGCGTGCGCCTCGCCTGGCCGACCCAGGCGAACGAGGTGTTCCCGATCATCCCCAAGGCGATGGACCGGGCCCTGCGGGAGGCGGGCGCGCTCTATCACCCCTGGACGGAGGCGAGCCTGTTCGAGGGCGAACAGGTGGCCGAGACCGAGTCGCTGATCCGGCTCGTGCTCTCCTTCGCGACCCGCGAGGAGGACGTGGCCCGCTTCCTCGACGTCGCTCGAGGAGCGGTGCGGCGCGCGGCGGCCGAGTAGGGGCTTGCCTCAGCCTCGATGTCGCCCAAGGGGCGGTGGGGTGCGCGACGGTCGATCAGGGGCTGCCTCAGCTCCGCCGTAATCGGCTGTGAGAAGAGCCCTCAAGAGCTTTCGGCCAGGGTCTCGTGCCCCGGCTTAAAGGACCAGGACAGACAAGAAAAAAGCGCCCCGGCATGAACCGGGGCGCCTTCGTTTTTGGAGGGTCTGTGCGGGCGTTACGCCACCTTGGCCTCGATCGTGCGGGCGGCCTGGCTCGCGATCGGGATCAGCTTCGGCTTCTTGGCCTCGGGGATCTCGCGCACGAGGTCGATGTGCAGGAGGCCGTTCTCGAGGGCCGCGCCCGTCACCTGGACGCCGTCGGCGAGCTGGAAGCGCCGCTCGAAGGTGCGCGCCGCGATGCCCTGGTACAGGACCTCGGCTTTGCGCTCCTCGGCGCCCTTCTTCTCACCGCGCACCATGAGGGTGTGCTCCTTCACCTCGATCGAGAGATCCTGATCGGTGAAGCCGGCGACCGCGACCGAAATCCGGTAGGCGTTCTCGCCGGTGCGCTCGATGTTGTAAGGGGGGTAGCTGGGGGCCGCATCCACGTTCCCGAGCTGGTCGAGCATCGAGAACAGGCGGTCGAAACCGACCGTGTTGCGGTAGAAGGGAGCAAGATCGAACTGTCGCATGGCATATCCTCCGCTTGAAGCGACATGCAGAAGGTCCGCCCAAGGGGGCCGGACCGGTGATGTGCCGCCATCATGGCCGGCACGGATTCGAGGTGGTTACGGCTCCGCGCGGTGTCAAGACCACCGCATTTGCTCTATATGAAACACAACGCGTCACTCCCTCCCGATCCCGCCGGAACAGTCCCGCCCGTGCAGCTCTACCCCACCCCCGACAACCCGATCCCCGGCCCCGAGCCGGTGCTGATGTCCGTCACGGCCAAGGACGGCGTGCCCCTGCGCGTGGCGCGCTGGGTGCCGGAGGGGCCCTGCCAGGGGACGGTCTGCATCCTCCAGGGCCGGGCGGAGTTCATCGAGAAATATTTCGAGACCGTGGGCGACCTGCTGGTGCGGGGCTTCGCGGTGGTGGCCTTCGACTGGCGCGGGCAGGGCCATTCCGGGCGCCAGGTGCGCAATGCCCGCAAGGGCCATGTGCGCCGCTTCAGCGACTACAGGCGGGACCTTGCGGCGATCCGCGACCAGGTGCTGATCCCCCACATGCCGCAGCCTCATTTCGCGCTCGCCCATTCCATGGGCGGCGCCATCGCGCTCCAGGCCGCGGCCGAGGGCGCGCTGCCCTTCCGGCGCCTCGTCACCACGACGCCGATGATCGCCCTGTGCATCATCAACAATCTCCGGACCGCCTCGGTGGTGGCCCGGGTGCTCCACATGCTCGGCTTCGGGCGCGCCTTCATCCCAGGCGGGGGCGAGACCTCGATCTCCAAGAAACCCTATGCGGGCAACCGGCTCACCAGCGATCCGGTGCGCTACGCCCGCAACGCGGCCGCCGCGGCGGCGGTGGGCGACGGGGCGATCGGCGATCCGACCGTGGCCTGGATCCACTCCGCCTTCCGCTTCATGGACGCGTTTCGCGACCCGCGCTTCGGCCTGAAGGTCCGGCTCCCGACGCTCATCGTGGCGGCCGGGGCCGATCCGGTCTGCGCGACGCCGGTCACGGAGCGGCTGGCCGCGCGCCTCAAGGCGGGGCACGCCATCGTGCTGCGGGGCGCCAAGCACGAGATCCTCATGGAGCGGGACGCGATCCGGGAGCAGTTCTGGGCCGCCTTCGACGCCTTCATCCCGGGCTCCGACGGAGCCGTGATGCGCGAGGGGCCGGCCGAGGCGGCGGCTCCGCGGGACATCCCGGCCCCGCAGGCGGCCGCCCCCGTCGCGGCCCTGCCGGCGCCGGCCGTGGAGGAGCCCCGGGTCGGGGACGCGGATGCGGCTCCCGAACCCGTGCTCGCCCTCGCGGCGTCAGGCCCGGCGGCCGAGGAGCTCGATCGCGGCCGCGTGGACGCGGCGGTCGCCGGCGGCGACGATCGACCCGCCCTCGGCCGCTGAGCCGCCGTCCCAGGCGGTGACGATCCCGCCCGCGCCCTCGATGATCGGGATCAGCGCCACGATGTCGTAGGGCTTGAGGCCCGACTCGACCACGAGATCGATATGGCCGGCCGCTAGCATGCAATAGGCGTAGCAATCGCAGCCGTAGCGGGCGAGGCGGGCCACGCTCTCGACCCGGTCATAGGCGCGCAGGGCCTCGCCCGAGAACAGCTTGGGGCTCGTGGTCGCGATGATGGCGTCGCTGAGAGACGCGCAGCGCCGGGTGCGCAGAACCCGCTCCCCGCCGGGACCCCGATAGGTGGCGCTGCCGCAATCGCCAAAGAAGCGCTCGCCCGTGAAGGGCTGGTGCATCATGCCAAAGCAGGGCCGGCCGGCGCGGTTGAGCCCGATCAGGGTGCCCCATGTGGGTAGGCCCGCGATGAAGGCCCGGGTGCCGTCGATGGGATCGAGCACCCAGACGTATTCGGAATCCTCGCGCTCGCTTCCAAATTCCTCTCCCACGATGCCGTGGGTCGGAAAGCTGCGGTTGATCATCTGGCGGATCGCCGCCTCGCCGGCCCGGTCCGCCTCCGTCACCGGGTCGAACTCGCCGCCGCGGGATTTGTCCTCGGCCGCGATGGCCGAGCGGAAGAAGGGAAGGATCGCCTGGCCCGACTGGGTCGCGAGCTCGTTGACGAATTGCGTGAAATCGATGAGTGCCATGCGCGATCCCCCAATCTTGTCCTGACGCTTCGGGGGCTTTTATCAACCCGCGCCGCCGCTGCAAGCGGCCTCGAAACAAACGCTTTGGTGTTCCTGGGGAGACGCCGAGACAACCGTCGGTTTGCCTTGAGCCATGCATGAAATGCATGTCAGCAACAGCCTAACAGCGCTTGTTCCTGTTGCGATGCGGCGTAAATTGTTGCGGTGCGATAACGCGACGGTGTCGCGGGATCGTTGCCCTTCTTGGGCGTTTCCTCCCTAAACTTCGGGCCGCTGGCAACAGCGGCCTTTTTTCTTGCCCGCATTCCGGAAAGACGGATCGGCCAGGTTTCGGGAGGGACTACTCCGCGGCGATGCGCCGGGGGGAGAGATCGCCCCCGAGCTCGCGGATCACCGTGGCGAACACGCTTTCGAGGTCGCCGGCGAGCCGCATGAAGCCGGCTTTGCGGGTCAGCGTCCGCTCATCCATGTAGAGCGACCGGTTCACCTCCACCTGAAGGGCATGGCGCCCGAGGGCCGGCTCCCCGTAATGCTCGGTGATGAAGCCGCCCGCATAGGGCTTGTTGCGCACCACCGAATAGCCCCGGGAGCGCAGGGTCACGTCCACGAGATCCGTGAGGATCCCGGCGCAGCTCGTCCCGTAGCGGTCGCCGAGCACGATGTCGGCCTTCACCCCGTCGTCCCGGCTGACGCTCGTGGAGGGCATGGAATGGCAATCGATCAGCACCGCATGGCCGAAGGCCCGGGCCGTGCGCTGCACGAGCTGGCGCAGCATGCGGTGATAGGGCTTGTAGAGCCATTCGATCCGCCGCAGGGCCTCGTCCACGGGGATGCGCCCGCGATAGATCTCCTGCCCGTCCGCGACGATCCGCGGGATCGTGCCGAGGCCGCCGGCCACCCGCATGGAGCGCGTGTTGGCGAAGGCCGGCAGGCGCCCGTCGAACATGCGCGGGTCGAGCTCGTAGGGTTCCCGGTTGAGATCGAGATAGGCGCGGGGGAACCGCGCCGCCATGAGCGGAGCCCCGAGCCCCACCATCGCGCCGAAGAGATCGTCCACGAAGGCGTCCTCGGAGCGGCGGAGCGCCATGGGGTCGAGCCGGGACTCGGCCAGGAAGCTCGTGGGGTAGATCGCGCCCGCATGGGGAGCGTTGAACACGAAGGGTACGGTCTGCTGCGCCGGATCGACGACGATGAAGGGAGGCTCGAAATCGTCGGCGATGGCTGGACGCATCAATGTACCAATTCCGCTGGAGAAGCCGCTCAGGAATCAGCTTAATGTGGCTGGGGCGTGATCGTCTGTCCATTGCCCTTCAGGGCTCCGGCGACAGATGAGAACCAGGATCGGGATCGTTGGTCCATATGCCCCTGAGAAGCCCTGGCGACGGGACGCGAACGGGGATCCGGCTCGTCCGTCCATTGCCTTTCGGGGGCTCCGGCGACAGGATGCCCCTGGGGATCCGGTGGATGACGCTCGCTTCCTTCACGGCTTATTTACCGCGACGTCCGATCAAGACGAGAGCGTTATCGCGATGATTCTGGACCGCGCCCGATGAAAATCCTGTTGGCCGAAGACGACAACGACATGCGCCGCTTTCTCGTGAAGGCGCTGCAGAACGCGGGCTACGACGTCGCCTCGTTCGATAATGGCCTCTCGGCCTATAACCGGCTCCGGGAGGAGCCGTTCGAGCTTCTCCTCACCGACATCGTCATGCCGGAGATGGACGGCATCGAGCTGGCCCGCCGGGCCACCGAGCTCGACCCGGACATCAAGGTGATGTTCATCACGGGCTTCGCGGCCGTGGCGCTGAACCCGGATTCCAAGGCCCCCCGGGACGCCAAGGTGCTCTCGAAGCCCTTCCACCTGCGCGACCTCGTGAACGAGGTCGAGAAGATGATGGCGGCCTGAAAAGACCCGCGATCTGGCTTGCATCGGTTCGCGCCACTCGCTATACGGCCCGCCTATGCCGATGGGCCGCAAGGCCCGCGGCGGCCCGCCATGGCGGCGAAGGATGGGCGATTAGCTCAGCGGTAGAGCACACCCTTGACATGGGTGGGGTCACAGGTTCAATCCCTGTATCGCCCACCATCCTTCTTCCGTTCAAGTCCCTGAACAGCCTGCACTATCCACCCCGGCGCGGCCCTCGCGCCCGGCCGCGGAATCAGGCGTTCCGACCGCCCTGGCGCGACGATTTTTCCTTGCGCTTTCAGGCCGGATCGGTATATCGGGCGCTTCCGCACGATGACATCGCATGATCGACATCGTCAGGGTGGCCTGAAAGCCGCCCCTTGCGCCCTTTTTTGCATTTCCGGCTTGCTGCGGCAGGCCGCTGGAGACCGGACATGAAAATCCGCAACTCGCTGAAGTCGCTCCGCACCCGTCACCGCGACAACCAGCTGGTCCGTCGCAAGGGCCGGGTCTACATCATCAACAAGACCCAGAAGCGCTACAAGGCCCGCCAGGGCTAAGGCTCCCGGTGCGGCCCGGCCGCACTTGGCCCCTCCGGTGCGGCCCGGCCGCACTTGGCCCCTCCGGTGCGGCTCGCCCGCACCCGGACGCTTCAGGCGCGGTTCGCCGCACCAACCCGTGAATTGACGGCGCATGCCGGGATCCTAGATGATCTCGGCATGCGCCTTTTCGCGTCCACGCTCCTCGTTCTGCTCGCCCTCGCGCCGCTGCCCGCGGTGGCCCAGGGCGCGCCTGACCCAAAGTCCGACCCCAAGCCTGCTCCCAAGGCCGAGGAGTCCAAGGCGGATCCCCGCCGAGCCAGCCTCGACGACCTGTTCGAGCGCCTGGGCAAGGCCACCGACGAGCAGGAGGCCAAGGGCATTGCCGGCCTCATCGAGCGGCGCTGGGCGCGCTCGGGCTCCGATACGGCGGATCTTCTCATGAGCCGGGCCGGTCAGGCCGTGGAGGGGAAGGACTACCCCCTCGCCATCGAGCTCCTGGACCGGGTGCTCGTGCTGGAGCCCCAATGGGTCGAGGCCTGGTTCCGCCGCGCCAACGTCTTCTTCCTCATGGACGATCCGGTGAGCTCCCTCGCGGACCTCAGGCAGGTGATCAACCGGGAGCCGCGGCATTTCGGCGCCTGGGCCGGCATCGGGCACATCTTCAACAGCGCCGAGGACAAGACGCGGGCTCTCGAATCCTACCGCCGGTCCCTCAAGATCTACCCGAAGCAATCCAGTCTCGAGACCATCGTCGGGCGGTTGGCCCCCCAGGTCGACGGCCAGGACCTCTAGGCCCCGCCGCTCCCGGCCCCGTGTCGGCTGCGCAACTTCATCTATGACGATTTTCTGCCGCATCCTCATCGGCCTCGCGCCGGTCGCGTATCCCCATCCATGACGGTTCTTCGCTACATCCTCATCGGCCTGGTGCCGGTCGCGTATCCCCATCCATGACGATTCTTCGCTATTTCCTCATCGGCCTTGTGCTGGTCTTCGTCATGGGCGGCGTCGCGACCGCGCTCATCGCGTGGCGCATCGAGACCCGTTATCCGCCGAACGGCCGCTTCGTGGACGTGGCGGGCGGTCGCCTGCACTACGTGGAGGCCGGCCCGACCTCCGGGGTCCCGCTCGGGACCGTGGTGCTGCTCCACGGCGCCTCGTCGAACAGCGCGGATTCCATGGCCTCCTTCGGGCGCCGGCTCGCCGAGCGCTACCGGGTCATCGCCTTCGACCGGCCGGGCCATGGCTGGAGCGACCGCATCGCGGGAGCCGACGCGGCGCGTCCGCAGCGCCAGGCGGCGCTCATCGCCGAGGCCATGCGCAAGCTCCAGACCGGCAAGGCCATCGTGGCGGGCCATTCCTGGGGCGGATCCGTGGTGCCGAACTTCGCCCTCGATCACCCGGACGTCACCGGCGCCCTCATGCTGCTCTCCGCCGTGACGCATCCTTGGCCCGGCGGACGCATCACCTGGTACTACCACCCGGCCACGTCCTTAATCGGCTGGCTCTTCACCCGCACGCTCACGACGCCGCTAGGCTCGCTTCTCGTCGGGCCGTCCGTGGCCGGCGTCTTCGCGCCCCAGTCACCGCCGCAAGATTATGCGGAGCTCGCCCGCATCCGCCTCGTGCTGCGCCCGCCCGTCTTCCATGCCAATGCGCAGGACGTGGCGGGCCTTCACGACGCGGTGACGGAGCAGAGCCCGCGCTACGGCGCCATCCGCGTGCCGGCCACGGCGATCGGCGGCGATGCGGACACGATCGTGTGGACGGATCTCCACTCGCGCTCCTTCGCGCGCGAGGTCGCGGGCACCAAGCTCGTGGTCCTGCCGGGGGTCGGCCACATGCCCCATTACAGCCACGCGGACCTCATCATCGCCGAGATCGACGCGCTCGCGGCCCGCATGGCGACACCCGCCGCCGAGGCGCGGGCGCCCTGACGGGGGATGCGGCGTGGCTTCGCCGCAGCTTCTATTGGCTTGGATCCCGGCTCGGCGTTCCACTTCGCTGCACTTGGCCGGGAAAGGGGTGAGAGGTTCATCACACCCACAGAGCCTTTCCCGGACAAGGGAGCGAGGCAACGCCTCGCGCACGCCGATCCGGGATCCAGTGCAACAAACCAGCGGCGAAGCCGCTCCGCGCCACTTAAGCCTGCGCGGCGTGTTCCTGATTGATGAAGGCGATGCGCACCATGTTGGTGGCGCCAGGCGTGCCGAAGGGCACGCCGGCCACGATGATGATGCGGTCGCCCACGTTCGAGAAACCCTCGCGCACCGCGAACTTGCAGGCCCGGAAGGCCATGTCGTCGATGTCGCTCGCATCCTTGGTGCGGATCGGGTGCACGCCCCACACGAGCGCGAGGCGGCGGGCCGTGTCGATGGAGGGCGTGAGCGCGATGACGGTGGAGTTCGGGCGCTCCCGGGAGAGGCGGAAGGCCGTGGAACCCGAGAAGGTCCAGGCGGCGACCGCCTTCAGGCCGAGCGTGTCGGCGATCTGGTGGGCGCCGGCCGCGATTGCGTCCGAGCCCGTGGCCTCCGGCTCGTTGCGCTGGGCCGTGATGATCGACCAATAGATCTGGTCGCTCTCGCACTCTTCCGCGATGCGGTTCATGGTCGAGACCGCCTCGACCGGGTAATCGCCCGAGGCGCTCTCCGCCGAGAGCATCACCGCATCGGCGCCCTCGTAGACGGCGGTGGCCACATCCGAGACCTCGGCTCTCGTCGGCACCGGCGCTGAGATCATGCTCTCCAGCATCTGGGTCGCCACCACCACCGGCTTGCCGAGGCGCCGGGCGCCGCGGATGATTCGCTTTTGCAGCCCAGGCACCTTTTCGAGGGGCATCTCGACGCCGAGATCGCCGCGGGCGACCATCAGCGCGTCGGACACTTCCATGATCTCGTCGAGGCGCGCGAGGGCCTGGGGCTTCTCCAGCTTCGCCATCACGAGCGCCTTGCCGCGAGCCACTTTTCGCACCTCGGCCACGTCCTCCGGGCGCTGCACGAAGGAGAGCGCGATCCAGTCGACGCCCGCATCGAGCGCGGCTTCGAGGTCGGAGCGGTCCTTCTCGGTCATGGCCGCCACGGGCAGCACCGTGTCGGGGAGGGACACGCCCTTGCGGTTCGAGATCTTGCCGGCGATCTCGACGGTGGTGACGGCCTTGCCCTTCGACACCTCCGTGACGCGCAGGCGCAGCTTGCCGTCGTCGATGATCACCGTGTGGCCGGGCTCGAGGGAGGAGAGGATTTCCGGGTGGGGCAGGTGCACGCGCTTGGCGTCGCCGGGCGTCGTGTCCGCATCGAGCGTGAAGGTCTGGCCCTGCACCAGCATGGCGCTGTCGCCAGCGAAGGTGCCCACGCGCAGCTTCGGTCCCTGCAGGTCGGCCAGGATGGCGATGGGGCGCTTGTGCTTGGCCTCGATGGCGCGGATCACCGCCACGCGCTCGCGCAGGCGGTCCTTCGGCAGGTGGCTCATGTTGAGGCGGAACACGTCCGCGCCGGCCTCGAACAGTTTCTCGATCATCTCCGGCGAGTCGGAGGCCGGCCCGAGGGTCGCGATGATCTTCGTGCGGCGCGCACGTCTTAGCATGGTCAAGGGCCCCCCGGGCGATTGGTTTCGGTCAGCTGGATGGTCCAGCTCTTCTGTTCCCCTGTATCAACCTCAAAGAACCCGTTCCGGTCAAATCCGCGGGCAAGGCAATCCTCGACGCCGCGGATCGTGAACTCCCGGTCCCGGGTGCACATGAAGGATCGGCCGCTCCACTCCCCACCCCGGTCGTAATCGACCGCGTAGACGTAGTAGAACCGGGCCGCGAGCGGACCCTTCATCAGGGTCTCGCACACGCCGGAATTGAGGTTCCACCAGCCTTCGGTGGCCCAGCCCTGGTTGTCGCGATAGCCGAGCGCGATGCCGACGCGGCTCGGCGTCATGTTGCACAGGCGCAGGTCCGCCCGCGCCTCGGGCGCTCCCGCGACGAGGCCGCCCGCCAGAACCGCCGCCGCGAGAGCGGCGCGCCTCATGGGAAAGCGCGAGGGGCTGCGGGCTGCGGTGCGGCGCCGATCGGGCAAGCCCGGGCACGCGGCATCAGCCGATGAGAACAATCCGACAATCATTGACGTTGGTGCGGGTCGGCCCCGGAGAGACGAGGTCGCCCAATTCCTCGAAGAATCGCGTGGAGTCGTTGTCGGCGAGAAGGGCGGCCGCATCAAGACCTCTGGCACGCGCCCGGGAGAGAGTCGAGGGATCGACCATGGCGCCGGCGGGGTCCGTCGCGGCGCCGCCGCCCCCATCCGTGCCGTCCGTGTCGGCGGCGAGAGCCGCGATTCCGGGAGCGCCATCGAGCGCGATGGCGAGCGCCAGGGCGAATTCCTGGTTCGGCCCGCCCCGGCCGCCCCCGGCGATCGTCACCGTGAGCTCCCCGCCGGAGAGAATCGCGGCCCGGCGTCCCTCGGCCTTGAGGGCGAGGGCCATCCTGCCCTGTTCGGCCGCCACCTCCCGGGCTTCGCCCTCGAGATCGGCGCCGAGCAGGATGGGTTCGTAGCCGGCGGCCTTCACCCGCGCGGCCGCCGCCGCGATGGCATCGGCGGGCTTGGCGATGATCCGGTACTCGGCCCGCGCGAAGGCCGGATCGCCGGGCTTCGGGCTCTCGGATTCCGGATCGTCGAGGAGCGCCCTGGCCGAGGCGGGCAGGGCGATGCCGCGGCGGGTCACGATGGCGCGAGCGTCCTCCAGCGTGGAGGGATCCGGCACGGTGGGGCCGGAGGCGATCACGGCCGGGTCGTCATGGGGCACGTCGGAGATTGCAAGCGTGAGGAGGCGGGCCGGCGCGGCGAGCCGCGCGAGGCGCCCGCCCTTGATGGCGGAGAGGTGCTTTCGCACCGTGTTGATCTCGCCGATCGCCGCGCCGGAGCGCAGGAGGGCGCGGGTGATGCCCTGCTTTTCGGCGAGCGTCAGCGCGCCCGCGGGGGCGATCCAATTGGCGGAGCCCCCGCCCGACAACAGCACCAGCACGAGATCGTCGGGGCCCGCCTCCCTGGCGAGCGCCATCGCCCTTCGGGTCGCGTCGATCCCGGCCTGGTCCGGCACCGGATGGCCGGCCTCCACCATCTCGATGATCGCGGTGTCGTCGCCATAGCCGTGGCGGGCGACCGCGAGGCCCGTGAGACGGTCGGGACCCAGCCCATGCGTCCCGCGATAGAAGCGCTCGGCCACCGCCGCCATGCTGCCCGCCGCCTTGCCGGCGGCGAGAACGACGAGACGGCCTCCTGTCGGCGGAGGAGGCAGGTGCGGGACGAGGCATTGCCCCGGATGCGCCGCCGCGACGGCGTCGTCGAAGGCTTGCGTCAGGACGAGGCGCTGTCCATCGGTGGGCGGGCCGTCAAAGGGGCTCATGGGCGGGCTTCCGGGTCTGGAGCGGAGGGGTGTGGGCAAGGGCGGATGGCCCAGCCTCATCCTCCGCGCGGGCGCGTCAAGAGAGCGTGGCCTCCGGCTTTGGACGCGCCGTCCAGATTCCGCCCAAGATCAGCACCCCGCCGAGAGCCTGGACCAGCGAGACGGGCTCCCCGAGAAGGGCCCAGCCGAACAGGGCGGCCGCCACGGTCTCCAGGAAGATCACGAGGGACGAGAACACCGCCGGCAGGCGCCCGAGCGCGACCGACAGCAGGCCCTGGCCGCCCGCATGGCTGATGAGCGCCATGGCGAGGAGGGCCGCAAGGCCGGGCCAGGTCTGGGGCAGCACGCGCGGCTCGAAGGCGAGGGCCACCGCCAGGATGCAGCCTGCCGTGACGATGCCGGCCTCGAAGGTGACGCGCGCCGCGCCGCTCGTCTCCCGGGCGCGGCCGACGAACACGAAGTAGAGGGCAAAGAACACGGCGGTCACGATGCCGTAGATATCGCCCCGGATGCGCCCCGGATCCGCCTGCAGGCTCTCGCCGATGAGGGCCGCGCCGCCCGCAAGGCACAGGGCAAGGCCGATCCAGGTTCCCCGCGAGACCCGCTGGCCGAGCACGAGCCACACCACCAGCACCACGAAGAGCGGCGCGAGCGTGCACAGGAAGGTGGCGTTCGCGACCGTCGTGTTGAGGATGGCGAGGTGCCAGAAGAGGAGGTCGCCCGCGAAGACGACGCCGGCCAGAACCACGGGCCGGGTGAAGGCGCGAGGCCTCGCTGACCGGGGCGTCCGCGCTTCCTCGATGCGCATCCAGGCATAGAGGACCGGCAGGGCGAGGCAGACCCGCCAGAAGGCGCTGGCGAACGGGCCCACATCGGCGCTCGCGTAGCGCACGAAGACCGGCGAGATGCCCATGGCGACGGCCCCGAGCACGAGGGCCGCGACGGGCGCCGCGATGCCGGTCTCGGCGCGAAGTCGAGGCTTGGCGACCATGGGGGAGGCTCGGGTTGGGAGGCAGGGCGCGGAAGGTCGCGTTGCGGGCCCCTGTATGGCAGGTTAAGCCCCGCCCCATCAACCATGGTCGTTCCGCGTCCGATGCCCGCCTCCGCCGCCCTCTCGATCCGTGACCCGGCCCCCGCGACCCATCCCGTGGAGATCATTCCGGGCGCGGTGGAATCGGGCGCGCTGATCTTGTGCGACCATGCCTCGAACGCGGTGCCGCCGGACCTCGATCTTGGCCTGCCGGCGGCCGAATACGAGCGCCACATCGCCTACGATATCGGGGCCGCGGCCGTGACCCGGGCGCTCGCCCACAGGCTCGGGGCCCCCGCGATCCTCACCCGGTTCTCCCGCCTCGTGATCGACCCGAATCGGGGCCGGGACGATCCGACCCTCGTGATGCGCCTCTCCGACGGCGCGGTGGTGCCCGGCAACGCCCGGGTGGACGAGGCCGAGATCCGGCGCCGGATCGAGCGCTTCTACGAGCCCTACGATGCGGCGATCACGCATGCGCTCGGGCGCGCCCTCACGGCCGGCCATCCGCCCTGCCTCGTCACGGTCCACAGCTTCACGCCGGTCTGGCGCGGCTGGCCCCGGCCCTGGCATGTGGGCATCCTGTGGGATGCGGACGAGCGCTTCGCGCGCCCGCTCATCGAGGGCCTCAAGGCCGAGCCCGGCCTCGTGGTCGGCGACAACGAGCCCTATGACGGGGCGCTCGCCGGAGATACGGTGGACCGGCACGCCACCGGCATCGGCCTCGCCAACGCGCTCATCGAGATCCGCCAGGATCTCATTGCCGAGGAGACCGGCGCCGAGGCCTGGGCCGAGCGTTTCGCGCGGCTCCTGCGGCCGCTTCTCGCCGAACCCCGCCTGCGGCTGCCGCAGCCCGGCCCCACCCGCACCCGGGACCGCATCCGCCGCCCCTGAAGGAGTTTGACGCCGTCATGAACCAGATCGACGAGGCCACCCGCACCGAGCTCGAAGCCGCGGCCTTCCGCCGGCTCGTGGAGCACCTGCGCCAGCGGGCGGACGTGCAGAACATCGACCTCATGAACCTCGCCGGCTTTTGCCGGAACTGCCTCTCCAACTGGCTGAAGGACGCCGCCGACGCCCGCGGCCTCCCGCTCACCAAGGACGAGAGCCGGGAGCACGTCTACGGAATGCCCTACGAGGAATGGAAGGCGCACAACCAGGGGGAGGCGACTCCGTCGCAGCTCGCCCGGTTTGAAGAGTCGAAGCCGGGGCATTAAGCGGTAGGCAACCTTAACGCTTTAAGCCTGCGGGCCTCCGCGGCGCGAGACGCGCCACCGCTTCAACTCTGCGACGCTTCGAGCCTGCGGCTTCCGCAGCGCGCGACGCGCCACCGCTTCACCTTTGCCTAGGGGGCACAGAACCATGGACGACGCAGCCTTCCAGACCGATTCGGTCGCCGCCGACCAGCTCAAGAGCTTCATCGAGCGCATCGAGCGCCTGGAGGAGGAAAAGGCCGGCATCGCGGGCGACATCAAGGAGGTCTATTCCGAGGCCAAGGGCAACGGATTCGACACCAAGGTGATCCGCAAGATCATCTCGATCCGCAAGAAGGACTATGCGGAGCGGCAGGAGGAAGAGGCGATCCTCGAACTCTACATGCAGGCCCTCGGCATGGCGGGCTGAGCGCCCCGCGGCGCCATCGCAACGCTCCTAGGAGGTAGGGATGGCGCAAGGTAAGCCGGTGGTTCTCTCCCGCGCCGATTGGGCGTCCCACGACACGCTCTGGAAGGGGCGGGTCGAGGGGCGGCGCATCGGCGCCGGGGTCACGGTTCTGTTCTACGCGACCGACGAGATCGGCGCCGGGCCCCGCCTGCACGTCCATCCCTATGACGAGATCTTCATCGTCCGCGAGGGCCGCGCGCTCTTCACGGTCGGCGAGGATCGCTTCGAGTGCGAGGCCGGCGCGATCGTATTCGGGCCGGCCGGCATTCCCCACATGTTCAAGAATCTGGGTCCGGGCCGGCTCGAAACCACCGACATCCATCTGAACGACCGCTTCATCCAGACCGACCTGCCGGAGCAGGAGGCCGCTGGGGACCTCAAGGGATGACGATCCCATCGCCGGCGCCGGCCCGAGCCGACGCCGGCAGCGGCCGCTCCGACCGCGCTTTTCGCCCCGCAGGTCGACCGCTTGGCGGAGCGTGGGCGTCTTATGCTCCTAGCTCCCGTCGAGGCGCCAGGGCGAGGCCTGAAACCGTTCGACCACGAAGTCCATGAACACCCGCACGCGCGGGAGGCGCTGGCGTCCTGGCTGGAACACGAACGAGATCGGGACCGGCTCGACACGGTGGATGTCGGTCAGGACGGGAACGAGCCGCCCTTCGCGGACGGCGTTCGCGACGACGAAGTCGCCGATACGGATCAAGCCCTGCCCGGCCAGTCCAAACGCCAGGGCAGCCTCCACATTGTCCACGTTGAGGGGCCCGCGGGTCTCGATGAGGCTGGTCGCGCCGTCCGCCTGCCTGAACGGCCATAAGGACAGATAGGGCGACGAGAGCATGTTGATGCACACATGCCTCTGCAGGTCGGCCGCGCTCTTGGGCGTGCCCGCGCGGGAGAGATATTCGGGCGAAGCGCAGATCACGCGGCGGATCTCGCCAAAGCGCCGGACCGCGAAGCGGTCGTCGACCACCGGCCCGGTCCGAATGGCGATATCGGCCCCCTCGGTCGCAAGGTCCACGATCCTGTCCGTGACCTGCAGGTCGAGCCGCACCTGCGGGTATTGCTCGCTGAACGCCCCGAGGGTGGGCGCCAGCTGGTGGACGGCGAAAGCCACACCCGAATTGACCCGTAATCGCCCTTGAGGGTGACCGCGCCCCTCGATGACGGCAGCCTCCGCCTCATCCATATCGGCCAGAATGTGTCGTGCCGCCTCGATGTATTGCGCGCCTTCGTCCGTGGGCGTGATCCGCCGCGTGGTCCGCTCCAAAAGGCGGACCCCGAGGCGGGCCTCGAGGCGGCTCACCGTCTTCGACACCCCCGAGGCTGTGAGGCCGAGCGCCTTGGCCGCAGCCGCAAAGCCCCCTCGGTCGACCGCCGCGACCAGAACGGCCATTTCCTGTGCCCGATCCATTGATGACGATCAGTCCTGAATGAAGTGCCCCAGCACCTGATTATCTGATCGGAGGAGAGGAGTAAAAAGCTCAGGCCGGTGATGGACCGGCCTATGCGACAGGATCCACCCCATGTCCCTCTCTCACCGGGCCCGGCCCTTCGTCTCCTACCCCGAGGCGCGCGCGCTCGCGGGCCGGGAACGCGCCATCGCCTTGCGGTCCCTCATGCTGCAGATCCGGTGCTGGCTTCGGGGAATGTCCCGGGGCGGCATCTGGCGGCGGATCGGCGGGCCAGAGACGGCTCCTGTCCCGCATCGGTCCCGGCTCGCTCACGTTGCGCCGCGCTGAAGGCCGTGCCAGCTTGGCCATTCATCAGAAGAAGGACGGACGATGGCCTTCACATGCACCGTTCCGGCGCGCTCCACCGTCCAGCAAGACGATGCGGGGGTGCGGATCACCCGATGGGATTTCGAGCCCGGCGCCGTCACCGGCTGGCACGAGCACGGCTGGCCCTATTTCGTGATCATGGTGACGGACGGAATCCTGCGCGTCCATGACGGCGAAGCCGTGCGCGACGTGCCCTTGAGCGCGGGCCAAGCCTACCAGCGGCCCGCGGGCATCCGCCACGACGTGATGAACGGCTCCGATCACCCGATCGCCTTCGTGGAGATCGAGGTGAAGCGGCCCGAGGGGCTGTTCCCGCTCTAAGGCGACGATCCTCAGGCAGGTCCTGATCGGGGCGACACGGCGGGACCTGGTCCCGCCTTTTTCATTGCCGCCGCGAGCGGCGTCCGCTCAGCGCAGGACCGGCTTCACGGCCGGTCCCGTGAAGCGATTCGTGGCAAGGTCGCCCAAGGGCTTCTGGGAGAAGCCGCTCGTCGCCGGGCCGCCGAAGGTGGCGGCGGCCGAGAAGAGGTCGCGCAGCTGGGCGCGCTCGTCCCTCGGCGCATCCTTCGCCACGGATTTGACCGCGGGCGCCGAGGCGGCCGCGACCGTGATCGGGGCTGGCGCAGCGGCGGCGAGGGGCGGCTTGGCGGCCGGGAGGGGCAGCGGTTCTGCCGAGGCGACCGCCACGGCAAGGGGGCGCGCGCCCGGGCGCGGGGGCGGCAGCGGGTGGTCGACGCCCTCCGTCACCGCGGCCGCCGTGAGGGTGCGCAGCTCCGGCGCGCCTGCCGCGACGAGCGGCTCCGACGCCGCGAGGGAGCCCGGGCGGGCCGGGGGCATGGGCGCGAAGGCAAGGGCGCCGGTGGTCACGACCTCGTCTGGACGACGGGGCGGCAGGGGCGCGAGGGCGATCTCCTGGCCGGCCGGGCTCTGGCTGCCGTTCGGGCCCTGCTGCCAAGACAGGCGCGGACCGGTCGGCGTCTCGACGGTGGTGGGCAGGCCGGCGATGCGGGTCGGCGGCACCCGCGGGGGCTCGGGCTCCTCCATGGGCTTTTGCAGGGCGGCCGCCATGGCGACCCGGGTCGCGGGCTCAGGCTCCGGCAGGGGCGCGGGGCGGGCCGCCCGAACAGTGACGGGCGCGGGCTGTTGGGGCTGCAGGGCCGCATAGACCGAATCCCGGTCCCCATAGATGTTCGGCGGCGGGGCTCTGCGGGCCACATAGACCTGGCGCCCGCGCACGGTGCGGACTTCCTCCGCATCCTCGTCCTCGTCGCCGCCCCCGCCGAACAGGGTGGCCCAGAAACCCTTGCGCCGGGTCGTCGAGGCGGTGGTCTCCTCGGCCTCGGCGACGGCCGTGTAGCCGCCCACCGTGCCGCCCTTCGCCAGGATCTCGGCCTTGGCCTCCTCGTAGCGGGGCAGGGGCTCGCCGTCGGCCGGAATGTGCACGGTCTTGCCGTCCGGGAAGATGCGCGCGAGCTGGTCGCGGGTCATGCGCGGCCAGGCCCGCACGCTGCCGACGTCCAGGTGCACGAAGGGCGTATAGGCGGAGGGGTAGTAGCCGACGCCCCCGTCCTGCAGCCGCATGCCGATGGCGCGCACGCGCTCCATGGGCACGTCGGGCAGGTAGAAATCCATGGCCTTGCCGCGCATGTGCTGGCTGTTCTTCGCCACGGCGCCGGAGCGCCGGCGCAGCATCGCGTTGGTGTTGGGCGAGCGATAGGCGGAATTCACGTGGATCGGCTCGCTGGAGCCCACCTCCCGGTACACCTCCCAGAGGGTGTCGAAGAGGCGCGGATCCATCCGGGTCGGCTCGTCCCGGCGCCAGTCGCGCAGGAACCAGTTGAGCTGCTCCAGGGCGCGCGGGTCGTATTGCCCGTTGCGCCGGAAGGTGACCGTGAGGCTTTCCTTCGTGTGGTTGTGATAGAGGCGCAGCGAGCGCGTATCGCCGTTGGCGATCGCGTCCTGGGTGCCTTGCGTGCCGATGAGAAGGGCCAGGGCCGCAACGGTCCCGATGGCGGCCCGGCGGGCAACGAAAAAGGAGGCCGCACACGGCCCGGCCGACGGGCGGCCCTTACGCAAAACGCTCACTGATACTGTCCCTGCCTGGCGCCCCGGGATTCGCGGCGCGGAGGATGGTGAAGCGAGACTTGCCGAAGACGGTTACCGCGGGGTTAAGTGGGCGGCGAAAAACGCACCGCGCGGGATGTGGACCCGCAAAAATCCTTACTACTGCAAGGGGCTAGGCGCCACGGCAAAAAGCCCTCCCGCAGGGGAGGGCTCTTGTGGAAAGGCAGGGCGCAGTCGCCCTCAGGCGTCGTAGCCGAGCGCCGCCTTCACCTTCTTGTGGAAGCCGTAGAGGTCGTCGAAGGTCCTCATCTGGCCCTGCTCGTCGATCACCAGGGTGAAGTAGGTGAGGTGCACCGGCAGGTCGTTCTTCACGCGGATGTAGCGCTCGCCCTTGCCGATGAGGGCTTTCAGCTTCGGCTCGGACCAGGCGCCCTCCGTGCTGAGCACCGCCTCCGCGAGGCGGAAGGGATTCTCCACGCGCACGCAGCCATGGCTGAAGGCGCGGCGCCCGGCGGAGAAGAGGTTCCGGTTCGGCGTGTCATGCAGGTAGACCGCGTGGTCGTTCGGGAAGATGAACTTCACGTAGCCGAGCGCGTTGCGGTCGCCCGGCGGCTGCTGCACGGAGATCCGGTTGCCGCGGCGGATCACCTTGTAGCCGCGGCGCTCCGCATAGAGCGGGTCGGCCGCGAGGCCCGGCAGGAACTCCTTCTTCATGATGGAGGGCGGAACCGTCCAGGACGGGTTCACGATCACCTGCTCCATGGTGTCGGAGAAAATCGGCGTGGGCGATTCCTGCTTGCCGACGATCACCCGCGTCTCATGGACCGAGCGGTCGCCGTCCATGAGCTTGAGGCGGTATTCCGGGATGTTCACGGCGATGTGGCGCTGGCCGAGTTCGGCGGGCAGCCAGCGCCAGCGCTCCATGTTGGCCACGAGGTCGCCCTCGAGCCCCGCGGCCGAGCGGGCTCCGAGCGCCGCGATGGTCTGCGCGGTGAGGACGCCGTTCGCCGGCAGGCCCTTTTCCTTCTGGAAGGCGGCCACCGCGGAGGCGACGCGCTCGTCATAGGCATTCTGGTCGGATCCGGCCGGGCCGAGATTGAAGCGGGCACGGATCAGCGGCACGCGCGCGTCGCGCATGCCGACCCGCAGGGCCGGGCCCTGGGGCACGCGCACCATGGGGGTTCCAGGCCGGCTCGCGCGCAACTGCGCGAGTTTGGCCTTGAGGGCGCGGTAACCCTCGTGGGGCGGGTTGTAGGCGGCGAGCGCCGCGCCCGCATCCCGTGCCGCCGCCAGGGTCCCGAGCACCGATTCGGCGCCCGGCAGGTCGAGCTTCGGCGTGATGTGCTGGGAGAGGCGCGAGGGATCGATGCGACCGCCCCGAGCATCGCGCGCATACAGAATCGCCGCGGCGCTGAGCTTCAGCTCCGCCTCCGCCCAGTCCTCGGCCGTGGTGCTGCGCGCGGCAGCGAGCGCGGGCACGGGGTAATCGGTCGGGTCGAGGCCATCCTCCGCGGCGGCCTTGAGCCGCTGCATCACGGCCTTGGCGGCATCGGTCCAAAGATCGCCCTTCACCCAGAGAGGACGGGCATCGGCGTAATAGGCCGCGAGGGCCTCGCGTTCCCGGCGCGACAGGCGCGGCGCAATCTCGTCGAGTGCGGCGAGCTTCGCGACGAGCGCGGTCTGCAGCCGGTCCGCCGCCGTGATCGTGACGGATGCGTCGGGCGGAAGGGGAAGGTCGAGGGCCGGCGCCTCCGCGCGGGCAATGGGCTCGTCGATGACGACGGTCACCGTCGGCAGGTCGGGCGCATCGATCGCGGGTTCGTTCGCGGCCGGCGCTGCGAGGGCCACCGGCTGCGGAACCGTCACCGCCTCTTCGCTCGCCGCGATCGCGGGAGCCTCGACTGCATGCAAGCTCTCGGAGGGCAGCACGGATACCGAAGCGGTCTGCGGCGCCCGATCGTGCAGGGTCTCGGCGCCGGCCGCGAGAGCCAGCAGAGACACCGAACACGCACAACCCAATCCCAATACGATCCTGCGGGCCGCACGCATGACCTGCTCCTCTCGAACGCTTACGCGATGGCCCGATCGACCGCGCGGATCGTCTCACACCCATCGAAGCCTGGCCGGTGCCATACCGCACCTTTGCGGTTCTAACGCACGAGAAGCTTAAGGGGCTTCATCGGCGGTCGCATTTTCTTGGGGATGTCCTCGATGGGACACACCGGGACGGAGCGGCTTTCGAGTCCGTTCAGGCGGCCTCGACGGTCTCGCCCTCCAGCCCGAGTTCCTTGAGCTTGCGGTACAAGGTCGAGCGGCCGATTCCGAGGCGGCGCGAGATCGCGGACATGTGTCCGCGATAATGGCCGAGGGCAAAGCGGATGATCTCGGCTTCCAGCTCGTCGAGCCGGCGCATCTCGCCCTCGTCGTTGACGAGGGGCAGGGCGTGGGGATCGCGCACCTCGACCCGCACCACTTCGCGAAGCGGGCGCTGGGCCTCGGCGCGCAGCGGCGGGATCTCGACCGCGTAGCCCTGGAGACGGGCCGCGATCTGCGGGAATTCCGCCGGGGTCAGGCTCCCGCCCTCGAAGAGCGCGACGGCCCGAAAGAGGGTGTTCTCGAATTGGCGCAGGTTGCCCGGCCAATCATAGGTTTGGAGAAGACGCAGGGCCTCGTCGCTAAGGCCGGCCACCGCCTTGCCTTCCTCGGCCGCAAAGCGCCGGGCGAGGGCGTCGGCGAGGCCGGGAATCTCCTCCTTGCGCTGGCGCAGGGGCGCGAGCGTGATGGGAAGAACGTGCAGGCGGTAATAGAGGTCTTCGCGAAAGCGTCCCTGCCGCACCCGGTCGATCAAGCTCTCGTGAGCCGTCGCGATGACGCGCACGTCCACGCGCTGGGATCGCTTGGCGCCGAGGGGCTCGATCTCGCCGTCCTGGATGGCGCGCAAAAGAGCGGCCTGAACCTCCACCGGGAGGTCCTCCACTCCCTGAACGAGGAGGGTGCCGCCCTGGGCCTGGGTGAACAGGCCGGATTGGCGGGCGCCTGCGCCGCGATCGACCCCGAACAGGGCCGCGGCGAGGGTTTCGGGAGCGCCGCCCGCGTGGATGCGCAGGAAGGGGCGCGTGCGGCGCTCGCTGCAATCGTGGATGGCCCGGGCCAGTGAATCGCCGCCCGTGCCGGGCTCGCCCTCGATGAGCACCGGCGCGCCGGATTTCGCGGCCTTTTCGGCGAGGCGAATGGCCCGATCCGTCCCGCTCCCTTGAGACCCCTCGCGGCGCGCTTTCAGGATCTCGTCGACGAGCAGGGAAGTCAGGGGCATGGAGCGACGCCAGATTCGTTGTTGTTTGTGCGGCGCGATGCTGGTCCAGCAAGGGTAAAGCGCCTCTTAACGAAACCGCCTCGGAGTGCCCCTATTCCGAGGGGATCCGGGAAGGGACCCCGCAATCCCATTCGCCGCAAGGGAAGCGCGACGGGTTGATCCGGCCGGGCAGGCAGCCAATATGGGAACAGCCCGTCACCAGAGCCCCAGCAGGACATGCCGATTTCCCTCGACCTGTCGAATCACTCCCCCCTCCGCCAGAGCGCCGCCGCGGCCCTGAGCCCCCGCGCGAGCGATCTCGGCGCCCTGCCGGAATGGGACCTGACGCATCTGTATCCCGGGATCGACAGCGCGCCGTTCCGGGCCGATCTCAAGAAGGCCGAGGCCGAGTGCAAGGCTCTGGCCGATGCCTATCGCGGGCGGCTCGCGGAGCTTGCGGCCGCGCCCGATGCCGCCACGGCGCTCGGCGCCGCCATCGAGCGCTACGAGGCCGTGGAGGATCTTCTCGGCCGGCTCATGTCCTTCGCGGGCCTGGTCTATTCCGGCGATACCACCGATCCGGTGCGGGCGAAGTTCTACGGCGACACGCAGGAGCGCCTCACGGCCGCCTCCAGCGAGCTCCTGTTCTTCGGCCTCGAGCTCAACCGCATCGAGGACGCGGTGATGGACAAGGCCATGCGGGACGAGCCGCTCGCCCGCTACCGCCCGTGGGTCGAGGACCTGAGGAAGGACAAGCCCTATCAGCTCGAGGACACGATCGAGAAGCTGTTCCACGAGAAGTCCGTGACGGGCCGCTCCGCCTGGAACCGCCTGTTCGACGAGACCATCGCGTCCCTGCGCTTCACGATCCGCGGCGAGGAGCTGCCGATCGAGCCGACCCTCAACCGGCTGCAGGATCCGGACGAGAGCATGCGCAAGGATGCGTCCGATGCGCTCGCTCGCACCTTCAAGGCGAACCTGCGCACCTTTACGCTGATCACCAACACGCTCGCGAAGGACAAGGAGATCTCGGATCGCTGGCGCGGCTTCGAGGACGTGGCGGATGCGCGCCACCTCGCCAACCGCGTGGAGCGCGAGGTGGTAGATGCCCTCGTCGCGGCGGTGCGCGAGGCCTATCCGCGCCTCTCCCATCGCTACTACAAGATCAAGGCGGGCTGGTTCGGGAAGGACAAGCTCGATCACTGGGACCGCAACGCGCCGCTGCCGAAGGTGGAGCAGCGCACCATCCCGTGGACGGAGGCCCGCGAGACCGTGCTCTCCGCCTATTCGGCCTTCGCGCCGCAGATGGCGGACATCGCGCGCCGGTTCTTCGACGAGGGCTGGATCGACGCGCCGACGCGGCCCGGCAAGGCCCCGGGCGCCTTCGCGCATCCGACGGTGCCCTCGGCGCATCCTTACGTGCTGCTGAACTACCAGGGCAAGCCGCGGGACGTGATGACGCTCGCCCACGAGCTCGGCCACGGGGTGCACCAGGTGCTCGCGGCGCCCAACGGCGCCCTCATGGCGCCGACGCCGCTCACCCTCGCGGAAACGGCCTCCGTGTTCGGCGAGATGCTCACCTTCCGCCGCCTTCTCGACCACACCACCGATCCGGTGCAGCGCAAGGCCATGCTCGCCGCGAAGGTGGAGGACATGATCAACACGGTGGTGCGCCAGATCGCGTTCTACTCCTTCGAGCGCAAGGTGCACGAGGAGCGCCGCAACGGCGAGCTCACCGCCGAGAAGCTGTGCGAATTGTGGATGTCCGTGCAGGACGAGAGCCTCGGGCCCTCGATCCGCCTCGGCGCGGGTTACGAGACCTTCTGGACCTACATCCCGCACTTCATCCACTCGCCGTTCTACGTCTACGCCTACGCGTTCGGCGATTGCCTCGTGAACTCGCTCTACGGGGTCTACGAGCGCTCGAACGAGGGCTTCGTCGACCGGTACTTCGCCCTGCTCGCGGCGGGCGGCACGAAGCACTATTCCGAGCTGCTCGCGCCCTTCGGCCTCGATGCTCGCGATCCGTCCTTCTGGCAGATCGGCCTTGGGATGATCGAGCGGCTCATCGGCGAACTCGAGGCCATGGAGAAGACGGCGTAAAGGAGCGTTCAGGCGGCGCGTCGCTCCGCGGCGCGCGCCGCTTGCGTGCGGCCGCCATAGCCCCAGGCTTCGCCGGGCACCTCCTCGGCGATCACGTAGCTCGCCTCGTGCAGGGCCCCGAGAAGCTCACCCATCCGGTCAAAGACCGCCTGCACGAAGGCGGCCTTCTCGGCATCCGTGTTGGTGCCCGCCGTCACCCGGATGGTGAGCGCGAAGCTCGCAAGGTTCTGCTCGGCGAGGCTCCGGGCCCCGATGAACCATGCGGCCGGATCCTCGAACGCGACCGTGACGGCCGTGAGCTCCCGCTTCTTGCGCAGATGCGCGACGGTGAGATCGGTGACGGCTTCGGCGAGCGCGCGGGCTCTCGCGGCATCGGGCGCGGCGGAGACGGTGAGGGTCAGGAGCGGCATGGAAACCTCCGTTGAGGACCCCGATCCTGCGCCCGCTCGACCTTTGCCGGAAGAGCAAAGGCCGAACAGCATTTTCAACGTAGCGGAATAAATCGGTCAGGAGGCCGGGGCCGGCTCCCCGCCCGCGACCGGCTCCGCGACCTCGCTCACGAGCCGCGAGGTTCGAAGCACTCCATGCGCCTCCAGGATGGGATGGGCCACGGAGGTGAGGTGGGCCGCGATGCGCTTGAGGTCGCGCAGGATGTCGAGGTGCAGCGCGCTGGTCTCGATGGAGGCGATGGTGCCCTCCCGCAGGCGCCGGAAATGGCTCTCCGCGGCCTCGCGCTCCGCGGAGCGGATCCGGTCCTTCTCGGCCATCAATTCCTTGGCGAGGGTGAGGTCGCGGGTCGTGAAGACGGTGACGGCGAGCCGCATCTGCTCCACCACCTTCTGGTGCAGGGCCGCGATCTCCGCCCAGCCCTCGTCCGAGAAGGTGACGCCATTGCGCTGGCGCTTGGCCGCGAGGCCGAGAAGGCCGCGGTCGATGATGTCGCCCACATGCTCCAGGTTCGTGGTGAAGAGGATGAGATCGAAGCAGCGCCGCATGTCCTCCTCGTCGAGGGGCTGACGGGTGAGGCGGGCCAGGTAGAGCTTGATCGCTTCCTGGAAGCGGTCGACCTCGTTGTCGAGGCGGCTGATCCCGACCCTGCGGGCCTCGTCGCCGTCGCGGAAGGTGAGGATGCTCTCCTGGAGCATCAGCTCCACCGTGTCGGCGAGGCGCATCACCTCGCGCGAGGCGTTGGCGAGCGCGATGGCGGGCCGGTCGAGCGCGGCGTCGTCGAGGTGGTTCACCCGCTTGTCGGCGGGGCTCTCCGCATCCTTCACGCGCTGTTCGAGGACGCGGGCGATGGGGCCGAGGACCGGCAGGAAGGCGAGGGCGAGGAGAAGGTTGAACCCCGTATGGGCGTTCGCGATCTGGCGGGCCGGATCCGCCCCGAGCCAGGCGGTCTCGTCGCCGAGCAGCGTGAGGGCCGCGCAGCCGAGCGCCGCGCCCGTGGCGCGAAACAACAGGTTGCCGAAGAGCACGCGCTTCGCCGGCGCGGGCGAGCGCAGGGCAAGGCCGAGCGGGATGAGCCCCGAGCCCACATTGGCGCCGAGCACCAGAGCCAGCGCCAGCGGCACGGAGACGACGCCCGCGCTCGCGAGCGAGATCACGAAGAGGATGACGGCGACGCTCGAATGCGCAAGCCAGGTGAAGAGCGCGCCGAGCCCCAGCGCCAGGATCGGGTCGCCGGCGAGGCGCTCCATCACCAGGGTGAAGATGCCGTTCTCCCGCAGGGGCTGCGAGGCCCCCACGATGAGCCCGAGGGAGAGGATCATCAGCGCGAGGCCGATCACGATGCGGCCGATCTGCTGCCACAGGCTGGAGCGGGCGAGCATCACGGCGCCGACGCCGGCGACGAGGAGGAGCGGCACCAGGGACGCGGTCTTGAAGGAGAGGGCCTGGACCACGAGGGTCGAGCCGATATCCGCGCCCAGCATGACCGCGAGCGCCGGCGCGAGCGCGATGAGGCCGCGCTCCGCGAAGGCGACCACGAGAAGGCCGGTGGCGGAGGAACTCTGGAGAGCCGTGGAGACGCCGAGGCCCGCAAGGCAGGCGCGGGTGCGCCCGGCGGTGGCCTGGCCGATCGCATGGCGAAGCCGCGCCCCGAAGGCGCGCATCACCCCCTTGCGCACCATCTGGGTCGCCCAGACAAGGAGGGCGACGCCACCCAGAAGGTTCAACAACAGCGTATGTCCGGCCATTCCGATCTACCTCAAACCCCGATATTGCGGCCAATAATGGTTAGCTTGCAAACTATTTTGCCGGGCCGACCTTTAGGCTTCGTGCTCACTCTCGTTCAAAAATCCGGCACCCGGAGGCCCGGCCCGTGGTTGACGGCGGAGCCCATGAGGACGCCGTCATGACCGAAGCCGCCAACCCATCCGCCAAACGAGGCCTGCTCCGCGCGAGGCCCGGGGCATCGCCGGCTGCGACCCCGCTCCAAAGGGGCCTTTCGCCCCTTGGGATGGGCAGTAAGCGGGATGGGGTCCTTTATGTTCCCGGCTCCTACGATCCCGCTCAGGCGGCGCCGCTTCTGCTCTGGCTGCATGGGGCGGGCGGCGACGGGCGGCAGCTCGTGGACGCCTTGGTGGAAACCGCCGAGGCAAAGGCCTGCCTCGTGGTCTCGCCGGATTCCCGCGGCCGCACCTGGGACATGATCCTGGGCGGCTACGGCCCGGACGTCGCCTTCATCGACGGGGTGCTGGCCAGGGTGTTCGAAGCCTATGCGGTCGATCCCGGGCGCCTCGCGGTCGGCGGGTTTTCGGACGGGGCGTCCTACGCGCTCTCCATCGGCCTCATCAACGGCACCCTGTTCGGCGATGTCCTGGCCTTCTCGCCGGGCTTTGCCATGGCAATCGAGGCCCATGGCTTCCCGCGGATCTTCATCTCCCACGGGGTGCACGACCGGGTGCTCCCCATCGATCCGTGCAGCCGCCGCCTCGTGCCGGCCCTGCGGAACGGAGGCTACACAGTGGATTACCGGGAGTTCGACGACGGCCACGTGGTGCCGCCGGAGATGATCACGGCCGCCATGGCCGGCTTTCTCGGATAGGCGCCGCGACGGCGCGCCACTCTGGCGCGGGGCTCGGCCGTTCCTATGTGAAGGTTGTCTTCAATCGAGGTCTCGCCCGAACCTCGCTTTCAACCCGAGAATCCGTCCATGGCCGAGTACGACAGCGAAGCGAACCGCTTCTCCGCCCGCGCCGCGCGCTATGCCCGCGTCGGCGCCAATGTGGGCGGGGTGGCGGCCCGCATCGCGGGCGCCCGGCTCTTCGGGCAGGGTGGGCAGGATGCCAACAACGCGGCAGTCCTCGCCCAGGCTCTCGGCGGCCTCAAGGGGCCGATCATGAAGGTGGCGCAGCTCCTCGCCACCATCCCGGACGTGATCCCGCCCGAATACGCGGCCGAACTGCAGAAGCTTCAGAGCGAGGCGCCGCCCATGGGCGCGGCCTTCGTGAAGCGGCGCATGCAGGCGGAGCTCGGACCGAACTGGCAGAGCCGCTTCGGCTCCTTCGACCTGAGGCCCGCCGCCGCCGCTTCCCTCGGCCAGGTGCACCGGGCGACCAGCCTCGACGGCACGCCGCTTGCCTGCAAGCTCCAATACCCCGACATGCAATCCGCCGTGGAGGCGGACCTCGCGCAGCTCGAGATCGCCTTCGCGCTTCACCGGAGGCTCGATCCCGCCATCGACACCCGCGAGATCGGCACCGAGATCGGCGCCCGGGTGCGGGAGGAGCTCGACTACGAGCGCGAGGCGAGGCACGTGGCGCTCTACACCAGGGCGCTCGAAGGCATCGACGCGGTGCGCGTGCCCTCCGTGCATCCGGAGCTGTCCACGAAGCGCCTTCTCACCCTCGGCTGGCTCGAGGGGGAGAAGATCCTCAATTTCGTGGAATCCGACGAGGCGATCCGCAACCGGCTCGCGGTCGCCATGTTCAAGGCCTGGTGGCACCCCTTCAGCCATGCGGCGGTGATCCACGGGGATCCGCATCTGGGCAATTACACGGTGTTCTCGGAAGGCGGCGAGCCCTCCGGCATCAACCTTCTCGATTACGGCTGCATCCGCATCTTCCACCCGCGCTTCGTGGGCGGCGTCGTGGACCTCTACCAGGGCCTTCTCCACGACGAGCGCGCCCGCATCGTGCATGCCTACGAGACCTGGGGTTTCAAGAACCTCTCCAACGAGCTCATCGACATTCTCAACATCTGGGCGCGCTTCATCTACGGCCCGCTGCTCGACGATCGCACCCGCACGGTGGCGGACGGGGTGAAGCCCGGCGAATACGGCCGCAGGCAGGCCTTCGAGGTGCACAAGGCGCTGAAGGAAAAGGGTCCCGTCACCGTTCCCCGGGAATTCGTGTTCATGGACCGGGCGGCCGTGGGCCTCGGGGCCGTGTTCCTGCACCTCAAGGCCGACCTCAACTACCATCGCCTGTTCGAGGCGGAGATCGAGCGCTTCTCCCTCGACACCCTCGCGGCCCGCCAGGCGGAGGCCCTCGCGGCCGCCGGGCTGGAGCAGCCGGCTTGAAATCCGCCCGCGTGGCGGAGACGCTCCGAGGGGTGTGGAGCTTAAGCCTGCGCGCGTGACGGAGTTGCAGGGACGGGGGTCGTCGGCTTAAGGAACGGGCGAGGACCTGGGGGCCGGCTCGCTTGAAGATCCTGTTCGCGCATCAGAACTATCCAGGCCAGTTCGGCCGCCTGTCGGCCGCGCTCATCGCCGAGGGCCATCAGGTCACGGCGTTCGGCATGGCGCCCACCTGCCGCGTGCCGGGCGTCGATTACCACCGCTACGATCTCGCGGAGGGCCCGGACCCGGCGGAGTTCAACGGGCGCTACCGGGACTGGGTGCACACCGCCCGCCGCGGCTATGCGGTCGCCGACCTGGCGGCTGCCCTGCGCCGGGCGGGCTACGCGCCCGACGTGATCGTCTGCAACACCGGCTGGGGCGAGAGCCTGTTCCTGAAGGACATCTGGCCAAAAGCCCGGGTCATCGCCTATCTCGAATACTACTACGCGGCCGAGGGCCAGGATGTGGGCTTCGATCCCGAATTCCCGACGCGGAACGAGGAGACGATCTGGAAGCTGCGCCTGAAGAACGGCGTGCAGCTTGCCGCCTTCGACGCCGCCGATGCGGCGGTGGCGCCCACCGCCTACCAGCGCAGCGTGCTCCCCGCCTATCTCCACGATCGCTGCGAGGTCATCCACGACGGCATCGATACGGGCGCTCTGCGCCCCGATCCCTCCGCCTCCATCCGCCTCGCCCCGGACGGCCCCGCCTTCGGACGCGGCACGCCCCTCGTCACCTATTCGACCCGCACCTTCGAGCCCATGCGCGGCGCCCATATCTTCATCCGCAACCTGCCGGCCCTGCTGAGACTCGATCCGGCCCTGCAGGTGGTGTGCATCGGCGCGACCAACGGCGGCTACGGCCCGAAACCCGGCGCGGACCGCAACTGGCTCGACATCTTCAAGAAGCAGGTGGAAGGCCAGGTGGATTGGTCGCGGGTGCATTTCGTGGGGCAGTTGCCCTACCCGCAATATGTGCGCGTGCTCCAGGCCTCCGCGGCCCATATCTACCTCACGGCGCCCTTCGTGCTCTCCTGGTCGATGATCGAATCCTTGAGCCTCGGCTGCCGGCTCGTCGCCTCGAACACGCCGCCCGTCGCCGAGGTGGTGCAGCACGGCGTCAACGGACGCCTCTTCCCGTTCTTCGACGGCAAGGAAATGGTCCGGCAGGTCCGCAAGGTGCTCAAGGACAAGGCCATGGCGGACGCGCTCTCCGCGGAGGCCCGCCGCACCGCGGTGGAGCGCTACGACTTCCAGACCGTCTGCTACCCGCGCTGGCGGCAGCTTCTTGGGCTCGCTTGAACCGATGGCCAGGCGCTTGATCGACGAGACACTTGCCGGCCCAAGCGCGCGGCCGCGTCGCGCCGTCGCCTGATCCCATGCGCATCTGCTTCGTCCACCAGAATTTTCCGGGCCAGTTCGTGCGGCTCGCCGCCACCTTCGCGGCGGAGGGGCACGAGGTGGTGGGGCTCGGCACCGTGAAGCAATGCCGCGTGCCGGGCGTGCGCTACTTCGCCTACGAGACGGTGCCGGGGCCGGACAAGGCCGACTTCTCGGGCCGCTACTTCCACGCCACCCACCGCCTGCAATACGCCTACGCGGTCGCGCATCTCGCCCGCGCCCTGCAGCGCCAGGGCTTCGAGCCCGATCTCGTGGTGGTGAACACAGGCTGGGGCGAGAACCTGTTCCTGCGCGATATTTGGCCAAAGGCCCGGCACGTGGCCTATTTCGAATATTACCACCTCGCGAAGCCCGGCGAGGACATCGACTTCGATCCGGAATTTCCTACCCGCAACGAGGAGAAGACCTGGCAGATGCGCATCAAGAATGCGCTCCAGCTCGCCGCCCTCGACGTGGCGGATGCCGCCGTGGCGCCGACCCGCTACCAGCGCGATCTCTTCCCGGCCTATCTGCGCGACCGCATCGCGGTGATCCACGACGGCATCGGCACGGACCAATTGCGCCCGGACCCCGATGCCTCCATCCGCATCGGGGAGAATGGGCCGCGGCTCGACCGGTCGGTGCCCGTGGTCACGAACGTAGTGCGCAACATCGAGCCCATGCGCGGCTCGCACGTGTTCATCCGCAGCCTGCCGGCGCTGCTGGCCCTCGATCCGCGTCTCCACGTGATCTGCGTCGGCGGCTCGGGCACGAGCTATGGGGCAAGGCCCGCGGGCGACCGCTCCTGGTACGACATCTTCCGGGCGCAGGTGGAGGACCAGGTGGACTGGTCGCGGGTCCATTTCGTGGGCCAGATTCCCTACAGCCAGTTCGTCCGGGTGCTGCAGGTCTCCTCGGCCCATGTCTACCTCACCTATCCCTTCGTCCTGTCCTGGTCGATGTTGGAGGCCATGAGCCTGGAATGCCGGCTCGTCGCCTCCGATACGGCCCCGGTCCGGGAGGTGGCGCGGGACGGGGAGAATGCCCGGCTCTTCCCCTTCTTCGACCGGGAGCGCCTCGTGGAGCAGGTGCGCGCGACCTTGAGCGACCCGGAAGGGGCTGGGGCGCTCGCCGCGAAGGCCCGCCGGGACGTGGTGGAGGCTTACGACTTTGGCACCGTTGCCCTGCCGCAATGGCGCGCCTTTCTCGGCGTTCCAGGACCCCAACGGCCGAGCTAGAGCCTTAGAAACATTGTAGCTTAACCGATATCCGCGATTGCGGCGCCGCGCCGCATGCGCTAGACGCAGCGTCAAAAGAACCAATACGGAACCAGGACATGGCCATGGCCGATACCAAGCACGCGCCGCATGGGGGCTACAGCCCGGATATGGACGGGCAGACGCATGAGGCGACCTACCGGGGTTTTGTTCGTTTCGCCGAGATCGGCACGGCCGTGGTGCTGTGCTGGGTGCTGGCGCTCGCCGTTGGCGGCATCAAGCACGCTTGGCTCTCCGCCATCTTCGGCGTGATCCTGTCGGGCGCGGCGGGGGCCATCGGGGCCATGTCGCCGGCCCTCGGCTGGCGGCCCGCGGCGGCCGTCGGCGTCATCCTGCTCCTGATGCTCGTGCTCTACTGAGCGCTTGCAGAGGGATCCCAAATCGAGTCGACTAAGCGTGACCGGGGCGTGAGGCCACGTCCGGAAGCCGGGGGTTTGCATGCGGATCGCGGTTCTCTCCGAGACGGACAAGGTTGAGACCCGCGTCGCGGCGACTCCCGAGACGGTCAAGAAATACAAGAGCCTCGGCGCGGACGTGGTTGTCCAGGCCGGGGCTGGCCTCAAGGCGGGCATCCCGGACGCGGATTTCGAGGCCGCCGGCGCCACCCTCGCGAATTCCGCCGCGGACGCGGCCAAGGACGCCGATATCGTCCTGCGCGTGCGCCGCCCGGCCGAGGCCGAGCTGAAGGGCCTCAAGCCCGGCGCCCTCCTCATCGCGATCATGGATCCCTACGGCCAGGACGCCGCCGTGAAGGCCATGGCCGACGCCAAGGTCTCCGCCTTCTCCATGGAGCTGATGCCCCGCATCACCCGGGCGCAGGTGATGGACGTGCTCTCCTCGCAGGCAAACCTCGCGGGCTACCGGGCCGTGATCGACGCCACCGCCGAATATGGGCGCGCCATGCCGATGATGATGACGGCGGCCGGCACCGTGCCGGCGGCCCGGGTCTTCGTCATGGGCGCGGGCGTCGCTGGCCTCCAGGCCATCGCCACCGCCCGGCGCCTCGGCGCGGTCGTCACCGCCACGGACGTGCGCCCCGCCGCGAAGGAGCAGGTGGAATCGCTCGGCGCCAAGTTCGTCGCCGTCGAGGACGACGAGTTCAAGCAGGCCGAAACCGCCGGCGGCTACGCCAAGGAAATGTCGGCCGAGTACCGGGCGAAGCAGGCGGCCCTCGTGGCCTCCCACATCGCCAAGCAGGACATCGTGATCACCACGGCCCTCATCCCGGGCCGGCCCGCGCCGAAGCTCGTGACGCGGGAGATGGTGGAGGCCATGAAGCCGGGCTCCGTGGTGGTCGATCTCGCGGTGGAGCGCGGCGGCAATTGCGAGCTGGCGCAGCCCGGCCAGGTCGTCGACCACAAGGGCGTGAAGATCGTCGGCCATCTCAACGTGCCGGGCCGCCTCGCCGCCACCGCGTCCAGCCTCTACGCCAAGAACCTCCTCGCCTTCGTGGAGACCCTCGTGGACAAGGAAGCGAAGGCCGTGAAGGTGAACTGGGACGACGAGCTCGTGAAGGCGACCTGCCTCACCCGCGACGGCGCGGTGGTCCATTCGGCCTTCGGCGCCGCTCCGCAGACGGCATCCCAGCCGGCCGTCGCGACCGCCTCCCAGCCCGCCTCCCAGCCCGCCTCCTAACGACGCGAGGACAGCCGATGTCGACGCTCACGCCCGGTCAGGCCGTTTCTCAACCCGCCTCCTAACGCAGCGAGGACAGCTCATGTCGACGCTCACGCCCGAACAGGCCATCGAGCAATCCCGCAACGCGGCCATCGCGGCGCAGCGGGCGGCCGATTCCGCGCAGGCCATCGCGGACCAGATCGCCACCGTGGTCGCGACCGCGACCCAGGGCGCGGTCGATCCGACGGTCTTCCGCCTCGCGATCTTCGTCCTCGCGATCTTCGTGGGCTATTACGTGGTCTGGTCGGTGACCCCGGCGCTCCACACCCCGCTCATGTCGGTGACGAACGCGATCTCCTCGGTGATCGTGGTGGGCGCGCTTCTCGCCGTCGGCGTGCCGCTCACGGCGGAGGGCACGGGGCTCGCCCGGGTGTTTGGGTTCATCGCCCTGGTGCTCGCGGGCATCAACATCTTCGGCGGCTTTCTCGTCACCGAGCGCATGCTCGCCATGTACAAGAAGAAGGGCTGAGGCGGCCGATGAACACCCAGTCCCCGACCCCAACGAACGTGAAGGATTGAGGCGATGTCGGCGAACCTCTCAAACCTTCTCTACCTCGTCGCCGGCGTCCTGTTCATCCTGGCGCTGCGCGGCCTCTCGCACCCGACCACGTCCCGCCAGGGCAACATCCTGGGCATGGCGGGCATGGCGCTCGCCATCCTCACCACGCTCGCCTTCACGGCTCCCAACGGCGCCGGCGGCTGGGCGCTCGTGGTGCTCGGTCTTGGGCTCGGCGGCGGCGGCGGCGCCGTGATCGCCAAGCGCGTGCCCATGACGGCGATGCCGCAGCTCGTGGCCGCCTTCCACTCGGGCGTCGGCCTTGCTGCGGTGTTCGTCGCGGCGGCGGCGCTCTATGCCCCGCAGGGCTTCGGCATCGGGGGCGTCGGCACCGTGCCGCGCGGCAGCCTCTTCGAGATGGGCCTTGGCGTCGCCATCGGCGCCATCACCTTCACGGGCTCGGTGATCGCCTATCTGAAGCTCGACGGGCGCATGTCCGGCAAGCCGATCCTCCTGCCCCAGCGCCACCTCATCAATATTGGCCTCGGGCTGCTCCTCCTCGTGCTCCTCGTCGCCTTCGTGGGCACCGAGAGCCGCGCCGCCTTCTGGCTCATCGTCCTCGTCTCCTTCGTGCTCGGCGTGACCCTCATCATCCCGATCGGCGGCGCCGACATGCCCGTCGTGGTGTCGATGCTGAACTCCTATTCGGGCTGGGCGGCGGCGGGCATCGGCTTCACGGTGGGCAACCTCGCCCTCATCATCACGGGCGCGCTCGTGGGCTCCTCGGGCGCCATCCTCTCCTACATCATGTGCAAGGGGATGAACCGCAGCTTCATCTCCGTGATCCTCGGCGGCTTCGGCGGCGAGACCTCCTCGGGGGCGGCCGGCGCCGTGGAGACGCGACCGGTGAAGCAGGGCTCCGCGGAGGACGCCGCCTTCATCATGAAGAACGCCGAGAAGGTGATCATCGTGCCGGGCTATGGCATGGCGGTCGCGCAGGCGCAGCACTCCCTTCGCGAGATGGCGGACCTCCTCAAGGCCGAGGGCGTCGAGGTGAAGTACGCGATCCACCCGGTGGCGGGCCGCATGCCGGGCCACATGAACGTGCTCCTCGCCGAAGCGAGCGTTCCCTACGACGAGGTCTTCGAGCTCGAGGACATCAACGGGGAATTCGCCCAAGCCGACGTAGCCTTCGTGATCGGCGCCAACGACGTCACGAACCCGGCCGCCAAGACCGATCCGCAATCGCCCATCTTCGGCATGCCGATCCTCGACGTGGAGAAGGCCAAGACCGTGCTCTTCATCAAGCGCGGCATGGGGTCGGGCTATGCGGGCGTGGAAAACGAGCTGTTCTTCCGCGACAACACCATGATGCTCTTCGGCGATGCCAAGAAGGTCGTGGACTCGGTCCTGAAGAGCTTCCACTGAGCGTAGCGCTCGCGTGACGCGTCTCCTGCGGCGCATCGCGCTCGTCGCGGTCGTCCTGTACCTTGCGATCCTCGCCGGGCTGTTCCTCGGCCAGCGCAGCCTGCTCTATCCCGGCTCCGACCGGCAGACCACGGTCGCGGAGGCGGGGCTCGAGGGCTTCGAGGACGTGATCGTGGTCACGGCGGACGGCGAGCACGTGGTCGGCTGGTGGAAGCCGCCCCAGCCCGGCCGGGCGCTCCTCCTCTATTTCCACGGCAATGGCGGCTCCCTCTGGAACCGCCGCCACCGCGCCAAGGCCCTCACCGAGAGCGGGCGCGGGCTCCTGATGGTGAGCTATCGCGGCTATTCGGGCTCGACCGGCACCCCCACCGAGGACGGGCTGCGCCTCGATGCCCGCGCGGCCTATGGATGGGTCACGCGCGATTACGATCCCGCCCGCGTGGTCGCCTACGGCGAATCCCTCGGGACCGGCGTCGTGGTGCGCCTCGCCGTCGACCGGCGCCTCGGCGGCGTCATCCTGGACGCGCCCTATACCTCGACCGCGGACGTGGCGAGCCTTGCCTATCCCTTCGTGCCGGTGGCCTGGCTCATGCGCGACCAGTACCGCTCCCTCGACATCATCGGCGATCTCAAGACGCCGCTCCTCATGATGCACGGGACCGCCGACCGCATCATTCCCTTCGCCCTGGGCGAGCGGCTCTTTGCGGCGGCTCCCGAGCCCAAGCGCTTCGTGCGCTTCGAGGGGATCGGCCACACGACCCTGCTCGAAAGCGGCGGGCTGGCGGCGGTCGATGCGTTTCTCGCCGAGATCGAGAAGGGGCTTGTGCAACCCTGACCTCTTCCGCCTTCCGCCGCGCCGCATCTTCCGCTAGGGCTGCGCCCAACTCGACCCCGCGCCTTGGCTCCTCCGATGTCCGCTTCCTCCTCCTCCGCGCTCCTTCGCACGGCCCTTCCCGCCGACCGTGATGCGGTCGTCGATCTCATCCACGCCCTCAACCTGTTCGAGGCGGACCTCACGGGAGATCGCAAGCGCGACCGGGGGGCGGCGCTCGCCTATTACGACGAGCTCATGCAGCGGCTCGCCAAGCGCAACGGGCGCATCGTCCTGGCCGTGATCGACGGGGTGATCGTCGCCGCCATGGGCTTTTCCCTCGACGAGGACGCCGCCTATGTGACGGACGACGTGCGCCGGCACGGCACCGTGACGGACCTCATCGTCCACGAGGAATGGCGGGGAAGGGGGATCGGCCGGCTTCTGCTGGAGGAGGCGGAGCGCCTGAGCCGCGAGGCCGGCTATGCGCGCCTCGTCATCGGCGCCCTCGTCGCAAACGACAAAGCCGAACGCACCTACCGGGCGTTCGGCTTCGAGCCTTACGTGTCGATTCTCGCAAAGACGCTCTAGGCGCCCCGGCGCATCAGGAGCGGAAGAGACCGCCCCCGCCACCGCCGCCGCGGGAATTGGCCTGGCGGGCCGTGGCGTTGTTCGGATCCACCGCGAGCGCGCGCTGGAAGCTTTCGGTGGCCTCGGCGCGCTTGCCCTGGCGCTCGAAGGCGACGCCGCGCCAGGCCCAGGATTCCGCGTCCCGGTTGTTGACGTTGAGCGCCGCGTTGAAATCCTCGATCGCCTTGTCGAGCTGGTTCGTCGCCACGAGGCTCTGCCCGCGAGCCGCGTAGGGCGCCGCCACGAAGGGGTTGCGGTCGATGGCGGCGTCGAAGTCGAGGATCGCCTGGGGATGGTTGCCCTGGCGCTGCTGGAGCAGGCCGCGGGCATGGAGCGCCTCGGCGGATTCCGGCGTCAGGCGGATCGCGATGGTGAGGTCGTTCAGGGCCTCGTCGAAGGCGCCCTGCGCCCGCAGGAGGTTGCCGCGGCCGATATAGGCCGGGCCGTAATTCGGGTCCGCCTGGATGGCGCGGGAGAAATCCGCCAGCGCCTGGTCGTTCCGGTTCGTCTGGCGCAGCGCCAGCGCCCGGTTGGTGTAGGCGGGCGCGTAGTTCGGATCGAGCTGCACGGCCTTGGTGAAGTCCGTCATCGCGTCGCTGTAGCGGCCGACTCGGGCATAGGCCGCCCCGCGGGTGTTGTAGGCGGAGGGATCGTTGGGGTTGCGCTGGATCACCTCGGTCAGGGAGCCGATGTTCACCGCGCTCGTGCCCTGCTGGTCCTCCTCCACCACCGCGATGCGCTGGGAGGGGCCGGACCGGCCGACCGTCTCGCAGCCCGCGAGGGCGAGAGTGGCCAGGACGAGCGTCAGGGGAGCGCTACGACGGAGGGAATGGACGGACACGCGCGTCTCCTTGGGTAGAGCCATTGGCGGCTCTTTTGCCCCGGGTAACCTAAAGCAGACCTTAACGGGAATAAGGCAGGCCCCCGAAAACGCAATCAGCGCCCCGCTTTCGCAGAGGGCGCCGATGGCCGAGGTCGAAACGGTCGTTCGATCAGATGCTTAGCGCGTCGGGCGCGGCTTCGAGGGGAGCAGGCCCTCGCGCTGCATGCGCTTGCGGATGAGCTTGCGGGCGCGACGAACGGCCTCAGCCTTCTCACGCGCCTTCTTCTCCGACGGCTTCTCGTAATGGCCGCGGAGCTTCATCTCGCGGAAGATGCCCTCGCGCTGCATCTTCTTCTTGAGGGCGCGGAGCGCCTGATCGACGTTGTTATCCCGAACAAGAACCTGCACGCGCTTTCCTCGCAGTTGTGCTGTTTCGCTGTGACTAATACCGTCAGGAGGCGCGCGTGGCGCCTCGACTGTGGCGGGCGTGACTATCAGAGCATGCCCTGGATGTCCAGGGATGCGAACGCAAAAAGCGCCAGCCAACCGAGTCAACCGCGAGGCCGCGCAAAGGTTTCACGGGACCGCTGAGAAAAATCAGGCGCCGCCGGTCCGGCCCCCGTCCTCCGGCAGGATCCGGGTGACGTGCCCCATCTTGCGGCCGGTCCGGGCCTCGGCCTTGCCGTAGAGGTGGAGGTGGGCGCCTGGCTCCGCGAGCAGATCCGCCCAGGCGGCCACGTCGTCGCCGATGAGGTTGCGCATCTCGATGGCGCCGATCCGCTTGGTCGAACCCAGCGGCCAGCCGCAGACCGCCCGCACATGCTGCTCGAACTGGGAGGTGAGGGCGCCCTCGATGGTCCAGTGGCCGGAATTGTGCACCCGGGGCGCGATCTCGTTCACCACGAGCTGCTCCCCCCCGTCCCGCCGCACGAGAAACATCTCGACCGTCAGCACGCCCACATAGTCGAGGGCATGGGCGATCGCCTCCGCGAGCGCGATGGCCTCCCGCTCCGTGCGCGGCGAGACCTCCGCCGGGACCCGGGTCCGGTCGAGGATGTGGTGGCGGTGCTCGTTGGCGCACAGGTCATAGGCCGCGAAGGCGCCGGAGGCCGACCGGGCGGCGACCACGGAGACCTCCCGCTCGAAGGGCACGAAGCCCTCCAGGATGCAGGGCTGGCGCCCGAGCTCCGTCCAGGCCGCGACCGCGTCGCTCCCGTCCCTGAGCATCGACTGCCCCTTGCCGTCATAGCCGAAGCGGCGCGTCTTGAGCACGGCCGGCCGGCCGATCCGATCGAGCGCCTCAGCCAGCTCCGCCTCGCTCGCGGCGGCCGCGAAGGGAGCGGTGGCGATCCCCAGATTCGCGATGAAGGTCTTTTCCTCCATCCGGTCCTGGGTGACGGCGAGCGCCCGGGCGTTGGGGCTCAGCCGCGCATGAGCGCCGAGGATCGCGGCGGAGGCGCCCGGCACGTTCTCGAATTCGTAGGTCACCACGTCGACGGATTGCGCGAAGCGCACCAGCGCCGCCTCGTCCTCGTAGGGCGCGACGGTGCGCTCGGCGGCCACGTCGAAGGCGGGGCTGTCCGCATCCGGCGCATAGACATGCACGCGAAGTCCCAGCTGGGCGGCCGCGAGCGCGATCATGCGCCCGAGCTGGCCGCCGCCGAGGATCCCGAGAGTGCCGCCGGGGAGCACCGGATCAGGCCTCGTCCACGGGACGCTCGGCCACGCTCTCGCTCTGGCGCGCCCGCCAGGCGTCGAGGCGCTGGGCGAGGCCCGCATCCGTCAGGGCGAGGACCGCCGCGGCGAGCAGCGCCGCGTTCACGGCGCCGGCGCGGCCGATGGCGAGGGTTCCGACCGGGATGCCGGCCGGCATCTGCACGATGGAGAGGAGGCTGTCCTGCCCCGACAGGGCCTTCGATTCCACCGGCACGCCGAAGACCGGCAGCGGCGTCATGGAGGCCGCCATGCCGGGCAGGTGCGCGGCGCCGCCCGCTCCGGCGATCACCACCTTGAATCCCTCCGCCTTGGCGCCCTTGGCAAAGGCCACCAGCCGGTCGGGGGTGCGGTGGGCGGAGACGATGCGGGCATCGTAGGCGACGCCGAGGGCGTCCAGGGTCTCGGCCGCATGGCGCATGGTCGCCCAATCGGACTGGCTGCCCATGATGATGGCGACTGGCACGTCGGTCATGGCGCCGCCCACCCATGGCAAGAGAGCGCCCAATCGGACTGGGTGCCCATGATGATGGCGACGGGGGCTGCCCCCATGGCACTCTCCGGATTCAGCGGGCGCCTTGCGGCTCGTCCCGGGTCAGGGGTTGCCCCCACGGCACTCGACGGCCTCGACCGGCGCCCTGCGGCTCGTCCCGGTTGCGGCTCAAGGGGCTCGCATAGCGAAGCCTTTACGACCCGGCAAGGTAAGCTCGCCTAAAGTCCCTGTGATTCGTACGCAACGCCTGATCGAGCGTCCCGCCTTGCTTGAACCGAAGGATGTCCGCGCCGAGCTCGACGCCCTGCGCGCCGAGGTCGACCGGCTGGCCGCGGAGCTCACGGACATGCGGGCCCATGCCTCGCTCCTGGAATCGCTCGCGCAGGAGGATGCCCTGACGGGGCTCCTCAACCGGCGCGGCTTCTTTCGCGATCTCGCCCGCGCCATCGCCTACCGAACCCGCTACGGCACGCCGATCGCCGTGCTGCTCGCCGATCTCGACGGGTTCAAGGCGATCAACGACACCCATGGCCACGAGGTGGGCGACCGGGCGCTCGTTCACGTGGCGACGCTGCTGCGCAACAACGTGCGGGCCTCCGATTCCGTGGGACGCCTCGGGGGCGACGAGTTCGGGGTAATCCTCTGGCACGCGGACGAGGGCGCGGCGCTGCAGAAGGCCCGCACCCTGGAGGGCATCGTCGACGCCTCGCCCCTTCGGGTCGGGTCGATGACCCTGGATCTCGCCTCGTCCCTCGGCGTGACGCTGCTCGATGCCAAGGACACGGCCGAGGACGCGCTCTCCCGGGCCGATCAGGCCATGTATGCCCGCAAGGCGGAGCGCCGCGCCGGGCGCTGAGCGGCCCCGGCCTAGGCGGGATGCCGTGGAGCATCCTTGCAGCAAACGACGGTTCGCTGCTCGACCGTACTGACGCCCCTGGACACCGCGACCGCCTGGGCAGCGGCAATCCCCGCACCTGCTGGTGGCACTTCTTCACGCTGCCGCGTTGTCATGGGATGTCGAATTGGCTGCTCACCACCTGGGACCACCTGCGCACGAGCCTCTGGCTCATTCCCTCGGCCATGATCCTGGCGGCGGTGGGACTTGCCATCACGATGCTCCAGGTCGATGCCGGCCATGGAACCGAGGATCAGATCCGGGCCTGGTGGATCAACAGTGGCGATGGGGAGGACGCCCGCAACCTTCTCTCCACCCTTCTCTCCGCCATGATCACCATGGCGACCATGGCGTTCTCGGTCACGGTGGTGGCGCTGACCCTGGCCGCAAACGCGTACGGATCGCGCCTCATCCGCATCTTTCGGGCGGATCTTCGCACGCAGACGGTGCTCGGCACCTTCGCGATGACCATCGTCTACTGCCTGCTGGTCCTGCGCTCCATCCACGGCAAGGCGCCCATGCCGGAGGTGCCCCATGCCGCCGTCACGGTCGGAACGGTCCTGTCCCTCGTCTGCGTTCTGGCACTCCTGGCATTCATCCAGGGGGTGGCACGCTCGATCGTGGCGGACGAGGTCGTGCGACGGGTTCGCCGCGACAGCGACAAGGCCGTCCTCGCCCTGCCGGAACTCACCTCCGACCGGGCCCCCGAGCATGTGCCCGCCGACCTGCCGCCCGATTTCGACCGGAGAGCGGCCCGCATCCCCCTGCCCGGCGAGGGCTACGTCCAGATGGTCGATTACGACCGCCTCGTCAGATGGGCGGAGGCGCACGACGCCATCGTCCGGCTCGACTTCCGGGCCGGGGACTTTGTGGTGAATGGCGATCGGCGCGTTCTGATCTACCCGCCACCCTCCGACCCCGTGCGGGCGAGGGCCGAGATCGATGCCTTCATCACGAGCGGCGACGAGCGGACGCCCACGCAGGATCTGGAATTCGCGATCCGTCATCTCGTGGAAGTGGCGCTGCGGGCACTCTCCCCGGGGATCAACGACCCCTTCACGGCCACTGTGGTGATCGACCGGCTGCGCGGGGTCCTATCCCGGCTGATGGAGCGCGCCTTGCCGCCAGAGACCCTGCGCGACCGCTCGCATCGGGTCCGCGTCTACCGGCAGACCACCACGTATGGTGGCATTCTGGATGCGGCCCTGCACCAGATCCGTCAGGCGGGCTCCTCGCATCCCGCCGTTCTAATCCACCTCCTGGAGGCGATTGCCCGCATCGCGGAGCACACGCAGCTCGATGAGCAGCGGAAGGCTCTCATGCGGCATGCGGCGTTGATCCGGGCGGCCGGCCAGCGCGACGTGAGCGAGCCTGCCGACCTGGCGGACATCGAGGAAAGCTTCAGGCGCGCCATGACGGCCTGCAGGACGTTTGACGCGGCCGTCTAGGCTGATTCGTCTTGCTTCAACGGGTCTCGCCGCCGATGCGGCGCTGCTGCTGGCCGCGCCTCAGATCGCCTGAGAACGACCTCGGAGACGGGCCGACGACACGGCGGCGAGCGGAATGATGAGGCGGGCTCGCCTGCTGCCGAAGCCTTCGTCAGGCGATGATGTCGGGGGTGAGCTGGTCCTCGAGGCGGATGATCTGGTCCTTGAGGGCGAGCTTTCGCTTTTTCAAGCGCTGGATCTGCAGCTGGTCGCCGGCCGTCATGCGCTCCAGGGCCTCGATGGCCATGTCGAGGTCGCGATGTTCCTGCTTGAGCCGCGCCAGATCCATCTCGAGTTCGGCTGTGTCGTCCATCGAGAAATCCAAGGCTTTTTGCTCCGCAAGCCTGCGATGAATAGGGCGAAATGGAGGCGGATTATGCGCGCAAGCGCTTGTCAGGGCAAGCGTTCTGCGCCCGTTTGATTGGTGCGACGCACCATCGTTTTGCCCTCCCTTTGCCATGGTCCCTATGGCACACTTCCCTGGTCGGCAATCGGACAGGAGGAACCGACATGCAGCTACAGAATCATCTGATGGAACTGGAACGGAAACACCGGGCGCTCGAGCGAGAAATCCAAGACGCTCTCGCCCACCCCTCCGCGGATGACCTGAGGCTGGCGGAACTCAAGCGCAAGAAACTTCAGCTCAAAGACGAGATCGCCAAGCTGAAGGGGGCTACCTCTCGGACGGTGCATTAAAGGACATCGTTCGGGCTACACACCACACTTGCCAAGAAGAGCCGCCGCTACCTGCAAGGAGCGGCGGTTTTCGTTGAGGCGATGCGGCGGAGCGTCGGGTTCATCGACGGCGTGACCGAGGCTGAGGCGCCGCTCCCTCCCGCTTTGGAGGGGAAGGGCCGGCGGCCCGTCACAGCGCCCGCGCCATCTCCCGCAGGCGGAATTTCTGGATCTTTCCGGTGGAGGTCTTCGGCAGCTCGGTGAACACCACCGTGCGCGGACACTTGAAGGCCGCGAGGTGCTGGCGGCACCAGGCGATGATCTCGTCCTGCGAGACCATCTCGCTCGGTTTCAGCTCCACGAAGGCGCAAGGGGTCTCGCCCCACTTCTCGTCGGGCCGGGCCACCACGGCGGCGGCCTGCACGGCCGGGTGCTTGTAGAGCGCATCCTCCACCTCGATGGAGGAGATGTTCTCGCCCCCTGAGATGATGATGTCCTTCGAGCGGTCCTTCAGCTGGATGTAGCCGTCCGGGTGCTTCACGCCGAGGTCGCCCGAGTGGAACCAGCCGCCCGCGAAGGCCTTCGCGGTTGCTTGCGGATTCTTGAGATAGCCCTTCATCACCACGTTGCCGCGGAACATCACCTCGCCGAGGGTTTCCCCGTCCGCGGGCACGGGCGCGAGGGTTTCGGGGTCGCGCACGTCGAGGGCCTCCAACACCGGATAGCGCACGCCCTGGCGCGCCTTCTTCGTGGCGTATTCGCCGCTCGGCAGGTCGTCCCAATCCCGGTGCCATTCGTTCACGACGGCGGGCCCGTAGACCTCCGTGAGACCGTAGAGATGGGTGACGTCGAAGCCGGCCTCCCGCATGGAGGCGAGCACCGCTTCCGGAGGCGGCGCGGCGGCCGTGAAGAACTGGACGCGATGGGGCAGCGCACGCTTCTCGCCCTGGGGTGCGTTGAGGAGCGTCGACATGACGATGGGCGCGCCGCACAGATGGGTGACGCCGTGATCCGCGATGGCGTCGTACATGGCTTTCGCGCGCACCTGGCGCAGGCACACATGGGTACCGGCGACGATGGAGAGCGTCCAGGGAAAGCACCAGCCGTTGCAGTGGAACATGGGCAGGGTCCACAAGTAGACCGGGTGCCGCCCCAGATTGCCCGTCACCACGTTGCCCATGGCCAGAAGATGCGCGCCGCGATGATGGTAGACGACGCCCTTCGGGTCGCCCGTGGTGCCGGAGGTGTAGTTGAGCGCGATGGCGTCCCATTCGTCGCCCGGCATGGCCCAGGCGAAATCGGGGTCGCCCTCGCCCAGGAACGCCTCGTAGTCGAGGGCGCCGAGGCGCTCGCCCTCGCCTGAGAATTCGGGGTCGTCGTAATCGATGACGAGGGGCTTCACCGTGGCCTGCGCGAGCGCCGCCGCGACCACCTTGGCGAATTCGCGGTCCGTGATGAGCACCTTCGCCTCGCCGTGGTCGAGGGAGAAGGCGATAATCGCGGCATCGAGGCGGGTGTTGAGGGTGTTGAGCACGGCGCCCGCCATCGGCACCCCGTAATGGCATTCGAGCATGGCGGGCGTGTTCGGCAGCATCACGGCGACCGTATCGCCGCGCCCGATGCCGCGCTTCTTCAGCGCCGAGGCGAGGCGCCGCGAGCGGGCGTAGAAGTCCCGGTAGGAGCGGCGCAGGGACCCGTGGACGATGGCCGTTTGGTCCGGGAAGACGCTTGCCGCCCGCTCCAGGAAGGCAAGGGGGGTCAGGGGCTGAAAATTCGCCGGGTTCTTGTCGAGGTCGATGTCGTAGGCGCTTGTCGTCATGAAATTCGCCCGGTTCTCGTCGGGATTGATGTCGTGGGCGCTTGTCGCCATGCACAGGGTCCCGCACTCGCAACGTGAGCGTACCCGCCCGGTGCGTCCTCCCGCAACGGGCTGCACGGACGATGCGTCAGACGAGCCCGGTCCAGCCGTCGTAGACGAGCTTCAGGCCGACCAGCACCAGAAGGGTGTAGACCAGGGTGTAGAAGCGCTCGCCCGAGACGCGCCGCACGAGCAGGACGCCCGCCCAGGTGGAGGCGATGGCGACCGGAAAGAGCGCCGCGGCGGTGGCGAGGTTCTCCGCCGTGAACTGGCCGAGCGCGATATAGGGCGGAACTTTCAGCCAGTTGTTGAGGGCAAAATAGAGCGCGCCGGTGCCCACGAACACGTCGCGCTTGAGGCGCTGGGGCATCACGTAGATCTGGAAGGGCGGGCCGCCCGCATGGGCGATCATGCTCGTGAAGCCCGTCACCGCGCCCCAGAAGAGGCCGCGCGGCACATCCGCCCTGGCGACGGGCGGAGCTTCGGCGCGGCGCTCCAGCACGAGCCGGCGCAGGGCGAAGGCGATGGAGATCGCGCCGATCGCGAGCTCCACGGCCGCATCCGAAACCTTCGCGGCGAGCAGATAGCCGACGAGGATGCCGAGCGCTCCGCTCGGCACCAGGATGAGGAGGTTGCGCAGGTCCCAGGTGCGCCGGTAGGCCCAGACCGTCACCACGTCCTGCACGATGAGGATCGGCAGCATGATGGCGGCCGCCTGGACCGGCGAGGCCACGAGGGCCATGAGCGGCAGCGACAGGAGCCCGAGCCCCGAAAAGCCGCCCTTCGCCAAGCCCATGAGGGTCACGGCCGGAATGGCGGCGGCATAGAAGGACGGATCGCCGATCATGGGGTCCTGGACGAAGGTGGCGGGGGCTGAGGCGGAGGGGGTCTCGGGGCTTCGGGAGCTGTCCGAAAGTCGCCGCTGACCACGGCTTGCGCCGTTGCTACCACGGCGCAACCATGACACCCATGCGAACCGCACAACGGGGAAGCGCCATGACTGCACAGGCAACCGCGCAATCCACCCGCGACAAGGCCAGCCGCTACCGCGAGGTCTATGCCGGCTGGCAGCGGGATCCGGAGGGGTTCTGGGCGGAGGCGGCCCAGGCGATCGATTGGATCAGGCCGGCGGACCGGGTCTTCGATCCCGATCAGGGCGTCTACGGCCATTGGTTCACCGGCGCCCTCTGCAACACCTGCTACAACGCGGTGGACCGGCATGTGGAGCGCGGACGGGCCGAGCAGGCGGCGATCCTCTACGACAGCCCCGTCACCGGCACCAAGCGGCGCATCACCTATGCGGAACTCCTGGACGAGGTCGCGACCCTCGGGGCGGTGCTCCAGGAGCTTGGCGTCGCCAAGGGCGACCGGGTGATCCTCTACATGCCGATGATCCCCGAAGCCGTCATCGCCATGCTGGCCTGCGCCCGCATCGGCGCGGTGCATTCGGTGGTGTTCGGCGGCTTTGCGGCCAAGGAGCTGGCGACCCGCATCGAGGATGCAAAACCGAAGGTGATCCTCTCCGCCTCCTGCGGCATTGAGGCGGCTCGCATCGTCCCCTACAAGCCGCTCCTCGACGAGGCCATCGCGCTCTCCTCCGAAAAGCCCGGGGCCTGCCTCGTCTTCCAGCGCCCGCAAGCCACGGCCACGCTCGTGGAGGGCCGCGACCGCGACTGGGCCTCGACCGTGGCGGCTGCCCGCGCCGAGGGCCGCCGCGCGCCCTGCGTGCCGGTCGCGGCGACCGATCCTCTCTACGTGCTCTACACCTCCGGCACGACGGGCCGCCCGAAGGGCGTGGTCCGTGACAACGGCGGCTACCTCGTCGCGCTCAAATGGTCGATGAAGAACCTCTACGGCGTCGATCCCGGCGAGGTCTATTGGTGCGCCTCCGATGTGGGCTGGGTGGTGGGCCATTCCTACATCGTCTACGGGCCGCTGCTGCACGGCTGCACCTCGATCCTCTACGAGGGCAAGCCCGTCGGCACGCCGGATGCGGGCGCCTTCTGGCGTGTCGTCGCCGAGCACAAGGCGGTGGTGCTCTTCACCGCGCCGACGGCCTTCCGGGCGATCAAGAAGGAGGATCCGAACGGGGAGCTCCTGAAGCCTCACGACCTCTCGCATTTCCGGGCGCTCTTCCTCGCCGGCGAGCGGGCGGATCCCGACACGGTGCAATGGGCCGAGCGCATGCTCGGCGTGCCGATCATCGATCATTGGTGGCAGACCGAGACCGGCTGGCCCATCGCGGGCAATCCGCTCGGCCTCGGCCTCCTGCCCGTCAAGTACGGCTCGCCGACCGTGCCCATGCCGGGCTACGACGTGCAGGTGCTGGACGAAGGCGGCAAGCCCGTGGCGCCCAACGTGATGGGCACCATCGCGATCAAGCTGCCGCTCCCGCCCGGCTGCCTGCCGACCCTCTGGAACGCGGACGAGCGCTGCCGCGAGAGCTATCTCACCGTCTATCCGGGCTACTACAACACCTCGGATGCGGGCTTCCTCGACGAGGACGGCTACGTCTACGTGATGGGCCGCACGGACGACATCATCAACGTCGCCGGCCATCGCCTCTCGACCGGCGGCATGGAGGAGGTTTTGGCCTCCCACCCGGCGGTCGCCGAATGTGCCGTGATCGGCGTGAAGGACGAGCTCAAGGGCGAGGTGCCCTGCGGCTTCGTGGTGCTGAAGGCGGGCGTGACCACGCCGCCGAACGAGGTCGAGCGGGAGCTCGTCGCGCTGGTGCGCGAGAAGATCGGCCCCGTCGCGGCCTTCAAGCTCGCCATCACGGTGAGGCGCCTGCCCAAGACGCGCTCCGGCAAGATTCTGCGCGGCACCATGAAGAAGATCGCCGACGGCGACCCGTGGTCGATGCCCGCGACCATCGACGACCCGATGATCCTCGACGAGATCGGCGAGGTCCTGAAGGGGAGGGGGCTGGCATCGTGAGCGGAGCGGCTTCGCCGCAAGGTCTTGGTGCTGGATCCCGGATCTGCGTGCGCGCCTTGCGGCGCTCCCTTGTCCGGGAAAGGGCGTTCAGGGTGTGATCATCCTCTGACCCCTTTCCCGGACACGTGCAGCGAAGCGGAGCGCAGATCCGGGATCCAGAGCCAGAACTCGCGGCAAAGCCGCACCGCACCACAAAAAAGGCCCGGATCGCTCCGGGCCTTTTGCATTCCAAATGCGCGGCGATGCGCCTTATTCGTCGTCCTCGTCCGCGGAGCGCTTGAGCTGCTTGAGCTTGGCGAAGACGGAGTCCACGTCGATGTCGGCCTCCCGCTCGGGGCGCGTGGTCGGGCGGTCTGCGAAGGGGTCGCGGTTCGGCTCGGGCGCGGTGGTGACCTCGGCCGGCATGAGGGTCTGGCTGTTCTCCTCCACGACCACCTGCGGCCGGTCCTTGGCGGCGCGCTGCACCTCGAAATCGAGGTCGATCTGCGAGCACAGGCCGAGCGTCACCGGGTCCATGGGCTGGAGGCTGTTGGAGTTCCAGTGGGTCCGGTCGCGCACCTGCTGGATGGTGGATTTCGTGGTGCCCACGAGGCGCATGATCTGCGCGTCCTTCAGCTCCGGATGGTTGCGCACGAGCCAGAGGATCGCGTTGGGACGGTCGTGGCGGCGGGACACGGGCGTGTAGCGCGGGCCCTTCTTGGTGCGCTTCACCTCGGGCAGCTTCACCCGGGACACGGCCATGTGGAGCCGGTAGTCCGAGTCGCCCTGCGCCTTCTCGATTTCCTCGCGGGTGAGCTGGCCCGTGGTGACCGGGTCGAGGCCCTTGATGCCGGCCGCCACCTCGCCGTCGGCGATGCCCTTCACCTCGAGGGGGTGAAGCTTGCAGAAATCGGCGATCTGCTCGAACGACAGCGACGTGTTCTCGACAAGCCACACGGCCGTCGCCTTGGGCATCAGCGGTCCCTGGGACATGCGATCACTCTCCTCGATAGGCCGGGCACACCCATGGGGGCGCCGCACGGCAAAACTTGCTCGCGCTCCGTCCCGGCGGGGCCGGAGCATCTCGTCTCACGATGTGAGGGAAACAGGGGAGATTATAAGGAGGCCGGCCCGATTGTGCAAATTGGTTCGGCACAGCCGGGCCTTAGCCCGGCCGCCCGCGCGGCGTCGGCCAACCTTTTACGGGAGGAGCACGATCTTCCCGATATGGGCGCCCCCGTCCATGCGCCGGTGGGCCTCTACCACCCGGTCGAGGGCGAATTCGGAATCCATCACCGGGCGGCAGCGGCCCTGTGTCAGAAGGGGCAGGACCCTCTCGGCCAGGGCCCGGGCGATGGCGGCCTTCTCGGCCACGCTCCGGGAGCGCAGGGTCGAGCCCGTATGGGTGAGGCGCTTCAGCATGAGGCGGCGGAAATCGAGCTCGACCTTGCTCGATTCCAGGAAGGCGATCTGCACGATGCGCCCATCCAGGGCCGCGGCCTCGTGGTTGCGGGGGATGTAGCTGCCGCCCACCATGTCCAGGATCACGTCGGCGCCCCGGCCCCCGGTCGCGTCCTTCACGGCGGCCACGAAATCCGCCTCCCGGTAGTTCACCGCGTGGTCGGCGCCGAGCCTGAGGCAGGCCTCGCATTTGTCGGCGGTGCCGGCGGTGGCGATCACCTGGGCCCCGAAGGCCTTGGCGAGCTGGATCGCCGTGGTGCCGATGCCGGAGGTGCCCCCGTGGACGAGCAGCGTCTCGCCCGGCTGCAGGCGGCCACGCTCGAACACGTTGGTCCAGACCGTGAAGTAGGTCTCCGGAATGGCGCCCGCCTCGGTCAGCGAGACACCCTCCGGTACCGCCAGGGCGTTCGTCTCGTGCACGACCGCGTAGTCCGCATAGCCGCCTCCGGCGACCAGACCCATTACCCGGGCGCCGACCGGGAAGCGCGCGCTGCCCTCGCCGGATGCCACCACTTCGCCGGCGATCTCCAGGCCGAGGATATCCGGCGCGCCGGGCGGGGGCGGATAGGCGCCCTGGCGCTGGAGGACGTCCGGCCGGTTCACGCCGGCGGCCGCCACCTTGACCAGGATCTCCCCGGTCCCGGGCTGCGGCACCGGCCGCTCCACGAGCGTGAGGACCTCGGGGCCGCCGCCCCGCTCCGCGATGACGGCGCGCATGGTGGAGGGCAGGGGCATCGCAGGCTCCTCGGATGTGTCGCTACGGCAGGTGCGCCGCACTCGCACGCGGCCGCGGCGCTCGTCAATGCGCGGCGGCGCGGCTTCGCGACGCCGACAGCTCCGTCGCCGGGTCCTTGGTCCCATTCATGGCTGGCGAAGCCCCGCAAAGCCGCCAATTGGCAAGCGGCGCTCCGGGCCCTAGGTTACGGAACCTTCGAGGTCAGGAGGACGCCATGGCATTCGATCCCTTTGCCGAGGAGCAGACCCGTCCGAAGCCCCGCGGCCACGCGGTCGGGGAAGATCTGGCGCTGTTGTCGGTCGACGAGATCGACGAGCGCATCAACCTGCTGAGGCAGGAGATCCAGCGTCTCGAGGAGGTTCGCGCCCAGAAGGAGGCCTCCAAGGCTGCGGCGAGCGCCTTCTTCAAGACGGCGTGACACGCCCGGGATCGCTCGTCGGCGTGCCTTGGTGGAAGATCATCTGCCAGCGCTGCATGGCGGAGTGCGCGGGTCGCGCGTTGCCCATCCCCTCGCGGAGGCTATCCGCAAAGCCGGGTAATCGGGTTCAAGGATCGCTCGTCGGCGTGCCTTGGTGGAAGATCATCTGCCAGCGCCCGTCGATCATCCGCCAAAGAGAACTGCGCCAGGAATGCGCCACCGTCCCGTCCGGGCTCGTCCGGACGATGCGGTAGAGCGCCTGCACCACGTCCGCGCCGATCCACTGCGCCCGGAAGTCGACGATCGCCTGCCGGCCCGCGTCGCCGGTCCGGTGCTCGGCCGCCAGAAGGCTGAGGATCGCGGCCTTGTCGTAAAGGCGCCCGGAGGCGCCGATCTCCACGAAGCCATCCGCCAGGATCCGCCCGGCGGCCTCCGGCGAAGCCCTGGTCTCCGGATCGAGGATCGTCCGCTCGAGCTCCAGAATCGCGCCGATCGTGCCGGTCTCCATGACGCCTTCCCTCCGTCGAACGCCTTGCGCCGCAACCGTTCGAGCTGTCCCGTTCCGGGGCAGGTCCGCCCATTCGTCCAGGGTCCCTTAACGGGTCCTTAAGCTTTTCGGTTTACCAAAGAAGGGTCCAGTTTTCTGGATGCCGAGTGGCTCCTGTCCACTCTGTTTGACGCCTCCCTGTTAAACTTTTTCGAGCCGCCGCGAGGCGGCTCTCCTTTTTTCCAGGGGCGGCGGGCGATGGCATTGTCTGCATCGTCCGCAGGTTCAGACCGCCATGTCGGAACGCACCGCGCCGTCACGCGCCCGGAGGCTTAACTTCGCCGGGGCCGGCATCCGAGAAGCGTCGCATTTTATCGATCTTCCCCAGGCTTAACCTCGCCTGTGCAGGAAACCGAAAAGCACCGCATTTTATGCATCTTCCCCAGGCTTAACCTTAAAAAAGGGTTAGCGCAGCGCGGCTTGCGCCGACGCCCTATAGTCCAACCCATGGAATCGACGCGCTTCCGAGCGGGCCCTCAAGGCCGCGGACGGAGCGACGCTGTTGGGAGACTTTGGCGTGAACGAGCCGGATGTGATGTTCAAGACGGACCCGGTGCATTTCGGCCGCACCTTCGTCCAGTCGGAGGCTTTCAAGGCCTTGTTCACCGAGGGAATGGAGCTCGTCGAGGAGACGGCGGCCTATCTCGACGGGAAGGGCCGGGACGATTCCCGCCAGCTCTCCCGCCAGGGTACGCTGGCCTATGCGAGCGAGAGCATGCGCCTCACCACGCGGCTGATGCAGATCGCCTCCTGGCTCCTGGTGCAGCGGGCGGTGGCCGAGGGGGAGATCACCCCCGATCAGGCGCAGGCCGAGAAGAACCGGGTGCGCCTCCATTCGCAGAACGCCGCTACCAGCCTCGGGGAGTTCGAGGTTCTGCCGGAGCGGCTGCGGGAGCTGATCGGGCTTGCGGCCCGGCTTCACGCCCGCATCATCCATCTCGACCAGCTGATCACCCAGGTGGCTCCGGAGCCCGTGCCGGCCAGCAATGCGGTCGCGGCGCAGCAGATGCTGCTGCTGAAGGCCTTCGCGGGCCCGCCGGCCTGAGGCGCCCATCCCCCGCCTCTGTCCCACAACGAAAAAGCCCCGCCGAAGCGGGGCTTTTTTGCGTTGAGATCCGTCCGACGCTTACTTCTTGGCGCCGATATTGCCGAACCGCGACGTGAAGCGGGACACGCGGCCGCCGCGGTCGAGCAGCTGCTGCTGGCCGCCGGTCCAGGCCGGGTGGGTGTTCGGGTCGATGTCGAGATTGAGGGTGTCGCCCTCTTTGCCGTAGGTCGACCGGGTCATGTACTCGGTGCCGTTGGTCATCACGACCTTGATGAAGTGATAGTCCGGGTGATCCGTCTCTTTACGCGCCATTGCCATATTCCCTCGTGCGGCCTGCCCCTTGGGGCGGCCTGCGGCCAACCATCGAGCCTGTCTTGAAGATCGCGGGCCTATACCTCACTTGATCCCTTGAAACAAGCACCCAGGGGCGAGGGCGCCGGCTGGGGCAAGCCCGCTCCGCGGCGCACAGGGCGCTGCGGCGCCGGAGGGCGTGTGGTAGACAGGGGCCTCAAGGCCCCAGGGCCGCCACCATCCACAGAGGGTCCAAGACCGCACGATCATGGCCGAGACCCCCGACGGATCGCCCCGCAGCAAGGCGAACCTCAGCGCCCTACGCCCCCTCGTCCCCTACGCCCTGGCCTATCGGGGCCGGATCGCCGCCGCGCTCGCGGCGCTGGTCGCGGCCTCGGCCGCGACCCTGGTGGTGCCGCTCGCCGTCCGCCGGGTGGTGGATCACGGGTTCTCCGACCAGAGCGCCGGGATGATCAACGCCTATTTCGGCGTCCTCGTCCTCATCGTCGCCGTTCTCGCGGTGTCGAGCGCCCTGCGCTATTACTGCGTGATCACCCTCGGCGAGCGCGTGGTGGCGGATCTGCGGGCCGCCGTGTTCCGGCATCTCACGACGCTGGACCCCGCCTTCTTCGACCAGACGAGAATCGGCGAGATCGTCTCCCGGCTCACGGCCGACACCACTCAGGTGAAGTCGGCTTTCGGGGTCAGCATCTCGATCGCCCTGCGCAACGCGTTCCTGTTCCTCGGCGCGGTGGCGTTGATGATCGTCACGAGCCCGAAGCTCTCCGCGCTCGTTCTCCTCGCGATCCCGCTCATCGTGGTGCCCCTCGTGGTCTCCGGCCGGGCCGTGCGGCAGCGCTCGCGCCTCGCCCAGGACCGGCTCGCCGATGCCTCCGCCTTCGCGGCCGAGGCGGTGGGCTCGGTGCGCACCATGCAGGCCTTCGGCATGGAGCGCGTCACCGCGGGCCGCTTCGCCGGCGCGGCCGAGGAGGCCTTCGCGGCCGCCCGTCTGTCCACGAGCATGCGCTCCTGGCTTACGGGCACGGCGATCTTCCTCGTCTCGGCGAGCGTGGTCGGCGTTCTCTGGTACGGGGCGCAGGACGTGCTGGCCGGCGAGATGACGGCAGGGCGTCTCTCGCAATTCGTTCTCTATGCGGTTTTCGCGGCCAGCTCCCTCGGCCAGCTCTCGGAGGTCTATGGGGAGCTCGCCCAGGCTGCCGGCGCGGCCGAGCGCCTTGGGGAGATCCTCTCCGCCAAGCCCGCCATCACCCCGCCCGCGCGGCCGACGATGCTGCCCGAGCCGCCCCTCGGCACCGTGGCCTTCGAGGAGGTCCGCTTCGCCTACCCGACCCGGGAGAGCCAGGCCGCCCTCGAGGCCTTGAGCTTCGAGGTGCGCTCGGGCGAGCGCGTCGCCATCGTCGGCCCGTCGGGCGCGGGCAAGAGCACCGTTCTCCAACTGCTCCTGCGCTTCTACGACCCGCAGGGCGGGCGCATCCTGGTCGACGGCGTGCCGGTCCAGGAGGCGGATCCGGTGTCGCTGCGCGCCCGCATGGCGCTCGTGCCCCAGGAGCCCACCATCTTCGCGGCGAGCGTCCTCGACAACATCCGCTACGGCCGGCCCGACGCCGGCGAGGAGGCGGTGCGCGAGGCCGCGCGCCTCGCCTCGGCCGACGGCTTCATCCGCTCCCTGCCGCAGGGCTACGACACGGTGATCGGCGAGCGCGGCGTCACGCTCTCCGGCGGCCAGCGCCAGCGCATCGCGATTGCCCGCGCGATCCTGAAGGACGCGCCGATTCTCCTCCTCGACGAGGCGACCTCCGCCCTCGACGCCGAGAGCGAGCGCAAGGTTCAAGGCGCCCTCGACCGGCTCATGGAGGGGCGCACCACCCTCGTGATCGCCCACCGCCTCGCCACCGTGCGCCGGGCGCACCGGATCCTCGTCATGGAGGCGGGCCGCATCGTGGAGGAGGGGACCCACGAGGCCCTGCTCGCGAAGGGCGGCCTCTATGCCCGCCTCGCACGGCTGCAGTTCACGGATGACGAGGGCCGCCAGGCGGCGGAGTGAGCGGCGTCGCAGCGCCAATGCGGGACAGAGCGCTCAGCGCTCCGTCAGCTTGAACTCGATGCGCCGGTTGCGGGCAAAAGCGTCCTCGTTCACGGCGACGTCGAGGGGCTGGAACTCGCCGAAACCCGTGGCGGCGAGGCGCTGGGGCGGCACGCCCCGGGCGATCATCGCCTGCACGACCGCGATGGCGCGGGCCGAGGAGAGCGCCCAGTTCGTCGGGAATTGCGCGGTCGCGATGGGGCGGATGTCCGTGTGGCCGTCGACCCGCATGATCCAGTTGATGTCGGGCGGGATCTGCCGGTCGAGTTCCACAAGCGCCGAGGCGATGCGGTCGAGCTCGCCCCCGGCCTCGGTCCGCAGGTTCGACTGGCCGACCGGGAAGAGCACCTCGGATTGCAGAACGAACCGGTCGCCCACGATACGCACGTCGGGCCGGTTGCCGAGGATCTGGCGCAGGCGGCCGAAGAAGTCGGAGCGGTAGCGCGCGAGTTCCTGGACGCGCTGGGCCAGCGCCACGTTGAGGCGGCTGCCGAGATCCGCGATGCGGGCCTGGCTCTCCCGGTCCCGGTTCTCGGAGGCCGCGAGGGCTTCCTCCAGCGCAGCGAGCTGGCGGCGCATGGCGGCGATCTGCTGGCTCAGGATTTCCACCTGATTGAGGGCGCGGCCCGTGGCCTGGCGCTCCGCCTGGAGCGCGGTGTCGAGTTCGGTCGCCCGCTCCTGCGCGGAGCCGCCCGAGGCGATGAGATCCTGAAGCCGCGTCCGGTCGAGCTCCGCGGCCCTCAAGGTGGTCTGCACGCCCGTCAGCGTCTCCTCCGTGGAGCGCCGCGTGGACCGCTCCAGGGCGAGAAGATCGGTGAGCTCCGCGATCTGCCGGTTGAGCCGGTCGAGGACCGAGTCGCGGCCCGAGATCTCGCGGGCGAGAAAGAACTGCCCGAGCATGAAGATCGAGATCATGAACACGATGGCGAGGAGAAGCGTCGACAGGGCGTCCACGAAGCCCGGCCAATAATTGACGCCCCCGCCGCCGCCGCGCGCCCGCCGTCCGCCGCTGATGGCCGGCATGCTAGGAGATCCTCTCGATCGTCACGATCGTCACGTCACGAGATCCTTTCGCGGGTGATCCGGTCGAGCACCTGCTTCAGCTCCTTCTCGCGGGCGGCCTGCGCCTCCACCCAGTCGCGGATCATCTGCTGTTCGGCCCGCATGTGCTGAACGAGACCCTGGATGCCCTCGGCGAGATTCGCCATGGCCTGCGTGGCGGCTCGTCCGCCGCCGCCGTCGTTCACCGCCGCCGTGAGCCGGTTCAGGGCCTGCGCGATATCGGGCGTGCCGGCGCGGCCGGCCTCCGAGCCCGTGTCGATGGTGGAGTTGGCGAGCCAGTCCTCGAGTTCCGTGTAGAACCGGCTCTGGGCCTGGCCGGCCTGCAGGTCGAGGAAGCCCACCACGAGGGAGCCGGCGAGGCCGAAGAGGGAGGCCGAGAAGGACAGGCCCATGCCCTGGAGCGGGCCGGCGAGGGCGGATTTCAGCTCGTCGAACAGAACCGCCGCGTCCTGGCCGGTGCGCAGGGAGCCGATGATGCGGCCGACGGAGCCCACCGTCTCGATGAGGCCCCAGAACGTGCCGAGAAGGCCGAGGAACACCAGAAGGCCGGCCAGATAGCGCACGATCTCCCGGCTCTCGTCGAGGCGCGCGCCGATGGAATCGAGGAGCGAGCGCGTCGTGGTGACGGACAGGGCCATGTGGCTCGCCCGGTTGTTCAGGAGCGTCGCCATGGGCGCGAGGAGCACCGGCGGACGGGCCGAGCCCTCCTCGAGATCGCCGAGGCCGTTCACCCAGCGTACCTCCGGGAACAGGCGCCAGACCTGCCGGATGGCGAGGATGATGCCGATGCCCATCACGCCGAGGATCAGCGCGTTGAGGCCGGGATTGGCCTGGAACGCCTCGAAGATCTGCCGGTAGAGGATGAAGGCGATGAACCCCGCCAGCACCAGAAAGACCGCCATGCGGACGAGATAGATCCGCGGCGGTGTGAGGGGTTGGGTGTTCATCTCCGCAATTGTCCTGCTCCGAACCAAGTCCCAATCTGACCGCGCCGCTCCGTGGGATCAAGCACGGCCAGGGCCGCAGGCGCGGTCACGAACAAGAACACCATCGTTGCCTCAAGGGCAGGGCGTCGCCCCGCGCATTCCGGCCCAGCACGGACCATCCGCCCCGATCAGGCGGGGCGGCTCGCCTGCTTGATGAGCTTCGCCAGGTCGCGCTGGATGCTCTCGTTGCCCACGATCACCGATTTCTTGGCCAACGGATCCGAGCCGCCATCCGCATCGGACACGAAGCCCCCGGCCTCGCGCACCAGGATGAGCCCCGCCGCGATGTCCCAGGAGTTCAAGCCCCGCTCCCAATAGCCATCCATGCGCCCGCAGGCCACATAGGCAATGTCGAGGGCGGCCGAGCCGAGGCGGCGCATGCCGCCCACCTGCGCCATCACGGTGGCGGCCTCGCGCAGGAACAGGCCGTGGTCGCCCTTGCCCACATGGGGCAGGCCACAGCCCACGAGGGCGTCGGCGAGGTCTGTGCGGGAGGAGACGCGGATGCGGCGGTTGTTGAGATAGGCGCCCTTGCCCTTCTCGGCGATGAACATCTCGTCCTTGATCGGATCGTAGATCACCCCGGCCACCACCTGTCCGTCTCGCTCGAGACCGACCGAGATGCAGAATTGCGGCAGGCCGTGGAGGAAGTTCGTGGTGCCGTCCAGGGGGTCGATGTGCCAGCGGTGGCTCGTATCCGTGCCCTCGACGACGCCGCTCTCCTCCATGACGAGGCCGTAGCCAGGCCGTGCCTTCTCGAGGGCATCCCGCAGGATCTGCTCGGCCTTGCGGTCGGCGGCGGAGACGAAGTCGCCCGGGCCCTTGCGGGAGACCTGCAGGTTCTCCACCTCGCCGAAGTCGCGCTTGAGCGAACGGGATGCCTTCATCACGGCGTCCGTCATGACGGTCATCAGGGGCGAACGGATCATCGACAGGGTCCTTCGGCGGTAGAGCGAACGGTGTGAAAGAGCGGGGCCGGATGGAGCCCATAGGCGCGGGTGATGACCATGCGGGGGCACCCGCGTCAAGCCGCATGAACGTCATACTCGGCCCGTGCGTTCCGCGCGGGCCGCGCCGCGCCCCGTCAGAGCGGCCCGGCGCGCTCCGCCGCAAGGCGCTCGGCGCGGGCCCGCTCGTCCGCCGAGAGATCCTTCAGGGCGTCGTCGAGCCAGCCATCCGTGAGGCCCTGGGCGGCGGCCAGGAGATGCCAGGCGGCGGCCTCGACACGGTTCTGCGCCACGCCGCGGCCGGCCACGTAGAGCCGGGCGAGGCGGTTCTGGGCGATGGCGTTCCCCTTGGCGGCGGCCCGGCGGAAGGCGCGGGCCGCGAGCGCCTGGTTCGCCGGCACGCCCTCGCCGTTGAAGAGCAGGATCGCGTGCTCCACCTCCCCGGCGACGCTGCCGTTGCGGCCGGCGCGCTCGAACCAGCGGGCGGCCTCGGCCGCGTCGCGGCTGACCCCGCGGCCCTTGAGGTAGAGGACGCCGAGGCTGTGCTGGGCGTCGCCGATTTCCGCGTCCGCCGCCTTGCGCAGCAACTCGACCGCGCGCAGCAGGTCCTCCTGGGAGCCCGTGGCGAGGAGGATGAGCGCGAGATTGAAGGCTGCCCGAGGTTCCCCCTTGGCGGCGGCCTCCTCGATCCAGCGGCGCCCCTGGGCCGGATCCTTGGCCATGCCGCGCCCGTCGATCGCCATGAGGCCGAGGGACAGGAGCGCATGGGCATCGCCGCGCCGGGCGGCGAGCCGGTACCATTCGGCGGCTTTCACGGGGTCCTGCCCGACCGCGAGGCCCTGGTTGTAGAGTTCGCCCAGCAGCGTCATGGCGGCGGCATCGTCCGGATCGCGATCGAGCCGCTGCGTCGCCTCCCTCATGGCCGTCACGTAGAGGCCCCGCTGATAGGCCCCGTAGGCGATGTCGGGCTCCGCCGCGAAGGCCGGGGCCGCGGCGAGGAGCGCGGCGAGGAGAGCGGCGGCGCGGCGCATCAGGCCGCCGCCCCGTTCCGGAGCGCGGCGAGGGCGGCGCGCACCGCGGCCGCCGGGCCCTCGGGATGGGACCAGACCGCATCGCCAAGCGCCACGAACTCGGCCCGCGTCGCCGCGAGCGTCGGGATCGCGTCGAGGCTCGGCGCGTAGGTGATGCAAGGCGTCTCGAAGATCTCCGCCCACCAGGCGACGCGCTCCACCACCGTGTCGAGGGCGGGGAGGGACCCGTCCGGGCGCGGCTCGCCGAAGAGGAGGTAATCGGCTCCGGCCTCGCCGAAACTCATGGCGTCGTCCTTGGTGCGGATGCCGCCGATGCCGATGGAGCGCTCCGACTTCAGGCGCTCTCGCATCTCGCGAAGGGTCTTGAGATCGCCCCGCACATGCACCCCGTCGGCCCCGCCTCGGGCTGCGATGGTGGCGAGATCCGCCTCGCCCTCGACGGCGATGAGGAAGGCCGTGCCCTGCTCCTGCGCCGCCGGCGCCAGCACCTTGACGAGATTGGTGAGGCTGCGCTCGTCGGCGGCGGCGAGCCGCGCGATGACCGCGTCCACCGGCCCCGCCGCGCAGGCGGCCTGGAGCTGCGCGGCGAAATCCGCCTCGGCGAGGACGGGGGTGATGAGGGTCAGGCGGGCGGCGGGTTCGGCCATGAGGTTGGTTCGTATCCGTGGGCGTGAGGGCCCGATGTAAAAGAAACGGGGCCGTCTTGCGAGGCCCCGTCTCCGGTCGAAATGCGGCAAAAGCCTGTTAGGGACCCCGGCGGCGGGGTCGCACCCCTTACTCCGCGGCTTGGCGGGTGGTCGCGAAGGTCGGGTCGAGCTCGCCCTTGGCGTAGCGCTTCGCCATCTCGGCGGTGGTGAGCACGCGCTTGATCTTCGAGGCCTGGCCGGCGGTGTTGAACTCCTCGAGCCGCTGGCGGCAGAGCTTCGTCATCGCCTCCATGGCGGGCTTGAGGTACTTGCGGGGGTCGAACTCGCCCGGGTTCTCCTGGAGGATGCGCCGGATCTGGCCGGTCATGGCCATGCGGTTGTCCGTGTCGATGTTGATCTTGCGCACGCCGTGCTTGATGCCGCGCTGGATCTCCTCCACGGGCACGCCCCAGGTCTGGGGCATCTTGCCCCCGTACTGGTTGATGATGTCCTGGAGCTCCTGCGGCACGGACGAGGAGCCGTGCATCACGAGGTGCATGTTCGGGAGCTTGGCGTGGATCTCCTCGATCACGTTCATGGCGAGGATGGCGCCGTCGGGCTTGCGCGTGAACTTGTAGGCGCCGTGGGAGGTGCCCATGGCGATGGCGAGCGCGTCGACCTTCGTCTCGGCGACGAACTTCACGGCCTCGTCGGGATTCGTGAGGAGCTGGTCGTGGGAGAGCTTGCCCTCGGCCCCGTGGCCGTCCTCGGCCTCGCCCATGCCGCTCTCGAGCGACCCGAGAACGCCGAGCTCGCCCTCGACGGAGATGCCGCCCAGATGCGCCATCTCGGTGACCTGGCGGGTGACGTTGACGTTGTAGTCCCAATCGCCCGGGGTCTTGCCGTCGGCCTTCAGGGAGCCGTCCATCATCACGGAGGTGAAGCCCGCCTGGATCGCGGTCATGCAGGTGGCCGGCTCGTTGCCGTGATCGAGATGCACGCAGACCGGGATATGCGGATAGATCTCCGTCACCGCATCCATCATGTGCTTGAGCATGATGTCGTTGGCATAGGAGCGAGCCCCGCGGGAGGCCTGGATGATCACCGGCGCGTCGACGGCGTTGGCCGCCTCCATGATGGCGAGCGCCTGTTCCATGTTGTTGATGTTGAAGGCGGGCACGCCATAGGAATGCTCGGCGGCGTGGTCGAGAAGCTGGCGAAGGGTGATGCGGGCCATGAGATCCTCCGGAATTTTTTGAATTATGGTTCTTCTCCCGGCCCATTTCCAGGCTCGGTCGAAAGAAAGCTTAACAGGCTGAAGCCCTTGGGCGGCCGGGCGCGCCCGGCCGACAGGGTCAGGCCCGCAGCGCCTCGACGCCCGGCAGGGCCTTGCCCTCGAGCCATTCGAGGAAGGCGCCGCCCGCGGTGGAGACGTAAGTGAAGTCGTCCGCCACGCCCGCATGGTTGAGGGCCGCCACCGTGTCGCCGCCGCCGGCGACCGAGACGAGCTTGCCCTCCTTCGTGCGCTGCGCCGCATGGCGCGCCGCCGCCACCGTGCCCTGGTCGAAGGGCGGGATCTCGAAGGCGCCGAGCGGGCCGTTCCAGACGAGGGTCGCGGCGTCGTTGATGGCCGCCATGATGCGCTCGATGGATTGCGAGCCCACGTCCAGGATCATGCGGTCCTCGGGGATCGCGTCGATGCCGTAGGTGTGGTTCTCGGCGCCAGCCTTGAATTCGGTGGCGCACACGCCGTCCACGGGCAGGATGATGGCGCAGCCCGTGTCGCGCGCCTTGGCGATGATGCGAAGCGCGGTCTCCGCGAGGTCGCGCTCGGCGAGGGACTTGCCGACTTCGAGGCCCATCGCATGGATGAAGGTGTTCGCCATGCCGCCGCCGATCACGAGGGCGTCCACCTTGGCGACGAGGTTTTCGAGAAGATCGAGCTTGGTCGAGACCTTCGCGCCGCCGACCACCGCCACCACCGGGCGCGTCGGAGCCTCGAGACCCTTGGTGAGCGCGTCGAGCTCCGCCTGCATGGTGCGGCCGGCAAAGCCCGGCAGCACGCGGGCGAGGCCCTCGGTCGAGGCATGGGCCCGGTGCGCCGCCGAGAAGGCGTCGTTCACGTAAAGGTCGCCGAGCTTCGCGAGCTCGCTCACGAAGGCCGGGTCGTTCTTCTCCTCGCCCGCATGGAAGCGGGTGTTCTCAAGGAGGAGCACGTCGCCGTCCTTCATGGCGGAGACAGCCTCGCGCGCCGCCTCACCGATGCAATCCTCCGCAAAGGCGACTGGCTTGCCGAGATGCTGGGCGAGCGCCTCGCCCACGGGGCGGAGCGTCTCCTTCGGGTCGCGGCCCTTCGGGCGTCCGAAATGGGCGAGCAGCACGACGCGGCCGCCCTTGTCGGCGATCTCGCGGATCGTCGGCAGCACGCGCTCGATGCGCGTCGCGTCCGTGATCCGGCCGTTCTCCATGGGGACGTTGAGATCGACGCGCACGAGGGCGCGTTTGCCTTTGAGGTCGGCATTGTCGAGGGTGCGGAAGGCGGACATGGCGTGACGGGCCTCATGGTCGCCGCCCGCCGACGCGGCGGGCGGGGGCCGGGCGCCGCCCGGCCGCCGAAGGGTGAGGGTGAAGGAAGGGCGGGGACGCCGCTTCCTTTAGATCAGCTTCGCCATCGCGACGGCGGTGTCCGCCATGCGGTTCGAGAAGCCCCACTCGTTGTCGTACCAGGACATGACGCGCACGAGGGTGCCGTCCATCACCTTCGTCTGGTCCATGTGGAAGACGGAGGAATGCGGATCGTGGTTGAAGTCGATGGAGACGTTCGGCTGGTTGGTGTAGCCGAGCACGCCCTTGAGCTGCTGGTCCGCCGCCCGCTTCACCGCCTCGTTGATCTCGTCCTTCGTGGTCGCGCGCTTGGCCACGAACTTGAAGTCGATCACCGACACGTTCGGGGTCGGGACGCGGATCGAGACGCCGTCGAGCTTGCCGTTGAGATCGGGCAGCACGAGGCCCACCGCCTTGGCGGCGCCCGTCGAGGTCGGGATCATGCTCAAGGCCGCCGCGCGGGCGCGGTAGAGGTCCTTGTGCATCTGGTCGAGGGAGGGCTGGTCGTTGGTGTAGGAATGGATCGTGGTCATGAAGCCCTTCTCGATGCCGACCGCATCGTTGAGGACCTTCGCGACCGGCGCCAGGCAATTGGTGGTGCAGGACGCGTTCGAGATGACCACATGGTCCTTCGTCAGCTTGTCGTGGTTGACGCCGTAGACCACCGTGAGATCCGCGCCGTCCGCCGGCGCCGAGACGATGACGCGCTTCGCGCCCGCTTCCAGATGCGCCGCCGCCTTGTCGCGCGAGGTGAAGATGCCGGTGCATTCGAGCGCGATGTCGACGCTGAGTTCCTTGTGCGGCAGCTCGGCCGGGTTCTTGATGGCGGTGACGCGGATGCGCTGGCCGTCGACGACGATGTGGTCGCCATCCACCTGCACGTCGCTCGGGAAGCGGCCATGCACGGAATCGAAGCGCAGGAGGTGGGCGTTCGTCTCGACGGGGCCGAGATCGTTGATGGCCACGACCTGGATATCCGTGCGGCCGCTTTCCACGATGGCGCGCAGGATGTTGCGCCCGATGCGTCCGAAACCGTTGATCGCGACCTTCACCGTCATCGTGTCCACTCCTTGTGCGGCGAGGCTGCTCTTCAGCCTCACAGGTTATGTGTTCTGAGGATCCGCTCCGCCACCGCTTCGGCGGTGATGCCGAAGTGCTTGTAGAGGTCCTTGTAGGGTGCGCTCGCGCCGAACCCGCTCATGCCGACGAAGAGGCCGTCAGGGCCGATGAGCGCGTCCCAGCCGAAGCGGACCGCGGCCTCGACCGCCACCTTCACGGGCGCGTCGCCGACGATGCGGGCGCGCACGGAACTGGGCTGGGCGAGGAAGAGATCGAGCGAGGGCACCGAGACAACGCGAACCGCGAAGCTTTGTTCCTTGAGAATCCGTTGCGCCTCAAGGGCGATTTCCACCTCGGAGCCCGAGGCGAAGATGGTGGCCTTGGCCTTGCCCTCGGCGGACGACAGCTCGTAGGCGCCCGCGGCGCACAGGTTGCCGTCGGCGGCGTTCTTGCGCAGCTGCGGCAGGGCCTGGCGGGTGAGGGCGAGGGTCGAGGGGCCGTCCGTGCGCTCGAGGGCGAGCTGCCAGCATTCCGCGGTCTCGACCGCGTCGGCGGGGCGGAACACGCGCATCTTTGGCATGGAGCGCAGGGCCGCCAGATGCTCCACCGGCTGGTGGGTGGGGCCGTCCTCGCCAAGGCCGATGGAATCGTGAGTCATCACGTAGACCGCCGGGATGCCGGCGAGCGCCGCGATGCGCATGGCGGGACGCGCGTAGTCGGTGAAGACCAGGAAGGTGGCGCCGGCCGGCACGAAGCCGCCATGGAGCGCCATGCCGTTCATGGCCGCCGCCATGCCGTGCTCGCGGATGCCGTAATGGATGTAGCGGCCCGCGAACTGCCCGGGGCCGATGGCGGAATGCGCCTTGGTCTTGGTGTTGTTGGAGGGCGTGAGATCCGCCGAGCCCAGCACCAGCTCCGGCATGGCGCCGACGATGGCCTCGAGCGCGATCTCGCTGGCTTTCCGGGTCGCCACCGCCTGCGGCTCGGCGAGAAGGCGGGCCTTGAGGTCGGCGACCGCCTGCCCGAGGGCCTTGGGCCGCTCGCCGCGCATGCGGCGCTCGAATTCGGAGCGGGTCTCGGCGGCAAGCCCGTTCAGGCGCTCGCTCCAGGCCCGGCGCTCCGCCGCGCCGCGTCGGCCAGCCTCGGCCCAGGCCGACCTGATCGCGTCCGGCACCTCGAAGGGTGCATGGGTCCAGCCGAGCGCCGCCTTGGCGCCCGCCAGTTCCTCGGTCCCGAGGGGCTCGCCGTGCGCCTTCGAGGTACCGGCCTTCTTGGGCGCGCCGTAGCCGATGGTGGTCTTGCACGCGATGAGGGTCGGCCGGTCCGCCTTCTGGGCCGCCGCGATGGCGCCGGCGATGGCCTCCGGGTCGTGTCCGTCGACGCGCACCGCGGCCCAGCCGCAGGCCTCGAAGCGCTTCACCTGGTCGACGCTGTCGGAGAGGGAGAGCGGGCCGTCGATGGAAATGCCGTTGTCGTCGAAGAGGACGATGAGGCGATTGAGCTTCAGGTGCCCGGCAAAGGCGATCGCCTCATGGGAGATGCCCTCCATGAGGTCGCCGTCGGAGGCCAGCACGTAGGTGTGGTGATCGACGAGATCGTTGCCGTATTCCGCGTTCAGCATGCGCTCGGCGAGCGCCATGCCGACCGCCGTGGCAAGGCCCTGGCCGAGGGGGCCGGTGGTCGTCTCGACGCCCGGGGTCATGAAGTTTTCCGGGTGGCCCGGGGTCTTGGAATCGAGCTGGCGGAACTTCTTGAGCTCCTCCACGGTCATGCCCTCCACCCCGGTGAGGTGCAGCAGGGCATAGAGCAGCATCGAGCCATGGCCCGCGGAGAGCACGAACCGGTCGCGGTCGGGCCAGGCCGGGTCCGCCACGTCGTATTTCAGGAAGCGGGTGAACAGCACCGTGGCGATGTCGGCGGCGCCCATGGGCAGGCCCGGATGGCCGGACTTCGCCTGCTCGACGCCGTCCATGGCGAGGGCGCGGACCGCGCTCGCCAGATCGGAATGGGTGGGACGATCGGCGGAGGCGGCTTGTGGCACGGGCATTCAATCCAGGAATGGGGGGCAGCCGCTGGGCCGCCTGTCTTCTGACGAAAGCGCGGGCTCCTTATCACGGGGCAGGGGCGAGTCAAAGGCGCAGGTTCCCATTGGCGGGTTCGGGACCGCCTTTTGGACCATGGCGAAACGCCGGGACTGCCGCCCGCGGACGATTGCCGGGATTCCAGTCGCCGCCTAGGCTCGCGCTCTGATTCCCGGAGGCCCGATGTCCCCCACCCTCGATGAGGCGCTGAAGCGGCTCGAGAACGCCCTCGGGCTTCTCGAGGCCTCCGTCTCGCGCCGCCTCGATACGGAGAAGCGCAAGGGGGATCTTGAGACGGAACTCCAGATCATGCAGGACGACCGGGCGCGGCTCGCGGTCGAGCTCGACGGGGCGCTCACCCGGCTCCACCGGGTCGAGGCCGCCGCCGAGGATGTGGGCGGGCGCGTGCGCCGGGCGATCGGCGCCATCGAGGAGGTGCTCGCCGCGGCCGAGGACTTCGAGGCGGAGCAGGACAGTTGAGGTCGATCGCATGTCGCAGGTGAGCGTCACCATCGCGGGCCGCACTTATCGGATCGCCTGCGCGGACGGCGAGGAGCGGCACCTGGAAGGACTCGCCGCCCTCTACGACGGCAAGATCGAGGACATGCGGGCGGCCTTCGGCGAGATCGGCGACATGCGCCTCCACGTGATGGCCGCCATCACCGTGGCGGACGACCTCGCGGAGGCCCGCCGCCGGATCGAGACCCTGGAGGCCGAGGCCGCCGCCTTGCGCGATCTCGCCATGGCCGGGGAGCAGCGCTCCCAGATGGTGGAGGAGCGCGTGGCCGAGGGGCTCGCCCGCACGGCGGACCGCATCGAGCGCCTGGCCCGGAGCCTCAACGGCGCCACCTGACGCGGCCCGTCCACGGCTCGGGAAATTGGCGCCGACCCCCTTTCGCGGAGGAGCCGTCCCGCCTACATAAGAGGGGCGGGGCTGCGGGGTGCGTCTGGAGTCTTTTCCCCGGGGCCTTATCGATCCTGAAGGGAGCTGTCCCTGACCCGGTCCCTGGACCGGGACATACGGCGCCCACCTACGTTGTAGGTACCCGGGATCGCTTCTCCGACGGCTTTTGCGGCTCCGCACGTCTTTCATTCATGTCCGGCTCCTCCCCTTCCGGGATCCCCTCCCTTCCCGAGATCAAGGCCCGGTTGCGGGCGGACGCGCTCGCGCGGCGCGATGCCCTCGACGAGGGTTTTCGAGCCGAGGCCTCCGCCCAAGTGGCGGAACGGGTCCTCGCCCTGCCGGATCTCAAGGGGCTCCAGCCCGTCGGCGCCTTCTGGCCCATCCGCTCCGAGATCGACACCCTTCCCATCCTCGATGCCCTGGCGGCCCGCGGCCAAACCCTTTGCCTGCCCGTGGTGGCGAAACCCACCATGCTGTTCCGCGCCTGGGCGCCCGGCACGGCCCTGGTGCGCGGAGGTTTCGGGGTGAGCGCTCCCCCGCCGGAAGCCCCCGTCGTCCGACCCCGCGCCCTCTTGGTCCCGCTTGCGGCCTTCGACCGGCAGGGCGGGCGCATCGGCTACGGCAAGGGCCATTACGATGGGGCGATCGCCGCGCTCGAGGCGGAGGGCCCGCTGCTCACGATCGGTGTGGCTTTCGCGGCCCAGGAGGTGGCATCCGTCCCCCTGGAGCCCCATGATCGGTGTCTCGATTGTATCGTCACCGAAGCAGACCTCATCCGCGTATCCTGAAAGCTTCAAATGCGTCTTCTCTTCCTCGGCGACATCGTGGGGCGGCCCGGCCGCCAGGCGATCATCGAGCGCCTGCCTGCCTTAAGGGAGCGCTGGCGCCTCGATTGCGTGGTGATCAACGGGGAGAACGCGGCCGGGGGCTTCGGCATCACCGAGGCGATCTGCGACGAGGTTCTGGCGGCGGGCGCCGATGCCATCACCCTCGGCAACCATTCCTGGGACCAGCGGGAAGCCCTCGTCTTCATCGAGCGCCAGCCCCGCCTGCTGCGCCCGGCGAACTACCCGCCCGGCACCCCGGGCCGGGGCGCGAACCTCATCGACACCCATTCGGGCCGCCGGGTCCTCGTGATCAACGCCATGGGCCGGCTCTTCATGGACGCGCTCGACGATCCCTTCGCCGTGGTGGACCGGGAGGTGGAGGCCTGCCCCCTGGGCCAGGTGGCGGATGCCATCGTCGTGGATTTCCACGCGGAGGCGACGAGCGAGAAGGAGGCCCTGGGCCACCATCTCGACGGGCGCGTGACGCTCGTGGTTGGCACCCACACCCATGTGCCCACCGCCGACCACCGGATCCTGTCCGGCGGCACCGCCTATCTGTCCGATGCGGGCATGTGCGGGGATTACGATTCCGTGCTCGGCATGCAGAAGGAGGAATCGATCCGCCGCTTCCTCCAGAAGACCCCGGGCTCCCGCCTCGAGCCGGGCCTCGGCGAGGGGACGCTCTGCGGCATCGCCGTGGAGACCGACGACCGGACGGGCCTCGCCGTTCGGGTGGCCGCCGTGCGGCTCGGGCCGCATCTGGAGGAAACCTGGCTGCGCTTCTGGGATTGAGCGGCTTTGTGGCATGCGGTGCCGCTGCGCGGCGGCTCTTTAGCACTGGATCCCGGATCGGCGTTTCGCTTCGCTGCACTTGTCCGGGAAAGGGGTGAGAGGTTCATCACACCCTCGACGCCCTTTCCCGGACAAGGGAGCGAGGCAAAGCCTCGCGGACGCAGATCCGGGATCCAGTGCATAACCTGCGGCGAAGCCGCTCCACAAAGCCGCTCCGCACGAGATTTGCGCGAAAGACCTTTGCAGAGACCCGCCGAGACCCCATCTCCCGTCCCGGAACGGAGGAGCCGGTGGTCGAAGAGGCTGTTCGCAAGCGGGACTGGGTGCGCGGAGCCGGCGATCAGCCCGGAACTCAACCGGATCCCCTGGCGCATAAGAGCGCCTCGGCGGTCCTGCGCGCCGTGATCGATGGCGCCAAGGGCGAGTCCATCACCATCCGCGAGATCATCGAGGCCTTCGGCGAACGCGCCTTCGGCTTCGTGCTCATCCTGTTCAGCCTGCCCAATTGCGTGCCGGCGCCGCCGGGCGTTGCTGGCATCGTCGGCACGCCGGTCCTCATCTTCGGCATCCAGATGCTGCTCGGCCACCGGCGCCCCTGGCTTCCGGACCTGATCCTGCGCCGCAGCGTCTCGGTCTCCACCTTCCGGAAGGTGATCGACGTGGCCGAGCCCCGGCTCCAGAAGCTCGAATCGGTCTGCAAGCCGCGCCTGCCCTGGCTGTTCGGCCCCGTGGGCGACCGGTTCGTGGGCCTGTTCGCCTTCCTGGTCGCCGTCTCCGTGCTGATCCCGTTCCCCGGCACCAATTTCCCGCCTTCCATCGCGCTCGTGATCGCGTCCATCGCCGTGATGGAGGAGGACGGGTATCTCCTCATCGGCGGCTACCTCATCGGCCTTGCGGGCCTCACCTACACGGTGGCGGTGACCGGCACCGCCATCCACCTCGCCAAGGCCGCCATGACGAGCTGGTTCGGCTTTTGATGGACCGCCCCGGGGGCGAGCCGCCCGGCATCGCCGGGACCTTGAGGACGGTGCTCTCGCGGGCCGAGGCGGGCGGGCTCACGGTCGCCGGGCTGCGCGACGCCTTCGCCGAGCGTGCCTTCGGGCTCCTGCTCCTGCTCCTCAACCTGCCAAACGTGATCTTCGCGCCCCCGGTGCTCGCCGGCATCGCGGCCGTCCCGACCCTCGTCTTCGGCCTCCAGATGATGGCGGGCCACAGCCGGCCCTGGCTGCCCAAAGGCCTCCTCGACAAGCCTGTCGCGGTGCCGGCCTTGCGCCGGGTGGTGGAGCGGGCCGCCCCCTGGCTCGACCGGCTGGAGGGGTTGGGGCGGCCGCGCCTGCCCTGGGCGGCGGGCCCGGCGGCGATCCGGGTCTTCGGGCTCTTCGCCGTGCTGGCTTCCGTGATCGTGCTCATCCCGATCCCGGGCACCAATGTCCTGCCGGCTCTTTCCCTCGTGATCCTCGCCGTGGCGCTGATCCGCCGGGACGGGCTTCTGGTGCTCCTCGGCGCTGGAATTGGGGTCGCCGGCCTCCTCGTCGCCGTCGCGGCGGCCGGGATCGCGGTGGAGCTCGTGCGCTGGGCCTATGCCTGGATCGCCGGCTGAGCCTGGCGCCGCACGTCCAGACGCCGGTTGAGCGCGGGCGCTTGGCACCCGTCCAGATGTCGATTGAGCGCGGGCGCTTGGCGTCGGTGCCGGTGAGGCCTTATAAGCCCCCCACCGCATCCTTCGTGGCCCGCCTGCGCCTTCAGGCGCGCGGCCACGTTTCTCGCCAGGAGGCCCCGATGGCCGGACATTCCCAGTTCAAGAACATCATGCACCGCAAGGGCAAGGTGGACGCCCAGCGCTCGAAGCTCTTCTCCAAGCTCGCCCGCGAAATCACCGTGGCGGCCAAGATGGGCCTGCCGGACCCCGCCATGAACCCGCGCCTGCGCGCCGCGATCCTCGCGGCCCGGGCCGAGAACATGCCGAAGGACAACATCCAGCGAGCCATCAACAAGGCCGCCGGCGGCGATGCGGAGAACTACGAGGAGATCCGCTACGAGGGCTACGGCCCCGGCGGCGCGGCCCTCATCGTCGAGGCCATGACCGACAACCGCAACCGCACCGCCTCCGACATCCGCTCCTACTTCACCAAGAGCGGCGGCAACCTCGCGGAGACGGGCGCGGTCTCCTTCATGTTCGACCGGGTCGGCTTCGTCGCCTTCGACGCCAAGGTGGCCGACGGGGACACCATGCTGGAGGCCGCCATCGAGGCGGGCGCCGACGACGTCGCGTCCTCGGAGGACAGCCACGAGATCTTCTGCGAGCAGACCCAGCTCGGCGAGGTCACGAAGGCGCTGGAAGCGAAGTTCGGCGAGCCCAAGGCCTCCAAGCTCGTCTGGAAGCCGCAGAACACCGTGCCGGTGGACGACGAGGCGGCCGAAAAGCTCATCCGCCTCATGGAGACCCTGGAGGACCACGACGACGTGCAGAGCGTGTTCGTGAATTTCGAGGTCTCCGAGGCCGCCTTGCAGAAGATGGCGTCGTAAGGCCGGCACCCGGCCTTTGCATCCGCCACGGCGTCGATCCGGCGCCTGGCCTCGACCGGAAAGGCCCGATCCCTTGAGCGAGCGCATCCGCATCTTCGGCCTCGCCGATCAGGGGCCTGTCCTCAAGGGAAAGGGTTAGCCCCATGGGCGAGCGCATCCGCATCCTCGGCCTCGATCCCGGTCTTCGCAACACGGGCTGGGGCGTCATCACGATCGAGGGCACCAAGCTCTCTTATCTCGGCTGCGGGGTGGTGACCTCGGACGGGGACCTGTCCCTGGCGCTTCGCCTCAAGCAGCTCCACGACCGCATCACCGCGGTGGTCCAGGAATGGAACCCGGACGAGGCGGCCGTGGAGGAAACCTTCGTCAACAAGGACCCGCAGGCGACCCTCAAGCTCGGCCAGGCCCGCGCCATGTCCCTGCTCGTTCCGGCCCTTCACGGCATCCCCGTCGCCGAATACGGGGCGAACCAGGTGAAGAAGACCGTGGTCGGCGTCGGCCATGCGGAAAAGGCGCAGGTGCTCGCCATGGTGAAGGTGCTGCTGCCCAAGGCCGACCCCAAGAAGGCCGATGCCGCGGACGCGCTCGCCATCGCCATCGCCCATGCGCACCAGCGCAAGGCGCGGATGCTCGCGGCGGCCTATTGAGCTGGGGTTCCTCGTCAGCGAAGGGAAACGGCCGCGGCTTTGGCGGCGGCCTCCTAAGCTGCTAGACAGCCCGCGACCCCTCCGGGCGCCGCCGCGCCCGCCTTCGCGGAGGGGCGAGGGGAGACGAACGTGATCGGCAAGCTCAAGGGCATCATCGACGCCTATGGGGAGGATTTCGTGATCGTCGACGTCCAGGGCGTCGGCTACGTGGTCCATTGCTCCACCAAGACCCTCCAGAACCTGCCCTCCATCGGCGAGGCCGCCGCGCTCTCCATCGAGACCCATGTGCGCGAGGACATGATCCGCCTCTACGGCTTCCGCTCTGATGCGGAGCGGGAGTGGTTCCGCCTCCTCCAGAGCGTGCAGGGGGTGGGCGCCAAGGTGGCGCTGGGCATCCTTTCGGTGCTCGATCCCGGTGCGCTGGCGACCGCGATCGCCACCTCCGACAAGGCCTCGGTCTCCCGCGGCCCCGGCGTTGGCCCGAAGCTCGCGGCCCGCATCGTCGCCGAGCTGAAGGACAAGGCCCCGGCCTATTCCCCCGTGGACCCGGCCCTCATCCGCCTCTCGGATTCGGTCGCCGACCGCTCCGCCCCCGTGCCCGTGTCGGACGCCGTCTCCGCCCTCGTCAATCTCGGCTACCCGCAGGCCCAGGCCTCGGCCGCGGTCGCGGCGGCCTTGAAGCAGGCCGGCGAGGAGGCTGAGGCGAAAACGCTCATCCGCTTGGGCCTGCGCGAGCTGGCGCGATAGGACCGCCGTCCTTATGTAAGATCCTGAAAAGGATGGACCTTTGACCGAATCCCGCCGCCTGATCACGCCCGAGAAACGCGAGGACGACCTCGAGACGTCGCTCCGCCCGCTGGCGCTCGCCGACTTCACGGGCCAGAAGGCCGCCAGAGCCAATCTGCAGGTGTTCATCGATGCCGCGAAGGCGCGGGGCGATGCCCTCGATCACGTGCTCTTCGTCGGCCCGCCGGGCCTCGGCAAGACGACGCTCGCCCAGATCGTCGCGCGGGAGCTCGGGGTGAATTTCCGCTCCACCTCCGGCCCCGTGATCGCGAAGGCCGGGGATCTCGCGGCGCAGCTCACGAATCTCGAGGAGCGCGACGTTCTCTTCATCGACGAGATCCACCGCCTCAACCCGGCCGTGGAGGAAATCCTCTATCCGGCCATGGAGGATTACCAGCTCGACCTCATCATCGGCGAGGGCCCGGCGGCCCGCTCGGTGAAGATCGAGCTGCCGAAATTCACGCTGGTCGGCGCCACTACCCGGGCCGGCCTTCTCACCACGCCGCTCCGCGACCGGTTCGGCATCCCGATCCGCCTCGAATTCTACACGGTGGAGGAACTCGAGGGCATCGTGCGGCGCGGCGCGCGCGTGCTCGGCATCGGCATGAGCGAGGACGGCGCCAACGAGATCGCCCGCCGCGCCCGCGGCACGCCGCGCATCGCGGGTCGTCTGCTCCGCCGCGTGCGCGACTTCGCCATCGTGGACGACGCCCCTATCGTCACCCGCGAGCTCGCCGACAAGGCCCTGCGCCTCCTCGACGTGGACCCCATCGGCCTCGACCAGATGGACCGCAAATATCTCACCATGGTGGCCCATTCCTTCGGCGGCGGCCCCGTGGGCATCGAGACCATCGCGGCGGCGCTCTCGGAGCCCCGCGACGCCATCGAGGAGATCATCGAGCCCTATCTCATCCAGAAGGGCCTCGTGCAGCGCACCCCCCGCGGCCGCGTCCTGACCCCCCACGCCTTCAAGCATCTCGGCCTGCCCGAGCCCACCCGCGAGGCGGCGCAGTTCGGGCTGTTCAACGGGGACGAGGATGCGTGAGGGGGGCGAGTGGCCCCACCTCTCCGGCCGCATGGACGACGGCGCCCATGTTCTCCCGATCCGCGTCTATTACGAGGACACGGATTTTAGCGCCCGGGTCTATCACGCGAGCTACCTGCGCTTCCTGGAGCGCGGGCGCACGGAGCTGCTGCGGGCGGTGAGCGTCGCGCAGTCGGATCTGCACCGGGACGGGGAGGGGCTCGCCTTCGTGGTCCGGCGCATGACCCTCGATTTTCTGGGCGCTGCATTCATGGACGACGTGATCACCGTGGTGACCCGCCCCAAGGAGATGCGCGGCGCCTCCATGACCCTCGCCCAGGAGATCCGAAGGGGCGGGGAGGTCCTGCTCACCGCCGATGTGATGGTCGCGGCCGTCCGGGAGGGGCGGGCGGTGCGCATCCCGGACGAGCTGAGGGCGGTTCTCTCGCCCGACGAGGCTTGAAGCGCCTCCGACAGCCGCTTTTTAAGCCCCCCTTAACCCTAAAGGCCTCCTAAAGGGGGTTCGACGGGGCCGGTTCGTCCGGTCGCCCGGGCCGCCCCTCAATTTTGACAGATTCGAGGGCGAACGAGCGACCTGCACAAGACCAAGATCCCCGACAACGAGCGGTGAGGGCGTCTTCCGTAAGGGAAGGCGCTTCGACAAGCGAGGACGACAGGATGAACCCGGCCGAGGTTGCTCAGGCAGCGCCCATCGCCCACGACATGTCCATGTTCGGGCTGTTCTGGCAGGCTCACTTCCTTGTGAAGCTCGTGATGCTCGGGCTCATCGCGGCCTCCGTGTGGTGCTGGGCCATCATCGTCGACAAGACCCTGCTCTTTGCCCGCACCAAGCGGGCAATGGACCGGTTCGAGGAGGTGTTCTGGTCGGGGCAGTCCCTGGAAGAGCTCTACCGCAACCTGTCGAGCCGGCCCTCCACCGGCCTTGCGGCGGTGTTCGTGTCGGCCATGCGCGAGTGGAAGCGCTCCTTCGAGGGCTCGGGCCGCTCGGTGGCGAGCCTCTCGCAGCGCATCGACAAGGTGCTCGACGTGACGATCCAGCGCGAGGTGGAGCGCCTCGACTCGCGGCTTCTCATCCTCGCCTCCATCGGCTCGGCCGGTCCCTATATCGGCCTCTTCGGCACGGTGATCGGCATCATGAATTCCTTCACCTCCATCGCGGCCTCGAAGAACACGAGCCTTGCGGTCGTGGCGCCGGGCATCGCGGAGGCGTTGTTCGCCACCGCCATCGGCCTTTTTGCGGCGATCCCGGCGGTGCTCGCCTACAACAAGCTCCAGGCCGAGGTCTCGAAGCTCCAGTCGCGGCTCGAGGGCTTCGCGGACGAGTTCTCCGCCATCCTCTCGCGCCAGATCGACGAGCGCATCGCGCTCGCGGCCTAAGGGACCACATCCATGGCAGTCGCAGCGGGAATGGGGCAGGGCGGCGGACGTCGCCGGCGGCGCGCGCGTCGGAGCGGCGCCATCAACGAGATCAACATGACGCCGTTCATCGACGTCATGCTGGTGCTGCTCATCATCTTCATGGTGGCCGCGCCCCTCATGACGGTCGGCGTGCCGCTCGATCTGCCGCAGACGAAGGCGGCGCCCCTCAACGTGGATGCCAAGCCCGTCACCCTCTCCATCAAGGCGGACGGGCAGGTCTTCCTCGGCGAGGCATCGCTGCGGGACGAGGAGATCGTCGGCAAGATCGCCTCGGAGGCAAAGCAGGGCTTCGAGGAGCGCATCTTCGTGCGCGGCGACAAGAAGGTCGATTACGGGCGCGTGGCGCAGGTCATGTCGCTCGTCACGGGGGCCGGCTACAAGCGCGTGGCGCTTGTGACCGAGTCCGACAAGCAATAGCTCTCGCGCAAGGGTAGAGATCACCACCGTGGCGTTGAAGCTTCCGTTCAACACCTCCGAGCCCGGCTTCTGGGTCTCCGGCGTCACCCACGTGACGCTGATCGCGGCTGGCATGCTCACGCTCTCCGCGCCCGAATTCCCGGAAGCCCAGGAGGGCATTCCGGTCGAGATCGTCACCGACAACCAGCTCTCCCAGATCACCAAGGGCGACACCAAGGCGAAGGAGGTTCTGACGAACCCCAAGCCCCGCGCGGATCGGGTCGCCGACAAGGTGGAGCAGAAGGAGCCCGGGGAGGACAAGCGCGACGCGCCCGCCCCGCCCAAGCGCCCCGCCGAGATGAAGGTGGCCGAAAAGGAAGAGCAGGTCGCGGCCCAGCCGCCCGCGCCGCCTCCCCCGCCCGCGCGCCCGGAGCCGAAAGAGGATCCAAAGCGCGAGGAAGCCCAGAAGCTGATCGAGAAGGCGGAAGCCGAGGCCATCGCTCAGGCGAAGGCCGCCGAGGCGAAGGCCAAGGCGGATGCGGAAGCGAAAGCCCAGGCCGAAGCGGATGCGCGCGCCAAGGCGAAGGCGGAAGCCGAAGCGAAGGCTAAAGCCGACGCGGAGGCCAAGAAGGTCGCGGAGGCCAAGGCCAAGGCGGAAGCCGAGGCCAAGGCCCGCAAGGAGGCCGAGGCCGCCAAGAAGCTCGACGTGGGCGACCTTCGCCAATTCCTGAACAACAAGGAAAAGCACCAATCGTCGGGCGCCACCGGCGCCGAGGTGCAGAGGACCGCGTCGCTCGGCACGGCGACCGGCAGCGCGGCGAAGCTGAACCCTAGCCAACGCGATGCGCTAACCGGATGGCTCCAGAAAAAAATCGAAGGATGTTACTCTCATCCCACGGTTGCCGGCGGGGATGCCAAGCCTCCTCTCTTGAACATTCAGCTGAATGCAGACGGCACGCTCAGCGCTGAACCCCGGGTGGTGCAGGTCGGAGCGTCGCCCACCGAGCGCGCTATCGCGGATGCGGCCCTGCGAGCCGTGCGCCGCTGCGCTCCCTATGTTGTCCCGGCCCAGTTCGCCCCGTACTACAACGAGTGGAAGAACTTGAACGCCTATTTCGATCCGCCGGTCTAGCGGACTGGCTTAGTTCCTTGCCGCAGCCATCTCACCACATTTGGGTCTCATCATGCTGAGTCACGCTCTGCGCCTCATGATCGGAGCCGCCTGTCTCCTCGGCGGCTTGACGATCCTTGCCCCGTTCACGCCGGCCCAAGCCCAGCTCACGCTGCGGATCGGTGGCGGCCAGTTCCAGCCCATGCCGGTCGCGGTCGCCGACTTCACGGGCGAGGGCGATCTCGGGCCGCGGGTGTCCGGCATCATCACCAACAACCTGCAGCGTTCAGGGTATTTCGTGCCCCTCGACAAGGCGCGCTTTCCCGAGCGCCCGGCCTTCGACGCAGCCCCGCGCTTCGAGGCTTGGCGCGCCGCGGGTGCGCAAGCGCTTATCACGGGTCGCCTGTCGCGGGACCCGTCGGGCCGGCTCAAGGCGGAGTTTCGCCTGTGGGACGTGACCTCGGGCCAGCAGCTCACGGGCCAGCAATATTTCACGGATGCCAATTTCTGGCGCCGGGTCGGCCACATCATTTCGGACTCGGTCTACACGAAGATCACCGGCATCGGCGGCTTCTTCGACACGCGCATCGTGTTCGTGGATGAATCCGGCCCCAAGGAGAGCCGCCGCAAGCGGCTCGCCATCATGGACCAGGACGGCGCGAACGTCCGCTATCTCACGCAAGGGGACAACCTTGTGGTGACGCCGCGCTACTCGCCGGCGACGCAGGACATCACCTACATGTCCCAGGCCGAGGGCCAGCAGCCGCGGGTGCAGGTGATCAATCTCGAGACCGGCTCGCGCCAGGTGGTGGGCAACTTCCCCGACATGACCTCCTCGCCGCGCTTCTCGCCCGACGGGCAGAAGATCGTGATGAGCCTGCAGCAGGGCGGCAACGCCAATATCTTCACGATGGACCTCAACTCGCGCACGACCACGCGCATCACCTCCACGGGCGCCATCGACACCTCGCCCTCCTTCTCGCCCGACGGGCGCGAGATCGTGTTCGAGAGCGACCGAGGCGGGCAGCAGCAGATCTACGTGATGGGCGCCGACGGCTCCAACCCGCGCCGCATCTCCTTTGGCGAGGGCTCCTATTCCCAGCCGGCCTGGTCGCCCCGGGGCGATTACATCGCCTTCACCAAGCGCCGGGCGGGCGGCTTCTCCATCGGCATCATGAAGCCGGACGGCTCGGGCGAGCGCATCCTAACGGAGGGCTTCCACAACGAGAGCCCCACCTGGGCGCCGAACGGCCAGTACATCGTGTTCTTCCGGGATCCGGGCGGGCAGGCGGGCGGCAAGCTCTACATGGTCGACGTGACGGGCCGCGTGGAGCAGCCGGTCCCGACCCCAACCTTCGCCTCCGACCCGACCTGGTCGCCGCTCCTGAGCGAGGCGCGCTAGGCTTAAGAGTTTGAAGCGGCGCGGCTTGTTTCGCTGGATCCCGGATCGGCGTGCGCGCCTTGCGGCGCTCCCTTGTCCGGGAGAGGGGTGAGGGGCTGATCACACCCTCGACGCCCTTTCCCGGACAAGTGCAGCGAAGCGGAACGAAGATCCGGGATCCAGTGCAAAGAACAGCGGCAAAGCCGCTCAAAACGACTTCTTCACCCATGGACGCCGGCCAGCCGGCGATACCGCTCCTACTCCGCGGCGCTGATCCGCGTGGAGGCGCGCTCGGCGCTTAATCGCTTCGAGCGGCGCACCCGCTGGTGCAGCCGGTAGGATTTCGCGAGGAGCGCGAGGCCGAACCAGACGAGGGTGATCACGATGGGCGAGATCACCACCACGGGAAAGAGCGTCACGAGACCTGCGAGCGCCAGGAGGCCGGCCCCGATGGAGGCGACGCTCTTCGCCTCCGTCGCGGTGAGCGACCGCGCGCCGCCGACGGCGGTGCTCATGGTGTTGCTGAGCGCGATGGCCCCAGCCGCGAGCCGGCCGAAGGCGCGCTTATGCGCCTTCACGCGGCCCCGCCGAGGCCGCAGGTTCTCGGCCTGGCGGCGCAGGGTGGTGCGACCGGGAACGATCTCCGTGGCGTTGGCGAGATCCTCCAGATACATGGCCTCCATGGAGGCCCCGAAGGTCTCGTCCTCCACCACCACGTCGAGCTCCCAGTTGGTGGCCCAGCTCGACAGGTTGAGGTTCGTGGAGCCGACCCGCGACCAGCGCCCGTCCGCGACCGCGGTCTTGGCGTGGAGCATGGAGCCGTTCCACTCGAAGACGCGGATTCCGCTCTCGATGAGGGGCCGGTAGCCCGCCCGCACGATGGGCTGGAGCACGGGCACGTCGCTCGATCCCGGCACCAGGATGCGCACGTCCACCCCGTCCCGCGCCGCCTCCGCGAGAGCCTGCACGTAGGAGGTGGTCGCCACGAAATAGGCATCCGTGATCCAGAGCGTCTTGCGGGCCGTCGCCGCGATGAACTGGTCGAGCCGGTAGGTGCGGAACATGCCCGGCCGCCCGCAGATCAGCCGCGCCGGCACGAGGCCCGCGGGCTCGATCGCCTCCGCATCCGCCAGCGCCTGCGGGGGGAGGGGCTCTCCCGCGATCGCCCAGCTGTCGGCAAACGCCCGGTCGAGGTCGGCCACGAGGGGGCCGCGCACGGCGATGCCCGTGTCGCGCCAGGGCTCCACCTCCGGGCTGCCGCGCCAGTGATCTGCGATGCACAGCCCCGAGACGAAGCCGATCCGGTGATCGACGGTGATCATCTTGCGGTGATTGCGGCGGATCCAGAACGGGGCGGTGAGCCGGGGCGGGTTGAACACCCGCACCTCCACGCCCGCGCGCTTCAAGCGCTGCCAAAACTGGGGAAAGGCCCGGCCCGAAGAGCCGAGCCAGTCGTACACCACCCGGACCGTGACCCCCGCCTCGGCCCGCTCGATCAGAGCCTCCGCGAAGTCGCGCCCGGTCTCGTCGTCCGCGACGATGAAGTTCTCGAAATGGACCACCTCGCGGGCCGAGCGGATGGCCTCGAGCCAGGCCGGGTAATTCTCCTTGGCATCCCGCAGGAGGTCGATGGCGTTACCGTAGCGCAGCTCGCTATCCGCGATGCGCGCGAAGGCCCGGTCCAGACGAAGATCGTCCGGGCTGCGTTCCCAGTGCCGGGCCAAGCGTGAGAGTTGCGCCGTCGCAGTGTCCATGCCCGTTAACGCATGAGCCCCGGCATCCGGTCCCTTTGGCGCGCTGCAGGATGCTGGCGGCTGGCGGATGCTCCCCTCCCACACCCACCACGGCTGCCGGATGTGCTCCCCTCCCCCACACATCTCGGCTGCTGCCGAGATGTGATCTCCTGGACGATCTCGGCTGGAAGCCGAGATCTTCGGGGAGGGTGCCGGCAGGCGGGTGGGGGTGTTGGCGCCATACGCGTATGGGTCCGGAGCCGACACCCCCACCCTCGCTTCGCTCGACCTCCCCACAAGGGGGAGGTGAAGCCCGCGCTCGTGCTGGCTTCCGAAGTGCTAGGAGGCGAGGCTCGCGCTCGTAGATGTGTGAGCGCCACACGCGCATGGGTCCGGAGCCCACACCCCCACCCCTAACCGCTCCCCACAAGGGGGAGGGGAACACACGACCGTGCCGGACCCTGAAGATCGGCCTCAGCACCCTCGCCACCAAACCCGCTCAACCGGCGGGAGACAGGCCAGCCCGCACGAAGCCGTGATCGACAAGCTTGGCCGCGAACCTTGGCCGCCACCTCTTCGCCGTATTCACCTTCGATTAACCCTGCCGGAAAGTTTCCGCGTTAAGTGCCTTTTCGGCCTGGCCCGGAACCCTTCGTCAAGGTTGACGGAACCCTCCCTTAACCAACCTCCCCTACCAATCGGCACAACGTTCGGCAGACGTTTGTGTTAAGGAGTATCGCCATGATTTCGTCGCGCGCCGTCAGGTTCGCCGCCGCCCTGGTCCTCGCCCTCACGGCGGCGGCCTGCTCGTCCAACAAGGATGCCACCACCGGTTCCGCTGCCTTCGGCGCGGGCGGAGCGGCCTCGCCGGGCAGTGCCCAGGACTTCGTGGTGAACGTGGGCGACCGCGTGTTCTTCGAAACGGACTCCACGGACCTGACCCCCACCGCCGTCGCAACCCTCGACAAGCAGGCCCAGTGGCTGCAGCGCTACCCGCAATACACCTTCCTCCTGGAAGGCCACGCGGACGAGCGCGGCACCCGCGAGTACAATTTCTCGCTCTCCGCCCGCCGCGCCCAGACCGTCCGCGACTATCTCGTGTCGCGCGGCATCCCGGGCTCGCGCTTCCGCACCGTGTCCTACGGCAAGGAGCGTCCGGTCGCGGTCTGCAACGACATCTCCTGCTGGTCGCAGAACCGCCGGGCCGTCACGGTCCTCGATGCGGGCGCCACCTCCTAACCGCCTCGATGCCCGCCGCGCCAAAACGCGCGGCGGGCCGCCTCATTGTCGCCGCGGGTAGGCTTTTGTGATATCGGCCCAGGCCCAAAAGCCCTCCCTCCCGGGATCGTCCATGCTGCGCCGTTTCGCCGTTCTTCTTGTCTGCCTTGGCTTTGCGATGCCCGCCTTCGGGCAGGACGCCGCCGACGCCATCGTCCGACTCAACCGGGTCGAGAACCTGGTGCGCCAGCTCTCGGGCCAGATCGAGCAGCTCCAGTTCGAAAACCGGCAGCTCAAGGACCAGCTCCGCAAGTTCCAGGAGGACGTGGAGTTCCGGTTCCAGGAGAACCGCGGCTCCGCCCGGCCGGCCGCTCCCTCCGCGACCCCGGGCCAGTCCCCCGGCACGGCAACCCCGGTCCGGCCCGGTCAGCCCGCCGCGCCCCAGCGGCGCAGCGACGTGTTCGATCCGGGCCAGGCCCCCGACGCCCCAGGCTCGCCCCGCCCCCTGGGCGCGACGCCCCCATCCGCCCCGCTCGCCTCGGCCTCGCCGGGCGCCGGCGCCCCCATGCCCCTGCCGGGCGGCGCCCTCTCGGGGATCGGCGACCTGATCGAGGAGGACGAGGAGGCCGCCCCCGGCGCCCGGCCGCTCGATCTCAACCAGACCGCCCGGGTGGCGCCCGCTCAGCCCACTCCCGCGGCGCCCCGGGCCGCTCCGAGCGTCGCCGCCACGAGCGCGGGCGATCCCCGCTCGGATTACGAGGTGGCCTATGCCTCGATCCAGCAGCGGCAATACGAGCAGGCCGAGATGGGCTTTCGCCGCTTTCTCCAGTCCTATCCCCGGGACCGGATGGTGCCGGAGGCCATGTACTGGCTCGGCGAGAGCTACCTCCAGCGCAACCGCCCCCGCGAGGCGGCCGAGCAGTTCCTGAACGTCTCGACCGACCATCCGAACGCCACCCGGGCCCCCGAGGCGCTCCTGAAGCTCGGGGTGGCGCTCAATGCGCTCGGCGCCAAGGACCGGGCCTGCGCCGTCTTCGCCGAGTTCGACCGCAAGTATCCGCAGGCCGCGCCGCCCGTGCGCCAGAGCGCCGAGCGCGAGCAGAAGCGCGCGCGCTGCGCTTAAAGCCGGCCGGCTTGAGCGCCCCGTCCGATCCCGATCTCCTCGACCCGGCCGTCCTCGACGGCCTGTTCGCCTCCCTGTCGGAGGCCCAAGGCATTCTGGTCGCCGTGTCGGGCGGCCCGGATTCCATGGCGCTGCTCCACCTCCTGGCGCGATGGCGGGGGAGGGGGGAGCGTCCGCGCCTGGCCGCCGCCACCGTGGATCATGGCCTTCGGGCGGAAGCCGCCGCCGAGGCCGCCCTCGTGGCCCGGACGGCCGAGGATCTCGCCATTCCGCATCGGGTCCTCGTCTGGGAAGGCGTCAAGCCCCTGACGCGCCTTCAGGAATTCGCCCGCGACGCCCGGTACCGCCTGCTGGCCGAGCATGCGCGGGCCGAGGGGCTGACCCACCTTGCGACCGCCCACACCCTCGACGATCAGGCCGAGACGGTTCTGATGCGCATGGCCCGGGGCTCCGGCCCGTCGGGGCTCGCCGGCATGCGCCCGCGGATTCTCCGGCACGGGCTCGTCCTCTGCCGGCCGCTCCTCGACCGGCCGAAGGCCGATCTCGTGGGGCTCTGCCGCCGGGAGGGCTGGCCCTTCGCGGAGGATCCCTCCAACCGGGACGACCGCTTCGCCCGGGTGCGCTGGCGGCGGGTGCTGCCGCAGCTCGCCGCCGAGGGGCTCGACGCGCGCCGCCTCGCCCGGCTCGCCATCCGGGCGCAGCGGGCCGAGGACGCGCTCGAGGCCAAGGCTCGCGAAGCCCTCGACCGCGCCCGAGGCCTGGAGGGCCTGAAGGCGTCGTTCCTGCTGGAGGAGCCGGAAGAGATCGCGCTTCGGGTGCTCGCGCTCGCCCTGCCGCAAGGCGGCAAACCCTTGCGCTTGGAGCGTTTGGAGGCAGCGGCCGAGCGCCTGCGCGTGGCCGCCCGGGCCGGGCGGGCCTTGCGCCTGACGCTCGCCGGCGCCGTGCTCACCTTGGGAGAGGGCGGCGATTTGACGATCGCGGCTGAACCTCTACGGCGCCGGGGTCGTTATGCTCTTGTCAGTGATGATGACGCAGGCCTGGCCGGTTCCCTTGGCAAGGACCCGGGGCATGCCTAAATTGCGTAGGCGTACACGTCCGTGGGCGAGACCCTTTGCCCGCGTGTTCTCTCCCTCAGGGGCAGACCTGATCCGATGAATCCCAATTTCCGCAACTTCGCCCTGTGGGTTGTCATCTTCCTTCTGGTGCTGGCGCTCGTCACGCTCTTCCAGAACCCGGGCCAGCGGTCCGGCGGCAGCGACATCGCTTACAGCCAGCTCCTCAACGAGGCCGATGCCGGCCGCATTTCGAACGTGGTCATCTCGGGCCCGGAGATCAGCGGCACCTTCACGGACGGCCGCACCTTCACGACCTACGCGCCGAACGACCCCATGCTGGTGTCGAAGCTGCAGCAGAAGGGCGTGCAGATCACGGCCCGTCCGCAATCCGACAACACCCCCTGGTTCGTGGCGCTTCTCGTGAACGTGCTGCCCTTCGCGCTGTTCATCGGCGCCTGGGTGTTCCTGTCCCGCCAGATGCAGAGCGGCGCCGGCCGGGCCATGGGCTTCGGCAAGTCGAAGGCGAAGCTCCTCACCGAGGCCCACGGCCGCGTCACCTTCGAGGACGTGGCGGGTGTCGAGGAGGCGAAGGAAGACCTGCAGGAGATCGTGGAATTCCTGCGCGATCCGCAGAAATTCCAGCGCCTGGGCGGGCGCATCCCCCGCGGCGTGCTGCTCGTCGGCCCTCCGGGCACGGGTAAGACGCTCATCGCCCGCGCGGTCGCCGGCGAGGCGAACGCGCCCTTCTTCACCATTTCGGGCTCCGACTTCGTGGAGATGTTCGTGGGCGTCGGCGCGAGCCGCGTGCGCGACATGTTCGATCAGGCGAAGAAGAACGCGCCCTGCATCATCTTCATCGACGAGATCGACGCGGTGGGCCGTCACCGCGGCGCCGGCCTCGGCGGCGGCAACGACGAGCGCGAGCAGACCCTCAACCAGCTCCTCGTGGAGATGGACGGCTTCGAGGCCAACGAGGGCATCATCATCATCGCGGCGACGAACCGTCCCGACGTGCTCGATCCCGCGCTCCTGCGTCCCGGCCGCTTCGACCGCCAGATCGTGGTGCCGAACCCGGACGTCACCGGCCGCGAGCGCATCCTGAAGGTGCACGTGCGCAAGGTACCGCTGGCGCCCGACGTGGACCTCAAGGTGCTCGCCCGCGGCACGCCCGGCTTCTCGGGCGCGGACCTCATGAACCTCGTGAACGAGGCGGCGCTGCTCGCGGCCCGCCGCGGCAAGCGCATCGTCACGATGCACGAGTTCGAGGACGCCAAGGACAAGGTGATGATGGGTGCCGAGCGCCGCACCCTCGTCATGACCGACGACGAGAAGCGCCTCACCGCGTACCACGAGGCCGGCCACGCGATCGTCGCGCTCAACGTCCCGGCCACCGACCCGGTCCACAAGGCCACCATCATCCCGCGCGGCCGTGCGCTCGGCATGGTCATGCAGCTGCCTGAGCGCGACAAGCTCTCCATGAGCTTCGAGCAGATGACCTCGCGTCTTGCCATTATGATGGGCGGCCGCATCGCCGAGGAGATGATCTTCGGCAAGGAGAAGGTGACCTCCGGAGCCCAGTCCGACATCGAGCAGGCCACCCGCCTTGCCCGCATGATGGTGACCCGCTGGGGATTCTCGGACGAGCTCGGCACCGTGGCCTATGGCGAGAACCAGGAAGAGGTGTTCCTGGGCATGAGCATGGGCCGCCAGCAGAACGTCTCCGAGGCGACCGCCCAGACCATCGACAAGGAGGTTCGCCGCCTCGTCGAGCAGGGTCTGGCCGATGCCCGCCGCATCCTCACGGAGAAGCGCGACGATCTGGAAGGCCTCGCCAAGGGCCTCCTCGAATACGAGACCCTCTCGGGCGACGAGATCCGCAACCTCCTCGACGGCCAGCCGCCGATCCGGGATGTGGGCGAGCCCTCCACCCCGAGCCGCGGCTCCGCCGTTCCGGCCGCCGGCCGCGGCCGGCCCCGCGAAAGCGACGGGGGCCTGGAGCCGCAGCCGCAGGCCTGAGGCTTCTCCCGAAGACGAAGGGAAGGGCGCGTTCCGAGAGGAGCGCGCCTTTTCATTTGCGGGTGCCTCCAGCCGCCGCCCGCGCCCCGCAGCCCTGCCGGACCTCGACGACATGGCTGTTGATTTGGACCAAACCTGTCGATATGTCTCGACATATGGACAACGAAGCCGCCATTCTCGCCCTTGCGGCGCTCGCGCAATCGACCCGTCTCGGCGTGTTTCGCCTCCTGGTGCGGCATGAACCCGGGGGGATGGCGGCCGGCGACATCGCCCGGCGATTGGCCGTGCCCCACAACACCCTGTCGTCGCATCTGGGCGTTCTCGCCCGCGCCGGTCTCGTCCGGTCGGAGCGGCGGGGGCGGGCGGTGGTCTACCGGGCCGCGCTCGGGCAGGCGAGCGCGCTCGCCGCCTTTCTCCTCAAGGATTGCTGCGATGGGCGGGCGGAGGCCTGCGCTCCTGTCGTGGCCGCTCTGGCCCCGTGCTGCTGAGGGCGGTCATGAGGGTCGTCATCACCCACGACCCGGCTCTGACCGCGACCGATCCGAACCCTGCTCTGATCCCATGAACATGAAGGCTTCCATGGACGTCGTGATCTACCACAACCCCGCCTGCGGCACCTCTCGCAATACGCTCGGCCTCATCCGCAATGCCGGAATCGAGCCCCATGTGGTCGAATACCTCAAGACGCCGCCGAGCCGGGCCATGCTGGAAAACCTGATCGCCCGCATGGGCGTGCCGGTCCGGGCGGTGATCCGCGAGAAGGGAACGCCTTTCGCGGAGCTCGGGCTTGGTGATCCCGCTTTGTCCGATGCGGCGCTCATCGATGCCATGATGGCCCATCGGATCCTCATCAACCGGCCCATCGTGGTGAGCCCGAACGGCGTGCGCCTGTGCCGGCCCTCCGAGGCGGTCATCGACCTCCTGCCGCCCCAGCGCGGCGCTTTCGTCAAGGAAGACGGGGAGCCGGTCGTGGACGAGGCCGGCCGTCGGGTGGCCCTCGCATGAGCGCGACCGCTCCCCTGTCCCGGCGCCTCGCCGCGGAGGCCCTCGGCACCGGGCTCCTCGTCACGGCCGTGGTCGGATCGGGGATCATGGCGGAGCGCCTTGCCGGCGGGAACGTGGCTCTCGCTCTCCTCGCCAACACGGTAGCCACCGGTGCCATGCTCGTGGTGCTGATCCTGGCTCTCGGGCCGGTTTCGGGCGCCCATCTCAACCCGGCCGTCTCGGCCGTGATGGGGATCGCCGGCGCGCTGCCCTGGCGCGAGGTCGCGGCGTATGGGGCCGTCCAGGTCGCCGGGGGCTGCCTCGGCACCCTCCTGGCGCATGCCATGTTCGACCAGCCCCTCCTCCAATGGGGCGTCACCGCGCGGGCGGGGCTCGGGCTCTGGATCGCCGAGGGCGTCGCCACCTTCGGGCTCCTGGTGACGATCCTCACGGTCGCCCGGACCCGGGTCGAGGCCCTGCCCCAGGCGGTTGGGCTCTACATCGTGGCGGCCTATTGGTTCACGGCCTCCACCTCCTTCGCCAACCCGGCCGTGACCCTGGCCCGCTCCCTGACCGGCAGCTTCGCCGGGATCGCACCGGCCGACGTGCCCGCCTTCGTCCTGGCGCAAGGCATCGGCGCCCTGGCGGGCTGGGCGCTGACGGCCTGGCTCGCGGGCCCGCCGCGCCTCTCGCCGCAAAAAGCTTAACCTTTCCAGCCCATTCGGGTGTAACAATCGCTCATGCTTTGTGAAGGGGCGCGGTCTCATCCGCGCCTTGACCCGGGCGGGGGAGATTGCTTTGACGAAAGCCAAGAACGCGAAAGCGTCGCGGGATGCGGAGATCGAGCACGTGCGCAAGTATTTCGGGACTGACGGCATTCGCGGTCGCGCCAACGGCGTGATCACGCCGGAGCTGGCCCTGCGGGTCGGCCAGGCGGCGGGCCTTCTCTTCCAGCGCGGCGACCACCGACACCGGGTGGTGATCGGCAAGGATACCCGCCTGTCGGGCTACATGATCGAATCCGCCCTCCAGGCCGGCTTCACCTCGGTCGGGATGGACGTGCTCCAGCTCGGCCCGATGCCGACCCCCGCCGTCGCCATGCTGACCCGTTCCATGCGCGCCGATCTCGGCGTCATGATCTCGGCCTCGCACAACCCCTATGAGGACAACGGCATCAAGCTGTTCGGGCCCGACGGGTTCAAGCTCAGCGACGAGGTGGAGCGCTCCATCGAGGCGCTGCTGGACAGCGACCTGACGAAGCGGCTCTCCGGCTCCGGGAATATCGGCCGCGCCAAGCGCATCGAGAGCGTGCATGCCCGCTACATCGAGTTCGCCAAGCGCACCCTGCCGCGGCAGGTGAGCCTCGAGGGCATGCGCGTGGTGGTCGATTGCGCCAACGGCGCCGGCTACAAGGTGGCCCCCGAGACCCTGTGGGAGCTCGGCGCCGAGGTGATCGCCATGGGCGTCGAGCCCGATGGCTTCAACATCAATCACGAGGTCGGCTCGACCGCTCCAGAAGCGCTGACCCGCAAGGTGCGCGAGCTGCGCGCCGATATCGGCATCGCCCTCGACGGCGACGCGGACCGGGTGCTCATCGTCGACGAGAAGGGCCACATGGTCGACGGCGACCAGCTCATGGCCGTGGTCGCCCGCTCCTGGGCCGATGACGGCCGCCTCGCCCAGCCTGGGATCGTCGCGACCGTCATGTCCAATCTCGGCCTCGAGCGCTATCTCGAAGGCATGGGCCTTGGCCTCGTGCGCACCTCGGTGGGCGACCGCTATGTGCTCGAGCACATGCGCCAGCACGGCTATAATCTCGGCGGCGAGCAATCCGGCCACATCATCATGTCCGACTACACGACCACCGGAGATGGGCTCATCGCGGCGCTCCAGGTGCTTGCCGTGGTGAAGCGCCTCGACAAGCCGGTCTCCGAGGTCTGCCACTGCTTCGATCCGCTGCCGCAGATCCTGAAGAATGTGCGCTACAAGTCGGGCCAGCCGCTCCAGCAGGATTCCGTGGTGACGGCCATCGAATCCGCCCGGCAGCGCCTCGGCAACGGCGGCCGTCTCGTCATTCGCCCCTCCGGCACGGAGCCGGTGATCCGCGTGATGGCAGAGGGCGACGACCGGGACCTCGTCATGCGCGTGGTGGACGACGTGGTGGATGCGCTCTCCAAGGCGGCGGCCTGAAGTCAGCCTCCCTCCCTCTTGTGTGGGAGGGTGCTGGGAGGCGAGCACAGTGTGGGCGCCACGCGCGGATAGATCCGGGGTCGCTGCCCTCCTCACATGCGGGAGGTGAAGTCCGCGCTTGCGGACGCATGTACAGCTTTCCTTCCCCAGGCCTCTCGGCTGCTTAATGTGCTCCCCTCCCCCTTGTGGGGAGGGTGCCGGCAGGCGGGTGGGGGTGCGGGCGCCAACGCGGATGGGTCCGGAGCCACCACCCCCACCCCTATCCCCTCCCCACAAGGGGGAGGGGAACACGCGCTCGGCTGGTCTGCCGTCGTGCGTGGGAAGATGGGGATTGGGCGATCGACGCCAACACGCCGCCCCTGGCCCCCGCAAGGGCAGGAGAAGGGCGCTCCCGATCTGCAACATCAGAGCGATTATATTAACCTTAATCGGCGCTTAACCCTTCTTCTTCAAGCTCTCTGCTCATGAGGAGCTTCGCCTGTTGCGGAGCGCATCGCTGAGAGCCTGACGATGAGTGCCGTCACCCGCCTTGCTTGCCTGACACTTTTTGCCGCCTGCGGCCTCGCCTCCGCGCAGGCCGCCGACCTTCTGCCGCCGCCCCCGGTCCTCGACCGGGAAGAGGTCGTGGAGGTCGGGACGGGCTGGTATCTGCGCGGCGATGTGGGCTACGTGGACTACAACACGCCCCGCGACATCGCCTTTCATATCCCCACGGTGCAGCCGCTCAACGGCGAGCGCCTCGACAAGACCTTCTCGGTGGGAGGCGGCATCGGCTACCAGCTCACGAATTGGCTGAGGGCCGACGCGACGATCGATCACCGCTTCGGCGCCGAGCTCAGCGGCACCCGGCCGTTCCCCACCTACGATCTGGGTTACGTGCGCGACCACGCGGATGTGGAATCCACGAGCTACCTCCTCAACGCTTATGTGGATCTCGGCTACTGGTCGGGCGTGACGCCTTATCTTGGCGCCGGCATCGGCCTCGCGAGCAACCGCTTCACGAATATCCGCCGGGAGTTCTATGCCCTCGGCCAGCTCGCCGGCACCGGGTTCCCGACCCCGCACACCACGAACAACCTCGCCTGGGCCCTCATGGCGGGCGTCGCGGTGGATGTGGGCTCGGGCTTCAAGCTCGATCTCGGCTACCGCTACACGCATCTCGGCGATGCCCGCACCCGCATCGACGGGCCGGGCGCCGGCATCCGCACGGACGACCTGAAGACCCACGAGATCCGCCTCGGCGCCCGCTACACGATCGATTGACGCGGCAGCGCACGGCTTATGAAAAAGGCCCCGGTGTTCACCACACCGGGGCCTTTCTCTTAGGGGCTTGCGCCGGCGGCTTACTCGGCCGGCTCCACCTGCGTCTCGCGTTCCCCATGGGGGCGCAGGCCCGTCTGGGCGCGGAGCTTGTCGAGCATGTCGCTCACATAGGTCGCGGGCTTCGTGAGGCCGCCGATGAGGAGGTAGAGCGAGGGCACCACCAGCATGGTGAGGATGGTGGACACCGCAACGCCGCCGACGATCACCGAGCCGATGGCGTTGCGCGCCTCGGCGCCCGCGCCCGTCGACCAGGCGAGCGGGACGGCGCCGCCGATCATGGCGATGGAGGTCATCAGGATCGGGCGGAGCCGCAGCACGGAGGATTGCAGCACCGCCTCGCGGACCGAGAGCCCCTGGGCGCGGAGCTGGTTCGCGAATTCCACGATCAGGATGCCGTTCTTCGTCATGAGGCCGATGAGCAGGATCATGCCGATCTGGCTGTAGATGTTGAGCGTCTGCCCGGTGATCACCAGGGCCGCGAGACCGCCGGTCACGGCGAGCGGCACGGTCACGATGATGATGAGCGGGTTGATCCAGCTCTCGAACTGCGCCGCCAGCACCAGGAACACCACGAGGAGCGCCATCGCGAAGGTGATGTAGATGGCGTTGGAGGATTCACGGAAATCCTTCGACTGGCCCTGGTAGCCGATGCGCGCCTCCGGAGGCAGGTTCTCCCGCACGATGGTCTCCAGCGTCGCGAGCGCGTCGCCGAGCGAGACGCCCGGCGCGAGGGAGGACTGGATCGTGATGGAGCGCAGCCGGTCGAAGCGGTTCAGCGCCTGCGGGGCTGCGGATTCCGTGAGCGTCACGAAGGAGGAGAGGGGGACGAGCTCACCGTTCTGGGACCGCACGAAGGTGTTCGTGAGGTCGTTCGGGGTCGCCCGGTCCTGCTGGCGCGCCCGCATGATCACGGGATACTCGTCGCCGCGGCTCACGAAGGTGGAGACCTCGCGCTCGCCGAACATCAGTTCGAGGGTGCGGCCGATCTCCTCCACCGACACGCCGAGATCCGCCGCCCGCGACCGGTCGAGCTGGACGCGGATGTCGGGCTGGGACTCGCGGTAGTTGGAATCGAGGTTCAGGAACTTGCCGGTCTCCTGGGCCTTCTGCATGACCGTGTCGCGCCAGCCGCGGAGCGTCTCGTAATCCGGGCCGCCGAGCACGAACTGCACCGGCGGGCCGAAGCCGCCCGCGCCGCCGAAGGAGGGCGGGTTGAGCGGGAAGACGCGGGCGCCGGGCAGGCCCGACAGGCGGCCGATGAGCTGCTGCACGAGCTGCTGCTGCTTCACCGTCCGCTTCTCCCAGGGGACGAGGCGCACGATCACGATGCCCTCGTTCACCGGCGAGGGGCGCGCGAAGCCCGGGGCCACCTGGCTCAGCATGGAATCGACGATGCCCTGCTCCTGCATGGGCAGGAGCACCTGCTCGACCTCTTTCACCCGGTCGCGGGTGTAGTCGAGGCTCGCGCCCTCGGGGGCCGTGACGCGCACGATGACGGCGCCCCGGTCCTCGGTGGGCGAGAACTCCTTCGGCACCATTTGGAACAGGTTGTAGGCGAGCCCCGATACCAGCAGGCCGGCGAAGAGGATGATGACCGGGATCCGCAGCGCCTTGTCGAGGAGCCAGCGATAGCCGTTGTTCATGCCGGTGAAGAGCGGCTCTGTCATGCGCTGGATGCGCCCATGGGCCGGCACCATGAGCTTGGAGCACATCATCGGCGTGAGGGTACGCGCCACGACGCCGGAGAAGAAGATCGACGCCGCGAGGGTGATGGCGAATTCGCGGAACAGCTTGCCCGTGTTGCCCTGCATGAAGGCCAGCGGCACGAACACCGCCATCAGGGTCGCGGTCGTCGCGATGACCGCAAAGCCGATCTCGCGGGCGCCGTCGAAGGAGGCGAGCAGGGGCGGCTGTCCTTCCTCGATCCGGCGGTGGACGTTCTCGATCTCCACGATCGCGTCGTCCACCACGATGCCGATGGCGAGCACGATGGCGAGCAGCGTGAGCACGTTGATGGTGGCCCCGAAGAGGTTCATCACCATGAAGGCCGCGATGATCGAGACCGGGATCGCCACCAGGGCGACGATCGTGGAGCGCCAGTCGCGCAGGAAGATCAGGATCACCAGGATCACGAGGGCGACGCCCTCCACGAGGGTCTTCAGCACCCCGTTGATGGAGGCGCGAATGAACTGGCTCTCGTCGTAGAGAATTTGCGCGCTGGTGCCGGGCGGAAGCGAGGGCGACAGCGCCTCGATCTCGGCGCGCACCGCATCCGCCACCGCGAGGGTGTTGGCGGTGGATTGGCGCACGATGCCCATGCCGATGGCGGTCTGGCCCGACTGGTAGAACTCGAAGCGGGTATCCTCCGCGCCGACCTCGACCCGGGCGACCTCGCCGAGGCGCACGAGATAGCCGTTCTTGTTGGAGACGATCACCTGCTGGAACTGCTCGGGCGTGGCGAGCCGCGAATCCGTCTTCACGGTGAGTTCGCGCTGGCTCGACTCGATGCGCCCGCCGGGCAGTTCCACGTTCTGGCGGCGGATGGCCGCCTCGATATCCTGGACCGTGAGCCCGCGGGCCGCGAGGGCGGCGCGGTCGATCCAGACCCGCATGGCGTAGCGCCGCTCGCCGTTGAGGCTCACATTCGCGACGCCGGGCACGGTGGAGAGGCGGTCCACGTAGACGCGCTTGAGGAAGTCGCTGAGCTCGAGGCTGTCGAGGCTCTCCGAGGTGACGCCGATCCACATGATGGCCTGGGCGTTCGCGTCCACCTTGCGCACCACCGGCGTGTCGGCCCCGTCCGGCAGGCGGCCGACGACGCGGGAGACCGCGTCGCGCACGTCGGAGGTGGTGGCCTCCGGGTTGCGGCTCACGTCGAACTCGATCGACACGGAGGAGCGGTCGTTCTGGCTCTGGGAGGAGATCTGCCGGATGCCCTCGATGCCGGCCACCGCGCTCTCGATCACCTCCGTGACCCGGCTCTCGATCACCTCGTTCGAGGCGCCGCGATAGACCGTGGAGACCGACACGACCGGCCGGTCCACCGCCGGGTATTCCCGGATCGGCAGGTTGATGAGGGAGGCAAGGCCGCCCACGATGAGGAGCAGGCTGACCACCACGGCGAAGACCGGGCGGCGGATGAAGAGGTCGGAAAGCTGCATGGCCGTTGGAATCCGGTGCTCGGGAGCCACGCCCGGCGCCCTCATCCCGGGAGAGGCTCCGCGGGATCAGGGCGCCGGACGCGCCCGTCAGATGAAAAACCTCCCCGAAGCGGGGAGGCGAAAACTCACGTGCGCGGCGCCGCGTTGGCGGTGCCGACCGGGCTGATGGAGCCGCCCGTCTGGTTCGCGGGCGGCGCGCCGGGATTGCGCTGGGCGGCGGGCGCCTGGCTCGGGCCCGTGCCGACCGGACGGGTCGTCACCGTGGCGCCGGCGCGCACGCGCTGAAGCCCGAGCACCACGATGGTCTCGCCGGGCTTCAGCCCCTCCAGCACCTCGACCTTGCCGCCCTGGCGCTGGCCGATGCGGATGACGCGGCGCTCCACCTTGTTGTCCTTCACCGGATAGATCACGTGGCGCAGGCCCTCGCTCACCACCGCCTCTTCCGGCACCACCACCGCATCGTCCTTGTTGGTCACCTCGAGGGCGACGGACAGGAACATGCCGGGCTTCAGGGCCTCGTCCCCGTTCGGGAAGTCGGCGGTGAGCCTGACCGTGCGGGTGACCGGGTCGACCCGGGTGTCGATCACGGCGACGCGGCCCTCGAACACCCGGTCGCGGAAGGCGGCGGAGGTGGCCTTCACGACCTGGCCGGGATTGAGCCGGCCAAGGAGGTTTTCCGGCACCGAGAAGTCGAGGCGCACCTTGGAGAGGTCGTCGAGGCTCGTGATGCGGGTGCCGGGCGACACGAAGGCGCCGAGCGACACCGAGCGGGTTCCGACGCGCCCCGCGAAGGGGGCCCTGATGATGAGATCCTCAAGCCGGGCTTCCGCCGCCTTGCGACGGGCTTCCGCCGAGGCGATGGCGCTGTCGAGGGTGCGCACCTGGGCCGTGAGGTCGTCCACCTGCGCCTCGGTGCCCGATCCAGACGAACGCAGCGCCCTGGCGCGCTCGAGGCGCGTCGCAATCTCGTTGCGCTGCGCGGAGGCGCGGCGGCTTTCGGCGACAGCGGCCTCGATATCGGCGCGGCGCTCCTGAACGTCGAACACCACCAGGGTGTCGCCGGTCTTCACCTTGGCGCCTTCCTCGAAATCGATCTTCTCGATGATGCCCGCGACCTTCGCGGTGACGGTGATGGACTCGAAGGCCCGCACCGTGCCCACCGCCTCGCGGATGTCCACGATTCGGCCGGTCCGCACATCGTCCACTTCGACGAGCGGGGGGGCGCCGCCGCCGCCTGGGCCGCCGCGTCCGCCAGCGCCGCCCTGGGCCTGCTGGGGCTGAGCCGGCTTCGGCAGATAATCGCCGAGCACCGGAACGTCCTTCAGGTAGCCCTCCTTATGCGCATACCAGCCGCCGGCGCCCGCTGCTCCGAGCAGGACGATGACAGCAAGTTGACCGGGCACACGCATGCTTGCTCCTTCGGGGACTTGGTCGGACACTGAAAAGGCGGGAGGCGTCCTAGCACAGTATACGCATGGGAGGCCTACAAGATCTTATAGGACACGCGGATTTGTAGGGGTGTGACGCCCGCATTACGAATTTTTAATCTCGCGCGGCGTGCCCGCCTAGGGGCCGGATGGGCGCCGCGCTCGGCTTGAGGCCCAGACAAGCTCGCGCCCACCGGCCTTCGCCCGAGCCCGAGGCTCCGTCCGTCGCGGCCTCCACCACGGTCTCGCTCGTCCGCCTTGACCGGAGGGGACGGCTCCGTCATACCGGTCGGCGGGACACCTCTCCCCACCGAGAGGCGCCCATCTGTAAGGATGGATTTCATATGGCCACAATGCCCGCCGCGCGCCCCCGCGCGCCTTTCTTCTCGTCCGGTCCCTGCGCCAAGCGCCCCGGATGGTCCCTCGACAATCTGAACACCGAGAGCCTCGGCCGCTCCCACCGGGCGAAGGTCGGCAAGAGCCGCCTCAAGCTCGCCATCGACCTCACCCGCGAGGTCCTGAACGTGCCGGCCGAGTACCGGATCGGCATCGTGCCGGCCTCCGATACCGGCGCCGTCGAGATGGCCATGTGGTCGCTCCTCGGGGCGCGCCCGGTCACCATGCTGGCCTGGGAGAGCTTCGGCGAGGGCTGGGTCACGGACGTGGTCAAGCAGCTCAAGCTCGACGCCGAGGTGGTGAAGGCCCCCTATGGCGAACTGCCGGACCTCACGAAGGTCGATACCCGCACCCGCGACGTGGTCTTCACCTGGAACGGCACCACCTCGGGCGTGCGCGTCCCCGATGCGGATTGGATCGCCGCCGACCGGGAGGGGCTGACGATCTGCGACGCCACCTCGGCGGCCTTCGCGCAAGCCATGGATTTCTCCAAGCTCGATGTGGTCACCTTCTCCTGGCAGAAGGTGCTGGGCGGCGAGGCGGCCCACGGGATGCTGATCCTCTCGCCCCGCGCGGTCGAGCGGCTCGAGACCTACAAGCCCGCCTGGCCGCTGCCCAAGATCTTCCGCCTTACCTCCGGCGGCAAGCTGATCGAGGGCATCTTCCAGGGCGAGACCATCAACACGCCCTCCATGCTCGCCGTCGAGGACTACATCGACGCCCTGCAATGGGCGAAGGGCGCCGGGAGCCTGAATGGCCTCGTGGCGAAAGCCGACCGCAATGCCAAGGTGCTGGCCGATTGGGTCGCCCGCACGCCCTGGATCGCCAATCTCGCAAAAGACCCGGCCACCGCCTCCAACACCAGCGCCTGCTTCACGATCGTCGATCCCGACGTGGTGGCGCGGGGCCCCGAGGCCGTGGCAGCCGTGGCCAAGGGCATCGCGGCGCTCCTCGAGAAGGAGGGCGCGGCCTTTGACATCGGCGCCTACCGCGACGCCCCTGCGGGCCTGCGCATCTGGTGCGGCGCCACCGTCGAGGCCTCCGACCTCGAGGCGCTGACCCCCTGGCTCGACTGGGCCTTCGCCCAGGAGAAGGCGAAGCTCGCCAAGGCTGCTTGACGCCTCGACGCCTCTCCCCACCGGATCTCGGGTGTCCCGGGATCCGCTTCCGGAAGCGCAAGTCGGAAACATCCGACCTGCGTGCCGGGAGAGGGTTTCCGCAGGATACAAGCCTCTCGCAGAGAGGCGAAGGCGAGGGGGCTTTGCCGGCGACGCTTCGCCCTGAGCCGCCCCCTCACCCCCGCTCCACGTCATTCCGCTCGCTCTCGTCGAGAGCCCTCTCCCCGCATGGCGGGAAGAGGTGATCCCCAAGGTGCCCCATGCCCCAACCCCGCGTTCTCATCTCCGACGCCCTCTCGCCCGCCGCCGTCCAGATCTTCAAGGATCGCGGCATCGCCGTGGATTTCCAGCCGGATCTCGGCAAGGACAAGGACAAGCTCGCCGCCATCATCGGCGATTACGACGGCCTCGCGATCCGCTCCGCCACCAAGGTGACGGCGAAGATCCTGGAGCAGGCCAAGAACCTGAAGGTGATCGGCCGCGCCGGCATCGGCGTCGACAACGTGGAGATCCCGGCCGCCACGGCGCGCGGCGTGATCGTCATGAACACGCCCTTCGGGAATTCCATTACGACCGCCGAGCACGCCATCGCCATGATGTTCGCGCTCGCCCGCCAGATCCCTCAGGCGGATGCCTCGACGCAGGCCGGCAAGTGGGAGAAGAACCGCTTCATGGGCGTCGAGCTCACAGGGAAAACCCTCGGCGTCATCGGCTGCGGCAATATCGGCTCCATCGTCGCCGACCGGGCCATCGGCCTGCGCATGCGCGTCATCGCCTACGACCCCTTCCTGTCGCCGGAGCGCGCCATCGAGATCGGCGTCGAGAAGGTGGAGCTGGAGGACCTGCTGCGCCGCGCAGACGTCATCACGCTCCATGTGCCGATGACGGAGAAGACGAAGAACATCCTGTCGGCCGAGAACCTCGCCAAGACCAAGAAAGGCGTGCGCATCGTGAACTGCGCCCGCGGCGGCCTCGTGGACGAGGCGGCGCTCCGCGCGGCACTCGATTCCGGCCATGTGGCGGGCGCGGCCTTCGATGTGTTCATCGAGGAGCCCGCGACGCAGAACCCGCTCTTCGGGCACCCGAACGTGGTCTGCACCCCGCATCTGGGGGCCGCCACCACGGAGGCGCAGGAGAACGTGGCCCTGCAGGTGGCCGAGCAGATGGCCGATTACCTTCTCCAGGGCGCCATCCAGAACGCGGTGAACTTCCCCTCGATCACCGCCGAGGAAGCGCCGCGCCTGAAGCCCTTCGTGGCGCTCGCCGAAAAGCTCGGCTCCTTCCTCGGCCAGCTCACGGAAGCCCCGATCAAGGGCATTCGCATCGAGTATGAGGGCGCGGTGGCGGAGATGAACACCCGCGCGCTCACCTCGGCCGCCGTGACCGGCGTGCTGCGGCCCTTCCTCCAGGACATCAACATGGTCTCGGCCCCCGTGGTCGCCCGCGAGCGCGGCATCATGGTCGAGGAGGTGAAGCGCGAGAACGCGGCGCGGGACTACGAGAGCTTCGTGCGCATCGTGGTCGAGGCCGAGGACATGTCGCGCTATGCGGGCGGCACGGTCTTCCAGGACGGCAAGCCGCGCGTTCTGTCCATCCGGGACATCGACGTGGACGCCGAGTTCGCGCCGCACATGATCTATGTGCGCAACGACGACAAGCCGGGCTTCATCGGCAGATTCGGCACGCTGCTCGGCGAGTCCGGCGTCAACGTCGCCACCTTCGCGCTCGGCCGCAACCAGCCGGGCGGCGATGCGATCTGCTTCGTCTCCGTGGACCAGCCCGTCTCGCCGGAGCTCCTGCGCCAGATCGAGGCGATCCCGCAGGTGAAGCGGGCGCGAGCGGTGCGGTTCTAGGCAAGGAGCGGCGCCCGCATGCGGGCGCCGCTTCACAAGGACACTGTTCCCGGATTAGAACAAAATATCGTTCTGGGGATCCGAGAAGGTTTCGTGGTCGCGTTCACCGAAGAAGAGATTGAGCAACATCGACTGGAAGGCTTAGCGCAACTCGATGCAGACCCTGATGAGAAGGGCTGGCGAGAGCGAAGCGCTCCAGGATCGTTTGGGTGCCACGAAGCACTCCATATGGCCGCTTACCTAATGCAGCAGGTCGATGAGCAACTGACGGACCATCGCGCCATAGTCCAGAACCCTGAATGGTATCTGTTGGCATCGCAGGCCAGCACGACGCTTTTCAATCTGTATCAGGCCATCGGCGCAGCGCACTTGGGCGAAGAAAGCGAACGCTAACCGCGCCGCTCCGCGAGCGCGATCCCGCCGAGTACCAGCACCAGCCCGGCCCCGTGATACCAGGCGAAGGGCTCGCCGAGGATGACGACGGCGAGGAGCGCGCCGAAGACCGGCACCAGGTTCACGAACAAACCCGCGCGTCCCGGCCCGATGAGTTCGACCCCCCGCATGAAAAAGATCTGCGACAGGAGCGAGGGGAAGAGGCCCACATAGAGGAGCACCGCGAGGCCCGTCGGCGTCGGCCATTGCAGGGCGCCGCGCCAAGCCTCCAAGGCGAGGAGCGGGAGCGAGGTCAGGAAGGCGATCACGGCCATCGCGGTGAAGAACACGAAGCCCGACACCGCCGGCCGGTTACGCAGGCCGAGCGTGTAGCCCGCATAGAACAGGCATGCGATCAGCATCCACACGTCGCCGATGTTGAGGGCGAGGGTGCGCAGCACCTCCAGGTCGCCCTTCGTCGCCACGGCCGCGACGCCCAGCATCGTGACGATCATGCCGACGACCTGGAGGGTGCGGATGCGGGTGCCGAAGAAGAGGGCGGTGCCGAGGAGAACCAGCACCGGGATGGCGCCCTGGAAGATCGTCAGGTTCACGGCGCTGGTGTGATGGGCGGCCGCATAGAAGAGGGCGTTGAAGCCCGTGAAGCCGAGCGCCCCCATGAACAGGATCGAGCGCCAGCGCGGCCACAGCACGGGCCCCTCCTCCAGCACCCGCCGGCCGAGGACCGGCACCAGGATCGCCACCACGATCACCCAGCGCAGGCATGTGAGCGCCATGGGCGAGATCTCGCCCACCGCCAGCCGGCCCGCCACCGCATTGCCGCCCCACAGGAGAGCCGTGAGGGTGAGCAGCCCATAGGGCCGCCGCATGAGGCCGGACCAGAGCGCGAGCATCATCGCGGTGCGGCTCCCGGCTCGCGGGGTCTGGAGGCGTTCGGTTGACGGACCGGTTGCACGCGGGCGCCTCAGGTGAGAGGAAGCGTCGATAGGCGACGGGACAGGCGATGGGCTTAAGGTTTCTGGTGGTGGAGGGCAACACGCGCGAAGCGCGCATGGCCCACAAGGCGGCCTTCGGGCTGATGCCGAGCGAGTCCTATGCGGGCGTGCTTCAGCACATCGTCCCGGATGGCGTCTGCGACCTCGCCTTCCCGGCGGACGAGGGGGCGAACCTGCCCGATCCCGCTGGGCTCGAATCCTACGACGGCGTCGTGCTCACAGGCTCGGCCCTCAATCTCTACGACGGCACGCCCGCGGTGATGCGGCAGGTGGAGCTGATGCGCTCCGTCTATGCGTCGGGCACGCCCGCCTTCGGGTCGTGTTGGGGCATCCAGATCGGCGCGGCGGCGGCGGGCGGCGACGTGCGCAGGAACCCGAAGGGCCGCGAGATCGGCTTTGCCCGCCGCCTCGTTCCGACGGAAGCCGGCCGGGCCCATCCGCTCCTCGCGGGCCGCCCGGCGGCCTACGACGCTCCGGCGATCCATATCGACACGGTGGCGGTGGCCCCGCCCGATTGCACGGTGCTCGCCACCAACGCCCTCTCCGACATCCAGGCGGCGGAGATCCGTCACGGGGGCGGCACCTTCTGGGGCGTGCAGTACCACCCGGAATTCAGCCTGGCGGAACTGGCCGTCATCCTGGAGCGCCGGGTCGAGATCCTGGTCGGGGAGGGGTTCTGCGAAACCCTCGAGGACGCGGCTTCCTACGTGGCCGACCTCATGGCGCTCCATGCGGAGCCGCTCCGGCCGGACCTCGCCTGGCGCCATGGCCTCGACGGGGAGGTGCTGGACCCCCTCCGACGCACCCGCGAGATCCGCAATTTCGTCGAGGAGCGCGTGCGCCGGGCAAAGAGCGAACGGGGCCGGGCTTAGCCTTCCGTCCCGTTGCGCGCCGCGCGGCTCGCGTTACCTTAACCCCAGAGGTTTTCTGGTGGAGGGGTTTAGGATGCGACGCGTGATGTTGGCCGCCTTGATGGGAACGGCCCTGCTTTCGACCATGGCGATGGCCCAGACGTCGACGGAACCGCCGGCCGGCGCCAATGTGGAGGTTCCGGCCCCCCCGGAGGTGACGCCGCTCGTCACCGACCCGCCGGCCCAATCCGCGCAGCCCGCGGCCCCGGCCGTTCCGGCTCCCGCCGCGCAGACGGCGCAGCCCGCGGCTCCGGCGGCTCCCGCCCCGGCCCCGCAGATTGCGCAACCCGCGCCTCCGGCCGTCCCGGCGCCGGCTCCGCAGACCGCGCAGCCCGCAGCGCCCCCGCCTGCGGCTCCGGCCCAAACCGCCCAGCCGGCTGCACCGGCGGCCCCCGCAACTCCCCCGGCCTCCGCCGCGGCGCCGGCTGCCCCCGCGGCGCCGCAGCAGGCGGCCGCTCCGGCCCGGCCCGGCCCGGCCAATATCTGCGCTGAGGTGGTGGCCTTCCTGAAGCAGCCCCCGGCCGCGCCGCCTGCCGCCGCCCCCGCCGCCCCTCCGCCGGCTGCGCCTCCGGCAGCCGCCGCGCCGGCTGGCCAGGGCGCCGTCACGCCGTCGCCGACGCAATCGGGCTCCTCGGTTCCGCAGGGCGGCAGCGCGACGGCCGTGGAAGCGCCGCGCAACACCGGCGTGCCCGCGGGCCAGAACGCGACGGCCCCCCAGACCTCCGGGCAGAGCGCGCCGATCCCGCAGGCTCCCGCGCCCGCCAAGGCACCGCCCGTCAGTCTCCAGCAGGCCGAGGCGCTGGCGGGCGCCAACGACATCGCCGGCTGCCGCGCGGCGGCGCAGACCATGCGCAAGGCAGGCGTGGCGATGCCGGGCGGGCTCCTGGCGCTCGCGGGGCTTCGCCTCGATCTGCTGCAGCAGGCGGCCCGCTAGACCTGACAGGGTATCCATGCGGCGCCCCGGATTCGGGGCGCCGTTTTCGTGAGGCGAGCCTACCGAGCCCCTGTCCCGCTGAGCGGGTTCGCCGGATCCCAGGCATAGCGCATCACGTCAAAGCGCATGCCGCGGGCATCCACCATGAGGAGACGTCCCACGAGGCTCTCCCCGAAACCGACGATCTCCCGCATCACCTCCATGGCCATCAGACTTCCCATGACCCCGGCGAGCGCCCCTAGCACGCCGGCCTCGGCGCAGGCCGGCACCGCGCCGGGCGGCGGCGGGTTGGGGAAAAGGCAGCGATAGGTGGGATTCGGCCGTCCGTCGGGCCCGGTCTCGTGGGCGCGGATCGTGGTGAGCGAGCCGTCGAACTGGCCGAGCGCCGCCGTCACCAGGGGGCGCCCCTCGGCAAAGCAGGCATCGGAGACCGCATACCGGGTCTCGAAATTGTCCGAACCGTCGGCGACGAGATCGTAGCCCCGCACCAGGGCCCGAGCCGTCGTGGCGGCGAGGCGTTCCGCGTGAGCCTCGACCCGTACGCCCGGATTGAGGCGCGCCACGGCCGCGGCGGCGCTCTCCACCTTGAGGCGTCCCACGTCCGGTGTTCCGTGAATCACCTGCCGCTGGAGGTTCGAGAGGGAGACCGCGTCGTCGTCCACGATGCCGATCGTGCCGATCCCGGCCGCGGCGAGATACTGGATCACGGGCGCGCCGAGCCCGCCCGCGCCGATCACGAGCACGCGAGCGGCCTTCAATCTGGCCTGACCCGGGCCCCCCACATCCCGGAGCACGAGGTGGCGGGCGTAGCGGTCGATCTCGTCCGGGGTCAGCGGGGCAGCGGCGGGGGCAGGGGAGGCGGAGCCGGTCATGGGGCGACCTTAGCGCCTCCCCTCCCGGAGGGAAGCCCACCGGGCGAGGGGCTGCTTATCCACATGAACCGCTCCCGCCTGCGCCTCGCCCGAGGACGGGCGCATCTCCCACGGTTCCGGCCTGAATGCTGCCCTAGGGGCAGACAGGATGCCGCGCGACTTGACAGGACCCTTGGCGATGAGGCCCATCCCGTGCCATCGTCACATCGCAACCGGGCCACTGAAAGCCCGGGCGAGTTCACTAGGGGAACACAGCCTGATGACCATCACCAAATTCGGCCTCGCGCTGGCGGGCGTTGCCTTCTCGGCCACCGCGGCCTTTGCCCAGCAGGCGGCTTTCAAGCCCGCCATCGTCTATGATCTCGGCGGCAAGTTCGACAAATCCTTCAACGAGGGCGTCTATGCGGGCGCCGAGAAGTTCAAGAAGGAAGCCGGCGTCGAGTACCGGGACTTCGAGCCCCAGAACGACGCCCAGCGCGAGCAGGCCCTGCGCCGCTTCGCCCGCGAGGGCTTCAACCCGATCGTCGCCGTCGGCTTCAGCCAGGAGACTGCGCTGAAGAAGGTCGCCGACGAGTTCCCGAACGTGCGGTTCACGATCATCGATTCCGTGATCGAGAAGCCGAACGTGCAGTCCGTGGTCTTCAAGGAGCATGAGGGCTCGTTCCTCGTGGGCCTCCTGGCCGCGCAGGCCTCCAAGTCCGGCAAAGTCGGCTTCGTCGGCGGCATGGACATCCCGCTCATCCGCAAGTTCGCCTGCGGCTACGTCCAGGGCGCCAAGCACGCCAAGGCCAATGCCGAGGTGTTCCAGAACATGACCGGCACCACCGGCGCGGCCTGGAACGACCCTGTGAAGGGCGGCGAGCTCGCCAAGAGCCAGATCGATCGCGGCGCGGAGGTCATCTACCACGCGGCCGGCGGCACGGGCGTCGGCGTTCTGCGCGCTGCCGCGGATGCGGGCAAGCTCGGCATCGGCGTCGATTCGAACCAGAACGGCATGCACCCGGGCAAGGTGCTGACCTCGATGCTCAAGCGCGTCGACACGGCCACCTACAACACCTTCAAGCAGGCCAAGGACAACAGCTGGAAGGCCGGCGTCTCCGTGCTCGGCCTCGCCGAGGACGGCGTGGGCTTCGCGATGGACGAGCACAACAAGTCCCTCGTGACGCCGGAGATGAAGGCCGCCGCCGACAAGGCCGCGAACGACATCAAGTCGGGCGCCATCAAGGTGCACGACTACATGTCGGACTCGAAGTGCCCGGCCTGATCTGAAAACGGCCCTTCCCGCCTAGGGGAGGGTTCAAGGCCAGCGGAGAGGGGACCCGCCCGGGTGGGTCCCCTCTCCCGTCCCTCGCCCATCGCGAGGGCTATCCTTTCCCGCAGAGGGGAGAGGGAGAAAGTCCAGCATGTCCCCCGCCATCGAACTCATCCGCATCAACAAGAGCTTCGGCGAGGTTCACGCCAACAAGGACGTGAGCCTGACGGTCGCGCGCGGCACGATCCACGGGATCGTGGGTGAGAACGGCGCGGGAAAATCGACCCTGATGTCGATCCTCTACGGGTTCTACGAGGCCGATTCCGGCGAAATCCGGGTGAACGGCCAGCCCACATTCATCCGCTCCTCGGCCGACGCCATCGAGGTCGGCATCGGCATGGTGCACCAGCATTTCATGCTGGTGGAGCCGCTGACGGTGGTGGAGAACGTGATGCTCGGCGCCGAGGGCGGCACCCTGCTGCGCCGGGGCGAGGCGAAGGTGCGCGCGGAGCTCGCGCGGCTCTCGGCCGATTACGGCCTCGATATCGACGTGGACGCCACCGTGGGCGACCTCTCGGTCGGTCTTCAGCAGCGGGTCGAGATCCTGAAAGCCCTCTACCGGGGCGCCGATATCCTCATTCTCGACGAGCCGACCGCGGTTCTGACGCCGCCGGAGGCCGATGCCCTCTTCGGGCTGTTGAGAGCTCTGAAAGCCCAGGGCAAGACGGTGATCCTCATCACTCACAAGCTGCGCGAGATCATGGCGGTGACGGACCGCGTCTCCGTGATGCGCCGCGGCCAGATGGTGGCGACCGTGGTCACCGCCGAAACCTCGCCCCCGCTGCTCGCCGAGATGATGGTCGGCCGCCGCGTCCTGCTGCGGGTCGAGAAGGCGGAGCGCGAGCCCGGCGCGCCGCTCCTCGAGGTCGAGAATCTGTCGGTCATCGACCAACGGGGGGTGCTGCGGGTTGCGAATGCCTCCCTCACGGTGCGGGCGGGCGAGATCGTCGGCATCGCCGGGGTCGCCGGCAACGGGCAGAGCGAACTCCTGGAGGCCCTCTCCGGCATGCGCCGCCCGGTCCTCGGCTCCATCAAGGTCGAGGGGCGTGTGATCGGCCCTGACGAGCACAACCCCCACCGCCTGCGCCAGCTCGGGCTCCTCCACGTGCCGGAGGACCGGTTGAAGATGGGCCTCGTGCCCGCCTTCGAGGCTTTCGAGAGCGCGGTGCTCGGCTTCACGGACGACCGCGGGCTCGGCGCCGGCCCGATCCTCAGCCATCGCCGCATGGTGAGGGACCTCGCCCAGAAGATGGAGCATTACGACGTGCGCCCGCAGGCGCCGCGGCTGAGGACATCCAAGTTCTCCGGAGGCAACCAGCAGAAGATGGTGCTCGCCCGCGAGATCGAGCGGAACCCCCGGGTGCTCCTCGTCGGCCAGCCGACCCGCGGCGTCGATATCGGCGCCATCGAATTCATCCACCGCCGGCTCATCGCGCTCCGCGATGCGGGCGTTGGCATCCTCCTCGTGTCGGTGGAGCTCGACGAGATCATGAATCTCTCCGACCGCATCCTCGCCATGTGCGGCGGCCAGATCACCGGAGAGCGCCGCCCCGGCGAAACGGACGAGCAGGATCTCGGCCTCCTCATGGCCGGCGTGTCGGACAAGGCGGCGTGATGAGCGAGGCTGCTCCCGCGCGAGACGTCGAAGTCGGGCCGATGGCGACCCGCGTCAGGCGCTTGAAGCGGCTCGGTGCGACGCTCGTCCTATCGAACGCGACCGAAAGCGCTGCCCGATGAGCGAGGCCGCTCCCCTGCATGAACCCGCGCCGGGCCCCATGGAGCCGCGCATCAGCATGGTGACGCTCGGCGTCGCGGATCTCGACCGCGCCCGCGCCTTCTACGAGGCGCTCGGCTGGCGCGCGTCCAAGGCAAGCCAGCTCACCATCGTCTTCTTCCAGGCGAACGGCCTGTGTCTTGGACTCTACGGCCGTCAGGCGCTCGCGGACGACGCGGCGGTGGAGAACGCGCCGGCGGGCTTTTCCGGCATGACGCTCGCCTATAACGGCCGCTCCAAGGCGGAGGTGGACGCGGTCTATACCCGCGCGCTCGACGCCGGCGCGAACCCCGTGAAGCCGCCGCACGACGCTTTCTGGGGTGGTTATTCAGGCTACTTCGCCGATCCTGACGGCCACCTCTGGGAGGTGGCCTGGAACCCCTTCTTCCCGCTCGATGAGCGGGGCAACCTGTTCTTGCCGGATACCCTCGCGTGAGCGCTCCCCTCGATCTTCCCAAATGGGCCGACACCGTCCTGGTGCCGGCGCTCTCCGTCACCGCGGCGTTCCTCGTCGCCGGGCTCGTGGTGATCGGCATCGGCGAGAACCCGCTTACCGCGACGCGCTGGCTCATCCAGGGCGCGCTCGGCTCGGGCGAGGGGCTGGGCTTCACCCTCTTTTATGCCACCAACTTCATCTTCACGGGGCTCGCCGTGGCCGTGGCCTACCATGCGGGCCTCTTCAATATCGGAGGCGAGGGGCAGGCAACCCTCGCGGGTCTCGGCGCCGCGCTCGCGGTGCTGCATCTCGAGTTCCTCCCCGGCTACCTGATGGTGCCGGCCGGCATCCTCGGCGCCGCCGCCTTCGGCGCCATTTGGGCAGCGATCCCCGGCTATCTCCAGGCCCGGCGCGGCAGCCACATCGTGATCACGACGATCATGTTCAACTGGCTGGCGAGCGTGCTCATCGTCTATCTGCTCGTGAACGTGATGCGCGAGCCGCAATCCATGAACCCGGAGACGCGGCCCTTCCCGGAGGTCTCCCACATCCCGTTCATGCACGAGGTCTTCGCCGCCTTCGGGGTCTCCATTCCGACCTCGCAGCTCAACCTCTCGCTCGTGCTCGCCCTCGTCTCCGCTTTCCTGGTCTGGCTCCTCATCTACCGCTCGCGCCTCGGCTACGCGATCCGCGTCGTGGGCTCGAACCCCACCGCCGCCGTCTATGCGGGCATCTCGCCGGCGCGCGTGACGATCATCGCCATGGTCCTGTCGGGCGCGCTCGCGGGCGGACTCGCGGTCAACGAGCTCATGGGCTACCAGCACCGGCTGCTGCTCGAATTCACCTCCGGCTACGGCTTCGTCGGCATCGCGGTCGCGCTCATGGGGCGCGCGCATCCGGTCGGCATCATCCTCGCCTCGCTCCTCTTCGGCATCCTCTATCAAGGGGGCGCGGAACTCGCCTTCGAGCAGCCGGCCATCACCCGCGACATGGTGGTGGTGATCGGCGGCATCATCATTCTCTTCGCGGGCGCGCTCGACGGACTCTTCCGCCGTCTCGTGGCGCACACGATGAGCCGTCCGCGTTACGCTGGCGCGTGAGCTTCAGGACGCATCATGGATCTCGGCACCGTCATCACCGTCCTCGACTCGACCCTGCGCCTGTCGATCCCGCTGCTCGCCGCCTGTCTCGCCGGCCTCTGGTCGGAGCGCGCGGGCGTGGTCGATATCGGCCTTGAGGGCAAGATGCTCGTCGCGGCCTTCGCGGCGGCGGCGGCCGCGGCCGCCACGGGCTCGGCCTGGATGGGCCTTGCCGCCGGCATCGGCGCCTCCGTGGTCTTCGCGCTCATCCATGGCTTTGCCTCCATCAGCCAGCGCGGTAACCAGATCGTCTCCGGGGTCGCCATCAACATGCTGGCCGCAGGACTCACGGCGATCGTCGGCAATGCCTGGTACGCGCAAGGCGGGCGCACGCCGCCGCTGGAGGGCAACGAGCGCTTCGAGGGCGTGCTCCTCGGGCATTCCGCGCTCGTCTACATGGCGCTCCTCGCGGTGCCGCTCACCTGGTTCGTCCTCGGCAAAACCCGCTTCGGCCTGCGCCTCAGGGCCGTGGGCGAGAACCCGGCCGCGGTCGACACGGCGGGCATCTCCGTGACGGGCCTGCGCTATGCGGCCGTGATCCTCACCGGCATCCTGTGCGGGCTCGCCGGCACCTATCTCTCCGTCGGCCAGTCCGCAGGGTTCCTGCCGAACATGACGGCGGGCAAGGGCTTCATCGCGCTCGCCGCCCTCATCTTCGCCAAGTGGCGGGCATGGCCGGCCCTCGGCGCCTGCCTCCTCTTCGGCCTGCTCGACGCGGTGGCGATCCGCCTCCAGGGCATCGCGCTCCCCGGCATCGGCGAGGTGCCGGTCCAGGCGATCCAGGCACTGCCCTACCTGATGACCGTGATCCTGCTTGCGGGCGTCATCGGGACCGCCATCCCGCCGCGGGCTTCCGGCGTTCCCTATGTGAAGGAGCGCTGATCGTGGCCGATCTCGACGCCTTGTTCGAAGCCGCCCGCGCCATCCAGGCCAAGGCCTATGTGCCCTATTCGCGCTTCAAGGTGGGCGCCGCCATCCGCACCCCCTCGGGCCGCGTCTATGCGGGCTGCAACGTGGAGAACGCCGCCTACCCGCAGGGCGCCTGCGCGGAGACCGGCGCCATCTCGGCCATGATCGCCGCGGGCGAGAGCCGCATTGCGGAACTCGTGGTGGTCGGCGACGGCGACGCGCTCTGCACCCCCTGCGGCGGTTGCCGCCAGCGTATCCGTGAATTCGCCGCCGCCGACACGCCCATTCATATCGCCGGCCCCGAAGGCATCCGAAAGAGCTTCACGCTCGAGGCGCTGTTGCCCTATTCCTTCGGACCCGACAATCTCAGCGCCCGCTAAAGAGAATTCGATGGACCAACCCGTTCACAACCGCGTCGAGGAGACGGCCGCCTTCCTGCGCGCCCGCGGCTTCGACGGTGCCTTCAGCGCTGCCTTCGTGCTTGGCACCGGCCTTGGGCCCCTCGTGGACGAGGTCGAGAACCCGGTGGCGCTGCCCTATGCGGAGATCCCGCATTTTCCAAGAAGCGGCGTATCGGGCCATGCGGGCCAGCTCGTCGCCGGCACCATCGAGGGCCGCCGCGTGCTCCTGTTCCAGGGCCGCGCCCATTACTACGAGACCGGCGATGCGGGCGCGATGCGCGTGCCCGTGGCGGTCGTGAAGGCGCTCGGCATTCCGGCTCTCGTCCTCACCAACGCGGCGGGCTCCGTGCGCGCCGAAATCCGCCCCGGCAGCCTCGTCGCGATCAGCGACCATCTCAATCTGTCGGGCGGCAACCCGCTCATGCGCGATCACACGGAGGGCCGGTTCGTCTCGCTCACCGGCGCCTACGACGAGGGCCTGCGCGCCGCCATCCAGGCCGCGGCGCGCAAGACCGGCATCGCCGTGCCCGAAGGCGTCTATGTGTGGCTCTCGGGCCCCAGCTTCGAGACGCCGGCCGAGATCCGCATGACGCAGATCCTAGGGGGCGACCTCGTGGGCATGTCCACGGTGCCCGAGGTGATCCTCGGCCGCTATTACGGCCTCAAGATCGCGGCCGTCTCCTTGGTCACCAACCTCGCCGCCGGCATCGAGGGCGCCTCGCCCTCGCATCAGGAAACGAAGGATACGGCCGCGGAAGCGTCGGACAAGTTCAAGCGCCTCATCCGCGCCTTCGTGGCGGAGCTGCCCCATGCCTGATCGGCTGAACCGCGCCGCGTGTGCCTTCGTATCGGAGCTGCCCCATGCCTGAAGCGTCCGAAGCCGCCATTGCCCAGCGCGCGCTGCGCTGCCTCGATCTCACGGATCTCTCCGAGTCCTGCTCGGACCCGGCCATCGCGGAGCTCTGCGCCAAGGCGCTGACGCCCCATGGTCCGGTGGCCGCCGTGTGCGTGTGGCCGCAATTCGTCGGGCGCGCCCGCGAGCCCCTGAGGGGATCGTCCGTGCGCATCGCCACGGTGGTGAACTTTCCCGCCGGGGGCGAGAACGTGGACCGGGTCACGGACGACGTGAACGAGGCGCTCGGCGATGGGGCGCACGAGATCGACCTCGTCATTCCCTACGAGGCCATCCGCCGAGGCGACCTCGATCTTGCAGCCGACATGGTGGCGGCCGTGCGCGACCACGTGGACCAGGGCCGCCTCCTCAAAGTGATCCTCGAGACGGGCAAGCTCGTGGAGCCCGCCCTCATCGAGGCCGCGAGCCGGGTCGCCATCGAGGCGGGCGCCGACTTCATCAAGACATCGACGGGCAAAACACCCGTATCCGCGACCTTGGAGGCGGCCGAGATCATGCTGAACGCCATCAAGGCGTCCGGGCGCCCGGTCGGCCTCAAGCCCTCGGGCGGCATTCGCACCGTGGCGGATGCGGGCGCGTATCTGGCGCTCGCGGACCGCATCATGGGCCCCGGCTGGGCGGCTCCCCAGACCTTCCGGATCGGCGCGAGCAGCGTCTACGACGCGCTCATCGCCGCCATCGAGGGCCGAACCGGCGCCAAGCCTGGTGTCGGCGTCTATTGAGATCGACCCGATGACCATGCTTCCCCAAGAGATCATCCGCCTCAAGCGCGACGGCGGCGTCCTCCCGCCCGAGCTCATCGAGAGCTTCATCGAGGGCCTCACGGCCGGCCGCGTGACCGAGGGCCAGGCGGCCTCCTTCGCCATGGCGATCTTCTTTCGCGGCCTTGCGGTGCCCGAGCGCGTGGCGCTGACCCGCGCCATGATGCAATCCGGCGAGGTGCTGCGGTGGGATCTGCCAGGCCCCGTGCTCGACAAGCACTCGACCGGCGGCGTCGGCGACGCCGTGAGCCTTGCCCTCGCCCCGGCGGTGGCGGCCTGCGGCGGCTACGTGCCCATGATCTCGGGCCGCGGCCTCGGCCATACGGGTGGCACCCTCGACAAGCTCGATTCCATCCCGGGCTACCTCTCGCAGCCCGACATCGACACCTTCCGGCGCGTGACCCGCGAGATCGGCTGCGCCATCATCGGCCAGACCGCGGACCTCGCGCCCGCCGACAAGCGCCTCTATGCCATCCGCGACGTGACCGCGACAGTGGAATCGGTCGATCTCATCACCGCCTCCATTTTGTCGAAGAAGCTCGCGGCGGGGCTCCAGGGCCTCGTCATGGACGTGAAGTTCGGCTCCGGCGCCTTCATGTCGAATGCCGCCGATGCGCGCGTGCTGGCCGAGAGCCTCGTGCTCGTCGCAAACGGCGCCGGCCTGCCCACGAGCGCGCTCCTCACGGACATGAACCAATCCCTCGCCTCCGCGGCCGGCAACGCGGTCGAGGTGGCCTATACGGTGGATTACCTCACCGGCAGGCGCCGCGAGCCGCGCTTCCACGAGGTCACGGTGGCGCTCTGCGCGGAGATGCTGGTGCTCGGCAAGCTCGCCGCCGACGAGGCCGAGGGCCGCGCCAAGATCGAGCACGCGATTGCCTCCGGCAAGGCCGCCGAAATCTTCCAGCGCATGGTCACGACCCTCGGCGGTCCCGCCGACTTCATCGAGCGCCCCGAGCGGCACCTCCAGGCGGCGCCGGTGGTGCGCGCCGTGCATGCCGAGCAGCCCGGGACCGTCACCCGCATCGCGACCCGCGATGTCGGCGTCGCCGTGGTGGCGCTCGGCGGCGGGCGCACCCGGCCGCAGGATCCGGTGGATCACGCGGTCGGCCTCACGAACCTCGCGGAGCTTGGCGAGCGCGTCGACGGCGAGCGGCCCCTCGGCATCGTCCATGCCCGCACGGAGGCAGCGGCCGAGGCCGCGGCTGCGGCTTTGCGGCGAGCCTACGGGATCGGCGAGGGCGCGGCCGAGGCTGGCCCCATCGTTCTTGAGCGGATCGGGGCTGCGGCATGACGCTCCTCGTTGCCCTCACCTGGGACCCGGCTCCCTGGGTCGAGCGCTTCCGGCGCATGCTGCCCGAGCACGACACGGTCGTGCTCGGGGACGAGTTCGACCGCAACAAGGTTCGTTACGTCGCCACCTGGGGGCCGAAGCCCGGCAGCTTGTCGGGCCTGACGAACCTCGCCGCTCTCTTCTCCCTCGGGGCCGGCGTCGATCACCTCATGCGCTACCCGGACCTGCCGGACGTGCCCATCGTCCGCGTGGCGCAGGACGACCTCACCCATCGCATGAGCGAGTACGTGGTGCTGCACTGCCTCATGCACCTGCGCGACCAGCGCCGTTACGATGGGCAGCAGCGCCAGCGCATCTGGCGCGACGACCGGCATCCGCCGGCGGCCCGGGAGGTCAGGGTCGGGATGCTGGGCTTCGGCGTGCTCGGCCAGGATGCGGCCCACAAGCTTCGGGCATTGGGTTTCGATGTGGCAGGCTGGAGCCGCTCGGGCCGGCCGGTGGAAGGTTTTCGGGTCTATGGCGGGGGCGAGCTCGACGCTTTCCTCGCCCGCACCGATATTCTGGTCAGCCTCCTGCCGCTCACGCCCGACACGCACGGCATCCTCAACCGCGATCTCTTCGCCAAGCTTTCCCGCGACGGCCGCCTCGGGGGACCGGTGCTCATCAATGCGGGACGCGGCGGGCTCCAGGTGGAGACCGACATTCTGTCCTGCCTCGACGACGGCACGCTCAAGGCCGCGGTGCTCGACGTTTTCGAAACGGAGCCGCTGCCGGAGGATTCGCCGCTTTGGGGCCATCCCGCGGTCACATTGACCCCGCACAATGCTGCGGTAAGCGAGCCCGAGGCGACGGCCCGCTACATCGCGGAGCAGATCCGACGCTTCGAGAGGGGGGAGCCCCTCGAGAACGTGGTCGATCCGAGCCGGGGCTACTAGACCGAAAGGTCGGTCGGCCTTCGTTCCCGCATTTCCCAGGCCCCTGTCGACCGGCGAGGCATCCGCCTCCTGGCCGAAAGTGCGGCTGGACCCCCGCGAGAACCGGCGCCACGACTGTGGAACCGGCTCCAGAATCGAGCCTCACAGAATTGGGTACCATGACGACAGCGAATGCCGGCGCGCCGACGCCTCACCACGACCACGACGACATCGTCTATCCGCAGACCATCCCGTTCCTGCTCGCGCACCTTGTGTGCTTTGCGGCGATCTGGACCGGCGTGACCTGGGAAGCGGTCGCGATCGCGGTCGCGCTCTACTGGATCAGGATGTTCGCCATCGGCGCGGGCTATCACCGCTACTTCTCGCACCGGGCCTATTCCACGGGCCGCGTGTTCCAGTTCATCCTCGCCTTCCTGGCGCAGTCCACGGCCCAGAAGAGCGTGCTCTGGTGGGCCGCCAAGCACCGGCATCACCACCTCTTCTCGGATACCGAGCACGACGTGCACTCGCCCCGTCAGAGCGGCTTCCTCTATGCCCATGTGGGCTGGATCTTCTCCCGCAGGCACGACACGGCCGACCTCGTGAAGGTGGGCGATTTCGCCAAGTACCCGGAGCTCATGTGGCTCCATAAGTACGAGCTCTTCCCGGCCGTGGTGATGGCCCTCGGCACGTTCCTTCTCGCCGGCTGGCCGGGCCTCGTTGTCGGGTTCTTCTGGAGCACGGTCGCGGTCTATCACGGCACGTTCTGCATCAACTCGCTCGCCCACGTGCACGGGAAGAAGCGCTACGTGACGGGCGACGACAGCCGCAACAACTGGCTTCTCGCGCTGCTCACCATGGGCGAGGGCTGGCACAACAACCACCATGCCTATCAATCGAGCGTGCGCCAGGGATTCCGCTGGTGGGAGATCGACCCGACCTTCTACATTCTGAAGGCGCTCTCATGGGTCGGCGTCGTGTGGGATCTCAAGAGCCCGCCGGAGGCTGTGCTGAAGAACGAGCAGAAGCTCGGCGCCCGCGTGATCGACCGCGCGGCCGCCGATCTCGCCGCGTCGTTCAACGTGGACAGCATCAGCGCGAAGCTGCGCGAGGCGCTTGCCACGACGCCGAGCCTCGCCGACGTGCAGGCCCGCCTCGGCAGCGCTCAACACAAGGCCGCCGAGGTGCTGGCGGGCGTCCACCTGCCGCACCTGCCGACCCGGGACGAGATTTGGGCCCGTGCCTCGACCATGTTCGTGAAGACCCGCTCCCTCGACGAAATCGTGGAGCGCGCGCACCGTATGATTCTCGACGCGGTCGGGACACGGCTTGCGGCCGCCTGACGGGTACGCTTTTGCTTGCAACGGAAAAGGCCGGGCTTCGACCCGGCCTTTTTGTTGATTGGAGCCGCTGCGCGGCAGCTCTTTAGCACTGGATCCCGGATTGGCGTTTCGCTTCGCTGCACTTGTTCGGGAAAGGCGTCGAGGGGTACCTCACCCACAGCATCCTTTCCCGGACAAGGGAGCAGAGCACAGCTCTGCGCACGCAGATCCGGGATCCAGAGCAAGAACCAGCGGCAAAGCCGCTCCGCCTCTAAAGCCGCTTGATCGAGGTGATCGGCCCGTAGCTCTTGGTGCGGATGCGCTCCTCGGCCACCGCCAGCGGCTCCAGGGACGTCATCATATGATGGCCGTTCGCATGGAGGAGTTGCGTGGGGCTCGCCATGATGCCCACATGCCCCTTCCAGAAGACGAGGTCGCCGCGCTGCAAGCCGCCGAGATCCGGCCGGATCTCCACGGGGGTCCCGAGCGCCTCCTCCTGCATGTCGCTGTCCCGAGGCGCCTCGATGCCGGCGGCGAGCAGCGCAGTCTGCGCGAGACCCGAGCAGTCGAGGCCAAGGCTCGTCTTGCCGCCCCACAGATAGGGCACGTGGAGGAAACGCTCGGCGACCGCCACGAAATCCGCCTCGCGGGCGTCGAGCCCGCCCAGATGCGGCGCGTAGACGAAGCCGCCAAGGCTAAGCTCCGCGTAATCGCCCTGATGGCTTGTCACCGCCACCCGCGCACCGAGGCTCAGATAGCCGGTCGGCGGCAGCTTCAGGTTGGGACCCGGAAACACGAAGCTGCGGATCGACACCACCTTGTGGGTCGGCTCCAAACCCGGGGTCGCCAGGGCCGACAGGGGCAGATAGCCCACATAGCCGTCGCCCTCGAGCTGGCCCCAGGCCCAGCCGTCATGCCGGTCGTAGACCGTGACGGCTTCGCCCATGAGCGCCTCCGTATCGAGGGCGGCGTCCGAGGACGGGTGGCGCCGCACCGGCGCCACGGCAGCCGTCACGCGCATCACGGTTCCGGTCGCGAAGCGCTCCGCCTCCACCTGCCCTCTCAGGCGGGCATCGGCGAGGTCCGGTCGGAAGGGCGTGATGCGCCGGTCGAAGCTCATGGGATCCATCCTTGTGCTGCCCCGTCATACTCCAGGGCAGGGTTTTCATCCAGGGCCGGCCCAGGTCAGCGCTGACTCGTCAACGTCCGTACCGCTCCTTGATCAGCGCGTAGATGAGTCGCGCGGCCTGAACCTCGCCGCCCTCGGGCCGACCGGGCCGGGTCGCGTTGTTCCAGGCGAAGATGTCGAAATGCACGTGGGCCTTCGCCTGGGGCGCAAACTTGCGCAGGAAGAGCGCGGCCGTGATCGAGCCCGCCATCGGCCCGCCGATATGGTTCGTGTCCGCGATCTTGGATTCGAGCTGCGCGGCGTAAGGGGGCCAGAGCGGCAGGCGCCAGACTGGGTCGTTCACCGCAAGGCCGATCCGCGCGATGTCGAGGGCGAGCGCGTCGTCCTCCGTGTAGAAGGGCGGGAGATCGGGGCCGAGCGCCACCCGCGCGGCGCCGGTGAGCGTCGCGAAATCCACAACGAGGTCGGGGCTCTCCTCGTCGGCGAGCGCCAGCGCGTCGCCGAGGATGAGACGCCCCTCCGCATCTGTGTTGCCGATCTCGACCGTGATCCCCTTGCGGCTTTGCAGGATGTCGCCCGGCCGGAAGGCGGAGCCGGAAATCGCGTTCTCGACGGCGGGAACGAGAACCCGCAGCCGCACCGGCAGGCCCTCTCCCATGATCATGTCGGCAAGGGCGAGCGCGGCGGCCGCGCCGCCCATGTCCTTCTTCATGAGGAGCATGGAGGCGCTGGGCTTGATGTCGAGGCCACCCGTATCGAAGGCGACGCCCTTGCCCACCAGAGTGATCTTCGGCGCGTCATCGCGGCCCCAGGTGAAGTCGATGAGCCGCGGCGGCGTGGCCGAGGCCCGACCGACCGCATGGATCATCGGAAAGTTCTGGCGCAGGAGGTCGTCGCCCACGATGCTCGTGAAGGAGGCCCCGTGCCGGTCCGCGAGCTGGCGCGCCGCGGCCTCGATTCCATCGGGACCGAGATCGTTGGTCGGCGTGTTGATGAGGTCGCGGCTGAAGGCAACCGCCTGCGCGATGCGGGACACCTCGTCCGCGTCGACGCCCGCCGGCGGCACGAGCCGCACGGGCTTCCGGCTGCGCTGGCGGTAGCGGTCGAAGCTGTAGGAGGCAAGGCACCAGGCGAGCGTCGCGAGCGCCGGGTCGTCGGGCGCGGTCTCGAACCTGTAGGCGCCTTCCGGCAGCAGCGTGGCGAGCTTGCCCGGCAGGAAGGGATCGCGTCGCTTGGCGCCGGCGCGGTCGAGGCCGAACAGCACGCCATGCAGGGAGCCGTCCTCGCCCGGCAGCAGGCAATGGGTGCCGGCCTTGGCGTCGAAGCCCTGCGCATTGGCGAAGCCGCGGGCGAGGGGCGGCAGCGTGTCGGCGATGCCGGGCCAGGTCTCGTCCGTGACGAGCCAGATCGGAAGCGACGGGTCGGCGGCGTTGGCGAGGGAAGGGTGCATGAGGCGCGGTCTCGGCGAGCGCTTGAGGGAGGGCGGGGTTGCGGTGAGCCCCGCATCCCCGCGGGGAGGACACGGCAGGCATTCCAACAGCTTAGCGTTAACGCTCCATTAGGGTTAATGCCCTATGAACGGAGGGGAAAAGCGGCGGAGTGCCGCCTCTGGAGTTGGTGTCATGACGGTCCCTGCGTCGCAAGTCCCCTCGCGTCGTCGCGCGCATTGGCGCGTGCTCGCCACGGTCGGGCTGGTGGCGCTGGCCATGGCGGGCTGCCAGAAACGCGGCCGAGGCGACATCACCGGCTCCGTGCCGGGGCCGCAGCAGGCGACCCCCGAGGCCTGGCGCCGGCAGGCGGACCTTTGGGCGCCGCGCTTCGAGGCCAATCCCGGGGATGCGACCGCGGCCCTCCAATATGCGCGCGCCCTGCGGATGACCGACCAGAAACCGCAGGCCGTGGCGGTGCTGCAGCAAGCGGCGATCCGCAGCCCGAGCAATCCCGAGATCCTGGCCGCCTACGGCAAGGCCCTGTCGGATGTCGGGCGCTACAAGGAGGCCTCGGAGGCTCTTGGGCGGGCGCACAGCCCCGAGCGGCCCGACTGGCGCGTGCTCACGGCGCAGGGCGCGGTGGCCGACCAGACCGGCGATCATGCCCTTGCCCAGCAATACTACGAATCCGCCACGAAGCTCGCGCCCGACGAACCGAGCGTTCTGTCCAATCTCGGGCTCTCCTATGCTCTGTCCAAGCGCATTCCGGATGCGGAACGCGTGTCGCGCGAGGCGGCCGCCCATGCCCGCGCCGATGGGCGCGTGCGCCAGAACCTTGCCCTCGTGCTGATCATCGCCGGCAAGCCTGCGGATGCCGAAACCGTGCTCCGCCAGGACATGTCCGCCGAGGACGCGACCGCCATGATCGCGGATCTGAAACTCGTCGCCGCCCAGCCTTCGGGCCTCGGTGGCGGCCGCAAGGCCGACGGCAAGGCAAAGCCCGCCGGAGCGTGAGCGTTCCTCTCCCGCATTCGGTCGCCGCGATCGGTTCTCGGAACGAGGTGCGTCGCGTGGCGGAGGGGAGCGCCCCAGCCCAATTCGGCTCCCCTTCGCGCGCCTATTTATAACCCATCACCTGGATGGCCGCCGGCGTCAGGATGACGACGAAGAGCACGGGCAGGAAGAACAGGATCATCGGCACGGTGAGCTTCGGGGGGAGGGCGGCCGCTTTCTTCTCGGCCTCGTTCATGCGCTTGTCGCGGCTCTCCTGCGCGAGGACGCGCAAGGCTTGGCCCAGCGGCGTGCCGTAGCGCTCTGCCTGGTTCAAGGCGGTGCTCACCGCCTTCACGGTATCGAGACCCGTCCGGTTCGCGAGGTTCTCGTAGGCCACGCGCCGATCCGGCAGATAGGAGAGCTCGGCCGTGGTGAGCGTCAGCTCCTCCGCAAGCGGCACGGATTGGGTGCCGATCTCCGTGCTCACCCGCCGGAAGGCCGCCTCGATGGACATGCCGGACTCGACGCAGATGAGGAGAAGATCGAGCGCATCGGGCCAGGCAGTGCGGATCGAGGCCTGACGCTTGGCGATCGTGTTCGAGAGGAAGACCTCCGGCGCCTTGATGCCCGCATAGACGCAACCGATGACGATGCCGACGAGGACGATCATCGGCCGGTCCAGCACCTTCAGGACGAAGAGATAGAAGACCGACACCACCAGAAGCACGATCGGCGTCACGGCGCGGAAGAAGAGGAACCCGACCTCCGCCTGCTGACCGCGGTAGCCAGCCATGGAGAGCTTCAGCTTGGCCGTGTCGGTGCCGAGCCACTGAGCCAGGTTGAACTGATCCACCACCTGCCGCATGTAGGCCTTCGGTTCCTGGCGCAGGGACGGCTTCTGCTGCGACTTGGCGAGGCGCTCCCGCTCCCGGGCGCGGATCTTGTCGCGCTCGCTCGCCACGGCCTTCATCCTCTTGTCGAGGGTCTCGCCCTCCATGAAGGGACTGGCCAGGGTCCAGACCGTGGCCGCCGTGGCGACGGCCACCAGCACCATGGCGAGGAATTGCGGATCGAGGACCTTCTCCTGGATCAGCGCGAACATGGGTCTGTCCTCAGGTGGGTGAGCTGCGCCTCGGGGATGGGAACCGTCAGCGCTCGGATACGATGTGGCGAGGTCACTGCGGCGCCCTCAGATCTTGAAGCTGATCATCTTCTTGATGACGAGAACGCCCATGAGCATCCAGACGCCGCCGACAGCGAGCGCGAACTTGCCGGTCTGCGTCGTCCACAACAGCGAGATGTAGCCTGGGCTCGTCAGGTAGGTCAGCACGGCGACGACCACCGGCAGGGCGGCGATGATGGCGGCGGAGGCCTTGGCCTCCATGCTCATCGCCTTGATCTTGTCGCCCATCTTGCGGCGCTCGCGCAGCACGCGGGACAGGTTGCCGAGAGCCTCCGAGAGATTGCCGCCGGCCTTCTGCTGGATCGTGATCACGATGGCAAAGAAGTTCGCCTCGGAGACGGGGACGCGCTCGTAGAGCTTCTCCAGCGCCTCGGGCACGCTCATGCCGACGGCGTGGGACTCCATCACGATCCGGAATTCGGATTTGAGCGGCTCGCGCGCCTCGGTTGCGACGATGCGCATGCAATCGTTGAGGGGCAGGCCCGACCGGATGCCGCGCACGATCACGTCGATGGCGTTGGGAAGCTCCAGCACGAAGCGGTTGATGCGTCGCTTCGTGAGATGGCCGAGAAGCCAACGGGGAGCGCCCAGGCCGCCCGCGAAGAGGCTGCCGAGGGCCACCCAGGGATTCTGCGTGATCACGAAGGTGGTCAGCGCCAGGACCAGACCCGCGCCCGTGCTGAACAGGTAGAACGAGCGGCGCGTCCACTGGAGCCCCGCCTGCGCGATCCGCGTCTCGAGGGTGAGCTTGTTCTTGGCCTTCTGGCGCGCCTCCAGTTCCTTGAGGCTCTGGGAGACCTGCTCGCGCCGGTCGACGGCATTGACGCGCTCGCGGCGGTCGGTGGGCGGAGCGACGAGCGCCTGCTGGCGCTTCTCGGCCTGGGCGTTGCCTGAAATCAGCGGATACAGGAGCGCATAGGCGACGCCGCCGGCTGCGATGGCGGCGAGCGCGATGGCGGCAATCTGACTGTCGATCATACGCAACTCTCGATCGGTCCTGGCGGAAGCCGGCCCCTGACGGGCGGTCGGCTTCCGGCGTGTACGCCGCCGCCCATGGGCGGCGGAAAGGCTAGTCGATCCCCGGTCCGCCCTTGGCCTCCATGGCGTCGAGGGCCGCGGCGAGCTTCGCCTCCTCGCCGTAGTAGCGGGCGCGCTCCCAGAACCGCGGGCGGCCGATGCCGGTCGAGCGATGCCGCCCGACGAGGCGGCCGGAAGCGTCCTCGCCGAGGATGTCGTAGAGCACGAGATCCTGGGTGATGATCACGTCGCCTTCCATTCCCATCACCTCGGTGATGTGGGTGATGCGGCGGGAGCCGTCGCGCAGGCGCTGCGCCTGCACGATCACGTCGACGGACGAGCAGACCATCTCGCGGATCGTACGGGAGGGCAGGGTGAAACCGCCCATGGTGATCATGGACTCGATACGCGACAGGCACTCGCGCGGGGAGTTCGCATGGAGCGTGCCCATGGAGCCGTCGTGACCCGTATTCATGGCCTGCAGCAGGTCGAACGCCTCGGGGCCGCGCACCTCGCCCACGATGATGCGCTCGGGGCGCATGCGCAGACAGTTGCGCACGAGATCGCGCATGGTGATCTGGCCCTGGCCTTCGAGGTTCGGCGGGCGCGTCTCGAGGCGCACAACGTGAGGCTGCTGAAGCTGGAGCTCCGCCGCGTCCTCGCAGGTGATGATGCGTTCGTCCTCGTCGATGTAGCGCGTCAGGCAGTTGAGCAGCGTCGTCTTGCCCGAGCCCGTGCCGCCCGAGATCACCACGTTGCAGCGCACGCGGCCGATGATCTTCAGGATCTCGGAGCCCTCCGGCGAGATGGCGCCGAACTTCACGAGCTGCTCGAGGGTGAGCTTGTCCTTCTTGAACTTGCGGATGGTGAGCGCCGGGCCGTCGATGGAGAGCGGCGGGGCGATCACGTTGACGCGCGAGCCGTCGGGCAGGCGCGCGTCGCAGATGGGCGAGGACTCGTCCACCCGGCGGCCGACCTGGCTCACGATCCGCTGGCAGATGTTCATGAGCTGCTGGTTGTCGCGGAAGCGAACGCCTGTGAGCTGGATCTTGCCGCCCACCTCGATGAAGGTGCGCCCGGCGCCGTTCACCATGATGTCGGCGATGTCGTCACGGGCGAGCAGCGGCTCCAGGGGCCCGTAGCCGAGCACGTCGTTGCAGATGTCGTCGAGGAGCTCTTCCTGCTCCGAGATCGACATGACCACGTTCTTGAGCGCGATGATCTCGCTGACGATGTCGCGGATCTCCTCGCGGGCGGAGTCGGGCTCCAGCCGCGCAAGCTGCGCCAGATCGATCGCCTCGATCAGGGCGCCGAAGATCATGCTCTTCGTCTGGTAGTACTCGTCCGAACGCCGGCTCTCGGCCCGCTGGATCTCGGGCGTATCGAGGCTGCGGATCGCGTGGCTCGCCGCCAAGTTGGAGCTTGCCGGACTCGGGGCGACCGGGACCGAGCGCACGGGCTCCTGGCCCTGCGTCGGCGCTGCCCCTGATCGCTTTCCAAACATCGTCACTGCCGTCCTTCGGTTCCTCAGGATGCCTTGCGGCGGGTGAACTTTGCGATAATGGGCTGGAGGAACGACCCGCGCCCGCGTTTCGCTTCCGCGCGGCCCATGATCGAGGCCGCAAGATCGAGGAAGAGGTCGTTGACCTTGCCCCCCGGCTGCACCTCCGCGATCATCTGGCCGTTATTGGCCGCTGTCCCGAAGAGCTGCGCGTCGAAGGGGACGATGGCGGCGAGGTCGGTTTCGATGGCCTTGGCGAACTCCGCCGCCGCGATCTCTGGCCGCTTCGGCATCCCGGTCAGGTTCAGCACCACCCGCGGCTTGCGGTCGTTCGGGCGCGAGGCGCGCAGCACGTCGAGCATGTTCTTGGTGTTGCGCAGGGAGGCAAGCTCCGGCGCCGCCACGATCACCACGTCGTCCGCGCTGACGAGAGTGCGCCGCGCCCAGCTCGTCCAGGTATGGGGCATATCGAGAATGATGCTCGGGGTCGTGCCGCGCAGGATGTCGAGAAGCTGGTCGAGCGCCGTCTCCGTGAGGTCGACGGTTCGGTCGAGCATGGCGGAAGCGGCAAGCAGGCTCAGGTTGTCGCCGCATTTGGCAAGCAGGCGCTCCACCAGATTACCGTCGAGGCGGTCGGGGGCGAACACCGCCTCCGCCACGCCCTGCGGCGGGTCCTGGTTGAAATCCAGGCCCGCGGTGCCGAACGCGATGTCGAGATCGACGATCACGGTTGCCGTCGAGAGCTTGCGCGCGGTCGCCCATGCGAGGTTGTGGGCCACCGTCGAGGCTCCGACGCCGCCTTTCGCGCCGATCACCGCGACCGTGCGCCCGATGGGCTCCACGCCCGGCGCGTGGAACAGGTCCGATGCGGCCTGGATCACGTCGAGGGGACTGATCGGGGCGATGAGGTAGTCGCTCACCCCGCGCCGTGTGAGCTCCCGGTACAGGAGCACATCGTTCACATGCCCGATCACCAGCACCTTGGTGCCCGCGTCGCAGACCTCCGCCAGGCTGTCGAGCGTCGCGAGCAGCGCGTCGCGGTCATCGCCGGATTCGAGCACGATCACGTTCGGCGTCGGCTGGTCGCGATAGGCGGCGAGCGCCGCGGCCCCGCCGCCCATATGCACCTTGGTGGGGGCCCGCTGCAGGCGACGGTCCACCGCCGCTCCCTCGATGGCCTTCGCCACGGCGGCTGTTTCGCAGAACGCGTGGATGGTCACGCGCGGCACCGGCGCGATCATCCGGTTCTCGGACTTGGCTTGCGTCTCCTGGCTCATGGAGCTGGTGGTCCCGCTTAATTGAGGGTGTCGTTGATCTTGCCGGCTTCCTTCGAGTACTGCGTCGAGGGGTCTTGCCCCTGGCGCAGCTTCTCGATGTCGCCCATGCGCCGGATCGTATCGATCCGCGTCTCGGTTCGTCCGCGGACGAGGTCCACGGGATCCTCGACCTGCGCCGCGATGTTGGTCTGCATGGCGCAGCCGAGATTCCAGTAGGGTTCGTTGTTGGCGCTGGACTTGGCGTTGCTCATGCCGAGGTCTTGCGGCCAGAGTCCGCAGCGGCTGGCGACCTTCGCCTGCAGCCGCTTGAAGGAGAGCCGGATCGGCGCCGCAAGGTTCGGATCGGCCACCGGATAGGATGTGACGACGAGGCGGTGCGCCGGAACGCCCGCCTGTGCCAGGGCTGCCCGCACGGCCGGCAGGGCGTGCCGCGCCGCAGCCCCGGCTCGTGGGCCTGAGGGGATGTCCGCGGTAATGAGACCCTGCCCGTGCCGGCGGTACTCGGCCGCGAAGGCGACGACGTCAGCCTGCTGCCGCTCGTCGATGCCGCCGGACACGAAAACGTCGAGGCTGTCCGGCTCGTGCGCGAGCACGATCGGGTGCCGTTGCCGGTACTCCACCGGATAGGTGGAACCCGTAACGACTCGGTCGGGCGCGCAGGCGCCGAGAGAGACCGCGAGTCCTGCAAGGAGCAGAAGAGGCGAGGGACGTGGGTGGCGCATGGTCTGGCCTCTCATGCGTGATGCGGTTTTGGCAGCTGAAGGCGAGGGAATGCGGCGGCGCATGATCGGCCTTCTAATCCGTGATGAATCCGTATTGGCCCTTCACCCTCACCTTCACGGGAGCGGCCTTGGCGACCCCGTAGAGTCGGTTCAGGCGGCCAAGGAGAACGGCCTGTCCGTCATGGGCATCCACGAAGCCGTCGTCGGGACGCGCCACCTGGCCGGGATCCATGGGTTTGGCGATGAAGGGCGTCACCATGATCATCAGCTCCGTTTCCTTGCGCTGGTAGTCGCGGGAGCGGAACAGGGCGCCGAGGATCGGGAGGTTCACGAGCCCCGGCAGGCCGCTCAGGGTCTGCGTGCTCGCCTGCTGGATGAGGCCCGCCGTCATCATCACGGCGCCCGACGGCAGCTCGACGGTGGTTTCGGATTTACGCACCTTCATGGCCGGGACCGTGATGTTGCCGATCCGGAACTGGCTTTCCTGGTCGACCTCGGTCACCTCGGTGGCGACGCGCAGCGAGATGCGGCCCTCGGATAGGACGATGGGCGTGAAGGCGAGCATGACGCCATAAGGCTTGTACTCGACGCCGATGGAGCAACGAAGCGTCGTGTCGCTGCAGCTCTCGCTCTTGGGGATGGGGATCTCGCCGCCGGCGGTGAACTTCGCGGATTCGCCGGAGATCGCCGTGAGCATGGGTTCTGCGAGCACCCGCGAGACGCCCGCGCGCTCGAAGGCCTGGAGCGTCGCCCGCGCCGAGAAGCCGCCGCGGGTCACCGAGGCGGACAGGATGTTGCCCGGGTTCGCCGTGGGGTTCACCGGGAAGGGGTTCACGTTGGCGAAATCAAGCGTCGACCAGCTGCCGCTGCTGTTGATGCCGAATTGCTTCAGCACGGAGCGGGCGACCTCCACGACGGTGACCTGGAGCATCACCTGGTCCTTGCCACGGATCGTGAGGCCGTTGATCACCGCACCCTTGCTGGCCGCGGGACCGGCGCCGGACACGCCGACGAAGGCGTTGGCGATGTCGACCGCCTGCTGGGCTTCCGACGCTGAGGCGACAGAGCCGGTAAGGAGCACGGAATCGCCCGCCGGCCGCACCTGGACCCGCGCCTGCGGCATGGCGGTTTTGAGGGTCTGCGCGAGCACGTTGAGGTCGCGGCCCACATTTACTTCAAGGGTCGCGATCTGGCGACCTTCCGCATCCATCACGAAGATGGACGTGGCGCCGTTGTCGATGCCGATGACGAAGACCTTGCGGGTGGAGCGAACCACCGCGTTCGCCACCTTCGGATTGGCGACGAAGACCTCTTTGGCGTCCCGGGGCAGATCGACGATCAGCGACCGACCGATGGACATCTCGATGCGCCGCGGCAAGGTCTCGTCGTCCCGGGCGACGGTCACGACCGGTCCGATGTCCGTGGGGCCTCGCAGGCCGTTGGCGAAGGCGGGCTGGACGGCGGATCCAAGCGAGCCGCCGAGGGCGAGGATGGCCGCGAGGGCGTGGGCGGGGCCGGAGCGGCGCATCATTGGGAGGGACCCTGCTGCTGGACACCGAAGCGAATGATCTGGAGAGGCTTTGGCGTGTCGCCCCGCATCGGCGTGCCGGTCTCGTTCACGTCCGCGATGCTGCGCAGGGCCAGCGAGATCTGGCCGATGCGTTGGGAGAGCACCACCATCTCGGCTTGGGCCGGGGTGAGCTCGAGAGTGGCGGTCTCGCCGGTCACCACCCGCTCCCCGTTGCGCTCCTGGATGTTCTGGCCGATCGCGAGAACGCGAATGTTGGCGAGGATGATCTCGGACAACGGGGCGCCGGCCGCGTCGGCGGTGGACTGGCTCGTGCGGATCACGTCGACGCGGTCGTTGGGCAGGATGAAGCCCCCGGCTGACGTGGCGCCGCGATTGTCGATGGAGATGGCGACCGCTCGCATGCCGGAGGGCAGGATGGCCGACATGAAGCCCCCGTTGCCCTTGATGAGCTTTTCGCGGCGGACCGGCTCCCCTGAGAGAAGGCCCGCCCGGGCGATGGAGCCGGCGAGCTCCTCGATTGCATTGGGCACGTCGGCTTTCTTGATGAGCCCAGTCGAGGAGCCCTCGGACGGCCAGGCCTGCCAGCGCAGGTCGGTGGCCTTGAGGCTCTGGCCCATGGGAAGGTCGGCCGCCGCGACGAGCACTTCCATGGCTGCGATGGCCGGGGCGGCTGCCGCTATGGGCGCCGGCTGCGGCGCGGAGCCGGAGCGCATCATGAGCGCAGCGGCACCGCCGGCTGCGATCGCGACCCCTAACACTACGATACGAGCTGCCTTCATCGTGCTTGACCTGAGTGCGGTCCTGTCACCGCGTCCCCTATGTTCAAGCAGGCATTCGTCAAAGTATGGTTAACATGCTGTAACCGTCACAGTATTACATGATGATCTGCCAAAGCATCGTCTGAGGAAGCAATAGTATTGCGGCTCCCGCGAGCGCGATGCCGTAGGGAACACCAGTCTTGCGGTCATGTAGGCGCGCCAACCAACCCCAGCCGAGAGCGAAGGACGGCAGCGGAAGGCTTCTCATGGAGAGCAGCACGAGCGTCAGCAGACCGCCGCCGACCATTGCGACGAGAAGGTAATCGAGCGTCAGGTCCCAGCCGACCCAAATCACTGTGGCGGCAGCCAGTTTCACATCGCCGCCGCCGATCCACCCCAGGGCGAAGAGCGCAAAGCCCACCGCCAGAACCAGCATCCCGGCCCCGATGGCGAGAAGGACTTGCTGCATCGGCAATCCCGCCGCGACAGCGGTCAATGCGAATGCAGCGACCAGAAAGATCGAGATCCGGTTCGGGATCGTCATGGTCATGAGGTCGCTGATCCCGGCGGCAATCAGGAGCGCCGGAAAGAGGGCGAGCAGAACGGTGGCCAGCATGTGGGATCCTGCGGTGAGCGCTCCACCTTAGGGGCGATTTCTCTCTCATTCGTTGCCCGGAGCGAAGTGCGTCCGGGCGATTCGGGGACTGGCGCCAGAACGCGCCCGAACCTCGGTCGGCAAAGTAAGAGCACAGCCGACGGCTGCCCGGCGGCTGTGCTGTTCACGCATCGCATCGATGTCAGCCGTTGCTTATGTCCATGTGTCCGGCGAGATCGGTGAAGATCTCGCCGATTTTGGTCGTAAGGCCCGGCATGGCTGCAATGATGGTGGTCGCGAGGAACGCTGCAATCATGGCGTATTCGATGGCCGTTGCGCCGGATCGATCCTTCGCAAATCGCTGGAACACGCCTCTCATGATCGTCACCTCGTCATACGTCTGGCAGACTTACTACTCGACCTGCATCTTGGCGACGACGCTCGTGAAGCCGTCGGTGATGCCATCGCCGAGAACTTCCATGGCGGCGATCAGAGCCGTCGCCATGAGGGCGGCGATGAGGGCGTATTCGATGGCGGTGGCGCCGGACTCGTCCTGGGCGAAGCGCTTGAAAATGGCGGTCATTGTCAGATCCTCGGTTTGGTTGCCTCACTCGTCTGACCGGCAGGTCCGTGTCCGACCAATCAGAACCGAGGCGAAGGTGACATGTGCCGTCTTTCAGGCCGGTTAAGTTGATCGGTTAAAACTTTAGCTTCTCGCTGGATCGAGGACGTGGTTGAGAAAGTAAAAACGGAAATCGATACTCTGTTTCGAGGCTAGTTGCTTGCATTGTCTTGTTCTGCTTACCCAACGGATGCACGGGTGCGCGCGATCTTGTGCCTGCTCACCGAAGGGGATCGACGACCCCCGACGATGGGGCGGTCGAGAACTGCATTTGCTCTTCCTTCACCATTCCGGCGTTAGCCTGCCTTGTCCGATCCCGCGTTCCGCCCGAGGCTCCCCGTTATGCGTTCCCTCACGATCCTGGGCCTTCTCGCCGCCAGCATCCTGCCGCTCTCCGCCACCGAAATGGCTCCGACCCAGGGGCTCGACGCCGTGGCAGTGATGATCGATCACGCGAAGGTCCTGCGCCTTCCCGAGAGGACGCAGACGGTGATCGTCGGCAATCCGATCATCGCGGATGTGTCGGTGCAGAAGAACGGCATCCTCGTCCTCACGGGGAAGAGCTATGGGCGCACGAACCTGATCGCCCTCGACGGAGCCGGCACCCTCATCGCGGAATCGACGATCAGCGTGCAGGCGCTGAGCGAGTCCGTGGTCACGGTGCAACGCGGCCTTGATCGGGAATCCTATTCCTGCACGCCGAACTGCCAGCCGGCGATCCAGCTCGGCGACGCGGCCAAATACTTCAGCGAGATCGGCGGACAGGCCGGGCAGCGCAATTCGCTTGCCGCGCCCAAGTAGCGCGTGACCGACGGCGCATTTCGCTCACCGCGCAACGGTGCAGCACGGCATTCGAGTCAAATTGTAGCATTCGCCTGAAGGGTTGCCTAAGCGACCAGCCGTATCCTTTGCTCCACAAGGCGTTGAGAGCCAACGGGAGCACGGCCGCATCATGGTCGGGACGATGAATCTCGAGAACACCCCTCGGAGCAGGCGCCGCAGCCCGAGAGTCGGTCTGGTGCGGCTTTTCGCGCGAGATGGGCGGGGGAGCGTCGCGATCGAGCTCGCTCTCGTCATGCCCCCGCTCATCCTTCTCATGATGGCCATCTTCCAGATCGCCACCATGTTCATGGCGAACCAGATCCTGGAAACGGCGGTGACCGAGATGGCGCGCCAGATCCGCACCGGACAAGTCCAGCAAAACGGCATCGACCAAGCGGCCTTCCGCAAGGGCTTCTGCGCGCATGTCGCCGCTCTCATCACCTGCAGCGACACCAATCTCCTTCTGGACGTGCAGGTCCTGTCCGGCGGCTACGGCCCCGTCGATCTCGCCTGGCCGGTGGACGAGGAGGGCGACTTCAAGGGCAAAGGGGCGTACCAGCCGGGCGTCAAGCAGGATGTCGTCCTGGTGCGGGCATTCCATCAGATGCCGGTCTGGCTTCCGTTCCTCGGCTCCGGCATGTCGAACCTGCCGAAAAGCCGCCGCCTGCTGGCGGCGAGCGCGGCCTTCACCAACGAGGCCTTCTCCCCGACCGCCACAGCCTCCAACACCACGGGAGCGACGCAATGAGCCGTCCTGGTTCTCTCTCGCGCCTCTCGGCCTTCCGGCGGGACGGGCGCGGCGCCATGGCAGTCGAGTTCGCGCTTCTGCTGCCGATGCTGTTCCTGCTGCTCTTCGGCGGGATCGACGTGACCGAAGGGGTCATGGCCAAGCGCAAGGTGACGCTCGCATCCAACACGGTCTCGGATTTGGTGGCCCAGCAGGACGTGATCGACAAGACCGATGCGGCCAACATCCTGACGGCCGCGTCCGCGGTGCTGACTCCCTTCGACGTATCGAAGATGACGACCGTCATCACCAGCGTGTCGATCGATGGGCAAGGGGCGGCGAAGGTGGCCTGGAGCATCGCCAAGAACGCCCCGGCCCGGCCCAAGGGAGCGTCCTACGTCCTGCCGAGCGGCCTCAAGATGCCGAACACCTCGGTCGTGGTGTCCGAAGTCGGTTACACCTTCGCTCCCGCAATCGGTCACGCGGTGGTCGGCGACATTCCCATGAAGGGAACGAGCTACGCCCATCCGCGGCTCGGCGCCGCCGTGAAGTGCACCGCGGACGGCTGCTGAACGGCCTCGCTCCACTCCGAAACGACGAAGCCGGCGCAGGGAGGCCCCACGCCGGCTTCATTCTTTGCAGCGCTTCCCGCGATCAGATCGTCTGATTGTAGGCGCCAACCTCCGGGTTCTCGCGGAGGATGCCGTCCACTGCCTTGAACATCTCGCGCATGCGTGCCTCGGAGACGGGGCTTTCCACCACCACCACGAGCTCGGGCTTGTTCGAGGAGGCGCGCACGAGACCCCAGGTGCCGTCCTCGGCGACGACGCGCACGCCGTTCACGGTGATGAGGTCCTTGATGGCGTGGCCGCCGACGGTCTCGCCCTTCTCGCGCATGGTGCCGAAGCGGCTCACCACCCGGTCCACCACCTCGTACTTCACCTCGTCGGCGCATTTCGGCGCCATGGTGGGCGTGCCCCAGGTCTTGGGCACCGCGCGGTAAAGATCCGCCATGGTCTTGTCCGGGTTGCGGTCGAGCATCTCGCAGACCGCGATGGCGGTGAGGATGCCGTCGTCGTAGCCGCGGCCCACGGGCGTGTTGAAGAAGAAGTGGCCCGACTTCTCGAAGCCCGCGAGCGCCGAGAGGTCGCTCACCCGGCGCTTGATGTAGGAATGGCCGGTCTTCCAGTAATCCGTCTTGGCGCCGTTGGCCAAGAGCTCCGGATCCGTGTGGAAGAGGCCCGTGGACTTCACGTCCACCACGAACTGGGCGCCCGGATGAAGCTTGGAGAGATCGCGGGCGAGCATCACGCCGATCTTGTCGGCGAAGATTTCCTCGCCCTCGTTGTCCACCACGCCGCAGCGGTCGCCGTCGCCATCGAAGCCGAGGCCCACATCCGCGCCCGTCTCGCGCACCTTCTCCGCGATGGCATGAAGCATCTTCATGTCCTCGGGGTTCGGGTTGTAGCGCGGGAAGGTGTGATCGAGCTCTGCGTCGAGCGGGATCACCTCGCAGCCGATCATCTCCAGCACCTTCGGGGCGAAGGCGCCCGCCGTGCCGTTGCCGCAGGCAGCCACGACCTTCAGCTTGCGCTTGATCTTCGGCCGGTTGGTGAGGTCCGCGATATAGCGGCCCCGGAAGTCCTCGACGAACTCGTAGGAACCGCCCTCGCGCAGCTTGAAGGCCGCGTTGAGAACGATGTCCTTGAGGCGGCCCATCTCCTCGGGCCCGAAGGTCTTGGGCCGGTCGGCGCCCATCTTCACGCCGGTCCAGCCGTTGTCGTTGTGGGAGGCCGTCACCATGGCGACGCAGGGGCAGTCGAGTTCGAATTGGCCGAAATAGGCCATGGGCGAGAGGGCAAGGCCGATATCCTTCACCCGCAGGCCCGCCGCCATCATGCCGGAGATGAGGGCGTATTTGATGGAGGAGGAATAGCCGCGGAAATCGTGCCCCGTCACGAGGTCCGGGCGCACGCCCATCTCGTGGACGAGGGTGCCGATGCCCATCCCGAGGGCCTGGACGCCCATCAGGTTGAGCTCCTTCTCGAAGAGCCAGCGCGCGTCGTATTCCCGGAAACCCGTGGGCTTCACGAGAGGGAAGGACTCGTACTCGTAGGTGTTGGGCTTGAGCTGGCTTTGAGGTTTCGGGAACATGATCCGTCCGGACGGTGGGAGGAGAGGAGGGGAGCTTACAGCTTGGCGGTCATATGGCGAAGGGGGACGGCCCTTCAACCCGTGCGATGCCTAACGATCCGGGCAAGGCCCGCGATCAGGGCCTCTTGCGGCGCCCGGATTGTGGTGGCGATGCTGCGGCGGTTCAGGGCCTGGACGTAGAGGTCGGCCCGTGGGGAATCCGCCACGATGGTGACCGTGCTGGGGCGGCTGAACTGGGAGAGCGCGCCGTTGATCTCGTCCCCGGTGAGAAGACCGGAGAGGTAGGGCCCAAGAAGCCCGGGGGACATCCGGCCCGATACCACGGCCGCACGGGCGCCGAAGAGGAGATGGAGGAGGCCGACCCGGTCCGTATCGGTTTCGCCGCCGTTCCGCATCGCCGCATCGAGGCCCATGTCGAAACCGCCCGGATCGCCGGGCTCGGTGGCCGGGCGCCCGATCATGGAATGCTCGCGCAGGAGCGCGTACATCTCGCCGGTCATGTAGGTGGCGAAGCGTTCGATCCGCCCCCCGCGCATGAGCACCCATTTGGGATGGGTGCCGGGCAGGCAGACGAGGCCGTTGTCCACCCCCGCCCCGAGCACGAGGGTCTCCTCGCCCCTCATCACGTCGGCGGCGCCGGGCGCGGGCTCGCAGACGAGGCCGGGCACGATGTGGGCCTGGCGCCCGCCCCCGAGATCGACGGGGATCATGGCTCTCGCGATCTCAGCAGCGTCGGCCGGGCAGGTGGCATAGGGCGCCATCACCCAGCCCTCGCGGCTCCCCACCATGCCGACGAGGAGCACGGGCGCGCTCGGCTCCGCCTCGAGCCAGCGTACGCATTGGCGCAGGAACACGCCCTGGTGCTCGCCGCTTTTCAGGTTCGACACGCCCTCGTCCGAGGCGACGCGGTCGAGAATGGTCTCGTTCTCCACGAGATAGCCGCGAAAGCGGCTCGTTCCCCAATCGGCGACGATGAAGCGCAAAGCGGATATCCCCGGCTGGTACGGATGAGGGTTAGCGGGTGCCGTACATGCGGTCGCCCGCGTCGCCGAGGCCCGGCACGATGTAGCCGTGGTCGTTGAGGCGCTCGTCGATGGCGGCGGTCCAGATCGGCACGTCCGGATGGGCCCCGCGGAAGCGCTCGATGCCCTCGGGCGCGGCAAGCAGACACACGAAGCGCAGGTCCTTCGCCCCTCGCTCCTTGAGGCGCTGCACGGCCGCGACCGCGGAATTGGCGGTGGCGAGCATGGGGTCGAGCACCAGGATCATGCGGTCGGCGATGTCTGAGGGCGCCTTGAAGTAATATTCGACCGCCTGAAGCGACTCCGGATCGCGATAGAGGCCGATATGGGCTACGCGGGCGGAGGGCAGGAGGGTCAGCATCCCGTCGAGGAAGCCGACGCCGGCCCGCAGGATGGGCGCGAGAACCAGCTTCTTGCCCGCGATCTTCGGCGCGGTCATCGTGGTGAGCGGGGTCTCGATCTCCACATGCTCGATGGGAATGTCCCGGGTCACCTCGTAGCACAGGAGCATGCCGATCTCGTTGAGGAGTTCGCGAAAGCCCTTGGTCGAGCGCTCCTTGTCGCGCATGAGCGTCAGCTTGTGCTGCACGAGGGGGTGATCGACGACGGTGACGCCCTGCATGCTCTGCCCCTTCAACGCCGACGCTCCTGTCACAGGCTTGTTCATCTCATTCATCCCTCGGCCCTTGCCCTCTCATCTAGAAGACCGTGCCGTCGCTCACAACCGTCAAGGGCGGAGATCCGTCCCCGCGCCGCTCCTTTGCGAGCCTGCGCCCGGTCGCCCAGGTGCCGCCCTCGAGCACCTTGGCAAGGGGAAAGGTCTCGGGCGCAAGGCCGAGCTTCGACCGGATCGGCCCGGCAATCCGGTCGAGGAGCGCCACCGTGAGGGCGCGCCACTCCACGACGAGCACGGAATCGACCGGATGGCGGCGAGCGGCATCCGCAGGATCCTTCAGGCGCAGCACCCCGGCATCGAGGAAGAGCCCGCCGTTGCGGTATTCGGGGAGGCCCGTGAGCCCATCCACCTCCGTCACCGTGTAACCCGCCCATTCGAGCGGTTCGATGAGGGAATAGGACAGCCATTGCGAGAGCTTGTGGAACGGCACGAAGCCCTTGGTGCTCCCTGAGCCCTCCACCAGGGGATGACGCCAGGTGTCGCCGAGATCGACCCCGCCGAGCAGGATGCGGCCGGGCCAGATCGGTCCGAGATGGGTGAGGAGCGCTTCCAGGATCGCGGGGGCCCGCACGGCGCCGTCCTCGGCGCCCGCCGCGATCACGTCGAACAGGCCGCCGGGCCGGGGCTCGTCGTCTTCGCCGGCGATGGCGTCGTCCGCCGCGAGCGTCTGGCCAAGACGGTTGAGGAGCGTGGCGCGCCCCTCCAGACCGACGAGAGGGTTCGTCGCGCTCACCTGAAAGCCCGAGGCGAGTTCCTCGGCCGAGAGTGAGGCGAGCGCCCGGGCATCGACCCGGAACGGATCCTCGGGCTTTGCCGAAAAGACGCCGCCGATGAACATGTCGAAGCTCGCGACCGCAAGCCCCTCGGAGCGCGCATAGGTCTCGCCGGTGCGGCCTTCCTCATAGGACCAATCCGGTCCCGCGCCCGCGTCCAGCAGCACCGAGACGATGGCAAGGTCGAAGGCCGCCCGAGCCATCGCCTCGGGGCTCTCCCACGGCACCCCCTGCATGAGCGTGCCCCAGCGGTCGAACCCGCCCGCCGCAAAGTGCCGCCAGCGGGCATGGAACGGGATGTCGAGGGAGGGATAGGCGGCGCGGATCGTCGCGACCACCTCGTCGGCGCAAGCGTCCAACCGGTCGAGATCGACCGTGAAATGCTGCAGGTGGCCCGCAAGGCCATGCTCCAGCACCTGATGCGAGCGCTCCCGCACCGCGGCGGCCGAGAGCAGGGAGCGGGCCGCTGTCGTGTCTGTCATGTCGTTCAAGGATGTTGCCTCGTACGTCCCGGGCGGGCCGGGCGGCACCGTGTCAGAATTTCTCGAGATCCCGCCCCTTCACCTGCCCCAGGGCAGAGGCGTCGGGAGCGCCCTCGGGCGTGTAATAGCCGGCGGCCTTCTTGGCCTCGATCTCGACCTGAGCGTCCGGCGGCACCAGCTCCTCCGGGATCGGCACGCGCTCCACCACCTCGATGCCCGAGGCGGTGATAGCGTCGTACTTCATGTTCGACATGGACATGAGCCGGTCGATGCGGCGGATGCCGAGCCAGTGGAGCACGTCGGGCATGAGCTGCTGGAAGCGCGCATCCTGCACGCCCGCCACGCATTCGGTGCGCTCGAAATAGGTGGCCGCGGAATCGCCGCCCTCCTGGCGCTTGCGGGCGTTGTAGACGAGGAACTTCGTGACCTCGCCGAGCGCCCGGCCCTCCTTGCGGTTATAGGCGATGAGACCGACGCCGCCCTTCTGCGCCTCGCGCACCGCTTCCTCGATCCCGTGCACGAGATAGGGGCGGCACGTGCAGATGTCGGAGCCGAACACGTCCGAGCCGTTGCACTCGTCGTGCACGCGGCAGGCGATCCTGCTCTTCGGGTTCGCGAGCGCCGCCGGATCGCCCACGATGTAGAGGGTGGTGTTGCCGATGGGCGGCAGGAACACGTTCATGTCCGGGCGCGTCACGAGCTCGGGGAACATGCCGCCGGTCTGCTCGAAGAGCGTGCGGCGCAGCTCCCCTTCCGAGCAGCCGAAGCGCTCCGCGATGCCGGGGAGATGCCACACGGGATCGACCGCGATCTTGGTGACCGAGATGTCGCCGGAGGCATGCAGGATCGTGCCGTCCGCCTCGATCCGCCGGCCAAGGCCCGAGACGATCTCCGGCATGTTGAGCCGCGCCTTCGTGATCGCGATGGTCGGCCGGATATCGACCCCGCTCGCGATCTCGTCCCTGTAGACCTGCCCGACCAGATGACCCCACGGGTCGAGGGAGACGATGCGCCCCGGCTCGAACCATTGCGGATAGGGGCCGATCTCGGCGGTGGGATGCGTGTTGTTGAGGTCGGGCCGCGCCAGGGGATTGAGCGCCCGCGCGGAGATCGCCAGCGCCCGGTAGAGCGCATAGGAGCCCCCATGGGCCCCGATCACGTTGCGGTCCGCCGGCGTGGTGACGGACCCGATGACGGGGCCTCGCTCCTTCGGGTCGGTGGCGCCCCAGCGGATCGGAAAGCGCGCCGTGGAGGTGTTGGGCTCAGGGTGGGACGTCAGGCGGATATGGGTCGAGCGGTTGGGCGAGCTCATGAACACCTTTCACGCGGGAACGGCATCGGCTCCGCGGATCGGGGATCGGGAGCCTGATCCTTCCGATCCCATGAATCTGGGGCAAAACAGGAGCCCCGTCAACGTGTTGGCCCTGGAGGCCCAGGGTCTGGGCCGCCTCAGAACCCCCGGAATGGCATGCTCTCCCGCCGCCGCAGCCAATTGTCCCCACTCCAGCGGGTGGCACGGTCGACCACGTGAAGGGCGTAGGCCTCTCGGGAGCGGGGGCTGGTGTTGGGTGACGAGCGGTGGGGCGCAAGGCCGTGGAGCACCACGAGGGTGCCTTTCGGGGCGGTGAGCGGCACCTCCCTGTCCATGGGCCAGTCCTTCTCGCCGAGCGTCGACATCACGAGACCGTTCCCATCGTAATGGAAGCGCTCGCGCAGACCATCTCCATGGACGCCCGGAACGCCGAGAAGGCATCCGTTCGTCTCGTCCGCATCCTCGAGCGCGAACCAGAAGCCCGTGACGGAGACCGGGTCCGTATGAAGGAAGGTGGCGTCCTGGTGGCAGTTCACCTCGCCGCCGATCCGCGGCGGCTTGAAGATCACCATGGATTGGACGAGACCGGGATCCTCGAGGCCGAGGGTGCGCGCGAGGTTCGCGAGCTTCGCGTCGCGCGAGAAGCGCTCGAAGACCGGATCGAGATCGTGCATCGCGTGGCCGATCTTGTTCATGGCCGCGTGCTTGTCCTTCGTGAGCCGGCCAGCCTCGTCGAAGGCGCCTTTCTCGAAGAAGAAGCGGATCTCGTCGCCGGATTCCTGGAAGTAGCGGTCGGCGGCGTGGCGCTGGGCCCCGCTCGCCTCGAAGATGCTCGTCACGGTCGCGGGGTCGAAGGCCTCCACGAGTTCGTGGGTGCGCCGGCGCAGGGCGTCGCATTCCTCCGCGCTCTTGAAGCCCTCGATCACGAGGAAGCCGTCGCGGGCATAGGCCGCCTGCATCTCCGGCGTCGCGGCGCCATCGGGCGTTGCTTGGAAGCGGGGAAGGCTCATGCGTCTGCTCCTGCGGAGTGGTTGGAGGAACGAACCTTCCGCGCAGGACGCATTCCCGTCAAGATTGTACCCGATCGGGACTTTCGCCCCTACAGCCAGGAACGTCCCGCACCGGGCGGCGGCACGTTAAGATGGGCCGCGACCGTGGCGCCGATATCCGCAAAGCTCTCCCGGCGCCCGATGGTCCCGGGCGCTACCGTAGGGCCGAAGCACAGGATCGGCGCGTGCTCGCGGGTATGGTCGGTGCCGCGCCAGCTTGGATCGTTGCCGTGGTCGGCGGTGATGATCGCCAGATCGCCCGGGCGCAGGGCGGCCTCGATCTCCGGCACGCGGCGGTCGAAGGCCTCGAGCGCCGCGGCGTAGCCCGGGATGTCACGCCGGTGGCCGAACTCGGTGTCGAAATCCACGAGGTTGGCGAAGATGAAGCTGCCGTCCCGGGCCCGGCCGAGAGCCTCGATGGCGGCGTCGAGGCAGGCCTCGTTCCCGTGGGGCTTCACCTCCTCGCCGGTGCCGCGATGGGCGAAGATGTCGCCGATCTTTCCGACCGTGATGACCTGCCGGCCGGCTCTGGTGAGGATGTCGAGGATCGTGTCTCCGGGCGGGGGCGAGGCGAAATCCTTGCGGTTGCCCGTGCGCTTGAACCCCGTCTCGGGGGAGCCCACGAAGGGGCGGGCGATCACCCGGCCGATCTTGTAGGGATCGCACAAGGGGCGGGCGAGCTTGCACAAATCGTACAGTCGCTGGAGGCCGAAGGTGTCCTCATGCGCCGCGATCTGGAGCACGCTGTCCACGGAGGTGTAGCAGATGGGCTTTCCGGTCCGCATGTGCTCGGCGCCATATTCGTCGATGATGCTGGTGCCCGAGGCGTGCTTGTCGCCGAGAATACCGGGCAGCCCGGCCTCGCGGATCAGCGCCTCGGTGAGAGCCGCCGGAAAGGTTGGCTGGGTGTCGGGGAAATAGCCCCAGTCGAACACCACGGGGACGCCGGCGATCTCCCAATGGCCCGAGGGCGTGTCCTTGCCCTTCGAGGTTTCGACCCCGTAGCCCCAGGCGCCGCGCGGGGCGCCGCGGGGTTCGAGGTTCGGCGGCATACGGCCCGTGGAGGCCTCGCAGGCGAGGCCAAGGCCGAGGGCGCTCATGTTCGGAAGGGCGAGGGGGCCCTGGCGCAGGCCCGCCCGGTCCCCGCGACCCGTGGCGCAGCCTTCCGCGATATGGCCGACCGTGTCGGCGCCCACATCCCCATACGCCGCCGCATCGGCGGCGCCGCCGATTCCGACGGAGTCGAGAACGATGACGAGGGCGCGGGGCATGGGGATCTCCAAAGACGGCTCCCGCCCGGGCGGCGGGAGGGGTTCCATACACCGGAGCGCTGTGAAAAGGAAAACAGGGTTGCGCCAGGCCAGCCCCGAATGCGGCAGCCTTGGCCAGGAAGCGAACGGGGCGACAGCGTTGCGTCTGGTTCGGTAAGCCCTAGTCCCGCACCACCCCGGACCCGGCCGTTTCGAGGTTGAAGGCGGCGGCAAAGAGCGCCCGGGTGTAGTCGGTCTGCGGCTCGGCGAAGATGCGCTCGGCCGGGCCTTCCTCCACCACCTTGCCGTTCTGCATCACCACCACGTGGTTCGCGAGCGCCCGCACCACCTTGAGGTCGTGGCTGATGAACATATAGGCGAGGCGGCGCCGCTGCTGGAGGTCGCGCAGCAATTCCACGATCTGCGCCTGCACGGACATGTCGAGGGCGGAGGTCGGCTCGTCGAGCATCACGAAGCTCGGCTCCAGCGCCATGGCGCGGGCAATGGCGATGCGCTGGCGCTGGCCGCCGGAGAACTCGTGCGGGTAGCGGTCCATCGTGCCGGGGTCGAGCCCCACATCGTGCAGTGCGCGCGCCACCACGTCCCGGCGCTGCGCATAGGAGAGGCTGCGCTCCTGCACGAGCAGGCCCTCTTCCACGATCTCCGCCACGGAGAGCCGCGGCGACAAGGAGCCGTAGGGGTCCTGGAAGACCACCTGCAGGTTCTTGCGCAGGGGGCGGATTTCGTTGGAGCGCAGGCCATCGAGGCGCTTGCCGAGGAAGACCACGGGGCCCTCGGAGGAGATGAGGCGCAGGATCGCAAGGCCAAGCGTCGTCTTGCCGGACCCGGACTCTCCGACGACGCCCACGGTCTCGCCCTCGCGGACGCGGATCGAGACCCCGTCCACGGCCTTCACGTGGCCGATCGTCCGCTGCAGAAAGCCGCGCTTGATGGGAAACCAGACCTTGATGGGCCCGGCCTCCACGACCGTCGGGGCATCGGGCGCCACGGGGTTCGCGCGGCCCTTGGGCTCGGCGGCGAGAAGGCGCTGGGTGTAGGGATGCTGCGGGTTGCCGAACACCTCCGCGACCGGGCCCTGCTCCACGATCTTGCCCTTCAGCATCACGCAGACCCGGTCAGCCACCTTGCGCACGATGCCGAGGTCGTGGGTGATGAAGAGCATCGCCATGTCGAGGCGGCCCCTCAGCTCCGCCATGAGCTTGAGGATCTGCGCCTGCACGGTCACGTCGAGAGCGGTCGTCGGCTCATCCGCGATGAGGAGATCGGGCTCGTTCGCGAGCGCCATGGCGATCATCACGCGCTGACGCTGGCCGCCCGAGAGCTGATGGGGGTAGGCGGTGAGCCGCGATTCCGCATCGCGGATGCCCACGAGCGCCAGAAGCTCGAGGGTGCGCTTGCGGGCCTCGCGCTCCGAGAGGCCGCGATGGAGCATGAGAATCTCGCCCACCTGCCGTTCGATGGTGTGCAGCGGGTTGAGCGACGTCATGGGCTCCTGGAACACCATGGTGATGTCGTCACCGCGCACGGCGCGCAGTTCGTCCTCGGAGGCGGCGAGCAGATCCTGGCCCTTGAAGAGCACGCGCCCCGACGGGTGATGCGCCTGCGGATAGGGCAGGAGCTTCAGGATCGAGAGCGCCGACACCGACTTGCCGGACCCGGACTCGCCGACCAGCGCCACAGTCTCGCCCTTGGCGATGTCGAACGACACCCGGTCCACCGCCAGCACCTCGCGCCCGCTCTGGCGGAAGACGACGGAGAGGTCTTGGACCGACAAGAGCGGTGAACTCATTGAAAGGCTTTCCGCGGATCGAAGGCGTCGCGGACCGCCTCGCCGACAAAGATGAGGAGCGAGAGCATGACGGCGATGATGGCAAAGCCCGTGAGGCCGAGCCAGGGCGCCTGGAGGTTCGCCTTGCCCTGCGCCAGCAGCTCCCCCAGGGAAGGCGATCCGGGGGGCAGGCCGAAGCCGAGGAAGTCCAGGGAGGTGAGGGTGGTGATGGAGCCGTTCAGCACGAAGGGCAGGAACGTGAGCGTCGCCACCATCGCGTTCGGCAGGAGGTGCTTGAACATGATGGTGGCATTGGAGAGCCCCAGCGCCCGCGCCGCGCGCACATATTCGAAGTTGCGAGCACGCAGGAACTCGGCGCGCACGACGCCGACGAGGGATACCCAGGAGAAGAGGAGCAGGATGCCGAGCAGGACGAAGAAGCTCGGCGTGATGATCGAGGAGATGATGATGAGAAGGTAGAGCGCGGGGATCGCCGTCCAGATCTCGATGAAGCGTTGGAAGAGGAGGTCGACCCAGCCACCGAAATAGCCCTGCACGGCACCGGCGAGAACGCCGATGATCGAGGAAATCACGGCCAAGACGAGGCCGAAGATCACCGAGATGCGAAACCCGTAGATGAGGCGCGCCACCACGTCCCGGCCCTGGTCGTCGGTGCCGAGCCAGTTCCACTCGATGTCACGGCACCCCGTCCCGCCATTGCGCTCCGCCATGGGGCGGCATTGCTCGTCGGTGAGCATCCAGGTAGGCGCGGCCGGGGCCGGCACCGGCAGGTCGAGATTGTGCGTGTTGTAGGAGAAGCGGATCGGCGGCCAGAGAGCCCAGCCGTTTTCGGAGAGTTCCTTCTGGATCAGCGGATCGCGGTAGTCGGTCTGCGCCAGGAAGCCGCCGAACTTCTCCTCCGGGTACTCCACGAGGATGGGATAGAGGATCTCACCCTTATAGGAGGCGATGATCGGCCGGTCGTTCGCGATGAACTCGGCAAAGAGGCTGAGGACGAAGAGGGCGAGGAAGATCCAGAACGACCAGTAGCCGCGGCGGTTCGCCTTGAAGTTCTGGAGGCGCCGACGGTTCAGCGGCGACAGGCGGACGAAGCCTTCGCGGGGGAGCGGCGGCGCGACCGGCGCGTTGGCGGCGGGCGAGGCGACCGGGATATGCTCGTTCACCGGAGGTCTCCGTCGTTCCCGTCGAGGGGACCTTGCATGGGCGGAAGCGGAGAGAAGGATTTCACCGCTACGCCTCCCTGGTCTCGAAATCGATCCGTGGATCGATCCAGGTATAGGTGAGGTCGGAGACGAGGTTCACGATCAGTCCGACGAGGGAGAAGATGTAGAGCGAGGCGAAGACGACGGGATAATCGCGGTTCACGATGGATTCGAACGAGAGAAGGCCGAGGCCGTCGAGGGAGAAGATCGTCTCGATGAGGAGCGCGCCCCCGAAGAAGGCGCCGATGAAGGCACCCGGAAAACCCGCGATGACGATGAGCATCGCGTTGCGGAACACGTGGTTGTAGAGAACCTTGCGCTCGGAGAGGCCCTTCATGCGCGCGGTGAGCACGTATTGCTTGCGGATCTCGTCGAGGAACGAGTTCTTGGTCAAAAGGGTCGAGGTCGCGAAGGCGCCGAGGGCCATGGCGGTGATCGGCAGGGCGATGTGCCAGAGGTAATCGAGCGCCTTGCCTATGAACGAGAGCTGCGCCCAGTTCTCGGAGGTGAGGCCGCGCAAGGGAAAGATCTGCCAGAACGATCCGCCCGCAAACAGCACGATGAGCAGGATCGCGAAGAGAAAGCCCGGGATCGCATAGCCGACGATGACGACGGCCGAGGTCCACACGTCGAAGGAGGTGCCGTCCCGCACGGCCTTCTTGATCCCGAGCGGGATCGAGATCGCGTAGGAGAGGATCGTCATCCATAGGCCGAGCGTGATCGAGACGGGCAGCTTCTCCTTGATGAGGTCCACCACCGACACATCGCGAAAATAGCTCTTGCCGAAATCGAACCGCGCGTAGTCCCAGAGCATCTTCAGGAAACGCTCATGGGCCGGGCGGTCGAAGCCGAACTGCTTTTCGAGCTGCTGGATGAATTGCGGGTCGAGGCCCTGGGCCCCGCGATAGCGGGACTGGTCGCCGGCCCCGGCGGCTGCCCCGCCGCCCTGGCCCTGGCCGCCACCCACATCGCCGCCCCCGCCCGAGATGCGCGAGGTCGCGCTCGTGTCCTGTCCCTGGAGCTGGGCGATGATCCGCTCCACGGGCCCGCCGGGGGCGAACTGCACGATGGCGAATGAGATGAGCATGATCCCCAGAAGCGTCGGGATCATGAGAAGGACGCGGCGCGCGATATAGGCGAGCATCAGGGGGCGGCTCCGGCGCGGCCGATGCGGCCAAGATGGGTGTCGCTAAAGGCGGTGGCGTATTTCAAGCCGTATCCCAACATGCGGTCGAACCCGATATGGGCCGCCAGGATGGCCGCAAGGCCAAGGAGGAGCGCCGTGTCCGTCGCGAGGCCTGCGGCCGCGAGGGCCGCCGGCACCAGCGTCGTGTGGCAGGCATTGTAGACCATGGCCCCAAGCCGGGGACCAGCCCCATAGGCCGCAAAGCTCAGGTCCGGCGTGAAGAACACGAGCGCGTAGAGCCACCAGGACAAGCCCGTCATGGCGAAGGCGACGGTTCCGGCGGCAAAGAGCGCCGCGCCCTCGGCCCGCAGGAGCAGCCGCGGACCGCCGGCGACGGCGTATGCTGGCCCTGCCTTCATCCGCGCCCGATCCGCTGGGCCTTCTCGGCGTCGTACCACCAGGTCCCCGGAGCTCCGGAGCCGTAGCGGGGTTTCGTGGTGGGCCGCGAGAACTGATCCCAATAGGCGAGGAGGTCGGAGGCCTTGTACCACATGGGCACCCAATGGTGCCCCGCGCGCAGCACCCGGTCGAGGGCGCGGCAGGCGATGTTGAGCTCCTGGCGCGTCGTGGCGTTCGCCACCTTGTCGATGAGCGCATCCACCACCGGGTCGGCGATGCCCGCGATGTTGCGGGAGCCGGGGCGCTTGCCGGCCTCCGAGCCGTAGACGACACGCAAGGAATCGCCCGGAGTCGTCGCGCCGCTGAGGGCACGGCTTGCCATGTCGAAATCGTACTCGTCCATGCGACGCTGGTATTGGGCTGGATCGACGATGCGCGAACGCGCCTCGATCCCGAGCCGCTTCAGGTTCGCCTGGAAGGGTTGCGTGTGCGGCTGGAGAGCGGCCTGGGCGTCGAGGAACTCGATCTCGAAGGGTTTGCCGCTCGGCAGCCTCAGGACGCTGCCTTCCCGCTTGCAGCCCGCCTCGCGCAGAAGCTCGTCCGCGCGCCGCAGGAGCCGCCGGTCCTGGCCGGAGCCGTCCGACACGGGGGGCGTCACCGAATCGCCGAAGACGGTGGCCGGCACCTGCCCACGGAACGGCTCCAGGAGCGCCAGCTCCTCGGGCGAGGGCTTGCCCACCGCCTTCATGTCGGAGTTCTCGAAGAAAGAGGTGGTGCGGCGGAAGATCCCGAACATGATGTTCTGGTTCGTCCACTCGAAATCGAAGACGAGGCCGATCGCCTCGCGGATGCGCGGATCCCGAAAAGCCTCGCGGCGCTGGTTGAAGTACCAGCCCTGGATCGCCGCCGGCGAGCCGGTCGGGATTTCCTCGCGCTTCACGCGTCCCTCGCGCATTGCGGGGAAGTCGTAGCCCGTCGCCCAGATCCGCGAGGTGAATTCCTCATGGTAGTTGAGCGTGCCGTTCTTGAACGCCTCGAAGGCCACGGTGCGATCGCGGAAATACTCGTAGCGGACGCGGTCGAAGTTGTTCTGGCCGACCGTCACGGGCAGGTCCTTCGCCCAGTAGTCCGGCACCCGCTCCAACTCGATGAAGCGCCCCGGCTCGAAACGGCCGATCTTGTAGGGGCCGGAGCCCAGGATCGGATCGAGGGTGGCGGCCTCGAAATCTTTTCCCGTCCAGTAGGCTTCCGAGAAGATCGGCATGCCGGCGACGACGAGGTGCAGGTCGCGGCTGCGCTTTGGCGTGAGCTGCACCCTCACCACATCGTCCGCCTCCGCTTCGGCAGCCGCCATCTCGGAGAGGATGAGGCGGTAGCTGGGGTGCCCCTTCTCCTTCAGCACGTTGAGGGAGAAGGCCACGTCCCGCGCGGTGAGCCGCGAACCGTCATGGAAGCGCGCTTCCGGGCGCAGCAGGAAGCGATAGGTGAGCTTGTCCCCTGAGATGCGGACGCTGCGCGCGACGAGGCCGTAGGCGGCATCCGGCTCGTCGCCCGTGCCCACCATCAGGCTGTCGAAGGTGGCGGGCACGCCGGCGGCGCCATCGCCCCTCAGCACGAAGGTGTTGAGGGTGTTGAAGGTGTCGAAGTTCTGGTTTCCCGAACCCTGCCGCATCTGGAGGACGAGAGTGCCGCCCTTTGGGGCCTGCGGGTTCACATAGGAGAAATGCTTGAAGTCCGGTCCGTACTTCAGCTCTCCGAAGCTGGAGAGCCCGTGCGTCTCCGTCTCGCCCGCCTGCGCCGCGACGATGCGCGGCCAGGCCGTCAGGGCAACCGCGCCGGCGGTGCCGGCCAGGATCTGTCGACGGGTGGGGCGGGTCATCGCGGGGCTCCGGTCTTGGCGGCCTTCGTCTCATCGTACCACCACACGGATGGGAACGCGGCACCCCCATATTGGGGCAGGTTGTCCGGGCGGCCGAAGCGCTCCCACCGGGCGGTGCGCTGGAAGCGGTAGGTCCATTGCGGGACCACATAATGGTTGGCGAGCAGGACCCGGTCGAGGGCCTTGGTGGTCGCGACAAGCTCCTCCCGGTCCTTGGCGAAAATCACGCGCTCGATCAGGGCATCCACCACCGGGTCCTTGATCCCCGCGATGTTCTGCGAGCCCTCGCGGTCCGCGGCTTTCGAGCCCCAGAACTCGCGCTGCTCGTTGCCGGGCGACAAGGATTGCGGCCAAGCATGGGTGATGAGATCGAAATCGAAGCTGCGGGTGCGGTTCACGTATTGCACGTCGTCCACGGTGCGGACGGTGACCAGGAGCCCAAGTCGCTCGAGAGGCGTCTTGTAGGGCAGGTAGAAGCGCTCGTCGTTGGGCGTGCTGCCGAGAAGCTCCACCGTGAAGGGCTCGCCTCGCGCGTTGACGCGCCGCCCGCCCTTGAGCTCCCACCCGGCTTCGCGCAGCAGCCGGTCGGCCTCGCGCAGATTGGCCCTGGCGGCCTCGGGATTGCCGCCGACCGGGTTCTTGAAGGGCGTCGTGAACACCTCCGCCGGAAGGCGGTCCCGGAACGGCTCGAGGACGACGAGTTCCCGGCCCTCGGGGAGCCCTGAGGAGGCAAGCTCGAGACCATGGAAGTAGCTCGACACCCGCTCGTACTGGCCGGATAGAAGGGTGCGGTTGATGTCCTCGAAGTCGAAGGCGAGATTGAAGGCGCGGCGCACGCGCGCATCCTTGAACTTCTCGCGGCGCAGGTTGAGCACGAGGGCCTGCATCACGCCCGAAGCCCGCAGGGGAAACTCCTCCAGGATCACGCGGCCTTCCTGGCGAGCCGGAAAGTCGTAGCCCACCGCCCAGTTGCGGGCGCTGTTCTCGGTCCGAAAGTCGATCCGGTCGCCCTTGAAGGCTTCGAGCAGCACGGTGGCGTCGCGGTAATACTCGTTGCGCAGCTCGTCGAAGTTGTTCTCTCCGACATTCACGTTGAGGGCCGCGCCCCAGTGATCCTTGACGCGCTCGTAGACGGCGGTGCGGCCGGCCTCGAAGCTCTTGATCCGGTAGGGGCCGGAGCCCAACGGCGGCTCGAGGGTCGTCTGCGTCACGTCGCGCTTGCGGCCGTCCGGCGTCGTGCCCTCCCACCAATGCTTGGGCAGCACCACGAGCTGCCCCATGATTTGGGGCAATTCCCGGTTGCCGGTCTCGTCGAAGGTGAACCGCACCTCCCGCTCGCCCACCTTCTCGGCCTTCACCACATTGCCGTAGTAGAAGGCATATTGCGGGCTGTTCGCCTTCAGGGTCTCGAAGGAGAAGATCACATCCTCGACCGTGACGGGGCGCCCATCGTGCCAGCGCGCCTCCGGACGAAGGCGAAAGGACACGGACGAGTAGTCGGCCGGATAGGAGAAAGCCTCCGCCAGGAGCCCATAGGAGGCGCTCGGCTCGTCCAGGGAGGCGATGGTGAGGGTCTCGTAAATGCGGCCGATGCCCTGCTCGACCGCCCCGCGGACGCCCGCCGTCACGATGTTGAAGCTGTCGAAGGTGCCCTGGACCCCGAACCGGACGACGCCGCCCTTGGGGGCGTTTGGGTTCACGTAGTCGAACTGCTTGAAGCCAGGGGGGTATTTCGGCTCCCCAAGGAGGGCGGCGCCATGGCGCCAGGTCCCATCCTGGGCCGCGGCCGGCAGCGTGAGCGCAAGGGCGAAGAAGGCGGACAGCAACCTGCGGATCACTCAGCGTCTCCTAAAAGCCGCCCCGGGGCGAGGCGTCTTTTCACAGAGGCTATAGTTTTGTCCGCAAGAGGGCCGTGGCAAGGGCAGGGGGTCGCCGGGCGCAAACGAAAAGGCCGGGCTGTGGGCCCGGCCTTTCAAGATCAGGTGAGGCGCCGCCCGGTTACTGGGCTGCCGGCAGCGGCTTCGGAGCGTCCGAAAGGCTGCGCAGGTAGGCGATGATGTCCGCCCGCTCCTGGGCCTGGGCGATGCCGGCGAAGGCCATGGTCGTGCCGGGGGCATAGCCGCGCGGGTTCGTGATGAAGCCGTTGATGTCCTCGTAGGTCCAGGCGCCGCCCTTGCCCTTCAGGGCCGCCGAGTAGTTGAAGCCCGGATGGGCGGCCATCTGGCGCTCGACCACGTTGTAGAGGTTCGGGCCAACCTTGTTGGCGCCGCCGTTCTCGAAGGTATGGCAGGAGGCGCACTTCTTGGCGGCGTTCTGGCCGCGGGCCACATCCGCCTTGGCGAGAAGCACCGGCAGGGGCTCGGAGGGGGCCGCCGCCTGCTGGCCGCCACCGGCGGCAGCGGTCTCCTCGGGAGCCGGAAGGTCGTAGCCCGGCACGGCGGGCTTATCGGGGGAGAACAGGCCCCCCGCCAGCACGTTCACGCCCACGACGAACAGCAGCGTCCCGAAGATGGCGCCCGCGAACTTGTTGGTCTCGATATTCATCGTAACGGGCTCTCCGTAACGGGTTTTCCTGGCCTTTTCAGGCCGAACCAGCGCGAAAGATGGGGATCGCGCGAGCGAACGCCCGCGCGGCAGCGGGCGTTGCTTAGCCATAGAGATGGGCGTTTGACAATGGGTTTCGCTCGGGCGCGTGGTCGCAGCGTCCCGAAAAGCCGCAGAAGCCCGATAGACTTAAGGCCGAGCCCGGCCTCCCGCATGACAAAGGTCCTTCGCCTTGATAAGGACCGCCGCTCACGGCAAAGCTCCTCATGTCCGATCCCCTCGTCCTCATTCCCGCCCGCCTCGGCGCCACTCGGCTGCCGAACAAACCCCTGGCCGATCTCGCAGGCGAGCCGATGATCGTCCACACCTGGCGCCGGGCCTGCGAGGCGGGCATCGGCCCGGTGGCGGTCGCGACCGACGCGCCGGCCATCGCGGAGGCGGTGCGGGCGGTGGGCGGTGTCGCCGTGATGACCCGGTCGGATCACGCCTCCGGATCCGACCGGATTCAGGAAGCTGTGGACAGCCTCGACCCGGAGGGCCGCCACGACGTGGTGGTGAACGTCCAGGGCGACTTCCCGACCATCGATCCGGCCTCCATCGCCGCGGCGATCGGGCCGCTGCTCGACCGTGAGGTCGATATCGCCACCCTCGTCAGCGTGATCACCCGCGAGGACGAGAAGACGAACCGCAACGTGGTGAAGATGGTGGGCACCGAGATCGCCCCCGGCCGCTTCCGTTCTCTTTACTTTACCCGTGCCACGGCGCCGACCGGGGACGGGCCGCTCTATCATCACATCGGCGTCTACGCCTATCGGCGCCGGGCGCTCCAGCGCTTCGTCACCCTGCCGCCCTCGACCTTGGAGCGGCGCGAGAGCCTGGAACAGCTGCGGGCGCTGGAGGCCGGGATGCGCATCGACGCGGTCGTCGTGCAGGACGTGCCCTTCGGCGTCGACACGCCCGAGCAATTAGAGGAGGCGCGGCACATTCTGGCTGCGCGTAGGGGTTCATGAGCACACAGCTGATCTCGTTTCAGGGCGAGCCGGGCGCCAATTCCCACATCGCGGCCCAGGAGGTTCACCCCGACTGGCAGCCCTTGCCCTGTCCCACGTTCGAGGACGCCTTCGCGGCGGTGTCGGAGGGGCAGGCGGGCCTTGCCATGATCCCGATCGAGAACTCGATCGCCGGGCGCGTCGCCGACATCCACCACCTGCTGCCGACCTCGGGGCTGCACATCATCGGCGAGCATTTCCTGCCGATCCACTTCCAGCTCATGGCGATTCCGGGCGCGGATCTCGGCACCATCAAGGAGGTGTACAGCCACGTCCACGCGCTCGGCCAATGCCGCAAGATCATCCGCAAGCTCGGCCTCAAGGCGCATGTGGGCGGCGACACGGCGGGCTCCGCGCGCCAAGTCGCCGAGTGGAACGATCCGACCCGCGCGGCGCTCTCCCCGCGCATGGCGGCCGGCATCTACGGCCTCAAGATCCTCGCCGAGGACGTGGAGGACGAGGCGCACAACACGACGCGCTTCATCATCCTCTCCAAGACGCCGCGCTGGGCTCCGCAGGGCGACGGCCCGCTCGTCACGAGCTTCGTGTTCCGCGTGCGCAACCTGCCGGCGGCGCTCTACAAGGCGCTCGGCGGCTTTGCGACGAACGGCATCAACATGACGAAGCTCGAAAGCTACATGCTGGAAGGCGAGTTCCTGGCAACGCAGTTCTACGCGGAGGTCGACGGGCACCCTGAGGATCCGAACCTCAAGCGCGCGCTCGAGGAGCTGGCGTTCTTCTCGAAGGAGATGCGCATCCTCGGCGTCTACCCGGCCCACCCATTCCGCGACACCGTGAGGGCGGGCGAGTGACCTTCGTCATCCGTGACGCGACGGATGACGATGTGGAGGCGGTCGCCCGCGTGCATGTGCAGGGCTGGCGCGAGAGCTATGCGGATTTTCTCTCGGCCGACGCGCTGGCCGGCCTCTGCGTCGAGGAGCGGGACGCCATGTGGCGGCGCGCCCTGAACCGGCCCGATCCCCGGGCGCGATTCCTTCTTGCGGAGACCGCATCGGGCGAGGTGGTAGGTTTTGCCCGTGGCGGACCTGCGCGGAACGAGGGGCAGGTTCCGCTTGGGACCGAGGCAGAGCTCTACGCGATCTACCTTCTCGACAGGGCCAAGCGCCGGGGCATCGGGCGAGGCCTCATGCGCGGTGTGTTCGATCACCTCATCGCGCACGGCTTTGGGTCGGCGGGCCTGTGGGTGCTCAAGGACAATGCGGGGGCGCGAGGCTTCTACGAGGCCCTCGGCGGGGTCGCCGGGCCCGAGCAGCCCATCACCTTGCGCGGCGAGACCGTCATCGAGACCGCGTACCGCTTCGAGCCGATTCCTCGTCTCTGATCCGTCAAGCCATGCCCATCCATTGCCGCACCAGATGGTGGGCGATGGCGATGGGATTGGCCGCGAGGAGGTTGTCCGGATGCCGGCCCTCCAACATCAGGCGGACCTCGTCCCGGTGGAACCACCGGGCCTCCTCGAGTTCCTCCCGGTCGATCACGATGTCCTCCGAGATCGCCTCCGCGATGCAGCCGATCATCAGCGATGACGGGAAAGGCCATGGCTGCGAGGCCGCATAGGCGACGGCGCCCACGCGCACGCCGGCTTCCTCCAGAACCTCCCGGCGCACCGCATCCTCCAGGGTCTCGCCGGGCTCGATGAAGCCCGCGAGGCACGAATACATGCCCGGCGGAAAGCGCGGCTGGCGGCCGAGAAGACACCTGTCCCCACGGGCCACGAGCATGATCGCGACCGGGTCCGTGCGCGGAAAATGCTGCGCGCCGCAGGCCGGGCAGTCACGCCGAAAGCCCGCCTGAGCGGCGGCCGTTCCGGTGCCGCACTGGGCGCAGAAGCGATGCCGCCGGTGCCAGTCGAGCAGGGACTTCGCCATGGCGAGCAGACCCTGCTCGTCCGGCGCCACATAGCCCCTCATGGCGATGGAGCGCAGATCCGCGACCCCATAGGCGCTGTCGCCCTCATAGAGAGCCGCGGCCTCCGCGGGATGGAGCACCGCCTTGACGGGCCGCTCGCCCCAGAGCCCGAGGAGCACCTCCTCCTCGGACGGTCCGAGCCGGGACACGTCCTCGGGGGTGAGAAGCGCCGTGCTCGGCTCGCCGCGGCGCATGATGGGGTTCTCCCCTGCGATCACCACGTAGCGGCGTTCCGCATGGCCTGCGTGTCGGTCGAGCGCCTTGGCATCGCGCTCCGCGCCATGGCGAAGGAGGCCGTTCTGGGCAAATCCGAGAATTGGTTTCATCGCATCAGGCCGCCGCGAACAGGCCCGCGGCACGCTCGACGAGGGCTGCGGCCGCATGGGCGGGGTATGGCTTGCGCTGGCCGTGGCCCCAGACCGGGCCGGGCCAGGCCGGATCGGAGAGGAAGCGCCCGACCACGTGCACGTGAAGCTGGGGCACCACGTTGCCGAGCGCGCCCACATTCACCTTGTCGGGCCGGGCGAGGTCCAACATCACCCGTGTGGCCGTGCGGATTTCGTCCATGAGCTGCGTCGCATCCCCGGCGCTGAGATCGGTCAGCTCGCTCGCGCCCGGGCGGCGCGGCACGAGGACGAACCAGGGAAAGCGGGCATCGTCGAGGAGGAGGACCGAGGAGAGGGTGAGATCGCCGATCGGGATCGTGTCGGCGGCGAGCCGGGAATCGAGGTCGAAGGCAGCTGTCATCCAGCCACGTTATCGGAGGCGCCAGGGGAGCGCACCTCCCTAAACGCGAAGAGCCGGCCCGAGGGCCGGCTCTTGCGATCTGCCGAAGCGGAGATTAGCGGACGGCCGGAACGGAGCCCGTGCCGTGCGGAACGCTGGAATTCGGAACCGAGCCCGGGGCCGGCGGAACGATGGCGCCCGTGCTGCTGTTCGGCTGATAGGCGCCGGCCGGAGGCGTCGAGCCGCTGCCGCCGATGCCCACGGAGCCCGTGGTCTCGCCCGGGCCGATGGTGCCGACGGCGCCGGTGCCATGCGGGACCGAGGCGTTCGAACGGGTGCCCGGAGCCGGCGGGGTCACAACGCCCGTGCTGCTGTTCGGACGGTAGGCGCCGGCCGGCGGGGTCGAGCCGCTGCCGCCGATACCGCTGGTGGCCGGGGTCTCGCCGGAGCCGACAGTGCCGACCGCACCCGTGCCGTGCGGCACCGAGCTGCTGGACTGGGCGAACGCGACATTGGTCGCTCCGATCATGGCCATGCCGGCCACGAGGGGAAGGAAGAGCTTCTTCATCAACGAACTCCTGAAAGAGGTTTCAGACGTGGGGTCATCCGGTTGGTGCGATGACCCCCAGGACCGACACGGGGTTGACGAGTTCGGACAGGCGAGGTTCCAGCTTTGCCATAGAATTCACCTTAACTTGAGCGCCGCGCGACGAAGCCTGGCCGACGAGCTCAAGGGCGGTTCAGAGCTCCATCCGGAGCGTCCGGCGCTTGCGTTCGGAGCCGCCAGAGCCCATATAGACGGTGGGAGGTTGGCGAGGGACGTCTCACTCGCCAACCGGGTCAGATCCGGAAGGAAGCAGCCCTAACGAGACCGAACGGGTCTTCGTCCAGCCTCCCACCCCGCGCTCCTCCCGAGGATCCGGCTTCTTCCCGCGGCGGCTCTCCTGCCGCGCTTCGGGGCGCCGTCTCGGCGCCGTGAGGATTTGGGGAGAGCCGAGCGATCGGACGGCTTCTCGGCGGCGCGCCTGCCCCCTTCAGGGACCGCCCGACCGGAACCCTGGCCAGCACCCTAGCAGCCCATGGACGAGACCACAGCCGGCACGCCCCTGAACGACGAGCCGGCCCTGCCGGGCTTCGCGCCCGCGCCGCAGGCCGGCGGAGCGTCGCCCTATCGGGTGTTGGCGCGCAAGTACCGGCCCCGCACCTTCGACGATCTCATCGGCCAGGAGGCGATGGTCCGCACCCTCTCGAATGCGTTCGAGACCGGGCGTATCCCGCAGGCCTGGATGCTCACGGGCGTCCGAGGCGTCGGCAAGACCACGACCGCCCGGATCCTCGCCCGCGGCCTCAACTACCAAACTGCCGATGGGGCCGCCGGCAAGGCCGCGTCGAACCCGACCATCCACATGCCGGGCCTTGGCGTTCATTGCGCAGCCATCATGGAATCTCGGCACGTGGACGTGCTGGAGATGGACGCCGCCTCGCATACGGGCATCGACGACGTCCGCCAGATCATCGACGGCATCCGCTACGCGCCGGTCTCGGCACGGTACAAGGTCTACATCATCGACGAGGTCCACATGCTCTCGGAGAAGGCGTTCAACGCCTTCCTGAAGACGCTGGAGGAGCCCCCGCCGCACGCGAAATTCGTCTTCGCCACCACCGAGATTCGGAAGGTCCCGGTCACCATCCTGTCCCGGTGCCAGCGCTTCGACCTGCGCCGCATCGAGGCTCCCGTCCTCGTCGCCCATCTCGACCGCATCTGCCGGGCCGAGGGCGTCGAGGCGAGCCCCGAGGCGCTTGCGGCGATCGCCCGCGCGGCCGAGGGCTCGGCGCGCGATTCGCTGTCCCTCCTCGATCAGGCCATCGCCCACGGGGCCGGGATCGTCACGGAAGCGACAATCCGCGACATGCTCGGTCTCGCCGACCGGGCCCAGGTGATCGACCTCTTCGAGGCCGTCATGGGCGGCCGCGTGCCCGAGGCCTTCGCGCTTCTGCGGCATCAATACGATTCCGGAGCCGATCCGGCCGTGGTGCTGTCGGACCTTGCCTCGTTCGCCCATATGGTGACGCGCCTGAAGCTGATCCCCGATGCGGCCCGGGACCCGGCCCTCACGGAATCCGAGCGCGCCCGCGGCCTCGATTTCGCGCAGAAGCTTACCGTTCGCTCCCTCTCCCGGGCCTGGCAGATCCTCCTGCGCGGCATCCCGGAGGTGCAGGCGGCGAACCGCCCCCTGGCGGCCGCCGAGATGGTGCTCGTGCGGCTCGCCTACGCGGCCGACCTGCCGACCCCCGACGAGGCGCTGAAGGCGCTGCGCGACGACACGCCCCTGCCGCAGGGAGGGCCGCCCGCGCCGCCGCCGCGGCCCTCCGGTCCCGCCTCCTCGGGCAACATGGCGCTGGCGACCTCGCAGCCCGAGCCCCGGCCCCGCGCCGAGCGGCCCGAGCCGCAGCCCACCATGCGCCTGCGCCGGTTCGAGGACGTGGTGGCGCTGGCGGGCGAGAACCGGGAAATCGTTCTCAAGACCGCCCTCGAGCGCGACGTGCGTCTCGTGCGTTTCGAGGAGGGCCGGATCGAGTTCAACCTGACGGAGGGCGCCAACCGCTCCCTGCCGGGAGATCTGGCCCGCCTGCTCCAGGCCTGGACCGGCGTGCGCTGGGGCGTCACGCTCTCCTCGGAGCCCGGCGCGCCGACGCTTCACGAGCAGGCGCAGGCCGCCGCCCGCGAACGCAAGGAGGGCGCCTCCGCCCATCCGCTGGTGCAGGCGGTGCTCACCAAGTTTCCGGGGTCGAAGGTCGTGAACGTGATCGACCGCGCCCCGCCGGAGGCCTCCGCGGAAGCCGAGATCCTCGGCGACGAGGATGCGGCTGCGGCCCACGAGACCGAGCTCGACGACGATCTCGATTGAGGTCGCCCCGCGAGCGAGATTGAAGCCAAGGAGAGAACGCGATGCGCGACATGATGGGCTTGATGAAGCAGGCGCAGGCCATGCAGCAAAAGCTGCAGGATGCGCAGGCGGAACTCGACAACCTCGAGGTCGAGGGCACCGCCGGAGGCGGCGTGGTGACCGTGAAGGTGTCGGGCAAGGGCCATCTCAAGGCCGTGAGCGTCGATCCCTCCCTCATGAACCCGGACGAGAAGGAGATCCTCGAGGATCTCATCGTCGCCGCCGCCAACGACGCCCGGGGCAAGGCCGAGCGCGCCGCCCAGGAGCGGATGGCGGAGGTCACCAAGGGCCTGCCGCTGCCGCCGGGCCTCAAGCTGTTCTGACACCCTGACGCCGCCGCGCCCTTCGGTCCGGCCGCGCCCGAAACCTGAAGAGTTCGCGTCATGTCCCAATCCGTCGCCGGTCCCGAGATCGAGCGCCTCATCCAACTGCTCGCGCGCCTGCCGGGGCTCGGCCCCCGCTCCGCGCGCCGCGCCGCCCTTCACCTCATCAAAAAGCGCGAGACCCTGCTCGGCCCGCTCGGCGATGCCATGCGGGTCGCGAGCGAGCGCATCGTGGTCTGTTCCAATTGCGGCAACATGGATACCAGCGAGCCCTGCACGGTCTGCCGCGACGCGCGTCGTGACGGTTCGATCCTGGTGGTCGTGGAGGACGTTTCCGACCTGTGGGCACTGGAGCGCGCGGGCGCCGTGAATGCCCGCTATCACGTGCTCGGCGGCGTTCTCTCGCCCCTCGACGGCATTCGCCCGGAGCACCTGAACCTCGACCGCCTCGTGACCCGCGCCGCCGAGCCCGGCGTGGTGGAGGTGCTGCTGGCTCTCAACGCCACGGTGGATGGGCAGACGACGGCGCACTACATCACCGACCTGCTGGCCCATCTGCCCGTGCGGGTGACAAGGCTCGCCCATGGCGTGCCAGTGGGCGGCGAGCTCGACTACCTCGACGAGGGCACGCTTTCGGCCGCGATCCGGCAGCGCACGACGTTCTGATCGAGGTTGCGTCCGCTACCGGCGGCCCTCACGCCGGTACGGTGAGCCGGAATACGGTGCCACCGTCGTTCTCCAGGCTGAAGCGTCCGCCGAGCTGGGTCGCGAAAGCGCGCATGAGCTTCGTGCCGAGGGAGGAATCCTTCTCGATCGGGCCGGCGACGCCGCGACCGGTATCGCGCACCTCCACCTCGATGGCGTCCCCAAGCTGACGCGCGCGCACCTTGATGCGTCCGCCCTCGCCGGGAACGAAGGCATGCTTGAAGGCATTCGAGATGGCTTCCGTCACCGCGAGGGCGAGCGGGACCGCGCGGTTGAGATCGATGGCGATCGGCTCGGCGTCGAGGTCCACGGTAATGCCGCGGGCTGCGGCCCCGTAGGCGCCCGAGAGCTCCCCGATCAGGCGGCTCAGGTAATCCTGCAGGTGGATCGTGCCGCCCGCATCCGTACGGTAGAGCGTGTCGTGGATGAGGCCGATGGAGCGCAGCCGGTCCTGCGTTTCCTGGAAGGCGATCCTCACGTCCGGGTCGTCGAAGCGGCGCGCCTGCATCTGCAGGAGGCTCGACGTGACCTGGAGGTTGTTCTTCACCCGGTGATGGATCTCCTGCAGGAGCACCACCTTGTCGCTGAGCGCCGTTTCGAGGCTCTTGTTGGTGTCCGCGAGTTCCGCATTCACGGCCTGGAGGCGGCGCTGCGCGTCCTCCGTGCGATAGCTCAGGCGCACGCCGATCCAGGTGAGCCAGGCCAGCGCCACGAGCACCACGGCGATCACCGCGGCGCTCCAGTAAAGACCTTCCGTCCAAGCAGCGAGGGCGGTCGAGACCGGAAGGCTCGCCGTCACGGTGACGGGCCAGCGTTCAAGGCGCCGGAAGGAGACGATCTGGTCGACGCCGTCGAAAACGGCCGTGGAGCGGAACGTACCGACCCGCTGGGACAGAAACTCGGAAAAGAGCGGCGAATTGCCGATGGTGGCATTCACCTGGTCGGGCTTGAGATCCGTGCGCGCAATCACGCCTCCGTCCCGCGCCCAGATGCCGAGAAGGATGTCGCGGGTATCGTCGTTCGACCGCGAGACCTCCTGGAGGAAGGTCGAGCGAAGGGCCACCTGCGCGGCGCCATCAAAGCCGCCATCGGAGGCCGGGATGCGCCGGGTATAGGTGAACAGAATCTCCCCCGTGATGCGCCCGACCAGCGCGCCGCCCACCACCGTCTCGGCGCCCGCCACATGAGCCCGGAACCAGCGCTGGTCGCCGAGGCTGATCCGCGGGGGTGGGTGCGAGGCGGTGAGGGCCGCGGGCACGCCCTGCCTGTCCACCACCAGGAAGAAATCGCCGGCCGAGGAGCGGCGGGTGAGGTCCACGAGGTAGTCGTGGACCTCGCGGGAGCCGGTGACGGCTCCGACCCCGCCCCGTTCCTGAACCGTGGTGATGATGTCCCTGAGCAGCAGGTCGCTCGTTTCGAGCGTGCGCTTGGTGTACTCCTCCATGAGAAGGGCAAGGTCCCGGGTCGCCGCCTCCGCGCGCTCGATGGCGTAGCGGTGCTCGAACCAGAGGAACACCCCGCGGGTGCCGATGATCGCGAGCGCGAACAGCAGGGCTGTCGCGTAGAGGACCGTGCGAACGTCGCGGACCGGGATCATCCAAGAGGCCTGAGCGGGAACGTGCCGGCCCTTGTAGCGCGTCCCAACCAGGTTCTCCAGAACCGTCAAGGTTGCGCGCTCTCAAAACATTGCGAAGCCTCGCAATTGTCAGTGCTCGACGGCTGGGCGGGCGACCGGTCGTTGGTCCGAGGGCCTCCATGGCCTTTGCCGCCTCCGACACCTTCGTCGGGGTGACAGGGGCGGGCGGCGTTGCTAATCACCCGGCTCAGCCAAGCAGAACCCGGGTGCCTCATGTCCCTTGCCGATCTCAGCCAGACCATCGATGCCGCCTGGGAGGCCCGGGCCGAGGTGAGCGCCTCGACCAAGGGCACGGTCCGGGAGGCCGTCGAGACGGCGCTCCAGATGCTGGACGACGGCAAGGCCCGGGTCGCCGAGAAGACCGGCGAGGGCTGGCAGGTTCATCAGTGGCTGAAGAAGGCCGTGCTCCTCTCCTTCCGCCTCAACGACATGACGGTGATCGGCGGCGGGCCCGGCGAGGCGGTCTGGTGGGACAAGGTCCCCTCCAAGTTCGACGGCTGGGGCGAGAACCGCTTTCGCGCCGCGGGCTTTCGCGCCGTGCCCAACTGCGTGGTGCGCCGGGGCGCCTATATCGCGCCGAACGTGGTGCTCATGCCCTCCTTCGTGAATCTCGGCGCCTATGTGGACGAGGGCACGATGGTCGATACCTGGGCGACCGTCGGCTCCTGCGCGCAGATCGGCAAGAACGTGCACCTGTCGGGCGGCGTCGGCATCGGCGGTGTGCTGGAGCCGCTCCAGGCCAATCCCACCATCATCGAGGACAATTGCTTCATCGGCGCTCGCTCCGAGGTGGTGGAGGGCGTCGTGGTGGGCGAGGGCTCGGTGCTCTCCATGGGCGTCTTCATCTCCGCCTCCACCAAGATCATCGACCGCAACACCGGCGAGGTTTTTGTGGGCCGCGTGCCGCCCTATTCCGTGGTGGTCCCGGGCTCGCTTCCCGGAAAGCCGTTGCCTGACGGTTCCCCGGGCCCATCACTCTATTGCGCCGTCATCGTGAAGCGCGTCGATGCGCAGACGCGCGCGAAAACGGGCATCAACGAGTTGTTGAGGGACTGACCGGACCGGTGAACAGGTTCGCCTTCGTACTCGCGCTCCTCTGCGTAGCCGGTGTCTTCATGGCGTTGGTCATCTTCAGCGCGATCACCACGGACGCAGCCGATTACGTCGAGTGGAGCCGCGAGGAGCAGGTCCAATACCGTGATCGCGCGATCAAGGCTTGCTTCGTACTGACGATGCCGTTCCTTTGGCATGTGGTCAGTAGGCGGCTGAAATTCTTGCATCTGACGCGGTGGTGGGCCTTGCCCATTACGGCTCTGGTCCTTTTGCCGGAGGCTGTCGAGCTTGGCGATTTCCTGTCGGTGATCGGCATGCTCACCGGCCTGGCTGCCCTTGCGGCTCTGTTCATGGCGAACCCGAGAACTCCCGATCAGAAAGCGTGACAATGATGGCTGCCTCCCCCCTCGCCCTCGCCCAATCGCTGCTCCGCTGCCCGTCCGTGACCCCGGAGGAGGGGGGAGCGCTCGCCTTCATCGGGGAGGTGCTGGGCGATGCGGGGTTCGAGGTGCACCGGCCGGTGTTTTCCGAGCCGGGAACGCCGGATGTGGAGAACCTCTACGCCCGTTGGGGGACAGGGCATCCCTATCTCCTCTTCGCCGGTCACACGGATGTGGTGCCGCCGGGCGACGTAGCGCGCTGGAGGCACGATCCCTTCGCGGGCGCCATCGAGGACGGGGAGCTCTTCGGGCGCGGCGCCGTGGACATGAAGGGCGGGATCGCCTGCATGATGGCGGCCGCCCTCGGCTTTCTTGCCGAGCGCCCCGATTTCGAGGGCTCCATCGGTTTCCTCATCACCGGCGACGAAGAGGGGCCGGCGGTGAACGGCACCGTGAAGCTGCTCGACTGGGCGCGGGCTCGCGGCGAGCGCTTCGATCATTGCATCCTGGGCGAGCCCACGAACCCGGACCGCCTCGGGGACATGATCAAGATCGGCCGCCGCGGCTCGCTTACCGGAACCGTGACGGTGCATGGCAAGCAGGGCCATGTGGCCTATCCCCATTTGGCCGAGAATCCGATCCGCGGGATGCTGCGCCTCCTCGACGCGCTCCTCGCCGAGCCGCTCGATGGCGGGACCGAGCATTTCGACGCCTCGAACCTCGAGGTCACGACGGTGGATGTGGGCAATCCAGCCTCGAACGTGATCCCGGCCGAGGCACGGGCCACCTTCAACATCCGCTTCAACGAACGCTGGACCCCGGAGGCCCTCGAAGCGGAGCTGGCCCGGCGCCTGCGGGAGGCCGCCGGCAACGCCGTGCGCTACACGCTTCATGTGCAGCCCACCAACGCCGTGGCGTTCCTCACCGCGCCGGACCAATTCGTGGAGGCGGTCGCGGCAGCCATCGAGGCGGAGACCGGATCGAGGCCGAAGCTCTCCACGACCGGCGGCACCTCGGACGCCCGCTTCATCAAGAATGCGTGTCCGGTCGTCGAGTTCGGCCTCGTCGGCCAGACCATGCACCAGGTGGACGAGCGGGTCGCGGTTGCCGATCTCGACCGGCTGACCACGATCTACCGCCGCATCCTCGACGCTTATTTCGCGGACTGACCGCCACTCCATCCCTTCCTGACCCCGCGCCGTGGCAGGCTTGGCCATATGCGACGAAAGTCGCAAAATGACGCGGCCGGCTGCGGAACGAATGCGCCAGAACGCCGGTTCTTCCGGGGCGGCGCAGGATGGAGGCGCGGATGATCGTCACGGCGGATGAGGTGAACCGCTCGTTGCGGGGCACCGTCGACCTGTTCAACAGGCGGGTCGAGGGCCTGAAGGCCTTCGACATGAGCGAGCAGGGCTTCTGGCGCTCCTTCGCGGCGATCTGGCTGACGCTGCCCGTCTATGTGGTCTCGCTCGCATTCGAGCGCCTGCGCCTCGGGCTGGCCCATCCCGAGGGCCGTCTCCTCGACAATCTCTGGCTCGATATCGTCGTCGCGTTCGGCCATGTGGCGAGCTTCGTCGCCCTGCCGCTCGCGATGATCTGGGTCACGCGCCGGCTCGATCTCGGCCACCGCTACGTGCCCTTCGTGATCGTAACCAACTGGATCACGGTCGCCGGCCTGCTCGTGCTGTCCGTGCCCGCGATCCTGCTTCTCGTGGGCTGGGCGACACCGGCGCTCGCGAGTTTCTTCACCCTCGTCTTCGCCTTCATCGTTCTGCGTCTGCAATGGTTCGCGACGAAGGTGACGCTCGGAGTATCGGGCAGCCTCGCGGCCGCGGTGGTCGGCCTCGGGGTGTGCCTCAACTACGTGATCAGCGTGGGCATGCACGGCCTCCTCTAGGCGGCCGTCTCTCCATCGCTCGCGGACGCGTCATCCGGGTAGTCGACACCGACGAGATAAAGGCCCGCGGCCGGCGCCATGGGCCCGCAGCGCTGGCGATCCCGCGCGTCGAGCGCCGCCTTCACGTCCGGGATGCTCCAGCGGCCCGAGCCCACCTTCGCGAGCGTCCCCACCATTGAGCGCACCTGATGGTGCAGGAACGAGCGCGCGGAGGCATGGACCCGCACCTCGTCGCCGATGCGCTGCACCTCCAGGATGTCGAGGGTGCGGATGGGACCGTTCGCCTGGCACTCGGCCGCACGAAACGTGGTGAAATCGTGCCGCCCGACCAGGGATTGGGCCGCCTCGTTCATGGCTGCCGTGTCGAGAAACCACGGCACGTGCCAGACGCGGTCGATCTCCAGGCCCGGCGGCGGGCGGCGGTTGAGGATGCGATAGACGTAGTGCCGCTTCACCGCGCTCATGCGGGCGTGGAACGTGTCGGCGACGCGCTCCGCCGAGAGAATGGCGACGGGCGCCGAGCGCTTCCGCAGATGCGCGTTCGTGGCATCGCGCACCGTGTCGGTGCCGTGCTCGCGTTCGAGATCCACATGGATCACCTGATGGGTCGCATGCACGCCCGCATCCGTGCGCCCCGCGCAATGAACGCGCACGGCCTGTCCCGCGAAAGCCTCGATGGCCTCCTCCACGGCCTGCTGCACGGACAGACCGTTGATCTGCCGCTGCCAACCCGTGAAGGGCGTGCCGTCATATTCGACGACGAGCTTGTAGCGCGGCATCAGACGCCTCCCGCCCGGCCGGCTGCGGCACGTCCCCGGGGGGCGGTGAAGGGCATCATCGGAGGAAGACCGAGAAGGCGCGCGGATAGGTGATGCGGCCCGAAGCGGCGCTCCCCTTCTCGCTCAAGGCGAGCGCGTGCAGGCCGGGCCCATCGAAGGGCGTGTTGAACCGCTGCGCCGTCTCGGTCGAGAAGCCGAAGCGCGGGTAATAGGTGGTGTGTCCGCGCACGAGCACGAGATCCTCGCCCTCCGCTCGCAGGCGGTCGAGGGCCGCGCGCACGAGAGCCGAGCCGACGCCTGCCCGGTGCAGGCCCGGTCGCACGGCAAGCGGTGCTAGCGCCACCACGCGCAGGTCCGATCCTTCTAGGGCGAGGCGCGGGAAGGCCGCGTGCCCAATCACGCCGTCGGCGGTCGCGACGAGGCCGAGGTGCAGGTCGCCATCGGCGCGCACCCGGTCCACCAGATCCGCCTCGACGGTGCCGCCGAAGGCTGCCGCATGCACCGCATGGATGCCGCTCCAATCCCCGGGCCGCTCCGGCCTGATCGTCATCTCGTCCATCAGGCAAGCCTCCCGCCGGCGCCCATGCGCCGCCCGCGCAGGAACTCGTCCGCGCCCATGGGCTGCTTGCCCGCGGGCTGCACCTGGAGAAGGCGCAGGGCACCCTCGCCGCAGGCAACGGTGCCGCCAGCATCCAGCAACGTGCCGGGCGCGCCCGCGCCCTCGGCGCTCGCCGTGCGCAGCACCTTCACCCGCTCAGAGCCCTTGCCGAAATCGGCGGTGAAGAACGCGCCCGGGAAGGGCGAGAGGCCACGGACCTGATCGTGGATCGCAGCCGCCGGCCGGGTCCAGTCGATCCGCCCGTCCTCGTTGGTGATCTTCTTGGCGTAGGTGACGCCCTCTTCGGGCTGCGGCGTGAAGCCGAGGCCCCCCCGGGAGAGGGCGGCGAGGGCGCGTACCATCAGGTCGGCGCCAAGGCCCATCAGCCGGTCGTGCAGTTCTCCCGCATTCATGTCCGGCGTGATCGCGACGCGCTCGACCATGGCCACGGGGCCGGTATCGAGCCCTTCCTCCATGCGCATCACCGCGATGCCGGTCTCCCGGTCGCCCGCCATGACGGCGCGCTGGATCGGCGCCGCGCCGCGCCAGCGGGGGAGGAGCGAGGCGTGGAGGTTGAGGCAGCCGAACTCCGGCACGTCCAAGATCGCCTTCGGCAGGATCATCCCATAGGCGACGACGACCGCCACATCGGCCCCATGGGCGCGGAACGCATCCGCCGCCTCCTCGGTGCGCAGGGTCTTCGGGGTCAGCACCGGCAGGCCGAAGCGATCCGCCATGCGGTGAACGGGGGAGGGCTTCAGCTCCATGCCACGGCCCGCCGCGGCGGGCGCCCGGGTATAGACCGCCGCCACCTCGTGGCCCTGGCCGACGATCTCGGCGAGGGTCGGCACCGCGAAATCCGGGGTGCCCATGAAGACGACGCGCAGGCTCATGCGCGGCGCGCCGCCTTCTTGAACTTCGTCACCACCCGGTCGCGCTTGAGCTTCGACAGGTGGTCGATGAAGAGCACGCCGTTGAGATGGTCGATCTCGTGCTGCACGCAGGTGGCGAGAAGCCCATCCGCCTCCTGCTCCAAGGTTTGGCCGTCGAGGGTCGTGTACCGGAAGCGGACCCGGTCGGGGCGCTCCACGTCCTCGTAGTAATCGGGGATCGACAGGCAGCCCTCCTCGTAGGAGCGCATTTCCTCCGAGGCCCAGACGATTTCCGGGTTGATGAGCACCATGGGCTCGCGCTCGGTCTCGGACTTCGACACATCCATGGTGATCACGCGCTTCGGCACGCCGATCTGGATCGCCGCGAGGCCGACCCCGGGCGCATCGTACATGGTCTCCAGCATGTCGGCCGCGAGGGCGCGGACCTCGTCCGTGATCTCGGCGACCGGTTCGGAAACGAGGCGGAGCTGGGCGTCGGGGAGGATGACGAGGGGGCGGATGGTCATGAGATCAGGGATCGACGGTTCCGCTCTCGGGCTCCGACGGGGAGGCGAGAGGATCTTGGGGCGAAAGGATTTCAGGGCGCGAGATAAGGGCTCCGGGGAGGGCGGTCAAATCGTTCATTGTTTGTTCGTGGATCGACGCTTAAGCTGAACCATTGTTTCCCATCCGCGAGGCTCCATGAGGGACATCGCCATCATTCTGGGCTCGCGCCCGTTCACCTGGGGGGAGGTGGCGCTGGCGGCGGCGGGTCTCGCGTTGGGACTGCTCGTCGTCGTGACCTGGCTCCTGGTCAAAAGCCGCCGGGAGAGGGCCTTCGAGGCCGCGATCGCGGAGGAGCGGGCGCGGGAGATGGACGACAAGGTGGCCGAGTTCACCCGCATCCAGGCGGAGATGACAGGCCGGATGCAGACCATCGCCGAGGTCTTCGGCTCCCGCCAAAGCGATTTCGTGCGTGTGCTCTCCGAGCGCATCGACGGCCTGCAACACCGGGTGGGCGAAGGGCTCGAGGCGCAGACCCGGCGCCAGGGCGAGAACCTCTCGAAGCTCAACGAGCGCCTCGCGGTGATCGACGCGGCGCAACGCAATCTCTCGAATCTCACGGGCGAGATCGTTGGCCTGAAGGACATTTTGGCCAACAAGCAGGCCCGGGGCGCCTATGGGCAAGGCCGGATGGAAGCGATCATCCGCGATGGGCTGCCGGCCGATGCCTTCGCCTTCCAGGCGACCCTCTCGAACCGGAGCCGTCCCGATTGCGTCGTGCGCCTGCCGGGCGACGGGCGCGGGCTCGTGATCGACGCCAAGTTTCCCCTCGAGGCCTTCACGCTGTTTCGCGACGCCAAGGGCGACGAGGCGCGGCTGCGCGCGGCCCAACGGGTGCGGGCCGACATCCTGGTCCATGTGAAGGATATCGCGGAGAAGTACCTCATCCCCGGCGAGACGCAGGATCTCGCGCTCATGTTCGTACCCGCCGAGTCCGTCTACGCGGACCTTGCCGAGCATTTCGACGACGTGGTGCAGAAAGCCCATCGGTCGCGGGTCGTCATCGTCTCGCCCGCGCTCCTGTCCCTTGCCATCCAGGTGATGCAGTCCCTCGTGCGCGACGCCCGCGTCCGCGAGGAGGCGCGGGTGATCCAGGTGGAGGTGCAGAAGCTCCTGGAGGATGTGGGCCGCCTCGGCGAGAGGGTTGCGAAGCTCGACATCCACTTCCGCCAGGCCCACGAGGACGTGGCCCAGATCCGCGTCTCGACCGACAAGATCACCCGGCGCGGCGAGCGCATCGAGGCGCTGGAATTCGACGACGAGCCCGCTGGCCAGGGCGACCTGTTGCGGATGCCGCCGCCGGCGCTCCGGGCGGTGGAGTAGGGCCCTAGAACCGGCTCCCGAACGTCAGCATCGCCTCGCCGGCGAGCGCGATCACGAACAGCGCCAGGGACCCGAGGGCGAAGAAATAGGCGTAGGTCTCGCAGGCGCGCCGGCGGGCGCCGCCGATCAGGGTCTGGGCGCGCTCGGCGGAGGGGCGCTCGTGGCCCTGGAGCTCCTGCCAGATCCGGGTCTTAGTGAAGCAGGCGCGCTCGGCCGAGTAGCCGCGGAGCAGGAGGCCGCAGGTGGCGATCAGGGCGAGGATCCCGCCCGCCTTGACGGCCAGGACCGGGTCGCCGCGAACGCCGTTAACGGCGACGCCGATGCTCAAGGCGATCCACCCGCAGGTCCGGCTCACGGCCGCATAGGCCGATCCCTCGATCCGTTCCGACATGCCCCGATGCGCCCCGTTTTATTGCTCTTGATCGCGCCGGGGATCGTAGAAGCGGGGCCGCGTGCTGTCATCAGGGTCGGAGCGGCCGCGATGCCGCATGGGTTGGAGCGCCCTTCGAGGGGCCGGCAGCGCGGCGCGACCATGCCGCAGGAGGGCCAAGGCGCCGCTTTCACCCGGCGCTTCAACCTTTTAACCGGTTTGTGCTATCCCGGGTCCAGCGACCGCTCCCAGAAGGGCGGCGGACGGGGAGGACAGCGTGCAGGCGCCCAGCAGCAACACCACCATCGTGATCACCGACGATCACCCCCTGTTCCGGGGCGCGCTGCGCCAGGCGATCGGCTCTCTGATGCCCGACAGCCGCGTCATCGAGACCAACGGGATGGAGGAGCTGAACGCCACGCTCGGAGCCGAGCGCGACGTGGACCTCATCCTCCTCGACCTCACCATGCCGGGCGTCCAGGGCTTTTCCGGCCTCATCGGCCTGCGCGCCCAGCACCCGGACGTGCCGGTCGTGATCGTCTCCGCCACCGAGGAGGCGACGGTGATCCGCCGGGCCATGGAGTTCGGCGCCTCGGGCTTCATCCCCAAATCGCAGAATGTCGATTCGATCGGGACCGCCATCCAGGCGGTGCTCGCGGGCGACAGCTGGACCCCGCCGGACATCGATCTCACCGCCACCGAGGACAAGGAGACGGCGGATCTCGTGCGCCGCCTCGGCACCCTCACGCCCCAGCAGGTGCGGGTGCTGATGATGCTGTCCGAGGGGCTGCTCAACAAGCAGATCGCCTACGAGCTCGGCGTGTCCGAGGCCACCGTGAAGGCCCACGTCTCGGCGATCCTCGACAAGCTCGGGGTCGACAGCCGCACCCAGGCCGTGATCGCGGCCTCCAAGATCGGTGTGACGCAAAGGCCCTCGCCCGCAAGCGTGGACTAGGCTCCGGCCAGACCCTTCAGGAACGCATCGATCCGGTCGAGCGCCGCCTCCGTCATGCGGCTCTCGAAGCGCGGGAAGACGTGCGCGCCGCCCGGCCACAGGGCGAGTTCCGCCGCGTTCCCGGCCGCGGCCCAGCGCGCGGCGAGAAAGAGCGTGTCGTCGACGAGCGGATCGCGGGTGCCGACCGAGAGGAGCGCCGGCGGCAGGCCGGTCAGATCCGCCCGGATCGGCGACACGTCCGGGTCGCGCCGGTCGGCGGAGCCGCAGAAGAGATCGGCGAAGGTCCGCAGGTCGCGCGTATTCAGCACGAGCCGCTCCTCGCCCCAGCGGGCGGCGCTCGGCGTGAGCTCAAGATCGTAGAAGCCGGCAAAGAGGTTGGCGCCCGCGAAAGGCGTGAGCCCGTGCCGGTCGCGCAGGCGCAGCAGTGTCACGACGGCAAGATGCGCGCCGGCGGATTCCCCGCCGATGGCGAGGGGCCCGGCCCCGAATCGGGTCCGGCCCTCCGAGAGCAGCCACAGGGCCGCGGCCTCCCCGTCATCGGGCGCGGCGGGGTAGGGGTTCTCGGGCGCGAGCCGGTAGCCGACGGAGAGGACCGTGAAGCCGCAGGCCGCGATCCGCTCGAGCCAGGGGTCCTGCTCGTCCGGCCCGCCCCAGGTCCACCCGCCCCCGTGAAAATGGAGATAGACGCCCCGTGGCCTCGGCGCGGGGATCACCCGCAGCGGCAGCGGCCCGGCGGGACCTGGGATGTTGATGGCTTGCGCTCCAGCCGCCCTGCTCATGGGCGGGAAGGGGCCGACGCCCTGCCGGCGTCGCTCGCGCGTGACTGCGGGGGGAAAGCTCCAGGGGTCTGGCAGGGCCGCGAGCTTCGCCGTGATGGCGGCGTTCTGCGCCCGGATGTCCTCGGATATGGCTTCGGGAGCAAAAGCGGAGGGATCGATCATCGGTGCGGCCGGTCGGTGGGGATGCCCGGACGGGTTGCGTTCCGCGGCAGCCCTTGCGATGAAGCACGCCCACGCGCGCGGGTCCAGCGCGCGGATGGTGGTGGGGAATGCGCATGTCGAACCTGACCCGTTTTCTCGGCGGCTCGCCCGGTTCCGTGCTGGTGCGGCTCGTCTTCCTGTCGCTCCTCGTGGGCGCCTTCCTGGCCTTCTTCGACCTCACTCCCTTCGGGTTGATCGATGGCCTCGTCGGCTGGCTGCAATCGATCTTCGATCTGAGCTTCGACACGGTGCGCAAGATCGGGCAGTGGATCCTCTATGGGGCCGTGATCGTCGTACCCCTCTGGCTCCTCTCCCGTCTCTTTGCGGGCCGCTGAACAGATGAATGCTCCCGTCGTCGCCCGGACCATCGAGGTGAGCCACCGGCGCATGCTGGCGCTGGCGCTCCCGATGACGCTCTCGCATGTGACGACGCCGCTCCTCGGCCTCGTGGACGCGACCGTGATCGGGCGGCTCGGCGAAGCGCATCTCCTGGGCGCCGTGGCGCTCGGCGCCGTCATCTTCGATTTTCTGTTCTGGAGCTTCGGGTCGCTTCGCATGGCCACCGCCGGCCTCACCGCGCAGGCCACGGGCGCGGGCGACCGGCGCGAGGTGGATCGCGCGCTGGCGCGGGCCCTTGCGGTCGCGGCGCTCGTGGGCTTCGGGCTCGTTGCCCTGCAATGGCCCATCGCCGCCGTCGCGTTCCAACTCGGCGGAGCGAGCGAGGCGGTCAACGAGGCGCTCGCCACCTATTTCTTCATCCGCATCTGGGTCGCGCCATTCACGCTCGCCAACTACGTGATCCTCGGCTCGACCCTCGGGCGGGGCCGCACCGATCTCGGCTTGCTGCTGCAGGTCGCCATCAATATCGGCAACATCGTCTTCACGGTGACGCTGGTGATGGGCTTCGGGCTCGGTGTCGCGGGCGCGGCCATCGGCACGGCGCTCGCGGAGGTGTTCGGCACGTTGCTCGGCATCCTTGTCCTTCGCCGCCTCGGCTCCAACCCTTTCGCCGTGTCCCGCGCCGAGATCGTCGACCGTGCAGCCATGCTGCGCACGCTTGTGGTCAATCGCGACATCATGATCCGCACCACCGCGCTCGCGGCGGCCTTCGCGATCTTCGCCTCGCAGGGCGCCCGCGCCGGGGACGTGACGCTGGCCGCGAATGCGGTGCTCTACAACATGTTCCTGATCGGCGGGTATTTCCTCGACGGTTTCGCCACGGCGGCCGAGACCCTGTGCGGCCAATGCGTCGGCGCCAGGGACGAGCAGGGGTTTCGACGAGCCGTGCGGATCAGCCTCGTCTGGAGCCTGGGCTTCGGCCTGTCTGTCACGGCCCTCTTTCTCGCCACCGGCGGCTGGTTCATCGACTTCGTCTCGACGAACCCGGAGGTGCGCGCCTATGCGCGGGAATACCTGCTCTTCGCCGCGCTCACGCCCCTCGTCGGCGCCGCCGCCTTCGCCTATGACGGCATCTATATCGGAGCGACCTGGACCCGCGCGTTGCGCGATCTGATGCTCGCGGCCTTCGTGGCCTTCGGGCTCACGATCCTGCTCGGTCAGGGCCTTGGCAACACGAGCCTTTGGATCGCGTTCCTCGTCTTCCTCGGGGTGAGAAGCATCGGCCAGGCGGCGCTCTGTCCTCGCCTCACCCGGCAGACCTTCCCGGCTTGAGACGCAACCCACGCGAGGGCCGACGCGTCAGCCCGGCGCGCCGGATCGCCTAAGCCTAGAAATCGCCCTGGGCGATCGCCGCGGCGTCCCGTCCGATGGCGGCGGCGAGCGAGGGCAGGCGCGCGGCCTCGATCTCCCGCAGCAATCCCTGCTTGATGCGCCCGACGAGCCCCGGACCCTCGTAGACGAGGGCCGAATAGAGCTGCACGAGACTCGCGCCCGCGCGGATCTTCGCGAAGGCCGCCTCCGGCCCGTCCACTCCGCCGACCCCAATGAGCGGAAGCCGCCCGTCGAGGCGCAGATAAGCTTGCGCCAGCAATTGCGTGGAGGGGCGAAAGAGCGGCCGGCCCGAGAGGCCGCCGGTCTCTTTCGCGAGAGCCCGTTCGCGCAGGCTCTCGGGCCGCGCGATTGTGGTGTTCGATACGATGAGCCCGTCGATTCCGCGCCGAAGCGCAGTCGCGATCATCGCATCGAGCGCATCGAGGGTGATGTCGGGGGCGATCTTGAGAAGGATCGCGGGCCTCGCACCGGAGGCATTGCGCGCATCGACGCAGCGCGCCAGAAGATCGTCGAGAAAGGCCTCGCCTTGAAGATCGCGAAGACCCGGCGTGTTGGGCGAGGAGACGTTGACGGTGATGAAATCCACAAGGCCGCTCAAAGCCGCGACGCAGGTGCGGTAATCCGCGATGCGGTCCGCGGCCTCCTTGTTGGCGCCGATATTGACGCCGACGATCCCAGGCCGCCCACGCCGCCCCTCCAGCCGCCTGCGGGCCGCCTCGAGCCCGTCGCTGTTGAGCCCGTAGCGGTTGATGACGGCTCCATCCTCGGCGAGCCTGAACACCCGGGGGCGGGGATTGCCGGGCTGCGGCAGAGGCACCACGCCTCCGCATTCCACAAAGCCGAAGCCGAGGCCGAGGAGTTGGTCCGGCACCTCGCATTGCTTGTCGAACCCTGCCGCGAGGCCGACCGGATTGGGAAAGCGCCGGCCCAGAACCTCCACCGCGAGCCGCTGGTCCTCCGCAGGGGCGGGCAGGGGCGGGAGGAGCCGCAGGCCCTGCATGGTGAGCTGGTGCGCTGTCTCCGGATCCAGCGCATGGAGCAAAGGCTTCGCGAGAGGAAAAAGCGCGCCGATCACAGGTCGAGATCCGGGAAGAGATGTGCGCCGTCCGGCCCGAGCGGCAGGGGCTTGACCCATGCGACCGCGTCGAGCGGGAGCGGGGCATAAAGATGCGGGAAAAGCGCGCCGCCGCGGGAGGGTTCGTAGACGAGCGCCTTGCCGAGCCGCGCCTCGTCCACGGCGACGAGGAGCAGGTCGCCCTGGCCGGCGAAATGCTTTGCCGCCGTCTCGCGCGCTTGGGCTGAGGTGGAGAAGTGGATGTAGCCGTCCGCGATATCGACGGGCGCGCCTGCGAAAGCGCCGTCCGCTTCCGCTTTCCGCCACAAAGATTGGGGACAGATCTTGTAGATGAGAGCCATGCCCGCTGAGTAGCGGTACGCTCTTCATTGGGCAACCGAAGCAGGGCCTAAAAAACGGTGCGGACCGCCGCCCGTCGCCGGCTCGTTTCGGGTGCCCGCGCGCGATGACGAGATGTCGCGAAAACAGGGCGCTTCGTCGGTTGCGGATCACTGCGAACAACCCTAATTTCCTAGGAATAGGCTTACGTTTCCATCACTTTCCGCACCAGTTGAGAGTACCCTATGTTGTCCCACGATCGCGTTTGGGCAGCCATCGACGCCTTGGCTGCACGGTATGGAATGACTGCTTCGGGATTGGCCCGGAAGGCTGGTCTGGATGCGACATCCTTCAACAAGTCGAAGCGCACGAGCCCGGAGGGCCGCGACCGCTGGCCCTCGACGGAATCCATTGCCAAGATCCTCAAGGCCACCGGGGCGACGCTCGAGGATTTCCTGCGCCTTGTCGAGCCGGCGGGATCACTGCGCCGCTCCATGGTGCCGCTCATCGGCATGACGCAGGCGGGCACGGGCAAATCCTTCACGGACGAGGGGCTGCCGGCCGGGGGGCCTGGCTGGGACGAGATCGACTTTCCGGATTTCGGCGGCGAGAAGGTGTTCGCGCTCGAGGTTACGGGCGAGTCCATGCTGCCCCTCTACCGCGACGGCGATGTGCTCATCGTCTCGCCGACCGCAAGCGTGCGCAAGGGCGACCGGGTCGTGGTGCGCACCACCGCCGGTGAGGTTATGGCGAAGGAGCTGAAGCGCCGCACGGCGAAATCCATCGAGCTCCTGTCGCTGAACCGCGACCACGAGGACCGCACGATCCCCATGGACGAGGTCGCCTGGGTGGCGCGCGTCATGTGGGCCCGGCAGTAAGAGCCGGTTCCTGGAAATGCGAAAAGCCGCCGGATCGCTCCGGCGGCTTTTTTCGATGCGCCAGGCGCCTCAGGCCGCGCGGCTTCCCGACCGCTCGCGCAGGAAGGCTTCGTGCTCGCGCAGGAGTTCGCCCTTGATGGCCTTGTTGATGAGAGCCCTCGTCTCCTTCACGCCGTAGAGCGCGACGAAGGAGCCGAAGCGCGGGCCGCGGGGCTCGCCGAGCAGCACCTGATAGATCGTGTTGAACCACTCGATGGAGACGCCGGGCCGCTCCGGGGTTGCGCCCTTGGCCTTGAAGTCCTGATAGCGCGGCTCGGCGCGGCCGATGTCGTAGATCTGCTCCTGGATTGCCTCCGCGGTGGCGGGGCGCTCCCCAGCCTCATGGGCGGCAAGGGCCTCGGAGAGCTTGGCCAGGGAGGCGGTCTCCACCTCGTCCGGAAGGCGATAAGCTTTCTGGGGCTTCACGAAATCCTGGAAGTAGCGGATCGCGTGCTTCACCAACCGGTCGAGGTTCGGGTGGGTCTCAGGCGAGACGCCCGGCGCGTAGCGGCGGATGAAGCCCCAGAGCACGTTCGGCTCCTCGGAATTCGCTACGGCGACGAGGTTGAGGAGCATGGAGAAGGAGAGGGTCGTCCCGGCCTGGTTGCTCTCGCCAGACGACACGAGCTCCGGCTGTGGCGGCTGGCCCGCATGAAGGTGCCAGACCGGGTTCTGCAGGCGCGTCTTCGCATCCTGCCCCGCGAACTTCTCCAGGAAGGTGAGGTAGTCGTCCACCTGACGCGGGATCACGTCGAAGAAGAGCCGCTTCGCCTCGCGGGGCTTGTTGTACATGAAGAGGCGCAGGGATTCAGGCGTGCCGTAGGCGAGCCACTCGTCGATGGTGAGCCCATTGCCCTTGGACTTCGAAATCTTCTGGCCCTGCTCGTCGAGGAAGAGCTCGTAGTTGAACCCCTCCGGCGGCTCGCCGCCGAGGGCCTTGGCGATCTCGCCGGACAGCTTCACGGAATCGATCAGGTCCTTGCCCGCCATCTCGTAATCGACGCCGAGCGCGACCCAGCGCATGGCCCAGTCGGGCTTCCATTGCAGCTTCGCGTGACCTCCCGTGACGGGGGTCTCGAAGCGCTCGCCGGTGGCGGGATCGCGCCACACGATGGTGCCCGCGTCGAGTTTCCGCTCCTCGATCGGCACCTGCATCACGTGGCCGGTCTTCGGGTGCACGGGCAGGAAGGGCGAGTAGGTCTGGCGCCGCTCCTGGCGCAGGGAGGGCAGCATGATCGCCATGACGGCGTCGTAGCGCTCCAGCACGGTGAGCAGGGTGCCATCGAAGCGGCCCGCCTTGTAGCAATCGGTCGCCGAGAGGAACTCGTAGTCGAAGCCGAAGGCGTCGAGGAAGGCGCGCAGGCGCGCGTTGTTGTGATGGCCGAAACTCTCATGGGTGCCGAAGGGATCCGGCACCTGGGTGAGGGGCAGGTTCAGGGCTCCGGCCACGAGCTCCTTGTTCGGCACGTTGTCCGGCACCTTGCGCAGGCCGTCCATGTCGTCCGAAAAGGCAATGAGCCGCGTCGGGATCGCGTCGTTGGTGAGCACCCGGAAGGCGTGGCGCACCATGGAGGTGCGGGCGACCTCGCCGAAGGTGCCGATATGGGGCAGGCCCGAGGGGCCGTAGCCCGTCTCGAAGATCACCTCGGCCTTGCCCGTCCGTTTCACCCGCTCCACCAGCTTGCGGGCCTCCTCGAAGGGCCAGGCATTGGCGGTCTGGGCGGCCTCGGCGAGCGAGGGATCGAGATCGAGGGGCTGTGGCATGGTCCGGCCGGTTGGGATGTCGGAAGCGCGGCACACTAGGGAGGGCGCCCCAGGGGGTCAATGCGGCCAAGACCCCCTCGGTCTCAGGTTTTCGGCTTCTCAGTACAGTCCTACCAGGAAGAAGCGCGGGTACAGCTCGGCGTATTTGCGGTTCAGTACAGCCCGACCGGGAAGAAGCGCAGGTACAGCTCGGCGTATTTGCCGTCGTCCCAGAGGCGCTGGAGCGCGTGGTCGAAGGCGCGGCGGAGGGTCTCGTCGTCCTTGCGGACCAGAAAGCCGATGCCCTCGCCGAAGAAGCGGCTCTCGAGATAGGGGCCGCCGGTGAAGGCGCAGCAATCAGCCGCCTCCGTGCCGCCGATCCAGAGGGCAAGGCCGAGCGCGTCCGCGAAGAGGTAGTCCACCTCGCCGGCCTTGAGGGCCGCCTCGGCTGCGGGACGCTCCGGGAAATCGCGGATCGTGGCGCCCCCCATGAAGGCCTTCGCATAGGCCTCGTGCGCCGTGCCGGCCACCACCGCAACCGTGCGGCCCCGCAGGGCGGCGGCGCTGGGCTCGGGCATGTTGCGGTCGCGCCGCGCCGCGAAGCGGGCCGGGATCTTGAAATAGGGAGAGGTGGCCGCAAAGCGCTGGCGGATATCGGGGGTGATCGGGATGGCGGCCGCGACCACGTCCCCGCTCTTCTCGTTCAGGGCGTCGAGGAGCGTGTCGAACCGGCGCACCTGGATCGAGCAGGTGATGGCGAGCTTCTCGCAGGCCGCCCGGGCAAGTTCCACGGAGAACCCCGTGGGCGCGCCGTCCGGCCCCGTGAAATGCAGGGGCGGGAACTCGTCGTCGACCAGAAAGCGGACCGTGCGCAAACCCGTGAGATCCGGCCGGTCCGTGCGGGCGCGCGGATCCCAGAAGTTCGGGATCGTGACCCCCTGCGCCTGCGCCCCTGCGTTCCCCAGAGCGGCGAAGGCCAGGAGGGTCGCGGCCAGGCAGAGCGAGAGGCTCTTGATCCGGCCGGGGAGCTCAGCCCACAATGCAACAAAGTTCAGCAAGCCGGGGCCTCTCTCGGGCGTCTGGTTCCACCGTGCCGGGAGCTATCCCCGATGATGAGGCAGGGTCAAGCGGCGGAGCCCCAGATGGGCTCCGGCCTGCCGCCTCCGGGGCCGGGGCTCCGGCCGCTTCCGGAACTAGGGGCCGCTCCCCTGCCTGTCGAGATCGCCTTCCTTAGCGAAGAGGGCGTGCCGCCACGGGCTTTGCGCCGGGCGGCGGACGAGGCCCGGCTGCTCGGATTGCCCGCCGACGAGGTCCTACTGCGCCATGGGATCGTGGACGAGGGCCGCTTCTACCGGGCCCTCGCGCGCACGCTCGGTGCGGGCTTCGATCCAAGTCCCGTTCTTGGAGGCGCCGCCTTTCCGGCCAGCATCCTGGCCGGCCTTGCCCCCTTGCGGCAGGGGCGGGCCGCGTTCGTCCTGGCGCCCCAAGGGGAGGCTCTGCGCCGGCTCCTTGCGGCGCCGAGGCGCTCCCCACCGCTCTACGTGCTGACGACCCCCTCCGCCCTGCGCCATGCGGTGTTCCGCCTGCAAGCGCCGCGCATCGCTCACGCCGCGGCTTTCGCCCTCCCGCATCAGCGGCCGGATCTCTCGACCCATGCGGGCGCGAGCGTCCCGCAGATCGCCGCCGCGGCGGTCTGCGCTGCTCTTGGGACCTTCTGCGGCACCCTCATTCCGGGGCCCCTGACGGCGGTGCTCGCCGTTGTGGCCATGCCGCTCTTTTGCGGCCTCGTGGGCCTGCGTGCCCTGGCGCCGCTCGTCCCGGCGCCGCTCAGCCCCGGCGATCAGCCGCAGGCCCTGCCGGAGGCAGATCTGCCGGTCTACACGATCCTCGTCGCGCTCCATCGGGAGGGGCGGATCGCCGGGCGTCTCGTCCAAGCGCTCGCGGCGCTCGACTATCCGTCCGCAAAGCTCGACATCAAGCTCGTGATCGAGGCGGACGACGCCGAAACCCGCGAGGCCCTGAGGGCACTAACCCTGCCGGCCACCATGCAGGTGATCGTGGCGCCGCCGGGCCTTCCCCGCACCAAGCCGAGAGCCTTGAACGTCGCCCTGCCGCTCGCCCGCGGGGACCTGACCGTGGTTTACGATGCGGAGGACGTGCCGGAGCCGGATCAATTGCGGCTCGCCGCGACCAGCTTCGCGCGGCAGCCCGAGGCCGTGGTGTGCCTGCAGGCACGGCTCACCATCGACAATACCGACGATTGTTGGATCACACGCCTCTTCACCCTCGAATACGCAGCGCTCTTCGACGTGCTCAACCCGGCGCTTGCCCGCTGGGGGCTGCCAGTGCCGCTCGGCGGCACATCGAACCATTTTCGCACGACGGCCCTGCGTCGGATCGGCGGGTGGGATGCCTGGAACGTCACGGAGGATGCGGATCTCGGCCTTCGCCTCGCCCGCTTCGGCTACCGCACCGCGGACCTGCCCTCATCGACCTTCGAGGAGGCACCGCGGACGCTCTCCGCCTGGATGCGTCAGCGCACGCGCTGGCTCAAGGGCTTCATGCAGACGAGCATCACCCATACCCGCCACCCCGGATCGCTCCTGCGGGATCTCGGCTGGCGCGGCACGGCGGGGGCTCTTGGGCTCACCGCCGGCACCGTGGCGAGCGCGCTCGTTTACCCGGTTCTCACCCTCGGATCGCTCAAGGAGCTGGGGCGGCCCTGGGCGGATCAGCCGATGGCAATTCTCTGGCAGATCGGCAGCCTGGCGGTGTTCGGGCTCGGGCTCCTCGCCATGCTGGCTCCGGCCCTCGTCGCGGTTCGGCGTCGGCGCCTCTGGCGGCTCCTGCCTTTCGTGCCGCTGCTCCCGGTCTATTACGCCCTCGTGAGCGTCGCGGCATGGCGCGCCCTGTGGGAGCTCGTCCGCAGTCCCGACCGCTGGAACAAGACGGACCACGGCTGGGCGACCACCTCGCGTCGGAGGCTTGCTAAACTTGGCTCAGGAGATCGCGCGCTGCGTCGTCCGGTGCGCGATTCAGGTTGAAGCTGCCCACGAGCCGGTGCTTGCCATCCATGAGATAGACGGTGGACGAATGGTCCATGGCGTAGTCGCCGTCCTTGCCCGGCACCTTGCGGGAGAAGGCGCGGAAGGTGCGGATCGCGGCATCTACGGCCGTCCGGTCGCCGGTGAGCCCCACGATGCGTTCATCGAAGCTGCCGAGATAGCTTTTGAGCACCTCCGGCGTGTCTCGCTCCGGGTCGACCGTGATGAACAGCGCCTTCAAGCCTTGCCCCTTCGGCCCGGCGGCCTTCAGCACCTCCGAAATCTGGAAGAGGGTGGTGGGGCACACGTCCGGGCAATGGGTGAAGCCGAAGAAGACGAGGTAGGGCTGACCCGCGAAATCCTTCTCGGTCACCGGCCGCCCGTCCTGGTTCACGAGGGCAAACGGTCCGCCGACTGCGGAGGCTGGGGTCTCCCGCGACGGCGCAAGGGTGAAGACGAGGGCGGCGGCGAGCGCGGCGACCCCGATGAGGAAGGCCGCCAGGGGCACGCCGACGCGGCGCATGCGATCGGAAATCATGGGCTGACAGGTCTCAAAAGCACCAGGCGAGGGCGGTGAGCACGAGGTCGCTGAACACCGCGTCCCCCCGATGGGTCCACAGGACGAGGCCGGAGCCGACGAGACAGGCGACCCCGCCGCCGACGAGCGCAATGCGCATCGTCCGCCGCGTGGGAGCCTCCATGCGCTGGGTCTCAGACATCGCGATCCTCTCGCCCTGACGCCTCATATGGCAGCTGGCAACCTGTTTGACGAGAGCGGCGGGCTGGCGCGGCCCTCGGAGCCGACGTCAAGCGTCGGATCGTGCCCCTGACCAGCCTATCCCTCATGGTCGCAACGGGACGGCTGGAAGCAGCGGAGCGGGGCCTCGTTTCGGCGAAGCCCGCCCGTGGCTGCGGAGCCCCGGCCTGCGACCGACACGCATGCCATACATGGGCAAGGCCAAGGGCACGGGTTCGAGATACGCGTGGACCCATCGCGCCTGGCACCGATTCTCAGCCCTTGCGCTCCCAGAACACCGCCCCATCGAACGCGAAAACCTCCTCGCCGTGCTGGTTGGTGCCGCTGTTGCGGTGGAAGGCGAGGCCCCAGCCGGGGCGGCTGGCGGAGGGGCGGGTGCCGACGATGCTGGAGCGATAGGTGATGGTGTCGCCCGCATAGACGGGGCGCGCCCATTTGAGGTTCTTGAACCCGGGCGAGGGGCCGAGATTGGGCGGGCGAAGGCCCTGGCTCCGAGCCTCCTCGCGGGCACGATCGCGATGGGCGATCATGAGCTTCATCCACACGGCGGCGGTGTGCCAGCCCGAGGCGCACAGGCCCCCAAAGAGGCTGTGGCGCGCGGCCTCGGGATCGACGTGGAAGGGCTGTGGATCGAAGGCGCGGGCAAAGCGCACGATGTCCTCCGCCGTGAAGGTGAAGGCACCAAGCTCGCTCACCTCTCCCGGCACCATGTCGTCGAGGTAGACGGCGGGCCTGGGCGGCGGGGGGGGCGGCGGAGCGGCTGCGCCGGCGGCGGAGCGCGGTCCCGCGCCCGGAGCCGGTGGCCAGGGATGGCCGCGCCGGCCGAACATTACCCAATTGGTCTGGGATAGGACCAATTCCTCGTGCTGGTTCGTCACGTCGATCCGAAACAGCACGAGCCCGAGTTCGGGGCGGCTCTTGGAGGCACGCGCTTCCATCACGGTCGTGCGACTGCGCAGCGTGTCGCCGGGCCTTGTCGGCCGCACCCACTTCACCTCCTCGACGCCGGGCGCCCCCAGGGAGGTCGCGTCGAGGATAAAGCTTTCGGCGACGAGGCGCATGGTGAGCGCGCAGGTGTGCCAGCCCGAGCCGATGAGATGCCCGACGAAGGTGCCCTTCGCGGCTTCCTCGTCCAGGTGGAAGGGCTGCGGATCGAATTCCCGCGCAAAGCCGACGATGTCCTCGCGGGACAGCGTGATCGGCCCTCCCTCCCAGACGCTGCCGGGGGTGAAATCCTCGAAGAAGTGGCGTGGCATGCGGTGCTGCTGTCGGTCCGACGGAGAGGTCTTACGGGCGCCTCACGGTAGGACAGGGCGGGCCCGAATGGCTAGGGCGATTTGAGCAAGGCAGGGCCCGGGCACCGACCGGGACCCGCAAACGGCAACGGCCGGGCGCATGGCCCGGCCGTTCGTCGTCTTCAGCCGCTGAGCGGCGCTTACATGAAGAAGTAGAAGTGGTGGGCCTTCAGGTCGGTATGGCGAACGTTGAGGAGCGTGATCGTGTCCTCTGTTCCATCAAACCCGTTGGTGCCGAGCGAGATCACCGTGTCCTTCCCGTTCGCCCCCGCGGCCTTGAACCGGGTCTGGACCTCCTCGAACGTGTTGATGCCCGTGCCATTGATCCCGTCCCGGATCAGGAGGCGTTCATGGACACGCTCATTGGCCGCGTTCAGGTGCGACACGAAGGGATTGAAATCGTAGACGACATCCTTGTTCGTGGCCTCGTCGAACACGAACGTGTCGACGCCTGAGCCGCCCCAGAGCTTGTCGTTGCCACCGCCGCCAGCGAGCAGGTCGACTCCGGAGCCGCCGTTGAGCACGTCCTTGCCCCACCAGCCATTGAGGACATCGTTGCCGCTGCCGCCATAGAGCGTATCGCGGCCTGCATCGCCGCCACCGCTCATGACGTCATTGCCCCCCTCGCCGTAGACGAGGTCGTTGCCGTTGCCTCCGTCGACGTTGTCGTGGCCTCCGCCGCCCCAGACCGTATCGCGGCCATCGCCGCCGTTGAGGTTGTCGGCCCCGTTGCCGGCCCCGCCAAAGAGAACGTCGTTGCCGGCATCCCCGTTCAGCTGATCGACGCCCGACCCGCCGTCCATCGCGTCGTTGCCGTTGCCGCCATTCATCAGGTCGATGCCCTCACCGCCGAAGAGGCGGTCGCGCCCGTCTCCGCCCATGATGATGTCGAGATCGGCGTCGCCGTAGATCGTGTCGTTGCCGGAGCCGCCATCGAGGGTGTCCTCGCCCGAGCCGCCACGGATCGTGTCGTTGCCGGCAAGCCCGTTCACGGCATCGTTGCCGCCGAGGGCGCTGATCGTGTTGTGACCGGAGGTTCCGGTGAGCTCGTCGTCTCCGCTGGTCGGCTTGGCGGGGCCGTTCGTGACGCTGCCGAATTGGAACCATTGGGCGGTCGGCTCCACGATCCCTGCGAAGGTCACGGAGCCGCCGGCGAAGTCCACCCGCGTATTGCCGTCGACAGTCGTGATCGTGAGGTTCGAGAACTGTGTGACGGCGGGGTTGAGAATCCGCACGCGGTCTCCCGCCGCGTAGTTGAAGTCCGTGATCCGGTCGTTGCCATCATTGGCGTTGTGAATGAAGAGGTCCCCACCCTCCCAGCCCGTGAGGGTATCGTCGCCCGCACCCCCGACGAGGGTGTCGTGGTTAAACCCGCCAGCCAGCGTCTCGCCGGTGCCGGTGCCGCTGAGAAGGCGGCCTTTCACCGAAACGGGGTTCTTCTGGTACTGCTCGAGAACGCGGTCCGCGAGCTTCCCATGCGTGCTGTAGCCCCGGTCGGGCTCCGCATTCGTGGCGTCCGGTCCGCCGTCGTAGTTCCACATCCAATAGCCGGCGAGCCAGTCTTCGTGCAGTCGGTCCGTGACGATCTTGAAGAACGCCTTGTGCATGTCGAGCTGCTCGACCTCGTCGATCGGGTTGGCGTCACCCCATTGCCACGGGGCCTTGTTGTTCCCGTTCATGCTGCGGAAGCCGGTCTCGGTGAAGATGATCTTCCTGTCGAACTGGTCGCAGATGAGCTTCAAGGCATCAATGGCCGACATGTTGACGCCGAACTTGGCCTCGATCGCGTCGTTCGTGGAACCCAGGGGGGATGGCAGCGTCCATCCGTCGACCAGTTGGTCCAGGGTTGGGTCATCCAAGTCCGTGAAGGCGATGTAGGGGTTGGCGCCGACGTAATCGAGCGCATCCCAGAAATCGATATGCAAAGCCTCCGTCCAGGTCGCCGCGTAGGTCAGTTTGACGTCCGGCCCGACGATGGCCCGCACCTCCTCGATGATGTTGCGCCAATGGGCCGAGAAGCGCGGATGCGTCATGCTCTCGCATTCGTTGCCGATGGCAAACGTCGTGGCGCCGGTCTCCTTCACCAGCCGTGCGTAGTGCAGCACCTGCTCTTTGTAGGACGGAAACCATTGGTTTCCAAAGGCCTGCCACTCCTCCTCGGTCGCGTAGCCGCTTTGATATCCGCGCGGGCCAATCCAGGCGTTCCAATCATCGTTCTGCATGTTCACATGCATCTTGAAGATGATGTCGAGGCCTTGGGCCTTTGCCTTCGCGACCGCCTCCATGATCGAGCCATCGGACTCGGTGCGGGCGTGGGGCGAGTTGATGACTTCCCCGTTCGGATAGGTGGCGGTGCCCCTCACCACGCCGCCTGGATCGGTGTTGTCCCGGTAGACGACCGTGGACGACAGACCATCCATGTAGACGGTCGGCACGATCACGACTTGCTTCGAGCCATCGCCCTTGATGGCTTGCACGGTCGAATTGATCCAGTCCTGCCGGTAATTGCCGTCATACCAGGAAGGCATGCTGGCGGCCTGATAGGTAAAGAGCGTCATGGAAGGTCCCCCAAGGATCTGAATTCATTGTTATCTGGGATAACGTTGCCGATCGTTGCCCGCAAGCACAAACCGCGTGTTGATCTTGCGACATTGAAGCATCGGAGCCGCGGATCGCGGGTTTCCGGCGCATTCGCGGCGCTCCGCACAGTAAAGCTTGACGCGGGTGCCGTTACGGAATGTTGAAGATCTGCGACTTTAGGAGGAGCTTACTGCCCGAACCGCCCGGCCGCGTTGTGCGCCTGCCGAATGGGCTCCGGTAGGCGGAATTTCGGCGAGCAGCGGAGCACCAGCTCGGCGGCGGTTGGGATGTCGGCGAGATGGCCGGGGGAGATGAACATGGGGTTCTTGGCGGTGCGGGTGCGCAGCGCCACCCCGATGGTCTCGCCGCGATGGACGAGGGGCGCGGACGCGCCCTTCTCCTCGGCGAGGTTCTGGTAGCGGCCGGTCAGCAGGGTCTTGCCGCAGCCGATGGTCGGCCGCTCCAGCCAGAGCCCGAGATGGCAGGCGATGCCGCAGCGGCGGGGATGGGCGATGCCCATGCCGTCGAAGAGGAACACGTCCGGCGAGGATTGCAGGCGCGAGAAGGCCTCCTCCAGCACGGGGCCCTCCCGGAAGCTCAGGAGACCCGAGATATAGGGAAAGGGCGTCGCCCGCTCGGCCGTCACGGTCTCGACGGGCGTGAAATCCGGATAGGTCATCACCACCACGGCGGCGTTCGACCGCTCGTTCTTGACGCTCACATCGACCCCCGCGACGAGGCGGATCCGGTCGAGGGCGATGGGCCGGTCGGACACCACCTGTACCCGCAATTCCTGCTGGAGGCGCACGGCCTCTTCCGGCGTCACGGACCAGGCATGGCGGGGGTGCAGCTCCATCGCGGCCTCAAGGACCCGAGGCGCGCCCGGATGCGGCGGTTGGGATGAGGGGGAGCATCTCGGTCGAAGGCATCGGCATCGTGACGCCAACGCATTCGGCCCGGAAAACGATCCCGCCTCAGGGACCCGGTCGAGCGGGTCGGCCCCGCGATGCGGACGCAATGGGACATGAATCTGCCCCAGGGGCTGCGCCGGGACGCGTTCGCGTCGGGCGCACGATGCAGCCCGGCGCGATCTCGCCTCAGCGGCTGCGCCGGGTCGGGGACCGCGTCGCCACCAGGGTCTTCACGGCGCTCGCCACGAACACGGCGGCCACCAAGGCGGCAAGGATCAGTTCGGCGGAGCCGGGCCCGGGGGAGACCAGGGCGCCGCCCACCGCATAAACGATTTCGTCGAGGGATTCGGACATGGCATTCATCTCCATGGCCGTCAGATAACGCCCGGCACCTGAACCCGCGGCCAAGCTCCCGTTCATGAAACGGTCAGGGTCGGAATGTGTCTCCGCCGCGCGAAATTGTGCGGGCCTGGGGAAGGCGAGGGCGGCAGCGCCGCCCCCGTCCAGGCGAGGGGCGAGGCGCGTTCAGGTGTTGAAGCGGAAGTGCATCACGTCGCCGTCCTGCACCGTGTATTCCTTGCCTTCCAGCCGCAGCTTCCCCGCATCGCGGGCGCCGGATTCGCCCTTGAGGGTCACGTAATCCGGGTAGGCGATGGTCTCCGCCCGGATGAAGCCCTTCTCGAAGTCGGTGTGGATCACGCCGGCGGCCTGGGGGGCGCGGGTGCCCCGGGTGACGGTCCAGGCGCGCGCCTCCTTGGGGCCCACGGTGAAGTAGGTGATGAGGCCCAACAGCTCGTAGCCCGCGCGGATCACCCGGTTGAGGCCGGGCTCCGCAAGGCCGATCGCGTCGAGATAGTCCTTCTGCTCGGCCGCATCGAGCACCGCGACCTCGCTCTCGATCTTGGCCGAGACCACCACGGCCTTGGCGCCCTCTTCCTTGGCGCGCTCGAAGACCTTGGCCGAATAGGCATTGCCCTTGTCGGCGGAGGCCTCCTCCACGTTGCACACGTAGAGAACGGGCTTGGAGGAGAGAAGGCCGAGCATGGAGAACAGCTTCTCCTCCTCGGGCTTGCGCTCCACGAGGCGCGCAGGCTTGCCCTCGCGCAGGAGCGGCAGGGCGCGGTTCACGAGGTCGAGGGTTTCCTTCGCCTCCTTGTCGTTGCCCTTCGCCCGCTTCTCGAGAGCGATCACGCGCTTCTCGAGGCTGTCGAGATCCGCCAGCATCAGCTCGGTCTCGATGGTCTCGATATCGGCGATCGGGTCGATCTTGCCTTCCACATGGGTGATGTCCGAATCCTCGAAGCAGCGCACCACATGGGCGACCGCGTCCACCTCGCGGATATTGGCCAGGAACTGGTTGCCGAGGCCCTCGCCCTTGGAGGCGCCGCGCACGAGGCCGGCGATGTCCACGAAGGTCAGGCGCGTCGGGATGATCTGCGCGGAGCTTGCGATGCCCGCAAGCTTGTCGAGCCGCTCGTCGGGCACCGCCACATCGCCCACGTTCGGCTCGATGGTGCAGAACGGGTAGTTCGCGGCCTGCGCGGCTGCGGTCTGCGTCAGCGCATTGAAGAGGGTGGACTTGCCCACATTGGGAAGCCCGACGATACCCATCTTGAAGCCCATGGCCTCGCTCCTTCGTGTTCATGCGGCCCGCGTGGATTCAGCGGCCGGAATTGTGATGTTCGGTTCGGCCGGCATGTCCGCGGCGGCCGATGCTGTCGTGTTCGGTTCGGCGGCCCGGCGGGCGCCTTACTCCTTTGTCGGCGCGGCCTTCTCGCCCGGCCGCTTCACGTCGGTCCAGCCCCGCCCTTCCATGGCGAGGTGCACCTTGTTCTGAAAGCCCGTCTCGTCGCCCTTGGCGATCAGCGCCGCGTGGTCCGCCACGGCGCGGCACAGATCCTCGACCCAGGGCTCCTCCGCCTTGGAGAAGTCGCCGAGCACGTGCCGCTGCACCAGCGCCTTGTCGCCCGGATGCCCGATGCCGAGGCGCACCCGGCGGTAGTCGTTGCCGCAATGGGCCGTGATCGAGCGCAGGCCGTTATGACCCGCATTGCCGCCCCCGGTCTTCACCCGCAGCTTGGCGGAGGGCAGGTCGAGCTCGTCGAAGAAGACCGTCACGTCGGAGAGCGGGATCTTGAAGAAGACCATGGCCTCGCGCACCGCGCGGCCCGACTCGTTCATGTAGGTCTCGGGCTTGAGGATCAGCACCCGCTCGCCGCCCACGAGAGCCTCCGCGGCCTGCCCCTGGAAGCGGCGGCGCCAGGGCGCGGCGTTGTGGGCGCGCGCGATCGCCTCGGCCGCCATGAAGCCGATGTTGTGGCGGTTCCGCGCGTATTGGGAGCCTGGATTGCCGAGGCCGACGAAGAGGCGCATGGCTGGAAACCCATAAGGAAACGCTCCGACCAGGGGCCGGAGCGTTCAAGGCTTGGAAGGGACGGATCCGGAGGCGTCAGGCCTTCGCGGCTTCCGCCGGAGCCGCCGGGGCGTCCTCGTTCATGCCGGAGGGCGCCACGCAGGTCACGAGCGTCACGTTCTCCTGCGAGGTCGGCTTGGCGCCGTTCGGGAGGGCGATGTCGGCAAGGTGGATCGACGAGCCGATGTCGAGATTGGCCACCGAAGCCTCGATGAAGTCCGGGATCGCGTCCGAGGGGACGAGCAGCTCGACCGAGTGCTCCACGATCTGGAGCGTGCCGCCGCGCTTGGCGCCCGGGCACTTGTCCTGGTCGACCATGTGCACCGGCACCACGACCTTGATCTTCTGGCCTTCGGCGAGGCGCAGGAAGTCCACGTGGACCGGGAAGTCGCGCACCGGATCGAGCTGGTAGTCGCGCGGGATGGCGCGGACCTTGCGGCCATCCACGTCGATCTCGAAGATCGTGGTGAGGAAGTGGCCGGCGAAGATCAGCTGCTTGGTCTGGTTGAAGTCGAGAGCGATGGTCTCGGCCGCCTGGCCGCCCCCGTAGACGACGGCGGGTACTTGGCCCTGGCGACGAACGGCCCGGGCGGCCCCCTTGCCGGCCCGGTCGCGCGCCACGGCCTGAATCTGCTTGATAGCGCTCATGGTCGTGGTCCTTCAATGCGGTTGGTCAGAAAGCCGAAGGCCGCCGAAACGGCGGCCTTGCGGGCTCATGCGCCCGAGCCTCCAAGGGTGTCTGGCGGGCGCGAGCGGGCTTATAGGGGCAAAAACCCAGGAAAGCAAGGAAGCTGCCTCACGCCTCCGCCTTGAAGGTGCGCCCGAGATGCCGGCCCGCCGCCACGTAGTGGCGGAACACGTAGAGCAGCGGGTGCCACTTGCTCGCATCGATACGGTCGGTGCCTGGGATCGCGATCGCCTCATGCGCATGCACCCGGGCCACCTGAACCTCCAGGATGCAGAAATCGTTGGCTCCGCCCACCTCCCACCGGCCTCCGCCCGGCGCATGGGCGGCCACGACCGTGGCCTCGTACTGGAGGGGGCACTCGGCGATCCGGGGCGGTGCGACGAGGTCGGAGGGGAGAGGCGTCAGTCCCGCGGCCTCGAACTTGCGGGGCTCATGATAATAGCCCGCCGCCGCCTTGTGGGCGGGCACCGCCTGGCGGCCGGTGGTCCGCGCGAGGCGCTCCACGGATTCCCAAAGGTGGGCCGGGACGATGTTGACGACGCAGGAGCCGTGCCGCACCGCATTCTCCGCCCCCTGGCCGTGGCTGCTGAGGCCGAGCACGATCCTGTCCCCGAGAGCCCATGCGGACGACATGGGCGAGATGTTGGGCGTCCCATCGGGATTGAGGGTCGTCACGAGGGCGACCGGCGTGCCGAAATAATGAACCGAGGGGGCGATGACCCGCGTGGCCGGGCCATCCGCCACTTCCGACTTTGCCGCTGAGTGTCCGATCATGACTGCCCCTCCCCAGATGCGGCGAGGGCTTAGCAGCGGGCGGGCGCCAGGGAAAACCGGAACGCTTCGGTCCCGGTCGAACGGAATGCCGCCACGATCATGGCCCTACGGGCTGGATCCCGCCTGCAAGGTTCAGTCGAACAGGCTCGACACCGAGCTTTCCGTCGCCGTGCGGCCGATGGCTTCGCCGAGCAGGGTGGCGATGCTGATGGCGCGGATGTTGCGGGCGACCTTCACGGCCTCGGTGGGCTGGATGGAATCGGTGATCACCAGCTCCTTCAGCTTGGAATTGGAGATGCGCGAGACCGCTCCGCCCGAGAGGACGCCGTGGGTGATGTAGGCGTAGACCTCCTTGGCGCCGTTGGCGAGGAGGGCATCGGCCGCGTTCACCAGGGTGCCGCCGGAATCCACGATGTCGTCGACGAGGATGCAGGAGCGGCCTTCCACGTCGCCGATGATGTTCATGACCTCGGACTCGCCCGGCCGCTCGCGGCGCTTGTCGACGATGGCGAGGGGAGCGTCGATGCGTTTCGCCAGCGCGCGGGCGCGCACCACGCCGCCCACATCCGGCGAGACCACCATGCGGGAGCCGCCGTCGAGGCGCTCCTTGATGTCGCGCACCATCACGGGGGCCGAGAACAGGTTGTCGGTCGGGATGTCGAAGAAGCCCTGGATCTGACCCGCATGGAGGTCGAGCGTCAGGACGCGGTCGACGCCGGCGCGGGTGATGAGGTTCGCCACCAGCTTGGCCGAGATCGGGGTGCGCGGGCCGGGTTTGCGGTCCTGCCGGGCATAGCCGAAATAGGGGATCACGGCCGTGACCCGGCGCGCCGAGGCGCGGCGCAGGGCATCCACCATGATGAGCAGTTCCATCAGGTGGTCGTTCGTCGGGAACGAGGTCGACTGGATGACGAACACGTCCTCGCCGCGCACGTTCTCCTGGATTTCGACGAACACCTCCATATCCGCGAAGCGCTTGACCTGGCACTTGGCGAGGGGGACGTCGAGATAGGCGGAGATGGCCTCCGCCAGCGGTCGGTTGGAATTTCCCGCGACGAGCTTCATGCGACCTGCGACTTTCGTCTTTCCGTTGGCCGGCCGCATCTTCCGACAGCCCCGGTGCGGCGGGCGAGCGGGGTCTTAGCAGCGTTGGGAAACCGTCACAATACGCGGAACGGATCGATTCTGCGGCATGTGCGACCGCGCCGGCGCCTTACGGAGCGGCAAGGGCGAGGCCTGGATCGGATGGCTCGGCCGCGGCAGCGGCGGTCGATCCCTCCGGCTGCCCGGCCTTGGCTTCGCGCAGGAACAGGGCGATCTCGTCCATGCTCTGGGCGGCGAGCCGCCCGAGCGCGTCCCGGTCGAGGGCGGCCCAGTCCGTGACGGCGCCCTCCATGGGGCTCGTGCCGGCGAGGCGCCTGGCCCGTCGCTTCTGCTGATCGAAGACCTCCCACACATAGGTGAGCTCGCCCTGGCCCTCCGGGTTGGTTCCGGCCGAGAGGTAGCCCCGCAGCCGGTAGCGGGCGGGCGCATCGACCCCGACGAGGTCCACCTGCCGCTCGGCGGCGGCGCCCGCCATCTCGTTGGCGAAGGCGGTGCGCACCGCCGGGGGCGGGCCGATGATCTCCATGGTGACCGGGACACCGGAGGGCGTGGGAGCGAGGGCGGGACCCGTGCTCTGGCAGGCGCCAAGGCCGAGAGCCGATGCGAGGACGGCAAGGCGCCATGCGCGGTGAAACCAAGCCATCCTGCCCCTCTCGCGTGGTGAACGAACCGTTAAGCCTCGCTTTTAGGCTGCCTTGGGGGGCGGGTCCAGCACCGGGGCCATGGGCTCGGCAGACCGTCCGGTGCCTCAGCGGATGGCGAGGTCGAGATCCGGCAGGGTGACCGGCTCCGCGCCCGCCTCCGTCACGAGGGAGGTGCGGCCGAGGCACAGGGCGGTCTCGGTCTCGGAATCCATGAGGATCATGTGGGCGAAGAACACCATGCCGGGCTCGATGACCCAGGGGTTGCCCTCGTAGAACATGGGCCAGTCCATCCAGGACGGGGTATAGGTGGCGCCCAGGGAGTAGCCGCAGGCATTGAGCCGGTGGTTGGAGAGCCCGTGCTCGTCGAGCACACGGGCATGGGCCGCGAAGACGTCGCCCGCCGTGCGGCCGGGCCGCATCTCGGCCTCGCAGGCGAGCAGCGCCTCGCGGGCGGCCCGGTGATAGGTGAGGTGCTGAGGCTTGGGGTCGCCGACCGCCACCGTGCGCATGATGGCGGCATGGTAGTGCCGGTAGACGCCCGCGAACTCCAAGGTGATCTGGTCCCGTGTCTCGAGCACCCGGCGGCCTGCCTTGTAGCGGCACAGGAGAGCGTCGCGGCCCGATCCGATGATGAACTCGTTGCCCGGATAATCGCCGCCCGCCCGGAAGATCGCCGCATGCTGGGCCGCCAGGATCTCGCCCTCGTCGGCGCCGGCCCGGATGAGGGCAAGCGCCGCCGCATCCGCCGCGTCGCCGAGCTCCCCGGCCCGGCGCACATAGGCGATCTCCTCCTCCGACTTCACGGCGCGCAGGCGCGTCACGAGCGTCGAGGCGTCATTGAGCGTCGCGAAGCCCTCGAAGGCCGCATCGAGTTTCTTGCCGTTCGCGGCCACGAGCCCGTAGGATTCGTACTCGACCCCGAGGCGCTTGCCGGCGAGGCCGAGATCCGCCGCGAGGGCCTTCAGATCGAGCGCCGGGTTGGCCTCGGCCGCGTCCTTCCAGATGCGGATATCGCCGAGGGTCGAGGTGTGCCGGGCCTGCCGCAGATCCGCCGAGCGGGTGAGGAGCGCCATGCGCCCGTCCGCCGTGACGGCGAGGCACTGGAAGAAGCAGAACCCGAACGTGTCGTAGCCCGTGAGCCAGAACATGGATTCCTGCTGGAACAGCAGCATCCCGTCTAGCCGGGCCTCCGCCATGGCGGCGGTGAGGGCGGCCTTGCGGCGGTCGAATTCGGCAGGCGTGAAATGCAGGGCCACGGGGCATCCTCGTCAGGGGTGGGTTTAGCCTGACCTTGGAGGCACCGCAGGAGTCGTCAAGCCGGCTGGGGCGCCCGCAGGCGGCGGGCAAGACCATCGAGGCCGACCGCGATGAGGCCCGCGACCAGCCCCCAGAACGCCGAGCCGATCCCGAAGAGGGATAGGCCCGAGGCCGTGACGGCGAGCGTCAGCACGGCGGGAAAGCGCTGGCCCTCGTCCGCCATGGCGGTGCCGAGCGCCCCGGCGAGCGCGCCGATGAGCCCCAACCCCGCCACGGTGCGGATCAGTTCCACGGGGAGCGCCGTGATCACCGCGATCAGCCCGCCGCAGAGCACCGCGAAGGCAAGGTAGCAGGCGGCGTAGAACGGGCCCGTCATCCAGCGCTTGGCCGGATCGGGGTGGGTGTCGGGGCCGGTGCAGATGGCGGCCGAGATCGCCGCAAGGTTGCTCGTATGGGCCCCGAAGGGCGCGGTCAGGAGCGAGGCGATGCCCGTGACCGCGAGGATCGAGCGGCTCGGCACCTTCTCGTAGCCCGAGGCGCGCAGCACCGCGAAGCCCGGCAGGTTCTGGGAGGCCATGGTGACGAGAAAGAGCGGCAGGCCGAGCCCCAGCAGAACGGAGGGCTCGAAGGTGGGGGTGACGAGGCTCAAGGAGCCGAAGGCGCTCACGGCCTCCAGGGGCTTTGCGAGGCCAAGTCCGAAGGCGGCCGCAAGGCCTGCCCCCAGGACCGCCAGCACGGCGATCGAGGGGCTGATGAGGCGCGCCACCAGGAACAGCCCGACGAGGGGGAGCACCAGGAGCGGCCACCCCTGCGCGCTCTCGAACACCGCCACCACGAAGCGGACGATGACCCCGGCCAGCATGGCGGCCGCCACCGAGGAGGGGATGCGTTCGATCAAGGTCGCCACGGGCCGAAACGCGGCCGTGACGATGATGAGGGCGCCGGCGAGCAGGAAGGCGCCGACCGCCGCCTGAAGCGGGATCCCGCTCGTCGCGGCGATGAGCGCGGCGCCGGGCGTCGACCAGGCGGTGATAATGGGGAGCCGGTGCCGGATGCTGAGGACGGCGCTCGTCGCCGCCATGGCAAGACACAGGCCCGTGAGCCAGGAGGCGGCCTCGGAGGCGCTTGCGCCGATCGCCTGTGTCGCCGCGATGATCACGGCCACGCTGCTGCCGAAGCCGACGAGGGCCGCCACGACGGCCGAGGTGATGATCGAGGGGCGCAAGGCCGGTCTCCGGGGCTGAGGAGTTCGGCCGTTTACCGCGCCGGAGCCGGCCGATCTAGGACGAAAGTGCGCCTCGAAGCCCGCCTTTCTGGCCGAAAACGTCGCCCCGGCTTTCCACGGGGCGCCCGGACTCCTAAATCAGCTTCATGAATCGCAACACCTACAACGACGTGCCGCCCGATATCCTGGGCGACGATGACGACGATCAGGTCGTCTCGGCGGAGAGCGCCTCGGACGTCGATCTCGACCTGGAGGCGGCTCCGGCTCTCGTGGAGCGCGGCACCGAGGTGATCCGGCGCTTTTGGACGACACTTCCCAACGCGCCCGGCGTCTACCGCATGCTCGATGCCAAGGGAAACGTGCTCTACGTGGGCAAGGCCAAGAGCCTGAAGAACCGCGTGGGCTCCTATGCCCGCGGCCAGGCCCATTCCAACCGCATCGCCCGGATGATCGGCGAGACGACCTCCATGGAGTTCGTCACCACGAGCACGGAAACCGAAGCGCTGCTGCTCGAAGCCAACCTGATCAAGCAGCTGAAGCCCCGCTACAACGTGCTCATGCGGGACGACAAGTCGCTCCCCTACATCCTGCTCACCGCCGACCACGAGGCGCCGCAGATCGTGAAGCACCGGGGCGCGCGCAAGCGCAAGGGCGATTACTACGGCCCCTTCGCTAGCGTCTGGGCGGTCAACCGCACGGTGAACGCGCTCCAGCGCGCCTTCCTTCTGCGCTCGTGCAACGACAGTTTTTATGAGAACCGCACGCGCCCCTGCCTTCTTTATCAAATCAAGCGCTGCTCGGGGCCGTGCACGAAGGAGATCCCGGTCGACGAGTACCAGAGCCTCGCGAACGAAGCGCGCGCGTTTCTGGCCGGCAAGTCGAATGCCGTGAAGGAGCGCATCACGCAGGAGATGCAGCAGGCTTCGCAGGAGCTCGAATTCGAGCGCGCGGCGCGCTACCGCGACCGGCTTGCGGCGCTATCCGCCATTCAGGGCGTGCAAGGCGTCAACACCAATTCGGTGGAAGAGGCGGACGTGTTCGCCCTCGACGAGCAGGCGGGCCAGTTCTGCATCGAGGTGTTCTTCTTCCGCAACTGGCAGAACTGGGGCAACCGCGCCTACTTCCCGAAGGCCGACAAGAGCATGGAGAAGGCGGAGGTCCTCGCCGCCTTCGTGGCCCAGTTCTACGACGACAAGCCCGCCCCCCGCGTGGTGCTGCTCTCCCACGAGATCGAGGACGCGGAGCTCCTGGGCGCCGCGCTCTCGACCCGCGCGGAAGGCCGAGTCGAGATTCACGCGCCTCAGCGCGGTGAGCGGCGTCAGCTCATCGACTACGCCCTGCGCAACGCCAAGGAAGCGCTCGGCCGGCGCCTCGCGGACACGGCCTCGCAGCAGAAGCTTCTCGTCTCCCTGGCGCAGGCCTTCGGATTGCCGAAGGTGCCGCGCCGCGTGGAGGTCTACGACAACTCGCACATCATGGGCACCAACGCGGTCGGCGCCATGGTCGTCGCGGGCGCGAACGGCTTCATGAAGCAGCACTACCGCACCTTCAACATGAAGAACGAGGACCTGAAGCCCGGCGACGATTACGGCATGATGAAGGAAATGCTCCAGCGGCGCTTCGCGCGGCTGGTCAAGGAGGTGCCCCGCGACGCTGCCCCTGCCGAGGGAGAGGTGACTGCGCAGCCGGCACCAGGAAGCGATGCTGGCTCAGCCGACGCTCCATCCGAAACGCTTCCCATTCCTGCCCCCGTAGCCCACGGTGACGCCGACGACACCTTCCCGTCCTGGCCCGACCTCGTTCTCATCGATGGCGGCAAGGGGCAGCTCGAAGCGGCTCGGCAGGCCCTCGCCGAGATCGGCCTGGGGGAGGGCCACGTGGCGCTGATCGGCATCGCCAAGGGGCGGGACCGGGATGCGGGGCGCGAAACCTTCTTCAAAATCGGTGCGCCGCCCTTCAAGCTGCCGCCCCGGGACCCGGCCCTTTATTTCGTGCAGCGCCTGCGCGACGAGGCCCACCGCTTCGCCATCGGGGCGCATCGGGCCAAGCGCAAGCGCGAGATGGTGAAGAACCCTCTGGATGAGATCGCCGGGATCGGGCCGACCCGCAAAAGGGCCCTGCTCCACCATTTCGGGACCGTGAAGGCCATCCAACGGGCGGCCCTGGAGGACCTCATGAAGGCACCGGGCGTCAACGCCGCGACCGCGCGGGCGGTCTACGATTTCTTCCACGGATGAGGCGGAAATCGCCTCCCGGCCTCACGAAGCGCGGAGAAAAGGCGAGGGTGGGTTGCGCCCGGGCCTGTTGACGCCTCGGGGCCGGGCATGTTTCCTGCCCAACCAATGAGCATCGCGTCCCCCATGCGGCGATCCAAAGCCCTGAGCTTGCCGAACATCCTCACCTACGGCCGCCTTGCGGCCGTACCGGCCGTGGTAGGCCTGCTCTTCTGGCCTGAGGACCTGTGGTCCCGCTGGATCGCCCTCGCGATCTTCGTCGTGGCGGCCATCACCGATTATTTCGACGGCTATCTGGCCCGGGCCTATGCCCAGCAATCCGCGCTCGGCCGGATGCTCGATCCCATCGCCGACAAGCTGCTCGTCGCCGCCTGCCTGCTGATGCTCGTGGCGGACAAGACCATCCAGAGCTGGGCGCTCTGGGCCGCCATCGTGATCCTGTGTCGCGAGATCCTCGTTTCCGGCCTGCGGGAATTCCTGGCGGAGCTCAAGGTGAGCGTCCCTGTGAGCCGGGTCGCCAAATGGAAGACGACTCTGCAGCTGGTCTCAGTGGGCTTTCTGATCGCCGGACCGGCGGGCGAGACGGTGCTGCCGGGCACCGTCACCATCGGCATCGTGCTGCTTTGGGCGGCGGCGATCCTGACCCTCTACACGGGCTGGGATTACCTGAAGACCGGCCTCCACCACATGATGGAAGAGTGAGGCGCCTCGCGGAGCCTGCCGCCGGCCGCCGACCCAGAAAGGTCGAACCCCGATGCCCCTGAAACTCGTCTATTTCGCCTGGGTGCGGGAGCGCGTCGGCAAGACTGAGGAAACGGTCGAGGTGCCGGCCGGGACCGCGACCGTGGCGGATCTCGTGCGCTGGCTGAAGACCCGGGGCGAGGAATACGAATATGCCTTCGAGAACGAAGGCGTGGTGCGGGCCGCCATCGACCACACCCATGTGAAGCCCGATGCCTCCCTCGACGGCGCCCGCGAGATCGCGTTCTTTCCGCCCATGACCGGCGGCTGAGGGCGGCTTCGATGATCCCGAGCGTTCGTATCCAGGCGGAAGACTTCGACATCGCCTCCGAGATCGCGGCCTTGAGCGAGGGGCGCGCCGATAGCGGCGCCGTCGTCACCTTCACGGGCCTGTGCCGCGACGAGGGCGGACGGCTCCAGGCTTTGGAACTCGAGCATTACCCCGGCATGGCCGAAGCCGAGATCGGCCGCGTCGTGGACGAGGCGCGCGGGCGCTGGCCGCTGACCGGCCTCACCGTGATCCATCGCTACGGCAAGATCCGGCCGGGGCAAAACATCGTGCTCGTCGTCACGGCCTCCGCTCATCGCCGCGCCGCGTTCGAGGCCGCGGAATTCCTCATGGACTACCTCAAGACCCGCGCGCCGTTCTGGAAGCGCGAGCACCTGAAGGACGGCACCGCCGGCGGGTGGGTCGAGGCGAAGGATGAGGACGACACGGCGCTGGAGCGCTGGAGCCGCCCGGACCACCCCTCCCGCGAGAGCTCCGGCTGACCGTCACGCGGGCCGACCGAGAACACGGCGGGGCGGACCATCGAAGGATCGCTGAGGTTACGCCGGTTGACGGCGAACGCCGCGAGGCAGACCATCGGCGGATTGCCGCGGAGTTGCCCATGCGCCGCATGATCCTAGGTCTTCTGCTCGTCGCCGCGCCGGCCCTTGCGCACGAGCCAGCCCGTGAGACCGCGCAGGTCTCGCCTCACAATCCCATCGATTGCTGGTGCCGTGCCCAGGGCCGAATCTTCGCGCCGGGCGAGAGCATCTGTCTCAGCACGGCCCAGGGGCCGCGGCTCGCCTTGTGCGAAATGGTGACGAACGTGATGTCCTGGGTGCCGACGGAGCGCTCCTGCCCCGAGGCCTGACGAGGTCGTGCGACCCACGCGAGAACCCGCAGCCTCAAAAAAACGCCGCCGGCAGAACCGGCGGCGGAACATGAATCAAGGGTCTCAACAAACCCGCCGGACCCTTCGGCCCGACCGGACATCATTCAATCAAAACACGCCCGCGACGATGGCCCCGATGAAAACCAGGGACGCGCAAATTGCCGCGATGTTCAGTTTCGAAGCCAAATCCAACTTCATGATCAGGCCCATCCAGCACCTCCTGTCTGAACCTGGGCACAGGCTAACAAAAGGTTAAGCCTGAGCAAAGCCCGATAAAGCGGCACGGCGAACGGGGGATCGATGTTCACAGGGATGTCGGCGGGCTATGTGCCTGCGGTATCGTGCGAAATCGCCGCCCTGTGCACAATTGCGCCAATCGGGACTGGCCGAATGCCTGCTGCAGCGCGAAGCGTGTCGAAAGCGTCGGCCCGCGAAGGACTTATCCGTCGGCGCGCAACACCTTTTCGAGCCAGTGCGCGGCGGCGAGCGCGCGCTCGTCCCAGCCGAATCCGGCGATCACCTGGACGCCGACCGGGAGCCCTGCCGCATCCGCGAGGCCCGGCACGTTCACGCAAGGATTCCCCATGAGAGTCCAGAGCCGGTTGAAGCGCGCATTGCCCGTGGAGCCGAGCCCGCGCGGCGCGGCGCCCGGCGCCGCGTAGGTGAGGAGCACGTCGCATTCCTCGAACACCGCGTGCAACGCGCCACGCGCCCGATGGGAGGTGCGGCGCGCATCGTCATAGGCCTCGACCGTGATGCTCTCCGCTGCCTCCAAGGCCTGCCGCAGGAGCGGCGGCATGGTCTCCCGGTGGTGGTCCATCTCCCAGGCGAGCGCCTGCCGCGCCTCGAAATCCTGCAGGATCGGGTGGATGCGAAACGCATCGGCGAGGAGCGCGGGGAGGGCGAGGGAGCGCACCGTGGCGCCCGCCCGTTCGGCCGCCCGCGCCGCTGTCTCCAGCGCCTCCGCGCCAGCGGGCTCCGGCGCCTCGGCGAAATCCTGCGTGACCACCCCGATCCGCGGCGCGCCGGACTCGCTGCGATCGACCCGCACCTCGCCGCGCCCCGTGATCGCCGCAAGCGCGTAGGCCGCATCCGCCACGGTGGCCGCGAACAGCCCCGGCGTGTCGAGGGACCAGGAGAACGCCTTGATGCCGACCGTCGGCAGAACCCGGTAGGAAGGCTTCACGCCCGCGACGCCGCAGAACGAGGCGGGCCGGATCACGGACCCGCCTGTCTGGGTACCGATGGCGAGCGGCACCATCCCAGCCCGCACCGCCGCGGCCGAGCCCGACGAGGAGCCTCCCGGCGTGTGCTCGCGATTGGCCGGGTTCCGCGTGACGGTGGGGTCGAGATAGGCGAAGGGCGTCGTCGCCGTCTTGCCGATCACGGTGGCGCCTGCCCGCTTCAGGGCCATCACCAGCGGCGCGTCGGCTTTCGGCCGCCAGCCCGCATAGAGCGGCGATCCGCACTCGGTCGGCAGGTCCGCGGTGTCGACGATATCCTTCACGCCGACCGCGATGCCACGGAGCGGGCCCTCGCGGCGGATCTCGGCCGCGAAATCCACCGTCGCGAAGGCCTGGATCGCCTCGTCCTCCGCCAGGATCGCTTCCCGGACGAGGCGCACGGCGCCCTCCGGCGTCAGGCTGCCCGAATCCATGCGGCCGAGGAGGTCGAGAAGGGAGATCATGCGGGGCGATCCTGGGTGGGGCTTCAGCGCTCCTAGCATGGTGAACCTGGGGAGGGCAGGGCCGACTTCCGTCGGAACCCCGTGCCGCCGTCGCACGATACGCCACCCGCCACGGTTGACGGACCCTTTACCGGTTTCGTCGTATCCGAGCTGTCATGCGCCGTGGGTTAGTTGCGTTCGGTGCCCTGACGCTGATCGGATTGGGCATGACAGGTTGCGGATTCCGCTTCGAACAGCGGGAGCCCTGGCGCGCGCAGGCGGAGGCGGAATGCCTTGGCGCCAAGCAGGTTCAGCCCTCCGCCTATATGTCGCGCAGCGCCAAGATCGACGGGCCGGGCGTCTGCGGCATGGATTACCCCTTCAAGGTCGCGGCATTCGCGGGCGGCACGGTCGGCGTGAACCGGCAGGTGACGCTCGCCTGCCCGATCATCCCCCGCATCGAGGCCTGGCTGGAGGAGGTGGTGAAGCCCGCCGGCACCCTCTATTTTGGCGTGCCCGTGGTGGACCTGAAGGCCGGCTCCTATTCCTGCCGCCCGCGCAACAACCAGCGGGGCGCCAAGCTCTCCGAGCATTCCTTCGGCAACGCCCTCGACATTATGGCCTTCGTGCTGGCCGACGGGCGCGAGGTCACCGTGCTCAAGGGCTGGCGCGGGGATCCCGCCGAGCAGGACTTCCTGCGCGAGGTGTTCACCGGGGCCTGCCGCCACTTCACCACGGTGCTCGGCCCCGGCGCCGACGCCTTCCATTACGACCACCTGCATATCGACCTTGCCCGGCACGACCCCCGCGGCGAGCGGCGCATCTGCAAGCCCATTCTGAAATTCGAGCCGCGCCTCGACATGCCCGGGGCAGGCGGCCGCCGTCCCGCGGCGACGCCGATCCCGGCGGACCTGCCGCCGATCGACATGGAGGAGGAGGGCACCTACGAGGACGAGCCCGCCATGTCGCAGGCCCCGGCCCGCCCGGCGCCCGTCGCCGGCTACGGGCAGCCCGCCCCGGCTCGGCCGATGCCTGCGCCGTCCTACCCGGCCCAGCCCTATCCGGCGCCTCCCCCGTCCGCTCCCGCGCGGCCGCTGCCTGCTCAAGCGCCCATGGCCGCCGACCTGCCGCCCCCGCGCGGGCAGGGCCTCATGCTGCCGCCCGCCTCCGTACCCTCGGCGCCGCCAGCCCCCGGCCGTTCGCCGCTCCATCCCGAACCCTACCGGGCGCCGCTCTACAACCGGCCGCCCGTCACCGGACAGGCGCCCCAAATCCTCAACGGGCACGGAATCTACTAGGCCCGGCAGCCGCACGGCCCCAGGGCGTTCAAAGGGCGGGGACTCCCCTGAGCCTCGCGGCCACCTGTGGCCCGGCCGCCACCCGGGCCTGCAAAGCGCCCCCGATCCCGCAGAACGTGCGGACGGAACCTTGACGGGGGTTGCGGCCGCTCACATGGTCCCCTGTCATGAAGGATGAAGGGCGGAGCATTCCGATGCGGTTGTGGGCGGTTCTGATGATCGGTGCGGTGCTCGGGGCTCCCGCGCTCGCCCGGGAGATCGATCCCGCGGAACGGCGCGAGGTGCCCTTCGACGCCAACATTCCCGTGTGCAACGACGCGACGATCCTGGCCGAGATCACGTCCGATTTCAGCCGCCGCGAATCGCGCTTCTGGAATTCCAGCCTGCAGATCGTAGCCTATGACCGGGTTCGGCAGGTGGCGTGGCGGCCCTGGGGCCTCGACACGATCCCGCGCCGCTTCTGCTCCGGAATCGTGACCACCTCCGACGGGCACCGCCGGCAGATCCATTTCTCGGTGCGCGAGGAGCTTGGCTTCATCGGCACGTTCTGGGATACCGATTGGTGCGTCGAGGGCCTCGACCGGCACTACGCCTACGCGCCGCGCTGCAAGCAGGCGCAGCCGTGAGCCTCCCGCGCAGCGGCCTTGCCGCCGCGCTTTTGACGCTAGCGGCCCTTCTCGCCGGCGCCGCCCAAGCCCAGCCCGGCCCCCGCGAGCAGCGCGGCGAGCCCGCGGGCGCATTCGATTTCTACGTGCTCGCCCTGTCCTGGTCGCCGGGCTTCTGCGAACTCAATCCCAATGCCCGCAGCCGCGAGCAATGCGAGCCCGGCCGCCCCTCGGGCTTCGTGGTTCATGGGCTCTGGCCGCAAAACGAGGCCGGCTATCCGAGCTTCTGCGAGCCCTCGAACCGTCCGGTGCCCCGGGGCGCCGTGGACGAGGCGGCGGGCCTCTTTCCGGACGAAGGCCTCGCCCGCTACCAGTGGCGCAAGCACGGAAGCTGCTCCGGCCTTGCGCCGAGCGAGTATTTTCGCGCGGTTCGCCAGGTCCGGGAGAGGGTGCGGGTGCCCGATCGGCTTCAGAAGCCCGGGACCGACACCAAGGCGCTGCCGCTCGAGATCGAGCGCGCCTTCGCCGAGGCCAACCCGGGCCTGAGGCCCGAGATGATGGCGGTCGCCTGCGGCCGCCGGGTGTTCCAGGAGATCCGCCTGTGCCTGACCAAGGACCTGCGGTCCTTCCGCGCCTGTCCCGAGGTGGACCGGGATGGGTGCCGGGCGGGCGAGATCACCATCAACGCCGTCCGTTAGCCTCGCGCGAGCGTTGACGTCCGGCTTCCGGACCTGCCCCATGCAGGACCGGCACGCTTGCCCCGCCGTCCGATAGCCCCGAACCGGCATCGACGTTTCCCCTCTGCGGAGATCGCCCATGAACTACCGGCACGCCTTCCACGCCGGCAACTTCGCCGACGTGATGAAGCACGCGCTTCTCGTGCGCATTCTCGCCTATCTCCAGCGCAAGGAGACGCCGATCCGCGTGATCGACACCCATGCGGGGATCGGCCTCTATGACCTTGGGGCCGATGAGGCCGCGCGGACGGGGGAATGGGGGGAGGGCATCGGCCGCCTCGAGAGGCCCTTCGGACCTGAGGTGGAGGCGCTCCTCGAACCCTATCGGCGCGTGGTCGCGGAGGTGCGGGCGCGGCATGGAGCAAAGGCCTATCCGGGCTCGCCCGCGATCGTGCGGGAAATGCTGCGCCGGCAGGACCGGGGCGTGTTCGTTGAGCTGCATCCCACCGACCACGCGACCCTCTCCGCCCGCTTCAACGAGGTTTCCAACCTGAAAGTCATGCATCTCGACGGTTGGACGGCGCTCCACGCCCTCATCCCGCCGAAGGAGAAGCGCGGGCTCGTGCTGATCGACCCGCCCTACGAGGTGCCCAACGAGATCGCGCGCCTTGGCGAGGAGCTTGCTGTCGCATTGCGGAAATGGCCGACGGGGGTCTTTGCGGGCTGGTACCCGATCAAGTCGCACGGCCCTGTGGACGCCATGGCGGCGGCCCTCGACCGGGTTCTGGACAGGCCGGCGCTTCGCCTGGACATGCTGATCGACGATCCGCGCTCGCCCGACCGCCTCAACGGCTGCGGCCTTCTCGTCATCAACCCGCCCTTCGCCCTGAAAGGGGAGGCGGAGCTGCTGCTGCCGGCTCTCGCCGAGCGCCTCTCGCGCTCAGGCTATGGAGCGTTCCGCTGCGAGGCGCTGGGGCGGGAGGCTTAAACCGCGAAAGGGCGTGGGAGCGCTGCGTCTGGACCTCCGTCCCTTCCAGAAGGGGGAGGGCGCTTACGCCGTCCCCTCGGTCTCGAACAGCACGCTGTCCAGGGCCTCGCGGGCGGATTTGCCGGCCCACATGACGAACTGGAAGGCCTGGAAGTAGCGCTCGCAGGCCTCGACCGACACCCGCAGCATGGTCTCGCATTGGGGATGCGTCGGCTCGGCGCCGCCGGCGAGCAGGAGGGCGTGGCGGAACATCACCACGTTCTCGGAGCTCCAGAGGTCGAAATGACCGACCCAGAGCTGCTCGTTGATGAGCGCGATGAGGGCCAGGATCTCCGGGCGGCGGCGGTCCGGCACCTTTAGGTCGAAGGCGCAGGCCACGTGCAGCGCCTCCACGTCCTCGATCCAGGTGAAGGCCACATGGTAATCGGCGAACTGGCCGGCCACCGAAACGGACATCTCGTCCGTCTCCGCCCGGTCGAAGATCCAATCCCTCAAGGAGGCGAGGCGTTCGACCACGTCCAGAGGGTGCTCGGTGCGGTCGGTTTCAAGAAGAAGCTGGTGCATATCGATCCGTGACGCTCTGACGAGCAACAGGTGAGAGAGAACGCAACTGGCAACACCATCACGTCAGCGCAGGATCACGCGAACGTATTCGCGGGCGACGGTGGAAGTTGATGGAAAGATGAATCCGCCACCACCCACGAACGCGACCCTGTTGCGGCGACATCTCCGAATTGACCGCCCGTCAAGGTCGAAGCAACAGTCCAAGATTCGTGCGTGGCTCACAATGCGCGGCCGTGGTCTGTCCACAGCAGGCCGTGTTCCATCTGCGCCGCGTGGCCAAATTGTGGTGGATAGCCCGGTGGCGGTGCCGCAGGCCGATCTTCCCCTAAGGCAGATCGGCCGGTCAGCCCTGGGGGCCGAGCCGCGCCTCGAGCGCCTTGACCCGGCCCTCGAGCGTCTCGTTCTGCTCGCGCAGGGCGGTGACGAGGTCCCGAAGCACCTCCACCTCCTCGCGGGTCGCCACGTCCATGTCCCGGACGATGCGCTCCATCTGGGAGCGAGCCACGGTCTCCACCTCCCGGCGCACGCCCTGGGCGGCGCCCACCGCGTCGGTCGCGAGGCGCGCGATCTCGTCGAGGAGGCGGTTGGAGGTCTGGGCCATCGGGGTCGTCCTTACGCAGCGGTCGTGCCGGAGCGTCCGGCCTTACGCTCATGTGGCGCTTTCCGGCGAAAACCGCAACCGGCCAGGGGGTGGGGAGCAAAGGGTTGACGACACCGCCGCGCCGGTCCACCTCCTCGGCTCATGCCCGTCCTCGCCCTGCCGTTCCCAGCCATCGACCCCATCGCCATCGCCATAGGCCCCTTCGCGATCCGCTGGTACGCGCTCGCCTATGTGGTCGGGCTCCTGGGCGGCTGGTTCCTGGCCCGGCGCCTCGCCGCCCGGGTGGACCTGTGGGGACCCCTGAAGCGACCGACCGCGACGGATATCGACGACCTCATTGTCTGGGTGGCCCTCGGCGTCGTCCTGGGCGGGCGCATCGGCTACGTGCTCTTCTACAATTTTCAGAGCTACATCGCGAACCCGGCCGAGATCCTGGCGGTGTGGCGGGGCGGCATGTCCTTCCACGGCGGCTTTATCGGCGCGATCCTGGCGATCCTCACCTTCGCCCGTTCCCGCGGCCTCAGCGGCCTTGCCATGCTGGATCTCGCCGCGGTGGTGACCCCGATCGGGCTCTTCTTCGGCCGCATCGCCAATTTCGTGAACGGGGAGCTCTGGGGCCGGCCGGCGCCGGATTTTCCATACGCGGTCGTGTTCCCCCATGCGGGGCCGATGCCGCGTCATCCCAGCCAGCTCTACGAGGCCTTCGGCGAGGGGCTCGTCCTCTTCGTGGTGCTGCTGGTGGCGGTGCGCCGCTTCGGCTTCAAGCGGCCCGGGCTGATCGGCGGGCTCTTCGTGCTCGGCTACGCGGTGGCGCGCATCGTCTGCGAGTTCTTCCGGGAGCCCGACCCTCAGCTCGGCTTCCTGTTCGGCCGCTCCGTGGACGCCCTCGGCGGCGGGATCACCATGGGCATGCTGCTGTCGATTCCCATGGCGCTCGTGGGCGCCATCGCGATCTGGCTCGCGGCCCGCGGCGCGACGCGGCCGCGCAGCCTCCCCCAGCAGGCCCCCTCCGCGTGACCGTTCTGCGCGAGCAAGTCCTCCGACAGGCGAGCGCGGCGAGGCCCTGGTGGTGACGGCTCTCGAGAGGCAGATCCGCGAGATCGTCGCGGAGGAGGGGCCGCTCACGGTGGAGCGCTACATGGCCCTGTGCCTCGGCCATTATTACGGCTCCCGCGACCCCCTCGGCGCGGGGGGCGATTTCACCACCGCGCCCGAGATCAGCCAGATGTTCGGCGAGCTTCTGGGCCTGTGGTCCGTGGCCGTCTGGCAGGCCATGGGCTCCCCGCCGCTCCGCCTTGTGGAGCTCGGTCCAGGCCGCGGCACCTTGATGGTGGATGCCTTGCGGGCCGCAAGGCTCGTCCCGGCCTTTCTCGGCAGCCTCTCCGTCCATCTCGTGGAGACGAGCCCGGCCCTGCGCGAGCGCCAGCGGCAGGCGCTGGCCGCTGCGGGCGTGCCCATTGCCTGGCATGACCGCATGGAGGATGTGCCCCCGGGCCCCGCCATCGTCCTTGCCAACGAATTCGTCGATGCGCTGCCCATCCGCCAGTTCGTCGCCGCGGAGCGCGGCTGGCATGAGCGCGTCGTGGGCCTCGACGGCGAGCGGCTTGTCTTCGGTCTCGCGCCAAGCCCGCAGCCCGGGCCGACGCCCCTCCCGCCGCCCGGTACGATCCGCGAGGAGGCGCCCGTGGCGGCACGGACCGCGCGTGCGCTGGCTGAGCGGCTGGCCGGGCAGGGCGGCGCGGCGCTCCTCGTCGATTACGGCTATTGGGGGCCCGCCACCGGAGACACGCTCCAGGCCCTGAAGGCTCACGCTCCCATCGACCCGCTCACCGCCTGCGGCGAGGCGGATCTCACGGCCCATGTGGATTTCGCCGCTCTTGCGGCGGCGGCCCAGGACGGCGGCGCCGCGGTGCATGGTCCAAGCGACCAGGCTTCCTTCCTCGAAGCGCTCGGAATCGTCGAGCGCGCGGCCTCCTTGAAGGCTCGCGCGAACCCGGCCCAGGGCGAGGCCGTGGAGGCGGCCCTGCGCCGGCTCACCGACCGGGCGCCCGCTGGAATGGGCTCGCTCTTCAAGGTCTTGGGCCTGAGCCAGCCGGGGCTGGCCCTGCCGGGGCTGGCGGCGCGCTGATCGCGCCGGTTGATCGGGCCCGGAACATGGGCGACAAGCGCCTCCATGGTCATCGAAGCACCCGAACTTGCCGCCTATCCCAATCTCCGGCACGCCTTCTTCACCCGCCAAGGCGGCGTCTCGGAGGGGCTCTATGCCAGCCTCAACGGGGGTCTTGGCTCGTCCGACGATCCCGACCGGGTGCGGGAGAACCGTCGCCGCATGGCGCAGACGCTCGGCGTCGCGCCCGAGGGGCTGGTGAGCCTCTACCAGGTCCATTCCCCGGATGCGGTCGTGGTGGAGGGGCCCTGGCCCGGCGACAAGCCGAAGGCCGATGGCATGGCGACCCGGGCGGCCGGCGTGGCGCTTGCCATCACCACGGCCGATTGCGGCCCGCTCCTCTTCGCGGATCCCCATGCCGGGGTCGTGGGCGCCGCCCATGCGGGCTGGCGTGGGGCGCTCACGGGCGTCATGGAGGCGACGCTGGACGCCATGGAGGGCCTCGGCGCCCGGCGCGACACAATCGTGGCGGTGCTCGGCCCCATGATCTCGCAGGAGGCCTACGAAGTCGGGCCCGACCTCATCGCCCGCTTCACGCAAGCCGATCCGGAGAACGAGCGCTTCTTCGCGCCGAACGGGCGCGAGGGGCACGCCCAATTCGACCTGCCGGGCTATATCGGGATGCGCCTCTCGCGCGCCGGCATCGGCGAATTCGCGAATCTTGGCCTGTGCACCTACGGGGACGAGGAGCGCTTCTACAGCTTCCGCCGCACCACGCACCGTAAGGAGCCCGATTATGGGCGCCTGATCTCGGCGATCACGCTCGTCGCCTAGGCGCCGCTACTCCCTCAAACCCACCACGTCCGGCGTCTCCCAGGCGAGGTGCTGGCCCCCATCGACCGCGATCATCTGGCCCGTGACGCTGCGGGCCCGGGCGAGGAAGAGAACGGCCTCGGCGATCTCCTCCATGGACGGGCCGCGCCCCATGAGCACCGCTGCGCTCTGCTTGGCGAAATCCTCCTCGCCCTGGCGCGTATTCGTGAGCGTCGGCCCCGGCCCGATGGCGTTGACGCGGATGCGCGGCGCGAGGGCCTGGGCGAGGGTCTGCGTCGCGGTGAAGAGGGCCGCCTTCGTGAGGGTGTAGGAAACGAATTGCGGCGTCAGCTTCCAGACCCGCTGGTCCACGATATTGACGACGCAGCCCTCCCGATCCGCGGGCAGCTGGCGGGCGAGATCCTGAGCGAGGAAGACGGGGCTGCGCAGATTGACGGCGAAATGCCGGTCCCAGCGCTCGCGGGTCAAAGAGCCCATCTCGTCGGGCTCGAACTCGGAGGCATTGTTCACGAGCAGCGTCACCGGCCCGAGCATCGCGGCGGCCCGGTCGATCAGGCCTGCGACCGCATCGGAATCGGCGAGGTCCGCGGCCACGACCGCAGCCCTGCCACCCCGCGCCACGATGCCCCGCACCACCGCCTCGGCCTCCTCCAGGGAGCGATTGCTGTGAATGGCGACGGCGTAGCCCTCCGCCGCAAGGCGCTCCGCGATTGCCCGTCCGATGCGGCGCGCGGCGCCCGTCACCACTGCCACCTGCCCCATGTTGACCCTTTGTTAAGCGTAGCTCTTCGTTTCACGGATCAGGCGCCCGTGCGGATCACGATTTCGCCCAATTTTGACGGCGAGGCTGCAACTAACGCTCAAGTTTGGCGTTTCGAGTCCAAGCGAGCCCAAGGGGAAAAAGCGCGCACAATGCTGCCACTTTAATGCCATGGTCGGTTTGCCGTCCGTGGTCGAGCTGCAACAGCTCTCAGCGGGACTTCGCTCTATAACGTGGCTTCGACGCCTGCCCGATCCGGATCGAAGGATCACAGGCCAACGATACAAGGAGTTGCATATGAAAAAGCTTCTGCTCGCCAGCGTCGCCTTCGCCAGCCTCGCCACGGCCGCCCAGGCCGCCGACCTCCCGCGCCGCACGGCTCCCATCGCCCCGGCTCCCATGGTGCAGGCGATCCCGGTCTTCACCTGGACCGGCTTCTATGTGGGTGTGAACGCCGGCTACGGCTTCGGCACCAACGAGGACGCGTCCGTGTTCGTCCCGGGCGTGGGCTTCGTCTCCACGGGCGGCAACGACAACGGCGGCTTCGTCGGCGGCGGCCAGCTCGGCTATAACCTCCAGTTCGGCTCCTTCGTGGTCGGTCTCGAGACGGACCTCCAGTACGCCGATCTCGGCGGCAACCGCCGCGACTTCGGCTTCACCCCCGGCGCTCCGTATTTCGGCGCTGGCGGCGGCGCTGCCCTCGACTACTTCGGCACCGTCCGCGCTCGCGCGGGTGTGGCCTTCGATCGCGCCCTCGTCTACGCCACCGGTGGTTTCGCCTACGGCGGCGGCGACAACAACACCGGCTGCTTCTTCGGTACCACCTTCGTGGCGAGCTGCGGCTCGAACGACACCGCCACCGGCTGGACCCTTGGCGCTGGCGTCGAGTACGCCGTCACCAACAACCTGACCGTGAAGCTCGAGGGTCTCTACGTGAACCTCGACCGCGGCAACAACGACCTGGTCGATCCGGCCACCGGCATCGTCTACCCGGGCAGCAACAACACCGAGTTCGGCGTTGTCCGCGGCGGCGTGAACTTCAAGTTCTAATCGCCTCCAAGCGATCGGATGCAGGGGCCCGGCGGCAACGCCGGGCCTTTTTCGTTCAGCTCCGAGCGCTTCGGCTCAGGTCTTCATGCGGGTCGCCTCGAAGGCCGGCACGCGCGCCGCGAAATCGTCGAGCCAGGCGACGAGCTTCGGATAGGCGTCGCGCCAGGTTCCCGGAAAGCGCAGGTCGAGATAGCCGAGGGCGCAGGCGAGCGTGATGTGGCCGATATGGAGGTTCGCCTCCGGCGTGGCGTGATGCGCCTGCGCATGGTCGAGCCCGCGCTTCACCTTGCCGGCCTGGTGCTCCACCCATTTCGGATCGCGCCTGTCCTCGGGCCGCCAGCGGCCCTCATAGACCTGCAACAGCGCCGCATCCATGATGCCGTCGCCGAGCGCCTGCAGGCGCAGGGCCGGATAGCGCGCCTCCCCGGCTGGGATGACGCCACCGCCGCCCGCGAGGTGATCGAGATAATCGACGATGACGCGGGAATCGTAGAGCGACTCGCCGGTCTCCAGGACGAGGCAGGGGATCTTGCCGAGCGGGTTCTGCTGGCGCAGGGGCTCGTTCGGGTCGAGGGTGTCGGCCTCGGTGACGGCAATGCGGTCCGTGAGTCCGAGAAGCGCGGCGCTGATCTTGACCTTGCGGCCGAAGGGCGAGGCGGGCGAGGAGCGAAGGGTGAGCATGGGGGGTCTCCGGTCGGGCCCCTTCATCGCAAAGGCCATGCTTCCCCGCAATCGTCCTTGCGGCGAGGGCTTGGAGCCCGGCGCCGCAAGCTCGACAGGGTCGGCGTTCGGTGAGATACGACGAGCTTCGCCCCCTCAGGATCCGCCGATGGCCGCCACCTCCGCTCTTCCCGCCACCCTCACCCTCGTCGGCGCCGGAAAGATGGGGGGCGCCATGCTGGAGGGCTGGCTGCGGCAGGGGATCGACCCTGCGGGCGTCACCGTCATCGACCCACGACCCTCGGGCGAGATGGCGGCGCTCTGTGAGGCGAAGGGGATGGAGCTCAATCCAGGCTCCCCCCGGACCGGCCCCGAGGTGCTGGTGCTCGCCACGAAGCCCCAGATGCTGGACGAGGCGGCAGGCATCGTCGATGCGATGGTCGGCCCGGACACCCTCGTGATCTCGATTCTCGCCGGCAAGACCATCGGCAACCTCCTCCAGCGCCTGCCAGGGGCCCGCGCCGTGGTGCGCGCCATGCCGAACCTGCCCGCCAGCATCGGCCGGGGTGCCACGGGCGCCGCCGCCAACGCGGCGGTTTCGGAGGCCCAGCGCCGGATGGCGGACAGCCTCCTCAAGGCGGTCGGCATCGTCGAGTGGCTAACCTCGGAGGACCTGATCGATGCGGTGACGGCGGTGTCGGGCTCTGGCCCCGCCTACATTTTCCATCTCACCGAATGCCTCGCGGAGGCTGGGATCGCCGCGGGCCTGCCCGCGGACCTCGCCCGGCGCCTTGCCCGCGCCACCGTGACGGGGGCGGGCGAACTCCTGGCTCAGAGCGATCTTCCCCCCGAGACCCTGCGCCAGAACGTGACCTCGCCCGGGGGCACCACGGCGGCGGCGCTCCAGGTGCTGATGGCCGATCCCGGCGGAATGCCGCCGCTCATGAAGGAGGCGGTGGCTGCGGCGAAGCGGCGCGCGGAGGAATTGGCGGGCTGAGCGTTCGGGCAAACACCCCTGCGCCACCCTACATCAGGGCTTGAGATCATCTATCGGAGCCGCCCATGACCGCCGGACACCCTGCCTCGAAGCCCGACGCCGTGGCCGACGGCTCAAAGCCCGTTTCGAAGCGCGATGCCATCGTCGATGCCCTGATGGCGCTTGCAGCCGAGCGGCCCTGGAGCGACATCGAGCTCATCGACGTTGCCGAAGCCGCCGGCGTGACGCTTGCGGAATTCCGCGATCTCTTCCCCTCGAAGGGCGCGGTGCTCGGCGCCTTCTCCAAGCGCATCGACCGGGAGGTCCTGCAGGGCACCTCCGACGATCTCAAGGACGAACCCGCCCGCGAGCGGGTCTTCGACGTCTACATGCGCCGGCTCGATGCCATGACGCCCTACAAGCGGGCGCTCCGCCGGATCGTGACGGCGCTTCGCCAGGATCCCGTCTCGCTCATGGCGCTCAACCGGGAGGGGCTGAACTCCCAGCGCTTCATGCTGGCGGCGGCAGGTATCTCCACGGAGGGTCCGCTCGGCAATCTGAAGCTCCAGGGCGGGGTCATCGTGTTCGCCAACACGCTGCAGACCTGGCTCGAGGACGACGACCCGGCGCTCGCCCGCACCATGGCCCGCCTCGACCGGGAGCTGCGCCGCGGCGAGCGCGTGCTGGAGCAGGCCGATGACCTGCGCCGCCTGACCGCTCCCCTGCGGGCTCTCGGCCAGGCGCTCTTCGAGCGCGGGCGCCGCCCCCGCCGGCCACGCCAGCGCTACGATGACGACATGAGCGATCCGGCAGCCGCCATCTGACGGTTCGACGTCAATCGCGCAGCCGCCCCACGAGCGGGGGAGTGCTCATGTGGGGGAGATGGCTCGACTCCATCCGTATCGCCGTGACATGAGCGGACGAACGCTTGTGCGGGGAGGATGCGATGGATCAGGTAAACGCGGCGCAGATCACCTTCGACGATTTCATGAAGGTCGACATCCGTGTCGGCCGCATCGTGGCCGCCGAAGCCTTTCCGCAGGCGCGCAAGCCCGCCTTCAAGCTCACCATCGATTTCGGGCCCGAGATCGGGATCAAGCGCTCCTCGGCGCAGATCACAGTGAACCACTCCCTCGACACGCTGGTGGGCAGCCAGGTGCTCGCCGTGGTCAACTTCCCGCCGCGCCAGATCGGACCTTTCATGAGCGAGGTTCTGACGCTTGGCGTGCCGGACGAGAACGGCCAAGTCATGCTGATCCGGCCGGACCGGGACGTGCCGCTGGGCGGACGGCTCTACTAGCCGCCTCCCGAGGGAAAGGGGCGTCAGGCCGGCAGCCGCACCGTTGCCCGTAACCCTCCCAGCGGGCTATCGCCGAGCGCGATGTCGCCGCCATGGGAGCGGGCGATATCGCGGGCGATGGCAAGGCCGAGGCCGGAGCCGCCCTCGTCCTGGTTGCGGGCCTCGTCGAGGCGCACGAAGGGCTTGAACACTTCCTCGCGCATTTCAGCGGGAATGCCCGGGCCGTCATCGTCCACATGCACCACGAGCCAGCGCGTCTCGTGGTTGGCGGAGATCGCGATGCGGTCCCCGTGGCGGGCCGCGTTTGCCACGAGATTGAAGAGAAGGCGGCGGAAGGCGTCGGGCCGCACGGTGATCATCGGGTCGCCCACGATCTCGAGATCGGTCACATGGCCCTGCCGCTCCGCATCCACCTGCAATTCCTCGAGCAGGGTGCGCAGGTCCGTGGTGACGGCGCTTTCCCCGGCATCGCCGCGGGCGAAGGCGAGGTAGCCCTCGAGCATGCGGCTCATCTCGTCGATGTCGCGCTTGAGGTCTTCCACTTCCGGCGTCTGCTTGAAGAGCGCGAGCGAGAGCTTGAAGCGGGTGAGGATCGTGCGCAGGTCGTGGCTTACGCCGTTGAGCATGGTCGTGCGCTGGTCCATGGCGCGCTCGATGCGGCGCTTCATCTCCATGAAGGCATGGCCCGCCTGCCGCACCTCACGGGCGCCCCGCGGGCGAAACTCGATCTCGCGTCCCTTGCCGAAGCTCTCCGCGGCCTCCGCCAGCCGCAGGATCGGGCGGATCTGGTTGCGCAGGAAGAGGATCGCGACGCCGAGGAGCACGAGCGACGACGCGCCCATCCAGACGAGGAAGATGTGCGAATTCGAGGCATAGGCCTGGCTGCGCCGCGCCAGGATGCGCATCACCCCGTCGTCGAGCTTCACGCGGACTTCGATATAGCTCGACCGTCCCACCGTGTCGGTCCAGTAGGGCCGTTCGATCTTGCGGCGCAGCTCGTCGGACAACGCTTCGTCGAGGATCGAGAAGAAGGGTTTGGGAGCGGGGGGCGGCAGGTCGGCATCGCGCAGGATGTCCACGTCGAGGCTCAGCCGATCGGCGGCGATGCGCGTGAGCGTCGCCGCGTTCCTGTCCTGCGGATAGCTCTCGTAGATGTCGATGAGCGCCGCGATGTCGGCAGTGACCGCCGAGGACAGGCGCCGCGTCACGAGTTCCCAGTGCCGCTCCATGAAGGCGTAGGCGATCACCGATTGCAGCAGCACGACCGGCGCGATGATGATGATGAGCGAGCGGGCATAGAGCCCCTTCGGCAGGAACCGGCCGAGCCACCGCAGGGCCAGATCGAGCGGCGCCAGCGGTGAGTTGCGAAGGGCGGCCCGGAGCGCGTTCATCGGTCGATCACGAGCCTGTAGCCGATGCCCCGCACGGTTTGCAGGAAGAGCGGGTTCGCCGGGTCGGCCTCGATCTTCCGCCGCAGGCGATTGATCTGGACGTCCACGGTGCGCTCGTTGGCGGCAAGGCCCCCGCCCGCAAGCTCCTCGCGCGCTACGTTCCCGCCCGCGCGGCCGCCGAGGATCGTGAGGATCTCGCGCTCGCGCTCGGTGATGCGCACCACCTCGTCCTCCCGGCGCAACTCGCCCCGGTCGAGGCGGAAACTGAACGGCCCGAAGCAGATCGCCTCGGGCTCCGCCTCGGGTACGGCGCTGGGCGCGGTGCGGCGCAGGATGTTGTTGAGACGCAGGATCAGCTCCCGCGGCTCGAAGGGTTTCGGCAGGTAGTCGTCAGCCCCGATCTCGAGCCCCGTCACCCGGTCCTCCGCATTGGCCCGGGCGGTGAGCATGAGGATCGGCACCCGGGAGGTCTGGCGGATGGTGCGGGCGTAGTCGAAGCCGGTCTCGCCCGGCATCATCACGTCGAGAACGAGGGCGTCGAACACGAAGCTCTCGGCCTTCGCCCGCGCCTCCGCGGCGCTCGATGCCGTGGTGACCCGGTAACCGTTCTCGCCCAGAAAGCGCGCCAGCAGGTCGCGCAGGCGCCGGTCGTCGTCCACGACGAGGATGTGGGGCGCATGATCGGGGATGTCGACGCGGGCAGGTTCCATGGCGGGTCTCGGGTGGTCCTTGCGACCCTTCTATCAAAGCAGGCCTGTCCCTGGCCACGGCGGATCCCGAAAGGGGCGGGGGTGGCTCGGCCGGTTCGCTAAGGCTTGGCCGGCCCGAAGACGAGGCGCTCCACGTGGGTGCGATCGTCGGAATCGATCATCGCGAGGAGATACCGGCTCGCAACCTCCTTGGTGCCGGCATCCGTCGCCGCGAGCGCCCGCATGATGCGCCGGGTCTGGAGCTTGGCAAGCTTGAGGGCGAGTTCCCGACCCTGGTCGGTGGTGAACAGGAGGCGCTGCCGACGGTCTGACGTGCCGGTGCGGCTTTCCACGAAACCCTTCTCGATCAGCTCTTTCAGCACCCGGTTGAGGCTCTGCTTGGTGATCCGCAGGATGTCGAGGAGCTCGGCGATGGTGAGGCCCGGCTGGCGGTCCACGAAATGCAACACCCGGTGGTGAGCGCGGCCAAAGCCGTAATCCGCGAGGATCCGGTCCGGGTCGCTCACGAAATCCCGGTAGGCGAAGAAGAACAGCTCGATGAGGTCGTAGGCCGGCAGCTCGGCGAGGATGTCCTCGCCGGTGGGCTTCGTCGACAGGGCGCTGCTGGTCATGTCGGGCAAGGTCCGATCCATTTATGTCAGCCTTGTTGACATATCTCAGCCCGATTGTTACTCGTCAAGGCGTCTTCGTGAAATGAACGAACAGAAACACCGGTTGCACACCCCATTTCACGGTCTCGTGCGGCAACCGGGCGAATAGGAAGCCTCAAGGAGCAAGTCATGGCGGCCGCACCCTTCGATCAGCGCGACGGTTGGATCTGGTACGATGGGCAGCTCGTGCCCTGGCAGGATGCCAAGCTCCACGTCCTGTCCCATGCGCTTCACTACGCGTCCAGCGTGTTCGAGGGCGAGCGCGCCTATGGGGGCGTGATCTTCAAGTCCACGGAGCATTCCGAGCGCCTGAAGAAGTCCGCCGAGATCCTCGATTTCGAGATCCCCTACACGGTGGCCGAGATCGATGCCGCCAAAGCCCTCGTGCTTGAGAAGAGCGGCCTGAAGGACGCCTATATCCGCCCGGTCGCCTGGCGCGGCTCGGAAATGATGGGCGTGGCCGCTCAGGCCAACACGATCCACCTTGCCATCGCGGCTTGGGATTGGCCGAGCTATTTCGACCCCGCCGAGAAGATGAAGGGCATCCGCCTCGACATGGCCGAGTACCGCCGTCCGGATCCCGCGACGGCGCCGTCGACCGCGAAGGCGGCCGGGCTCTACATGATCTGCACCATCTCCAAGCACCGCGCCGAGCGGAAGGGCTATGCGGATGCCCTCATGCTCGATTGGCAGGGCCGCGTCGCCGAATGCACCGGCGCCAACGTGTTCTTCATCAAGGACGGCACGATCCACACGCCGAAGGCCGATTGCTTCCTCGACGGCATCACCCGCCGCACGGTGATCGATCTCGCCAAGCGCCGCGGCTTCGAGGTCGAGGAGCGCCGGATCATGCCGGCGGAGCTCGACAGCTTCAACGAGTGCTTCATCACCGGCACGGCCGCCGAGGTGACGCCGGTCTCCGAGATCGGCCCCCACCGCTTCCAGCCCGGCAACATGACGAAGGTGCTGATGGAGGATTACACGGCCGAGGTGCAGCCCAAGGCCGCTGCCGCCTGAGCCCCCATAGGGACCTGCGCAACGAGACCCGACGAGCCCGGCGCAGCCCCGCGCCGGGCTTTTTCGTCCTGAATCGGCTTCCGTTGCGGAACCCGCGCCCATCGGACCGAGCTTCGCGCGGAACATAGAACGAACATGGCATTTTGCTCGATTCCAGGGTCGACCTGTGGATAACGGGGATGGATCCAGGGGGCGGCTATTTTGTTTCCAATGCGGAACCAGCGCTTAGCCCATTCGTCCTCATAGGAGAACATTTAGAGAACATTGGGAGCACGACATGGCTCAGCAGAACCAGACGCCTCGCGGTCGCCACGAAGACCCGCCGGAGGTGCAGAACCCGAAGGTGAACCCGGATCAGAATTCCAACCAGATCAAGGACCCGGACGATTGGGTGACGGGCCACGAGCCCATGACGGGCGCCCAGGCATCCTATCTGAAGACGCTCTCCGAGCAGGCTCACGAGCCGAAGGCCTACGACCCGGAATTGGACAAGGCCGAAGCCTCGAAGCGCATCGACCAATTGAAGCAGGAGACCGGGCGCTAAGCCGGGCCTCTCGCGCGACGGAATGCACGATGGCCGGGTCTTGCCCGGCCATCGTCGGTTTCACAGCGCTTCCGTGAGCGGTTCAGCGTTTCTCGTTCAGGGCGCGCAGCGCCTCGGGCGTCCGCATGTCGTCCGGGACCTTGAAGTCCTTGGCGGCCCCGCGGGCGGCCTGGACCCCTTTGGGAAAGCCGGTGCGGTCGCTGAAATCGCGCGGCGGAGCCGATGGGCTGCCCTTCAGGCGGCTCATGGCGCCCGAGACGGCACCCGAAACAGCGCCTGACTGGCTGTGCATCTGGGCGGCGTAGATGTCCAAGGCCGTGACGCCCGCAACCGCCGCCATGGCGATGCCCACATTCTCCCGCCGCCGGTTGCCCTCGCCGAGATTGCCCGCGAGCGTCGCAAGATCGAGCGCGTCGCCGCCGACACGGCCCCAGAGCCACGGACCTTTGTCGCGGGCCGCCAACAGGCCGATCCCGTTCGCGATCTCGCGCAGGCCATAGCCCTGGATCAGGCGCTCCTGCCCGCGCATGCCGAGGAAGCCCGCGAGCCGCCCGGGCATCAGCACCTCCGCGAGGCCGAGCCCAATGCTGAACCAGCCGAGGCCGTTGGCGAGCGCATCCGCGCCGCTGCCTTGCGCCTGCCCGCCGCGCCGCATGGCGCCCGGGTCGCGCCGCTGCGTCGGCGTGTAATGCCCGCGCCGGTGCGAGCCGCCGTGGCGGACGCCCTCGTCGGGCGATGCGGAGCGGTGCGCCTCTCCCGAATCGTGGGCTCCCGGATGGGGATCGCGCGACGTCCCCTGGGCTTGAGGCTGATGGGCCATGATCGATCTCCGATGAGCTCTGAGGACGAAGCCGGTCGCGAAGCCGAATGGGCGCCGCGACCGTTCCTCTCTTCATGCGGGAGGCCGGCTCTTTGTTCCGCCGGAACCCCGTGCGACCCCGTTCAGGGCTTCAGGATCACCTTGATGCAGCTGTCCTGCTTGTCCCGGAAGGTTTCGTAGTAGCCAGGGCCATCCTCAAGCTTCGCCGTGTGCGTGATCACGAAGGAGGGATCGATTTGACCCTCCTCGATGCGGCGCACGAGGTCCTCGGTCCAGCGGTTCACGTGGGTCTGGCCCATGCGGAACGTGAGGCCCTTGTTCATGGCGGCGCCAAAAGGAATTTTGTCGATGAGACCGCCATAGACGCCGGGGATCGAGATCGTGCCGGCGGGGCGGCACACATAGATCATCTCGCGCAGAACGTGAGGCCGGTCGCTTTCCAGCATCACGGCCTGCTTGGCGCGGTCGAGGATGGTGTCCGGGTGCTTCAGGCTCACATGGGCCTCAAGGCCGACGCAATCGATGCATTTTTCCGGGCCCTTGCCCTTGGTGAGCTCGTTGAGACGCTCGATCACGCTCTCTTCCTTGAAGTCGATCGTGATCGCGCCCGCCGCGGCCGCCATGGAGAGGCGCTCCGGCACGCAGTCGATCGCCACCACTTGCTTGGCGCCGAGCAGGATCGCCGAACGGATCGCGAACTGGCCCACGGGGCCGCAGCCCCAGATCGCCACGGTGTCGGTGGGCTGGATGTCCGCCTGCACGGCGCCCTGCCAGCCGGTCGGGAAGATGTCGCCAAGGAAGAGCGCCTGCTCGTCGGGCATGCCCTGCGGGATCTTGATATGGGTGGTGTCCGCATAAGGAACGCGTACGTACTCGGCCTGGCCGCCCTGGTAGCCGCCGGTGAGCTGGGTGTAGCCGAACAGGCCCGCGGTGGTGTGCCCGAACACCTTCTCGGCGAGATGCTTGTTGCGGTTCGTGGTCTCGCAGACCGAGAAGTTGCCGCGCCGGCACTGCTCGCACTCGCCGCAAATGATCGTGAACGGGATCACGACCCGCTCGCCGACCTTCAGCTTCTTGTTCTCGTTGCCGACCTCCACGACCTCGCCCATGAACTCGTGGCCCATGATGTCGCCGTGGGTCATGCCCGGGATGAAGTTGTTGTAAAGATGGAGGTCCGAGCCGCAGATGGCGCAGCTCGTCACCTTGATGATCGCGTCCCGTCCATGCTCGATCTTCGGATCCGGCACCGTCTCGCACCGGATGTCGTGCTTGCCCTGCCAGCGGAGCGCTTTCATCGTGACCTCCTCGAACTCGTCTAGGCGGGCGCCGGCCGAGCGGCCGCGCCTTGTGTCCCGAGTGATGACGGCGAGACGGCCCACCTGTTCCGCTGGGGCTGAATAAAATCGGCTTGAACTCCCTGGTTGGAGGTGCGTCGAGCTCCTGGTAAGCTCGGCCGCAACCAGGGACGCTTTTCCAGAGTTCCTAATCTTCACAAGCCCTGCGGGGATCACCACATTACCCTCAAGGGCATTTCGCCCTGTTTGGTGACGGAAACCATGATGAACTTCTCCACCCGTCGCGGCCGCGCCGTGGTTGCGCTGGCAGCGGCTCTGACCCTCCTGGGCAGCGTAGCCGAAGCTCGCGTCGGGCGGGGTAGCGGCGGCTTCGGCTCGCGGGGCTCGCGCACCTTCGAAGCGCCGCCGGCGACCCGGACCGCCCCGAACCCGGCTGGCCCGATCCAGCGCTCCCAGGTCCCGCAGAACCAGCTCCAGAACCGTCCCGGCGTCCCGCCTGCCGGGCAGGTGGCGCAGCCGCGCCGCTTCGGCTTCGGCACGGGCCTGTTCGCGGGCCTTCTCGGCGCCGGCCTCCTCGGCATGCTGTTCGGCAACGGCTTCTTCGGAGGCCTTGCAGGCCTTGGCTCGATCCTGGGGCTTCTCGTCCAGGTCGCCCTGATCGGCCTCCTGATCTCCTTTGCGGTCCGCTGGTTCCGCCGGCGGCAGCAGCCCGCGACCGCGCAGGCCTATGGCCGCTCCGGTCTGGGCGGCACCGGCCCGAGGCCGGGTCCGGTGCCCTCCACGGGCGGCGCGCTCGGCGGCATGGGTCTGGGAGCGGGGCTCGGTGGCCTTGGTGGCCTGAACCGCGCCCGTGTCCAGGACGCCCCGAAGCGTCCCGGCGTGCGGGACGAGGTCGGGATCGGCGAGGCCGACTTCACCGCCTTCGAGCGCAAGCTCCATGAGGTGCAGGGCGCCAATTCGCGCCAGGACGTGGCGGCCATCTGGACGCTCGCGACCCCCGAGATGGCGGGCTACATCCAAGAGGAGCTGAACGATCAGACCTCGCGCGGCGTGGTCAGCACGGTCTCCGACCTGCGGCTCGAGCAGGGCGACCTCGCCGAGGCCTGGCGCGAGGGCGAGACGGATTACGCCACCGTCGCCATGCGCTTCTCCCTCAAGGAGGCGGTCACCGAGAAGGCCACCGGCCGGGTGGTCGAGGGCGATCCGAACCTCACGACGGAGGTGACGGAGCTCTGGACCTTCCGCCGCGACCGCGGCGGCGACTGGAAGCTCTCCGCGATCCAGAAGGCCTAAAACCTCTTCCACACAGACACCAGAACGGCCGGCGCAAGCCGGCCGTTTTGCGTTGTGCCTCAGGGGAACCCGGTCGGACGGGGCCGGTTGATCGTTTGATCCCCCACCCGCCGAAGGAGCAACCCCATGGCCAATCCCGGCATGCCTAACACCGACCCGATCCCCGGCGGCAACATCCCGACCGAGGTTCCACCAAACCAGAGCCCGGACGAGCTGCCGGATATCGGCCCGACCGGCCCGCGCACGCCCTATCCGGTGAACGAGCCCGGCATCACCGATCCGACGGGACCTGGCTCCGAGCCCGACTATCTGCCGGGCGGTCCAACAAACCCGGGAACGCGGTTCTAGGCTCCATCGACGCTCCTCGGATCGGCTAGGTTCGCGATCAAGAGGAAGCGCCGGTGCGCTGCAGGCGCGGCATCCGGAGGGAGAGGTTACGCTCGACCGCTATCATCAAGACGATATCCGGACGATGGGTCTTGAAACTCTCGTCGGATGGGAACTCCTTGTCCAAGGAGCTTGTGACGATCCGCGAGAAGTGGGACTCGAGAAACGGCATCAGCGCGTGGCCGAAGGAGTCGTGAACCACGTAGAGCGTGCGTCCGCCTGAAGCACCCGTATGAATCACCCGCTCGCCGGACGGGAGCGTATCCGAACGTCTGCTGGGGCGCGCGGTAGGACGCAGCACCATCGAATTCATCGAGGTCAGGCTGCCGATCCCAAGCATGTTGGCTAGATCCTTGTTGTCGTTGCCTCTGCTGGTGATCTGCTCGCGGAAGCTGGTCCGTGGAAGCGGCTGCGTTCCGAGCGCTTCCATCAGCGCGGTATAGGCGTAATAGGCGCCCAGGCTCGTCCAATGGGTGTCGAGAGCGTGATAGACGGGCTCGGCCTTCGCCTTCTCGGCCAGCAGGGAGCGCACATCGATCATTGGCTCGAAGCCCGCACGCGCTCTAGCGGCTGAGTAGAAGAGATCGGTTCCGGTCATCGCCGCGGGCGCGATGCCACGCGGCAGCAGATGCGGATAGATGGTCTGTTTGTCAGGTCCGACCAGGATCACGAGTTCGGCCCCGTTCTTTCGCACGAGATTTACGCGCTCTTGCAGCCCCTTCGCCCATTCATCGAGGTCCTCGGGGATAGGCATGACCGTTCCCCGCAGCAGCGCATAGTTCTTGGGCGCGTTGAAGAACAGCCAGCCATTCTGGCCCACATGAACATCGGGGGACGCGGAATAGCCGAGGCTGTAGCGGGCATAGTTGAGATAGGCGATCAGCGGCGCCCGAAAGGGCAGCTGATCCTGCGTCGCGTCGGTTACTTGGCGCGCGAACCGGCGCCAGTTCCTCACGGCCGTGGAAAGACTTGGAAACTCCGCCAGCACCCTGTTCTCATTGAGAACGATTGGAGGGGACACCAGGGGAAGAAGCCAAAGGCCTACAAAGGTCGCGCAGATCCCGATGATGACGACGAGCCAACGCTGGCGCATGAAGGCCTCTCAGAACCTGAAGTAAAGGAAGGGGTTGAGCGTTGTGGCGGCCAGAAAGGCCATGCAAAGCGCAAAACCGAGAATAAGCGCGGGCGAAGGCAGGGCATGGACGTGGTAGGCATCCAAACGGCTCTCCATAACGCTCACGTCGCGCCCGATCCGCTCCTGCTTTAGCCGATCCATCAGCCACGGCAGGAACGGCTGCGAGAACAGGATTCCAAGTCCAATTGCCGCGAAGGTTTCAGGATTGGTCCACAGGACGAGAGGAGTGTGGAAGTTCCATGATCCGACGAACATGGCCTGCAGGTAAGCCATGGCATGAGGCATGTCGTCGGCACGAAAGAAAATCCAGCCGATCATGAAGGCGAGCCAAGTGTAAAGATGGCGCAGCGGACGGGGCGATCCCCCGAGGGCGGATTGCAAGCCGACCCGCTCCGCGAGCAGAAGGGCGCCGTGATAGAGACCCCAGACGATGAAGGTCCAGGCCGCTCCGTGCCAAAGCCCAGTGAGGAAGAAGACGATGACGAGATTGCGGATCGTCAGCCATGTCCCGCCGCGATTGCCGCCGAGCGGGATGTAGACGTAGTCGCGAAACCAGGATGACAGGGAGATGTGCCAGCGGCGCCAGAAATCCGTCATGCTGGTCGCGGCATAGGGGTAATCGAAGTTCTTCGGGAAGCGGAACCCCAGCATGAAGGCCAGACCAATCGCCATGTTGGAATAGCCGCAAAAGTCGAAATAGATCTGCAACGAATAGCATAGGATTCCGAGCCAGGCAGTTGGCAGCGTGAGCTCGTTCGCCGCGAGGCCGAAGGCTGCGTCGGCGGGCCCGGCAACCGTGTTGGCGATCAGGAGCTTCTGGCACAGGCCTACGATGAAGTACTGGAAGCCTAGGCCCACCTTCTCGACCGAGGTTTGCCGGGCCTTAAGTTCGCTCTCGATATCGGCGTAGCGCACGATGGGACCCGCGATGAGATGCGGGAACATCAAGATATAGGTTGCGAAGCGAACAAGATTCCGGTCCGGCGTCACCGCGCCCCGCGCCACATCGACCAGATAGGAGATAAGCTGGAACGTGAAGAAGGAGATTCCGAGCGGAAGGACCACCTTCCAGCGGATGGAATCGACACCTGCCAGGGAGGTGATCGTGGACAGCAGGAACCCGGCATACTTGAAGTAGCCGAGGACGACGAGGTTGCCAGCGACGCCGAAAGCCAGCAGTTGCGTTCTGCGCGTCGGCGCCGCCAAACTCATCAGATGAGCGAGGTGGAAGTTCCCGACTATGAGTGCACCAAGAAGAAGAACGTACTCGCCCTCTCCCCAGGTGTAAAAGATCACGCTGCCCGTCAGAAGGATTCCATTGCGGGATCCCAATAGGTAGTAGGCGGCCAGGAACACCGGAAGAAAATAGAAGATGAAAATGGTCGAGCTGAAGACCACGCGGCTGTGCCCTCGCTTTTAAGCGACTGCATTGCATGGGCTTTGCCGAGGGGTCAAGGGATTCGCCCGTGCCGGCCGAGCTCAGCCGAAGATGACGGTGCCGTTGAGCCTCGGTCGAAGCTCGTACGTAAATGGGTGCCTGGGGCCTCGATCCCTCAGATCTCCAGGATGGCGTACGGCTTCCCATTCGGTTTTTCGATGTGGCGGGCCACGTTGTAGACCCGCTGACCGCCGGGGGTGCGGCCCTCGAATTTGCCGCGATGGGCGTGCCCGTGCACGATCGCGCTCACCTTGAACCGGTCGATGGTCTCGGCAAGGCGTGAGGAGCCGAGGAAGGGATAGATTTCGAGAGGCTCGCTCTCGATGGTCTCCTCCACGGGCGCGTAGTGAAGGATCACGAGCGAGCGCCGCGAGCGCACCGTGCGCATGGCGTTTTCAAGGCGCATGGCCTCGTTCATGGTCTCGGAGACGAACTGCTTCATGGCAGGCTCGCCGAAGGAGCCGAGCATCCGCCGGCCGAACCCGCCCGCGAAACCCTTCACGCCGACGAAGCCGACGCCGTCCACCTCGGTGGCCTGCCCGTCCAGGACCTTCATACCGGCCTCGCGCAGGATGCGCGTCACCTCCTCCGGGCATCCGCACTCGTAATCGTGATTGCCGAGCACGCCGATGACGGGGATCGAGCAGGCCTTGAGGTCCTCCGCCAGCAGCTCGGCCTCCTTCGGCTTGCCGAGATCGGTGAGGTCGCCGGCGAGCACCAGCACATCCGCCTCTCGCGAGATCTCGCCGAACAGATCGCGGTAGGACGAGGAATCGTCCTCGCGCACATGCAGGTCGCCCATGGCGGCGACCCTCAACGTCTTGCCATCGGACGGAGCTGGTGCGTCGGTCATTGCAGGTTATCGCCTCGTGCGGGATCGGTCAGCGGGCAGGGCCTGCCCTCAATCGTTGCGCCATTCGCCTTCGCCGCCCACGTCGGCAAAGCCCCACTCCTTCACGTCGATCTCGTAATCGATGCGGGAGAACATGCGGCCGCGGCACACCTTCATCTGGGGGGGCGGCAGGTCCATCTGCTTGGTGAGCCGGTCGAGCAGTTCGTCCATCACCCAGCGGGGCACGTTGTCCCGCTCGGTGGGGTAGATCCAACGGAAGTTCAGGAGATGCATGAGCAGCACCTCCCAGTGCACTTCCATGTAGGCGAGGAGCTGGTGCCAATCGATCTGGTCGTGGGCCTTCAGGATGGTGTGCGCCACGTCCGCGCCGTCATAGCGGTGGCGCAGCTGGATGAAGCATTTCGACCAGACGAGCTCCGTCGGCCCCACGATGCGCACGGCCGATCCGAACACCTCGATCTGACGGGCATTCTCGAACCACAGGTCGCCGATCGGCATCGTGCCGTTCGAGGAGGCGAAGATCACGTCGAAGAAGTGCTGGCCCTTGAATACCTTGCCGAGCCAGCGCTCGTCCTCGACCTCGATGGCGTAGCCGAGGCTCTTGAAGTGCGAGAGCACGCGCGGGTAGTCGCCGGCCTTGCAGAAGATGTCGAGGTCCTTGGTGGGCCGGCTGATGCCCGTATAGGCCGAGAGGGCGTAGGTGCCGGCGAGCAGGTAGGGCAGGCCAAGCGCGTTCAGCTCCCGCAGCGCCTCCGCATAGAAGCCCTCGGCTTCGGGGTTCTTGAGCGTCGGCTCGGCTTTCGCATCCATGACAGGGACCGCCGCCAGAGTGGGCGAGGGATGCGGGGCGCTGGGACGGGAATCTGTAATGGCCATCAGGTCGGATCCGAAGCGCGGCCGAAGGGGTCACGCGTTCGACAACCGCACGAGGGTGACGAAGTTCCTTGAAGCTTGGCCGCATGCTGGCGATGCCGCCGGCGATCCCCTTGCCGCACCGGCTCGACCTCAATCCTCGAACGGGTGGCTCCGGCAGCCCTCGGCCTCAATGGCCGCCGAGAGAAGTCCGCACGTCCCGGGGAGCGGCGAGGATCTCGCTCAGGCTCTGGGCGATATGGCGGGCCTCGTCGTCCTTGAGGCGCAGCATGAAGGGGGGCAGGGCGCCAGCCTGGAGAGCCACCACCGCCTGGCCGTTCTCGTCCATGCCGATGTCGATGGTGGGCGAGGTCACCTCCACCATTTCCTCGAGGGCCTCCTCGTCGGAGCCGGCCTGACCCGCATCCTCGCCGAGGACGGTGAGAAGCTGACCCAGCGCCTTCACAAGGGACCGGGCAGCCTGGGGGTCCATCACCACGGCGGTCGCCTGGTCGCCTTTTTGAAAAGCGAGCTGGATGTTCGTTCCCTCGAGCGTGACGGAGATGCCGGCCATCGTAAGTGTAATCCCTGAGCCTTCCAGTGGCCCGTCGGCGCGGACGCGGACGGGTTCGTCGGGGCAACCCCGATCCTCCCATATGGGCATTGGGGCGGCTGAGGGAAAGGCAATGACGCCGAACCAATCCCCTTTCCAGGGTTTTCTGCGGGCGTGCGGCGACGAAAGCCCTGCCTCCCTGCCGTAGCGGCAGGCCCGGCGGCGGAGGCGCGGCGCGCCTCCGCCCTCCGCTGCGGTCAGGCGCCCGAGGTGCGGCCCGGCCCACGTCCGCGCTTCGTCGCTTCGCCGCCCACGGTCGAGCCAGCGCCCTCGGCGGACCCCGCCGATCCCATGCCGGAGCCCGACGCTCCGGAGACAAGGCCTACGCCCGTCCCGCCACTCGCCGTACCGGAGCCCGCACCGATGGCGTTCGTGCCGGATCCTGTCCCGCCGGAACCCGAGAGGGCGCTGCCGCCCATGCCCATCGCCATGGGTTGCTGGACGCGAAGGTTGTTCTGCACATGGGTGACGCCCGACACGCCTTCCGCGAGATCCTCCGCGTGACGCTTCTCGAAGCGCGAGTTCACGGTGCCGGTGAGCGTCACCTCGCGGTTCTGCACCTCCACGTGGATCTCCGAGGCGTCCACATGGGGATCGTCGGTCAGCCGGTCGTTCACGTCCTCCAGGATGCGCGTGTCCGAACGGGTATAGTTCTTCGGACCGCGCCCACGATGATGGCGCATCTCGTCACCCGAGCCCTCGTCGCCGCCGAACCAGGAGCGGATCTCGTCCCCAGCCCGTTCGAGAAGGCCGCGCTCGTCGTGGTCGCCGCGGGAGCCGCGCCCGAAGTCGCTGGAGCCGTAGCGGCCGCGCTCGTCGCTCCTCGGGCCCGCGTCGTAGCCACCCGCATAGCCGCGCTCGCGCTCGTGGTCATAACCGCCCATGCCGGGGCGCCCTGCGCCCGCAGACCGGCCCTGTCCCTGGCCGAATACGTCGCCGTAGCCGCGGTCGGACGGGGCGCCGAAATCCTGCTCCCGGCCCGAAAAGTCACGCTCGCGCCCGCTGTCGTAGCGATGGTCGTAACCCTGGTCACGATGCTGGTCGCGCCCCTGATCGTAGCCTGCGCTGCGATTGCCGAATCCGCGGCGGGCAATGTAGCCGTCATCCTCTCGTGGGCCGTCGCCTTGGCCGGGCCGGCCTCCGCGCCCCCGGTCGTCGCGAGAGCGGAAGCGATCCTGTGCGTATCTGCTGCGATCGTCATTCGCCATGACACTCGTCCTTGTGATCGGGAGGGGATGCCCCGTCGGTTGCTGTGCTGTTCAGCATGGCCGATCCCCCTCTGCTCGCCCGAGCCAAGCGGCCACGCGAAAAGGGCCGTCACGAACGGCCTCGAGGGGCAACGCAACGCGATTCCCGCGTGTTCCAGGGCGGCGTCGCCTCGGCTCCGACGGGATCGACGTCACGTGATCGTTGCGTCCGGCCGCAGCCTTGAACGCATCGGCCCCAAGCGCGTTGCAGAGGAGACGTTCCGACCCGAGGTCCCCTATGCCGACAACCATTCCAAGCCTCAGCGACAAAGCCCTCGCCGTCCTCGCCTTCGCAGCCTATCACCAGCTCGAGAGCGGGCAGCGCGTGTCGAGTGTGGTCCAGCGCGACGGAGCCGGGCACAAGGCCGACGACGAAGCCGTGGCGGAGCTCACCGAGCGGGGCCTGGTTCACGCGGACGGCACGAGCATCCACTTCACCGAGGAGGGCGAGCGCGTGCTCCAGCAGGTGATCGAGGGGCTCAAGGGCACCGTGAACGGCTGAGACTTGGCGGTTTCGCGAGCGCTCCACACGGGCTTTGCAGCAGGTCGCCGGAGGCGCGCATGCGGCCGTTTGCCTTGCATTCGCCGCAACTCGCCCTTAGGTAACGAAGATCGACTTTGGCCGGACTGACTAGGCTGCTTCGCTATCGGCTTCGCCGGGCGCACGTTCCTTGCTTCTACCAATATCGACTGAACGACGGGCTTGCCCGTCACGTGCACCAGCAGTGAAGAGGATCGACCCATGGATACGGGTACGGTGAAGTGGTACAACGAGACCAAAGGCTACGGTTTCATTCAGCCGGACAACGGCAACAAGGACGTGTTCGTCCATGCTACGGCGCTTGAGCGCGCCGGCATGCGCGGCCTGCGCGAGGGCCAGAAGATCTCCTACGAGCTTCAGACGGACCAGCGCACCGGCAAGACCTCTGCGGTGAACCTGCAGAACGCCTAAGGCGGACTGCTCCAAGGGGCGCGGCCTGGTTCGCGCCCCTGATCGGCTTGGCCCGAGGGCATTCCTTGCGGACAAGCTGCGGCCACAAGGCAAGAACGGATTCCACCCGCGTGGAATTAGTTCTATAGAGCCGTTCCGCTCCGGAGCGGCTTTTTTTAGTTTGAAAGGAAGTTCATGGCGAAGGAAGAGCTTATCACCTTCGAGGGTCTCGTGACCGAGATCCTGCCCGACGCCCGCTACCGCGTTCAGCTCGACAACGGGCACGAGGTGGTCGCCTACACGGCCGGCAAGATGAAGAAGAACCGCATCAAGACTCTGGCGGGCGACCGCGTGACCGTCGAGATGTCGCCCTACGACCTTGAGAAGGGCCGCCTCATCTTCCGCCACAAGGATTCCGGCTCCTCCGGCCCGCGTCCGCCGCAGCGCGGCAACCCGCAGTTCCGCCGCCGCTGATCCCTGCGGGCTTGCGCGAGCTCCGAACCCGAGCTCCGCCCAGCCTGCCTGAAGCGATATAGTCCCCGCGATGAAGCCTCCTGCAGCCGCACGGGGGCTTTTGGCGTTGGTCCGCCCCGCGCGCATGCGCTGGGCGGAGCGCCGTTCAGGCCACTGCCTGCAGGGCCGATAGCGTGATCCGGTCGGGGCCGAGATCCTCGTCCATGTCGCTCAGATGCATCAGTTCGGCGAGGCGGGTGCGGGCGCGGTTCACGCGGCTCTTGATGGTCCCGACCGCGCAGCCGCAGATCTCCGCTGCCTGTTCGTAGGAAAAGCCCGAGGCCCCGACGAGGAGCAGCGCTTCGCGCTGGTCCTGGGGTAGGCGGGCAAGGGCCTTTTGCAGATCCTCGAAGTCGAGATGCGCTCCCTGCTGCGGCTGCACCGCGAGGGTGGCGGCGAATTTCCCATCCGCGTCCTCCACCTCGCGCCGCCGCTTGCGATATTCGGAGTGGAAGAGGTTGCGCAGGATGGTGAAGAGCCATGCCTGCATGTTCGTGCCGGGCTGGAAACGGTCGATATTGGCAATCGCCCGCATCAGCGTTTCCTGGACGAGATCGTCCGCCCGGTCCACGTTCGAGGTCAACGAGATCGCGAAGGCCCTCAGATTGGGCGTCGCCTTCAACATCGTATCGCGCAGCGTAGGGTCGATCGTGCTCATGACAGCGTCTCCTCCTTGTGTCGGGAGCAGACGGCCTGGGGGGAGGCGGCTGTCTCCGGGATGATGACACAAGCGAGGGCACGCTCGCTGCGGCGATACGGATTGTTCGTCATGAGCGCTTCTCCGGGCGGCTCTCTGGTTGGCTCTCGCCGAGCCGGTCGATCAGCTCGATGAACCGATCGGGGACCGGTTGTTCTCCGAGCGCGAGGGCCTCGTAGAAGGCCCGCAGACGCTGTCCGAGTTCGGCCTGCACATGCCGGCTCAAGGCCGGCTTGCCGCCTGCATCGGATGAGGTTTGCTGGGGAGACAAATCGCTGGAATTCTTGGGGTCATGGTGAGCCATGCTGAAGCGCGACCTCACTCCAGGTCGGGGTCGCACGGAAGGCGGCGCCCAATCGCCATGCTTGTTAACGCCGGACCCTCGGAGGTCGTTCCGAGCCCGAGGCGGCACAAGGGTTTGCGGGCCGCTGAAGGCTGCCCGGCACCCGGCTCGCCTCCGTGAACGAAGGTGAGCGACGTCTCGTCAACGGCGCTCGCACCCCGACGTTCCGTCGCGGCCGCCATGCTGGTTCGGGCGCCCGCTGGTCCGGAACCGTGGAGGCGACCATCCGTTCGATTCTCATGAGGGCCAATCGGCCCGGCACAAACCAGGAGCATCGCCATGGATCGCGACCGCACGGAAGGCGCCGCCAAGACTATGATGGGTCGCATCAAGGGTTTCTTTGGCCGCGCGACCGGCGACCAGAAGCTGCAAGCCGAAGGCAAGATGGACCAGGTCGAGGGCAAGGTTCAGAACGCCGTCGGCGGCATCAAGGACACCCTGCGCGGCGATAAGAATACCATGCGCGGCAGCGGCGGCCGCTAAGGCCGAGCCTCGCACCGGCCGTACCTCCGTGGCCCTCTTCGGCCACGGGTGGCGCGGCTGTGCCGTATCCCCTGCGCATCCGCGCTGCCTTGGCTGTTGGACCCATGCCTTTCAGCACGATCCTGGTCGCCCTCGTCATTCTGTTCGTGATCGCCACGGTTCCGGTCTGGCCCTACAGCCGCAGCTGGGGCTTCTGGCCGAGCGGCATCCTTGGTCTGCTGCTCGTGATGGTCCTGGGCTACCTCGTCATGGGCTGAGTTCCTGCCTCCTCGCTTCGCCACCCCATCATGAGCCGAGCCCCAGCCTCCTACCCTCACTTCGCCGCTTGAAGGTTGCACGATGACTCTCTCCCGCCGGTCGGTTCTTGCCGCTCTCGCCGCAGGCCTCGCGCCGCAGACGGCCCTAGGGCAGCTGCAGGGCGGCTCCTATCCGAGCGGCGGCGCGGCGATCACGATCGAGCGGTTCGGCGCCTCCGGCGGCGTCCGGCGGCCGGCCGTCATTCTTCTCCACGGATCGGATGGGCCCGGACAGCGCTACCGCGGGGCCGCCCAGCAGCTCGCCTCGGCTGGCTACCATGTCTTCCTGCCGCATTATCTCGAACGCACCGGCCAGAGCCGGGCCGCGTTTGGCACCATTGGCGCCAACCTGCCGGCCTGGAGCGAGGCCGTGCGGGACGCGATCTCCTACGCATCGGGCCAACCGGGCGTCGATCCGGGGCGCATCGGCGTCCTCGGCATCTCGCTCGGGGGAGGTCTCGGCCTTCGCCTGGCGCAGCAGGACCGGCGGGTGCGCGCGCTCGTGAGCTATTTCGGCTTCGTGCCCGCAGGGTTCACCGCAGCGGGGCGCCTGCCGCCCACCCTCGTCCTGCACGGGGCGGAGGACCGGGTCGTGTCCGTTCAGAACGCGACGGCGCTGCAAGGCATCCTTCAGGCCCGGCGCATCCCCCACGAGGTGCAGATCTACCCAGGCGAGGGCCACGGCTTCTCGGTCGGTGCGGCTGCGGATGCAGCCCAGCGTATCGCGGCCTTCTTCGGTCGCACATTGCGCTAACAACCCCGCGCGAAAGCACGAGTTCTTCGGGAGGGGCGGCGTCGTGGCCGATGGGGACAAGGACCAGGATCTTGCGGCCCGGGAGTTGAAGCAGGCTTTCGCATGGCCGAAAGCGACGGGCTCCACCAATCGCACCAACCAGACCCGCTAAATCACGACGGCGCGGGACAGGTCAGCGATCCCGCGCCGCTCGATGGCGCATCCCTCACGCAGGACGATGCGTCCTGGCGAACCTGTCCAAGGCGTCAGGCGGCTGAGCGGGTCCGGGCGAAGGCCTCGGCCTGCAAGGCCTGAAGGAGGAGAAGATAGGGTTCGCGGCGCTCCGCATGCTGGGCCACGAGCGTGTCGGCCATGTGCTTCTTGATCGAAGCCGGAAGATCGCTCGCCTCAAGGGCCTCGAGCGACGCGTCATGAGCGAAATCGAGATCGGCCAGCGCCCGCAGGGTGCTCTGCATCATAGGCTGCACATGCGGGAGATAGATACCGGGGCCCGCTTCCGTGCTCAGGGCCTGGAGCTTGGGCGCAGGTCGCATCGCATGGTTCGACATGGATTGTCCCCTGACTTGATTCGCACACACTGTACCATAGCTTCCGCAGAGGCAGAGAGGAGAACTACTCACAGATCTGGTACTTGTGCTTCAAAGCACTTGTGTCTGATAGAAGTGTCTTCCAATCTTGTAGAAGATCTTCCTCGCGAGCAGTTTGGCCGCACGGGGTTTCCAGGCCGCCCTATCTCCGGCCGGCGGGCTCCGTTTGGTTCCCCCGCGGCACGCTCCGATGCCACCTTGCGCGTGCAGCCTCATTGCCCCGGGCCGGCTGAGCCTTGCCTTGTTCGCCTTGGGCGACAGGATCTCGTCTCTCGCTGCCGACACGCTTCGATGGACGGTTCAGCATCCAGGGGACGCGAAGTCAGGCCATGGGCGGCGCGCCGAACCCCCCCCACGCTGCCTCAGGCGCCTGCCTTCTTCGCATAGGTCCAAGCGGCCTCCGCCAGCGGTTTCACGCGCCGGCCATATTCCATGGCCTGCGGGCTCGCCGCGGTGCCGTCGCGGACACGCCCCGCGATCCCCTGAAGAATGCCGGCAAAGCGAAAGAGGTTGTAGGCGAAGTACCAGTCGAGGTTCGGCAGGCTGTCCCGGCCCGTGAGGCGGCAATAGAGGGCGACCGCCTCCGGGACGGTCGGGATGCCGAGCGCCGCATGGTCGAGCCCCGCAAGCCCGCTGCGCCCGTCTGCCGGCATGGCCCATTGCATGAGCAGATAGCTGAAATCGGCGAGCGGATCGCCGAGCGTCGACAGCTCCCAGTCGAGGACCGCGAGCACGCGCGGTTCGCCCAGTGCGAAGATCATGTTGTCGATACGGTAATCCCCGTGCACCACTGCCGTCCGCTCCTGTACCGGAACGGTCGTCGGCAGCCACTCCATCAGGCGGTCCATGGCCGGGACGGTCTCGGTTTCGGAGGCGCGGTATTGCTTGGTCCACCGGTCGATCTGGCGCGCGAAGTAGTTGCCGGGCTTGCCGTAATCGCCAAGCCCGATCGCCTCGGGATCGTAGGAATGGAGGCGTGCGAGAGTTTCGATTTTCGCCTCGAACACGGCGCGGCGCTCCGCCGGATCGGAGCCCGGCAGGGTCGCATCCCAGAACACCCGGCCCTCGACCATGCCCATCACGTAGAACACGGCTCCGATGACGCCCTCGTCCCGGCACAGCCCATAGGGCGTCGCCACCGGGAAGCCGACCGCGTGCAGCGCCGAGATCACCCGGAACTCCCGGTCCACCGCGTGGGCCGAGGGGAGAAGCGGCCCGAAAGGCTTGCGCCGCAGCACGTAAGCTCGGCCCGGCGTATCGAGCCGGTAGGTAGGGTTCGACTGTCCGCCCTTGAACTGGCGCACCGTGAGCGGGCCGGCATAGCCCTCCACATGCGCGTTCATCCAGCCGTCGAGGGCGGCTTCATCGAAGCGGTGGCGCTCCTCGACCGGCTTCGTCCCGGCAAAGACCACATCGGCGGGTTCGGCAGCTGCGCTCGTCATGTCCCACCGTTCCGATGAGTGAGGGGGCGGTCCCGCACCGTATCAGCGGGCGAGAAGCCCTGTGAAGAGCGGGCGCGCGAACAGGTCGCTCGCCGTATCCGGCGTCACGCCCGGAACCCAGCGCTCGATTTCCACCGCCGCGTTGATCATCGCGTGCAGGAGCTGCGCAGCCATGGACGGATCGGTCGGGTGGATCGACCCATCCATCATGCCGTCCACGATGATGCCCGCGAAGCGCTCCGAGAGCCGGTCCCAGCGCTGGCGGATACTTTCGCGCAGGCCCTCGGGGAGGGCGCTGAAGGCGCTCTGGCGCAGGAGCGGTCCGTGCTCGGAGAGCTGGAACCGGACGAGGGTGTCGGTGGCGGCGCAGAGCCGGTCCCATCCCGTGCGCTCCGCCGCCTCCGCAGTGTCCTGCACGCGCCGGATCAGGGTGAAGGTGTGCTCGAAGCAGGCGGCGACGAGATCGTCCTTGTTGTCGTTGTGGTGGTAGAACGAGCCTTTCGTGACTTGGAGCCGTGCCGAGATCTTCTCCACCGATGCGCCGCGATAGCCCTGCTCGTTGATGAGCCGCGTGGCAGCGACGAGAAAGGCCTCCGGCGAGACCTCGTTGGCCGATGGCCCCGCAATGGCGGGCAGCCGAGCGGGTGCCCAGGCGGAGCCCTCGGCCGCGAGGCCCCGGAGCAGGATGCCGCTCATCCGCTCCGCGGCGCGTCCGTAATCCTCCGGCTCGAACCGTTCGATCCAGATCCGCACCGTATGGACGAGCGAGATGAGAAGGTGCGTGCGCGCGTTCTGCTCGGGGCGCGTGAGGTTCAAGGAAGGATCCTGGAACAGCTCGCGCAGGTGCCGAAAGAGGTCCGTATAGGCCGCGAACACCGTGTCGACCTGGGGCGGGGTGAGGGCGCGCAGATCCGCAAAGCTCATCATGGGCGGGTGCTCGCCCCGGGCGATGGCGGCGCGCTGATCGAAATAGAGCGCGACCATCCGGGCAAGGCGCGCCTCGGGCGTGCTTTCCCGCAGGGCTTCCGCGATCAGCGCATCGAGGCTTGCGATCGTGCGCAGATAGCAGGCGGAGGCCAGGTCCTCCTTGCGGCGGTAGTAATAGGTGACGCTGTTGGTGATGAGGCCGACGCTCTGGGCCACGTCCGCGAGCGTCGCGCCGCGGATGCCCTTCTGGGTGAACAGGGCCACGGCCGCATCGAGAATCGCCTCCCGCTTCTGCGCGAAGCGGCGGGTCTGGCGGTGCAGCGCTTTGGGAACCTGGTTCATCGGCGTCTTTTGGAGTGGAAGCCTCCGGCCTTGGCAAGCCGCAGCGTCGGACATCACGGCACGGCGGGCGGCTTTGCACAAGGGGGCGGCCGAGGCTCGACTGTACCGACCATTCGATAACGCTCCCGGCACGCCGAAACAGACCCACGCCTTACCTCTTCTCCAATCCTGTTGACGCGTCGGGCGGCCTATGTCAGCTTTTCGAAACAACAGGACGTTGCCCCAAGGAGGGCGCGCCGGGTGGTTCGGTCTCGCGCCGTACCGCTCATTCGAGGAAACAGCTCAAGGCTCACCAATCCGGTGAGGGCCGTCCGCTCCGCCCGGGGCGCCGCGACTGTGCGGCCGCGCGGGTACAGGGCAGGGGGCGCCTGCCGGATCGGCGGCCGCAAGCCCGCGAGCGGGGAAGGGTCGCGCCCGTTGAACATCTTCTTTCAGCAGATCCTGAACGGGCTCACCCTGGGCAGCGTCTACGCCCTCGTGGCGCTCGGGCTCACCCTCGTCTACGGCATTCTCCACATTCCGAATTTCGCCCACGGCGCGCTCTACATGGTGGGCGCCTATGTGGCGTTCTATGCGGTGGGCTCTTTGGGCGCCAATTACTGGGTCGCGATGCTCTGCGCGGCGCTTGCCGTCGCGCTGCTCGCGGTTCTCTCCGACCGGCTCGTCTTCCATCCCATGCGCAACTCGCCGCCGCTCCACGACATGATAGCGGCGATCGGGCTCCTCCTTTTCTTCGAGGCCGTGGTGCAGGCCGTCTGGGGTGCCGAGTTCCGCCGCCTCGCGCCGCCTTATCCGCAGATCGTGCGCATGTTCGATCTCGTGGCGCCGGCCCAGCGCCTCCTTATCATCGGCGCCGCCTTCGGGCTGATGATCGCGCTGCAGCTCTTTTTGCGGCGCACGATCCTCGGCTCCACCATCATCGCCATGGCGCAGAACCGCGAGGGCGCATCCCTCGTCGGGATCGATGCGACGCGCGTGTCGATCATGACCTTCGCCATATCCGGCGCGCTTGCCGCTGTGGCCGCAACGCTCTTCGCGCCGATCAACCTCGTCTACCCGGCGATGGGCAACCTCGTGATCATGAAGGCTTTCGTGATCATCATTCTGGGCGGCATGGGCTCGATCCCCGGCGCCATCATCGGCAGCATGGTGATCGGCTTCGCCGAGAGCTTCGGCGCCTTCTACGTCTCGACGGATTACAAGGACATCATCGCCTTCGCGCTGCTCGTCCTGATCCTCTCGCTCCGGCCCGAGGGGCTCTTTCCGAGCGGGGTGCGCTGATGACCCGGCGCCTAACCGAAGCCGTCACCTCGAACGGAGAGCGCTGATGTCGACGACCGCCAAGATCGTCCTCGCGCTGCTGGTCGCCGCCGCGCTCGTGTTTCCGTTCATGGCGCCGAACGACTACGCCATCTACGTGATGGCGCTCGCCTACATCATGGCGATCTCGACCATCGGGCTGAACCTCATCCTCGGCTATACGGGCCAGCTCAACCTCGCCCATGCGGGCTTCATGGCGATCGGCGCCTACACGGTGGGCGTGCTCACCGTCGATTACGGCGTGCCCTATTGGATCGCCTTCGTTCTCGCCGGAATCATCGCGTCGGTTCTCGGCTTTCTCGCGGGCCTCGTGTCGCTTCGCCTCAAGACCCACTATTTTTCGATCTTCACCCTCTGCGTCGGCTTCATCATCTATCTCATCATCGAGAAGGCGGAGGGGCTGACCCACGGCACGGTCGGCATCATCGGCATCCCGGCGCCGACCGGGATCGGGCCGCTCCAGTTCACCACCAGCATCACGCAATACTACCTCGTCCTGGCGTTCCTGATCGCGAGCCTGTGGCTCATGCACCGGATCGTGAGCTCGCTTCTCGGCCGCACCTTCGTTGCCATCCGCAACGGTGAGGACCTTGCCGAGACGCTGGGCATCAACCTCATGCGCAGCAAGGTGCTCGCCTTCGTGCTCTCCACCTTCTATGCGGGTGTCGCGGGTGCGCTCTATGCGGGCTTCGTGCGCTTCCTCGGGCCGGATCTTGCCCGCGAGCACCACACCTTCGACATGATGGCCTTCATCCTAGTCGGGGGCATCGGCACTCTGTTCGGGCCCCTCCTCGGGGCGATCCTGCTCACCTGGCTTACCCAATCCCTGCAGTTCCTGCAGGATTACCGCATGATCGTGTTCGGGCCGCTCCTCATCCTGCTCGTCATGTTCTTCCCCCAGGGCATCGTCGGCTTCTACAACGAGCAGCGGGCGCGCCGCCGCGCCGCTGCCCTCGATGACGCGCGAGCGAAGCGCAGCGTCGTGGCGCCCTCCGCGAAGGAGGCGCAGGCCAATGCTTGAGGTGTATGAACGACAGGGGCCCCTCCAGGCAGTGGTCCTCGGGGAGGCACGGGTGAAGTCCGGCGTCACCGTGCCCTTTGCGGAGGCTTGGGCCAATGCTTGAGGTGCAGTCCCTGACGAAGCGTTTCGGCGGCTTGCACGCCGTCCGCGACGTGACCGCGAGCTTCGAGCGCGGGCGCATCAACGCCATCATCGGCCCGAACGGGGCCGGCAAGACCACGTTCTTCAACCTGATCTCCGGCGTTCACCGCCCCACCTCGGGACGCATCCTGCTCGAAGGGCAGGACGTGACGGGGCTGAGGCCCGACCAGATGGCAAGGCTTGGGGTTGGACGTACCTTCCAGACCACGAGCCTCTTCGACAAGGCGGCCGTGCGCGACAACCTGATCGTCGGCCACCGCCTGCGCACGCAATCCACCTTTCTCGACGTGGTCCTGAACACGGCGCGCCTCAAGGCCGACGAGGCGGCCTGCCGGAAGCGGGCTGAGGAGGTTCTCGATTTCGTCGGTCTCTCGGGGGTGGCGCATCGCCTCGCCTCCGACATCTCCCAGGAAGAGCGCAAGCGCGTCGCCTTCGCGCTCGCCCTCGCAACCGATCCCAAGATCGTGCTCCTCGACGAGCCCGCCGGCGGCGTGAACCCGGAGGAGACGCAAGGGCTTGCCGATCTCATGCGCAAGATGGTGCGGCAGGGGCTGACCCTGTGCCTCATCGAGCACAAGATGGACATGGTGATGAGCCTTGCGGACCGGATCATCGTACTCGACCATGGCGAGATGATCGCCCAAGGCACGCCGGCCGAGATCCGGGCGAACCCCCGGGTCATCGAGGCCTATCTCGGAGCCGATTATGCGGCAGCCTGATCCTCCGTTCTCCAAGCCGGACGCAGAGCCGGAGCCGATCATGCGGCAGCCTGATCGTCATCGCGCCGGCGGAGGCCGCCATGCTGCAGCTTGAGGGCGCGACGCTTCATTACGGCAGCTTCCGGGCGCTTGACCGGATCAGCATCCATGCGAACCCAGGCGAGCTCGTGGTGATGTTGGGGGCCAACGGCGCCGGAAAATCCTCGCTGTTCCTCGCCGTCAGCGGCCTGCGCAAACTCGCGCAGGGCAGCATCCGCTTCAACGGGCAGGAGCTCGTGGGGCGAAGGCCCTCGCAGATCGTCGAGGCGGGTGTCGTGCATTGCCCGGAGGGCCGCAAGCTTTTCCCCGGCATGTCGGTGATGAAGAACCTGCTCCTCGGCGCCTATGTGCACGGTCCCGGCAAGCCCGAGTCCCAGGGCATGCTCGAGCGTGTCTTCGATATGTTCCCGATCCTGCGAGAGAAGCGGAACGACCCGGCGGGCTCGCTCTCCGGCGGCCAGCAGCAGATGGTGGCGATCGGGCGCGCGCTCATGGGCCGGCCGCAGGTGCTGCTGCTCGACGAGCCTTCGCTCGGCCTCGCGCCTCTCGTGGTGAAGCAGGTGCTCGGGGTCATCAAGGCGATCAACGAGGCCGGCACCACGGTGCTGCTCGCGGAGCAGAACGCCTATGCGGCCTTGCAGATCGCGCACCGGGCCTATGTGATCGAGAACGGACGCATCGTCATGGAGGGAGACCGGGACACGCTGCTGGGCGATGAGCGCATCCGGAAAGCTTACATCGGCGCGTGAGGACGCGCCGCTGGAAGGGGCTGCGAGCCGCTCCTGAAGCAAGGCTCGCCAACAACGACCGATGCCGACGCAATCCCAAGAGGTCAGCGCCGGCCGCGAGCGGAACGGACAACGAGAACCCAAGGAGGAGACCCCATGACTCATTTCAAACGACTGACACAGGCGAGCGTCGTCGCGCTCGGCATCGGCCTTGCCGGCGGCGCGCTCGCGCAGGAGACCGTGAATATCGGCTTCACCGGCCCGCTCAGCGGCGGCGCCGCGCTCTACGGCAAGAACACCCTGTCGGGCCTCGAGATGGCCGCCAAGGAGATCAACGACGCGGGCGGCTTCGAGGTTGGCGGCAAGAAGGTGAAGTTCAACATCGTCTCCCTCGACGACAAGTACTCGCCCAGCGAGGCGGCCGTGAACGCCAAGCGTCTCAAGGCGCAGTACAACACGCCGATGGTGTTCACCCCCCATTCCGGCGGTGCCTTCGCGATCCAGGCCTTCAACGAGCAGGATAACTTCATCCTGGGCGCCTATACCTCGGTGCCCACGATGACCGAGCGCGGCAACAAGCTGACGCTTCGCATTCCGCCGTCCTTCGCGGGTTACGTACAGCCCTTCATGAAGGCGCAGATGACCGCCTTCGGGAAGAAGCTCGGCATGGCGGCGGCCGACCATGACTACGCCAAGGCTTGGGCCGGGCTCTTCGGTCCCGCCTGGAAGAACGGCGGCGGCGAGGTCGTGGCCGAGAACCCCATGTCCTACAACAAGGACACCGACTTCTATTCGGGCGTCAGCCGCGTCCTTGCGGCCAAGCCCGACGTGATGTTCGTCGGCGGCGCGTCCGAGCCCACCGCACTGGTGGTGAAGCAGGCGCGCGAACTCGGCTTCAAGGGCGGCTTCGTCGTCATCGATCAGGCGAAGCTCGACGAGATGGCGGCGGTGACCGGCGGGCTCGACATGCTCGAGGGCTCCATCGGCGTGATGCCGCTCGTCTACGACAAGCGCCAGGGCGCCGAAGGCTTCGTGGCGAAGTACAAGAAGATTTACGGCAAGGATCCGGGCACGGAAATGTCCTACCACTACTCCACGCTCAACGCGGTGGCGGAAGCCATGAAGCGGGCCGGCACCACCACCGATCCGAAGGCGATCCACGCCAAGCTCAACGAGTCCTTCGCGTCCCTGAACCCTGACCAGAACCCCGGCCGGATCACGGGCGTCGATGAGAAGGGCGGCAGCAACGCGATCATCACGGTCGCCATGGTGAAGGGGGGCAAGATCGTTCCCGTGGACGCCTCGGGCGTCGTGCAGACGCAGTAAAGGCGCCACGCCTCACAACCAAATCTGCGAGGGGCCGGTTTCGACCGGCCCTTTTCATGTGGGCCTCAAGCCCCCAGCACGGCGAGCGTGAGCCAGTCGGCCACGAGGGCGGGCTTTGCCGACCCTTCGATCTCCACGCTCACCCCGTAGCGCAGCATCAGCTCGGTCGGCGAGCGCAGGACCGCATCGCCGAGGACGAACCGCCCCCGCACCCGCGCGCCGCTGCGCACGGGCGAGACGAACCGCACCTTGTCGAACCCGTAATTGACCCCCATCGCCCGCCCGCGCACCGGCGGCAGCGCCGCCTGCCCCATGGCGGAGAGAAGCGACAACGACAGGAACCCGTGGGCTATCGTGCCGCCGAAGGGCGTCGTTGCGGCGCGTTCCGGATCCACATGGATGAACTGCCGGTCCTCGGTGACCTCGGCGAAGTGGTCGATCCGCTCCTGGGTGACCGTAACCCAAGGGGATACCCCGATCTCCTCGCCGATGCGGGCTTGAAGTTCTTGTACGGACAGGGGCGTCGGTGGAGTCATGGATGGTGTTGGATGATGCGGCATGGGAAGGTGGACACGGCGAGTGGCGCCTGCGGGTTCATGAGGCGCCGGAACGGAATCGAACCGTGACCCTAGCAGCAATCCTGTGCCGCCGCAGGCGTCTCAGGCGCGCCGCGTGGCCGGTATGGGCCGGCGCGCCTCCCGCGGCGGTGCCGCGTGGTAGCGACTCCAGGCCCGGCGCAGCTGGCGGCTCGACGCAAAGCCCGTGCGCTCCGCGACCCGTTCCATGTCGAGCCGGGTCTGCGCCAGGAGTTCGCGGGCCAGCGCCACCCGCAGGCGGTTGATGTAGTCGGGCAGGCTCATGCCGGTCTGTTCGTTGAACAGCCGCGAGAGATGCCGCGGGCTCGCATGCGCGATGGCGGCCAGGGTCGGCAGCGACCAGGCGCGAGCCGGATCGGCGGCGATCGCGTCCTGCACCCTGTGGATGGCCGGGTGCAGATGGTTGCGGCCCTCGAACCAGGGGGAGAATTGCGGGTCGGCCCCGCCGCGCCTCAGATAGACCACGAGGAAGCGTGCGATGGCCGCTGCGCAGGCCGGGTCGACGAAGCGGCTCACGAGATGCAGCATGAGGTCCGTGCCGGCCGTGATGCCCGCGCTGGTGAGCCGGTCCCCGTCTTCCACGAAGAGCCGGTTCTCCAGAACGCGCGCCCGCGGGGCGAGCCGCGCCAGCTCGGCGCAGCAATCGTGGTGCGTGGTGCAGTCTCTGCCGTCGAGAAGCCCAGCCCGCGCGGCGAGCAGGGCGCCGGAGCACACGGTGACGAGGGTCATGCCGGGGCGGATGGCGCTCTGGAGCCAAGCGACGATCTCATCCGGTGCCCTCTCATCCGCGGGCGCGCCGGGCTCGGCCCCCGCTATGCGCAGCACCTCGTCCGATGTCCTCTCATCAGGGGGCGCGCCAGGCCCAGTGCCCGCTATGCGCAGCACTTCGTCCGCATGACCGGAGAGCACCACCACGGCACCCTCGGGCAGCGTATCCGGCAGCGGCCGCACACCGGCGACCACGAGCCCGATGGAGCTTGTGAGCGTAGGCGAGGGGCCCACATAGGCCACCTCGAACCGGATCCGGTCCTGCAGCTCATTGGCTTTGCGCAGCACCTCGATGGGCCCCGCCACGTCGAGGAGGAGCGTGCGCGGCGGCAGCACCACGACGACCGGAATGTGGCGGGGCGTCGGTAAGGTCATGCGGCGCGGGCCAGGGCTGGGGCGAGCGCCTCCTCGACCGTGGCGATCCGGGCGAAGCGGTCCGCCAGCACGAGCTCCGTGCGAGCCTTGATGTCGGCGGCGCTGAACACCTGGCCGGATGCGGCCTTCATCGGGAAGGTGAGGGTGGCTTCGGTCACGTAGTCGACCGCGTAGCCGAGGTCGGAGGCATGGCGGGTCGTGGTTTCGCAGCATTGCTCCGTGCGGATGCCCGAGATGATCACCCGGCGGATGCCACGCTCCGTGAGCCACACGTCGAGCCCGCTGCCCACGAGCGCGCTGTGCCTGCGCTTTTGGAACACCGCGCCGGGCACGATCGCGAGCGGCTCCAGGGTGCGGACATGCCCGGAGGAGAGCGAGAAGGGTCCGCTATCCTCCACATGGAAGATCTGGACCACAGGCATCCCAGCCTTCTTCGCTCCATCGATCAGCGCCTGGAGACGGCCCGTGAAGGCCGGCACGTCCTCGGGCGCCCAGTAGGGGCGGTGGCGAAACGATTCCTGGACGTCGATGACGATGAGGGCGGTGTCTTGAACGGTCATGGAGAGAGCCTCGGCTTGAGCTGACACCCGTCACGCTAGGCCTGCCGTCTGTGCCACGATATGCCCGTGCGCGACAAGGATCGGACAAAAAAGGACATCCCGCGGCGCTGCTACGACCCGTGGCCCAAGGCGGCTATGTTGTAGAACAGGAGATCATGATGGACCAAACCTACCATCTCATCGGTCCCAACGGCCGCTCGTATCCAAGCCCCGTGAAAGGCACGCTCGGCGGCAACACGGACGGGATCTACGGCCACCTCGACTGCCCTGTGGCTCTTGCGGCGCTCCGACGCAATCCCGCTCGCTATGCCGCCAAACGCGTCTTCTTCGCGGACGAGGCCACAGCCATCGCGGCGGGGTACCGGCCCTGTGGGTGTTGCATGCGGGAGGCGTATCGGGCGTGGCGCGACGGGCGAGGAGCCGGCGTCTGACCCGGCCAATGAATATCTGGGAAAGAATGGTGCTGCCAGAGAAGACCGAACTCTGCCGGCCTACCTCTTAATCATTGACTGCAAACGCTTTCTTCAGCCGCCGCTCTCGTTGTGTGTACTGGTGGTGTGCCTGCGAGGCAACGATACAAATGGCACCAGCCAAGGTTTCTCGAGTGAGGGAAAGGCCCAGCATGCGAGAGGGGGAAACAAGCCGAGCGCCGACTAAGAGAAGGGCTGAGGCACTTTTGCAGAAAAGTTGAAAGCCCCGGACTGCACCGAGGCTCTCTCTGCTGACCAATCTGACGATCAGTATGTTCTTATGGGTCTGCTCATGCCGGTCCCTTGCACCGAGGGAGCCGTGCTTTAGGCTCAAGGTGCCGACAGTCCTCGGACGACGCCGCTCCCGGTAGGGTTTTCTTTGCGGTGATTAGGCGCGAACGACTGCGCCTAAAGGGAATTGAACTGCGACCCTCCCCTTCCAGTGAAGTTTCCCGCGACCAGCCTAGGGCGGCAAAGAGGACGGACTGTAGAATGCTACAAGAATTCGGACCCAATATCTGGATTGAAGACGGTCTAACGATCACGGCAGCGGCTGGGTTTCGCTATCCAACCCGCATGGCCGTCATCCGGTTGTCTAACGGCGACCTAGTTCTCTGGTCGCCCACGGCGATCTCCGACGAACTCTGCGGTCAACTACAATCATTGGGTACTGTGCGATTCCTAGTTCCGCCGAATTCTCTCCACCACACGTATCTTAGCGATTGGCAGCGGGCTTACCCGGAAGCCGCAGTATTCGCACCACCCGGTCTGCGGGAGAAGCGCAAGGATATCAGATTTGACAGTGACTTCTCGGATGGCCCGATCAGTGCCTGGGCTGGAGAAATTGACCTAGCGATCATATGGGGCAATCGCATCACGACAGAGGTTGTTTTCTTTCATCGCCAGAGCGCAACCACGATATTCGCAGACCTCATCCAGCAGTTTCCTTCTGGATGGTTTGTGGGCTGGCGAGGGATCATTGCGAGGCTTGATCTGATGGTATCGGACGAACCGACTGTGCCGCGCAAATTCCGTATAGCATTTGCCGACCGCAGCGCGGCCCGAGAACATGTTCGCCAGGTTCTGTCGTGGCCAACAGAAAGAGTAATCCTTGCCCACGGCACTCCCATCACGAATGATGGGCAAGCTGTCCTTAGACGTGCTTTCCGCTGGTTGATCGTCGAATGAAATGAAAACCGTCGCGAGCACCCGTTTCGCAGCCCAGGGCAGTGGCGCTTCCGAGCAATTCAGTATGGGCATGCTTCAGCCCGGCTGTGAGTTGCGCTTGATCCTTGAGCGTCATCATCACGCGATTCAATCACTTACGTCGTCGGATGCCTTGCATATTCAGCAATCTCTCCGGCTTAGGACGGCTCCATAAGAAGCTTCCATTTCACCAGAACGTCAAAGAGCTAACTGACACTATGGAGGTGTTCGCCAACTATTTCCTCGATGGAGGATTGAGCGGCGCATCGAGCGGTCGCGGTCCAGGCTGGGAGTGGGGGCTTGGCGAGGATCTAACGAACCCGATTGGGTATGTCGGGGTCTACGTGCCTGATGATGCTTTTACCAAGCGCCCAGTTTGAGCCGAAGCGGGTAGAAGAATTAAAGTCATGCCTGGCGAAGGAACATTACCATCGCCAGGCAGCAAGATCATTGAGAGCGGCAACGACCGGTCTTGGTTGTCTCACGGTCACCGTCATCATAGTTGATGCTGATGGTCTCACCACCTAGTGACGAGATCTTTCCAGGATACCATTTCCCGGCACCCTTGAAGTTGCATTCGACACGGCCGCCGATAGCCCAGTTGTATGGCCTTACAGCGCTAACGGAGAGGGTCTCCCGGTCGCCGTCATCGTATGACACGGTGATATTCCCACCAGATACAGCTTGGATAACGCCGGGATACCAATAGCCACCACCTTTGTAGTTGGCCAAAACCCAGTCGCCCTTTGACTGCGCGTGAGCTGAACTGATGCCAGCAATGAGGCCCATGGCAACGAGCCCAAGCTTAACGGAATTCTTCATATAGCCCCCAGTAAGGCCGTATCGGTACGGCCAAGTTATTCGATATAGATACCTCAATCAGAGGGCAATTCCATTTCGGCACTCTGGCCGCTTAACATTCGGGATACTTAACCCACAGTAACAGCTTGCGCTGCTTTCTCGGCCTCAACATTGGCGAGTGCATCAGCCTGGCCTGGCGGACCTTGGCACTCTGTCCGATCATCACCTTTGCCCGGCCGTAATCCCCGGCTCGGGCTGCATCGTTGTCGTCTAGAACCGTCACCCACTTCTCGTAGGAGCCGGGGTTGTTCTCCAAGGCTGCCGCGAACGCCCGATAAATCTTCCCTGAAAGGGCGACGGCTTGCTTGTGGTCCAGGCTGGTGGATCCTTTCCGCACCGCGTCCCAATACCGATTAAGAGCCGCATAGGCGGTGATGGACCGGCCTTTAGCCTCTTGTGGGTCGCGGGATTCTAACGGGGGCTTTGACGACCTGTCCGACCTTCGCGCTAACGGTCCTCTCACCGACAGGAACGCTGACGGTCTGACCTCGAAGTTTCGGCAGAATGTCAGTCGGAGGGCGAACGCGGGGGTAAAACACCCCGCTCGTCGGGTCTTGCGAAGGCTGAGCCATCCTGAAAGCCATGTGGACCGCCCTCATGTACGAGTTGGGCGGCTTCAAAGCCTTGTCTCAAAACAAGTTCTTGGCTTCTCAAGGGAAAGAATGGTGCTGCCAGAGAGGATTGAACTCTCGACCTCTCCCTTACCAAGGGAGTGCTCTACCACTGAGCTACGGCAGCGTTGTTGCGGATAGGGCCCTCGGGTGGGGCGCCTCGCGAACAGGCGGGGTTACTGCCACAGGGCTGCGCGGGACGCAAGCCGCGGAACGACGCTTTTGGCAGGACATCGTCCGGGCGCCCTGGCCCGGCAGGGGGGCTTGCCGGGTCAGGCGGCTTCGGCCTCCGTGGCGAGGGGCAGGCCCAAAGCCGTCCAGACCTCGATGAGCGCGGCCATGAGAGCCTCGATATGGGCGTCCGTGTGGTGGGGGCCGGGGGTGATGCGCAGGCGCTCGGAGCCCCGGGGCACCGTCGGGTAGTTGATGGGCTGGATGTAGATGCCGTGCCGCTCCAGCAGGCGGTCGGTGGCGGCCTTGCAGGCCTCCGCATCGCCCACGATCACCGGCACGATATGGGTCGGGCTGATCACCACCGGCAGGCCGGCGCGGGTCAGGGCCGCCTTGAGGCGCGCGGCCTGGCGCTGCTGGCCCTCACGTTCGGCGGCCGAGGACTTGAGGTGCCGGACGGAGGCCGTCGCGGCGGCCGCCACGCCCGGGGGCAGGGCGGTCGTGAAGATGAAGCCGGGCGCGTGGCTGCGCACGGCATCGACCACCGCCTCGGAGGCCGCAATATATCCGCCGAGCACCCCATAGGCCTTGGCGAGCGTGCCCTCTATCACGTCGACCCGGGCCATGGCCCCGTCCCGCTCGGCGATGCCGCCGCCGCGGGGGCCGTACATCCCCACTGCATGGACCTCGTCCAGATAGGTCATGGCGCCATAGGTCTCGGCGAGGTCGCAGATCGCGTGAATCGGCGCCACGTCCCCGTCCATGGAATAGACGCTCTCGAACACGATGAGCTTCGGCCGGCCGCTGGCGGCCTTCAGCAGTTCCTCGAGATGCGCGAGGTCGTTGTGACGGAAGATCGCCTTCTCGCAGCCCGACTGGCGCACGCCCTCGATCATCGAGTTGTGGTTCAGGGCATCGGAGAGGATGAGGCAGTTCGGGATGAGCTTCGCGATCGTCGCGATGCCGGTCTGATTCGATACGTAGCCCGAGGTGAAGACGAGGGCCGCCTCCTTGGCGTGAAGATCGGCCAGCTCCGCCTCCAGTTCCACAACCGGATGGCTGGTGCCGGAGATGTTGCGGGTGCCGCCGGCCCCGGTGCCGAGGCGGGCCGCGGTCTCCTGCATGGCGCGCACCACGTCCGGGTGCTGGCCCATGCCGAGATAATCGTTGGAGCACCACACGGTGATCGGCCGGGTGCCTGTGGGGCTATGCCAGAGCGCTTCCGGGAAGCGGCCCGCCACGCGCTCGATATCGGCAAAGACCCGGTAGCGGCTCTCCGCCTTGAGGCGGTCGAGGGCGCTTGTGAAATAGCCGTGATAGTCCATGTCTCACCGATCGCGTGGAGCTGCTCCGCCCCAATCGTGGGGCGGGCGGCGGCCCGAAGCCTTGATCCTCATCAAGCCCGGAGGTCTGCCCTTAAGGGAAGTCGGACCAAATGAGGAGTCAGGCATCCAGTTTGGAACACTTCTTATATGGCGGTTGAGGCCGCAGGGCGAACCCGCTAAGGACCCTGGCGACGCTTCGTCGCGCGAGCCGACGGGCCAGCCCGGGAACAGCCGCCGAACATCCCTGGGCCCACTTGCCGGGGGCTCGCGCCGGGGCAACACTCGTTCGCTTGCCGTCCCCATCTTGTCCACAGCCTGTCCACCGAGACGTTCACACCCTTCATGACCTCCTCCGGTTCCCGCACCCGCGACGATCGCCTCAAGGCGGCCTTGCGGGAAAACCTGAAGCGCCGCAAGGCTCAGGCCCGCGGCCGCACGGCCCCGGACGGGAGTGGCGCCGGCGCAACGGGGGCCATGGAAAAGCCGCAGACCGATGACGGGTTGGAACCGGATGCTTCGGCGGAGCGTCCTGGGGAATAGCCAAGGCTCCCGCACCGGGGGCGCGGCCGCGCTGGGGCGGCTAGCTAAGGAAACACAATGGACCGCATTCGCATTCGGGGGGGAGCCCCCCTCAACGGCACGATCCCGATCTCCGGCGCCAAGAACGCGGCCCTGCCGCTCATGATCGCGAGCCTTCTGACGGACGAGACCCTGGAGCTCGTCAATGTGCCGCGCCTTGCGGACATCTCCTCGCTCCTGCGGATCCTGAGCAATTTCGGCGTCGACCACATGATCGCCGGCAAGCGCCCGGGCCAGACCACGGAGACGGGCCAGACCATCCGCCTGTCCGCCCGCACGATCATCGACACCACGGCGCCCTATGAACTGGTCTCCACCATGCGGGCGAGCTTCTGGGTGATCGCGCCGATGCTCGCCCGCCTCGGCGAGGCCAAGGTCTCCCTTCCGGGCGGCTGCGCCATCGGCACCCGTCCGGTGGACCTCCTCAACATGGCGCTCGAGCGGCTCGGCGCGCAGCTCGAGATCGACGGCGGCTACGTGATCGCCAAGGCGCCGAGGGGCCTGAAGGGCGGCGAGATCAACTTCCCGAAGGTGACCGTGGGCGGCACCCATGTGGCGCTCATGGCCGCGACCCTGGCCGACGGCGAGACCGTGATCGAGAACGCCGCCCGGGAGCCGGAAGTGGTCGATTTGGCGAATTGTCTCGTCAAGATGGGCGCGCGGATCGAGGGCGCCGGCACGAGCCGCATCGAAATCAAGGGCGTGTCGCGCCTCACGGGCGCCACCCACGAGGTGCTGCCGGACCGCATCGAGACCGGCACCTACGCCATGGCCGTGGCCATGACCGGCGGTGACCTGACCCTCGAGAACACCCGCCCCGAGCTCCTGCAATTCGCCCTCGACGTGCTCGGCCAGACGGGCGCCTCGGTGGAGGCCACCAATGCGGGCATCCGGGTGCGCCGCAACGGGGGCGGGATCGACGCCGTGGATGTGACGACGGACCCGTTCCCGGGCTTCCCGACCGACCTTCAGGCCCAGTTCATGGCCCTCATGACCCGGGCCAAGGGCACGTCCCGCATTCGCGAGACCATCTTCGAGAACCGCTTCATGCACGTGCAGGAGCTCGCGCGCCTTGGCGCCCGCATCCGGCTCGATGGGGATTGCGCCTATGTGGAGGGCGTGGAGCGCCTGCGCGGCGCGCCCGTCATGGCGACGGACCTGCGCGCCTCGGTATCCCTCGTGATCGCCGGCCTCGCGGCCGAAGGCGAGACCACGATCAACCGCGTCTACCACCTCGACCGGGGCTTCGAGGCCCTTGAGGCGAAGCTCATGCGCTGCGGCGCCGATATCGAGCGCGTGAAGGGCTGATCCCGCGCATCGCCGTCAAGCGCAACGCCGGCACAGAAAAGCCGGGCCCTGCAGGGCCCGGCTTTTGTCACGAGTTTCAACGGTCCTCAGAAGCCGATGGCGCCGCGCTTCTGGCCAAAGCCAGGGATGTTGCAGCCGCAAGGGGTGTTGAGGGGGAGCACCGCGCCGGTGTCGCAATTGCCGCGCGCCGTCACGCAGACGGAGCCTGCCCGGGTCTGACGATAGGCGCCCCGGCGAGGCCGGTCGTCGTAGCGCTCCGAATATCCGCCCCGGCGAGGCCGGTCGTCGTAGCGCTCCGAGTAGTAATCCCGGCGCTGGCGAGGCGCATAATATTCCCGTTCCTGAAATTGACGCTCGTAACGGCGAGGCGGACCGTCATTGCCGAAGTCACGGTACATGCTCCCGCCAGGGCCATCCTGAAGGGACTGGGCCGAGGCCGGTGCCGCGGCAGCGAGGGCGGCGAGGGCAGCGGCCACCAGAACCAGACGTTTCATCGTGTTCCCTCCTCAGGGTCATGGGCTGTAAGGCTAGGCCTTTGATGATGAACCCGGCCTGAGCCGAAAGGTTGCGGCCGGTTCATGCGGGGAGGATCGCCTCGTCCAGGGTGGCAGGGCGCCGGAGCGCCAGGACGGCCGGGGCGGGTCTTGACGCTCGGCCAAGCTTACCCAACGTCAGAGGATAGGTTGCGCTCGCAACCCCGGCTCTCTACCTACCGAGCAACAATCACAACCGGTGCCCCCATGGATCTGCTGCGGCTCGTCGCGCTCGACCAGGAAGACCTCGCCATCGTGTCGGCCCATTTGCAGGACGCGGTCCTGCGGGTCGGCGACATCGCCTATCTCGCTAGGGAGAACCGCTTCGTCGTCGCGGCCCGCCGCTTCGACTGGGAGGCGGCTCCCGGCGAGCCGCCCCGCCGCCGGCTGACGGCGCTCCATTTCGAGCGGGTCACGGGCGTGCGCACCCGCGGCATCGACCGGTCGAACCCGGATGCGGTCCTCAACCTCCTGGCGATCACCTTCGAGGAAAGGGATGCGCCCTCTGGCACCGCGACCTTGATCTTTGCCGATGGAGCGGCGATCCAGGTCGAGCTGGAGTGTATCGAGATGCAGATGAAGGACCTTGGACCCGTCTGGGAGGCCGAAAGCCGTCCCACCCACGACCTCCTGATCGACGCCGAGCCGGGGCGCGCCTGATGGCGCAGCGGCTCGATGCGCGGGATTCCGACTTCCCGCGCGCCTTCGCGGCGCTGCTCGGCACCAAGCGCGAGGTGTCGGAGGACGTCGACCAGGCGGTCCGCGCCATCATCGACGACGTGATCGCGCGGGGCGACGCGGCGCTCATCGACTACACCAGCCGTTTCGACGCCCTCGACCTCACGGCGGAGACGCTCCGCGTTTCGGATGGCGAGATCGAGGCCGCGGCGGCGCAATGCACCCCGGAAACCCTCGATGCCCTCGCTCTCGCGAAGGAGCGGATCGAGGTCTACCACCGGGCCCAGCGCCCGCAGGACCATTCGTCGACGGATGCCCTCGGCGTCACCCTCGGCTGGCGCTGGAACGCGGTGGAATCCGTCGGCCTTTACGTGCCCGGCGGCCGGGCGAGCTATCCCTCTTCCGTGCTCATGAACGCGGTCCCCGCGAAGGTCGCGGGCGTGCCGCGGATCGCCATGGTGGTGCCGACGCCCCGGGGCGAGATGAACCCCCTGGTTCTCGCGGCGGCCCGCATCGCGGGGGTCGACGAGGTCTGGCGGGTCGGCGGCGCGCAGGCCGTCGCGGCGCTGGCCTATGGAACGCAGAGCATCGCGCCCGTCGCCAAGATCGTCGGACCGGGCAACGCCTATGTGGCGGCCGCCAAGCGCCGGGTCTTCGGGCAGGTCGGAATCGATATGATCGCCGGGCCCTCGGAGGTGCTCGTCATCGCGGACGACGAGGCGAACCCCGATTGGGTGGCGGCCGATCTTCTCGCCCAGGCCGAGCACGACCCGGTGGCCCAGTCGATCCTCGTCACGGACAGCGCCGCTCTCGCCGACGCGGTGGTGGCGGCCGTGGAGCGCCAGCTCGCGACCCTGCCGAAGGCGGAGATCGCGCGGGCGAGCTGGCAGGATTTCGGCGCCGTCATCTTGGTCGAGCGCCTCGACGACGCGGTGCCTCTCGTGGACCGGCTCGCGCCCGAGCACCTGGAGATCGAGACCCGGGACCCGGAGGCCCTGGCGGCTCGCATCCGCAATGCCGGCTCCATCTTCCTCGGCAGCCACACGCCGGAGGCCATCGGCGATTACGTGGGTGGCCCGAACCATGTGCTGCCGACCGCGCGCTCAGCCCGGTTCTCGTCGGGCCTCGGCGTGCTTGACTTCATGAAGCGGACCTCGATCCTGAAATGCGATCCGGACGCGCTCCGGGCGCTTGGCCCCGCGGCCATCGCGCTTGGACGGGCCGAGGGTCTGGAAGGGCACGCACGGTCGGTCGCCATTCGGCTGAACCTGTAACCGCAGGGGGCGTAGTGGTGGGGCAGATGGATGAACGGCGGCGGCTCGTCGCCGTGACCCTCGACGAAGCCTCCATCGGGCGCGGCAACCCGGACCAGGAGCACGAGCGGGCGATCGCCATCTACGACATCGTCGAGCAAAACACCTTCGCGCTCCCGAACCATGACGGCGGGCCTTACGTCCTGCACCTGGGCCTCGTCGAGAAGAAGCTCTGCTTCGAAATCCGCACGGCGGATGCCCAGCCCATCGTGAGCCATCACCTGTCGCTCAGCCCCTTTCGGGGGGTGATCCGCGATTACGAGATGGTCTGCGATAGCTATTACAAGGCGATCCGCACCGCCTCCCCCAACCAGATCGAGGCTATCGACATGGGCAGACGGGGTCTCCACAACGAGGCCGCGGACCTGCTGATGCAGCGGCTCGCCGGCAAGGTGGAGGTGGATTTCGACACGGCGCGGCGCCTCTTCACGCTCATCTTCGCCCTGCACTGGAAGGGCTGATCCATGAGCCGCCCCCCATTCACCGGAAGGGCCGACCTGCGTGGATGAGGGCGGCCCGTCGAAGCGCATCCAGTCGGTTCTGTTCGTCTGCGCCTGGAACTCGGTGCGCTCGCCCATGGCCGAGGCGCTGGCGCGCCATTACTTCGGCAAGTCGGTCTATGTGCAGTCCGCAGGCGTGCGTAAGGGCGATACGGACGGCTTCATGGTGGCGGCCCTGGAGGAGGTCGGCATCGATGTGTCGAAACATAAGCCGCGCACGCTCGATGAGCTCGAGGAGTGGGAGGGGCTGAACTTCGACCTCATCGTGTCCCTGTCGCCCGAGGCGCATCACGCGGCTCTCGAACTCACGCGCACCATCGCGGCCGAGGTGGAATACTGGCCGACGAACGACCCGACCATCATTCAGGGCACCCGCGAGCAGATGCTCGATGCCTATCGCGATGTCCGTGACGGGCTCAGCTACCGCATCCGGTTGAAGCTGAAACAGGCGCCGTAAGCTGCAATCAAAAACTGCGGACGGCGCCTAAATCCGAGCTAAAGGCCGCCCGCGCGCAAGAGCGCGATCACGCCGAGCCCGGCGAGGAGCGCCGCGAGTTCGAAGCGGACGAGGCTCATCGCGACGATCGCGGCGACGAGGCCGGCCATGGCGGGCACCCCGCCATCGAGGGCAAGCGGCAGGATGGTCGCGACAACGATGGAGCCGGGGAGCGCTCGCAGGGCCCGCTCCACCCGTGGGGTGATCGTCACGTGGCTCATGAGCACGACGCCGGAGGCGCGGCACAGATAGGTGGCGATCGTCATGCAGAGGATCGCAAAGGCCGCGCCCCAAGGGCCGGCGATCCATTCGCTGATGCCGCTCATTGTTGGATCCTCGCAGGCGTCGCCCACCCCGACCCTGTGGGCGACGTGGCGCCGGCAGTCCGCGTGATGCCGCTCATCCGAGGATCGCTCCGGCAAGGGCGCCGGCGAGGGCGCCCGCGACGATGAAGGCGTAGCCCGGGACCAGGGCATGCACCGCGAGCGCCACGAGCCCTGCGACAGCCCAGGGCCGCGCCGGGCGCCAGCCCTTCCAGAGCGGAATCAGCATGGCGGCAAAAAAGATCGGCAGGACGAGGTCGAGGCCGAAGCGCTTGGGCTCGGGCACCAGGGAGCCCAGCAGATACCCGGGCAGGGTCGCGGCCACCCAGATCACCCAGAGGGTGGCGCCGGCGCCGAACAGCACCCCGACATCCCGCCCGCCTTCCGCGTTGTAGCGGGTGCCGATGAGCCAGTTCGCGTCCGTGAGGAGAAACAGGTTGAGCGCGTTGCGCCCGAGCGGCTCCCGGGCGAGCCAGGGCTGGATCGCCGCGCCCATGAGGATCATGCGGGCGTTGATCACGGCCGTCACGGTCGTGACGGCCAGAACGGTCGCGGGCGTCCACGTCGCCTGCCAGACCTCCAGCGCCACCATCTGCGACGCGCCGGCGAACACGAAGGCCGAGAGCCCCATGGCCTGTTCGAGCGTCAGTCCCTTTTGCACCGCGGCCGCCCCGAAGGCATTGGCGAACACGATGATGCTCGGCCAGAGCGGCAGGGTATAGCGGGCGCCCTGCCAGCAACCGGCAAGGGTGAAGGGCGGACGGTCGAGAGGGGCGTGCATGGCGGCGGGACCGTGCCGGGAGTGGCCCGTCAGGTCAATTCCCTAGGTTGCAGGGGAGAGGCGCGGCGGCGACATGCCCGGCCTTTCCGGCCGTCTCGCGGGGCGCAGGGGAAAGGGGCCGCGACATGCCCCGCTCATCCGGCCGGATCGCGGGTATGGACGAGCGGTGCGGTGGCCACAGGCGTGGCGCTTCCGGGCAAGTCCCCGGGGTGCGGGGGGAGCGGGCCGGCGACATGCCCGGTCGTCATGAAGGTGCGCCCTCTTTGCGCCCCGTTCACCATTTGATGCCATGCTGTCCGCCGCACCACCACAGGAACCTGGATGATCCGCTGGATCGAAAGCCTTTCCGCCTGGAACGGGGCGGCGCCCGCGGTGCTGACGCGGGAGCGCCTGTCCCGGGAGGACCGTCATGCCCTGCTGCACGCGATGGTGGTCAAGGCGGTGAATCGCACAGCCGCCGATGTGGAGATCGTGCACGGGCGCGACCGTCCGCCTTCGGTGGCACGGCCCATCGGCTCGGGGCTCTATCTCTCCTCGGCGAGCCGCGATGGGTTCACGGCGCTTGCTGTCGCAGATCGCCGGGTCGGGGTCGACGTAGAGATCGCCGCCCCCGAGGCGCCGATCCCTCGAACCGTGCTCCATCCGATCGAGGCCGCCGCCCTCGACGAGTTGCACGGCCTCGAACAGGCCCGGGCCTTCGCGCGCGTGTGGTCGTTGAAGGGGGCCTATCTGAAGGCGCTCGGGCTCGGCCTCAAGCGCGAGCCGTCGAGCTTCGTCGTGCAGAGCACCGGCGAAGACCGGGCCGTCATCACGGACCCGTTCAGCCGCGAGACGGTGGCGGAAGCCGCCACCCAATGGCGCGGAGTGCCGGCCGGTTGGGCGGCGGTGTCGGTGGTGATGCTGTAGGCGGTCCTAAAACCCCTCCGCGCCCATGCCGGGAGCGGAGGGTTGGAGAGATCCGCGATCAGGTCGCGCCGTTGATGTAGGGCGAGACCTCGACCCAGCCGCGATAGATCATCTCGATGGACACGTAGAGGATCACGAGCAGGCCCACATAGGCGATCCAGCGGTGCTTCTGGAGCAGGCGCGCGATGAAGGACGCCGCGATGCCCATGAGCGCGATGGAGAGGACGAGGCCGAAGACCAGCACATAAGGATGCTCGCGGGCCGCGCCGGCCACGGCGAGCACGTTGTCGAGGGACATGGACACGTCCGCGACGATGATCTGCCAGGCGGCCTGCGCGAAGGTCTTGCGCGGGGCGCCGCCGGCCACGGTACCGTCCTGGTTGATGTCCTGACCTTCGAGCGCCTCCTCGGCGGCATTCTCCTCCGCGTGGGAGGTGCGCAGTTCGCGCCACATCTTCCAGCACACCCACAGGAGCAGCACGCCGCCGGCGAGCAGGAGCCCGACGATCTGGAGGAGCTGGGTCGTGAGGGCGGCGAAGATGATGCGCAGCACGGTGGCCGCGATGATGCCGATGAGGATGGCCTTGTTGCGCTGATCCTTCGGCAGGCCCGCCGCCGCGAGGCCGATCACGATGGCGTTATCGCCGGCGAGCACCAGGTCGATCATGATCACCTGGAGGAAAGCCGTCAGGACGTCGGCGGAGAACATTTCGGACATGCGGACTCTCGGGTCTCGGGCGAGGAACGGGCGTGACGGAGCATCCATCATGGAGTGCCCGACAGGTCGGGCGCGTCCAGGGAGGCCGTTCAACGAACGCGGCTGAGCCGTTTCGGTTCAACCGGGCCCGCCGAGCGGGCCGCTCGTTCAGGGTGCGCCTTTTTAACGGTGCGGAACCGTGCTTTCAAGCGGCGAAGCTTGCGCCCGGCGCATAGGGCAGGAGCGCTACCCCAGAATATCGGCCACGGCCTTGCCGCAGGTCTGCGTGCCTGCTGTGCCTTGCAGGTCGCGGGTGCGCAGGCGCTCGTCCGCAAGCACGGTCTCGATGGCCGAAACGATGGCGGCGGCGGCCTCGGGCTCGCCGAGATGCTCCAGCATCATGGCGGCGGACCAGATCTGGCCGATCGGGTTGGCGATGCCCTGGCCCGCGATGTCGGGCGCCGAGCCGTGGACGGGCTCGAAGAGCGAGGGGAAGTCGCCGCTCGGATTGATGTTGCCGGAGGGCGCGATGCCGATGGTGCCCGTGCAGGCGGGGCCAAGATCCGACAGGATGTCGCCGAAAAGGTTCGAGGCCACCACCACGTCGAACCAATCCGGGTGCAGCACGAAATGCGCGGTGAGGATGTCGATGTGGTACTTGTCCCAGCTCACGTCGGGATAGGATGCCGCCATCGCCTCCACGCGCTCGTCCCAATAGGGCATGGTGATGGAGATGCCGTTCGACTTAGTGGCGGAGGTCAGGTGCCGCTTGGGGCGGCTTTGGGCGAGATCGAAGGCAAAGCGCAGCACCCGGTCGACGCCGATCCGCGTCATCACCGTCTCCTGCACGGCGAATTCCCGCTCCGTGCCTGGGAACATGCGCCCGCCGATGGAGGAATACTCGCCCTCGGTGTTCTCGCGGACCACCCAGAAATCGATGTCGCCGGGCTTGCGGCCCGCCAGCGGGGAGGGGACCCCAGGCATCAGCCGCACCGGGCGCAGGTTGATGTATTGGTCGAATTCCCGCCGGAACATGAGGAGCGAGCCCCAGAGGGAGATGTGATCGGGGATCTTCTCGGGCCAGCCCACGGCGCCGAAGAACAGCGCGTCGTGCGAGCCGATCCGCTCCTTCCAATCCTCCGGCAGCATGCGCCCGTGCCGGGCGTAGTAGTCGTAGGACGAGAAGTCGAACCAATCCTGGCGGATCTCGAACCCGAAGCGCTTGGCGGCCGCCTCCAGCACCCGCACGCCCTCCGGCATCACCTCCTTGCCGATCCCGTCGCCGGGGATCACTGCAACGCGGTAGACTCGGTTCGTGCTCATGGCGGCCCTCCCATCCCCTCTGCCCGATGCCCGCCCGTTCGGCTTGCCCAGGCGGCGCTGCCACCGGTAGACCAGAACATGACGTTGCGGAAAAGGCATTAGTCTAAACCTCGGGAGCTTGATCCCGAGGCTGCCCTTCGGCACAAATCGAAGCCAACGCAGCCTCCAAGGCTCGATCGGGAGAACGCCTATGTCGTCATCAGCCGAGCGCACGGCAGGTCCGGTGCGCAGCGGGCCGGTCCGGTCGCCTCAAAGCCTCCTGGGCGGATTGATGCTCCTCGCCTTGGCGGCGCTTGCCCTTTATCTCACCCGGGATCTCGCGCAGGGGACGCTCCGGGCCATGGGCCCCGCCATGCTGCCCCGGTGGCTTGCCATCGCGGTGGGTCTTTCGGGTCTCGCCCTCGTGGCCTTCTCCTTCGTGAAGGTCGGCGACGCCCTGGAGCGCTGGAGCCTGCGGGGACCGCTCTTCGTGATCCTGGCGATCTTCGCGTTCGCGGTGACGATCAGGCCCTTCTCGTTCGGCACCCTATCCACGCCCGGCCTCGGGCTCCTCGTGGCAGGCCCGCTCGCCATCGTGATCGGCGGCCATGCCAGTCCCGAGGCCCGCATCCGGGACCTCGCGATCCTCGCGCTGTCGCTCACACCATTCTGCATGCTGCTCTTTGGCGACGCGCTCGGCCTTGCCATCCCCATGTTCCCGCAGCCGATGACGGGGCTTTTCCCGGACGGCTGGTCCCAGAAGGCGGTGCTGCGCACCACCGCCGCGATCCTGGCCGGCATCGCGATCCTGGTCTTCCTCCTCACCCGGGGGCGCAGGGAGCCCACGACGGAAGTCGCCGGGCACTCGGGGCAGATCTGATGCCCATGGCCCGGACAGAACCGTTCACGACCGTCGAGCGCCTTGCCGATCCGAGGCGCTCCGTTCCGACCGAACCTTCCATGACCCTCGAGCGCCCTGCGGAACCTACGCGCGTGGCCCCGGCCGAACCTTCCATGACCCTCGAGCGCCTTCGGGCCGGGATGTAACCGATGGGCGATCTCGTCTCCAATCTGTCGCTCGGCTTCTCGGTCGCGCTCTCCCTCCAGAATCTCGGGCTCGCCTTCATCGGCTGCCTCGTCGGCACGCTCATCGGCGTGCTGCCGGGCGTAGGCCCCATCGCGACGATCGCGATGCTGCTTCCCATCACCTTCGGGCTCGATCCCGTGGGGGCGCTCATCCTGCTCGCGGGCATCTACTACGGGGCCCAGTACGGCGGCTCGACCACCGCGATCCTGGTCAACATCCCGGGCGAGGCGACCTCGGTCGTCACCACCCTCGACGGGCACCAGATGGCCAGGCAAGGGCGCGCGGGCGTGGCGCTCGGCATCGCGGCGATCGGCTCCTTCTTCGCGGGCACGGTCGCCACCTTGATCATCGCGGCCCTCGGCGCACCGCTCACGCGCCTCGCGCTCATCTTCGGCCCGGCCGAATATTTCTCGCTGATGGTCATGGGCCTCGTCTTCGCGGTGGTGCTCGCCCGCGGCTCGATCCTGAAAGCCATGGCGATGATCCTCGTGGGGATCCTGCTCTCGACGGTCGGCACCGACCTCGAGACGGGCGAGGAGCGCATGACCTTCGGGCTCACCTTCCTCTCCGACGGCATCGATTTCGCGGTCCTCGCCATGGGTATCTTCGGCATCGCCGAGATCCTGCGGAACCTCGATCACACGGAATCCCGAGACGTGGTCCGCCAGGCCATCGGTCGGCTCCTGCCGTCCAAGGAGGACTTCAGACAGTCGGTTGCACCCATCCTGCGCGGCACGGCCATCGGCGCCACCCTCGGCATCCTGCCCGGCAACGGCGCGGTGCTCGGGCCCTTCGCGGCCTACACGGTGGAAAAGAAGCTCGCCAAGGATCCGCGCCGCTTCGGGCGCGGCGCCATCGAGGGCGTGGCGGGCCCCGAGAGCGCCAACAACGCGGGCGCCCAGACCTCCTTCATCCCGCTTCTCACCCTCGGCATCCCGCCCAACGCCGTGATGGCCCTCATGGTCGGCGCCATGACGATCCACGGGATCATCCCCGGCCCGCAGGTGATGACCAAGAACCCGAACCTGTTCTGGGGCATGATCGCCTCCATGTGGATCGGCAACCTGATGCTGCTCATCATCAACCTGCCGCTGGTGGGCTTGTGGGTGCGCCTCCTGAAGGTGCCCTACCAGCTCATGTTCCCGGCGATCCTGATGTTCTGCTGCATCGGCATCTACTCCATCAACTCCCTGCCCACCGACGTGATGTTCATCGGGTTCTTCGGGATCGTGGGCTACATGCTGATCAAGTTCGGCTTCGAGCCCGCGCCGCTGCTCCTCGGCTTCGTGCTCGGCAAGCTCATGGAAGAAAACCTGCGCCGGGCGCTCATCATCTCCCGCGGCGACATGATGACCTTCATCGAGCGGCCGGTGAGCGCCGGCCTTCTCGCGGTCGCCGCGATCCTGCTCGTGCTCGCGCTGCTGCCCTCCATCCGCAAGGGCCGCGACGAGGTGTTCACCGAATAGGGGAGAGGGCGCCTCCCCGCGGGTGTAAACCCGGGATCACGGTTCGGTGAACCGTTTAACCCTCTCTTCAAGGGGTTAGCCGAAGGACTGACTCGCCATGCGGTGCCGGCTTGCCACATTGGCGGTGCACTCCACATGAGAGCCCACAACCCCTTTCGGGAGGAAACAGTGAAGAAACTTGCCCTGGCCCTCGGCCTTTCCCTCGGCATGGCCGCCACCGGCGCCCTCGCCCAGGCTTATCCCCAGCGCCCGATCACCATGATCGTGCCCTTCGCGGCCGGCGGCCCGACGGACGTGATCGCCCGCATCGTCGGCGAGCACATGTCCCGGACGCTCGGCCAGCAGATCGTCATCGAGAACGTGGCGGGCGCGGGCGGCACCACCGGCATCACCCGGGCGGCACAGGCGCAGCCGGACGGCTACACCATCATGATGGGCCATATGGGCACCCACGGGGCGTCCCCGGCCCTCTATCCGAACCTGAAATACGACCCGACCAAGGACTTCACGCCGGTCGGCCTTGCGGCCGGCACGCCGATCGTGATCGTCGCCAAGAAGGAGTTCCCGGCGAACGACCTCAAGGGCTTCATCGACAACCTGAAACAGAACGGCGAGAAGGTGAACATGGCCCATGCGGGCGCGGCCTCCGTCTCGCATATCACCGGCATCCTGCTTTCCTCGACGCTGGGCGTGAAGCCGACCCAGGTCGCCTATCGCGGCACCGGCCCGGCCCTCAACGACCTGATGGCGAACACCGTCGACTTCATGACGGACCAGATCGTCAACGTGGCGCCGCAGATCCAGGGCGGCACCATCAAGGCCTTCGCGATCGCGACGCCCGAGCGCTCCCCGGCGCTGCCGAACGTGCCGACCACCAAGGAAGCCGGCCTCGGCAATTACGAGGTGAGCGCCTGGAACGCGGTGTTCGCGCCCAAGGGCGTGCCCGCCGAGGTGGCGACCAAGCTCTCCGACGCCCTCGACAAGGCGCTGGACGACGAGGCCACCCGCAAGCGTCTCCTGGACCTGGGCGGCGTGATCCCGGCCAAGGACGGCCGCGGCGGTGCCGCCCTTCAGAAGCTCGTGGATAGCGAAGTGGCCCGCTGGACCCCGGTCCTCAAGGCCGCTGGCGCCGTCGGCCAGTAAGCCGGAGCGCAGCCAGGCTTATGGAACGGCGGGCCCAAAGCCCGCCGTTTTCCATTTCCGGGCCCCTGCGGCGCGCCGCCTGCTGCCCGTTTTCGGGGCCCCTGAGGCGCCCCGCCTGCACAAACCGCCTTGAAATCGACCGAACACCCCGCTACACCCTGCCCCGCGTGCAGCCGTAGCTCAGTTGGTTAGAGCACCAGATTGTGGATCTGGGGGTCCCCCGTTCGAGCCGGGGCGGCTGTACCACTCATCACGAGAGACCCAGGGACCTTTCGTCTCTCGCACTCCAATAATCAGAATTAGCTGACCGGCGCCCCAGGTGTCGTGAGGGCTGTGTTCGGCCGTGGCGCTGAACTGCTTCAGCCCGCGCAACCTAGCACGTCATCGGCCGATCGGGATCGATGTGTCGCGTGCAGGTTTCCGTAGCGAGCGGCGGACCTTCGCGGTGACGAACGGTGCGGAGGAAAAGTTCAGGGCCCGGTCGGCACGCAGGCGCCCGTGCTCGGAGCCCGTACTTGGAGCCCGTACTTGTAGCTCATGGCCAAGCTCTGCAGCGGCTCTCCTAGAGCGATTGTGCTTGGATCGCGCTGCGCGACGCGATCCGACGGGCGATCATGCCGCTTTCTCGAGCGGCAATTCGAGCGGCACCTTGATGATGCAGCACACGCCGTCGCGGTCGAACCTCAGGTCGAGCTCCCCTTCGAGCTCTTGGGTGATCGTTTGCCGCAGCAGGCGCGAGCCGAAGCCCGGCTTGGGCAAGGCCTCAACCTGCGGCCCTTCGGACTCGCACCAGTCGATCGTGAGGATCGGGGCCCCGTTGTGATCGTCGACGTTCCAGTTGACCGTGAGCTGGCCAGTCGCGGCCGACAGGGCGCCATACTTCACGGCATTGGTGGCGAGCTCGTGGACGGCCATCCCTAGGACCACCGCCAATTTCGGCGGAAGGTGCACGTCCGGGCCGCTCGTCGCAGCGCGGCAGAGCCCTGTCAGGTAGGGCGCGAGCTCCGTCTCTAGAACGGCACGGAGGGAGGCCCCCTCCCAATGGCTTTCATTGAGGAGGTTGTGCGTGCGCGAGAGAGCCAACAGCCGGTCCTGGAACCGGGCCTGAGCGATCTCGGGCGGCGCACCGGAGCGATGGGATTGCCAGGCCAGCGACTGCACGGTGGCAAGGGTGTTCTTCACCCGATGGTTCAGCTCGTCGATGAGCAGCTTCTGTCGACGGTCGGCTTGGCGGCGCTCCGTAACGTTCTCGACGACCCGCACAGCATAAAGAAAGCGCCCCGTCGGGTCGCGCAGGGCAGTGCTTGTCACCCGAGCCCAGCCTGGGGTGCCGTCCTTGTGGGTGAACTGGTTCTCAGTGGTGTAGGTGTCGAGCTCGCCGGCAACCTGGCGAGCAAAGAGCGCTAGATCCTGCTCGGCGGCGGATCGGATGGAATGCGCGAAGTGCTGCCCGATCAACTCCTCTCGGTCATGACCGGTGAGCTTGCAGCGGGCTTCGTTGACGGACATGATCCGTCCGTCCCGGTCGACTTCGACAATCCCGACCGCTGCTGTCTCGTGCGTGGCTCGCAGGCGGGCGTCGCTTGCACGCAGGGCCGTCTCGCGCTGCCGGAGTTCCGTCGACGCGCTGGCGAGCGCATCGGCGACCCGATCGATCTCGTCCACCCCGCTCGGCTTAACGACGATGGGTTCCCCGCGTCCGAGCCTTCGCGTCGCGCTGAGCAGCCGCTCGACCGGCGCCGCGATGCTGCGCGCGATGAGCCATGCCACGGCCGCGCCGAGAGCCAGCAGAAGTCCGCCCGTGCCGGCGAGGTAGAGGGCCGAGCGCCATAGCCCGACGGTAAGCTCCGCTCGGGGAACCGCAACGATGGTCGCCCATCCCGAACCAGGCGAACGGGAGAAAGCAAGCAGCGTCGGAACGCCATCCAGCGACACGCTTTCGGCCACGATCTCCCGGAGATCTCCGCGGGCTCGATCGACGTTTTCGGATGTGGCCAACGCTCCGACGAAGCGGTTGGGATCGCGGCTCCTGGCTACCACGGTGCCGTTGCGGTCGATGATCGTGCCGATCCAGCCCTGCGGCAGCGACTGGTCCGCCAGAATGCGGCTGATCGTCTGGGCCCGCATGTTGATCGAGACATACAGCTCGGTCCCGTCGGAGGTCGTGACGAGGGTGTCGATCCCGACATTCGCCTCCCTGGAGACCAAGCCCATGAACAGGTTGCTGATCCGCACCTGGCCCGGTGCGAGCCCCTGGCGGTGATCCCTGCTCGTTACGGTGGGCAGCGGGCTGCCCATTGGGAGCAGCGTGTTGACGACCTGCCCGCGATCGTCGGCGACGGTGATCCAGGTGCCGGGGATGCGGATGGCGGCCCGGGCCCGGGCGTCGAACTCCGCGTATTCCTTGTCAAGCAAATGCGGCGACGTCGACAGCGCCCACAGGAGCGCCTCCGCCTGTCCGAGCTGACGATCCACGGCCAGTGAAAGCGCCCGGGCGGTCTCCTGAAGATGTTTTTCGATCTCGTGTCGGCCCTGGCGATAGCCGGCATAGAGGATGCCCCCCGCGCTGACGAGGGCGGGAATGAGAAGGGCGAGCGTAAGGAGGATCAGGCGCGAGCGCAGGGAAAGGAGCGGCAGGCGACGACCGCTTGACGTCCCGAGGCCGGCCGTACTGGCCACCGAGCTATCCACGCTTGACGATCCCTGAACCCGTGACCCAGCAGGGTCCACGACCTTGAACGTAGGTCATTTGATACGTGTTTCCCTCCATGTCCAGGGCAGGGTGCAAGAGGCAGGCGCCGGCCCCGGCCGGGGCTTCGACATCGGATTGGAGCGTCCTTTCCGCCGAGCAGCATGTTCCGACGGTCGTCGGGTCGAGCCTGGTTCGGGATCTGATGGGCTGCAGCCCGTCCGTGAGCGGCCAGGACCGCCTCCTGGAAGGTCTCCTGCCGCATCAGGCGTGCATGTTTCTCGCCGGCGCCTTTCAGGGTCCAGCCGAGGCATCGCGCCTGAGCCGCGATCCGGCGGCGCCATGACGGGACGGATCCGGAGCAGGGGACGCGGCACCTGCTGCAACATGCTCACGCTCCGGTGCGCAATCCACCAAAGGACCCTTTGAGGTTAAATCCAGAGCGTCCTTGCGGCGGCCCTCCAGAACAATTTGAAGAGAATTGTTGCCGGAGCCCGCCATGTTGATTGAGCCGATTGCCCCTCGTTTCAGCTGCCAGGATTGCGAGGGCAGCTCGTTCAACGTCACAGGCGTTCTGAACGACGCATCCGTGGTCTGCTGTGGAGAGTGCGGCTCCGAGCTGGGGCCGTGGAGGGACTTTGCTGCCGACGTGACGGCAACCCTGGAGAGGCTTGGCGTCATCCACGTCGAACGGACAGGGTATGCCCGCAGCGACGGGATGCACCGGCGGGTGCCCGCCGGCCGGCGCCGCTAGGCTCACCGATCCCTCCCGGACAGCCCGGGCCTCCACTGGCACTTCAACTCGGCCTGCGCTCCCCTCGGGCCTGTCCCAGTCCGCAGCGATGAAGAATGGCTGCTCGCGCTCCTCCCGCAATTCCGATTGCCTTGCTATGGCGCGGCATTCTGAGCGCCGGCTTCAACATCGATCGGGCGCCCTATTCCCGTCCCAGGGTCCGACAGTCCGGGCCCGAAAGTGCCCGCTCCGAGCGGAGCCGCAGGACGAGGCCGCCGCGGCTGAGCGCGCCGTGCCAGCCTTGCGGGTGATCGCCCGCGCTTTTCGGTCCAGGAGGGCCTTCGTGGCCGAGGCCAGATGCGTGACTTGCATCCCGAGGGTGTCCCCCACCCGGTTGCCGCTCTGACCGCCTTGAAGAGCCGTCCGCTCAGTCGCGCCGCCGGTACGCAGGGAGCCTCCTGCGCTTGCGATAATGTCGCAACGAACGAGACGGTAAGCTGGAATCGACGATGCGCTTCCCGGGATCCGGGCCTGTTCCGTCGCTCCGATCGGCAGCTCAGGTTGAACTCTGGCCTATCCTCGCCCGTTGCTCACCTGGTCCATGTTGGGGTGTGTAGCGCGTGACCGCTGATCAGGAGATGCCTTGGAACGAGGAGCAACGGCTCGCAGCCCTGCGCGCCTACGGCATCCTCGACACCGAGCCGGAGCCGGATTTCGACGACATCGTGCATTTGGCGGCTCACATCTGTGGCACACCTGTCGCTGCGATCAGTCTCGTTGAGGATCGGCGGCAATGGTTCAAGTCCGAGTTGGGGCTCGGCTTTCGCGAGACTCCCATCGAGGTGTCCTTCTGTGCCAAGGCCGCTCTGCGCCCGGGGCTGACCATCGTTCCCGACGCGTCCATCGATCCGCGCTTTGCGGGCAACCCGCTGGTTGCCGAGCACCCACGCCTTCGCTTCTACGCCGGCGCACGCCTCGACACCCCTCAGGGCCTGCCGCTCGGGACCTTGTGCGTCCTCGACTATGTGCCACGCCAGCTCACGACGGAGCAGAAGGATTCCCTCTCGGCCCTCGCCCGGCAGGTCGTCGCGCAGCTCGAACTGCGCCATGCCCTGGCGGATCGCGATGAGGCGCTTGCCGCCAAAAGGCGTGCGGACGAACGGCAGGTGCTGCTGGTGCGCGAGATTCACCACCGCACCCGCAACCAGCTCGCCGTCATTCAGTCGCTGCTGGGAGCGACGGCCCGGGCGAGCCGCACCATCGACGAGTTCTATGCGACCTTCTCGGGCAGAATCACCTCGATGGCGCGGACCCAGGCGCTCCTGACGGAGGATTACTGGCAGACGGCGCCGTTGCGAGATCTGGTCTTGAACGAGCTTGAGATCCACGCCGGCAATGGGAGCGGCAGGGTCGTGCTGAGCGGCCCCGATCTTCATCTCGCCGCCGACCTCGCCGTGCCCCTGAGCATGGCTCTTCATGAACTGGCCGCGAATGCCGTCCGGCACGGCGCGCTCAGTGTTGCTCATGGACGAATCGAGGTTGCCTGGGAGGAGCGCCTCCAGGCCGGCAAACGCTTCCTTGCGCTTCGCTGGCAGGAGCATGGATGCGATCCGGTCGAGGATCCCGCACGAACGGGCGTTGGATCGAAGGTTCAGCGGATGCTCGAGCTCCAATGCAATGCCGAGGTGCAGACGACCTATGCCCCGGAAGGGTTTCGTTTCGATATGCTGGCCCCCCTGGTCGAGCAGCGGCTCGTGCCGACTTATTAGCTTGGCGGGAGTTCACCCGGCATTCACGCCCCGTCAGCATTAGAGGGCATTCGGCGCTCATTGTGAGCGGAGGCCGGACGCCGGTGCACTCCGCCGCCGGTGCAAAGGGGAACGACGGATTCGGATGGAAAAGCTCGACCATGCGCGCCCGATCATACTCCTGGCCGAGGACGAGGCCATCATTGCCCTGGAGCTTGCCGACGCCCTTGAGGAAATGGGGTTCGAGATCGCGGGTCCGTTCACCACGTGCTCTGAGGCGGAGCTGTGGCTGAAGGCGCATCAGCCGTCGGGAGCGATCCTCGACAACGAGCTCAAGGACGGTCCCTGCGAGGTGTTGGCCGGCGACCTGAAGGACCGAGGCATACCGTTTCTCGTCTATAGCGGGCACCGCCGCACCGCGGATCTGCCGCACGTGTTCCAGGACGTGCCCTGGATCGTGAAGCCCATCTCGACGCCGGACCTCGTGAGCGCGCTTCGCTCGGCTCTCCGACCAGTGGGGACCAGCCCTGGTCGAGATTGAAAGACCGCCACGCGCAACACGGGATCGCGCGTGCCTCCCTGGCGGGTCGGGCGCCTGACCGGCCAGGCTCGCTTGGGAACTCGCGCCCCTTCCTCAGGATTAATCACCGAACTCGGTCGAGCTTGGCGGCCGGACGGCGTCAAGGCACCGGCTCGCCCGGCGCACAGGAGGTCAGGATGCGTCGATTTCTTATCGCGACACTCGTCGGCATGGCCCTTGCCGCCCCGGCTGCGGCTCAGACCGCAACGCAGACCGGTCCCGGCACCGCTCCGCGACCGCCGGCCGTGAGCGCCCCGGCGCCGTCGCTCCCCCCCTCGCAAGGTGTTCTTATCGACATCAACTCGGCCTCGCGGGAGGAACTGCAGACCCTCAAGGGGATCGGCACCGCCCGAGCCGATGCCATCGTCAAGGCTCGTCCCTACAAGGGTAAGGACGAGCTTCATCGGCGAGGCATCGTGCCCCAGAGCGTCTACGACGAGATCAAGGACCGCATCGTCGCTCGTCAAAGCTGAAGGGCCGCGTCGGTCAGACCCCTCCTGCCCCCCGGTGCGAGCGCGTGACTGACGCACTCGCGGAGGGTTCGGAGATTGCGGTTCTGGCCGACGACGTGCCCAATGGGCCTGTTCCAGATAGAACGACGGGGCCATCGGCCGTCGACACGGCACCACCGCCGACCACGTCTCGTCATCCGCGTTCGCGAGGAGCATCTGGCACCCGGTATGGGCCCGGGCGATCACTCCCGCTCACCGATGCCGAGGGACGGCTCCCGCCCGGAGCCCTGACGCTCTGCGTCCGCTCGGCCGCTCATGGGGACGGCGTTCGGACAGCCCAGCCGCCGGAACGCTGCCCTCGAACCCGTCCGTTCGCGGATCCTGACATGCGCTCGATCCCGGCGAGCCGGCGGGAGCGGATCTCACGCAGGGCAGGGGGGCTGGAGGGCAACCGCCAGCCGCAACAACCTTGCTGGCTTCCCCTACGTAGTGCTACTGCTACGGTGATCCTCCCGGTCTTCCTTCGGCCCCCAATCCGAGACGCTCTCTATGAACCTTACGGTTCGACTGCTGCTGCTGGTGGCCCTGGCAGTCCTGCCGGTGCTCGGCATCGCCGTTTACAACGAGCATGCCCTGCGCCAGTCCCGCGAGGCCGAGGTGCGGGCGGAGGTCTTGCGGCTGACCACCCAGGCCACCGCCGAAATGAGGCAGATCATCGAGGGGGTGCAGCGCCTTGCTGCGACGCTCAGCCAGACCTCCGTCGTGCAGGAGGCGAGCACAGGCCCTGCCGCCGCTCAGGCCTGTGCCGATTTCCTCGTCAAGCTCCGACGCGAGTTCCCCGGCGACATCGAGGTGGGCGTGGCGAAGCTGGAAGGCGATGTGGTCTGCACCTCTCGCGGGACAACGAACTCCGGGCGAGTGGTGGGCTCTCATCTGCGAAGGGCGGCGGAGACCGGATCGTTCGTGGTGGGCGGCTATGGAGCCGGCCGCGGCGGGGAGCGCTTCCTCAGCTTTGCCTATCCGATCCGCAACAGCGAGGGGCAGACGATCGGAGCCGTGCTGCCGGGGCTCGGCCTTGAAGGACTGACCCGGCGTTTGCGGGAGCGCTTTGCGGGCCTCGAGGTCACGCTGGCGATGGCGGATCGGGATCTGACCTATCTGCTTCGGCTTCCCTCGGACGATACGGGGCTGGTCGGCAAGCCTGCCCGGCCTGAGAGCCAGAGGCTGGCTTCCCTGGCGGACAAGGGACCCTTCGAGGTCGGCGGGAACGCCAATGCTCGCTTCATCGCTGCCATCGCGTCTTTGACGATGAGCCCCGACAGTGCCGGTCGGCCCGACCTTCTGGTCGCCATCGGCCTGTCGCGTGATGCCGCATTCGCTCCCATCGATGCCGCGAGCCGTCGCTCGGTCGTCCTGCTCGTCACGAGTCTCGTCTTGGCTCTCATCGCGGCGATCATCGGGGGGCGCTACTTCGTCAAAGCCCCGATGCAGGGCTTGCTGTCGGCGGCCGTTCGCTGGCGTGAGGGCGACTACTCGAGGAGGATCGAGGTTCAGGGAGGCGAGTTTGGCGCACTCGGGACGGCGCTCAACTCGATGGCAGGCGAGATCGAGCGCCGGGAGCAGCTCCGGGCGACGCTCATCAACGAGTTGAACCACCGGGTCAAGAACACGCTCACGACGGTGCAGTCGCTTGCGGCCCAGAGCCTGCGGGGCAAGGAGCCCGAGCAAGCTCAAGACGCCTTCATGGGCCGCCTCTTCGCCTTGTCCAAGACGCACGATGTTCTCACCCGAGAGAATTGGGGCTTTGCAGCGCTTCGGGAGGTGATCGACGAGGTCACCCGGCCCCATCGCGAGAATGGGCTCGATCGCTTCGAAATCGCGGGTCCCGACCTGAACCTCCAGCCAAGCACGGCCCTGTCGATCTCCATGGCTGTGCACGAGCTCTGTACCAACGCCATGAAGTATGGCTCGCTTTCCGGGCCGGCCGGCCGGGTGGCGATCACGTGGGAGGTCACGCCAGGGACGGAAGCGGAGCACCTTGAGCTTCGCTGGCAGGAGAGCGGAGGACCGCCCGTGGCCGAGCCACAGCACAAGGGATTCGGGACGCGCCTGCTGGAGCGTGCGATCGCGCGAGAGCTGAATGGAAGCGTGGAGATCCGCTATGAGGCAGGCGGACTGGTCTGCATCATCAACGCTCCAATGCCGCGCAACGAGGACCGTCCCGGCGAACGTCCCGCCACCGCGGCTGCCCATCCCCTCACACGGGCAGACATTCAGGCAGCATAGGTGGAAAGTAGTCTGAAGAGCCTACTGCATCCTTGAAGAACGACGACGATGATCGAAAGCGAGCGGCCTCAAAGCTCTGATGGACGCAGGCCGACCGCGTGCCAGCGGCCGCTTTCACGACTGGAGCGATGGGCCCAGTCGATGGGGTTTATGCGGTGGCCTCGCCGCCGTTGATCGCGCGCACGCCGGCCGTTCGACGATGCAGTCGATACGACCTCGACCAGTCACGTGAAGATCCTCGCACTTGGTGGAGGTTCGAGAGTGACGGCTGCTGATCATGTAGCGATCTGAAGCAAGCATGTAGATGCGCTGGACCCTGGTCTGCTCAGCCCGGCGGTGGAATGGGTCTTTCCCGTTTCCAGGCGTCTTATTCCCGAACTCTACAGCAGCCCGCGCGCTGTCTTGTTCTGCCGTCGGAAGCCATGCTCTCCTCGCGTCGAGAGCAATATGGGCGAACTGCCCTGCGTGATTGACCCTTGGTCTGAGGGCAGGCTGAGGAGGGAGCCGAAGCTCGTTCCCATTCTTGACCTCGCCATAGCTCGTACCGTGTCGATACCGGCCCTTGCTCTACTCCGATCGTATGCCGATCCTCCTGAGCCTCGGTGTCCGCCAGGTCCACGCGGAGCCGGAGCTGGGCGTAGCACGTCGCATCAGCCTAACCCCTGCCTTCGACGGACAGCCTCCTCGGAAGACGCGGCGGCTCCGGCTCTGACCACCTAGAAGCGCGCGAGGGCTTCTGCGAGCGGACGTCTTTGCAGGTGGAGAGCCGGCAGCAGCGCCAGGGCGAAGCCGATCGCCACGATGGCGAGGGCCATCAGGATTTCGAACGTGCCGAGCGAGGGCGTGAGGGCGATCCCGGTTTGGCTCGAGAGCCAGCGGCTGATGCCCAAGGAGAGGCCGTATCCTCCGACGAGACCGGTCGCGACCCCGGCCGTTACGAGGGCTGCCATGAAGCCCCAGGCCGTCAGGAAGATGTAGCTGCGCGGTGCGCCGAGAGCCCGCAAGGTCACGTATTGGGGCATCAGCAGCCGCAGGAGGATGAACACGCTGGCAAGGATCGCGAGCAGCACGAGCGCCTGCGTGATGACGGCGAGCACGCTCATGAGCTGTCGCACGTCGCCGACGATCGCATAGAGCTGGATGAGCGCCTCGGCCGGAAAGAAGGCCATGCTCTCGTTCGTCGAGTAGGCTTGTCGCAGCTTGTAGGCCGAGGCGACGCTCCTCACATGCACGACCGCCGCCGGAATGCCCGGGGTGCGCGCCGGGTCGAACGGCGCGCCGATCTGGTCGCTGCCCTCCGGGTGGCCGGATGGCAGCCCGTGAGTGTCCCAGACGAGTTCGACCGGCACGGTGACGGCCCTGTCCCAGGGCGAGCCGGTCGGCTTCATGCGGCCGACCACTGTCAGCTCGACCGGATGGCGGTCGTGGCCGTGGGTGCCCTCTGCGGCCCGGTCCTCGTCCTCATGCTCCTCATGATCGTGGTCGTTGTGGCCGGTGCTCGCCGCACCGTGCGCCGGTCGGAAGGTCTGGCCCACCTTCAAGGGCGAGGCCGAGCCGATCACCGCCTCCTGCCGGCTCCGGAAGGGGCGTCCCTCGGCGAGCCCGCCGGACAGGTGCTCCACCAGCGGCGCAGTCACGCCGACGATCGGCGCGCCGCGGATGTTGTCGCCGAAGGCGAGGGGCGACACGAACGTGGCCTCGGTCTCGTTCAGCAGTCGCGCCGTCGCGGCGGGCGACATCAACCGGGCCGATCCAGGCTGGAGGAACACGGAGGTGAGGAGCGCATCCGTTCTGCTGCCGGGCGCCGCCACCACCAGGTCGAACCGGTCCGCGGCCCGGGCGCTCCCAGTCCTCAAGGCTCGCTCCTGGGACACGATTGCCACGGACAGACTCGTGCCCGCCGCGATCAGGAGAACGAAGGCGAGGGCGCTCAGGCGGTAGCGCCGCAGAGACGCGCGGATGATGAGCCAGGGGTTCATCGGGACGCCGCTTTCCGCTCGATTGCGGGCGCGGTGGCTCCGTCTCCCGCCAGTCGCCCGTCCTGCATCCGCAGGATCACGGCGGCGCCGGCCGCGACACGCTCGTCGTGGGTGACGCAGACCACGATCTTGCCGGACAGGGCGAGGGATTCGAACTCCCGCGCGATCCGCTCCCCGTTCTCCGGATCGAGGCTGGCGGTCGGCTCGTCGGCGAGGATGATCGGCGGGTCGAGGATGAGCGCGCGGGCAAGGGCCACGCGCTGCCGCTGGCCGCGGGAGAGCTGCGACACGGAGCTGGATCGCTGAGGGACCTCGAACCGATCGAGCAGGGCCTTCGCCCGCGTGCGGGCCTCCGCGCCGACCCGGAGCTTCGCGAAGGTGATCGGGAGCACCACGTTCTCGATCGTGCCGAGTTCGTCCATGAGCCGGAAGTCCTGGAAGACGAGGCCGCAGGTGCGGTAGCGCCAGGCATCCCGGCGAGCGGGGATGAGACGCGAGACCGCCGCATCGCCGAAGCGGATCTCGCCGGCGCTCACGGGCATGATGCCGGCGAGCGCATGAATGAGGGTCGTCTTGCCCGAGCCGGAGGGGCCCATGACCGCCGTGAGCCGGCCCGGCGCGAACTGCGCCGTCACAACGCGCAGCGCCTCGACGGGCTCCCCGGCGCTCTCGCGATAGCGGGCCGCGATGCCGTCGGCGATCAGCATCGGCACGGGCATCCCAGCGGTCATGCCAGGGATCATGCCAAGCGGACGACAGCGTCGATGAGCCGGACCCGGCTGACGAAGCCGGTTTCGGAATCGGTCTCGGGACCGATCTCGAGGCGGCCCGTTGTATTGATCACGCGGCCTGGGCTGATGGCCTGCTCGCGCTTGCGCATGCGCACGAACACGATGCTGTCGATCCAATCGCCTTCCGTGGCGCAGAACGGGCAGGTCTCGACGGGCGTGTTCGACAGAATGAAGAAATCCGAGTTGACCTTGAGATGGGGCGCCATGAACCCCTGAATCTCGACGGGTCTACCCTGCAGGGTCTTCGCCTTGGCGGAGAAACTCTGATCCTGCTCGTAGAGCTCGAACATGCGGATCCGCTCGGCGGCGAAGCTCGCGCGCGGCAGGAGCGGGAGGCCCGCAAGTGCGAGGGTGATGGCGCGACGGTTCAGCATGTCAGCCTCCCTGGATCGTCCCTGTCCGAACGCCCGGCCCTTGTGGCGATGCCGCCGTCGACCGGCCGTCTGGGCAGCATACCAACGGGCGACCCCATCATAAAGATCGCACCGTTTCGAAGAGCCGCCCGGGACGCCGGTCCCGGGCGGCTCGATCCTGCCTATGGCATCCCGGTGACGGCGAGGAGGGGGATCAGGGCGGTGTTCATGCCCTTCACGAAGGGTCCCTTCTCCACATCCGCCCACTCGTCGAGAGAGTGGGAGCGGCCGTTCTTCTCGGGGCCCTTCGCGCCGATGGACAGAGCCGGAATGCCAAGGCTCATCGGCATGTTGGCGTCCGTGGAGCTCCAGCTGTAGCTCGGCTTGTAGCCGTTCGCCTCGAGCGCTGCCTTGGTGAGCTGGAAGATCGGCTGGGATTCCGCGGTGCTGCCGGACGGCCGATCGCCGATCAGCTCGGCCTTGACGGTGATCTTCCCCTCCTTGGTGGAACGGGCGAAGTTCTCCGTTTCGGCTGCCTGCTGCACGATGGCGAGCATGCGCTGCTCGATGCGCTTCAGCTCCTCATCGGATTCCGAGCGCATGTCGATCTCCATCGAAACCTCGAAGGGGATTGAGTTCACCGACGTGCCGCCCGTCACAACGCCCACGTTGAAGGTGGTCTTGGGCTTGGCCGGAACGAGGCTGCGCGAGAACACCGAGATGGCCTCCGCCATCGCATAGGCGGGGTTCACGAGGCCGAACGCCCCGTAGCTGTGACCGCCCGGGCCCGCATAGGTGACGCGGTAGCGCTTCGAGCCGATGCCGCCATTGGTGATGCCGGTGACGCCGCCGCCCTCGACGGTGAAGAACGCCTTGATCTTGTCCTTGTACTTGCCCTTCGTGAAGAGATAACGGACGCCGCGCAGGTCGCCGAGGCCCTCTTCGCCGACCGTGCCGACCCAGAGGACGTCCTCCTTGGTCTGGATGTTGGCGGCGTTCATCGCGCGAATATAGCCAAGGTTGATCGCCAGGCTCAGCGTATCGTCGGCGATGCCGGGCGCATGCAGCTTGGTGCCCTGCCGCTTCACGGTCACATCCGTGCCCTCGGGGAACACCGTGTCCAGATGGGCCGAGATCACGACGAACTTGCCGTCCCCGGCCGTGCCCTTGCGGATTCCGAGCACGTTGCCCTCGGGGTCGATCTCCACATCCGTGAGGCCAACATCCTTGAACATCTGCGCGTAGGCGGCGGCGCGCTTCTCCTCCTTGAACGGAGGCGCCGGAATTTCGGTGAGCTTGATGCCTTCCGCGATCACGCGGTCGTAGTCGCCGTCGATGAACTTCAGCGCTTCCTTGTAGGAAGCGTGGTCCATGATGCGTTTGACCTCGTTCGCATGCTGCGTGTCGGCCGTTTGCGCCACAGCGCCACCGGCCATAAGAGCCAATCCGGCCGCTGCGGCCAGGATCATCGCACGACTTCCAAGCGCCATTGCGTTCCCTCTTTGCTGTTGGCGGTGCGATCCGCGGTGCGGTCGCGCCGCTTCCTCCCATTCACCGGCATCGAATCGACGCAAACGTCCGAGGCGCTGCGGGTGATGGGAACGCTAGCAACAAGAGTTGACGCTGAGGCATGCAAAAAGCGCATGATGGCCGGCCCCTGTCCCGCAGGAAAGGAGGGCGGCGAAACGGCCCAAGGGGCCGCACTCCCACCCTGGCACAGCCATGGCGTGGCTGGTAAAGCTTCGGGCAGACGATCGTTTCAAGGGCGGCCCTTCGCGCGGCTGCCCTCCCCACCGTATGGACATGCCATGACCGACAGCGTCACCGACCGCTTCCTTCGCTACGTCGTCATAGACACGCAATCGGACGCCAAGTCGCCCTCGCAGCCGTCCACGGAGAAGCAGAAGAATCTCGGGCATCTGCTCGTGGAGGAACTGCTCGCCATCGGCATCACCGACGCGCATCTGGACGAGCACGGCTACGTGTACGGCACCATCCCGTCGAACAGCCCCAAGAACACCGTGCCGGTGGTGTGCTTTTGCGCCCACATGGATACGGCGCCGGATTTCTCGGGCACCGGCGTGAAGCCGCAGGTGATCCGCAACTACCAGGGCGGCGACATCCGGCTGCCGGGCGATCCGTCCCGGGTGATCCGCGTGACGGATCATCCGGTGCTGAAGGACATGATCGGCCACGACATCGTCACCTCGGACGGCACGACGCTGCTCGGCGCCGACGACAAGGCGGGCATCGCCGAGATCGTGACGGCGGCGGAGTTCTTCCTCAAGAACCCGGACGTGCGGCACGGGGCGATCCGCATCCTCTTCACCCCCGACGAGGAGATCGGCCGCGGGGTCGACAAGGTGGATCTGCAAAAGCTCGGCGCCGATTTCGCCTATACGATGGACGGATCGACGGCCGGCTCCATCGAGGACGAGACCTTCTCGGCGGATGCGGTCGACATCGCCATCGAGGGCGTGGCGATCCATCCGGGCATGGCCTTCGGAAAGATGGAGAATGCCATCCGCATCGCGGGCGCCATCGTGGCGCGGCTGCCGCAGGACATGGCGCCGGAGACCACCCAGGGCCGGCAGGGGTTCATCCATCCGACCGGGATCTCCGGCAAGATGGAGAAGGCTCAACTGAGCTTCATCGTCCGCGACTTCACGGAGAAGGGGCTCAAGGAGAAGGAGACCCTGCTAGAGGAGATCACCCGCGAGGTGATGAAGGCCAATCCGGGCTCCACCTACAGCTTCAAGGTGACGGAGCAGTACCGCAACATGAAGGGCGTGCTCGCCCGCTACCCTGAGATCGTGGACTATGCCGAGGAGGCGATCCGCCGGGCCGGCATGACGCCGCAACGCGGCAGCATCCGCGGCGGCACGGACGGGTCGCGCCTCTCCTTCATGGGCTTGCCGTGCCCCAACATCTTCGCGGGCGGCCACGCCTTCCACTCGCCGCTCGAATTCGTGAGCAGCCAGGACATGGACAAGGCGGTGCAGACGATCATCGAGCTCGCCAAGCTCTGGGAGGAGCGCGCCTAGCGCGCTCGCGCCCTGAACCCGGCTACTCGGCGGGTTGCGGCACGGCCGCGATGATCGCGGCGAGAAGCGCGTGGAGCGCGTCGCGATAGCCGGTGCGCGCGGAGGGCTGGCCCTCGTCGGAGGTCATCGCCACGGTGAGCCCAAGGGCCGGCACGATGTAGAGCATCTGGCCGCCATAGCCCCAGGCATAGCGCACGTCCCGGTCGGCCATGCGGCGCAGGAACCAGCCGTAGCCATAGGCGTCGCCCGTGAAGCGGGATTGCGTGCGCGGTTCCCAGGACCGCGCGATCCAGGCCTCGGGGACGATCTGTCGCCCGTCCGGCGTGCGGCCGCCATTGCGGTAGATTTCTCCGAAGGCGAGGAGCGAGCGTGGGCTCATGGCCATCTGGTTGCCGCCCAGATAGACGCCTTGCGGGTCGCGCTCCCAATCCGCGATGGCGAAATCTGGCACGGGGCCGAGCCAGTCCCGCGCCAGAGCGAGCGTCGGGCTTTTCGCGGCGCGGGTGAGCGCGGCGGAGAGGAGATGGGTGGAGCCCGTGGAGTAGAGCATGCGCCCGCCCGGCTCGTCCTCGAACTCCTCCGCGAGCGCCGCCCGCACCCAGTTCCGGCTCGCCACCCAGCGCCCGTAATTGGCGCCCGAGGTGCGCTCAAGGCCCGTCTGCATCGACAGGCAGTGCCCCATGGTGATCTGCAGGAGGCGTGGGTCCGGATCGGGCGGCAGGTCGGCCTTGAGGATCGATGCGATGGTCTGGTCCGGGCCCTGCAGCACGCCCCGGTCGATCGCGATGCCGACGAGGGCGGAGATCACGGATTTCGAGGCGGACTTGATGTTGGTCGGCGCCGTCGTCGAGCGGCCCCGATAGCCGCGTTCGGCAAGGAGCGCTCCGTTGCGCGAGACGATCACGGTTTCGAGCGGCGTCAGCGCCTCCGCTTCGTCGAGCAGCCTCTTGAGGCGCTCGGACGGGTCCGGCTCGGCCCGAGCCTGGGTGAGAGCCGCAAAACCGGGCGCGAAGGCAAGCGCGCCGGCAAGAAAGGTTCGTCGGTGCATGCCCACGAGATGGGTGCGGCGGGCGGGGGTGCCAGATCGACCGGCGGAACGCTCACCTTATCGTGTTCGCCGGTTCGCCGCGGCCGTGCCGCGGGGTGTTCACGGAGCCCTGGCCGCGCGCCGCTCGCGTTCGCCCGCGTCCTGCCGCTCAGGGCATGTCCCGCACGGCCACGACGGCCGGGCCTGACTTAAGGTCAGCCTCTCCTAAGTATTCGTACGTATTCGTGAAAATTTTAGACATTTTTATTGCCTCTCGGTCAGCTTCGCACCGGTCAGGCATGTAGATCCCAGAACGAGCGGGACTCGCATCGCGGAGGAAGCCATGTTGGGACGGCTCGGACGAGCATCGCTGGACACCGAGGCCAAGCTTTCGGCTCTCGAGCGGTCGCAGGCGGTGATCGAGTTCGACCTCGAAGGTCGCATCCTGACCGCCAACGGGAATTTCCTGAACGCCGTCGGCTACACGCTTCCCGAGATCGCAGGGCAGCATCACGGCCTGTTCGTGGACGAGGAGTCCCGGCGCGATCCCGAATACGCGGCCTTCTGGCGCCGGCTCAAGGCCGGCGAGTACCAGTCCGGGCGCTTCAGGCGCGTGGGCAAGGGTGGCCGGGAGATCTGGATCGAGGCGAGCTACAACCCGCTGATCGGTCGCGACGGCAAGCCATACAAGGTGGTGAAATTCGCCACCGACATCACGCGGCAGATGCAGGAGCAGGCGGACCTGAAAGGTCAGGTGGAGGCGATCCGCAAGGCGCAGGCCGTCATCGCCTTCGATCTCGACGGCACGATCCTGGAAGCCAACGAGAACTTCCTCAACGCGCTCGGCTACGCTCTTCCCGAGATCCAGGGGCGTCACCACAGCCTCTTCGTCGAGCCGGCGCTGCGTGACAGCCCCGACTACGTCGCCTTTTGGCGCCGTCTCAGGAACGGTGAATTCCAAACCGGGCAGTACAAGCGCTTGGGCAAGGGCGGGCGCGAGATCTGGATCGAGGCCACGTACAACCCGATCTTCGATGCGGGCGGACGTCCGTTCAAGGTGGTGAAATACGCCACGGATGTCACCGAGCAGGTGCGCCGCCTCCAGAACCTGCGTCGCATGATCGACCAGAACTTCGGCGAGATCGACACGGCTCTCGGCCTGTCGACCCAGGAGGCCGAGGCCGCCACCCGCGCCACGACGGAGACCTCCGGCAACGTGCAGATGATGGCCTCCGCGGCCGAGGAGCTGGCGGCGTCCGTGGGCGAGATCGCTCAGAGCATGGCCAAGTCTCGCGCCGCCACCGATGCGGCCTCCGCGCAGGCCCGCAGCGCCGGCGAGTTTACCGACAAGCTCGCGGCCGCCACCTCCGCCATGAGCGGGATCGTGGACCTGATCAAGACCATCGCGGGGCAGATCAACCTTCTGGCGTTGAACGCCACCATCGAGGCTGCGCGGGCCGGGGAGGCGGGCCGGGGTTTCGCGGTTGTCGCAACCGAGGTGAAGAGCCTTGCGGACCAGGCCGCACGGGCGACCGAGCAGATCACGGGCGAGATCAACTCGGTCCAGACCGTCTCGAACGGCGTCGTCGACGCGCTCCAGACCATCCGCCAATCCGTCGAGACCATGCAGCAGCACGTGGTGGCGGCCGCCGCCGCCATCGAGGAGCAGAGCGCGGTCACGCAGGAGATGTCCTCCAACATGCAGGGCGCCTTCAAGGCCGTCTCGCACATCAACGGCAATATCGACGCCATTTCCGGCGCCGTCGCGCAGGTGGCCCAGGCCGTCGAGACCACGAAGGAAGCCGCGCGGGTTCTCGCGCGCTAGCTCCATCGCAGGTTTGCACGCCTGAGAGCTGGATGCGGGTTCTCGCGCGCTGGCTCCATCGCAGGTTTGCGCCCCTGAGGGCTGGATGCGGGGGCTTGCGCGCTATATCGGCCGCACCGACGCTCCATGCCCGAGAGACGCCCGTGACATCGCCTGTGATCGGCCTGCCCTGGTATGCCCGCGAGAGCTATGCCCGCCTGCGCGAGCAGATGGCCGACGGAGCGGCCTTGCCCGCCGACTACGATGTCTGGCGCCAATCGGCCGAGCAGAACGAAACGGTCGGACGCGCCTCGGGCCTTGCCATCGTGCGGGTTCCGATCGAGCCGGAGCCGTTCGCCGAATGGTGCCGGGCGAAGGGTCTGTCGCCTGACGGGAGGGCCCGGCAGCAATTCGCGAGGGAAGAGGCGACCCGAGCCTGACCCCGGTCGGGGGCCGCCGCCGGGGCATCGCTGCGATCTTAACCACACCGGCAAAAGATGTCGCGAATGCCTCTTGCCCGGGCAAGCGCTTAGAAACCGATTAAACCTGCTCCTTTACTGATGGACGTCAGTTGACGGAGCATCCCATGAAAGCATTCGTTCTCTGCCTGGCCGCTGCTTTGGTTACCGTAGCGGGATGTGTCGCGGTGCCGGAAACGACCGGCTCCCTGTCGACCAGCGAAGGTGCCGAGCTCGACAAGCGTGCCAATGCGTGGCGGTCCTGTCTCGGGCGGTCCTATCGGGTGCAACTCGGCCTGACCCGCGACCGGGACATGGCGGCGGAGCACGCCTTCCAGGCCTGCGCCACGGAGGAGCGGGCGGCCCTCGACTTCACCATCGCTCGGTCGGGTCTCACCAACCCGGCACAGGTCAACCAGCTCGTCGCCGACGGCAAGGCCGCCATGAAGGCGGGCCTCGTCGCCAGCCGCTGAGGGTTCAGGCCGCCAGGGCCTGGGCGGTCTGCGCCTGGGCGGGCCGGCTCAAGGTGCCAAGGAGCGCCACAACGGCCGCCGGCGCCGCGCGCGCGACCTCGATCACGAGCCCCTGCGGGTCCCGGACCCTGTCCGACTGCGTCAGGACCACGATGGGCTGGCCCGGGCGCTGGCACTGGAACTCGTCCGCCAGGATCGCCTGGTCCACGAGACCCGGAAGGTCGCTCGCCGTCACGAGCCAGTCGATGCCGTCCCGGTGCTCGCGCAGGAGCAGCAGGGCGCGCTCGCCCGTGGCCGCCTGCAGGCAATCGAAGCCGGCGAGGTGAAGCATCTGCGCGAGCAGTCCGCCCGCGATCGGATCGGCATCGGCGAGGATAACGCGGGGGCGAGACGATTGAGAGGCGCGCATCGGAGCTCCGACGGATCGGGAAACGCCGGCGGACCGGCATGGCCCAGAGGTGCCGCAGCATGGTTAACGTTTGGTTAACGGGTGTCGGTCGTGCGCGGAGGCCACGCTACCAGAGCTAAGATTGCCTGAACAACCGGCGCATGATGGTAAAAGTAATTAAGTTGCGCAACTACGTCTCACGCAGAGACGTCACAAACGCAAGTAAACGCGAGCGTGACCGTAAAGTTTCACAGCGTTATTAAGATCATGGTATTATTCGTAAATGCGCTAATATTTTGACGCCGGTGTCTTCCTCTGCGGAATGGCGAAGCTAAGTGCATCCCCATAACAGGAGGACCCGATGGCTCTCGTCACCATCAACAGCAACACCTTTACGCCCGACACCTTCTTCAAGCTGCCTCGACCTGATGGAGCCTCGTCCGGAAACGAGGTGACCTACACGATCACAACGATCGACGGGGTGTTCACCGTCAAGGTCCTGCTCAATGCCGGGATCGTCAGCAACATCAAACTCTCGATCGGCCTAACCCAAGTCGCCGAATTCGACGCCCTCGACGATCTCGGACTCAGCCAGGCCGCTTTTGAAGCCCTTTGGTCCGATACGTCGCCCAATGGGGAGGCAGTCATCCTGGGCCTGATGAAGGGCAATGACAGTGTAGGCTCCGACACGGCCGCGGACCTCGACTTCTTCCTGACGGGCGATGGGAACGACAACGTCACGCTCGGGAGCGGCTCCTCCACCATCAATCTGGGACGGGGCAACGACACCGTCGATGGCGGCGAGGGGTTTGACGTCCTCATCTATGACGGCCCGGACGGCCGTGCCGAGGGTGTAACGGTCACCTTCGCGAATGATAGGGACGGAAAGGTAATATCGAACGAGATCGGGTTCGAAGAGGATACGTTCTTCGGGATCGAGGCCGTCGGTGGAACCTCCAAAAACGACACGTTCATCGGTGCTGCCGGCGCACAAGTCTTCCGCGGCGCCCTGGGCAACGACACCATGGATGGTGGCACGGGGGGTGAGGACGAGGCGGATTACCTGCTTGACGTGGGTTTGGGCGGCGCGGGTGTCACGGTCGATCTCGTTGCCGGAACCGCAACGGGCGGCGCCGGCAACGACACGCTCATGAACATCGAGTTCGTTCGCGGCACTCAGCACGCCGACAGCCTCACCGGCAACGGCGTGGCGAACCGGCTGCGCGGCGAGGGCGGAAACGACGCCCTCGACGGACAGGACGGCAACGACTCGCTCGAAGGCGGCGCGGGCGACGACATCCTCGTCGGCGGGAACGGGGGCGATGCGCTCGAGGGCGGTGTCGGCAACGACACCATCATCGGCAGCACCGCGGCGAGCTTCTCCAGCAGCATCAACGACAAGGCGATCTTCCGCGTGTCGACCAGCGGCGTTCTTTCGCAGACGCCACCGAATGCCGACGGAGCATTCTCGATCAAGCAGAACGGCGCGACCGTGTTCGAAGTTCGCCAGTTGGTGAACGGTGATTTCGAAGTGATGGGCGTCGGCACAGCGGTGGATCTCGGTAAGGACATAGTCTCCAAGGTCGACATCCTTGAATTCATTCATCCGGGCGGCAACATCCAGGTGAATGTCGGCGTGGTGGTGACTGGAACGTCCGATGACCTAACCATCACGGGCGGTGTGTTCAGCAATGCGATCGATGTTCCGGTCGTGCTCGCCGGTGCCACGCCAGCGAAACTCGTGGTGAAGGCAGGCGGCGGCGCCGACCAGATCTCCGGTGGGGAGGGCGGCGAGATCATCGAGGGTGAGGGCGGCGACGATCTCATCTTCGGTCGGGGCGGCGCAGACAACATCGATGGGGGTGCCGGTAACGATACTCTCAACGGCGGTGCCGGTACGGATGTCATTCGCGGCAGTGCCGGATCGGATGTGATCGATGGCGGCGGCGGTGTGGAAGACATCAGCCGCTACGATGTCGTGGGCGCAGGCGACCTCGTGAAGCGCGTTGACGCTGGCGGCGTCACCATTGCGAAGGTCGAGGCGGGTGTCGAGACCGCGCTCTTCCGGGTTACGCGGCCCGGGGATACCTTCGGCGGCAGCTTCCAGGTCTTCGATTTTGCCGACAACTCGACCGATACGGTGACGAATGTCGCCCAGCTGCAATTCTCCCTATCAGGTGATGCAAACATCGAGACCGTGTTCGCGGGCGTGCCGTCCTTAAGCCTCTCGGGCGGCTCTGTCTTCGAGAACAGCAATGCCGGGACCCTTGCGGGCCGGGTGATCGTGACGGACCCGACGAAGGACGATACGGCCCAGTTCCAGCTCCTTGACGATGCCGGTGGCCGCTTCACGATAGATCAGCAGGGCAACCTGCTGACCACGAGCAAAGTTCTCTTCGATTTCGAGCTGGCCACTAGCCATAACGTAACCGTGCGGGTGACGGACAAAGACGGGGTGGTCTCTGATCGGGTCTTCGCGATTGCGGTTCAGAACGTCAATCCGGAGATCTTCTCCGGCACCAACGGCAACGACACGATATTCGGCGGCGCCGAAGCGTCTACGTTGCGGGGCTTTGGCGGCAAGGACTGGCTGTACGGCAACGATGGCAAGGACACGATCAGCGGCGGCTCCAGCGATGATCGGCTTTTTGGCGGTTCGGGCAACGACACGCTGAAGGGCGATAGCGGCAACGACCGGCTCTATGGTGGCACCGGACAGGACACCATGACCGGCAGCTCGGGCAAGGACCGGTTCTACTTCGACGACAAGGAGACGAGCGCGTCGCGGTCGAAGGCCGATTACATCACGGACTTCAAAGGCGACCTTGGCGACCGGCTCTATCTCTCCGCCATCGACGCCAACACGCGAACGGTGCGGGACAACAAGTTCACCTTCATCGGTGAGGCGTCGGAGTTCACCGGTACAGGCCAAGTCCGCTACGAGAAGATGAACGGCAACACGTACGTCTATTACAACAACGACCGAGATGCGGCCGCCGACGGCGTCATCCGCCTCAAGGGAGAGATGGACCTCGCCAAGAATTGGTTCGCCCTCTAATCGCCTGATCTCGGTTCGACATCGAGGCCCGCCCGGCTCTGCCGCGGCGGGCCTTGTCATGTCGGTCGGGCGATTTTGCTTACGGCAGAGGGGCTGCGCCTGCCTCGGCGCATCAGCTCGCGCGGGAGAGAAAGCGTGAGCCGATCAGCCCGATGAGCAGAGCGGCCAAAAGCCCGTACCCGATGCCGCGCAGGCTCGTGGCGTCGTAGCACCGCGCCGAACGCGCGGTCGTCAACTCGCAGAGCAGTTGTCCCAACGTGATCGCCAGATCATCCATGGCTCGCTCCTGGCCGCCTGTCGTCCCGGGCGGAATTCTCGAACGATTGCCGGTGATGGTGGCGGCGAGGCTTCTACGATCCGCAAAAGCGATGTCTCGAATTGGTGCGAATCCGCAAAAAAGCGCGTGTGGGCGTAAAGGATGCCGATTCGGACGAACCCGGTGTCCGACCGGTCGAGGGCCGCACACGAAAAAGCCGCCCGGAGGCGGCCTTTTTGAATGTCTCGCGGGGAGGGGGCGGTCAGCCCTGACGGCCCTGGTCGAGGGCCGATTGCATCGGCTTCACGGTGGAGCCGAGCCAACGGGTGGTGGTCTCGGCCACGTCTTTCCAGTGAGTCGCGGCGGTCTCGTAGACTTGGCGGGCGCCCGTCGCCTGCACGCGGACGGCCTCCGACAGGGAGCCGGCGGACAGAGCCTGACGCCACAGGTCGAAGGCGGCATCGCTCTGGGCCCGCAGGGCCTCGAACACCTTGCCGTTCACCTCGAGGGCGCCGCGGGTCGTGGCGCTCGCGGTCTCCGCCACCGCCTGCCGGAGCTGCTCGGAGGTCGCCTGCGCCTGGGCGTAGGCGTCGCGGGCCCGCTCGGCACCGGCTTCCATGAGGCGCGCCGCTGGGGCGGCCACGGTCTCGGGAACGGCCTTGCCGGCCTTCACGGCCGCGTCCGCGCGCTCGGCGACCGGAGCCAGGGCGGCGTCCAGGGTCTCGAAGGTCGCCAAGGACGGAGCGACCACCTTCGGGGTCTTGGGGGCGGCTGCCTTCGTGGCCAGGACCTTCGGGGCGACGGTCTTGGCGGCCGCCATCGGCTCGGCCTTGAGGGCTGCCTTCGGGGCCGGCACCTCAAGCTTCAGCTCGGGAGCGGCAATCTTTGCGGAGGTGTTCGCGGCCTTGCGGGCGCGGGTGGCGCGCGGCGCCTTCGGGGCGGCGTTCGTCACGGCCTCGGGAGCCTTGGCGGCCTTCTTGGTGGCGCCCTTGGCGGCTCCTTTGGCCGCGGCCTTCTTCGGTTCAGCCATGGTGCTCTCCTCGTCGGTCAAACAGGGCGGCGCGGATCCGCCGCCCGCATCGCGGGCTCACACCCGCCGTCCTCGTCCCCAGGAGGTCACGCAGGGACCCGTTCCGAGGGAGGCGTCCTCGCGCCCGAACGCCTCTTTCGCGTGAAGCCGTCGGGAGTGAAGGCGGCGGGTGGGGGAAGGCGCCGCGCGGGCGGCGCCCGTGCTTACTTCTTCGAAGCGGGCTTCGTGGTGGTCGGCGTCATGGCGCTCTGAGCCATGGAACCGAACTCCTTCATCTGGGTCTGCATGGCCTCGAACTGCTGGCGCACGAACTCGGCCTGGACCTGCATGGCCTCCTGCATGTCGCGGGCCCGCACCATGCGCTGGGCAAGGTCGAACGCGGCCGCGATGTTCTGCTCCGCATAGGCAAAGGTCTTGCGGGTCATGTCCTTGGCGCTGGACTGCACGGTGGTGGCCGAGCCCTCGAAGGTGTCGACGGTCTTCTGGGCGGCACCGATGAAGCCGTCCATGGCCTTGCGGGCCTGCTCGACGCTCTTCTCGGCGAAATCGCGCATCTCGGCGGGGATCTCGTAGTTCTGGTTCTGGTTCTGGTTCGTCGCCATCGTGAACTCCTGCAATACGGTCGAACGGGCACGCCCATTCGGACCTTTTCCTGGCCGATCCTGGCCTTTGTGCAGCGCAATATCACATTGTGCACTGCAACACAACATGGACGGGCGGCAAAAGGCCTCGCTGCCCTGTCCTCATCTTGTCAACGCGAGCGCGGCGTAAAGAGGCGCATGCCGTCAGAGCTCACAGCGCAACGAGGTTGTGACCGAATGGCAGGGGAATGAAGGTGCCCGGAGCCGACCGGCATCTAGGCCATTTCGTTAACCCTAGCATAAAGTAAAGATGGGTTCGGCGGCGATCCCGCATGCCTGGACGGGGACGGCCGCGTTTAGCACCTGTTAAGCAAGACGAGGGGCCGAGAATCGGACAGAAGCTCAGCCGCCGGCCCGGAGCCGACGCCGCTAGGGCTCAGGATGCCGGAGCACATGCCGATCGAGAGGAGATCCCGGGACCGATGAAGGACGCCACCCGGACCATCGAAGCGCTGCTGACAGACCTTGCCGCCGATCCGTCGTTCTCGGCCTTCGTCCGGCCGGAGGCGGGGCTCCTCGTCTGGGACGCCGCCGGAACGCGTCTCCTCCATGCGTCCGACCCGGCGCGCGGCTTGGCGCACGGCCTCGCCGATGCCGACGGGTCGATCCGTCCGACCGCCGTGGCGCCCCGCCTGCGGGCGCTCGCCGGTGGATTGGCGCCCCTGAACGGCATGCGACTGGAGCGCCTGCGCCTCGATCCGGGCCGCCTCGCTCCCCCGCTCACCTGCGCCTGTCGCCGGGCAACGCTCCCGGACGGCGCCTCCGTTCTCGTCACCGCCATTATCGACCCCCTGCCTAAAGGCGCGGCTGCCGCCCCGGTGGAAGCGCCCCCCGCCGCAACGCCGGCATCCGAAACGCAGAGCGATGCGAGCGCCGCCTCTCCCGCCCTGCCGGCTCAAGAGGCCGCACCGGGGCCGGTTGCTGGCGAGCCCGCAGCCTTCACGCCCTCCGGCACCGTCCGTTTCGTATGGCAGGCCGATGCGGAAACACGCTTCCTCCAGGTCTCCCCGGCGCTCGCCGAGGTGGTCGGGCCCATGGCGGCCGACATCGTGGGGCTGACCTGGGCCGAGATCGCCCATTCGGTCGCCGAGGATGGGGCCGATGTGGCCGGCCGCCTTGCGCGGCGCGAGACCTTCAGCGGCCGCACGGTGTTCTGGACTGTCGACAACACCGAGCTCCAGGTCCCGGTCGATTGGGCCGGCATGCCGGTCTTCGGGCCGGACCGGATCCTCACGGGCTTCCGGGGCTTCGGCCTTCTGCGTACCGATGCGGCGCGTCCGCGGCCTGCCGCGGCGCAGCCCGCGCCCAACGCCGACCCGGCTCCCGAGCAGGCGTTGGCGACGGTCGAGCTGGATGCCTCGCCGGCAGGGGACCTGATCCTCTCCCAAGGCGCGCCCATGGCCGATGAGGCGCCCCCCGCCGCCGAGCCTGCGGAGGAGCGGAGCGATGCGCTCACGGACGACGCGCTGACCGAGCACGCCCTTCGTCCGGCCGAGTCCCGCGAGGCAGCTGAAGCAGCGGAATATCGCGGGCCGGACGACCGGGCTGACGCGCCCGAGGCCGATCCGGCGCAGAATGAAGACAGCTGGTTTGCCGGCATTCGCGAGCGGGTCGCCGCCACGTTGTCGGGTGCGAAGGCCGCCATGAAGGGCGAGGCCCGCGACGAGGCGCCTGCCGGGAAGCCGCGCGCCGATCACGGCTTGTCCCAGGAGGAGCGGAGCGCCTTTCGCGAGATCGCCCGGGCCCTCGGCGCTCGCTTCGACGACGAGGCTCCGGCGTCTCCTTCGGCTCAGCCCGTGGCAGCGAACGCGGCGTCCCCCCTGTCTCCCCCCATCGAGGATTCGGTGTTGCCGCAGGCGGCTCCGCCGGCTCGGCACCCGGAAGCGGACGCGGCATCCAACTCTGTCTCCGCTCTTGAGGGCAAGGCGTCGCCGCAGCCGACCGATGAGGCTGGCGCGGCGCTGGTCGTGGCGGGGCCCGTCTCGGTGCCTGCCGCACCGGCCCCTGCCTCCGTTCACAAGGGGGAGGGGATTAACGCCAATCCTGAGGCGATGCTCGACCGGCTGCCGACCGCGATCCTCGTCCACCGGGGCGAGCGGGTGCTGTTCGCGAACCGGGTGCTCCTCGATCTGGTGGATTACGACGACGTGGCGCAGATCGCAGCGGAGGGCGGTCTCGTGCGCCTCTTCCGCGGCAGCCCCACGCTCCTGCGCTCCGACGAGGGCGGCTCGCCGCTCGCGCTCACCAACCGCCGCGACGAGAGCATCGCGGTCGAGGTGCGGCTCTCCACGGTGGAATGGGACGGCCTGCCCGCGGGCCTGATGATGATCCGCAAGGTTCCCGATCTCGACGCGCGCGAGCGGTTGCGCAGCACCGAGGCGGACCTGCGCCTGAAGGATGGGCGCGTGCGCGAGCTCGAGGCGATCCTCGACACGGCGACCGACGGGGTCGTGGTGGTGGACGAGACCGGGCGCATCCTTTCGGTCAACCGCTCGGCGGAAGCGCTGTTCGGTTATGACGGACGCGAGGTGGTGGGCGACGCCGTGACGGTGCTGCTGGCCCCCGAGAGCCACATCGTGGCGCTCGACTACCTGGAGGGCCTGCGCTCCTCCGGAGTCGCGAGCCTTCTCAACGATGGGCGCGAGGTCCTGGGCCGCGTGCGGCAGGGCGGCACGATCCCGCTCTTCATGACCATGGGGTCGGTGAACGATGGGCCGCAGCCCAAATTCTGCGCGGTGCTGCGCGACATCACCGCCTTCAAGAAGGCGGAGGGCGAGCTCATCGCGGCAAAGCGCGCTGCCGAGGAAGCGAACGCCCAGAAATCCGATCTTCTCGCCAAGATCAGCCACGAGATCCGCACCCCGCTCAACGCCATCATCGGCTTTGCGGAGGTGATGCTGGAGGAGCGATTCGGGCCCATCGGCAACGAGCGCTACAAGGAATACCTCAAGGACGTGCACGGCTCCGGCGCGCACGTGATCAGCCTCGTCAACGACCTGCTCGATCTGGCGAAGATCGAGGCCGGGCGCATGGACCTCGCCTTTGCGAGCGTGAGCCTCAACGATCTCGTGGGCTCCTGCGTCACGCTCCTTCAGCCGCAGGCGGCGCGCGACCGCATCGTCATGCGCACGAGCTTCGGGGCAAAGCTCCCGGCCGTGATGGCGGACGAGCGCTCCGTGCGCCAGATCGTGCTGAACCTCGTGTCGAACGCGATCAAGTTCACCGATGCGGGCGGCCAGGTGATCGTCTCCACGGCGATCACCGATCGCGGCGAGGTGGCCTTCCGGGTGCGCGACACCGGCATCGGCATGACCGAGGAGGAGATCGAGGCGGCCCTCGAACCCTTCCGCCAGCTCGCCACCGCCCGCAAGCGCGGCGGCACCGGCCTTGGGCTGCCGCTGACGAAGGCGCTCGTGGAGGCGAACCGCGGCGCGCTGCAGATCTCGTCGAACCCGAACGAGGGCACGCTCGTCGAGGTGCTCTTCCCGCCGACGCGGGTGTTCTCGCCCTCGTAATAATCCGCCCTAGGCCCGGCGGGCCACGAACGTCATGCGTGCCTGATTGTGCCCCATGTTCTGGCGCTGCCGCTCCGCCGCAAAGCCGGAATCCCGCAGGAGCTCGATCAGCTCCGATGGGGTGTATTGGGCAAGCCCCAGCTCGTCGCGGATCCTGCGATAGCTCGAAACGGCGGTCCGGGCGAGACCGAGGAGCGCCGAGCGCACGAAGCCGCCCTTCCAGGCAAAGGCGAGGAGCGCGCGGGCGTCGTTCAGCGGGCTCACATCGGGGGGGATTACGTCGGCCAGCACCAGCCTGCCCTCGGGCTTGAGCTTCCCCCGCCAGAGGGCGAGGAGCGCGCGCAGCTCGTCGAGGGAGAGATACTGGAGGAGGGAGTTCACGACGACGAGGTCGAGACTGCCCTCGGGGATCTGGTTCATCTCCTCCGGCGCGATGATCGCGATGCGCAGCTCGTTGCGGAAGCGGTCGCGCAGACGCTCGCGCACGAGGGGGGCGCCGTCGCAGAGATAAAGCCGGCTGCACCGGGCCGCGACCCGGTTCGCCGACAGCGCCTCGCCGCAACCGTAATCGAGCACCACCGCGTCCGCATGGGGCACGAAGGCGGCGATGTCGTTGGCGACGAGCCAGTAATGCAGAACCTTGTGCCGATCGCTCACATAGATCGGCGTGTCCTGGTTCCAGTAGTCGCGCCAGTTCATCAATCCGTGCCCCGCCCGTCAGGCGGCACCGTGCATTGAACAGGGTTAACCAATCGTAGCGGTGGCCCTCAAACCCAAAGTTTCGTGAGCGGACCCGTGGCCCCGTCCACGGGGTCGTTCGCCGGCAGGGGCACCTTGGCGGCGCCCTGACGGCCGTGCACCACGAGCTTGGGGTCGTCGCGCATCTCGTTGGGCTCGCGGCCATCCGCATAGGCGCCGACGACGAGGAAATCCGCGCTCGCATTTAACAGAGCGTGGGAGACGCCCGCCGGCACCACAACCACGTCGCCCGCCGTGAGGCCGACGGTCTCGCCGTCCTCGCCGCCGAACTTCACCGTGGCGGAGCCCGATGCGATGCCGAGCACCTCGTGGGCGTTGGCGTGGTAGTGGTGGTAATCCTCGATCCCCTCCCGGTTGGCGTTGGTCCAGCCGTTCTTGGCGAAGGTCGCCTCGAAGGCTTGGCCCGGATCCGAGGCCGAGGGCGGAATGGCGCCGCGGCGCACGATGAGGGGGAGCCGGCTGTTCGGCACGAGCCCGTTATCCTCGAAGATGAAGGTGTCGGTGCCGAGAGGAGCGTTGTAGCCGTGGGGCTGCCCGTAACCTTTCGCCTGCGCCATCGCTGCCTGCCTCCGTGATCATGAATCGGAGGGAAGAACGCGCGAGCCTGCGAAAGGTTGAGGGTGCTTCCGCTCACATCGAGAGTGGGGAGGGCGCGCGAAGCGGCGAAGGGCGGAGGATACGAAAAAGCCCAGGCCAGGGCCTGGGCTCGCGCGGTGCGAAGCGTGGCCGCTCAGACGCCCAGCAGCAGGGCCGTCACGGCGCGGTCGATGGAGAGATAGAAGAGGGCGAAGGCGACGAGCGCCGCGACGCCGAACTCCACGGTCTGGTTGTTCATCATGCGCACGTCGCGCAGCACGTCCCGGCCGAAGATCGTCATGAGCCAGGCGGCGGTCAGCACCACTGGCATGGCGAACAGGAACGACCAGGTGCTCTCCACCTGACCCACATTGTTCGGGTCGATGAGCGGGCGAATGTTGCGCACCCAGGGAGCGTAGACGGCCGCATAGAGCGACGTCATCCAGGCGAGCGATACGGCAATGCCGAGGTGAAAGGTGAAGAGCCGGTGCAGGCGGCCGAACGTGTCGGCCTCGTCATCAAAAGTCATGGTTGGAAACCCCCAAAACGAGTGCTTGATGCTCAAGCTTTATGGTTAACCGATGGTTAATCTGATTTGGGGGAGGGTGGCAACCACGAATGCGCTGCGGCCAAGTAGTGTTCAGGCCAAGGTCGAGCGCGATGACTTTAGGGAATGCTTGGGCCTGAGGCTATTGGCAGCCCGGCTCTGCCCCGCCGCGGGCGCGGAGGGGCAGGGCGGCGTCTGGCGGCGGCAGGGCTTTAGGCCCCTTTCGCCTTCTGGTCTTCCATGAGCTGCACGAAGCGATCGAAGAGGTAGTGGCTGTCCTGCGGGCCGGGCGAGGCCTCCGGATGGTACTGGACCGAGAAGGCCGGGCGGTCGGTGAGCGCGATGCCGCAATTGGAGCCGTCGAAGAGCGAGACATGGGTCTCGACCGCGGTCGCCGGCAGGGTCTCGGGGTCCACGGCAAAGCCGTGGTTCATGGAGGTGATCTCCACCTTGCCGGTGGTCTTGTCCTTTACCGGGTGGTTCGCCCCGTGGTGGCCCTGGTGCATCTTCTTGGTGCGGCCGCCGACGGCCAAGCCCAGCATCTGGTGGCCGAGGCAGATCCCGAAGGTCGGGATCTTCTCGTCGAGCAGCTTGCGGATCACCGGCACGGCGTACTCGCCCGTCGCCGCAGGGTCGCCAGGGCCGTTCGAGAGGAAGACGCCGTCGGGCTTCAAGGCCATCACCTCCTCGGCGGTGGCGGTCGCCGGCACCACCGTGACCTTGCAGCCGGCCTCGGCGAGAAGCCGCAGGATGTTGCGCTTCACCCCGTAATCGATCGCGACCACGTGATGCTTGGTGCTCCCGTCCTGCCGGCCGTAGCCGCGGCCGCGCTCCCACGACGTCTCGTCCCAACCGTAGCGCTGGGTGCTCGTCACGAGCGGCACCAGGTCGAGCCCGTCCATGGAGGGCAGGCCCGCGGCCCGGGCCTTGAGGGCCTCGATATCGAACAGGCCGCTCGGATCGTGCGCGATCACCGCGTTCGGCATGCCCCGGTCGCGGATGAGCGCCGTGAGCGCCCGGGTATCGACCCCGGTGATCCCGGCGATGCCGCGAGCCTTCAGCCAGGCGTCGAGGTGCCGGGAGGCGCGCCAGTTCGATGGGTCCGTGATGGCGGCGGCGAGCACGAGGCCGCGCACGCCCGAGGACGAGGCGGCGTTGACGCTCTCCACGTCCTCGTCGTTGGTGCCCACATTCCCGATATGGGGGAAGGTGAAGGTGATGATCTGGCCCGCATAGGACGGATCCGTCAGGATCTCCTGATAGCCCGTCATGGCGGTGTTGAAGCAGACCTCGCCGGTCGCCTCGCCCACCGCGCCGATGCCGAAGCCCTCCAGCACGGTGCCGTCCTGAAGAACGAGCACGGCGGTGGCGCGCGGCTCCTGCCAGCCCTCGGAGAGCTGTCCCCGGGCGTGATTGTCTTGCAGCATCGCTTTGATCTCTTTAAGTCGCAGGCCAAAGGCCATGCGGGACCGGGCCGCCGGGCAGCCTCTTTTCACCGTTGAGGGTGACTTAAGGGGGGCTCATCGGCCCGTCAACGTCCCAGAGCCCCCAAAGCCCTGCACCTAAAGGAGATGCGCCATGCGCGACCGCCTCACGACCGAGATGAAGGAGGCCATGAAGGCCGGCGACAAGCGCAAGCTCTCGACCGTCCGCCTCATGCAGGCCGCCCTCAAGGACAAGGACATTGAGGCGCGCGGCGCCGGCCGGGGTCAAGCCACCGACGAGGAGATCCTGGCCCTCTTCCAGAAGATGGTGAAGCAGCGCCAGGAATCGATCGCCATCTACAGCCAGAACAACCGCCCCGAACTCGCGCAAGGGGAGCAGGAGGAGGTGGACGTGATCCAGACCTTCCTGCCAAAGCAGATGGACGAGGCCGAGACCCGCGCCGCCATCGAAGCCGCCATCGCGGAGACCGGCGCCGCCTCCATGAAGGACATGGGCAAGGTGGTGGGCGTGCTGCGCGGCAGGTATGCGGGGCAGATGGATTTCGGGAAGGCGAGCGGGCTCGTGAAGGAGATGCTGCCGAAGGGGTGAAGGCGCCGGTCCTGCTCTCGATGAGAGAGGCGATCCGCAGCGTCGAGGTTCGAGGGAACCGCCACGCTTCAGTGAGCCGCGCGGCACCCTCCGCCTGCTTTCCTTCGCAGGCCCGACCCCTCTCAACAAGGACAGGTCGGGCGCGGCGCTCTCCACTCCGCATGTCTTTGGAGCGGGGGCGTTGCTTCGAGCCCCGGGGAGGGAATCCCGCTGTGGATTGCGGGCAAAGAACGCATAGAAACAAGTTCCGGCCGCTCGGGCTCGCTTCATCCTCCCCGTGCGCTATCCTTCTCCGTTAAGCCGGACCGCTCATGCGCTACCCGCCGCAAATCCTCGAAGAGATCCGCGCCCGGCTGCCCGCGTCGTCGGTGGTGGGGAAGAAGGTGCGGCTGAAGAAAGCCGGGCGGGAATGGCGCGGGCTGTCCCCGTTCAATGCGGAGAAGACGCCGTCCTTCTACGTGAACGACCAGAAGCAGTTCTATCACTGCTTCTCCTCCGGCAAGCACGGAGACATCTTCACCTTTCTCATGGAGACCGAGGGTCTCTCCTTCCCGGAGGCCGTGGAGCGGCTGGCGTCCGAAGCCGGGGTGCCGCTCCCGAAACTCTCCCGGGAGGACCGGGTCGAGGAGGTGAAGCGCAAGAGCCTCCATGACGTCATGGAATTGGCCACCGCGTACTTCGAGGCCTCGCTCCAGGGCCGTTTCGGCCTGAAAGCCCGCGATTATCTGACGAAGCGCTCCCTCGGACCCGAGCCCCGGGCCCAGTTCCGCATCGGCTACGCGCCCCCGGAGCGCTACGGCCTTCGCGACCACCTCGCGGGGAAGGGCGTGCCCATCGAGATGATGGTGGAGGCGGGCCTTCTCGTCACCGGCGAGGACGTGCAGGTGCCTTACGACCGCTTCCGGGACCGGGTGATGTTCCCGATCTGCGATCTGCGCGGCCGGGTGGTGGCCTTCGGCGGCCGGGCCATGAGCGCGGACGTGCCGGCGAAGTATCTCAACTCGCCCGATACGCCGCTCTTCCAGAAGGGGCGGCTCCTCTACAACTTTCATCTTGCCCGCAAGGCGGCGCATGACCGGGGCACCGTGATCGCCGTCGAAGGCTATGTGGACGTGATCTCCTTGACCCAGGCCGGCTACCCCAACGCGGTGGCGCCCCTCGGCACGGCCCTCACGGAAGATCAGCTCGCGCTTCTGTGGCGGATGTCCGACGAGCCGGTCCTGTGCTTCGACGGGGACAAGGCGGGCCGCAGGGCCGCCTACCGCGCCCTCGACCTCGCCCTGCCGAGCCTCGAATCCGGCAAGTCCCTCCGGTTCGCGCTCCTGCCCGAGGGCCAGGATCCCGATGACCTTGCCCGCGACGGAGGCGGTCCGGCGGTGGAGCGGGTGCTGGCCGCTGCCCGGCCTCTCGTGGACATCCTCTGGGCCCGGGAAACCGAGACCGCGACCCTGGAGACGCCCGAGCAGCGGGCGGGGCTGGAGCGGCGCCTGAAGGATGCGCTCGGGGTGATTCGCGACGAGACCCTCAAGCGCTACTACCGGGAGGAGATCGAAAACCGGCTGGCGGCGCTCAATCCGGAGGGGAGGGGCGGCCGCACGCCGCGGCAGGGGAAGGGCGGCTACGGCCGCGGCTTCCGTGGTCCCGCGCCGCAGGTGCCGAGCCTCCGGCCGACGGTGAGTTCGCGGCTCGCGAGCAGTCGCCTCTTCACGGGAGGCTCGGCCGAGACCCCCCGGGAAGCCATGATCCTGTGCACGGTCCTGGCCCATCCCGAACTCCTGCTCACCCACGCCGAAACCCTGAGCCAGCTTGATCTTCAGGGCCGTGTCGCAACGGCGCTCTGCAACGCGCTCCTCGACATCGCGGCGGGCGGGGAGGCCGTCGAGCCTGAGGTCATGGAGGCCCGTCTCGAGCGCGCGGGCCTGACGGAAGGCGCGGCGGCCTTGCGCGCTCTGGTACGCCCCGGGGACAGCTGGGCCCTCGATCCTCATGCGGATATGGTGCGACTCGAAGACGCATTGCGGCAGGCCATCACCTTGCATCGGCGAGCGCGCACGTTACATACCGAACTTCGGGCCGCTGAACGCGCCATCGCGGAAGAGGACAACGAGGCCAATCTCGCCTGGCTGCGAGAGGTCCAGAACCAGCTCTCCTCGACCGAAGGTGCGGAAGCCGACCTGGACAGCGGGGCTGTCCACCGTGACCACTGACCCGGGGGGTAGGACCCTGCGGGCCCTGGCGCGGCCAAGGCGGAGTGGGCCCAAGCGGGGGGATGGTTAACGGTTGGTCAAGCGACTCACTGTTATGATGGATGGATCGACCTTCGGGTGGTAAGGGCTTCCCTTGCCGCCCCTTTGGCCGCCCGTTCGCGGCTCGCGGCCTCCAATCGGCCGGGGCGCCCGGCACAACACCTTCAAGCGTCTTGCGGTTCCCCGAAACTGCGGATGCCCTAAGACGAGATTGTCGGCATCCGACCGCTCACCCCGGCCCGGATGCGTGGAGACGAAGACAGTATGGCGACCAAGGCGACCGAACGGGACGAAGGCGAAGCTCAAACGCAAGAGCAGCAGAGCGACGGGCCTCTTCTCGACCTCACTGATGCCGCCGTCAAGCGGATGATCAAGCTCGCCAAGAAGCGGGGCTATGTCACCTATGACGAGCTGAACGAGGTTCTGCCCTCCGAGGAATTCAGCTCGGAGCAGATCGAGGACGTGCTCGGTCAGCTCTCCGAGATGGGCATCAACGTGGTGGAGTCGGAGGAGGCCGAGGAAGGCCAGCCGGCCCCCGCGGAGGCCGCCGACGACGAGGAGGCGGAGGGCGGCGATCTCGTGGAGGCCTCCCAGGCCCGCGCCGTCGTGGTGCGCGAGACCACCAAGGAGCCGACGGACCGCACGGACGATCCCGTTCGCATGTACCTGCGCGAGATGGGCTCGGTGGAGCTTCTCTCCCGCGAGGGCGAGATCGCGATCGCCAAGCGCATCGAGGCGGGCCGCGAGGCGATGATCGCGGGCCTCTGCGAGAGCCCGCTCACCTTCCAGGCCATCATCATCTGGCGCGACGAGCTCGTCGAGGGCCGGGTTCTCCTGCGCGACATCATCGATCTCGAGGCCACCTATGCGGGCCCGGACGGGAAGGGCGCTCCCAAGGTGGGCGCCGAGGACGAGCCCGAGGAGGCCCTGCCCGAGGGCGACGTGCCCCCGCCGGAAGGCGAGATGGAGGACGACGACCTCGAGAACAACGTGTCTCTCTCGGCCATGGAAGCCGAGCTGAAGCCGCGGGTGCTCGAGACCTTCGACCGCATCGCCGACAACTACAAGAAGCTGCGCCGGCTTCAGGTGGAGCACGTGGAGCAGCGGCTGCAGAACAAGCAGCTGACCCCGGCCCAGGAGCGCAAATACAAGAAGCTGAGGGACGACATTGTCGGCGACGTGAAGTCGCTCTCCCTCAACAACAACCGCATCGAGGCGCTGGTCGAGCAGCTCTACGACATCAACAAGCGGCTCATCTCCCATGAGGGCCGCCTGATGCGGCTCGCCGAGCATCACGGCGTCGCGCGCGAGGAGTTCCTGAAGCACTACCAGGGCTGGGAGCTCGACCCGAAATGGGTGCTGCGCGTCTCCAAGCTCGGGGGCAAGGGCTGGAAGGATTTCGTCGCCAGGGCGAAGGACGGCATCCACGATCTGCGCGAGCAGATCCACAACCTCGCGAGCGAGACGGGCCTGGAGATCCAGGAATTCCGCCGCATCGTCATGATGGTTCAGAAGGGCGAGCGCGAGGCGCGCCAGGCGAAGAAAGAGATGATCGAGGCGAACCTGCGCCTCGTGATCTCCATCGCCAAGAAGTACACGAACCGCGGCCTGCAGTTCCTGGACCTCATCCAGGAGGGCAATATCGGCCTCATGAAGGCGGTCGATAAGTTCGAGTACCGGCGCGGCTACAAGTTCTCCACCTACGCGACCTGGTGGATCCGGCAGGCGATCACCCGCTCGATCGCCGATCAGGCCCGCACGATCCGCATCCCGGTGCACATGATCGAGACGATCAACAAGATCGTCCGCACGAGCCGGCAGATGCTCCACGAGATCGGCCGCGAGCCGACCCCCGAGGAACTCGCCGAAAAGCTCGCCATGCCGCTGGAGAAGGTGCGCAAGGTCCTCAAGATCGCGAAAGAGCCGATCTCCCTCGAAACGCCGATCGGCGACGAGGAGGATTCGCATCTTGGCGACTTCATCGAGGACAAGAACGCGATCCTGCCCATCGATGCCGCGATCCAGAGCAATCTTCGCGAGACCACGACCCGCGTCCTCGCCTCGCTCACGCCCCGTGAAGAGCGCGTGCTGCGCATGCGCTTCGGCATCGGCATGAACACGGACCACACTCTCGAAGAGGTGGGCCAGCAATTCTCGGTGACCCGCGAGCGCATCCGCCAGATCGAGGCGAAGGCCCTGCGCAAGCTCAAGCACCCCTCCCGCAGCCGCAAGCTGCGCAGCTTCCTCGACAACTGATCGAGGCCGCATCCGGATGCGACAAAGGCGGGCTCATGGCCCGCCTTTTTCATGGCGCCTGCATCCAAGCGCGTCCGCGGCGCGTAATCGCTTGGAATGCTCCGGAGGCTCCCATGCGTGCTTGGCTTGTTCTCGTCGCCGCTCTCCTCATGGCCGCACCCGCGCAGGCGGCGCCGGAGGCGCCGATCCGGCAGGTGATCGAGGATCAGCTTCAAGCCTTCAAGAGCGACGACGCGGCGCGGGCCTATGGCCATGCGGCACCCGGCATCCGGCGGGCATTCCCGTCCGAGGACCGGTTCATGGCGCTCGTTCGGGAGATGTACAAGCCGGTCTACCGGCAGCGCTCGTATCGCTTCGGCGAACTGAAGGACACGCCCGAGGGCCCGATGCAGGCCGTGGACATTCAGGATGCGGACGGCGTCGACTGGACGGCCGTCTATCTCCTGGAACAGCAGCCCGACGGATCCTGGAAGATCGCGGGCTGCACGCTCCTCAAGAAGCCCGGGCAGACGGTCTAGGCTGCTCAGCGAGGCGTCCAGCCTTCCTCGGATCTCATCCCGGCGGTCAGAACAGGAAATCCGACACGTCGAGCGCGCTCTTAGGCTCGTTGAGAAGCGTGATCGACTGGCCCTTGGCCTTGATGATCACGTCGTCCGCGCGCCCGTCCTTGTCCGCATCGGTGCGGCCGATCCGCAGCTTCGCGAAAGAGAGGCCGTTGGAGCGCAGATCGATGCGGTCGACGCCGTTCTGGAAATCGGTGATCACATCGGCGCCCCAGGCGCCCCGGAAGACGAACACGTCCGCGTCCGCGCCGCCCGCGAGGCGATCGTTGCCTGAATCGCCCAGGAGCGTGTCCCGTCCGGCATCCCCGTAGAGCCGGTCGTCGCCGGCGCCGCCCGAAACCCGGTCGTTGCCCGTGCCGCCCCATTCGCGATCCGCGCCCTCTTGGCCCGAGAGGCGGTCGTTGCCGCCAAGGCCCTTGATCGTATCGGCGCCGCTCGTGCCCGCGAGAATATTGGCTCCCCGCGTGCCGGTGATCGTGCCGGGGACGGGCGCCGCGCCGGTCGGGTCCACCCAGTCGAGCTTCACGTTGTGGTCGCCGATGGTGACCTGGTGCGTCACGGGCGCGAAGCCGCCGCCGGAGAACGTAACCGCGTAGGCGCCCTTGGGCAGCACGATGTCGTAGCCTCCCGCGCCCTGCGTGGTCGTCGTGAAGACGGTGCGGCCCGCGCTCACGGCCCGCACATTGAGGCCGGCGAGACCCTCGCCCGGATCGTAGAACCGGTCCCCATCCCGGTCATCGAAGGCGACGCCCGTCAGAAACGAGCCGGTGCCGACCTTGGCGAAGTTCTGCGTGACGAAGGCGCCGTCCCAGCCCTGGTATGGGCCGGTGGTGAAGCCGATGCCGATCTCCTTGAACGCGGCGTTGAGGATGTTCGCCTTGTGCCCTGGGCTGTTCATGAGGTTCGTGTGCAGGAGCTGCACCTCGTCCTGCAGCCCGGCCGGTCCCCGGGTGCTCGCCCAGGCGATGTTCTCCGCCGAGGACCAGCTTCCGGTGAAGTCGAACCCCGCCGAGGTCATGCGCTGGGTCGGTGACGAGCCGGAGGCGCCCGTATGCGAGAACGTATCGGTGTCGATCATCCACTGGCTGTGGCCGTCCGCGGCCACGTTGAGATGGCCGTCGAGCGCGAGCGGCTGGGCGCCTGTTTTGGCGCGCTCCGCATTGACGAGTTCGAGCATGAACTGCTCGAGGGCAGTGGCCTGAGACATGGATGCACCCCTTCAGCGCTGATTGTTATGGTCGCCCTCTCGATCGGAGAGCTATCTGAAGGGATTCTGCCTAAAAACGAAATAAGATAAAGTTGTGGCAAGAATTTTTGCATGAATCATGCTTGCCGCTACGTAAACAACCGGAAGGCAATACGCTGAGAGCCTGGTCATCTGCGTGAACTGCTTCGAACTTACGTAAATTTTTATAAATTAAACATTCGTTTATGCGCGGCTCAGGCTGCCACAGGGCCGGGAGGCCTTCGCCGGCCCGCGATGCCGACGTCGCGTCGATCTTCGCCTCGGCGATCCGCACTCCGTCTTCCCCGCCTCGTCCGCACCCGACGCGCGGCCGTGCCCACGCGCCGAAGGCCCCCGCCATGGCCCCGCGACGGGAAGGGGCCGGCGAACCCAGCTTCCGGGCTGCTATCGGTGGTCCTAAGCCTCGCCTCCAGGCGCCAAGGCGGCTTGGACAATGCTGTCCGGGCCTAGGTCCTGGCCGTTTTCCACATGGAGGATCTCGGCGAGGCGGGAGCGGGCGCGGTTGATGCGGCTCTTGATGGTGCCAAGCTTCGTGTTGCAGATCTCGGCCGCCTCCTCGTAGGAGAAGCCTTCCGCGCCCACAAGCAGCAGGGCCTCGCGCTGATCGGGCGGCAATTGGGCGAGGGCCCAGCGCAGATCCTGGAAATCGAGATAGCCCTGCTGTTCCGGCGCGACCGACAGGCCACCGGCAAGGCGGCCGTCCACATCCTCCACCTCGCGCCGACGGCGCCGGTAGGTGGTGTGGAACTGGTTGCGCAGGATCGTGAACATCCAGGCCTGGAGGTTCGTGCCGGGCTGGAAACGGCTGATATTGGCGAGCGCCCGCAGGATCGCCTCCTGCACGAGGTCGTCAGCCCGGTCGAGATTGCCGGTGAGCGAGATCGCGAAGGCGCGCAGATGCGGGATCGCGGCCATGAGCGCCGACGAGATATCCGGCGACAGCGGGGCCGGATCATCGCCCGCCGGACCGAGCGCCGAGCCCTCGGGCGCCTGGGAGGCGGCGCTGAGCGGCTTTGCAGTGCCGTCCATGCCGAGTTCGGATGGGGTGCATGGCGCTGAGGCCGGGTTGGGCGTGAAGTGCACGTCTGGTCTCGCTGTTCGCTGCACCCTGGCGTTCCGTGACAGGATTGTGGTTCTGGCGGAGGCGCTTGGGCCGGAATAGTCGTTCGGGCAACGACAGATCAGAGCCGAGGACCTGATCTGTATAATCTGGGACGCAATAAAGTCGATACGATGACGTAGAGTTCTACAGAATGTCATTCCGGATCAAGTTCGCATTGATCCAGGTTAGCCATGAACAGAAATCTTCTTCGGTGTTTCAACGCTATAAGACTTGAGCGCGAGCGGCGTGAGGTCGATCGGGAGCGGCCTCGCCGCGCTCCCGCATTCCGGTTCGCCTTCCGCTTCGCTCCCAGGCCCAGGCTTCGCAGCAATCCCGTTTCGCCGCGGGCCTGACCGGCATCCATGGCGTGGAGCCCCCGCAGAAAGGTGGGTGTGGAGGGCGCCGCCCGCTTCACGCGGGGCGTGACGGGCCTAGGATGGCGGGTGAGTCGCGACGCCGGCGGTCCCGTCCTGGCGCGGACTCTCCGCCGGAAAACGGCGGGACCACACGGATCAACGCCCATGCCCCGGCAAGCCATCGCCGCGGGATGGATGCAGGACGCACACAAAGGACCATTCATGCCCGAGCGGGTCATCAAGGACGAGCAGCCGCGCGTCTTCTTCGACTGCAGCAAATGCCCGGCCTATTGCTGCTCCATCTATGAGCGCGTGGAGGTGACGAAGCGCGATCTCAACCGGCTCGCCCGCTACTTCAAGGTCACGCCCGAGGAAGCCGAGGCGCGCTACACCACGCGCTGGGAAGGCGAGCGGGTGCTCAAGCGCGTCGACGACGTGATCTTCGAGAAAACCTGCATGTTCCTCGACCAGAAGACCCGAGGCTGCACCATCTACGAGGGCCGCCCTGCGGTCTGCCGCGATTTTCCGGGCCGGTCGCGCTGCGCCTATTACGACCTCGTCCAGTTCGAGCGCCGCCAGCAGGACGACGAGAGCGTCGTGCCGGTGGTGAAGATCGTCTTCCGCGATGTGGAGGAGGTGGAGGTCGCCGACGAGGATTCCTCCGAGCGCGTCTACGAGTGGGGCGAGCGGGAGGAGAAGGGCGCCGTGAAGGACACGACGGGCATCGTCGATCCGACGGACGATCCGGCGAAGTAGGAGGACGCCTCCCCGGAAAGTCGGGGAGGGAGCGGGCGCCCTTATTTCCAGGCGTAGTTGAAGCTCACGCTGATGCGCTCGGCCTCCGCCTCGTTCACGGGCACCTCGTGGCGCAGCCACGATTCCCACAGGAGCACGGTGCCGGGGGTCGGGGCGAGATACGCGAATTGCCGGTTTTCGGGGCGCGCCTTCGCCTTGCGGGGCGGCGCCGCCATCATGAAGCCGAGGCGCGGATCCTCGAGCTTGAGGGCGCTCGCGCCCTCCGGCACCGTCACGTAATAGGTGCCGCTCACCACCGAATGCGGGTGGATGTGCGAGGTGTGCACGCCGCCCGGCGGTAGGATGTTGATCCACAGGGAATCGCACACGAGCTTGCGTCCCTGGAGGTCGTAGTCGAGCTCCTTGGCGAAGCCCGCCACATGGCCGTCGAGGGCCTTCACCAATTCGCCGAAGAGCGGCATCCGCCAGGGCAGGTCGTTGAGCGAGGCATAGGAGGTGTAGCCCGGGTACCCGTTCTTGGCGCACCAGCGCTGGCCGGCGGTGTCGTCCTCGGCGATCGAGAGGCAGGCGGCCTCGAGCTCCCGGTTGAGGCGCTCGCCTTTCGGGCCGGCGATCTCGGCCCGGTAGACCTTGGTGACGAAGAGAGTATCGATGCTGGGCATGAGCGGGCTCTAGGCCCATTGCCGGTCCGTTGTCAAAGCAGGCGCTCGACACTCGGCTGCACCGCCCCGCCAGCGTGGGCCTTCGGCGCCAGGCCGGCTCATTGCCCCATGCGGCCCCGCTTGCAACCCGCAGCCGCAGCGACCACCTTGGCCTTTATGTCCACCGCGCCCCAGCTCCAGCAGATCCGCACCGTTCCGAGCGGGGTGAAGCCCGATGGCACGGCCGCGGTCGATCCTGCGATCCTGCCCGGCGCGATCCGCTTGCGCGATTGGATCATGACGGAGGGGCGGACCGTCGACAGCAACACCATGCTGACGGGATTCGCCGAGGGCCTCAACGAGCTCGGCGTGCCGGTGGACCGCATCTTCACGGCGATCGAGGCCCTGCACTCCGAATATGCCGGCATCGGCCGCTCCTGGACGAAGGAGGAGGGGGCGAGCGTGCGCCTCCTGCCGCACGGGGAACGGCGCGAGACGGTCTACAAGGTGAGCCCCTTCGCCCATGTGAACAGCACCGGCGAATGGCTCGTCCTCGATCTGCCGACGACGCCCGACGATCTCTTTCCGGTGATCCCCGACCTCAAGGCGAACGGCTACACCCACTACGTCACGGTGCCGATCCGATTCGTGAACGGTGCCGAGAACGGCATCTCCTTCGCGACCCGGGCGCCCGGCGGCTTCGGGGACGAGGCGCTGAACATCCTGCGCTTCATCATGCCGACCTTCGCCATGGTGACGGAGCTGCGCGCCACCTCGAAGCGCCTCGACGACGTGCTGCGCATCTATGTGGGCGACGAGCCCCACCGGGCGATCCTGTCGGGCGCCATCCTGCGCGGGCAGGTGACGCGGATCCGATCGGCGATCCTTTTTGCCGACATGCGCAGCTACACCCGCAGGGCCTCCACCTTGAGCCCCGAACAGGCCGTCGAGCTCCTGAACGACTATTTCGACTGCATCGTGCCGCCGATCGAGGACGAGGGCGGCCAGGTGCTGAAATATCTGGGCGACGGCCTTCTGGCGATCTTCCGCGACCGGGGCGACGACACGGGCGGCGCCCCGCAATCGGCGCTCTCCGCCGCCATCAAGGGGCTGCAGCGGATCCATGCGGCGAACCAGGAGGGCCGCTTTCCCATGCCGGTGCTGGTGGGCATGGCGCTCCACCACGGGGACGCGGCCTATGGCAATGTGGGCTCGGGCCAGCGCCTCGACTTCACGGTGATCGGCCGCGACGTGAACCTCGCAAGCCGCATCGCCACCCTCAACAAGCAGCTCGGCGAGCCGCTCCTCATGTCGAAGGCCTTCGTCGACCACCTCTGGGGCAACCCCCACCGCCTCGGCGCCTACGAGGTCGACGGCTTCGACGAGCCGATCGAGATCTACCGGCCGTTCTGAAGGGCGGGGCGCCTCTGGATTGCAAGGCCTGACCCGACCCTGTTACAAGCACCCGCCCTCGGCCCCTCCCGCCGCTCGCCCCGCGAGCCTGCGTGGCGGCCCGGCTGGGCCCGTAGCTCAATGGTTAGAGCCGGCCGCTCATAACGGTCTGGTTGCAGGTTCAAGTCCTGCCGGGCCCACCAATGTTCTCAATGAGTTAGATGGAGCATTTGCGCTGTCTGCAGGCACATGGCAATGAAACGGCGTTGCCGGCTTTGCGCCGAACTTCACACGTGTTGCCAGTCGATAATTCATGAGCTGGATTGCGTATCTTCAACGTTCAACTCATACCACAAGCTCCCGCCGCCTAAAGGGCGAGGTTCAGGTAGAAAGGCCCGGGCTGTCCTTCTGAGAAAGTGCTCAGCATACGTGCTGCCGTAAACCACCGACGCTTTCGGGTTCTTTAGAAGGTAAGCATAAAGAAGGTATTGTTCAGTCCAATAGATATGATGGTCGCGCGCCCAACTGATAGGCATTCCAAACGGAAGAAATATATCATGCGAGTGCACCATGATCCGATGCTTTATCGCTGGAAGCAGGTGTAGGTAGATGTAGAGGCAGTCACTCCCAATCTTGACGGTATGCGTCGAGTCGATGAACAGCACATCGGCGTCATTCACCAGCTTTAGGAATTCCAGCTGGTTGATACTTTGTATCGGGCGCTCGATCAGCTGCTTAACTGAGGCAACCGATTTGAGAAATGGGCGGGGATAGGGCTCGATGGCCACGATCTCTCCATGGCCGTTCGCTCGTAATGCGGCGTCTGCAACAAGGGTAGAGAACCCACTACCGATTTCGACAACTCTTTTTGGTTTCAGGTGACGCAGCATGCAGTAATAGGCTACGGCATCGCTGTTTGTGAACTGTGAGTTGTTCCAGAAAAAGCCGCCTGGAGCGTTCTCGTCCGCGTCTTCTGGACCACTCAGTTCAGACGCGTAGGGCAGAAGGTTTTCCATAAAATCGGACAAACGTTCTTGCGAGAACACTTCGTGGTAGATCGGAATAGGCTGCTCGCTTTTCACCTCAAACGTAGACTCAAGATCCGACAGTAGCGGAATGGACGAGTAGAAGTTGGCAGGAGTGATGTTGACGCCACTCTCCTGGACGGCCCTCCTCCTGGGTATGGGAGCCCACAGCATATTCTGTGCGCCTGAAATGAAATCTGCCCCTGGCCCCTCTTGAGGCGATGGCGACTGGTCGAGAAGCGATTGAGCCGCCAGGAGTTGCCGTCCAGCCACAGCTTGATCGTAGCTCTCGAACTCGTGTCGGTTTCCAGCCGTGCGAACATGTTCTACGACAAACCTACGGCTGTGCAGACAAGTGATCGTCCAGTCCTGCTCTGCGGCGGTGAGAGCGTCCGTCTTGGGGCCGTGTGGGTCTGATGCGTTGTTTGTCATCGGTGATCCAGGCACGTTGAAGTGCAGTCGGCGGTCCCAAGGAAGGGCGATCTGCACAAGGGCTGAGCTTGGCCCATGGCTACACCATCCGCCACGACCATCGCTAGTAGCCCCTTTGCGGTACTGAGCGTCGCGCGATCGCTAGCTGAAGGGTCAGGGCGGGCATGTCGGCGTAAGAGCGAAGGTTAAGAACGGCTGCCCGGTCATCGATCATCAACATTTATGCGGCCTTCGCCGAGACGTACCCGGCGCCCGATGGTCAGCCAGTTGCGCCGGCTTCGAGCGGGCCACAGCCTAACGTTTAGCGTTAGCGGCCAAGAGCCTGCCTCACAGCTTGAGCGCCACGAAGCGAAACGGAGCTGCCCCGAGGACGACCGGGGCAGCAATCTGCACCCTGCATGCCTATGCCTTCTCGGCTTATGCTGTGGGGATTGGTTGTCTTACTGAGACTTACAGGGCGCAAGAGCACGCTCATAGCGGTCCGATTGCACGTTCAAACCCTGCCAAAACCCCACTGTCCTGCCAATAAACGCACAGCGCGGCCGGGCTCCGTGAGCCAGCGGCCGCGCCAGAGAGTCCGAAGCGGGTCTCGCCCGCCCCGTTCACCACACGCTAGGCAGGTGTCCGTCGTCCCCGTCGCGGCGGTCGCGCTTGCGGGAGGCGTACCAGGCGTAGCCCGCGACGCCGGCGAGCAGCGCGCCCGCGGCGAAGAGATAAGGGGTGTAGTCGGTGCGGTTGCCGGCGAAATCATGCACCTCGGGGCGGGCGTGGAGCAGGTCCTCGGCCCGGGCCACGTTGCCCTCCCTCACGCGCACCTGCACCTCGAAGGCCTCGTCGTTGCTGTGGAGGCGGTGCAGGCCGATGCTGCTGCGGGCAAAGCCGCCTCCCGCAAGGCGCTCGGCAGCGCGCTGGGCGGCGCGGCGGTTCGGGAACACGGCGGAGGCGGTGGTGGATTGCGGCATGGATCTCTCCTGAACGGGCCCGGACGGGCCGGAATGGCAGGAGGTGAATCCGCTTCGCCCGGCCGAGGTTCCCCGGCCGCTCCCGAGGCTGCCGCGAAACAGCCCGCCTGCCTGCTTCATCGACGTCCGTTCTGAGGCCCGAAGGCTCTCGGAGAAGTCCGCCGGTGCCCGCGATCACCCTTGATCGTGTGGCTGGAGGAAGCTCGGAACACTGCGTCGGAGCCCGCCATTAACCTCCATTGCGAGCCAAGGAGGCCCCCATGCCAGAGGACACAACCAACGACCGTGCCGGAGCGCCCCGGACCGAGCGACCCGACTCGAACGGCACCAATTCCCGCCCGAGGGACGAGACCATCTCCCAGACCGGCCCGGGGATCCCGGACGATACCGGCCATGTGGTTGAGATCTCGCCGGAGGAGGAGAAGCGCATCGAGCAGAGCATCCGGAAGCTGTGAGGCCTCGCCTCCCGCCGGTGGGAGTGGAGAGCGCGGCGGACAGGAGGAGTGGCGGCGCGAGTGCGAAGTCCGGGCGACCCTGAAGCTCTCGGCCGCTGATCAGCAGGCTCAGCTCTAAGGAGCAAAGGACGGTTCCGGCCGACGCGGCATCCTAGCCATCGGGGGAGCGAGGGCGGTCGACCAGCTCATCTTTCGAATTGCACGGCTGAAGGGGATGTGACCGGCAACGAGTAAATTAGCGCCCCGACCGCCTCCGACATAGGGCTGTAAAACTGAACGGAGAGCATGAATCTCTACAGATTCGACTCTGCATTTCCGAAGTTGACCGTGATTTTTCTATAAATAAATCAAACGTTCCCATTGTTAATAGACTCTAAAACGTGCGAGGCTCTGCCCGCCGCGCCGCCAACCTGCATCGGCCAATAAGAACATTGCGAGTTCCGACTTTGCCTTGGATCAACCATCCCGAGGGGGAATACCTATGACTTTCGAACGTTCTATTGAGTTCACCATTCCTGGCACCAAGGGCGCGCCGGGTGTCAAAGTTCGTATCGTCGAAGCTGACGGCAAGCTCGTCTTCACCGTGGACGTTCAGGACAACCTCGCTGCCATAGCCGACCTGCGCGGCTTGTTCTTCGACCTGAACGACACCTCGAAGCTTGCAGGCCTGACTTTCACGGGTGGCGGCGGGCAGATCGTCGAGATGCAGGGCAAGGCTGGCGCCATCACTGATCTGGGCAATGGCGCGAACATGAGCGGTGCCCGCAAGGGTGGGTTCGACGTCGGGCTCGAGTTCGGCAGTTCCGGCATCGGCGCGAGAAAGGCGGACCTCAGCGGTCCCATCAGCTTCACCCTAGACAACACCGCTCACAACCTCACGCTCGATGATGTCGCCAACACGTTGTTTGGCGCTCGCCTCACCAGCGTTGGCGCGCCAAACGGCGCCCGGAGCGATAGTGCCAAACTCACCTTTGTCGCGCCTGCCGCTCCTGATGCTAAAGCGGATGCCTACACCATCTTTGAGGATGGTCAGGTGGACGCCGCCACTCCCTCACAAGCTCCTGTTGGCCAGGTTTTCCAGGTTCTGAGGAACGATACGGATGCGGATGGGAACATCCTGACCATCACCAAAGTCGATGGTGCTCAGCACGGAACGGTGCTGATCATCGATGGCGACGACGCTGACACGCTTGTCGGTGATGCGATCCTCTACACGCCGGATGCCGACTATGCGGGTTCGGACAGCTTCACCTACGCCATCACAGACAACGCTGGCGGTACTGATTTTGCCAAAGTCGACGTCACGGTGACTGCTGTCGCTGATGTCCCCACCCTAAGCTACACGATTCAGCCAGGCAGCACTGTCAATCAGGTGCGGCTGTTCGTGACCTCAAAGCAGACCGACGCTGACAGCTCCGAGTTCATCGACCGCATTGAGCTCTCCGGCATCCCCGCAGGGGTGATCGTCACTCAGTCCTCCGTCAATCCTGGCGAGGAGCCTGACGAGCTGGTTCACGAGTTCGTTCTGACGCTACCGATCAACACGGATATCGACTTCAACCTTGGTGTGACCTCTGTCTCGAAGGAGACGACGAATGGCGACGAGCAGACCGCGTTTGTGAGTGTGCCGATTGTGGTGGAGCACGAACTCACAAATCAGGCGACCACCTTCCAGGCCGTCGATCAGAGCATCTGGAATACGGGCGGGCAGTTCACCTTCACCGATGATCGATTTCTTGGAATCGACACCTCCTGGGACAAATCTGGCGGCAGCTTCATCTACGGTGCAACCAGCGGGCACCTGAAGGCTGGCTTTCAATCAACGTTGGTGTTCGAGGGCGGCGAAATCGATGCCAGCGCTCCGTACAACCTCAGTTTCGAGACCAATTACAACAAGGCCACTGACGTCCTATTCCTCACCGCCGACGCGACACTCGGAAATGTAACCTTCATGACAGAGGGTCCCGAGGGCAGCTATAACCTCAACTTCATCTTCGATTTCTTGATGAAATATAAGGCTGGGCTCGATTTCGGCGAGCTTGGAACATGGGAGTTCTTTGATAGCAAACTTGGGCCGATCACCGCCAACGAGAGCATCATCGATATCGACAGTGAGGATCTGAGCTATGAGTTCGAACTCCCGGCTGGCTTTTCACTTGAGATCGCTTGGCCGACTGTCAACACAGCCAGCTCGGGATCGACGAGCAGTGGCGCGACGTCCCAGGGCGCGAGCAACAACTTCCTCGAGCTTGGGTTGGATGTTGACGATCTAGTGTTCAGCATCCTGAAACTTCCGAATCCGTTCAACATTCCTATCGACATTGCCGTTGCCGAGGGAAGCGCTGAGCTGATCGATCTTGATCTCTCGGCGGGCCTGAATTTCCTACAAAGTTTCGCTTTGGAAATCGGCAGCCTTACGGGTGAGATCATCTTCGAAGATGGCTTCAAGCAAGCCTTCAACTTCAATGACAGTATCACTCTGAATGACGCCTCCTCGCACGATAAGAACAACGATGGTGATATCGGCTATCAGATCATGCTGAAGCCAGCGGCGACCCTGAACAACAATACCGACCTCGGCATCAACTTCGGGTATCAATTCGACGCTCTGAAGGCGAGCGGTAGTTATGATGTTGGGTTTAAGAGCGGCGCGATTGATCTAGGCCCGATCTTCACGGCGAAGGACACGTTCGATCTCGCCAGCGTTGACCTCTATAACACCACCTTCGGCGTGAACTTCGGAAGCCAGAACTATTCGCTCTTCGCCTAAGGGATCGTTTGGCGCGAATTGATCTTGACCCGCCCCTCAGCAAGGGGCGGGTTTTCTGTTACGGCTGTGCAGGTGCGGCCATTCCTTTGATTTTTAAACACTTGGTTGATGCAGAACGGCGTCGACACTTGGGAGGCCGCGCGCTTCGTTGGCATGTTCGAGCGGATGGCCGAGCGCGTCTACGGTCGGTATCGCCCCGACTTTCAGACGAAGGCCGCCGACCGGATCACGCGCAAGCGCCAAGCGTAAGTGTTGCCGTGAACCTGCAAGCGATCCGCGGCTACCACCGAAAGCCTTGAAGTAAGTGGTGAGCCCGGCCGCGCTTCTCTGCCAAGCTGTCCTTAAACGTACAGGGAAACAGGCGGCGTCCATCGGTCACGTCACGCTTGGTTCTCGCGTATCGTTGCCGCGAACGAGGGAAGCGGGCGCTTAAGCCGAAGCGCACAATTGTACCTGCGGGCCACGTTGCGGATCGCCCCGCGAGAACCACACACTAGGGCCCAGCCGCTGTCTCCCTCGGCGGAGCTTTCCTTTTCGAAGCCCCATGAACGGCAAAACCGCTATCTCTGAGCTCACGGGCCAGCCCGTCAGCACCTCATAGGAGCCTGAGAGGCGATGCCCGCCAAGGGGAAGGGGGCTGGCTCCGGGTTGCCAACCCGCCCCGGCCTATGCCCAACTCCCGGCCCCTGTTTCGAGCCTGCGAGAAGCCGCCATGAACGTCCAAGCCCCGAAGCCCGCCGTCGCGCTCACCTTCGAGGAGCGCCTCGACCGCTTGGCCGAGGTGGCTGTGCGGGTGGGGCTCGGCCTCAAGCCGGGGCAGGAGGTGGTGGTCACGGCGCCCCTGGAGGCCGTGCCCCTGGTGCGGCGGATCACGGAGCACGCCTACCGGGCGGGCGCGTCCCTCGTCACCACGTTCTTCTCCGACGAGGAGGCGACCCTCATGCGCTACCGTTTCGGAGCCGAGGAGGGCTTCGACACGGCCTCGGGCTGGCTCTACGACGGCATGGCGAAGGCCTATGCGAACGGCGCCGCGCGCCTTGCGGTGCTGGGCGACAATCCAGGTCTCCTGGGCGGGCAGGATCCCGACAAGGTCGCCCGCGCCAACCGGGCGCGCTCCAAGGCCTATATGCCGGCCCTCGAGCAGATCGTGAACTACAACACCAACTGGTCCATCGTCTCCGCGGCGACGCCGGCCTGGGCGAAGGCCATGTTCCCGGAGGAGCCCGAGGGCGTCGCGGTGGCGCGCCTGTGGGATGCGATCTTCGCGGCCTCGCGGGTCGATGCGGCGGATCCGATCGCCGCCTGGGCGGAGCACAACCGCGCCCTCCAGGGGCGCACGCGCCTCCTCAACGACAAGAACTACGCGGCCCTGCGCTTCACGGGGCCGGGCACGGATCTCACCGTCGGCCTCGCGGACGGGCACGAATGGGCCGGCGGCTCGACCCTCGCCAAGAACGGCGCCACCTGCAACGCCAACATCCCCACCGAGGAGGTGTTCACCACGCCCCACAAGGACCGGGTGGAGGGCCGCGTGCGCAGCACCAAGCCGCTCTCCTACAGCGGCACCCTGATCCAGGACATCGAGGTGCGCTTCGAGGGCGGACGCATCGTCGAGGCCAGGGCATCGAGCGGCGAGGCGGTCCTGCGCAAGGTGCTGGAGACCGACGAGGGCGCAAGCCGCCTCGGCGAGGTGGCGCTCGTGCCCTTCTCCTCGCCCATTTCGACAAGCGGCCTTCTTTTCCTCAACACGCTGTTCGACGAGAACGCGGCGAGCCACATCGCGCTCGGCCAAGCCTACAGCAAGTGCCTGGTGGACGGCTCCTCGCTCTCCGAGGAGGAACTGGCGCGGCGCGGCGCCAACAAGAGCCTCATCCATATCGACTGGATGATCGGCTCCGACGAGGTGGACGTGGACGGGATCACGCAGGACGGCCGCGCCGAGCCCTTGATGCGCCGGGGCGAGTGGGTGAGCTGAGGAATTCGCCTGTCCGGCTGGAAGAGGTGAACCCTTCCCCGGTGCCCCCTCTGTTCGGGGAGCTTGGAACCCGGCCCGGGACCCTTCTATGTGAAGTCGATCAGGATCGGCCTGAGACCGTGGGGACACGATGACGATCTTGCTGGAGGCGCGGGTTCCGCGCACCCTGGACACGCTGCTGCGTGAATGGGCGCGCCCCGAGCATCGGGGGGCACGGCTGGAGGCTTGGCTCTTCGAGGACGAGGCGGACCGTCGCCGGGGCGAGGAGCGCTTTGCGTCCGTGGGCGTCAATGCCCGCCTGCGCAGCGCCTACAAGCCTCTGGTGCACGCCTTCCTGGAGGAGATCGAGTGCGAGGGCCTGCGCCAGGCGACGGTCGTCTATCCGGTGCATCCGGAGGCCGATCCGCGCCGCTTCCTGCTGGAGGCCTATCCGCTCTCGGCGCTGCTGGACGGCGTCTCCGTGGTGTTCGAGCCCGGCGGGCCCGACACCGCTTATCGCGTCACCGCGGAATGCATCGACAACGGCGCCCTCGACGTGACGGTCTTTGCGCCCAACCGGCTCCATGCCGATCCCGTGGGCCGCACGGTCCTGTCGCCCACCGGCTGGCTGCGCGTGACGGACCGCCCGGACGGCGCGCCGGACGTGGACGAGCGGCTGGAGACGGAGGTCGAGGCCGTGTTCGCGGCCGTGATGAACGCGATCGAGGGCCATGACTGGCCCGTCGAGGAGCCCACCTGCGAGCGGCTCGCCATCGACGTGACGATCCCCGGAATCGAGCGGTCCCTGCGGGTCGGCGAGGAGGTGATCAGCACCCGGGAGGCCCTGCACGAGGACCTCTACTTCTCGCTCCTCGACTGGTTCCGGCACCGCGCCGGCCGCTCCCTCGACGACCGCTCGATCCAGCCGGGACAGATCGTGCCCGACATCCGGCCAAGCGATGGGGACGCGCAGGTCACGGTGGCCCTGCGGCCCCACGGCGCCCCGGACGACCCGCCGCGCCCCGAGCAGGATCTGCCCCGCGCGACGAGCGCGCTCGGCCTCTACCAGATCCACCGGGAGATCGCGGCGCTGGCGGGCGAGCGCTTCGAGGCGCGCTCGCGCCAGGGGCGTCCCGTGCGGGGCCTCCACCGCAGGGGCCAGCGGCCCCCGGTCGTGGTGAGCGCGGGCCAGCATGCCAACGAGACCTCGGGCGTGGTCGGGGCGCTACGCGCCGCGCGGCTCCTCCTCGCCGACGCGGAGGCGGACCTCACCCTGATCCCCGTGGAGAACCCGGACGGCTACGCGCTGCACGGGCAGCTCTGCGAGACCAATCCGCGCCACATGCACCATGCGGCCCGCTACACGGCCCTCGGCAGCGATCTCGAATACGGCCCCGAGGACCGGCGTCCCGAATACAGGGCGCGGGAGGAAGCCTTCCGCCGCTCCGGCGCGAAGCTCCACGTGAACCTCCACGGCTATCCGGCCCATGAATGGACGCGGCCCTTCACGGGCTACCTGCCGCGCAGCTTCGAGCTTTGGACGATCCCGAAGGGCTTCTTCCTCATCCTGCGCCACCACCCCGAATGGGCGGAGCATGGGCGCTCCCTCGTCACGGCGGTGGCGCGGGGGCTCGCGGCCGTGCCGGGACTCGTCGCCTTCAACCGGCGCCAGCGGGAGCTGTGCGAAATCTATGCGGGCGGAAACGGCTACGAGGTGATCCACGACATCCCGTGCCTCATCGCCGAGGACACGCGCCATCCGGTGCCGCTCACCCTCATCACCGAGTTCCCGGACGAGACCATCGAGGGCGAAGCCTTCCGCTTCGCCCACACGGTGCAGATGGCGACGGTGCTCGCCGCGGAAGCCGCCCATGCGGCGCTGCTCGCGGCGGAGGAGGTGGCGTAGGCCACGTCTCCTGCGGGGAGAGGTCGGCGCGTGGCGCTGGGGTGGGGTGTCGGTGCGGACCGTTGGCTTCACTTTCCCCGCGCATCACGCATGACCAGCTGAGCGCGTGTTCCCCTCCCCCTTGTGGGGAGGGGCGAGGGGTGGGGGTGTCGGCTCCAGACCCATCCGCGTTGGCGCCCACACCCCCACCCGCCTGCCGGCACCCTCCCCACAAGGGGGAGGGGAGCAAACCAGGCAACCGCAATGCGTGCCGGAGGGGAGCAGGCGCTCCCCCACTCCGGAGGCCCCTAAACCGCCACCCAGGCCGCCTTGCGCTGGGACGAACGCACCGCCGCTTCGATAAAGCGAACGCCGCGCAGGCCGTGATCGACCGTCGGCACCTGCGCGCTGAACGGATTGGGCGCGCGGTTCTCGATCCGCGCCGCGATCTGCTCCGCCACATCCGTGTAGATCTGCGCGAAGCCTTCCAGATAGCCTTCCGGGTGACCCGAAGGGATGCGGGAGGCGGCCTTCGACACGTCGTCGGCGCCGGCCCCGTTGCGGCGGATGAGGCGCGGCGGCTCCCCGAGGGGCGAATGGACCAGAAGGTTCGGGTTCTCCTGGTGCCATTCGAGACCTCCGCGCTCTCCATAGACGCGGATGCGCAGGCCGTTCTCCTGGCCGGCCGCCACCTGGCTGCACCAGAGCATGCCCTTGGCGCCGCCCGCAAAGCGCAGCATCATGTGGGCGTTGTCGTCGAGCCGTCGCCCGGGCACGAAGGCGTGGAGCTCCGCCGCCACCTCCGCGACCTCGTCGCCGCAGATGAACTCGGCGAGGTTGAAGGCGTGGGTGCCGATATCGCCCACGGAGCCCGCGGGGCCCGATTTCGTCGGGTCCGTGCGCCAGGCCGCCTGCTTCTGCCCGCTCTCCTCCAGCGGGGTCGCGAGCCAATCCTGCGCGTATTCCACCTGCACCACGCGGAGCGCGCCGAGCGTCCCGGCCTCGATCATGGCCCGCGCCTGCCGCACGAGCGGGTAGCCCGTGTAGTTGTGCGTCACCGCGAAGACGAGGCCGGACTCGTTCGCGAGCTTCACGAGTTGCTCCGCCTCGCGGCGGGTCGTCGTGAGAGGCTTGTCGCAGATCACGTGGATGCCGGCCTTCAGGAAGGCCTTGGCGGCGGGAAAATGGGCGTGGTTCGGCGTCACGATCGCGACCGCGTCGATGCCGTCCTTGAGGCGCTTCTCCCGCCGCGCCATCTCGGCGAAGTCGCCGTAGACCCGGTCCGGCTTGAGGAGGAGGTCCTGGCCTGAGAGCCGCGCGCGCTCGGGGTCCGAGGAGAGGGCGCCCGCCACGAATTCCCAGCGGTCGTCGAGGCGTGCCGCGATGCGGTGCACGGCGCCGATGAAGGCACCGCGCCCGCCGCCCACCATGCCGAGCCTGAGGCGGCGGTTGAGGGCTGTGGTGTCTGATCCGGTGATCGCCATGGGATCCTTCTACTCCGCCGCCTTCAGGGTCTCGGTCAAGCCCAGCATGCGCCGGTTGGCCGCCTCGTCCGTACCGCCGGCGGCGAAATCGTCGAAGGCTTTCTCCGTGACGCGGATGATGTGGTTGCGGATGAACTCCGCGCCCTCGCGGGCTCCGTCCTCCGGGTGCTTGAGGGCGCATTCCCATTCGAGCACGGCCCAGGAATCGTAGTCGTACTGCGCGAGCTTGGAGAAGATGGCGCCGAAATCCACCTGCCCGTCGCCGAGCGAGCGGAAGCGGCCGGCGCGGTTGATCCAGCTCTCGTAGCCCCCATAGACGCCGACGCGGCCGCTCGGGTTGAACTCTGCGTCCTTCACATGAAAGGCCTTGATGCGCTCGTGATAGAGATCGATGAAGGCCACGTAGTCGAGCTGCTGCAGGAGAAAGTGGCTCGGGTCGTAGTTGATGCAGGCTCTCCGGTGCCCGCCGACCGCGTCGATGAAGCGCTCGAAGGTGGCGCCGTCATGGATGTCCTCGCCCGGATGGATTTCATAAGCCACGTCGCAGCCCGCATCCTCGAAGGCGTCGAGGATCGGACGCCAGCGCCGGCCGAGCTCGTCGAAGGCGGTCTCCACGAGACCGGCGGGGCGCTGCGGCCAGGGGTACATGAAGGGCCAGGCGAGCGCGCCCGAGAAGGTCACATGCGCATCGAGGCCGAGCCGCCGGGAGGCCTGGGCCGCCAGCCGCATCTGGTTGATCGCCCATTCGGTGCGGGCCGCCGGGCGCCCGCGCACGTCGGGGGCCGCGAACCCGTCGAAGGCCTCGTCGAAGGCCGGATGCACGGCGACGAGCTGGCCCTGGAGATGGGTGGAGAGTTCCGTGATCTCGAGCCCGTGCTGGCGCAGGGTGCCCTTCACCTCGTCGCAATAGGCGTCGGAGGTGGCGGCCTTCTCGAGATCGAACAGGCGCGCGTCCCAGGAGGGGATCTGCACGCCCTTGTAGCCGAGCGAACCGGCCCAGCGGCCGATGGCGTCGAGGGAATTGAACGGCGCGGCATCGCCGGCGAATTGGGCGAGAAAGAGGGCTGGGCCCTTCATGGTCTTCATGGGGAATGGCTCCGTCATCACCTCGCCCGGGAAGGAGAGGTCGGCACCCGCAGGGTGGCGGGTGAGGGGGGATGCGCGACCTGTGCAGGTCGAGGCTCCGCCCTCACCCCTCGCTTCGTTCGGACCTCTCCCTTAGGGAGAGGCGGTCCTTAGAACGGCGAGTTCGGGAAGTAGTGCTCCTTCGCGTTGTCCTTCGTGATCAGCTGCGCGTTGAGCACGTAGGTCCCGCGCATGGGCGCGCCGGTGAAGAAATGCGCCGCGGTGACGCCCATGGCGGTCGAGATCATCGACGGCGGGTAGGAGACGTTGGCCGGGTTCATCTTGTCCCCGTCCATCACCTTCTTCACCATCTCCTTCATGCCGGCGCCGCCGAGCACGAACTTGATGTCCTCGCGCTTCGCCTGGCGGATCGCCTCCATGGCCCCGAGCGCCATGTCGTCATCCGAGGCCCAGACCGCGTCGATCTTCGGGTGCTTGGACAGGAAGTCCTGCATCACCCGGAAGGCGTCGTCCCGGTTCCAGTTGGCGTATTGCTTATCGATCACCTTCACGCCCGAGCCCTCGAGGGCCTTCTCGAAGTTCGACACGCGCTCCTCGTCGATCACGGTCGGGATGCCGCGGAAGACCACCACGTTGCCGGTCTTGAGGGTGTCCACGAAGTACTTGCCCGCGACGCGCCCGAATTCCGGGTTGTTGCCGGCCACGTACACGTCCTGGATCGACGGATCCTTCAGGCCGCGGTCGACGACCGTGATGAACGTGCCGCGCTTCTTCACCTCGCGGACCGGGTTCGTGAGCTCGTCGGAGTTGAAGGGCAGCACCACGAGGGCGTCGACCTTCTGGGCCACGAGATCGTCGAGGGCGTTCGCCTGGGCGGCGCCGTCCGGCGAGGTCTTCACGATGACCTTGAGGCCCGGATAGCCCTTCTCCAGCGCCTTCGCGGTCTCCTGCGCGTGATAGACCACGCCGCCGGTCCAGCCGTGGGTCGCGGCCGGGATCGAGACGCCGATCGTTACGGTCTTCTGCTGCGCCATCGCGCCCGTGGCGAGCCCGAGCGTCAGGCCCGCGAGTGCTGCTACTTTGATTGCCGTGCCCTTCATGTGTTCCTCCCGAGTGTTGATGTCGGGCCTTGTGGTCCGGCTGGCCCCGCCGGTTCTACCGCCCTCGGTGCAGCGAGCGCTGCACGAGCATGGCGATGATGATGATGGCGCCCTGCACCGCGCCCACGAGAAACTCGGAGACGAAGTTCGACAGCACCATGATGTTCGCGACGAGCTCCAGGATCACCGCCCCGACGACGGTGCCCCACACGCGGCCGATGCCGCCCCTGAGCGCCGTGCCGCCGATGACGACGGCCGTGATGGCCTGAAGCTCCCAGAGAAGGCCCGTGGTCGGCGTGGCCGAGCCGAGGCGCGGCACGTAGACGAGAACCGCGATGCCGACGCAGATGCCCTGGATCACATAGGTGAGCGTGCGCACGCGCCCGATCGGCACGCCCGAATAGCGCGCCACGTCCTCGTTGGAGCCGAGCGCCACCACGTGCCGGCCGAACGCCGTCTTATAGAGGATGAGCGCAGCGACGGCGGCAACCGCCAGGAACACGATGATCGGGATCGGGACCCCGAACACGCTCCCGAAATAGACCGGCCGGTAGATCTCGCGCAGTTCGAGGTTGCGCATGGTGATGGTGCCGCCCGCGGCGAGGAAGATCACGAGCGCCCGGAAGATGCCCATGGTGCCGAGCGTCACGATGAAGGGCTCGATGCGCCCGAAGGTGACGACGAGCCCGTTGGCGAGGCCGCAGGCGGCCCCGACGCCCAAGGCGACCAGCATGCCGAGCGCCAGGGTGGAGGCGTCCGGCGTCCCGAGCTTGTTCAGCGTCAGGATCATCAGGCCCGCCGTGAAGGCCGCCATGGAGCCGACCGACAGATCGAGCCCGCCGCCCGCGATCACGAAGGTGGCGCCGACCGCGATGATCGCGATGAAGGCGGAGCGCGTCACCACGTTGAGGATGTTGGAGGCGGTGAGGAAGTCCGGGTTCACGAGGGCGCCGACGACCACCAGCACGGCCAGCGCGATGAAGGGCGAGAGAGCCCGCATGTCGAGGGCGGGCCAGCGGCGCTCGGCGGTTTTCGGGAGAACGGTTTCCGTCATGCGTGTCCCGCGGCGATGGCCGCCGCCCTTTCCTCGTGTACGCCCGTGGCGAGAAAGACGATGGCATCCTCGGAGAGATCGGCCTGCGCCACCTCGCCGGCGATGCGGCCCCCGCGCATCACGAGCACCCGGTGGCAGAGCCCGATCAGCTCCTGCATCTCGGAGGAGATCACGACCACCGCGCGGCCTTCCTCGGCGAGCGCCGCGATGAAGCGGTAGATCTGCTCCTTGGTGCCGATATCGACGCCGCGGGTCGGCTCGTCGATGATGACGACGCGCGGCTCCACCAGCATCATCTTGGCCAGCAGCAGCTTCTGCTGGTTGCCGCCGGAGAGCTGGCCGGCGAGCAGGTCCTTGCGGCGGGTGCGGATGTCGAAATCGCGGATGGCGTCGTCAAGGGCCGCGTTCTCGGCGGCCACGTCGATGAAGGAGCGCTTGGTGAAGCGCTCGAGCGCCGCGAGGGTGAGATTGGTGCGCAGGTTCTGCTGGAGGAGAAGGCCGCGCCCCTTGCGGTCCTCCGAGAGATAGACAACGCCCGCCGCCATCGCCTCGCGGGCGTTGCGAAAGTGAACGGGCTTGCCGTTCAGGGTCACGGCCCCGCGCGCGGGGCGAAGGCCCATGATGCCCTCGAAGAGCTCCGTGCGGCCGGCGCCGATGAGGCCGCCGAAGCCCAGGATCTCGCCGCGCCTCAGCGTGAAGGACGCCTCCTCCACATGGCCCGGCACGCTCATGGCCTCGGCCCGCATGGCGATCTCGTCGGAGGCGGTGGCGGGCTTTGCCGGATAGAGCTTCGACATATCCCGCCCGACCATGAGGCGCGCCATCTCGAGCGGCTCCAGGCCCTCGATGGGGCGGGTCGCCACGAGGCGCCCGTCGCGCAGCACCGTCACCTGGTCGGCGATGGCCTTCACCTCGTTGAGGCGGTGGGAGATATAGAGAACCGCCACCCCTTGCGCCTTGAGACGGCGGATGACCGCAAAGAGGCTTTCAGCCTCGACGGGCGTCAGGACGGCGGTCGGCTCGTCGAACACCACGACCCGGTGCGGCACGAGGAGCGCGCGGGTGATCTGGACGAGCTGCCGGTCGGCGATGGAGAGGCGGCGCACCTCCGTCTCGGGGGCAAGGTGCGACGCGCCGAGTTCGGCGAGCGCCACACGGGTGCGCTCGCGCATGGAGCGGTCGTCCATGAGCCCGGAGCGGGTGACCTCGCGACCGAGAAACAGGTTCTGCGCGATGGTGAGATCCTCGGCGAGAAGGATCTCCTGGTGCACCAGGACGATGCCCCGGCGTTCCGCATCCACAGGCCCTGAGAAGGAGACGGGCTCCCCGTCGAGGAAGAGGGCGCCCCGGCTCGGGGGCAGGTGGCCCGAGAGCACGCGCATGAGGGTCGACTTGCCGGCCCCATTCTCGCCGATGACCGCATGCACTTCGCCCGCCTCGAGGGTGAGCGCGATGTCGCTCAGAACCTCGATCGGTCCGAAGGATTTCGAGATGCGCTCTGCACGAAGAACGGTCATGGGCCCGTCATTCCCGCGATGAAGCGCTTCACGATGCGCTTGGCACGAAGAACAATCATCCGTTGCTCCACGCAGGGCGGCGGAACGGGAGGCGCTCGGCACGAAGAACAGCCATCGGCTCGTCCGGCTTGACGGGGCGGCGAAACCTTCCGCGGCTTGCGGAAGGAACGAAGGGGCGCGTGCGCGCGGTCAGCCGACTGGGATGGGTGGCGTCATGGTTTCCTCCGGACTGGGGCCCTCTGGCGGGGCCTTGTGCGACCCTCGCGGCGTCTCTCGACGGCCCGCGATGTAATCGATTACATTGAGTGTAGCGCAACGGAATGGGCTGTCAAACCGGTTGACAATCCCCATCGCCCGGAGGCTCTACACGGTGATGGACGAGCTGGATCGGAGAGGCGAGGGGGGTGCGCGGGCGGCGCGCATCCAGGACGTCGCCCGTCTCGCCGAGGTCTCCACCGCCACCGTCAGCCGCGCTCTCGCGACGCCGGAGCGCGTCTCGCCGGAGGCGCGGGCCCGGGTTCTCGAAGCCATCGCCAAGGTCGGCTACGTGCCGAACCCGGCCGCCCGCACCCTGCGTTCGCAGAAGTCGAACATGGTGCTCGTCGTCCTGCCGAACCTCGACAACATCTTCTTCTCCCGCATCCTGCGCGGCATCGAGGAGGCGCTCTTCGAGGCCGGCTACGGGATGATCATCGGCGATCTCGACGGCTCGCCCGACAAGGAGGCCCGCTTTGCCGCCTTCACGGCCGCCGGCCAGGTGGACGGCGCGCTTCTCCTCAACGGGCACCTCTTCGGCCAGACCCGGGACGGGCGCGGCCCCGCCGCCAAGACCGGCGTGCCGCTGGTGGCGCTCTGCGAGGCGATTCCGGGCGCCGACATCCCGCAGATCGAGGTGGACAACCGGGCCGCGGCGCGGCGCATGACGCGCTATCTCGCCTCCCTCGGCCACCGGCGCATCGCCTATCTGCGCGGCCCCGAGACGAACGTGCTCGAGCGCGAGCGCCACCGCGGCTACCGCGACGGGCTGAAGGACGAGGGGCTCGCCTTCGACCCCGCGCTCGTCCTCCCCGGCGATTACAGCCTGGAGGCCGGCGCCGCGGCCGGGGCCGCGATCCTCGCCCGGCGCGAGCGGCCGAGCGCCGTGTTCTGCTCCAACGACGAGATGGCGATCGGCCTCATGCGCACGCTCATCTCCGGCGGCCTGCGCGTGCCGCAGGACATCTCGGTCGCGGGGTTCGACGACATCGAGTTCGCCGCCATGGTCGAGCCCTCCCTCACCACCATCCACCAGCCGCGCCGGGCGCTCGGGCGGCAGGGCGCCCATGTGCTCATCGACCTGCTCAACGGCCGCGAGGCGCCGCCACGGGTGCGGCTGAAGACCGAGCTCGTGGTGAGGGGCAGCACCGGCCCGGCGCCGCGTTCGGCGACGAAACGAACGGCGAAGCCATAACGTCCGTCGCCGTCGCCACACCGCTGGTGCCGCTTCGAGGCAACGTGAACCATATGGGCCGACCGGCTTGTTCGCTCCAAGCCAGGGGGGATGGGCGGAACAACCCCGCTCCCCCTGCCGTTTGTGACGATTCCGACCCGTCACGGAGGCTCGCGTTCCATGCCGCGCTTGTCGTTCAAGGAGAAGGAGGGCGAGGGGGCGATCCGCGATGCGATCGCGACCGTGAAGGCCCATGGGGAGCGCCTGCCGCCCATCGCGGACGAGGCCTTCGGCGCCGCTTTCGACCGTTTCGCCGATGCCAAGGTGGTGCTTCTCGGCGAGGCGAGCCACGGCACGTCGGAATTCTACCGGGCCCGCGCCGCCATCACCCGACGGCTCATCGCGCATCACGGCTTCACCGTCGTCGCCGTCGAGGCGGATTGGCCGGATGCGGCGCGCATCGACGCCTATGTGCGCCACCGGCCCATCGGACCCCTGGACGACGATGCCTTCGCGCGCTTTCCCACCTGGATGTGGCGCAACGAGGAGGTGGCGGATCTCGTCGAATGGATGCGCGCTCACAACGCCGGCAAGCCCGAGCCGGAACGCGCCGAGTTTCGCGGCCTCGACGTCTACAGCCTTCAGGCCTCGATCGGAGAGGTTTTAGGCTATCTCGACAAGGTGGACCCGGAGGCGGCGGACCACGCGCGCGGCCGCTATGGCTGTCTCAGCCCCTGGCAGGGCGACCCGGCGCGCTATGGGCGCGCGGTGGTCACCGGCCAGAAGAAATCCTGCGACGCGGCGCTGCTGAAGCAGCTCCAGGACATCCTCGACAAGCGCATGGAGTATCTCTCCGCCGACGGCGGCGAGGCGTTCTTCGATGCGGTGCAGAACGCGCGCATCGTGCATGCGGCGGAGCACTATTACCGCATCATGTACGAGGGCTCGACGGAGTCCTGGAACCTGCGCGACCGGCACATGTTCGACACGCTCCAGCGGGTGATGCGGCATCGCGGTCCGGGCGCCAAGGCGGTCGTCTGGGCGCACAATTCCCATATCGGCAACGCCGCCGCGACCGCCATGGGCTGGCAGGGCGAGTTCAATATCGGCGAGCTCTGCCGCACCGCCTATGGCGACGAGGCGGTGCTCGTGGGCTTCGGCACGGATCGCGGCACGGTGGCGGCCGCGAGCGACTGGGACGAGCCCATGGAGGTGAAGCAGGTCCGCTCCGCGCGCCCCGACAGCCACGAGCGCATCTTTCGCGATACGGGCCTCGGCTGCTCGCTCACCGATTGGCGCGGCCACACGAAGCGCGAGTTGATGGACGCGCTCGCCCGCCCCCGCCTGGAGCGCGCCATCGGCGTCATCTACCGCCCGGAGACGGAGCTCTACAGCCACTACTTCGAGGCGGTCATGGCCGAGCAGTTCGACGCCTTCGTGTGGTTCGAGGACACGAAGGCCGTGACGCCGCTCGGTGCCGGGCACGGCAAGGGAATGCCGGAGACCTATCCGTTCGGGCTGTGAGGGCTTTTCAGCCCGTGAAGCGTCCGAACACCACTTTCGTCTCCCCGTAGTCGCGCCGCTCGATCTCCTCGAAACGCTCGGGCAGCGAGACCTCGACGCCCTGCGCCTCCTCCACCACCACGAGCGCATCCGGCACGAGCCAGCCGCCCGCGGCGCAGGAGGCCAGGGCCTTGGGCGCGAGGTCCTTGCCGTAGGGCGGGTCGCAGAAGACGAGGGAGAAGGGGGCGTTGGGGGCGGCCCCGCCCATGCGGGTGGCGTCGCGCTTGAAGAGGCGCGTGGCGCCGCCGACGCCGAGCGTCTCCACGTTCGCGCGAATGAGCCCGCGCGCCTGCGCGCCGTCGTCCACGAAGAGCGCGAACGCCGCGCCGCGCGAGAGGGCCTCGAGCCCCATGGCGCCCGTGCCGGCGAAGAGGTCGAGGACGCGGGCGCCCTCGACGGGGTCGTCATAGGAATGGGCGAGGATGTTGAACAGCGTCTCGCGCAGGCGGTCCGAGGTCGGACGGATCGCGTCCGATTGCGGGCCCGCCAGCGCGCGGCCGCGATGGCGCCCGCCGACGATCCTCATGCGTCAGCCCTCACGAGCGACGGCCGCGCGGCGGCCCCTTGGGTCCGCCCCGCGACGGGCCGCCGGGACCACGCCCGCCGCCGCCAGGACCCCGGTCCGGGCCCTTGCCGGGTCCTTTGCCGCTGCCGCGGCCGAAGCCGCCGCCTTCCCCACGAGGGCCGCCCTTGAAGCCGCCCTTCGCGCCACCGCCCGGCCGGTCGCCGAAGCCGCCGCGCGGCGCGCCGCGCCCTGGCGCATCGCCCCGGGGCGGACCGCGACGGGGACGGTCGTCGCTGCGCCCGGCCCCCTCGTCACGGCTGCGGAACGGGCGCTCGCTGCGCCCAGCCCCCTCGTCACGGGACCGGAATGGGCGGTCGCCACTACGGGCTGGCCTTGCATCGTCGCGGCTGCGGAACGGACGGTCGCCCCCACGGGCCGGACGGGCGTCGCCGCCACGGGCAGGACGGGAATCGTCACGGGACCTGGCAGGGCGCGCATCGTCACGGGGCCGGGCCGGACGGTCCCCCGCCTCCCTTGGGCGACGCGGGCGATCCTCTCCGCGCGGACCGTCATCCGCACTGCGCGGACGGCGTGGGCGATCCTCTGCGCCACGGGGGCGCTCGCCATCGGGCCGCGGACGGCGTGGGCGGTCATCGGCCGAGGGCGCCTTGCGGGCCCGGCGATGGGTGTCTTCGGCGGGAGCGGGCTGGCTCACCAGACGCTCCACCAGCACCTTGCGTCCCTCCGCGCCCGCGATGGCGCCGACGCGCTCGCGGGCGCGTTCCGCCGTGGCGGCGCGGGCCTCCTTCGGATCGGCGCCGCGGCGCGGCTTCTTGGAGATGCGGGCCTCGCCCTCCTCCTCGCCGGCACGCCAGACGCTGCGCTTCGGCTCGAGGCGGGAGGGCTTCTTCGGTGCCTCCTCGGGCTCCTCGCGGCGACCGCGCATCGGGCGGTCCGAGCCACGCTCGTCGTCGCGGCGGCCGCGCATGGGACGCTCGCCGCGCTCCGGCCGCTCGTCACGATCGCGCCGGGGGCGCTCCTCGCGCTCAGGCTTTGCGGGCTTGCCGAAGGGCGCGATCGGCTCGCGCACGGGGCTTTCGAAATCGACGCCCGCCTCTGCGGCGAGCGCATCCCCAAGCTGGTCCTTGAGCACCCTGGTGCGCACCTCCTCGACGAGACCCGGCTCGATATCGCCGAGCTGGAAGGGTCCGAAGGAGAGGCGGATCAGCCGGTTCACCTGGAGGCCCAGATGCTCCAGGATGCGCTTCACCTCCCGGTTCTTGCCCTCGCGAAGGCCTAAGCTGATCCAGGCATTGTCGCCCTGCAGCCGGTCGAGGCGCGCCTCGATGGGCCCGTATTCCATGCCGTCGATGGTGACGCCGTCACGCAGGCGGTCGAGATCCGCCTGGTTCACCTCGCCATAGGCGCGCACCTTGTAGCGGCGCAGCCAGCCCGTATCGGGATGGGCGATCACCTTGGCGAGGCCGCCGTCATTGGTGAGAAGCAGGAGCCCCTCGGTATTGATGTCGAGGCGGCCCACGGCGACGACGCGCGGCAGTTCCTCGGGCAGGTTGTCGAAGACGGTCGGGCGGCCCTCCGGGTCGCGGGCCGTGGTGACGAGGCCGCTCGGCTTGTGGAAGAGCCACAGGCGCGTGCGCTCCTTGGCCGGCAGGGGCTCGCCGTCGACGGTGATGGTGTCGGCCGCCGTTACGTTCACGGCCGGGCTGTCGAGCACCTTGCCGTTCAGGGTCACGCGGCCTTCCGCGATCATCGCCTCCACGTCGCGGCGGGAGGCGATGCCGGCGCGGGCGATCACCTTGGCGATCCGGTCCTCCGTGGGCTCCGCCGCCACGGCGGGCTCGGGCGCGGCCGCGCTGCGGGGGCGCTCCTCGCCAGCGCGCGGGGCGCGATCGGGGCGGGGCCGGTCGGCACCGGGGCGAGGGGCGCGGGCCGGGCGCTCGCGGTCTTGGCCGAAACGGGGGCTGCGTTCCCGGTCACTGCCGGCACGCGGGCTGCGCGCGGGACGCTCCCGGTCGCCACCGGGGCGCGGGCCGCTCTCAGAGCGCTCGCGGTCGAGGCGCGGGCGGTAGGCGCGCTCGCCCTCTTTGCGTTCGCGGATCGGGCGCTCCTCGCCGTCACGGCTGCGGAACGGACGGGCCTCTCCGTCGCGGGGCTTGCGTGCGGGGCGCGTGTCGCCGTCACGGCTGCGGAAGGGGCGGTCGCCCGCGGCGCGCGGCTTGCGTGGACCATCGCCTTCACGGCTGCGGAACGGTCGCTCGTCCCCATCGCGGCTGCGGAAGGGCCGATCCCCGGCCGGGCGCGGCTTGCGCGGTCCGTCGCCGCTGCGGGCGGGGCGGTCGTCGCCGGCTCGGCCGCCGGCGGGCCGGCTGCGGTTTCCCTCGGAGCGGGCACCCGCCGGGCGGCCCCTTTCTCCATCGGAGCGGCCGCTTCCGGTGCGGCCTCTGTTTCCTTCGGAGCGGCCGTTTCCGGTGCTGCCACGTTTCCCTTCGGAGCGGCCGTTTCCGGTGCTGCCACGGTCAGAGCCCCCGCGTGGCGGGCGGCCCCGGCGATCGTCGTCGTTGCTGTCGGTCATGTTGGCCTGATAGCAGAGGAGCCAGGGAGAAGCGAGGGACAGCGCGCAAGACCGATGGACGAGACGAGGCCCGATCCCATGAGCGTCGCCTTCGAGGAGGCCCGCCGCGCCGCCGCGCGCGGGGAGGTTCCGGTGGGCGCCGCCATCGTGAAGGCGGGCCGGGTGATCGCGTCCGCCGGCAACCGCCCGCGGGAGCTGCGCGACCCGACAGCTCATGCGGAGCTTCTGGCCATCCGCCGCGCTTGCGAGGCATTGGGTGACGAGCGGCTCACGGATTGCGATCTCTACGTGACCCTCGAACCCTGCACGCTGTGCGCCGCCGCCATCTCCTTCGCCCGCATCCGCCGCCTCTACTTTGCGGCGTCCGATCCTAAAGGCGGCGCGGTCGAGAGCGGTGTCCGCTTCTACGAGCAGCCCACCTGCCACCACGCCCCGGAGGTCTATGGGGGCTTGCGGGAAGGCGAGGCGGCCGCGCTGCTGCGGGGGTTCTTCGGGGGGCGGCGCTGACGGCGCTCCCTCGCGTCTAGGCGCGCAGGAACGCTTCCAGGGCCGCGAGCGTCGCGGCCGGGTTTTCCTCCGCCACGAAATGGCCCGCCTCCACCTTGGTCCCGGTGGCTTGCGGCGCGAAGGTGCCGCGCCAGGTGTCGAGGGCGGACTCGGTCGCGCCGGCCGTGAGGTAGAACTCGCCCCAGATCACGTGGGTCGGGCAGGCGATGCGCCGGCCCGATGCGAGGTCGGCTTCGTCGGCCTCGAGATCCCGCGTCGCCCCGGCGCGATAATCCTCGCACATGGCATGGATGCGCGTCGGCTCGTTACAGCTCTGCCGATAGGAGGCGAGCGCCCGCGGATCGAAGGCGTCGAGGCTCTGGCCCGCCGTCCATTTCGCCAGTAATCCCTCGAAATAGGGAAGGGGATCGCGGGTGATCTCATCCTCCGGCGTCGGGTAGGGCTCGGAGAGGAATCCCCAATGGGCCGCGGGCTTGGCGCCCGAGCGGATGCCCTCCCAGACGCGGATCGTCGGCAGGATATCGAGGAGCGCCAGGCGCTCGACGCGGCCCGGATGGTCGAGGGCGAGGCGGTAGCCCACGCGCGCCCCCCGGTCGTGCCCGACCACCGCGAAGTGCACATGGCCGAGCGCCTCCATGACGGCGATCACGTCCTGCCCCATGGCGCGCTTCGCGTAGGTTTCGTGCGCCTCGTCGCCCCGCGGAGCCGAGGACCAGCCATAGCCGCGCAGGTCCATCAGAACCACCCGATGCGTCCGCGCGAGGGCTGGAGCGAGGTGGTGCCACATGGCATGGGTTTGTGGAAACCCGTGGAGCAGGACCACCGGCGGCCCGCTGCCGGCGGAGCGCGCGAAGATGCGCCCGGCTTGCGTGTCGATCCAATCGGGCTCGAAGCCCGGGAAAAGGTCGTCGCTCATCGCCGCTCCTTGTCGATCATCCGCCATCCGCTTTCGCGGCAGGGGCTCTCACTCGTTCAGGCGCCCCGCTCCACCGCCCGCCAGCCGATGTCGCGGCGGCAGAATCCCTCCGGCCAATCCAGGGCATCGACGCCAGCATAGGCACGGGCCTGGGCCTCGGCGACGTCGCGGCCGGTGGCCGTCACGTTGAGGACGCGCCCCCCGTTGGCTTCGAGCTGGAGCGCGCCCTGCCGGGTGCCCGCATGGAACACGGTGACGCCGGGCAGCGCCTCGGCGGCCTCGATGCCGCGGATGGGCGAGCCCTTCTCGACGGGGCCCGGATAGCCCTTCGCGGCCATGACCACCGTGAGCGCCGCCTCGTCCGACCAGCGGGCCTCCACCGTGTCGAGGGCGCGGTCCACGGCGGCGAGGAGGATGGCCGCAAGGTCGCTCCTGAGGCGGGGCATCAGCACCTGGGTCTCCGGGTCGCCGAAACGGGCGTTGTACTCGATGAGCTGGGGCCCCGACGCCGTGAGCATCAGCCCCGCATAGAGAACGCCCTTGTAGGGGTGCCCGCGCTCGCGCATGCCCTTGAGGGTCGGCTCGATGATCTCCCGCATCACGCGGTTCTGGATCGCATCGGTGAGGACCGGCGCGGGCGAATAGGCGCCCATGCCGCCCGTGTTCGGGCCCTCGTCGCCGTCGAAGGCGCGCTTGTGGTCCTGGGCGGTGCCGAACGGGATCGCGCGCGCTCCGTCGCAGATCGCAAAGAAGCTCGCCTCCTCGCCCTCGAGAAAGGCCTCGATCACCACCTCAGCGCCCGCTTGCCCGAGCCCGCCCGCGAACATCATGTCGACCGCGTCCTCGGCCTCCTGGAGGCTCGTCGCCACCACCACGCCCTTGCCGGCGGCGAGCCCGTCCGCCTTCACCACGATGGGGGCGCCCTGGGCGCGGATATAGGCCTTGGCGGCCTCGGGCTCCCGGAAGCGGCCATAGGCGGCGGTCGGGATGCCGTATGCGGCGCACAGATCCTTGGTGAAGGCCTTGGAGCCTTCGAGCTGCGCCGCGTCCTTCGTCGGCCCGAACGCCTTGATGCCTGCGGCCGTGAGATCGTCCACGATCCCGGCGACGAGGGGCGCCTCCGGGCCCACCATGACGAAGCCGATTCCGTGCAGGCGGCAGAAGGCGATCACCGCCCCATGGTCCGTGATGTCGAGCACCACGTTGGTGCCGCACCGGGCCGTGCCCGGATTGCCTGGAGCGATGAAGAGGCGGCCGCACAGGGGGCTCCTGGAGAGCGCCCAGGCGAGGGCGTGTTCCCGGCCGCCCGAACCGAGGAGAAGCATGTTCATCGGGCGGTCTTAGCGCATTTTATGGGATGCGCGAGTCGCGGTTTTGCGCTGTGGGAGGGAAATGCCGCGCATCGCGGTTTTGCGCCGCGGGCGAGAAACATTGCCCGGCTTTGCGCTCCACCGCCGAAGCCACTAGGTTGGCGCCATGGTCGCCGACAAAGCCCCCTCGAACGCCCCCGAATGGTCCGTCTCGGACCTCGCCGGCGCCCTTAAGCGCACGCTGGAGGATTCCTTCGGCCATGTGCGCCTGAAGGGCGAGATCTCGGGCTATCGGGGGCCGCACGCCTCCGGCCACGCCTATTTCTCCCTGAAGGATGCGAGCGCGAAGATCGACGCCGTCATCTGGAAGGGCACGTTCTCGCGCCTGCGAATCAAGCCGCAGGAGGGCCTGGAGGTGGTGGCCACGGGCCGCATCACCACGTTTCCGGGCAAGTCCACCTACCAGATCGTGGTCGAATCGCTGGAGCCGGCGGGCATCGGCGCCCTCATGGCGCTCCTGGAGGAGCGGCGGCGCAAGCTCACCGCCGAGGGTCTGTTCGACCCGGCCCGCAAGCGGCGGCCGCCCTACCTGCCGCAGGTGGTGGGCGTCGTCACCTCGCCGACCGGCGCCGTGATCCGCGACATCCTTCACAGGCTTGAGGACCGTTTCCCCCGCCATGTGCTCGTCTGGCCGGTGCGGGTGCAGGGCGAGACCTCGGCCGACGAGGTCGCGGCCGCGATCCGGGGCTTCAACGCGCTGACGCCCGGTGGCCGGATCCCGCGCCCGGACGTGCTCATCGTCGCCCGCGGCGGCGGCTCCATCGAGGACCTGTGGGGCTTCAACGAGGAGGCGGTGGTGCGCGCCGCGGCGGAGAGCACCATCCCGCTCGTCTCCGCGGTCGGGCACGAGACCGACTGGACCCTCATCGACCACGCGGCGGACCTGCGCGCGCCGACGCCGACCGGCGCCGCCGAGATGGTGGTGCCCGTGCGCCACGAGCTCGTGGCCACCGTGCACGATCTCGCCCGCCGCCATGGGGAAGCCATGGTGCGGGCTCTCGACCGTCGCCGGTCGGACCTTCGCCTCACGGCTCGGGCGCTGCCCTCCGCCGAGGCGATCTTTGCCCCCAAGCGCCAGCAGCTCGATCTTGCCTCAGCGCGCCTCGGGCCGGCGCTCATCGCCAATGCCCGCCGTTTCGAGGACCGCCTGCGCCGCGCCGCCGACACCCTCGTGCGCCGCTCGCCCACCGCCCGCCTCGCCGAGGCGCGCAGCCGCCTCGTCGCCATCGACCACCGCCCGAGGGAGGCGCTGGACCGGCTTCTCGCCACGCGGGCCGACAAATTGCGGACACTTGGAGAGCGGCTCGCGGCGAGCCGCGTCACCCTCATCCGCGCCGAAACGCAGCGGCTGGCTCAAAAACGCGAACTGGCGCTCCGCACCGGCGAGCGCCTGACGCCGGCTCTTGCGAGCCAGCTCGCCCGCAAGCGCGCCCAGCTCGACAGCACGGCAAAACTCTTCGACAGCCTCAACTACAAATCCGTCCTGGCGCGGGGCTATGCGCTTGTCTGGGATGCGGATGGGCAAGCGATCCGCTCCCCTGCGGATGTAGCCGACGGCCAGGCTCTCACCCTCGAATTCGCGGACGGCACCGCCGCTGCCACGGGTGGGCGCCTCCTGCGTCCGCGGCCCGCAAGGCCGAAGCCCGTGATCGAGGATCAGGGGGCCTTGTTCGAGCTGCCCCCGACCTAGTCGGCGCGCCGTTGAAACCTTTGAGGCCCCTGGCCACTTTCCCGATAGCCGAGGGGGCGCGAGGCCTTGGATGAACAAGCATGAGCGTGGCGGCGGAGAGGCCGTCGTGGAATATCTCGACAGCAACCTGCGCCTGATCCGCCCCGGGGCCTTCGTGCGCTGCGCCGTCACGGGCGAGCCCATACCGCTCGATCAGCTCCGCTACTGGAGCGTGGAGCGGCAGGAGGCCTATTCGGGACCCGAGGCCGTTCTGCAGCGCCTCGGCCTTCGCCTGCGCGGGCCGGCGGGCGGGTAGGGCGCCGGTCCCCGTTCAAGGAGACGGGGGCGATGCGTGCCTAGCGGCGCATGAGCAGGGCGCGGAACCCGGCCTCGTCGTCGAGCGCCAGCCGCACCGGCAGCACCGCGATGCCCTGCGCCAGGGGGCCAAGGCGCACCGCATCCTTCTCGGTCGTCACTGGGGTGAGCCCGTCATTGGCGGCCTGCGCCTTCAGGGCGGTGATCTCGTCCGGCGCATAGGGTGCGTGGTCTGGATAGGCGCGGATCGCCCGCACATCCGCCCCGAGGGCGCGCAGGGTCTCGAAGAATTTCTCGGGCCGGCCGATGCCCGCGAAGGCGAGCACCCGTTGCCCGCGCAGCGACGCCGCCAAGGCGGCGTCGGGCACGAGGCGAGCTGTGAAGACCGGCTTGGCAAGACGCCGCGCCTCCGTGGCGGCCCGCTCGCCGGGCGCGCCCGCACCGATCACCAGGAGCGCGTGGGCGCCGGGCCACTGGGCCTCGAGCGGCGCCCGCAGGGGCCCGGCCGGCAGGGCGAGGCCGTTGCCGAACCCGGTCGCGCCGTCCACCACGATGACGCTCAGATCCTTGAAGAGCGTGGGGTTCTGGAACCCGTCATCCATCACGATCACGCTCGCACCCGCCTGCTCCACCGCAAGGCGAGCCCCGGCAGGCCGGTCGCGGGAGACGATTGTGGGGGCGGACCGCGCCAGAAGCAGGGGCTCGTCGCCCACCTCCGTGGCGTCATGATCCGCGACGAGGAGCGGTCCGGGGAGCCGTCCTCCGTAGCCGCGCGTCAGGAAGGCCGGGCGCTCCCCGGCTTCCGCCAGCAGCGCCGCGACCTTGAGGGCCGTCGGCGTCTTGCCGGCGCCGCCGGCCGTGAAATTGCCGATGCAGATCACCGGCACCGCAGCCCGCTCGCCCGCCTGAGAGAGGCGCTGAGCGGCGATGCTCCCGTAAAGGCGGCTCACGGGGTGCAGCAGCCGCGCAAGGGCGGTGGATCCAGGGTGCCACCAGAAGGAGGGCGCCCTCATGGGCGCGCGGTCCCGGCGGCGCGGATGGCGGCTTGGCGCACCGTCACCGCCTCGCCTTCAGCTTCATCTCCACGATGAAGGGCTCGATCGATTGCAGCGTGCGCTCCACGGCGCCGCCGAGGGCCTGGACGGATTCGCCAGCCGCGCGAGCCATCTCGCGGGTCAGCGCCGGATCGGCGAGGAGTTCCGTGAGGGCGCGGACGAGTGCCCGGTCGTCCTTGAGGAGAAGCGCGCCGCGCGCCTCGTCGAGGGCTTCGTAGATGTCGCGCGCCGCATGCACATGCGGACCGTGCAGGATCGCGGCGCCGAGCTTTGCGGGCTCGATCGGGTTGTGCCCGCCGATCGGCACGAGCGTGCCGCCCACGAGCACGATGGGCGTGAGGCGGTAGAACAGGCCCATCTCGCCGATCGTGTCGGCGATGTAGATATCCGTCGCCCGGTCCGGGTGCATGCCCTGCGAGCGTCGGGCGGCGCGCAGGCCCGCGCGCTCGGCGAGGGCCGCCACGTCGGCGCCCCGGTTCGGGTGGCGCGGGGCGACGATCGTCAACAGATCCGGATGACGCTGTGCGAGCGTCCGGTGGACCGAGACCGCGATCTCCTCCTCGCCCGGATGCGTGCTCGCCGCGAGCCAGACGGGCCGGCCCGCGATGAGGCCTGAGAGATGCGCCACAACGCGGGGATCGGCGGGCGGGGGCGTCACGTCGTATTTCAGGTTGCCGGCCACCGCGACCCGCGGCGCGCCGAGGCGGGCGAGCCGCTCCGCGTCGTCCACGGTCTGCGCGAGGCACAGGGCGAACCGCTGGAGAAGCGCCCCGATCGCCTGAGGCAGTCGCTGCCAGCGCTGGAAGGAGCGGTCCGACATGCGCCCGTTGACGAGAACGAGGGGCACCTCGCGCCGGTCGAGCTCCATCACCGTGTTCGGCCAGATCTCGGATTCGGCCACGAGCACGAGGTCGGGCTGCCAATGGTCGAGGAAGCGCCGCACGTAGCGCGGCACGTCGAGGGGCACATATTGGTGCACGGCGCCCGGCGGCAGGCGGCGCACCACCACGGAGGCCGCGGTGCGCGTGCCCGAGGTGACGAGCACCGTGAGGCCCCTTTGCGTCAGCCGCTCCACCACAGGCATGAGGGAGAGCGTCTCGCCCACCGAAGCCCCATGCACCCAGACGAGGTGCCCGTCGGCGCGCGACCGGCTCGGCCAGCCCTGGCGCTCCCCGAGCCGCGTGCGCTCCTCGAGTCCCTTGCGTTCGCGCCAATAGAGCAGGGCCGCCGCCACGGGCTCGAGCAGGGTGAGCGTGGTGCGATAGGCGCTCACGAGGAACGGCAGCTTCGTCATGCGCCGCGCCCCTCGATGGCCATGGACGGGGCGGGCTCCGCCTTCGCGCCGGGGTCGCGGCTGCCGACGAGCGCATAGGCGCGCGCATGGACCGCGTCGAGGCCGCGCTCTACCGCCTGGCGCGCGGCTTCCAGCGCCGCCTCGTCCGCCTCGCGCGGGACTGCAACGGGCTCGCCCAGCACGATGGCGCCGCGCCCGAACGGGAGGCCGAGGCTCGCCCGGTCCCAGCTTTTGAAATCGATGCGGCGGCTCGTCACCACGGCGACGGGAACGATGGGGCGGCCCGAGAGCTGCGCGAGGGTCACGATGCCGGCGCCGCAGACCCGCGAGACCTTCGGGATATCGGCGGTCATCACCACCATCTCGCCGTCACCGAGCGCCCGCAACATGCCGCGCAGGGCCGTGGCGCCGCCGCGGTTGCGGCCCTTTTCTGCGCGGCGCCCACGCGCCGCGGAGCCGCGGATGGCGCGCACGCCCACATGGCGAAGCGCGATCGCGTTGAGCTCGCCGTCCCCCGAGCGCGAGACGAGGCTCGCGGCCCGGTCCTGCGGGCGCTTGGCGAAATGGATCATGAAATGCTGCCCATGCCACATGGCCGCGATCACGGGCATCATCGGCCCGATGCGATCATAGGCGTCCGCCGGCTCCATGACGAACCGGTTCGTGCGGCGCACCAGCCCGAGGTAGCGCGCCACCAGGAAGCCCACGGCCTCCCGGACGGCGCGGGTGCGGGCGATGCGCTTCACGAAGCCCATGCGGGCTCCGGGACGGCGCGAGCGATGCCCTTGACGAGACCCATGCGGGGCGATCAGGCCTGCGGATCGAGCAGGCGGTGCAGGTGGACGATGAAGTAGCGCATATGCGCGTTGTCCACGGTCGCCTGGGCCTTGCCCTTCCAGGCCGCGTGGGCGGCCGCGTAGTTCGGATAGATGCCGACGATGTCGAGCTTGGAGAGATCCTTGAACTCGGTGCTCTCGAGATGGGTCAGCTCGCCGCCGAACACGAGATGGGGCAGCTGCTTTTGCACGGTCTCGCTCATGGGCGTGGATCGCTCCGGATGAGGGGTGGACGGAGATCGGCCGCGACGGTGTCACGGGCGTGAGGTTCAGGCCCTCATGGCCTTGATGACGCTCGGATGCAACCCTGATGCCGCGGCGGCGAGCTCGCCATGCACGGGTTCGGGCTGGTTATAGGCAAGGGCCACCCCGTCGAGGTCGGTGAGAAGCCCTCCGGCCTCGTGGAGGATGAGGTCGGCACCGGCAAGGTCCCAGTCGCGCGCATTGGAGGAAACGAGGCCCACATCCACCGACCCCTCCGCGACCCTTGCAAGGCGCAGCGCCAGCGAGGGGATTTTGGGGAGGTGCCGCAGGGGAGCGCCGACGCGCCGCTCCACGGCGTCGATCAGCGGCTTGGGGCCCGCGATCCGGGCGCCCGGGAGGGCTCCGGCCTCCGAAACGGTCATGCGCTCGCCGTTGCGGCGGGCGCCTCCGCCGAGGCTCGCCTCGTAGAAATGGTCGTGGACGGGCGCATAGACGACGCCGAGCACGGGCCGGCGGCCGGCCAGGAGGGCGATCGCCACGGACCAGTCCGGGTGTCCGGTCATGAAGGCGCGGGTGCCGTCGATGGGATCGACGATCCACACGAGCTCGCGCCCGAGGCGGTCCGGATGGTCCGCCGTTTCCTCGGAGAGCCAGCCTGCCTGCGGCAGCAGGGCGGAAAGGCGCGCCTTGAGGAAGCTGTCGACCGCCATGTCCGCTTCCGTGACGGGCGAGCCCTTGTCCTTCATCCACTGGCGCGCGGTGGTCTCCTGTCCGGGCCGGTAGGCCCGGCGCGCGATGGCGCCCGCCTCCCGGGTTGCGGCGTGGAGATCGGGGGCGAGGGCGGCAAGATCGGGGGCGGGGAGCATCACGGGCTTACAATGGGGGCGGGGCCGCCCGCCCGCCAGGGGAGCCGGGGCCGCAGGCCGGCCCTTGTCCTCCCCGGTTCGGCGACGCGGCAAGCTTTTGTTGAGCATCGACCGCGAAAGGGGCCCGGCAACGCCCTCTTAACCCAAGCTTTTAAGGCCCTGGCGTGAGGCGCCGGGCTTCTATGGGGTCATCAGCCGAGCGCTCCATCAGAGAGCGCCGGCAGCCTCGCTTCCGCCGAATGCTCCGTCAGGGAGAACCGGCAATCCCGCTTTCGCCGAGCGCTCCATCAGAGAGGGCCGGCAGCCTCAACAGGGCGTCAACATATGGCACAGGTCACCACCAAGGCCGGAGCGCTTCCCCCACCCGGGGAGGGCTCCGGCGATCCGGCCGGGATGAAGCCGCTCGGCTCCGTCCTCGGTCCGGCCGGCATCCCGGTCGCGGCGGTCGCGATGCGGCTCGCCCCAGGCGCGGACGCCTTTCACCTCGTCCTGCTGGACGCGGACAACCGGCCGCTACTCGCGCTCGGTCCCTATCCGGAGGACGACGTGGTCGCCGAATGGCGCCAGCTCGCGGCGCGCGCCGGCCTTCCCCTCAAGATCCTCCTGCCGACCGGGGCGGTGATGACCCCGTTTCCGCAGATCGGGCCGCTCCAGCTCGGCGCGGTGCGCGTCCGGCGGCGCCACGGGCTCCTCAACCACCGGCGCCCGCGCTTCCTGACCCGGCGCAAGACTGGGCGCTTCCCCCTGAGGCCGCAGATTCACCGGGAGCGGGAAATCGCGGGGCGTGGGGGGCGCTGAGGCGTCCCGAAGCGCCGGTGCCCGTCGTCCGGCCCGAGATCCGCCTGGATCGCGGGGCACGCTGAGGCTGCCTCGTCCCGGCAAGGTTTTCTCAAGGATGATGTGGTGTCCTCGGGGCATCGAGCCCCAATCATGAAGCCCAATCTGCAGCAGCCCGTACTCGTCGTCGACGACGAGTACATGATGATCACGGTGATGACCCGGATCTTGGAAAAGATCGGGTTCGCCACCGTGGATTATGCTGCGGACGGCCAGACCGCCCTCGATAAGATGCAGGAGACCCGCTACGGGCTCGTGATCTGCGACTGGTCCATGGAGCCCATGTCCGGCTACGAGGTTCTGCGCCGGGTGCGCAACGACCCGGCGACCCGGGACGTCCCCTTCATCATCGCGACGACCCAGACCGTTCACCAGAACGCGGTCGCCGCAAAGATCGCCGGCGTCAACGGCTTCCTCCTGAAGCCCTTCACGGCCGGGTCCTTGAAGCGGGCGATCGAGAGCGCGGCTTAAGCAGGTTTCGTCGCGCCCTCGCATCGCTCCCGTCTGGGACGGTTTGGCGCTCCTCAGAAGCGCACGCTGAGGCTCCCCTTCACCGTATGCTCCTGATCCCGTGGCCCAAGCGCGCCGTCATAGGCGATGCCGAGGCTCACGTTCTGGGTCACGGCCCAATGGATGCCCGCCTCCACCACGAGGCTGTCCCGGTCGATGGGCGCGCCGGTCACGAGGAAGGGGCGGCTTCCCGCCGCGAAGGCGAAGACGGCGCTCGGGTCCGTATCCCCGAAGGCATGACGCCAGCCGAGCATCCCCTTGACCGTGACGGCTCCGGCGCTCGTCGGGATCGTGGCCGCCATGCGGGCGCCCAGGGTCGAATAGGTCACGTCGAAGGAATCCGCCGTGCCCACGAGCGCGATGGCCGATCCGGTCTCCTCGATGCGCCGGCTGCCCACATGGATATGGGCAAGGCCCGCGAAGGGCTCCAGCGTCACGCCCCGCCCCAAGGTGAACAGGTATCCGAGCTCCCCGAAGGCCTGGAGGCTGCTGGTGTCGCTCTCATCCCGGGCAGCGCCGGAGAAGTTGCTCAGCACCACGGCCCGCGACAGGTCGATCGCGTGATGAGCATAGGCCGCGCCGCCGCGCAGCGTCAGGCTCCCGAAGGCGGCCTGCCCGTAGAGACCCACATGGGCGCTCTCCACCTCGCCCGAGGCGAGCCGCCCGTCGATGTCGAAGCGGGTCGAGAGGTAGCCGGCCGCAAGACCGAGCCGGTAGGGCGTGCCGAGCCCCGCCTCCGCGCCCACCACCACGCCGCCCGTGGCGCGCTCGACGCTCGCCGTGGCGCCCTGCGCCTCCGTGTGGCCCCAGGAGCCGATCGCCTTGCCCCACAGACCGTAGGCGCTGCGGGAGGCCGGAGCCTGGGCCACGGGGGCCCGGCCCCGCGCCGGCAGGTCCGCCATGTAGTCGGCGGCGGTCGTCTCCATGGCCGCGAAGACCGGGATGCCATGGGATGACGAGCAGCGCAGGCGGCACAGGATCGCGCCGCGGAAGAGATCGTCATGGCGAAGGGCGATGCCCGTCGCGGTGGGGTGCGGTTCGCCGGAGGCGAGATCCGTGAAGCGGGGCAGGTCCGCCACCAGCACCGGCACGCTCACGGGCGGGGCTGGCAGGACGGGGCGCGCGCCCGGCCGCGGGCGTGGATTGCCCGGATCCTGCGGCGCCTCGGGCTCGGCCGCCCGAAGCTCCAGATAGATGTTGTTCGCGTCGCTCGTCTGGAGCGGCTGGAAATAGGCGAGATCCGTCGTGACCTGCGCGAAGGTGCCGGTGACGCCCCCGCGCGCGTTCAGGATGACCCAGCGGCTCCCCGGCAGATAGGTGCCGGGCACCGCCTGCACCCGCACGGTGCCGCCCTCGACCCGCGCCGTGCCGCCCGCGACGATCCGGTCCGCCTGCAGGCCGGGATTGAGATCGACCCGGTAGGTGGTGCCGGCCGCGATCAGCACGTTGCCCGTGACCGAGAGGGTGCCGATGCCGCCGACGCCCGGCGTCAACGTGGAGCCGGGGCGCGCATCGATGGCGCCCACCGTGCCCGTGCCGCCGAGGGTCGCGCCCGAGCGCACCACCACGATCGAGCCGCCCATCTGACCGATGACGAGAAGCGTGCCCTGGTTCACGGACCACGGCATGGAACCGTCGTTGGTGCCCCGCACGGTCCAGGTGGACGTGCCGGTCTTCTCGTACTCCTCGAAGTTCCGGTACTGGCGGCCGGGGCCCACATTCCCGATGTCGAAGGTGGCGTCGCGGCTGCCGCCGAGGGCGAAGGTGTCGGTGCCGCGGCCCGCGTCGACGGCGCCGCGAATCGTGGAGCCTGCGCTGATCAGGAAACGGTCGTCGCCGTCGGCGAGGGTGACGGCGATGCCGTTCGCGGCGGTCGTTTCCATGAACCCGTGGTTCTCCACCCGCTCGATGCCCGCGATGCCGCGGATCGCCGCCTCGAAGCGGCTGACGATGCGGCCCTCGTTGACGATGGTATTCACCTGTCCCGCGGTGCCCATGGAATAGACGCCCTCGGCATCGGTCCCTGTCGCCTCGATCGTGCCCGTATTGCGCAGGAGGTTGCCACCGCCTTCGAGCTTCACGCCTCGGGCTTCGAGGCCGGAGGTCGCGATGGTGCCGCTATTGGTCACCGAGCCGTCGTTCCCGTGCTGCCGAATGCCGTCCGACGTGAAGCCCGAGGTGGAGACGCGGCCCTCGTTCGTGAGGGTGGCGCCGTTGCCGTCCGCCCGGATGCCGTCCGCGCCCGCGCCCGTGGTCGTGACGGTTCCCGCGGCTCCATTGGTGACGCGGTTGCCGGCCCCTTCCGCGACGAGCGCCCGACCCGAGGAGCCCGCGGTGGTGACCGTGCCTTCGTTCAGGATCGCGTTGCCCGAGCCCACGGCGCGCAGAGCATCCGCGGAGGAGCCCTGCGTGGTCACCTGCCCGCGGTTCGTGATCGTGTTGTTCGATCCGACCGCCTCCATGGCGTCCGCCGAATTACCCGTGGTGGAGACCGTGCCGCCATTGGTCAGCGTCGAGCCGCTGCCGAGGATGAGAAGGCCTTGAGCCGAGGCGCCGGTGGTGGAGACGGTGCCGGCATTTGTCACCGCGCTCCCATCCCGGACCAGGATCGCCGTGTCGCTGTTCGCGGTCGTTACCGCCGAGCCAGCGCGCACCTGCACGTTCACATCCGTGCTTCCGGGCTGCGCCTGCACGGGACCTTGCTGAGGCGTCGGGCCTTCGCAGATCACCGTGGTGCCGCTCACCGGCAGGAGCGTGGAGCAGGTGGCCTGTGCCGCTCCCGTCGGCAGGAGCGCAAGCATCAAGGCTGTGAGCGACACCGTTTGAAGAGTGGCGTCCCTACGATCCGGCCTCGATTTCCTCTTCGTCACGCCTCTAAGCACGTCAGCCCTCCCAGGTCATAAAGCTTGACCTTTAGCAGGTTACTTTACGTAATAACCTACCCAAATAGAGGGAGATGCAAGAAAATCTGGGCGCAAGCTCTTGATGTTTCTTATAAAAGGTGTGCCGCATCCGGTCTGGCTGAGGGGCGTGCCCGTGCCTCCGTCGCTACTGTCCCCGGGGCGCTTGGGGCGGCTCATCGGACAAGCGACACGTGCCCTCAAGAAGGGGCGCCCGGATGAAGCGCGGCCTCGACCGGCCGCTCGGTCCGGCCCTGGCGCTCACCCCTAACTGGCTCGGCGGCCTTGCTCCCGGCCGGCGGTGTCATGGCGCCCTTCCGGCATCCCACGCCGAACCACGTGGCAGAGCTCGTCGGAATGCGCGTTTCGGGCCAAGGACACGAATTTGCTCGCACGGGCGATCACAGGCCCGCATCTGCATAAGGCCCCGGAAGCGCCAGCCTAGTAGACGCAGTCGCGGAACACGGGCTCGACAGTGCCGCCCCAGGGGCCGTGATAGCGCTCCAGCAACGCCTCGGCAGGTGTGCGTCCGCTCTCGACGATGGCATCGAGCGGCGCGAGGTGCACGGTCTCGTCGCGGCCCGCCGCGTCCTTGAAGGCGCGCGCCTTGAGACCTTGATGAGCGAGCGCCAGCGCGTCCCGCGCGACGTCGCGGAGCAGGCGGCCGCGCACCGTTGCACGCAGGCCTTCCCGGGGCACCGCATCGCGCAAGGATTGGCGGTCCTCGGCGCTCCAATCCTTCACGAGCTGCCAGGCCCCGTCGAGCGCGCCCGCATCGTAGAGAAGACCGACCCAGAAGGCCGAGAGCGCCGCGATGCGCTCCGGCGGGCCCACATCCGCACCGCGCATTTCCAGATAGCGCTTAAGGCGCACCTCCGGGAACAGCGTCGAGACGTGGTTCGCCCAATCGGAGCGGGTCGCCACCTCGCCGGGGCGCGCCGGATGGCGGCCCTCGAGGAGGTCGCGGAAGGAGGAGCCCGCCACGTCGTGATAGGTGGCGTCGCGCTTGATGAAATACATGGGCACGTCGAGCGCCCAGTCCACGTAGCGCTCGTAGCCAAAGCCTTCCTCGAACACGAAAGGCACCATGCCGGCGCGCTGGTTGTCCGTGTCGCGCCAGATCTCCGAGCGCATGGAGAGGAACCCGTTGGGACGTCCTTCCGTGAAAGGCGAATTGGCGAAGAGCGCCGTGGCGAGCGGCTGCAGCGCGATGGAGACGCGCATCTTCCTCACCATGTCGGCTTCCGACTCGTAGTCGAGATTCACCTGCACGGTGGCGGTGCGGTACATCATGTCGAGGCCAAGAGTGCCGACCTTCGGCATGTAATCGGTCATGATGCGGTAGCGCTGCTTCGGCATCGCGGGCGTCTCGGCACGGCTCCAGAGCGGGCTCATGCCGAGCGTCAGAAAACGCATGCCGAGCCGGTCGCCGACTGCCTTCACGGCGTCGAGATGCGCCAGGGTCTCGGCAGCCGTCTCGTGCAGGGTCAAGAGCGGCGCGCCCGAGAGCTCGAACTGACCCCCGGGCTCGAGCGAGATCGCGCCGCCTTGCGCATCGTCAGCAAGCCCGATGATCGCTTCACGGTCGTAGATGGGCTCCCAGCCCGTCGCGGCCTGCAAGCCCTCCAGCAGGGCGCGGATGCCGCGCTCGCCATCGTAGGGCACGGGCCCATGGTCCTGCGCGTAAAACGGGATCTTCTCGTGCTCGGTCCCGAGCCGCCAGTCGGAGCGCGCCTTCTCGCCCGAGGCGATCCACTCCACGAGTTCCCGCCGCGCACCGATCGGGGTAGCATCGGATACGTCGCGAGCCATGCGGGGCCTCATCTACAGGTCAAGCCGGGCGCACCGCGCCCGCGGAAGGGCGTAGATAGGCGCATCGCCGCCAAGCTGCAATGACGGTTTGGCGTGGAGGCTTGCAGGCATGCAAAGGGCAGCAGCCAGATTGCCTTATCAAGGGCGGCCGATAGAGCGCGTCCGGCGCATGCTTCGACATAACGTCCGGACGAAGCTTGAAGCCTCTTTCCAGTCTTCCTGCCAAGGTGGTGCGGTCGAGGAGCGGGGATCGGCGGAGTCGTCAGGCTGCCGGGCTTTCTTGGTCATCAAATGCTGGCAGGCGCTCACGACGTAGCCCCTCGAACCGACCACGTTCGATATCGGGCCGGGGGACCCTGCCGGAGCGCAGGCCGTAGGCTCTCTTGACCGGCTCGCGGCGCCTCCTCATGGAGGGTTGTTTCCATCGCCGCTCGACCCGGAGGAGCTCCCATGGCCTGGATCGTTCTCGTCTTCGCAGGCCTGTTCGAAGTGGGCTGGGCAGTGGGCCTCAAATACACGGAGGGCTTCACCCGTCCGGTGCCGTCGCTTCTCACGCTGCTCAGCATGGTGGTGAGCCTCGGGCTCCTGGGGCTTGCCCTGCGCACGCTCCCCCTCGGCACGGCCTATGCGATCTGGACCGGCATCGGCACCATCGGCACCGCGCTCCTCGGCGTATGGCTGTTCGGCGAATCCGCCACGGCTGCGCGACTTGCCTGCATCGGCCTCATCGTCGCCGGCATCGTCGGGCTGAAGCTCGTGAGCGCGGAGTAGGGCGATCTCCACGGGACCGCGGGGATGAAGCTCGCGGGCGCCGAACGAAAAACCCGGCGCAGTCGCCCGCGCCGGGTTCGAAGGATTGGACGCGCGTTTCGCGTCAGATGACGAAGAAGTCGGCGGCCGTCAGCGAGAGGCCCTTCTTCAACTCGGCGATGAGCACCGCCTTGGCGCGGCCGGTGCCGTCCGCGTCGTAGGAAAGAGCGCCCGTGTCCTTGTTGTAGATCATCCGGTCCTCCCGGTCGGCTGCCCTGGATCCGGTCGTGAAGGCGTCGCTGGAGAGGCGCCCGGCCTTGCCGATCTTGGTGAAGATCGCGTCGTCGAGGCGGATCACGTCGTCCTTCACGTTGAAGTCCGTGATCTTGTCCACGTTCGACTTGGAACTCAGGCGAGTGTCGAACACGAAGGCGTCCTTGCCGCGTCCGCCCGTGAGGGTGTCCTTGGCGAAGCCGCCCGCCAGCACGTCGTCGCCCGTGCTGCCGTTGATCACATCGCGGCCCGAAGCCCCGGTGATCGTGTTGGCATAGGCGTTGCCCGTAAGGCGAAGACCCACGCTGCTCGTGGACGAGGCGGCTGTCAGCACCTCGATCTCCTGGGAGGAGGCGAGGGTGAAGCTCACCGAGGTGAGCACCGTGTCGCGACCCGAGCCGGCCGCTTCCAGCACGCGATCGGCCCTGCTGTCGACCCGGTAGGTGTCGTCCCCGCCCGCTCCCTGCAGGAGATCGGCCCCGGCGCCGCCGTCGAGGAGGTTGGCGAACGCGTCGCCGATGAGCGTATCCACGAAGGCGGACCCGGTGAGCCCCTCCACCTGCGAATAGCTGTCCCCCTGAGCCTCGCCGGTATTGCCGGCTCCCCCGGCGAGGTTGGCGGACACCCCGCTCGTCGCCTCCGCATAGGACGCCACGTCGAAGCCCGCGCCGCCCCAGAGCCCATCCGCCCCGGCGCCGCCGAGGAGGATGTCGTCGCCCGCATCGCCCTGCAGGTAGTCGCGGCCGTCGAGGCCCCGCAGCAGGTCGTTGCCGGCTCCCGCCACGATGGCGTTCGACTGGCCGTTGCCGGCAAGCGCATTCGCCAGCGCATCGCCGCGGATCACCTCCGCGAACAGCGAGCGGCCCACGAGCGGGTCGTGGTCCGACGCCTTCTGCCCGGAATCGAATTCCGAGTTGATGCGCAGGATGTCCACGGCCTCCATGCGGGCGCGCAAAGCCGCCGAGACGTAGATGTGGTCGAGAGACTGCGAGTTGCCCTCATACACATAGTCGGTGCGGTCCCGCGGATCGGCGATGAGATCCTCGGCCGCGTTCCAGAGCACCCGCTCGCCGCCACCGGCCGTGCCGTCGAGCGTCTTCAAGGGGTTGCTCCAGGCGAAGTCATTGAGATCGCCCAACACCACGATGTTCGCGCCCGCGTTCTGGCCGAGCAGCCGGTCCACCTCCGCGTTGATGATCTTGGCTTGCTCGATGCGCTGAGCTTCGGAGGCGAGGACCGGCGGCTGCTGCGGGCCGTAGATGCCCCCGTCGCCGCCCTTCGAATTCAGGTGGTTGTTGATGAAGGTGTAGGTTTCGCCCTGATAGGTGAACTCGCCCACCAGCGGCTTGCGGCTTCTGTCGAACGCGTCTCCATTCGTCAGGTCGCCATCGGTGAGACGCCGCAGGCCTGTGAGGTCCACGAGGTCGTCCCGGTACAGGAAAGCCTGCCGGATGTTGGCGCCGCCCTGTCCGCCGTCCGTGTTGTCCGTGGGCGTGATGTAGGCGAACCTGTAGGTGGGCCCCCCCGCCGCCTTGATGGCATCCACGAGCGCCTGCAGGTTTCGATCCGCCGAGACGACGCCGTTATCCGTGCTGCCGGAATCGTCCTGCACCTCCTGGAGCGCCAGGACCGTCGGGCCGCCCATCTTGGCGACGATGTCGTTGACGATCTGCGCCATGCGCCCGCTCGAGACGTCCGCATCGCCGTCATTGTCGTTGATGTCGAAATTCTCGATGTTGTAGGTGCCGAAGGTCAGCTGGAACTCGTTCTCCTGCCGCAGCTCCGTCGCCTCCGGGGTGAGAGGGGATTGCTGGGTGACGACCGGCGCCTCTCCGAGCAAGATTTCGTAGTTGCTGAAGCCGTAGGAGAGGATGCCCGTCATGCCGCCGAGCTGCGCGCCCACATCCACGAACGGCAAGTTGGTCGCATCGCGGATGTTGTCGAACTGGATGCGCTCCGGGTTGACGTCGGATTCCGAGATCGAGAGCCCGCCGCGGCTGTTGAGGCTCGACGGATCGTAATTGCCCTCGAGCACCGCATAGATCTCGTCGAAATCGTTGGTCGCGCCGACGACCCGGCTTGCGCCGACCGTCACCCGCATGCCCTCGAGGCTCTCGTACAGCTTGATGTTGTCCGCCACCGAGGTAGTGGAGAGCATCCGCCCGCCGGGCCCAAGGAGCACGGCGGCCGGCAGATCGTTGTACTTGTCGATGACCGAGATGGCGACCGGCGTGGTGCTGTTGACGCGCGTGATCTGCGTGAGCCCGTTGAACTCGTCCACCAGACCGCGGACGGAGACCTCGTCGCCCACCTCGATGTTCGGGGTCCAACTGCCTCCCATGAACACGAAGATGGCATCCGAGGTGTTGGCGTTGCCGTCGCCGGTGGCGTCCTGGATGTAGAAGCCCCGGGTGGAGCCCGTCATCTGGATCCCGGTGACGATACCGGTGGTCGTGACCGTCTGACCCTTCAATGCGGCCTCGGGGCCCGCGCCCTGGATCGTGAAGATCCGGTCGAAGTCGTCGTTGTTGATCCGGCCGCTCGCCTTCGCGGTGCCGATCACGCCCGCGCTCGGATTCGACAGAGTCACCGAGAAGGTCTCGTTGACCTCAACCGCCGTGTCGCCCACGACGCGGATCTCGATAACCTTCGAGGTCTCGTTTGCCGCGAAGGAGACCGTACCTTCGAGACCCGCGAAATCGCCCGTTGCCGCTTGGCCGGTTCCGCCGATGTCGCTGATGTCATACTCGATGGTGGCCGCCTCGCCCGTGCTGTTCGCGCGGGTCACGGTGAAGCGGAAGATGGTCTCGCCGCCGGTGCCCTCGGCTTTCACGGCCTCGGTCGCCGTGATCGCGAAGGATTGCTGCAGGTCGTCGTTCTGGATCGTGCCGCCTGCCGTCGTATCGAGGATCGTAACGCCGCTCTTCTGTGTCGCAATCCGCAGGGTAAAGGGCTCGTCCCCCTCGAAGGCCCGGTCGGCCGCCACCTGGACGCGGATCTGCGCCGTCGTGCCGCCATTCGCGAAGGTCACCTGGCCCGATGTGGCGACGAAATCGGCGGCCGTGAGGCCATTGGCTCCCAGTCCCTCAAGCGACCAGTCCACCGCTGTCTCTCCGACGCCGTTTGCTCGGGTGACGGTGAAGACGAACTCGGTCGGTGCGTCCGCCGTGCCCTCTGCCTTGACGGCGCTCGTTGCCGCGACGACAAGGCTTTCGCCCGCCGGCAGATCGTCGTTGCGGATCGTTCCGGCCGCGACGGCTGTGCTGAGGGTGAGCCCGACAGGGTTCGAGAGGGTGACCGAGAAGGTGTCATCATCCTCAACAGCTGCGTCGCCGGCCACCTGGATGGTGATTTCCTTGGACAGCTCGCCATCCACGAATTCGACTTGCCCTGCGATCACGCCGCCATTGGCGCCCAGGAAGTCGTCGAGGCTCGCCTGGCCGTTGCCGCCGATGCCGGTGAGAGTCCACCCGACGCTCGCGTCGCCAACCCCCGACGAGCGGGTGACCGTGAAGGTGAAGCTGGTGGCGCCGGTGCTGCCCTCGGCCTTGTCGGCGCTCGCCGGCGCAATGGAGACGGTGGGTAGGGGGGCCTGGAATGTCTGTCCGGCATTCACGCTGCCGCTGGTATTGGCCGTTGTCGTCACCCAGGTCGTGAACTGGTTCGAATCGGAGCCCGTGCCCTGTCGCTGGATCGAACCGCCGGCCGCTTCCAGGCCATTCTGGAAGGCGCCGACATTGGTCGATGTCATGCCTGCGGCAACGCCACCGCCCTGCTCGGCCGACACGGCCGTGAAGGAGCCTTCGTAACTGATGAACTCCACCACCTCGCCTTCGGCATTCACCAGGGCGAACCCGTCAGGCTCGTTGTGGGCGGTGTTTCCGTTTTGGAACGACGTGCCGGCTGGCGGTGAGAATGCAAGCGTGCCGAACCCGTTGCTCTGGTTCGGTATGACGCCTGAGAGCGCAATCTCGGAGGTCGCCGGATTGGTCGAGTACGGCTTCAGCTGTGCGGGTGAACCGTTGTAGAGCACGATCTTCCAGCCGGTGAGATCGAGGCCGGCAAGGCCCGCGATTTCGATGAACTCACCGGTGTCGGCGCCCTCGTTGTCATAGTGAAATTCGTTGATCCACACGTTTGCCATAGCGCTTCAACTCTCTTGCTTGAAAGATCTGTTTGCCGGCTGCGGGTCGCTTCCCTTGGGGAAGGTTGGCAACTTAATCACGTTGCGTCAAAGGCCATTAGCGACCCCGGATGACGGCCCGATGAAAAGCCCGGGAAAGTATTCGCGCTGAGCGGGAAGGGGCGGCTCCCGCAGCCTGAGGGCGCAAAAAAGCCCTGGCAGCGGGGCTGCCGGGGCTGAGGAAAGAGGCGAAACTCGTCGGGAGGCCGGAGACGGCCTCCGCCCTGGGGCTCAGATCACGAAAAAGTCCTTCTCCGTCATCTTCAGGCCTCGGGAGAGCTGCGCGATGAGCACCTGGGCGCGCCCGTCGGCGCCGTCCGCGTCGTAGAAGAGCTTGCCGGACTTGTTGTCGTAGATCACCCGGTCGCTCGCATCGGCAGCCTCGGTGCCGATGGCGAACATGTCCTTCTTGAGCCGCCCAGGCTTCGCCTCGGTGCCCCGACCGAGCGCCTTGAAGATGGCGTTGTCGAGATAGACGGAATCGTCCTTCACCGAAAACTGGCTGATCTTATCCACGTTGCTCTTGCCGAGCCTGGTGTCGAACACGAAGACGTCCTTGCCGGTGCCGCCCGTCAGCTTGTCCTTGCCGAGACCGCCGGCCAGCATGTCCGCATCGGCGCCGCCATCGAGCGTGTCGTTGCCCGCGTTGCCCCGGAGACGGTCCGCGCCCGAGAGGCCGAGGAGCGTGTTAGCGCCCGCGTTCCCGGTGATGGTGTTGGCGCTGTTCGATCCGGTGAGCCGCAGGGCGTCGCCTCCCGACAGGTTGGCGGCGAGAAGCGCCTCGACCTCGCTGGTGAGCGACAGTGCATAGCTCGCCTGAGCCAGGATCGTGTCCCGGCCGCCACCGGCCGCTTCGATCACCTGGTCCGCGGCGGAGTCCACCAGGAACGTGTCGTTGCCGAGCCCGCCTTCGAGGCGGTCCGCTCCGGCACCGCCATCCAGCGTGTCGCTTCCGTTGCCCCCGCGCAGGACGTTGGCGGCCGCATCGCCGGTGATCGCGTCGTCGTACAGCGAGCCCTCGACGGCCTCGATGCTGATGAGGGTGTCGCCTGCGGGAGCCGCAAGGCTGACCGTGATGCCCTCGTCCGCGGCCGCGTAGCTGACGAGATCCGTGCCCTCGCCGCCATCCAGCACGTCAGTGCCCTCGCCACCGTCGAGCGTGTCGTCGCCCGCGCCGCCCGCCAGCGCGTCGGTGCCGTCACCGCCTGCGATCACATCGTTGCCGACCTCGCCTGTCAGCATGTCGTTGCCGTCGCCGCCCGCAATCTCGTCGTTGCCGGCCCCCGAGCGGATGCGGTCGTTTCCGTCGCCACCAGCGATCCGGTCGGCGATCTGGGTTCCGATCATCACGTCGTCGAGGTCGGTGCCCTCCGTCACAAGCGCGGTAAGGGGCAAGTTGATGTAGCGGGCGCGAACGCCGCCGCTGCCATCGTCGACGAACACCGGTTCCCCAGTTTCCGGATCCTCGGTGGACATGAGGGTGGCGTCCTGCCAGCTCACCACGAGACGCCCGTCCTCCATGGCCATGAGCTGGCCGTTGCGGATGATGGTGGCGGGGCCGAGGCCGACGCCTACCTCCGCGCCCAAGGACTGACCCTGCGCATCGAAGGCGCCGACGCGCACGTGCTCCACGCCCTCGGAGGAGCCGTCATCCGGGCCCTCGTCATAATAGGCGACCGCGAAGCCACCGCCCGGGAGGGCGACGACCACGGGGCTGCGCTGGTCGAACGTGGTGCTCTGGTTGACCTGGATCTCCTCCGTCGCCGGGGAGCCGTCCGCATAGAAGATCTGCGCCCGGATCGAGGTGCCCGAGCCGTCGCCCTCAAGGGCCGCCGCATGCATCCACACGATAACGAACCGGCCGTCGGCGAGCGCCTTCACGGAGGCCTCGATCCGAACGTCCTCGAGGGCGGAGGAGAGGGCCGGATCCTCCGGGCCGGTCACGGAAACGCCCTGCGGCGTCGTCACGCGCATGCGGATCGACTGGTCGCTCGCATCCCCATAGACGGTCACCACGTTGCCGTTGTTCAGTACCGCAAAGCCGCCGCCCCATTGCTCGCCCGTAGGATTGTCGATGGCGACGACTGGATTGCCGCTGCGCGTGCCCATGGAAGAGAAGAGCTGATACTGCACGTCCAGCGCCGGATCATCGTCCGGGCGCGGATTTCCTTCCGCGTCCTTGTAATTGAGGCGGGTGTAGCCCACCGCGAAGCCGCCATCCTCCCGCGCGCTTACGGCAATGTTGGCTTTGAGGGTGCCGATATTGTCCGGCAGGATTTCCACCCGGCCCGGTACGCCGTTCGCATTGTATATGCAGACCTTCACGAGAGAGCTGAGCGGCGTCGTCGTGTCGCCCACCTGGTTCCAGACGACGACGAAGCGGCCGTCGGCAAGGCTCGTCACGTCTGGAATTTCGTGGGAATGGGTGCCCTGGGAGTCGATGCTCGTCGCCACGGTGAGTTCGCTGCCGCGCCGGCTGCCATCCGCATTGAAGATCTGAGCCTTCAGGTTCCACATCGCGCCGCCATCGGGGGAGGGCTGGGCTGCTTCCTGCCAGACGGCCACGTATCCGCCGTCCTTCAGCGACGCCAGCTTCTGGTTCGCGACATCCCGCCCGTCCTGGGCCGTCTGGTTGAGGCGAATTTCGAGATCGGTGAGAATGGGTTCGGCCATGGCCCTGAGAATCCTGGCCGCCCAGGAGCCGTTCTTGGCCCGCTTCGACAGACGGCCCCGCCGTTATTGGCAAAGCGACTTGTCTTGAAACCCTCTGTTCGAAGGGTGTCGCTAGGGCAGTTGCCGATGTTCTTTTGACGCAGGGGTTGGCCGCGCTGATGGAAGAGTTACGCAGAGCGACTGCGATGCGGCCGGAACCGACGACGCCCGTAATGGATGCGCTTCGATGGAGGCGCAGCCGGGGGCGGATACGAAAATGCGCCGTGCTGCTGAGAGCACGACGCTAAGGCGGCCCGGAGGAACGGGCCGCCGATCTTGTCTTTCAGGCCTTGCGACCCGGGTGGTGCGACGGATCAGATGATCAGGAAATCCTTGAAGCCGAGCGTCGCCTTGTTCTCGAGCGTCGCGATCTGGACTTGGCCGAAGGCCCGGCCCGAACCGTCCGCATCGTAGTACAGCGCGCCCTTCGACTTGTCGTAGACCAGGAAGTCGTCCTTATCCTTCGCCCGCTTGTCGAGGCGCAGCATGCTCGACTTGATGCGGCCCACCGCGAGCGATCCGAAGATGTCGTGATCGAGCTGGATGCTGTCTCCGCTCCGGAAGTCGGTGATGCGGTCCACATTGGAGCGACCGAGAGGGCCTTCGAAGACAAAGCTGTCCTTGCCGTCGCCGCCCTTGAGCACGTCCTTGCCGTCCCAGCCGGACAGGACGTCGTTGCCCTTGCCGCCGTCGAGCTTGTTCACGCCCGCGTTGCCGTCGAGGATGTTGGCCTTCTTGTTGCCCTTGAGGTCGACCTTGTTGCGGCTGTTGACGTCGTAGACCGCAAGGCCCTCGAACACCTTTTCCTTGTCGGTCAGGGTGGTGGACTTCACGACGAGGATCGTGTCGATGCCGCCGGTATCCACGATGGTGTCGTTGGTGCCGAGGAAATAGCTGTCGTCGCCCAGCCCGCCGAACAGGATGTTGGGGCCGGAATCGCCGGCCTCGAGCCGGTCGTTGCCAGAACCCCCGTCCAGGACATCGGCCTCGGCGCCGCCGAGCAGCGTGTCGTTGCCGGCGCCGCCATAGAGCACGTCGCGGCCCTGACCGGCCTCGATGGAATCGTTGAAGGCGCTACCCACCACGTGGTCGTCGAGGATGAGCGACGCGTTCGTGTTCGCCACGATCCGGATCGTCTGCCCGTCACGGCCCCAGTTGGTGAACTCCTTCTTCGACAGGTCGAGGTCCATCGCCTCGTTGGCGAGGGTGAAGAGGAGGGTGTTCACGCCGAGCGACGAGCCGTCGATGCCATCCACGTCGGAGAAGTTGAAGGGGTTGATCTGAACGACCTTGGTGGCGGAGCCCCCCTCGGCGAACTTGATCCGGTCGATGGCGTTGAGGGACCGGATGGACGCGGAGCCCGTGACCTCGATGATGTCGACCTGAGCGACGGCATCGGTGTCAAAAACGCCCATGCCAAAAATCGTAACGTCCGTGACCCCGTCGCCGATGACGAAAGTGTCGTTCCCGTCGCGGCCGACCATCACGTCGCCGGCCCCGTAGGTCGCCATGCGATCGCCCTCGGAGGAGCCGTTCACCTCGTCCTTACCCGCGTAAACGAGAGTCAGAGCGGCACGGGTGCCCTTTGTATTGAATTCGCTCATGAACGCGGTCACGGCGACGGACGTTTGCGTGTCGAGGTCCCCGCCCGGTGTGGTGTCCACGTTGGCGATGCTGTTCTCACCGCCCGCCCCAGTCTCCGCCCACACGCTGGTGACGGTGCCCGCGGACGGGGCCCCGTTGACGTATTCCAGGTTCGAACCCGTGACGACGAAACGGTAGCCTGTGGCTAGGTTGACGATCATGAAGCCGGAGGCGTTCATATTCGCGAACTGGAAGCTGTCCGGTATCGGGCTCACAACCTCATCAAACGTGATCTTCGAGCCGGCGCCCGTTTGGTAGTTAATCCGAGCCATACTAGTCCCCCATGAATATGAAATGTTATCCCGTTCACATACCACCATGCAGGCGCTCGCCACAAGCTTGGCCGTTGGGAGAAAGCCTCGGTTCCGCCGATGGTTAAGGGAAGCGGCGGCCTGCCTTTAGGGAAGGTTGCCCCCTCGCCGCGGCGGGTTCACGGCGCTCGGGGCTTGATGGACCAAGGCCCTGGCCGGCAAGCGCAAAGCGCGTTCCCGTTGATTGGTCGGGGCCAAAGCGAACGCTCTGGAACGGTGGGCGGGGAACGAGGTTCACCTACGCGGGACGGCTCCGCTGCGCCGCTCATCGCGACCCATTGACGCGAGCCAATCAGGTATGTGTCGCTCGATGCCGCCCGCCGGAGACCGCCCGTGAGTTTCGCCTTCTACGAGCGCCTGCCCGTGACGACGCATTTCGCGCGGCTCGCGGATCCGGATGCCTATGCACCGCTCCCCGAGGGATGGGTGCTCGGCCTCGCGGACGTGGTGCGCTCAACGGCGGCCATCGAGGAGGGGCGCTACAAGGTCGTGAACACCGCCGCTGCTGCGGTCATCGCGGCCGTGGCGAATGGGCTCGGCGAGCGAGACTTTCCGTTCGTGTTCGGCGGGGACGGGGCGAGCTTCGCGCTGCCCTCGAGTGAAGCGACGCTCGCCCGCACCGCGCTCGCGGCGGTGGCGGCCTGGGTCCGGGACGATCTCGACCTCGACCTGCGCGTCGCCCTCGTGCCCGTGTCGGCCGTCCGGGAGGCCGGCTTCGACGTGCGCATCGCGCGCTTCGCCCCGTCGCCCGACGTGGCCTATGCCATGTTCGCGGGCGGGGGGCTCGCCTATGCGGAGGCTCGGATGAAGGCGGGCGCCTTCGCGGTGGAGCCGGCGCCCCCCGGTACGCATCCGGACCTCAGCGGCCTCTCCTGCCGCTTCGACGAGATTCGCGCCGAGCGCGGCGTCATTCTCTCGGTCATCGTGGTGCCGACGCCCGGCGCCGACCCGACGGCCTTCGCGGGGCTCGTGGCCGACGTGCTGCGTCTCGCCGAGGGCGGCGCGGAGGTCGGGCGCCCGGTTCCGGCCGGCGGTCCCACCGTGCGATGGCCGCCCACGGGGTTCGCCCTGGAGGCCAAAGCGGCGCGGCGGCCAGGCCAGTCGCAGGCGGCATCCTGGATCCAGACCGTGGTCCGGAGCCTCGGGGCGTCGCTGATCCTGTGGACGGGGATCCGGATCGCAGGCTTCGACCCGGCGGCCTATCGCCGCCAGCTCGTGGAAAACACGGATTTCCGCAAGTTCGACGACGGCTTGCGCATGACCCTCGATTGCACGCCGGCCCTGGCGGACCGGATCGAGGCGCGCCTCGCGGCAGCCGAGGCCGAGGGCCTCGCCCGGGCGGGCACGCACCGGCAGGAGGCGGCCCTCATGACCTGCTTCGTACCCTCGCCGACCCGCAGCGACCACGTCCATTTCGTGGACGGGGCCATGGGCGGCTATGCGGCCGCCGCCCAGGCCGTGAAGGGGCTGCGCTAGGCGCCTTTGCGCGCAGCCTTGGCGTCAATGCCGCATGGGCGCTTCGCCGACGGTTTCCGAGGCGAGCCAGTCCACGACGCCCGCAAGCGCATCGCGGTTCGAGAGGCCCCGGCCGAGCCCCTCCGTGTAAAGGGTGAGCTGCCGGTCGGCGCTGGTGCCGCGGGCGATGATCCAGCGGGCAAGATCGAGCTCGCGCTCGCAGCCGAGCGCCTTGCCGTCCTCGCGCACCATGTCGAGCACCTCGTCGAGCACCTGGCCCACGGGTTTTGCCGTGCGCGAGGCCTCGTCCACGAAGGAGCCATGGATGCCGTAGCGCTGCGCTCTCCAGCCGTTCTCCTCGTTGATGGCCCGGGAGGCGCCGGTCTGGCCCGCATTGAGCTTCGGGTCGTTGCACAGGTGCCGCACCAGGCAGCGATAGAGGGCCGCGATGGCGATGGTATCGTCGAGACGCGTGCAGCTGTCCGCGACCCGCAGTTCGAGGGTCGGGTGCTTGAGGGAGGGCCTGATCAGCCACCACACATAGGTCGAGTTCTCGATGGCCCGTGCCGCCACCAGGGTGTCGATGTAGCGCTGGTAATCGGCCGCGCCCTCGAAGAGGTCCGGCAGGCCCGTGCGCGGGAGTTCCCGGTAGCAGGCGAGCCGGTAGCCGAGGAGGCCTGTCCGCTGAGCCTGCCAGAAGGGCGAGGAGGTGGACAGCGCGAGCAGCAGGGGCAGGTAGCGCTGGATCCGGTTCATGAGGTCGACCCGCTGCTCCAGGTCGGGCACCTCCACATGCACGTGCATGCCGCACACCACGGTGCGGGAGCCGAGCATCTGGAGATCGTGCATCACCTTGCCGTAGCGGGGCTGGTTGGTTGGGCGCACCCGGCTCCACACCGCGAGCGGATGGGTGCCCGAGGCCATGATGGAGAGGTCGTGCCGCCGGGCGATGTCGCCGAGCGCGCCCCGGAGCGTCGTCAGGCGCTCCCGGGCCTCCGCGAAATCGAGACAGGGCGCGGTGGCGATCTCCACCTGCGGCTCCAGCATCTCCCGATGGATCTCGTTGGGAAAATCGCGGCGGCAGGCGCCGAAGAACTCCTGGACCCGGGCGCGTGCCGCATCGCGCTTCGCGGCGTCGTTGACGAAATATTCCTCCTCGATGCCGAAGCGGTATTCCGCATTCATCTTATTCTCCTGATTATGATTTTTCAGGCGCCATGCTGCGCCAAATCGCCGATCGCAACCCCGCCCAGGCTTGCGCTCAATCGGGCGAGATTGGGGCCGTTCGGCGAGAAACTGCTAAGCTGTTGAGGCTACTCGGCGATCATGGACGGTCGTCGTCGAAGGACGGGATCAGCGCCAATCGCCAAGGGTCGATTGGACGACCGACAAGGCTGCGACGGCTGCTGTATCCGCGCGTAGGATTCGCGGCCCCAACGATACGCGAACAACCCTGTTGTGGGCGGCAACACGCGCTCTCTCCTCGTCCGTGAACCCTCCTTCCGGGCCCACGATAACGGCGATCTTGGCTTTGTTGTTCCCGGGCGCGGCGGCGTGCGCCGCCAGGGCCTCCGTGGGGTTGGAGACCGGGGCGTTCTCGTCGCAGAAAACAAGGATTCTTTCGGGTTCGAGGGTCCGGAGTGCGCCCTCGAGATCCGTTTCCTCCAGCACCGCCGGGACGTTAAGGATGCCGCATTGCTCGGCCGCCTCGATCACATTCGCGCGCATGCGCTCCAGGTTGACCCGGCTGGCCTGGGTCCGGCGGGTGAAGACCGGGCGCAGCGCTCCGGCTCCCATCTCGACGGCCTTCTGCACCATGTAGTCGAGCCGGGCATGCTTGAGGGGCGCGAAGAGGTAGAGAAGATCCGCCGGTTCCGTCTGGGGCCGCGTCCGCTCCACGGCCACGAGATCGGCGCTCTTGCGGCCCTCGACCTCGATCGCCGCCCGCCATTCCCCGTCCCGCCCGTTGAAGACGAGCACGGTCTCCCCGGCCCGCAGGCGCAGGACGTTGAGGAGGTAGTTGGCCTGTGCCCGCTCCAGGGTGAGCCGGACGCCGGCGCTCAGGGGCGCGTCGAGAAAGAGACGGGGCGCGTCGCCGTCGGGAACAAGGGTCGAGACCATGGCATGGCGCTTAGCACAGGCGCGGCGCCGGTTCACCTGGGCCGGGGAGGGCTCCCGCCCGCGCCCCGTCTTCGCGAGGCCGGTGCCCGTCTTCCAAAACCCGCCACAATCCTCCGGAACAACAGCCACGCTATTGGGATGACGCCCGTGACCGCATCGACGTCTGATGCTCCCCTGATCGTGATCGACTCCATCGCTGCCTTGGAGCCCGCGCATGCGGGCGCGGTCGCAGTGACCGGGTCTCATGGAGGCGCAAGCGCCGCCCGCTATGCCTTGAGCGTGCCGTTGCGGGGCGTCGTCTTCAACGATGCGGGCGGTGGCAAGGACCGGGCCGGCATTGCGGCCCTGGCGCTCCTTGACGAGGCCGGGGTTCCGGCCGCGGCCGTGTCCCATCTCTCGGCCAGGATCGGCGACGCGGCCGACACCCTGGAGTCCGGCCGGATCGCCCATGTGAACGAGGCCGCGGCCCGGGCCGGGATGCGGGCGGGACAGACCACGCAGGAGGCGGTTCGCCGTCTGACGATCCCTTCACCGTCCATGCCCGAGGCCGTTCGCGGCCTGGCCGGCGAGGGGCAAACGCCGCAGGAGGCCGTTCGCCGCTTGGCGAACAAGGGCGGAACCTGCTAACAGAACCACCGCGCGAGACATCGCGCCCCAATCTTCCAAGGACCTTGACCTATGGTGCGCGCTTCGCTCCACGCCCTGTTCGGCCTCGCTGCCGCCGCCCTCGTCCTGACGGCCGCGCCCGCTGTCGCGCAATCGAGCATCTGCCAGGAAGGCGCCAAGCTCCTGTCCGAGCGGCAGAACCTCGTGCAGCAGCTCAACAAGTCGGCCGGCAAGGACAAGAAGCTCGATCCGCGCATGGCCTGCGGCGCCTTCGGCAAGCTCAACACTAACGGCGAGAGCATCCTGAAGTGGATGGAGACCAACAAGGATTGGTGTCAGATCCCGGACCAGGCGGTCCAGACGATGCGGGACGACCAGGGTAAGATCAAGGATCTACGCGGCCAGGCCTGCAACGCGGCCGCCAAGCTCGCCCAGATGGAAAAGCAGGCTCGCCAGCAGCAACAGCAGCAGCAAAACGGCAACCCGTTCGGCGGCGGCCTGACCGGCCAGTATTCCATGCCCAAGGGCGCGCTCTGATCGCACGCCCCGCCGCCCGATGGCCGGCGAGGCTTCCCGGGCGCTCTGACTCATGACCGATACCGCGCTTCCCGATGCCGTGCGCGGCCATTGGGCCGACCGGCTCGCGCCCGCGGCCCTGCGGCCCTATCTGCGCCTTGCCCGCATCGAGCGGCCCATCGGCTGGTGGCTCCTGCTCCTGCCCTGCTGGTGGTCGACGGCCCTCGCCGCCATGGCGCGGCCCGCCGTGCCGGAGCTCTGGCACGGGCTCCTCTTCCTCATCGGCGCCGTCGCCATGCGCGGGGCCGGCTCCACCTACAACGACCTCGTGGACCGGGACCTCGACGCCAAGGTGGAGCGGACCCGCGACCGACCGCTGCCCTCGGGCCGGGTGACGCCCCGGGCGGCGCTGGCCTTCCTGATCGCCCAATGCCTCGTCGGCCTTGCTGTTCTGGTGCAGTTCAACGGCTTTGCGGTCGCGACGGGCTTCGCCTCGGTGGCGATCGTGCTCCTCTACCCCTTCATGAAGCGGGTGTTCTGGCTGCCGCAGATCGTGCTTGGCCTCGCCTTCGCCTGGGGTGGCCTCATGGGCTGGGCGGCCGCCTTCGGCTCCTTGAGCCTCGCGCCGGTGCTGCTCTATGCGGGCGCGGTCGCCTGGGTAGTGGGCTACGACACCATCTACGCGCTCCAGGACCTGGAGGACGACGTGATGGCCGGCATCAAGTCCTCGGCGCTCTTCTTCGGCGCGCGGGTCCGGGAGGCCGTCGGCTTATGCTACGCGCTCGCTGCCGTTCTGGTGGGTGCCGCCATCGTCGCGGTGCAGCCCGGTCCCTTCGCGGTGCTGGGCTGGGCGGGGTTTGCCCTGCATCTCGCCTGGCAGGTGCGCCGTCTCGACCGCACGGATGGGGCGCTGGCGCTCCGCCTCTTCCGGTCCAATCGGGATGCGGGCCTCATTCTCACGGCGGGACTCGCCGCCGAGGCGATGTACCGGGCGCTCGTCTAGGAGCGAACGCCCGCGCGGTTGTCGGCCGTCCCAGTCTTCAAGCGAACATCTTGTCGATGTCGTCCTGGGCGATGCCCTCGCCGTCGGCCTGGGGTCCGTTGAGGAGGAGGACCTCCCGCCGCGCCTGGCGCAGGGCCTCCTCCGGGTCGGGCGCGTCGGAGGTGTCGCGAACGTTCACCGCGTCGGCGAAGCGGCCGAGGCGCTTTTCCACCTGGTTGAGGGCGTCCACCACCTTGTTGATGCGCTGGCCGGTGATGTCCTGGAAGGAGCAGGCCTCGAAGATCTGGAGGAGGCGCGCCTCCACCATCTCCCGGTAGCGCTCGGGCGGCGCGTCGGGGGCGCCGAGAAGCTCTTCGGCGGCGGCCATGATCGTGTGGGTCGCGGAGGCGGTGGCCTTCACCACGCTCCCGAGTTCCTCGTGGGCGACCGGCAGTCGGTCGCGGCACAGTTCGTTGGCGCGCAGGGCGCCAATCTCGCGCTTGATGTGCTTGATGTAATCCGCGACCGCGGCAAGCTCGCGGACCACCATCTGGAGGTCGATGGACGCGGGCGGCGGCTCGGTCTGCTTCGGGAACGCGCGGGTGGCGACGGCTGGTGCCATGGGATGCCTCGTCTGGCCTCGATCGGGCAGGGGCGCGGGAGCGCCGCCGCGAGGGGCGGCGCGTCCGGTCAGGCGCCGCAGACCGCCTCGATTTTGGTCTTCAGCGTTTGGGCGTTGAAGGGCTTGACGATGTAGTTGTTCACGCCGGCTTTCTTGGCCGCGATCACGTTCTCGGTCTTGGATTCGGCCGTGACCATGATGAAGGGGGTGGTGCGCAGGTGGTCGTCCGCCCGCACATGGCGCAGGAGCTCGTAGCCGGTCATCGGCTCCATGTTCCAGTCGGAGATCACGAGGCCGTACTGCTTCTGCTTGAGCTTGGCCAGCGCGGTGGTGCCGTCCGACGCGTCGTCCACGTCCTCGAACCCCAGTTGCTTCAAAAGGTTGCGGATGATGCGGACCATCGTCTGATAATCGTCGACGACAAGGATCGGCATCCCGAGATCGAGCGCCATGCTTCCGGCTCCCATTGGCGGCCACCGCTTCTGCGGCGGGTGAAATGAATATGTCCCCCAGATCGGCCCGCAGGCCTACCTGACGCCGTAAACCTAGCGAAGCCCCGGTTTCAAAGGCGTTAATCCGCAAAATTTGCCGGTGATCGTCCGCTTGCGTCGTAAGACGAAGGACCACCCGAACCAAAGTTCGATGGCCACGTTGAACGGCTGCGCTTTATCTTGTGCAGTGCAGCGAAGGATGTGCCGATGGCCCTGGGAGCCGTGACTGCGATCACTCACCACCAGACCCTGTTCTTCGAGGATCTGAGCCTCGGCCAGCGGGCCAGCCTCATGCGCACGGTCATGGATCAGGACCTGCACCTTTTCGCGGAGGTGAGCGGGGACACCAACCCGATCCACATCTCCGACAGCTTCGCGGCCGGCACTCGGTTCGGCCAGCGGATCGCCCACGGCATGTTCACCGCAAGCCTCGTCTCGGCGCTTCTCGGCACCCGCTTGCCGGGCCCCGGCGCCGTCTATCTCTCCCAGACGATCCAATTCCTCGGGCCCGTCCGCATCGGCGACGTGGTGACGGCGAATGTGGAGGTGGTGGAACTCGTGGAAGCCCGCCGCAGGGCGCGCCTCTTTTGCGAATGCATCTGCGACGGCAAGGCGGTGCTGGAGGGCGAGGCCTGGGTCGCGGTGGAGAGCCGCCACCGGCGCGCCTAGTATTTCCGACCGGTGCGGCGCTTGACCCGTCGCCCGGTTTTGGACAGGGTCGCGGCCCCGTGCCCGACCCCTCGCTCCACTCCTCGCCCCCCTTCACGATCTGCCGCGACGGCGAGCCCGTCCCGACCGCGCTCCAGGGCGCCGTGGTCGCGATCGGCAATTTCGATGGGGTGCACCGGGGCCATCAGCGGCTGATCGAGGCTGCCCGCGAGGACGCCCGGCGGCTCGGCGGGCCGGCGGCGCTCCTCACCTTCGAGCCCCATCCGCGCCTCTACTTCAAGCCCGACGCCCCGCTCTTTCGCCTGACGCCCGAGCCGGAAAAGCTCGCGCTCCTGCGCCGCTACGGCCTCGACGGCGCTTTCGTGCGCCGGTTCGACGGCGCCCTCGCGGCGCTCACGGCCGATGCCTTCGTCCGCGATCTTCTTGCTGGGGCGCTTGGCGCGGCGGGCGTGGTCGTCGGCCACGATTTTCATTTCGGCCGGAGCCGGGAAGGGGACCCGGACCGGCTGCGGGCGCTCTGCGGGGAACTGGGGCTCTCCTGCACGATCGTGCCCGCCGTCACGGAGGGGGACGAGGTGGTATCCTCCAGCGCCATCCGGGCGGCGCTCGAAGAGGGCGATATTGCCCGAGCGAACCGGCTTCTCGGGCATCGCTGGTTCGTCGCCGCGGAGGTCCGCCACGGGCACAAGCGGGGCCGGACCCTCGGCTACCCGACCGCCAATCTGCGCCTGCCCGACGAGACCCGGCTGCGGCACGGCATCTATGCGGTCCGGGCTCAGGCCGGCGACCGGCATCTCGGCGGGGTCGCGAGCTTCGGCCGCCGGCCCACCTTCGATAATGGGGCGCCGCTTCTCGAGGTCTTCCTGTTCGATTTCGCGGGCGATCTCTACGGGCAGACCCTCGGAGTGGAGTTCCTGGCATGGATCCGGGGGGAGGAGCGGTTCGAGAGCGCCGAGGCCCTGGTCGCCCGCATGGACCGGGATTCGCAAGAGGCGAGGGCGGCCCTCGCGGCCGACCGGGTGCCCTCGGCCTGGGGCTCCTGAGGGCCCCAGGCGCCGCGCCGCTTTATTCCGGCGCCCGCCGCTGCTACAAGGCGCCCATGTCGACGAGGTTTCAGGGGGTTCGCGGACAGCGAATTATCGGCCCGGCCTTTGCTTGAACGCAAAGGTCCGGGAGCCAAGCCGTTCGTCCTGACAGCCCTCTGACCGCGCCCTTACAGCGGCGCCCATGATCGATCCCATGAACGACCAGACTTCGACCGCCCAGACCTCGGTCCCTCCTGCGCGGGACTATTCCGAGACCCTGTTCCTGCCGCAGACCGAGTTCCCCATGCGGGCTGGCCTGCCCACCCGGGAGCCGATGCTCCTCCAGCGCTGGAACGAGCTGAAGCTCTACGAGCGCCTGCGCGAGGTGCAGAGGGGCCGGCCGAAATTCGTGCTCCACGACGGCCCCCCCTATGCGAACGGCAACATCCATATCGGCCACGCCCTCAACAAGATCCTGAAGGACATCGTGGTCCGCTCCCAGGGGATGCTCGGCTTCGACTCCAACTACGTGCCGGGCTGGGACTGCCACGGCCTGCCCATCGAGTGGAAGATCGAGGAGCAGTACCGGGCGAAGGGCAAGGACAAGGACGAGGTGCCGGCGATCGAGTTCCGCCGCGAGTGCCGCGCCTTCGCGGAGAAGTGGGTGGACGTGCAGCGCGAGGAGTTCAAGCGCCTCGGCGTCGAGGGCGACTGGGCCCATCCCTACACCACCATGGCCTTCGACGCGGAAGCGCAGATCGCCCGCGAGATCATGAGCTTTGCGGCGAGCGACCAGCTCTATCGCGGCTCGAAGCCGGTCATGTGGTCCTCCGTGGAGAAGACCGCGCTCGCCGAGGCCGAGGTGGAGTACCACGAGAAGACCTCGACCACGATCTGGGTGCGCTTCCCGGTGATCCGCACCCTCGACGGGGATCTCGAAGGCGCCGCGGTGGTGATCTGGACCACCACGCCCTGGACGATCCCCGCGAACCGCGCCATCGCCTTCGGCTCCGACATCGCCTACGGCCTCTACCGCGTCACCGAGGCGGCGGACGACAACTGGGCCAAGGTGGGTGACCGGCTCATCATCGCCGACAAGCTCGCGAGCGACGTGTTCGCGGCGGCGCGGGTCGCCGGGTTCGAGCGCGTCAAGGATGTGCTGCCGGTGATGATCGAGCGCTGCGCGCATCCCTTCCGCGGCATCGCGGGCGCGGACGGCTACTGGGATTTCGACGTGCCGACCGTGCCGGCCGATTACGTGACCGACGATGCGGGCACGGGCTTCGTCCATACGGCCCCCGGCCACGGCGCCGACGACTACAACACCTATGTGAAGCACAAGGCCGTGTTCGAGGCCTGCGGCACCCGGGAGGTGCCCCACACGGTGGCGCCGGATTCCTCGTATTACCCGAACGTCCCGCTCTTTGCGGGCGAGCGCATCTACGACGACAAGGGCAAGGATGCGGGCGCCAACGAGGCGGTGATCAAGCGGCTCGTGGAGACGGGCGCGCTCATCGCGCGCGGGCGGCTCAAGCACCAATATCCGCATTCCTGGCGCTCCAAGGGGCCGCTCCTGTTCCGCAACACCCCGCAATGGTTCATCGCCATGGACCGGTCGGTGGATTCCCTCGACGGGCGCACGCTCCGGCAGGTGGCTTTGGCTGAGATCGCCCGCATCGGCGAGGGGCGCGGCTGGGTGCCCGAGATGGGCCAGAACCGCATCAACGGCATGATCGAGAACCGTCCGGATTGGGTGGTGTCGCGCCAGCGGGCCTGGGGCGTGCCGATCACCGTCTTCGTGCAGCGCGGCACCAACCAGATCCTCAAGGACGAGCGCGTCAACAGGGCCATCGCCGAGGCCTTCGAGGCCGAGGGCGCGGATGCCTGGTTCGCCGATGACGGCTCGCGCTTCCTCAAGCCCTTCGGCTACGATCCGGCGGATTACGAGAAGGTCTCGGACATCCTGGACGTGTGGTTCGATTCAGGCTCGACCCACGCCTTCACCCTGGAAAAGCGCGCGGATCTCGCGACCCATCGCAAGATCGACGGCGGCGCCGACACCGTGATGTATCTCGAGGGTTCGGATCAGCATCGCGGCTGGTTCCATTCCTCGCTCCTCGAGAGCTGCGGCACCCGCGGCCGCGCGCCCTACGACGTGGTGGTGACGCATGGCTTCACCCTCGACGAGCAGGGTCGCAAGATGTCGAAGTCGCTCGGCAACACGGTCGCCCCGCAGGACGTGATCCGGGAATCCGGCGCCGACATCCTGCGCCTGTGGACCGCGTCCGTCGATTACTGGGACGACCAGCGCATCGGGCCGGAGATCATCAAGACGACGGCGGAGACCTACCGCAAGCTCCGCAACACGATCCGCTGGATGCTGGGCTCGCTCCATCACTTCCGCGAGGCCGACCGGGTCGCCGTGGCCGACATGCCGGAGCTCGAGCGCTTCATCCTGCACCGGGTCGCGGAGCTCGACGGCGAGATGCGCGAGGCCTACGGAACCTACGATTACAAGCGGGTCGTGGCGCTCCTCAACGGCTTCATGACCACGGACCTTTCGGCCTTCTATTTCGACGTCCGCAAGGATGCGCTCTACTGCGATCCCCTGTCGGGCCTCGTGCGCCGCTCCGCGCTCACGGTGATCGACCAGGTGTTCCGCTGCGTCGCCGCCTGGACGGCGCCGATCCTTGCCTTCACGGCCGAGGAGGCGTGGCTCGCCCGCTACCCGGACGCGATCTCCGTGCATCTCGAAACCTTCCCGGCCGTGCCCGCGGAGTGGCGCGACGAGGCGCTCGCCGCCCGCTGGGCGAAGGTGCGCCGCGTGCGCCGGGTGGTCACTGGGGCGCTCGAGATCGAGCGCGCGCAAAAGCGCATCGGCGCGAGCCTCGAGGCCGCGCCCGTGGTGCATGTCGCGGACGAGGAGCTGCTGCAGGCCGTGCAGGGTCTCGACCTTGCCGAGATCTGCATCACCTCGGGCATCGAGGTCGCCGCGGGCGAGGGACCGGCCGAGGCCTTCCGCCTCGACGAGGTGCGCGGCGTCGCCGTGGTGCCGGCGAAGGCTCAGGGTCGCAAATGCGCCCGTTCCTGGAAGATCACCGCCGATGTGGGCGCAGATCCGGCCTATCCGGACGTGACGGCCCGCGACGCGGCGGCGCTCAGGGAGTGGGATCGGGCGAGGGCGGCCGCGTGAGCGCTGCCACCAACGCCGCCACCCAGGCTGCCCGGATCGGCCTGTGGACGGCGCTCGTCACGCTCCTGCTCGATCAGGCGTCGAAGCTCTACATGCTCTTCGTCTACGACCTGCCGGTTCGCGAGCCCGTGCGGCTCGCGCCCTTCCTCGACCTGATCGTCGTCTGGAACCGGGGGATTTCCTACGGGCTATTCCAGCAGCATTCGGAGCTCGGGCGCTGGATCCTGGTCTTCGTGTCCCTCGCGGCGGCCTTCGGCCTCACGATCTGGATCCGCCGGACCACGGGGCGGCTCTTGGCCGCGTCCCTGGGGCTCATCGTGGGCGGCGCCATCGGCAACGTCATCGACCGGGTCTCCTATGGAGCCGTGTTCGATTTCATCCATTTCCACGTGGGCTCGTTCTCCTGGTACGTGTTCAATGTGGCGGATGCGGCCATCGTTGCGGGCGTGGTCGGCTTGCTCTATGACTCCTTCGTCCTGGAGAAGAGGCGCCTGCAGAGGGCCTGATGGCTCGCGCCGGCTCCTTCGCTCCAGGGGGTGGCGCCTGCGAATGGCTTGAGGGCTCGTGCCCGGGGCCGCCACAGGATCGCCTCAATCGGCCATCAGCCATGCGGGGCCATAAACAAGGCCAAAGGTGGGGAGCCATGAAGGGTTTTGCCGTTCGTTTCGCAGTCTGCGCGGCTGCGCTGATCGCCGCCTCCGGCGCGTCCGCGCAGGAAGGCGTTGCCATGAAGAACCTTCTGGGCTCGATCGGCATCATCCCGAAGGACCCGCCGAAGATCGAATACCGGGAGCGCGCCCCCCTCGTGCTGCCCCCGAAGATGGAGCTGCGCGCTCCCGTGGACCCGACCTCGGTCGAGGCCCGGGCGCCAAACTGGCCCAAGGATCCGGATGTGACGGAGGCCCGCCGGGCCGCCATCGAGGAAGCCACCCCGGAGATGAACCGCCAGACCTACCGCCTGAACGAGGGCAAGCGCCTCTCGATCGACGAGATGCGCGCCGGGCGCCGCATCGGCGGCGGCCAGGCCGGCCGGGGCTACGGCGACAAGCGCGACGACAAGAGCCGCATGACCCCCGAGGAGCTGCGTCTGCCCCAGGAGGCGGCCGCCAAGCTCGATCCGCAGGGCCTCAAGCGCCGCTACATCAGCGACCCGCCGCAGGCGCTTCTCACCCCGGCCGACGGGGCTCCGCTCCGCGCATCGCGCGAGGCGCCGGGCATCGGCGATCAGGAAAGCCCCTACGCTTTCCAGCGCCAGATGCAGGGCCAGTACAGCCGCTAAGGCGACATGAGACGCGCGTTCTCGCGGGCGCGCCGTCCTTAGATCGCCTTGCCGAGCCGCCTTTCGACACGGCGCTCCCTCCATGGGGCGCCGTTGTCGTATTCGCCGAATGCCTCGCCCCCGATGGGACGCCGATCATCCTGGTCCGACCGGTCGAGGAACGTGTCGCACCCGGACGGGCCGCCGTTTCGCTTGCGGGGCCGGACAATCCGCCTATCTGTGAAAAGTCGGGGCCCCGCCATGCCGGGGCCGCCCGAGTTCTCCCTGCTCAAGGTTCACGCCGATGATGGACGCCTCCCCGAAGCCTGCCTCCCGGATCGATGCCCCGGCCCCCGGGCGCACGGAGGGGGGAGGCCCCGAGCTGTCCTCGTTCACCCTCGACAACGGCCTCGACGTGGTGGTCATCCCGGATCGCCGGGTGCCGGTCGCAACCCACATGGTCTGGTACCGCAACGGCTCGGCGGACGATCCGATGGGCCAGTCCGGCATCGCGCACTTCCTCGAGCACCTGATGTTCAAGGGCACCGAGGCGCATCCGGCCGGCGAGTTCTCCAAGGTGGTCTCGGGCCTCGGCGGCCAGGAGAACGCCTTCACGTCCTTCGACTACACGGCCTATTTCCAGCGCGTCGCCCGGGAGCATCTGGGCACCATGATGGAGTTCGAGGCCGACCGCATGGCGAACCTCCTCCTCGAGGAAGCCGTGGTGGCGCCCGAGCGCGACGTGGTGCTGGAGGAGCGCCGGATGCGGGTCGAGACCGATCCGTCCGCCCAGCTCTCGGAGGCCATGGCGGCCTCCCTCTTCGTGCACCATCCCTACGGCATCCCGATCATCGGCTGGATGCACGAGATCGAGGGGCTGAACCGGGAGCACGCGCTCGGCTATTACAGCCGCTTCTATACCCCGGAGAACGCGATCCTCGTGGTGGCGGGCGACGTCACCCCGGACGAGGTGCGCCGCCTCGCGGACAAGACCTACGGCCGCGTGGCCCCCCGCGGCGAGCGCCCCGTGCGCTTCCGCCCCCGGGAGCCGGAGCCCGTGGCGGCCCGCCACATCGTGGTGGCGGATCCCAAGGTGGAGCAGCCGACGCTCCAGCGCCTGTATCTCGTTCCCTCCACCCGCACGGCCTCGGGCCGCGACGGCTACGCGCTCGAGCTTCTGGCCGAGGTGATCGGCGGCGGCCCGACCTCCTATCTCTACCGCAAGCTCGTGCTGGAGCGCGGCATCGCGGTGAACGCGGGCGCCTGGTACATGTCCTCCGCCATGGAGGACACGCGGTTCGCGGTCTATGCGGTGCCGGCCCAGGGCGTTTCCCTGGCGGCGCTCGAAGAGGTGCTCGACGAGGTGCTGAAGACCGCGCTCGCGGAAGCCTTCGACGCGGATTCGGTGGAGCGCGCCAAGACGCGCCTCGTCGCCGAGACGATCTATTCCACGGACAGCCAATCGTCGCTTGCGCGCATCTACGGCTCGGCCCTCGCCATCGGCGAGACCATCGAGGACGTGCGCCGCTGGCCGACGGAGATCGAGGCGGTCCTGCAGGCCGATCTCGTTGCCGCCGCGGAGCGCTATCTCGTCCCGCGCCGGTCGGTGACCGGCTATCTCAAGAAGGCCGCCTGAGCCTCGAACCCCATCGCAACCGGCCCTGACGCCGCACCCGCCTGAAGGCGGGCTGCGCCGGGCTCGGACCAACCGGAGGCCGCCATGGCGACCGCGACTGTCGATACGTCCCCCACGAAGGTGAAGTCCCTCGTCTCCCCGGGCGGGGTCGAGGCCTGGCACGTGGAATCGGACGTGGTGCCGCTCATCGCGGTGGCCTTCAATTTCGAGGGCGGTTCGGCCCAGGACCCGGCGGACAAGCCCGGCGTCGCGCAGATGCTCACGCGCCTGCTGGACGAGGGCGCGGGTCCCTACAATTCCGATGCCTTCCAGGAGCGCCTCGCGGGCCGCGCCATCGAGCTCTCCTTCACGGCCAGCAACGACATGCTCGGGGGCAGCCTCAAGACCCTCGTGAAGCACGCGGACGAAGCCTTCGAGCTCCTGCGCCTGGCGCTTGCCGAGCCGCGCTTCGACCATGACGCCATCGAGCGCGTGCGCGCCCAGACCATCGCGGGCCTGCGCTACCAGCAGAACGACCCGGGCGTGATGGCGACCCGCCGCTTCTTCGAGGAGGGCTTCGCGGGCCATCCCTATGGCCGGCCGACCTCCGGCACGATCGAGAGCGTCGAGGCGATCACCCGCGACGACATCGTCGCCCTGCACCGGGCAATCATCGCCCGCGGCCGGGTGAAGGTCGCGGTGGTGGGCGCCATCGATGCCGGGCGGCTCTCGGGGCTCCTCGACCGGGTGTTCGGCGCGCTGCCTGAGGCGGGTCCGCTGCGGGCGGTCGAGGCCACGACGCTCCAGAAGCGCGGCACGCAGGTGGTGGTCGATCTCGACGTGCCGCAATCGGTGATCCGCTTCGGCGCCAGCGGCGTGTCCCTGCGCGATCCCGATTTCATCCCTGCCTATGTGCTCAACCACATGCTCGGCGGCGGCGCCTTCACCTCGCGCCTCTTCCAGGAGGTGCGCGAGAAGCGCGGCCTCGCCTATAGCGTGGGCACCTCCCTCGTGAGCTACCGGGCCGCCGCCATGACCTGGGGCTACACGGCGACGAAGAACGAGCGCGTGGCCGAGGCGATCGGCGTGATCCAGGAGGAGATGGCGCGCCTCAAGACCGATGGCCCGACCGACGAGGAGCTGAAGAAGGCGAAGGGCTACCTCACGGGCTCCTATGCCCTCGGCTTCGACACCTCGACGAAGATCGCCCACACCCTCGCCCAGCTCTCCTTCGAGGGCCTTGGGATCGACTATATCGCCCGCCGCAACGGCCTCGTCTCCGCCGTCACCCAGGCCGACATCCGCCGCGCCGCGGAACGCACCCTCGGCGACGGGCAAATGCTCGTGGTGATCGCGGGGCGGCCGGTGCTGTAGCCCCCTCTCCCTTGAAGGGAGAGGTCCGAGCGTCAGCGAGGGGAGAGAGTGGCAGCGCCGCCCTCTCCGAGGCGTGCGGAGGCTCCCCCCTCTCCCTCCAGGGGAGAGGGACTCCACCCCTTCCCCCGACCCGCCCGCTGCCCTAAGGTCCGGCTCCCAATCTTGACCGGAGCTCCCCATGCCCCTGCAGCTGTCCATCGACCTCGCGCTCGCCTCGACGATCGGCGGGGGTGGGCTGCCGCAACAGGCAATCGACGCGGCATTGGTCCTGGTCGAGAAGGCGATGGGGCGGCTGCGGGACGATGACGCCACGGGGCGCCTCCCGCTCCTCCACATGCCCCGCACCACGGACGACCTGAAGGCCACCCGGGACGCCGCGGAGCGCCTGCGCCTCGATGCCACCGACATCGTGTTCCTCGGCACCGGCGGCTCGAGCCTAGGCGGGCAGACCCTGGCGCAGCTGAAGGATTACGCGGTGCCGGGCGCCGGGCGCTTCACGGAAGCGCCGCGGGTGCATTTCCTCGACAACCTCGATCCGGTCACCTTCGACCACGTCCTCCACCGCCTGCCGCTCTCCACCACCCGGTTCGTGTCGATCTCGAAATCGGGCGGAACGGGCGAGACGCTGATGCAGACCATCGCGGTGCTCTCCGCCCTCAACAAGGCGGGGCTCAAGGCCCGGCCGGGGGAGGTGTTCCTCGGCCTGTCCGAGCCCCGCAAGAGCGGCGGCCGCAACGCCCTGCGCGATCTCCTGGAGCCCGAGGGCGTGCCCTTCCTGGAGCACCATACGGGCATCGGAGGGCGCTATTCGGTGCTCACCAATGTGGGCCTCCTGCCCGCCGCCGTGCTCGGCCTCAACGTCGCGGCGATCCGCGAGGGCGCGGCCGCGGCCTACGAGCCGATCCGCTCGGGCGCGGCCGCGAAGGACGCGCCCGCCGCCCTGGCGGCTGCCGTCTCCGTGGCGGCGGCCCTGGAAGGCAAGAGCGTGACCGTCACCATGGGCTATGCGGACCGGCTCGAGCGCTTCACCCGCTGGTGGGTGCAGCTCTGGGCCGAGAGCCTCGGCAAGGACGGCAAGGGCACCCAACCCGTCGCCGCCATCGGCCCGGTGGACCAGCACTCGCAGCTCCAGCTCTATCTCGCCGGGCCCAACGACAAGCTCTTCACGGTGATGACGACCGGCGTCGCCGGGCAGGGGCCCGTCATGGACGAGGCCCTCGCGCGCCGCGCCGGCGAGCCGGGCTTTGCGGGCAAGAGCATCGGCGACCTCGTGGCCGCGCAAGGCCGCGCCACCGCCGACACCCTCGCCAAGAACGGCCGCCCGACCCGCACGATCCACATGGACCGCATCGACGAGCGTCATCTGGGCGAACTCCTCATGCACACCATGCTGGAGACCATCCTCGCGGGCTACGCCCTCGGCGTCGATCCCTTCGACCAGCCGGCGGTGGAAGAGGGCAAGATCCTGGCGAAGCAGTATCTGGCCGGGTGAGGCGCGACGCTCACCTCTTCCAGGTGGGAGAGGTCGGCGCGCGAGCGCCGGGTGGGGGAGCCTTCGCACTTTCCGGCGATGTCGAGTCGCGACCCTCACCCCTCGCTGCGCCCGGACCTCTCCCTGTGCGGGAGAGGGGCGGCGCCAAGCCCCCTCGCATCCCGGCGCCGGCCCCCTTAGATTGAACCCATGACCGTCCGCCGCCTCGATCCCATCCTCGTCGACCGCATCGCCGCGGGCGAGGTGGTGGAGCGTCCGGCGGCGGCCGTGAAGGAGCTTGTGGAGAACGCCATCGATGCGGGCGCGGCCTCCATCGAGGTGACGGTCGAGGCCGGCGGGCGGCGGCTGATCCGGGTGGTGGACGACGGCCACGGCATGTCGCCGGAGGACCTTGCGCTCGCCGTGGAGCGCCACGCCACATCGAAGCTGCCCGAGGGCGACCTCTTCGCCATCGGCACCCTCGGCTTTCGGGGCGAGGCCTTGCCCTCGATCGGCGCGGTGGCGCGCTTAGGCATCACGACGCGCACCCGCGAAGCCGAGACCGGCTGCTCCATTCTCGTGGAAGCCGGCGTCAAGGGCCCGGTGCGCCCGGCCGCATCCGCGCCCGGCACCCGCATCGAGGTGACGGACCTCTTCGCCGCGACGCCGGCCCGCCTCAAGTTCCTGAAGAGCGACCGGGCCGAGGCCCAGGCCGTCGCCGAGATCGTGCGGCGGCTCGCCATCGCCCATCCGGCGATCCGCTTCACCCTTGCGGGCGACCACATCACGCCCATGACCTTCGCGCCGGAGAGCCCGGACGAGCTCGGCTTCCTGCGCCGGCTCTCCCGGGTGCTGGGCTCCGATTTCGCCGACAACGCCCTGCCCATCGGCGTGTCCCGCGAGGGGGTGACGCTCGTAGGCTTCGCGGGCCTGCCCACCTATCATCGCGGCACCTCCGCCCATGTGCATTTCGTGGTGAACGGCCGTCCCGTGCGCGACAAGCTCCTGCTGGGGGCGGTGCGCGGCGCCTATGCGGACGTGATGCCCTCCGACCGGCACCCGGTCCTTGCCCTCCAGGTGGAGCTCGACCCGCGCGCCGTCGACGTGAACGTGCATCCGGCCAAGACCGAGGTGCGCTTTCGCGATCCGGCCTTCGTGCGCTCGCTCGTGGTCGCGGCCCTGAAGGAGGCGATCACCCGCTCAGGGTTCCGCGCCGCCACCACGGGCGGGGCCCGCACCCTCGATTACCTGCGCCCCGAAACCGCGCCGCCGGCCCGTTCGCCGCTGGTTGCCGGTAGGGTCCCGTCCTTTCGCCACGCCAATGCCTTCGCGGGCTGGCAGGCGCCGCTCGGCCCCGCCGACACGGCCCGGTCCGGGGGCTTCGCCGAGGCCGCGCAGGCGGCCTTCGGGGAGCTTGCGGCGCCCTCCGCCGACAGCCGCGCCGGGATCGTCGAGCCCGAGGCGAGCGCCCTCGAGGCGCCGCTCGGCGCAGCCCGGGCGCAGGTTCACGGCACCTATATCGTCGCGCAGACCCGGGACGGCATCGTCATCGTCGATCAGCACGCGGCCCATGAGCGCCTCGTCTACGAGCGCCTGAAGCGCGAGCGCGCGAGCCTTGGCATCGCGCGCCAGCTCCTGCTCATTCCTGAAGTCGTGGACCTCGACCCCGTCGAAGCCGACCGGGTCCTGGCCGAGGCCGAGACGCTTGCCTCCCTCGGCCTCGTGGTGGAGGGGTTCGGCTCCGGCGCCATCCTCATCCGCGAGGTGCCCTCCGCGCTGGCGGGCGGGCGCATCAAGGCGCTCCTCCAGGATGTGGCGGATGCGCTCACCGAATGGGGGCAGGGGGGCGCCGCCGTGGAGGAGCGCCTCGACTCGGTCCTCTCCCGCATGGCCTGCCACGGATCCATCCGGGCCGGGCGCCGCATGCGCCCCGAGGAGATGAACGCGCTCCTGCGCGAGATGGAGGCGACCCCGCTCTCCGGCCAGTGCAACCACGGACGGCCCACATACGTGGAGCTGAAGCTCGGCGATATCGAGCGCCTGTTCGGGCGGCGGTAGAAAGACCTCCCGGTCATGGAGGGGTCAGCCTGCGCCGGCCGGCTCTGCCCTCCAAGGAGAGGCAGACCAGCGTCCCGCCTTGCCGCTGTGACCCGCCCCTGCTAACGGACTGCCAACCCCCTTCACCCCGAACCATCAAGGGTTTCGCCCCGTGGCCCGTCAATTCGTCTATCACATGCAGGGTCTGTCCAAGACCTACCCGAACGGCAAGAAGGTGTTGGACAACATCCACCTCTCCTTCTACCCGGACGCCAAGATCGGCGTGCTCGGCGTCAACGGCGCCGGTAAGTCCACGCTCCTGCGGATCATGGCCGGCACCGACAAGGAATGGTCCGGCGAGGCCTGGGTCGCCGACGGCGCCCGGGTCGGCTACCTGCCCCAGGAGCCGCAGCTCGACCCCACGAAGAACGTCCGCGAGAACGTGATGGAGGGCGTCGCGCCAAGCCGCGCGATCCTCGATCGCTACAACGAACTCGCCATGAACTATTCGGACGAGACCGCGGACGAGATGACGCGGCTCCAGGACGAGATCGAGGCGAAGGGCCTGTGGGATCTGGATTCCAAGGTCGATCAGGCCATGGATGCCCTGCGCTGCCCGCCGGACGACTGGGCGGTGGACAGCCTCTCCGGCGGCGAGAAACGCCGCGTGGCCCTGTGCAAGCTGCTGCTGGCCCAGCCCGAGCTGTTGCTCCTCGACGAGCCCACCAACCACCTGGACGCGGAGACCACCGCGTGGCTCGAGGGGCATCTGCGCTCCTATCCGGGCGCGATCCTCATCGTGACCCACGATCGCTACTTCCTCGACAACGTGACGAGCTGGATTCTCGAGCTCGATCGCGGCCGTGGCATCCCTTACGAGGGCAACTACTCTTCCTGGCTGGAGCAGAAGCAGAAGCGCTTGGCTCAGGAAGGCCGCGAGGACGAGGCGCACAAGCGCACCATCGAGCGCGAGCGCGAGTGGGTCTCGGCTTCTCCGAAGGCCCGCCAGGCCAAGTCGAAGGCGCGTATCCAGCGCTACGACGACCTCGTGGCCAAGGCCGCCGAGAAGGGCCCGACGACCGCGCAGATCATCATCCCGATCGCCGAGCGCCTCGGCAACAGCGTGATCGAGTTCGACGGCCTGAAGAAAGCCTTCGGCGACAAGCTCCTCATCGACGGCCTCTCCTTCAAGCTGCCGCCGGGCGGCATCGTCGGCATCATCGGCCCGAACGGCGCCGGCAAGACGACGCTGTTCCGCATGATCACCGGCCAGGAGGAGCCCGACGAGGGCACGATCAAGATCGGCGAGAGCGTGAAGCTCGGCTACGTGGACCAGAGCCGCGACAGCCTCGACCCCAAAAAGACCCTCTACGAGGAGATTTCGGGCGGCAACGAGATCCTCTATCTCGGCAAGCGCGAGATCAACGCACGCGCCTATTGCTCGGCGTTCAACTTCAAGGGCGGCGACCAGCAAAAGAAGGTGGGCGTGCTCTCCGGCGGCGAGCGCAACCGCGTGCACCTCGCCAAGATCCTGAAGTCAGGCTCCAACGTGCTGCTCCTCGACGAGCCCACCAACGATCTCGACGTGGATACGCTCCGCGCGCTCGAAGAGGCGCTGGAGGATTACGCGGGCTGCGCGGTGATCATCACCCACGACCGCTGGTTCCTCGACCGCATCGCCACGCACATCCTCGCCTTCGAGGGCGACAGCCACGTGGAATGGTTCGAGGGCAACTTCGCCGATTACGAGGAGGACAAGAAGCGCCGCCTCGGCACCGACAGCACCATTCCGCACCGCATCAAGTACAAGAAGTTCTCGCGGTGACGCTGCGACCCCTCTCCCCATCGGGGGAGGGGTCTTACCGAACCGTCAGGGTACGGTTACCTCGATCGGCAGAACCCCATCCGCATGCGCACGATTCTCGTCACCGGCATCGGCCGCGGCCTCGGGTTGGAACTCGCCCGTCAATTCCTGAGGCGCGGCGAACAGGTCATCGGGACCGTGCGGGATGCCAAGGCTGCAGATGCGGCCGAGCGTGCTCTCGGGGCTGGTCGCCAGCTCCAGATCCTACAGCTCGATGTTCGCGATGAGCATGCCATCCAAGCGGCTGCGGCGCAGGTCGATCGGAGCGTCGACGTTCTGATCAACAATGCGGGCGTGATCGGCCCACAGCGTCAGTCGACCCTGGACATGGACTTCGAGGGCTTTCTTGAGACGCTGGACGTGAACGTCCTCGGACCGTTGCGGATCACGCAGGCGTTCCTGCCGCACCTGAGGCGTTCGACGAACCCTAAAGTGGTCACCATCAGCAGTCGCATGGGCTCGTTGAGCTATGCGAAGTCGGACCGTATCGCCTACCGGGCTTCGAAAGCGGCCGTGAACAAGGTCGTTCAGGGTCTTGCGACCGATCTTGCGGCCGAGGGCATTGTGGTCGTCTCCGTGCACCCGGAATGGGTTCGCACCGATATGGGCGGCGCGGATGCCGACATCTCGTCCGATACGAGCGCGGCGGGCATGATCACGCTGATCGACCGGCTTCAGGCGTCCGATACGGGCCGCTTCTTTGACTATCGCGGCGAACCGTTGGCGTTCTGAGGATCACCCCGCCGGGAACGTCATCTGAAACGTGTTCCCGTGGTCGCGCTCGAAGCTCGTGACGGCGTCGAGCTGGAGGCTGAGGCTGTCCACGAGGCGCAGGCCGAAGCCGCGGCCGTCCACTTCCGGGTTGAAGGCGGTGCCGTCGTCGCGGACCGTGAGCTTCACGACGCCGCCCCGAACGCCGAGGGTGATCGCCACGGTGCCGTCGGCGTCCCGCAGGGCGTGCTTCGTCGCGTTCGTCACCACCTCGCTCAAGATGAGCGCGAAGGGCATGGCGCGGTCGAGGGTGATGGTGACGGGATCGAGGGTGAGGTCGAAGGTGGTGCGCCCGCCGGCTTCGCGCAGCGTCTCGCAGAGGCGGCGGGTATAGGCCGCAAGGTCCACATTCGCGAACTGGCCCTGCGTGTAGATGAGGTCGTGGACGAGCGCCATGGCCTGGACGCGCCGGATGGTCTCGTCCGACGAGGTCTTCACCCGCTCCTGCATGCGGATCAGGCTGGAGATGATCTGCATGTTGTTCTTCACCCGGTGGTGCACCTCCTTGAGGAGCTGATCCTTCTCGGTGATCGCGCTGGTGAGCGCCCGGGTGCGCAACTCCACCGTGGTCTCCAGCTGCACGTGGCCGCGCCAGGCCGCGATGGCGAGCAAGAGCATCACCGCGAGGGCCGGGACGAAATAAATTAGGGGTGAGCCCGTCTCCCGCTCCCAGGCCACGAAGGCCAGCAGCCCGAGCGGCAGCAGAACCGCGGCGATCAGGAAATAGGTGAAGGCGCCCCGCACCAGGGCATGGCGAAACCGGCGCCAGAGGCGGGCGGCGGGATGAGCGGCCTGGAACAGGGGCACGGTCGGCAACTCGATACGCTGGAGCATGGAACGCGGGTCTTCATCCTGGGGTCCGGCAGCCTCCGGCTCGCTCCGCCCTGCAAGCCGTGGCCTGGATCCGATGCGGCCGGTCGGAAGGCAGGCTCCGGCTCGCTCCGTCATGCAAGCCGTGGCCCCAAACCCGAAGCGGTCGGTCGGAATTCAGCCCGACATCAACGCTCAAGCTTGAGCCTTGTTCCGGCCGCTCGCCGGCGACGGGGCGGCGAGGCGGCCGGATCCGGTCAAGGATCCAGGCTCAGGGTCGCCCGGATGGGTTGACGAAGATTTAATGCCACCGGCATGCGATCCGGAAAAGCTTTGCCAGCCAAGGAATTCCACCCGCCTGCGGACCCGGCGCCCGTCGATCTGTCCCCAGGAGCGCCTTCCCCCATGGCCAGAATGCAACATTGGCTGTATGACCCTGGAGGCACCGAACAGTGCCAAAAGGATCCGCCTTGTCCGCCGATCGCCTTCCTTCGTTCCAGACCGCCTCGTCCCCGCAAGAAGCCGTCGACCGCCTCATCCACCTCCATGACACGGCCATCGAGGCTCAGCGCACCGCGCTCGATGCCTTCTTCGCCACGGGTCAGGTGCCGACGCCCGCCGAGCGCGCGCGCTTCCGCTACCCGGAGCTGCGGGTGACCTATGCGCCCGACGGGCCGTTTCCCCGCACCCAGCGCGCCTTCGCCAAGTTCCAGGCCCCGGGGGTCTACGCCACCACGGTGACCCAGCCGGCGGCGTTCAGCGGCTATCTTCTGGAGCAGCTCAACTACCTCGTCCGCGACTACTCGGCCATCATCGAGACCGGGGTGAGCGACCGGGAGATCCCCTATCCTTACGTGTTCGAGCGCGGGGACGAACTGGGCCGCGGCGCCCATTCGGCCGCGGATCTCGCGCGCTACTTCCCGACCCCGCTGCTCGCGGCCGTCGGGGACGAGATCGCGGACGGCACCTGGATCATCGACGAGGACGCGCAGCGGCCGCTGTCGCTCTTCGATGCCGCGCGGGTGGATTATTCGCTCCGCCGCCTCGTCCACTACACGGGCACCGACTGGCGCTCGATGCAGCCCTGGATCCTTCTGACGAACTATCACCGCTACGTGGACCAGTTCATCCGCTGGGCCGTGGGAGAACTGAACCGGGCGGACAGCCCCTTCGAGCGGCTGGTGCTGCCGGGCGGCGTCACCATCGAGAGCGGCCTCGACGAGAGCGCCGTCGCCACCCAGATCGCCGCCTCGCCCTGGCACCGCTTCCAGATGCCGGGCTATCACCTCGTCCGCAAGGACGGGCACGGGGTGAGCCTCGTCAATATCGGCGTCGGCCCCTCGAACGCGAAGAACATCACCGATCACCTGGCGGTGCTGCGGCCCCATTGCTGGCTCATGGTGGGCCATTGCGGGGGCTTGAGGCAGTCGCAGACCATCGGCGATTACGTGCTCGCCCACGGCTATCTGCGCCGCGACCGCATCCTGGACGCGCTCGTGCCGCCGGAAATCCCGGTGCCGGCCCTCGCCGAGGTGCAGCTCGCGCTTCAGGCCGCGGCCCGGCGCGTCACCGGCGAGGAGGGTGACGAACTGAAGAAGCGCCTGCGCACCGGCACGGTGGTGACCTACGACGACCGCAACTGGGAGCTCCGCTGGAGCCAGGAGCGCCGCCAGATCAACCTCTCCCGCGCCATCGCGGTGGACATGGAGAGCGGCACCATCGCGGCGCAAGGCTACCGCCTGCGCGTGCCCTACGGCACGCTGCTCTGCGTCTCCGACAAGCCGCTCCACGGGGAGATCAAGCTGCCCGGCGCCGCCAATGCGTTCTACGAGCGCGCGGTCGGCGAGCACCTGATGATTGGCCTGTCCGCCCTCGACATCCTGCGCGAGCAGCGCGCCGGCCTCCACTCGCGAAAACTCCGCTCCTTCGACGAACCGCCGTTCCGGTAGCCCGCGGGTGTCGCGAGAGACCCTCGGCCTGCTCCTCGGGCTCATCGGCGTCACGGTGTTCGCCGGGACGCTGCCTTTCACGCGCCTTGCCGTGGAGGCGCTGAGCCCCGCTTTCGTGACGGCCGGGCGGGCGGCGCTCGCCGGGCTGATCGCCGGTGCGGTGCTTCTCCTGCTGCGGCGGCCCTGGCCGGCCCGCGCCTCGCTCGGACGCCTTGCACTGGCCTCCCTGTGCCTCGTCGGCGGCTTTCCGATCTTTACCGGGCTTGCCATGGAGAGCGTCCCGGCGGGGCATGGGGGCGTCGTCCTCGGCATCCTGCCGCTCGCGACGGCTCTTCTCTCCGCCCTCATCGCCGGGGAACGGCCGGGCACGGCCTTCTGGGTCGCGGCAGTCGCCGGGGCCGCCCTCGTGGTCGGCTTCACGCTCCGGGAAGGGCAGGGCGGGTTCGAGACCGGCGACCTCTTTCTCTTCGCAGCGGTGCTCAGTTCGAGCCTCGGCTACGTGATCTCGGCCCAGCTGGCCCAGACGGGCCTGCGCGGCTGGGAGGTGATCTCCTGGCTGCTGGTGATCGCGCTCCCGGCCAGCCTCCCCCTCGCTCTCTGGCTCGCCCCCGCCGATGCCACCGCCATTCCGGCCTGGAGCTGGGCCGGGTTCGCCTATGTGACGCTCATGAGCCAGTATCTCGGCTTCTTTGCCTGGAATGCCGGCCTCGCGCTCGGCGGCATCGCCCGGGTGAGCCAGGTCCAACTCCTCCAAACCTTCATCACCCTAGTAATAGCGGCGGCGCTCAACCGGGAGCCCATCCAGCCCACGACATGGTTCGTGGCGGCAGCCGTCGTCCTGCTGGTGCTTGCTGCCCGCAAGGCCAGCATCCGGCGCTGAATCGCGCATCAATCAAACGGCTCGCTGACCTAGGCGACAACTCGCAGGTTCTTGCTTGCGGGAGCTCTGAGGCCTCACCGGGGCCAACACCCGCAATGGCCAAGTTGACATATGCAATCTGATCACATAAAGACATAAAGAAATGCTTATATCTTTATGAGAGGTAGATATGTCGATCGATCTTACCGGCATGGCGCTCTTCACCCTGGCTGCTGTCGTGCTCCTCGGATCTCCGGGTCCCGCAATCGCAGCCCTCGTCGCCGTAGGGCGCACGGAGGGCATCATGCGGGGTCTGCGCTTCTATGGGGGGCTCCAGGTTGGCCTCGCGGCGGCCGCGGCCTTCAGTGCCGCTGGGCTCTTCTCGCTCGTTCAGTCGATCCCGGCCGCAACGGTGGTGATGAGCACCGTGGCAACGATCTATCTGCTCTATCTTGCCTACAAGATCGCGACCTCTCCGGTCGGGAATGGGACTGACGTGAGCGGGGCCGTGCCGGCCTCCACGGCCCTTGGCGGTTTCCTGCTCGGCGTCACCAACCCGAAGGCCTACGTGGCCTTCGCATCCCTGATGGCATCCTATTCCGTCGTGCGCTCGGACGGGCCCGCCGATGCCACGGCCAAGTGGCTCCTCTGCGTGATCGTGATGATCGTGGTCGATCTGGCTTGGCTTTGGCTTGGGGCGATTGTGCAGAAGGCGAAGCTGAGCGCAGGCGCCGAACGACTGCTGAACGTCGCCATGGGCGGCACCATCGTCATCACGGCAATAATAGCCCTGATCTGACGGGCGGCGGTTCCGCTTAACCGCCATACGCCTACCCGTCCGACAATTGGTCTTGCATCCTCATCCGTGCGCACATAAAGATATGTTTATATCTCTTATGATGTTGGATCATGACCGAGACCACACCCACGCTCGACAAGACCCTGGGCATCCTCCGTGCCGCGGCGGAGGAGACCCGTCTGCGGATCCTGGCGCTGCTCACGGATGGTGAGCTGTCGGTCTCGGACCTCACCGACATTCTCGGCCAATCGCAGCCGCGCATCTCCCGCCATCTCAAGCTTCTGGTGGAGGCGGGCCTCGTGGAACGGCATCGGGAGGGCGCCTGGGCCTTCTTCCGGCTGACCGACCGGGGCGCCGTTTCCAGGATTGTGCGCTCCATGCTCGATGCGATCGACCGGGCCGATCCGCGCCTTCAGGACGATCATGCCCGTCTCAGCGCGGTGCGCGAGCAGCGGGCCCAGGTGGCCCAATCCTTCTTCGCCCGCCTCGCCCCGGATTGGGACCGGATTCGCTCGCTGCACGCCCCCGAGGCGAGTGTCGAGGCCGCGGTGCTCGAGACCCTGGGCCAGAAGCCCATCCGCAACCTGCTCGATCTCGGCACCGGCACGGGCCGCATGCTCCAGCTGCTGACCCCGCGGGCCTCAAGGGCCGTGGGATTGGATGCGAGCCATGCCATGCTGTCGGTCGCCCGCGCCAATCTGGAGCGCGCGGGCCTGGGCCGCATCGAGCTGCGCCAGGGCGACATCTATGCGCCGCCCTTCCCGCGCAACGCGTTCGATCTCGTGATCATCCATCAGGTGCTGCACTATCTCGACGATCCGGCGCGCGCCATTCGGGAAGCCGCGCGCCTCGTGGCGCCGGGCGGCCGCATCCTGGTGGTGGATTTCGCGCCGCACAGCCTCGAATTCCTGCGCGAGCAGCAGGCCCATCGCCGCCTCGGCTTCGCGGCCGAGCAGGTGGCCGGCTGGCTCGACGAGGCGGGGCTCGATTGCGCGCTCACCCGCGAGCTCGCGCCGCCGAAGACCGGGCCTGAGCAACTCACGGTCTCCCTTTGGCTCGGCCAGGATCGGCGCGTCGTCACCGATTGGCCGGCCAACGACACAGCCCGCGAGGTCGCCTGATGGTCTCTCTCGCCCTTTCCCATCCGTTGTTCTGATCGAGGTCGTCCGATGTCCCCCGTCGCATTCCGCGCCAGCCGTCAGGGCACCTGTCCGATCAAGGTTTCCTTCGAGTTCTTCCCGCCGAAGACGCCCGAGATGGAGGCGACCCTGTGGTCGTCCATCGAGCGCCTCGCGCCGCTGAACCCGCAATTCGTCTCCGTCACCTACGGGGCCGGCGGCTCCACCCGCGAGCGTACCCATGCGACTGTCTCGCGTCTCGTGCGCGAGACGCATCTGAGGCCGGCCGCCCATCTCACCTGCGTGGCCGCGACCCGCGCGGAGGTGGACGACGTGGTGCGCTCCTACCGGGATACGGGCGTGCGCCACATCGTGGCCCTGCGCGGCGATCCGGTGGCGGGCCTCGGCACGGCTTACGAACCGCATCCGGGCGGCTATGACCAGACCTGCGATCTTGTGGCCGGCATCAAGCGCATCGGCGATTTCGAGGTGTCGGTTTCGGCCTATCCGGAGAAGCATCCGGAGGCCGCCTCCCTCGATGCGGATATCGATGCCCTGAAGGCGAAGGTGGATTGCGGCGCGGACCGTGCCATCACGCAGTTCTTCTTCGATAACGACCTTTACTTCCGCTATCTCGACCGCGTTCGGGCCCGCGGCATCACGATCCCCATCGTGCCCGGCATCGTGCCGGTGCAGAACTTCAAGCAGACCGCCAATTTCGCCGCGAAGACCGGGGCCTCGGTGCCGGATTGGCTCGCGGCCCGGTTCGACGGCCTCGACCACGATGTGGAGACCCGCAAGCTCATCGCCGCCGCCGTGGCGGCCGAGCAGGTGATCGATCTGGTGGATCGCGGGGTCAGCGAGTTCCACTTCTACACCATGAACCGCGCCGACCTCGTCTATGCCATCTGCCATCTCCTCGGCCTGCGCGCCGAGACGGAGCGCGCGGCGGCTTAAAACACGCCCCGCGCCCAGCACCGCCCGATTGACCGAAAGCTCGATTCTCCATGTCCGATACCTGCCCCGCCAACGGCGCCGAAATCCTCAGGGCTCTCCGTGAAGCCGCCTCCCAGCGCATTCTCGTGCTCGACGGCGCCATGGGCACCGAGATCCAGGGGCTCCGGCTCACGGAAGAGGATTTTCGTGGGGATCGGTTCAAGGAGACGAGCCACGACCTCAAGGGCAACAACGATCTCCTGATCCTGACGCAGCCCGATGCGGTGCGGGCGATCCATCTCGATTATTTCCGGGCCGGCGCCGACATCGTCGAGACGAACACCTTCTCCGGCACCTCCATCGCGCAGGCCGATTACGGCATGGAGGCGATCGTCTATGAGCTGAACCGGGACGGCGCGCGGCTCGCCCGCGAGGCCGCCCTGCTGGCGCAGCGGGAGGACGGCCGCCGCCGCTTCGTCGCCGGAGCCGTCGGCCCGACGAACCGCACGCTCTCCATCTCCCCCGACGTGAACAACCCCGGCTTTCGCGCCGTCACCTTCGACGAGGTCCGCGACGCCTATGCCGAGCAGGTGAGGGGGCTCGTGGATGGGGGGGCCGAGATCATCCTGATCGAGACGATCTTCGACACGCTCAACGCCAAGGCCGCCATCGTGGCGGCTCAAGGCGTGTTCGCCGAGCGCGGCGTGCGCCTGCCCGTCATGATCTCAGGCACGATCACGGATCTCTCAGGCCGCACCCTATCGGGCCAGACCCCCACGGCGTTCTGGCATTCGGTGCGCCACGCGGACCCGTTCTCGATTGGCCTCAACTGCGCCCTCGGCGCGCGGGAGATGCGCGCCCATATCCAGGAGATCGCGAAGGCAGCCGACACCCTCGTCTGCGCCTATCCCAATGCGGGCCTGCCCAATGAGTTCGGCCTCTATGACGAGCGGCCCGAGGCCACCGCTACGATGCTCGCCGAGTTCGCCGATGCGGGCCTCGTGAATCTCGTCGGCGGGTGCTGCGGCACCACGCCGGACCATATCCGCGCCATCGCGGAGGCGGTCGCCGGCAAGGCGCCGCGCCAGGTGCCGAGCGTTCCGCCGCTGATGCGCCTTGCGGGGCTCGAACCCTACGTGCTCACCAAGGACATTCCCTTCGTGAATGTGGGCGAGCGCACGAACGTCACGGGCTCGGCGAAATTCCGCAAGCTCGTCACCAACGGCGATTACGCGGCAGCGCTCGACGTCGCCCGCGACCAGGTGGCGAACGGGGCGCAGATCATTGACATCAACATGGACGAGGGGCTGCTCGATTCCGAGAAAGCCATGGTGGAGTTCCTCAATCTCGTCGCCGCGGAGCCGGACATCGCCCGCGTGCCGATCATGGTGGATTCCTCCAAGTTCCCCGTGATCGAGGCCGGCCTCAAATGCATCCAGGGCAAGGCCATCGTGAACTCCATCTCCATGAAGGAGGGGATCGAGAAATTCATCGAGGAGGCGCGGATCTGCCGGTCTTACGGCGCCGCCGTCGTCGTGATGGCCTTCGACGAGGCCGGGCAGGCGGACAGCTACGAGCGCAAGGTCGAGATCTGCACGAGAGCCTACAAGATCCTCACCGAGGAGGTGGGCTTCCCGGCCGAAGACATCATCTTCGATCCCAACGTGTTCGCGGTGGCGACCGGCATCGAGGAGCATGACGGCTACGGCGTCGCCTTCATCGACGCGGCGCGCACCATCCGCGAGACCCTGCCGCACGCGCATATCTCGGGCGGGGTGTCGAACCTCTCCTTCTCCTTCCGCGGCAACGAGCCCGTGCGCGAGGCAATGCATTCCGTGTTCCTGTTCCACGCCATCAAGGCGGGCATGGATATGGGCATCGTCAATGCGGGCCAGCTCGCCGTCTACGAGGCCATCGATCCCGAGCTGCGCGACCTGTGCGAGGACGTGGTGCTGAACCGCCGCGCCGACGCCACCGAGCGCCTGCTCGACGCCGCGCCCCGTTTCAAGGGCGACGGCAACACGGCCGTGAAGGCGGCCGATCTCGAATGGCGCTCCTGGCCCGTGGCGAAGCGGTTGGAGCACGCCCTCGTCAACGGCATCACCGAGTTCATCGATGTGGATACCGAGGAGGCCCGGCAGAGCGTGGAGCGCCCGCTCCACGTGATCGAGGGCCCGCTCATGGCCGGCATGAACGTGGTCGGCGATCTCTTCGGCTCGGGCAAGATGTTCCTGCCCCAGGTGGTGAAGTCCGCCCGCGTGATGAAGCAGGCGGTCGCCTATCTCATGCCCTACATGGAGGCGGAGAAGGCTGCCAACGGCGGCACCCAGCGCAGCGCCGCCGGCAAGGTGCTGATGGCGACCGTGAAGGGCGACGTGCACGATATCGGCAAGAACATCGTCGGCGTCGTTCTGGCCTGCAACAACTACGAGGTCATCGATCTCGGCGTCATGGTGCCGGCCCAGAAGATCCTGGAGACCGCCAAGCGCGAAGGCGTCGACATCATCGGCTTGTCGGGCCTCATCACCCCCTCGCTCGACGAGATGGTGCATGTGGCCGCCGAGATGGAGCGCGAGGGCTTCGACATCCCGCTCCTCATCGGCGGCGCCACCACGAGCCGCGTCCACACGGCCGTGAAGATCCACCCGAACTACAACAAGGGCCAGGCCGTCTATGTGACCGATGCGAGCCGCGCGGTCGGCGTCGTGTCCTCGCTCCTCTCCGAGGATGCGAAGGATGGCTACGTGGAGACCCTCAAGGCCGAGTACCGCAAGGTGGCGGATGCCCATGCGCGCTCGGAGATCGACAAGCAGCGCCTGCCGCTGGAAAAAGCGCGCGCCAACCGCATGAAGATCGACTGGGGCTTCTACGAGCCGCCCAAGCCCACCTTCATGGGCGCCCGCGTGTTCCGCACCTACGACGTGGCGGAACTCGTGCCCTTCATCGACTGGACGCCCTTCTTCCAGACCTGGGAGCTGAAGGGGCGCTTCCCGGCGATCTTGGAGGATGCGGAGCAGGGCGCCGCCGCGCGCCAGCTCTACGAGGACGCGCAGGACATGCTCCGCCGCATCGTGGAGGAGCGCTGGTTCAATCCGAAGGCGGTGATCGGCTTCTGGCCCGCGAACGCGGTCGGCGACGACATCCGCCTCTATACGGGCGAGAGCCGCACCGAGACGCTCGCCACCTTCCATGGGCTTCGCCAGCAGCTCTCGAAGCGCGACGGGCGGCCGAATCTCTGCCTGTCCGATTTCGTGGCGCCGGCCGAGACCGGCCTCGCGGATTACGTGGGCGGCTTCGTGGTCACGGCGGGTCTCGAGGAGGTGCGGATCGCGGAACGCTTCGAGCGCGCCAACGACGATTACCGCTCGATCCTCGTCAAGGCGCTCGCCGACCGCATCGCGGAGGCCTTCGCCGAGCGCATGCATCAGCGGGTCCGCAAGGAGTTCTGGGCCTACGCGCCGGACGAGGCCATCTCGAACGAGGACCTCATCCGCGAGGAATATCGCGGCATCCGCCCGGCCCCCGGCTATCCGGCCCAGCCCGATCACACCGAGAAGGCGGCGCTGTTCGAACTCCTCAAGGCGGAGCGCAGCATCGGCGTCACGCTCACGGAAAGCTACGCCATGTGGCCGGGCTCCTCCGTGTCCGGTCTCTACCTCGCCCATCCGGACGCGCATTATTTCGGCGTCGCCAAGGTGGAGCGCGATCAGGTGGAATCCTATGCGGCCCGCAAGGGCATGAGCATCCGCGACGTGGAGCGCTGGCTGTCGCCCGTGCTGAACTACGATCCGGCAACCTATGCGATGATCGCGGCGGAGTAGCAGCGTTACCGTCTCGCTGTGGGGGAGGTTGGCGAAGTAACCCGACGCTGACCGCTCACGCGTTACCCTCGCCTCAGAGGTCGGGGCGAACGCGGGCCTCAACCCCCAAGCAAAGCGGCTGACCAGCCAAGCGCGTGTTCCCCTCCCCCTTGTGGGGAGGGGTTAGGGGTGGGGGTGTCGGCGCCGGACGCATCCGCGTGTGGCGCTCACACATCTACGAGCGCGAGCCTCGCCTCCTCGCACTTCGGAAGCCAGCACGAGCGCGGGCTTCACCTCCCCCTTGTGGGGAGGTCGAGCGAAGCGAGGGTGGGGGTGTCGGCTCCGGACCCATCCGCGTGTGGCGCCCACACCCCCACCCGCCTGCCGGCACCCTCCCCACAAGGGGGAGGGGACCACACAAGGCAGCCGCGATGTGTGTCGGACGAGAGCCGGGCTTGCGCCGTTGAGCAGCGCTCCTTAACGCGCCGACATTCGCCGAGGGCAGGGTGACCCCGTCACTCCCGCCGCAGCGCCTCAATGGGATCGAGGCGTGCCGCGCGCTTGGCCGGATAGAACCCGAAGAAGATGCCGACGAAGGCCGAGAAGAGGGCCGCGATGGCGATCGCCTCGACCGAGATGGCCGAGGGCCAGCCGGCGGCCCGGGCGATGGCGGTCGCGGCTCCGACGCCGAGGGCGATCCCGATGGCACCCCCGATGGTGGCGAGCGTCGTCGCCTCGATGAGGAACTGGCCCAGGATGTCCCGGGGCCGCGCGCCGACCGCGAGGCGAAGGCCGATCTCGCGGGTGCGCTCCGTCACCGAGACCAGCATGATGTTCATGATCCCGATGCCGCCGACGAGGAGCGAGATCGCGGCCACGGAGGCCAGCAGCAGGGAGAGGGTGTTCGCCGTGGCCGAGGCGGTGTTCGCGACCTCCGTGAGGTTGCGGATCGAGACATCGTCCTCCTGGTCCGGCGGCACCCGGTGGCGTTGGCGCAGCAGGGCGCCAATCTTCTCGATGCCGGGCGCGATGTCCTCCTCGGAGGCGAACTTCACGAAGATAGAGCCGACCGAGCGGTCCTTGGCGTAGTTGCGCCCGATCACCCGGCGGCGGCCCGCATCCAGGGGCACGAAGATCACGTCGTCCTGGTCCTGCCCGAAGGCCGATTGGCCCTTGGGCGCCATGACGCCGATCACCTTGAAGGGCACGTTGCGCACCCGGATCGTGCGGTCGAGCGGGTCCTCCTCGCCGAACAGGTTGCGCGCCACCGTGCGGCCGAGGATCACCACGATCTCGCCGCGCCGGATCTCCTCGGGGTCGAAGCTGCGCCCGGCCTCCACGTCCCATTCGCGGGCGTCGAACCAGTCGAGATCAACCCCGTAGACGCTGGTGCCCCAGTTGTTGGCGCCCGCCACCACCTGCGCGCCGCCGCGCACGAAAGGCGCCGCGGCGGTCACGCCCTCGATCTCCCGGCGGATCGCCTCCGCGTCCTCGTCGGTCAGTGTCGAGGCGGCGCCCGCCCCGAGACGCGCGCCGCCCTGCGTGACGTTGCCGGGCGTCACGATGGCGAGGTTCGCCCCAAGGGAGCGGATCTGCCGGTCGACGAGGTCGCGGGCCCCTGAGCCGATGGCCACCATGGCGATCACCGCCGCGACGCCGATCACGATGCCGAGCATGGTGAGAAGGCTGCGCAGGGCATTGGCCGCGATGGCGGAAAGCGCGGAGCGTAACGCTTCGAGAAGGTTCATGCGGCCTCCGTCAACGCGGCGCGGGCATCCTGCGGCGCTTGGCCAGCAGGGAGCGCGGGACGGATGGCTTCGAGACGATTCATGCGGCTTCCGTCAGGGCGGCGCGGGCGTCGAGCGGTTCCTGGCGCCGGTCCTCGATCACGCGCCCATCCTTGAACCGCACGAGACGACGCGCGTGGCGGCCCACATCCCCGTCGTGGGTGACGAGCACCACGGTGACGCCCTCGCGGTTGAGCTCCTGGAACAGCGCCAGGATCTCCACCGCCGTGCGGCTGTCGAGGGCCCCGGTCGGCTCGTCGGCGAGAAGAAGGCTCGGCGCGTTCACGAGCGCGCGGGCAATCGCCACGCGCTGCTGCTGGCCGCCGGAGAGCTGCATGGGCCGGTGACGGGCCCGGTCGGCAAGGCCGACGCGCGCCAGCGCCGCGAGCGCCCGGGCACGCCTCGTTCGGCGGTCCGTGCCCGCATAGATCATCGGCAGTTCCACATTGCCGAGCGCATCCATCCGCGGCAGCAGGTTGAACTGCTGGAACACGAAGCCGATCTCGCGATTGCGCAGGCCCGCAAGACCGTTCGGCCCCAGCGTCTCCACGGCCTGCCCGGCGAGGCGATACTGCCCGCCGCTCGGGCGGTCGAGGCAGCCGATCAGGTTCATGAAGGTGGATTTGCCGGAGCCCGAGGGGCCCATCACGGCAACGAAGTCGCCCTCCTCGATGGCGAGCGACACGCTGTCGAGGGCGACCACGCGGCCGCCGTCGAGGTCGTAGACCCGGCTTAAGTCCTGCGTCTCGATGAGAGCCATGGGGCCGCGTCTCAAAAGAGCCGCGGCGCGCGGGGGCGCTGGGTCGGTGAGGAGGTGCCGGGCTCCACGGGCTGCACGGTCCCGCGCGGGCCGCCGCCGACGATCACGGCCGTGCCGTCCTTCAGGTCACCGGCCACGATTTCGGTCGAGCTGCCGTCCGTCACCCCAAGGCGCACGGCCAGGGGCTGCGGGCGCCCCTCGCCGTCGAGCACATAGACCCGGCCCGGCGTGCCGGCATCCTGCGGCACGCGTCCCATGCGGCGCGCGGAGGGGCCTACGGCCTGGAGCTTCGCCTGCTGCTCGGGCGTGAGCACGGCCGCGATCTTCGCGCGCAGATCCTCCCGGGCCTGGCGGGCGGCGCCCTGCCGCTCCTCGCCCGAGGCGCCGGGCTCCCGGCGCGGCGCGGCCTCGCGGGCCTCCGCCAGGATGCGGTCGATGGCGGCGATCTGCTCGGCGCTCGGCTGTACTTCCGCGAGGAGGCGCTCGCGCATGTCCTGGAGGGAGCGGCCGCGGGTCGAGGAGGCCGAGAAGCTGGCCTCGGGCGTAGTCGGCAGGACCGTGCTCCCCGCGCCCGCCACCGGGCGAAAGCGCAGGGCGGCGTTCGGCACCCGCAGGGCGTCGCGCCGCTCGTCCGTGACGATCTGCAGGTTCGCGGTCATTCCGGGAAGGAGCGCCTGGTCCGTATTCGCCACGCCGATCACCGCCGTGTAGGTGACCACGTTCTGCACCGTCTGGGCGCCGAGGCGCACCATGCGGACCTGCCCCTCGAAGGTGCGGTTCGGATAGGCATTCACCGTGAAGGTCACGGACTGGCCCGCCTTGAGGCGGCCCACATCGGCCTCGTCCACATTGGCGTAGATGTCGATCTCGCGCAGGTCCTGCGCCACCGTGAAGAGGGTGGGGGCGGAGAGGGAGGCCGCCACGGTCTGCCCCAACTCCACGTCGCGCTTCACCACGACGCCGTCCACGGGCGAGCGGATCTCCGTGCGGGCAAGATCGATCTCGATGTCCTTCAGCTTCGCCTCGCGGGCAAGAATGACGGCCTGGGCGGAGGCGATCTGCGCCTCCGCGAGGCCGATATCGGCCTTGAGCCCGACGATCTCCGCCTGAAGCGCAGCGATCTGCGCCTCGGCGGAGGCGAGTGCGGCATTCTGCACCTCCACCTGCGTCCGCGCCTGATCGACGGCGTTCTGCGAGCTCACGGCGCGCTCGTTGAGCTCGAGCTGGCGGGTGAGAGTGCGCCTCGCCTCGGCGAGCTGCGCCCGGGCGCGGGTGGCTTGAGCTTCCTGGTCGCGGGTCGTCGACTCGGAGCGCAGGAGAAGCGCGCGGGACTTGTCGGCCTGAGCCCTTCGCATGGCGAGGTCCGCGCGGGCCTGCTCGAGGTCGGCTCTGGCGCCGTCGCGGCGGGAGCGGATCTGCTCCCCATAGAGCCGGGCCACCACCTGGCCGGCCTTCACGGGCGTGTTGTAATCGGCCAGGATCTCGACCACTTGGCCCGAGAGCTGCGAGCCGACGAGCACGGTGGTGACCGGGTTCAGGGTGCCGGTGGCCCGCACGCTCGCCGTGATGGTGCCGCGGTCGAGGCTCGCCAGGCGATAGGGCACATCCTGCGCCGAGCCGCCCGTCGGCCGCAGGATCGCATAGCCGGCCCCGCCCGCGAGGGCCGCAACCACACCCATCCACACAATGACCCGACGCACCCGATCCCTCGCGCTGAAAGCGGTCTGACGATGGGAGAGTGTGACGGATTTGCCGTGAGGGGGCGAGTTAACTCTTTGTCATGCGACAGCAGGTCCGCCGCGTGCGGGGCCGGCGTCGTCGCGCTCAGGCGGCGGCCGGCTTCGTCGCGATCAGGTCGCGCAGGGTCGTGATGGTGGAGGCGTCGGCGACGCCGTCGACGCGCTCGGGGCGGAAGTGCCGCTGGAAGGCGGCCACCACCTTCTCGGTGTCCTCGTCGAAGGTGCCCGTGATCTTGAGCCCGTAGCCGTACATGGCAAGCATCGCCTGGAGCGCTTCCACGGGCATGCCCTGATCGCCGCGGGAAAAGAAGCGTCCATCGCGGATCGCGGCCGGCTTCACCCAATGGCCGACGCCGGCCCGGTGAAGCCGCTCCCAGGGGAAGAGTTCGCCCGGGTCGAGCTTGCGGCCCGGCGCCACGTCCGAATGGGCGAGGATGCGGTTGGGCTGGATGCGCCATCTGTCGGCGATGTCGCGGCAGAGCGCGATCACGGCCTCGATCTGCGCCTCGCCGAAGGGCGGCAGGCCCCCGGGATGGCCCGGATTGGCGATCTCTATGCCGATGGACGAGGAATTGATGTCGCCCTCCCCATCCCAGGAGGATACGCCCGCATGCCAGGCGCGGCGGGCCTCCGGCACCATCTGGAGGACGCGCCCGTCCTCGAACACGAAGTAATGGGCGGAGACCTGCGAGACCGGGTTCGCCAGCCATTGCAGGGCCTCGCCCTCGTCCGGCATGCCCGTGTAGTGCAGGACCAGGATGTCGGGGCGGCGGCCGTCCTTGCGCTCCCCGTGGTTGGGGGAGGGGAACACCTTGGCGGCGACGGGGCTCTCGGGCGTCAGGCGCTCGCTCATGGGGCCTCGGATCGGCCGAGCCGGGGAGGGGGGAGGGTGCGGGCGCTCATCGGCTCAGGTGATGCCCCGCTCCTTGGCGATCCGCTCCCAGGCCGCGTTGATGACCGCAAGCCGCTCGGTCGCGATCTTCACGGCTTCCGGCGGCAGGCCGCGGGCGATCTCGCGGTCCGGGTGGTTCTCGGCCACGGTTCTGCGGTAGTGGCGCTTCAGCTCCTCGTTCGACAGCGAGCGATCCGCGTCGAGGATGAGGTACGGATCGTCCGGGCGCCGCACGTGGCGGGCGGCGACGCGCTCGAAATCGTGCGCCGAGAAGCCGAAGGCGTCGGCGACCGCGTGGCAATAGGCATACTCCGCCTCGTGCACCGCGCCGTCCGCCTTGGCGATGTGGAAGAGGCCGTCGAGCACGTCCTCCAGGAGTTTCGGCTCGTCCTTGAAGGCATCGCCGAGCTGGCGCGCATAGGCCTCGAAGCCGTCGGTCGTCTGCTTGGCGAGATCGAACAGGCGCTTCACGCGATCATGCTCGCTGTCCGGCACGTCCACCACGCGCTCGAAGGCTTCGACCTCGTGGGTCACCACGACGCCGTCGGACTTCGCCATCTTGGCGGCGAGCGCCACGAGGCCCGTCGTGAAGATGAGATCGCGGGGAGGTGGACCGAAGGGCGCGCCCTCGCGGTCGACGAGCACATGCCCGGCCAAGCCCCCGAGCAGGCCCCCGATGGGCCCGCCGAGCGCCAGCCCGAGGCCCGCTCCGCCGAGCTTCCCCCAAATCGAGTAATTCATGGAGGCGACGCCGTCATCGGATGCTTGGCCATGCGGATGCGACCAAGCTTTCCCCAGTTCGAAACATTCATGCCGTCAGTGGTAGCGGGAAACCCGCGCAAAAGAAAAGGGCCGGAGCAGCGCTCCGGCCCTGATCGAACGGACGTTCCTTAGCGGCAGTAGATGTTGCCGACGGCGTCCTGGTAGACCCCATAGGGGCAGCGGTTCGCCGGAGCCGTCGAAGCGCCGACGATCGCGCCGCCCGCCGCGCCGATGGCAGCGCCGGCGAGCGCTCCGCCCGCCCGGCCGGTGGCCGCGCCGCCGATGGCAGCGCCAGCCAGACCGCCGATGGCGGCGCCGCCGACGGCACGCTCGCCGGGAGTGTTGCAGGCAGCCATGGAGAGCGTCAGAGCGCCGGCGGCGATCGCGGTGATCATCTTCTTCATCGGGGAGTTCCTCTGTGTTGCAGGGGCGATGGACGACGTCGCTCCCATAGCTTGACCTTACGAATTCGCCAACTCCCGGGCAGCGCAACGGTTCCCAGCTACCGGTCGGGCGATCAGCATAGAAATCGCCGAGCTGTCGCAGATCCCTGGAATTCCAAGACGTTGACGCAGAGGAACGAGGCGGCTACTGCCAACAGCCGCGCTAGAGCAGCGTTTTGGAATACGGTCACAATTCGGCGCTTGCCACATCTTGGCCCCAATTGGCCACCACCCACCACGCTCTTCTCAAAAGAACCAAGAACGGAGACCGCGTATGACTTGGCAGCACCTTCTGAGGACCATGCTGGTCGCTGGCGCGGCAACGATTGCCCTGGCGCTGGCGAGTCAGGCCCGGGCGGAAGGTGGTGACGAGAGCAGCGTGTACCGCGCGGCCCCAACCGTGGAGGTCGCCTCGGCCGAGCCGGCGGCTCCGGCAGCGGAGGAGACCGTGGCTGACGCGGCCGAGACCCAGAAGAGCCAGGAGCGGATCGGACCGGCTCAGGAGCGCGTCGTGTCGCGCCGTTCCCCTGGCGTCGCGCAGGATGCGGTCCGGGCCGCCGGTCTGAAGCCCGTGATCGCCCGCTATGCCTCGGAGCACGGCATCCCCTTCGCGCTCGCCGATGCGGTGGTGCGGATCGAGAGCCGCTACAATGCGGATGCCCGCAACGGCCCGAATGTGGGCCTCACCCAGATCAACACGCGCACCGCGCAGTCGCTCGGTTACGCGGGCCCGGTCGCCGGATTGTTCGACCCCGAGACCAACCTGCGCTTCGGCCTGAAGTATCTCGCGCAGGCCTACCGCCTTGCCGGCGGCGATACCTGCGGCACGATCCTGCGCTACCAGGCCGGCCACCGGGCGCAGACCATGACGAAGGATGCGCAGGCCTATTGCTCGCGGGTGAAGACGATCATCGCATCGGCTGGTTGACTGCCATCGAGTTCGCCTTGACGCGGGTCGCCCATTCGGCCCACATCACCCCGTCAGCCGGCCGGGCGGCCGCTTCGGACCTCGTGTCCGGGGAGGAAAGTCCGGGCTCCATGGAAGCACGGTGCCGGATAACGTCCGGCGGGGGCGACCCCAGGGACAGTGCCACAGAAAGCAGACCGCCCCGGCCTTCGGGTCCGGGGTAAGGGTGAAAGGGTGCGGTAAGAGCGCACCGCGGACGCGGTAACGCGGACGGCAAGGTAAACCCCACCAGGAGCAAAACCGAATAGGGACGACAGGCGTTCGCGCCAGGCCCGTTTCCAGGCCAGTCGTCCGGGTTGGTTGCTTGAGGCGGCTGGCAACAGCCGTCCCAGAGGAATGGCCGCCACGTTCGAGGCTTGCCTCGGGCCCTACAGAACCCGGCTTATAGGCCGGCTGACACCCTCGTTCATCGGCCGTGAGCATGGCCCGCCGCGGCCGATTGCTTGTCGGCTGACACCCTCACTCGTCGACCGCGGCATGCCTTGGCAAGCCCGCCTCGATAGCGAGTCGAACCAACACCCCTCATCCAATTCGGCAGACGTGCCGGTGGCCCTTGGGCGGCCGTGGGCCGCGCGTGGGACAGCCGCGACAGGCGCGCAAAACCGCGTGAAATCGGGAGCTTGCTTACCCTTCATTAACCCTAAGCAATTCTGATGGGGACAACCTGCAGAGGGCTGTCCGGCCCGTCCCATTCCGTTGACGACCATACTGTCCCATGTTATCCCAAATCATCCCGTTCACGGTGCTTTCCGAGGAGGCGGTCGGACGCTGCAGGAGCAGCGAGGCGTCCGTTCGTCGAGGAGGGGTGTCGCCGGAGGCGGGAGACGGCGGGCCGCAAGGGCCTGCCGGGGGGCTGACAATCAGGAGCGCTCGGGCAGCGAGCCATGAACCGCTTCGTGTCCAATTTCACCAACCGGTTGGACTCGAAGGGTCGGGTTTCGATCCCGGCACCTTTCCGGGCGGTCCTCGCCCGGGATGGGTTCGAGGGCCTGTACGTCCATCCGGCGCTCGACGCGCCGGCCCTGGATGCGGGCGGGAACACGCTTCTGACCGAGATCGATGCGTTCTTGTCGACGCTGTCGCCCTATTCGGACGAGCGGGATCAACTGTCGACGGCGTTGTTCGGCACCAGCGAGATCCTGAAGGTCGATCCGGAGGGGCGCGTCATCCTCACGGATACAGTGAAAGTGCATGCCGGGATTTCCGACACGGTGGCGTTCGTCGGGCTCGGCCACAAGTTCCAGATCTGGGAGCCGGAGGCTTTTCGTGCGCACTTGGAGGAGGCGCGCATGAAGGTCAGAGACTTGAAGCGGGGTCTCGGCGCCCGGAGTTTGGACATGCGTTCGTCGCAAGACATTCCGCCAGGAGCGCGGGAGCGATGACGGGGCGCGGCGACGGCAACGCCGGAGCCGCTGGCGGACCATCCCGTCACGTCCCCGTGCTCTTGGCGGAGGTCTGCGAGGCCCTCGACGCGAAACGCGGCGGCGTTTTCGTGGACGGCACCTTCGGGGCCGGCGGCTACACGCGCGCCATTCTCGATCATCACCGCAGCAATCAGGTCATCGCCATCGACCGCGACCCGGATGCCATCGCGGCCGGAGCCGCGCTCGTGGCCGCCTCGCGCCGACGGCTGGCCTTGGTTCCGGGCCGCTTCGGCGACCTTGACGCACTTGTCGCGGAGCGCGCGCCGGTCGACGGCGTGGTGCTCGATATCGGCGTGTCGTCCATGCAGCTCGACGAGGCCGAGCGCGGCTTCTCCTTCCGGAACGACGGCCCCCTCGACATGCGCATGGAGCGCGACGGACGCAGCGCCGCCGACATTGTCAACGAGGCGCCGGAGGCGGAGCTCGCCGACATCTTCTACCATTACGGCGAGGAGCGCCGCGCCCGCGCAGTCGCCCGCGCCATCATCGAAACGCGCCGGCGCGAACCCATCGTCACCACCCGCCAGCTCGCCGACCTCGTGGCCTCGCTCATCCGGCAGGAGCCGGGTGGCATGCATCCGGCCACGCGAGCCTTCCAGGCCCTGCGGATCGCGGTGAACGACGAACTCGGCGAGCTGGTGCGCGCGCTCCATGCGGCCGAGAGCGTCCTCAAGCCCGGCGGGCGGCTCGTCGTCGTCACGTTCCACTCCCTTGAAGACCGCATCGTGAAGCAGTTCTTCGCCACGCGCACCGGCCGCGCGGCGAGCGGCTCGCGCCACCTGCCGAGCACCGCGACCGCCGAGCCGAGCTTCGAGGCGGTGACGCGCGGCCCTGTCGGTCCCTCGGATGCGGAGGTGGCGCGCAATCCCCGCGCCCGTTCCGCAAAGCTCAGGGCCGGCGCGCGCACGGCGGCACCGCCGCAGGAGCCGCTCGACGCCCTGATGATGCTGGCCGAACTGCCGCGCACCGCGGAAAAGCGAGGACGTCGATGAAAAGCGCTTCCAGCCTCACGACGAACCGCATGGGGGACGGCCGATGATCAAGCTCCTCCACATCGTGGCGATCTCCGCGCTCATCGCGTCGGCGGGCTACGCCTATTCGATCAAGTACGAGACGCTCTTCCAGGCCGAGCAGGTCGCGAAGGCGAAGGCCAAGGTGCAGCGCGAGCGGGACGCCATCGCCGTCCTGCGCGCCGAGTGGCAGCATCTCAACCGGCCGGACCGTCTTCAGGCCGCCGTGGAGCGCCATCTCGATCTTCAGGCCATGAGCGTGCAGCAGCTCGCCCGTCTCTCCGACCTGCCGAACAAGCCTCCGCGGGAGGATGGGATCGGGCGCAAGCTCGAGGCGCTCGGCCTTCTCGAGCCGACCTCCACGCCGAAGGACCGGACGAACGAGGCCCGCACGCCGTCGACCCAGACGCCGAAACGGTGATGCCCGCAACCATCCTGGATCGGTCCGGTCCCGCCTCAACCCTCGACGACTCCCACGCAACGGTGAATCCGGTGACCTACGATCCCCACGCCGACGCTCCCCAGGATGCCTCCCGCGCCGACGCGCCGTGGGAAGAGGCGGGCTGGACCGACGACGAGGCGCGGCGCGACAGTCCCGGGCCGCTCCCGCCGACGGCCGTCGAGGCACAGCCGGCCCCGGCGCGCCGCACCATCGGCGGCCACCTGCGCGAGCTCTTCCGCCTGCGTCTCGACAAGAGCACGGCGCGCGTGGGTCTCGTCGCCCTGTGCTTTGCGAGCCTCTTCTCCATCATCGGCGGCCGTCTCGCCATGCTGGCGCTCAGCACGGAGCACGGCAGCGAGGTGCGCCGCGCCACGTCATCCGAGATCTCCGCCGCCCGTCCCGACATCGTGGACCGCAACGGCGAGATCCTGGCGACGGACGTGAGGGTCGTGTCGGTCTTCGCGGAGCCGCGCAACATCGTGGACAAGGACGAGGCGGTCGAGCTCCTCACCGCCGTTCTGCCCGATCTCGACGCGCGCGACCTGCGCGAGAAGCTCGGCACCAAGAAGGGCTTCGTGTGGGTCAAGCGCGAGATCACCCCGCGCCAGCAGGCCGAGGTCCACCGCCTCGGCATCCCGGGCCTGGGCTTCCTGCCGGAGAACAAGCGCGTCTACCCGAACGCCCAGGCCGGGGCTCATATCCTAGGCTTCGCCAACATCGACAACGTGGGCATCGCCGGCATAGAGAAATACATCGACGGCCAGGGCCTGCAGGACCTCAACGGCGCCGGCTTCAACATCAGCGCCGCCGACCTCAAGCCCATCCAGCTCTCCATCGATCTGCGCGTGCAGCACATCATGCGGGACGAGCTCTCGAAATCGATCGAGAAGTTCAAGGCGAAGGCGGGCGCCGGCGCCATCGTGGACGTGAACACGGGCGAGGTCATCTCCCTCGTGTCCCTTCCCGACTTCGACCCCAACAACCCGGTCGACGCCCTGGAGAAGGACCGCATCAACCGGATCAACGTGGGCGTCTACGAGATGGGCTCCACGTTCAAGGCGCTCACCACGGCGATGGCGCTCGATTCCGGCAAGTTCAACATCAACTCCATGCTCGATGCGCGCTCCGGCCTGCGCTACGGCAAGTTCACCATCGGCGATTATCACGGCACGCATCGGGTTCTGACGGTGCCGGAGGTGTTCATTCACTCCTCCAATATCGGCACCGCCCGCATGGCGCTCGGCGTCGGCGTCGACGGGCACAAGGCCTTCCTCAAGAAGATGGGCCAGCTCGACCGGCTGAAGACGGAGCTGCCCGAGAACGCAGAGCCCATCGTGCCGCCGCGCTGGGGCGAACTCAACACGGTGACCATCGCGTTCGGCCACGGCATCGCGGTGGCGCCCCTCCAGGCCGTCATGGCGACGGCGTCGCTCATGAATGGCGGCTATCTCATCCCGCCGACCTTCATCAAGCGCTCGGAGGAGGAGGCAAAGACGGTCGCCTCCCGGGTGATCCGGCCCGAGACCAGCGAGGCCATGCGCTATGTGATGCGCCTCAACGCCGAGAAGGGCTCCGCCACGAAGGCGGCGGTGCCGGGCTTCTACGTGGGCGGCAAGACCGGAACGGCCGAGAAGGTGATCGGCGGGCGCTACTCCAAGAACAAGCTCCTGACGACCTTCATGGCCGTCGCCCCATCGGACAAGCCCAAGTATCTTTTCCTCACCATCCTTGACGAACCGCAGGGTCTGCCCGAAACCCACGGTTTCGCCACCTCCGGCTGGAACTCGGCCCCGACCACGGGGAACATCATCGAACGGGCGGCGCCCTTGCTTGGCATTCCGCCTCGGTTCGAGCGGCCGCAGGATCCCTTCCCGCTCATGACGCGCCTCGGCGCGTGGGGCACGAAGTGATCCCCGGGTTCCGTCGGGGCGGGGCATGGATGGGGATACCCTTCGCGTCAGCGAGTGGGGCAAGAGACGACCGATAGCGCGCCTTGGCGCGTGGGGCACCAGATGAACGATGTGACGACCAGAACTTTGGCCGATCTCTTCCCCGAGGCGCAGGGCACACCCGGCGCCTCGGCCGTCGTTGCGGGTATCGCCTCGGACAGCCGCCGGGTCGGCCCGGGGACCGTCTTCGTGGCGGTGCCGGGCACGAAGGCGGATGGAATGAGCTTCGCGCCCCAGGCGGTCGCCGCGGGCGCCGCGGCCGTGATCGGGGAGAGGGAGGCTCCGGCCGATCTCGCCGTCCCGTACCTGCGCGTGCCGGACGTGCGCCGCTCCCTCGCGCTCGCCGCCGCCCGGCTCCATCCGGTCCAACCCGAGCGGGTGGTGGCGGTCACGGGCACCAGCGGCAAGAGCTCGGTCGCCGACTTCACGCGGCAGCTTTTCGCGGTCCTGGGCTTCAAGTCCGCCAGCCTCGGCACCCTCGGGGTGATCACCTCGGACGGCACCGCCTACGGCTCCCTCACCACGCCCGATCCGCTCTCCCTCCACGAGACCCTCGACCGGCTCGCCCGGGACGGGGTGGCGCGGCTCGCCATGGAGGCCTCCTCCCACGGCATCGACCAGCGCCGCCTCGACGGGGTGCGCCTGGCGGCGGCGGGCTTCACCAATCTCGGGCGCGACCACCTGGATTATCACGGCACCACCGAGGCCTATGCGGCCGCGAAACTGCGCCTGTTCGACACCCTCGTGCCGGCCGACGCGCCTGCGGTCGTCAATGCGGACGGGCCCTTCTCCGACGTTTTCCTGGAAGGCGTGCGCCGCCGCGGCCTGCCTCTCATGACGACTGGCCGCAACGGCGAGACCCTGCGCCTTGTGGCCAACGAGACCCGGGGCTTTGCCCAGCACCTCACCGTCGAGGCCTATGGGCGCCGGTTCGAGACGCAGGTCCCGCTGCCGGGCGCCTTCCAGGTCGAGAACGCCCTCGTGGCAGCGGGGCTCGTCCTTGCGGTCGAGGGCGGGGGGAGGGCAGCCGAGGTTTTTGAGGGCTTTGCTGACCTCAAGGGCGTTTCGGGCCGCCTTGAACGGATCGGCGAGGTGGACGGGGCGCTGTGCATCGTGGATTACGCCCACAAGCCCGACGCCCTGGCCCATGTGCTCGACGCGCTCCGCCCCTTTGCGACGGGCCGCCTCGTCTGCGTGTTCGGCTGCGGCGGCGACCGCGACCGGGGCAAGCGCCCGCTCATGGGGCGCATCGCCGCCGAGAAGGCCGATATCGCAATCGTCACGGACGACAATCCCCGCTCGGAGGAGCCCGCGGCGATCCGGGCCGAGATCCTGAAGGGGGCTCCGGGCGCTTGGGAGATCGGCGACCGTGCGCTCGCCATCCGCACGGCCGTCGACGACCTCAAAACCGGCGACATCTTGGTCGTTGCGGGCAAAGGCCACGAAACGGGCCAAATCATTGGCGACCGAACTCTGCCCTTCTCGGACCATGACGAGGTCCGGGCAGCGATTGCGGGGAGGCGGGGCTGATGCGGGTGCTGTGGACACCGGACGAGATTGCGGCCGCCACCGGCGGGCGTGTCGATGGCACCCCCTCGGCCGTGAACGGCGCGTCCATCGACACCCGGACGCTCCAGCCGGGCGACCTGTTCTTTGCCGTCCAGGGCGAGGCCCGTGACGGGCACGATTTCGTCCGGGCCGCCCTCGAGAAGGGCGCGGGTGCGGCCGTGGTGGCCGAGAGCCGGGCGGCGGATTTTGCGGGCGTCGGACCCCTTGTGGTCGTGCCGGACGTGCTCGAGGCCATGGGGGCGCTCGGTCTTGCGGCGCGCGCGCGCAGCCGCGCCGGGATCGTCGCGGTGACCGGGTCCGTGGGCAAGACCGGCACCAAGGAAGCCCTCAAGGCGGTGCTCTCCCGGCATGGGGCGACCCACGCCTCGGTTGCCTCCTACAACAACCATTGGGGCGTGCCGCTGACGCTCGCCCGCATGCCGCGCGAGAGCGCCTATGGCGTCTTCGAGATCGGCATGAACCACCCTTACGAGATCCTGCCGCTCACCGGGATGGTGCGCCCCCATGTGGCGCTCATTACCACGGTGGAGCCGGTGCATATCGAGTTCTTCCGCACGCTCTGGGGCATCGCGGACGCGAAGGGCGAGATCTTCTCCGGAATCGAGCCCGGCGGCACCGCCGTGGTGAACCGGGACAACCCGACCTTCGAGCGCATGCGCGCCCATGCTCAGGCATCGAGAGCCGGGCGCATCCTCACCTTCGGCGAGCACGAGTCAGCGGATGTGCGTGCCGAGCGCATCGTCCTGAAGCCCGACCATTCCATGGTCGAGGCGCGGGTGCTCGGGAGGCCGGTCGTGTTCCGGCTCGGCACGCCGGGCCGCCACATCGCCATGAACGCGCTCGGCATCCTCGCCGTGGTGCAGGCGCTCGGCCTCGACCTCTCCGATGCCGCGCAGGCGCTCGCCGAGATCAAGCCGCCGGTCGGCCGGGGCGAGCGCACCATGCTGGCCCTCAAGGGCGGCGAGGCGCTCCTCATCGACGAGAGCTACAACGCCAACCCGGCTTCCATGAAGGCGGCGCTGACGACCCTCGGCGGGCTCGATCTCGGCGGTCGCGGCCGGCGCATCGCGGTGATCGGCGACATGAAGGAGCTCGGGGAGCAAGGCCCCGACCTCCACCGGGGCGTCGCCGAGGCCGTGGAGGGGAACGGGGTCGACCTCGTCTTCGCGGCCGGCGGTCTCATGAAGAACCTCGTCGACGCGCTGCCGGCAGGCCGCGTCGCAGCGCATGCGCCGAGCTCGGCCGAGCTCGTGGACGCGGTCGCCTCCGCCCTGCAGCCGGGCGACGCCGTAATGATCAAGGGGTCCCTCAGCACGGGCATGGGCCTCATCGTGAAGGCCCTGAAGGAGCGCTTCGGCAGCGGCGCCCCCCAGCAGGCGATGAAAGGATAACCGATGCTCGCCTTCCTCGCCGAGTTCAGCCCCTATTTCAGCCCGCTGAACATCTTTCGCTACATCACCTTCCGGACCGGCGGCGCCACGGCGACCGCCATGCTCTTCGTGTTCTGGTTCGGCCCCTCCATCATCTCGCTCCTGCGCCTCAAGCAGGGCAAGGGGCAGCCGATCCGCGAGGACGGGCCGCAATCGCACCTGTTGACGAAGCGGGGCACGCCGACCATGGGCGGCCTCATGATCCTCGCCGGCGTTCTCGTCTCCACGCTGCTCTGGGCGAACCTGTCGAACCGCTATGTGTGGGTGGTGCTCTGCGTGACCGCGGGCTTCGGCGCGATCGGGTTCTACGACGATTACCTCAAGGTGACGAAGCAGTCCCACAAGGGCTTCTCCGGTCGCTCCCGGCTTGCCATCGAGGCGCTGATCGCGGGGCTCGCCTGCATCGCCATCGCGCAGATCTCGACCCCCGGCCTCTCGAACAAGCTGGCGCTGCCCTTCTCCAAGGAGCTGCTGTTCGATGTGGGCTGGTTCTTCGTGATCTTCGGCGGCTTCGTGATCGTCGGCGCCGGCAACGCGGTGAACATCACGGACGGCCTCGACGGCCTCGCCATCGTGCCCGTCATGATCGCCGCCGGCACCTTCGGCTTCATCGCGTACCTCGCCGGCAACGCCATTTTCGCGAACTACCTGCAGATCCATTTCGTGCCCGGCACCGGAGAGCTCGCCGTCCTATGCGGGGCCTTGATCGGGGCAGGCCTCGGATTCCTGTGGTTCAACGCGCCGCCGGCCCAGATCTTCATGGGCGATACGGGCTCGCTGGCTCTCGGCGGGCTTCTCGGCAGCATCGCGGTCGCGACGAAGCACGAGATCGTGCTGGCTCTCGTCGGCGGATTGTTCGTGCTGGAGATCATGTCCGTGGTCATCCAGGTCACGTCCTTCAAGCTCACGGGGAAGCGCGTCTTCAAGATGGCGCCGATCCATCACCATTTCGAGCAGCTCGGCTGGACCGAGCCGCAGGTGGTGATCCGCTTCTGGATCGTCTCCGTGGTCCTGGCCCTCGTGGGTCTTGCGACCCTCAAGCTGCGGTAAGCCGATGATTCCGGTCACCACCTTCAAGGGCAGGCGCGTCGCCCTCTTCGGCCTCGGCGGATCGGGGCTTGCGACGGCGCTCGCCTTGAAAGCGGGGGGCGCCGATGTGCTGGCCTGCGACGACAACCCGGCGAAGATGGCGGAAGCCGCCGGACGAGGCATCGAGACCGGCGATCTGCGGCAAGCGGATTGGTCGCGCTTTTCCTCCTTCATCCTCTCACCCGGTGTGCCGCTGACCCACCCAGAGCCCCATTGGTCCGCGAAGCTCGCTCAAGGTGCGGGCGTCGAGGTGATCGGCGATATCGAGCTCTTCTGCCGGGAGCGGGCGGCCATTGCGCCGAGCGCCCCTTTCATCGCGATCACGGGCACCAACGGAAAGTCCACCACCACGGCACTCATCGCCCACATCCTGCGAGAAGCGGGCCACGACGTGCAGATGGGCGGCAATATCGGCACCGCGATCCTATCGCTGGAGCCGCCGTCGGATTCCAGGGTGCACGTGATCGAGTGCTCGTCCTTCCAGATCGATCTCGCTCCCACCCTCGCCCCCACGATCGGTGTTCTCCTCAACATTTCCCCCGATCACCTCGATCGGCACGGGACGATGGCGAATTATGCGGCCATCAAGGAACGCCTGGTGGCGAAGGCGGATCGGGCGGTGGTCGGCGCGGACGACGAGGACAACCGGGCCATCATCGAGCGGCTGCGGCGGCAATCCGGTCGCCTGGTCGAGGTCGGGCTGACCCCGACCAACGAAGGATCCGTGAAAGCCGAGGGCTCGCGGATCATCTCCAATTTCAAGAACCATCGGCGCGATGTGGCGGACCTGTCGGGCATCGGCTCCCTGCGCGGCGCCCACAATGCCCAGAACGCGGCCGCCGCCGTGGCGGTGTGCCTCCTCATGGGCGTCGAAGACGGCGCGATCGACGGTGCGATGCGCACCTTTCCGGGACTCCCCCACCGCATGGAGGAGGTCGGCCGCATCGGACGGGCGCTCTTCATCAACGATTCCAAGGCCACCAACGCGGATTCCACCGAGAAGGCGCTCACTTCCTTCGAGCGCATTCTCTGGATTCTCGGTGGTAAGGCGAAGGAGGGCGGCATCTCGACGCTCGCCCCCTATTTCGACCGGATCGAGAAAGCCTATCTCATCGGCGCCGCCACCGAGGATTTCGCCCGGACGCTGGACGGCAAGGTGCCCTATGTCCGGGCCGAGACCCTCGACCGGGCGGTGGAACTTGCGGCCGCGGACGCCGTTTCCGCCCAAGCTTCGCAGCCGGTCGTGCTCCTGTCGCCGGCCTGCGCGTCCTACGATCAGTTTCCAAACTACGAAGTGCGCGGGAACCGCTTCCGCGATCTCGTCCGGGGCCTACCCGGCATCGAACCGACCAAGGGGGCTTAAGCCATGATGGGCAATGGTCTCATCGAACAAGGCTGGGCCGACCGAAACAAGGCCGAGGGGGTCTAAGCCATGGTATCGCGCGCTGAACGTTCGGTTTTGGGCGACTGGTGGTGGACGGTGGACCGTTCGCTGCTGGCGGCCCTGGCAGCCCTCATGGTGGCGGGTCTCGTCTTCCTCATGGCGGGCGGCCCGCCGGTGGCGGAGCGGCTCGGCCTGTCCACCTTCCACTTCGTGAACCGGCAGGTCTTCTTCCTCCTGCCGACCGTCGCGATCCTGGTCTGCGTCTCCTTCCTGTCGCTCCGCCACGTGCGGCGCCTGGCGCTGCTCGTCTATGCGGTCGGGATGGTGCTCATCCTTCTCGCCTTCCAGTTCGGGCCTGAGATCAAGGGCGCGCATCGCTGGATCATGCTCGGCGGCATCGGCGTGCAGCCCTCCGAGTTCGTCAAGCCCGCCTTCGTGGTGATCGCGGCCTGGGCCTTCTCGGAAGGCGCGCGGCGCAAGGACATGCCAGGCGCGCTGATGGCGCTGCTGCTCCTGCCGGCCACCATCATTCCGCTCATCCTCCAGCCCGATTTCGGGCAGACCATGCTCGTGACCATCGTGTGGTGCGGGCTCTTCTTCGTCGCCGGCCTCCACTGGTTCTGGGTGCTGGGGCTCGGCGGCGCGGGCCTCATCGGCATCGTGGCGGCCTATGAGTTCCTGCCCCACGTGCGCGCCCGCATCGAGCGCTTCCTCGACAAGTCGTCAGGCGACACCTTCCAGGTCGACACGGCCATCGAGGCCTTCACCCGGGGCGGCTGGCTTGGGCGCGGCCCGGGCGAGGGCACCGTGAAGCGCATCCTGCCCGACGCCCATACGGACTTCATCTTCGCGGTGACGGCCGAGGAGTTCGGCATCATCGTGTGCCTCGGCGTCCTGGTGATCTTCGCCTTCATCGTGCTGCGCGGCCTCATGCTCGCGCGCAAGAACGAGGACACCTTCTGCCGCCTTGCCACCACGGGCCTCGTGCTCATGTTCGGGCTCCAGGCCTGCATCAACATGATGGTGAACGTGCACCTCATGCCCGCGAAAGGCATGACGCTCCCGTTCATTTCCTATGGCGGCTCCTCGCTCTTCTCGCTCGCGCTCGGCATGGGCTTCCTGATCGCGCTCACCCGCCGCCGTCCGCGCTCCGAGAGCGTGGAGCGTTTCATGCCCGGCTGGTCGCCCGCATGACGGCGCCGTTCGATCACGCCCTGACCGACCATCGGCGACCCGAGGGAGCAACGTGGTGACGAAACCGCTCATCCTCCTCTCGGCCGGTGGCACGGGCGGACACCTCTTCCCGGCGGAATCCCTGGCGAATGCGCTGAAGAGCGCAGGCGCCCGCGTGGCGCTCGCAACCGACGAGCGCGTCGGCGCCCTGTCGGCATCCTTCCCGGCCGAGGAGGTGATCGAGATCCCATCCGCCACGCCCTCCGGCCGCAACGTGCCGCAGATGGCGAAGGCCGCCCTGCTTCTCGGCCTTGGCGTCCTCAAGGCGGTGCCGGCGATCCGGCGGCTCAAGCCCGCCGTCGTGGTGGGCTTTGGCGGATACCCGACCGTGCCGCCCGTCATGGCGGCGGCCCTCCTGAAGGTCCCAACCGCGATTCACGAGCAGAACGGAGTGATGGGCCGGGCAAACCGGCTCCTCGCCCGCTGGACCACGCTCATCGCCACGGGCTTCGCCGATGTGCGCGGCACCCCGCCGAAGGCGCGGGGCAGCGTCATCCATGTGGGCAATCCCATCCGCCCCGCCGTGCTACGGGCGGCCGAGACGCCCTATCCGGCGCTCGAGCCCCGTGGCCCGATCCGGCTCCTCGCCTTTGGCGGCAGCCAGGGCGCGCGGGTGATGAGCGATATCGTGCCCTCCGCGCTCGGGCTTCTGCCGCCGGAGCTGCGCGCCCGCATCACCGTGGTGCAGCAGGCCCGCGCCGAGGATATCGAGCGGGTCCGCCAGCATTATGCGGGTTCCGGAATCGCCTACGAGGCGGAGCCCTTCTTCAAGGACATGCCGCAGCGCATCGCCGACGCGCATCTCGTGATCGCCCGGTCGGGAGCCTCGACGGTGGCGGAGCTCGCCGTCATCGGCCGCCCGGCGATCCTCGTGCCGCTCCCGGGCGCCCTCGATCAGGACCAGGCGGCGAATGCCCGCTCCCTTGGCGAGATCGGCGCGGCGCTCGTGATCCCGCAAAGCGAGTTCACCCCGGAGCGGCTCGCCGCCGAGATCCGGACCTTCATCGATCATCCGCAGCGGCTCACCGAGGCCGCGGCCGCGGCCAGGGGCGCCGGCATCCGGGATGCCGCCGAACGCCTGGCCGAAGCCGTGCTGCGCCTTGCCGCCAACAAAGGACAACCCTCATGAAGCTGCCGCCAAAGCTCGGCCCCATCCATTTCATCGGCATCGGCGGCATCGGCATGTCCGGCATCGCCGAGGTGATGCACAACCTCGGCTATACGGTGCAGGGGTCGGATGCCGCCGACAACTACAACGTCAAGCGACTCAACGACAAAGGCATCCGCACCTTCGTCGGCCACCGGGCCGAGAACATCGAGGGCGCGGAGATCGTGGTGGTCTCGACGGCCATCAAGCGCGACAACCCGGAGCTGGCCTCCGCCCGCGAGAAGCGCCTGCCCGTGGTGCGCCGCGCCGAGATGCTCGCCGAGCTCATGCGCTTCAAATCCTGCGTCGCCATCGCGGGCACCCACGGCAAGACGACCACCACGTCGCTCGTCGCGACGCTTCTGGATGCGGGCGGCCTCGATCCGACCGTGATCAACGGCGGCATCATCAACGCATACGGCACCAATGCCCGCATGGGCGAGGGCCAGTGGATGGTGGTGGAGGCCGACGAGTCCGACGGCACCTTCCTCAAGCTCCCGGCCGATGTTGCGATCGTCACGAATATCGACGCGGAGCACCTCGATCATTTCGGCTCCTACGACGCCATCAAGGATGCGTTCCGCTCCTTCATCTACAACATCCCGTTCTACGGCTTTGCCGTGATGTGCATCGACCATCCGACCGTGCAGGACCTCGTGGGCCGCATCGAGGATCGGCGCATCATCACCTATGGCGAGAACCCGCAGGCGGACGTGCGCCTCATCGACGTGGAGCAGGGCGGCGGCAAGACGAACTTCCGCGTGCTCATCCGCGACCGGCGCCCGGGCTACAGGGCCGAGATCGGCGATCTCGTGCTGCCGATGCCCGGCAAGCACAACGCTCTCAACGCCACGGCAGCCATCGCGGTCGCCCACGAGCTCGGCGTGTCGCCGGAAGCGATCCGCAAGGCCATCGGCGCCTTCGGCGGCGTGAAGCGGCGATTCACTCGCACGGGCGAGTGGAACGGCGTCACCGTGTTCGACGATTATGGACACCATCCGGTGGAGATCGCGGCGGTGCTCAAGGCCGCCCGCGCCTCGACGGACGGGCAGGTGATCGCGGTGGTGCAGCCCCACCGCTACACGCGCCTGTCCGCGCTCTTCGACCAGTTCTGTACCTGCTTCAACGACGCGGATGCGGTCATCGTGGCGCCGGTCTACGCCGCCGGCGAGCAGCCGATTCCGGGCGCGGATCGGGACGGGCTCGTGGAGGGGCTGAAATCCCGCGGCCACCGCAGCGTGATGGGGCTTGAGAGATCCGAGGACCTCGCCGGACTCGTGAAGGGGATCGCGCGGCCGGGCGATTACGTGATCTGCCTTGGCGCCGGCAATATCACGCAATGGGCCTATGCCCTGCCGGGCGAACTCGAGACGCTGGGCGAGAAGGCCGCGTGATGTTCGCCGACATCACACCGGACCTTCGGGCCCGCATGCCGGATCTGCGGGGCTCCCTGGAGGCGAACGCCAGGACGGCGCCGCTCTCCTGGTTCCGCACCGGCGGACCCGCGCAGGCGCTGTTCACGCCCGCCGATGCGCAGGACCTCGCCTATTTCCTGAAGAACCTCGATGCGGGCCTACCCCTTCTCGTGGTGGGCCTCGGCTCTAACCTGCTGGTGCGGGACGGCGGCCTGCCCGGCGTGCTCATCCGGCTCGGCAAGCCTTTCGCGGAGATCGCCGTGGAGCCGGGCCTTCGGGTGCGGGCGGGCGCCGCCGCGCCGGACGTGAAGGTAGCCCGCACGGCGGCGGAAGCCGGCATTGCGGGTCTGTCGTTCCTGCGTGGCATTCCTGGCACCATCGGCGGCGCGCTTCGCATGAACGGCGGCGCCTATGGGGGCGAGACCAAGGACGTGCTCGTGGAGGCGACCGGCGTCTCTCGGGATGGCACGATCCGCACCTACAGCAACGCGGAGATGGGCTTTACCTACCGCCACTGCGCCGTGCCGGACGACGTGATCTTCACCGAGGGCCTGTTCGAGGGGCGCCCGGGCGAGCCTGAGGCGATTCTCGCCGAGATGAACGCGATCACCGAGGCGCGCTCCTCGACGCAGCCCGTCAACACGCGTACGGGCGGCTCCACGTTCAAGAACCCCGAGGGGCACAAGGCCTGGCAGCTCATCGACGCGGCCGGCTGTCGGGGGCTGCGCCGCGGCGACGCGCAGGTCTCCGAGATGCACTGCAACTTCCTCATCAACCACGGCGGCGCCTCCGCGGCGGACGTGGAGGGCCTCGGCGAGGAGGTCCGCCGCCGGGTGAAGGAGCATTCGGGCGTGGAGCTCGAATGGGAGATCAAGCGCGTGGGCGTGGCCTGAGCCTTGCCGCAGGCAGGCTGAGGCAGAGCAGGGAGGCCGATATGGCGAAGCACGTTGCGGTGCTCATGGGCGGATGGTCGGCCGAGCGGGAGGTGAGCCTGCGCACCGGCAGGGCCTGCTGCCGTGCCCTCGAGGAGCAGGGCTACCGAGTGACGCCCATCGACGTGCAGCCGGACATCGCCACGGTGATCCAGGCGACCGCGCCGCAGGTGGCGTTCAACGCGCTCCACGGCCGGGTCGGCGAGGACGGCACCATCCAGGGCCTTCTGGAGATTCTGGGCATCCCCTACACCCATTCGGGCGTCCTGGCCTCCGCGCTCGCCATGCAGAAGGATCGGGCCAAGGTCGTCATGAAGGCGGCCGGCGTCCCGGTGCCGGAGGGCCTAGTGGTTAACCGGCGGGAGGTGGCCAAGAGTCACGTCCTCCCGGCTCCTTACGTGGTGAAACCCATCAGCGAGGGCTCCTCGGTCGGCGTCATCATCGTCCGGGACGACAAATCCGCTCCGCCCCAGGAGCTCCTCAGGGACGATTGGGCCTTCGGCGAGCAAGTCCTTGTGGAACAATACATTCCGGGCCGGGAGCTCACCTGCGCCGTCATGGGCGACCGGGCGCTCGGGGTCATCGACATCCAGCCCGCCGCCGGCGTCTTCTACGATTATGACGCCAAGTACGCGAAAGGTGGGTCCATCCACGTCCTGCCCGCAGAAATTAAACCGAATATTTACCATCAGGTTCAAGAGTTGGCGTTAACGGCGCATCAAGCACTCGGCTGCCGGGGCGTCAGCCGCGCCGACTTGAGATACGACGACACGCCCGGGGGAACCGGGCAGGTCGTGGTTCTCGAAGTCAACACGCAGCCCGGCATGACCGAGACGAGCTTGGTGCCCGAATTGGCAGCCCATGCGGGCTACACGTTTGGCGAGCTTGTGCAATGGATGGTGGAGGACGCTACCTGCAATCGATGACGGCCCCCGCGGCCGCGATCGCCTCTGCGCGCGTCCCTTACTCCTCGCCCCGCACCTCCATCCTCGGCATCCGCCTGCCGCGAATCGCCCGGCGGCGCTCGGTCTCCGTCCCCCTCGAGCGGCGGCTCCCCCGGCATCTGGGCACCTATCTGGCGCTCGGCTTCTTCGCCGGGGTCACGGCGGTAGGCCTCTCCCAGGGCGGCCACCTCGACGGGTTCTACAAGGAATACGGCGAGCCGCACCACGCGGTGGCCCGCATGGTCGGCCTCGGGCTCGAGCGCGTCACCGTCTCCGGCATCAGCCAGATGCGGGAATCGGAGCTGCTGCTGGCGGCGGGCCTCAGCCCCAAGACGTCGCTCGCTTTCCTGAGCGTGACCGAGGTGCGCGAGCGCCTGGAGAACGTGCCGCTGGTGAAGAGCGCCTCCGTGCGCAAGCTCTACCCCAACGAGCTCGTGGTGAGCCTCACCGAGCGCGAGCCGCACGCGATCTGGCAGAACAACGGCGAACTCTTCATCACGGCCGCCGACGGCACTGTGATCGACCTCATGCAGGACGAGCGCTTCGCCGATCTGCCGCTCGTGGTCGGGGAGGGCGCCAATGCCCGCACCCGGGATTATCTTGCGCTTCTCGACGCGGCCGGACCCCTGAAGAGCCGCATTCGCGCCGGGACCCTCGTATCCGGTCGCCGCTGGACCCTGAAGATGGACAACGGCATGGACGTGCGCCTGCCGGAGACCGGGACCGCGGAAGCCCTGGCCCGCCTCGTCAAGCTCGAGCGCGAGCAGAAGATTTTGGAGAAGGACGTTCTCGCCATCGACCTGCGCATGCCGGATCGGGTGGTCGTCCGTCTCACCGAAGAAGCCGCCGCGGCCCGGGCCGAGGTGATGAAGAAGAAGCCCGCGCGCGGCACCAAGGGGATCGACACGTGAGCTTCTCGCATCAAGGTCTGACGCCGCGGCTGAAGCCGCTCTCCTCGCGCAAGAGCGCCACGCTCTCGGTGCTCGACATCGGGACGAGCAAGGTCGTCTGCGTCGTCGCCGAGCTGCAGCCGGTCGACCAGATCGAATCCCTGCGCGGCCGCACGCATCTCGCCCGCATCATCGGAATCGGTCACCAGCGCTCCATGGGCCTCAAGGGCGGCGCCATCGTCGACCTCGAAGCCGCCGAGACGGCGATCCGCCAGGCGGTCCACGCCGCCGAGCGCATGGCGAAAGTGGAGATCCAGTCCGTCATCGTGAACCTCACGGGCGGCCGCCTCAATTCCGAGCATTTCGAGGCCCACGTGCCCGTGCGCGGCACGGTCGGCGGCGCCGAGATCCACCGGGTTCTCGACGTGGCGAGCGGCCACAACCAGCGTCAGGGCCGGGCGGTTCTCCATGCGCTGCCGACGGGCTACTCCCTCGACGCGCAGAACCATATCGTCGATCCCACCGGCATGATGGGCGAGCGCCTCGGCGTCGACCTTCACGTGGTGACGGCGGAAGCCGCCGCCGCCCGCAATCTCATGCTCGCCGTCGAGCGCTGCCATCTCGGCATCGAGGCGGTGATCGCGACCCCCTATGCCTCGGGCCTCTCGGCTCTCGTGGACGACGAAGCCGACATGGGCTGCGCCGTGGTCGACATGGGCGGCGGCACCACGAGCGTCGGCGTGTTCGCGAACGGGCACCTCGTTCATGCGGACGCCATCGCGGTGGGCGGCCATCACGTCACCATGGACATCGCCCGGGGCCTCACCACGCGGGTCGCAGCGGCCGAGCGCCTCAAGACGCTCTATGGATCCGCCATCGCCTCGAGCTCCGACGACCGCGACATGATCGCGGTGCCGCAGGTGGACGAGGACGAGCGCGACGTGGCGAACCACCTGCCGAAATCGCACCTGGTGCGCATCATCAAGCCTCGGGTCGAAGAGATCCTGGAACTCGTCCGCGACCGCCTCAAGAAGGCGGGCTTCGCGGCGCAGGCCGGGCGGCGCGTGGTGCTCACGGGCGGCGCCAGCCAACTCGTCGGCATGCCGGAGACGGCGCGCCGCATCCTTCAGGGCCAGGTCCGCGTCGGGCGTCCGCTCGGCATCAAGGGCCTGCCCGAAGCCGCGAAAGGTCCTGCCTTCTCGGCGGTCGTCGGCATGCTCGTCTACCCGCAGGTGGCGCATGTCGAGTACTTCGAGCCCCGCACCCACGGCCTCCTCCAGGGCACGGGAACGGACGGCTATTTCTCCCGGGTCGGCCGTTGGATCAGGGACAGTTTCTAAGGGCGCTCCCGGGCGCGCCGGCATAGCCGGCGCCCGTGAGGTCCGCAGTTCGGCCGAGCCAGCGTTGGCCCGGTCTCATGCGTAAGCGTAAGCGACGGCGCGGCGGCCGTCGTCCCGAGTATCAACGAAACAGACGGCTGCGCTGAAGCGCAGCCCCGATAAGAGGCCACGAGAGGGCAAGAAGGTCATGGCGATCAATCTGCAAGCTCCGGACATCCGGGAACTCAAGCCGCACATCACGGTGTTCGGAGTCGGCGGTGCCGGCGGCAACGCCGTCAACAACATGATCGAATCGGGCCTCATGGGCGTCGAGTTCGTCGTGGCCAACACGGATGCGCAGGCGCTCACCTCCTCGAAGGCGCAGCGCATCGTGCAGATGGGCGTCCAAGTCACCGAGGGCCTCGGCGCGGGCTCGCAGCCCGAGGTCGGCCGCGCGGCGGCCGAGGAAGTGATGGACGAGATCCGCGATCAGCTCGCGGGCTCCCACATGGTGTTCATCACCGCCGGCATGGGCGGCGGCACCGGCACCGGCGCGGCGCCGGTGGTGGCCCGCGTCGCTCGCGAGATGGGCATCCTGACGGTCGGTGTCGTCACCAAGCCGTTCCAGTTCGAGGGCGTGCGCCGGATGCGCCTCGCCGAGTCGGGCATCAACGAGCTGCAGCAATCGGTCGATACGCTGATCGTGATCCCGAACCAGAACCTGTTCCGCGTCGCCACCGAGAAGACCACCTTCGCGGACGCCTTTGCGATGGCCGACCAGGTGCTCTACTCGGGCGTCGCCTGCATCACGGACCTCATGGTCAAGGAAGGCCTCATCAACCTCGACTTCGCCGACGTCCGCTCCGTCATGCGCGGCATGGGCAAGGCGATGATGGGCACGGGCGAGGCCACCGGCGAGAAGCGCGCCATGCGCGCCGCGGAAGCCGCGATTGCCAACCCGCTCCTCGACGACGTGTCGATGCGCGGCGCCCGCGGCCTCCTCATCTCCATCACCGGCGGCAACGACCTCACCCTCTACGAGGTGGACGAGGCCGCGACCCGCATCCGCGAGGAGGTCGACCAGGACGCCAACATCATCCTGGGCGCCACCTTCGACGAGAGCCTCGACGGTATCGTCCGCGTCTCCGTGGTGGCCACGGGCATCGATCAGGAAATCGCGGCGGCCCACGCCGAGATTTCCTCCACGGAACAGCGTATCGCGGAGGTTGCGGAGCGTCTGAGGGCCGAGGCTCGCGCCCGCGTCTCCCAGGCTCAATCCGTGCCGACCTTTCGCCACGCCACCCCGGAGCCGGTAAAGTCGGTCCAGCCGGAGCCCGTGGCGGCCGCCCCCGTGGAGATGCCCCGGGCCGAGATGCCGGCCCCGGCGCCCGTCATCCACAACGAAGTGGTGCTGACCCCCGCGCAGCCGAAGCAGGCGGTGGCCTTCGAGCCGCCGGCTCCGGAGCCGGTTCACCACGAGGAGATGCCGCCCGTCTCCTACATCCCGCCGCAGGCGGAGCGGGCGCTCGTTCGTCAGCCGCGCATGCCGCGGGTGGACGAGCTGCCCATGCCGGCGCAGAACCAGCTCCGCGCCCGGGAAACGGAGCCGGCCCATGACCAAAAGCGCATGACGCTCCTGCAGCGGCTCGCGACCGTGGGCTTCGGCCGGAAAGAGGAGGGCCAGGCCCCCGTCGAGGCACCGGCTCGGGCCGAGGCGCCCCGGCATCCCTCGCCGACCCATTCCGAGTACGTGAAGCGCCAGCCGGCGCCGGTGCCCCAGGGCTACCGTCCGGCCCAGGGCCAGCTCGACGCCCAGGGCCGCCTCCCGGCCCAGTCCCGGAGCGTCGAGGACGACCAGCTGGAGATTCCCGCCTTCCTGCGGCGCCAGGCCAACTGACGCCCGCACAGGCGATGTTACGACCAACCCCGGGCGCCCAGCGCCCGGGGTTTTTGCGTTTAACAAACCGTAAACACTTCAATGGCTTACGCGAGGGCGGCGCCTGTTTCAGATTGTTACAGATCGTAAGAAACCGTGATTTGGCCTCAGGCTTCGCCGTGACTAAGGTGCCCGCATCATAAAGGGGCGTCGCAGCTCAAGCGGCGTTCAGGGTCAGGGCAGAAACAGCGGACGGGTCCATCGGCAAGGCTTCTCGGATCAGACCGATCCGGATCTCCTGCCACGCGATAACGGCCGAGGTTGAGTGTAATGAAGCAAAGCCAGCAAACCACGCTCCGCGCAGCCGTCACCCTCACCGGTGCTGGCGTCCATTCGGGCGATGAGGTCAAGATCATCCTCCACCCCGCGGAAGCGAACCACGGCATTGCTTTCCTCCGCACAGGCCTTCCCGGCGGTCACGACCGCCTCATCGACGCCCGGCACCTCGCCGTAACGGCCACCGAGCTGTGCACCGTCATCGGCGACCGCGAGAGCGGCGCGGTGGCGACGATCGAGCACCTGATGGCCGCCCTGGCGGGCCTTGGCATCGACAACGTCCTCGTCGAGATCGACGGCCCCGAGGTTCCGATCCTCGACGGCAGCTCCGCCCCCTTCATCGATGCGATCGACCAGGTCGGCATCGTCGCCCTCAACACCAGCCGCCGCTACATCAAGGTTCTCCGCCCCGTGCGCGTCACGCAGGGCAAGGCCTTCGCGGAGCTCCTCCCCAACGAGCGCACCTTCCGCCTCGAGGTCGAGATCGACTTCCCGACCCCGGTGATCGGCCGCCAGCGCAAGGCCATCGACCTCGCGCCGAGCGTCTTCCGCCGTGAGATCTCCCGGGCCCGCACCTTCGGCTTCATGCGGGACGTGGAAAAGCTCTGGAGCGCGGGCTTCGCCCTCGGCGCTTCTCTCGAGAACACCGTCGCCATCGGCGAGGACGGCGTGATCAACCCCGAGGGCCTGCGCTACGCGGACGAGTTCGTCCGTCATAAGATCCTCGATGCGGTCGGGGACCTGTCCCTCGCCGGCTTGCCGCTGCTCGGCACCTACCGCTCCTATTGCGGCGGACACCGGATGAACTTCTCCGTTCTCGAGGCTCTCTTCTCCAGCCGCGCCAATTATGCGGTGATCGAAGCGGCGCCCCGTCGCGAGCCGGGCTACGCGGAGCTCGGCGGCAGCATGGCGATGCCGGCCTACGCGCCCGAGATTCACTGAAATCTTTCAACGGGTTCCGGTCGTCCGGCTCGGCCTCCGCTCAAGCGCCAATTGGCCGCATGAGGCCTCTTCGGCGCGAGCGCGACATCGCGTGCAAACACTCTTGCAGGGCCTTGGCTCCCCCCCTCGGGTTAGGGTAAAGAACCTTTCTGCGCCGCCTCCGGGTCCCCCCGAGGCGGGCCTTAGTTTTTCGGAGGACCGATACGGCATGTCTTTCGCCAAGAATATGACGGGCGCGAAAGTCGCCACCCTTCGTGCACTCGCGGTTGCCGCGTGCGGCCTCACGCTCGCCGGCTGCGACACCCTTTCCTCGCTGAACCCCTTCGACAAGGGCGAGACCTACAAGCCCGAGATCGTGGCCGAGGTTCCCGGCGAGCAGCTCTATAATGACGGTCTCGCGCGCCTCCAGAAGAGCGACTTCACGGGCGCCGCGAAGAAGTTCGGCGATCTCGAGAAGCAGAACCCCTATTCCGAGTGGGCCCGGCGCGGCCTCATCATGACCGCCTTCGCCAATTACGAGGGCGGCATGTACGACGACGCGATCAATTCGTCGCGCCGCTACCTCCAGCTCCATCCGGCGACCCCGGACGCGGCCTATGCCCAGTACCTGCTGGCCATGTCGCACTACAACCAGATCCCGGACATCAACCGCGACCAGGAGAAGTCTGAGCGCGCGCTCATCGCGTTGCAGGAGCTGGTCGATCGCTATCCGCAATCGGAATACGTGGCGGACGCCAAGCAGAAGATCCAGATCGCCCGCGATCAGCTCGCCGGCAAGGAGATGGAGGTGGGCCGCTTCTACCTCCAGAAGCGCAACTATACGGGCGCGATCAACCGCTTCCGCAACGTGGTCGCCAAGTATCAGACGACCCGCCACGTGGAAGAGGCGCTCCAGCGTCTGACCGAGGCCTACATGGCCATGGGCATCGTGAACGAGGCGCAGACCGCCGCCGCGGTGCTCGGCCACAACTTCCCGGACAGCCCCTGGTACAAGGACTCCTATACCCTGCTTCGGTCGGGCGGCGTCGAGCCCTACGAGAACTCGGAATCCTGGATCAGCCGGGCCTTCCGCGGCGTGCCGCGCGTCGGCCAGCGGACGGGGTAAGCCCGGCCCTTCATGCTGATCCAGCTGGCGATCCGCGATATCGTCCTCATCGACAAGCTCGAGCTTCATTTCGATGAGGGCTTGTCGGTGCTTACCGGTGAGACCGGTGCCGGCAAGTCCATCCTGCTCGACGCCTTCGCCCTCGCCCTCGGCGGGCGGGGAGACGGCTCGCTCGTGCGCCACGGCGAGGCTCAGGGGCAGGTGACGGCGGTCTTCGACTGCCCGCCCGATCACCCGGCCCGCCGCATCGCGGCCAATGCCGAACTCGACACAGACGGTGACCTCATCCTGCGCCGCGTGCAGCTGGCGGACGGACGCACGCGCGCCTTCGTCAACGACCAGCCCGTGAGCGTTCAGGTGCTCAAGAGCATCGGCGCGACCCTCGTGGAGATCCACGGCCAACACGACGACAGGGCCTTGATCGACCCCGTCACGCACCGCGCCATCCTCGACGCCTTCGGCGGCCTGCAGGGAGAGGCGAGGGCGGTCACGGAGGCGGCCCGCGGCGTGCGCGAGGCCAAGGGCGCCCTCAACGAGCAGCGCGCCCGGATCGCGCGGGCGCGCAAGGAATCCGATTTCCTCCGCCATGCGGTCGAGGAACTCGCGACCCTGGCGCCGCAGCCCGGCGAGGAGGCGAGCCTCGCCGAGCGGCGCGTCACCATGCAGCAATCCGAGAAGGTGGCCGGCGAGCTGAACGAGGCCTTCGAGGCGGTGGCCGGTTCGGGCTCGCCCGTGCCGGTTCTCGCGGGCGCCGTGCGCAAGCTGGAGCGCCGCAGCGCCCAGGCGCCGGCTCTCGTCGATCCCTGCGTCAAGGCGCTCGACGCGGCGCTCGTCGCCATCGAGGAGGCCCGCGACGCCCTGGAGGATGCCCTCCGCGCCACGGAGTTCGATCCCCGCGAGCTGGAACTGGCCGAAGAGCGCCTGTTCGCGCTGCGCGCCGCCGCCCGCAAATACGATGTGCCGGCGGATGAGCTCGCCGCCCTGCGCGAGCGCTTCATCGCCGATGTGGCCGCCATCGATGCGGGCGAGGAGCAGTTGGCGAGCCTCGAAAAGGCGCTCGCCAAGGCCGAGAAGATCTATGTGGACGCGGCCCGGACCCTCTCGGCCGGGCGCAGGGCGGCCGCCCAGGCCCTCGATGCGGCCGTGCAGGCCGAATTGCCGCCCCTGAAGCTGGAGCGCGCCCGCTTCATCACCGAGATCGCCACCGACGAGGCGAGCCGTGATCCGGCCGGCTTCGACCGGGTGGAGTTCTGGGCGCAGACGAACCCGGGCACCAAGGCCGGCCCGCTCCTGAAAGTGGCCTCGGGCGGCGAGCTTTCGCGCTTCATGCTGGCGCTCAAGGTGGTGCTCGCCGACAAGGGATCCGCGCCGACCCTCGTCTTCGACGAGATCGACACGGGCGTCGGCGGCGCGGTTGCGGATGCCATCGGCCAGCGCCTGGCGCGCCTTGCCGGGCGCGTCCAGGTCATGGCCGTGACCCACGCGCCCCAGGTGGCGGCGCAGGCGTCGAGCCACTTCCTCATCGCCAAGGAGGGCGTCTCCGGCTCCGACCGGGTCGCGACCCGCGTGAAGCCGCTCACCGAGAAGCCCCGCCGCGAAGAGATCGCCCGCATGCTCGCCGGCGCCACCATCACCGAGGAAGCCCGCGCCGCCGCGGCGCGCCTGCTCCAAGCCGCGCATCGGTAGCGCCCCGCTCCCTGAAGGGAGCGAGACACCTCACCATTCTCATTTGAGCCGTGCGTCGACCTCGCCCGGCGGGGTTCACCCGCTGGAAACGCGCGCCAGGGGCGCTATGGTCGCCTCGACGCGTTTTCCCTCGAGTCCCTCATGTCCTCATCGCAAGCCCCCGCCATCGCCCCCGTCGCCGATCTGTCGCCGGACCAAGCCCGTGCCGAGCACGAGACCCTGGGGCTCGAGATCGCGGAGCACGACCGGCGCTATTACGAGGAGGACGCGCCCACGGTCTCCGATGCGGAGTACGACCGGCTGCGCCAGCGATACGAGGCGCTGGAAGAAGCCTTTCCCGAACTGCGCACCGCGCAGAGCCTCACGCAGAAGGTCGGCGCGAAGGCATCCGAGAAGTTCGGCAAGATCCGCCACCGGGTACCGATGCTCTCCCTCGCCAACGGCTTTGCGGACGAGGACGTGACCGAGTTCGTGGAGCGCATCCGCCGCTTCCTCCAGCTCAAGCCCGGAACCGAGCTCGCCTTCACGGCGGAGCCCAAGATCGACGGACTTTCGTTGAGCCTGCGCTATGAGGGTGGGCGCCTCGTCCATGCGGCGACGCGGGGCGATGGCGCGGAGGGCGAGGACGTGACGGCGAATGCCCGCACGGTCGGCGACATTCCGCAGCGGCTGCGCGGCAGCGGCGTGCCGGAGGTGTGCGAGGTGCGCGGCGAGGTCTATCTGTCGCATCAGGACTTTGCGGGCATCAACGAGCGTCAGGCGGCGGCCGGCAAGGCCCTGTTCGCCAATCCCCGCAACGCGGCGGCGGGCAGCCTGCGCCAGCTCGACCCAGCGATCACCGCCTCGCGGCCCCTGCGTTTCTTCGCCTATGCCTGGGGCGACATGAGCGCCATGCCGTCTGGAACGCAGCACGGCATGATCGCGTGCTTCGATGCCTGGGGCTTCAAGACGAACCCGCTCACCCGCCGCTGCACCAGCATCGGCGAATTGCTCGCCCATTACCGCGCCATCGAGGCCGACCGCGCCAATCTCGGCTACGACATCGACGGCGTCGTCTACAAGGTGGACGATCTCAGCCTTCAGGCTCGCCTCGGCTTCGTCTCCCGCTCGCCGCGCTGGGCGCTCGCCCACAAGTTCCCGGCGCAGCAGGCAACCACCGTGCTGGAATCCATCGAGATCAATGTGGGCCGCACGGGCTCGCTCAATCCGCTTGCGAAGTTGAGGCCGGTCACCGTCGGCGGCGTCGTGGTGTCGAACGCGACGCTCCACAACGAGGATTACATCCGGGGTGTCGGATCGCAGGGGCAGCAGATCCGCGGCGGCATCGACATCCGTGAAGGCGACACGGTCGTGATCCAGCGCGCGGGCGACGTGATCCCGAAGGTGCTCGACGTGGTGCTGGAGAAGCGGCCCGCCGACGCGAAGGCTTACGAATTCCCCACCACATGCCCCGCCTGCGGGAGCCACGCCGTGCGCGCCGTCAACCCGCGCACCGGCAAGGAGGACTCGGTCCGCCGCTGCACGGGCGGCCTCATCTGCCCGGCGCAGGCCCTGGAGCGCCTGAAGCATTTCGTCTCCCGCGGCGCCTTCGACATCGAAGGGCTCGGCGTGCAGCGCATCGAGGAGTTCTATCGGCGCGACCTGATCAAGAACCCGGCCGACATCTTCACCCTCAAACGGCGGGACGAGGCGAGCGCCGAGCGGATCGAGACCTGGGAGGGCTGGGGGCCGCAGAGCGCCAACAACCTGTTCGCCTCCATCGATGCCCGCCGCCATGTGGCGCTCGACCGCTTCATCTTCGCCCTCGGCATCCCGCAAATCGGCGAGACCACCGCAAAGGCGCTGGCGAAATCCTTCGGCACCATGGAGGAGATCATCGCCAAGGCGGATGGGGCCGCCGCCGGCCGCCCTGGCGCGGCCTGGACCGAGCTGACGAGCATCGAGAAGGTCGGCCCAGTCACCCGGGATCGGCTGCTCGACGCGGTCTCGTCGCTTCCCGAGGGAGCGGACCTTGCCGCGTTGCCCGTGCGGCTGAACGGCGCCCAGCGCGAGAACCTCATCGCCCATTACGGCACTGAGGCCGATCTCGTCGGGGCGCTTCGCGTGGCGGCCGGCGAGCGGCCGAACGACGATTACGAGGAATTGTCCAAGCTTGGCGACGTGGGCCCCGTCGCGGCGGATTCGCTGCTCGATTTCCTCGGTGAGGCCCATAACCGCGACGTCGTCACGGCGCTCATGGGGGAGGTCACCGTGGAGGCGCCCGCGCGCGGCGCATCCGACTCGCCCGTCACTGGCAAGACCGTGGTCTTCACCGGCTCCCTGGAGCAGATGACCCGCGACGAGGCGAGGGCCATGGCGGAGCGGCTCGGGGCCAAGGTCGCGGGCTCGGTGTCCAAGAAAACCGACATCGTGGTGGCGGGCCCGGGCGCGGGCTCGAAGCTCGACAAGGCCAAGGAGTTCGGTGTCCAGGTGATGGACGAGGACGGCTGGTTCGCCCTCGTGGGACGGTGATCGGATTTCCCTTTCGGGGAGTGGCGGCGCCAGCACTTTCGTCCAAGACTTCGCCCGACCCCCATGGCACATTGGCGCCATGACCCTGGTGACGCCCGACGTGTCTCTCGATTCCAGCCTCGCTGCCGGGGACGTGACGCATTTCTGGCGGGTGCCGCGCTATCACGGCCTCGATTGCCTGCGCGCCACCTTCCGCCGCCATTCCTACGCCCGCCACACCCACGAGACCTACGCGGTGGCGGCCATCGTGGCCGGCTGCGAGACCTTCTTTCACCGGGGCGTCCAGCATTATGCGGGCGCGGGCTCCCTCGCGATCGTCTGCCCGGATGAACTGCATGACGGGGCGCCCCATGGGGGCGGCTTCGTCTACCGGACATTCTACCCCTCGGCTGCCCTCATGCAGGAGATCGCCGAGGACGTGGCGGGCCGCCCGCTCGCCCGGCCGCCCTGGTTCCCGCAATCGGTTCTCGACGACCCTGAACTCGTGGCGGAGCTGACGCGGCTCCATGCCTGCCTTTCGCTCGAGGGGCAGGCGGCGCCGGTGATCGAGCAGGACACGCGCCTCGTCGCGTTCCTCGCCAAGCTCATCGCCCGCCATGCGGATTTCGATGCCTCGCCCCCGCAGCCTGCGGGACGCCGCGGCATCGCCGAGGTGAAGGCCTATCTCGATGACCATCTCGCCGACGATGTGGAGCTGACGGCGCTCGCCGGGATCGCGGGCCTCTCCCGCAGCCACTTCATTCGCGCCTTCCGGCAGGAGACGGGGCTCGCGCCTCATGCCTACCTGATGGACCGGCGCTTTCGTGCGGCCTCGCGCCTGCTCGAGCGCGGCGAGGCCCCAGGGGACGTGGCGGCGGCCTGCGGGTTCTTCGACCAGAGCCACCTGAACCGGATCTTCAAGGCCCGCATGGCGGTGACCCCCGGCGCCTATCGCCGGGCGGCCTGACGGAGCCGCACTCTCATCCAAGACGCCGCCGATCCACGCTGGCACAAGGCCCGCGAGGTGAGATGCATGGAACAGATGAATCCCCATCACAGCGACCGCTGGGCCGATGCCCGGGCAGGGGTGAGGGACGTGGCCCCGGCGGCCATCGCGGCGGTGCCGATCGGCCTTCTCTTCGGCGCCATCGCGGTCGCCAAGGGGCTGTCGCCCCTGGAGGTGACGCTCATGTCCCTTCTCGTCTTCGCGGGCGGGGCGCAGTTCGCGGCGATCGAGACCTGGGTCCATCCGGCGCCCGTGGCGGCGCTCGCCTTCGCGACGCTGCTCATCAACGCCCGCCACGTGCTCATGGGAGCCTCGCTCGGGCCGAAATTCCGTGCCTCGAAGCTCCAGAAGTTCCTGGGCTTCTTCTTCCTCACGGACGAGTCCTGGGCCCTCGCGGAGCGCCGCTCCCTCGACCGGCCGGTCACCGTTGCCTACTGGTTCGCCATGGCCGTGATCCTGCCGTTCGCCTGGATCGGCGCCACGGCGGCCGGCTCCGTGCTCGGCTCGTTCCTGGGCGACCCGGCGCGGCTCGGCGCGGACTTCGCCTTCACGGCGCTTTTCATTGGCCTCATCGCGGGTTTCGGGCAGGCGCGGGTGACCCTCGTGACCGTCGCGGTCAGCGCTGCCGTCGCCGCGCTCGTCCACACCCTGGTCGGCTCCCCCTGGCATGTGGCCTCGGGAGCGCTGGCCGGCATCGCGGCGGCCTATCTGGCGGCCGGTCCGGAGGCGGCCCCATGAACCTGGATCCCACCACGTTCGCGGCCATCGTGGCGATGGCCGTGGTGACCTACCTCACCCGCATCGCCGGCCTTCTGGTGGCGGATCGCCTCGTGCTCGAGGGCCGCGCCAAGGCGGCCTTCGACGCGATCCCGCCAGCGGTGCTCGTCGCCGTGATCGCCCCGACCGCCCTGACCACGGGCGTACCCGAGACGCTCGCGGCCGCGATCACCATGGTGGCCGCGACGCGCCTGCCGCTTCTCGCGACCATCGCCATCGGCGTCGTCGCCGTGGTGGGGCTGAGGGCGGTCCTGGGCTGACGGCGATCAGCCGAGCGGCCGCGTCGCCGCCTCGAGCCAAGCCCGCGTCTCTGCGTCGAGATCCGGCGCGAGAAGCTCGCGCACCTTGGCGTGGTAGCCGTCGAGCCAGGCGACCTCGTCCGCATTCATGAGGCTGCGCTCCACGAGGCGGGTGTCGATGGGCGCGAAGGTGAGGGTCTCGAAGCCCATCATCTCCCGGTCGCCGCCGGGCATCGTGCGGCGCTCCACGAGGATCAGGTTCTCGATCCGGATGCCGTAATCGCCCTCCTTGTAGAAGCCCGGCTCGTTCGACAGCATCATGCCGATCTCCAGCGGCGTGTGGCCGGTCTTGGCGATCCGCTGCGGTCCCTCGTGAACCGAGAGATAGCTGCCGATTCCGTGCCCGGTGCCGTGGTCGAAATCGAGCCCCGCCTCCCAGAGCGGCTGGCGGGCGAAGGCGTCGATCTGCGCGCCCGTGGTCCCTTTGGGAAAGACCGCGCGGGCAATGGCGATATGGCCCTTGAGCACCCGCGTGTAACGGTCGCGCATCTCGGGCGTCGGCTCGCCGACGATCACCGTGCGGGTGATGTCCGTGGTGCCGTCCTCGTATTGCGCGCCGGAATCGATGAGGAAGATCTGTCCGGGCTCGATGGGCCGGTTGCTCTCCTTCGTCACCCGGTAATGGGGCAGGGCGGCGTTGGGGCCGGCGCCCGAGATGCTCGGGAACGACACGTCCTTGAGCACGCCCGTTTCGACCCGGAAGCCTTCGAGCGCCTCCACGGCGTCGATCTCGGTGAGCTTTCCTGAGGGCGCCTCGCGGTCGAGCCAGGCCAGGAAGCGGGTGACGGCGACGCCGTCGCGCCGGTGCGCGGCCCGGGAGCCCGCGATCTCGGCCTCGTTCTTCACGGCCTTCATGAGGCTGATCGGGTCGGCCCCCACATCGGCCTTGCCGCCCGCCGCCTCGACCCGCCGCACGAGCGCCACGGCCGCCGTGGTCTGGTCGAAGCGGATCGCGGCGCCTCCGCGCGCAAGGTCCTCCAGGCTCGCCTGGAAGGCGGCGGGCTCCTTGAGGTCCGCGAGATGGCCGATGGCGGCGCCGGCCTCGTTCGTCACCTTGACGGGATCGAGATAGAGGCTCGGCTGCCCCTCGCGAGGGATCACGCCGTAGCCGAAGGGAAGGGGCGTGTGGCCCACATCGCCGCCGCGCAGGTTGAAGGCCCAGGCGAGGTTATGCGGGTCCGAGACCACAAGCGCATCGACCTTGGCCTCCGCGAGCTTGCGGCGGACGCGGTCGAGTTTCGCCTCGACCGTCTCGCCGGCACGCTCCACCGGATGCGGACGCACCGGCGCGGCGGGAGCCGCGGGACGGTCGACCCAGATCACGTCCACGAGGTTGATGTCGACGGGCACCAGGGTGCCGCCGGCTTTCGCGACCGCGCCTTCGAGGCGCTTGAGCCCGTCCCGGGTATGGAGCCAGGGGTCGTAGGCAAGGGCACCGTCCGGGGGCAGGTTCTGGGCGATCCAGTCCTCAGGGCTCGTTTCGGCAAGGGGAACCGGGGTGATCACAGAGGTGTCGATCTGCTCCCTGACCTGCACCGTGTAGCGGCCGTCCACCACCAGCGCCGCCTTGTCGGTGAACACGATGGCGGTGCCGGCCGACCCCGTGAAGCCCGTGAGCCAGGCGAGCCGCTCCGCGTTCTTCGGCACGTATTCAGACTGGTGCTCGTCGGCGCGCGGCACCACGAACCCGGACAGCCCGCGCCGCATCAGCTCCTCCCGGAGCTTCGCGATGCGCGTGGGTCCCTGGGACGGGGAGGTGGAGCTGTCGAAGGTCTGGAAACGGGCCATGGGAACCTTGCGAGGAGGTGGGGCGGCGGATGTAGGCCGCGGGTCGGAGGCTGGATTCGGACGGCCGGAAACGGCCGTTCATCCTTTGCTTAAAAGGGGCTGCGGCAGCCTGCAACCGGCGTGATCGGCCTGCCCAGCTGCCCTGAGAGCGAGGGATCAGTCATGCGTCGCGCGCCAGTTGATTAAGGTTTCGTCAGCAAGGTCTGCTCCACGAGCATGGCTTCCATGCGGCCGCGCTTCTAACGGAAACGGGGCGCCGATCCCATGTTTCATTCAACGATAAAAGAGGAACGCCGAAGGGTCGTCTCGAACATCCAGGAGATGGACCTATGGCCACCAGTGCCGTCATTCCCGCCGCCGCGGAAATCCGCCCGTCGTTTGCCCTGCCGCTCGGCGTGAAGCGCTTCGTGAATGCGCTCGTATCGAGCCGCGTCCGGGCAGCGCAGGCCGAGCTTCGCCGCCACGACATCACCATCCACGAGACCTCGCTCATCCACGGTCCCTACCGCCGGATCAGCCTGAACGAGGCCGATCTGCTGCCGTTCAACGCCTGAGAGGCTCCGATGATCATTCTCACCGCACTTCGTTTCGTCCGCGAGATCGTGGGCGAGGCGGCCCGTCTGCGCCGCAAGCTCGCGCGGCTTTATCCGAACGCCCTCGAGAACTGAACGCCGTCTAGCGGCGGCGCGGGGCGGCGCCGCCGCGCTTCAGCACCAGCGCCGCCCAGCCCTCCAGGTCGTAGCGGCGCTGCAGGCGCCACCCCTGAGCCGCGTAGGCCGACAGCACGCCCGCCACGTCGTGGGCGAGGAGCCCCGACAGGACGAGGGTACCGTTCCGGGACGCCACGCGCGACAGGCTCGGCGCGAGAAGGCGCAGGGGCTTTGCCAGGATGTTGGCGAAGACCAGATCGAACCGGCGCCGCCGGTCGGCGAGGGGGCTGCGGACGCCCGGCCCCACATAGAGCCGCATCAGCCCGCCGATCCCGTTGAGGCGGGCATTGTCCCGCGCCACGCGCACCGCTTCCGGGTCGATATCGCCTGCCACCACCGGCCGCTTCAGGATCTTGGCGGCCGCAAAGCCGAGGATGCCGGTCCCGGTGCCCACATCGAGGACCCGCCGCGGAGGGCGCCGCTTCATCTCGTCCACGAACGCGAGCAGGCACCCCTTGGTGGTGCCGTGGTGGCCGGTGCCGAAGGCGAGCGCCGCTTCGATCTCGATGGCCATGTCGTTCGGCCGGCGCTGGTCCCGGTCGTGGGACCCGTGAACGAGGATGCGGCCGGCCCGCACGGGGTTGAGGCCCTCCAGGGAGGCCTTCACCCAATCCTGCTGCTCCAGGGGCATGAACACCGCCCGGTCGGCTTCGGCGCCCACCAATGGCCGGACGAGCTCGCGGATCGCGTCCTCGTCGGGCTCCCGCGCGAAATAGGCTTCGAGCAGCCAGGGCCCCCCATCCTCCGTCTCGAAGGCCGCGACCGCCGTCTCGGCCGGATCGAAGATCTCGCCGATGAGGTCGGTCATGGCCCGGGCGGAGCGCTCATCCGTGGTGAGGCGCATCACATGGGTGGGGCGGTTGGGGTGCAGGCCTTCGAGCATAAGAGCCGCTTAGCATCATGGGCGCCGCGCGGCCACCCCGGGTTCCGCTCGCGCGAGGTCGTGAAGGCCAGGCCGGAACCCCCTGCCGCACCATCCGTTGGAGCCAGGGTTTGAAGACGGCGCTTCCTGGAGGTCTCCCATGCCTGGCCGCTTGTTCGACAAGGTTGCTCTCGTCACCGGTGCCGGCACCGGCATCGGCGAGGCGATTGCCCTCAAATTCGCCAAGGAGGGCGCGCGGCTCTTCCTCGTTGGCCTCCCGGGCGATCCGGTGGAGGACGTGGCGCGCATGATCAACGGCGCCGGGGGCTTCGCGGAGGTCTATCTTGGCGACATCGCCGAGGAGCGGCATGCGCAAGCTGCCGTGGAAGCCTGCGTGAGCGCCTATGGGCGCCTCGACGTGCTCGTGAACAATGCGGGTCAGTTCCTGGTGGCGGCCGAGACGCAGGATTACCCGATCGACAAGTTCGACGAGACCCTGCGCGCCAATGTGCGTTCGGTGTTCCTCATGACGAAGTTCGCACTGCCGCATCTTCACAAGACCTACGGCAACATCGTCTCCACGGGCTCCGAGGCCGGCATGATCGGCATCGGCAAGAACGCCATGTACGGCGGCACCAAGGCCTTCATCCATTCCTTCATGCGCGGCATCGCGGTGGAGCAGGCTGCCCATGGGGTGCGTGCGAACTGCGTCTGCCCCGGCCCCATCGACACGGCCTGGACCCACAAATCCACGGGCCCCATGGACCGGGAAATGGAGACCATGATGGTGCAGGCGACGCCCATGGGCCGGCGCGGCACCCCGGAGGAGGTGGCGAACGTGTTCTGCTTCCTTGCCTCCGACGAGGCCTCCTACGTGACCGGCGCACTCTATGCGGTCGATGGCGGCGTGACGATCGCAAAGGGGCCCGTGGGCGACAAGGCCTCCTCGCATTTCACGACGCCGCCCGCAGGCAAGCTGCCCACGCGCCACGCCCATGACGGCTTGAAGAACAAGGATTACGAGACGCTGACCTGAGGCGTCCGCGACGGCGCGGCGTCGCGTCGCGTGAGGGGCATGCGTCTGACGCGTCCGTGAACGCGTGGCGCGAACGGCGCAACCTTGGCGTTAGGAACATGACGGCGCCGCTCTTGTTGGCATGCGACCCCCGCGGGCTTGCGGGGTCGGTCCCCCAAGCACAGGAGCCACCCATGTTCTCACGCCAACGCGTCATGGCCTACCACGCCAAGCCCGAGCGGCCCGATCCGATCTTCGCCAAGATGCTGCAGGAACCGCTCGGCGGGCAGTGGGGCGAGATCAGCGTGATGATGACGTATCTCTTCCAGGGCTGGGGCTGCCGCGGTCCGCAGAAATACCGCGACATGCTCCTCGACATCGGTACGGAGGAGATCGGCCATGTGGAGATGCTGGCGACCATGATCGCCCGCCTCCTCGAAACCTCGCCCGTCGAGGCGCAGGAGGATGCGGCCAAGAACTCCGCCATCGGCGCCATCATGGGCGGCTCGCGGCTCGAGGACGTGCTCGTGGCCGGCATGAACCCGCAGCACATGATCGTCGCGGGGCTCGGCGCACGGCCGGTGGACAGCGCCGGCAACCTGTGGAACGCGGGCTTCATGACGGCGAGCGGCAACCTGCTCGCGGATTTCCGCTTCAACCTCACGGCGGAGAGCCAGGGCCGGCTCCAGGTCTGCCGCCTCTACAACATGACGAACGACACGGGTGTGCGGGACATGCTGTCCTTCCTCATCGCCCGGGACACCATGCACCAGAACCAGTGGATGGCGGCCATCAAGGAGCTCGAGGAGGACGGGCTCGAGACGACGCCGGTGCCGTCGAACTTCCCGCAGAACCTGGAGAAGGGCGAGGTCGCCTACCAGTTCCTCAACCATTCCGAGGGCGACGAGAGCCGCCAGGGCCGATGGGCCAAGGGCCCGTCGCCGGACGGCAAGGGCGAGTTCACCTATGTGGACGGCGCCGCCGCCTACGCGGAGGACGAGGGCAACCTCAATCCGGTCGATCCCCGCACCTACGGGACCCCGCCAAAGCCGGTGCCGCCGGCCGCCTCCTGACGGGCCTCCGCCCCTGCCGTCATCCCGGGGCTGCCCCGGGATGACGCTCACGTGATTCCGCTTCCGCAACCGAACGTCGGCCTTGGCGTTGTCCCACGGTCAAGGTTAGGCGGGACGGCGCATGAGGTTTATGGCTTGGATCGGGCTTGGTCTGCTCCTCGGGCTCCAGCCCGCGGTTGCGCAGCAGGCGCTGCTCGGGATTTATGGGGCCTGGGTGCTCGACACCGAGGAATGCGGGCGCATCTTCGCCAGCGACAACGGCCGCATCGTCTTCGGCGCCGAGGGCCGAGGGCCGCTGCCGGCCTTCATCATCAATCCCACCAGCATCTCGAACAACGAGTATCTGTGCGCCGTGCGCGAATACACCGTGCGCGGTCCCGACGCGACCTTCACGGGCCGCTGCGATTTCGGCCGCCGCACCCGCCGGCAGAAGTTCTCCATGCGCGAGCTCAACGGCCGCTTCCAGATCGAGATCGACCGCAACCTGGTGCCTGTGAAGCGCTGCGAGGCGTCGGGCCTCAAGGACCTTGCGGCCTTCCGGGCCGAGCAGGAGCGCTTCGCCCGGGAGAACGCGACAGCCCTCGACAAGGCGCGTGGCTTCTGGGCCTCCACCGCCACTGCCTGCGAGCGCGCCTTCCAGCGCGACGGACAGGGCCGCTACGCGGTCTCGCCCACGCTCGCCGGCAACGAAGCGGCCTTCATCATCTCGCCCCGCCGTTTCGAGAGTCGGGGCTCCACCTGCACGTCCCAACAGGTGCTCTCGAACCTTCAGACCGGCCGCGACTACGAGGCGAACTACCTGTGCTCGGCGGAAGGGCGCGAATTCCCGACAACGGAGCGCATCACAATCCTCGACCCCAACAGCATCGAGCGCACCCCGGCTTCGCGAAACCCCACGCCGCAACGGCTCGTGCGCTGCACGCCGGAGGGGTGGGAGGAGGCGGTGCGGGAGTAGGAGCATTCTCTCACGTGGGGCGGCGAGCCTACCCCACCGCCTCGACAAAACTATCCAGCACCATCTTGCGCCCGGCCTTGTCGAAATCGACGGTGAGCTTGTTGCCGTCCACCGCCGCAACGGTGCCGGGGCCGAACTTGGTGTGGAAGACGCGGCCGCCCGTCGCGAAGGCGGAGGCGGGGCCGCTGGATTTTGCGACGAGTTCGCCCTCGATGAGGAGCGGGCCGCCGCGGCGGCCGCCCCGTCCTGAGAATTCCTGGTCGCGGCCGGCCGCGTGGGTCTGGGCACGCTGCCAGCCCGGCGTCTGGTAGGTGGAGCCGCCGAAGCTTCCCATGCGGTCGAAGCGCGAGCCGCCCCCGTAGCCCCCGTAGGAGAAGTTGGCGGGCGCCTCCATGACCTCCACGTTCGCCTCGGGCAGGTCGTCGATGAAGCGGCTCGGCAACGTCGAGTTCCACATGCCATGGATGCGTCGGTTCGAGGCGAAATAGATCTTCGCCCGGCGGCGGGCGCGGGTGAGGCCCACATGGGCGAGGCGCCGCTCCTCCTCCAGGCCCGCGCGGCCGCTCTCGTCGAGCGCCCGCTGGTTCGGGAAGAGGCCTTCCTCCCAGCCGGGCAGGAAGACCGTGTCGAACTCGAGGCCCTTGGCGGCGTGGAGCGTCATGAGGCTCACGCGCTCCGCGGTGTCGCTGTCGTTCGCCTCCATCACGAGGGAGACGTGTTCGAGGAAGCTCTGAAGGTCCGGGAATTCCTCCATGGAGCGCACGAGTTCCTTGAGGTTCTCGAGACGCCCGGCGGCATCGGCGGATTTGTCCTTCTGCCACATGTCCGTGTAGCCGGATTCCTCCAGGACGGTCTGGGCCAGCTCCGATTGCGTGGCGGTCTCGGACAGCTTCGCCCAGCGGGAGAACGAGGTGAGGAGATCGCGCAGGGATCCGCGCGGCTTCGGCTTCAGCTCGTCCGTCTCGACGACGAAACGCGCCGCCTCCACGAGCGGCACCCTCGCGCGGCGCGCATGGTTGTGGAGCACCTGGAGCGTCGCGTCCGCCAAGCCGCGCTTGGGCACGTTGATGATGCGCTCGAAGGCAAGATCGTCCGCGGGCTGGTGCACCACGCGCAAATAGGCGAGGGCGTCCCGGATTTCCGCGCGCTCGTAGAAGCGCGGGCCGCCGATCACCCGATAGGGCACGCCGAGCTGCACGAGCCGGTCTTCGATCTCGCGCATCTGCGCCGAGATGCGCACGAGGATCGCGACGCCCGCCAGCGACTCGCGCCGGGACTGAATGGCCTCGATCTCTTCGCCGAGAAGCCGCGCCTCGTCCTCCGAATCCCATGCGCCGGTGATGGTCACGCGCTCGCCGGGCTCGTCCTCCGTGCGCAGCGTCTTGCCCAGGCGGCCCTCGTTCTTGGCGATGAGGCCGGAGGCGGCGGCGAGGATATGGCCGGTGGAGCGGTAATTGCGCTCGAGACGGACCACGGTCGCGCCCGGAAAGTCGTGCTCGAAGCGCAGGATGTTGTCCACCTCGGCGCCACGCCAGCCATAGATCGACTGGTCGTCGTCGCCGACGCAGCACAGGTTCTTGCGGGTTTGCGCGAGGAGGCGCAGCCACAGGTACTGGGCGACGTTGGTGTCCTGGTACTCGTCCACCAGCATGTAGCGGAAGCGGTTCTGGTATTGCTGCAGCACGTCCGGATGCTCGCGCCACAGGCGCAGGCATTCGAGCAGCAGGTCGCCGAAATCGACCGCGTTGAGGGTCTTCAGCCGCTCCTGGTAGGCCGTGTAGAGCCGCCCGCCCTTGCCGTTGGCGAACGAGCCCGCCTCGCCCGGCGGCACCTGCTCGGGCGTGAGGCCTCGGTTCTTCCAGCCGTCGATGATCTGGGAGAGCTGGCGGGCGGGCCAGCGCTTCTCGTCGATGTTCTCGGCCTCGATCACCTGCTTGAGAAGCCGCAGCTGGTCGTCCATGCCGAGAATCGTGAAATCCGATCGCAGGCCCACGAGCTCCGCGTGGCGGCGCAGGATCTTGGTGCCGATGGCGTGGAAGGTGCCGAGCCATTGCATGCCCTCGGCCACGGGGCCGATCACCGCCGAAATGCGCTCGCGCATCTCGCGGGCCGCCTTGTTCGTGAAGGTCACGGCCAGAATGTCGTAAGGGCGCGCCTTGCCAGTGGCGATGAGGTGGGCGATGCGGGTGGTGAGCACCCGGGTCTTGCCGGTGCCGGCCCCAGCGAGCACGAGCACGGGGCCTTCCGTCGCCTCGACGGCCGCCCGCTGCTCCGGGTTGAGGCCGGTCAGATAGGGCGATTGCGGCGCCACGGCGGCCCGGGCGCGCTGACTGAGCGAGCCGGTGGCCGGGGCGGGGCCGTCCTGGCCGTGAGGATCTTCGAAAGGCTGATTCATCGGCGGGACCATGGATCAAAACGCGAACGGCGTCGAGGCCGGGCGGGGCGTCGTCTCGTCCCTATCCCATGGCCCCGTGCCGCAGGTGAATGGGGAGGGAGCGCGGCGCCTCACGCCGTTCTGATGACGCAGCCCGGCAACCGTTGGGGATGGGCGGCGTCATCCCATATGGTGGCGAAAGCCGACCGATCTCAGCCAATCCAACCGTCAGGAGCCCGTCATGCGTACCATCGCCCTTTGCTTGGCGCTTGCAGCCCTCGCGACTCCGGCGCTCGCGCAGCGCCTGCCGCGCACCAGCCCCGCCGAGCGGGAGGTGCAGGACATCAACCGCTCCCTCGAGAGCCAGCAACGTCGCCTGGGCGAGCAGCAGCGAAATCAGATCGAGATCAACCAGCTCCGCCAGGACCTCAACCGGCAGCGGACGACGCCGACCCTGACCGGGCCCGGGAGCGTCGGCCGCATCTGCGCCCCGGGGCAGATCGGGTGCTAGGCAGGGGCAGGGCGAGGGGTCGAAGGCGGAGCGCGTTTCGACCCGAGCCAGGAGCCGGGCCGACGATATGCCCCTAGTGCCGCGTGCCCGTGGCCAGCATCGGCTCGGGCATTTCCGCGGACTTGCCCGGAATGCCAATCACCCGGCCAAGGGCGGCGGGCCGGGCGAGGCGGTTATGGGCCGTCTTCATGACGGCCAGATTGCCCAAGATGTCCTCCGGGAAGGGGCGGACCTTGCGGGTCGTCATATCCACATGGAGGGAGAGGTTCTCGGAGCTCGCCGCCACCCAGCCCTCGGTGGCGTGGCGGATCTCCATGTAGAAATGCAGGCGCTTCTCGTCGAAATCGATGAGCTGGAGCGTGACCCGCACGCTGTCGCCGAGCTTCAGCTCGCGCTTGTAGAGGGTATGGACCTCGGCGGCGAAGTAGGAGGCGTTGCGCTCTTCCAGGTAATCGTGGCCGAGACCCACGACTCCGAAGCCCTCGTCCACCGCCCGGTCGAAGAGCACGTGGTAATAGGCCATGTTGAGATGGCCGTTATAGTCGATCCAGCTTGGCTCGATCCGCATGGTCGAGGAGACGAACGGCGCGAAGAAGAAGATCGGGGCGGTCCGGTTGTCCGACATCTCAGCGCTCTCCCTGAACTCGACCCGAAAACCAGCGCTCGCTCTGCCCCGCCGGGAAAGCTACCATGGGCGAAAGTCGGGCGCACCTCTCCGAGAGGAGAGCGTCGCCCACGCCGCATAGCCTGTCGGGCCCGGTTTTGGTAGGGCTGGCTCCCGGAAACCCGCACCGGACGCCGCGCTGCGCGATGATCGCCCCAGGGTTTGCTCAAGGATCAGCCAAGGACCGTCCATGAACGCGCCCCATTCCGCTCCCCGCCCGCGGCCTTCGGATGCCACCCTCGCGACTCTCACGGCCGAGCTGCAGACGCGGTTCGGCAACCGGGCCGTCACCTCGACGGCGGTGCGCGAGCAGCACGGCCACACCCTCACCTGGATCGAGAACCAGCCGCCGGACGTGGTGGTCTACCCCCAGACCACCGAGGAGGTCTCGGCCATCGTGAAGCTGTGCGCCGCCCATGGCGTGCCGGTGATCCCCTTCGGCACGGGCACCTCGCTCGAGGGCCACATCAACGCGCCCTTCGGCGGCGTGTCTGTGGATACGAGCCTCATGAAGCGGATCGTCGCGGTGAACGAGCAGGACCTCGACTGCGTGGTCGAGCCCGGCGTCACCCGCAAGGAGCTGAACGAGCATCTGCGCGACCGGGGTCTGTTCTTCCCCATCGATCCGGGCGCCGACGCCTCGATCGGCGGCATGGCGGCCACGCGCGCCTCGGGCACCAATGCGGTCCGCTACGGGACCATGAAGGACAACGTGGTGGCCCTCACGGTGGTGATGCCGAACGGCGACGTGGTGAAGACCGCCCGCCGGGCCCGCAAGAGCTCGGCCGGCTACGACCTCACCCGGCTCTTCGTCGGCTCCGAGGGAACGCTCGGCCTCATCACGGAGATCACGCTCAAGCTTCACGGCATCCCGGAGGCGATTTCCGCCGGCATCTGCCCGTTCCCGTCCGTGAAGGCGGCCTGCGACGCGGTGATCCTCACGATCCAGGCCGGGATCCCGGTCGCGCGGATCGAGCTCATCGACGAGACCTTCGTTCGCGCCAGTAACCGGCATTCCAAGCTCGGCCTGCCCGAGACCCCGATGCTGCTGCTGGAATTCCATGGAACCGAAGCCTCGGTGCAGGAGCAGGCGGAGCGGTTCGGCGACATCGCCACGGAATATGGCGGCGGCCCCTTCGATTGGGCCACCAAGGCGGAGGACCGGACACGCCTCTGGCAGGCGCGGCACGACGCCTATTGGGCCGTGAAGACCCTGCGGCCCGGCGCCCAATCGGTGGCGACCGACGTATGCGTGCCGATCTCCCGCCTTGCCGAATGCGTGGACGAGACCGTGAAGGACATCCAGGCCACGGGGCTGATTGCGCCGATCGTCGGCCATGTGGGGGACGGAAACTTCCATGTGCAGCCCCTCGTGGACATGGACAACCCGGCCGAGATCGAGGCCTGCCAGGGCTTCATCGAGCGCCTCGTGGAGCGGGCGCTCGCCATGGAGGGCACCTGCACGGGCGAGCACGGGATCGGCCAGAAGAAGATGAAGTACCTGGAGACGGAGCACGGACCCGAGGCTCTCGACCTCATGCGGGTCATCAAGCGGGCCATCGACCCCAACGGGCTCATGAACCCCGGCAAGATCTTCACCCTGTGAGGTCGGCTGCCGCCCGGTCGAACGGGCCGGGGCAGCCGCGGGACGTGGATGAGGCGGTTGGCCCCGTTTCCGTTCGGGTTCTCCATGATGTAAAGGGCCGGGACTGCACAGGTAAAAAGGGATCCTCTTGCGCGACATCCTGACGGTCATCGCGTCGCTGGTCATTCTCGTTCTGGCGGCGGCGCTCATCGCCCCGCCCTTCATCGAATGGGAGGCCCACCGGCCCGCCATCGACCGGGCAATCGCCCAGGCCGCGGGCACGCAGGCGCGCACCGAGGGCCGCATCGGGATCCGGCTGCTTCCCTCGCCCCGCATCCGCGTCGACCGCCTGCGACTCGGCTCGCGCGGCCCGGACTCGCCCTCGCTCACCGCCGATTTCGTCTGGTCCGAGATCGACCTCATGCCCCTCCTGCGAGGCGAGGTTCGCTTCGTCGAGACCCGGATCGGCCGCGCAGACATCCAGGTTCCGGTCGAGGCGAACGGAAGCTGGCGTCTGCCGCCGGACATCATCGCCGGGTCCGGCCGCCTGCGGGAATGGTCCATCGACAACCTGTTCGTCGCCCAGCTCCTCCTCACCACCCAGGTCCCGGCCACCGGCCGCACGGACCAGGCCTATGCGGAAGCGGTCACGATCAAGGGCCAGAAGCTCATCGGGCCGTGGCTGGTGGAGGGCTCCTCCGGCGGCGTGCCCTTCCGGCTCGCAACGGGTGAGCTGGGGGCCGACAAGATCGTGCAGGTCAAGCTCGCCGGCGGCGGCGATGCCTTCCCGCGCTTCGATGTGGACGGACGTCTCGCCCTGGATGGCCCCAGTGGAGCTGGGGTGAGCCTTTCCGGCAAGGCGAAGCTGCTCTTCGGACCGCCGGCCCAGGTGGCGGCGGCCGGCATTCCGATCCCGGTCGCCGTCGAGGCCACCTTCAAGACGGTGCCTGGCGCCGTCGATCTCGAACAGGTGGCGGTCGAGGCCGGTGAGGGCGGGGCGAGCCTGCGCCTCACCGGCACCGGCACCGTCGCGATCGACGACCCGCGGGTCACGCTGAAGCTCGAAGGGCGCCGGCTCGATGCGGACAGCTTCATCCTGTCCTCCAACGGGCAGGATTTCCTCACCCGCCTGCGCGGCTGGGCCCTGCCGCCGACCACGATCCCCATCGAACTCGACCTTGCGATCGGCAGCGTCGGGCTCGCGCAGGAGGAGCTGAGCAACGCATCCGCCAAGCTCGCCCTGCGGCGTGGACGGGCCGAGGTGGAGCGGTTCGAGATCACCGGGCCTGGGGACACTCGGCTCTCCCTGTCGGGCGGCTTCGGCATCACCACCCAGGGCGGCATCGAGGGTCGGGCGGCCGTCACCTCCCAGGCCTCGGACCGGTTCGCCCGCTATCTGGAGCGTCTCGGGCTCGGCGGCCCCTTCGCCCGCGTGCTCGACGGGCGCCCCTTCGAGGCCGCGGCCGAGGTCTCTGTCAGCGGGCCGGTCGCCGCCTTCAGGAACGTGCGCATCCGCGCGGCCGACGCCACCCTGTCCGGGAATGCCCGCTACACCGCGCCAGAGGGCGATGCGCGGGGGCGGCTCGAGGCGCAGATCGGCATCCAGGGTTTGAATCTCGACCAGCTGCCGCAGGTCTCCAGCCTCTTCGACGCGACCCAGAACCTCGACGTGGCCTTCGCCCTCGATGCCCGCAACGTCCGGGCCGGGCGGAGCGGCGGGGTCGGGCGCATCGCGGCGCGCATCGTATCCGACGGTTCGGCGCTCCTCGTGGAGAGCCTCGACGTGGTGGACCTTGCGGGCGCCAACGCCCGGGTAAGCGGCCGCATCGCGCCTGACGGGTCCGGCCGCATCGCCGGACGCGTCACGGCGCAGCGCGCGGCGCCCCTCGTCGATCTTCTCGGCAGCGTGTGGATCGGCGGCGTCTCGAAGCTCGTGCCGGTGTTCCTCCGCGAGGGCGATCTCGACCTCGAGGTCGTGACGGAGCGCGCCGTGCCGGAGGCGGGCTCGACGGGGCTGCGCCTCAAGACAACGGCGCGCGGCCGGGCGGCCGGCGGCGGGTTCGAGGCCGATGTGCTCACCGCCGATGGGGTGACGCAGAACCTCGATGTGCGCCTCGCGACCGACAATACGGGACGCTGGGTCGAACGCCCGACCATGGCGTCGCTGCGGCGCCCCTCCAATGTGACCTTGCGCGGCACGCGGGTGGGCTCGGGCGTGTTCAACGTCACCCTCGCCGGCGACGTGGGCGGCCTGCGGGTCACCACCAACCGGCCCTTCGCCTTGAGCGCCGCCGACGACGTGGTCGATAGCGGCGAGGCGGATGTGGCAACGGACGACATCACGCCGTTCCTGGCGCTTCTCGGCGACGGGGCGGGCGTGCAGCCGCCCGTCCCCGTGCAGGGGCGCGTCACTCTCGGCCGCGAACGCGACGCCTCGCTCGTCACCGTGTCGGGACGGGTGGCGAACGAGGCCGTGCAGGCGCGGCTCGCCGTGCGGTCCCGGGCCGACATCACCGGCTCCGTTACCCTGGATCGCCTCTCCCTTCCCTGGCTCGTTGCGGCTCTCTCCCTCAACGCGCCGGGCGATCCGCAGGCGACGGCGATCTGGTCCACGGCCCGATTCGGGCAGAGCGGACGCCTCATCGCCGGCGGCCAGGCCTCGATCCGTGCGAAGCGCCTCGATCTCGGTCGCGGCATCGTGGCGGACGATGCGGGCTTCACGCTTTCGGCCTCGCCCGAGGGCATCAACCTCCGCGACATCCAAGCCGGCCTCGGGGGCGGCCGTCTGTCCGGCACCCTCGCCGTGACCCGTCAGGGCTCGCTCGCCTCCGTGGTGGCCGAGGGATCCTTGCGCGAGGTGCCGCTGGCGGCGCTCGCCGGACCGTCGCCCCTCAATGCGCGCCTCTCCGCGACCCTGAAGGTGGGAGCGTCCGGCGAGAACGTCTCGTCGCTCGTCTCCAATCTCGGCGGCGCCGGCGAGGCCCGCCTCACCGGGGTTCAGGTGCCGAACGCGGATCCGGGCGCGCTTGCCCGCACGCTCCAGCGCCTGTTCGCCGACCCGGACCCGCTCGCGCCGCGCCGGGCCGAGATCGTGGTGTCCGAGGAGCTCGCGCGCGGGCCGCTGACGGCCGCTTCCGCGGCGGCGCCGATCGCCCTCGTGGGCGGCTCTGTCCGGATGTCGCCGCTGGCCTTGGAGGCAGGGCCCGCCGTCTGGCAGGGGACTCTCGTATTCGATCTGCGCAGCCTCGTCCTCGATGCCCGCGGGTCTCTGGTCGCCAAGGCGAGCCCCCCGGGCTGGACCGGCGCGCCCCCGGCCCTCGGCCTCGTCTATCGCGGCCCGCTCGCCAGCCCCGTGCGCGAGGTGGATACGGGCTCCCTCAGCAACGGCCTTGCGGCCATCGTGCTGCAGCGGGAGTTGGAGCGAATCGAATCCTTCGAGGCGGAGGCGAACGAGCGCCTGCGCCGGCAGCAATTCCGGGATTTCCAGCGCCAGCGGGAGCGCGACCGGCTGGCCGCCGAGGAGGCCGCCCGCCAGGCGCGCCTGCGCGAGGAGCAGGAGCGCTTGCAGGCGGAGCGTGTGCGGGTGGAGGCGGAGCGCCTGCAATCCGAGCAGCGCGCCCGGGCCGACGCCGAGCGCCGGGCTGCCGGGGAGCCCTTGAGCCCAAGTCCCTCCGCCCTGCCGGTCCTGCCGCCGCCCATCGACATCCGCCCGCCGCCGCAGGTGCAGACGCGGCCGGGCGGCTAGGCGTCCTGTCCGGCGCCTCCCCGGCCTGCGGACCGGACCGCGTCCAGCACATAGACCCGGATGGCCGAGGACAGGTTCTGCTCCGCGCGGCCCGCATCGATCTCGCCGATCAGCGCCTGAACCGAGAGGCCGCGCTCCCGCGCGATCTTCCGCAGGGCCTCCCAGAAGGGCTCCTCGAGCGAGATGCTGGTGCGGTGGCGCGCGATGGAGACCGAGCGCTTGAGAATTCCGGCGCTCATGCGGGTTCGTCGTCGCGCTTGTGGCCTTCCAGGCGCCGTTCCGAGAGGCGCTTCTCGGCCTCGCTCAAGGCACGCTCGGCCTTCGTTCGGCCGAAGGCGACGCGATTGTCCTGCGCCTTAGCATCCTTCACGGCCCGTTCCTTCGCCTTGCGGGCGCGGCGCAGGTTGATGATCTCGGCCATGGACAGAACCTTCGGGAAACCGGGCTGATGGCGGGCAATCTAGCCGCAGGCGGGCCGCGGGGACAACGTCAGCCCGGCGTGAGCATCGTCTCCGGGCGGACCACGGCGTCGAACTCCTCCGCCGTCACATGGCCCGATGCCAGCGCTTCCTCGCGCAGGGTCGTGCCGTTCTTGTGCGCCGCCTTCGCGATGGCCGCCGCCTTGTCGTAGCCGATCGAGGGCGCCAGCGCCGTGACGAGCATGAGCGAGCGCTGCAAGAGCTCGCCGAGCCGCTCCCGGTTCGGCTCGATCCCGGCGACCGCGTTGTCCGCAAAGCTCACGGCCGCGTCCGCGAGAAGGCGGATCGATTGCAGCACCGCGTTCGCGATCACGGGCTTGAACACATTGAGTTCGAAATGGCCCTGGCTGCCCGCGAAGGCGACGGTGCCCTGGTTTCCCATCACCTGCGCGCAGACCATGGTCAGGGCCTCGGCCTGGGTCGGGTTCACCTTGCCCGGCATGATCGACGAGCCGGGCTCGTTCTCCGGCAGGGCGATCTCGCCGAGCCCCGAGCGCGGGCCCGAGCCCATGAGGCGGATATCGTTGGCGATCTTGAACAGGCCCGCCGCGAGGCTCGCGAGCGCCCCGTGGGTGAACACCAGCGCATCGTGCGTGGCGAGCGCCTCGAACTTGTTCACCGCCGAGGTGAAGGGGAGGGCGGTCAGGTCCAGCACCTTCTCGGCGAAGCGGTCCGCGAATTCCGGATGGGTGTTGAGCCCGGTGCCGACCGCCGTGCCGCCCTGCGCCAGCGCATAGAGCCCCGGCAAGGTCGCCTCGATCCGCGCGATGCCGAGGCGCACCTGCATGGCGTATCCGGAGAATTCCTGCCCGAGGGTGACGGGGGTCGCGTCCTGGAGATGCGTGCGGCCGATCTTCACGATCTCGCGGAAGGCCTCCTCCTTGGCTTCGAGACCCGCCAGCAGATGGCGCAGGCCCGGCAGCAGCCGGCCGTGGATCTCGCGGGCCGCAGCGATGTGCATGGCGGTCGGGAAGGCGTCGTTCGAGGATTGGCCGCGGTTCACGTGGTCGTTCGGGTGCACCGGCGCCTTCTGTCCTCGCTCGCCGCCGAGTCGTTCGTTCGCAAGGTTCGCCAGCACCTCGTTCATGTTCATGTTGGACTGGGTGCCCGAGCCCGTCTGCCACACCACGAGGGGAAACTCCCCATCGTGACGCCCCTCCACCACCTCGGCGGCCGCCGCCGCGATGGCCTCGGCCACGCGCGGCTCGATAAGGCCGAGGTCCCGGTTCACGAGGGCCGCGGCCTGCTTCACGAGGGCGAGGGCATGGACGAGGGGGAGGGGCATCCGCTCCGTCCCGATCCGGAAATTCTGGATGGAGCGTTGGGTCTGCGCGCCCCAGAGCTGCGCGGAGGGCACCTCGATCGGCCCGAACGTGTCGGATTCCGTCCGGGTCGCGGTTTGGGACGGGGCGGTGGAGTGGAGCGACATTCGAGCCTCTTTCGCTGGGGCTTTGCCGTCCCACCTTAGAGACGACCAAGAAACGGCAGTCCGGTTCGGACTCGGCCAGGGAGCCGAGAGACGGGCCGGGCGTTCGCTTCATGTAAGACACGCCAGCCAAAGGGGGAGACCGTGACCGGAACGATGGATCCCGCGAAGACTGGCGAAGCCGCCGCGCGCCCGGCCCCCTTCCGTCCGCCGGTGCCGCCGCCCCTGCGCGAACCCTTGGACATGATCGGCTTCCTGAGAGCCGTGCGCCGCAACCCGCTCGCCACCTGGATGGTCGACCATTTCGAGAAGCCTGTGGTGGTCGGCGACGGGGTGCTCGGGCGCATCGCCGTCGTGAACGAGCCCGCCGCCATCCGGCACATCTTCGTCGACAATGCCGCCGCCTACCGCAAGGACGACCTGCAGCGACGGGTGCTGGCGCCGGGCCTCGGCAATGGTCTTCTCACCGCCGAGGGCGAGGAATGGAAGCTCCAGCGCCGCACCCTGGCGCCCCTGTTCAACCCGCGCACGGTGGCGGGCTTCGTGCCTGCCATGATCGGCGCCTCCGAGCGCCTGGTGCGGCGCTGGCAGCGCCGCGCCGCCGGGCGCGAGGTCGATGTGTCGCTGGAGATGACCCGCGTCACCCTCGACGTCCTGGAGCGCACCATCTTCACGCAGGGCCTCACCAAGGACCCGGATGCGCTCGGGCGCGCCATCACCCGCTATTTCGAGGCGATCGGGCCCATCGATCCCCTCGACGTATTCGGGTTTCCAGGCTGGATCCCGCGCGTCGGCCGCCTGCGGGCGCGGCCCGCGATCCGCTTCTTCGAGGAGGTGGTGGGCGAATTGACGGAGAGCCGCAAGGCGCTCCTCGCCCGCGGCGAGCCGGCGCCCCGGGACATCCTGACCCTGCTCCTGGAGGCTGCGGACCCGGAGACCGGCAAGGGGCTCACCGATGTGGAGGTGCGCGCCAACATCGTGACCTTCATCGGCGCCGGGCACGAGACCACGGCGAACGCGCTCTCCTGGTCGCTCTACCTGCTCTCCCAGGCGCCCGAGGCGCGGGAACGGATCGAGGCCGAGGTCGATGCGGTTCTGGGCGACCGGGCCTTCGTGCCGGAGGACCTGGAGCGGCTGCCCTATACCCGGGCGGTGATCGAGGAGGCGATGCGCCTCTACCCGCCGGTGCCCTTCATGAGCCGGGCGGCCGTGGAGGACGACCGCATCGGCGACCTCAAGATCCCCAAGGGCTCCATCGTCACCGTGGCGCCCTATGTGCTCCACCGGCACCGGACGCTCTGGGACGATCCGGGCGCCTTTATCCCGGACCGTTTTCTCCCTGAGAACCGCGGCGCCATCGACCGCTTCGCCTACCTGCCCTTCGGCATCGGGCCGAGGGTCTGCATCGGCGCGAGCTTCGCGCTGAACGAGGCCATCATCGTGCTCGCCCATGTGGTGCGCCACGGGCGGCTCGATCTCGTCGAGGGGCACCGGGTCGTGCCCCTGCACCGGGTCACCTTGAGGCCTGAGGGAGGCCTGCCGATGCGCCTCTCCCAGCGGGCGTCGGTTCCGGCTGCTGTTCAGATTTGAAACCTGAGCATACATTCTTGTAGAGTGCCGCCGCGTCCGGGATCTGGTTTCTCCAAAGGGGAACCCAGATCCCACAGCGAGGCCGCCCATGAATGCCCGACCCGACTCTCCCATCCGCATCCGCTCCGTCGAGGTGCTGTCCGACGATTGGGCGATCCTCAAGAAGCACGTCTTCGATTACCGCCGGCGCGACGGCACCTGGGAAACGCAGGTGCGCCAGACCTACGACCGGGGCCATGGGGCCGCGATCCTGCCCTACGACGCGGTCCGGGGCACGGTGCTGCTGGTGCGCCAATTCCGAATGCCGGCCTATGTGTGCGGACATGCGGAGCCGCTGATCGAGGTCTGCGCCGGGCTCCTCGATGCGGACGATCCCGAGACCTGCATCCGGCGCGAGGCCGAGGAGGAATTGGGCTATCGCCTGGAAAGGCCCCAGCGCGTGTTCCACACCTTCATGAGCCCCGGCAGCGTCACCGAGCGGCTCGCCCTCTTCGTCGCTCCCTACAGCCCGGCCGACCGGATCGGCAGCGGAGGCGGAGATGCGGCGGAGGGCGAGGAGATCGACGTGCTGGAGATCACCCTCGACGAGGCACTTGCCCGGGTCGATTCCGGAGAGATTATCGACGCCAAGACGATCATGCTCCTCCAATACGCCCGCCTGAAGGGGCTGATGCCCGACCGCGGGTCCCCATGAACCCCGCGAACTGGGACGATATCCGCATCTTCCTGGCCGTGGCCGAGGCCGGCTCCCTGAGCGGCGCCGCCGAGGCTCTGGGCCTGAGCCAGCCGACCGCCGGACGCCGGATGAAGGCGCTGGAGACGGCGCTCGGCGTTGCCCTCCTGGAGCGGGTCTCCAACCGCATCGAGCTGACCGAGGCGGGGCTTCGCATCCAGGCGAGGGCCGCCGGCATGATCGGCTTTGCCGAGGACATCGCGGACGAGGCCAGGGCGGTGCTCGGGAAGGCGCCCGAACCCGTGCGGATCTCCGCGACCGGGTCCATCGCGCTGTTTCTCGCCAGTCATCTGGCAGAGTTGATGGAGCGGGCGGGCGGGATTCCCTTCGCGATTGTCGGCACCCGCGAGCAGGCGAACCTTGCTCGGCGCGAGGTGGATATCGCCCTGCGCATGCGCCGTCTGCCGCAGGAAGGGGATCTCGTCGGGCGCAAGGTCGCCCGCGTGGCGTTCGGCGTCTATGGCCCGCCGGATGCGCCCGCCACGGTGCCGGTGATCGGCCTGCCCGGACCCGAGCGCCGGCCTTCCCAGGCCGCCTACCTCGAAAATTGGGCGGAAGGCCGCCCCGTGCCCGTGCGCCTTGCGGACGTGGCGCTCCGCCACCGGGCCGTGACGGGCGGGCGGGCCATCACGCTCCTGCCCTGCTGGCTCGGCGATGGGGATCCGACGCTCGGCAGGCTCGCGCCGCCGCCGCGGGATCTGATGGAGGATCTGTTCTGCGTGGTGCGCCGGGATGCGCGGCCGGCAAGGCCCGTCGACGGGATCGTTCGAGCGCTGACAGGCCTCTTCAAGGCGTCCGCCGGACGGCTCGCGGGCGCCTAGAGAATCCGCTCAGTTCTTCTTGCGGAACGCGTCGAGGCTGACGACCTGAGCGCCGGGTGCGGCCGTGTCGTCCGTCGGCTTGTCGTCCTTCGGCTTGTCCGCCTTGTCGGCCTTCTCGCCCTTGGCGGGCGTCTCGGGCTTCTGGGCCTCCGCGCTCGGCTTTGCAGCCTTGGCCGGAGCTTTCGGGGCCACCGGGGCGGCGGGCTTCTTGGGTTGCAGTTCCACGGGTTCGGATCCCGCACCGCGGGCCGGCCGAGGCTGGGCCGGGGCGGGCGCGGGCTCCGCGGCGGCCGGTTCCTCGTTGCCCGTAACCTCGAACTTCAGGCCGAACTGGACCGACGGATCGAAGAACCCGGTGAGGGCATCGAAGGGGATGAGAAGCCGCTCGGGCACCCCGGAAAAGGAGAGGCCCACCTCGAAGGTGTGCTCCGTGATCCCCAGATCCCAGAACTGGTGCTGGAGGACGATGGTCATTTCCTGGGGGTACTTGTCGCGCAGGCGGTTCGATAGGCGAACGCCGGGGAAGTCCGTCCGGAAGGAAACGTAGAAATGGTGCTCGCCGGGCAGGCCGTCCCGGCCCGCATCGATCAATACTTTGCGCACGACCCCCTTGAGGGCATCCTGCACGAGAAGGTCGTAGCGGATCAGGTCTTTGGCCATCGAGGGGTCTTCAGGGCAGAGCGGAAAAGGGAGGCTTGTCGTCGCCCGCCACCTCGCCGTCGGGCGGGGCAGGGGAGACAGTGGAAGCTTCTGTTGTCGGGCGCCTCCGAGCCCCGCCTAACGATGCAAACCGCTAGGACTTTTGAAACGGCTTTGGAAGCTGCTGACGCAGCCGCCGCAACCGGAGCATCATCGTCGTCGGCAACTGTCGATCGGCCCGACAACGGCGGAGCCGGCCCAAGCGAAAGTCCATCCTTTACGCCCGTGCCGGTCCTATCTCGATCCGCCGAAACCCAAGCGAGGCTTGAATTTCGGTGGAGGCGCCGGGTCCGATGGGCGTGTTCCGGCAGCCGTTTATCGCCATCGCCGGCCTTGCGGCCAGCCTCGCCAATATAGGGACACCGGCCACGAAATGAAAGACGGGGCAGGCTCGCCCTCGCCGCGTCGAAAGCCGGGGACAACTCGGCCGACGGCAATCTCAGGGAGGCTTTGGCGCGTTAAAAGGGGGCAGGAGCGTTGCCATGCAGGCCTATCACGACCTTCTCCGCCGTATTCTCGACGAGGGCGTCCGCAAGGACGACCGCACGGGCACGGGCACCGTCGCCGTGTTCGGGCATCAGATGCGGTTCGATCTGGCCCAAGGGTTTCCCCTCGTCACCACGAAGAAGCTGCATCTGCGCTCGATCATCCACGAATTGCTGTGGTTCCTGAAAGGCGACACCAACATCCGCTATCTCCAGGAGAACGGCGTCACCATCTGGGACGAATGGGCGGACGAGCGGGGCGATCTCGGGCCCGTCTACGGCAAGCAGTGGCGCTCCTGGGAGAAGCCGGACGGCGGCGCCGTCGATCAGATCCGCTGGGTGGTGGACGAGATCCGCCGCAACCCGGATTCGCGCCGACTCGTGGTCTCGGCCTGGAACCCGGCCGATCTCGACCGAATGGCGCTCGCGCCCTGCCACTGCCTCTTCCAGTTCTTCGTGGCGGAGGGGCGGCTGTCCTGCCAGCTCTATCAGCGGTCGGCGGACGTGTTCCTCGGGGTGCCCTTCAATATCGCCTCCTATGCGCTCCTCACCCAGATGATCGCGCAGGGCACGGGCCTGCAGCCCGGCGATTTCGTGCATACGCTGGGCGACGCGCATCTCTACCTCAACCACCTGGAGCAAGCCCGCCTCCAGCTCACCCGCGAGCCCCGCCCCCTGCCGCGCCTGCGGCTCAACCCGGCCATCCGCTCGGTCTTCGACTTCACCTTCGACGACATCGTCATCGAGGATTACGACCCGCACCCGGCCATCAAGGCGCCGATCGCGGTTTAGGATCATGCGGCGGGACGCCATCGAGGCGGCCCTTCGGGTGCTGGCGCCGCGCATTCCCCGGCACGAGTACGAGGCCGTCATCGACCATGCCCTGACGAGCGCCGGCTTGCGCGCCGCCTCGCCCGAGAATGCCGCCTGGCTCTCCCTCGTGGCTTTCATCCGCCATCGCCTCACCGAGTACGACAGCCTCCTCGACGAAGGCTACGACCAGGACAGCGCCCGCTTCTTCGTCCTCGACGACATCAACGCCGTGCTCGAGGCGTGGGGCTCGCCGCGACGGGTTTCGGGGGACGAGGGGTGAGTTGGGGATCAGGTTTGCAAGGCGCGTGACCCGTCGGCGCGCCTTGGCTAGACCATGACCATGAGCCTCACGATCCGCCCCGCCGCCCCGGCCGATGCCGGCCTCGTCCTCAGCTTCATCCGTGAACTCGCCGCGTACGAGCGTCTCGCCCATGAAGTGGTGGCGACGGAGCGGGACATGGCCGAGGCCCTGTTCGGCCCCAGCCCCCGGGTCTTCGCCGACATCGCCGAATGGAACGGGGAGCCGGCGGGGTTCGCCCTGTGGTTCTACAACTTCTCCACCTTCCGGGGGCGCCACGGCCTCTACCTCGAAGACCTGTTCGTCCGTCCGGCCTTCCGCGGCCATGGGATCGGCAAGGGGCTTCTCCAGCATCTCGCCCGCCGCTGCATGGACGAGGGCTTGGCCCGGCTCGAATGGTGGGTTCTGGACTGGAACGAGCCGGCGCTCGCCTTCTACCGCTCCATCGGCGCCGTGCCGATGGACGAGTGGACCGTGCAGCGGGTGACCGGGGAGGCGCTGGAGCGGTTGACGGGCCGATAGGGAACGCCTTGCCGGCGATCACGTTTTGTAGCAACATTTGTTCTAACGTGAGGCAGGGATGGGTACTCTCAAGGTGCGCAAGATCGGGAATTCGGTGGGGGTCGTCCTTCCCAAGGAGGTTGTCGCGCGCCTCCGGGTCGAGGAGGGGGACCAGCTTTTCCTCAGCGATACGCCCGATGGCATCGCGCTGTCCCCCTATAATCCGCAATTCGAGGCGGACATGGATGTGGCCCGCAAAATCATGCGCAAGAGGCGGGCGGTGCTGCGCGAACTGGCGAAGTGAACAAGCCGCGCTGGCTGTCCAAGCGACTTGTCCTGCTCGTCCATGCCGAACAGCTATCCGAGCACGGGGGTGGTCTTGGCCTGCGCGACGAAGGGTTGCTCGACTCGGCCCTCGCGCGGCCTGAAATGAAGGCCCATTACGGCAACGCCGATCTTTCGGCCCTCGCTGCCGCCTACGCCTATGGTGTTGCCCAGAACCATCCTTTCCTGGACGGCAACAAGCGGACGGCTTATGTGGCCCTCGAACTCTTCCTCGCCCTGAACGGCCATGTGCTTACCGCGAGCGACGAGGATTCGGTGGTCACCTTCCTGCAACTTGCGGCTGGCGATCTCACCGAGGATGAGCTCACGATTTGGGTTCGCAACCACATGGCTCCGGACACCCCATGACCTACCCCCTCATCCTCGTCGTCGCCGTCGCCCGGAACGGCGTCATCGGGCGCGACAACCAGCTTCTGTGGCGCCTCAAGACGGATCTCAGGAGGTTTCGGGAGCTCACCTGGGGCAAGCCGATGATCATGGGTCGCAAGACATTCCAGTCCATCGGCAAGCCGCTGCCCGGCCGGGAAACCGTGGTTCTCACCCGCGATCCGGCCTTCGCGGCCGAGGGCGTGCACGTGGTCCGCTCCTGGGCGGAGGCCCGGGCCAAGGGGGAGACCCTGGCGGACAGCATGAAAGCGGACGCGGTGGCGGTGGTGGGCGGCGGCGAGATCTATGCGCTATCCCTGCCGGAGGTCTCCCGCATTCACCTCACCGAGGTCGAGGCAGCGCCCGAGGGCGACGCGGTCTTTCCCGATTACGACCGGACGGCGTTCCGGGAGGTGCGACGCCAGGCGCATCCCGCAGGACCCGACGACGAGCACCCCTTCGCCTTCGTCGATCTGGAGCGCCGCTAGGCGGGCAGGCTGGGCATTTCGTCAACCAAGACCGGGGCTCTGGCGCCGCATGCCGTTGACGAAAGAGAAAATCATCCCCACTTCGCAGCCTTGACAGGCGGATCAAACCCCAACGACAACCGCCTCATGCCCTTGTCCGGCCGCCCGGCCGGTTTTTCGAATGTAAGGACAGGCGATCAATGCCTTGGAGCAACCAGAGCGGCGGCGGCGGAAGCGGCGGCGGCAATAACGGCGGACCTTGGGGCCAGCGCGGCTCGGGTGGCGGCGGCAAGAGCCCGTGGGGCTCCGGGCCCCAGAATGGCGGCACGCCTCCCGACCTCGAGGACATCCTCCGGCGCGGTCAGGACCGTATCAAGGACTTCATGCCCGGCGGCGGTTCCATGGGGGGCAAGGGGATCCTGGCTCTCCTCTTCGGCGCGGTCGCGATCTGGCTTCTCACCGGCTTTTATACGGTGCGGCCGAACGAGATCGGCATCAACATGATCTTCGGGCGCTTTACCGGCTCGTCGGGCGAGGGCCTGCGCTACAACCTGCCCTACCCGATCGGGCAGGTGCAGAAGCCCAACGTGACGGAGCAGCAGCGGGTCGAGGTGGGCTACCGGTCGGCGCCGGGCCAGCAGGGCCGCGCCCGGGACGTCAATGAAGAGAGCCTGATGCTCACGGCCGATGAGAACATCATCGACCTCGACTTCGACGTGGTCTGGCAGGTCAATCCGGAGCGCGCCCAGGACTACGTGTTCAACCTCCAGAACCCGCCCGGCACCATCAAGGCCGTGGCCGAGAGCGCCATGCGCGAGGTGGTGGGCCGCCGGAACATCCAGGCGATCCTCACCACCGAGCAGTCGAGCGTTTCCCAGGAGGTCCGCCAGATCATGCAGCAGACCCTCGACGCCTACGGCGCGGGCGTTCTCGTCAACGTGGTCCAGCTCCAGGCGGCTCAGCCGCCATCGGAAGTCCGCCAGGCCTTCTTCGACGTGAACGCCGCGCAGCAGGATGCGGTGCGCGTGCAGAACGAGGCCGAGACCTTCGCGAGCCGCGTGGTGCCGGAAGCGCGAGGCGAGGCGGCCCGGGCCGTGCAGCAGGCGGAGGGCTATCGCGAACAGGCCACCGCCGACGCCACCGGTCAGGCGGCGCGCTTCAACCAGGTCTACGAGCAATATCGGCGCGCGCCGGACGTGATCCGCGAGCGCATCTTCCTGGAGACCATGGAGCGCGTGCTCGGCGGCATGGACAAGGTCATCATCGACCAGAACGGCCAGAACGGCGGCGTCATCCCGTATCTGCCCTTGAACGAAATCCAGCGCCGCGCGCCGGCGCCGGGCAATGCGCCGCAATCGCAGGCGCAGCCGCAGGCCCAGCAGGGAGCCACCATCCGATGAACAATACCGCTCTGCGCACCGGGGCTCTCATCCTCCTCGGCCTCGCCGCCATCGTCCTGTTCGCCTCGGTCTTCGTGGTCCAGCAGACGCAATACGCGCTCGTGCTCCGGTTCGGCGCCGTCCGGGCGGCGATCAGCGAGCCGGGCCTCAAGTTCAAGGTGCCGCTCATCGAGAACGTGCTCTACTTCGACAAGCGCGTGCTCGACCTCGACCTGCCGGTGCAGACCGTCCTCTCCGCGGACCGTCAGAACCTGGAGGTCGATGCCTTCACCCGCTACCGGATCACCGATCCCCTGCGCTTCTACCAGGCGGCCGGCAATGTGAACCTCGCCAACCAGCGTCTGTCGAGCTTCACCAACTCGTCGCTCCGCAACGTGCTGGCGAGCGCGTCCCGCGACGCCATCGTGCGCACGGACCGTCCGCGGCTCATGAACCGCATCCAGGAGGACGTGAACCGCCAGGCGGCGAGCCTCGGCATCGAGCTCATCGACCTGCGCCTCACCCGCGTCGACCTGCCGGCCGCGAACTCGCAGGCGGTGTATCAGCGCATGCGCACGGAGCGCGAGCGCGAGGCCGCCGACCTTCGGGCCAACGGCCAGCAGCAAGCGCAGACGATCCGCGCCCGCGCCGAGCGCGAGGCCACGGTCATCCGCGCCGAGGCGAACCGCCAGTCCGAGGAGCTTCGCGGTCAAGGCGACGCCGAGAAGAACCGCATCCTGGCCGAAGCCTTCAGCAAGGACCCGGACTTCTTCTCGTTCTACCGGTCCATGCAGGCCTACGAGGCCGGTCTGCGCCCGGGCGACACACGCCTGGTGCTGAGCCCGACCTCGGACTTCTTCCGGTACTTCAACGACGCGACGGGCCGCGCCGGGACCACCGGCGGGCGGGCCTCCGCGGCACCGAACGGCCGGCCGGCGGCAGCCCCGGGCGTTCCGGCGGCTCCCGTTCCGGCTCCCGCCGCGCCCGCTGCTCCTGCTCCGGCCCAGTAGCGAATGCTCGATCTCGTCGCAGCCCTCGGCCTCGCTCTCGCGGTCGAGGGCATTTTCTTTGCCGCTTTCCCGGACGGCGTGCGCCGGGCCATGTACGAAGCGGCCCATACCCCAAGCGACCGGATGCGCCTCGTCGGGATCATCTCGGCGGTCCTGGGCGTTGTGATCGTCTGGACGGCGCGACAACTCGGATGAGGCGGGCTGGCGGGCGTCGCACCTCCGCGGTGTCGTCTGGACGACGGCTCAAGTCGGATCAGGCGAGGCAACGGACGTCGCAGGTCTACCCGATCGCCTGGACGGCGCGACAGCTCGGATGAGGCGAGCGGATTTCGAGGGCTCCGGTCACACTGCCGCGAGGCCGCTTGTGCCGGGCCTCCGACCCGTGGTGCTATGAGGCAAGCCGCAGCCGACAACCCCGCTTCCGCCGCATTCGCCGCTTGAATGGGGCGCAACACGGACGATCTAAGACGCAAGCGTCTGCACTGAGAGGAAATCCCATGGCCCATGTCGTGACCGCTTCGGCCCGATCCGAAGCGCCCTTCGCGAAACGCCGCACGACCGCCTGGATCGCGGCCTTTGCCCTTTTCGCCACCACCCTGGTGCCGCTGCCCAGCGAGGCGCGCGCCGCCCCCGAATCCTTCGCCGACCTCGCCGAACAGGTGACCGGCGCGGTGGTGAACATCTCCGCCTCCACGACGGTCGAGGCGCGCAACCGCACCCTGCCGCAGCTGCCCCAGGGCACGCCGTTCGAGGATCTCTTCGAGGAGTTCTTCAACCGCCGCGGCCAGGGGCAGGGCCAGGGCGAGGGCGGCGGTCCGCGCCCGCCGCAGCAGCAGCAGCGCCGCTCCAATTCGCTGGGCTCGGGCTTCGTGATCGATCCTTCGGGCATCGTGATCACCAACAACCACGTGATCGGCGACGCCAACGACATCAGCGTCATCTTCTCCGACGGCACCCGCCTCAAGGCGGAGATCATCGGCAAGGACGCCAAGGTCGATCTGGCGGTGCTGAAGGTGAAGTCCGACAAGCCGCTGAAGTCGGTGCCCTTCGGGGATTCCGAGTCGATCCGCGCCGGCGACTGGGTGATGGCCATCGGCAACCCGTTCGGCCTCGGCGGCACGGTGACGGCCGGCATCATCTCGGCCCGGGGCCGCAACATCGATAGCGGTCCCTACGACAACTACATCCAGACCGACGCCTCCATCAACAAGGGCAATTCCGGCGGCCCGCTCTTCAACATGAAGGGCGAGGTGATCGGCATCAACACGGCGATCCTGTCGCCCACCGGCGGCTCCGTCGGCATCGGCTTCGCCGTCCCGGCCTCGACCGCGATTCCGATCATCGACCAGCTTCGCCAGTTCGGCGAGACCCGCCGCGGCTGGCTCGGCGTGCGCATCCAGAACGTGGACGAGCCGACCGCCGAAGCCCTCAACCTCGGCACGCCCCGCGGCGCCCTGATCGCCGGAATCGACGAGAAGGGCCCGGCCAAGCCGGCCGGTCTCGAAGTCGGAGACGTGATCGTGAAGTTCGACAACCGCGAGGTGAAGGACAGCCGCGACCTGCCGCGCATCGTCGCCGCGACCCCGGTCGGCAAGGCCGTGGACGTGACGATCGTCCGCAAGGGCAAGGAAGAGGTGAAGCAGGTGACCCTCGGTCGCCTGGAGGACGGGGAGCGCCAGCAGCAGGCGGCCGTCCAGCAGCCCCCGACGGAGGCCCCGACCGCCACCCGCCAGGCGCTCGGCCTCACCATGTCGGGCGTCAACGACGAGCTGCGCCGCCGCTACAGCCTGAAGGAAGGGCTCAAGGGCGTCGTCGTCACCCGCGTGGACCCCAACTCGGCCGCCGCCGACAAGCGGATCCAGGCCGGCGACGTGATCGTCGAGGTCGGCCAGGAGGCCGTGAACGCCCCTGCCGACGTGACCCGTCGCCTGGAGGCGCTCAAGAGCGAGGGCCGCAAATCGGCGCTCCTCCTCGTCTCCAACGCTCAAGGAGAAGTCCGCTTCGTGGCGGTCTCCATCGAGTAAGCCGAGACCTCTCGGACGCGATCAGGGGCGGCTTCGGCCGCCCTTTTTCGTTTGTGTCGGAGCGGCTTCGCCGCGGCTTTGTTGGCCTGGATCCCGGCTCGGCGTTCCGCTGCGCTGCACTTGTCCGGGAAAGGGGTCGAGGGTCACCCCACCCACAACGCCCTTTCCCGGACAAGGGAGCGAGGCAACGCCTCGCGCACGCCGATCCGGGATCCAGCACAAAGAACCTGCGGCGAAGCCGCCCCATACACCCAAAGGATCAGCCGGCGACGAACTCCCCAGCCCGGTACCCCTGCGCGTAAAGAAGCGCCGTGAGGTCCGCGTGCTCGATGCGGGCGTGGGCCGCGGCGGCCACCGCGGGCTTGGCCCGGTAGGCGACGCCAAGGCCCGCTTCCCCGAGCATGGCCAGGTCGTTGGCGCCGTCACCGACCGCCAGCGTGTCGTGATGCGACAGGCCGAAGCGCTCGCGCAGCTCGACGAGGGTGGCGAGCTTGGCCTCCCGTCCGAGGATCGGCTCCTCGACCTTGCCCGCGAGCCGGTCGCCGTCCGTCATGAGCAGGTTCGAGCGGTCCTCGTGAAAGCCGATCCGGGCGCCGAGGGGCCCGGTGAACAGGGTGAAGCCGCCGGAGACGAGGCAGGTATAGGCCCCGTTCGCCCGCATGGTGCGAACGAGGGCGGGCCCGCCGGAGGTGAGGGTGATGCGCTTCTCGATGATCTCGGAGACGACGCCGACCGGCAGGTCCTTCAGGAGCGCCACCCGCTCCCGGAGCGCCGGCTCGAAGGCGATCTCGCCCCGCATGGCCCGTTCGGTGATGCCCGACACCTCCGCCTTCAGGCCCACGTAATCGGCGAGCTCGTCGATGCATTCCTGCCCGATCATGGTGGAATCCATGTCGGCGAGGAACAGGCGCTTGCGGCGGGTCGCGGCGGGCTGGACGATCACGTCCACGGGCGCTGAGCCCAGCGCCGCCCGCACCCGCTCCTCCACGGCTTTCGTCTCGCCGCCGCGCGGCAGCAGGAGGTCGGTCGCGATCCCCCTTGCGAGGAGGCTCCGTTCGGTCTCTTGTCCGGCCGCCCGGGCGGCGGCATCGACGAGCGCGTCGTCGAGCACGGGGCGGTCGGGATGGGCGACGAGGGTCGCGACGAGGGCGGATGAGTGCATCGGGGAGCGCGGGTGTGAGCGGGGAGGAGGGGATCGGCGCGATCCTCATCGCAGGGCCGACCGCCTCAGGCAAGTCGGCCCTCGGCCTGCGGCTGGCGCGGGCGCTCGGCGGCACCGTGGTGAATGCGGATTCCATGCAGGTCTACCGTGACCTGAGGGTCATCACGGCCCGGCCGACCCGCGAGGAGGAGGCGCAGGCCCCCCACCGGCTCTACGGCACGGTGGATGGGGCCATCAATTTCTCGGTCGGTCATTTTTCGCGCGCCGTGGGGGAGCTTCTGCCGGCCCTTGCCGGAACCGTGCCGATCTTCGTCGGGGGCACGGGGCTGTATTTCAAGGCGCTCACGGAGGGCCTGTCGCGGATGCCCACGGTGCCGGAGGCGGTCCGTCAGGCGGTGCGGCAGGAGAGCGAGGGGCGCGAGACGCCGGATCTCCACCGCCTGCTCGCCGGGCGGGACCCGGAGGCCGCGGCGCGGCTGCGGCCCACCGACCGGCTGCGGGTGCAGCGCGCCCTCGAAGTGTTCGCGGCCACCGGCCGCTCCATCCTGAGTTTTCATGGGGAGCGGGAGCCCGGCCCGTTCGCGGGCGGGCGCGTCGTGAAGCTGTTCCTGGCCCCCGAGCGCGATGCCCTGCGCCGGCGGATCGACGCCCGGTTCCTCGCCATGATGGGGGAGGGGGCGCTGGAGGAGGTGCGGGCGCTCGGGGAGCGGGGCCTCGATCCCATGCTTCCTGTCATGCGGGCGCACGGGGTGCCCGGCCTTCTCGCCTACTTGAACGGCACGCTGAGCCGCGAGGAGGCGGTCGCCAAGGGGCAGGCCGATACCCGCGCCTACGCGAAGCGCCAGTTCACCTGGTTCCGCCACCAGCTCGCCGACTTCACATGGCTGGCCCCGGAGGAGGGCTTTGAGGCAGCGATGGCCGCCTTCGATACCGGGGCCGCTACCGCGAACCCATGAGCGGCGCGGTGGCCGCTCTCAATGCCCCGAGGCGCCCGTGAACATCTGGTAGAAGGTGATCACGATCTCGAACAGGATCAGCAGCACGATGATGAATTCGAGCCTTAAGGACCGTTCGGTGTCGATGAGGTCCGTCAGCGTCTGGGCCGTGTCGCCGATCACCTCGAGCTTGCGGTGGAGGGCTTTGGCCCGCTCCCGCAATTCGTATTCGTCCTCGAGCCTCGCATAGAGGCGCTCCAGGTCCGGCCGGTCCCAGAGGGCATCGGGCTTTTCCTCCACGGCGACGCGGCCCGAGACGCGCTGGCGCACCAGGAGCGCGTTGCCCACATGCTTCAGGATCTCCCGCCGCCCGCCGAGGCGCCGGCCCCGCTCCGCCAGGTGCCGGGCGAAGGGCTCCATCACGTCGAACACCGCGGCGGTCTCGCGCTCGTCCCGGGCAAGGGACGCGCTTTTCGACAGGGCATCCGAGATGACCACGAGGCGCTCGGTGGAGAGGCGCTTGAGGTAGATGGGGCCGCCGGGCGGGATCTGGTCGTCCTTGTCGGGGGAGATCTCGATGATCGCGGTCTCCTCCTCGTGCCGGGCGAACTCGCCGACGATCCGCTGGCGGAGCGAGCGGATCACGTCGTCCTCCTCCAGGGGCGAGAGGCCGATGAGAACGGCCACCCCGTAGCGGAACAGGGCCACGAACCCATCCTGCCCCACCCGGAAGGCGAGCGGGTTGGTGGAGAGCACGTCGCTCCGCTCCAGCCCGGAAATATCGAGGCGGTCGCCGATGAGGAGGGCGCGGGCGGTGATGCGGGTCGCGGTCAAGGGGGCGCCCGTGGAGGTCATCGATTCGGTCATGCCGGGTCAAAGTAGCGCTCCCGCGGCAAAAGCTCAGCCTCTCCGTGACAACTCTCCCCAGTTGACCTCTTCATCCGTGTCGGGTAGCGTCCGCGCAACTTTAATTCTGAGAAAGCCCGCAAATGCGCACGCTTATTCTCGTAGTTAGGACGCCATCGACGGAGCGGGTCTAGACCCCCGCACGATCCGGCGATGGCGCACAGGCCCCCTTCGGGGCCTTTTTTATTGCCCGAAGCAGACCCCGTTACCTGAAGTACCCCCGACCCGAACCGCGCCAGACCTTACCGCCTGACGCAACCGACCCGATCAGCGACAGACCTTACCGCCTGACGCAACCGACCCGAACCGCGACAGACCTAGACGACCGACGGAGAGCACGATGAGCGAGATGATGACCGGCGCCGAGATGGTGATCCGCGCCCTCCAGGATCAGGGGGTCGAGCATATCTTCGGTTATCCGGGCGGCGCGGTCCTGCCGATCTACGACGCCCTGTTCCACCAGGAGGCGGTGCGGCACATCCTGGTGCGCCACGAGCAGGGGGCGGTGCACGCGGCGGAGGGCTATGCGCGCTCCTCCGGCAAGGTCGGCGTGGTGCTCGTGACCTCCGGTCCCGGCGCCACCAACGCGGTGACGGGCCTTGCCGATGCGATGATGGATTCCATCCCGCTCGTGTGCATCACCGGTCAGGTGCCGACGCATCTCATCGGCACGGACGCGTTCCAGGAATGCGACACGGTCGGCATCACCCGCCATTGCACGAAGCACAACTACCTCGTGAAATCGATCGAGGACCTGCCGCGCATCCTGCACGAGGCCTTCTACGTGGCCGCGAACGGACGCCCCGGCCCCGTGGTGGTGGACCTGCCGAAGGACATCCAGTTCAAGAGCGGACTCTATGCCCGCCCCACCAACAACCAGCACAAGACCTACCGCCCGACCGTCAAGGGCGACATGGACAAGATCAAGGCCGCGGTCGAGCTCATGGCCTCGGCGAAGCGCCCGGTCTTCTACACGGGCGGCGGCGTGATCAATTCGGGCCCGCACGCGGCGGCGCTGCTGCGCGAGCTCGTGCGGCTCACGGGCTTCCCGATCACCTCGACCCTCATGGGCCTCGGCGCCTATCCGTCCTCGGACCGGCAGTTCCTGGGGATGCTCGGGATGCACGGCACCTACGAGGCCAATCTCGCGATGCATGAATGCGACGTGATGATCAATATCGGCGCGCGCTTCGACGACCGCATCACCGGCCGGCTCGATGCGTTCTCGCCCTTCTCCAAGCGCATCCACGTGGATATCGACCCGTCCTCCATCAACAAGAACGTGAAGGTGGACATCCCCATCGTGGGCGACTGCGCCCATGTGCTGGAGGACATGGTGCGCCTGTGGCGGACCATGGCGCCGCAGGTGGACAAGCCGGCCCTCAAGGGCTGGTGGGAGAAGGTGGAGGGCTGGCGCTCCCGCCGCTGCCTCGCCTATCGCCCCTCCACCGAGACCATCAAGCCGCAATACGCGGTGGAGCGTCTGTATGAGCTCACGAAGGACCGCGATCCTTACGTGACCACGGAGGTGGGCCAGCACCAGATGTGGGCGGCGCAGTACTTCAAGTTCGAGGATCCGAACCGCTGGATGACCTCAGGGGGCCTCGGCACCATGGGATACGGCTTGCCGGCCGCCATCGGCGCGCAGCTCGCGAACCCCAAGGCCCTCGTCATGGACATCGCCGGCGAGGCGTCGATCCTCATGAACATGCAGGAGATGTCGACCGCCGTGCAGTACCGCCTGCCGGTGAAGATCTTCATCCTCAACAACGAGTACATGGGCATGGTGCGCCAGTGGCAGGAACTGCTCCATGGCGGCCGCTACTCGCAAAGCTACTCGGAGAGCCTGCCCGATTTCGTGAAGCTCGCGGAGGCCTATGGCGGCGTCGGCATCCGCTGCGAGAAGCCGGGCGATCTCGACGCGGCGATCCTCGAGATGATCAACGTGGACCGCCCGGTGATCTTCGACTGCATCGTCGACAAGAAAGAGAACTGCTTCCCGATGATCCCGTCGGGCAAGGCGCATAACGAGATGCTCTTGAACGACTATCTCGGCGAGACCGGCCAGGACCTCGGCTCGGTGATCGACGAGAAGGGCAAGATGCTGGTGTAGTGCCGGATGGGCCAGGACCTCGGCTCTGACACCGGCGAGACGGGCAAGATGCTGGTGTGAGCTGGGTAAGCAGAACCGGCCAAGGATGGGGGCAGGGGTGAAAACGATCGGCCTTATCGGCGGGATGAGCTGGGAATCGACCGCGGTCTATTACCGGCTCCTCAACGAGGCGGTGCGCGAGCGCCTCGGCGGCTTGCATTCGGCCTCCCTCGTTCTTCGTTCCGTGGACTTCGCGCCGGTCGCCGCCATGCAGGCGGCAGGCGAGTGGGAGCGGGCCGCGGAGGCGCTGGCCGATGCCGGCCGCGGCCTTCGCGCCGCCGGAGCCTCCGCTCTCGTGATCTGCACCAACACCATGCACAAGGTGGCGGACCAGGTGGAGGCGGAGGCGGGGCTTCCCCTCATCCACATCGCGGACGTCACGGCAAAAGCCCTGAAGGCGTCTGGCGCGCGCCGCCCCCTGCTGCTCGCGACCCGCTTCACCATGGAGCAGGATTTCTACCGCGGCCGCATGGCGGAGCGTCACGGGCTCGACGTGGTCGTTCCGGACGATGCGGGGCGCGCCGACGTGCACCGCATCATCTACGACGAGCTCTGCCGCGGCGTCGTGAGCGACGCCTCCAAGGCGCGCTACCTCGCGGTCGTGGAGGAAGCGCGCGGCCGCGGCATCGATTCCATCATCTTCGGCTGCACGGAGGTGGGGCTTCTCGTCGCGCAGGCCGATTTCGATCTGCCGGTCTTCGACAGCACCGCCCTCCACGCCGCGGCCGCAGTCGATTTCAGCCTTCACTCCTGACGCCTTCGAGGCCGACGCCATGCCCACCCTCGTCTTCGCCAACCGCCTCTATTCCTCCTGGTCCCTGCGCCCCTGGCTGCTCCTGAAGCAGCTTGGCGTCGCCTTCGACGAGGTGCTGATCCCCCTCGATACGCCGACCACGAAGGCCGAGGTGCTGAAATACTCGCCCGCCGGCAAGGTGCCGGTGCTGATCGACGGCGACGTCACCGTGTGGGAGAGCATCGCCATCATGGATCATGTGGCGGAAGCCTATGGAGCGCCTGTCTGGCCAGAGGAGCGCCGGGCGCGGGCCATGGCACGCTCCGTGGCTGCCGAGATGCATGCAGGCTTCTCCGCGCTGCGATCCGCCTGCCCCATGAATCTGGGCAAGAAATACGCAGAGCGCGACAGGGGCGCGGCTGTCGCGGCGGATGTGGCCCGGGTCGAGGGGATCTGGCGCGAGGCGCGCGAGCGGTTCGGGCAGGGCGGGCCGTTCCTGTTCGGCGCCTTCTCGGCGGCCGATGCCATGTATGCGCCCGTGGTCACCCGCCTCGACACCTATTCGATCCCCGTCGCGCCCGAGACCCGGGCCTACATGGACACGATCCTCTCCCTGCCGTCCTACCGGGCTTGGCTGGCGGCGGCCTTGAAGGAAACCTGGGTCGTGCACCACGACGAAGTGGATGAGACCCCGATCGCCGTTTACCGCCAGGCCGCTTGAGCCCCATAAGACCGGATTGCGAGACCATGACCCTCATGAGCACCCACTATCCCGATCCCACCCGCGTCGAGCCCATCGCCCGCCACACCCTGGCGGTCGTCGTGGACAACGAGCCCGGCGTCCTCGCCCGCATTGCCGGCCTGTTCTCGGGCCGCGGCTACAACATCGAGAGCCTGACGGTCACCGAGACCGAGCATGAGGCCCATATCTCGCGCATCACCATCGTGACGGCGGGCACCGCGAGCGTGATCGAGCAGATCAAGAACCAGCTCGAGCGCCTCGTCCCCGTGCACCGGGTGGTGGACCTCACGCTCACCGGCGGGGCCGTGGAGCGCGAATTGTGCCTCGTGAAGGTGGTGGGCCGCGGCGAGCACCGGGTCGAGGCCATGCGCCTCGCCTCCGCCTTCGGCGCCCGCACCCTCGACGCCACGCTCACCTCCTTCGTCTACGAGCTCACCGGCACCACCGACGAGGTGGAGCGCTTCATCGCGCTCATGACGGCAGTGGGTTTGGTGGAGGTGTCCCGCACCGGCATCGCGGCGATGGCGCGCGGCGCCGAGGGGATGTGAGGCGGCCTTCGCAGGCGCTCGCTATACGATGTCCCAGTCAAAGATCTTCCCAAGATCTGAAGCCTACCAGCCGCTAGCAGATCTCCACCCAGTTGAGCTGTTAGCGCTTGAGGTCGCTATACAGTTTTATCGGGAAGAATGGCCTCAACTCGCCTATCATCTTCGTGCCGCGCGGGTTCGAGAGCGTCATTTCAGCGGCGCAGGCTCATTCACTGAATTGGTCGTCGATCCGAGTGAACCGCCTTTGACAGACCCGGCAACCGGTGAGCCACTGAACCTCGTTCTGCATCGGAACAACGCGGAACTCGCAGGAGGTACCCTTGGAATAGGTGCTACCACGCTCGCTTTCGTGACCTCGGGGTACTTATCCTGCCTCGAGATTGCTGCGTATGACTCGTTCTGGGACGCGGACCTCTCCTTCGTGTCGGTCGTCACCCCCTGAACTTATCCTCCTCCAGGAACCGCGCCTCCTCCGGCGTGGTCTCGCGGCCGAGCAGCGTGTTGCGGTGGGGGAAGCGGCCGAAGCGCTTGATGACGGCGTGGTGGTGGGTCGCCCATTTCATCACCTCCGGATCGCCGAGCCCCTCGTTGAGGGCAACCGAGCGCTCCTGGTGGCGCAGTTCTTCCGAGTGCATGAAGGGCAGGTAGAAGAAGCGCCTGAGCGCCGGGTCGACCTGTCGGTCCTGCCCCTTCTCGATCGCCCGGTCGGCGGTCATCATCGCGGCGGGGTCCGTCTTGTAGACGTCGCGGGTGCCCCTGAACATGTTGCGGGGGAACTGGTCGAGCAGCAGCACGACGGCGAGCGAACCCTCCGGCGTCAGCTCCCATTCGTTGAGATCGCCCCGCGCTGCGGCTTCGTAGGTGAAGAGGAAACGCGCCCGGCAGGCCTGATCGAAGGCCTCGTCCTTGGCGAACCAGCGCTCCGGGCCAGCCTCGCGCCAGAATGCCACGACCTCTTCTGGCGTCGCGAGGACGGGTTTCTCGACGGGATCCATGGCTCTTTCCCTCAACCGCTTTTGCGTCCGATGGGTCGGATATAGGGCGCTGTCCGCATCGGACCTTCCCTTCGTTCGCCATCACCTCATCGGGCACTTGCCAAGGACACCATCCTTGTCTAGGAGGAGAACCGTAACGTACGGTACGGTTCTCCGGTGGGCGACACGGCGCAGAGCGAAGGCGAGGGGATGACGGAGCGGCAGCAGGCCGTTCTCGATGCCGTTCTCGCGCTCATGGTGGAGGGGGATCCCCTCACCATGACGGCCGTCGCCCGGCGGGCGAGCTGTTCCAAGGAGACGCTCTACAAGTGGTTCGGGGACCGCGACGGGCTGCTCACCGCCACCGTGCGCTGGCAGGCGTCCAAGGTGAGGGCCGGCAACTTCGATCGGCAGCAGCTCGATGCCCGCGCCCTGCGCGAGAGCCTCGCGCGCTTTGCGGCCAACTGGCTCGGCGTTATCGCGAGCCCCACCTCCATCGCCCTCAACCGCATCGCCATCAGCCATGCGGGCTCGAAAGAGAGCAATCTCGGCTCCATCGTGCTGGCGAACGGGCGGCTTGCCATCGGCGAGCGGGTGAAGCCGATGCTGGAGGCCGGGCGCGAGGCGGGAATCCTCGCCTTCGACGACACGGAAACCGCGTTCCGCACCTTCATCGGCCTTGTGGGCCGCGACGTGCAGATCCGCCTTCTCCTCGGCGATCACCGGGCGGTCGCGCCCGGCGAGATCGAGGCAGACGCCATGCGCGCCACCGACCAGTTCTTCACCCTCTACGGAACGGGCAAATCCCAGCCCGCCCGCGAGGACGAAGCCCCATCCGGAACGGGCCGATCCAGGCCCGCCCGCAAGACCCATCAACGCGTGCTTTAAGGAGTGACCCATGCGCGTCTATTACGATCGTGATGCCGACATCAATCTGATCAAGTCCAAGAAGGTCGTCATCGTCGGCTACGGCAGCCAGGGCCATGCCCACACGCTGAACCTGCGCGATTCCGGCGTGAAGGACATGGCGGTCGCGCTCCGCAAGGGTTCGCCCTCCGTCGCCAAGGCCGAGAAGGAAGGCATCCGCGTGATGGAAGTCGCCGAGGCCGCCAAGTGGGCGGACGTGGTCATGATGCTGACCCCGGACGAGCTCCAGGCCGACATCTACCGGGACGAACTCGCCCCCAACATGAAGGAAGGCGCGGCGCTCCTCTTCGCGCACGGCCTCAACGTGCACTTCAACCTCATCGAGCCGCGCAAGGACCTCGACGTCCTCATGGTGGCGCCGAAGGGCCCGGGCCACACGGTGCGCTCCGAGTATCTGCGCGGCGGCGGCGTGCCGACCCTCATCGCGATCCACCAGGACGCCACCGGCAACGCCCATGATCTTGGCCTTTCTTATGCCTCCGCCAATGGCGGCGGTCGCGCCGGCATCATCGAGACCACCTTCAAGGAAGAGTGCGAGACCGATCTCTTCGGCGAGCAGGTGGTGCTCTGCGGCGGTCTCGTGGAGCTCATCAAGGGCGGCTTCGAGACGCTCGTCGAGGCGGGCTACGCCCCCGAGATGGCCTATTTCGAGTGCCTCCATGAGGTGAAGCTCATCGTCGACCTCATCTACGAGGGCGGCATCGCCAACATGAACTACTCCATCTCCAACACCGCCGAGTTCGGCGAGTACGTCACCGGTCCGCGCATCGTGACCTCCGAGACCAAGGCCGAGATGAAGCGCGTCCTGGAGGACATCCAGTCCGGCAAGTTCACCCGCGACTGGATGCTGGAGAACAAGGTCAACCAGACCTCGTTCAAGGCGACCCGCGCCAAGATGGCCGCGCATCCGATCGAAGAGGTGGGCGGGCGCCTGCGCGAGATGATGCCCTGGATCAAGGCGAAGGCGCTCGTGGACAAGACCCGGAACTGATCCGGCACTCGCCCAAGCTTGACTTGGCCTCATAAGCGCTAGCATTGCATCGCCGGGCTGTGGCAATCAGCCCGGCGATTTTGTTTCATTTCCGCCCTATGGAGCGGCTGAGCCCCAAACGTTTCGAGACTGCCGGACCCGATGACCGCCGCGTTCCGCCTCACCGACTGGTCGACCCTCGACGCGCCCCTCTGGGCCGGGCTCGACCCTGCCGCCCGCCGCGAGCTGCAGGCCCATCTGGAGCCGGTCTCGCTGCCCGGGGGCGAGGTTCTGTTCCGCGAGGGCGACCCGGCCGATGCCCTCTACATGCTGGTGTCGGGCTCCCTCGGCATCTCCGTGCGCGACGGCAAGGGCGGCGAGCGCCGCATCGCCCGCTCACGGCCCCCTGAGACGATCGGCGAAATGGCGCTGATCTCGGATGCGCCGCGCTCCGCCACCGTGGTCGCCCTGCGGGATTCTGCCTTGCTGCGCCTCACACGCGCCGCCTTCGAGGATCTCGTGGAGCGCTGGCCGCCCGCGATGCTCTACCTCGCGCGTCTTCTGGCCGACCGCCTGCGTCACGTGACGAAGGGCGAGGCCGTCGCGGCTGTGCCCACCACCTTCGCGGTCGTGCCCGTGACGCAGGGCGTCTCGGCTCAAGGCTTCGGCCATGCGCTGCTCGGCGAAATGCGCCGCCGGTTCGGCGCCGGTGTCGACATCCTCGATGCTTGCCCGGACGGCGCGGACGAGGGCTGGTTCCATCGCTTCGAAACCGGGCGCACGCGCATCCTGTATGTGGCGCCGGATCCGGTGGGCGACTGGACCGAGCGCTGCGTGCGGCTCGCGGATCACGTCCTGTTCCTGGCAAAGCCCGGCGAACCGCTCGTGGATATGCCGCGGTCGCTCGCGGGCCCGGGCTCCGGCTGGCAGCGGCGCGACCTGGTGCTCGTCCAGGCCGCGGATGCGGCGCGGCCGCTCCCCGCCCATCCCTCCGTCGATGCGCTCGCCGTGGACCTGCGCCTGCAGTCCCGGCAGGGCCACCAGGCGGATCTCGAGCGAATCGCCCGCACGATCTGCGGGCAGGCCATGGGTCTCGTGCTGGCCGGAGGCGGGGCCCGGGGCTTTGCCCATCTCGGTGTCATCAAGGCCCTGCGCGAACACGGGGTGCCGATCGATCTCGTGGGCGGCACGAGCATCGGCTCCATCATCGCGGCGTCCTGCGCGCTCGACGGGGATTTCGAGGAGATGCGGGCGGCGATCGCGGAATCCTTCGTGATGGATCCGCCGCTCAGCGACTACACGCTGCCCCTCGTCGCCCTGGTGCGCGGCCGCAAGGTCGACCGGCGGCTCGAAGCGCATTTCGGCGACCGGCGCATCGAGGATCTCTGGCTGCCGTTCTTCTGCGTGTCGTCGAACCTCACCACCGGCTCGGCCCACGTGCATCGCCGTGGCCTACTCTGGCGGGCGCTGAGGGCGAGCATCGCGATCCCCGGCCTCCTGCCGCCCGCCATGGAGCCCGAGGGCGTGCTCGTGGACGGCGCCATGATGAACAACCTGCCGGCCGACGTGATGGCGAGCTTCCAGCGCGGCCGCGTGCTCGGCGTCGACGTGGCGCAGGACGTGGCCTTCCGCTCCGCCGCGGACGGGGAGGGGCGAGCGCCCTGGCTGCGCCGGCTCTTCGGCATCGCGGCCGATGCGCCGGATATCGTGAGCATCCTGCACCGGGCCGCCACGGTCTCCGGCGACGCGCAGACGGCGCTCGCCCGCGCGGAGGCGCACCTGATCATCCATCCGCCCCTCGCGGACGTGCCGCTGAGGGCCTGGAAGACCTTCGACGCGGTGGTGGAGATCGGCTACCGGCACGCCCGCGCCCAGATCGAGGCGGGCGCGCTCGAAGCGTTCAGGGTCTAGGGGCTGCGCGAGCTTGAGGTGGGGCGGGCCGATTCGACGGCCCGCCCTCAAGCCCCGTCTCAGGTGTGGCGGTTGCTCTTCGTGTTCTGAGCCTTGTTGTTGTCCTGGGAGCCGGGCTCCTGGTTCTTCTTCGTGGTGCCGCCGGAGCCGCGGGCCTTCTGGTCGAGGTGGCCCTTGGAATTGGCGGAGTTGTCGCCGTTCATCTTGCCTTTGCCCATGAGAATCTCCCGTTCCAATGGGACGGAAACCATCGGGCCCGGAGCCCAGTTCCGGGCGATGCTCCGCCTTGCGATCCCCGGTCGAGCCGCTAGGCTTGTGGGCAAGCGCCGCTGGACGGCGCGGGAACACGCGGCTGGGGCCACCTCGCGATGAATCAGGATACGGCCGTCTCGCTGAGAGACGTGGCCATTACCTTCGGCGGCAGGAGCCAATCCTACACGGCCGTCAGCCAGGTGGACCTCACCGTCGCGCCGGGCGAGTTCGTGTCCGTGGTGGGCCCGACGGGCTGCGGGAAATCGACCCTCCTCAACGCCGCGGCCGGGCTCCTCAAGCCCTCGGCCGGGCGGGTCGATATTTTTGGGCAGGGGCTCAGCGGCCTCAACGGCCGCGCCGGATACCTCTTCCAGCAGGATGCGCTGATGCCCTGGAAGACCGCCCTCGACAACGTGGCCGTGGCGCTGGAGCCCAAGGGCGTGCCGCGCGCGGAGGCCGAGGCGCGGGCACGGGATTGGCTGCGCCGGGTAGGGCTGTCCGCCTTCACGGACCGCTATCCGCACATGCTCTCCGGCGGCCAGCGCAAGCGCGTGGCGCTGGCGCAGATGCTCATCCGCGACCCGGAAATCCTGCTGATGGACGAGCCCTTCGGGCCCCTCGACGCGCAGACCCGCCAGATCATGGGCAACCTGCTGCTGAACCTGTGGGCCGCGGACCGCAAGGCCGTGATCTTCGTGACCCACGATCTCGAAGAGGCGATCTCCCTGTCCGACCGCGTGGTTGTCATGTCGGCCGGCCCGGCGGCCGGGATCATCGGCGACTTTCGCGTGGACCTTCCCCGGCCCCGCGACATCGCGGAGGTCAGGCTCGAGCCAGCGTTCCACCACATCCATCGGGAGATCTGGGCGAGCCTGCGCGTCGAGGTGCAGAAGGCCTACGCTCAAGGGGAGGAAGGCGCGTGAAGCTCTCATCGATGCCGGCAGCACGGGTAAGCAATCGGGAGTGGAGCGCATGAACCGGGCCAAGCTTTTGGGATTGCAGGTAGCGGTGGGGCTCGGCTTCCTGCTGCTCTGGCACGTGCTCACCGTCTATCCGATCCTCGGCTCCACGAAGCAGATTCAGTTCTTCTTCTCGACTCCCGTCGACGTGCTCGCCCGCGTCTGGAAGCTGTTCGTGTCCGGTGAGATCTGGCACCATCTCGGCATCACGCTTCTGGAGACGATCCTCGCCTTCGTGATCGGCGCCGCGGGCGGCATCCTGTTCGGGTTCCTGTTCGCCCGCCGCGAACTCCTGGCCGCGGTGTTCGACCCCTACATCAAGGCTGCGAACGCGCTGCCTCGCGTGGTGCTGGCGCCAATCTTCGCCCTGTGGTTCGGACTCGGCATCTGGTCCAAGGTGGCGCTCGGCTTCACCCTCGTCTTCTTCATCGTGTTCTTCAACGTCTACCAGGGCGTCCGCGAGGTCTCGCCGGTGGTGCTCGCCAATGCCCGCATGCTCGGCATGAACGAGCGGCAGCTCCTGCGGCATGTCTACTGGCCCGCGGCCCTCACCTGGATGTTCTCCTCCCTTCACACCTCCGTGGGCTTTGCCCTCGTGGGCGCTGTGGTGGGCGAGTATCTCGGCTCCTCGGCGGGTCTTGGCTACAAGATCCACGAGGCCGAGAGCGTGTTCGACGTCACGGGGGTCTTTGCCGGCATGTTCATCCTGGCGATCTTCGTGATCCTCATCGATTCCGTGGTGACGGTGGTCGAGAACCGCCTCCTCGTCTGGCGGCCCGGCGCCCCCACCACGACCCTGCAGGGCTAGCCTGCGCGGGGCGCCGATCTCGCCCATCGACAAGCGGGCGGCCTTGCGCAATCCTCGGCCCATCACCTGCACCACGACCCTGCAGGGCTAGCCTGCGCGGGGCGCCGATCTCGCCCATCGACAAGCGGGCGGCCTTGCGCAATCCTCGGCCCATCACCTGAACACAGGGAGGAAACGCCATGGAACGCCGTACATTTCTCATCGGGACCGGAGCCGTCGGCCTCAGCGCCGCCGTCGGAACCCGCGCCTTCGCCCAAGGGGCGCCCGAGAAGCCGAAGGTGACGCTCGGGGTGGGCGGCAAGCCGCTCCTCTACTATCTCCCGCTCACGATCGCGGAGCGAAAGGGCTACTTCAAGGAGGAGGGGCTCGAGGTCGAGATCAACGATTTCGGCGGGGGCGCCAAATCCCTCCAGGCGCTCATCGGCGGCTCGGTCGATGTGGTGACCGGTGCCTACGAGCATACGATCCGCATGCAGGCCAAGGGCCAGGACGTGCGCGCGATTACCGAGCTTGGGCGCTTCCCGGCCATCGTGATCGCGGTGAAGAAGGACAAGGCGGGGCAGATCAAGTCGGCCGCCGACTTCAAGGGCCTCAAGATCGGCGTCACGGCGCCGGGCTCCTCGACGGCCCTCACGGCGCAATACGCCATGGTGAAGGCAGGGCTGAAGGCCTCCGATGCTGCGATCATCGGCGTCGGCGCCGGCGCGAGCGCGGTCGCGGCCATGAAGAAGGGCGAGATCGACGTAATCTCCCACCTCGATCCGGTGATCGCGAAGCTCGAGGCGGATGGCGACGTGCAGGTGATCATCGACACCCGGACGGAAGCCGGCACCCGCGCCCTCTTCGGCGGCTCCAACCCGGCCGCGACGCTCTACACAAAGAAGGACTTCATCGACGCCAACCCACAGACGGCGCAGCGGCTCGTGAATGCCTTCGTGAAGTCCCTCAAGTTCCTGCAGACCGCGAAGCCGGAGGAGATCGCCGACACCGTCCCGCCCGAGTATCACCTCGGCGACAAGCCGCTCTACCTCAAGGCGGTGCAGAACTCCCTGGAGAGCTACTCGCGCAACGGGATCGTGACGCGGACCGGCATGGACAGCGTCATGGACATGCTCAAGCAGCTCGACCCCGAGCTGAAGGACGCCAAGGTCGACCTCGCCACCACCTTCGACGACCGCTTCGTGCGCAAGGCGACAGCTTGAGGCTGCTCAGACGGCGAGTCGCTTTGGCCGCGATCGGTGACGAGGTCACAAAAGCGACGGTGTGAGGGCGTTCACATCCCCAGGCGTCCCATGAGATGGCCGGCGGCGTTCCCCGCGACGTCGCCGGCTTTCAGCAGCAGATAGGCCCAGACCAGGGCCGAGGTGATGTTGGCGGTCAGGAACACGGACCGCGGCATCAGGAAGATGCCGGCAACGAGCGGCACGATGGCCCGAATCGGCCCGAAGAACCGACCGATGAACACGCCGCCTCCCCCATAGCGCTGGGTGAAGGCTTCGCCCCGGGCCACGATGTGCGGCTGCCGGTTGAGCGGCCAGACAGACTTGGCGCTGCCCTGAAAATGGCGGCCGAACTCGTAGGACAGCCAGTCGCCCAGGACCGCGCCGGCCACGGCCCCGGTCCAGACCGGCCAGAAGGCGAGGTTCCCGGTCTCGATCAGGGCGCCGATCCCGAACAGGAGCACCGTGGCCGGCACCAGGAGCGAGATCACGGCAATCGACTCCCCGAAGGCGAGGCCCGCCACGATGAACGGCGCCCAGGCCTGATGGGCGCGGACGAACTCGATGACGGCCGTCTTGAGAGCCTCGATATCCATGGGTCACTTGCCGTGTTGATCGGTCGGATCACCGCAACTGATTTGCGGCCGCCTGGCCGGTGCAGTAATCCATCGGAGCCCCGAGAGCCACCTCAGGATGAGCGGTCTCTCCGGCCCGTCGTCCGCGGCCCCGATGCCGCAGGCCCGGTCAAGCCGTCCTTCGTCCCAAGCCCCGCGCCGGTGTGAGCCATGAACGTCCTCTCCATCCAGTCGCATGTCGCCTATGGCCATGTGGGCAACGCATCGGCGGTGTTTCCGATGCAGCGGCTCGGCGTCGAGGTGTGGCCCATCCACACGGTGCAGTTCTCCAACCACACGGGCTACGGCGCCTGGAAGGGCCGGGTCTTCGACGGGCCGGCCATCGAGGAGCTGGTCGAGGGCATCGCCGACCGGGGCGTGCTGCCCCGCTGCGACGGCGTCCTGTCGGGCTATATGGGCTCGGCCGATATCGGCAACGCCATTCTGTCCGCCGTCGCCCGGGTCCGGGCCGCCAATCCCGAGGCGCTCTATTGCTGCGATCCGGTGATCGGCGATGTGGGCCGCGGGGTCTTCGTGAGGCCCGGCATCCCGGAATTCATGCGCGAGCAGGCGGTCCCGGCGGCCGACATCATCACCCCGAACCAGTTCGAGCTCGATTACCTGTCGGGCCTCACCACCGCGTCGCTCGCCTCCGTGAAGGAGGCCATCGCCGCCGTGCATCTGCTTGGCCCCAAGATGGTGCTCGTCACCTCCGTGGAGGGCGGCGACACGCCGGCCGATTCCATCGACCTCGTGGCCGGCGAGGGCGGGCGGTTCTGGCGCGTGCGCACGCCCCGCCTGTCGCTCAGCGTCAACGGCGCAGGCGACGCCATCGCGGCGCTCTTCTTCGTGCATTACGCGCGCACCCGCTCGGCCGCCCAGGCCCTCGCGGCGGCCTCCGCCTCCATCTACGGGCTCATGAAGCGCACGGCGGAAGCCGGTTCGCGGGAGATCCTCACGGTCGCGGCGCAGGACGAGTTCGTGGCGCCGACCCACCGGTTCGAGGCCGAGGAGGTCTGAGGCGGTTGCCCTTTTCCGTCAGCGCCCCACAACCCGTCGATGCGCCTGCGGATCGCCACGTTCAATATCGAAAATCTCGCCTCCCGCCACAGCTTCGGCCCCAAGGAACGGCCCGAGACCGGGCCGGCCCTCTCGCTCTTCGACGTGCCTGAACCGGAAGCCCGCGAGGTGGTGCAGCGGTCCGTCGCCGTTGCGCTGGAGGACGACAAGCGGGAATTGTCGGCGCTCGCCATCGCCGAGACCCGTGCGGATCTGCTGATCCTCCAGGAGGTCGACAATCTCGGCGTGCTCCAGCCCTTCTTCGCCAATTACGTCCATCGCCTGAGCGACCTGCGCTACGGCCATTATCGGCTCATCGACGGCAACGACCCGCGTGGCATCGACGTGGCTTTCGCGGCCCGCCTCGACCTGTTCGAGAACAAGGCCCAGGTGAAGGCCCGCTCGCACCAGGAGAAGACCTTCGGCGAGCTGGGGGTGTTCACGGAGGAACTCGCGCGTTTCGGCATCGCGCCGGACGATCTCATCTTCAACCGCGACTGCCTCGAGGTGACCCTGTCCTTCGGCGACCGGGAGCTCGTTCTCTACATCTGCCACTTCAAGGCGATCGCGGACCGGGAGGACGGGCGCCGGCACACCAGGCCCATTCGCCAGGCGGAGGCGCGGGCGGTGAAGCGGATCATCCAGGATCGGTTCGGCGAGGGTTGGCGCGAGGCCAACTGGATCATCGCCGGCGACCTCAACGATTTCGTGGAGCGCATCCTGCCGGGCGGCGAGGCGGTGCGGGCCGAACCGGGCGGGCTCGATCCGCTCTTCGACGATTGTGCCGTCAATCCGGTCTCTGGCCTGCCGCCGGATCAGCGCTGGACCTTCCATTTCCGCCAGCCCCCGACGCGCGACGCGCCCGCGGACGAGCAATATGTGCAGCTCGACTACATCCTCCTGTCGCCGGCGCTGGCCGCCGCGAACCCGCAGCCCCGCGTGGAGTTTATCCGGCGCGGGCTGCCCTACCGGGTTCCCCTCGATCCGCGGGATCTCGACCGTTCCATCGGCCATCTCGCCACTCGCGCCGACCGGTATCCGCGCGTCGGCTGGGATCGGCCGAAGGCGAGCGACCATTGCCCGCTCATCGTGGAGATCGACATTCCGGGACCGGCTTGATGGGAGTGAGCAGGGTCGTCGCCGCATCCGCAGGGATGACGCCCCGCATCGCTGCCGCTAAGGTGCGGCCCCTCGCCAAACTGGAATCCCCATGGCCCGCCGCTTTCTCACCCTCGACGTGTTCACGGACCAGGCGCTCGCCGGCAACCCGCTCGCGGTCGTGCTCGACGCGGATGGGCTCGACACGGATCGCATGCAGGCGATCGCGAAGGAGTTCAACCTGTCGGAGACGGTGTTCGTGACGCCCCCGCAGGACGAGCGCCACCGGGCCGCCCTGCGCATCTTCACGCCCAAGCACGAACTGCCCTTCGCCGGCCATCCGACGGTCGGAACGGCGACCCTTCTGGCGCTTCTCGACCGGAAGGACGAGCCGGGCGCCGTGGTGTTCGGCCTCGAGGAGAAGGTCGGGGTCATCTCCTGCGCGGTCGAGGTTCTGGGCGAGGGGCGGGGGCGGGCGCGCTTTCGCCTACCGCGGCTGCCGGAGACCTGGGGCGAGGGGCTCGACCCGGCCCGCGCCGCCTGGGCGCTCGGCCTCGACCCCATGGAGATCGGCTTCGACCGGCACCGCCCGTCGCGCCATTCGGCCGGCGTTCCCTACGATCTCGTTCCGGTCGCCTCCCTCGACGCGCTCGCCCGCGCCCGCGTGTCGGGCGAGAGCTTCGACGCGGCCTTCGGCGATTCCTCGCATCCGGCGGTCTATGTCTACACCCGCGAGGGCGGGGGCTTTCGCTCGCGCATGTTCTTCCCGGCGCCGAGCCTGACCGAGGATCCGGCGACGGGCTCGGCGGCCGCCTCATTCACGGGCGCGCTCATGCAGTTCGAACCCCTCGGCGAGGGCGAGCACGACATCCCGATCCGCCAGGGCGTCGAGATGGGGCGCCCGAGCGAGATCGCGCTGCAGCTCGTGATCCGGGACGGCGCGCTCGTCTCCGCCGAGATCGGCGGCGGCGCCGTCGTCGTGAGCCGGGGCGAGCTCCACTTGTGAACCGCGAACTCCTCATCACGCGCGTTGCGGCCATCGATGCGGTGGCGGCGCCTTGGACCTGGCCTTGGGCCGAGGCGAGCCGCGCCGCGATCGACGCCAATTGGGCAGAAAAACTCGCCCGCGTGCCGCAGATGTTCGACGGCCGCGTGCTCCTCCTGCGCGAGGTGGAGATCGACGGCGGGAAATGCCGCGCCACCTATTTCGAAACCGGCTTCAAGGCCTTCCTTGGCTGGCGCGATCTCGGCTATCCGGATCCCACCATCGGCAACGGCTACGCGATGGGCGCGCTCGTCGGCTCGGACGGCGCCTTCGTGTGCGGGGTGATGGGCGGCGGCACCGCCAATGCGGGGCGCGTCTACTTCCCGTCCGGCACGCCCGACCTCTCGGACCTGACGCCGGACCACCGCGTGGACCTTGCCTCCAGCGTCACCCGCGAACTCGAGGAGGAGACGGGCCTCTCGCCCGATCTCTTCGCGGTGTCCGACGAATGGATCGTGGTGCGCCGCTGGCCCGCCGTCGCCTTCATGCGGCCGATCCGCTGCCGCCTGCCGGCGGAGGCCGTGGCCGAGGCGATCCGCGCCAACATCGAGGCTCAGGCGGAGCCCGAACTGGCCGATGCGCGCGTGATCCGCGGCGCCGCCGACATCGACCCGGCTCGCATGCCGCTCACGGTGCAGAGCTTCCTCACCTGGGCTTTCGAGGGCGAGGGCAGGGGGCGGCTGTGAGCGCGGTGGTGGTCGCCGTCAGCCGCAGCGCCGGTCACACCTTCAGCAAGGCGAACGCGCCCGGCATCCGCCTTCTCGCGGGGCTCGGCGTGGAGGGCGATGCCCATGCGGGCGCGACCGTGAAGCACCGCTCCCGCGTGGCCGCTGATCCGACCCAGGCCAACCTGCGCCAGGTCCATCTCATTCACGAGGAGCTGTTCGCGGAACTCATCGCGGCGGGGTTCGACGTTGCGCCCGGCATCATGGGCGAGAACATCACCACCCGGGGCGTCGACCTCCTCGCCCTGCCGCAGGGCACCCGCTTGCGGATCGGCGGCGACGCGGTCGTGGAGGTCACCGGATTGCGCAACCCCTGCGTCCAGCTCGATCGTTACCAGAAGGGCCTCATGGCCGCTTTGCTCGATCGGGATGCGCGCGGGGCGCTGATCCGCAAGGCCGGCATCATGGGCGTCGTGCTCGCCGGAGGCGACGTGCGCCCCGGAGATGCCATCGCGGTGGAGCTGCCCCCGGAACCGCGCCGGCGGCTCGAACGCGTCTGACCGTCGCCCTCAGACGTAGCCGTACCACGCCTTCGTGGCGTTGAGCATGCGCACGGCTTCCGCGTCCCGCCCGGTCGCGCAGGCCTCTGCGGCGCGCTCGATCTCACCCTCGACCCGCCGATAGACGGATTCGGCCACATGGCCGGTGGCGCGGTCGTTCTCCATCACGGCCCGGTAGGCGCTCACCTCGCCGGCGCAGCCGGCGGCTGCGGTGGCGGCCGCGACGGCGGGGGGCGCGCTCGCGGTGGGACCGGTCGTGTTGCAGGCGGACAGCAAGGTCAGCGGAAGGATGACGAGGCAGGATCCCGCATGGCGCAGCAGGGGCATGGGCGTCTTCTCCAGAAGGGACAAGCTTGACCATGAGGTAAGGTTCGCGCCCGCGGGTTCAAGGACCGCGCCGGCCCTGGCGCCCTGGCGCGCTCAGCCCGGCTCCTGGTCGATCACGAAGGTCTCGCTCACCGGGGGCAGGGTGGTCATGCGCACCACCACGTATTCGTCGACGAATTCGGTCTGCACGCTGATCACCACCCCGTTCGCCGGGTCGGTCAGGGTGAACACCGTTGTACCTTGCGACAGGCCCTCGGTCAGCGCCATCCAGACATCCTCCCGGGCGAAGATGTGGGATTGGCGCAGGAGCAGGTCCGGCGTGGACCGGTCGAAGATGCCCATGAGCTGGCGGGCGGGCTCGTTCTGGGCGATCACCCATCCGTCGACGATGCCGCCCCCGTCGTTCTTGACCGGCGCCGCGATGACGATGCCCGATTTCGACTGCTCGAACAGGGCTTTGTAGATGGAGGTTTTGTCCTCGATCGGGTGACAATAGAGCACGATCGCGACCCGCGGATCGTCCCGGCTCAGGCGCACCGGCAGGGCGAGCCGGCCCCAGAGCACCACCTCGATCTGGAAGTCCGAGAAGGATTGAAAGTAGCAGACGGCGAACTCGGCCGTGACCCTGTCGTAGATGTCGACCAGGAGCGGCCGCGCCTTGGTGCGCAGCTCCGAGAGCCGGAGGCCCTGCATGGAGAAGCCGATCTTCTGCCGGAGCGCCCGCCCGTGATGGAGATAGGTGTAGTCGTTCTCGCTCTTCAGCAGCAGGATCGTGTTGTCGATGAAGGTGTCGTCCGTCTCGTGCCAGAAATCGGCGAGGAGGGGCTCGCGCTCGGTGCTGATCTGGAACCACTTGGAGGCGAGGGACCGAACGGCCGAGTGGGATACGACCCCTGGAACGCTTGTCCCGAACCAAGACTTTACCTGATACGTCATACCTGCTCGTGCTGCGCTTTTCGGTGGTTGGCTGCGTCCCGGCGGCGACGGCGCCGGAAGGGAGTTCGCCCCGTTGGTCGGGGGCCTTTCCCTATCATGGCATGTCTTGCCAGGGGCACAAGCCGTCGGTAGAACCATCCTATTGCGCCGCCGGGCCACAGCTCGGCCGTAGCGCTCCTGGAGGATCGAGCCGCGATGATGATCGGCTCCAACCGTTGCACGGGTCTCGGCGCCGCTCCGGCGATCGACCGCGCACGCCTCCTTCTCGGCCTCCTCCTTACCGGCCCCTGAGGGTCGTCTGGGCGTATGGGCCTGGGCTCTCAGGGGAACGTGACGAACCGGAGCGCATGACGCGCCCAGTCCTTGAGACCCCAAAAGCCCGCCGCCTGCCCTCGAGCGCAGCCGGGCCTTGAGAGAGCCGAGACAGACCCATGACCGACGACAACCGCGTACTCATCTTCGACACCACCCTGCGCGACGGCGAGCAATGCCCCGGCGCCACCATGACCCTGGAAGAGAAGCTCCAGGTGGCCGAACTCCTCGACACCATGGGCGTCGACATCATCGAGGCGGGCTTCCCGATTGCCTCCAACGGCGATTTCGAGGCGGTGGCCGAGATCGCCCGCCGCACCAAGCGCGCGGTGATCGCGGGCCTCGCCCGCGCCATCAGCGCCGACATCGCCCGGGCCGGCGAGGCGGTGCGCTTTGCCAAGCGCCCGCGCATCCACACCTTCGTCTCCACCTCGCCGATCCATCTGGCGCATCAGATGCGCAAGACCGAGGACGAGGTGATCGAGATCATCGCGACGACGGTCGCGCAGGCCCGCAACCTGGTGGACGACGTGGAATGGTCGGCCATGGACGCGACCCGCACGCCCATCGACTACCTGTGCCGCTGCGTCGAGACGGCGATCCGCGCCGGCGCCACCACCATCAACCTGCCGGATACGGTCGGCTACGCGACGCCGGACGAATATTACGAGATGTTCCGGACCGTGCGCGAGCGCGTCCCCGGCGCCGACAAGGCGGTGTTCTCCGTCCATTGCCACAACGATCTGGGGCTCGCGGTCGCGAACTCGCTCGCGGGCCTGCGCGGCGGCGCCCGGCAGGTGGAATGCACGGTCAACGGCATCGGCGAGCGCGCCGGCAATGCGGCGCTCGAAGAAGTCGTGATGGCGATCAAGACCCGCGGCGACGTGCTGCCCTACATCACGGGCATCGACGCCACGATGCTCACCCGCACCTCGAAGGTGGTGTCGAACGCCACCTCCTTCCCGGTGCAGTACAACAAGGCCATCGTGGGCCGAAACGCCTTCGCCCATGAGAGCGGCATCCACCAGGACGGGATGCTGAAGCATACCCAGACCTACGAGATCATGACGCCGGAATCGGTGGGCGTGCAGAAGACCTCGCTCGTCATGGGCAAGCATTCCGGCCGGGCCGCCTTCCGCAACAAGCTGGAGGAGATGGGCTATGCCCTCTCCGACAACCAGTTCCAGGATGCGTTCGAGCGTTTCAAGGATCTCGCCGACCGCAAGAAGCACGTCTACGACGAGGACATCGAGGCTCTCGTCGATCAGAACCTCGCCACGGCGCACGACCGCATCAAGCTGGTGTCGCTCTCCGTGGTCGCGGGCACCCGCGGCCCGCAGCGCGCCACCATGAAGCTCGACATCGACGGCCGCCGCGTCACGGAGGAAGCCGAGGGCAACGGACCCGTGGACGCGGTGTTCAACGCGATCAAGGAACTGGTGCCCCACGAGGCGGTGCTGGAGCTCTATCAGGTCCATGCAGTCACCGAGGGCACGGACGCGCAGGCCGAGGTGTCGGTGCGCCTTGCCGCCGACGGCAATTCCGTCACCGCCCGCGGCGCCGACCCCGATACTCTCGTCGCCTCCGCCCAGGCCTATCTCGGAGCTCTCAACAAGCTCATGGCGAGGGGCGCCCGCACCCACGCGCAGCACGCGGCAGAATAGGGCGTCTGAAAAAAGGGCGCGGAACCCCCCCCCGCCCACCCTCTCCCGTTCAGGGAGAGGGTGCCCGCGCCACATCCTGCCTCCGCCAGTTCGGACGAGCGAGCGGCATTGTTGTTCTCCCTTTGTTCTTGACTGTTGTCCTAACCTGTGCTGTAGGTTGTGGGCTTCTCTGGCACCGAGGGAGCCGCCGTGATCACCGGATCAGGAGGCGCCAGGGAAGGCGGTCCTGCGGGGCGCACCCGGTGGTGCGCCTCCCGGGCGGCCGCCGCAACACGGAAGGCGAGCGCGTGCAGACGTGGCTCTCCTTCTAAGACCCCCGTCCGCCGGGCACTAGGACCCGGCCGCGCTGGTGGGCGCTCCAGCAGGGGATCACCCGTGAGGGTGTGAGCCTGTGATGCGCGGGGTTGCGGTGGTTGGAAAGCGCTCCTGCGATGAGCAGGGCAGCGCCAGAACCGTGCGGGATGCCGGGGCGTTGGGCCGCCCCACCCGCTGCCCTCAGCCTACCCGGCGCCTCGGCGTCCCGCTCCCTCTCACGTGAGAGGGACCAAAGACCGACCTCAGCCCCTGCCGTGGGGACGACCACGGGAAAGGGGCCGCTCCTTGAGAGCGCAAACGAGAGCGCATGCCTGCCGCTCGCCGGAAGGCCGCGAGAAGGGAGATGTCGGTCACACCCCCTGCACCGGCAGCGGCCCTGGCGGCTTCACGGTCTGCAGGACGAAGCTCGATCGCACATCCGCGACGCCGGGGAGCGTGAGCAGGCGGTTCATGGTGAACTCGCCGAAGCTCTCGATATCCTCCGCGACCGCATGGACGATGAGGTCCACCTCGCCGGCGAGGGCATAGCAGGCGATCACCTCGTCATAGGAGTTGATCCGGTCCACGAGCCGGGTGCGCCAGCCGGGCTCGGACTGCTCCAGCTTGATGAACACGAACGCCTCCACCTCGAAGCCGAGGGCCTTGCGGTTCACCGATGCCCGATAGCCGCCGATCACCCCGTCCTCCTCGAGCGCCTTGAGGCGTCGCAGGCAGGGCGAGGCCGCAAGCCCCACCGCTTCGGCGAGCGCCGCGTTCGTGATGCGTCCGTCGCGCTGCACCACCTTCAGGATCCGGCGGTCGGAGGGGGAGAGGGGGCGCTTCATGGAGTTTTCCCTTGCGGCAGGTCAGGATCTGACCTTCGGCAGCATAGGGCCAGCGAACTTGGGCGAACAATGACCTTGGCCGGGTGTTATCCTGACGCAAACTGGAAGAGACCGCAGGAGGATAGCCCCATGAACAGCGCCACTGGCAGCGACGATCCCCGCGACTACCTGGTCGACCAGGGCTTTGCCGATTACACGGCCCAGGACCACGAGACCTGGCGCACGCTCGCCCGGCGCCAGCGGGACATCCTGAAGGGCCGTATCGCCGACCAGTTCCTCGACGGTCTCGACCGGCTCGGCATCGGCGAGGCCGGCATCCCGGACTTCCGGGTCATGAACCAGACTCTCAAGGCGGCTACGGGCTGGGAGGTTGTGGCGGTGCCGGGCCTCGTGCCGGACCTCGCGTTCTTCCGTCTCCTCGCCGACCGGAAGTTTCCGGCGGGCTTCTGGATCCGCAAGCCCGAGCAGCTCGACTACATCGAGGAGCCGGACATCTTCCATGACGTGTTCGGCCATGTGCCGCTGATCATGCAGCCGATCTATGCGGATTACCTCGAAGCCTATGGCAAGGCCGGCCTCGTGGCAGCCGAGCACGGAACCCTGAAGCGCCTCGCCCGCCTCTACTGGTACACGGTGGAGTTCGGGCTCGCGCGGACGCCGGACGGCCTGCGGATCGTCGGCGCCGGCATCGCCTCCTCGCCCTCCGAGACGGTGTTCGCCCTGGAGAGCGCCTCCCCGAACCGGGTCGCCTTCGATCTTGGCCGGGTGATGCGCACCCTCTACCGGATCGACGACTTCCAGGAGACCTATTTCGTGCTCGACGGCGTGGAGGCCTGGCCGACGCTCGACCTCGACCGGCTGATCCCCCTCTGGCGAGAACTCGATGCCACCGCCGACCTCGAGCCGGGCGACATCCGCCCGGAGGACCGCGTCCTCAGCCGCGGCGACGGCAGCTACCACCGGGAAAAGGCGGGCGCGGCGAAGAGCGCGGCGTAAGATCGTGGCCGCCGGGCGCGTTGAACCCGCGCCCTGGCGGGCCGCCCGGATCCTACATGCGATAACGCAGGCAAAAAGCGCGCGAACAGGGTAGACAGGGCCGGCGCGGTTTGTTACATGCGCCTCCTCTCCAGCGGCCCAGGCACGGAGCCGCTGCGATCGCCTTTGGCGAGGGTGATTAGCTCAGTTGGTAGAGCAGCTGACTCTTAATCAGCGGGTCGTAGGTTCGAGCCCTACATCACCCACCAATCCTAACGATAGCCGCTAAAGCGAAAGCCGATCCGGTCGACCCGGCCGCCGGCGTGCGCGTTCTCGGGCGGGAGGATCCGCATGATCGAGATGTACCACATCGAACTGCTGGAGCCCTCGGCAGAGGGCGGACGTGTCCTTCGCCGAACCTCCGTGCGCAGCGCCTCCGTGGAGCCTGTGAAGGATCGGGCCCGACGCCTCTTTCAGCGCTCGCGGGCGCCCGGCAGCCGGACCGCCGAGGTGGAGGGCGTGCGGGTCCTGAACGGGGCGGGGCACGAGGTGTTCTCGCTCAACGTCAACGACTGACCGCTCCTCTGGTCTGTCCATGAAAAAGGCCCGGGCACGCCCGGGCCTTGTCGCATTGTGCGGACGCGGTCGCCTTACCGCGCCGCCTGCTGGTTCAGCAGCGCCGTGATGTTGCGCACGGTGACGCGGCGGTTTTCCTGCTCGGCTTCCTGCGTCGCGACCTTCAGATACTGTTCGCCGTAGCCCTGCGTGGTCAGGTTCTCGGCGGGGATCTGGAAGCGCTCCGAGAGGATCGACGCCACCGTCTCGGCGCGGCGGTCGGAGAGCGTGAGGTTGTCCACGTCCGAACCCACCGCATCCGTGTGACCCTCGATCAGGAAGATCTCGTTCGGGTTGCGGGTGAGGGCGTTGCGGATCGCCTGAGCGACGCCGGTAAGAGCGCCGATCTGCTCCTCGCGAAGCACCCAGGAGCCGAACTCGAAGGTCACCGTGTCCACATCGACGCGCCGGACACGCTCGCGCACGGCCTGGCTGCGGCGCACCTCGTCGAGGCTGTAGCGGCGCTCGATCCGCTCCACCGGCGGGGCCGTGAAGGCCTCGACCAGATCCTCCTGGCTCGCGCTCTCCACCTCCACCACGTATTTCTCACGGGGGATGGTAACCCGGGCCGGCGGCAGCTCCACCACCTCCTCGATCACCGTGCGGCTGCGCGGACGGCCGACCACCTCGTTCTCGATCAGCACCGTCTCGACGCCGCGCGGGTCGCGGCGCACGCGGCGGACGAGATTGCCGTCCTGGTCGCGCACGGTCAGCACCTCGATGCCGTTGGGACGGCGCACGATCGTCACCTCCTCGACGCCCCGGCGCTCGGTGCGCACATCCGCATCGCCGTAGGAGCGGCGGAACCGTTCGGTCTCGTCGTGGCGAATGAACTCACGGCCGTTCTCGCGGATAATGACCCGGTTGCCGGGTTCCTCGATGATGACCCGGTTGCCTTCGCGGCGCTCACGGCGGAGCGAACGAAGCTCCTCGATCCGCACATCGCCGCCGCTAATCCCCACCGAGATTCCGGGCGAGAACCGGTCGCGCGCCGGCGCCTGGGCGGGTTGCTGCACGGCGGGCGCCCCCGGGACGGGAGCGCCGGGTACGGGCTGAACGGCTCGCGGGGGCTGCCCGGGGGCTGTGGCCGCGGGCGGCGTGGCGGGAGCTGCCGCAGGAGGCGCAGCGGGAGCCGCGCGCGGGGCCGGTGCGGCGGGCTGAGCCGGCGCTGCAGGCGCGGGGGCCGGGCGCGTCTGCGGAGCCGCTGCGGGCGGCGTCGGTGCAGCCGGAGCCGGGGTGGCGGGTGCAGGTGCAGCCGGAGCAGCGGGTGCGGTCGGAGCCGGGGTAGCGGGTGCAGGCGCGGCGGGGGCCGGTCGGGTCTGCGGGGCTGGCGTCGCCGGGGTTGGAGCTGCCGGCGTCGGGGCTGCGGCCGGGGGCTGCGCGCCGCCGGGTGCGGTGCCCTGGTCTCGCTGCTGCTGGCGTTGGTCACGCCGTTCCTGACGCTCGCGGCGCTCCTCCGGAGTCCGGCGCGGCGGCTCGCCCGCGGTCGGCGGCGTCGCGGCGGGCGGCGTGGCAGCCGCAGGGGGCGTGGCCGCCGGGGGAGACGCGGCCGGGGCCCGGGGCGCTGCCGGTGAAGCCGGAGCGGCGGCCGGGGGGCGGGCTGCCGGCGGGGTCGCCTGGTCGGGCGCCGTCCGCGGCGCTGCCGGGCTGCGCGGAGCGGGTTCGTCGGCGGAGGGTGCCGCGGCTGGGCGGCCAGGGCGGGGCGCCTCGGGCGCCTCAGCCGGGGCTGCGGCCGGACCGCCGCGACGCGGGGCAGGCTCGCCCGGCTGCGCGCCGTCGCGGTTGCGGGGACGCTCCGCGCCAGCGGGGCGCTCGGACCCCGAGGCTCCGCCGCCTTCACCAGCCGCCGGGCGCTGCCTCCGGGGCGGGGCGCCCTCGTCGGCCGGTCCCGCGCCTCCGGGGGCCGGTGCCGCCTGGGCCAGCTGCACGGTGCCAGCCGAACGGGATTCGGGCTGGGCGAGAGCCGGGAGGGTGGCGAGGGCGGTGCCCGCGAGGAGCAAGGCGGCAGAGAACTTCAAGGTCATGAAACGGATCGCTGCTGATGGGGAAGAGTGTCGACAACCCGCTCGTCCCCCAATCGTTCCGATCACGTTCCCGCCACAGGGCTCCGCCACCCCGCTGCAAAACCCTATTCTCCAACGAAAAAAGCCCCGCCGCGAGGGCGAGGCCTTGATGACGCGGATGCTGCTCCGCCGCCGGGATCAGCCCTTGCGGACGACGTCCGACTGCATCGGGACGGGCGCCGGGGCGACGACCGGGGTGGCGCAGGCGGCGACGAAGCCGGCGAGGAGCGCAGCGACGGTCAGCTTGGTGATGATGTGCGACATGGGTTCAGCCCTTCACAACTCAGGAGCGATGCCATCGTGACCTACGAGGAGATCACGTCCGAGCTCCTCCCGGTCCAACCTGAGCCGTTCGGAGTTGCGGAAAGAACGCCGCTTCAAGGCTAAGGTTCCTTCTCCGCTGCCTCCGGCCGCCAGATGTAGGGGGTCGTGACCGCCAGGCGCTCGAAGCCCCGGCGCTCCAGGATCGGCAGGCTCATCGGGCTGCAATCCACCGTGAGCCAGCGGCAGCCGCGCGCCTCAGCCTCCCGCACCCGGGCCGCCACGAGAGCGGTATAGACCCCCTTGCCGCGCCAGGCCGGCAGGGTGGAGCCACCCCAGAGGCTTCCGAAGGCGTCGCCCCTGGTATGGCGAAGCCAGCCGACGCTCACCGGCTCCGACCCGGCGAAGGCCGCGTAGACATGGATCGCGTCGGGGGAGGCCGCCTTCTCGCTCGCGATCGTGTCCTGCAGCCAATGGGCATGGTCTCGATCCCCGTAGACGGTGCCGTTCACCGCCGCGATCGCGCCGAACGTGGCCGGATCCTCGAGCCGTTCGATGCGCAGATCCGGCGGCAGGGGCGGGGCCGCAAAGCCGCGCGCCACGTCGAACGCCACCAGCATCTCGGGCTCTGCGGCCTCGAACCCTGCCGCGATCAGGCGCCGGTCCAAGTCAGATGGGGCGTCATAATCGAAATGCTTCCACTCGAAGGCATGTCCGAGTGCGCCGAACACCGCGATCTCGTTGGAAATGGCCGCATCCGCCGTGGCGGCATCGAGATCCGAGGCCAGCACGCCGTTGCTGGAAGGGGCGGGATCGGGCCCGGTCATGCGCAGGATCGGGCCGTCCCAGGCGAGCGCGAAGCCGGGAGGCAGCGACTCCGTCCGGCGGCGGACATCGGCATCGTAGCGGCGGAGCAATTCGGCGTTCATGGGGGCTGGATAGAGCAGCCGAGCCGCCCGGCACAAGGGATCGTGATCGGGCTGGGCGCTCGCTCCTGCATCCGACAGGCCGCCCAATGACTATATCCCTTCCAAAGGCAAGGAGCGGCGACCATGTTAACGCGACGGACTTTCGGACTGGCCGCCGCGGCGGCCGCCCTCACGGGAGGAGTATCCATGCGGTTTTTCGGCGGGAGCAGCGACGCGGCGGCGAAGGAGACCTTCCCGGTCTCCTATTCGGATCAGGAATGGCGCAAGCGCCTGAGCGCCGAGCAATACGCTGTGCTGCGCGAGCACGGCACCGAGCGGGCGGGCACGAGCCCCCTGGACCGTGAGAAGCGCACGGGCGTCTTCCACTGCGCGGGCTGCGACCAGCCGCTTTTCGGCTCGGCCCAGAAGTTCGACAGCGGCACGGGCTGGCCGAGCTTCTGGCAGCCCCTGGACGGCGCCATTGGGACCACAGAGGACCGCAAGTTCTTCATGGTCCGCACGGAGGTCCATTGCAGTCGCTGCGGCGGGCATCTCGGCCACGTGTTCGACGACGGCCCCAAGCCCACGGGCCTGCGCTACTGCATGAACGGCGTCGCCATGACCTTCAAGCCCGGCCAGGGGCAGGCCTCGTGATTGGGCGTCTCGCCTTCGGGTTTGCGGTCGTCCTCGCGACCCTGGCGCCTGCCTCCGCCCAGATGAAGCCGCCGCCCCAGCCCGGGCCGGGTCAGGCGGCCGCAATCTTCGCGGGCGGCTGCTTTTGGTGCGTCGAGTCGGATTTCGACAAGGTCGCGGGCGTGGTCGCCACCACCTCGGGCTATACGGGCGGCACGGCGGCGGATGCCACCTACGAGCGGGTCTCCGCAGGCTCGACGGAGCATTACGAGGTCCTGCAGGTGATCTACGAGCCCGCGAAGGTCTCTTACGCGCAGCTCCTCGACGTGTTCTGGCGCAATGTCGATCCGCACGATGCGGCCGGCCAGTTCTGCGACAAGGGCAACCAGTACCGCGCCGCGATCTTCGTCAGCTCCGAGGAGGAGCGGAAGGCGGCCGAGGCCTCGAAGGACAAGCTCGCGAAAAGCGGCCGCCTCAAGCAGCCCATCGTCACCGAGATCCTGCGCGCCCAGGCCTTCTATCCGGCCGAGGAATACCACCAGGACTACTATAAGAAGAACCCGCTGAAATATAAGTTCTACCGCACGAGCTGCGGCCGGGACGCGCGGCTGGAACAGGTGTGGGGCGCCGCCACCAATTGATGCATCCGGCGCAACGCTGACCACAGGCTGTCCACACTCCATCCACCCCCGCCTTTTGCTACAAGGCGGGGGTTCTTCGTCGGAGACGAAAGATGGATGGGATCGTGCCGTGGGAGGCTATCTGGGAATGGGCCTGGGCCCGTCACCACAACATCCTGAGCTGGTACATCCGCCCGCTCTTCGTCCTCCCCTTCTGCTATTTCGCCTATCGCCGGAGCCCGTTCGGCGTGCTCGTCACGCTCATAGGGCTCGCGACGAGCATGGCGTGGTTTCCGGCGCCCGCGACGCCCGATCCCGGTGTTGCCGAACTGCTTGCGCGGGAGCGGGCCTATCTCGCCGAGCCGTGGACCCCAGCGCGCATCCTGCTCGCGCTCGTTCCCGCGGCCCTGCTCGCCGCGCTCGCGACCGCCTTCTGGCGGCGCTCCTTTGCCTGGGGCATCGCCGTCATCAACGCCATGGCGCTCACGAAGATCGCATGGACGTTCTGGGCCGCGCCGGGGGAGGGTGCCTATGCGCTCCTCGTTCCAGCGCTGGTCGGCCTTGGCATCTGCAATTCCGCCGTGATCGGCATCCTCGCCCTCCGCAGGCACCGCGCCCCGCCCACGGGCGCCATCGCCGCGGGTCGGTCCTGAGCCCGGCATCCCCGCCCTCGGCCGGGCTCAGCGCCCTGTCCACAGGGGAGGGTCGCTACGGACGGATCGTAAGCCCCGCCGGGTTGAAGGTCGCCTGTGGATATTGAGGATCCATCGCCTCCAGCGTCGCCTTCACGATGCGCGCGATCACCGCGTTGCGAACCCATTTCCGGTCGGCCGGCACCACATGCCAGGGCGCCCAGGGGGTGGAGCAGCGGTTGAGAAGCGTCTCGTAGGCGGCCTGGAAATCGTCCCAGTGCTCCCGGTCGTCGAGATCGCCGGGATTGAACTTCCAGTGCTTCGCCGGATCGTCGAGCCGCTCCTGGAGGCGCTTGCCCTGCTCTTTCTTGGAAATATGGAGCATGAATTTCAGGATCGTGGTGCCGTTCTCCACCAGCATTTTCTCGAAGGCGTTGATCTGCTCGTAGCGCTGCTCGACCTCGCCGGCCGGCGCAAGGCCGCGCACCTTCACCACGAGCACGTCCTCGTAATGCGAGCGGTTGAAGATGCCGATGGTGCCGCGCTTCGGGCAGGCGAGATGGGAGCGCCAGAGATAATCGTGCGCAAGCTCATCCTCGGTCGGGCGCTTGAACGCCGTCACCGAGACGCCGAGCGGCCCGGTGGCGTTGAACACCCCGCGGATCGTGCCGTCCTTGCCCGAGGTGTCCGTGCCCTGGAGAATGACGAGAAGCGCCCGCCGGCCTTCCGCATAGAGGCGGTCCTGGAGGGTGTTGATCTCCTCCGCGAGGGCGGCGACCTCCGACTTCGCGACCTCCTTGTCGTCGAAGCCCGCATCGTCGCGCGGGTCGAAATCCTTCAGCCGCACCGTTTTGCCCGGGGCGATCCTGAACCGCTCACCGAAGCCCTGGCCATCCTTCGCCATCAATGTCCCCTCCTGCCCGCCATGAGACTAGGGCTTCCCGCCGTCGTGAGAAGATGTGCCGTGCCATTGGCACGCTCGGTCTTTCCTGGCATGGCAATCGCCGCACCAACGAGGAGATGCTCATGACCCCGCGCCCCTTCGGCAGCCACAACGGACGGGACGTCCAGGAGGTCACCATCCGCTCCGCCGCCGGAGCGGAGGCGAAGGTCATCACCTACGGGGCCGTGGTGCGGGATCTCCTCGTTCCCTCTCGGACGGGAAGCCAGCGCGTGGTGAACGGGCTCAACGCCATCGAGGATTATGCGAAGTATTCGCCCCATTTCGGCGCCATCGCGGGGCGCTACGCCAACCGCATCCGGGGCGGCCGTTTCGCCATCGACGGCGAAGGCCATCAGCTGCCGCTGAACCAGGAGAACAAGCATTCCCTGCACGGGGGCGGCAACGGCCTCGGCAAGCAGGTCTGGCAGCTCGGCGCCTTCGGCGAGGATTTCGTGACCCTCACCCATGTGTCCCCGGACGGGGAGGCGGGCTATCCTGGCACCCTCGCCACCACCTGCACCTACCGGCTCGTCGGATCGACCCTGCGGGTGGAGTTGTCCGCCACCGCCGACAAGGCGACGCCGGTCAATCTCTGTCACCACTCCTATTTCAATCTCGACGGGTCGGAGACGATCCTCGACCACACCCTGGAAGTGGCGGCGGATTTCGTCACGACCGTCGATCCCGACCTCATCCCGACAGGCGAGATCCGCGCCGTCGAGGGCACGCCCTTCGACTTCCGCCAGCCTCGTCCGGTGCGCCTGCAGAAGGCCGACGGGTCGCGGTTCTGGTACGACAACAATTGGGTGCTGCGCCGCGACCGGCTGGAGGCTTCGGGGATCGAGCACCTGCCGCTCGCCCATGCGGCCACCTTCGCCTCGCCGAAGAGCGGCGTGTCGATGCAGGTCTGGACCACGGAGCCCGGTATCCAGGTCTATGACGGGTTCAAGACCAATGTGCCGGTCGAGGGCCTCGACGGCGCCCGCTACGGCGCCAATTCGGGGCTGTGCCTCGAGCCGCAGCATTTCCCCGACAGCCCCAACCGCGCGCATTTCCCGGACACGATCCTGCGTCCCGGCGCGGTGTACCGCCAGGTGACCGAATACCGCTTCGAGGCATGATCGCGGTTAGGCTAGCGTGAAACGTTCCCGCTCCTCGCCGACCCCACTCAGGGCACGATCGCGGTTAGGCTGGCGTGAAACGTTCTCGCTTCTCGCCGACCCCACACAGGGCGTGATTGCGGTCAGGCGAGCGTAAAGAGCTCCCGCTCCTCGCCGACCCCACGGAGGGCGTGGCGCCCGAGGCTGCGGGTCGGGTAGGGGGTCGCGGCCGCGACGACGGACGACATGAGGATCGAGCAGCCGAGCGGTCCGCACAGGGCCTCGATGCGGCTCGCCTCGTTGACGGCGGGGCCGATGACCGTGAAATCCAGGCGCTGCGCCGAGCCGATATTGCCGTAGAACACCTCGCCGCAATGCAGGGCCACATCGAGGGGAAGCTCCGGCTCGGCGCCTCGGGTCCCGTTGAGCGCCCGGTTGGCGGACACGGCCTCCCGGGCAGCCTGAACAGCGGCGCGGCAGGCCTCCTCTTCGGTCCGTCCGTCATGAATCGGGAAGGCGGCGAGCAGGCCGTCCCCCAGAAACTTCAGGATCTCCCCGCCATGGGCCAGCACGGGCGCGGCCATCGCCTCGAGATGCTCGTCGAGGAGCCCGATCAGGCCGGCTCCCCCCGTATCGGCGGCCGCGGTGAACCCGCGCAGATCCGCGATGAGCAGCGCGGCCCGCAGGGTCTGGCCCGAGCCACGCTGGATCTCCCCGCTGAGAACCCTGCGGCCCGCCGAAAAGCCCACATAGGTATCGACGATCGCGAGGGTCAGGTTGAACAGGGCCATGCGGTAGGCCGCGAGGGCCAGCAGGGGAAGAAGCGCGTCGATCCGCGCCACCTCTTCGGGCTGCAGGCCGCCCGGCCGGTCGGTGGAGAACGAAGCCGCCATGCCGCGTAAAGCCGGCGCCTCCGCGCTTTCGTAGGGCACAAGGCGGGCCAGGTAGTCGGTGGCGCCCTGAGCCTGCAACTCGTCGAACACGTCGAACCAGGCCGAGGCCCGGTCGCCGAGATGCCAGTGACGCTCGGTGACGCCCTCGCGGATCATGAGACCGAAGGGGCTGCGCTCGAAGGCGGATTGATCGCGCTCGTGAGAAACGCCCTCGACCTGGGCTCCGCCGGTCCGGGTCCAGATATGGTTGAAGACGCGGATCGTGGGGTTCACGGTCGGCAGGGCGATATAGGCCCGCAGCAGGGGAATACCCTCGGCCACGAGACCGTCGGCCACGCCGGCGAGCAGCACGCGCACATCCGCGTGGCGAAGTCCCTGCTCGACGATCCAGCGTTCCAGGTGCGGCATGAGCCCTTTGTCTCATCCCATCCGCGATCTGGCTAGGGCTGCCCGGGGATCGTCGCGCACGGCTCGTATGGTAACGGCCCAGTGCGATCGGCCCCTCGCGGCGCGTTCCGCGATGCCCCTCACGGCCCGGTAGGATCAGCCCTTCACGCCGCCCTGCGTGAGCCCGCCGACCACCCGGTCCTGGAAAACCGCGATGAGGATCGAGATCGGGACGATGGCGACGATGAGGGCGGCCGAGATGATCGGCCAGGGGAACGAGAATTCGCCCTGATAGAGGGTGATGCCGACCGGCAGCGTGCGGCTGGCCACGCGAGGGCTGAGGGTGAGGGCGAGCAGGAACTCGTCCCAGGCGTTCACGAAGGCGAGGATGCCGGCCGTGAAGACGCCCGGCGCCGTGAGCGGGATCACCACGTTCCAGAGGGCTCCCAGACGCGTGCAGCCGTCGATCATGGCGGCGTTTTCCAGATCGCGCGGGATGTCCTGGAAGAACGAGATCAGCACCAGGGTGCAGACCGGCATGGAGAGCACGGCGTAGGGCAGGATCAGCGCCGGCCAGGTGTTGAGAAGACCCAATCCGCGCATGGTCTGGAAGAGGGGAACCATGAGGGAGATAAGCGGGAACATGGCGACGGCGAGCAGCACCGACAGGATGAGGTTCGGAGCCGGCACCCGCAGGCGCACCAGGGCATAGGCCGCGCAGGCCGAAACCGTCACGCAGAGCAGGGTCGAGAAGACCGCGACCATGAAGGAGTTGAAGAGGAAGGTGAGGATCGGCTGATCCACGAAGACGCGGACGTAGTTCTCCAGGGTCGGCGCCGTGGGCCAGATGGTGATCGGAATCCGCATCAGCTCGCTCTCGGTCTTGAACGAGGTGAAGAGGATCCACAGGGCCGGGAAGAAGCCGTTGATCGCCACGATCGCGGCGGCGAGCCACACCATCTTCTTCGGCTTCGGCAGGTTCCACATGGAGGATTGGGCCATTTGCTGTGTCCTCAGTGGGATCGAGATTCGGAAGCGGACACCGACCGGCGTGTCCGGACAGGCTCACGTTCGCGATCTCCTGCCCCCGGATGAAGGCCGACGCGGTTCCACATGGAGGACTGAACCATGAGCGTTCTCCTCAATGGGCTTTCTGGCCGGAATCTCGGCGGGTGTACCGCAGGTACCCGGCGGTCGCGAGGGCGGAGACGATGAACATCAGCACCGCCAGCGCCGATCCGTAGCCGATGTCGAGGAAGTCGATCGTCGTCTGGTGGATGTACATGGCGAGGGTTTCGGTGGAGTTGCCCGGCCCGCCATTGGTCATCGCATAGGGGATGTCGAAGGTCTGGATCGAGGTGATCGTGCGGAAGATGAGGGCCACCACGATGGCGGGGCGCAGCATCGGGAGCGTGATCTCCCAGAATTGCTGCCACTTCGACGCGCCGTCGATCTCCGCCGCCTCATAGAGCGAGCGCGGGATGGTCTGCAGGCCAGCGAGCAGCACCAGAGCCACGAAGCTCGACGTCTTCCAGATGATCGCGATGCAGATGGCGATGAAGGCGAGGTTCGGATCCGTGAGCCAGGGCTTGGCCGAGAAGCCGAGCGCCACCAGGGTGTTGTTCACGAGGCCCTGGCTGTACTCGAAGAACCAGCGGAAGATGAGGCCGGAGAACACGAGGGGCAGGGCCCAAGGCAGCAGGAGCCCGAGGCGCACGGGCCATTTCACCGTGAAGGGCTGGTTCGCGAGAAGCGCGAGGCCGAGCCCCACCACCACGGCGCCCGGCACCGTGACGATGATGTAAAGGATCGTGTGCCAGGTGGATTCCCAGAAGCGCGGATCGCTGAAGGCGCGGGAATAGTTCTCGAAGCCCACGAAGGGGGTGCCCATCCAGGGCTGCGTGAGCTGGTTGAACCGGAAGCTCGTGATGATGAGCTCGATGATGGGGTAGAGCACCACCGCCGTGAGCAGGACGAAGGCCGGGGCCAGGAGCATCAGGCCGAGACGCCGCTCGCCGCGCTCCAGCGGCGAGAGCCGCGCGCGGCCCTTCGCGTCGGCGGCCGCAACGGGGACGAGGGTGGTCTCGGCGGTGCTCATCGCGCGGGTTCTGCCTTAATCCTCGGGAGGGCCATGCCCGGCCGGGTGCCGGGCATGGCGGTCTTGAGTGCTTAGCGCAGCACGTTGCCGAGGCGGCTCTGCATGTCCGAGAGCGCCGCGTCCTGGGTCTTGGTGCCCGCGAGGAACGCGTTCATGTTGGTGCGGATGATCTCCGACACCTCGTTGTAGCGCGGCGTCACGGGACGGGCGCGGGCGGTCTGCACGACCGGAAGCGCGTCCTTGAACCAGGGGTTCGCCTTCAGCACCTCGGGGTCGTTGTAGACCTCGGGGAAGACCGGCAGGTGCGAGGCGAGGATCGCCTGCTTCTTCGACACCTCGGGGCTCGACAGATAGGTGACGAGCTTCGCGGCCTCGGCCTTGTTCTTGGAGAACGCCGTCACGGCGAGCTGCCAGCCGCCGATGCAGGTGGCCGCCTTGTCGGCGGTGAAGCCCGGCAGCGGCACCACGCCGACCTTGTCCTTGATCTGGCTGTCCGCGTCGTTCTGCGTGCGGTTCCAGACATAGCCCCAGTTCATCGCGAAGACGAGGTTGCCGGCCTGGAAGTTCTGGCGGATGCGGTCCGTCGGGATCTCGGCGATGTTCGGCGGCAGGACGTTGGCCTGCTTGAAATCACCCCAGAGCTCGAAGGGCTTCTTGGCGAGTTCGGCATTGAGCGCGAGCTTGCCGTTCTGGTCGGTGATGGAGCCGCCCGCGCCCCAGAGCGGGACCGCGTAGGTGCACACCGTGCCCTCGATGGGGGCGCCGGCGGTCTCGAAGCCGCGCAGGTTGGCGTTGCCCTCGGCCTGCATGATCTTCTGCGCCGCCGCCTTCACGTCGGCCCAGGTCTTCGGCGGCTGAACGCCGTGCTTCTCGAGCAGGTCCTTGCGGTAATAGAGGAACTGCGCGTCCGCGAAGTAGGGAAGCGAGATCACCTTGCCGCCGACCGTGTTCGCCTCGCGATAGGCCGGCAGGTACCGGGCCATCACCTTGTCCTTGTCGGCGCCCAGATACTGATCGAGGGGCTCGGCCCATTGCGCCGCCGACCATTGAGCCGGACGGATCACGTCGATCAGCACCACGTCGAGGGAGGCGTCGCGGGAGGCCAGCACCGTGTTGAGATATTGCTGCTGCTGCTCCGAGGTGGCGCCGCCGACCTCGACCTCGACCTTCACGTTCGGGTTCTGCTTCATGTAGTCGTCGACGATCTGGCGCATCACGTCGGGGCGCTGCTGCCCGCCCGTGAAGATGCGCAGGGTCGTCTGCGCCATCGCGATGCTGGACGTGCCGAGCATCGCGAGGGTGGCGACCGAAGCCGCAAGAAGAGTGCGTCGTTTCATCTGAGTAATCCTCCCTGGAGGGGTTGTCCGAGGCCTTGTCGGCCGTGGATCGTTAGTGGGCGGCAATCGCCGCGCCGGTTTCCATGTCGAACAGGTGCATGCGCGCCAGCGAGAGCGTCACCCGCACCCGCTCCCCGGGCCGCGCGTTCTGCTCGGGCGGGAAGCGCGCCGTCATGCTGCGGCCGCCCACGTTGAGCCAGGTGAGCGTCTCGGAGCCCAAGGGCTCGATGACCTCCACCTGCGCATCGAGGGCGACGTCGCCAGGCTCGCGCGCCTCGCCGGGCCGCACGTGCTCGGGCCGGAGCCCGAACTCGATGGGACGGCCCGAGGCCGCGCGGGCAAGCGCGCGATGAGCCTCCGGGATCGGCAGGGACGTGCCGTCGGAGAGTTCGATGCGCGCGCCGTCCGCGTTCACCTTCGCGGGCACCACGCTCATGGGCGGGGAGCCCATGAAGCCGGCGACGAAGCGCGAGGCCGGGCGGTTGTAGATCTCGTTGGGGCTTGCGAACTGCTCGAGGCGCCCGGCGCGCAGCACCGCGATGCGATCCGCCAGGGTCATGGCCTCCACCTGGTCGTGGGTCACGTAGACGATGGTGGTCCCGAAGCGCTGGTGCAGCTTCTTGATCTCGACCCGCACCTCGCCGCGCAGCTGCGCATCGAGGTTCGAGAGGGGCTCGTCGAAGAGGAAGACCTTGGGGCGCCGCACGATGGCGCGGCCCATGGCGACGCGCTGGCGTTGGCCGCCCGAGAGCTGGCCGGGCTTGCGCTCGAGCAGATGGCCGATCTGGAGGACGTCGGACGCCTCCTTGACCCGGGCCTCGATCTCCTCCTTCGGGGAGCCGCGCATGCGCAGGCCGAAGGCCATGTTGTCGTAGACGCTCTTGTGCGGGTAGAGCGCGTAATCCTGGAAGACCATGGCGATGTCGCGGGACCGGGGCGGCAGGTCGTTCACCACCCTCTCGCCGATCTGGATCTCGCCGTCGGTGACGGATTCGAGCCCGGCGATCATCCGCAGCAAGGTGGACTTGCCGCAGCCGGAAGGCCCCACGAGGACGACGAACTCGCCGTCGTGGATGTCGAGGTCGATGCCGTGGACCACCGGCACCTTGCCGAAGACCTTCTGAATGCGCCGGATCGCGATGCCCGCCATCCGCTCCTCCCCTATCGACCGCCACTGACGGGCGGTTCTTTCGACGAACAGAGTGACCGTTTCCCCACTCCGGCGTCAATGGACTGATACCTCAAGTCTTGTAAAAGACACAAGACCTGTTAAGGTTTGTGCTGTTGGAGCCGGTGGATCGCTGCCCCGGCCACTGCCCTCGTCTCAGGTCCCATGTCCTCCGTCCTCTGCGTTGGAATTGCCGTGCTCGACTACGTGTTCGCGGTCGAGACCATGCCGCGGAGCGCGGAAAAGCACCGGGCGCGCGACCTTGCGGTCGTGGGCGGAGGCATCGCGGCCAATGCGGCCGTGGCGGTGGCACGCCTTGGCGGCCGCGCCGCGCTGGCGACCCGCCTCGGCGACGATGCCACCGGGCGCGCCATCGTGGCGGAGCTCGAAGGGGAGGGGGTCGATTGTTCGCCTTCCCGCCTGTTCCAGGGGCGACGCTCTCCGACATCTGCGATTTTTGTGGATCAGGCCGGCGAGCGGCTCGTGATGTCCTATGCGGACCCGGCGATCCCGGCGGACCCGTCGTGGCTGCCCGCGGCGCTGCCCGCCGGCACCCGAGCGGTTCTCGGCGACACCCGCTGGGGGAAGGGCGCGGCCCATCTCTTCCGTCTCGCCCGCCAGGCTGGCGCCTTCGCGGTGCTGGACGGAGACCGCAAGCCCAATCCCCCCGAACTGGTGGAGCTTGCAACCCATGTGGCTTTCAGCGAGCAGGGCCTCACGGAGGTGACCGGCATCGCCGATCCCGAGCAGGGCCTGCGGTCTCTGGCATCCACCTCCGCCAATTGGCTTGCCGTCACCGTCGGCGAGCGCGGCGTCTACTTCACCGACAACGGCGCGGTGGTCCACGAGCCGGCCTTCAGGGTCGAGACCGTGGACACCCTGGCGGCGGGCGACGTGTGGCACGGCGCCTTTGCGCTGGCTCTCGCCGAGGGGATGCGGGAGCGCGAGTCCGTGCGTTTCGCCTCCGCGGTTTCGGCGCTCAAATGCACCCGCTTTGGCGGCCGCGCGGGCATTCCGCGCCGCGCCGAGGTGGAGGCCTTCTTGCAGGAGCGGGGATGATGGCACGCCCGGCCCTGCGATTACATGATATCAGCCCGGCATCGAAGCCGGCCTAAGGGAGCGAAGATCATGGAACTGTCGCCCGGAAAACTGTGGGGAATGCGCCGGATGGCCGATGCCGGCGGGCGCTTCAAGATGGTGGCGGTGGACCAGCGTCCGCCGATCAAGAACCCCATCAAGGAGAAGCGCGGCACCCCGGAGGCGCCCTTCGAGGACGTGGCGGGCTTCAAGCTGATGCTCGTGGAGGAGTTGCAGAGCGACGCCTCCGCGATGCTGCTGGACCCGCATTTCGCCCTGCCCGGCGGCATGACGCTTCTCTCGCCCGCAAAGGGGCTCATCGTCACCCTCGAGGATTCGATCTTCAAGGAGACGGATGGCGGGCGCCTCTCCTCCGAGATCGACGAATGGTCGGTGGAGAAGATCAAGCGCGCGGGCGGCGATGCCGTGAAGGTGCTGGCCTGGTACCGGCCTGACGCCGATAAGAGCGTCTGCGACGCGCAGAAGGACTTCACCGCCCGCATCGGCGATGCCTGCGCGAAATACGACATTCCTTACGTGTTCGAGCTCCTGGTCTATCCGCTCCCCGGCGAGAAGAACCAGACGACCCAGTATATCGAGATGGCGGACAAGAAGTCCGACCTCGTTCTCGAGAGCGTGCGGGTCTTCGCCGATTCCAAGTACGGCGTCGATCTCTTCAAGGTGGAGAGCCCGGTACCGGCCCGCGACGTGGCGGCGGAAGCCAGCCGCGAGGTGCAGGATCTCTTCGACGAGATGGGTCGCCTGTGCGGGCGCCCCTGGGTGATGCTCTCCGCGGGCGCCGGCATGGCGGAGTTCAAGAACATCATGCAATGCGCCTACAAGGCGGGGGCCTCCGGCTATCTCGCCGGCCGCGCCATCTGGTCCGAAGCCTTCAAGGCCTTCCCGGATTGGGATGCGATCCGCGGCGGCCTGCGTCAGCAGGGCAAGCCGTACATGCAGGAACTCAATGCGCTCACGGATCGGGCCGCGACGCCCTGGTTCGAGCATCCGGTCTATGGCGGCAAGGTCGGCGTTCCGGCCCTCGATGGCGCCTTCCGCAAGCATTACAAAGGTTTCTGACGTTGGCTCGCATCGGCGTTCCGGCGCTCGGCCTCGCGTCGAGCTCGGCGATGCGGCCCTCAAACCGTAGGGGGATCTGACCCATGGCTCGTATCGGCGTACTGGCGCTCGCGCGTCCCACCTTTGACGTTCCCTTCGCGGAGGAGAACGCGGCGAAGGCTTTCGCGGCCCTCGACCGCACGGGCCACACGCTCGTCGGATCCCGCGCGCTCCTCTTCGACGCGGCCGCGGCCGAAGCGGCCATGGGGGACCTCAACAAGGATAGCCTCGACGTTCTCCTGATCCTCCAGGTCACCTTCACGGATGCGTCCATGACCGTGAAGATCGCGGAGAACGCCAAGGCGCCGCTCGCGATCTGGGCTTTCCCGGAGCCGCGCTCCGGCGGGCGCCTGCGGCTCAACTCCTTCTGCGGCCTCAATCTTGCGGCCCATGCCCTCGGCCGCGCCGGCAAGAGCTATCGCTGGCTCTATGCGGCGCCGGACGCCTCCAACGTCGGTGAGAGCCTCGGCGAGCTGCTTGGCGGCGGCGCCGCGAAGGCGGCTCCGGTCGCTAAGGGCGCGGCGCCGAGCGCCGACGACCGCCGGGTGGCGGACGCGGTGCTGGCGAAGCTCAAGGGCCAGCGCATCGGCCTCGTCGGCGAGCATCCGGTTGGCTTCGACACCTGCCGCTACGATGCGGCCGAACTGCGCCAGCTCGCGGGCGTCGAGGTGGAGCAGGTGGACCTTCCGAGCCTTTTTGCGCGCGCCAAGGAGGTGCCGGCGGATCGGATCGCGGCGACGAAGCGCGACGTGAGCCAGAAGATCTCCGGCCTTGACGAGGTGGACCAGCCGCAGCTCGACAAGAGCCTGTCCATCTTCCACGCCCTCCAGGGTCTTTCCCAGGACGAGCGCTATTCCGCCATGGCGGTGCGCTGCTGGCCGGAGATGTTCACCGATTACGGCTGCGCCGCCTGCGGTCCCATGGGCCTGATGAACCAGGCCAAGGTGCCTTGCGCCTGCGAGGCCGACATGTACGGGGCGCTCACCGCGCTCGCGCTCCAGGAGATCGCGGGCGAGCCGTCCTTCCTCGTCGACATCGTCGACATGGATGCGGCGAGCGACACGGGCGTCCTCTGGCATTGCGGCCTGGCTCCCATGTCCATGGCCGATCCGGCGACGCCTCCGGCGGCCCAGATCCACTCCAACCGCAAGATGCCGCTCCTCCAGGAATTCGCCCTGAAGCCCGGCCGCATCACCGCCGCCCGGTTCAGCCAGGCCCGGAACCGGACGCAGCTCGTGATCGCGGGCGGCACCATGGTGCAGGCGCCGAAAAGCTTCACCGGGACCTCGGGCGTGGTGCGCTTCGACCGGCCCGCGGGCGAGGTGGCGGCGTCCATGATGGACATGGCCCTCGAACATCATGTCGCCATCGTCTACGGCGACGTGCGAGGGCCCCTCAGGGCCTTGGGCGAGGCCATGGGCCTTGAGATCATCGAACTCGCTTGAGCTGACGTCACGCAAGACGGCGCCCGAGATTATCGAACTGGCTTGAACCTAGAGAATGACGATGGCTGAGACGCTACGATACGGGATCATCGGCGCTGGAATGATGGGGCGCGAGCACGTGCGCAACCTCGCCCTCATCCCGGGCTCCAAGGTGACCGCCCTGTCGGATCCCGACGAGGGATCCCGGGCCGAGAGCGCGCGCGCCGTCGGCGGCGACGTGAAGGTCTTCGACGACCACCGCCGGCTCCTGGAGAGCGGTGAGGTGGACGCGATCCTCATTGCCTCCCCGAACGACACCCACAAACGCATCCTCGACGACATCTTCTCGGCGCCCAAGCCGTTGCCGATCATCGTGGAGAAGCCCGTCTGCACCTCCATCGAGGACGTGGCCGCGCTGGCTCAGAAGGCCCGGGAGCACAAGGCGCCGATCTGGGTCGCCATGGAGTACCGCTACATGCCCCCGGTGCAGGAGCTCCTCAAGGAGGTCCATGGGGGCAATGTGGGCAAGCTCCAGATGCTCTCGATCCGCGAGCACCGCTTCCCCTTCCTGGCGAAGGTCGGCGACTGGAACCGCTTCTCCCGGCGCACCGGCGGCACGCTGGTGGAAAAGTGCTGCCACTTCTTCGACCTCATGCGCCTCGTGGCGCAGGACGAGCCGGTGCGGGTCTATGCGTCGGGCGCCATGGACGTGAACCACAAGGACGAGGCCTACGGCGGTGAGACCCCGGACATCATCGACAACGCCTTCGTGATCGTCGACTTCCGCTCAGGCGTTCGCGCCATGCTCGATCTGTGCATGTTCGCGGAGGGCTCCTACTGGCAGGAGGAGATCGCGGCGACGGGCGACAAGGCCCGCGTCGAGTGCTTCGTGCCGGGGCCCGCCCGCTTTTGGCCGGGCGGCGCGGAGCGCCATTCCGAGATCGAGGTTTCGCCCCGCGAGCCGAAGGGCCCGGTGCGTCGCCCGGTCCATGTGGACGAGACCGTGCTGAAGGCCGGCGACCATCATGGCTCGACCTTCTACCAGCACCAGAAGTTCCGCAAAGCGGTCCTCGACGGCGCTCCCATCGAGGTCACCATGGAGGATGGCCTGAAAGCCGTCGCCATCGGGCTTGCGGCCGAGCTGTCGATCAAGGAAGGCCGAGCGGTCGCCATCGACGGCCTGAGCTTCAAGTAGGCGATCTTGCCTCTCCCCGCGTACGGGGAGAGGCTTTTGCGTTACGCTCTCAGTTCCCGGCGCTGACGCCGGATTTCGCGACCACGTCCTTCCAGGTCGCGACCTCCTTTTCGAGGCGCGCCTTGTGCGCCTGCGGCGAGCGCTCGCCAGCCGGGAAGAGCTGCGTGCCCACATCCGCGAACCGCGCCTTCACGTTGGCGTCGTCGAGCGCGACCTGAAGCGCCTTGTTGAGGGCCGTCACGGCCTCCGCCGGCACGCCCTTGGGCGCATACATGCCGTGCCAGATCACGAACTCGAAGTTCGGATAGCCCGCCTCCGCCATGGTCGGCACGTCCTTGATCACGTCGAGACGGTCCTTCGAGGTGACCGCGAACGCCTTGATGGTGCCGCCCTGGATTTGCGGGACGGCCGTCGTGGACTGATCGCACAGAAGATCGACCTGGCCGGACATGAGGTCGTTCATGGCCGGGCCCGTGCCGCGATAGGCGGCCTCCGTGAACTTCACGTCGAGGGTCTGCTGCAGGAGGAGGTTGCACAGATGCGAGTTGGAGCCGACGCCCGCATGAGCCGCGGTGGTCTTGGAGCCTTCGGTCTTCAGCCGCGCCAGCAATTCCTGCGCGGTCTTGGCCGGGTAATCCTTCTTGGTGGTCACCACCATCGGACCCTGGTTGATGAGGCCCACGGGCTCGATGTCGCCCAGTGTGTCGTAGGACAGGTTCTTGTAGAGCGAGGCGCCCGCCGCGAGCGCCACATGGTGGACGAGGATCGTGTAGCCGTCCTTCTCGGCCTTCGCGAGGCGCGCGGCGCCCGTGGTGCCGCCGGCCCCGGCTACGTTCTCGATCACCACCTGCTGCTTGAGGGTCGTGGACATGGACTGCGCGACGAGGCGCGCGATGGCATCGCTTGGTCCGCCGGCCGCGAAGGGCACGATCATGGTGATGGGACGGGTCGGGTAGGCTTGCGCGGCGGCGGCTCCCGCGGACAGGGCAAGGGCCGCGATGGCAGTGACGATTCGCTTCGCAATGGGGGCTCCCGCCGACGTGGCAGGGATGGCGAGGGCAGTGACGATTCGCTTCATGGCGTTCTCCCGATGGCATCCGTTCTGGTGCCGAGTGTGATCGGTCCGTCTGCGCCTCGCAAATGCGCTCCGCCGTACAACGCTCCTTTCCTTCAGGCGGACTTCGAGGCTCACCGCAGATCGGACCAATAGTGCAGGTTCTCCGTCCGGCAGAGGGACACGCGCCACTCAACGAGGCGCCCGTCCAGGGCGAAGGCCTTTCGATCCACCCGCAGGAGAGGCATGCCCTCCGAGGTGGCGAGCGCGGCGGCCACGTCCGGGGTCGCGGCCACTGCCTTCAGCTTCTCGCTGGCGCGGCCGATCGTGACACCGAATTCCGTGGCGTAGAGCTCGTAGAGATTGTTCGGGATCTCGCGTTCGGCGAGGCCAGGGAAGAGGGAGCCCGGCAGGCAGATATGCTCGAAGATGCAGGGCTGCCCGTCCAGCGAGCGCACCCGGTCGAAGGACAGGATCTGATCCTTGGGCTTGAGGCCGAGCGTGGCGGCCGCTTCCGCATCGTGGCTGAGGCCGACCTTCAGCACGCGGCTCTCGGGGAACTTGCGCTCCCCCGAATCGGCGACGAGCTTGAAGAACTGGAACAGGATGCGCGCGTCGTCGTGCCTGGCCACATAGGTGCCGCGTCCCTGGCGGCGCACCACCAGGTTCTCGGCGGTCATCTCGTCCAGCGCCTTGCGCACGGTGCCCTGGCTCACGCCGAGGTCGGACGCGATCTCGGGCTCGCTCGGCAAAACCTGGCCGGGCAGCCAGACCCCATCCCCGATACGCTTCACCAGAAGGTCGCGCACCTGCTTGTACAGGGGACGGAAGCCCAGAGCGCGTCCATCCGATAAGTCGCCAGCCATCTGTCCGCTCAACATGATCTCACCTCCCGTAACGTAATGTAATATCCATTACAGCGAGGCTGTTTCGGGTCAATCTGGAGAATACGATAAATAAGGTGATTTTCCAGGATTGACCAAGTTGTCTTATATCTTATAGAAGAGTTCGCAGTTCACAAGTCACTAGGGAGGAGAGAGTGGGGGCCCCGCATCTTCTGGTTCACGAGAAAAAAGACACCGTCGGCGTCGTGGTGGTGGAAGGCCTGAAGGCCGGCACCGACATGCTTTGCGTCGTCACCCACGACAATTCGTCGTTCAACCTGACCTCCAAGATGGACGTGCCGATCGGCCACAAGGTCGCGCTCGCCGACATCAAGGCCGGCGACACGGTTTGGAAGTACGGTCAGGACATCGGCAAAGCCATTGCCGACATCGGCAAGGGCGAACACGTTCACGTCCATAATGTGAAAACGAAGCGCTGGTGAGCGCGCCGGGGGAGGGGCGGCCGACGCGCCATCGTGGCCGTCAGCCGTTTTCGATCCGCTCCTCGTCCCGCTGCCGCCCGCCTCTTGCGATCCGCAATCTGTAAGGAGAGCCCCATGGCTCAAGCAAACGGACAATCCAACCTGAAATTCTGGGGCTGGCGCCGCGAGAACGGCCGCGTCGGCGTGCGCAACCACGTGGTCATCCTGCCCCTCGACGACCTGTCGAATGCAGCCTGCGAGGCGGTCGCCAACAACATCAAGGGCACGCTCGCCCTGCCGCACGCCTATGGCCGCCTGCAGTTCGGCGAAGACCTCGAGCTCCACTTCCGCACGCTCATCGGCACGGGCTCGAACCCGAACGTGGCCGCAGTGGTCGTGATCGGCATCGAGGACGGCTGGACCCAGCGCGTCGTGGACGGCATCGCCAAGACCGGCAAGCCCGTGACGGGCTTCGGCATCGAGGGCACCGGCGACATCATGACGATCGCCAAGGCGTCCCGCGTGGCCAAGGACTATCTCCAGTGGGCGTCCGAGCTGCAGCGCGAGGAGTGCGACATCTCCGAGCTCTGGGTTTCCACCAAGTGCGGCGAGTCGGACACGACCACGGGCCTCTCCTCCTGCCCGACCGTCGGCAACATGTACGACAAGCTCATCCCGCAGGGCATCCACGGTTGCTTCGGCGAGACCTCCGAGATCACCGGCGCCGAGCATCTCTGCAAGGAGCGCGCGGCCTCTCCGGAAGTGGCGGAGAAGTGGTACCAGATCTGGAAATCCTACCAGGACGACGTGATCGAGGCCCACAAGACCGACGATCTCTCGGACTCGCAGCCCACCAAGGGCAACATCGCGGGTGGCCTCACCACCATCGAGGAGAAGGCCCTCGGCAACCTCGAGAAGATCGGCCGTGATTGCCGGTACATCGACGCCCTCCAGCCGGCCGAGGCGCCGGCCAAGGGTCCCGGGCTCTACTTCATGGACACCTCGTCGGCCGCGGCAGAGTGCATCACGCTCATGGGCGCGGGCGGCTACGTGGTCCACACCTTCCCGACGGGCCAGGGCAACGTCATCGGCAACCCGATCGTCCCCGTGATCAAGATCACCGGCAACCCGAAGACCGTGCGCACCATGTCCGAGCACGTGGACGTGGACGTGTCGGGCGTCCTGCGCCGCGACATGACGATCTCGGACGCGGGCGATGCCCTCATCGAGATGATCGTGCGCACCGCGAACGGCCGCCTCACCGCCGCGGAGTCGCTCGGTCACCGCGAATTCGTGATGACGAAGCTCTATCGTAGCGCGTAAGAACCAAGACCTCTCCCCGCATCGCGGGGAGAGGACTCCCAAAGGGAGCGAGCCTGCCTAGCAGGCCACGGTGAGGGGTGCTTCAGCGCGGAGCGCCGCGCGGACACGCCCCTCATCCCCGCTCCACCTCCTGTCGCTCGCTCTCTCCGAGAGCCCTCTCCCATGAAGACGGGGAGAGGCATGATGCACCCCATGGCCCAGCCCGCGACCCCGACCCTCTCCGCCGCCGAGCGCACGCAGATCGCCATGCGCCGCCTCGGCCCCGGAATCGCGCTCTCCGTGGCGGTCGCCCTCGTTTCCTATCTGGCCGAGGCTCCTCTGGCGGCTGCGATCCAGGCACTCACGGGCTTCACCTACAAGCTCCCCGCCATCGTCATCGCCCTCATCATCGGCATCGCGCTCAACGGGTGGGCGGCGCGGCCCCTCTTCGAGCCCGGGATGACCTGGTGCGTGAAGAAGCTCCTGCGCATCGCCATCGGGCTCCTCGGCATCCGCATCGCCCTGTCGGACATCGTCGACCTTGGCGCCTACACGGCGTTTCTGGTCGTGCTCGCCATGGTCCTCACCGTAGCGTCAGGCGTCTGGCTCGCGCGGCTCTTCAAGGTGGGCGACGGATATGGGGCGCTCGCGGGGGCGGCCACCGCGGTCTGCGGCGCCTCCGCGACCCTCGCGACCTCCAGCGTCGTGCCCCATTACCCGCAGAAGGGCGCCGATGTAGCCTTCACGGTCGTTGCCGCGAACGCGGTCTCGACCCTCGTCATGGTGGCCTATCCGCCGCTTTGCGTGCTCCTCGGCTTCGACCCGCAGCATACGGGCGTGATGCTCGGCGCCACGATCCACGACATGGCCCAGGTGGTGGGCGCGGGCTACGCGGTCTCCGAGCCTGTCGGCAACACGGCCGTCATCGTGAAGCTCTTTCGCGTCTTCCTGCTCCTGCCGGCGGTGCTCGCCATCGGCTGGTGGTTTACCCGCCAGGGCGGCGAGCATGGTGCCGCCAAGGTGCCGGTGCCGGTCTTCGCCCTGGCATTCCTCGGATTGTGCGTGCTCAACAGCGTGCTCTCGGCGGCGCCCGGCCTCACGCCCGCCTATGCGCCCGTGAAGGCGCTTCTGGTGCAGGCGTCGAGCTGGGGGCTCCTCGTCGCGATAGCGGCGCTCGGGCTCGGCACCTCGCTCGCCTCCCTTCTCAGCATCGGCTGGCGGCACATCGCCGTGTTCACGGGCACGACCCTCGTGATTCTCGGCTTCGTGACGGCCGGACTCTTCTTGCTGCCTTGAGCCATTTCGCCTCCCTTCGACCCTAAGGAATCACATGCCCGATATCGTGATCAGCGAATTCATGGACGAGGAGGCCATCACGGGCGGCCTCAAGGGCTTCGACGTGCTCTACGACCCCAAGCTCGTGGACCGGCCGGACGACCTCATGAGGGCGGTGGCGGATGCCCGCGCGCTCGTGGTGCGCAACCGGACCCAGGTGCGTGGCGCGCTGCTCGAGGCGGCGCCGAACCTGAAGGCGGTCGGCCGCCTCGGCGTCGGGCTCGACAACATCGACATGGAGGCCTGCAAGGCGAAGGGCATCGCGGTCTTCCCGGCGACCGGCGCCAACGACGTGTCGGTGGCCGAATACGTGATCGGCACCGCCATGATGCTGCTTCGCGGCGCCTACACGGCGACGGACGAGGTGATCGCCGGTGGCTGGCCGCGCAACCGCCTCATGGGCCGCGAGATCATGGGCAAGCGCCTCGGCCTCGTGGGCTTCGGCGGCATCGCCAAGGAGACCGCCAAGCGCGCCGTTGCGCTTGGCATGGAGGTGATGGCCTACGACCCTTACGTGCCCGCCGACAGCCCGGCCTGGTCGCAGCCCTGGGGCCGCGTGAGCCCGGCCTCCCTCGACGATCTCATCGCCCAATCGGACGTGATCTCGCTCCACGTGCCGCTGACGTCCGAAACCCGCAACCTCATCGGCCGCGAGGCGCTCTCGCGCATGAAGCGGGACGCGATCCTCATCAACGCCGCCCGCGGCGGCGTGGTAGACGAGCCGGCCCTCGCCGAAGCCTTGAAGAGCGGTCAGCTCGGCGGCGCGGCGCTCGACGTGTTCGACGTGGAGCCCCTCAAGGCCGAGCAGGGCGCCGTCTTCGCGGGCTGCCCGAACCTGGTGCTCACCCCGCATATCGCCGGCGTCGCCATCGAGTCGAACGTGCGCGTCTCCTGGGTCACGGTCGAGAACGTGCGCAAGCACCTCGCGGGAGCCTGAGGGATGTCCGTCTGCTCCAAGACCGAAGCCAACCTGCGCCAGAACCTTGCGGGAGCCTGAGCGATGCCGAACCTTTCCATTGCGCAAGCCGAAGCTCTCGTCGCCGACGCGCTCATGCGCAGCCGCACGAGCGAGGGCAATGCTCGCGTCGTCGCGCGGGCTCTCGTCGCCGCCGAAGCCGACGGGCTGAAGGGCCACGGGCTCTCCCGCGTCGCCACTTACGCGGCGCAGGCCAAGGCCGGCAAGGTTGACGGCTTCGCGGTGCCGACGAGCGCGCAGCCGAGGCCCGCGGTGCTCGCGGTCGACGCGGCCCACGGCTTTGCCTATCCGGCCATCGCCCACGCCGTCGAGGCGCTTCCCGCCATGGCCCGCGCGCAGGGCATCGCGGCGGCGGCGATCCGTCGCTCGCACCATTGCGGCGCTGCCGGCCATCCGGTGGAGCGCCTGGCGGAAGCCGGGCTCGTCGCCATTCTGTTCGCCAACACGCCGGCCGCCATCGCCCCCTGGGGCGGATCGGTCGGCGTATTCGGCACCAACCCGATCGCCTTCGCGTGCCCTCTGCCGGGCCGCGCCCCGGCCGTGGTGGATCTATCCCTGTCCAAGGTCGCCCGGGGCAACATCCTCGCCGCCAAGCAAAAGGGCGAGCCGATCCCGGAGGGCTGGGCGCTCGATGAGGCCGGGCGCCCGACCACGGATCCCGACGCGGCCTTGAAGGGCACCATGCTGCCTCTCGGCGATGCCAAGGGAACGGCGCTCGCGCTGATGGTGGAACTGCTCGCGGCCGGTCTCACCGGTGCGAATTTCGCGGCTGACGCCTCGTCGTTCCTCGACGACAAGGGCGACCCGCCCGGCACCGGACAGCTGATCCTCGCCATCGATCCCGTGGCGCTCGGCGGGGAGGGCGCGCTTGCCCATTGCGCCCGGCTCGCCGCCGCCATCGAGGACCAGCCCGGCGCGCGCCTGCCCGGCGCCCGCCGCATCGCCCTGCGCGAGGCGGCCGCTCGCGACGGCCTTGCGGTCCCCGGCGCCGTGATCGCGAGCATCGAAGCCATCGACTGACATGAGAAACGCGGCGCCCTGGGGCGCCGCGTTCCAATCCAAGTCAGATCAGGGTGGGTTATTGCGGAGCGGCTGCCCCGCCGCCCGCGCCGCGACCGGCTCCACCGCCAGAGTCCCCGCCGCTCGGGCGCTGCTGGAGCGGAGGACGCTCAGCCGAGCCCGTGGAGCCCGTCGCCTCCGGGGCGCCGCTGCGGCGCTCCTGGCGGGCTTCCGACGCCGCGCCCTGCGGGCGCTCACCCTGGCTTTGACGGCCCGCCGCCGGGCGGTCATCGCTCGAGCCGGCCGCGTTCGGCTGACGCTCACGGGCGGCTCCGCCCGTCGCTCCCGTTGCATCCGTGTCCGTGGACCGCCGCTGCTGAGCCCGTTCGCTCGACGACGGGTTCGGCGTGGATGCCGTTGGCGAGGACGAGGAGGGGCTTGGGGCCGCGTTGTCCTGGCTGCCCTGCCGCTCCTGGTTGCCCTGGCGCTCCTGGCGGCGCTGGTCGCGCGTTTCCTGACGCTGCTCCTGACGCTCGTTCCGACGGCCCGCCTGCTCGTCGCGGTTCTGGCCCGGAGCGCGGTCGAGACCGGGTGCGCGGCTCAGGCCGGGCGCAGTCTGCTGACCGGGAGCCTCCGGATTGCCCGGACGGTTCGCGGTCGTGCCGCTTGCGTTGTTGCCGTCAGGACGGTTCGAGGTCGCGCCGGTGGTGTTCGTGTCACCGGGCCGGTTCGCGGTCGTGCCGGTGTCGCCCGAACGGCGCTGCTGCGCCTGACTCCCGTTCGGCTGCGTGCGGTTCTCGTTCGCCTGCGAGCCGGTTGCGGGCGTGCTGCCCGTGGTGGTGCGGTTCTCGCCCGGCCGCGCACCCGTCGCCGCATTGCGGTTCTGATCGGTTTGCGGGCCCGTGGTCGTAGCCGGAGCCGCACCGGTGGTGCTGCCCGGAGCCGTCGCTGACGGCGAGCCGGTCGCAGGCGAGGAAGCCGTGGTGCCGGTCGTGCCGGCGGCCGGCGGGTTCACGCCAGGAGCCGTGCTGCCCGTCGTGGTGCCGTTCGCGGGCGACGAGGCCGTGGAGCCCGAGGTCGTGCCGCCCGTCGGCGCCGTCGTCGCGGTGCCGGTGGTCGACTGGGTGGTGCCGGTCGTGGACGACGTGCCCGTGGCCGAGTTGCCAGTATTGGTCGTGGTGGTGCTGGTGGTCGTGCTGGTGGTGCGTGGCTCCGTCGCGATGGTGCGAATTTCTGTCGGCAACGGGGCGGCCACCGCCTGCGGCAGGTTCTGCGAGCGGATGGTGACGCGCGTCTCCCGCTCGATCACCTGCGGCTGCAGGACGAAGTTCACCGTCACGCCGCCGCGGCGCTCGACGCGGCCGAGCGGACGGGTCTCCTCGTAGATCTCGACGACCCGCGTGCGCTCCAGGCGCACCGACCGAATATCCTCCGCGACGATCCGTTCGGTCGGGACGAAGACCCAGGCCTCCTCCACGACCTCGGTGCCGCCGCCGCGGCGCGTGCCGCTCGTTGTGGTGGCGGAGCGGTTGGTGGTGCGGGTGGCGGCTCGGCGCGGGGCGTTCTCCGGGGGCAGGGGACGCCAGCCTACGAACTGCTTGGAGCGCCGCCATTCGACCCAGGCCGGAGCCCATTCGGTGCCGGCGACCCAGACCCAACCTTGAGCCGGATCGTTGTACCAGCGGCCGTAATGGTAGGTCACCTCGGCCCAGGGCTCGTCGGAGCGGAAGAACCAGCCGACCTTGTCGTTGAAGATCCAGCGCCCGACCGAATAGGGCTGCCAGTCGTCGGCCACGTCGCGCGGCTTCCAGACCTCGCCGAGGCCCTCGACCTGCACGTACTCGCCCACGGGCGTGAGGGTGTCTCGGAACTGCTCGACGCGCACCGTGGTGGTCGTCTCGGTGGTGGAGGTCTGAGCGAGCGCGGGGGCAAGGGAGCCCAAGGCCGCGCCGCTGATGAGCGCCGCCATGGCGGCTCCGCAAAGAAGGCGAGCGTGTTTCACCGGATTCTCCAGATTGTTGGGATGGGTCGTCACTAAAACGACGAGTGGGACGGAAGCGTTCCGATCCGGCGGGCGTTATGTGGCGCTAAGTCCCTGACACTGCTCGATTACATGAACAGGCGTTCAGGAGGGGCCGCAAAAGCCGTGTGGGGAGTTCCCTCAGGCGGGAACCTTACCCAACGGCAGGCGTTGAGTCTCGCTGATATCCGTTCAACGACCACCGAAAACGGGGCTTTGCGGATGTCGAATGGACCAGGGTGCCGGCTCCCGCAGGGGCCGGTTCAGCGTTGACGGGGACTCTATGCAACAGATCGATGCCGCCGCTCCGCAGCTTGACCCAAAGCTGCTCCTCAAGGCTTTGCGCTCCTTCCGGAAGGGCGATTTCAGCGTCCGCCTGCCGATGGATCTCACCGGCATCGAGGGAGAGATCTCCGAAGCCTTCAACGACATTGCCGAACTGAACCATGGCCTGACCCGCGAGCTCGATCGCGTCGCCAAGGTGGTCGGCAAGGAGGGCCAAATCGGCGAGCGCTGCAAGCTGCCGGGAGCGAAGGGTTCCTGGAACGAGTGCGTGGACAGCGTGAACGCCATGATTGGCGATCTCGTGCAGCCGACGACGGAGGTGGCGCGCGTGATCGGGGCCGTCGCCAAGGGCGATCTCGGCCAGACCATGCAGCTCGAGATCGAGGGCAGGCCCCTGCGCGGCGAGTTCCTGCGCATCGGCAAGGTGGTCAACACCATGGTGGGCCAGCTCGGCAGCTTCGCCTCCGAGGTGACCCGCGTGGCGAAGGAAGTGGGCACGGAAGGGAAGCTCGGCGGTCAGGCGCAGGTGAAGGGCGTCGCGGGCACCTGGAAGGATCTGACCGACAACGTGAACATGATGGCCGCGAACCTCACCGGCCAGGTGCGTAACATCGCTGAAGTCACCACCGCCGTCGCGACGGGCGATCTCTCCAAGAAGATCACCGTGGATGTGAAGGGCGAGATGCTGGAGCTGAAGAACACCATCAACACCATGGTGGACCAGCTCAACAGCTTCGCCTCCGAGGTGACGCGCGTCGCGCGCGAAGTGGGCACCGAGGGCAAGCTCGGCGGCCAGGCGCAGGTGAAGGGTGTCGGCGGGACCTGGAAGGACCTTACCGACAACGTGAACATGATGGCGGCGAACCTGACCGGCCAGGTGCGCGGCATCGCGGACGTGGTGACGGCGGTCGCGCAGGGCAATCTCACCCTCAAGCTCACCGTGGACGCCAAGGGCGAGATCGCGGCTCTGGCCGACACGATCAACGGCATGATCGACACGCTCGCCACCTTCGCGGACCAGGTGACGAACGTCGCCCGCGAGGTGGGCATCGAAGGCAAGCTCGGCGGCCAGGCTCTCGTGCCCGGTGCGGCAGGCCTGTGGCGAGACCTCACCGACAACGTGAACATGATGGCGGCCAACCTCACCGGCCAGGTGCGTAACATCGCCGAGGTCACGACGGCCGTCGCCTTGGGCGATCTTTCCAAGAAGATCACCGTCGACGTCAAAGGCGAGATGTTGGAGCTGAAATCCACCATCAACACGATGGTGGACCAGCTGAACAGCTTCGCCTCCGAGGTGACGCGCGTGGCGCGCGAGGTGGGAACGGAAGGAAAGCTGGGCGGTCAGGCGCAGGTGAAGGGTGTCGGCGGGACCTGGAAGGACCTCACTGACAACGTGAACCTCATGGCGGCCAACCTCACGGGCCAAGTGCGAAACATCGCCGACGTGACGACCGCGGTGGCCAATGGAGACCTTTCCAAGAAGATCACCGTCGATGTGCGCGGGGAGCTTCTCGAACTGAAGAACACCATCAACACCATGGTGGACCAGCTCAACAGCTTCGCCTCCGAGGTGACCCGCGTGGCCCGCGAGGTCGGTACCGAAGGGAAGCTCGGCGGTCAGGCCCGAGTCGAAGGCGTCGGCGGCGTGTGGAAAGGCCTCACGGACAACGTGAACTTGATGGCCGCCAACCTCACGGGCCAGGTGCGTAACATCGCGGAGGTGACCACCGCGGTGGCGACCGGCGACCTGTCGAAGAAGATCACTGTCGATGTTCGTGGCGAGCTGTTGGAGCTGAAGAACACCATCAACACGATGGTGGATCAGCTCAACAGCTTCGCCTCCGAGGTGACGCGCGTCGCGAAGGAGGTGGGATCGGAAGGAAAGCTCGGTGGGCAGGCGCAGGTGAAGGGCGTCGGCGGCGTCTGGAAGGGACTCACGGACAACGTGAACCTCATGGCCGCCAATCTGACCGGGCAGGTGCGCGGCATCGCCGAGGTGGTGACCGCGGTCGCGACGGGCGACCTTTCCAAGAAGATCACCGTCGTGGTCGAAGGCGAGATGCTCGAGCTGAAATCGACCATCAATACGATGGTTGACCAGCTCAATTCCTTTGCCTCCGAGGTGACGCGCGTAGCCCGCGAAGTCGGATCTGAAGGAAAGCTGGGCGGCCAGGCCCAGGTGAAGGGCGTCGCCGGCACCTGGAAGGATCTGACTGACAACGTGAACATGATGGCCGCGAACCTCACCGGCCAGGTGCGTAACATCGCCGATGTGACGACGGCGGTGGCCAATGGCGACCTCTCGAAAAAGATCACGGTCGATGTAAAGGGCGAGATGCTCGAGTTGAAATCCACCATCAACACCATGGTGGACCAGCTCAACAGCTTCGCCTCCGAGGTGACGCGTGTGGCGCGCGAGGTGGGAACGGAAGGGAAGCTCGGCGGCCAGGCCCAGGTGAAGGGCGTTGCCGGAACCTGGAAGGATCTCACCGACAACGTGAACATGATGGCCGCGAACCTCACGGGCCAGGTGCGTAACATCGCCGATGTCACGACCGCTGTCGCGAACGGCAATCTCTCCAAGAAAATCACCGTCGACGTCAAAGGCGAGATGTTGGAGCTGAAATCCACCATCAACACGATGGTGGACCAGCTCAACAGCTTCGCCTCCGAGGTGACGCGCGTCGCCCGCGAGGTGGGCACTGAAGGCAAGCTCGGCGGTCAGGCGCGCGTCGAGGGCGTGTCGGGCCTCTGGCGCGACCTCACCGACAACGTGAACCAGCTCGCCGCCAACCTGACGAACCAGGTGCGTGCCATCGCGGAGGTCGCCACCGCCGTGACCCGCGGCGATCTCACCCGGTCCATCACCGCCGAGGCTCTGGGCGAGCTTGCGGCGCTGAAGGACAACATCAACGAGATGATCCGCAACCTGCGCGACACGACGCTCAAGAATGCGGAGCAGGATTGGCTCAAGACGAATCTCGCCAAGTTCACCCGCATGCTGCAGGGCGAGCGCGACCTGACCACCGTGTCGAACATGATCCTGTCTGAGATTGCGCCCCTCGTGAGCGCGCAGCGCGGCGTGTTCTACACGGTGGATTCGGACGGCGGCGAGCCCGTGCTCGATATGGTGGCGTCCTACGCTTACACGGAGCGCAAGCACCTCGCGAACCGCTTCCGCCTGCGCGAGGGCATCGTCGGCCAGGTGGCCTACGAGAAGAAGCGCATCCTCCTCACCAATGTGCCGAGCGACTACGTGGCCATCAGCTCGGGCCTCGGCGAGGCGGCGCCGCTCAACATCATCGTTCTGCCCGTGCTCTTCGAACAGGAAGTGAAGGCGGTGATCGAGCTTGCCTCCTTCAACCGCTTCTCGGAGACTCACCAGGCCTTTCTCGATCAGTTGACGGAATCCATCGGCATCGTGCTCAACACGATCGCCGCCAATATGCGCACGGAAGGCCTGCTCAAGCAGTCTCAGCTTCTCACCGGCGAGCTGCAGAGCCAGCAGGAGGAGCTGAAGAAGACGAACGAGCGCCTGGAGCAGCAGGCCGCCACGCTCCGCCAGTCCGAGGAGCTGCTGCGCCAGCAGCAGGAGGCCCTGCAGCAGACCAACGAGGAGCTGGAGGAGAAGGCGCGCCTTCTCGAGGTGCAGAAGAAGGAGGTCGAGGGCAAGAACCGCGAGGTCTCCGTCGCCAAGTCGGCCTTGGAGGAGAAGGCGGAGCAGCTATCGCTCACCTCCCGCTACAAGTCGCAGTTCCTCGCCAATATGAGCCACGAGCTGCGCACGCCGCTGAACTCCCTGCTCATCCTCTCGAAGCTTCTCACCGAGAACCCCGAGGGCAATCTCTCGGACAAGCAGAAGGAGTTCGCCAAGACCATCCATGCGGCGGGCTCAGACCTCCTCGCCCTCATCAACGACATTCTCGATCTGTCGAAGATCGAGTCCGGCACCGTCAGCCTTGAAGTATCGGGCGTCGGCTTCAAGGATCTCGTGAACCACATGGAGCGCACTTTCCGGCAGGTCGCCGAGGAGCGGCAGCTCGACTTTGTCATCGAGGTCGCGCCGGATCTCCCGCCGGCCCTGCGCACGGATTCGAAGCGCCTCCAGCAGGTGATGCGCAACCTTCTCTCGAACGCCTTCAAGTTCACCGAGAAGGGCGGCGTGACGCTCAAGATCGGCTCCGCGGAGGGCTCGCCCCTTCGTGCCGGCAGCGACTGGATTGCCCTGTCTGTCACGGATACTGGCATCGGCATCCCCGAGGACAAGCAGCGCATCATCTTCGAGGCCTTCCAGCAGGCGGACGGCACCACCAGCCGCAAGTATGGCGGCACGGGCCTTGGACTTGCCATCAGCCGCGAGATCGCGCGCCTTCTCGGCGGCGAGATCGTGCTGTCGAGCGCGCCGGGGCGGGGCTCCACCTTCACCCTGTTCCTGCCGCTGGAGCCCCCAGCAAGCGCCGTCCTCGGCACGCCGGCCCGGGCGAACGGCAACGGCGCGAGCATCGATACGCCACCCTCGCCCGTTCTCAGGCAGCCCTCGGCCGCCATGGCGCTCTCCGCCTCCGCGGACGACCGGCATGCGATCACGGCGGGCGACCACGTGGTCCTCGTCATCGAGGACGATGCCATGTTTGCCTCCGTCCTCCTGGAGCTTGCCCGCGAGCAGGGGTTCAAGGGCCTCATCGCCACGGATGGAGCGGCGGCGCTCGCGCTCGCGCACCGCTATAAGCCGCACGCGATCACCCTCGACATCGGCCTGCCCGACATGGACGGGTGGGCGCTGCTCGATCTCCTGAAGCACGATCCGCGGACCCGCCACGTGCCGATTCACGTGATCTCCGTGGACGACCAGAAGAAGCGGGGCCTCAAGGCCGGCGCCTTCGGCTTTCTGGAGAAGCCGGTGGACCGCGATGCGCTCATGAGCGCCCTGTCGCGCACCAAGGATTTCATCGACAGGCCCGTGAAGTCCCTGCTCCTCGTGGAGGACGACGCGAACCAGCGCATGAGCATCGAGCAACTCCTGGGCGATGGCAGCGTCGAGGTGACCGGCGTCGGCTCTGCCGAGGAAGCCCTGGAGGCGATCCAGGCCCGCCGCTTCGATTGCGCGATCGTCGATCTTGGCCTGCCGGACCTGTCCGGCGCCGAGCTCATCGAGCGCATCCGCAAGGTGCGGGGCGGGGAGGACCTGCCGATCGTGGTCTATACGGGACAGGACCTCACCAAGGCCCAGGAGCGCGGACTGGAGCGCATGGCGTCCACGGTCATCGTGAAAGGGCAGGGCTCCTCCGAGAAGCTCCTCGACGAGACGGCTTTGTTCCTCCACCGGGCCATCGCCGCCATCCCGGCGGAGCAGCAGATCATCGTCGACCGACGCGACGACGCTTCGATCGAGGGGCGCAAGGTGCTCATCGTGGATGACGACATGCGCAACATCTTCTCGCTGACGAGCGCCCTCGAGCAGCACGGAATGCAGGTGATCTTCGCGGAGAACGGTCGCGAGGGCATCGAGAAGCTGAAGGCCAGCCCGGGCGTGGACGTGATGCTCGTCGACATCATGATGCCGGAGATGGATGGCTACGAGACCATGCGCGAGATCCGCACGATGCCGCAATACCGGGATCTGCCCCTCGTGGCGGTCACCGCCAAGGCCATGAAGGGCGACCGGGAGAAGTGCCTGGAGGCCGGCGCCACCGACTATGTCTCGAAGCCTGTGGACATCGATCAACTTTTGGCCGTGCTTCGCGTTCAACTTGGGCGCAGCACGTACAATTCGCAGGATGGCGAAGTTCTCACGAACGGTGCAGCGGAGGACGGGCTGCATGCATGACCGACCCACTCGCCTATCAGGTCGCGGGCCTCGCCCGTGACCCCGCCTCTCCCGCGCGGGCGGAGCGGCCGTCGATGACCGGGCATTTCAGGCCCACCGGCACGGGTCCGGATCTGCCGCGCATCGGGCCCGCCCGGGCGGGCGCCGACCTGATCCCGGCCAAGATCCTCGCGGTCGACGACGACCCGCGCAATCTCCTCGCGGTCGAGGAGATGCTGCGGGCGCCGGGCATCGAGATCGTGACCGCTTCCTCCGGCGAGGAAGCCCTGCGGCAGGTGCTGCAGGAGGATTTCGCTGTCATTCTCCTCGACGTGCAGATGCCCCGCATCGACGGCTACGAGGTGGCTGGGCTGATCCGCAGCCGGCCGCGCTCGTCCCGCGTGCCCATCATCTTCCTCACGGCCTTCAACAAGGACGACATGCACGTGGTGCGCGGCTATTCGGCCGGCGCCGTCGATTACGTGTTCAAGCCCATCGAGCCGCTGATCCTGAAGTCGAAGGTGGAGATCTTCGTGGATCTCTATCGCAAGACCGAGGAGATCCGCCGCCAGGGCGAGGAGGAGCGGCGGCTTCTCATGGAGAACCTGCGGGTCCGCAGCGAGAAGCTGAAGACCGAGCAGGCTCTGCGCCGCCGCGAGGAGCACCAGTCCATCGTGCTCCAATCCCTGCCGATCGCGCTCTACACCGCCTCCATCGAGGAGGACCACCGGCGCCTCCACTTCACCAACGAAAGCGTGGAACGCATCACGGGCTTCGGACCCGAGGCCTTCCTCGACCAGATCGATTTCTGGTCCGCCCGCCTCAATGCGGAGGACCGGGAGCGGGCGCTGGCGCAGTTGGCCCGGCTGGAAGAGGACGGGGCCGTTACGCTCGAATATCGCTGGCGCTGCGCGGACGAGACCGAGCGCCACTTTCTCGACCAGACCGTGGTCGTCCGCGACGACGAGGGGCGGCCGCGTGAATATTTCGGCATGTGGTTCGACATCACCGAGCGCAAGCAGCTGGAGCAAAACCTGCTCCACGCGAGCAAGCTCGAAGCGGTGGGCCGGCTCACGGGTGGCATCGCCCACGACTTCAACAACATGCTGAGCGTGGTGATCGGCAATCTCGATCTCCTGCACAAATCGGTGGACGGTAACGACAAGGCGCAGCGCCGCGCCCTCATGGCCATGGAGGGCGCGCAGCGCTGCGCGGACCTCACCCATCGGCTGCTCGCCTTTTCCCGTCGTCAGCCGCTCCAGGCCACAACCCTCGACGTGAAGGGCTTGATGCCGGGCCTCCTCGACCTGATGCGGCGGACCCTCGGGGAGCGCGTCAACGCCACCATGCAGGCCCCCGAGCCCGTCTGGCCGATCCGCGCGGACCGGGCGCAGCTCGAGGCCGCGCTTCTCAACCTTGCGGTCAATGCCCGCGATGCCATGCCCGAGGGCGGCGATCTCACCATCACCCTGGAGAACCGGGTTCTGGACGATAGCGGCCCCGCGGAGCCGGGCGACTACGTGATGATCTCGGTCGCCGACACGGGCACCGGCATGCCGCCTGACGTGCTGGAGCGGGTGTTCGAGCCCTTCTTCACCACCAAGGAAAGCGGCAAGGGCACGGGGCTCGGCCTCTCCATGGTCTATGGCTTCGTGCAGCAATCGCACGGCCATGTGGAGGTGGACAGCGTTCCCGATGTGGGCACGGCCATCCGCATCTTTCTGCCCCGCGCCGAGGGGGCGGCGACTCAGGTGCCGGATGCGAAGGTCGCGGACATGCAGCCCTTCGGACAGGGCCAGACCGTGCTCGTGGTGGAGGACGACCCGGCGGTCCGGCAGGTAGCGGTCTCGACCCTGCATTCCCTCGGCTTCGCGGTGCGCGAGGCGGGCACCGGCGACGAGGCCGCGAAGGTTCTGGAGACCGACGAGCGGGTGCGGCTCGTCCTCAGCGACGTGAGGATGCCGGGCGAGCTGACGGGCATCGATCTCGCCCGCATGGTGAAGCGCGAATGGCCCTCCGTCCGCGTCCTCCTCACCACGGGCTACGTGGACGGAGAGGATCGGCTCGGCGACCTCGACCTGCTCTACAAGCCCTACCGGGCAACGGACCTCGCCGAGCGCATCCAATCGCTGCTGAAGGCGGCGTAAGGGCAGCCGGAGCCCCGTCCTGGAGCCCGGCCACGACCGCAGGCGCCATCGGGTTCGCTCGTTCCTCCTTTGACGGGAGATCGGAGCTGCGACTTGCACCGCCGTGGCTCCAGATCCCCGCGCTGGCGAGCATGACTGCGCCGATTTGGAAGCTCCCCCAGCTTTGTCCCCCGTCATTGTGCCGACGGAGTTTGCGGGCGCCGGCCCGGTTCACTAATCAGGCAGCATCGGCTTTTTCGCCCGCGAGGTCCCATGGTCGCGCTCTACTACTATCCGTCCAATGCCAGCCTCATGCCGCACATGCTCCTGCGGGAGATCGGCGCGCCCTTCGAGCTGCGCCTCGTCGACAGGCGGGAGAACGCGCACAAGAGCGCCGAGTACCTGCGCCTCAACCCGAACGGCCTCATTCCGGTTCTGGTGGATGGCGACCTCGTGCTGTTCGAGACCGCGGCCATCGTGCTGCACCTCGTGGACAAGCACCCGGAGGCAAGCCTCGCCCCGCCGGTCGGCACGCCCGAGCGCGCGCAGTTCTACAAGTGGCTCGTCCACCTCACCAACACGCCGCAGACGGAGTACATCACCTATTACTACCCGGAGCGCCGCGCCCGCAGCGAGGCGGCCATCGCCGAGGTCAAGGCGGTGTCGGAGGAGCGGCTCAACCGCATGTTCGACGTCATCGACGAGCAACTGGGGCAAGGGCCCTGGCTTCTCGGCGAGCGCTTTTCGGCGGTCGATCTCTATCTCTACCTGATGATGCGCTGGGGCCGCGGCCTTGCCCGCCCGCCGCGCTCGCTGCCCAATCTCGGCGCCTTCGCCGAGCGCATCCTGGCGCGGCCCGCCGTGATGGCGGCGATCGAGGCGGAAGGGCTGAAGGCTCCTTACGTCTGAGGAAGGGTCTGCTTCAGGTCGAAGCGCTACGCGAGTTGTTCGCAACTCTGCGCTGAGCGCAACGCTAGTTCCGACCTTGCCATGGAGTTCACCCGGTCAGAGGGGCGGGCGGAGGACGCAGTTGGATATTCGACTACGGGATTTCATCGAGGGTATCGAAGCGTCACGGCTGCGTAATTTCGCCGATGCACAGCCTTGGACGCTGACGAGCCGCGCACCCGAGATCGTGCAGTCCTTGCTGGTCGATATCGGCGATGATTTCCATTGCCGTGACGGAGTCGCCATTCACCGCACGGCCAGTCTGGAACCTGGGGTGGTCGTCAAGGGACCGGCGATCATCGGTGCCGGGTGCCGCCTTGCCGGCGGTGCGTACCTCCGTGGCGGGGTGTGGCTGGACGAGAACTGCATCCTTGGACCCGGTGTTGAGCTCAAGTCTTCGATCCTGTCCCAGGACGTCCGCCTCGCGCATTTCAACTTCGTTGGCGACAGCGTGCTCGGCGCAGGCATCAATCTGGAGGCTGGCAGCATCGTTGCGAACTTTCGCAACGAGCGTGACGAGAAACGCATCCACATTCACGTGAATGGTCGGCGGATTGATACGGGAGTTGAGAAGTTCGGAGCCCTCATCGGCGACGGGGTGCGGATCGGCGCCAATGCGGTGCTCGCGCCAGGCAGCATTCTCAAACCGGGCATGGTGGTGGCGCGCCTCGCCCTGGTCGATCAGGACTCCTGACGCGTCCCCATCGGAATTTTTTGCCGCGTATCGAAGAACCCAGCCCAAGGATCCGCGCTCAAAGCCGCCAGCCGCGCCGGCACGGTCTTCACCGTGAGGGCGGCGGGGCGCAGCGCCCCGTCGAGTTCGTCCCAGGCGAGCGGCGTCGAGACCGTCGCTCCGGGGCGGGCGCGGGGCGAGAAGGGCGCGACGGCGGTTGCCTCCCGGGCGTTGCGCAGCACGTCGATGAAGATGCGGCCCGCCCGGTCCGCCTTGCCGGCACTGGTGATGTAGCCGCCGGGCTCGTCGGCGGACATGGCCTCCGCCATCGCATCCGCGAACCCCTTCACCTGTGCCCAGCTCGGGCCCGGCGCGAGCGGCACCACCACGTGCAGGCCCTTGCCGCCCGTGGTCTTCACGAAACTCCTGAGATCCCGCGCGGCGAGCCGCTCCCGAACCTCACGGGCCGCCGCCATCACGGCCGCGAAGGGCACGTCGGGGGCGGGGTCGAAATCGAAGATCATGCGGTCGGGCCGGTCCACATCCTCGACCCGGGCGCCCCAGGGATGGACCTCCAGGACGCCGGATTGCACGAGGGCCACGAGCCCCGGCAGGTCGCGGACCATGAGCGCCGCCTCGTCACCGGGAACCGAGACCCGCGCCACCGCCTCGTTAAGGCCCGCGAAGGGGTGCTTTTGGAAGAAGCAGCGCTCGCCCGTGCCGGCGGGGCAGCGCACGAGCGAGAGCGGCCGCTCGGCCACATGCGGGAGCATGGGCTCCGCGATGGCCTCGTAATAGGCTGCCAGCTCCCGCTTCGAGAGGCCCTGGTCGGTCCACAGCACCTTGTCCGGGTGGGTCAGGCGGATGCCCACGACGGTGACGGCGTCGGGCTTGGACGCAGGCTTGCGCGGGGAGGATGCGGGCTTCGGCATGGTGCCGGATCAAACCCGCGGGACGGGGAGGGGTTCCAGGCAACGGACCCTCCCCCGGCGAGGAGGAGGGTCGGGAAACCTCAAGAGGCCATAACGCTCGGCTCGGCGCCGACCGAAGCGCCGGCGACGCGCTCGTGCAGGAAGGCGGCGGCGATGAGCTCGCGGGTGTATTGCTCCTGCGGGCGCGTGAAGATCGCCTCGGTCGTGCCGCGCTCCACCACCTTGCCGCTCTTCATCACCATGATCTCGTCGGAGAGCGCGCGCACCACCGCAAGATCGTGGCTGATGAACACATAGGCGAGGCCGTGGGCCTTCTGGAGGTCGCGCAGCAATTCGACCACCTCCTTCTGGACCGAGCGGTCGAGGGCGGAGGTCGGCTCGTCGAGCACCACGAGCTTGGGGTGCAGGATCATGGCCCGAGCGATGGCGATGCGCTGGCGCTGGCCGCCGGAAAACTCGTGCGGGTAGCGGTTGCGCCAGGCCGGATCGAGCCGCACCTCCTCGAAGGCCTGGGCGGCGCGCCGGTCGCGCTCCTTGCGCGACATGGCGGGATCGTGGACCAAAAGGCCCTCGGTGACGATCTCGCCGGAGGTCATGCGGGGCGAGAGGGAGCCGAAGGGGTCCTGGAAGACGAGCTGGAGCTGGCGGCGCAGGGGGCGCATGCCGGCCCGGTCGAGGGGCATGAGGTTGCGGTCCTCGAACCGGACCATGCCGGAGGCGGGCACAAGCCGCAGGACCGCGCGGCCGAGCGTCGACTTGCCGGAGCCCGACTCGCCCACTACCCCGATCGTTCCGCCCGCCCGCACGGTGAGGCTCACATCGTCGACGGCCTTGAGCACATGGCTCGTGCGCCCGAACAGCCCGCCCTTGGTGGCGAACTGCACCTCCAGGTTCCGGGCATCAAGCACGACCGGCGCGTTGGCCGCGACCGGCTCCTTCATGCCGCGGGGCTCCGCATCGATGAGCATGCGGGTATAGGGGTGCTTCGGCGCCGCGAAGAGATCCGCGGTGCGGCCGCTCTCCACCATCTCCCCATAGCGCATCACGTAGGTACGGTCGGCGAACCGGCGCACCACGCCAAGATCGTGGGTGATGAACACGATCGACATGCCGAGCCGCTTCTGGATATCGGCCAGCAGCTCCAGGATGCGGGCCTGGACCGTCACGTCGAGGGCCGTGGTCGGCTCGTCGGCGATGAGCACGTCCGGGTTGTTGGCGAGCGCCATGGCGATCATCACGCGCTGGCGCTGGCCGCCCGAAAGCTCGTGCGGATAGGAATCGAGACGCCGCGCCGGGTCCGGAATCCGGACGAGCTCGAGAAGCTCCACGGCGCGCTTGCGCGCAGCGGCCTTGCTCATGCCGCCATGCGTGGTGAGCGGGAGCGCAAGCTGGTCGCCGATCCGGTAGAGCGGGTCGAGCGAGGTCATCGGCTCCTGGAAGATCATGGTGAGCTTCGAGCCGCGATAGCGATTGAGCTGATCGGGCTTGAGGCCCAGGAGCTCCTCGCCCCGGTACTTGACCGAGCCCTCCGCCCAGCCGTTCGAGGCCAGAAGGCCCATGACGGACATCATGGTCTGGCTCTTGCCGGACCCGGACTCGCCGACGATCGCCACGGTCTCGCCGGGGTTCACGTCCACATCGATGCCCTTCACGGCATGGAGAATGCCGTCGCCCGTTCGGAAGCGGACATGGAGGTTGCGGACCGAAAGAACGGGTTCAGCCATCGGCGCGGTCCTTCAGGCCAGGAGCCCCGCAGGAACCCTGGCCGGTGCAGGTGATGCAAGATTGATTGCAAGAATGATTGATGGTGGCCGGGAGAGCCGGTGACATCTCAGCGGTCCTTGGGGTCGAGGGCGTCGCGCAGGCCGTCGCCGATGAAGTTGAGGGCGAACAGGGTCGAGACGAGAAAGATCGACGGGAAGATGAGCATGAAGGCCGCGCCCTGGATGTTGCGCGCTCCGTCGGCGATGAGAACGCCCCAGCTCGTCATGGGCTCCTGCACGCCAAGGCCGAGGAAGGACAGGAAGCTTTCGAGCAGGATCACCCGCGGCACGAGAAGCGTCATGTAGACGACCACGGGGCCCAGGGTGTTCGGGATCACGTGGCGGCGGATGATGCCCTTCGTCTCGACGCCGAGCGCCTCTGCGGCCTGCACGTATTCCTGGCGCTTGATGGAGAGCGTCTGGCCGCGGACGATGCGGGCCATGTCGAGCCATTCGACGGCGCCCACGGCGATGAACATCAGCACGAAGTTCCGGCCGAAGAACACCACCAGCATGATCACGAAGAAGATGAACGGCAGGGAGTAAAGGATATCCACGAAGCGCATCATGATCACGTCGACGCGCCCACCGAGATAGCCCGATACCGCCCCGTAGATCACGCCGATCGTGATGGCCACGAAGGTGGCGAGAAGGCCGATGGACAGCGAGATCCTGCCCGCGAACAGGGTGCGGGTGAGAAGATCGCGCCCATTCGTGTCCGTCCCGAAGAAGAAGTAGCGCCGCTCGATCGGAACCTCGACGGAGATGCGCCGTCCCTCGTCAGCCCGCTCGATCACCCGCGCATCACCGAACAGGTCGGAGCGGGGAAAGAAGGCGAGGGAACGCTCGTCGATGGGCCGCTGGCCGACGAAGGTCGCGCGCAGCGTATCGCCTTCGACCGTGATGGACTCCGGCGTCGCCCGCAGACGCGAGCCGATGCGCTCCACCGAGGGAGTGATCTGGTCGGCTTTGGGATAGGCCGACAGGCTCGGCTCGACGCGCGAATACTCGGTGTAGACCCGGTCGTATTGGTGACCCGTGACCTCGGGCCCCACGATGCAGATCAGGGCCATGAACAGAAGCCAGCCGATGCTGACCACCGCGGCCTTGTTTCGGAAGAGCCGCGTGCGCGCATCGGCCCAGAGGGAGCGCCCCTGGACGGTGCCTTTCATGGCTTCGGTCGGGATGACGGCGCCTTGAGCCATGGTCAACTCACTCGTAGCGGACGCGCGGGTCGATCAGCGCATAGAGAATGTCGACCAGCAGATTGAAGAACATGACGAAGACAGCGACCAGCACCACCGTGCCCATGACGAGCGTGTAGTCCCGGTTCAGCGCGCCTTCCACGAAGTAGCGACCGATGCCGGGCAGGGCGAAGATCGTCTCGACGACCACCGAGCCGGTCAGGAGGGCCGCTGCCGCGGGGCCGAGATAGGACACCACCGGCAGGGAGGCCCCGCGCAGGGCATGGCTCACCACGGTCGAGGTGGGCAGGCCGAGCGAGCGCAGCGTGCGGATGTGGTTGGAGCGCAGAGCCTCGATCATCGAGGCGCGGATCATGCGCGCCACCACGGCGATCTGCGGCAGTGCCAGCACGATGACCGGCAGGATGATGTTGCGGACGGCGCCGTCGTTCCAGCCGCCGATGGGAAGCATGGCGAGCATGAGGCCGAACACGATCTGGAAGACCGGGGCCACGACGAAGTTCGGAATGGTCAGGCCCATCGCGGCAAAGCCGGTGACGAGATAGTCGATCGCGCTGTTCTGGCGGAAGGCGGCGATGGTGCCGAGGGTCCCGCCCACGAGGACGGCGACGAGAAGCGCCAGCGCGCCGAGCGTGATCGACACGGGCAGGCCCTGCATGAAGAGCTCGCCGATGGTGAAGTCACGGAAATAGAAGGAGGGGCCGAAATCGCCTTGGGCGAGATGCCACAGATAGAGGCCGTACTGCTCGATCAGCGGACGATCGAGGTTGTAGATCCGCATCAGGTTTTCCATGACCTTCGCCTCGAGGGGCTGCTCGAGGTCGAACGGGCCTCCGGGGGCCACGCGGATCAGGAAGAAGGAAATCGTGACGATGAGGAACAGCGTCGGGACGGCGGATAGGAAACGGCGCAGGATGAAGGGGAGCACGCTGTCTCTCGCGGACCGGTAGAACCACAATGAAAACGTCCCGGGAGGGAACCCTCCCGGGACGCCGCAATGGCAAGCTTACTGCTTGATGGACATGAAGCGGGTCGGGTGAGCGCCCGTTACGTTGTCGACCCAGCCCTGGAGCTTGTTCGAGACGAGGTTGTTGTTCCCGTAGAACAGCACCGGGATGTAGGGCATGTCCTTCATCAGCATGGCCTCGGCCTCCTTGAGGATGTCGGCGCGCTTGTCGAGGTTCTTCTCGTCGGCGGCCTTCTTCATCAGGGCGTCGAAAGCGGGGTTGTTGTACTTCGCGTAGTTGAAGCCCTTGTTGTCGGACTCCAGCAGGAACAGGAAGTTCTGCGGATCGGAGTAGTCGCCGATCCAGCCCGCGCGGGCCGCCTCGTAGTCGTTGGTGTCACGCAGAACCGCGAAGTGGGTCTTGGCGTCCGTGTTGATGAAGGCGGTCTCGACGCCGATGCGCTTCCAGTCGTCGGCAACCTGGACAACGGTGTTCTTGTTGTTGTCCGAGCTGTTGTAGCGCAGCTGCACCTTGAGCGGCTTGCCGGGGCCGTAGCCGGCCTGCTTGAGCAGCTCCTTGGCCTTATCCTCGCGCTCGATCGGCGACATGGTCTTGAAGTCGGCGGTCGCCGGCTCCTTGTAGTTGCCGATGCCCGGGGGAACGATGGAATAGGCCGGCAGCATGGTGCCGCCCCAGACCTGCTCGGCGATCAGCTCGCGGTCGATCACCATCGACAGGGCCTGACGGACGCGCGGATCCTTCAGGTTCTCCTTCGTGGTGTTGAGCGAGATGTAGTAGAGGCCAAGGCGCGGCGAGGTGTGGACCTGATCGCCCAGGCGCTGGCGGAGCGACTTGGTCTGGTCGGCCGGGAAGTCGCTGGTGGAGTGAAGCTCACCCGCCTCGAAACGGCGCGCCGTCGCGGCGAGATCCTTCTGCGGCTGGAACACGACCGCGTCGATCTTCACGTTCTGGGCGTCGTGGAAGTTGGTGTTCTTCTCGAGGCGGATCTGAGAGTTCGGCACGAACTCCTTCAGCACATAGGCGCCGTTGGAGACGTAGTTGCCGGGCTTCACGAAGTCTGCATTGTGCCGCTGGACGCTGGCCTGGTGAACCGGCAGGCCGGTCTGGTGCGTCAGGAGCTCGAGGAAGTAGGGGGTGGGCCGCTCAAGGGTGATCTCGAGGGTGCGGTCGTCCACCGCCTTGACGCCAAGATCCTCGGGCTTCGAGCCCTGGCTCTTGTTGATCTTCTCGGCGTTCTTGATCGGGTAGAGAATGTTCGCGTACTTCGCGCCCGTCGCCGGATCCATGATGCGGCGCAGGGAGAACACGAAATCCGACGCCTTCACCGGGTCGCCGTTGGACCACTTGGCATTCTGGCGCAGCGTGAAGCGGTATGTCACGCCGTCATCGCTGATCTCGTGCTTCTCGGCGACGCCGGGGATCACCTTGCCGGCGGCGTCATAGATCATCAGGCCTTCGAGCATATCGCGAAGGATATGGGACTCGTAGGTGGTCGACGTCTTGTGCGGGTCGAGCGTCTCGGGATCGGCGTCGTTGCCGCGGTTGTAGACGACCTGGGCGGCAGCCATGCCCGTGAAGGCGACGGTGGCTGCGGCGGCGATCGCCATTCGTTTGAACCAGGATGACATGTGTGTTCCCTCTTTGTCGTTTTGGCGGAGGTGCGACCCTACTTCGGCGTGCAACCTTGGCACGACCTTGGCCTTATATGTGGTGCAAGTCGCCCGCTCCTGTCCAGTGTTCTGCTATAGACTTCTCACAGTAACCTGACGTTGCGGCAGGGCGCCTCAGGCGGGCGGCGCGTGTAGGAGATTGCGGCCGAGCCGTCAATCAGGTCAATGACTTAGGCGCCGGCGTCGAAGACGAGGCCGGCGGCCTCGATCCCGGCGGCGGCGGCCATCTCGTCGTTGTCGGAGGTGTCCCCGGAGATCCCGACCGCGCCCAGGATCGCCCCCTGCTGGTCCTTGATCAGCACCCCGCCCGGCACCGGAACCAGCTGTCCGCCCACCACATGGCTCGCCGCGGCCACGAAATAGGGGCGGTCCACCGCCATCTTGTGGATGGCCCGGGAGCCGACGCCGAGGGCCAGCGCCCCATAGGCCTTGCCCATGGCGATCTCGGCCCGCTTCAGGCTCGTCCCATCCTCGGAGGCGAGGGCTTTCAGGGCGCCCCGCGCGTCGTAGACCGCCACGGAGAGCGGTTTCATGGTCTTTTCACGGGCAGCCTTGAGGGCGGCGGTGAGAATGGTCTGGGCCGTGTCGAGGGAGAGCTGGGTCATGGGGATCCTTGGAAAGGTGAACCGCGGCGAGAGTGAGTGAGCCTTCGCACCGCCCCGCAGGGCGAGCCGTGGCGAGAACCGACCTTATCGACAGCGCAGAAAAGCCCGGAACACAAGCCTTTTGCCGCATGACGGACCGGCTGCCCTTGCAGGGCACCATCCGGATGGAGGGGATCGGATGAGGGGATGACTGGCGCCGCTAATGCAGCGCGCGGTCCCGCTGGGCGAGCCAGGACGCCACGGCCCGGCGCTCGTCAAGGGTCATCTCGGTGAGGTTGTTCGGCGGCATCGCATGGGTGAGGACGCTCTGCACGCGGATCGCCTCCGCATGCCGGGTGATGTCCTCCGGGGTCTCGAGGCGAACGCCCTTGGGCGCCACGGGAATGCCGTCCCAGACGGGCTCGGCGGCATGGCACATGGAGCAGCGGGATTGCAGGGCGAGCACCGCTTCCTCGGTCGGGGCGGCGCTGGCGAGGGTCACGGGGCCGGCCGGCGCCTCGGCGAGGTTGGCATTCCCGGGCTTGCCGATGATGGAGAGATAGATCGCGACCGCAAAGCAGGCCGCCGCGAGCCCCCAGGTCCACCAGGGGGAGCCCTTGCCCGCATGCTGCGCGTTGAAGAAGTGCCGGATCACCGCGCCCGCGATGACGATCATGGCCACAATCCCGATGGCGTAGCGGGACGACCAGGCGAGCGGGTAGTGGTTGGAGAGCATCAGGAAGATGACGGGCAGCGTCAGGTAGTTGTTGTGGGTGGAGCGCTGCTTGGCCTGGCGGCCGAGTGCCGGGTCCGGCGTCTCGCCCTTGAGGAGGCTCGCCACCACCTTCTTCTGGTTCGGGATGATGATGAAGAACACGCTCGCCGACATCCAGGTGGCGATCATCGCGCCCGTGTGGAGGAAGGCCGCACGGCCGTTGAACACCTGGGTGAACACGAAGGCGGCGGCGAGGATGTAGACGAAGAGCGCGACGCCAAGGACCACGTCGTTGCGCCCCAGCGGCGACCGGCAGAGCCCGTCATAGACGAGCCAGCCGAGCACGAGGCCGCCGATGCCGATGGCCGCCGCCTGCCAGGGCGCGAGCGCCCGCACGGCCGGGTCGATCGTGTAGAGGTCGGCCTGGAGGTAATAGACCCAGACGATGAGGAAGAAGCCCGAGATCCAGGTGGAGTAGCTCTCCCACTTGAACCAGGTGAGCTCTTTCGGCAGCTCCGGCGGGGCCACCATGAACTTGCGCATGTTGTAGAAGCCGCCGCCATGGACCTGCCAGGCCTCGCCGCCCACGCCCTCCGCCAGGCCCTCGCGCTTCTTGAGGCTCAGATCCAGGTGGATGAAATAGAAGGACGACCCGATCCAGGCGATGGCGGTGATCACGTGGGTCCAGCGCAGGATCTGGCTGATCCACTCGGAAATCTGGGGGTCGATCATGCGGCCTTGCGTTGTGCAGGTGAACGATAAGGCGGCTTAAGGAATTCAGCCAGGGGCGTCCAGGGCCTTTTTGGATCAAGGCCGCCGCCTCTCCCGTTGTCCGCAGGCCTCGGAGAAGCGTCCAGCTCGCGCCGCCATCCCGCCGCAGCGGAGCCGGGATGGCCGGGCGCGACCCCGAACCAGTTCCCGGCCAGATTGCAGGCTCCCGAGCCGGCTGTTCTCCCCGCATCGGCCTGTCGGGACCTGCCCTGCGCGCCCTTGCCGCCCCGTCGGCACGGAGGTGCCCGAGGAGCCATCGGCGGGGGACGGGCCCTGATGAGCTAGAGCACGAACCATCCCTTGGAGAGGTCCATGGCGCCCTTCAGCCGGATCACCGCCTCGGCCCTCAAGTCGGCATCCGTGTTGAGGGAGATATAGGTCTGCTTGCCCACCTTCTCGTAGCGCACCTGTCCGGCGCCGGTGAATTCCGCCTCGCCGATGAAGGTGAACTTCTGGTCGCCGCGCTTGCGGGTGTTCGCATCCACCAGCTTGAGGTCGATCCGGTCCCGCTGCCGGCCTGAGAAGTCGGTGAGATAGTCGGCGCTGCGCGTGGAGGCGCCCGTCTCCCGGTCGTCGAACGCGAACACGTCCCGGCCTCGGCCGCCCGTCATCGTGTCCCGGCCAAGGCCTCCGGTGAGATGGTCGTTGCCCACATCGCCGAGGAGAGTATCGGCCCCCGATCCGCCCAGCACCGTGTCGTTGCCGAAGCCGCTGCTCAGCCGGTCATTGCCAGTGTTGCCGATCAGGACGTTGGCGAAGGCATCACCCGTGAGCACGTCGTTGCCCGCTCCCCCTGAGAGCGTGTCGGCCAAGGCCGTGTTGCGGGCCATGGATCCGGTCGAGACATCCACCGCATGAGGCACGATCCAGGTGAGCGCGCCTTTGTTGAGCGTGACAGTCGCCGCCTTCAGGCCCGCGCTGGCATAGGCATGGCTGAAGCTTGCCACGCCATTCACCGGGGTGGCGGTGCTCAGGCTGCCGTCGCCCCAGGCGAGGCTAGCCTGTGTCGCCCCACCCGTGCCGAGCGTCACCTCGACGAAGCGTCCCTCCAGGACCGCCTGGGCGTTCGCCTTGTAGAGAAGGTCGACCCGGAAGACGTCGTAGTCGGTGTTCGTGTCGCCTGGAACCAGATTACCAGCATCGCTTTCGAGCAGTGCGTAGCGACCATCGGGGGTGATTCTGGCGTTCGTCGATGACTGATTGGGAGAGGCGCCGCTCGCCGACTGCGAGAGGACGGTGATGCTTCCGGTCTCCATATCCTTCAGAAACACATTGGCGACGTCTGTCGCCTGCCCCGGAGCAAGGTTGCTGGCCTCACTCTGGAAAACGACGTAGCGACCATCAGCGCTAATCTGGGCTCGTTCGGAGCCTCCATCCGCAAGGCCACTCATTGCCGAACGGGAGACGAGCGTGACCTCGCCGGTCTGCAGATCCTTCCTGAAGACATCGATGCTATTATTCGTGTCGCCGGCAACGAGGTTGCTCGCCGCACTGTCGAAGACGATAAAACGGCCGTTGGCCGAGATCTGTGCATTTTGTGAATCGCCGTTCGCGCCTCCGGCGGCTTGCGAAACAAGGCTCACCGCGCCGGTCGTCATGTTCTTGAGGAAAATGTCCGTCCGACCGTTCGTGTCGCCGTCCACGAGATTGTTGGCTCGGCTCTGGAAGACCACCAGATTGCCATCAAGGCTGATCTGAGCCTCCTGAGAAACGTCGGCTCCTTCAGCACCTGCCCCCGTCGCCGAGACGAGCTGGGTGGTCCCGGTCGCGGTATCCTTGCGGTAGATGTGGTAGCGATTTGGCGTCACGCCATCGATGAAAGCACCATACGACGTGAAAACGACATAGCGACCGTCCGCGCTGATGTCGCCTTCACTTGCTGGGGCACCGACTTGCCCCTCACCCGTTCTCGTCGAGACACGGGTCAAGACCCCTGTGCCGAGATCCTTCAGGAAAATGTCGTTGTTGTTGTTGGTATCTCCTGGAACGAGGTTGCTCGCGTACGAGGTAAAGACCACATAGCGTCCGTTTGCGCTGATGCTCGGATCTTGCGAGTCGCCAGATGCCTGCACGCCAGCTTGTGTGACGGCGACGAGGTTTGTAGCCCCGGTTAAGGCATCTTTCAGGAAGATGTTCGCTCCTGTAAACGTAGTGTTGGGGACAAGATCGTCGGATTCACTTTCGAAGACGATGTAGCGACCTGTCTGGTCGAATGAGCTGATCCCCGAACCATTACGGCCCTCGGTTCCGGTGGCGGAGACGCTCAGGCGCTGGATGATGTCGCCGGCCTGCGGCTTGCGAATGGATTGAACACTCAGGAACATAGCTTGCTCTGGCAATTGCATACCGGGAAGCGACACCCCAACAGACGCGCCTCCCTTGTCGCAACTCTCTAAACAGAGAGGTGTGACACCCGGCGTGCCCTGGCGCGTCAAGGGCGGGATTGAACCTTCCGGCCCGCGCGGCAGTTTTCGGCCTGTCACCACCCCGGGAGCTCCCCTTGCAGGATCGGTTCATCCGCATCGCCCTCGTCGTCGCGCTCGGCCTTCTCGCCGCCTTCGTGGCCGAGCCTTACGTGGCCCGCTATCTCTATGCGGAGACGACCCCGCGCCTCGTGACCCCGCGGGGCGATCTCGAGGCGAGCGAGCGCTCGGCCATCGACCTCTTCGAGCGCATCTCGCCCTCGGTGGTCCACGTCTTCGCGCAGCCCGATCCCCGCCGCCTCGCCGAGCCCGATCCCGGGTTTCCCGAAGGGCCGAGGGGTCCAGGCGGCCCGGGCGGGCCTGGCGGTCCCGGGGGAGGGGGCGTGCAATCCGGCACCGGGTTCCTGTGGGATGCGGCTGGCCATGTGGTGACGAACAACCACGTGGTGGAGGGCTCCCGCTCCGTGCGCATCCGCCTCGCCTCCGGGGACGTGGTGCCGGCGGAGGTCGTGGGCACCGCGCCGAACTACGACCTCGCGGTCCTGCGGCTCGGGCGCCTGCGGCAGCCCCCGCCGGCGATCCCGGTCGGCACCTCCGCCGATCTGAAGGTGGGGCAAACGGCCTTCGCCATCGGCAATCCCTTCGGCCTCGACCAGACTCTCACGACGGGCGTCATCAGCGCGCTCCAGCGGCGGCTGCCCACGAGCGAGGGGCGGGAGATCGCGGATGCGATCCAGACGGATGCCGCCATCAACCCGGGCAATTCCGGCGGGCCGCTGCTCGACTCCGCTGGCCGGCTCATCGGCGTCAACACGGCGATCTACTCGCCCTCCGGCTCCTCCGCCGGCATCGGCTTTGCCATCCCGGTCGATGTGGTAAATCGGGTGGTCCCCCAGCTCATCCAACAGGGGCGCCTGCCGCAGCCCGGCATCGGCATCATCGCAGGCCAGGAGGCCGCGGCCGCGCAGCTGGGGATCGAAGGGGTGGTGGTCGTGCGGGCCCTGCCGGGCTCTCCGGCCCAGGAGGCGGGCCTGCGCGGCATCAACCCCCAGACCGGCGAGATCGGGGACATCATCGTCGGGGCCAACGGCCGCCCCGTGCGCCGTCTCTCGGACCTCACCGCGGCCCTGGAGCAGGCAGGCGTCGGGCAGCCCATCGACCTCGAGGTCGAGCGCGGCGGGCGCGCCGTGACGGTGCGGGTGCGCGTCGACGATGTGGGCCAGCGGCGAGGATAGGGGCCCGGTTCCTCCCAAGGATCGAGTGGCGATTCCCTTCCTGGGCCTGCACAGGAAACGGGTGGTGGCGGAGGCCTGATCGGTGGGAGGTGGCACGGTCGCATTCCAGGACCGTCCTATGCCTCCCTTCCGCCGCCTCTTTCTGTCCGTTGCCGGTGCCCAGTTCGCCGAGCAGCTGGCGCTCGCGGCCGTGCCGCTCACCGCCGTTCTCGTTCTCGGGGCCGGTCCCGGTCTCGTCGGGGGCCTCGTCGCCCTCCAGGGCGCGGCCTGGCTCCTCGTGTCCCTCCCGGCCGGCGTCGCGATGGACCGGGCCCGCCGGTCCCGATTGGTCGCCGGGGCGCAGGCGCTCTCGGCCGCGGCCCTCATGCTCGCGCCCCTTGCCGCCCTGAAGGGCTGGTGGCTACCCTTTGGGCTATGCCTCTTTCTGGGTTCGGCCGGCGCCGTCGTCACGGGGCTCGGTGCCATGGCGCTGCTCCCGGGAATCGTGGACCGGACCGCGCTGCCCCGCGCCAATGCGCGGCTCGAACTCGCCCGGGCGGGCGCGACCCTCGCGGCGCCGGCGCTCGCCGGCTGGCTCGCGGGCCGCGGCGCCCCGGTTCTGGGGTTCTGGCTCGCCGCTGGCGCCGCGCTCCTCGCGGCCTCCGTCGTGCGCGGTCTCGACGACCGCGCGCCTGCCGCGTCAGGCGCGCGCCCGCCGGTTCTCCAGGCGGTCCGGGAAGGCGCTGCCTTCGCCCTGCGCCACGATCTCCTGCGCGGCATCGTGCTCTGCGCGGTGTTCTGGAACTTCGCCTATTTCGCGCTGGCGGCGGTGCTCGTGCCTTACGCCCTGCAGCGGATCGGCCTCGACCCCGCGCTTACGGGCCTTGCGCAGAGCGGCAACGGCATCGGCCTCCTCCTCGGGGCCTCGCTGGCTGGCGCCATCCTGCGCCGCGCCGAACCCCGCGCCGTGATGATCGCCGGCCCCGCGCTCTCGGTCCTGGCCGCGCTCCTCCTCCTGGCGGCGCCCCGGTTCGGGGGCTTGGCGGCCGCTGCCCTCGCCATGGGGCTCCTCGGGTTCGGCCCGATGCTCTGGCTCATCTGCCAGACCACCATTCGCCAGCTCGTCACGCCCGCCGATCTCCTCGGGCGCGTCCCGGCCCTCGTCCAGGTGGCGATCTACGGGGTGCGGCCGGTCGGGGCGCTCGCGGGCGGCGCCGTGGGCTCCGCCTTCGGACTCGATGCGGCGCTCCTTCTCGTGGTTGCTTCCTTCGCGGTCTCCGCCCTGGTGCCCCTTCTCTCCGCGCTGGGGCGCCTGCGCACCCTGCCGGTCGCCACTTCGGAAGCGGCTTGACGGAGGCCGCTTCCTCGGGCCAATCGAACCGGCTTCGAGGAGGATCCGATGGGCCGCCTGTCCACCCACGTGCTCGATACCGTCAATGGAAGGCCCGCCCGGGGCGTCGCCATCGAACTTTTCGTCATCGACGGCGAGGAGAGGCGGCCGGTGCTGCGCACCGTCACCAACGCGGATGGCCGCACCGATGCGCCGCTGATGATCGGCGACGCGTTCAAGACCGGGACCTACGAACTCGTCTTTCGCATCGGCGATTACTTCCGTAGCTTGAATGCCACGATGGCCGATCCCCCGTTCCTCGACATCGTCCCGATCCGCTTCGCCATCGCGGAGCCCGATGGCCACTACCATGTCCCGCTCCTCGCCTCGCCCTGGAGCTACTCCACCTATCGGGGCAGCTGAGCCTGGGGCGTCGAGCACCGTCTCGACGCGGCCACGCGAGCGACCCCACTGACTGAGGCAGCCGAGCATGTCCGACACCCGCTACCCCCGCGACCTCGTCGGCTACGGCCGCACCCCGCCCCATCCGCGCTGGCCCGGGGACGCCCGGATCTGCGTGCAGTTCGTTGTGAACTACGAGGAGGGCGGCGAGAACAGCATCCTCCACGGGGACCGGGCCTCCGAAGCCTTCCTCTCGGAAATCGTCGGCGCCGCGCCCTGGCCGGGGCAGCGGCACATGAACATGGAGTCGATCTACGAATACGGCTCCCGCGCCGGATTCTGGCGCCTGTGGCGGATGTTCACCGAGCGCGGCATGCCGGTCACGGTCTTCGGGGTCGCGACCGCGATGATGCGACACCCGGAGGCCGTCGCGGCCATGAAGGAGGCGGAGTGGGAGATCGCGAGCCACGGGCTCAAGTGGATCGACTACAAGGACTTCACCGCCGAGGAGGAGCGGGCGCACATCAAGGAGGCGATCCGCATCCACACGGAGGTCGTGGGCGAGCGGCCCCTCGGTTTCTACCAGGGGCGCACCTCGGAGCACACGCTCCGGCTCACCATGGAGGAGGGCGGCTTCCTCTACTCGGCGGATTCCTATGCCGACGAGCTGCCCTATTGGGTGGACGGGCCGAAAGGCCAGCAGCTCGTGGTGCCCTATACGCTGGACGCCAACGACATGCGCTTTGCGACACCGCAGGGCTTCAATGCGGGCGACCAGTTCTACGCCTATCTGAAGGACACGTTCGACGTGCTCTATGCGGAGGGCGGGACCGCGCCGAAGATGATGTCGGTCGGTCTCCATTGCCGCCTCGTCGGCCGCCCCGGCCGCGCGGCCGCCTTGGCGCGCTTTCTCGATTACGTGGCCTCGCACGAGGGCGTGTGGGTCGCGCGCCGCGTCGATGTCGCACGCCATTGGTTGCGCCATCACCGGCCGGTGAGCCTCAAGCCCAGCACCATGAGCCGGGCTCAATTCGTGGAGGTGTTCGGCGATGTTTTCGAGCACTCGCCCTGGATCGCGGAAGCGGCCCATCAGGCCGGGTTCAACACGGCGCAGGACACGGCGGAGGGGCTCCATGCCGCCATGGTCCATGTGCTCGGCGGCGCGACGCGCGAGCAGAAGCTCGCTCTCATCCGCGCCCATCCGGACCTTGCCGGTCGCCTGAAGCTCAAGGACCTCACGGCGGATTCCCAAAACGAGCAGGCTTCCGCCGGCCTCGACAGCCTCACGGAGGAGGAGCGCGACCGCTTCCTCGCGCTGAACGATTCCTACAAGGCGAAGTTCGGCTTTCCCTTCATCATGGCCGTGAAGGGCCGCACCAAGGACGAGATCCTCGCCGCCTTCGAGGAGCGCCTCGCGCACGACCCGGACCAGGAATTCGACGCGGCCGTCGTGCAGATCGAGCTGATCGCTCTCCTGCGCCTGAAGGACCGGCTGCCCTCCCTCGCCGATGTCTTCTCCTCCCTGGCCTGAGGGCAAGCCTTCTTCCCTCCGCCCTTTCCTCATCCCCTGCGTGAGCGCCCCATGACCCAGCCGATTGTCATCGATCTCGACCGCGACGCCGTGAAGACGGGCCTCGCCGACGGGTCCTTCGTTCTCGTGGACGTGCGCGAGCCCCACGAATTCGCCGCCGGGCACATCCCTGGCTCCGTCTCGCACCCGCTCTCGCAATTCGACCCCGGCAGCCTGCCGGATGGACGCGTCGTGTTCTCCTGCGCGGCTGGCATCCGCTCGGCCCGGGCGGCCGAATTCGCGCAGGCCATGGGCCGGGACATCCGCGAGCACTACAAGGGCGGCTTCAAGGATTGGGTCGAGGCGGGCGAACCGGTGGAGTGAGCGGCGCGGATCGCCTCGCCGAGGCGGAGCGGTCGGCTCGACGAGCCGCGTGAGGGGCTCGGCACCCTCTCGCCCGTCGCCGCATCGAAAAGCCTTCTTCACGGGTGGGGAACGGCGCGGGGAGGAGAATGCCCCCTGCAACACGACCGTCACATGATCCCGTCACGATCGACCCGTCGCGGCAGGCCCGTTCGCGTGGTGACATTTCGCACACGGGAAGAGTTCGCGTTCCGCTATGCATCGCGTGACGAGGTGGCCATCGCTTCGCCCTAGGCCATGCAAATACCGGCATGGAGCCATGTCCACGGGCGTGAACATGGGTCCATGGTCGCGACCAGGAGGTCGTTATGGCGCGTCTTCGATTGCGGTCTATAACTTTATTCCTTGCGGCGTTTCTGGCCGGACCGGCCTTGGCGCAGGGCCCGGCGGCTGCGCCGCCATCGGTGACCGTCGCAAAGCCCCTGATGAAGGACATCACGGAGTGGGACGACTTCATCGGCCGCTTCGAGGCGGTGGATCAAGTGGAGATCCGAGCCCGGGTGTCGGGCTATCTCGACAAGGTGCATTTCCAGGACGGCGCCCTCGTGAAGGTGGGGGACCGGCTCTTCACCATCGACCAGCGGCCCTATCGGGCGGCCCTCGAACAGGCGGAGGCCACGGTGGCCTCGGCGCAGGTGCGGGTCGAGTTCGCCTCGAACGATCTCGAAAGAGCCGAGACCCTGCGGCGGACCGGCAACATCCCCGAGCAGGTTCTCGATCAGCGCCGGTCCAACTATCTCACCGCCAGGGCCGATCTCGACCGGGCCGAGGCCGCTGCCCGCCAGGCGCGGCTGGACATGGAGTTCACCGACATCAAGGCGCCGATCGCGGGCCGCATCTCGCGCAGGCTCGTCTCCGAGGGCAACCTCGTGAACGCCAACCAGTCGGTGCTCACCAACATCGTCTCGCTCGACCCGATCCAGTTCTATTTCGACGTGGACGAGCGCTCCTACCTCGCCTATTCGCGCCAGAGGGAGGGCGGCACGCGCACCTCGGGCGCCGCGCCGAACCGGGTGGAGCTGACCCTGACGGACGAGCGCGCCGCCAAGCGCACTGGCCGGCTCGACTTCGTCGATAACCGCCTCGACGCCCAGAGCGGCACGATCCGGCTCCGCGCCATCTTCGACAACAAGGACCTGTTCCTGACCCCGGGCCTCTTCGGGCGGATCAGCGTGCTCGGCTCCGATCCCTATCGGGGCATCCTCCTGCCCGACGAGGCGGTGGGGAGCGACCAGGACCGGCGCGTGGTCTTCGTCGTCGCCGAGGATAACACGGTCACCATGCGTCCCGTGCGCCCGGGCCCCAGGATCGACGGCTACCGGGTCATCCGCGAGGGGCTGAAAGGGGACGAGACCGTGGTTGTGAACGGAATCGTCCGCGTCCGCGCTGGGGTGAAAGTGGCGCCCCAGATGACGACCTTGCCTCCCGTGCGCGAGCGCAACGGCTCCTGATCCCCGCGCGTTTTACCCGGTTTTTCGTCTCCCATCCCTTTCCGCGCCGCCCTTTCCGACGCCGAGCCCTCCCGGAGCTCCCCCATGCGGTTCGCCCATTTCTTCGTCGACCGGCCGATCTTCGCCTCGGTCCTGTCGATCCTGCTGCTGCTCATCGGCGGCATCGCCTACACGACCCTGCCGGTCGCGCAGTACCCCGACATCACGCCGCCCACGATCGTGGTGCGCGCCGCCTATCCGGGCGCCGATGCGCAGACCGTGGCCTCCACGGTGGCGACGCCCCTCGAGCAGCAGATCAACGGTGTCGAGGACATGCTCTACATGTCCTCCTATTCGACCGCGGACGGGGCGATGTCCCTGACGATCACGTTCAAGCTCGGCACCGACCTCGACAAGGCGCAGGTGCTCGTCCAGAACCGGGTCGCCATCGCGACGCCGCGCCTGCCGCAGGAGGTGAGGGCGCTCGGCGTCACCACCCTGAAGAGCTCGCCCGACCTGATGATGGTCGTGCACATGCTCTCCCCGGACGAGTCCTACGATCAACTCTACGTCTCGAACTATGCCCGCAACAACGTGCGCGACGTTCTCCTGCGCCTCAACGGCGTCGGCGATCTCATCATCTTCGGCGAACGGCAGTACTCCTTGCGGGTCTGGCTCGACCCGGAAAAGCTGGCGGCGTTCGGGCTGACCTCCGGCGACGTGGTTCGCGCCGTTCAGGAGCAGAACGTTCAGGTCTCCGGCGGCGCCCTCGGGGCTCAGCCGGCGCCGAGCGACGCCGCCTTCCAGTTCGTGGTGAAGACGCAAGGGCGCTTCGAGGATCCGCGCCAGTTCCGCCAGATCATCGTGCGGGCCACCGCCGACGGTCGCCTTGTGAGGGTGCAGGACGTGGCCCGCGTCGAGCTCGGCGCGCAGGACTACGTGACCAACTCGTATCTCAACGGCAAGCCCGCGGTCGCGCTTGCGATCTTCCAGCGGCCGAACACCAACGCGCTCACCGCGGCGGACGAGATCATCCGCAACATGGACGAGCTGAAGCGCAGTTTCCCGCCGGGAATCGACTACCAGATCGTCTACAACCCGACGGAGTTCATCGCGGAGAGCGTGAGCGAGGTCTACAAGACGCTCTTCGAAGCCGTCATCCTCGTCGTCATCGTGGTCATCGTGTTCCTGCAATCCTGGCGCACGGCGATCATCCCGATCATCGCCATCCCGGTCTCGCTCATCGGCACCTTCGCGGTGATGGCGGCCCTCGGCTTCTCCCTGAACACGCTCACCCTGTTCGGCATGGTGCTGGCCATCGGCATCGTGGTGGACGATGCCATCGTGGTGGTGGAGAACGTGGAGCGGAACATCGCGCTCGGGATGTCGCCCCGCGACGCGGCCCACAGGACCATGGACGAGGTGGGCTCGGCGGTGGTCGCCATCGCCCTCGTGCTCGCGGCCGTCTTCATTCCGACCGCGTTCATTCCCGGGATCTCGGGCCAGTTCTACCGGCAATTCGCCCTCACGGTCGCGGTCTCGACCATCATCTCGGCCTTCAACTCGCTCACCCTGTCGCCCGCCCTCGCGGCGCTGCTCCTCAAGCCCCACAGCCACGAGCGGCCGCGCAACCCGGTGACGCGCGGTGCGAACTGGCTCGCCGCGAAATTCAACAACGGCTTCGACCGCACCGCGAACGTCTATGCCCGCTCTGTTGGCGGCTTGGTGCGCCACAAGCTCCTGGTGCTGCCGGTCTATGCGGGTCTCATCGCCGGCACGGTCTGGATCGCGAATGCGGTGCCCCGCGGCTTCATCCCGACCCTCGACCAGGGCTACGCGATCGTGGTGATCCAGCTGCCCGAGGGCTCATCCCTGTCGCGGACCGATGCCGTGGTGCAGCGCGCCTCGCAGATCCTGCAGGAGACCCCCGGCGTGCAGGATGCGGTGGCCTTCGCGGGCTTCTCCGGCGCCACCTTCACGAACGCCACCAACGCGGCCGCGATCTTCGCCAGATTCAAGCCCTTCGATGAGCGCATCGAGCAGGGCCTGCCGGCGAACGCCATCATCGGCCAACTCTTCGGGCGCCTCCAGCAGATCGAGGAGGCGTTCATCATCGCCATCCCGCCGCCGCCCGTGCGGGGTCTCGGCAATTCCGGCGGCTTCCGCCTCCAGGTCCAGGAGCGGACCGGCGACGAAATCGAGCGGGTGCTCGCCGCCACCTACGAGCTGATGGGCAAGGCGCGGCAGAACCCGCAGCTCGCCGGCGTCTTCACGACGTTTTCCGCGAGCTCGCCCCAGCTCTTCCTGGAGATCGACCGCACGAAGGCCCGCATCCTCAACGTGCCGATCGCCAACATCTTCGAGACCCTGCAGGTGAACCTCGGCACGGCCTATGTGAACGACTTCAACTTCCTGGGCCGCGTCTGGCAGGTGCGGGCCCAGGCGGATCAACGCTTCCGGGTCGATCAGGAGGATATCAACCGCCTGCGGGTGCGCTCCTCCACGGGCGCCCTTGTGCCGCTCGGCACCCTCGTCGCCATCCGCGAGGTGTCGGGGCCGGACCTCATCCAGCGCTACAACATGTACACCTCGGTCCCGCTTCAGGGGAACGCGGCGCCGGGCGTGTCCTCCGGGGTAGGCCTCGACGCCATGGAGCAACTCGCCCGGGAGACCCTGCCGCAGGGCATGGGCTTCGAATGGACGGAGCTCGCCTTCCAGGAGCGCCAGACCGGGGATGCCGCGATCTACATCTTCGCCCTGTCGGTGCTCTTCGTCTTCCTGGTGCTGGCGGCTCAGTACGAGAGCTGGTCGCTGCCCTTCGCGATCATCCTCATCGTGCCGATGGCGGTGCTCTCGGCGCTCGCCGGGGTCATGCTCCGGGGCCAGGACAACAACATCCTCACCCAGATCGGCCTCGTGGTGCTCGTCGGCCTTGCCGCCAAGAACGCGATTCTCATCGTGGAATTCGCGCGGCAGGCCGAGGACGAGGGCATGACTCCGACCCAGGCCGTGGTCGAGGCCTGCCGCCTGCGCCTTCGCCCGATCCTGATGACGGCCTTCGCCTTCATCCTGGGTGTCGTCCCCCTCGTCATCGCCACGGGGCCCGGGGCCGAGATGCGCCAGGCGCTGGGCACCGCTGTGTTCTTTGGCATGCTCGGCGTGACGGTGTTCGGCTTGTTTCTGACGCCGGTGTTCTATGTGGCCATTCGGGGCCTCGTGCTCCGGTTCGGGCGCTCCAAACCCGCCGCGACCCCGGCGCCGGGTCCCGCCCCGGCCGAGTAGGCGGCGTTTGTTGGAGCCTGGCGCCGCGTGCTATGGCTCCCACAACCCACGGCCGAGGCATGGCCTTCGGATCCAACCTGCCCAAGGGGTGGAGCCGGTCCTTCGCGGGGCTCCATGCTCCGCCCGCGCAATCTCAGGAGTTCTCGATGCGCCCGATGAAATTCGGCGTCGGACAATCCGTTCGCCGCGTGGAGGATGCCCGGCTCGTCACGGGAGCCGGCCGCTATACGGACGACCACCATCCCCAGGGCACGGCCCATGCGGTGGTGGTGCGCAGCCCGCACGCCCATGCGCGGTTCAGCTTCGGGGATCTGGAGGCGGCCCGCTCCATGCCGGGCGTGCTGCTCGTCCTCACCCATGCGGAGGTGGCGCATCTCGGCACCCTCCCGTGCCTCGGCCCCGTGCGGAACACCGACGGGACCAAGATGACCATGCCGCCCTATCCGGTGCTTTGCGAGGATACGGTGCGCCATGTGGGCGACGCTGTCGCCTTCGTGGTGGCCGAGACCGAGGACCAGGCCCGGATCGCCGCCGAGGCGGTGGAGATCGACTGGGATCCGATGGATGCGGCGGTCGGCATCGAGGGCGCGCCGGCGGGCCCGCTCGTGTGGCCGGAGGTGCCGGGCAATCTTGCCTTCGACACGGAGGTCGGCAACCGGGAGGCCACCGACAAGGCCTTCGAGGGCGCCCACCGGGTGATCTCGCTCACCATCGTGAACAACCGGCTCGTCACCAACTACCTCGAGCCGCGCGCCTGCCTTGCGGAATACGAGGAGGGCTCGGATCGTTGGACCCTGACCCTCGGCAGCCAGGGCAGCCACGACATCCGGGACATCCTGGCGAAATCCATCCTGAAGGTGGCGCCCGAGCGCATCCGCGTGATCACGCCCGACGTGGGCGGGGGCTTCGGCACCAAGATCTTCATGTACCGGGAATATCCGCTCTGCGCCGTCGCGGCCGAGCGCCTGAAGCGGCCGGTGAAATGGGTCGCCGACCGCACCGAGCACTTCCTGGGCGACGCTCAAGGAAGGGACAACGTCACCACCGCCCACATGGCGGTGAACGCGCGGGGCAAGTTCCTCGGGCTGCGCATCGATCTCAAGGCCGATCTCGGCGCCTATCTCTCGCAATTCGCGCCCTTCGTGCCCGCGAACGGGGCCCGCATGTCGCCCGGCTGCTACGACATCCCCGCCGTCCATGCGCGGGTGAGGGGCTACTACACCCACACCCTCCCGGTGGATGCCTATCGGGGCGCGGGGCGGCCCGAGGCGGCCTATGTGATCGAGCGCTTCGTCGACCATGTGGCGCGCGAGCTCGGCAAGACGCCGGACGCGATCCGCTCCCTCAACTTCGTGAAGCCCGAGGCGATGCCGCACACCACGGCGACGGGGCGCATCTACGATACGGGCGAGTTCGAGGGCCATATGCGCCGGGCCATGGAGGTCGGCGGCTGGGCCGAGTTCAAGCAGCGTTACAGCGAGGCGAAGAAGCGCGGCCGCGTCAGGGGCATAGGGCTCGCCTCCTATATCGAGGCCTGCTCGGGCGGCTCGGCGGAAGGCGCGCAGGTGCGGCTCGAGAGCGACGGCGACGTGACGGTGCTGATCGGCACGCAATCGACCGGGCAGGGGCACCTCACGGCCTATGCCCAGCTCGTCTCGCAGCATCTCGACCTTCCTGTCGAGCGCGTTCGCGTGGTCCAGGGCGACACGGACCTCATCGCCACGGGCGGCGGCACGGGCGGCTCGCGGTCGATCCCGGTCGGCGGCGCCTCGGTCGCCGGCGCGTCCCGGACGCTGGCCGAGAACCTCAAGCGCCTCGCGGCCGATGCGCTGGAGGCGGGCGTGGCGGATCTGGAGATCGCGGAGGGGCAGGTGCGGATCGCCGGCACGGACCGCGCGATCAGATTTGCGGAGCTGGCCGCCCTGCCCGGCGCGACCCCGGACCTCCTCACCGTGTCTGACAGCTGGAAGCCGCCGGAGGCCACCTATCCGAACGGGACCCATGTGTGCGAGGTGGAGGTCGACCCTGAGACCGGCGAGATCGAGGTGGTGCGCTACACCATCGTGGACGATTTTGGCGTGACCCTGAACCCGCTCCTTCTCATGGGCCAGATCCATGGCGGGGTCGTGCAGGGGATCGGCCAGGCGCTCCACGAGCGCACGATCTACGACGCGGGCGGCCAGCTCGTGACGGCCTCCCTCATGGATTACCGCCTGCCCCGCGCCGCGGACGTGCCGGATTTCCACTTCGAGACCCGCAACGTGCCCTCGACCACCAATGTCATGGGCATGAAGGGCGCCGGCGAAGCGGGGGCCATCGGGGCCTGCCCGGCGGTGATGAACGCAGTGGCGGACGCCCTCCACCGGGGCTTCGGCATCCGGGAAGTCGACATGCCGGCGACCCCGGACCGGGTCTTCGCTCAGATCCGCGAGGCAAAGGCCGCGCAGGCGGCCTGACGCCTGCGCGCTTGTCCCCCCTCACACCAATGTGTGCGGCACGGATGCAAGCAGCACTTTGCATCCATGCCCTACTCATTTACCGGGGAGGGCTGTCAAATGACGGGGGCGGAACGCTTCGCCGAAACAAGAACCGGGAGAACCCATCTTATGATGCGTGGTGTATTCGTTGCCGGGGCGCTCGCCCTCGGCGTGACCGCTGCCGTGGCCCAGGCCAACGTGATCGAGCAGCGCCAGAATCTCATGAAGCAGAACGGTGCCGCGACCCGCACGGTCTCGGGCATGCTCCGCGGCCAGACCCCGTTCGATCTCGCTCAGGTTCAGGGCGCCCTGCGGAACTACATCGAGGTCGGCCGGGTCTATCCCTCGCTCTTCCCCGACAACTCGAAGGAGGGGAACAACACCAAGGCCCTTCCGGCGATCTGGGAGAACAAGGCGGATTTCAACGCCCTCAACGCCAAGTTCGTGCAGGACTCGCAAACGGCCCTCACCACCATCAAGGACGAGGCCACCTTCAAGACCGAGATGCCGAAGGTCCTGCAGAATTGCGGCGGCTGCCACCAGAAGTATCAGCGCCAGGGCTGATCGGCGCGCAGATCAAGCGACGGGCGGCTTCACGCCGCCCGTTGCCGTTTGAGGGCCCGGCTGGGCCACCGGGAAGAGGGTCGCATTCGATGCGCAAGGTGCTCGGCGTTCTGCTGGTTCTCGCGGCGCTCGGCGCGGCCGGGTTCTATGGGCTCACCATGCCGGCCACTTACCGTCTCGTGCGCGGCGAGACGGCGATGCCGACGGGCCACACGGCCAATGCCGAGAACGGCCGGCTGCTCTTTTACGCGGGTGGCTGCGCCTCCTGCCACGCGACGCCGAACCAGGACGAACGGACGGTTCTCGGCGGCGGCTATGCCCTCAAATCCCCCTTCGGCACCTTCTATGTGCCGAACATCTCGCCCCATCCCCAGGACGGGATCGGCGCCTGGGACGGCGCCGCCTTCGTGCGCGCCATGCGGGAGGGCACGAGCCCGGACGGGCGCCATTACTACCCGGCCTTTCCCTACACCTCCTACCAGCGCATGCCGGCGACCGATCTCCTCGACCTCTTCGCTTATATGAGGACCCTGCCGGCGGTGGCGGGCCGGGCGCAGGATCACGACCTGCCGTTCCCGTTCAACATCCGCCGGGGCGTCGGCCTCTGGAAGCTCGCCTTCCTCGACGGCCGCCCCTTCGTGCCGGATCAGGGGAGGAGCGCGAGCCTCAACCGGGGCGCCTATCTCGTGGAGGGACCCGGTCATTGCGCCGAGTGCCACAGCGAGCGCAACCTCGCCGGCGCTCTCATCGAGGGGCGCCGCTATGCGGGCGGGCCCGATCCCGAGGGGCGCGGCACCGTCCCCAACATCACGCCGCATCCGTCGGGCATCGGCGGCTGGACCGAGGCCGACCTTGCTCAGATGCTCAAGACCGGCGAGACGCCGAATTTCGTGAATGTGGGCGGGCCCATGGGCTCGGTGGTGCGCAACACCGCGGAACTGCCGGAGCCGGACCGTGCCGCCATGGGCGAATACCTGCTGTCGCTGCCGCCGCGGGAGGCCTTCAAGGGCCCGCAGGCGGGAGCTGCGGGCCAATAGGCGGAGCGGCTTCGCCGCGGCTTTTTCGCTGGATCCCGGATCGGCGTGCGCGAGGCGTTGCCTCGCTCCCTTGTCCGGGAAAGGGCGTTGTGGGTGGGGTGACCCTCGACCCCTTTCCCGGACAAGTGCAGCGAAGCGGAACGCCGATCCGGGATCCAGGCCAACAGATCAGCGGCGAAGCCGCTCCACACCTCACTCCATGACGGCGGCCTTGAGGATGCAGACCATGGAGGCGCGGCCGGGCGTGTCGCTCACGCAGCGCACCACATGCGGGCGGTCGCAGCGGTAGCGCAGGGTCTCGCCGGCCTTGGCCCGCTGAATCACCTCGCTCACCTCGACCTCGAACTCCCCGTCGACCACGGACAGGCATTCCACCGAGCCGCGCTGGTGGCCGTCGGATTCCAGCACGCCGCCGGGCTCCGACTGCACATCGTACCATTGCAGCCACTCGACCGTCTTGATCCAGCCGACGATGGCGAGGCGCATCTTGCCGTCGTCGGAGACGAGGATCGGCGTATCGGCCTTGGAGGATTTCTGGATGAAGGGCTCTTCGTCGCTCGTCGCCAGCACGCGCTCGATGGACACGTCGAGGGCCTGCGACAGGCGCCAGATGGTGGCGAGCGTCGGGTTCGTCTCGTTGCGCTCGATCTGGCTGATGATGGACTTGGCGACGCCCGATTGCTCGGCGAGCTCCGAGAGCGAGAGGTTGTAGGCCTTGCGCAGGCGTTGGATCGTCTTGCCGAGCTGCCCCGACAGGACCTGCGCGCCCATGGCGAGCTCGCGCTGCCGCTCCCTGCCTTCCACACCCATGACGCTCACCCGTAATCCGGTGGGGGGCGCTGCCCTCCACACCTATGAGGCTCAAGCTCTGACGTTCACCCGCAATCCGGCAAACCGAACAGCCGTTTGTTCCAGCAAACGGTTTTGCGGGATCGACGACGGAGGGTCAAGCGGCGAGCTTTGCCGTCATCCCGGGGCGCCGCAGGCGAGCCCGGGATCCATAAACTCGACGCAAGCCGAACAGAGCATCGCGCGAGCCGACCAGCGTTGTGGTTATGGGCCCCGGGCTCCGCTGACGCGGCCCCGGGGTGACAGGGTGAGGATGGCCTCACACCCGCGCGTTGGATCGCGCCATGTCGGCGGAGAGCGCCGCCCAGGCGCGGTAATCGTTGAGCGCCGCGCCGTAGCTGGCGACGATGCGGCCGGCGAGGGGCGAGGTGGCGCCGATCTCGGCGAGCAGTTCGGCGGTGGCCTTGCGGGCCGCGTCGAGCACGGGCTTCGGAAAAGCCTCCAGCGAGACCGGATACCGGCCGAGGATCTCCGTGAGCGCGGCCGCGTTCGTCTGCGTCGCATCCGCAAGGCCGAGGGTGTGCTCGGCCCGGCAGGATTCGGCGACCACGGCCTGGAGGTCCGGGGGCAGGGTCTCCCAGGCCTCGAGGGAAACCAGGAGCTCGCTCGCCCCGTTGGGCTTGTTGAAGCCGGGCGCGTAATAGAAGGGCGCGTATTTCGGCAGCCCCGTTTCGAGATCGGTGGCCGGGGCCAGGAACTCGGCGGCGTCGATGGAGCCTTTCTCGAGGGCGGGCAGCAGGTCGCCCGCCGAGACCGACATCGGCACGGCGCCGAGCCTCGCATAGACCTCGGCGCCGAGGCCCTGCACCCGCAGGCGCATGCCCTTGAGGTCCTCGAGACCGCCGAGCCTCTTGCGGAACCAGCCGCCCATGGATGGGCCGGTATTGCCGGCGAGGAATGCGCGCACCCCGTGGGGGCGGTAGAGCTCGTCCCACAGCGCCTGCCCGTCCCGCAGCTCGATCCAGGCCTGGTGCTCGATGGGGCCGAGGCCGAAGGGCACGGTGGTGAAGAAGCCCGCGGCCGGGATCTTGCCCTGCCAGTAGAGCGAGGCGGTATGACCGATCTCGACCGTCCCGTTCGACACCGCGTCGAGCACCGCGAAAGGCGGCACGATCTCGCCCGCGGCGAAGAGATCGACCTGCAGGCGCCCGCCGCTCATGGCGTTGATCCGCTCGGCGATCCGGCGGGCCGAGATGCCGGGGCCGGTGCGGTTCTTCGGCCAGGAGGTGACGAGACGCCAGCGCAGGCCCTGCGCCCGCGCGATGGACGGAGCCGCGAGCGACGCGGCGCCGACGCCGAGGGCGGCGCGGCGGGAGAGTTTAGGACCAATGGGCATGGAAGTGATGCACGGGGCCGTGCCCGTGACCGATCTTGAGCCTATGGGAGGCGCCGATCGCGGCGCTGATGAAAGCCTTGCCTGCCTCCACGGCCTCGGGAAGCGCGAGGCCCTTGGCGAGCCCCGCCGCGATGGCGGACGAGAGCGTGCAGCCCGTGCCGTGCGTGTTGCGGGTGCTCACCCGGCGCGAGGTGAAGCGCCGGATGCCGGAGGCATCGACGAGCACGTCCGTGCTGTCCTCGCCCTCCGCATGGCCGCCCTTGATGAGCACCGCCTGTGGCCCGAGCGCCAGGATCCGTTCCCCTTGCGCGCGCATCGCCGCCTCGCCCTCGGCGATGGGTTCGCCCAGGATCGCGGCAGCCTCGGGCAGGTTCGGCGTCACGAGAAGCGCGCCTGGGATGAGCACGCGGCGCAGGGTCTCGACGGCTTCTGGCGCAAGGAGCGGATCGCCGCTCGCGGCCACCATCACCGGATCGAGCACGACCTTCGTGGCGCCATGGCGCTTCAGGCCGGCCGCCACCGCCTCGATGACGGCGGGCTGCGAGAGCATGCCGATCTTCACCGCGTTCACGGCCAGGTCCGAGAACACGCTGTCGATCTGCTGCGCGATGAAGGCGGGCGGCACGTCGTGGATGCCCTGCACGCCGCGCGTGTTCTGGGCCGTGAGGGCGGTGATGACGCTGGCCCCATAGACGCCGAGCGCCGAGAAGGTCTTCAGATCCGCCTGAATCCCGGCGCCGCCGCCTGAATCGGATCCGGCAATCGTGACAGCGATCGAGGTCATGAGTGCAGCCTCGGCGTTGCGAAGTGAGGGCTTGCGGCGACCGCAATCACCAGACGGCCATTCGCACGAGGGACGATGGCGACAGCGATCGAGGTCATAGGAGCGATCCGCGCGAGGCGAGGGTTTGGTCGACGACGGCGCGAAGGCGGCGCGCTACCGCCTCCGGCTCGCCCATGAAGAGAGCCGAGATCACGGCGATTCCATCCGCGCCGGCGGCGATCACCGAGCCCGCGTTGGACGCATCGATCCCCGCGATGGCGCCAACCGGCGCTCCGCTCGCGAGCCGCGCCCGAAAGGCCACCCGGGCGAGCCCTTCGAGGCCGATGGGCCGGGCGGGATTGTTCTTGCTCACCGTCGCGAAAACGCCGCCGATGCAGCAATAGTCGGTCTTCATGCGCACCAGCTCGTCCGCCTGCTCCACATTCTTCACGGTGAGGCCGATGATGGCCTTGGGCCCCAGGAGCCGCCGGGCATCGTTCGGGTGCATGTCGTCCTGCCCGAGATGCACGCCGTCGGCGCCAGAGGCGAGGGCCACATCCACCCGATCGTTGACGAGGAGCGGCACGCCGGTGCCGTCCAGCGCCTCCTTGAGGGCGCGCGCCTTCACGACGAGCTCGCGGGTTTCGGCGCGCTTGTCCCGGTACTGGATCAGGGTCGCGCCGCCGGCTACCGCCTGGCGCACCAGCTCGACCGGATCGCGGCCGCGGGTGCGCTCCGGGTCGATGATGCCGTAGACGCGCAGATCGACCGGGTTCATGACACCCTCGCGCTGTGGGCAGCGACCGGCCGCTCCGAGCCGGACCGCGTGCTCAGGATAGGAGCCACGGGGTTCATGGCAGCCGCGCCCGCTTCACGATCATCGGGGCTTCCAGCGCGGCGAGGGCATCGAGGAAGGCCGGGGCGAAGCTGCCCGGACCCGCTGCCGCCTCGGCCGCGATCTCGCCGGCGATGCCCGTCGCCAGAAGCGCCGCGACAGTCGCCTCGAAGGCGTCCGAATGGAGGGCCGTGAAGGCCGCGACGAGGGCCGTCGCCGCGCAGCCCATGGCCGTGACCCGGGCCATGAGCGGGTGCCCGTTGCCGATGCGGATCAGGCGCTCGCCATCCGTGATCCGGTCGACCGGGCCGGTGAGGGCGAGCACCATCGCGTGCTCGCGGGCATAGGCCTTGAGGGCGTCGGGCTCGGGGGGCGCCTCGGCGAGCGCCGTGAACTCCGCCTCGTTGCAGCGCAGGACCGCCGGCCCGCCCGCGAGGCACAGGCGGGCCAGTTCCAGGCGCGACGGGGAGGCGTCCACGAAGACCGGATCGAGCACCCAGGGCCGATGCTGCGCCCGGGCCGTGGCGATGGCCCAGGGGATCGAGGCGCGGCGGTCCCCGTCGAGGGTGCCGAGATTGACGAGCAGCGCCCCGGCCCTTGCCGTGAAGGCCGGCACCTCGTCGGGCGCCGTGGTGAGGGACGGGATGCCGCCCGCCGCGAGCAGGAGGTTCGCGGTCAGGACCTGGGCGGCCGCATTGGTGATGGCGTGGACGCGCACCGGCTCCGCCGCAAGCCGGGCGATCAGCTGTCCGGCCAGAGCGGGCGCGTCGAAGGGCAGGGGGCTCGTCATCTCGCTTTCCTCCGCCGGCATGACCCGGTTCAGGTTCGATGGGTTGGCTTGGTCGAGCCTCTCAGCCCGCGAGGGCACCCCAAGGAGATCTCTTTTCGCAGGTAATCGCGTCGGGCCCGTTTGGCAAGGCGGCGCCCGGGCACCCTTCGCCGAAGGGGAGCGGAGCTCTCACCCGCCCGCCGGGCGCTGCGAGGAGGTCTCCACCTCGCGCTTGCGCTTGAGCCCGAGCTGGCGCTCCCGGTAGAGCACGAAGAGGCCGGCGAGGGCGATGATGAGGGCGCCGCCGATCACCGTGGCGGTGGGCAGCTCGCCGAAGACGAACCAGCCGAAGAGGAGCGCCCAGATCATGGTGGTGTATTCGAACGGGGCGATGATCGAGGTATCCGCGTAGCGGTAGCACTGGGTGAGGAGGATCTGGCCGATGCCTCCGAGGATCCCGATGAGCACGAGGAGCAGGAAATCCTCCATCCCGGGCATCCGCCAGCCGAACAGAGCCGTCACGAGGCCGAGCGCCGTGGTGAGGAGCGAGAAGTAGAGGACGATGGCGCCCGTGGTCTCCGTGGAGGTGAGCTGCCTCACCTGGATCGCGGCGCCTGCGGAGCAGACGGCGCCGAACAGCGCGATGAGCGCGCCGAAGCCCGAGGCGCCGTCGAGCCTCGCCGACATGCCGCTCGACAGGTGGGGCGAGAGCATGATGAGAACGCCCACGAAGCCGACGCCGACCGCGGTCCAGCGATAGGCCCGCACGGTTTCCTTCAGCACCAGGGCCGCCAGCACCACCACGATGAGCGGGGTCGCGTAGCCGATCGCGATGGCATCGTGGAGCGGCAGGTAGGAAAGGGCGATGAACCCTGAGAACATGCCGACGCTGCCGAAGGCGCCGCGCTTCATGTGGCCCTTGAGGTTGTGCGTGCGCGCCGCGTTCACGAGGTCGCCCTGCCAGACGAGCCAGAGGAGGAGCGGCACCAGCGCGAAGGCCGAGCGGAAGAAGATGAGCTCGCCCGTCGGATAATCCTCGCTCACGATCTTCAGCCCCGCCGACATGGTCGTGAAGGCGAGAGCCGAGAGAACCTTGAGGAGAATACCGAGGAGCGGTTTCACCGGAGCTGTGCTGTCCTGATGCGGGGAGCCGAAGAGGCGAGGAGGATGCCGAGGAGCGGTTTCACCGAAGGGGCGCTGTCGTGATGCTGAGAGCCGGGCGGCAGGCGAGGAGCGGTCGCGCAGACCTGAATCGGTCAGCACGGGAGGGAGCGACACACAATCACGGCTGCCGCAGCGAGGGAAGGCCGGGGCCTGGAGCGAACCCCTGCGCCCCGCGCATGCATCCCAGCGGCCGCGCTGTCACAGGGCTGCAACCGCCGCGTCATGAAACTGAGACGCGAATCCGGTTTGGCTGATGGGGACCGTCACAGCCGAGAGACCGCCCGTGGCCAAGGACGACGACCCGATCCGCGTGCGCACGCTCTTCCTGTCCGATGTGCATCTGGGCACGAAGGGCTGCCAGGCGGCGCTCCTTCTCGATTTTCTCAAGGCCTACGATGCCGACACGGTCTATCTCGTCGGCGACATCGTGGATGGCTGGCGGCTGAAATCCGGCTGGTACTGGCCGCAGGCCCATAACGACGTGGTCCAGAAGCTCCTGCGCAAGGTCCGCAAGGGCGCGCGGATGATCTACATCCCGGGCAACCACGACGAGTTCCTGCGCGACTATATCGGCAGCACCTTCGGGGGCGTCGAGATCGCCGAGCACGCGATCCACGAGGCCGCCGACGGGCGGCGCTATCTCGTCACTCACGGCGACCAGTTCGACATGGTGGTGCGCCACGCCCGCTGGCTCGCGTTCCTGGGCGACGGGGCCTACACCCTGGCGCTGGTGGTCAACACCAACCTCAACCTCGTCAGGCGCCGGCTCGGGCTCACCTATTGGTCGCTCTCCGCCTGGGCGAAGCTCAAGGTGAAGAACGCCGTGAACTTCATCGGCCAGTTCGAGGAGCTGCTCGCCGCCGAGGCGCGGCGCTTCGGGGTCGACGGCGTCGTGTGCGGCCATATCCACCACGCGGCCCTCCACCAGGATTTCGGGCTCGCTTATGTGAATACGGGCGATTGGGTGGAATCCTGCACCGCCGTGATCGAGCGCTACGACGGCACGCTCGAACTGGTGCGATGGGCGGAGGTCGCGCAGTCTCAGCCCGCGCCCGTCTCCGAGCTGTCCGCCCCGCCGCACAAGGCGGCCGCCTGATGCGCGTGCTCGTCGCGACGGATGCCTGGCACCCGCAGGTCAACGGGGTGGTCCGGTCCCTGGAGCACATGGCCGGGCAGGCGGCGCATTTCGGGGCGGAGGTGCGGTTCCTGACGCCCCAGGACTTCCGGTCGGTGCCGCTTCCGACCTACAGCGAGATCAGGCTCTCGCTCGCCACCGCCCGCGCGGTGGCGCGGCACATGGCGGCGGCCGGGCCCGCGCATGTGCATATCGCGACCGAAGGTCCGATCGGCTGGGCGGCCCGGCGCGTCTGCCTCGATCAAGGCCGCCCCTTCACCACGAGCTACCACACGCGCTTTCCAGAATACGTCTCGGCCCGGATCCCGATCCCGGAAGCGTGGAGCTACCGGGTGCTGCGGCACTTCCACGGCGCCGCCGCCGCCACCTTCGTCTCCACGCCGTCCCTTGAGACGGAGCTGCGCCAGCGCGGCTTCGAGCGCCTTGCGCGCTGGACGCGCGGCGTCGACACGGCCCTGTTCCGGCCGCGACCCGGCAAGGATGTCCTCCAGGCGGCGGCGCCCGTCTTCCTGTATGTGGGCCGCGTCTCCGTGGAGAAGAACTTGGAGGCGTTCCTGCGCCTCGACCTGCCGGGCACCAAGGTGATCGTCGGAGACGGTCCGGCCCGCCTCGATCTCGAGGCTCGCTACCCCGACGCTCATTTCCTGGGGGCGCTCACGGGAGAGGCGCTGGCGCGCGTCTATGCGGCGGCGGACGTGTTCGTGTTTCCGAGCCTGACCGACACCTTCGGCATCGTCCTCCTCGAAGCCCTCGCCTCGGGGCTGCCGGTCGCGGCCTTTCCAGTCGCGGCGCCCCGGGACGTGCTGGGCGAGAGCGGATGCGGGGCACTCGATGAGGATCTCGGCGCCGCCTGCCTCCGGGCGCTCGCCATCCCGAGAGCCCGCTGCCGGGCCTATGGGGAGACCTTCACCTGGCAGGATAGCGCCCGCCAGTTCTTCGGCGCGATCGAGCGGGCGCAGCGGGGCGTGATCACCACCCTGTCATTCCAGGACGTCTACGCGGTTTCGGAATGACGGTAGCAGAGCGCGTCGTGATGTGATTGAGTTGCGTCTACTCATTTGCGGACGCGGCGCATGACGTACTGGGTCTACATGCTGGCCAGTCGCCGTTATGGCACTCTGTACGTTGGCGTCACCAACAACTTGTCCCTGCGCGTGTGGCAGCACCGCACGAAAGTCTCCCGCGGGTTTACCGAGAAGTACGGAGTCGACAGGCTGGTTTGGTACGAGAGCTATGACCGCATCGATGAGGCGATCTCCCGGGAGAAGAGCCTGAAGAAGTGGCGCCGGGACTGGAAGATCAGGCTCATTGAAGAGATGAACCCCGAATGGGAGGATCTCTACCTTGTGCTCAACCAATAGAGCGCCCACCGCCACTGTCATCCCGGGGCGCCGCAGGCGAGCCCGGGATCCATAAACGCCAACGTTGCGAAATAGACCGCAGAGCGAGCCGATTAGCGTCGTGGTTATGGGCCCCGGGCTCCGCTGACGCGGCCTCGGGGTGACAGCCGTTTACGTGAACAGCCGCAGCTTCTCGCGGGTCGGGAGAGCGTCCACCTGGCGGAAGGCGTCGAGGCGGATCCGGGGCTGCGGCTCCGGCGCGGGTGCCGGCGCGGCGGCGACCGGCGCGCCCATGGCCTCTGCGACCTCACTCATGGCATCCGCGAAGGCGATCTCGTCGTCGGGCGCGAGAGCGGAGGCGCGATCCGGGCGGACGGCGGCCGGGCTGCCCCAATCCTCCTCGTCCACCTGGGCGACCGAGGCCGCGTCGTCCCAATCCACCGCCTCCACCGAGGCGAAATCGGCCGCGCCGTCCAAATTCGCCGCGTCCGTCGAGGCCACAGGGGCCGCGCTGTCCCAGCCCTGCGCATCCGCGAAGGCGACCACGGCCGCGTCGTCGGCCGGTGAGGGCGCCGCGGCATGCGGCGGCTCGGGGATTGCCGCGATGCCGTGGTCCTGCGGCTCCTCGCGGTCGAGCGTCGCGCTCGCCACGCCGAACAGGTCCTCGTCCACGATGACGCTGTCGATGTCGCTCTGCGTCAGGTCGGCGGTGGCCGGCGCATGGGCGAAGGGGGCGTCCCCCCCGTCCTGGAGATCCGCCGGCGACCCGTCCCAGATCGCGATCATCGCGTTGATGCGGCCTTCCAGGTAGCGCAGGGTGTGGATGATCTTGGCGATGCGCTGGGCGGTGAGGTCCTGGAACGAGCAGGCGGTGTAGATCTCGGTCGCGCGGCGGTCGAGCTCGTCGCACAGCTCCGGGTTGCCGCCCTCTTCCCGCAGGGTCCAGGCGCATTCCTGGATGTGCTCGGCGGCTGCCAGGATGTCGGACGTGGCGAGCTCCGTCTGGCGGGTGATGCCGTCGAGCGCCTCCGAGGCGGCGAACAGGCGGCTGTGCTCCTGCTCCACCTGATGGATCGAGGCGATCTCGCTCTTGGTGCGCGAGATGGCGGCGGCCATCTCCTTGAGGTGCACGCGCAGGCGGTCCACGTCCTGTGCGACCCGCTCGCCCGCCACCGCCTGCTCCAGGCGGCCGATGGCGTCGAGCAGCATCTCGGTATCGGCGGTTCGGTTGCGCCGGGAATACTCCCGCAGGAACCAGCGGCCCCGGTCGGTTTCCATCACGGCGGCTTCGATCGCCTCGTAATCGGCCTCGCTGATCGGGGTGAGCGCTCGCGCATCCGCCATGCTAAACAATCCGTCCCGTCCGGGGCGATTCCCCCGGGTCTCCACTTGATCGAGAAACCCCGTGATATCTCAAGCCCTTTAACGGCGTTTTACCGCGGTTCGATCAACACCGCCTATCCTGTTGCATCATGGCGTGGCAGGAGGTGCGGCCGCCCGCGCCACAGAGAAACCTCCCGCCGACCCTCCCCAGCCGAAAGCCTGCCTGCATGTCGTCCGCCGCCCGGGGCCTGGGAGCCCGCCTGTCCGTGCTCCACGCGGCCGCCTTCATCGGGATCGGGTTCTACATGCCGTTCTTCCCGGTCTGGCTCCAGAGCAAGGCCTTCGATTCCGCCACCATCGGCCTCCTCATGGCCATTCCCATCGTGGTGCGCATCCTGGCCACCGCGCCTCTCCTCGCCCTCGCGGACCGGGCGCTCGGCCCCCGGCGCCTTCTGCTCGCAAGCCATGTGGGCCAGATCGTCGGCTATCCGCTCGCCGTCCTGACGACGGATCCCCTGCTCATCGGGGCCCTTATGGCCCTGCTCGCCCTCGCCCATGCGGCCGTCATTCCGGCCAACGACCTCGTCACCACCCAGGCGGTGCGCCGTCACGAGGGCCTCCATTACGGGCGCATCCGGGTCTGGGGCTCGGTCGCCTTCCTGGCCGCCAGTGTCGCGGCCGGCTATCTGGTGGATTTCGCGGGCCCGGACGTGGTGATCTGGGCCCTTGTGACGAGCGCGTGCCTTGCCGTCCTCGCGACCCTCGCGGCCGTGGAGAACCGCAATCCCGCGGCGGCGCCAAAGGAGGGCCCGGCCGAGGGCTCCTCCCGCGGCCTGCCGCGCGTCCTGTGGGTGGTGATGATCGGCGCCGCCTTCATCCAGGGCAGCCACGGGGCGATCTACACCTTCGGCAGCATTCACTGGCGCAGCATCGGCTACACGGATTCGATCATCGGCTATCTCTGGGCCGTCGGCGTCGTCGCCGAGATCCTGGTCTTCTACTTCCTCGGCACCAAGGTCGGGCGCGGCTCCGCCGGATTCGGGCTGCTCCTGGTGGGGGCGGTCTCCGTGGTGATGCGCTTCGGGATTCTCGCCTTCGATCCGGGACTCGGGCCGACCTTCGCGCTCCAGGCGCTCCACGGACTCACCTTCGGAGCGGCCCATCTCGGCGCCATGGCGGCTCTCGCCGCGCTCGCTCCCGACGAGGCCCGCGGTCGGGCTCAAGGAATGCTCGGCTCCGTGATGGCGCTCGCCATGGCCACCACGACGGTGCTCAGCGGCTTCCTCTACCGGGCCTTCGGACCCGGCGCGTTCCTGGCCATGGCGCCGCTCGGCGCCATTGGGCTGGTGCTGATCCTGGTGGCGATGCGGATGGGGCGCACCAGTCCCCCTTCCCCTTGAGGGGGTAGGGGGCGCTTGGGTAGCGCTTTTAGAACTGCCACCGTCACCCCGGGGCTGCGCAGCAGAGCCCGGGGTCCATAACCACGACGCCGATCGGCTGGCACAGCGCCCTGTTCTGCTGGCGTGGAGTTTATGGATCCCGGGCTCGCCTGCGGCGTCCCGGGATGACAGGCGGGGAGGATGAGCTGTGGAACCTTCTCAGGTGGGAGCGGAACCGGCCGTTAACCCCAGAGGGTCGGCTCAGGTGGGTAGACGAGGCTGCCGTCGTAGCGCAGGCCCGGCTCCCGGTCCCTGGCGAGGAGGAGAGGCCCGTCGAGATCGACGAAGCGGGAGCGCGGGGCGAGCACCATGGCGGGCGCCATGGCAAGCGAGGTGCCGACCATGCAGCCGATCATGATCCCGAGTCCCCTGGCCTCCGCGGCTTCCGCGAGGGCGAGCGCCTCCGTGAGGCCGCCGGTCTTGTCGAGCTTGATGTTCACCGCGTCGTAGAGGCCCACGAGCCGGTCGAGGCTCGGCCGGTCGTGGACGCTCTCGTCGGCGCAGATCGGCACCGGCCGGGCGATGGTGGCGAGGAACCCGTCCGCCTTGGCGGGCAGGGGCTGCTCCACGAGGGCGAAGCCCGCATCGGCGCAGGCCGCGAAATGGGCCGCGATATTCTCCTCCGTCCAGCCCTCGTTCGCATCGGCGATGAGGGTCGCGGCGGGCGCCGCCTGCCGGACGGCCCGGATGCGCGCGAGGTCCCCGTCCGGCGCGCCGAGCTTGATCTTGAGGATCGGCCTGTCCGCCGCCTTGGCGGTCGCCTCGGCCATGCCCTCGGGCGTGTCGAGGCTGATCGTGTAGGCCGTGGTGGCGGGCGGCCAGCGGGTGACGCCCGCCGTCACATGGGCGCGAATGCCCGAGCGCTTGGCGTCGAGATCCCACAGGGCGCAGTCGAGGGCGTTGCGGGCGGCGCCGGCGGGCATCGCCTCCTGCAGGGCCTCCCGGGTGAGCCCCGCCGCGACCCGGGGCGCCATGGCCTCGATGGCCGCCGCCACACCGTCGACGGTCTCCCCGTAGCGGGCATAGGGAACGCATTCCCCGTGTCCCTCGGCGGCCCCGTCCCGCACCGTCGCCTTCACCACGACGGCTTCCGTGCGGGACCCCCGCGCGATGGTGAAGCGGCCTGCGATGGGAAACCGGTCGATGGCGACGCTCAGGCTTGCGGTCATCCGCGCGATTCTCCTTGGACACCGGCTCGATTTACCCGGCGTAACACGGTACACCCTACCGGAATCGACGAGGCCGGAAAGACCTTAGCCGTGGCGCAGAGCACGTTGGCTCACGAGCCGCAAGTCAGGATCGAGCGGGCGGGCGACGAGGTGAGGGCGGTCCTTTCGGGCCGCTGGACCGCCGAGCACGCCGCCATGGTCGAGACCCTGGTGGCCGACATCATGACCGAGGCCGACCGCCGCCGGGTGATGATCGATCTCGCGCGCGTCGACCGGCTCGACACCCTGGGCGCCTGGGTTCTGGACCGCACCCGGCACGACCTCGGGGGCAAGGGCCTCTCGGCCGACTTCATCCAGGCGACCCCCGAGCAGCGCATCCTCCTCAACGAGGTGGCCTATCGGGGCTTCCAGGAGGAGGTGAAGCCGCGCCACTCGCCCTTCGTGGATTTCCTGGTGGATGTGGGCCAGAGCGTCGCCTCGGCGGGCCGGGACTTCGTGGGCGGCGTCGCGTTCCTTGGCGAACTCGCCTCCGCGTTCCTGCGCGTTATCACCCACCCGCGGCGCTTCCGCGGCTCGGCGGTGGTGAACCAGCTCGAGCAGATCGCCTATCGGGGCGTACCGATCATCGTGCTGATCTCATTCCTGGTCGGCTGCATCGTGGCCCAGCAGGGCATCTTCCAGCTCCAGAAATTCGGGGCGACCGCCTTCGTGATCGATCTCACCGGCATCCTGGTGCTGCGCGAGCTGGCGGTGCTGCTCACCTCCATCATGGTGGCGGGCCGCTCGGGCTCCGCCTTCACGGCCGAGATCGGCTCGATGAAAATGCGCGAGGAGATCGATGCCCTGCGCGTCATGGGCCTCGATCCCATGGAGGTGCTGATCATCCCCCGGGTGCTCGCCCTCGTGATCGGGCTGCCGCTCCTCACCTTCATCTCGTCGCTCGCCGCCCTTGCGGGCGGCGGCGTCACGGCCTGGCTTTACGGCGACATCAGCGTCGATGTGTTCCTGTCGCGCTTGCGGGCGGCTGTCGGCATCAACACATTCCTGGTCGGGCTCATCAAGGCGCCCTTCATGGCGCTCGTGATCGGCATCATCGCTACGATCGAGGGCCTTGCGGTGAAGGGCTCGGCCGAGTCGCTGGGCCAGCACGTCACCTCGTCCGTGGTGAAGGCCATCTTCATGGTCATCGTCCTCGACGGCCTCTTTGCCATGTTTTTCGCGGCGATCCGCTTTTAGGGCTCCATGCCGGCTTCGTTCGTCCCATCCACCTCCGCCAAGGCCTGCCGGTGATGTCGACCGTACTCGACACCGCGCGGCCACGACCCTCCGAGCGCTCCCGCGAGGCGATCATCCGCGTGCGCGGGCTCGAGGTGGGCTTCGGCGAGCGTCTCGTCATGAAGGGGCTCGACCTCGACGTGATGCGCGGCGAAATCCTGGGCTTCGTGGGCGCCTCGGGGCAGGGCAAGTCGGTTCTGACCCGCGCCATTCTCGGCCTCGTGCCGAAGCGCGCCGGCACCATCGAGGTGTTCGGCGAGAACCTGGACGAGCTCTCCCCGGCCGACCGCCGGCTCGTGGACCGGCGCTGGGGCGTGCTGTTCCAGCAGGGTGCCCTCTTCTCGGCCCTTACGGTCAAGCAGAACGTCCAGCTCCCCATGCGGGAATACCTGAAGCTATCCGACCGGCTTCTCGACGAGCTTGCCATGCTCAAGATCGAGATGGTGGGCCTCAAGCCCGATGCCGCGGACAAGCTTCCCTCCGAGCTCTCGGGCGGCATGATCAAGCGCGCGGCCCTGGCCCGGGCTCTCGCCCTCGACCCGGAAATCCTCTTCCTCGACGAGCCGACCTCGGGCCTCGATCCCATCGGCGCCGGGGATTTCGACGACCTGATCGCGACGTTGCAGCGGACTTTGGGGCTGACCGTATTCATGGTAACCCACGATCTCGACAGCCTTTATACGGTCTGCGACCGGATCGCGGCCCTGGGGGACGGCAAGATCCTCGCGGCGGGGCCGATCGAGACGATGCTGGCCTCGGATCATCCCTGGCTGCGCTCGTATTTTCACGGAAAGCGGGCCAGGGCCGTTGTGGCGGGCGACGCTTGAGGATTGGTTTGATGACAACCCGCGCGGATGAAGCCCTGAATGGGTTTCGCACCCTGGCCCCGGTGGCCCTGAAGGGGTGTTCCTCCCGCGGTGCGAGGATTGCTTGATGGAAACCCGTGCGAATTACGCCCTCATCGGCCTCTTCACCCTGGCGGTGGTCGCGGCCGCCTTCGGCTTCGTCTACTGGTTCTCCGGGGGCGACCGGGGGCAGGCGCGCCAGCAGGTCCGCATCGTCTTCTCGGGCTCGGTCTCGGGCCTCTCCCGGGGCTCCAGCGTGCTCTTCAACGGCCTGCGGGTCGGCGAGGTGGCCGATATCAGCCTTCTGCCGGAGGATCCCCGCCGGGTGGTGAGCGTGGTCGAGCTCGACCGCAACACCCCGATCCGCACCGACACCCGCGCCCGCCTGGAATCCCAGGGTTTCACGGGCGTGTCGCAGATCGCCCTCGTCGGCGGCGAGCCCGGGGCGCCCCCGCTCGTGGCGGGGCCGGGCCAGCCGCTCCCCACCATCTTCGCCGACCGCTCCGACTTCCAGGACCTTCTGGAGACCGCCCGCAACATCGCCCGGCGGGCCGACGACGTGCTGGAGCGGGTCGGCCGCGTGGTGTCCGACAACGAGGGCTCCATCGCCCGCACCGTGCAGAACGTGGAGCGCTTCTCGCAGGCGCTCAGCGACAATGCGGGCGGGATCGACAAATTCCTCCAGCAGGTGGGCCAGGCCGCGGAGCGCATCGGCCCGCTGGCCGAGAAGCTCGAGACGCTCGCCACCAACGTGGACGAGGTGGTGCGCGCCGTGGACCGGCAGCGTGTCGCCCGGATCGTCGAGAACGTGGACGCGTTCACGGCGGCGCTCGGCGACAACCGGGAGACCATCAGCCTGGCGCTCAAGGATGCGGGCAGCCTCGTGAAGCGCCTCAACGAGACGGCGCCGAAGCTCGATGCCGCCGTCACCGACGTGAGCAACCTCGCCAAGGCCTTCGATCCCGCCAAGGTCGGCCGCACCATCGACAACGTGGACGTGTTCGCCCAAGCCCTCGGCCGCTCCAGCGGCGACGTGGAGAAGACCATCACGGAGGCGCGGCAGATCGCCGAGAAGCTCAACAAATCCGCCGACCGGGTGGACGGGGTCCTGCGGGCCGCGGAGGGATTCCTCGGCTCGGCCTCGGGCGGCGACACCAAGGGCGTGTTCGACGACGTGCGCGAGGCCGCCCGGGCGATCCGGGTCCTTGCCGAGAACCTCGACAAGCGCACCGCCGAGATCACCACGGGGATCAACCGCTTCACCGGATCGGGCCTGAGGGAATACGAGGCGCTCGCCGTGGAGGGCCGCAAGGCCGTCAACGACATCAGCCGGGCGGTCCGCAGCCTGGAGCGCAATCCACAGCAGTTGATTTTCGGCGGCCAGCCGTCCATTCCCCAGTACAACGGCCGCCGCTAAGGTCAGCCATCTGAGATTGTCGGTTCACCTCGTGCTTTTCATCTTCCGCGCTGACCCTGCCCGCCCGCTCCGGCGCCGGGACCCCACTCCCGCCCCGGCCGGAGCGCGGGCGCCTGCGCGGGGCCGTGCGAAAAGCGCCCGGTTCGCCGCCGTCGGGCTACTCGCGGCCCTGGCCGCCGCCTGCTCGTCGACGCCGACGCCCACCACCTACGACCTCACGGCCCCGACCGGCCGCGCCCGGGGCGCGCTGGCGGGCCAGGTTTTGGTGGCGGAACCCGTGGCCGTGCAGGCGCTGAGCGGCCAGCAGATCCTGGTGAAGGACGCCTCCGGGTCGATCAGCTTCCTCGGCAACGGCCAATGGGCTGACAACCTGCCGCGCCTCGTCCAGGCCCGCCTCATCCACACCTTCGAGAACAGCTCGCAGCTGAAGGCCGTGGCGCGCCCGAGCACCGGCGCCGCCGGCGACGTGCAGCTCATCTCCGAGATTCGCTCCTTCCAGATCGCGACGCCGGCCAACGAGGCCGAGGTGGAGATATCCGCCAAGGTCGTGAGCGACCAGAACGGCCGCATCATCGCCGGCCGCATCTTCCGTGGCCGCGTCCCGGTCACCGCCATCGACGCCCCCAACGCCGCCCGCGCCCTCGACGAGGCCCTCTCCGGCGTCATGCTGGAGATCGTCCGCTGGACCGGCGGCGTGCCGGTGCCCGTGCGCCCGACCGAGCCGCCCCCGGCCGAGGGCTGAGAACTTCCCTCTTCGATCCCGGTGAGCGGCGGCGGCGGGTTGCCGGCCTTTCGCTCCCTCATGCCGTGACGCCAGGTCGGCGCAGCGCACCGTCCTCTCCTGGATGATGGGCTCACCTGCGGCGCCTCCGGATGACGACCGGCCCCGCCTGCGTTCAGCTCAGCGCGCCAACCCGAACGAAAAACGCGGCCCTTGAGGCCGCGTTCGTCGCATTCCAACCGTGAGGCAGGGGGCGCTTACTCGAAGCGGCCCGCCGCGTGGGCCAGCATGGTGTAGACCTTGCCGGTTTCGGAGGTCAGGTAGGTCTTGGCGAGGATCGAGTCCCGGTCGTCGCGGGAGACCTCGGCGAGGAGGCGCTCGAACTCCTCCACGTATCGGTCGACGGTCTGCTTGAACTCCGCATCGCGCCGGTACTTGCGGCGGATCTCCTCGAAGGTCTGCTGGCCCTGGATCGTGTAGAGGCGCCGGGTGAACACGTTGCGCTCGCCGCGCTTGTAGCGGTCCCACAGCTCCACGGCCGCGTCGTGGTCGATCATGCGGGCGATATCGACCGAGATCGAATCCAGCGATTCGAGGCTGTTCACGCGGGAGCGGTCGGCCCGGCCGTTGCGGGCGGCCTCATTGGGCTCCTCTTCCCGCGAGGCGCGGGTGAGGAGGTCCGAGAGCCAGCCGCCGCGGGAGCCGGCCTCGCGGGAGGGCTCCGCGCGCGCGGGGGCCGGAGCCGGACGGGCCGGCTGCGGGGCAGGCTCGGGGGCCTGGAACCGCGGCTGCGGCGCGGGCTCGCTGAGGCGCGCCACGGCCTGGGCCGCGGCCGGGGGAGCCGCTACGGGCGCCGGAGCCGCGACGGCCGCGACCGGCGCCGCGTTCACCCGCTGGGGCTGCGCCTGAACCTGGGGCTGGGCGGCGGGCGCCGCGTCCACCACCCGGTTCGAGCGGGAGACCAGGGAGGCGAGCTCGTTGAGCGCCTTGATCTGGTCCGCCACCACCCGGCGCATCTGCGCCGTGGTCTCCTGGGTCTCCTGCGGCAGGTCGACGACACCCCGGCGCAGTTCCGCGCGGGTCGCCTCCAGCTCCTGCTGGATCTGTCCGGTCATGCGGCGCAGGTCGCCCATGGTGTCGCGGAACTTCGCGGTGGCATTGCCGAGCGCGTCGGCCATCTCGGCCGCGGCCTGCTCGTAGGCCGTGCGCAGGGACAGGGCGGTGCGCTCGCCTTCCTCGCCGGTTGAGGCGCGGATGCGCTCGAACTGCTCGCCGATGGCCTGCGAGGTCGCCTCGGCGCTGTCGGCCAGCACCGCGCCGATCTGGCGCGCCCGGGCCTCGGCGGCCTGGAGCGAGCCCTCCACGAGGGACGAGAAGGAGCGGGTGACGGAGTCGAGCTCCGCGGAGCGCTCGTTGATGCGGGCGAGAAGGCCGCCGAGCGCGTCCTGGCGCTGGGCCAGGGCCTCGCCCATGCGGGCCTCCACGGCTTCGAGCGCCGCGGTCGCGTCGGTGAGCGAACGCAGGTGGTCCTGCGTCGAGTGAGCGAGCGACCGGCCGCGCTCCTCGAGGGTGTAGGCGAGCTCCGTCGCCTGCTGGATCGCGCCCGCGGACACGGTCCGCAGGGCCTCCACCTGATCGGCCACATGCCCCGAGGCGCGCCCGGTCTGGGACGCGATCTCGGAAAGAAGCCCCTCGATCTGCTGCACCCGGCCGGCGAGGCCTTCCTCGACGGCGCCGAGATTGCCGCTCGCGCTCGCCACCACCTGCTGGAGCAGACGGTTCGCATCCTGGATGCGGTCGAGGACGCTCGCGAGCTCGCCGCGCAGGCGGTCGTTGGTGCCGACCAGGGTGGTGACGGCGCGAGCCGTTCCCTCGTCGATGGCGACGCGCATGGACTCGGTCGACTGGGTGTAGACCGAGGTCAACTCGCTCGTCCGCTCCTGGAGCTGGTCGAGCATGGTGGTGCCGCGATCCTCCAGCAGGCTGATCACGAAGCCGGTGCGGTCCTGCAGGGCGTCGACGATGCCGGTCGAGCGCTCGTCCAGGGTGCGCAGGGCCGTGTCGCTCACGGTCGCGATCTCGCGGGTGAAGGCGTCGGAGCGCTCCACGAGGCCCGTGAGCAGCTGGCCGCCGCGGGTCTCGAACAGGGTGCCGATCTCGGTGATGCGGTTGCCGAGCGCGCCGTAGACCGCGCGGCCCTTCTCGTCGAGGCCCACGGTGAAGCCGTCGAGCCGGTTGACCACGCGCTCCTCGAAGAGCGTGACGCGCTCGTCGAGGGTGGTGGCGATCTCCTCGGCCCGGGAGCCGAGCACCGCGTTGATCTCGCTCGCCCGGGAGCCGAGCGTGCGGGAGATGTCGTCCGCCCGCGAGCCCAGCACCTCGTTGATCTCGCCGATCTGGCCGCTGAGGGCGCTGGCGATCTCCTGGCTGCGGGAGTTGAGCACGTCGGTGAGTTCGCCGACGCGGGCCCCGAGCGTTCCGGTGATCTCCTGGGCCCGGTTTCCGAGCACGCGGTCCATCTCCATGATGCGGGATGCCAGCGCGCCGTTGATCTCCTCGGCACGTCCGCCAAGGAGCTGGCTGATCTCATCGGCGCGGCCGCCGAGAACCTGGTTGATCTCTTCGGCGCGCCCACCGAGGAGCTGATTGATCTCCTCCGCGCGGCCGCCCAGCGCCTGGGTGATCTCCTCGGCCTTGGCGGCCAGGGTGTCGGCGATGGCGCCGGAGCGCGCGGCCACGGCCTGGGTGATCTCGTCGGCGCGCGCCTGGAGGGCGCTCGCCACCTCGCGGCCGCCCTCGGCCATCACGCGGGCCATCTCGCCGGTGCGCACCACGAGCGCCTCGTTCAGCGCCGAGGCGCGGGCCCCGAGCGTCTGGTCTATGCGCGTGACGAGGGTGTCGAAATTGGCGGTGATCTCCGTGGAGCGTCGCGTCGCCTGCTCCTCGAGGGCGCCGAGCTGCGCCTCGAGGGTGGCGGCGGCCTCCCGGGCCCGGTCGCCGATGGATTCGGCGAGCTGGCGGCCCTGCACGGTCACGAGACGGTCCATCTGCTCCAGACGCCCGCCGATCGTGTCGGTGAGGGTGTCGACCCCGGTGGAGATGCGCTCGGCGATCTCCGTGCCCTGGCCCATGACGGTCTCGAAGGCGGACAAGCGCGCATTGAGCGTCTCGTCCATGGACCGGCCGCGCTCGTCCACCGTGGAGGAGAGGGTCTCGGCCGTCCGGTTGAGCGCCTCGTTGACGCGCGCGCCCTGGGTCGCGATGGCGAGCACGATCTCCTTGCCGGTGCCGGCAAGACGCGTATGCGCCTCCTGGGCATGGCGCGAGAGCGCCTCGGCGAATTCCTGGCCGCGCACCTCGTAGGCGGTCTGGAACTCCTCGACGCGGGTGCCGATGAGCGAGGTGATGCGGTCGCCCGTCTCGGTGAGGCGGGTCTCGAGTGCGTTGCCCTGTCCGTTGACCGTCTCGGAGACGCGCTGGCTCGCGGTCTCGAGGCGGGCGGTCAGGTCCTCGACGCGGGTGCCGATGGACTCGTCCGCCAGGCGCACGGCGCTCTCGAGGGTCTCGCGCACCTCGGCGCTGCGCTGCGCGATCTCGCGGGTGACCTCGCCGCCGATGGTGGCGAGGCGCTCGCGGAACTCGCTGCCGCGCACCACGATCTCGTCCACGACTTCGGTGCCCGTGGCGGCGAGCTGCTCGCGCAGGGTCGAGCCGCGGGTGCTGATCTCCTCGGCCACGAAGGCGCCCGTGGAGGCGAGCTCGCTGCGGATCGCGCCGCCGCTCGTCTCGAGTTCCTGCAGGAGGGAGGCGCCGGTGGTCGCGAGCTGGCCGCGCAGCGCATCGCCGCGCGAGGCGATCTCGTTGACCATTTCGGTGGCGGTGTCGGCGAACAGCTCGCGCACCGTCGTGCCGCGCGTGGTCAGTTCCTCGACCACGCTCGTGCCCGTGGCGGCGAGCTCCTCGCGGATGGCGGTCCCGCGGCTCGTCAGCTCCTCGACGATGCCGGTGCCCGTGGCGGCAAGCTCTTCCCGAACCGCGGTGCCGCGGCTCGTCAGCTCGCCGACGATGCTGGTCCCCGTCGCCGCGAGCTCCTCGCGGACCGCGCTGCCGCGGCTCGTGAGTTCACCGACGATGCCCGAGCCCGTGGTGGCGATCTCGTCGCGGATCGTGGTGCCGCGCGTCGACAGTTCCTCCACGATGCCGGTGCCCGTGGTTGCGAGTTCGTCGCGGATGGCGGTGCCGCGCATCGAAAGCTCTTCGACGATGCCGGTGCCCGTGGTGGCGATGCTCTCGCGGATGGCGCTGCCGCGCGTCGACAGCTCCTCGACGATGCCCGTGCTCGTGGCCACGAGCTCCTCGCGGATCGCGGTGCCGCGGGTCGTCAGCTCCTCGCCGACCTGCAGGCCGGCCGTGGTGATCTGGTCGCGCATCTCGGCCGTGCGGGCGGAGATGTCGTCCGCGATCACGCCGCCGGTGGCGGCAAGCTTCTCGGTGATCTCGGAGCCGCGCTGCGCGAAGCTCTCCTCAAGGCTCTGCGCCGTGCGCTCGAACGCCTCGCGCACGGTGGTGCCCTGCTCGGAGAGGGCGTCGATCACGCCGCGGCCCGTCTCGGCCAGCGTGCGGGTGACCTGGGTCGCGCCCTCCTGGAGGTGGCGGGTGAGGAGTTCGCCCGTGCGCTCGAAGGCGCCGGTGATGTCCTGCGCCTTGCCCTCGAGCGCATTGGTGATGTTGGTGCCCACATCGGCGATGCCGGACTTGATCTCGTCGCTGGCGCCCGACAGGCGGTCCACGAGTTCGACGCCGCGGGCCGACATCTCCTCGACGACGCGCTCGCCCGCACGGCCGAGGGCCTGCGTGATCTGCTCGCCGCGCTGCTCCAGCGATCCGGTCACTCGGTCGCCGGCGCCGTTCACGGCCGTCACCACGCGCTGCGCGGCCTCGTCGAGTTCGGCGGTCATGTTCTGGTGCGAGCCGGTAATGGCGGCGCGCACGCGTTCCGCGTTGCTCACCACGGCCTCGCGCTGGGCGACGAGTTCGTCGATGAGGGAGCGGATGCGGATCTCGTTGTCTGAATAGGCGCGCTCCAGGGTCGAGATCTCGCTGCGCACGAGGGTCTCGAGCTCGCCGGCGCGGGCGAGCGCCCGCTCGACGCCGTCGCCCACCGCCGCCACCTCGCGGCGCACGGCCTGCGAGACGGAGAGCACCGCATCGGTGGAGAAGCTTTCGGGCTGCGCGAGTCGCACCGCCACCTCGCCGACCGCGCGGGCGACGAGCTTCATCTCCTGCGAGCGGACGGCGAGCATCGCGGCGATGAAGAACAGGATCACGGGCGCGATGAGAATGAAGCTGCCCACCGCGAGCTGGGCGGGGGTGAAGACCTGGAGCAGCGCCTCCGGCGTCGTCACGCCCTGGCTGTAGGCGAGGGCGCCGAGGCCCCCCATCCACAGGAGGGAGCCGAGGGTGGCGAATACGTAGGCCCGGCGCGACGGGCGCACCTGCAGGGCCTGGAGCATCATGCCCACGTTCTGCCGGTCGTCGTTCGCGACGGCGGTGCGGTCGGGGGCCACGTAGGACGGGCGCGGCGCATCGTCGAGGTCGAAGGCGCGAATCTCGGGGGCCGGAGCCGAGGGGGCGGCCGGCGGAGTGTCATCGACGGGGCGGAACGGACCCACGGTGAAGTCGTGGTCCTCCACATCCGGGAGCTTGGGATCGCCCTCGCCGTCCTGGGGAGCGTCGCGAGACTCGGCCCTGATGCCGTTCTCGGCCGCTGGCAGACGATCGTCCAGGCTGAGCGCCTGCTCGATCGCGGACAGGGCCGCTTCCGTCGGGTCCTTCATCTTCTTTTTTTCAATCGCCATGATCCGCCCTCAATGACGCAACGCTCGGCCGGCGGCCCCCGACGGGCCGCTTCGCGGCCGCCCAGTGCCCGTGACCCACGCGCCGGGACAGCCTCCTGAAGCCCCGACCCGCGGATTTCCCGCCATTTACCAAGTTGAACTGTACCGGCCCGGCTGGGGGATGGAAACCCGATCTCCCCCACCTGTTGCGAACGTCGTTAACGGGTTCGTAACCATACGTCACGGGTGGCCCCAACGGCAGCGGGGTCGCAGTGCAACTCTATCCCCGTCGCCGCCGCATCGTCGCGGCTCTCCCAGGGACTCGTTGCCTGCACCCGTTTTGCGCTCGCCAATCGGCCACGCTTCTCTTAAGTACCCGCTCAACGCAAAGAGGCCGGGGCGCAAGCCTCCGGCGGGTTCAGGGGTCACCATGGTCAAGATCACCTATATCGATGTCGAGGGCACCGCGCGCACCGTCGAGGCCGAGGAGGGCTCCACGGTGATGGAGAACGCCGTGCGCAACGACATCCCCGGCATCGAGGCGGAATGCGGCGGCGCCTGCGCCTGCGCGACCTGCCACGTCTACGTGGCCGAGGAATGGCGCGAGGCCACGGGCGAGCCGCAGCCCATGGAAGAGGACATGCTCGACTTCGCCTTCGAGGTGCGCCCGAATTCCCGCCTGTCCTGCCAGATCCGCGTGAAGGCCGAGCTCGACGGCCTCGTGGTGCATACCCCCGCCCGGCAGGGGTAGGACCGGTTCTGCCCCCCTCTTGCGGGGGCGGCAGGCGGGTTGCCGGACCCATCCGCGCCGGAGCCGACACCCCCACCCGTCATCTTCGGTGCCGACCTCCCCACAAGGGGGGAGGTGAGGCTCGTGCTCGTGCCGGCCTCCGAGGTGTGGAGGTGAGGCTCGTGCTCGTGTGGGCCTCCAAAGTGCGTGGGCGCCATACGCGAATGGGTCCGGAGCCGACACCCACACCCCTTGCCCCTCCCCACAAGGGGGAGGGGAACACGCGCTTGGCTGGACAGGCGTGATGCGCGGGGAGGTGTGGACCCAGGACTCATTCACGTCGGCACAACCCCTGCCTCTTCGAGGGGGAGCGGAACGCGGCTCTACTCCGCCGGCACGACCTTCCCGGCCGGGCCGAGCACCGTCTCGCGGCCGGGCTCCGGATCGCGGGGCACGAGGAAGGCGAGGGCCAGAGACGCGGTGGCGATGCAGGCCCCGATGGTGAAGACGAGCGACGGGTCCTGAATCCAGATGCGGCCGAACACGACCGGGATCACCACGGCGGCGATGTGGTTGATCGTGAAGGCGACGCTCGCCGTCGGGGCGATGTCGGCCGGGTCCGAGATCTTCTGGAAATAGGTGCGCTGGGCGATGGTGAGGGTGAAGAACACCCCGTCGAGCACGAAGAGCGCCCCGGCCACGATCCCGCTCGTGGTGAGCGCGTAGCCCAGGAAGACCACGATGAGCGACACGTTCTCCAGGATGATCGTCGCCCGCTCGCCGATGCGCGAGATGAGGCGGCCGAAGAGCGGCCCGGCCACGAGGTTGATCCCGCAATAGATGAAGAGCAGCGCCGAGAAGGAGGCGAGGTCGTACCCAAAGCGCTCGACCAGCAGCCAGCCGCCAAAGGCCATGAAGAGCTGGCGCCGCGCGCCGCTGAGGAAGGTGAGCGCGTAATAGAGCCAGTAGCGCCGGCGCAGGACGATGCCCTTGTTCTGCTTCACCTCGCCCTGGAAGCGCCGGAACGAGAATGCCGTGATCCCGATGAGCACCAGGGTGCCGATGCCGAAGGCGACGTAGAGCGTGTTGAAGGACGGCTTGAAGCCCCAGGTGACGAGGGCGATGAGCGCATAGGCGACGAGCTGGGCGCCCGCCATGGCGCTCGCCATCTTGCCGAGCACCTTCGGGGCTTCCTTCTTCGGGAGAAGCTGGAGGGAGAGCGCCTGGTTCGCGGTCTCGAAATAGTGGAAGCCCGTGGACATCACGAAGGTGGTGAGGATGAGCCCCTGATAGGACGGGAACGCCCCCGTGACCGCGATGCCGGCGGCGAGCAGGGCGACGCTCACATAGGCGAGCGTCTGCTCGCGCATGACCATGAACCAGAACACCGCCGTGAAGGCGAGAAAGCCCGGGATCTCCCGCACCGATTGCAGGACGCCGACCTCCCAGCCCGTGACCCCGACGGATTCCTTGGCGAAGTTGTTGAAGAGCGCCTGCCAGGCCGCGAAGCCGAGCCAGTTGACGAAGGTGATCGTCATCAGGAACGCGACGGGAGAGGCGAAGAAGCCGGTGCGGGCTTGCGGGGTCGCGGGTGGGATCATGGGCGTCCTCGGGCGAGCTTGAGGCATCGCCCTTGTGCCGGGCGGGCGGCTGGTGGCAGGCTCCGGGGCCTGAAGCTGCCGGCGGCCTTCGATCCACGTCATCGCCCGATCATGGGGAGGAGGCAAGCTGGACGGCGCGCAGGGGAGATATGCCACATGTTCAGGACCATCCTCGTTCCCGTCGACCTTGCGGAGATCGACATGGCCCGGCCGGCGCTGGAGCGGGCGGCCGCGCTCGCGGGCGCGGAGGGCACCGTGCGGCTCGTCTATGTCCGCTCGCTCCTGCCGGTGACCTACATGGAATTCGTGCCGCCCACCTTCGAGACGGAGCAGCAGGACGAGGCCGAGGAGGCGCTCGCGGCGATCGCGGCCTCGGTCCCGCTCCCGCCGGAGCGGGTCTCCGCCACCGTGCGCCTCGGCTCGGTCTACAACGAGGTGCTCCAGGAGGCGGATGCCACGGGCGCCGACCTCCTGGTGGTGGGCTCCCACCGCCCGACCATGGCGAGCTACCTCATCGGCTCCAACGCCTCCACCATCGTCCGGCACGCCCGGTGCTCGGTGCTGGTGGTGCGGCCGTGAGGCAGCTCCCTACGGCAGCAGGTCCCGCGGCGGGTCGTCGGCCGTGAAGGTGCGGGGCTTGTTGAGGCGGATCATGGGCTCGAGCTGCCAGATTCCGGCGGCGAGGAAGAAGGCGCCCATGAGGGCGGCGCTGGTATAGCCCGCCTCGACGGCGCGCCAGAGGAACAGCGCCATGGCGAGAAGGCCCGCGCCGCCGAGCACCAACGTGGCGACCCAGATGGCGGGCGGGCGGCCCGCAAGGAAGCGCGCCTCGGGGTTCGCCTCGGCGACCGCGTGGAGGAGGGCGCGGCTGAAGGCGCGGTAATCGCGGTCGAGCCGCTCCGCCTCGATGAAGCTGCGCCAGCTCAGCGAGGAGAAGGTGACGGACTTGCCGTCCTTCAGGCGCAGGCGGGTCTGGAAGGCCTTCTGCGCGAAGGAGCGCGGCTCGTAGGTGATGCGCACCTGCTCCACGGCCCCGAGCCGCACCTCCTGGACCTTGCGGCCGGAATCGACCGTCAGCCGGTCGCCGTCGAGGATGAAGCTGATCGGGCCGCTGACCGGCCGAGGGGCGTGCGTATAGGTCTGGCTCATGGGCCCGTCATAGCGTGAAACCGCAGCCGAGTCTCACCGCACCAATTCCCGCATCGCTCCGTCGATTCCTTCCAGGGTCAGCGGAAACATGCGGTTCTGCACGAGGCCGCGCATGAGGCCGATGGAATGGGTGTAGTCCCAGTGCTGGCGTGGCACGGGGTTCAGCCACACGGCTCGCGGAAAATGCGCCAGCAGGCGCTCCATCCAGGCCTGGCCCGGCTCCTCGTTCCAGTGCTCCACCGAGCCGCCTGGCATGAGGATTTCATAGGGGCTCATGGAGGCGTCGCCCACGAAGACCACCCGGTAATCGGAGGGGTAGGTGCGGATCACGTCGAGGGTGGGCGTGGTCTCGTCGTGGCGGCGCCGGTTCTGCTTCCAGACGCGCTCGTAGAGGCAGTTGTGGAAGTAGAAGTGCTCGAAATGCTTGAACTCGAGCCGCGCCGCCGAGAACAGCTCCTCCGCCTTCTCGATGTGCCAGTCCATGGAGCCGCCCACATCGAGGAAGAGCAGCACCTTCACGGCGTTGCGGCGCTCCGGGCGCAAGCGCACGTCGAGATAGCCCTTCGCCGCCGTCTCCTGGATCGTCCCGTCGAGATCGAGCTCCTCGGCCGCGCCCTGGCGGGCGAAGCGGCGCAGGCGCCGCAGCGCCACGCGCATGTTGCGCACGCCGAGCTCCACGTCGTCGGCGAGGTCCTTGAACTCCCGCTTGTCCCACACCTTCACGGCGCGGAAATTGCGGTTGCCCTCCTGCCCGATGCGCACGCCTTCCGGGTTGTAGCCATAGGCGCCGTAAGGAGAGGTGCCGGCGGTGCCGATCCACTTGCTGCCCCCCTGGTGGCGGCCCTTCTGCTCCTTCAGCCGCTCCTTCAGCGTCTCCAGCAGCTTGTCCCAGCCCATGGCCTGGAGCTCGCGCTTCTCCTCCTCGGTCAGGTACCGCTCGGCGAGCTTGCGCAGCCATTCCTCGGGAATCTCCGCCGGGTCGAGGCCCTGGCCGAGGGTTTCGACACCCTTGAAGACCTGCCCGAACACCCGGTCGAACTTGTCGAGGTTGCGCTCGTCCTTCACGAGGCAGGCGCGGGAGAGAAAGTAGAAATCCTCCACCCGCTGGCTCGCGAGATCGCGGTCGAGGGCGTCCAGCAGGGTCAGGTACTCGCGCAGCGAGACCGGGACCTTGGCGGCGCGCAGGGCGGTGAAGAAGGTCAGGAACATCCCGTCAATGTCGGCGCCTCGGCCCCGCAGTCAAGCATGAGCGGTTGCGCTCCCCCACGGCGGCCAAGGCGTATCCGGGCGCCGAGCGGGTGGAGCGGGGCGGCGGATGCCAACGCCCCGGATCGACCGGACGCGCTATTCCACGGACACGGTGGGGCGCCCCAGGGTCTCGATCGGGTTGAATGGAGCATTGGAGCCGGGACGGTCGATGCTGCCGCCGCACTGGCGGCAGATGTTGCGGAACAGGAAATCCGCTTCCCGCATGCGCTGCTGCAGCCGCGCTTCGCGGGCCCGCGCCTCCGCGGCCACGGTGTCGTAGCCCGAGGGGCTGACCCGGAGCGTGAGGCCCTCCGACGGCGTCTCCTGCGCGAGCGCGCCGCCGCAGGCGGCCAGCATCGCCAGAACGATCAAGGTGCGTCGCATCGGGGCTCCGGGAATCAGCTCGGGTTTCAATGTTGCACCAGGAATCCCACCCTCATGGCGCCGTCAAGGCGACAAGACGTTGGAGCGATGCCGAGGGCATCTAAGCCGCAGGCGATCACTGCGAACGGGTCCAGACGTTGGAGCGAAGCCGAGGGTGCCTAAGCCGCAGGCGATCACTGCGAACGCGACAAGGATTTCAGGCGAAGCGCAGGGCCGCCACGCCGCAGGCGATCACCCCCACGGCGGCGAGGCGGCGGAAGCCGAGGCGCTCCTTCAGCACCGCCACGGCGATGAGCGCCCCGAACACGATGCTCGTGTCGCGCAGGGCGGCGCCCACGGCAATGGGCGCGCGGCTCCACACCCAAAGGATGAGCATGTACGAGGCGATGGCGGCCGCGGATCCGAAAGTAGCCAAGCCCCAATGGACGCGCAGGGCATGCGCGACCGAGCCGCGGCGCAACCCGTGGAGGGTGCCGAACGCCGCGGCGTTCACGGTCGCGACCACGAGGGCATAGCCCGGCACGGAGGGCGAGAGCCGCGCCCCTTGCGCATCGCAGACGATATAGGCCGCCGTGCATGCGCCCGCCGCGAGCGCATAGACGATGGCCCGGGGCCCATGCTGACCGGGTCCGATGGCGAACAGCGCGACGCCCGTCGAGACGAGGGCGATTCCGGCAAGGCCCACCGGGCTCAGCCGCTCTCCCACGACGGCACCCGCGAGCAGCGTCACGAGGAGCGGCGAGGCGGCCCGCGCCAGCGGATAGACGAAGCCGAAGCCGCCGTGCTCGTAGCCCCGCAGCAGCAGCACCATGGAGAGCACGTTGCAGGCCGTCGATGCGGTGAGCCATGGAATCGCCGCGAGCGGCGGCAGGGGAAAGAACGCAAGGAGCGGCAGGGCGATGAGACCCGATGCGACCACCTGCGCCGCCATGGCGCCATCGGAATCGGGCGCGGCCTTCACGGCTGCGTTCCAGGCCGCGTGCAGGAAGGCGCTGAGGAGCGCGGCGAGGACGACGATCAGGTCCATGAGGTGTGGAAGCCTTGTCCCTGGTGATGGACCGCGCAGCCTTGCCGAGCGGAGGCGCGTGGTGCGATGAAGGCCGCGTGCGGGAGGGCGCTGCGCAATGCCGCGAGGACGACGATCAATGCCATAAGGTGTGGCAGCCTTGTCCCTCGGGACCGATGCGAGAGCGTCCAGCCGTAACGGTGCGTGGTGCGATGAAGGCTGCGTGCAAAAAGGCGCGGAGCGGCGCGGCGAGGACGACGGTCAGGTCCATGAAGGTGCTGCGAGCGTGCTTCTCAGGGCTGCGGAACGGCAAGCTGCTTGTAGAAATAGGTCGTGTCGCATAGCCCGCCCTGCGGCCAGAGCGCGTAGTTGGGAATGACGCCGACGCGGCTCCATCCGGCGCGGGTGTACAACCGCTCGCCGTCGGAGCCGGTGACCGTATCGAGGACGAGCACGGTCTTGCCAGCGCCGATCGCCGCCTCCTCGGCGGCCCGCATCAGGGCCGCGCCGATTCCGCGGCGGCGGGCGCGGCGATGCACCAGCATCTTGGCGATGTCCGCCCGGTGCGGCTGGTTCTCGGGCTGTTTCAACACCACCTGCACGGTACCGACAACGGTCCCGTCCTCGTCGCGGGCGGCGAGAAGGATGCGCTCGCCCGCCGCGACGCCCTGCGCGACCTCGCTCCAGAACGCCGTCGCCTTTGCCTCCGTCATCGGCGCCATGAAGCTCACCGACGCGCCGCCCTCGACGCAGTCGATGAGAACGGCCGTGAGAGCCGGGATCGTTTCGCGCGCCTCGGCCGGAGTGAGGGGGCTCACGGTGATGCTCATGAGAGGCTCCTGTTGCGACGCCCCGTGGCCAGCGACACCAGCAGCCGGGCATGGTCTTGCGATGGCTTGCTGCTCATGCGCGGCTCCCTCGGCATGGCGACAAGACCCGGGATGGCTTCGTGTGCCTCTTCGGGCGACAGGACGCTCACGGCGATGCTCATGCGCGGCTCCTTCGGCACGGCGACAAGACCCGGGATGGCTTCGTGTGCCTCTTCGGGCGACAGGACGCTCACGGCGATGCCCATGGAAGCGGCCACGGGAGCACGATTGGGCGCATTCATGGTTGGCTCCTGTCGCGAAGGTCCGTGGCGAGGGCCACGAGATAGCGCGCCGCCTTTGCGGTCGGGTTGCGGAACACGATCGGAAGATCGATCCGCATGGCGAGGCAATCGCCGGTCTTCAGGTCGTGGGTCTCGGTATCGACGGTGAGCTGGATCGCGCCCTCGACAATCCAGACCTGCTGAGCGAAGCCCGGCGCGCGCGGGATCGCGTCGTAGGCGACGCGGGCGCCCGGCGGCAGCACCACTTCAACCAGTTCGAGCGGGGAGGGAAAGCCCGGGGCCGAGAGGTTGCGGCGCAGATAGCCGGTCTCCGGATCGCTCCAAGTCTTCTGGTCGCCCCGCCGCGACAGGGGCGATGCCTCCGCGTTGTCGGGCCGGTCGAACAAGGAGGCAAGCGCCACACCGAGCCCGCCGGCGAGCCGGTTCAGCACGGCGGCCGTGGGGCTGCTCTCGCCGCGCTCGATGAGCGAGATCATGGACCGGCTGACGCCCGTGCGCTCCGCGAGCCCGTCGAGGGACAGGCCCCGCTCTGCCCGCAAGCCTCGCAGGCGTTCGGCGAGGTGAGCGTTGATATCGGAGGTTTCGTCCATGATGTTGGAATAATCGTCCAATATGATGGAGTCAAGCTTGCGCCGAGAGGCGTTGAGGCGCGTGGCACATTGCTTGATCCTTGCAGTGAGCCCTGCAACGGAGCCGGTTCACGCCTCGACGGGCCACCTCTCTGAAGCGAGGAGAGGCGCTCCACCGAGCGGGCGGAGACCGCCGGTGCCCAGGACGGGCTGCTCAAGGGGAGCACCTTCCGCCAAGCGGCAGGAGGGTGCCGTCGCCGGCCATCGCATCGTGCGCCTGAGCGGGTGGTCGGCGTTCCGGGACCTAGATCCCGTCCCCCTCCATGAACCATCCCGCAAACTCCGCCCGCCAGAGCGCCTCCCGCTCCTCCTCGGCGGTAAAGAACGAGAAGGCGCGTTCCTGCTCCTCATCGGCCACAAGCCGCTCGAGCTTCCGTGCCAAGAGTTGGCGCAGCTCCTCCAGGCTGCGGGGCGGCGGCTCGTCGCTAGCAGGCGGGACCTCCGGCGCGGCGTTTTTGTCGAGATGGGTGAGGGTGCGGGTGACGCTGGCGAGCGACAAGATGAGGCGCGGATCGGCCAAGCCCTCCCGCTGCTGGAGCGCCGCCGCCTGCCGCGCCGCGACGGTCCAAAGTGAGTTCCTGACGAGCGAGCGCTGGTCGCCGGCCGGCGGATCGACTGGCCGAGACGGTAGGTTCGCACCCATCGGGGCCGCCATGGCACCCGCGTCCCAGCGGGGCCGGCGGATGTCGTGCTCGCGTCGCATGGATGCGGCGGCGCCCTGCGGCCGAACCCATCCTTCCTTCATTGCGTAGCGCGAGACCGTTGCCGTGCTCACGCCGACCTCCGCAGCGATGGCGAGGTAAGCCTGCGTGGTGCCCTCCACGAGTGCCCGAAGACGCTCGACCTTGGCCGCTGAAATCGCGTCGAACCGCGGCGGCCGGCGGCCGGAGGATCGTCGCTTGCGCGACGTCCAGGCGGGAGCGATCCGCCTGCCGACCGGACGCCGCTTGGAGACAGCCTCGGATTCGTGTCCCCGGCCATCCTCAGGGGCTGCGGCTTGCCGCGAGCCGGATTGGGCCCCCGCACAGCCCCGTGCCCCCATCGCGACCCTTCGTGCCTCGTCCACCATCGCTCCTCACCCTCGTCTCGCTCCGTGCCTTTTCCTACCTCCGGTCCGATCCGAGGCTGCCCCCGGCTGCTCCGTGCCTGTCTGGCACGTCCCGACCTCGCCACCGCTCCGGCACACCCTTCGCGAACGCCCCGACCCGAAGCCTCGACCGCCGCCTCAGGATCCGTGGTCCGTGTGAGAACATAGCATGAACAATGATGCTGCCAAGCCGCTGGGCGGAGGGTGTCGTTAAGGAAGGCGGGCGCTCCATGGAAACCCCAGCAATATCAGGGCGTTACAGCACGTTTCACGCCGTTTCAGCGCATTTGAGGGGGCGTTTCATGAAACGTTTCATCACCGTTGCACGATGCCTCGGGCCGCAGCTATCATCGATAGTGATCAATGGAGCCGATGATGCACCTCCTCGACATCGACCAGCTCAGGACCTTCGTCGCCATCGCCGATACGGGCTCCTTCACCCGCGCCGCGGAGATCGTGCACAAGACGCAATCGGCGGTGTCCATGCAGATGAAGCGGCTCGAGGAGCGCGTCGGCAAGGGGATCTTCGAGCGGGACGGGCGCTTTTCCAAGCTCACCGACGAAGGCGAGCGGCTCCTCGACTATGCGCGCCGGATCGTGCGGCTCAACGCGGAGTGCATCGCCTCCTTCAACGACACCGAGCTCACCGGCCGCGTGCGCCTTGGCCTGCCGGACGATTACGCGGACCGCTACCTGCCGGAGATCCTGGCCCGGTTCTCGCGCTCCAACCCGAAGGCCGAGGTGACGGTGGTCTGCGAACCGACCCCGCAGCTCATCGAGCGCATGCAGCACGGCGATCTCGATCTTGCCATCGTCACCCATGTGGACCGGCATGGGCCGTCGGAGATCGTGCGGGTCGAGCAATTGCTGTGGGTGACCTCCGCGCGCCACGCGACGCATGAGGAGGCCCCGCTCCCCCTCGCGCTCGGGCGGCCCACCTGCGGCTGGCGGCACTCGGCGACGACGGCCCTCGAAAGCGCCGGCCGCCCGTTCCGGATCCTCTACGTGAGCTGGCACTCGACGGCGGTGGGAGCGGCCGTGCTCGCCGGACTGGCCGTGTCGGTGCTGCCGGAGAGCGCCGTGCGGTCGGGAATGCGGATCCTGGGGCCGTCCGACGGGTTCCCGGCCCTGCCGTCCTGCAAGATCGGCCTCATCCGCAACCGGCGCGAGGCGGACCCGAATCCGCTCGCCGACGCGCTCGGCTTTCACATCAAGCAGTCGCTGGACAATCTGGGCTCGGGCCGCGGGACGCCGATGCCGGAAGCGGCCGAATAGGGCGAGGTCGTTGGGATTGGTGTCGCTGGGGCAGCCCTGGGCGCGACGCCGAACACCGACGTCCTTCGCTATAGGTCGGCGTCAGAACATGAGGTCGGCCGCAGCTGCCATCGCGTCAGACGTGCCTCGGGTCGGCGTCAGAGCGGCAGGCCGGCCGCGGCTGCGATCGCATTGGACCTGCTTCGAGGCGGCGTCAGAACAGCAGGCCGGCTGCGGCTGGCATCGCGTCGGGCTTGCCTCGGGTCGGCGTCAGAACAGCAGGCCGGCCGCGGCTGCGATCTGGACGCCGGCCACCAGGATGCCGGCTGCGATCACGCTCGACAGGAGCGTCATTTCCACGAGGGCAGCGGAGGCCGGGCGGGCCTTGGCGGGGCGATAGGTCGGGCGCTTGCTCATGGCCTCTGGCTTAAGGCGACGAGTGTTAACGGGATCATGCCGGATCCCGCGCAACTCGACGGAACGGCGGCTTTTGAATCGCAGGGTAAAGCGGTTCTGAACGGCTTCCCCTCCGCTCGCGATTGCCGGCGTTACGCGAGGCAAGGGAACGGCGACCCCGCCTCTTACGGCCGCGCTGGGCGGGCGAGCACGAGCACGTTTCCCGCGAGGGCAAAGACGACGCCGAGCGCCGCGAGTGCCGTCCACTGGTAGCCCTCGAAGGCGGTCGAGATCGCGAGCGCCACGATGGGAAACAGCACCGTGGAATAGCCCGCCCGAGCCGCGCCGAGGCGGCGCAGGAGCGTCAGGTAGCAGAAGAAGGCGGCCACCGAGGCGCCGACCGCCAGGTACAGGATCGAGCCGAGATAGACCGCGGTCGGCTCGATGATGAAGGCCTGGCCCCGCACGAGGCTCAAGGCGAGGAGCACGCCGGTGCCGTAGGTCATGGCCCAGGCGACGGCCGGCAGGAGCGAGATGCCCCGCCGCTGCACGAGCGTCGAGATCATGTTGCCGGTGCAGAAGAATAGGGTCCCGACGACGCAGAGCAGGAGGCCACCGAGCGAGCCGCCGGCCCGGGCGATCTCGGGCCAGAACAGGAGCGCGATGCCGAGCGCTCCGACAATGCCGCCGAGGGCCACCCGCGGCTCGATCCGCTGGCGCAGCACCACGGCCCCGAGGACCAGGTTGAAGATCGAGGCGAGGGAGAACACGACCGCGAGAAGCCCCGAGGGAATCGTGAGGCCGCCGTAATAAAAGAAGGTGAAGTTCAGGGAGAAGAGGCAGGCGCCCGTGGCGGCGAAACGCAGGTGGTCCGAGGCCGGATAGGCAAGGCGCTCGCCCCGCGCCAGCACCCAGGCCCACATGATCGCCGCCGCCAGCACGAAGCGCCACAGGGCCGAGACCTCCGGCGCCACCACCCCGAGCTGCGCCCGCAGCGCGATCCAGCTCGTGCCCCACAGGAACACCGTGGCGGCATACAGCACCAGGTCCATCCGCTCGAAGCGGGCCGATCGGGCGGGGAGAAGCGGATTGCGGGCGTCCATCCCCAGTTTATACCCGCGCCCAACCCATCACGACAAATGATGTTCGGTGATGGCCTCTACGATGAAACATGATGAACCAAAATCAGGTTAAACTACATAAATTCAATATCTTTGTGCGATACAAGCAATAATATATCTGAAACGACACCTGTAACGCCGTGAAACGAATAGTGAAACGTGCTGAAACGGGCTGGAACGCCTTAAAACGAGTGCTGTAACGTCCCCGTTTTCCCGTGAAACGTTTCAGCTCTTGAAACGAAGGGGAACCCCGAGCGGAGCCAAGTCCCGCTACGAGCCTTTCCGTCCCCAGACGCCCTCGAAGATCGACTGGAGGGAGGCGAGGTGCTGGCGCTGCATCTCCTGGCTGGTTTCCATCATCTGGCCCCAGGCATCGAGCGCCGTCGGCTCCAATGGTGCGGTCGGTGCAGGCTCGGGCTCCTCTTTAGGAGGCGGTGAAGCCGGGTTCCGCATGAAGCTCGCCATCATCTCCTCGAAGGGATTGGCTCCCCCCGCAGGAGTCGGGGTTGGCGCAGGCTTCGGGGCTGCGGCGCCGAGCCACTGGCCCCACAGGTCGGCCCAGGCGCCGGCACCCGTCTGTCCGCTGCTCGGGGGCGGGCTTGCCGGTTGGCTGGGAGGAGTCTGGAGGGATTGCATCATCGCGCCCTGCTGGGTCGCCATCCGGGTCAGGCCCCCGGCCATCATCCCGGCGAGCAGCGGAAGCATCTGCTGGAGGATGTCGGCTCCGACGCCCGAGAAGGTGGCCGCTTGGTGGGCAACCCTCCGGCTCACCTCATCCGAGCCGAAGATCCGGTCGAGCAGGTCCTTGCCCTCCCGCCGCGCCTGCGGGGAGAAGGCCTGGGTGGCGGATTCCCAAAAGGCCGGATAATGGCCGCCGCTCATGGTCTGGAAGAGCTGCGCCATCGCTGTCGGGTTCGTGGCCGCGTGTTGCAGCCCCATGGCGAAAGCCGGCATCACGGCCGCGACGGCCGCCTGGGTCTGCTGCTGGGATAGACCGAACTGGCGCGCGAGATTGTCGAGCCCCGTACCCCCTTGGGCTTGGCGCATCAGGTCGAACCAGTTGATCATGGCGCTGAACTCCTACGCGATACGGGGCCATCCATCTCTGATTTACCTGCCGGACCGCTCCTTGGATAGAGCAGGCGGGTCATGGCTGGTCCCCCGTGCTGAAATGGGTCAGGCCGGCAGTTGTGGCAGATCTTACCGGCTTCCCTTCCTCCCGAAATGGGCTAGGCAGGCGGTTCTTTGCAGGAGCCCGAGGAATCCCATGACACCGAGATTGCACGTGATCGTCGCCAGCACCCGCCCAGGGCGGGTAGGCCTCCCGGTAGCGGAGTGGTTCTACGGGATCGCCCGCGCGCATGCCGGGTTCGAAACCGAATTCGTGGATCTCGCGGCCTTCAACCTGCCGATCTACGACGAGCCCAAGCACCCGGTGATGCAGCAATATGCGCACGAGCACACCAAGCGATGGGCGGCGAGCGTGGCGGGCGCGGACGCGTATGTGTTCGTGATGCCGGAGTACAACTTCAACCCGCCGCCGAGCCTCGTGAATGCGCTGAACTACGTCTACAAGGAGTGGAACTACAAGCCCGCCGCTTTCGTGAGCTACGGTGGCGTGTCCGGCGGCCTGCGGGCCGTGCAATCCGCGAAGCTCCTCCTCACCACGCTGAAGATCGTGCCCATCAACGAGGCCGTCACGATCCAGATGGTGGGGCAGCACGTGAAGGACGGCGTCTTCACGCCGAACGAGCATCACATACAATCGGCCGAAGGGCTGCTGCCCGAACTGCTGCGCTGGACGAATGCCCTGAAGACCATGCGCGCCTGAGCGCTCCGAACCCGACTTCAGCGGCGGGGATGGGATCTCGGCGGGCATGAACCGCCCGCTGAGCCCGGTCAGGCGGGCGGGCGGGCCTGCGCGGCGCCTGCCAGCTTCCTGATCGTCCAGAAGGCCGTGACGATCGCCGCGATGCCGAAGGGGACGGCTCCGATCGCCATGCCGATCACGGCGCCCGTGGCGCCTCCGAGCATGGCGCCCAGATAGGCGAAGGGCGCCGTGCCGAGAATGGCTCTTGCCCAGTTGAAGGCGGTCGAGAGGAGCGGGAAGCCGAGATTGTTGAAGCAGGCATTGGCGACGAAGAGCAGGCCGATGAAGAACCACATGAACCCGCTCGTGAGGCAGAACAGCTCGACGAGATCGGCGGTGAAGCCCTCGGCCTTGAAGAGCAGCGTGAGCGGCCCGCGCAGCAGCACCAGGACAAGCCAGACGGCGCCCACATAGAGTGTCATGAACACGAGGGAATCCCGCAGGGTCTGCCGCATCCGGTCGTAGCGGCCGGCGCCCCAGTTCTGGCCGAGGATCGGTCCCACCGCTCCCGAAAGCGCGAACAAGCCGCCGAACGCAACGGGGACCAGCCGGTCGATGATGGCCGTCGCCGCAATCGCCTGATCGCCGTATCGCGCGATGACGCTGACGAAGAAGCCATTGGCGATCGGCGTCGCCACGTTGGTGAGCACGGCGGGAAGCGCGATCGCGTACATGGGCTTCGCGTCGGCGAGCAGATCCGCCCATCGAGGCCGGGCGAGGAGATCGTGCACGCGAACGACGCCGTGCAACGCCGTTGCGACGAAGAGCACCCGCGACAGCACGGTGGCGATGGCGGCACCGTTCGTCCCAAGATCGAGCCCAAAGATGAAGAGCGGGTCCAGCACCGCGGTCGCGATGCCTGCAAACAGCGTCACGTACATGCCGCGCTTCGCATCGCCCACGGCTCGCAGCACCCCAGACAGGCCCATTCCGACGGCCATGAGCACGTTGGAGGGCATGACGATCCACAGGAAGCTCTCCGCCACCGGCAGCGTCTGGTCGCTCGCCTTCAGGAACCGCAGGATCCAGGGCAGCAGCGGCAGGATCAGCAGGGTCACCACGACCGCCGACAGGGCCATGTGCACGCAGGACGAGGTCGCGAGCCGTCGCGCGCGGGCGCGGTCCCCGGCGCCGAGGGCCCGGGAGACGAGCGCGCCGACCGCGATCATCAGGCCCACATTGATGGAGGTGGTGAGGAACAGGACGATGGTGGCAAGCCCGACGCCCGCGGTGAGCCGCGGATCCCCGAGCCAGGAGATGTAGAGAAGGGAGAGGAGATCGACCACGAAGATGGCGATGAGCCCCACGGATCCCGTGGCGGTCATCACCAGCACGTGGCGCATGGTGGAGCCTGTGACGAAGCGCGGCGCTTCCGGGGCCCGTGCGGACGGAGGCGAGGCCGGCTGATCCATCAGCGGAGCCGCCGGGCGAGGGAAGAGGCCATCAGGCGGCTTCCTCGCCCAGGATGTCGCGCGTCTCAGGGCTCAGGGCTCGGGCCTTCGCGGTCGGCTGCACCAGCGGCTCGGGCGCCACCTTGGCGCCGATGACGAGATCGGCTCCGCCCATGAAGCCAGCTTCCTTCTGGAGCACGAGGCGGGCGATGTCGCGCTTGCGCACCTCGTCCGCCGCGGCGGCGGCTGTCGCCGGGTCGAGACCGAGCTCCTCGAGCGCCGCGCGGCTGAAGGCGACCGCGGACTCGAAGGTCTCGCGGAGCTGGTAATCGACCTCGTGGTTCATGAGATCGATCGCGTGAAGCCGGTCGAAGGCGCGCACATAGGTGCGCGCCTGCTTGAACTCCCCGTGGACGAGCTCGACGATCTTGAGCGTCGTCGCCGGTTCGTCCGAGCAGATGCAGATGAGCTCCGCCTTCGCGGCTCCCGCGGCGCGCAGCACGTCGAGCCGGGTGCCGTCCCCGTAATAGACTCGCAGGCCGAACCGGCCCGCGTCGCGGATGCGGTTCACGTCCTTGTCGACCACGGTGACCCCGATGTTCTGCGCCAGCAGAACCTGATTCACCACCTGGCCGAATCGGCCGAACCCGATCACGAGCACGCGGCTCTCGAATTCCTCGCCTCCATCATGGGCGTTCACCATGTCGGGCTGCGCCTCCGCGCTGCGCAGCCGCGACAGGCCCATGTCGATAAGCTTTGCCAGGATCGGTGCGAAGAGCATGGTGAGGGCCGCGAGCGCGGTGACGAGCTGACCGGTTTCCAGAGGCAAGATGCCAAGCCCCGTGGCGAGTGGCAGCAGAACGAAGGCGAACTCGCCCGCCGTCCCGAGGATGATGCCGCCCCGGATGCCGTCGCGCCAGGAGGCGCCGAAAAGGCGCATCAGCACGGCGATCAGCGCCGCCTTGCCGAGGATCACCGCCGGTGTCGCGATGAGAAGGGTGAGCCATTCGCGCGCGACGAGGGTGAGATCGATCGACATCCCGACGCTCATGAAGAAGAGGCCGAGGAGGAGACCGCGGAACGGCTCGATATCCGCTTCGAGCTGGTGACGGAAATTCGATTCCGCGAGGAGGAGGCCGGCCAGGAACGCGCCCATGGCCATGGAGAGGCCGACCTCCTGCATCAACGCCGCCGCGCCGAGCACGACGAGCAGGGCGAAGGCCGTCATGACCTCGCGGGCGCCGCTCTGGGCAAGGATCCGAAAGAGCGGATTGAGGCCGTAGCGGCCGATGAGCACCACCGCCGCGATGGCGGCGAGCGCCTTGGCGACCGTGATCAGAGTCTCGGCCGTCGAACCGTCATCCGCTCCGCTCGTCACGGCAAGGAGCGGCAGGAGCGCCAGGATCGGGACGATCGACAAATCCTGGAAGAGAAGGATGGCGAAGGAGCGCTGGCCGTAATTGGTCTGCATGTCGCCGCGCTCCTCCAGCATCTGGAGGGCGATGGCGGTCGCGGACAGGCCGAGCGCGAAGCCTGTCACCACCGCGCCGTTCACGGAGAAGCCGGCCGCCAGCGCCAGGCCGCCGAGCAATGCGGCCGAGACGGCCAACTGCGCGAGGCCGAGGCCGAAGATGTCCCGCCGCAGGGACCACAGGTGGGATAGTTTCAGTTCGAGCCCGACGATGAACAGGAGCAGCACCACTCCGAGTTCCGCGACCGTCGCGGTGGTCTGCGGGTCTCCCACGAGGCTGAAACCGGACGGGCCGATGGCGACCCCGGCCGCGAGATAACCGAGCACGGCGCTGAGCCCCGCCAGCCGGAACACCGGCACGGCCACCACGGCGGCCGCGCAGAAGGTGAGGACCGGCGGCAGGAAGCTGACGTGGGAAGCGGCACTCGCCATGAGTTCCCCTGGAGATCGAAAGCGGATCGACCCTTTCTAGAGGGGATCCGACCGGAGAGCGAGCCCCTGCGACGGTTGTCGCAAGGGCAGTGGCGTCGCCTCAGGCTTGGCCATGAAGGCTAGGCTCCGCAAGGCTTTAAGCGGCCAGGTCCGGAACCGTCGCGGTTCGATGTGAGTTGCTGGATCACCGATGAACACCAGGAGCACTCCCATGAAGAAGCTCTCCCTCGGGCTCGCCGCGCTGCTGATCGGCACCGCGGCCTATGCCCAAACGACCAGCACGCCTACGACGAGCCCCTCCACCGGCTCGTCCGGTGGCGCAAATGCCACCACCTCGGGCAGCGGCAACGCCGGTCCGTCGAATGCGTCGGGCTCGTCCAGCACGTCCGGCACCGTTCAACGCCAGCAGCAGAGCGGCTCCACCTCCGGCGCCCAGTCCGGCACGACCCAGAACCGCACGGAGACCACCGGCGCGACCGGCGCCAGCCAGTCCACGGAAAGCCGCTCCACCTCCACGACCGAGCGCAGCCGCACGGGTGTGGGCGTGAGCGTCGGCGTCGAAAGCCGTGACGTCTCCGTCCGCCGCCGCACCACGATCCGCGAGGAGGACGAGCCGAGCGTCACGATCCGCCGTCGCCGCGCCGTGCAGATCGAGGAGAGCGAGCCGGAAACCCGCCGCACCACGATCGTGCGCAAGAAGGCTCCGGCCAAGAAGAAGGTCGTGGTCCGCTCCAAGCGCCCGAGCACGAAGGTCACCACCGTGCGCTCGCGCCGGGTGGTCGAGGAGCCGAGCGTGGAGGTCCGTCGCCGCCGCACGGTGCGCAGCTACGAGGTGAACGAGCCGAGCGTATCGGTGAACCGCCGCACCACCATCGAGCGTCGTGAGGGCACCCGCACGGGCGTCGGCATCGGCGTCTCGACGGAGCAGCGCCGCACCGGCACCACCACCAGCACGACCAACACGAACACCAACACCAGCACGCAGCAGGGCGGCACCTCGTCGGCGACGACGACGCGCCAGCAGCAGCCGGAGGCCACCGGCGCCGTGTCGGGCGGCAGCCAGCAGAACAGCTCCGGCAGCAGCACCACGACGCCGCGGCTGAACCAGCAGGGCAGCGGCTCGGGCGCCTCGACGGGTGCGTCGGGCTCCGGCAGCACCTCGGGCGGCACCACGACCGCGCCGCGCCAGTAAGCGCCGTCGCACAATCCAAGGGCCCCGGATCGCTCCGGGGCCCTTTTACGTTCGGGGTCCGGGATCGGCGCCTATTTGGGCGCCGACTTCACGTCCGCTTCCCACCGCCTCAAGAGCCGAACGCGCTCCGCCGAGGAGCCGTATTTGACGCCGTCATAGGCGATGAGCTTCATCTCCGAGAGCTTCGGTGCCTGCTCGGCCGCTGGCGCGCCCTTGTTGGACGGTACGGAGTAGATCTTGAGGCCAGCCCCAACGAGTTGCTGGGCCTCCGCCGAGAGCGTCCAGTCGACGAATTTCTGCGCCAGCTCGGCGTTCTTGCTCCCTTTGACCAGGGAGACGGACCCGGTTTCGTAGCCGGTCCCCTCGCAGGGCGCGAGGGTCTTCACGGGTGCCCCGTCAACGATCTGGGTGACCATGTCATGCATGAAGGCGATGGCGACGCCCGTCTCGCCCAACGCCAAGGCCTTCACGGGCGCGGCGCCCGACTTGGTGTACTGGTTGACGTTCTTGTGCAGGCTCTTGAGGTACTCGAACGCCTTCTCCTCGCCCATGAGCTGCACGATGGAGGCGAGCATCACATAGGCGGTGCCGGAGGAATTGGGGTCCGACACCTGCACCTCGTCGCGGAACTTCGGGTCGAGAAGGTCGGCCCAGCATTTGGGCTCGGGCAGGCCGCGGCTTGCCAGGACCTTCGTGTTGTAGCCGATGCCGAGAGCTCCGAGATAGATGCCCGCCGTGCGGAAGCCCGACTGTTCCGCATGCCGGATCGCCCAATCATGCAGTTCCGCGAGCTTCGGCGACTTGTAGGTTTCGAGCAGGCCCTCCTCGGCGGCCTGAAGATGGGAATCGCCCGGGCCGCCCCACCACACGTCGGCCCTGGGATTGGCGGCCTCGGCCTTGATCTGCGTGAAGGTCTCGCCGGTGCTCTTGCGGATCATGGTGACCCGCGCGCCGGTCGCCTTCTGGAACGCGTCGACGCCGAGGCGGCACTGCTCCTCCAGGATCGAGCAGTAGACGGTGATCTGAGCCTGGGCGGCCTGGGCTGCCACGATGCTCCCTAGGAGGGCCGCGCCCGCAAGCCATCGATGCATCATGACGATCTCCCCGCTTCCCTGGCCCTCCGGTGGGGCCGGTGTCCCACCGAATGAAGAATTGAGCCAGCTAAAAGTCAAGGTTGCAGGTGCGAGGCGAAAGACGGCGCGAAACCATGAAAAAAGCCGGGCGCGAGGCCCGGCTGAGTTTCAGGAGAGGAGAGGAACGCGTACGACCTACCAGCTCGTGAGCACCGCGCCGCCGAACTTCTGGTCGACGAACTGCTTCACCTCGGGGGTATGGTAGGCCTCCACGAGAGCCTTCACCCAGGGCTTGTCCTTGTCCTCGGCCCGCACCGCGATGAGGTTCACGTAAGGACCCTTCGGATCCTCGCGCAGGATCGCGTCCTTGACAGGGTTGAGGCCGGCCTGGGTGGCATAGTTGGTGTTCACCACCGCAGCATCCACGTCGTCGAGAATGCGTGGTGCCTGGGCTGCGTCGATCTCGACGAATTTCAGCTTCTTCGTGTTCTCGATCACGTCGGCCACCGTCGGCTTGAAGCCCACATTGGCCTTGAGCTTGATGATGCCCTTGTCCTGAAGGAGCAGGAGCGCGCGGCCGCCATTGGTAGGATCGTTCGGGAAGGCCACCGTGGCGCCCGCCGGAACCGCGTCGAAGGACTTGTGCTTCTTGGAGTAGACGCCGATCGGGAAGTTCACGGTCTGCGCCACCGCGTCAATCTTGTAGCCGCGGTCGGTCTTCTGGTTGTCGAGATAGGGCTGGTGCTGGAACGAGTTCGCCTCGAGTTCGCCGGCGGCGAGCGCCGCGTTCGGCACCACGTAGTCGGAGAATTCTACGATCTTGAGATCGAGGCCCTTCTTCGCCGCAATGGGCTTCACCGCCTCCAAGATCTGCGCATGAGGGCCGGGAGTGGCGCCGATGCGGACCGTCTGCGTGGTCTGCGCCGTTGCCGGGAGTGCAGCCGCGAGCGAGACCAGCGCGGCAAGGCCGAGGGTTTTGAGGGACATAGGTCTTCCTTTTCTTGAGAGTGAACCGAGGCGGATGGGGATCAGGCGTGGCGCAGGCGCTTGTTGAGGCGCCGCGCGAGACGGTCGCCGAGGCTCTGCACGGCCTGGACGAGGACGATGAGGACGACCACCACGGCGGCCATGACATCCGGCATGAAGCGCTGGTAGCCGTAGCGGATGCCAAGATCGCCGAGGCCGCCGCCGCCCACCGCGCCGACCATGGCCGAGAAGCCGATGAGCGAGACGACCGCGAGCGTGAGCCCGAGGGCGATGCCAGGCAGGGCTTCCGGGATCAGGACCTTGAGCACGATCTGGAGCGGGCTCGCCCCGAAGGCGCGGGCGGCCTCCGTGAGGCCCTGATCGACCTCTCGGATCGCGCCCTCCACGAGACGGGCGATGAAGGGCGTCGCGGCGACCGTGAGCGGCACGATGGCGGCATTCGTGCCGATGGACGTGCCGGCCAAGAGCCGCGTGAAGGGGATGATCGCCACGACGAGGATGATGAACGGCGTCGAGCGCGCGGCATTCACCACGAGTCCCAGGACGCGGTTGGCCCAAGGGGCGGCGAACAGCTCGCCGCGACCCGACGTGGCGAGGAACACCCCGAGCGGCAGGCCGAGGAGCGTGCCGAGGGAGGCCGCGACGGCCACCATCAGCAGGGTCTCGCCGGTGGCGGAGAGGATGAGGCGGAGGATCTCAGGGGACATGACAGGCGCTTCCGTCGAACGGGTGTGATGTGGCGGCGACGCAATCGCGACGGCTAGGCGACACGAGGGGTGGGCCGGACGGACCGTGGGGAGCCGGCGTGATGGTGGCGGCTAGGCGACATGGCCCAAGACCTCCGTGTCGAGGCCGTAGTGACCGAGGAAGGCGAGGGTGGAGGGCAGCGCGCCTTCCGGCACGCCGACGATCAGCGTCCCGAACGGGCGCCCGCCGATCTCGTCCACGGTTCCGGCGAGGATCGTGGTCTCGATGTCGAGATCCCGGGCGAGGCGCGCCAGGATCGGGTCGGTGGCGTGCGGTCCGCGGAAGGTGATCCGCAGCACCGCCTGCGAGCGTGGCGTGGGCTCCGGGGTGAGCCGGCTCGCGAGGTAGGGCGGCAGGGTGCGGCCGGTCTCCTCTCCGAGGAAGGAGCGGGTCACGGGATGCTGCGGGCGCGTGAACACGTCGAACACGTCGCCCCGCTCCACGATGCGCCCGCCCTCGATCACCGCCACCTCATGGGCGATGGAGCGGATGACGGCCATCTCATGGGTGATGAGGAGGATGGTGAGGCCAAGCTCGCGGTTGATGCGGGCGAGCAGGTCGAGGATCTGCCGCGTGGTTTCGGGATCGAGCGCTGAAGTGGCCTCGTCCGAGAGTAGCACCTTGGGATTGGTGGCGAGGGCCCGGGCGATGCCGACGCGCTGCTTTTGCCCGCCCGACAGTTCTGCTGGGTAGCGGTTGCGCTTGTCGGAGAGGCCGACGAGGGCGAGCAGTTCGTCGACCCGGACGCGGATCGCCGCCCGGTCATAGCCTGCCACCTCGAGGGGCAGGGCAACGTTCTGCGCGGCAGTGCGCGATGACAGCAGGTTGAAGTGCTGGAAGATCATGCCGATGGACCGGCGGGCATGACGCAGGGCCGGTTCCGGCAGGGCGGAGATCTCCGCCCCATCCACCAGGACGCGTCCCGAACTCGGCCGCTCCAGCCCGTTCACGAGGCGGATCAGGGTCGACTTTCCGGCGCCCGAGCGGCCGATAACGCCGAGAACGGAGCCGGGCGGCACGGTGAGGTCGACCCCTTCCAGGGCTGCGACGTCGTGCTGCCCGCGGCCGCCGAACACTTTCGAGACGCCGTCGAGGCGCACGATGGGGGCAGCCGGGACAAGCCGCTGGGCGGCGAGTGGGTCGAGGGAGGGCAGAGGCGCATTCATGGGCCCGGTTATCCGGCACGCTGTTCTTTATGTCAACCAGAGCGTCCTTTAAAAAGGATCGTCTGATATGAAGAACGACGAGGGCAGCCTTGCGTCAGGTGCACGGCACCGCCCCGGGGAGGAGGTCGCGCTCATGCAAAAAGCCCCCGGAGAGGGGGCTTCTCGCGTGGTTCGATGATGGGAGCTGGGCCGTGCCGGTAGCTTACCGGTAGAGCACGCTAGGGAGCCAGAGGCCGATCGCCGGGAAGATGTAGAACAGGGCCATGGCGACGATGACGAGATAGATGAACGGCATCACGCCGCGGAAGATGTCGTTGATGCTCACATGGGCCGGCGCCACGCCCTTCAGGTAGAAGGGCGCCATCGCGACCGGGGGCGAAAGGAACGACGTCTGGATGTTCAGCGCGATCAGGATGCCGAAGAAGATCGGATCGATGCCGAAATTGTCGAGAAGCGGCAGGAAGATCGGCACGAAGATTACGACGATCTCGGTCCATTCGAGGGGCCAGCCCAGAATGAAGATGATCACCTGCGTGAGGATGAGGAACCAGAACGGCGAGAGGTTGAGAGCCGTGACGAAGTTCTCGATCGGTTGATGGCCGCCCAGGAAGGCGAAGATCGACGAGAAGACGAAGGAGCCGACGAAGAGCCAGCACACCATCGCGGAGGTGCGGGCGGTCAGGTAGATCGACTCCAGGAAGCCTTTCCAGGTGAGGCCCGACTTCGGCAGCAGCACCTCCGGCGCGATCGTATCGGCGCCGAGAACGGGGTTCGCGGCAGCCCCGAGAGCGGCCGGACGTGGGCCGCGTATCGAATCCGCGGCCCGGTAGACGAGGGCGAGGAGGAGAGCCCCAAGCGCACCGACGGCGGCGGCTTCTGACGGCGTCGCGATGCCGAAGAAGATGGCTCCGAGCACCGAGAAGATGATGAGAGCGAGCGGGAAGAAGGAGGTGGCGAGCGCCCAGATGACCTCGAAGGCGGACCCGGCTCGCATCTCCTTCGGGAGCTTGGGAGCGAGACTAGGGTTCAAGGAGCAGCGAATGACCACGTAGGCCATGTAGAGGCCCGCGAGCATCAGGCCCGGGAACAGCGCGCCCGCATAGAGCTTCGGCACCGACACGCCGGCGGTGGCGCCGTAGAGAATGAGCATCACGGATGGCGGGATCAGGATGCCGAGGCATCCGCCCGCGCAGACGACGCCTGCCGAGAGCTTCGGATCGTAGCCGGCCCGCAGCATGGCCGGGAAGGCAAGGAGGCCCATGAGGGTCACGACCGCGCCGACGATGCCGGTGGCGGTGGCAAAAAGGGCGCAAGTGAGAAGCGTCGCGACGGCGAGGGAGCCCGGAAGGCCGCCGACGGCGAGCTGGATCGAGCGGAAGAGGCGATCGAGAATATTCGCCCGCTCGATGATGTAGCCCATGAACACGAACAGGGGGATGGCGACCAAGGTGTCGTTCGTCATCACCGAGTAGGCGCGCTGGACCACCAGTGAGAAGACGATGTCGCCCATGGCCATGTAGCCGAACCCGAAGCCGAGGGCCATCAGGGTGAAGGCGATGGGGAAGCCCAGCATGATGAAAACGATGAACAGGACGAGCATGAAGACGCCCAGTTCCGGATTGCCGATCCCCAGCGATGCCAACATCGGGCGCGTTCCTCATGTGCGGGCCGGTGGACGGCCTCATCGTTTCGAATAAGCGGAGCCCAGTCGCGGGGCCATTCTGCCTTCGTGGTAGTCGGCGGGCGCTAGGCCCTGTCTGAACCGTCAGACCGTGCCTTTGGTGAGGCCAATCTGCTCGGCCTGTTCCAGGATCAGCTTCTCGGTCTCCTCCACGTCATGGAGCCGCGGCGGCCAATCCCCATGGCGCAGGCAGAGGATGCAGCGCATCACCTCCGCGACGCCCTGAAAGGTCATCAGCACCCCAACGATGGGGATCAACGCCTTGTAGGGGTAGATCGCGGGGCCGTTGGGCGAGTTCATGGACTGCTCCTTCATCATGAAGGAGAAATGCGCGAAGGTGTATCCCGCATAGACCAGGGCCAGGATACCCGGGAAGAAGAACAGGAAATACAGCAGGAGGTCCATGGCGGCCTGACGGCGCGGCGGCCAGGCCCGGTAGAGGAAGTCGCCCCGCACATGGGAGTTGCGGGCGAGGGTATAGGGCCCCGCCAGCATGAAGAGGAGCCCGTAGAGCATGTAGCTCGCGTCGAAGGCCCATTCGGTGGGCGCCCGCATCACGTAGCGCGCGAACACCTCGTAGCAGACCGCGAAGGTGAGCCCGACGATGGCCCATCCGGCGGTCTTGCCGATGAACGTGTTGATCCGGTCGACGAAGCGGATGAACGGCATGGGTTCCTCAGGCTAGGGTGTTGATCCGGTCGACAAGGCAGGCGAACCCATGTGGCTCTTATAAGGACCCTCCCCCGGGGCGGGAGAGGTCACCACGAGGACAGCGGGAGCGAGTGAAGCACGCGGGCGCCGCCGCCGCTACCCTCGCCCCGCGTCTCGCGGGAAAACGGCCCCTCCCGCGGGAGGGGCCGAAGGGGCCTCAGGTCGTCTTGAAGAAGTGGTCGTAGGCCATGTCGCGGGAGGGCTCGTTCGCCCGCTCATAGGCATAGGTGCGCTGCACCCAGGCCTTCTGGCTGTCGATCACCTTCTTGAAGAACGCGTCCTTCGAGAACTCCTCGATCACCTTGTTCCAGGCATCGAGCTGGGCCTTGAGGACCGTGTCCGGAGTGGTGCCGACCGCAACGCCGCGGCCCTTGATGGCCTCGAGATCCTTGGAGTACCGGTCGAGCGCCTTCCAGGACATGTCCGAGGAGGCGGATTCGGCAGCGTACTTCACGATGGCCTTCAGCTCGGCCGGCAGCGCATCGTATTTCGGCTTGTTGAAGATGACCTCGAAGGTCTCGCCCGACTGGTGGTAGGAGCGGAGCATCAGGTTCTTCGACACGTCCGGGAAGCCGAGGATCAGGTCGGAGGAGGGGTTGTTGAACTCGGCGCCGTCGATGACGCCGCGTTCGAGAGCCGGGACGATCTCGCCGCCCGCCAGGATGGTCACGGCGGTGCCCATCTGCCGCTTCAGGTCGGCGGCGAGGCCGACCGTGCGGTACTTGAGGCCCTTGAAGTCGTCCGCCGAGGCGACGGGCTTCTTGAACCAGCCGAGTGGCTGGGCCGGCATCGGCCCATAGAGGAAGCCGACGAGGTTGAGCTTCAGGACTTGGCTGATGAGCTCGTTATAGAGGTCGTAACCTCCACCGTAGTTCATCCAGCCGAGAAAGTTGTTGGCGTTCCAGCCGAACGCGGGGCCGGTGCCGAACAGGGCGAAGGCCTTGTTCTTGCCGTACCAATAGGCCGAGACGCCATGGCCGCCGTCCAGGATGCCCGCATGGACCGCGTCCTGCAGCTGGAAGGCCGGCACCACGGCGCCGGAGGCGAGCACGTCCATCTTCAGGCGGCCGCCCGACATGTCGTTCACGCGCTTGGCGAAATCGTTGCAGAATTCGTGGAAGATGTCGCGGTTCGGCCAAGTGGACTGGAATTTCCAGGTGGTCGTCTGCGCCCGAGACACCTGCGGCGCGGCAACCGTGGCGACGGCTCCCAGACCGGCGACCTGCAGGAAGCGGCGGCGCGACGATTTCGCTCCGCCCGGAGACTTCGTATGCGTCATGGTATTCCTCCCTCGCGCGCGAACGTGATTGTCTTCAGTTTTCGCGCTGCCGAGCCTCCAAGTTGTGGCCGTTTCCTGAATCTCTTCAAGGGGGTATCGCCGAAAGTCGGACACGCTCCCGATCACGGGCTTGCGAGGGGCGGGCCGCGACCGGCCCGAATGCGGCGGAAGTTTCTCCTTGCTTTCGCCACGAGCGCGGTTGATCGGGCACGTCTATGTTCCTAGACCTTGGAGCAGGGCGGCCTCCGCAGCCGCGGAGACGTGCCCGCTCGACGGCCAGGGCCGACTAAAGAACAAGCCGGGCGCCCGTCGGGGCAGGCAGCCGCGGCGGAGGTGAATGGATGATCAAGGCAAGTGTCGGCGTCGGCCTCTTTGGCCTCGCCCTGCTCGTGGCGAGCATCACCGGGGCCGTGGGGCTGCCGTTCTACCTGCCGGTCGCGACGCTGCTGACGGCGGCCGTGCTGGTGGTGGCGCGGGGCGCCCCGAAATTCCTGCGGATCTTCATCTGCATGCTCTCCGCCATGCACGTTCTGTTCGTGCTCCTGCAGCTTGGCGCCCTCGGTGGCCTGATCACGGGCGACTATCGAGGCTACGTTCCGCCGCCGTCCTCGGCGCTTGGAGCCACGGCCTTCGCGATAATCATCTACGCCCTGTCCTACGTGCCCGTGGTCCGCACGGTCTGCCGCATCACGGACCGGTACCTCGACTCCCAGGCGAACAGCCTGATTCGGATCCCGGGTCTCGGTCTCGTTCGGGCCAAGGAGGGGACGATCGGCACGGCCTTCGTGGCGCTGCTCATCGCCATCAATCTTGCCCAGGTGGCCTTGAACGTGCGTCTCTCGTTCTTCTCGCGGGACATGTACAACGCCCTCGAGGTCAAGGACGCGGCTGCGTTCTGGTACCAGCTCTTCGTGATCTTCACCCCGCTGGCGGTGGTGTTCGTCACGGCGGCCCTCACGGAGGTCCTGCTTCAGAACGTGCTCACCATCCGCTGGCGCTCGTTCCTCAACACCTATTACGTGGGCCAATGGCTCGGCGGCGGGGCGCATTACCGGATGCAGCTTCTCGGACGCGAGGCCGACAACCCGGACCAGCGCATCTCCGAGGATCTGCGCAAATTCGTGGAGAGCACCTATTCGCTCTCCATCGGCCTCATGAACCAGGCCGCGACCCTCGTTTCCTTCGTCGCCATCCTCTGGACGATCTCCCGGGGCTTCACGTTCCCAGGCACGAGCGTCGAGGTGCCCGGCCTTCTCGTGTGGGTCTGCGTCGCCTATGCGGTGCTCGGCACCTGGATCACGCACCTCATCGGCCGGCCGCTCATCGGGCTCAACTTCCAGCAGGAGCGGGTGGAGGCGGATTACCGCTTCGCTCTTGCGCGTCTGCGCGAGTACCCGGAGCAGGTGGCGTTGTTGGAGGGCGAGCGCGCCGAGGAGCAGAACCTCGCGACGCGCTTCGCGCGCATCGTCGACAACTACATGCGGATCGTCATCCGCCTCATCAAGCTCAACATCTTCACCTCCGCCTATTTCCAGGCGAACGTGGTGGTGCCCTACATCCTCACGGCTCCGTACTACTTCATCGGCCGCATCACGCTCGGCCAGATGCAGCAGGTGGTCGGCGCCTTCTCGCGGGTGGAATCCGCGCTTACCTACTTCATCACGATCTACACCACCCTCGCGGACTACAAGGCGGTGCTCGACCGTCTCACCAGCTTCGAGGGTGCGGTTGCCTCGGCCCAGAAGGTAGGCGGCGAGAGCAAGATCGCCATCACGCCGGCAGCCGGCCGCGAGATGCGCCTGTCCAAGCTGGACGTGCGGCTCCCGGACGGGCGGGCCCTCCTCCATGCGGACGGTCTCGCCTTCCGCCCGGGCGAGCGCACCCTGCTCACCGGCCCTTCGGGCTCGGGCAAATCGACCCTGTTCCGAGCCATGGCCGGCATCTGGCCTTTCGGCGAGGGGCAGGTGACGGTGCCGGAGGGGGCGAGCATGATGCTCCTCCCGCAGCGCCCCTACATTCCGGTCGGATCCCTGCGCGACGCGGTGACCTATCCGGGCGTCGAGAACACCTATGGAGACGCCGCGATCACCGAGGCGCTCCGCACGGCTAAGCTCGGCCATATCGCGGAGCGGCTCGACGAGGAGCGCTCCTGGGCCCAGACCCTGTCGCTCGGCGAGCAGCAGCGGCTCGCGGTCGCCCGCGCGCTTCTCGCCAAGCCCGACTGGCTGTTTCTCGACGAAGCCACGGCGGCCCTCGACGAGCCGACGGAGGCGGAGATCTACGGGGTTCTCAAGGAGCACCTGCCGGACACGACGGTGGTCTCCATCGGGCACCGGTCGACGCTCAACGCCTTCCACGACCGGCGCGTCGAGATGCGTCCGGGGGAGGGCGGCCTGTTCACGCCCACGGATGCGCGTCAGCCCGCGCCGGCGGAATAGAACCCGCCGGGCCGGCGCGCCCGGGGCCGCCTGCGAGGCGCTGGGTCGGTGAGCCTTTTAGAGGGCTCGCTCGAAGCGCAACTCGCCGTTCTGCGTCTGGATGATCAGCTGCGAGCCCCGCTGCTCCCACTTGGCCGAGGTGCGAAGGGCAACCAGAAAGGACTGCTCGGACGCCATGGCGTCCCGGGCGCAGCTCTTCTTGGTGAGGGCGAAGGGGCCGACGGCCAGGCCGCTTTCCCGCAGGGGGTAGGCGGTCGCGGCGTAGTTGTTGCAGCCGCCGAAGCCGGTGGCGCGGAACTTGTCGCTCAAGGTGAAGCTCGGCCGGTCGCCGCCGAACGGCTTGCCGTTCAGGCTCACCGCCACCCAGGTGGCGCCGAGCGGGAACGGGCGTTCCTGGCGCGGAGGCGGGGGCGCCTGGTTTTGAGCGGCCGGGGGGCGTCCAGGCGCTTGGGCCAGGGCAGCCGATGCAAAAGCAGCCGGAGCAACGGCAAGAGCGGTCAGGAGCGCTGCGGTCCGAAGCGCGGTCATGCGGGGGCCTCATCAGATCAGATTGCGGCGGGACCATAAGAGCCGTCGGACCCTGAGGCAACGGCCCTGAACGCCTCGTGAAAGGCGAAGCCCACATCAAAGAGGGCCCCCGCGACCGGAAGGTCCGTCATTTCGAAAATTTTTCAGGGCCCGTGATCCAGCCCCGGAGCGGGGCCGTAAGTATGGTCGAAGTCCCCCGCGGACTTCCTTCCCCCAAGCGGCCGGCCATTTCCCCCGGAGCGGCCGCTCCTTCAGGAGGCCGCCTCTCCCCCCGAGGCGGCCTCCATTCTTTAGGGCTTGGCACGCGGACGCTCTGAGGGGCTTCGATCAGGGCTGGGCAGGGTCTCCGATCCGCCGCATCAGGCGTTCGGTCAGGGCATTGGTCGTCCGGAACAGATAGTCGAGGGTGCGGACGCTCACGTCCCGGGCGCCGAGGCCCTGAAGCGCCTCCACGACCGCAAAGACCTCCCCGGTGGGGCAGTGCAGCACCACCTCCTCGCCCTGGGGCGGCCCGTAGGGGAGGGTGGCTCCATGGGCCGAGACCACGGTCGCGAGGTCCGGCGCTTGTCCGATGTCGAGGGCGGCGCGGAGTTCCCGGCTCGTGCGGGCTTCCTCCTCGGCGGCGATGCGGGTGAGAACCGTCCGGGCGGCGGCGCGGGCGCGCTCGCCCCACGTCGCGGCCGTGGAGGCCACGAGATTGGCCTCGGAGCGCAGCATCACCCCATCGTCGAGGATCTTGAGGGCGTTGGCAGCGAGCGTCGCTCCTGTGGTCGTGATATCGACGATGATCTCCGCCGATCCGGAGCTCGGTGCGCCCTCGGTGGCCCCAAGGCTCTCCACGATCCGGTAATCCGCGACGCCCTTCTCGGCGAAGAAGCGGCGGGTGAGGTTCACGTATTTCGTGGCGACACGCATCTTGCGCCCGTGGCGGACGCGCAGATCCGCGGCGACCTCGTCGAGGTCCGTCATGCTGCGCACGTCGATCCAGGCTTGAGGCACCGCGACCACCACGTTCGCGTGGCCGAAGCCGAGCGGCGTCAGCATCTCGACCGCCTCGTCCGCATGGGCGATCTGCTCGCGAACGAGATCCTCGCCCGTGATGCCGAGATGGGCGGCGCCGGAGGCGAGCTGGTTCACGATCTCGGAGGCCGAGAGAAACAAGACCTCCACATCCGCGACGCCCTTGAGGGTGCCGCGATAATCGCGCGCCCCGCGTCCTTGCGCGAAGACGAGGCCGGCGCGGGCGAAGAACGCGGCTGCATTCTCCTGGAGCCGGCCCTTGGACGGCACCGCGAGGATGAGCGGTCCGTCGGTCGTGGGAGCGGTCTCAGCCATGGGTCAGTCCTCCCGCTCCGATGCGATCGAGCCAAAATGAGCAGCCGACCGCGGGGATGGGGGTAGGCGCGCCGAGGTGCTGGAGCAGGCGGTCGTAGCGGCCGCCGCCGACGATGGGCTTGCGGTCCGCGCGGGCAGGATCCTGCACCTCGAAGATGAAGCCGGTGTAGTAGTCGAGGTTGCGGGCGAAGGAAGCCGCGAAGGAGAAGCCGCTCACATCGAGACCGCGCGCGGCGAGAAACCCGGTGCGCTGCTCGAAGGCGTCGAGCACGGGCCCGAGGTCGAGGCCCGCATCGGAGGCCAGCAGCCGGACCGCGTCCGCCGCCTCGTCGGGATCGCCCGCCAGACCGAGATAGCGCTCCAGCACCTCCCGGGCTTCGTCGGAGAGGGCGGAGCGGTTGGCGGCCCGGGCGAGGAAGCGCTCGGCGATCTCGCCGGCCGTGCGTCCGCCGACCCGGGCGATGCCGGCAATGGAAAGGATGTCCTCCACGAAGGCCTTCGCGGCCTGGGGCGCCTGCCCCTCGATGGCGGCGAGAAGCCCCGCATGCTCGGACGGCCCCTGGACCTCTCCCTCCGCGAGCGAGCCGAGCCCCTGGCCCGAGACGATGGCGCGAAGGACCCTGCGCTTGGCGGCGGGTGCTATGGCGAGGGCGTCGATGAGGGCGTTGAGAAGGCCCATATCCCCCAGCCGCACCTGAACCCCGCTGACGCCGAGCCGGTCGAGGCCCTCGAGCGCAAGGCCGAGGATTTCGGCGTCGGCCGCCGCGCCATCCGTCCGGCCAATGGATTCGAGGCCCGCCTGGAGGAACTCGCCCCGCTCTCCGGGGCGCAGGCGGAAGACCGGGCCGCCATAGGAATAGGCGCCGGCCGCCGCGCCCGCCTCGGCCAGATGCTGGAGACAGACCGGGATGGTGTATTCGGGCCGCAGGCAGAACTCGGCGCCGGCCTCGTCCTGGGTCACGAACATGCGCCGGCGGATGTCCTCCCCCGACAGATCGACGAACACGTCCGCGGGTTGCAGCACCGGCGGCTCCATGCGCGCGTAGCCCTCGCGCTCAAACAGCGCGATCAGCGCCTCGATGGCATCCCGTCCCGTCACTGGCCCTGCCCGTCCCATGGTCCCACGGGGCGTGTCTAGCAACGCTTCCGCGCTCTGGCGACGGTTTTCACGGGGGAGGGTGAATGAGGAATTTTGGCGAGCGCCCCACGACGAAGGCCGCCGGACGGGGGCCCGGCGGCCTGATCAGGCGTGGTCGATGGGGCGTCGGGCGCTCAGGCCTTGTCGGCCTTCTTGCCCTTCTTGGGCGCGGATTTCTTCGCGGTCTTCTTGCCCTCACCCTTGTCCGACTGCTTGCGGCTGCTGTGATCGGCGCTGCGGTGCATGGTGCGGGGCTTGCCCTCGGGCTCCTCGCCGCCGACGAGTGCCGGAGGCAGGAAGTTGCGGGCGGCGTCCGTCACGACGCTGGCGACAGCGCCGGCCGCGGTCTGGACCACGTCGGAGGCCAGGGAGGTGCCGGCGGAGCCCATGTCGGCGACGGCCCGGCCGGTATTCTGGGCGGCCCGCGTCTTGGTGAGGGCGGCGGCGGCGGCGCCCGCGGCGGCGATGAGCGCATCCGCCAGGATCTCGCGGCCGAGGCCGGAACTGAGCATCGTCCCCAGCGACTTCGACTCGCGAACCGCCTTGGGGACCTTCACTCCGGCCACCTTCTTGGGCAGGCCGGTATCTTTCTTCGACTTGGCTTTGGCCTTGGTCATCGTTGCCTCCGGATTGGTCAAGCTTCGAAGACAACCGGGAGGTGGGGGGGCGGGTTCCCGACCCCGATGCCGCTCAGCCCGAGAACAGGCCGTAGATCAGGAAGATGAGGCCGATGAGCACGAGCGCGATTCCCGAAGCCGCCTCGACCTCGAACCCCTCCGCCTTGGCCCAGGCGGCCTTCAGGTGCCGCCGGGCCGTCCCGACATGGCGGCTCGCATGGCCATAGGCCGTCGTGCCGCGAACCTGCTCGATGCGGGCGCGGGCGGCCGCTAGGTGGGGCTCCATCCGGGTCCGAACCGCGGCGATGCGTGGCTTGGCGGCCTCGACTTCGGTCGCAAGGCGCGCGCGCGCCGTCGTGGAGGCGGCGATGCCCTTCGCCAACCAGGGCTTCGCGGTCGCGGCGACAGTGCCGAGGAGGCGCTCGGCCCGCTGGCGCTGTGTCTCCATCCGGATCTGCATGAAGTCCCCCATGCGTTCCTCTCTCTCGGGCTTCGCCCGCGCGAACCGTTGTACCGGCTCGTGTTGCGGCTCGTCCTTGCCCTGTTTCGGCGGTTCGTCCGATCAGGCGTAATGCCGCGCGAGCACCTCGCGCACGGCCTTCACCAGCTCGGCCTCGGAAACGGAGAACTGGGCCGGGCGCGCCGCCTTCCACTCCTCGTTCGATGCGATGGCCGCAGCGGCCTTCGCACCCTCGATCAGGTCCTTCACCTGCACCTCGCCCCGGGCGCGCTCATCCGAGCCCTGGATGACGACGCAGGGGCTGCCACGCCGGTCGGCATATTTCATCTGCGCCTTCATGCCGGAGGAGCCGAGATACAGCTCCGCCCGGATGCCGGCCTGGCGCAGGGCCGAGACCATGCGCTGGTAGGCGGCGACCGCCTCCCGGTCCTTGTCCATGACGAGGACCACCACCGGGCCCGGCGCCTCGCTGCCGGACACGATGGGGCTCTTCACGGCCTGGAGCGCCGCCAGCAGGCGCGAGACGCCGATGGAAAAGCCGGTCGCGGGCACGGGCTCTGCCCGGAAGCGTCCCACGAGGCCATCGTAGCGCCCGCCGCCGCCGACCGAACCGAAACGCCCGGGGCGCCCGTCCTCGTCGGTGGCCTGGATGGTAAGCTCCGCCTCGTAAACGGGGCCGGTGTAGTATTCGAGGCCGCGGACGACCGAGGGATCGACCGTGACGCGGTCCCCATAGCCCGAAGCCTCCACGAGCGCCGCGATCTCTGCGAGTTCCGCCGCCCCTTCCTCGCCTCGGGACGAGCCCGCGACCACAGACCGAAGGTTCTCGATGGTGGCGGCGCCCGAGGCGCCCTTGGCGGCCGTGAAGGCGAGCACCCGTTCGATGGCCTCGCCTCCGAGCCCCGCGCCCTTGGTGAAGTCGCCGCTCTCGTCCTTGCGACCCTCTCCCAGCAACTGGCGCACGCCCTCAGAACCCAGGCGATCGAGCTTGTCGATGGCACGCAGAACGATGAGCCGCTGGCCCGCCTTGTCCTCGCCGCCAAGGCCGATCGCCTCCAGGACGCCGTCGAGAACCTTGCGGTTGTTCACCTTGATCACGTAGTCGCCGCGCCGGATGCCGACCTTTTCCAGGGTGTCGGCGGCCATCATGCAAATCTCCGCATCGGCCGCGACGGACGCCGCGCCCACCGTGTCGGCATCGAACTGCATGAACTGCCGGAAGCGGCCGGGACCCGGCTTCTCGTTCCGGAACACCCAGCCCGCCCGGTAGCTGCGATAGGGCTTCGGCAGGGCGTCGAAATGTTCGGCCACGTAGCGGGCGAGGGGCGCGGTCAGGTCGTAGCGCAGGGACAGCCACTGCTCGTCGTCGTCCTGGAACGAGAACACGCCCTCGTTCGGCCGGTCGAGATCGGGCAGGAACTTGCCGAGCGCGTCCGTGTACTCCACGAAGGGGGTTTCCACGCCCTCGAAGCCGTAGAGCTCGTAGACCTCGCGGATGGCGGCGAGCATCCGTTCCGTCGCCACAAGATCCCGCGGCGAGCGGTCGATGAAGCCGCGCGGCACGCGAGCCTTGGGTGTGTCAGGCCTGGACATGGTGGATTTCAGCCGTTTCCGGAAAGGGAGGGGCGTCCTAGCGCGCCGGGCGGGGAGTGAGCAAGGGCTTCCACCGTCCGGGACAAGGGACCGCGCCGCTAGAACAGCCCCTCGATCCGCCCCTCGTCGTCCACGAAGATGCCCTCGGCCGCGGGCACCCTTGGAAGGCCCGGCATCGTCATGATGTCCCCGCAGATCGCGACCACGAAGCCCGCGCCCGCCGCAAGGCGCACCTCGCGCACCGGTACCGTGTGGCCCGAGGGCGCGCCCATGCGGGTCGGATCCGTCGAGAAGGAATACTGGGTCTTGGCCATGCAGACGGGCAGATGCCCGTACCCGGCCTCCTCGATTTCCCTCAGCCGCGCCGCGGCCTTGGGGTCGAGGGCGACGCCCTGTGCCCCATAGATCCCCGTCGCCACCGCCTCGATCTTGTCGCGCAGGGGCAGAGCGTCCGGGTAGAGCGTCCGCAGGGCAGGGACCGGCCCCTCGCAGAGGGACGCCACGTGTCCGGCCAGGTCTTCGGCCCCGGCGCCGCCCTCCGCCCAGTGGCGGCAGAGCACCGCCTCGACGCCGAGGCGCTCCCGCGCGAGCCGCTGCAAGAGGTCCGTCTCGGCGGCGGTGTCGGATGTGAAGTGGTTGATGCCGATCACCACCGGCAGTCCGAAGCCCTGCATGTTGCGCACATGCCGCTCCAGATTGGCGAAGCCCCGCTCCACGGCGCCGGAATCCTCGCGCCCGAGATCGGACTTGGCGACGCCGCCATGCATCTTGAGAGCCCGGACCGTCGCCACCACCACGCAGGCGGAGGGCTCGAGGCCGGCTTGGCGGCACTTGATGTCGATGAACTTCTCCGCCCCGAGATCGGCCCCAAAGCCCGCCTCGGTCACCACGTAATCCGCCAAGCGCAGGGCCGCCTCCGTGGCGATCACGGAATTGCAGCCATGGGCGATGTTCGCGAAGGGCCCCCCATGGATGAGCGCCGGCGAGCCGTCGAGGGTCTGGACCAGATTGGGCCGGAGCGCATCGCGCAGGAGCGCCGTCATGGCGCCGGTGGCCTTGAGATCCCGCGCCGTCACCGGCTTGCGGTCGCGGGTCTGCGCCACGACGATGCGGCCAAGCCGCTCCTCGAGGTCGCGCTCGTCCTTGGCGAGGCAGAAGACCGCCATCACCTCGGAGGCGACCGTGATGTCGAACCCATCCTCGCGCGGGTAGCCGTTGGCGGCTCCGCCGAGGCTCGACACGATGGACCGAAGGGACCGGTCGTTCATGTCCATCACCCGCCGCCAAGTGATGCGGCGCGTGTCGATCCCGAGCGCGTTGCCCCAATAGACGTGGTTGTCGAGAAGGGCCGCCAGCAGGTTATGAGCCGAGGTAATGGCGTGAAAATCGCCTGTGAAGTGGAGGTTGATCGCCTCCATGGGCGCGACCTGCGCCCGGCCGCCGCCCGTGGCGCCGCCTTTCTGGCCAAAGCACGGGCCAAGGGAGGGCTCGCGCAGGGCGATCATGGTGCGGCGGCCGATGCGATTGAGCGCATCCCCGAGGCCGATCGTGGTGGTGGTCTTGCCCTCGCCCGCCGGTGTCGGCGAGATGGCCGTGACGAGGACCAGCTTGCCGCGTGGCCTGGCGGCCAGTCCTGAGATAAATTCCGAATCGAGCTTCGCGATCAGGCGGCCGAAGGGCTGGAGCGCTTCCTCCGGAATGCCGGCGCGGCCGGCGATGGCGGCAATCGGGTGCAAGCTCGCCGCGCGGGCGACTTCGAGATCGGTTGTCATGCAGTGCGGTTCCAGCCCTGACGTCGGGTTCGGCAGCCCGTGCATCAAGTCAAGGCTTGTCTCGGGCGAGTGATGTAACGTTTATAGGAGTGCCGCTAGGGCAGCATCGATTGTGCGCATGGATGACGAGACCACACCAGTCCCCGCCAAGGCCGGCCTGACGCCCTCGGGCGAGCCAGGCTCGGCGCCGGCTGCGAGCGACGTGCGCGCCGCCCTCGCGCGGGTGACGGCGAGCGATGGGTTTCGCAATGCGCCGCAACTCGTGGTCTTCCTCCGATTTGTTGTGGACAAGGTCCTGGCCGGGGAGGGGGCGAGCCTCAAGGGCTACACGATCGCCACCCAGGCCCTCGGCCGGCCGGACAATTTCGACCCGCAGACGGACCCGATCGTGCGGGTCGAGGCCGGGCGCCTGCGGCGGGCGCTCGACGCCTATTATGCGGGCGCCGGTGCCGCCGATCCGGTTCGCATCCTGATCCCCCGCGGCACCTATGTGCCGGTCTTTTCTGCGGCGGCGCGGGAGCTGCCGGCCGCCCCCGCGCCGGTCGCCGCCCTGCTGGATTCCGACGTCGCCGGCGAGCCCGCGCCTTCGGTGCCGGAGAGCGCGCCCGCGCTGCCGGACCATCCTCGACCGCGCCGCAGCCTGCCGTCATCGCGCTGGCTCGTCGCCGCGGCGATTCTCCTGGCGCTCGGCGTCGCCGCCATCCCGCTCGCCCTGCGCGAGCCCACCGGCGGATGGCTCGATCTCGTACGGGCCGAGCGCCCGACGGCCTCGGCGGCGCCGCAGGCGCTCGATGGAAGGCCGGTGGTGGCGGTCGGTCCGATCGAGGTGGTGGGCACGCCCGAGCGTTTCTCTCCGCAATCGTTCCGCAGCATGGTGCTGGACGGGCTCGCTCGTTTCGACGAAATCGCGGTCATCGACCAAGACGGCACCGCGGCGTCCCGGAATCAGGGTTACGTCCTGAACCTGCGGGTCACGGGGATGCCTGGGGGCATCGCGGCCGTCGCCCGGCTCACCCACGAGCCGAGCGGCAAGATCGTGTGGGCGCGCAGCTTCGACCCGGCCAAGCGGCCGGATCTCGACGTGCCGCCGGAAACCGACGTGGCGCGCCAGATCGCGACCTCGGTCGGGCAGCCCTATGGCGTGCTGTTCGCGGATCTGCGCGGCCGGCCTGCCCTCGACGAGCGCACGCGCTGCATCGTCCAGGCCTACGATTACTGGAACAGGCCCTCGCGCGCCGAGCACGCTCTCGTGCGGGACTGCCTGGAAGCGGTGACGACCGCGCAGCCGCAGGCGGCGACCGCCATCGCCAACCTCGCCTATTTTTATCTCGACGAGTACCGGGTGGGGCACAACGCACGCCCGGAGCCGCTGGAGCGTGCGTTGCGCGCCGCGCGCCGCGCCGTGGAGATCGCGCCCGAAAGCCCGCGGACCAACCAGGCCCTCATGGCCGTGATGTTCATCCGCGGCGATACCGAACAAGCCCTGACGCTCGGGCGGCGAGCGCTCGAGCTCAATCCCTTCGACACGGATATCATGGCCGATGTGGGCGCGCGGCTCGTGCAGTCGGGGCAATACCGGGAAGGCGCCGGGCTCATCGTGCGCGCCGCGGCCGCGAACCCCGCCGATCCGCCCTGGTACGATTTCTTCCTGTTCCTCGCCGCCTTCATGCAGGACGATTGGCAGACCGCGAAGGCCGCGGCCGGACGCATCCCGACCGGCGATTACGTGCTTGGCCTCCTGGCGAAAATCATGGTCGCGGTGCAGGACGGCGAGAACGCTGACGCGCTGCTTGCCCGCCTCGTCGCGATCCAACCCGATTACGCGACGAGCCCGGCCGCGACGCTCGCCAAGCGCAACTTCACGCCGGCCATCCAGTCGCGCCTCCTCGAGGGCTTGCGGCGGGCCGGCCTCAGGGCCTGAGCGGTCATCGCCGTCGCACCGTCGAAGGATTGCGGCGGCCTGGGCCGTCAGCCGGTCATTCCGTGGGCTTCGTAGCCTGCCTTGGTGACGGCCTGCGCCACATCGAGCGCCTGCGCGGTCGTGCTCACGCGCACGCGCCCATGCTCCAGGTCCACATCGACCGTGGCGCTCGGATCGAGGCGTTGGATCGTCTTCGTCACCGCGTTCACGCAGCCCTGGCAGGTCATGCCATCGACCTGCATGAGCAGATCCTTGCGGGGTTCATCCATTGCGGTCTCCTTCCAACGGTGCCTCGAAGGCTCGCTTCCCGGGGCGCAGCGTCAATCCTGAACGGCCTCGCCCTCGATCTCGACCAGGAACTCCGGCCGCGCGAGGCCGGCGATCTCCAGATAGGTGCAGGCCGGCGCATGCCCATTGAGCTTGGCATCCCGCACCTGACGATAGGGCCCGACCGACCCGGGCACCGTCACGTAAACGGTCACCTTCACGAGATCGTTCACATCCATGCCGGCATCGCGGATGACGGCGAAGAGATTGTCCCAGGCGACCTCCATCTGGGCCACCAGCCCCTCCGGGAGCGTCCCATCGGGCCGCAGACCGAGCTGACCCGACGCCACGACGCGCCGTCCGGAGAGGCGATGCTCTGCGCCCTGGCTGTAGCGGGACGCGGGCGCGACGATCTGGGCCGGGTTGAAGAAGCGGGGCATGTGCGATCCTTTGATTGAGCCTGATGATCTGGCGCAGCCGTAGTTAAGGTCGCGCGGCCGGAGGGGGAACCTCTTCATCCGGAGGGCAGGTGTGGCTCCGCCGTCCTTGCGCGCGCGCGCCCGGTCGGCGACAAACGATTAACGATCCGATTCGCTCCGAAGGGGCGCCAGAACACTGCCGAGCCTAAGGGGGGCGGGCATCCCATGGCGGGACTAACAACGGACCGTCGCCCGGCTGCGGCCGGGGCCGGACGGCGATGGGCAGAAGCTCTCGCACTGACAGGCGCCGCGGCGCTCGTCGGCGGCCTCTCCTTCTTTCACGCGGGCGCAGCCCTGATCGCACTGAGCGGCGTCGCCGTCGTGGGGATCGGTCTTGCGCTGCGCGAGGCGCGCCGCGCCCGTCTCGCCGCCGACAAGGCCTCGTCCGATCTCGATTTCGTGGCAACGCGCCTCATCGCCATCGAGCACCACCTGCGTCAGCCCTCGACGCCCGCGGTCGATCCGGCGCTCCGGTCCACGGTGGCCGAGGTGTCTGGCGAGATCGGGCTTCTCGGTGGGATCGTGCGCGACCTCGCCGAGACCGTGGCGGCCCAGGACCGGGACGTGGCGACCCTCAAGGAGCGGCTGACGACTCCGCGCGAGGCCGATCCCGTTCGTCCAAGCCTCATCCCCCGCGCCGACGTGGCGCCTGCGGTGCGCCGGCCGCACGACCAGCCGCAGCCCGAGCCGTCGCTGCTGCCGATCCCCCGGCGCGAGCCCGCCGCCCCGGACGCCGAGACCCGCCGCTCCGCTGCGATCATGCAGGCTTTCGAGGCGGACCGCCTCGAACTGCATCTCCAGCCCGTGGTCACGCTCCCGCAGCGCAAGGTGCGATTCTACGAGGCTCTGGCGCGGCTGCGTCTCGCGGACGAGACCATCCTCGTGCCGGCCGAGTTCTTGCCCATCATCGAGCGCCTCGGCCACGTGGCCGAGTTCGACCGCCGCGTGGTCGGGCGGGCGCTTGCGGTCGCCCGTCATCTGATGGCGCGCGGCAGCGAGGCGGTCGTGAGCGTCAATCTTTCCCCGCGCTCCCTCGACGAGCCGGGCTTCCTGCGCAGCGTCGGGCGCATCCTTGAGGCGTATCCCGACAGCCTTGGGCGGATCGTTCTCGAATTGTCGCAGCGCTGCTGGCGAACCCTCGACGCGGAACGCGCCGGCGCGCTTGCGGCCCTGCGCGATAGCGGCGTGCCGCTCTCCCTCGATCGGGCGACGGACCTGCGCCTCGATCCGCTCGCGCTCGCCGATCGCGGCGTGCGCTTCGTGAAGCTGCCGGCCGAAATGCTGGTGGCGGCCGATGCGGAAGGCGGTCTCGACCTCGCGGCCGGCGACCTCGCCTCCATCTTGCGGCGGGCCGGCATCCAGCTCGTCGCCGAGCGCGTGGAGCACGAGGAGACGGTGCCCGACCTCATCGATCTCGACGTGCCGCTAGCCCAGGGCTTCGTGTTCTCCCCACCGCGAGCGGTCCGGGCCGAGGTTCTCGTCGCGCCCTCGACGCCGGCCGCGCCCCAGGAGGCGCCATCCCCGGCCGCGCTCGCGCTGCCTGCGTCCCCGCCCGTGCCGGCAGAGCCCGCGCCCGAGCCCCGGCTGCCCTTCCGCGCCTTCCTGCGCCGGGCTGGCTGAGCAGCATCACGCAGGCGCCGGTGCGTCGCCGGGCCGGTTGACTCCCGAGCGCCGGGGGCCTACCCGCCCGGCTGCACCCGAAAGCCAAAACCGCCATGACCTCTTCGCCCGCCGCGCCCGTCATCGACGGGCTCCAGACCCTCGCCGACAGCTACGACGTCATCCTCTGCGACGTCTGGGGAGTTCTTCACAACGGCATCGCGGCCTTCGGCCCTGCGGCGGACGCGCTCATGCGCTTCCGCGCCAAGGGTGGACGGGTGGTGCTCGTCTCGAACGCCCCGCGCCCGGGTCACGCGGTCGGCACGCAGCTCGACCGGCTCGGCGTTCCGCGCGCGGCCTACGATGCCATCGTGACCTCGGGCGACCTCACCCGTTTCGGCATCGAGGAGCGCATCGCTCAGGTGGTTCACCACATGGGGCCCAAGCGCGACCTGCCGCTCTTCGAGAATCTGCCGGTGCGCTTCGGCTCCATCGAGGAGGCCGACTACGTCGTCTGCTCCGGCTTCGACGAAGAGGACGACGGTCAGGAATCCGTCGAGGAATACCATCCTCGTCTCGAGGCGATCCGCCGCCGCAAGCTCTGGATGCTCTGCGCCAACCCGGATCTCGTGGTGGAGCGCGGCCACACTCTCATCCCGTGCGCGGGCGCCATCGCTCAGGTGTACGAGCAACTCGGCGGCGAGGTCTATTATGCGGGCAAGCCGCATCGGCCGATCTACGAGCGGGCGCTCAGCGTCGCCGCGAAACTCGCGGGGCGAGACGCCATTCCGGCGGAGCGCGTGCTGGCGGTGGGCGATGCGATCCGCACGGATATCGCGGGCGCGGCGGGATACGGCATCGACTCGCTGTTCGTCGCCCGCGGCATTCATGCGGGCGAGCTCGGCCTTCACGAGGGCGCGCTGGCGCAGGGCCGCGTCGGCGACTGGCTCGACCGGCAGCACGTGCGCCCGACGGCCGTGACCGATATGCTGGTCTGGGCGGCCTGATCGCACCTGCCGGCTGGCAGCTTGGTCCACAGGCTGCTTCCTGAGAATACTACTTGCCGGCCGTTCGGCGAGCGCGGAACTCCGTGCGCGCGGCATCGCGCTTTCGATCCTTGGTCTTGAGGATCGTGCGGAACTCGTCGCGCCGCTCGTGAATGGAGGCGATCACGAGGCCCATCGGCACGCCGATATCGACCAGAACCGCCTCGCTCAATTGCAGGGAGGCCTCGATGGTTTCAGGCACCGCGTCGTCGACGCCAAGGTCGTAGAGCTGCGTCGCATGGCGCGCGTCCCGGGCACGCGCCACGATGGTGAGGTCCGGCCGGATCTGGCGCGCCGCCGAAACCACGGCCTCGACCGCGCTCGGGTTGTCGAGCGTGACGACGAGAGCCCGGGCGGTCTCGAGACCGCAGCTGCGCAGGAACTCCGGATAGGATCCGTCCCCGAAATAGACCGGCTTGCCGTTCTTGCGCTCGGCCGCGACCCGGGCCGTATCGGCATCGATTCCGAGATACGGCACCCGATGCCGGGTCAGCATCTCGCCCACGAGCTGGCCGACGCGCCCGTAGCCCGCGATGAGGACGCGCCCCGCCTCTTCGGGCGGGGGCGGCTCCATGGCGGCTGCGTCCGCCGAGCGCGTGCGCTCGAGCCTCGTGCCGAAGCTGCGCCCCAACCGGGCCAGAGCCGGGATGGCGATCATGGTGAGCGTGGTGATGAGCAGCGCCTCCTGCCCGATGCCAAAGGGCACGAGGCCGGCCGCGAGCGCGCCGCCGATGATCACGAAGGCGAACTCGCCCCCGGGCCCGAGGAGGAGAGCCGCCTCGCCGGCCACCGGAGTTGCGAGGCGAAAGGCCTTGGCGAGCCCGAAGACGATGAGTCCTTTCGTGGCGACGAGCGCGAGCGCGGCCGCCGCGATCACGCCCGGCTCCTCCACGAGGCGGACCACGTCGAGGTTCATGCCGACGGTGACGAAGAAGATGCCGAGCAGCAGGCCCTTGAAGGGCTCGATGGTTGCCTCGATGGCCCGGCGGTACTCGGTCTCGGCCAGCAGCAGCCCGGCGATGAAGGCGCCGAGCGCCATGGAGAGCCCGGCACCTGCAGCGATGAGGCCGGTGCCCAGCACCACGAGCAGGCAAGCCGCCATGAAGAACTCAGGAGAGCGGGTCGCGGCCACGAGCTGGAACAGGGGCCGCAGGAGGATGCGGCCGATGCCGACGATGAGCACGATCGCGAGCGCTGCCTGAGCGAGAGCGCCGATGAAGGAGGCAAGCATGTTCGACTGCTCGCCCGCACCCAGCACCGCCACCGTGAACAGGATCGGCGCAACCGCGAGATCCTGGAAGAGCAGCACCGAGAAGCTAGCCCGGCCCGCCGGCGCATTGAGGCGCTTCTGCTCGGCGAGGACCGGGATCACCACCGCCGTGGAGGAGAGCGCAAGGGCAAGGCCGAGGATGGCCGAGGCCGTGACGCTGCCGGTGGCCAGATAGGCAAGGCCTCCGATGGCGGTCGCGCAGGCCACCACTTGGAGGGAGCCGAGGCCGAAGACGAGGCGCCGCAAAACACGGAGGCGCTCCCACGAGAGCTCGACGCCGATGGTGAAGAGCAGGAACACCACGCCGAGCTCGGCCAAGTGCTCGGTCTCCTCCCGCCGCGCGATGGTGATCCAGTCCACCCAGGGCAGGTCCGGCACGAGGCGGCCAAGCCCGAACGGCCCGAGAAGAGCGCCCGCGCCGAGGAAGCCGAGAACCGGGCTGATTCGCAGGCGGTGGAAGAGGGGGACGATCACCCCGGCCACCGCCAGAAAGAACATCAACTCCTGCAGGGGGCTCGAACTGGCGGCCGTGGTCATCGCTCTCCTTCCGGGTCATCCCATGATGGGGGGCGCGGCAGGGGAGGGCAAGGGAGAGCTGGGCTCGGTGTGCCCCCGCACGGCCTAAAAGCAGCGATGGTCGCCCAGGGCACGGGGAGGCTCCGGTGCCCCCACGTGCCTTTCGGCCGACCCCGCCCTACACTCCTAACCGCGCTGGCGAACTTGGCCGGCACATGACGACCGGGAGGAATGACGATGAAAAAGGCGATGTTGGCCCTAAGCCTAGGGTTCGCCCTGGGGGCCGGGGGTGCCCAGGCCCAGATCAAGATCGGCGTCGCGGGCCCGATCACCGGGCCCTATGCGGCCACCGGAGCGCAGCTCAAGAACGGGGCCGAGCAGGCCGCGGCCGACCTCAACGCCGCGGGCGGCATCAACGGCCAGCGCGTCGAGATCGTGATCGGCGACGACCAGGCGGATCCCCGCCAGGCGGTATCCATCGCCAACAAGTTCGCGGCCGAGGGCGTGAAGCTCGTGGCTGGTCATGCGACCTCTGGATCCTCGATCCCGGCCTCGGAGGTCTATCAGGAGGCAGGGATCCTCCAGATCACCCCGTCATCCACCAATCCGCGCTTCACGGACCGCAACATGTGGAACACGTTCCGCACCTGCGGACGCGACGACCAGCAGGGCGCGGTGGCGGGCGCGTATCTCGCCAAGACCTACGCGGGCAAGAAGGTGGCGATCGTCCATGACCGCACGCCCTACGGCAAGGGCCTCGCTGACGAGACCGCCCGGGTGATGGGCCAAGCCGGTCTCAAAGAGGTCATGGCGGAGTCCATCAATCCTGGCGAAAAGGACTATTCGGCGCTCGTGTCGAAGCTGAAGCAGGCCAACATCGACATCATCTACTACGGCGGTCTCTACACGGAGGCGGGCCTCATCGTCCGCCAGATGCGGGATCAGGGTCTCAACGCGCCGCTCATGGGCGGAGACGGCCTCGCCTCCAACGAGTTCCTCGCCATCGCCGGACCCGGCGTCGAGGGCGCGCTGATGACGTTCTCGCCGGATCCCCGCAAGAACCCGGCCGCCAAGGAGGTGGTGGAGAAGTTCCGGGCCAAGAACTACGATCCGGAAGCCTTTACCCTCTACACCTACGCGGCTGTCCAGGTAATGGCCCAGGCCATCCGCGAGGCGGGCTCCACGGATCCCAAGAAGCTTGCCGAACACCTGCGCGGCGGCAAGCCGTTCCAGACCGTGATCGGCCCGCTCTCCTTCGACAAGAAGGGCGACATCACCCGTCCCGACTTCGTGGTCTACACCTGGAAGAAGGGCGCCGACGGCAAGATCGACTACACCGGCAACGAGGTGCAGATGTAAGGGCGAGCCCTCCCCTGAAGGGGAGGGAGTGCTTTACCCCAGTGTCGCGAGCGCCTGGGCGAGGTCGGCCACGAGGTCGTCCGGGTGCTCGATGCCGATGGAGACGCGGATCGTGGCGTCAGTGACGCCGAGACGGTCGCGCGCCTCCTTCGGAACGCCCGAATGAGTGGTCGAGGCCGGGTGGCAGGTGAGGGACTCGGTGCCGCCGAGGCTCACGGCGAGCTTGAAGACCTCGAGCGCGTTCAGCACCCGGAAGGCCTCCGCCTCGCCGCCCACCACATCGAAGGAAAAGGTGGAGCCCGGGGCGTCGCACTGGGACTCGTAGACGCGGCGTTCCGGCGAACCCTCGGGTAGATAGGCGAGGTGGTGGACCTTGGTGACCTTCGGGTGCTCGGACAGGAACTTCGCCACGATCTCCCCGTTGCGGTTCGCCGCCGTCATGCGCAGCGACAGGGTCTCGAGGGAGCGGCCGATCATCCAGCAGGAATGGGGATCGAGCTGCGTGCCGATGGCCGAGCGCAGGAGGCGCACCGCCTTCATGTGCTCCCGGTTGCCCAAAGCCGCGCCGGCGATGAGGTCCGAGTGGCCGCCCACGTATTTGGTTAGCGAATAGACCGAGATGTCGGCCCCATGCTGGATGGGCTTGGAGAAGAGCGGCCCCAGCAGGGTGTTGTCGCAGACGAGAACCGGACGATGGCCTTGGCGCTCGCCGATATCGTCCGCGATGCGACGCATGAGAGCGACATCCACAAGCGTGTTGAGGGGGTTCGACGGCGTCTCGATCTTCACGACCGAAACCCGGCCCTGGCGCATCGCCTCCTCGGCCGCCTCACGGATGGAGGCCTCGTCGACCCCGTTGCCGAAGCCGACCGCCTTCATGCCCATATTGACCAGGGTCTTGGCGACCAGCGTCTCGGTCCCGCCATAGAGCGGCTGCGAGTGCAGGATCACGTCGCCCGGGCGGGCGAAGGCGAGGATCGTCGTTGCGATCGCCGACATGCCCGAGGAGAAGAGGAGCGCCTGCTCGGCCTCCTCGAAGATCGCGAGCCGGTCCTCGACGATTTCGGCGTTCGGGTGGTTGAAGCGGGAATAGACGAGGCCCGCGGTCGTGCCCTTCGGGGGCTCCTTGCGGCCCGCCACGTAGTCGAAGAACTCCTTGCCGTGCTCGGCCGAGGTGAACACGAAGGTGGAGGTGAGGAAGACGGGCGGCTTCACCGCGCCCTCCGAGAGGTGCGGGTCGTAGCCGTAGCCCAGCATCAGCGTCTCGGGGTGGAGCTTGCGGTTGCCGACCCGGTCCTTGTGGTAGCGGTCTTGAGCCATATGTCGGATTCCTCATGGCAGGGGGCGCTCGGCCCGGCGGGCTCCGCCCCCTGACGGTTGGACAGGGCATACCTCATGCCGGGCCGCGCCGGAAGGCTGGCCGGGGCGGCGGTTGCCGAAGGGCAGGGCGGGAGACTAGGGTCGCCGCGCGAGAGGACATGAACGGAATGACGCGCTTTACCGGGACGCAATCCTACGTCGCCACGGAAGACCTCACCGTCGCGGTGAACGCCGCCATCGTGCTGGAGCGGCCGCTCCTCGTGAAAGGGGAGCCGGGGACCGGCAAGACGGTGCTGGCCGAGGAGATCGCCAGAGCGGTCGGCGCGCCGCTCCTCACCTGGCACATCAAGTCCACCACCAAGGCCCAGCAGGGCCTTTACGAATACGACGCGGTCTCACGCCTGCGGGACTCCCAGCTCGGCGATCCGCGCGTGTCGGACATCCGCCACTACATCAAGCGCGGCAAGCTGTGGGAGGCTTTCGCCGCAGAGGCCCGTCCCGTCCTGCTCATCGACGAGATCGACAAGGCCGACATCGAGTTCCCCAACGATCTCCTGCTCGAACTCGACCGGATGGAATTCCACGTCTACGAGACGGGCGAAACCATCAAGGCGGTGCGGCGGCCGATCGTGGTGATCACCTCCAACAACGAGAAGGAGCTGCCGGACGCGTTCCTGCGCCGCTGTTTCTTCCATTACATCCGCTTTCCGGACGTCGACACGATGCAGCGGATCGTCGAGGTGCATTACCCGGGCATCAAGCGCCGGCTCATCGAGGAGGCGCTGCGCCTCTTCTTCGAGGTCCGCGACGTTCCGGGCCTCAAGAAGAAGCCCTCGACCTCCGAGCTTCTCGATTGGCTGAAGCTTCTGGTCTCGGAAGATATCGGACCCGAGCAGCTGCGCGAGCGCGACCCGCGCAAGCTCATCCCGCCGCTGCACGGGGCGCTCCTCAAGAACGAGCAGGATGTGAGCCTGTTCGAGAAGCTCGCCTTCATGCAGAGGCGGGAGGGACGGTAGGCGGCCATGCGTCGCCTCATGCCGCTCCGCCACGGATCCTCATGGGCCGTCTCTCCTGCGGCACCTTGAAAGGGACATTGAAGCCGAATGCGCCGCCTGATGCTCCTACGCCACGCCAAATCCGACTGGCCGGACGGCGTCTCCGATCTCGACCGGCCGCTCGCCCGCCGCGGGCAGGAGGCGGCGCCGCGGATGGGGCGCTATCTCCAGGAAGAGGGCCTGTTGCCCGACATCGTCCTCATCTCCCCTGCCAAGCGCACGCGGGAGACTTGGGATCTCGTGGCACCCTTCATCGGCGACGTCGCCATCCGCACGGAGCCACGAATCTATGAGGCGCCCTCCGCCCGCCTTCTCACGGTCGTGCGCGAGGTGGTGCCGGAGGTGCGCAATCTGCTCCTCGTCGGTCACAATCCGGGTTCGGAGGACCTTGCAAAGCACCTCGTCGGCCATGGCGACCGCTATGCCTTCGCACGTCTGACGCAGAAATATCCCACCGCCGGACTCGCGGTGATCGATTTCTCGGCGGAGAGCTGGAGCGAGATCGGGCCGCGGGGCGGCCGCCTCGATCGCTTCGTGACCCCGGCGACGCTCGGAGCCGGCGAGGACGATTAGGGCCGGCCCTGCGGGACTGAACCTTTCGGCCGTGCTGCCGTTTGTGACCGGGACCGCGTAAAGGCCCACGTCCCTCACAGCGTCAGCCCGACGGATTGTCCTTGGTCCCGCACACCCTCGTCACGCTCCTTCTCGGCCTCTCGGCCGATTCCGCGCCAGACCTCGTGAACCGGGGCGCGGCCGCCGCGACTACGGTCGTCGAGTCGGTGCGGCTGCCCGAACTCGAGCCCCGCTACGACGGCGCCGCCCGGGAGGTCACGAACTGGCGCCGGGAAACCGTCATGAGCCTCGACCCCGGCCCGGTTGCCCTGGTGGCGGCCCTGGTCAAGGCCGAGCGGCCCGTGGTCACGCGCTGCGTGAAGCTCAACAATTACTGGTGCATCAAGAGCGCCCGCTGGAACGGGGAGATCGGCACCGACGACGAGGGCCATGTGGGTTTCGCGAGCGCCGCGCGCGGGGCCGACGCGGCCGCGTCTCTCCTGCGCCGCTACTATCTGGAATTCGACCGCAAGAGCGCCTCCGGCATCGTGCGCCGCTGGGCACCCGCCGAGTGTGGGGGCGCCGTCGCGGGCGGCGGGGCGACCAGCATCGGCGGGCTCGCCGTTCGTGGGATCGGCGGCACCGTGCGGGCCCGCTTCCTTGCCTCGAATCGAGTGAGGGTTACCGCGCAGGCGCCCGCCAGGCGCGGGGCAACGGCACCGACGCCGCGCGTCTCCGCCGTGATCCCCCGGGCGTCGGCGCCTCGCGTCTCCGCCGTCATCCCCAGGGCCGGGCCTGCCTTCCGGGTGCCCGATATCGCCGCCGGTCTCGGCGAGCGGCCTCAAGCCTCCGCATCCGCCGCGCTGCCCTACCGGGCGACGCCGCAGCGACCGGCCGCAAGGCCTGCAGCGCCCAAGGCAGCGCCCAAGGCCGCGCCCACCACGACCGGCTCCCTGGCCGCGGCGCCCGCTCCCGCTCCGGCGCCTAGCCCCGCCCCGGTCGTGTCCTGCGCGCCCGACGAGCAGCGCCTGCGCAATTATGCGGGCCGTCTCGCCGAGCCGCTCGGCCTTGGCCCTGACGACGACCTGAAGCTGTTCGAGGCCGACGGCACCCCGCTCCCCAACCTCGCCTCCGTGCTCGCTTCCATGTCCGCCTTCGAGCTCGGCACGCTACGGGCCGATCCCGACCTGATCGCCGGCGCCGTGGAGCGGCAGGCCCTGCGGGCCAGGGCGCTCGCGCCTCCCGCGCCCTGACAGGGGAGGGCCACAGCCTCGGCCTTGCGCCATCCGGCCCGACGCCCCACCTTCCGGCAAGCTTTCTAGAGGTCTCCAGGCCCCGTGTCGTTCGTCACCGATCTTGCCTCCCGCGCCGGCTCCGCGGCGCAATCCCTGTGGGAGGCGTCCGGGCAGCTGGTCCAGCCTTCGCTCCGCATCGGCGTCACCGGTCTCGCCCGGTCGGGCAAGACGGTGTTCACGACGGCGCTCGTCCACCACCTGACGCGCGGCACGAATCTCCCGGCCTTCCGGGCCTCCGCGGAGGGACGCATCCGGCGGGCGGTGCTCGCCCATCAGCCGGACGATGCGGTGCCGCGCTTTCCGTTCGAGGAGCACCTCGCCGCGCTCCAGACCGAACGCCGCTGGCCCCGCTCCACGAGCCAGATCAGCGAATTGCGCCTCGACATCGATTACGAGCGCGCGGGCGGCTGGCGCTCGGGTCCGGCCTCCTTGAGCCTCGACATCGTGGATTACCCCGGCGAGTGGCTGCTCGATCTCGCGCTTCTGGAAGCGAGCTTCGAGGATTGGTCCCGCGACACCGTCGCGGCGAGCCGTCGGGCCGACCGGGCTGCCATCGCGGCGCCGTGGCATAAGAGCCTCGCGGGCCTCGACCCGTCGGGCCCTGCAGACGAGCTGCAGGCGCAAGCCGCCAGCGCCGCGTTCAAGGCTTACCTCGAGGCGCTGCGGGCGGGCCCCGAGGCCGTGGCGACGACGCCGCCGGGACGCTTCCTGATGCCCGGCGATCTTGCGGGCTCGCCCGCGCTCACCTTCGCGCCGTTGGATCTCAAGCCCGGCGAGCCCCTGGCTTCCGGCACCTTCGGCGCCCTGATGCAGCGGCGCTTCGAAGCCTACAAGACGCATGTGGTGCGTCCCTTCTTTCGGGATCACTTTCAGCGGGTCGACCGCCAGATCGTGCTCGTCGACGTGCTCGCCGCCATCGATGCCGGACCGGCCGCGGTCGCGGAGCTGGAGGAGGCCCTCGACCGGGTGCTCGTGAGCTTCCGCACCGGGCGCAGCACGCTCCTCTCGCGACTGTTCTCGCCCCGTGCCGACCGGGTGCTCTTTGCGGCCACGAAGGCGGATCACATCCATCACACGGATCACGACCGGCTCGAGGGGCTCCTGCGCCTCCTGGTGGACCGTGCCGTTCGGCGCACTGAGGCGGCGGGCGCCCGGGTCGGCACGGTGGCTCTCGCATCCGTACGGGCGACGCGGGAGACGAGCGTGCGCGAGGGCCGCGAGACCCTGAAGGCCGTGGCGGGCACGCCGGAGGCCGGGGAGGTGGTGGGCGACGAGCGGTTCGACGGCGAGACCGAGGCCGCGATCTTCCCGGGCGAGCTGCCCCAGCGCCCCGAGGCCGTCTTCAACGGCGCGGTGCCGGCGGGCTCCCTTCGGTTCCCGCGCTTCCGACCGCCGCTCACGCAAGTCGACGCGGCCGGACGCCCCTCGAAGCTCCCGCATATCCGCCTCGATCGCGCGCTCGAATTCCTTATCGGGGATCGCCTCACATGAATCGTCGCCCGCGTGCCTATCGTCTGGACGACCCGCAGGTGGTGGACGGCGCCGTGGTGGTGACGGAGGAGCCGTTCGACGCCATCGAGGCGGCGGACGGAGCGCTCGTCCCGATGCCCCAGCGACGGCGCGCGCCCTGGTTCGGCATCATGGTCTCCGCCCTCACGGGCCTTCTTCTGCTGGCGCTCGGCCTTGCCCTCGAACAGCTCATCGTGGAGCTCGCCCTCGTCGCTCCCTGGCTCGGCTGGGTGGCGCTCGGCCTGGCTGTCCTGGCCCTCGTCGCGTTTCTCGCCCTCATCGGCCGCGAGGTGGCCGGGATCTGGCGCGAGCAGAAGATCGAGCGGCTGCGCGAGGCTGCGGCCGGCGCGCTCAGCGTCAAGGATCATCAGGCGGCCAAGCGGGTCGTCGGCGATCTCCTGGCGCTGTATGGCGGGCGTGCCGCAACCGCCCCGGCCCGGGCGCGGCTCAAGGGCCTGTCCGACGAAATCATCGATGCCGACGACAGGCTCGCCATCGCCGAGCGCGAGCTGCTGGCGCCCCTCGATGCGCAGGCGAAGCGCGCCATCGCGGGAGCGGCCAAGCAGGTCTCCCTCGTCACGGCCGTGAGCCCACGCGCCATCGTGGATGTCGCCTTCGTGGTCTTTGCCGCCGTGCGCCTGCTGAGGACGCTCGCGCGCATCTATGGGGGGCGGCCGGGGCTGTTCGGCTTCCTGCGGCTCGCCCGGGCGGCGCTGAACCATCTCGCCGTCACCGGAGGGGTCGCGGTGGGCGACAGCCTGATGCAGCAGGTCCTGGGCCTTGGCCTTGCGGCCCGCATCTCCGCGAAGCTCGGTGAAGGGGTGCTCAACGGCCTCATGACCGCGCGCTTCGGGCTCGCGGCTCTCGCGGTCTGCCGTCCTCTTCCCTTCATCCGCGAAGAGGTTCCGAAGATCGGCGACGTGGCGGGCGAGCTCGTCAGCCGCGTGGAGCGCGACCAACCCTGAACCGGCCGCAGCTTCGCATGGCGGCGCAGTCGTAGGCAGCCCTGAACACGGCAAAAGCTGCCGGGTACCTGACAGTTCCGGCCGGGTTCCGGCAATTCTACCGATCCAACTCCCTTGAAAATCAACGTTTTGCGGCTGGCATGAGGCTTGCGGCCTCAATCCTCGCTGATAGTGCCCGCCGGCGTTCGCGGCGGGGTGGGAGGTTTGTATGGGTATCTTCGGAGCGCTGACGACGGCCGTGTCCGGCATTCGCGCGCAGTCCTACGCGTTGGAGAACATCTCGGGCAACATCGCCAACTCGCAAACCCCGGGCTTCAAGCGGGTCGACACGTCCTTCGTGGACATGATCCCCGAGCTGCCCTACCGGCGCGAGGTGGCAGGCTCGGTCAATGCCTTCTCCAAGCTGACGAACACCATCAAGGGCGACCCGCTCTCCACGAGCGTCTCGACCAACGTCGCCATCAACGGCGAGGGCTTTTTCGTGGTGCAGGAGAAGCTCGGCTTCTCGGGCAACCGGGCGGTGTTCGGCGGCATCGATCTCTACACCAGAAGGGGCGACTTCACCCTCGACAAGGACGGCTACATGATGAACGGAGCGGGGTACTATCTCCGCGGCTCGTCCATCAATCCCGCCACGGGCGAGATCATGGGCACGGGCAACGAGATCATCCAGATCTCGAACGCTCCTGTTCCGGCGCAGCGCACCGAGGAGGTTCTCTACCGGGCGAACCTGCCGAGCAAGCCGGCCACCTCGACGGCGGATGCCACCGTGCCGGGTTCGGAGCTCATGGGTCCCTCCGGCGTCGTGGGATACGAGCCCCGCGTCTTCGCGGCCACATCACCGGCGCCGGGCGTGCGCGGAAGCGACACCACCCGCTTCCTCGGCCAGAGCATCTCGGGCGGCACCATCACGACCTACGACTCGGTCGGCCAGCCCGTGAGCCTGGAGATGCGCTGGGCCAAGGTCGGGACCGCGGATCCCTCCGCGTCGCCGCCGACCCAGGACACCTGGAACCTCTTCTATCTCGAGAACAGCGACGCAACCGGCACCACCGTCTCCTGGCGCAATATCGGCACGCCCATCACCTTCGGGGCGAACGGCGCCATGACCTCGCCGACCAACATCACTATCCCGAACCTCACGGTGGACGGTGCGTCGGTCGGCTCCGTGAACCTTGCCTTCGGCGCCAACGGGCTCACCCAGTATGCGGCCCTCAACGGACTGGTGCGTCAGGATACGATCCAGCAGGACGGCTATCCGTCGGGCGTGCTCGATGCCGTGCAGATCGAGGCCGATGGACGCGTGACGGGCAGCTACACCAATGGCCGCGTGGTCCCGGTAGCGCAGATCCAGATCGCGCAGTTCAACGCCGACAACGCCTTGAAGCGCCTCGACAGCGGCGTCTACGAGCGCACGCTCGAATCCGGCATTCCGATCACCGGCCTGAACGGCGCGACGCTAATCGGCGGCCACGTGGAGAGCTCGAATACGGATATCGCCGAGGAGTTCTCCAAGATGATCGTCACGCAGCAGGCCTACTCGGCCAACACCCGCGTGGTCTCCACCTCGCAGCAGATGATGACGGAAGTCATCAACATGATCCGCTGAGGCGCCATGACCGGACGGAGAGGACACTGACATGAGCCTGATGTCGGCCCTCAACGCCGCCGTGTCCGGCCTGCGCACCACGCAGGCCGGCATGAACCTCGTGTCGCAGAACGTCGCGAACGCGAACTCCGTCGGCTACACGCGCCGCACCATGTATCCGGTCCAGCAGCTCGCGGGCGACCGCACCTCGGGCGTGCGGACCGGGGAGGTGGAGCGCGTCCTCGACGTGCTGCTGCAAAAGCAGCTGCGCCTCGAGAATGCCGGCGCGGCCTATACGGGCCTGCGGGCGGCCTATGCGGGCCAGCTCGACAAGCTCTTCGGGGTGCCCGGCGAGGCCGGCGCCCTCGACACCGTCGTCAATGCCTTCACCCAATCGCTCCAGACGCTGCTCTCGGAGCCCGGCAGCACCTCGGCCCGCAACGCGGTGCTCGACCAGGCGGGCGTGCTCGCCAGCCAATTGCACCAGCTCTCCGACAGCGTGCAGACCCTGCGCACGGATGCGGAGGGCCGCATCGGTCTTGCGGTCGAACGCGCGAACGAACTCCTCACCTCCATCGCGGAGGTCAACAACCGCATCGTCGCGAGCCAGAACAGCAACGATCCCGGTCTCCTCGACGAGCGGGACCGGATGATCAACGAGCTCTCGAAGCTCATGGATGTCCAGGTCTCCCAGCAGTCCAATGGCGGCGTGAGCCTCTCGACGACCGCCGGCTTGACGCTGCTCAGCGGCCAAGTGCCGATCCGCCTCGCCTTCGATGGGCGCGTGGCGCTCGCACCCGAAGCGGAATGGACGCCGGACAGCGCCACCCGGGGCGTCGGCACGATCCAGGCGATCGGCGTCAACGGGGTCGCAACCGATGTGATCGCCAACCGCATGATCCGCTCGGGCGAGATCGCGGCTGCGCTTGAGATGCGCGACGACACGCTGGTCGAGGCGCAGCGCCAGCTCGACGAGCTTGCGGCCGGGCTCGCCCGCGCTCTTTCCGACCGGCCCGTCACCGGGACGGCTGCCTCCAGCGCAGCCGGCACCGGCTTCCAGGGCGACTTCACGGATCTCAAGCCCGGGAATACCATTACCCTCGACATCACCGTCGGCGGCGTGCCGCGCAAGATCGCGCTCGTCGGCCTCAACGGAAACGGGCCTGCCTCGATCCCGCCCGGCGCCGTGGGCGATCCGGGCGCGACGGTCATCACCTTCAACGCCACGGGCTCCATGAGCTCGGTGGCGGCGTCGATCCAGGCGGCGCTCACCGGTGCCGGCATCGCCGTGACCACGGACAGCCCGTCCGGCAACCTTCTGCGTTTCGTCGCGACCGGCGGCACGGCGGTCACCGCCCTTGGCGGTGCCGTCACGGCGTTCGGGCCCGAGACCGGCAATCCGCAGATCGCGCTCTTCACGGATGCGGGCGCTGCCTACACGGGCGCCTTCGACGGGCGCTCGCAGATGACGGGCTTTGCCCAGCGCATCACGGTCAATGGGGCGATCCTCAACGACCGGGCCCGTCTTGTGGTCTATGGAACGGGCATCCTGCCGGGCGATACGACGCGACCGCGCTTCATGCTGGACGCGCTCACGAAAACGGCTCGCAGCTTCACGCCGGCCGCTGGCCTCAACGGCTCGGCGCCGTTCTCCTCCACCGTGACGGGCTTTGCCCGTCGGGTCGTGGAGCACCAGGGCGCCGCGGCCGAGAGCGCGAAGCGCCTCGATGAGGGCCAGGCGGTCGCGCTCTCCTCCGTGGAGAGCCGTTTTGCCGAGAAGAGCGGCGTCAACATCGACCAGGAGATGGCGCAGCTCGTCCAACTCCAGACGGCCTATGGGGCCAATGCACGCGTCATGACCGCAGTTCGCGACATGATGGACCTGCTGATGCGGATGTAGAGGATCGGCTCATGGCGCTCTCCCCCTTCAATGCCAGCTCCTTCAACCGCTCGTCGACGGATTACTTCGTGTCGATGCGGCGGGACATGGAGGCTCTCCAGCGCCAGCTCTCCACAGGACAGAAGGCCGACACCTTCGGCGGGCTCGGCTTCGAGCGCCGCACAAGCCTCGACGCCCGGGCCAAGCTGTCTAGCATCGAGGGCTACAGGGCGTCGATCGACCAGGCGGACCTACGCATCAAGCTCATGGTTCAACATCTGGAGCGCCTCACGAAGCTCGGATCCGACACCAAGGGCGACCTCATCGTGCCGAAGTTCGAACTGCTCGGCGACGGCCGCACCTTCGCGCAGAACAATGCGGAGCAGCGCCTCAAGGAGGCGCTCGACCTTCTCAACGTGGATCTTGCGGGCCGCAGCCTTTTCGCGGGACGCGCTGTCGATACGCAGCCGGTGGAGACCTACGACGCCATCATGAACGGCAGCGGCGGCCGTGACGGTCTGCGCACGGTGATCGCCGAGCGCTTGGCCGCGGAGACCGGGGCCGGCACCTACAAATACGGCCGCCTCGGCATCTCGGGCACGGCAAATTCGGTAACCCTCACCCAGGAGGCGGCGGCGCTGCCCTTCGGCTTCAAGGTGACCGCCAACCCGCCCACCGGTACGGCGGTGACGGCGACGAACGGGGGCGGCGCGCAGCCGAGTGCGACGCTCACCCTGGGCAGCATCCCGAACGACGGCGACGCCATCGCGGTCGTCCTCACCGATCCGGCCGGCGTCGCCCACACGATCAAGTTGACGGCGCGGCTGAGCCCCGCAGCGAACGAGACCGCTTCGACGTTTCGGATCGGATCGACCGTCGCCGAAACGACGGCGAACCTGCAGCAAGCGCTCACGGCGGCGGTGCAGGACAAGGTTTCGACCGTGCTCCAGCCCCAGGCCGTGAAGCTCGTCACCGAGGCGTTCTTCCGCACCCCGACGGATCTACAGCGGGTGCCGTCTCCGCCCGAGACCGCAACGGCCTTCGCCCCGGCGGTGCCGGGATCGAATATCGTGAGCTGGTACAAGGGCGACGGCGCGCCACCCAACCTGGCCCGCGACACCGCGCCCGTGCGCAGCGATCAGTCGCAGGTGGTCGGCACGGGAGCGCAGGCGAACGAGGCCGGCATCGTCAACGTCCTGACGCAACTCGCGACCCTCGACGCCACGAGCTTCAAGGCCGGGGAGGGTGCCTTTTACTACGCCGTCACGGAAAACGTGGTGGGCAAGCTCGCCGAAAGGCCCGAGAACCCGAAGGCTGCCGACATCGCGAGCGAGTTGGCGAACGCCTCCGCTCTCATGAAGGCGACGAAGGACCGCCACAAGGCGACCGAGGCGCTGCTGCTCGATGCCCTCGACGGGGTCGAGCAGGTCAGCAAGGAAGAGACGGCGGCGAAAATCCTCGAGCTCCAGAACCGGCTTCAGGCGAGCTATCAAACGACGTCGATCCTCTCGCGCCTCAGCCTGGTGAACTACCTCTAGCGGCGCCACCCGGGCGACAGGCTCGGGGCGCCCCCGCACGCTCCAATTTCGTCTGTCGAGGCGCTGTCCTACCCGCAGCCCGCCGGATGAGGGCTGTCGGCGTGAATGAGGATGGGATAACGTCTAGTCTTCGAACGACAATGGCCGGGACGGACCCGGCCATGTCGAGGAGGCTTGCGATCACGTTCGGCTCAGGCGGCGCTCTGCTGCAGTGCCTCCGCCGGCACGCCCATGCCGCGCAGGCCGGCCGCGATCTCTCGGTTGATGTTGACGAGGATCCCGAGGCGCTCGGGGCTCGGCTCCGTCATCATCCTCATGGTATGGTTGAAGATGAAGAGGCCGAGATTGGCGATGTTCTGCTTGATCGGCAGGGGCAGAGGATTGTCGGGGGTCGTGGCGGACGTGACCAGGATCGTCCAGACCTTGCGATTGAAGGTCAGGGCCTCGTCCAGATCCTTCTGCCTGTTGTCCCAGTCGTCCTTCACCGCCTGAAGGCGGATGGCCGCCTTCATCAGGACGGAAGCTTCAAGCTCCCGCGGCGACTGCGTGACCTGTGCGACCTTCGTGTACGCGTTCGCCCCGTAATGCATCGTCGATCAAGTCCTGTTCGTAAGCGACAAGCTTCTTTGCGCTGCGAAGAGCTTTATAAAGATCGCCGTTTAAGATCAGGTTATTAACTTCGGCGATCAGCGGCATGGCGCTAGGCGCGGCGGTCAGGAAGTCGCGCACCAGCGGGAAATAGATGTCGTGGTGCGTGGACAGGTCCTGCTGCAGGTACATGAGCTGGACCGCCAGATAGATGCGCTTGGCCGCCGTATCCGCCGTCGCTGGCGTGAGGATGTCCTTCTCGCGCAGGATGGGGGCGTCGCCCTCGATGAAGAAGCGCGTGCGCTGCTCTCCGTTGCGGATGACGGCGTTGCCGATGATGATCCGCTCGTTGGGCTTGAGTTCCACTTTGAGGGCCATGGTCCACTCCTTGGACGGAAATTGGCCCGCGCCTCCGGCGCGAGCCGCTTGACGATTAGCTGAACAGGCGGAGCACCGCCTGGTCCGTCTGGGAGGCGAGAGAGAGCGCCTGGGTCGAGAGCTGCTGGCGGGTCTGCAGGGCGAGGAGGTTCGCGCCCTCCTCGCTCGTATCCGCCAGCGTGAGGAGGTCGGCGCCGCCGTTCAGCGTCAGGATCGACTGCTTGGTGAAGTCCTGCCGGGTCTGGAGCACGATCAGGTTGGAGCCGAAGTTCGAAGCCTGGCTGCGCACCTTGTTGAGCGCGGCGTCGAGCTTCGCGAGGGCCGACGAGATCTCCGTGTCCGATTGCCACTTGAAGGTGGTATCCGTGGAGATGCCGTTCAGGGTCGGCGCCATGCCGAGGCCCTGAGAGTTGAACACCACGCCCGGAACGCTGATCTGGGTCGTGTTGGTCTCGTTGAAGATCACCTTCAGGGTGTCGCCATTGAGCAGGTTCACGCCGTTGTAGCCGGTGTCCTTGATGAGCTGGTCCATCTGGCTCTTCAGGTCCTCGAACTGCTTTGCGAGCGAGGACCGGATATCGTTCTTTGCGGCCGGCAGGGCGATGGTCGCCGTGCTGGCGGTGCTGGAGGTCGGCGTGCCGAAGAGATTGACGGCACCGGCCACGCTAGAGCCGGCTGTCGCGCCGCCATCCGCGGTGTTCACCGTGAGGGAGTCGCCCGTCAGGGATTCGATCACGAGCCGGCCGTTCTCGACCGTGGCCTTCACCCGCGCACCGGTCGGCGGGTTGAGGTTCGCGTCCGCGTTGATGGCGGCCGCGAGGTCGCCGACGGTGGTGGTGGCCGTCACTGCGTAGGCGGTCGCCATCGTGGCGGACGGCGTGCTGCCGAGGGTGACCGAGATCGTGTTGTTCGCCAGGAACCCGCCGCCTTCCGCCGAGGTGAGGAGGGTGCCGCCGGCCGCCTGGTTGCCTGGGATGATGGCAGTCTTGACGGTCATCGCCTTGGGCGTGCTGGAGGCTGCCTGGAGCGCCTGCCGGGCCGTGCCCTGGGCGGTCTCGATCAGCTTCTTGATGGCCTTGATGCCGTTGTCGGCCGCTTCGATCGTCTTGATCGCGAGGCCCATGCTGTCGAGAAGTCGGGACAGGTCGTTCGCGCGGTTTTCGAGGCCGGCGGAAACGAAGTAGCTCGTCGGGTTGTCGAGCGCCGAGTTCACCTTCTTGCCCGTGGCAAGCCGGTTCTGCGTGCGGCTCATCAGGTCGACTGTGCTCTGCATCGACAGCAGGTTCTGGCGAACGCCTTTGGATAGGGCGATGTCAGCCATTTCTCTAACCCCTCATTGCGCGGGATTCTCCCACGTTTCCCGGCGAGAATGGCTTGTTAACCCTAATGAAGCGTTAACGTCGCGGGACGAATTCTTAAAAGGGCAGAACAGGTTCCCAGGATTGGTTTCGACGTGCCGGCGGCCAGGGGCGGGCGGCGTCTTTCGCCCTCCACAGCGCGAATCAGTAACGGATCGTTAGCCATGCCGGGGTCACCCTTAAGGCCCGCCCGAAGCAGCGCGAACAGGTCACGTCCCATGCGGATCGCCGTCATCACCGCCTATTGCCGCGAGACGCTGGGGCAGCTCGAACGCTGCCACGCGAGCGTGCGGGGGCAGATGCTCCATTGCGACCACTTCCTCGTCTCGGACGGATACCCGCGCCCCGAGGTGGACGGGTGGACCTGCCGGCACTTGAAGATCCCGAACCATAACGATTTTGGCGACACGCCGCGGATCGTCGGCGCCGCATCGGCCATCGGGCTCGGCTACGACGCGGTGGCGTTCCTCGATGCGGATAACTGGTATGAGCCGCAGCATCTCCTGACCCTCGTGATGCTCCAGCGGCGCACCGGTGCCCATGTCGTTACGGCAGGACGCATGCTGCGCCGGGCCCAGGACGGGTCGCTGCTCGGACCCTGCCGCGAGTCGGACGGGGAGAGCTTCAACGACACCAATTGCTACCTGATCACCCGTCCGGCCTTCGGCATCCTTCGCGCCTGGGCCTTCCTCGACAAGGCAACCGCGGCGGTCGGCGACCGGATCTTCTGGCATGCCGTCAAGGAGCACGGGATCCCGCGTGCTCACTCGCCCCAGCCGACCGTCAATTACGTCACGAATTTCGCAAGCCATTACGTCCAGCACGGCGAGGCGCCGCCCGCGGATTCCAAGATGATCATCCAGGGCGAAGACGGCGCTTGGCGTTCGGTGTCGCTGCCGGACTATCTCGCCTGGCGCGAGGCGCAGGCGCGAAAGAGCCAAGCGGCGTGAAGGGCTTCAGCTGATCCCGCTCGCGGACCTTGCGCCCGGTAAGCGCATGAGGGAACCGGCGTGAGGCTCGGATCAGGGCGATCCGCCGACCACACGCCGACTGGCAGACGCAGCCGGATCTCCCCAGGTCAGGCGGCCTGCCGTCTTCCGCCCAAAGCCGCAGCCACGGCCCGGAAGGCGGCTTGATGCTGCGCAAGACCGAGTTGCTTCAGATCGGATGAGCCCTGGACCGACGGGTGGATGTCCGGCAGCGCTGCGCCTGGCGTCAGCAGATGCAACTGAGCCCCCGGATCCTGGTCGAAGAGTCCCGCGACCTTCTGGCCGTAGTAGCTGTTCTCGGCGAGGAGCACGACAGGGCAGCCAGCGGCCAACCCCGTCAGGGCGATATGGTACGAGCAGCTCACGACGAGGTCGTAATCCATCTCGATCGTCGGCTGCGTCAGGGCTTCCGCATAGAGATCCCGCACACGGAACTCGCTCTGCATCCCTGCCGGCAGACGGCTCAGAATAGCTTGGTGCACCTCGTCGGCCGCGCCGGTCTCGTCCACGTGGTCGTCCGGGTAGGCAATGAGGAAATCACAGGACAGGGGGCCTGAGCCGGCGCGCTTCACGACGAGAGCGGCGATCTGCTCCACCCGGGCTTGCCGGTTGGCCGTAGAGTATTCGGCCCTGCTCACGTGAATGCCGATCCGCCTGCTGCCGGGGCTGCGCGCCGGCACCGCGCAGAGCAATGCGTAGAGCGCGTCGTCGCCGGCGAACACCACCCGCTCGGCCCGTTCGGGCGCCATGATCGAGCGCACGATGTCGCCAGATTGTTGATCCCGCACACCGATGGACAGAGCGGCATCGAACCAGGGTCTCCACGCCTCCGCCTCGGCGCCGGGGCTGACCTGGATCCCGGTAAAGATCACCTCCGGCAGCCGAGGCGATGCGCTCGCGGCGCACAGGGCCAGGGCGGCCTCTCCCATCTTGCGCCGATCGCGGCCCCAATTGTCGTTGATGTACCCACCGCCGTAGAAATGGAGGCTGAGACCGGACGTCGGCGGCAGCGGAACGAGGTCGGGCCTACCCTCGGCCGAGCGGGATTCCGAGAAGAAGACCGGAACGGCGTTCTTGGGGAAGCCCTTCCGGACATCCTCGACCATCGGCGCGAAAGCGCCGACCTTCCCGACGATACCGACGAGCAAGCCCTCACCGACCATCTGATAGGACGATGCGGCGGCTACGCATTGCAGCAGGTCACCGTAATTGCGGCTGCCGTCGTACCCGCCGATCAGGAGCGGCGTCATCGATTGCGCGCCGAGGCGGGCGGCGTCGGCTGCGCGGACCCAGAGGGTACCCGGCATGGACGATTGTGGGGCAGGCGGCGAATCGGCGGCCTCTTCCCGAGCGGGGGGAGCTGGCTCGGCCTCCGCGGCCTGAGCGGCATGAGCCATCCAATCCGCCGCGCCGCGGAACTCCCGCTCGAGCTTGCGGAGTACATCCGCCGGCAGGCTCTGCCGCGAGGGCGTCGTTGCGCACCAGAGGAGCCACACGTCCGAGTAGCCCGAGGCGAGGGCGGATGCGTAATAGGCGCCGCGACCGCGGTCGTACTCGTTCATCGTGGCGAGCGCTTCGGGCGAGTTCGCGCGCCGGCCATGGTGATGGAAGACGATTGCGGAGGGCAGGAGCACGCCGGTGAAACCGGCGATGGAAGCCCGCAACCCCATTTCGATGTCTTCGCAGGCAAACTCGGTGCCCGCTCCCATATCGGCCCTGAAGAGGCCCGCTTGCGTGAAAACCTCGCGCTGGAAGAACATGTTGGCACCTTGGATCGTACCCGTCGGCAGCATGGTGCCCGGTGGGATCAGGGAGGTCTGATCGATCTTGGCGCCGGCGAGCCGCTGGTCGTCGCGCGGGTCGAAGTGGAGGATGCGGCCCATCCCGTATTGGACCTGGCCGGAGCCGAAGGCCTCGGTCACGGCCGAGAAGTAGCCCGGTCCAAGGTAGCAATCGTCATCGGTGAAGCACAGGAGATCTCCCGTCGCGTGCTCGACGCCGATATTGCGCGCGAAGCCCAACCCCTTGCGCGGCGCGCGGAAGACCTGCGCCTTGATCCCGCATGAGCGGGCGAACTCCACCATCACCTGCGGCGTCTCGTCGTCCGAGGCGCTGTCGACGAGGACGAGTTCGACGCCGAACGCCTTCATCTCCGCAAGATCGAGGCGCGAGAGCATGGTGCGCAGCTGCGGAGCCCGGTTGCGGCTGCAAACGATGAGCGAGGTCTTCATGGAATGTCTCACGGTCGGAGCCGGGGGGCCAGGACTGGGGAAGCGATGCAATCTCAGGCGGCGGAGCGGCGGAGCGACAGCTGGCGCTCGGCGGCGATCCGTTCGAGCTTGTGGACGTACTTGCCCGCGAAGGTCTCCTGGCCGATATGGAGTACCGGCTGATCGACATTCACCCAGATCTCGCCGCCGCAGCCCTCGACCCAGCGCCGGCAGAAGGCATAATCCTCGCCCAGGATGAGACCGTTCTCGCCGGTCATGCCGAGCGGGTCGAAGCATTGAAGAAGTCCGCCCTCGAGACCCGCCGATTGCATGTTCGGCTTCTCGACCCATAGCTCGGGGTAGCGTTCGAGCATCGCCTCGAGGACACCACGGGCGATCAGCAAAATGCCCGTGCCCGCATAGGTCGTGCGCACGAAGCCGTCCTGCATTTCGAAGATCGGCTCCCCATCCGGGCCCGGCGTCGTGACGAGGTGTCCTTCACCGCCGATGTAGTCGGCCGCGAGAACGCGGGCCAGCATCGGGTTCCGAAACTGGGCGCCAGCTTCCAGATACGTATCGTAGTTGAAGTGACGCTTTGGATAGACCACCCCCGTGACGGGCTGGTTGAAGGCCAGCATGTTCGCGATCAGCTCCGGCCAGAAGCACATGTCGCTGTCGATGAAGAGCACGTGGGTGAAGGACGGGTCGTTCAGCACGATGCTGGCGCAGATGTTGCGCGCCCGCGGCAGCAGCGACATCGGGAGGATCTTGCTTTGAAACTGGATGTGGGGGAACTCCTCCTTGAAGGCGAGGAGCGTGTCGAGCACAGCCTTGTGGTATCCGGCGCAGACATATCCGTCGCTGGCGGGGGTCGCGAGTAGGATCTTCAAGGGCGTGCTCCATGCTTCGCCCGAAGCTTCACGCGAATATGGCTAATAAAACGTGAACGCGGCCAAAATTCGCAAACGATATCAATTGCTTCAATGTAACAAAACAGGGGCCCCGAGGGGCCCCTGCCGAGGATCTTGAAGATCGGTCCGAACGTACCGGATCAGAAGAGACGGAGAACCGCCTGATCGGCCTGGGACGCCATGGAGAGGGCGGTTCCCGACAGCTGAGCGCGGGTCTGCAGGGCCAGCAGGTTCGCGCCTTCCTCGTTCGGATCGGCGGACACGAGAGCGTCGGCGCCCGCGTTGAGGGTGTCGATCATGCCCTTCGTGAAGTCGACGCGGTTCTGCACCACCGACAGGTTCGAACCGAAGGTCGAAGCCGTGGAGCGGAGCGTGTTGAGCGCCGTGCCGAGGTTGGTGAGCTGCGTGTCGATCGCCGTGTTGTTGGCGGTCGCCGTGCCGTCCCAGGTGGCGGCGGCAGCCGAGAGGCCGAGGCCGCCCGAGTCCCGATCGACGCCCGTGATGTCGAGCTTGCTCGCACCCGTGACCTTCTCGTTGAACTTCACCGAGAGGCTGTTGGACTGGAGCAGGTTGACGCCGTTGTAGCCCGCGTCCTGCGCCAGCTCGTCGATCTGGGTCAGGATCTCGTCGAACTGGTTGCCCAGGTTCGTCCGGGTGGTCGTGTCGCTGGCGGACTTCGCCTGCGTGGCGATCGACTGGGCGTTCTCGACCAGCTTGGTGATCGCCTTGATGCCCTTGTCGGCCGCTTCGAGCGTCTTCACCGACTGGCCCATGTCGTCCATGAGACGCGTGAGGTCGTTGGCCCGGTTGTTGAGGCCGGAGGCCTTGAAGAAGCTGGCAGGGTTGTCGAGGGCGGAGTTCACCTTCTTGCCGGTGGCAAGGCGGTTCTGCGTCACGGAGGCTTGCGCGGCAGTCGACTGAATGGAGGCGAGAGCCTGACGAACGCCGGACGAGAGAGTGATAGCCATAGTCGGGTACCTTTCTGGTAAGATGTCCTTCTGGACGCCCCAGACATCCTGTCCGAAGCCGCATCAGGTTGGGCCGGCAGCTCCTAACGAGTGGTGAAATCCCGCGCCGAAACGCGGCGGCTTCGTGTCATGGTGAATGAACCGTCAATGCCGGACCGATGCGGCACGCCAAAGGGCCCGCCTCTGGCGGGCTGCGTTCGCCTCGAGGGGAGGCGCATTCAGGCGACCCGCTCGACCTGCCTGACCTGGTCAGCGGCCGCCCGCTCGCGCATCTCGCGGGCATAGGCCCGCATGCGCATCAGCACCTCGTCGGGAACCTGGCGGATGACTTCGCCGCTGTCGCGGTCGATGGTCTGGAAGACCACCTCACGGGTCTTCGGGTCGATGTCGATGCGCCGGTCGATGGTTTCGCGCAGGGCGCGGTCGATGGCCGCCCGGCTTTCGGCGTTCTGCGACAGCTCGAGGCGGACCGGGGAGGTTTCGGGAGCCTGTTGGACCGTGTCCTCCGGCTTCAACTCCGTCCGCACGGCGCCGGCCGAGACGAGCGTCTCCTGCCGCGGCGGAGCCGTGGCGGCCGATGGGGAGGGGGTCCGGCTTGTGCTGCCGACATCCATGGCACGCATCCTGTTCAGGCAGCCTTCTGGCCGCCATGCACAGGATTGCGCGAAGTCCGTGAAGACCGCGTTTAAAGAAAGCGTAAACGCCGCCTTGCGCCGATTGGACCGTTTTTAAACATCCATGCGCGGTCAGAAACGCTTGGAGACGACCAGCGGCTGGCTGGTCTCCGGCCGCCTGGGCTGGTGTCCCAAAGGCGCATAGACCTGCGGTCTCGCCTGCCGGTTCATCTCCTCGGCAATGCCCTTCACGAGGCTCTCCGAGACGGCCCGGGCCGTGGCGAGCACGATCTGATTCTCCTCCACGACGCGGCTGAAGCCCGCATGGACCTCGCGCAGGCGCTGAAGGGCCTCCGGAGCGAAGCGCGCGAGGGCGACCGCGTTGCCCTTCACGGCTTCGAGGCCCTGGAGATAAGAGGCGGAGAGTTCCGCCTTGCGCCGCTCATCCGCCAGCCCCTCCCGGACGCGGCCCACGCGGACATGGCCCGTCTCCGCCTCGAGCACCGCCTGCAGATCCGCCAAGGTCGCGAGCACGCCCGCCGCGAGCTGCTCCGCATCGGCCCGGCCCGTCACCCGCATGGGCTGCACGCCCTGTCCGCCCGTTCCTGTCATCACCGGCTCTCCCCGCCCTTGGCGACGCCGCCCTGTTCCTGAAGCCGCATCATCTCCGCGAAGACCTGCCCGGCGATGCCGACGCCGCCGCTCTTCACGATGTTGCCCGCGTATTCCTTGACGAGCATGGACCGCCAGACCGGGCCGCCGGTGCCGTTCTCCCCGAGCGGCCCCTCGTCCCCGATGGACGAGAACAGCCGGTCGAAGGTCTGTTCGAGGAACATGCTCTCGAAGTCGTCGGCGGTCTTGCGGGCCTTCGCCTCGGCCGTTGCCTTCGGGTCGAGGGCCTGCGCGACCTTGCCGACCGCATCCTTGGCAAGGCCGATGGCGGCCGAGACCGCGAAGGGCGCAAACGGAGCCACCATCACATTACCTCCACGCAAGCGAAGCACGAGCCGCCGAAGGCGGTGAGGTCCGGGGATGAGGCGATAAAGGCCACCATCACATCACCTCGATATCGGCCTGGAGGGCACCCGCGGCCTTGATGGCCTGAAGGATGCCGATGAGATCCCGCGGGCCGATACCGAGCGCGTTGAGCCCGTCCACCAGCTCCCGCAGGGTCACGCCCTCGCGCACCACCGCAAGCTTGTTGCCGTCGCCTGTATCGACCCGCACGCCCGTGCGCGGCACCACCACGGTCTCGCCGTTCGAGAGCGGGTTCGGCTGGCTCACCTGAGCCTGCTCGGCGATCGTCACGGTGAGGTTGCCCTGCGCCACCGCCACAGTGGAGACGCGCACGTCCTTGCCCATGACGATGATGCCGGAACGCTCGTCGATGATGATGCGGGCGGTCTGGTCGGGCTCCACGCGCAGCTGCTCCACCTCGGTGAGGAGCTGGATCATGTTGCCGCGGTACTTGCTCGGGATCTGGATGTTCACGGTCGACGGGTCGGTCGGCTCGGCCGTGTCGGCTCCCAGAAAATCGTTGATCGCGGCCGCGATGCGCTTGGCGGTCGTGAAGTCCGGGTTCCGCAGCGAGAGGCGCAGGGATTTCTGGACGTTGAGCTTGAACTCCATCTCGCGCTCGATCAGCGCTCCGTTGGAGATGCGGCCCACCGTCGGCACGCCGCGGGTCACCTTCGCGGCCTCGCCCTCGGCCTGGAATCCGGCAATCGCGACCGAACCCTGGCCGACCGCGTAAACCTCCCCGTCGGCCCCAAGCAGCGGCGTCACGAGGAGCGTGCCGCCCTGGAGCGACTTGGCGTCGCCGAGCGCCGAGACCGTCACGTCGAGGCGCGTCCCTTGGGTCGAGAAGGCCGGCAGGTTCGCCGTCACCATCACGGCCGCCACGTTGGCGGTGCGCAGGTTCGCCCCCCGGATGTTAACGCCCAGCCGCTCCAGCATCGCCTGGAGGGATTGCCGGGTGAACGGCGTGTTGTTGAGGGTGTCGCCCGTCCCGTTGAGGCCGACCACGAGGCCGTATCCCACGAGCTGGTTCTGGCGCACGCCCTCGACGGTCGCCAGGTCCTTGATCCGCGACAGGGCCGCGGCGGGCGTGACGGGGCCGATCAAGGCAACCGCCAGGAACGCCCAAAGGACGAGAAGACGCAGAAGAGGAGGGCAGGGCACGCGCATGGACCAGGATCCTTCGATCGCATCCCGCGTTGCGAGCCTCGTGCCAACTGGCGCGGAGGCTGAGACGATCCCGCTAAGTAGCTGAAAGGTCATCGTTTTTTGTTGTGTCCGGCGCGCGCGGTAACGGCGATTCCACCGCATCATCGGCGCCGTGCGGCAGAAATTGCCGGGCAATTTTACCCCGCCTTAACCATAAGGCGGGACACTCAGCCCATTCGAGGTCCCACCCGTCCATGCGTATCGATCCCCGTTTTGCCGCTCCGTCCTCCGTGAGCACAGCCGCGCCGCGATCCGCTGGGGTCCAGCGCTTCTCGCTGGAGGGCGGGAGCAGCGCGGCGAAAGCCGGCCGGACTGCCTCGGCAGCGCCGCTCTCCACCCTCGACGCGCTGCTTGCGGTGCAGGGGGAGGGGGATCCGACCGAGCGGCGCCGGCGCAGCCTGAGGCGCGGGCACGACCTTCTTGAGGGACTCGACCGGCTCAAGGCTGCTCTGCTGTCCGGCCGGGTCGGCCAGGGGCAGCTCCAGAACCTCGCCGCCCAGATCGCCAGCCAGCGGGGATCGAGCGGCGATCCCGGCCTCGACGAGGTGGTGGCGCATATCGAGCTGCGGGTGCAGGTGGAACTGGCCAAGCTCGGGCGCGCCTGAGGGCGTCTCTCCGCCAGGACCGTGGGCGCAAGTGCTGCTTGCCCGGCTCCGTCAGGCCCGAGCACGTGCCTTTGCTGCGGCAGCTTTGGCGTTGACGCCGCGGGGGGCATCGCCCACAAGGACGCGCCTTTGAAGCGGGGCCAGCCGCTTCGACCGTCCAGCGATGCTCTTCAATTCCTTCATCTTCCTGCTCGCGTTCCTGCCGATCTCGCTCGCCGCCCATGGGCTCGTGGAGCGGTTCCGGCCGGATTGGCGCCTGCCGCTGCTGACGATCCTGTCCTTCATCTTCTACGGCTACTGGGATTGGCGCTTCATACCGCTGCTCGCCGCCTCGATCCTGCTGAACTGGCTCATCGCGGAGGCCTTCTTCAAGACGAAACGCGCGACGCTCGTCCCGCTCGCCATCGTCGCGAACCTGCTGGTTCTGGCTTTCTTCAAGTATTTCAATTTCTTCGCGGACCTGGTGAACGTGATTCCCGGGGTCGCGGCGCCCAAATACGACATCGCGCTGCCGCTCGGCATCTCCTTCTTCACCTTCCACCACATCATGTATCTGACCGACATGAAGGCCGGACGCGCCCCGCGCTTCGACCTCATCCGGTACGCGCTTTACATCGCGTTCTTCCCGCAGGTTCTCGCCGGTCCGCTCGTGCGCTGGACCGAGATCATGCACCAGTTCGACGAGCGCCCCTACGAGCGGGCGGATGCGGCGGAGCGCTTTGCCCGCGGGCTCATGCTGCTCATCGCGGGCCTCGCCAAGAAGGTCTTCATCGGCGATCAGCTCGCCGAATACGTGAACCCCGTCTTCCAGGCCGCGGCTGCCGGCAAGGCGGTCTCGTTCCTCGAGGCCTGGCAGGCGACGCTCGGCTTCACCTTCCAGATCTATTTCGACTTCTCCGGCTACACCGACATGGCGCTCGGCCTCGCGCTCCTGTTCGGGGTGGTGCTGCCGCAGAACTTCGACGTGCCCTACCGGGCGGTCTCGCTGCAGGATTTCTGGCGCCGCTGGCACATGACGCTCTCGCGCTTCCTGCGCGACTATCTCTACATCGCGCTCGGCGGCAACCGGCGGGGCCTCGCACTCCAGATCCTCGCGCTCTTCGCCACCATGACCCTCGGTGGCCTCTGGCACGGCGCGGGCCTCACCTTCGTGGCCTGGGGCGTCGCCCACGGGGTCGGCCTCGGCATCGGGGTGCTGTGGCGCCGGGCCGGCTGGAAAATGCCGACCTTGGTCGGCTGGGGACTGACGTTCCTGTTCGTGATCCTCACCTGGGTGCTGTTCCGGGCGCCGAATTTCGATGCGGCCCTGCGGATCTACGAGGGGCTCCTGGGCCTCAGCGGTTGGGGCTTTACCTTCAAGTGGCGGGCGATCGCGATCGCGGCCGCCGTCGCGATCGTCGGGCCGACCGCCTGGACCTTCGTCCATCGCCTTCCGCCTCACCGCTGGATCGCCGTCGCGTTCGCGATCCTGTTCGTGATCGTGCTGTTCAAGATCGGCGACGATGCGAATTATGAGTTCATCTATTTCCAGTTCTGAGGCCGCGATCTGGCGGCGCTTCACGGCGCGCCTCATCGCCGTCGCGGCCTTGGCGCTCGCGGCGGTCCTTGGGCTCGCCTATCTGATCGACCCCTACGACACCGGCCGGTCCCCCGTGTTCGAGAAGGCGGGCGTGCGCCCGCAGGGGCCGCGCACGGCAGCGGCGAGCCGGGGGCGGGACCCGGCCTTCCGGGCCGCCATCGTCGGGAATTCCCACACGCAGCTTCTCTCGCCGGAGCGCCTGCGGGAGCGGACCGGCATTCCCTTCGTCCAGCTCGCCGTTCCGGCGACGGGGCCGAAGGAGCAACTCGTCCTCGTCGAGTGGTTCGTCCGCCACCGGGACGCGCCGCCGGACGCCATCGTGCTCGGAGCCGATACCACCTGGTGCACGGCGGATCCGGCCCTCGCGAACGACAAGCCGTTCCCGTTCTGGCTCTTCAGCGAGAGCCCGCTCGACTACATCCAGGGCCTTCTGCGCTTCGACATCCTGGAAGAGCTGCCGCGGCGCATCGGCTACCTTGCGGCCCGCAATCCGGAGCGGGCCCGGCCCGACGGCTACTGGGACTACGAGGCGGATTACATGGTGCTCGGCTTCGGCACCGATCCGAACCTGAGGGCGCGCCTCGACCTGCCGGCCGGCGCACGCGCGAACGACACAGGCCGGTTTCCGGCCGCGGCGGCGCTCGCGGACCTCGCACGCTCGCTGCCGCCTCAAACCGCGCTCGTGGTGCTCATCCCGCCCCACTACATCACGGCCCAGCCCGCCTCCGGCACCCAGGACGCTGCGAAGGAGGAGGCCTGCAAAGCCGCCTTGCGGCAGGCGGTGGCCGGGCGGCCGAAGAGCGTGGTGGTGGACTGGCGGGTGGACCGCCCGGAGAACCGCGACCCGTCGCTCTACTTCGATCACACCCATTACCGGCAGGGAATCGCTCAGGCCGTCGAGGCCGACATCGCGGCCGCGCTCCGGTCCGTCCGCTGACCCGCACCCGAGCAGGCGGTGCCGGCTTGCCGCATCCGTTAACCTACGGAGAGGTGCGGCAAATCGGCCTCGAGTCCTTACGTTGGGCCATTTTGAAGGATTTAGGCCGAAACTCCTGGCGTTTTTCGACAAATCGATGACACGGAAGCGCGTTGTCGGGAGCCTCCCCCCGATATATAGGGGCGGCCACGGCCATCGGGGAAACGGCTCAATGACAAAGATCATGATCGACGAGGGCTACCGTCCGACGGACGACGAGCCCTTCATGAACGAGCGCCAGCGGGAGTATTTCCGCCGCAAGCTCATCCGCTGGAAGGGGGACATTCTGCGCGAGGCGCAGGAGACCCTGGCGACGCTCCAGAACGAGAACGAGAATCACCCGGACATTGCGGACCGGGCCTCGTCCGAAACCGACCGGGCCATCGAGCTCCGGGCCCGCGACCGCCAGCGCAAGCTGATCGCCAAGATCGATGCGGCGCTCTCGCGGATCGAGGACGGCTCCTACGGCTATTGCGAAGAGACCGGCGAGCCGATCTCGATCAAGCGCCTGGAGGCCCGCCCTATCGCGACCCTCTCGCTCGAGGCGCAAGAGCGCCATGAGCGGAACGAGCGCGTCTATCGCGACGACTGACCTCCTGCGGGAGGTTTTTTCTTGCCTTTTGTCGAGGGCTCCGCCGCGAGGCGGAGCCCTTTTGCGTTGGGGATGCGGCCCCGGCGGGAGCACCGGGGCCGCGCCTGAGACGGCGGGCGGACGAGGGGGAGCGTGCCGACTGTCTCCGGGGTGGGATGCGAACCGCCGGCTGATGCGGGGAGCGTGCCGGCTGTTCTCGGGGATGGAAGTGAGCGCCGCCGGCAGGTGGGGAGCATGCCGGCTGTTCTGGGGATGGTGGTGAGCGCCGCCGGCTGGTGGGGAGCATGCCGGCGCCGCGAGCGGAGAGGTTAGAACGGCAGGATGATATCCATGACCTGCTGTCCGTAGCGGGGCTGCTGCACGTCGGTGATCTGGCCACGGCCGCCATAGGCGATGCGGGCCTGGGCGATCTTGGTGGAGTCGATGGTGTTGTCGGCCTCGATATCCTCCGGCCGGACGACACCGGCGACGATGAGCTCGCGGATCTCGAAGTTCACCCGGATCTCCTGCTTGCCCTCGATCACGAGGTTGCCGTTCGGCAGCACCTGCGTGACCACAGCGGCCACATTGGTGAGGAGCTGCTCGGACCGGCGCACGGATCCGGCGCCCTGGCTCGACGAGTTCGATTCCGCGTTCACCAGCGCGTCGGCCTTCACGTCGTCCGGCAGGAGCTTGCCGTAGCCGGTCTCGAAGCCGAGCATGTTCTCGGCCCCGAAGCTCTCGCCGTTCTTGCGCGAGCGCTGGGTCTGGTTGTCGAGCTGCGCCCGGTCCGTGACGCGGACGCGCACCGTCATGATGTCGCCGATCTGCGCGGCGCGCTGATCCTTGAAGAAGGCGCGCGAGCCCTGCCGCCAGAGCGAGTTGGAGGCGAAGGACACGGGATGCGCGTCCGGCATCGGCATGCGCACGGGCTTGTAGCCGGGCTGGGCGGTGGGGTCCTCGATGGAGGAGAGGTTGGGGGCCCGGCCGACCTGGGAGAGCCGGTCGGCGGCTCCGCAAGCGCTGAGCGATGCGGCGAGGAGCGCGAGGGCGGAGGCGCGAAGGAGGGGGTGGGTCATTGTCCTGGTCTTTCTCGTTCGCGAGGTCAGCGGACGGCCACGGGGCCGGGCATGGGGGCGCTCACGGACACCTTGCCGGGCGCGACCACCTGGGCCTGGAGGATCTTCTTCGATTGCGGATTGGTGACCGCGATGGTGTCGCCCTCGGCGCCCGCCTCGTTGGCGCGGCCGCGCAGGGTCAGCACCATGCCGGGCACCTCGTAGACAATGGTGACCGTATCGCCCTTGGCGACGAGCTCGGGGCGGGCGAGGTCGCCGGTCCGCACCAGGTTGCCGGCGGCAAGCGCCCGGCGGGCGACGCGCCCGACGAGGCCTGTGGTCTCGGCCTGGAGATCCGCCGGCAGCGTGTCCCGGGACCGCCGCTCAATGGTGAGGTCGGAGGCCTGCACCACGTCGCCGCGAGCGAGCGTTCGGTTCAGCACGGCCACCTCGGCGAGCTCCACGAGGGACCCGGTCACCCGCGTCGCGGCGCGCCGCTCGCCCGGCGCGGTGCTCACGACCATGAGGGCGCTCACCCGGCGCGACCGCCGGTCGTAGACCACCTCCTCGACGGAGAGCGGCGCCTTCACGTCGGGCGCGACGAGCAGGGCGGGCGTGCCGTCGAAGACAATGGAAAGCGGGCGGGCATCGAGCCCATGCCGGAGCTCCAGCGCCTGCTTCACGGCGGCTTCGATATCCGCGACGCCGAAGCGCCGGGCGGCGCGGGTCACGGTCACCTGCGCGCGGCCCTCCGTCTCGACCCCCGCAACGCCGAGGATATCGGCGGCTTCCAGAATGCGCTTTGCCTGGATCGTGCCGGTCTCGCCGAGCGCCGGAGCCCGGAAGAGGGGGCGTGCGGCGACCGGACCGCCGATGCCGTGGACGAGATCGCCCAGGGTGAGGACGTCTCCGGTCGCGGTGACGTCGCCGCGAAGGACGGGTTTGTCCCCCGCGAAGGCCGGCACGATGGCGAGGGTGAACGCGGCCACCGTCAGCGCGATGCGCAGGACGATGCTCGGGTTGAGTCGGCCGACCCGGACCGGGGTGATGGGAGCCATGAAGAGCTGGATGGTCATAGGGTTGGTCCTCAGGCCCGGGAGACGCGAGTGGTGACGAAGCGCTGGATGGTCATGGATCGTCATCAGCCTCGGAACATCTGAGTTGTGGCCGAGAGCATCTGGTCGGCCGCCGTGATGATGCGGGCATTCATCTCGTAGGCGCGCTGGGCCGAGATGAGCGACGAGATCTCCGTCACCGCGTTCACGTTCGCCTCCTCCAGGTAGTTCTGCTGGAGATTGCCGAAGCCCTCGGAGCCGGGATTGCCGTCGATGGCTGGGCCGGAGGCGGACGTTTCGGCGAACAGGTTGTCGCCCATGGATTCCAGGCCCGACTTGTTGATGAAGCGGGCGAGCTGGATCTGTCCCAGCACCTGGGGCTGCGTCTGGCCCGGAATCGTGGCCTGCACGGTGCCGTTCGCCGCCACGGAAACGCCCTTCGCGTTCTGGGGCACGGTGATTCCGGGATCGACCAGATAACCGTCGCGGGTCACGAGCTGGCCCTGCGAGTCGAGGTCGAAGGAGCCGTCGCGAGTATAGGCCGTGCGTCCGTCCGGCATGCGGATGCGGAAGAAGCCGTCGCCGCGGATCGCGACGTCGTATTCCTTCTCCGTGGAGGTCAGGTTGCCCTGGATCATCACCCGGGCGGTGCCCGAGGTCTTCACGCCCGATCCGACCTCGATGCCGGCCGGCACCTGCGTGCCCTGGTCGGAGGTGGTGGAGCCGGCGCGGCGGAAGTTCTCGTAGAGCAGGTCCTGAAAATGAGCCTGCTGACGCTTGAAGCCCGTGGTCCTGAGGTTGGCGATGTTGTTGGAGATGACCTGAACGTTGAGCTCCTGGGCCATCATCCCCGTGGCGGCGGTGTGCAGGGCGCGCATGAGAGTGGCTCCGGTTTAAGCGTTGGCGTCGGCGAGACGCTGAATGGCCGAGCGGCGCAGCTCGTCCATCTTCGAGATCATCGAGGCGATGCTCTGATAGGAGCGGCTCACATCCATGAGGCGGCTCATTTCGAGAACGGGTTTCACGTTCGAGCGCTCGATGGCGCCGGGCTGGACCCGGGCTTCCGGCGCCGCCTGCGCGGCTTCCGTCGACGCGAAGAGGTTGGCGCCCACATTGTTGAGGGCTTGCGGGGCGTTGAAGCGCACGAGGCGGATGCGACCGCGCTCGCCCTGGCTCGTGAGCACCGCGCCGTCGGGGGCGATGCTGACGTTCATCTCCTGGGTGCCGATGGTGATCGGCCCGCTTTGTCCGAGCACCAGATGCCCGTCGCTCGTGACGAGGCGGCCCTGGCCGTCGATCTCGAAGGCTCCGTTGCGGGTGTAGCGCTCGCCGGCCGGTGTCTGCACGGCGAAGAACGCGTCGCCCCGGATCGCGGCGTTGAGCGGGTTGTTGGTCATCTCGATCGACCCCGCCGAGAGGTCGAGGGGCGTGCCCGCATCGATGACGTAGGACAGCTGCTGGTCCGCTTGCGGAAACGCATCCGCCCGCGCCGTCGGCATCAGGTATTCGCGAAAGCGCGCCTCGCGCGCCTTGAAACCGTTCGTGTTGACGTTCGCCACGTTGTTGGCGATCACGTCGAGCTCACGGCCGAGCGCCGTTTGGCGCGACAGGCCAATGAGAAGCGCGTTCTCCATGAACCGCTCCCGCTGTTCATCCCCGCCAATCCCCCGACGCTCCCCAGCGCGGGCCTGGCAGGGGATATCTGGCACAGGCCGTGCCAACCCGGGTTCCGATGTCGTTAACCATGCAAGATCATGCACTTGCGTGGTTTTTCGCAGCCGCGATGCAAACGGCCGGAGCGGCTACGCGGCAGTTCTGACCAGGCAAAATCTGCCGCCTTAACGCCCCATTAACCCTAAATCGCGACTGTCATCCCATGAGACCCGCGCTCGGCGTGGAGAGGGACATGGCGAAGAAGCCGAAGACGGAAGCCGCCCCCGAAGAGGCGGCCGATGGGGCCCCGGCGGCGGCTGCGGCTCCGAAGAAGAGCCGCAAGAAGCTCATCGTCGGCGCGCTGGCCGCCGTTCTGCTGCTCGGCGGGGGTGGGGGCGTCTATGCCTATCTGCAGCGCTCGGCTCCGGCGGTGGAGCCCGAAGCCGTCCGCAAGCCGGTCGCCTTCATCGACATCCGGGAGATGACCGTGAACCTCGCCTCCGAGCCGGGTCAGGATCGCCAGCGCTTCCTCAAGTTCCGCGTCTCCCTCGAGGTGAAGGACCAGAAGACCATCGGGGACATCCAGCCGCTTCTGCCGCGGGTCGAGGACGCCTTCCAGGTCTTCGTGCGCGAGCTGCGGGCGAACGACCTCGACGGCTCGTCGGGTGTCTACCGCCTGCGCGAGGAGCTCCTGCGCCGGGTCAACATCGCCGTCTATCCCGCAAAGGTGGAGGCGGTGCTCTTCAAGGACATCGTGGTTCAGTAAGGACGGCACACGTGGCGGGCGCGGACGACGAACTCATCGAAGACGACTGGGCGGCAGCCCTCGCCGAGCAATCCGCGCCGCTGCCGGAGTCGAGCGAGAGCGAGCTCGCGGACGAGTGGGGCGCGGCTCTCGCGGAGCAGGGCGCATCGTCCAAGACCACCACCATGGCGGCCGAATGGGCCACCATGATCGACGACGGCGTCGACGAGGACAGCCCCGAACAGGCCGGCGCCGATCGCATCCTGAGCCAGGAGGAGATCGACCAGCTCGTCGGCTTCTCGCTCCATGAGCTTTCGGCCTCCGGCGCCGGAGGCATCCGCGCCATCGTCGATTCGGGCGTCATCTCGTATGAACGCCTGCCGATGCTGGAGATCATCTTCGACAGGATGATCCGGCTCCTCTCCACGAGCCTGCGCAACTTCTTCCAGGACAACGTGGAGGTGACCCTCGACAACATCACCTCCGTGCGCTTCGGCGACTATCTCAACTCGATCCCGCTGCCCGTGCAGCTCGCCGTGTTCAAGGCGGAGGGCTGGGAGAATTCGGGGCTCATCACGGTTGAGTCGAGCCTCGCCTATTCGGCCCTCGACCTGCTGCTCGGCGGCAAGCGCGGCGGCGTCGCGGCGCGCCTCGACGGGCGCCCCTTCACCACCATCGAGACGCAGCTCATCAAGCGCATGGTCGAGGTGATCCTGGCGGATGCCGAGCTCTCCTTCCAGCCGCTCTCGCCGGTCCGCTTCACGGTGGATCGCATGGAGACGAACCCGCGCTTTGCGACGATCACGCGCCCGGCCAATGCCGCGATCCTGATCGACCTCAGGCTCGACATGGAAGGGCGGGGCGGTCTTCTCCAGATCCTTCTGCCTTACGCCACCATCGAGCCGATCCGCGATCTCCTCCTCCAGAGCTTCATGGGCGAGAAGCTCGGACGCGATCCTGTCTGGGAGGAGCCTCTCGCGACCGAGATCTGGCAGGCGGACGTCGCCGTCGAGGCGGTGCTCCACGAGGTGCGCCTGCCCCTGAAGCGGGTGCTCTCCCTCCAGGTCGGCGACACTCTCATGTTCGATGCAAAGCCGACCGAGCTCGTGACGCTCCGCTGCGGCGAATGGGTGCTGACCCAGGGGCAGATCGGCCGCATCGACGAGAAGATCGCCGTCCAGGTGGTCCGGCCGCTGCGGCGCTCGCGCACCACGCTCGCGGCCTTCGAGGCCGGCTTGAACAAGCAGGATTCCTGATCCCCCATGACCCGCCTCACCCGAGCGCATGTGACGACAAGCAGGATCCCTGATCCGCCATGACCCGCAAGATGCCTCCCGAGCCGACGACCAAGGACGCCTGAGGATCCCATGAGCCCGTTCATCACCATCGCCGCAGACGTTCTCGTCGCCGTCCTCCTTGCCGCCACCATCGTGACCTCGGTGCGCCTGAGCCAGCGGATCACCCGGCTGAAGGCGGACGATGCCGCCATGCGCAAGACGATCGGCGAGCTCGTCGTCGCGACCGAGACGGCGGAACGCGCCATCGCCGGCCTTCGCACCACCTTGAGCGATTGCGACCGCACGCTCGCCGAGCGCCTGCGCACCGCCGAGCGCTACGCCGCCGATCTCGCCGGGCAGGTAGAGGCGGGCCGCGAGGTGATGGGCCGCATCGCGCAGATCGTCGAATCGACCCGCCAGGTGGCGCCGATCCGGCCTCAGCCCGTGCAGGCCCCCGAGCCGGCGAAGAGCCAGCACGGCGAGCGCCTCTCGGCGGCCGCCGCAGCTGCCCAGGCGCTCACGGAGCGCGCGGCCCGTCGCATCGAGGGTCGTGCCGCATGATGCAGCGCTTGCGTCTGATCGATGCGGTGGCGGTGGCGGCCGCCGCCCTCCTGGGCTTGAAACTGCTCGGCCTCGCGACTGGATCGTCGAGGGCGTCGGATGTCGGGCGCGTCTCGGGCTCCGAGATCGCCGCGACCGACCAGACGCGGGCCTTCGCGGATGCGCTCGCCAAGGCCCGCACGAACTACACGGTCCCGGAGGTCACGAAGACGGGATCCACCCCCAAGGGCGACGGCAAGCCCGCCGTGCCGCCCCCGGCGGCCGCCGCCGAACCGACGGATCCGACACTCTCGTCGCCGTCGCCCTCCGAGCGCGCGATCCTCGAGCGTCTTGGGGAGCGGCGGGACGAGTGGCAGCAGAAGGGGAAGGATCTGGAGCTGCGCGAGAAGCTCCTGGAGAACGCCGAGCGCAAGCTCGACGCTCGGATCAACGACCTCAAGGCTCTTGAGGACAAGACGGACACCGAAGCGACGAAGCGCGGCGACACCGAGGTCGGCGCCCTCAAGAATCTCGTCACCATGTACGAGACCATGAAGCCGAAGGAGGCCGCGCGCGTGTTCGACCGCTTGCCTCACGACGTGCTGGTGCCCGTCGTCCTTCAGATGAACCCGCGCAAGATGGCCGAGGTGCTCGCGGTCATGTCTCCCGAAGCCGCCGAGCGACTCACGGTGGCCCTTGCGAACCGGGCTCGCGGCAAGTCGGCCGAGGCAGGATCGGCGCGGCCGGGTCTGCCCGCCAACGAGCTGCCGGCGATCGAGCCGGTGGCGCGGCCGTGAGCGCCGCCGCCTTTAAGAGCCCGTTAGCCCTGACCCGTTAACCTCTCCCGACAGGTCGCGCCGTTTGGCGCGGTGTTCAGGGGTTGATGGCGTGCGCAATGCCTCGTTCCGATGGCCGCTCGTGACGGCCGGGGTGCCGCTCCGGCGTCTCGGGCTCGCGGCCGTCTGCGCGCTGATGGTGGCCTCGGCTTCCGTGTCCGGGGCCGAGGCTCGCCAGGTGGCCCTGCGCGGCGCCGAGATGAACCGCTTCGGCCGGGTCGCGCTCGAATTCGACAAGCCCACCAAGGTGAGCGCCCGTGCCGCCAACGGCGTTCTCGTCATCAGCTTCGGCGAGGCGAGCACCATCAAGACCGAGCGCCTGACGGTCGAGATGCCGGCCTATGTGTCCACAGTCCGGCACGATCCGGACGGGACGGGGATTCGGCTGGCGCTCACGCAAAATTACAAGGTCAACGTTCTGGAAGCGGGCGAGCGGGTCTTCGTGGACCTCATCCCCGAGACCTGGACCGGGCTCCTGCCGTCCCTTCCGCCCGACGTGGTCGCCGAACTCGCCCGCCGAGCGGAGGCCGCGGAGGCCAGGGCCCGGGCGGAGGCGGCCCGGCGACAGGCGGAGGTCGCCAAGCCCGTGCGAGCGCGCGTCGCCAGCCTGCCGACCCTCACCCGCGTCGTATTCGAGCCACCCGGCATCGCGCCGGTGCGCTATTCCACGAGAGGCAACGAGATCACCCTCGTCTTCGAGGGCGCCTTCACCCTCGACCGGTCGCAGATAGCAGGCCAGCTCGCGCCCGCCGTGCGGTCCATGAGCGTCGACGAGCGCCCCGAGGAGCTGACAGTCCGGATGGTTCTCGACGGGGGCTATGAGGCGAGGGGGTTTCGCGAGGACGAGGCCTTCGTGCTCGATCTCGGCAAGCCGCAGAGCGCCGCTGTGCCCCAGGTGCCGCCGGCGCCGACGATCCTGACCCCGAAGGCTCCCGAGTCCAAGGCCGACATCAAATCCGCGAAGGTCGACACGAAGCCCGCGCCCCCTGAACCCACTGCCGCTCCCGTGCGCATCCCACGGCCGCCCGAACCGCCGCCGGTCCAGGTGAGCGGCCCGGTGCAGCCGGCCGCCGCCGTGACGCAGGATGGGCTGCGGGTGACCTTCCCGTTCGCCGGTCGCGTGGCCGCCGCCGCGTTCGAACGAGCCGGGATCCTGACGCTCGCCTTCCACACGCCCGACCCCATCGTCTTCTCCGGCCTGCCTGCGGAAGCCGAGCCCTTTGCCCGCCTGCGGGACGTCACCCGCGACGGTGCCTTCGCCCTCGTCCGGTTCACCCTGCCGAAGACCCAGATGGTTCGTCTCGCGCCGCAGGAGCGCGGCTGGGTTCTGACGGTCGGGGGAGGGCACGGCCAGCCCTCCGAGCCCCTGCCGGTGAACCGCAAGGTGGACGATGCCGGCCGCACCGTGATGGCGCTGCCGCTCGCCGATGCCTCCGGCGTGCACTGGATCGAGGATGCTCAGGCCGGCGAGCGCGTGGCCGTCGTTACCTCGTTCGGCGCACCCCGCGGCACGCCCAAGGCGCACCGCTTCGTGGAGTTCACGCTCCTGCCTACGATCCACGGGGTGGCGGTCGCGGCCGTGGCGGACGATCTCGTGGTCCGTTCCGGGATCGACGGGGTCACCATATCCCGTGGCTCGGGGCTCTCCGTGTCGCTGCCCGGCGTGGAGCGCGAGGGCGAGCCCGTTCCGGTCGCCAGGATCGAACCGGTGATCCAGCGCGACGCCTGGACCGAGGCTCAGCTCGGCAGCGTGCAGGACCGCATCCGGGATCTTCTGCGCGCAGCCGCCGAGGCGCCGCGTCTGCGCCGGGGGCCGGCGCGTCTAGCGGTGGCACAGGCCTACCTCGCGAACGACATGAGCCACGAAGCCGCGAGCGTGCTCGCCTTTGCGGGCCAGGAGGATCCGCAGCTCCAGGCCGAGCGGCCCTTTCTGCTGCTGCAGGGCGTCGCCGCCCTGCGCAGCGGGCACCTTGCCGATGCGCGGCGCATCCTTGGCGCCGGGCTGCTGGCGGAGGATCCAGAGGGCATCCTCTGGCGCGCCTCGCTCGATGCGCAGCAAAAGCGCTGGCCGCAGGCGCTCACCGGGTTTCGCCGGGCGGCCGCGGCGCTCGATTCCTATCCCGAGAGCCTGCAGGGGCCGCTGCGGCTCCAGGCCGCCCGAGCCGCCATCGAGATGCGCGATTTCGTCTACGCGGACCGGGAACTCTCGACCGCTGGGCCCATGCTCTCGCCGCCAGGGCGCGACGAGGCGCAGCTCCTGCGCGCCCGTCTGGACGAGGCTCTTGGCCGGCCGGAGGTCGCGCTCGATACCTACCGGCTCCTAGCCCAGGAGGCCGAGCGTCCCGTGGCGGCGCAGGCAACGCTCCACCTCGTCGACCTTGGCCTTGTCCAGGGTGGCTTGAAGCGGCCCGAGGCAATCCCGCTCCTGGAGACGCTCTCCGTCGTCTGGCGCGGCGGCGACGTGGAGGTAGCGGCACTCGGACGCCTTGGGCGCCTTTATGCGGAGACCGGCCGCTGGCGCGAGGCCTTCACGGTCGCGCGACGGGCAAACCAGATGTTCGCCGATCACGAGGTCACGCGCGCCCTGCACGACGACACCGCGCGCCTGTTCGAGGACCTGTTCCTCTCGGGCAAGGGCGACACGCTCTCCCGGGTGGATTCCCTCGCGCTGTACTTCGACTTCAAGGAATTCACCCCGATCGGCCGTCGCGGGGACGAGATCGTGCGCCGCCTCTCGGACCGGCTCGTGGAGCTCGACTTGCTCGATCAGGCCGGTGCGCTCCTGCAGCATCAGGTGGATCAACGGCTGTTCGGGGCGGCCCGGGCCACGGTGGCGGCGCGGCTCGCCACGGTGCGGCTCATGGACGGCAAGCCCGCGCTGGCGCTCCAGGCCCTGCGCAGCACGCGCCTGCCCGAGTTGCCGCTCTCCGTGAACCGCGCGCGGCTCCTCCTCGAGGCGCGGGCTCTCTCCGACCTGTCGCGCACGGATCTCGCGCTCGAGGTGCTGCAGGGTGAGACCGGGCCCGAGATCGACCGCCTGCGCGCGGACGTCCTGTGGAGCGGCCGCCGCTGGCGCGAGGCCGGCGAAGCACACGAGACGATCGTCGGCACCCGCTGGCAGGGAACGGGCGCCCTCGGCGACCGGGAGCGTACGGACGTGCTGCGGGCGGCAATCGCCTACTCGCTGGCCGACGATGTCCTCTCGCTCGACCGCGTACGGTCCAAATTCGCGTCCAAGATGGCGGATTCCGCCGATGCCCGCACCTTCGCCTTCCTGACGCAGCCGAACGTGGCCTCCACCCGCGCGTTCCGCGACCTCGCGCGGCGGGTCACCAGCGCGGACACCCTCGCGGATTTCCTGAGCGAGTACCGCAAGCGCTATCCGGACGCGGCCGCCGCCGAGCGCCCGCGCACTCCCCCGGCGCCCGCGAGCCCGGAACCGCAGACCCCCGCCGCGCCGGGCTCGACTGCGCAAGCCCCCGCGACGCCCGCGCCGCGCTCCTGATCGCCATCGGCATCGTTGCTTGAAAGGCCCGGCGATCGTGGTCCGGCGGTGCTCCTGCTCGCCCGTCAGGACCCGTAGCTCTGAACGAGCGAGCCTGCGACGAGAGTCCAGCCGTCCACCAGGACGAAAAAGATCAGCTTGAAGGGCAAGGACACCGTGACCGGCGGCAGCATCATCATGCCGACCGACATGAGGATCGAGGCCACCACGAGATCGATGATCAGGAACGGCACGAAGAGCAGGAACCCGATCTCGAAGGCGCGCCGCAATTCGGAGATCATGAAGGCGGGGGTGAGGACGTGCAGGCCCACCTCCTCCGGTCGCTGCGGCCGTGGGTCCCGCGACATGTCCATGAAGAGGGCGAGGTCCTTCTCGCGCACATGGCGCAGCATGAAGGTCTTGATCGGAGCGGCCGCCCGGTCGAACGCCTGGGCCGGCTGAATCTGCCCGGCGATGAGGGGCTCGATTCCCGCGGCGTAGGATTCGCGCAGGGTCGGCGCCATCACGAAGGCGGTGAGGAAGAGCGCGAGGCTCACGATCACGCCGTTGGGCGGCGCCGTCTGCGTGCCGATCGCGGAGCGCAGGAGCGACAGCACCACGACGATCCGGGTGAACGACGTCACCATGACGAGAATGGAGGGCGCGAGCGCCAGCACCGTGACCAGCGCGACGAGCTGAAGCGCGCGTTCGGAGACGCCGCCGCCCGCACCGAGGTCGAGGGTCAGGGTCTGCGCGGAGGCGGCCGTGGCGCCGCACAGGCATGCGGCTACCGCAAGCGCGATGCGCCAAGACGCGAGCATGGTGATGATTCGCCCCCAAAGGCTTGTTTTCGCGACCGTGCGGCGCACGCGGGCCAGGCGCAAGGCCGGGGTAGACGGTGCGACGCTACGGCCGCGTCGCGTCCCGTCCCGTCATTGCGTGTCCAATGCGGCGAGGCAGGACGTCGAGCCCGGGCGAGGCGACCCGGGCTCAGGCCTCATGATCAGCTCTTGTCGCCGCCCGGGCGTCCAAGGAGCCGCGCGAATTCCGCCTCGATCTCCTCGACGGAGAACGGGTCGTCCACGACTCGCGGCGAAGCCGACGGGGTGATCGGTGACGGCGGCGTCGCAGGCTCGGGCGTGCGGTTAGATGCCGGGGCCGTGGGCGCAGCGGGCCCGTTCGGCAACGGCGACGCAGCGGGGGGCACGAAGCGCGGGGGCTCGGGTGCCGGGCGCGGCGCCTCGGCGGCAGGGCGGGCCGGCTCGGGCATCGGCCGCGGCGGCTCCGGCATGCGGATGGCGGGCGGCTGGGTCGGGCCGCTGGCCGCGCGGGGCTCTTCTGACGGCTCGAGGAGATCCTCCGCCTCGTCATCGTCCTCGTCGCGCTCCGGGCCCGGCACCGATGTCGGCGTGGAGCTCACCACGGCGCCCGGAGGGATCGGCGGAACAGGGAGAGCACCCGAAGGAGGCGCCACCGGTGAGACCGGGGGAGCCCCGGAGGTGGGGGCTGCCGCCGGATTCGGAGCGGGCGTTGGAGCGGGGGCGGGACGCGCCGGCGCAGCGTTCGGGCGGCGCAGGGCCTCCTCGAGCTGCTTGGCCATATCCGACAGAAGGGCTGCATCGGGCGACCGCGTTTCGGCCGGAACGGGAGGAGCGGGTGGGACCGCAGGGGCGGGGCGGGGCGGCTGGAACGCCGGGGCCGGGCCTGAGGAGGGCGCGGGGACCGGCGCAGGCGTCGGTGCCGACGCGGGGATCGGCGCAGGGATCGGCGCAGGTGCCGGGATCGGGGCTGGGCGGGGCGGTTGCGCGGGCGCGGCTGCGACGGGGGTCGGGCGGGGCTCCTGGCGCGGCTCGACCCGCGGCTCGGGGCGAAGGAACGGCGGCGGCTCCACGGGACCTGGGCGAAGGGGCGGCGCCTGAGGAGCCGGTGCTGGAGGCGTCGGCATCGCGGGAGCCGGACGCGGCGGCACGGGCATCGCGGCCTGCGGGGCCAGGGTGACGGCGTCCGGCTTCAGGGCCGGCTCGGGCCGAGCGGATGCCGGCGTGCTTGCCGTCATGACCGGCGCAAGCTCCTCGTCGGCGTCCGACGAGCCGGGCCCTGCGCTCTCTGGAGGTCGGCTCGCCAGGGCGCCAAGGCGCGCTGCGAGTTGCGCCTCGATGGACGGGCGGCCGTTGGACGGCTCGATCTGAGGCCGCGCGGGCTCCGCCGGGCGCTCGAAGGCGGGCTCGGTCCGCTCAACGACCGTGTCGGTGGCCGAGGCCGGAAGGCGGGCGCCGGGCACCCGGACGATGTTGGTCTCGATCACCACATCGTTGGGGCCGCCGATCAGGAGCAGGTGCTCCACATTGTCCCGCCGGAGCAGAATGAGCTGCCGCTGCCGGTCCAGATCGTAGATGTCCACGATCCCAAGGCGGGGCTGCCGTGCGCGGCCGCGATCCTGGCCAGGCAGCATGAGCCGCCCGCCGGTCAGGCGGCGCAGGACGACGCCAAACAGGGCGACGAGCACGAGGATGATGACGAAGGCGATGACGTATTGGGCCGCCTGCGACGCTTCGATACCGAATCGGGACAACACTATGAACTCTCGGCGCTGGTGGACGCGAAAAGAGGCCGCACCTCTTACCCGCTTGTAACACGTTGGCGCCCGGTGGGGACAACGGGGTTAATGAATGGTTAACGGCGTTTATGAGACGAGGCCCCAAACCACAAGGGGTTGGGGAGTAGTCGTTCGCCATCATATTCCCGAGCCGTTTCTCGGGCAGAGACAGGCTTTTGCGAACCGGCGCTGTGCCCCAAGCTTGTCTCTGTCGTGGACCAGGAAGAGGCCGCTACGATCGCTGCGGCGCTCGATAGGTGGACGTCCCGCGGCTACGCGCAGGGCAGAGCGACGGAGCACCAGCGTCTCTTGTCTACGCCAAGCTCAGCTGCCAGCAAGCCGCCGCTTGGGAGATTTCGATGAAACGTGCACTTGCCTGCCTGCTGATTGGCATAGGCTTTTCTACTGCTGCCGATGCTCAGACCTTTTGCCGAGTTGAACCGTTTAGATTTATGCACGGCGACACCTTCGACGTTAAGATGAACGTTGTTGTCGACACGGTCATAAGTTATGAGGCGCCTGTAAACCCTCAACCTGTTCAGTTCTGCAGCTTTGACATCAGGTCGGGAGCTGCCGTTTACAAACCTATTGAGATTGTAAAAAAGCCGTTGCTGGGTGTAGCGAATGTGCCTCTGAACTACCGCGTGACCTATCGATGAAAGAAGATCGGGGCTGACACCTTTTCGATCAGGTTCTATTCTGCCGACAGAACTAACAACGCGAAAGAAAGCGTCAGCAACGTCTTTGTCGAGGTGGTATCTGCGCCATTCTAGTGAAGCGGCCAATTTGAATCGTGCACTCCCGGTAGCGTGGCACTGAAACAGGCACTGCTTGCGCCTGCCATATTGTCATGGAGAAACGGCGGTGTGGCCTCCTTGGCTCCGTACAGAGGAGGGCAACGGAGCGCCCCGGCCTACGGCAACTCTGACCTATGCCTGAGAACCCGCTGATCGCGCACTACCGGCGGACTGAGGCCGAAAGTGAGTCCGTGCACGTGCGGGCGATATCAAATGACGGCAGCCAAGTCGAAATGAGTATCGACCAGTATGTGGCCTGGGCTGTGTCCAACCCGGTGCCGGTTGATCTTCTCGGCGCCGGGGCACGTCTCGTGTCAGATGATCTGACCAATCGTGCGAATGAGTTCGGGAGAGAGGAGCATCATCACAGCGAATGCGACAAGCAGGCCTTCCGCGATCCATAACGTTCGTTGGCTTAGTGCCAGTGCGAGTGCGGTTAGACCCACGAAGAACGAGTTCACATGAACGTAGTCCTGAGACAGGATGAGGACGAAAGCTGCGAAGGCGTAGAGGAATGCACGAGTGAGCTTTAGTACCGGAATGCGGATTTTGCGGAATGTAGGCTCAAATTCTTCCCAAGTGAGGTCTTTTTCCATCGTTCTTGCTCTGCGGGATCGATTAGTGCCGAGTACCAGCCGGACATTGAGAATTCAACAACGGTTGGGTGCGAAATTCGGCCGCGAGTTTGCTCGCGGGCCAGCAACGCGCGGACTCGATCACGGCCTCGACACATCAGACACAACCCGTCCGGCACAGTCGCTTAGCGCTCCGAGCGGGAACGACCTTCAACGTTTCCGAGCACTTGGCGTTGACGAGTGGCCAACGGCGTTTTAGGGGCGGGGCTACTCATGGCGCAAGATCCTGGCGCCGCGTAGACATATGCCATGTACTGCTGGGCTTCCGCGCTCTGCGGCTTGCGGGCGGGCGGCTCGCGTGAGAGCTTCCGAACCGTCTCGAGCCGGTCAGCCGCCGGCGCGGTGCGTCAGGAGCCAGGGGGCGGATCCGCCCTCGGGCAGCAGCATGCCGTACCGGCGCTGCGCAGATGCGACCCGCTCCTGCAACTCTCCCCCCTGAAGGAGGCGCCGTAGGGCTGCCTCATCCTCCACGATCATGCATTGCTGCGGGGCAAGCGCCTTGAGCTCGCCCGCGAGACCGCCCGTACCCGGATGAGTGACGACGAACGCTCCTGCGGCAAGAGCCTCGTGGGCCGTGAAGCAGAACGTCTCGTGACAGATGGACCAGCTGATCACCACATCGATACGCGCCTCGGCGATGGCCTGGACCATCCCGTGTCGGTTCCTCGGCCCCACGAGAACGGGCACGTTGCGAACGGCCGGGGGAAGCGGGGCGCCATGCTCGGATCCCAACTGGAAGAACGCGTAGCGACGGTCCTGGGCCAACGTCGTCGCGAGATCCTCGAAGACCGACCAGCCCTTCAGGCGCGCCCGCGCACCCACATGGGCCACGCGGATCGGAGCGCCGCTCGGAGGGGAGGCGGCAGTCTCGGCCGAGTGGAGAAGCCGTGCGATCGGCACGGCGGCCGTCTCGACGTCATCGAGGGGCATCTTGCTCTTGAGGAAGCTCAGGGCGCGGGTAGAGGGGGCGAGAACGACAGGTTTCGCTTTCGCGAAGAAGACCTGGATCCGCGACAGATGCTGCATCCGCTCCGGCCCGTAGCAGCATGTCAGGCAGGCCGCCGAGGTCGGAGGCGGCCCACCGCAGAAAGCTTCGTCATTGCGCAGAAGGGCGTAGCCCGGGCACAGCGTGAAGTAGTCATGGGCCCAGACGATGGGATGGCGAAGGCCAAAGGCCTCGAAGAGATCGAGCAGGCGTTCCGGTACATGCCCCATTAGGTGGTGCACAATGCCTTCCACCCGCGGCCCCCCTTGCCGAAGTGCCGTGGCGAGGGGGATGAGGTCGGCGACGGACGCTGCGCCGAGCGCCTCGCCGTCGAGGCGCAAGATCACCTGAAACCGGTCGGCCGGCTGATCGTCGGCGAGCATCGGCAGAGGGACAGCGGGGCTGAGATGCAGGTAGCTCCAGCCGGCCTGGCCAAGAAGCCTTTGCTCGTCCCCCACCACATTCTGGACGCCCCCGCCGAGAACGGTTGCGTAGTCGTCGTGGCTCAGCGAGATGACGAGGCCGGAGCCCTCGGCGGTTTCCGCGAGGGTCTCTGCCAGCGATGCCAGATCAGCCCGTGGATGCGATTGAGCATGGAGCCGCCATTCCGCCGCGCGGTCCCGCAATGACGGCAGGCGCGGGGTGGGCTTTTCCTCCGTGTCCGCTGGTTCGACCCTCGACTGACCCATGACGCTGCCCCTCAGCGCCGCGGCCGCGCCCAGCCGGCCACCAGGCGACATCCACCTGGAATTGCGGCGCGAAGCGATCGCAAGCGAACCGCCAGCGAGCGAAGCGGGGCTGTGACGCGCCAGGATGTGCTCGCCTGAAGCACGGCGATGCGATGGTCGCTCTCGCCAAGGCGGGCGACGACCGCCGCAAGCTGGGCTTCGGTGACGGCGAGGCGCCCCTGCGTCTCCTTCAGCCGGACGCTGGTACCGATGAGCATGCCCTCTCGTTCAAGCAATTGCGCCTCTGCAGATACGGTGGCGCGCTTGGCTTCCTCCAAGGAGGCTTCGGCCTCGGCACGATGTGCGTCCAAAGCGGCGAGCACTCTCAGCAACGCCCCTGATGAAGCAGCGAGCTCTGCTTCAAGCGCACGGACACGAAGTGCCTGAAGCCGGTTGTCAAGCTGGTCCGGAGCTGCCCTGTCGGGCGGGGATCGTTCCCATCGCTCGTTGAGAGGTCTCATGATCACCCTGGGCGGTCCGCTCCAGGCGGCGCAATGGTATACCGAACCAGTTTAGGCCAGATTTTCAACGTCGCCGCAATGCTGAAACGGGCATCTGCCGGCACCAGATTCCTCCGCCTCCGGCATCTCGGGCCCGTTCCGTCGTGCGGGTCTTAACCGCTCCTTAACCATAAGCCCGGCAGAAATTGCCGCGTTAGCAGCGGAGTCCTGCCGTGGCCGTGTCCGATCTTCCTCTCGTCGCCATGCTGAAGACGCGCATGCACTGGCATCAGTCGCGTCAGAAGGTGCTGGCGGAGAACGTCTCGAACGCCGACACGCCGGGCTTCAAGCCTCGCGACATGAAAGCGCCGGTCTTCCGTCCCGGCGGTGCCGTGGCGGGCGGCTCGGTCGGGATCCAGAGGACCGCAGCCGGGCACCTTGGCGGCACCGATGGCCGGCGGGCGGAGGAGGAGGGGCCGGCGCGGCGCTTCGAGACCACGCCGAGCGGCAATGCGGTGAACCTGGAGGACGAGATGATGAAGGTCTCGCAGAACCAGGCGGACTTCCAGCTGGCCACCTCGCTCTACCAAAAGAGCCTGCAGATGCTGCGCCTCGCCGCGGGCCGGAGGTAAACCATGGATTTTCTCAAGACGCTCTCCGTCGCGGCTTCGGGGCTCAAGGCCCAATCGGGCCGCATGCGGGTCATCGCCGAGAATATCGCGAACGCCGATTCCACGGGCGAGCGCCCCGGCGCCGACCCCTACCGCCGCAAGGTCGCGACCTTCAGCCGGCGCTTCGACCGCGAGCTCGAGGCCAATGTGGTGGAGCTCGGCCGCGTGCGCGCGGACCGGAGCGATTTCAAGGTCAAGTACGAGCCCGGCAACCCTGCGGCGGACGAGCGCGGCGAGGTGAAGCTGCCGAACGTGAACAACCTCGTGGAGAGCATGGACATGCGCGAGGCGCAGCGCTCCTACGAAGCGAACCTGAACCTCATCGCGGCCACGCGGCGCATGATCTCCCGCACCCTCGAGATCTTGCGCTGACCCGCGATCCCATCCGTCCTGACTGCCCAGGAGAGAGCCCATGACCACGAACGCCTTTGCGGCCGGCGCGTATTCCGCGATCCAGAGCCTGGGGGGAGCCGCCGCGGCGCGCAAGCCTGCCGGCATCGGGGGAGGGGACTTCTCGGCGCTCCTGCGCGGCGCCTTCGAGCATGTGGCGGAGACCGGCAAGGCCGCCGACACGCAGGCCATGGCGGTGGCCACCGGCAAGGCCGACGTGGTGGACGTGGTGACGGCGGTGGCGGAGAGCGAGGCGGCCATCGAGACCCTGGTCGCCGTCCGCGACCGGGTGATTGCCGCCTACGAGGACATCATGCGGATGCCGATCTGATGAACAGCGTCACGCAAAGGGGCATCAACCCATGACCGGCGCCCTCATCCTCGACATCGCCCGCGATGGGATCGTCACCTTCCTCAAGGTCGCCGGCCCCCTCATGGTGATCGCCCTGGTCGTGGGTCTGGTGGTCTCGCTCTTCCAGGCGCTGACACAAATCCAGGAGCAGACCCTCATCTATGTGCCGAAGATCCTGGCGGTCTTCATCGCCATGCTCCTGATGCTGCCGTTCATGGGCGACGCCATGGCGGGCTACATGACGCGCATCGCCGCGCGCATCGCCTCCGGGGGTTGAGCCCGTGGCCTCGCGGGGCGGCATCGTGACTCCCAGGCCATCGCAGGCAGGGGCTCTGCGGACTGCTAGGATGCCGGTGATTCTCGCCCGGCCCAGCATCGATGTTCGCCCGTCCCCTTACGGAACCCGCCAAGGCCTCAATGATGCCCCCCCGGCTCGTCGCCGGGCGCGCGGCGCATGGGCGGGCCTGAATGTTCACCGTCCCGATACCGGAGCTCGCCACAGCCTATATGCTGACCTTCGCCCGGGTCGGCACCTTGGTGATGCTCATGCCAGGCATCGGGGAGCAGTTCATCACGCCGCGGGCGCGCCTGTCCTTCGCGCTCCTTCTCACCTTGGTGCTCTTTCCCCTGACGCGGACGCTCCTGCCCCAGGGCGGGGCCCCGGCTGCGGTCATCGGCGTGCTGATCGGGGAGATCGCCATCGGGCTCCTGATCGGCCTTGCGATCCGCATGATCGTCGGCGCGCTGCAGACCGCGGGATCGCTCGTGGCGCAACAGCTCGGGCTTGCCTTCGCCATGTCGGTGGACCCGACCATGGGCGGCCAGCAGGCCTCCATCGGCAACCTGCTGACGCTGCTCGGGATCACGCTCATCTTCGCGGCGGATCTGCATCACCTCGCCATCGTGGGGATCCGGGATTCCTATGCCCTGCTGCCCCCGGTGGGCGTGCCGGCCCCGGGCGACGCGGCGACGCTCGCCATCAGGGCCATCGGCCAGGGTTTCGCGTTGGCCGTCCAGATCGCCGCGCCCTTCATCGCCTTCGCAATCCTGTTCAATCTGGGGCTCGGCGTCCTGGCGCGCCTCATGCCCCAGCTCCAGGTGTTCTTCCTTGCCATGCCGGCGACGATTCTCATCGGCATGCTCGTCCTGCTGGCCTCGGTCGGCGTGATGATGGGCGTGTTCATCGAGGATCTCGGCGGCTTCCTGCGGTCCTTCGTGCGCGGATGAGGCATGGCTCAGCCCCCACCCGTCCGGAGCCAAGCCCCATGAGCGCATTCGCTTGCGCGCGGATGAGGCGTCGTCGGTGCGGGAACGCCCACCGTTTCGCTCCGGTCCCGGCCGGTCGTCGTCCGACCGAGGTGACGCATGGCTGAGACGACGGAGGACGACGATCGCACCGAAGAACCGACGCAGCGAAAGCTGGACGAAGCGATCAACCGCGGCGACGTGGCGAAAAGCCAGGAGATCAACACGCTTTTCGTGCTGGCGGGCTTCACCCTCGCCCTGATGCTCGTCTCGGGGAGCATCGTGCAGAACCTCACCTTCGATCTGCGCGGGTTCCTGATGAACGCCCATCAGGTTCCCTCGGATGGCGCCGCCTTTACGGCGGTCGGCCGGCAGGCCCTGTGGGCGGCGCTCGCGGCCGCGGGATTGCCCGCCGCGATCGTTGCCGTCGCGGCGCTTCTCGGCGGCGGGCTCCAGCACCGGCCGCTCTGGACCTTCACTCCGCTGAAGCCGCAGTTCAATCGCATCTCGCCCATGAGCGGCGCCAAGCGGCTTTTCGGCAAGGAGGCCTTCGTCCAGTTCCTCAAGGGTCTCATCAAGCTCGGCATCGTGGGCTCGGTGGCGGGCACCGTCCTGTGGAACGAGCGGGACCGCCTGGAGAGCCTCGCCCGGGTCGAGCCGGTGGGCCTGCTGCCGGCGCTCCTCGCGCTTTGCCTCAAGCTCCTCATGGGCATTCTGGCCATCTTCGCCTTCCTGGCGATCGGCGACGCGGTCTATCAGCGCCTCACCTGGATGAAGCGCCAGCGCATGTCGAAGAAGGAGCTCAAGGACGAGTACAAGAACACCGAGGGCAACCCCGAGGTGAAGGCGAAGCTGAAGCAGCTCCGGGCCGCGCGGGTCAGCAAGCGGATGATGGCGGCGGTGCCGACCGCGACCGTGGTCGTCACCAACCCGACCCATTACGCTGTCGCCCTGCGGTACGAGCGCGGCATGGCCGCCCCTGTCTGCGTGGCGAAGGGGGTGGACAGCCTCGCGCTCAAGATCCGCGAGGTCGCCCGGGCCCACGGCGTCACCGTGATGGAGAACCCGCCGCTCGCTCGGGCCCTCCACGCCACGGTTCAGATCGACCAAGAAATTCCGGTGGAGCACTACAAGGCGGTCGCCGAAGTGATCGGCGCCATCTTGCGGCTCCGGCGGCGTCAGGCATAACCCTATCCCCTGGAGCGGTGCGAATGTTCGGGAGCGACGGGGGCGCGAGGCAAAACCCCATCCTCTGGAGGATCGCCGGCTCCCCGGGGCGAATGTGGCGCGATTCATAATCCGATGTCCGAAGGGTCGCGGACTGTCCTGGGCGAATGGACACCCGGCACACCCCTATCCCTGGAGGGTGCTGGATCGTGAAGGCCGGGCAGGGTCGCCGGACCCGATCCCCTGGGCGATGTCGGTTTTCCTTGGCCAAACCGGGCGGGCCGCCTAACCCTGTCCATCGGAGGATGTTGGATTTTCATGGCTGAACAGGGGGACATGCCGGCGGGTGCACCGATCGACCGGTCGGAACGGCCGGGCCATATGGGCCTGGTGCTTCTGCTGGCCGCGGTGCTCGTGGGCGCGATCATCGGCCTGCGCTTCCTCGGCACCGAGCAGGCCCAGCCGCTCATCCTCGGCCTCCTCGCCTTCTTTGCCATGGCGGGCGTGTTCTTCCTCTTCGCGGCGGCGGTCGGCGTCATCCAGTTCGCCGGGCAGGGTGCCCGGAACGACGTCACCAAGCTCCTCGCCGACACGGCCGGGGAAGGGCTCGCGGTCGTGGACGACGACGGCCGCGTCATCTACGCGAACGACGCCTACGTGACCCTGGCCGGCTCGGCGAGCGGGGACGTGCGCACCGTGGAGCGCCTTTTCACAGGGGCCCCCGAGGTCTCCGAGGCGATCTACCGCCTCGCCCAGGCCGCCCGGGAGAACCGGACCGGCGCCGAGGAAATCCGCCTCTCGCCCTCCCTCAACGGGCTGCAGGAATTCGGCTGGTACCGGGTGCGCGTGCGGCCCCTGCCGCGGCCAGGCGGCCGCCAGGCGGCGCTCTGGACCGTGGCGGACGTGACCCACGAGCGGGAGCGCCAGGAGAACGTCTTCCAGGAGCTCCAGCACGCGATCGACTATCTCGACCACGCGCCGGCAGGCTTCCTCTCCGTCGATCCGGATGGATCCATCGTCTACCTCAACGCCACGCTCGCCACCTGGCTCGATTACGACCTCGCCCAGGTGGGCTCCGGAGGGCTCACCCTCTCCGATGTGGTGCCCCGGAACGTGGTCGCCATGATGACCTCGTTCTCCGGCGAGCCCGGCGATGTGAGGACCCAGACCTTCGATCTCGACCTCAGGCGCCGGAACGGCCAGTTTCTGCCGGTTCGCCTCTATCACCGGGTGGCCTTCGGCATCGATGGGCGTCCCGGGCCCTCCCGCACCCTGGTGCTCAACCGCTCTCCCGGCCTCGACGTGGACGAGGGGCAGCGGGCCGCGGAAGTGCGCTTCGCACGCTTCTTCAACAACACGCCGGTGGCGATTGCGACCCTCAACCGCTTCGGCCGGGTGATCCAATCCAACGCGCCGTTCACGCGCCTCTTCGGCACCCTGCCGCGCACGGGCGAAGGCGGGGAGGGGCCTGCCATCCTCGCCGCCTTCCGGGATGTGGACCGGGTCCAGCTCGAGACGGCTTTGCGGGCGGCGGCCGAGAGCCCGAGCGACATCCAGCCCCTGGAGTTGCACGTGGCCGGCGCGACGGACCGCTCGGTCCGGGTCTGGATCACGCCCGTGAGCGATGCGGACGGGGAGAGCGAGGCCGCGATCCTCTACGCCCTCGACACGACGGACCTGCGCCTCGTTCAGGAGCAGCTCGCCCAATCGCAGAAGATGAACGCGGTCGGCCAGCTCGCGGGCGGCGTGGCGCACGATTTCAACAACGTGCTCCAGGCGATCATCGGCTACAGCGACCTCCTGCTCGCTAACCACCGGCCGACGGACCCGTCCTTCCAGGACATCATGCAGATCAAGCAGAACGCGAACCGGGCCGCGAGCCTCGTGCGCCAGCTGCTCGCCTTCTCGCGCCGCCAGACCCTGCGCCCGGAAGTCCTCAACCTCATCGACCGCCTCTCCGACCTGTCGCTGCTCCTGAAGCGCCTGCTCGGCGAGCGGGTGGAGCTCGACCTCAGCCACGGCCGCGACCTGTGGGTGGTGAAGGCCGACGTGAACCAGTTCGAGCAGGTGGTCGTGAACCTCGCGGTGAATGCCCGCGACGCCATGCCGAATGGGGGGCGATTGGCGATCCGCACCGCCAACGTGCCGAGCGCCGAGGCCGCAAGGCTCAGCGTCAGCGGCATGCCGGCCGCCGACTACGTGGTGGTCGAGGTGTCCGACACGGGCACCGGCATGACGCCGGAGATCGTGGAGAAGATCTTCGAACCGTTCTTCACCACCAAGGAAGTCGGCAAGGGCACGGGCCTTGGGCTCTCCACGGTCTTCGGCATCGTCAAGCAATCGGGCGGCTATATCGACGTGGATTCAGCCCCCGGCCGCGGCACCACGTTCCGGATCTATCTGCCGCGCCATATACCCGAATTCGAGGAGGTGCCGGAAGCACCGGTCGAGGGGCCGAAGAAGCCGGCCGCGGACCTCACCGGCCAGGGGACCATCCTCCTCGTGGAGGACGAGGACCCGGTCCGGGCCGTGAATGCCCGGGCGCTCTCCGCCCGTGGCTACACGGTGCTCGAAGCGGCGTCCGGCGTCGAGGCGCTGCAGATCATCGAGGAGAGGGGCAGCCCGGTCGATCTCGTCGTGTCGGACGTGGTCATGCCGGAGATGGACGGCCCGACCCTCCTTGGCGAATTGCGCAAGCTCTACCCAGACCTGAAGGTGATTTTCGTCTCCGGCTATGCCGAGGACGCGTTCAAGAAGAACCTGCCCGAGGGCGAGGAATTCAACTTCCTGCCCAAGCCCTTCAGCCTGCGCCAGCTGGTCGAGACCGTGAAGCAGGTCATCGCGTCGTAAATGCCTGATCTAACAACAGTTTAGCCCTGCGACCTTCGGTCGTCGCGGGGCTGTGGAAAACTGGTTCATGAGAACGGACAAGGAACTTGCATTTGAGAACAAAAAGAGTACATAGATCACCTCAACGCCTGCGTTGAGACTCAAGTGCCCCCCGTGCCATAAGGACCCCTGGTCATGTCTCAGTCCTCCCTGCGACTGGTGGAAAGCTCAATGGATAAAGATAAGACAAAAGCCCTCGACGCGGCGCTCTCTCAAATCGAGCGTGCGTTCGGCAAGGGCTCCATCATGCGGTTGGGCAAGAGCCAGAAGCCCATGGAGATCGAGACGATCTCGACCGGCTCGCTGGGCCTCGACATCGCCCTCGGCGTCGGCGGTCTGCCCCGCGGCCGCATCATCGAGATCTACGGCCCAGAATCCTCCGGTAAGACCACGCTCGCCCTCCACACGGTGGCCGAGGCCCAGAAGAAGGGCGGCGTCTGCGCCTTCGTGGATGCGGAACACGCGCTCGACCCGATCTATGCCCGCAAGCTCGGCGTCAACCTCGACGACCTCCTGATCTCGCAGCCCGACACGGGCGAGCAGGCTCTGGAGATCGCCGACACCCTGGTGCGCTCCGGCGCGATCGACGTCCTCGTCATCGACTCGGTGGCGGCCCTGACGCCGAAGGCCGAGCTCGACGGCGAGATGGGCGACGTGCAGCCCGGCCTCCAGGCCCGTCTCATGAGCCAGGCCCTGCGCAAGCTCACGGGTTCGATCTCCCGGTCGAACACCATGGTGATCTTCATCAACCAGATCCGCATGAAGATCGGCGTCATGTACGGCTCGCCGGAGACCACGACGGGCGGCAACGCCCTCAAGTTCTACGCCTCCGTGCGCCTCGACATCCGCCGCGTCTCCACCCTCAAGGAGCGTGACGACGCCATCGGCAACAACGTCCGCGTCAAGGTGGTGAAGAACAAGGTCGCCCCGCCCTTCAAGCAGGTCGAGTTCGACATCATGTTCGGCGAGGGCATCTCCAAGGTGGGCGAGCTCATCGATCTTGGCGTGAAGGCCGGCATCGTCGAGAAGTCCGGTGCCTGGTTCTCCTACGACAGCCAGCGCCTCGGCCAGGGCCGCGAGAACTCCAAGCAGTTCCTGCGGGACAATGCGGAGCTCGCCAACAAGATCGAGACCTCGCTCCGCCAGAACGCCGGCATGCTCGCCGACCGCATCCTGGATGAGGCGACGCCGACCGCCGACGACCTCGACGAGGGGACCGCCGAATAAGCCTTCGCTCTCCTTCAAGGGCAAAGAGAGGCCGTCGCGAGAGATCGCGGCGGCCTTTTTTCATGGCGCGGGGGAGGCTTATCCACTTAAGGGGAGCAAACGAAAGCCAGGACCCGTTCCGAAACGCCCACGGCCGCAGCCGGCGGCGCCCTGCGCCAAGCTCGGCCCGCCTCATCGGCCCACGAACGGAAAAACGTCGCCTCGACAGCGGGTTTCCCCCCGACTAAAACCGCTGCAATCACCATCCTGCGGGCCTTGACCGCCCGCCGAGCCCGAGCTTTGGAACCCATGAGCGGCGTCAACGACATCCGGTCGACCTTCCTCGACTACTTTGCCAAGAACGGCCACGAGGCCGTGGCCTCGAGCCCGCTCGTGCCGCGCAACGACCCGACGCTCATGTTCACGAATGCCGGCATGGTGCAGTTCAAGAACGTGTTCACCGGGGTCGAGAAGCGCCCCTACAGCCGGGCCGCGACCGCCCAGAAATGCGTGCGCGCCGGCGGCAAGCACAACGATCTCGACAATGTCGGCTACACGGCCCGCCACCACACCTTCTTCGAAATGCTGGGGAATTTCTCCTTCGGAGACTACTTCAAGGCCGAGGCGATCGAGCTCGCCTGGAACCTGATCACCAAGGAGTTCAATCTTTCCAAGGAGCGCCTTCTCGTCACCGTCTACCACACGGACGACGAGGCGGCGGAGCTGTGGAAGAAGATCGCCGGCTTCTCCGATTCCAAGATCATCCGCATCCCGACCTCCGACAATTTCTGGCAGATGGGCGATACGGGCCCCTGCGGACCCTGCTCGGAAATCTTCATCGACCAGGGCGACAAGCTCCAGGGTGGGCCCCCCGGCTCCCCCGATGAGGACGGCGACCGGTTCCTGGAGTTCTGGAACCTCGTCTTCATGCAGTTCGAGCAGATCGAGCCCGGCAACCGCATCCCGCTGCCCAAGCCGTCCATCGACACCGGCATGGGCCTTGAGCGCATCTCCGCCGTGCTCCAGGGCGTGCACTCGAACTACGACACGGACCTTTTCCGCACCCTCATCGACGCGGTGGCCCATGCGACCGGCGTCGCGCCCGAGGGGGACCGCAAGGTGTCGCACCGGGTGATCGCCGATCACCTGCGGGCCTCGTCCTTCCTCGTAGCCGACGGGGTGCTGCCCTCGAACGAGGGCCGCGGCTACGTGCTCCGCCGCATCATGCGCCGCGCCATGCGCCATGCGCAGCTCCTGGGCTCGCGCGATCCGATCATGTACCGGCTGGTGCCCGCGCTCGTGCGCGAGATGGGCCAGGCCTATCCGGAGCTGGTCCGGGCCGAGGCGCTCATCACCGAGACCCTGAAGCTCGAAGAGACCCGCTTCCGCAAGACGTTGGAGCGCGGCCTCTCGATCCTCGACGAGGAGACCCGCAGCCTCACGCAGGGCCAGAAGCTCTCGGGCGACACCGCCTTCACCCTCTACGACACCTTCGGCTTCCCCCTCGATCTCACCCAGGACGCCCTGAAGCCCCGCGGCATCGGTGTCGACACCGACGCCTTCAACGCGGCTATGCAGCGCCAGCGCGAGAAGGCCCGGGCCGCCTGGTCCGGCTCCGGCGAGGCCGCCACCGAGACCGTCTGGTTCGGCATCAAGGAGCGCGCCGGCGCGACCGAATTCCTCGGCTACGACACGGAGAGCGCGGAGGGCGTCGCGCTCGCCCTGGTGCGCGAGGGCCGCGAGGTCGAGGCGCTGCAGGCTGGCGAGACCGGCCTCGTCGTGGTGAACCAGACCCCGTTCTACGGCGAGTCGGGCGGCCAGGTGGGCGATACCGGCACCATGAAGGGCGAGGGCGTCGTCCTGCGGGTCACGGGCACGGAAAAGAAGCTCGGCGATCTCTTCGTCCACCACGTGACTGTGGAGAGCGGATCGCTCAAGCTCAACGCGCCGCTCGAACTCGTGGTCGACCACGCGCGCCGCTCCGCGGTGCGGGCCAACCATTCCGCGACCCACCTCCTGCACGAGGCCCTGCGCCAGGTGCTCGGCGATCACGTGGCCCAGAAGGGCTCCCTCGTGGCGCCCGACCGCCTGCGCTTCGACTTCTCGCACCCCAAGCCCATCGACGATTCCGAGCTCCAGACCGTCGAGGACATCGCGAACCGGGTGCTCCTGCAGAACGAGCCCGTGGTCACGAAGCTCATGGCCGTGGACGAGGCCATCGAATCCGGCGCCCGCGCCCTCTTCGGCGAGAAGTACAGCGACGAGGTCCGCGTGGTCTCCATGGGCCGGGGCGATGGCTCCAGGGCCTATTCGGTGGAGCTGTGCGGCGGCACCCATGTGCAGCGCACGGGCGATATTGGCGTGATCGCCGTGGTGTCCGAAGGCGCGGTCGCGGCCGGTGTGCGCCGGCTCGAAGCCATGACGGGCGACGCGGCCCGCCGCCACCTTGCGGAGGAGAGCCGCAAGCTCAAGACGCTCGCCAACCTCCTCAAGACCCCGGTGGACGAGGCCGCCGAACGCCTCGCCGCTCTCATCGAGGACAGGCGCAAGCTGGAGCGCGACCTTCAGGAGGCCCGACGCAAGCTCGCCATGGGCGGCGGAGCCTCCGGCGGCGACCCGATCCGGGACATCGGCGGCATCAAGTTGATGGCGCGCTCCGTCTCCGGCGTCGAAATGAAGGACCTCAAGACCCTGGCCGACGAGGGCAAGAAGCGCCTCGGCTCCGGCGTTGTCGCCATCGTCGGCGTCGCCGAGGACGGCAAGGCCGGCATCGTGGTGGGCGTCACCGAGGACCTCACGGGCAAGATCGACGCGGTGAGCCTCGTGCGAGCCGGCGCCGAGAAGCTCGGCGGCAAGGGCGGCGGCGGCAGGCGCGACATGGCCCAGGCCGGCGGCCCGGACGGCGCCCAGGCCGAAGCCGCCCTCGCAGCCGTGGAGGCGGCGCTCGCCGGCGCCTGATCCCATGGGTATCTCGCTCCAGGGAACCCGGCAACGGACCTATGAGATCCTGGAGCGCGGGTCGGCGAACGGCCCCCTGGACAACGCCGTCCATTGGGGCCTCATCGCGCTCATTCTCGTCAATGTGGTGGCGGTGGTGCTCGGCAGCGTGCCGGCCGTGGCCTCGACCTACGAGGGGCTGCTGGCGGGCATCGAAGCATTGTCCGTCGTGATCTTCACGGCCGAATATGCCCTGCGACTCTGGTCGGCCCCCGAACACACCCCCTGGCAGGATCACTCTCCCTGGAGAGCGCGGCTGAACCTGGCGTTCCAGCCCATGGCGGTCGTGGACCTCGTCGCGATCGCGCCCTTCTATCTCGCTCTGTTCACGCCCCTCGACCTGCGGGCGCTTCTTGTTCTGCGACTCCTACGTTTCTTCAAGCTCGCCCGCTACTCGCCCGGCCTCGCGAGCCTGTCGGATGCGGTTCACAGCGAACGGCGCGGGCTTGCGGCGTCATTCGTCATCCTCGTCGGCACCACGCTCGTCGCCGCCTCCTTGATGCATGTGGTGGAAGGGGAGGTGCAGCCCGACACCTTCGGCACCATTCCGGATGCCATGTACTGGGCCGTCGTCACCCTCACGACGGTCGGCTACGGCGATGTCGTGCCGGTGACCCCGCTCGGCAAGCTCATTGCGGGCCTCTCGGCCGTGACGGGCCTCGTGATGCTCGCGCTCCCGGTCGGTCTCCTCGCCAGCGCCTTCGCCCGCGAGATCCAGCGCCGCGATTTCGTGGTCACCTGGAGCATGCTCGCCCGCGTGCCGATCTTCGCCAACCTCGATGCGGCGGAGCTGAACGAGATCATGGATTACCTCCATGCCAAGCATTGCGGTCGGGACGAGGTCGTATTGCGCCGGGGCGAGCCGGCGGAGGCCATGTACTTCATCGCTTCGGGCCGGGTCGCGATTGAGCTGCAGCCGGAGCCCGTGGTGCTCGAAGCTGGCGATTTCTTCGGCGAGAGGGCGATCCTCTCCCGCTCCGAGCGCACCGCCACCGTGCGGGCGCTCACCCCTTGCAAGCTTCTGGTCCTCGACGCGCGGGACCTTGCCTACCTGATGGATCACGCCCCGCGCATGGCTGAACGCATCCGCCGGGTCACCGAGTCGCGGGCGGCGTCGGACGAGCAGGGCAGGCTGCAGGACCGCCCTGGCGATGGGGCTGCGATGCCCGCTCCGTAGCCTCCGCAGCTTGACGGCTTCGTGGTCTTCCCCGATTGCGGAACAGCGACCGGCCTTGCCAAAAAGGGCTGACGGGGGAATGACTTAGATGAAACTGTGTTCTATTGCGCTCGGCGCCTTGCTTTCGCTCGCAGGTGTGGCACCCGCCTTCGCGCAGGCGGGCCCGGCACCGACCGTGCTGATCGTCGACGCATCCAACAGCATGTGGGCGCGCATCGAGGGGCGAGCGAAGCACGAGATCGCCCGCGACGCCGTTGCCAACCTTCTGGGCTCACTCCCTAAGTCGGCCCGCATCGGCCTCGTGGCCTATGGCCATCGGCGGGCGGGCGACTGCAAGGACATCGAGACGTTGCTCTCCGTCGGTACCCTGGACAAGGCCCGGGTCGAGGGAGCGGTGGCCCGTCTCGTGCCACGCGGAAAAACCCCCATCACTGCTTCCTTGCGTGAGGCGGCCGCACTCGTCCCGCAGGGCGGCACGGTCGTGCTGGTCACGGATGGAATCGAAACCTGCAACGCCGATCCCTGCGCGGTCGCGGAGGAGATGAAGCGGCAGAATGCTGGGCTTGTCGCGCATGTGGTCGGTTTCGATCTGCCGACCGCGTCCGAGCGCGCGAAAGTTTCATGCATTGCCGAGCGCACAGGCGGCACCTTCGTGGCTGCCATGAACGCACGCGAACTCGGCGATGGATTGCGCATGACGGCTCAGGCCAAGGCGAAGCCGGTCGTTGCGACGCGGTCGCTCATCCTCGAAGCGACCGACGGCGGGAGAGCCGTGCCGGATGCGGCCTTCACGGTGATCCGCGGCACGGATGGTGCTGTGGTAATGGAAGGGCGCCCGGGATCGGTGTCCCTGCCGCCCGGTCGCTATCGCTTCTCGGCCGTCGCCGCCGGCAAAAGCGGGCAGGCCGAGGCGGAGATCGGCGCCGCAGTGCCCGAGAAGGTGAGCGTTGCCCTTACCGGCATCTTGCCGAAAGCGAGCCTGCAGCCGGTGAAGGCGAGCGTTCCGGCGACAAGTCTGGCAGAGGTGCGCTGGACGGGGCCGAACGCCTCCGGCGACTACATCTCGCTTGCACGTCCCAACGGAGATCCGCTCGAAACCCGGCATTACAGCTACACGAAGGATGGCAATCCCGTGAAGGTGCGGGTGCCAGGGGAGCCCGGCGAGTACGAGCTTCGCTATGTGTCGGACGCGACGGGTGCCATCCTGGCGCGGGCCCGGATCACTGCCGCGCCGGTGACTGCCACCCTCACGGCCCCTGCGACCGGCACCGCCGGCTCCTCCGTGTCCGTCTCCTTCACGGGGCCGAATGCGGATGAGGATTGGGTGGGGCTCGCGAAGCCGGGCGCCGAAGCTTCGTCCTATGAGCAGGGCGTCTGGCAGTACGCGACGCAAGGGTCGCCCGCATCCCTGCGCCTGCCGGCCGAACCCGGCACCTATGAGATTCGCTACGTCTCGGGCCTCGATCCGAAGGTGCTCGCCAAGGCGACGATCACCGTCGGCGCGGCCAAGGCCGGGCTCTCGGCGCCCGCCCGCGGCATGGCCGGCACGCTCATCCCGGTCCGCTACACGGGGGAGGGTGAGGGCGATACCTTCATCGGCATCGTGAGGAAGGGCGCTGCACCCTCAGACTATATCGGCGGCGCCTATGAGCGTCCTCAGGGCGGCGAGGTCTCCCTGCGCCTGCCGGCTGAGCCCGGAGCCTACGAGGTGCGTTTCGTGCTGGAGGCGAATGGCGACTACAAGGTATTGGCCTCCGTGCCGCTCACCGTGGACCCGGCACAGGCGAGCGTCACGGGTCCCGACCGGGTGCGCCGCGGGACTTCCGTCACCGTCTCCTTCACGGGGCCGCTGGGTGACGGCGACTTCGTCACCATCGTGCCGACGGGGGCGGCGCCGGATGCCTACGAATCCTACGTGGATGCGCGGCAAGGCACCGCGAGCGGCACGCTGGAAGCCCCCGCCAAAGCGGGCGCCTACGAACTGCGCTACGTGATGGGCGCGCCGGGGGAGACAGGGGCCCAGGTCATCGCCCGGCGGCCGATCCGGGTGGAGTGAAAGGCGGGGCCGGCACGGCTCTCCCCGCGTGCCGCATCAATCCCGGTCAGGATGCTGCAATGAGCGGACCTTCGCCTTCATCTCGGGCGTCATCCCCTGGTCCGATCGCTCGCCGGGCAGGGTGTGGAGGCGCTGGAAGGCGGGGAGTTCGCTCTCGATCCCGTAGCGCAGTTCCGGCGTCACGCGCCCTGGCTCGTCGAGGCTGCCGATGGAGACGAGCTGCCGGTTCGTCTCCACATAGGTGAAGGAGAGCGGCGTGCCGCAATCCCGGCAGAAGCCGCGCTCCACCGCCTCCGAGCTCTTGAAGATTCCGGGCGTCCCCTTCGTCCACGCAAAATCCCGCCGCCGCACGCCCGTGAGCGCCGCAAAATAATTGCCGAAGGCCTTCTGGCACATGCGGCAATGGCAGAGGCTTGAGTGTTCCGGCTCCGCATAGAGCGCATAGCGCACCGCGCCGCATTGGCAGCCGCCGGTGAAGGTGGGCTTTCGTTCGGTCATGGCTCAGTGTTTTCCGGCGGACCGGCACGGTCAACGAAAAAGGCCCGGCGCTGGGCCGGGCCTTTTCGACGTTCGTGAAGGGCAGGGGCCTTTAGGCCGCCATCGCCTTCTTGAGGTTCTCGTCGATCTTGTCGAGGAAGCCGGTGGTGGAGAGCCACTTCTGGTCGGCGCCGACGAGAAGCGCGAGGTCCTTCGTCATGTGGCCGGCTTCCACCGTGTCCACGCATACCTTCTCCAGGGTGTCCGCGAAGCGGGCGAGATCCTGGTTGTCGTCGAGCTTCGCCCGGTGGGCGAGGCCGCGGGTCCAGGCGAAGATCGAGGCGATGGAGTTCGTGGAGGTCTCCTTGCCCTTCTGGTGCTCGCGGTAATGGCGGGTCACGGTGCCGTGGGCGGCCTCGGCCTCGACGGTGCGGCCGTCCGGCGTCATGAGCACGGAGGTCATGAGGCCGAGCGAGCCGAATCCTTGAGCCACCGTGTCGGACTGCACGTCGCCGTCGTAGTTCTTGCACGCCCACACATAACCGCCCGACCACTTGAGGGCCGAGGCCACCATGTCGTCGATGAGGCGGTGCTCGTAGGTGATGCCGAGGGCGTCGAACTTCTGCTTGAACTCGTTTTGGTAGACCTCTTCGAAGATGTCCTTGAAGCGCCCGTCATAGGCCTTGAGGATGGTGTTCTTCGTGGAGAGATAGACCGGGTACTTGCGGTTCAGGCCGTAGTTCAGGGAGGCTCTGGCGAACTCGCGGATCGACTCGTCAAGGTTGTACATCGCCATGGCGACGCCGGCGCCCGGGAACTTGAACACCTCCTTCTCGATGACCGTGCCGTCCTCGCCCTCGAACTTGATGGTCATGCGGCCCTTGCCGGGCACCTTGAAGTCCGTGGCGCGGTACTGGTCGCCGTAGGCATGGCGGCCGACGATGATCGGCTGGGTCCAGCCTGGCACGAGGCGCGGCACGTTCTTGCAGATGATGGGCTCGCGGAAGATCACGCCGCCCAGGATGTTGCGGATCGTGCCGTTCGGCGACTTCCACATCTCCTTGAGGTTGAACTCCTTCATCCGGGCCTCGTCCGGGGTGATGGTGGCGCACTTCACGCCGACGCCGTGCTTCTTGATGGCGTTCGCCGCGTCGATGGTGACCTGGTCGTTGGTGGCGTCCCGGTGCTCGACCCCGAGGTCGTAATACTCGAGGTTCACGTCCAGATAGGGGTGGATCAGCTTGTCCTTGATGTACTGCCAGATAATCCGGGTCATCTCGTCGCCGTCGAGCTCGACGACCGGGTTCGCGACCTTGATCTTGGCCATGATCTCACCTTGTGCTGGAAGCCGTGGAATGGAGGGCCCGCCGGGCGACGGGCAGCGTTCCGCGGGGCTATAGCGTGGCTTCCTCCCCAGGGGAAGCCGGGCTTTTCGACTATTCCAGGCGCAGAAAGCCGGTGGTGCAGCCGCCCCAGACGGCTTGCCGAGCCTCCTCTAGCTAAGCGTTTTCTACGCCGTGCTAGGCTTAACTGGTGGCGAACCTCGCTTTTGAGCAACGTTCATACTGCTTGTTAAATAGCGCGTCCTGCTGCTCCCGCATCGGCTGGCGGCGTCGCTAGATTTAAGGGAAGGCTTCCCAAACTTACCAACTCCCATTCCGAGCCAAGAGCGCAGTCAATGGGCTATCCGGCGGGCCTACGAGGAAATGTGCTCTGAAAAAGGATAATCTGCCCCAGAATAATTCAGTGCAAATCGCGTTTCGTTCTATTGGGGACCCTGAATTGCGTCTTCTAACGAATATCGCAGGCCAGCGATCAACTATGTCTTGCTGGTTTAATCGTTTAGGCGAACAAAGCAGACTTCGTTGAGCGGCTCGTCTTGATTGCCTAGAACGGCGCGGGCGGCTACTTCCACATCCCGGACATGCAACGGTATGGAATCCAGATGGATGCACATAGTGTTGGCCATGCGATCCTGCGGCGAGGCAATCAGGTCCCGGGGCGTGTAGATCGCCGTTTGCGAAAGAGCTTTTAGAACCCTGTCCGGCTGACCCGAGATAACATCCTGCTGTCGTCGCCATTCCCCTGTGAGCTCTATCGCGAGCATCCCAAAAGACGGGATAAGAACGTACAGGGCGCCGACCACAACATGAGAGATATTGCCTCTGGGCAATTGCGCTGCGCGGCGGTGGAGAAGAACGCTGGTGAGAAATGGAACGAATCCAAGCAGTCCTATGCCGTAAATCAGTATAGCGAACAGGGAGATAGGGGAGAGGATCAGCCCTGTGAGGAAAGCACCGACTGATGTCGTCACGAGAGCAGCCCGAAGGCGGCTTTGGCTTGCGGCGGACATGACATGAAAGGACAGCCTGAACGCGATCATGCCAGAAACCGCGAACAGCCAGAACGAAAATGGATAGAAGACGAAAATGGCGCCTTCAACCACATAATCGACAGCAAAACATGTGAGTGGAAGAAGGTAAACCCCCAACATGACCATTGTGCGATGACAGAATAGGGACATACGGATTCTACTCTAAGCCGTCCGCGCTCCATCGATCCTTGATCTATAATCCGCAATCGAGACATGAAAAAGCCTGCCATCATCCTCGTCGAGCCCCAGCTTGCTGAAAACATCGGCATGGTGGCCCGGGCCATGGCGAATTTCGGGCTGACCGAGCTGCGCCTCGTGGCGCCGCGGAACGGTTGGCCGAAGAAGGGGGCGCATCAGGCGGCGTCGGGCGCGACCCATATCCTGGAGGCGGCGACGCTCTTCCCCGATGTACGCGCCGCCATCGCGGATCTCTCCTACGTCTTCGCTACCACGGCCCGGGAGCGCGGGCAGATGAAGCGGGTGTTCGGGCCAGACGAGGCCATGGGAGAGGCGGCGGGGCGGCTGGCGGGCGGCCAGCGCCTCGGCATCCTGTTCGGGCGCGAGCGGACGGGGCTCGAGAACGACGAGGTGTCGCTCGCCGATGCCATCATCACGTTCCCAGTCGATCCGCGCTTCTCCTCCCTCAACCTCGCCCAGGCGGTCCTGCTCGTGTCCTACGAGTGGCACAAGCGGGAGACGGGCGGGGCGCTGCCCTTCACGGGCGAACTGCGCTCGCCCCCGGCGAGCCGGGAGATGCTCAACTCCTTCTTCGACTTCATCGAGGGGGCGCTCGACGCGGCGGAGTACTTCCCCGAGGGCAAGCGGCCCGGGATGGTGCACAACCTGCGCGACATTTTCCAACGCCTGGAGCTGACCGAGCAGGAGGTGCGCTCCTTGCGTGGCGCGCTCCGCGCCATCGGCGACGGGCCTCGGGCCCGAAAGGCGTGATGACGCACCTCCCAGATTGGACGGTTGAGAAATCCGTAAACCAGTGCTGAGGTAGGGAAGAATTCAGAAGCGCTCACAGGCGCTTGCCGATACGGAACGCGAGGCCGCCATGCGCCGCACCCTTCTGACGCTCGCCCTTCTTGCCTCTTGCGGGGCCTCCGGGGCGTTGGCCGCGACCCCGCCGAAGCAGCCTGAGAAGGGCCCGGGCGGGGCCGATTACAAGGCGGCCGAGGTGACGAAGCGCGCCGTGGGGCGTGCGAGCGCCGCCACCTACGTGTTCCACGCCCCTGGCCAGCCCGCTGGCCCACGTCCCGTTGTGGTGGTCTTCCATTCCTGGGGCGCCGCGAGCCCGCAATTCTACGGCGGCTGGATCGAGCACCTCGCCCGTCGCGGCAACCTCGTGCTCTTCCCCCGCTTCCAGGAGGTGAACCGCAGCCGGGCCGCGGATGCGACCGCGACCGCCGCGGCGCTGGTGAAAGAGGCGCTGGATACCCTGGCGAACGACCCGGAGGCACGGGCCGATCTCTCCCGCGTCGCCTATCTGGGGCATCTCGCCGGCGTGCCCATCGCCCTCAACCTTGCGGCGGACGCGAAGGCCGACGGGCTTCCCGAGCCGCGGCTGATCTTCGCCCTCATGCCGGGCGGCATCGCCTCCGATCCGAAATCCCGGGGCGTTCCCCTGGAGGATCTCGCCGGCCTCGACAAGAACACCCTCCTCATCGCCATGAGCGGCGACCGCGATTATCTGCCGACCGACCGGGCCGGACGGCGCATCCTGAAGGAGGCCTCCACCATCCCGGTCACCCGCAAGCTCTTCATGCGGGCGGGCTCGGACGATCACGGCTTTCCGGTGATCACGGCGACTCTGGCCTCGCCGGGCTCCCCGAAGGCGGAGTACGATCCCGCCGCCATCAAGCTGCCGCCCGACCCCCCGCGCGATCCGAAGCAGAAGGGGCCCGTGTGGCGCTGGACCGCCGATATGGCGCTCTCCGGCGAGCAGACCGTGCTGGCCGCCCAGATGGCGTCGAACGTCACCGACGCGATCGACTATCTCGCCTATTGGAAGACCTTCGACCTCGCCCTCGACGCAGCCTTCGCCGGCAAGGACGCGACGGCCCTCAGGGCCGATCCGCGCTTCATCGACATGGGCCTGTGGAGCGACGGCTGGCCCGTGCGGCGCCTCTCGGCCGAGATGCCGAAGCCGGAGGTTCAGGGGCAGAACGAGACCCCGGCCCAGCCGACGCAAGCAACTCCCGCCAAACCCCAAGCAGGGGCACAGCGTCGGCTCTGACCGTCGATCCCGGTTGAGTTTTCCTTGATCAGGTCCATCAAGCTTTCAGCAACCCAATCGCCTTAAACTTTTTGCCGTTCTCAGCGTTAGAGGGAACGGAGCAAGATGCCTATGCATGTCGATCTTCTGGCCGGGACCTCCTATAACCCCGCCACCATGACGTCTCCTCTCCCGACAATTCTCGTGTTCGATTCAGGGCTCGGCGGACTCACCGTCTTCGCCGAAGTGCTGAAAGCCCGTCCCGACGCCCGCTTCGTCTATGCAGGCGACGACGCGGGCTTCCCCTATGGCCGCTTCTCCGAGGAGGCCCTGGTCGCCCGCGTCCTCACGGTGATGGACCGGCTCATCGCGATCCATGCGCCGGATCTGGTGGTGATCGCCTGCTACACGGCTTCCACCCTGATCCTGCCGCATCTGCGCGCTCGCTTCCCCATGCCGTTCGTGGGCACGGTCCCGGCCGTCAAGCCGGCGGCGCTCCTCTCCGCCTCGAGGCGCCTCACGGTACTTGCAACCCCTGGGACGGTCGCGCGCGACTACACGCATGACCTGATCGAGACCTATGCCGGCGGCTGCCGGGTGAACCTCGTCGGCTCGCATCGCCTCGCAGGCTTCGCGGAGGCTGAACTTGCGGGATCGCCCGTCTCGGATGCCGAGATCGCTGCGGAACTCGCGCCTTGTTTCGTGGAAGACGAGGGCGGACGGACGGATGTGGTGGTCCTCGCCTGCACCCATTATCCCTTGCTCCTGCCGCGCTTCCAGCGCCTGGCGCCCTGGCCGGTCACCTGGGTCGATCCCGCCCCGGCCATCGCCCGCCGGGTGACCCAATTGATCGGCGGGCCGGCTCCGGGCCACGAAAGTGCCGACGAGGATGCGCTGGCCGTGTTTACGGGCGGAGCGCGCCTGACTCCGGCGCTGCGGCAGGCGCTTGTGGAGCGGGGTCTTCCGAAGCTCGCCGTCGAGGCGATACCACTGGCCTCGGCCTGATCGGTTGACTTTCGCCCATCGTTCCCGTATCCACCCGTCCATCGCGCGGCCCCCAAAGGCCGCGTGAGCTTTTTTGTACGCACCCGTGGCTTGGCTTTTTAGCCGGCCTGTCGGCCCGCAAGGGCAGAGGAGGGCGCGTTCCTCAAACGACTCGACAGAACAGAGGAACAGCGATGTCGAAGCGCATTCAGGCCAAGCACAAGCTTGACCGCCGCATGGGTCAGAACATCTGGGGCCGCCCGAAGAGCCCCGTGAACCGCCGCGAATACGGCCCCGGCCAGCACGGCCAGCGCCGCAAGGGCAAGATGAGCGACTTCGGCACGCAGCTGCGCGCCAAGCAGAAGCTCAAGGGCTACTACGCCAACATCACCGAGAAGCAGTTCCGCCGGTACTACGCCGAGGCGATCCGCATGAAGGGCGACTCGGGCGAGAACCTGATCGGCCTTCTCGAGCGCCGTCTCGACGCGGTGGTCTACCGCTCGAAGTTCGTCGCGACCCCCTTCGCCGCCCGCCAGTTCGTCAATCACGGCCACGTGAAGGTGAACGGCCGCCGCGTGAACATCCCGAGCTTCCTCGTGAAGCCCGGCGACGTGATCGAGGTGAAGGACAAGTCGAAGCAGCTCGAGGTCGTCGTCGTGGCGTCCCAGCTCGCCGAGCGCGACGTGCCGGACTACATCGAGGTCGATCATTCCAAGATGACCGCCAAGATGACCCGCGTCCCGGGCCTCACCGAGGTTCCCTACGCGGTTCAGATGGAGCCGAACCTCGTGATCGAGTTCTACTCGCGCTAAGCCGCAAGGCCGAAGCGACGCAAAAAGAAGGCCGCCCCGAGGGGCGGCCTTTTTCGTTAGGGCGCTCGTGTGGCTTACGGCTGGCGCGGAGGCTGACCCTGCTCCCGCATCGGCCGCTCCATGCGGTCGCCGCGCATCATGTGGCCGTGGTGACCGCCGCGCATGGCTTGACGGCCGTAGCGACCGCCGCCGCCCGTGCGCATGAGCGCGGGGAGGCGGCGCTTCTGGGTGTCGTCGAGGGAGGCCCAGAACGGCTTCATGGCAGTCGAGAGATTCCGCAGGGTCTCGGCCCGCTGGCTCGAGACCTCCGCGCGCCGCTCGAGCTGCATCATCAGGTCAGGACGGGCGGAGCGATCCTGCGTGCGACCCCGCTCATCGAGGCGCTCGGCGCGCTGGGAAGCCTGGGCACGAAGAGCCTGCTCGACCGGGCCCCAGAGGCGCTGCTGCTCGGGCGTGAGCTTCAGGCCGGCCTGGATCCCGGCGATACGGGCATCGGTGAGCGCGTCGAGATCCGCTCGGTCGAAGCGCTGGCGGCGCGGCTCGGCGGGGGCGGCTTCCTGGGCCGGCGCCGCGTTCTGGCCCGGGGCCGGGGTCGTCGGCGCCGTCTGGGCGATCGCCGCGGCGCCCGCGAGCGCCATCAGGGAGGCGACCGTCAGGGTAGCAAAGGTCTTCATGGAGGATCTCCTTGGATCTATAGCGACAAGGTTGCCCCAATGAGACTTGTCCCCGCATGAAGGGGGGATGAACTTTTGGTCATGCGGCCGCGGGATGGGCTCCGGCACCGCATCCGGAACTCTCGAATGCCGCATCGCACCGCCTCGGCGCCGAGCGGCGCGTCAGAGTTTCTTCAAGAACCCCGCAAAGCGCATCAGCCCCTCGGGCCAGGGGCCGAATCCCGCATCCGTGTTGATGTGCCCGGACTCGCCCGCATCCACGATCGCCGAGCCCCAGGCATAGGCGATGTCCTCCGCCTTGTCGTAGGCGCAATAGGGGTCGTTGCGGCTCGCCACGAGCACCGAGGGGAAGGGCAGGGGATCCCGCGGGATCGGCGCGAAACCGCCGTCGATCTTCAGCGGGAAATCCGGGTCGTCCACATCCGGCAGCCCGACCAGGAAGGCGCCCTTCACGCGGCTTCCCTTGAGCTTCTCCGCCGCATGGGCCACCGCGACGACCCCGAGGCTATGGGCAACCAGCACCACGGGCCGCGTCGAGCGCCCGACCTCGCCCACGATGCGGGCGGCCCACTCGCTCTTCTTCGGATCGTCCCAGCTCGCCTGCTCCACCCGCCGTGCGGTCGAGAGCTGACGCTCCCACCGGCTTTGCCAGTGATCTGGGCCCGAATTGGTGTAGCCGGGAATGATGAGGATGTCGCAATCGGAGGTGCGCATCGGAGCCACATAAGCGCTGGAGGCGAGGGCGTCGAGAGGGGCCGGCGCCCTCACACCGCCCAGGTGAAGGTTGCGGCCTGCTGCTCCCGCAGGAAAGCCTCGCCGTTCGCGAGGGTAAAGCCGAGCGCCCGGGCCGCAGCGAGGAAGCCGGCGAGGGTCTCGGGCTCCATGTGCCCGGTACCCACATGGAGCCGGTTGACCACGATGCTGGAGACCAGGGGTCCCCCTTGGGAGAGGCTGAGCGCGCAGACGGATCGGAGGTGATCGCTTATGGAGCGCCGTACCTGCGGCCAGGGCACGTTCTGGGCAGCCGCGACCTGGCCGAAGCTGAGGTAGCAGCCCTCCCGGGCATGCGCTCGGATCAGAGCGAAAGTCGTGTCGAGATCGAGCTTGGCGCTCACGCCGTCCCGAACACCCGCCGGAAAATCGTGTCCACGTGCTTGAGGTGATAGCCGAGGTCGAACACCGCCTCGAGCTCCTGCGCGGAGAGGCGGCTCGATACCTCGGGATCGGCCTTCAGAAGCGTGAGGAAGTCGCCTTCGCCGCGCCAGACCGGCATCGCGTTGCGCTGCACGAGACGATAGGAATCCTCCCGTGAGACGCCCTTTTGCGTGAGCGCCAGCAGCACCCGCTGGGAGTGCACCAGGCCGCCGAGCCGGTCGAGGTTCTTCTGCATATTCTCCGGATAGACCACGAGCTTGTCGATGACGCTTGTCAGCCGCGCGAGCGCGAAGTCGAGGGTGATCGTGGCATCGGGGCCGATCATGCGCTCGACCGAGGAATGGGAAATATCCCGCTCGTGCCAGAGCGCCACGTTCTCCATGGCGGGCAGCGCATAGCCGCGCACCATGCGGGCGAGGCCCGTGAGATTCTCCGTGAGCACCGGGTTGCGCTTGTGGGGCATCGCGGAGGAGCCCTTCTGACCCTCCGAGAAGTATTCCTCCGCCTCCAGAACCTCGGAGCGCTGCAGGTGGCGAACCTCCACGGCGAGGCGCTCGATCGAGGAGGCGATGACGGCGAGCGTCGCGAAGAACATGGCGTGCCGGTCGCGGGGGATGACCTGCGTGGAGACGGGCTCGACGGAGAGATCCATCTGCTCGGCAACGTATTCCTCGACGCTCGGATCGATATTCGCGAAGGTGCCGACGGCGCCCGAGATCGCGCAGGTGGAGATCTCCCGCTGCGCCTCGATGAGCCGCGCCTTGCAGCGCTCGAATTCCGCATAGGCCTGGGCGAGCTTGAGCCCGAAGGTGGTGGGCTCCGCGTGGATGCCGTGCGAGCGGCCGATGGTCGGCGTCATCTTGTGCTCGATGGCCCGGCGCTTGAGGGCCGCGAGGAGGGCGTCGAGATCGGCAAGGAGAATGTCGGCCGCGCGCTTCAGCTGCACGTTGAAGCATGTGTCGAGCACGTCGGACGAGGTCATGCCCTGGTGGACGAACCGCGCCTCGGGGCCGACGATCTCGGAGAGATGGGTGAGAAACGCGATGACGTCGTGCTTCACCTCGCGCTCGATGGCGTCGATGCGATCGACGTCAAAGGTGGCTTTCGAGCCCTTCTCCCAAACGAGGTCGGCCGCCTCCTGTGGCACGACGCCGAGCTTGGCGAGGGCCGTGGTCGCGTGGGCCTCGATCTCGAACCAGATGCGGAACTTGGTCTCGGGCGACCAGATCGCCACCATCTCGGGGCGGCTGTAACGGGGGACCATCGGGGCTCTCTCAGCGCTTGAGGCGGGGTTGCCCCGCGCGGTAGCACGCGACGCCCCCGATCTCAACGCGCCCGATCAGGCGACGAGGGTCGCGCCCCCGCGGGCGCCGTCGCCGGCTGCCCGGATCGCGGCGATGTTCTGCGCGTAGGCGCCGCCCTTGAACACGGCGGAGCCCGCGACGAGCACGTTGGCGCCTGCGGCGGTCACGAGCGGCGCCGTCTCAGGGGTTACGCCCCCGTCGATCTCGATGTCGATGTCACGGCCCGCCACCATGGCCTTGATGCGCCGCACCTTCTCGCAGACGGAGCCGATGAAGGCTTGGCCGCCGAACCCCGGGTTCACGGTCATGCACAGGATGAGATCCACCATATCGAGCACGGGCTCGACCGCGCTCTCCGGCGTGCCCGGATTGATCACCACGCCCGCCTTCTTGCCGAGGGCCCGGATGGTCTGGAGGGAGCGATGAAGATGAGGGCCCGCCTCCGCGTGGACGCTGATGATGTCCGAGCCCGCCTTGGCGAAGGCTTCGAGGTACGGATCCGCCGGGGCGATCATCAGGTGGACGTCGAAGACCTTGCTCGTATGCGGCCGGAGCGCGCGCACGATGTCGGGGCCGAGGGTGATGTTGGGCACGAAATGCCCGTCCATCACGTCGATATGGATCCAGTCGCCGCCCGCGGCATCCACTGCCCGCACCTCCTCGCCCAGCTTGGCGAAATCGGCGGAGAGGATGGAGGGGGCGATGAGGAGGGCGCGGGTCATGGGGCGGCGGGTAGCACGCCGCCCTTGTCCCGGCAACGGCCGCGCCGCAGCATTCACGTCGCGGCGGGGCGCAGTCGCAGCGCCAGGGGCTTCATGATCTGCGGCATCAGGTAGATCGGGAACTGGGCGAGCGCGAAGAAGAGGAAGGTGCTGTCCGGCGTAGAGGCGCCGAGCGCGGCAATGAGGAGGCCCATGTTCCGCTGGCCCGTGCCGTAGCCGAGCACGAAGCGATCGGTGGCGGGAAGCATCCGGAGCGCGAGGCCCGCCGCCGCAAAGCCCGTGAGAGAGACCAGGAAGGCCAAGCCAAGGAACCGGGCGACCTGGCCGGGATCCGCCATGGCGGCGGCCAGCACCCCATCCATGGCGGCGATGGCGAAGAGGAAGTACATCACGACCCCAAGCCCGTCGAACTCCGCCTTGCGGGCGCGAATCCGCGCCTCGCCGAGCCACCAGCGCAGCAGGGCGGCGGCCAGGATCGCTCCCCCGATGAGGAGGACGAGCCGCCGGATCAGCACCGTGAGGTCGAGGGGCACGACAGCTCCCGCCACAAGCTCCGCCAGGAGGGGTGAGACGAGCGGCGCGAAGGTGGTGGTGACGAGGACGGCCGTGAGGATCAGGGTCGGTTTCAGGCCGAGCAGCATGGCGATGGCCGGGGCCGACATGATGGGCGGTGCCGCCGAGAGCACCGCAAGCCCGAGCACCAGTCCCGGATCGAGCGACTCGCGGCCGACGAGCGTGAGGGCGGCTCCGATGAGAGCCGCCGGCGCGAAGGCGAGCCACAGGCCGGCCAGCACCAGGGGCCGCGGCCGGCGCAGCAGCTCCTTCAACGCGGCCGTATCCACCCGGGCGAAGGTGATCATCACGAAGACGAAGATGGTGACGGCAAGCAATGGCCGGGCCGCGGCGGCGAATTGCGGTAGGGCAAGGCCCAGGAAGATGCTGATCGCAAAGCCCTGGGTGCCGTAACGGCCGATGAGCGCGAGGCTGCGGAGAAGCAGGGACATGCGGGGCGAGGCGGCTTGCGAGGGGGTTGCGGGGATGATCCTGCCCGACGTAACAAGGCCAGCAACATTGTCGGGTCAGGGCCGAACCTCACACCCTCTCCGGGTTGGAGGCAAGATCTCTCAGGAACGAACGCCATGCGGACGGATGTGGTTGTGGTTGGGGCCGGGATCGTGGGCGTATCCATCGCGCTCCACCTGCAGAAGCGCGGCCGGCAGGTGCTGCTGGTGGACAAGCGCAAGCCCGGGCTCGAAACCTCCTTCGGCAATGCGGGGCTGATCCAGCGCGAGGGCGTCTATCCCTACGGCTTCCCGCACGATTTCGGGGCGCTTCTGCGATACGCCCTGAACAACACCACGGACGCCCACTACCATTTCAGCGCCATCCCGCGGATCGCGCCGTTCCTGTTCCAGTACTGGATGCATTCGCGCCCCGCCCGGCACGAGGCGATCGCGCGCCTCTACGCGCCGCTCATCGAGCGCAGCGTCACGGAGCATATGGCCATCGCCGAGGAGGCGGATGCGGCCCATTTCATCCGCCACAAGGGCTGGATCAAGGTGTTCCGCACCCAAAAGGCCATGGACGAGGAGGTGAAGGACGCGGAGGAGACGAGGCGCGATTTCGGCGTCAACTTCGCGGCCCTCGACACCAAGGGCGTCGCCGAGAAGGAGCCGCACCTGAAGGCGGAGCTGGTGGGCGGTGTCCACTGGACGGACCCGGCCTCGGTCTCGGACCCGCATGGCCTCACCATGGCCTATGTGAGCCTCTTCGAGCGGCTCGGGGGCAGGCTTGCCTCGGCCGATGCCAGGACCCTCGAGGAGAGCGGCGCCGGCTGGCGCATCCAGACCGAGAACGGCCCCGTGGAGGCTGGCGCCGCCGTGGTGGCGCTGGGCGCCTGGGCCGATGTGGTGACGAAGCGCCTCGGCTACCGCCTGCCGCTCGCCGTGAAGCGCGGCTATCACATGCACTACCGGCCGCAGGGTAACGCGGTGCTGAACCACCCGACCCTCGATTTCGAGCGCGGCTATTTCCTGGCCCCCATGGCGAACGGCATCCGCCTCACCACGGGCGCCGAGTTCGCGCACCGGGACGCCCCGAAGACGCCGGTGCAGCTCGCCCGCGCCGAGCCCGTCGCCCGCACCTTCTTCCCGCTCGGCGAGCGAGTGGATCCCGAGCCCTGGATGGGCTACCGCCCCTGCACCCCGGACATGATGCCGATCATCGGCCCGGCGCCCCGCCACAAAAATCTCTGGTTCGGCTTCGGCCACGCCCACCACGGGCTGACGCTCGGCCCCGTGACGGGCCGTTTGCTCGCCGAGATGATCACGGGCGAGGCGACGGTGCTGGACCCGACGCCGTATCGGGCGGATCGCTTTTGATCAACTCTGCGCTTTACTCAGTTAGATTTCCTACGTCCTTGTGTTAGCCAATGACATCATCGATACACAAAAACCTGTTCTTCGGCCTAGTCGCGCTCAGTCCAATTGTATTCTACCTCGTCAAATTCAGTGATCTTTTCCTGCTGATCGAGTACCGCCAATGGGTGAACGGCAGTGATGTCTGGGGTCCCGCCTCGGGCTTCCTTACGTACTCTTTCTCGCCGACCTCGAACTTTAGCAGAAGTTTCTCCCTTCTCGTTGCCAGTGTTTTTGGCGCGACCTGCGATGCGTCCATTGAGTGCCATAATCTCCTCAACATAGCGCTGCTCGGCGGCACCAGCCTCGGCATCTATGTTGTCGCCAATCGGCTGACAGCTTGGCGCTTTCAGGCACTGGCCGCCTTGGCCTCGGTCGCTTTCCTGCTGTCCCACCCAGCTATCGACGCCGTGGGCTGGCAGGCGACGCTGCACGATCGCGTCGGTGCCCTTCTGTGCATTTGGACTGTCTACATCTTCGTCTGCTTCGATCAGAAGAAGCGATGGTGGGAGATAGTTCTTGTCAACTTCGTTGGCTTGATTGCGATCGTCGCGACCTACAATTCCAAAGAGGCCACTTGGCCGGTTATCGGGAGCCTTGCTCTTCTTGTTCTCTCAAGGCAGTTGACGGAGTTTCCGGCCAATGCAGCCACCCTCATAGAGGCGGTCGTAAGAACAGGCTCGCTGCTGCTGCTGCCGGGTATGTATGTGGTCTATAAGGTGACCACCTACGCAACGCAGTTCGCCAACTCGGGTTACGTCAACCACGCGTTCGGCGGTAATCGGCTTAAAAACCTGAATAGCTTTGTAGGGTACCATTTCAATCTGTCACCCAAATCGGCTGGTGTTGATTTCTACTTTGCAGCTTTCCTTGGGATGTTCGTGGTCGGGATTGTATTGTCCTATGCCTTTGCCAAAAACAAGGATGAGAGAACAGCGGCAAACTTGACCGTCTGGGCCGTCGTCTCGTTTTTGGCATTCATCGCTGTACCCTCTGGAACTCTGTATGGGTCGCCATTCTATCTCGTTGTCCCGGCTGTATTCCTTACCCTCGCAATCTTCTTTCTTTTGGCGCGGGCGGCGAGCGCATCAGCCGCGCCTCGATCCATGACGTTCGCGGTAGCTGCCGTGTTTCTTCTGCATCAGGTCGTTGCGTTCAAGTCGCTGTTGCCGGAGTACGAACCGATGATCACGTTCTCACAGAACGTGAGGAAGCTCCTCAAGCTTGTTCGGACGGAGCAGGGCGACGTCACCATTCTGTATCCGTCCAAAAACCACCGCGGTTACATGTTCTTTGATCCGCCGGAGGGGCGCGCTCTCGAAGCGTTTGCTGGCTCGGCCGCGAAACGACTTGATATACGAAGCGTTCGCAACCCCCTCATGCAACCCCCTTCAGAGCGCGGCGCCACCTATTGGCTAGACGAAAATCTAGCCGTGATGCGGAGAGTGGAAGGGCCATCAGGAGGCTGATACGCTCTGTTGACGGGCGATAAGCTGCCTCGCCTGCGGGGTGTCAACACCGTTCGCTTCAAGGGCTCACAATAGGACGCTACTCCCCCGTCATCCCGCGCAAGCCCTCCAGCACCCGCAGGCGCTCCGGCTCGATCTGGCGGTAGTGACGCTGGAGGTCCGTGATGTAGTCGCGCACGAGCGGCGCGGCGTCGCGCTTTCGGGCGAGCTGCATGTGGAACACCTCCTGGCTGCCCGTGAGGAACATGCTCTCCGCGCTGATGAGGTAGAACTCGAACATCCGGCAGAAGCGCTCGTCGTACATGGCCTTGATGCGCTCCCGGTTCGCCGCGAAGCGCTGGTGCCAGTGGTTCAGCGTCTTGGCGTAATGAACGCGCAGGAACTCGCAATCGGTCACCCAGAGCTTCGCCTGCTCAACCACCGGAAACACCTCGGACAAGGCCGGAGAATAGGCGCCGGGGAAGATGTACTTGCGCAGCCACGGGCTGGCGGTGCCGGGCGGGCTCATCTTGCCGATGGAATGCAGGAGCATCAGCCCGTCGTCCTTCATCAGGTCGTTCACCTTGGAGAAGAACTCCGGGTAATGCTGCACGCCCACATGCTCGAACATGCCCACCGAAACGATGCGGTCGAAGGTGGTGTCGAGGGCGCGATAATCCTTCAGCTCGAAGCGCACGCGGTGGGACAGGCCCGCCCGCCGGGCCTTCTCGTTGGCCAGCTGGTGCTGCTCCTTCGAGAGGGTGACGCCGGTGACGTCCACGTCTTCCATGGCAGCGAGGTAGAGCGCCATGTCGCCCCAGCCGGAGCCGATGTCGAGCACCTTCTGCCCCGGCTTCAGCTGCAGCTTCGCGGCGATGAGGCGGAGCTTGTTCTGCTGGGCCTCCTCCAGGGTTTCGTCGTCGCTTGTGAAATAAGCGCAGGAATACTGCATGCCCCGGTCGAGGAAGAGGGCATAGAACGCGTTGCCGAGGTCGTAATGGTGCGCCACGTTCCGCTGCGCCTGACCGACCGGGTTCGCCTGCTGGAAGCGCTTGAGGTTGCGCGAGATTCCCTTGAGCACGCTCTGGAGCGGATAGGTCGCGAGGGAGTTCCGGTTCATCGAGAAGAGGGTGATGAAGTCGCGCAGCGACGAGCCCTCCTCGAAGTCGATCCGCCCGTCCATGTACGCCTCGCCCGCATGAAGCTCAGGGTTCAGCACGAGCTTGCGGTAGAGGGAGCGGTCGGAGAGCCGCATCGTCACCTGCGGCCCCGGCGCGCCGGCGAACACGTGGCGTCCGCCATCCGCGTCGATCACGGTGAGCGTGCCGACCTTCACAAAGCTCTTCATCATATGGGAGAGGGGGAACATCACGTCGTCTCGCTGCGGAAGTAGCGCCCCTCTTAGCGTTTGCGCCCGCTTCGCGATAGGGTTGCGTCAGCGGGCGCCGAACCGGTCCCGCCAAGCCGGTAGGGCGCCCGGGAAGGGCAGGGCGGTCGCCTCGTAGACACCCCGGGCGATGGCGCGGGTCAGGCAATCCGTTGCAAGCGCCGTGATCGCGATGAAGTCCGCATCGTCCTCAAGAGGCCGTCCGCCGGTCGAGGCGGCAAAGACCGTGTCGCCGTCATAGATCGCGTGCGCGAAGCGCAGGGCCCGGGCGAGGCCCCCATGGGCGGCGAGGGCAACGCGCTTGGCCTGAGCCTTCGTCAGACTCGCATCGGTGGCGACGAGCGCAATGGTGGTCGCGGGCTGGGGGCCGCCCTTCCACGCCAGTCGCCGCATGGCGGGCGTAATCCGCGGCGGCAGGCCGAGGCCGCCGAACTCCCCGTCCTCCTCGAAGCCGCCGGCCCAGAAGTGAGGGCCATCACCGATGATGGCGGAGGCGATGGCGTTCACGATGACGAGGGCACCGACGGTCGCGCCGGAGGGGGCACGTGCACTCGCCGAGCCGAGGCCGCCTTTCAGGTTCACGGTAGTGGCCCCGGCGCCGCCCCCTGCGCTGCCCAGGGCGAATTCCACGCCGGCTGCCGCTGCGGCCGCGTAGCCGAGGTCGCGATAAGGCGAGAAGCGGCCCCAATCCTTGTTGCCCCCATTGAGGAGGTCGAAGGCGATGGCCTGCGGCACCAGCGGCACCCGCACGGGGCCGACCGCAAAACCGACGCCGGTCTCTCGTAGATAGGCTTGCACCCCGCCCGCCGCATCGAGCCCGAAGGCGGAGCCGCCCGAGAGCACGAGGGCGTCGATCCCCGGCACGGTCTTGTCCGGCTCCAGGAGGTCCGTTTCCCGGGTGCCGGGAGCGCCGCCCAGGACGGCCACCGAAGCCACTGCCGGCGCGTCGAACAGCACAGCCGTCACCCCGCTCGCAAGGCCATCATCCTGAGCGTTGCCGACGCGAAGGCCGGGGATATCGGTGATCAGATTGCGGGGACCGGGCATCGTCCGTCTCGGGCTCGGGCTGCAGAGAAGCGGAAGCCGAGAGGCACCACAAGCAGGTCAGAGGCCGATCCGCCTCTTTCCTGTGCGTCGCAGGGCCGATTGGCGCTTTCACAATGGGGAGACGGGCGGATGGGCCGCCTTTCCCGGCGGCAGGCGAACGGCTAGAACGGCGCCATGCTCGACGTGTCCCTCACCGCCGCGCTCGTGGGCGGGCTCATCTCGTTTTTGAGCCCCTGCGTGCTGCCGCTGGTGCCGCCCTACCTGTCGTTTCTTGCCGGCACCACCTTCGACCAGCTCCAGGCCGGCGACGACCGGGCCGTGCGGCGCCGGGCCATGCTGGCGGCGCTCCTGTTCGTGGCAGGCTTCACGACCGTGTTCGTGCTCCTCGGCGCCACCGCATCGGTTCTGGGACAGGTCGTTCGGCAGTACCTCACGGAACTGAGCACCGTGGCGGGCCTCGCCATCATCGCCATGGGCCTGCACTTCCTGGGGGTTTTCCGGATCGGGCTCCTTTACCGGGAAGCGCGGCTCCATGTGGATCGCCCGGTGGGCTTGTGGGGCGCCTACCTGATGGGCCTTGCCTTCGCCTTCGGCTGGACCCCCTGCATCGGCCCGATCCTCGCCGCCATCCTGGCGGTGGCAGGCTCCGAGGCGAGCGTCGCCAAGGGCGCGCTGCTGCTCGCCGTCTACTCCGCCGGCCTCGGCATCCCGTTTCTGCTGGCTGCTTTTGCCATGAAGCCTTTCGCCGCCTTCATGAAGGGCATGCGCAGCCGCTTCGTCCTGGTCGAGAAGGCCATGGGCGGTCTCCTCGTACTGACGGGCGTCGCGTTCCTGGCCGGCTGGCTGACCGATGCATCCTTCTGGCTGCTGGAGACGTTTCCGGCCCTGGGGCGGCTCGGCTAGCCCGCCCGTCCGCACCACGAAACCGGGTTCAGACGGCACCAATCCGGTGCCCGGCCGCTCTCAAGGCGGCAATCGCGCCTTCGAGCTTTTCGGCCTTCACAAGCACGTAATCCGTGCTGAAGGTCGAGGTGGCGAAAATGCCGATGCCGGCCAAGGCCAGGGGCTGCAGCACAGACGCCAGGACGCCAGGAACGTCGAAAGTGAAGCTCTGGTCGATGCGCAGGCAGGACCAGCCCGGGTCCACCTGGGCATCCTGCGGTGCCTGGTGTCCGGGGCAGACGAAGGTGATCTCGTCCGGAGCGGCGACAACCCAGGAAAAGGGATTGGCGGAAGGCGCCGGCACGGGATCTCCCGGGGCAAGCCGGCAGACGCTGTAGGTATCCGGCAGGAGTGTCAGGGACAGGGTGGGCATGCTGGATCGCTTCCTTTCCCAGGTGGGCAGGGCAACTCACACCTTCACGGCCATCACATGCAGCCAGTCCGTCGGTGCCTTGTCGTAGCCGGTGCCGGCTTCGAGGGTGATGTCGAGCCGCCGCCAGCCCTCCGGACCGTAGGCGTCCCGCAGCCATTCGGGCGAGGGATAGTTGTAGAACCGCCCGAGGCTGTCGCGCCCCTCCGCCGCTCCGGCCTTGTAGCTCGCATAGAACGCGCCGCCCGGGCGCAAGGCGCGGAGGATGCGCCGGAGGATGCCCGGAAGCTCGGCGCGCGGTACATGCAGCAGGCAGGCATTGGCCCAGACCCCGTCATAGGCCTCCCGCTCGTCGAGATCGGCGAAGAGCAGCACACGAACCGGGCGGCCGAGTCGACGCTCGGCCTCGCGGGCGAGCTCCGGGGTGCCATCGCTTGGAACGACGTCGAAACCGCGGGCGAGCATGGCCTCGCTGTCCTGCCCGGCACCGCAGCCGAGTTCCAGGACACGCGCCCCTGAAGGCAGCAGCGTCAGGAACGGCTCGATCCAGCGGTCGATCGCTCCCTCGCCTCGCGCCGCGTAGGCGCCGGCCTCCGCCGCGTAGAACCCAAGGGTAGTCTCATCGTGAGCCGTCATGGGGGCCTCTTCACAGAAGAGTTCTCGGCAATGTGCCTGAGTTGGGTCTCCAAGTGATGCGATGAACACATCGGATGTGTCTTGCAACAAAAAACCCGCCCCGGTCTCCCGGGGCGGGCTCGTCACGTTCCGTGAGGAGCGTGATGATTACATGCCGAGCTCGTTGCCCGTGTAATCGATCTTGCCGTCGGCACCCTTCTTCCAGACGTACATGACGTAGTCCGGACGGGTGATGTCGCCCTTCTTGTCGAAGGAGATGTCGCCGATGACGGTCTTGAAGGGCTTACCGCTCTTCATGGCGTCAGCCATCTTCTTGCCATCGGTGCCACCCGCCTGCTTCGCGGCCTCGGCCAGGATCTGGGCCGCGGCGTAGGAGTAGAGGGTGTAGGCCTCGGGCTCGTAGTTCTTGGCGCGGAACTTCGCGACAGCGTCCTTGGCGTTCGGGTTCTTGCGCGGATCCGGAGCGAAGGTCATGAGGGTGCCTTCGGCGCCCGGGCCGGCGATCGAGGTGAACTCGGCCGACACGATGCCGTCACCCGACATCATCGGAGCCTGGAGGCCCTGGTCGCGCATCTGGCGGATGATGAGGCCGGCTTCCGTGTGGAGGCCGCCGAAATAGACCACGTCGACGCCGGTCTGCTTCAGCTTCGACACGAGCGCGGAGTAGTCCTTCTCGCCCGGGTTGACGCCCTCGTACATGGCGGCCTTCAGGCCCTTGCCCTCCATGGCCTTCTGGGTCTCGTCGGCGAGGCCCTTGCCATAGGGAGTCTTGTCGTGGATCACCGCGACCTTCTTGCCCTTGAACTTGTCGGCCAGGTAGGCGCCGGCCACCGCGCCCTGCTGGTCGTCGCGACCGCAGGTGCGGAAGGTGTTCCACTTGCCGCTATCGGTGAAGCGCGGGTTGGTGGAGGCCGGGGTGACCTGAACGATGCCCGCTTCCGCGTACACGTCCGAGGCCGGGATCGAGACGCCCGAGTTGAAGTGGCCGACGACCATCTTCACGCCCTCGGCGGCGAACTTGTTCGCCACCGACACGCCTTGCTTCGGGTCGGACACGTCGTCGCCGATGACGACCTGAAGCTTCTGGCCATTGATGCCGCCAGCCGCGTTGATGTCCTCGACCGCCTGCTCGACGCCGTTCTTGAGCTGCGCGCCAAACGCGGCGTTCGGGCCCGTGATGGGGCCGGCGACGCCGATCTTGATCTGCGCATTGGCCACGCCGGAGAAGGCGAGGCCAAGACCGAGCGCGACGCCGGTCAACAGCATTTTCTTCATGAGGTCACTCCTCTGGAGGTTTTATAGGGCCGCACGAAACGGCCCGGTTCGGCGGGGTTCCCCACCGTCCGGGGGTCATCATGCCGCTTTTTTCAAGGTTGTCACCCAGCTTTTCGTCGAGGGGGGCGGGATGCCAGGGGGCGATTTCGGCCCGCAAAGACGCAAAAACCCGGGGCAGCGGCCCCGGGTTCCTCGATTCGTCGCGTTTGGGAGGGTGTCGGCCCGGCCTGCCTCAAGCCTTGGCGACCGGCGGGCGCTCGCGCCAGGAGAAGGGTCCCGTGCGCTCGTAAAGCCACTTGTACTGGGTCGTCATCTGCCGGGCGCGCCGATAGCGGAAGCCGAGGGACCCGATGGCCAGGATCACCACCGCATCCACCAGATAATAGTGGAGGCTGAGCAGCGTCCCCTCGAAGAGGGCATAGTGGATGAACCGCACGAAGGCGGCGAGCAGCAGCAGGTAGGCGATGAGCTGCCAATAGGGACGCCAGGTCATGGCCATGGCGCGCCCCGTCATCCAGGCCGCCCATCCGCCCATGATCACGGTGACCAGGGCGAAGAGGAAGAAGGACGGCTCCTCGTACAGAATGCCTTGCATCAGTGCCTCCCGATTCCGGTACGCAGGGAAAGAGGCGAGCGCATCAGTGGCGTCCCCCTTCGAGATAGGCGGCCTGCACCTGCGGGTCGGCCAGGAGCTCCCGGCCGGTGCCCGACATGGTGATGGTGCCCGTCACCATCACATAGCCGCGGTGGGCGAGCTTCAGGGCGTGATAGGCGTTCTGCTCCACGAGGAAGACGGTCATGCCGTCGCGCTCGTTGAGCTCCTTGATCACGTTGAAGATCTGCTTCACCACGAGGGGTGCAAGGCCGAGCGAGGGCTCGTCGAGGAGGAGAAGCCGCGGGCGGCTCATGAGCGCGCGGGCGATGGCCAGCATCTGCTGCTCGCCGCCCGACAGGGTGCCGCCGCGCTGATAGAGGCGTTCCTTCAGGCGCGGGAAGATGGTGGTGACGCGCTCCAGGTCCTGCTCGAAATGGGTCATGCCGTTTACGGACGCCCCCATCTGCAGATTTTCGTAGATGGTCATGCGCGGGAAGATGCGGCGCCCTTCCGGCGATTGGGCGATCTGCATGCGCGCGATCTCGTGGGTCGGCACGCGGGTGATGTCCCGGCCCGCATAGGTGATCGTGCCCTCCCGTGCCCGCGGGTTGCCGAAGATCGTCATCATCAGGGTCGACTTGCCGGCGCCATTGGCTCCGATGAGGGTGACGATCTCACCCTCGTTCACGTCGATGTCCACGCCCTTCAGCGCGATGATGTTCCCATAGAAGGTCTTGACCCCGCGAATGCTCAGCAGCGGCTGGCGCTGGGCCTGGGCGGCCCGGGTCTCGTCGTTGAGGACGTTGATGCCGGCGACGCTCATGCGAGGCTCTCCAGATTGGAGGGTTGGGGGAGGGGTGCGCGGGACGGCCGGCTCACGACATGACCTCCGCTTCCACCTTCGCGACCTCTTCCTCGTCCTCGACGCCGAGATAGGCTGCGATGACGCGCGGGTCGTTCTTCACCTCCGTGGCCGTGCCGTCGGAGATCTTGGTGCCGTAATCGAGCACGACCACGTGGTCGGAGATCTCCATCACCACGCTCATGTCGTGCTCGATGAGCAGGATCGACGTGCCGTGCTCCTGGCGAATCGAGAGCAGGAGTTGATTGAGTTCCAGGGATTCGCGCGGGTTGAGGCCCGCCGCCGGCTCGTCGAGGCACAGGATGACCGGATCCGTGCACATGGCGCGGGCAATCTCGAGGCGCCGCTGGTCGCCATAGGGGAGATCGCCCGCCGGGTCGTCCGCCCGGTCGATCAGGCGCACCTTCTCGAGCCAGACCTTCGCCTTTTCGATCGCCTGCCGCTCCGAGTTCCGGAAGCTCTTGGCGCCGAGCACCCCAAGGAGGGTGAAGCCGGACGCGATCATCAGCGGGTTATGCTGCGCGACGAGTAGGTTCTCCAGCACGGTCATGCCGGAGAAGAGACGAATGTTCTGGAATGTGCGGGCGACCTTGGCCTTCCAGTTGATGCTGTGGCCGGGCAGCCGCTCGAGCAACAGGGCCTCATGGCCCGGCCGGCGCAGGGCGATCATGCCCTCCGTCGGCTTGTAGAAGCCCGTGATGCAGTTGAACACGGTGGTCTTGCCGGCGCCGTTCGGCCCGATCAGCGCCGTGATGTCGCCGCGGCCCGCCTGGAACGACAGGTCGTTCACGGCGACGAGGCCGCCGAACCGCATGGTGAGGTGCTGGACGTCGAGCACCGGATCGTTCTGCCAACGCATGGCGCCTGCCTGAGGTTGGGGTTGAAGGGTCGCCGACATCAGCCATGGCCCTCTTTGACGAGCGAGCTGGAGATCGACCGGCTTTCCTTCAGGAACACCGATGGCTCGCGTTCCGAAATAAGACCGCGTGGGCGCCAGATCATCATGGCCACCATGCCGAGCCCGAAGAGCAGGAGGCGGTACTCGTTGGGGTCGAAGCCCTGTCCGAAGATCGCCGAGAGGAAGCCGAGGTTGCGCAGGACCTCCGGGCCGCCCACCAGCACCACCGCCGCGATGGCGACGCCGATCTGCGAGCCCATGCCGCCGAGCACCACGATGGCGAGGATGATCGCCGACTCGAGGAAGTTGAAGCTCTCCGGGGAGACGAAGCCTTGGCGCACCGCGAAGAACGAGCCCGCGAAGCCGCCGAACATGGCGCCGATCGCGAAGGCGGTGAGCTTGGTGTTCGTGGTGTTGATGCCGAGCGAGCGGCAGGCGATCTCATCCTCGCGCAGGGCCTCCCAGGCGCGGCCCACCGGCAGCTTGCGCAGCCGCATGGTCACGAAGTTGGTGAGGAGGGCGAGCACCAGGATCAGGTAGTAGAGGAAGATGATCCGGTGCATGGCGTTGAAGTCGAGCCCGAAGGTCGCCGCAAACCCGTTGTCGTCCGCCGTGAAGGGCAGGCCGAAGAAGCTCACCCGCGGGATCGACGAGATACCCGCGCCGCCGCCCGTCACGTCGACCCAGTTGATGAGGACGAGGCGGATGATCTCGCCGAAGGCGAGGGTCACGATGGCGAGGTAATCGCCCCGCAGGCGCAGCACCGGGAAGCCGAGGATGATGCCCCAGAACGCCGCCAGAATGCCGGCCAGCGGCAGGCAGATCCAGAAGGAGAGGCCGAAGGTGGTGGAGAGGAGGGCGTAGGAATAGGCGCCGACCGCGTAGAAGGCCACGTAGCCGAGGTCGAGCAGGCCCGCCAAGCCCACCACGATGTTAAGGCCCCAGCCCAGCATCACGTAGGTGAGGATGAGGATCCCGAGGTCCACCCAGTACCGGCTCTCATTGAGGCCGCCCTGGATCAGGTAAATGATGATCGGGAAGGTGGCCGCGATCCCGAGGAACAGCGGCAGCGCCAAGCCTGAGACGCGCTGGAACGCGCTCGGGTAGGCGCCGACGACCTCGGTGGCCTGCCGCGGGCTCGGCACCGCCTGCCGGGCCGCCCGGGTCGCCAGGAAGGCCCGTGTTACGAGCCGCATGGCGAAGACCAGGGCGCAGATCACCGCGACGAGACCCCACCGGGGGGTGAGGAAGAGAAGCGCGCCGTTCTGATCCGTTCGGAAGGACAGGATCGGGATCGACAGGCCAAGGGTGATGGCGGCCGTGAAGGCCGCATCCTTGAGGGCCGCGGCGAGGTCGAACCGGGCCGGAACGGCCGTCTGCGGCGCGGTGTTGGCGATGGCGGGAGCGTTCATGGATGGCTTCCTCAGACCTTCTCGACCTCAGGCCGCCCGAGAATGCCGGAGGGCATGAAGATCAGCACGATGGCGAGGATCGAGAACGCTGCGACGTCCTTGTACTCGATGGAGAAATAGGCGGACCAGAACACCTCGATGAGCCCGATGATGAGGCCGCCGAGCACCGCGCCGGGAAGCGAGCCGATGCCGCCGAGCACCGCCGCCGTGAAGGCCTTCACGCCGGGCACGAAGCCGTCCGCGAAGCTGACCACGCCGTAATACAGGAGGTACATGGTGCCGGCCACCGCCGCGAGGGCGGCGCCGATCACGAAGGTGATCGAGATCGTCCGGTCCACGTCGATGCCGAGGAGCGCCGCCATCTTGCGGTCCTGCTCGCAGGCGCGCTGGGCGCGGCCGAGGGAGGTCTTCTGCACCACGTACCAGAAGATCGTCAGCAGCACCGCCGTCATCACCATGATGATGATCTGCTTATAGGAGAGGGCGACCGTGTAGCCGTTGGCGCCCGTCCAGAGCGGGACCACGTCCTGCACCATGGGAGGGGTCGGCTTGTTGCGGGCGCCCTGGGTGATCTGCACGAAGTTCGACAGGGCGATGGAGACGCCGATGGCCGAGATGAGCGGCGCGAGGCGGAAGGAGCCACGCAGGGGCCGGTAGGCCACCCGCTCGAGGGCCCAGCCCCAGAGCCCGGTGATGACCATGGCGATGAGCATCACGAGGAGGAGCGCCAGCGCCGCCGACGAGATCCCGATCCAGGTCGTGAGGATCAGGAAGAAGATCAGCGCGATGAAGGCCGAGAGCATGAAGACGTCGCCGTGAGCGAAGTTCACCATGCCGATGATGCCGAAGACCATCGTGTAGCCGATGGCGATGAGGCCGTAGATGGACCCCAAGGTCAGCCCGTTGATGAGCTGCTGTACGAAGACTTCCATGTCCCGCCCTGTCCCTCTTCAAGAGGCTTTTTCTGAAGTGAGCCGCAGCAAAGCACGATGCAGGAAAGAGGCCAAGGTCGCGCCAAGCCGGGCCGTTGCTTGGCCGGCTCTCTAGCAAAGGGCTCTCCTCCCGGCAACGACCGTCAACCCCTTGTTAAAGAATAGTTTTGCTGAGCAACAAAATTTCAAAGCGTCGCACCCTGCCTGACAAACGGCTTGGGGACGACCATATGCAGCCCCGTGCTTGCGTTCCCGGCCGTTCGGTGGGAGACGCGGCACGGACCCGAGACCGAACCCGTCGTCGCCCCTTGCGGCCCCTCCCGGGGCCGGTCGCGGGGGGCCCAGAGCCCTGATGTTGAACCCGTCCTCGCCCCTCAACGCCCCCGATACGGGCGCCACCCGCCCCGATGCCGTGCTGTTCCGGGACGGAATGAGCCGGGTCGCCGGCGCCGTGCATGTGGTGACGACGGACGGGGCGGCCGGACGGGCAGGCTTCACCGCGACGGCCGTCACCCCGGTGACGGACAGCCCGGCCTCCCTCCTTGTGTGCGTCAATGCCGCGGGCCGCTCTGCGACCGCGCTCATGGCGAACGGGGTCTTTTGCGTGAACGCGCTCGCCGCCGAGGACCGATTGATCGCCGACGCCTTCGCGGGCCGGGCCGACCTCCATGGGCAGGACCGGTTCACAATCGGAGCCTGGGGTAGTCTTGCGACCGGCTCGCCCCTGCTGAGCACCAGCCTCGTCGCCTTCGATTGCCGCCTCGCGGATGCCCGGCTCGTCGCCACCCACCACGTGATCATCGGCGAGATCGTCGCGATCCGGCTGGGGGAACTCCGTCCGGCGCTCGTGTACCAGGGCCGGTCCTATCACGCGCTGGAGCGCTGATGGGACGCCGCGCTTGCGGTCGTTCCCGCTGAACCGCAGGTGTCTCAGGCGCTCCGCCGCTCGCTGAACCGCGCCCGATAGGCGGCGGGGCTCGTGCCCAGCCTTTCGCGAAAGTGGTGGCGCAGGGTCGCCGGGGAGCCGAAGCCGCAGGCGGCGGCGATGTCGTCGATGGAGGCCGAGCCCGCCTCCAGGAGTTCCCGCGCCTGACCGAGGCGCTCCCCCAGCAGCCACTCGCCCGGAGTCGTGCCGGTCGCCGCCTTGAACCGGCGCAGGAAGGTGCGGGTGCTCATGCCGGCCTCCCGGGCGAGGTCCGGGATGGTTTGCTCCCGCTCAAGCCGCGCGCGCATCCGCTCGAGGAGCGGCCCAAGCCTCGCGCCCTCCCGAGCCGGCGGCACCGGCCGTTCGATGAACTGCGCCTGCCCTCCCTCCCGGTGGGGCGGCACCACGAGGCGTCGGGCAAGCCGGTTCGTCACGTCCGGCCCGAAATCCCGCCGCACCAGATGAAGGCACAGATCGAGGCCCGCGGCGCTCCCGGCGGAGGTGAGCACCTGCCCTTCATCCACGTAAAGAACATCGGGCTCGACCCGAATGTCGGGATAAAGCTCGTTCAGCGCGGCCACATGGTGCCAATGGGTCGTGGCGCGTTTGCCGGACAGGAGACCGGCCGCCGCAAGGACGAACACGCCGGAGCAGATCGAGACGAGCCGGGCGCCCCGGGCATGGGCGCGCAGGAGAGCATCGACGAGGGCCGGTGGCACCGGCTCCCGGGCGCCCCGCCAGCCCGGCACGATGATCGTGCCGGCGCTCTCCAGGAGATCCAAGCCGCCATCGGCCATCACGCGGATGCCGCCAACCGCGCGCAGGGGACCCTGGTCCACGGCCGCCACGGCGAAAGCGTACCAGTCCGGTCCCATCTCCGGACGGTGCAGGCCGAACACCTCGACGGCGCAGCCGAACTCGAACGTGCACAGCCCATCATAGGCGAGCGCGACCACGAGGCGGTTCGGCGGGGAAGGGGGCTGCTTTGGCACGATCTTGACGTTACCCGGCATTCGCGCCGCTTTCCAGAGGGTCGGCGGTGGGCGAGCATAGGTCGCGTTCACCACGGGAGTTTCCCATGCCGCACAGCCTCGTCACCGCCATTCCGCCCGCACACTCCGCCGTCGCGGCCGAGCACTTCGCGGGACGCCTTGCCCTCGAGACCGATTGCTCCGACGTCCATGAAGCCATGCGGTCCGGGCCGGCCGATTTCGTCCTCCTCGACGTGCGCGGGCCTAATGCCTACGCGCGCTCCCATGTGCTGGGCGCCCTCAACCTGCCGCACCGGGAGATCACGGCGGAGCGCATGGCGTCCTGGCCTGCCGATACGCTCTTCGTAGTCTATTGCGCCGGGCCCCATTGCAACGGCGCCGATAAAGGGGCCCTGAGGCTCGCGCGTCTGGGTCGTCCCGTGAAGCTGATGATCGGCGGCCTCACGGGCTGGGCGGACGAGGGCTTTAGGTTCGCCGAAGGGACCGAGCCCGGCCGGCTCTCCGAAGCTGCCTGATAGGCCTATTCGTGTTCGCGGTCGATCTCCGCGAACACGGCCTCCGCCTCCTTGAATCCGGTCCGCGCCACCGGCAGGCCCCCATAGGCGCCGGCCTGGATCAGCACCTCCTTGATCTCGTCGCGAGTCATGCCGTTGTTGAGGGCGCCCCGAACATGGATGCGGAACTCGTCCCACTGGCTGCGGGTCGCCGCGATCACGATGACGATGACCGAACGGATCTTCAGGTCGAGGCCCGGTCGCTGCCAGACCTCACCCCAGGCAAAGCGCGTGATCACGTCCTCCAGGTCGCGGCTGAACGCGGTGGCGTTCGCCTTGCGCCTGTCCACATAGGCATCGCTCAGGACCCGGCGGCGCATGCGCTCGCCGGCGCGGCGCCGTTCCTCGTCGGTGCTCGGTGCTGCCTCGTCTCCCGCCATTCTCCGCTCCTCTCGACAACCCGTCGCCGCGATGGGCTACACTAGCCGGGAAGACGGCGTTCGACGCAACACGCGCGATCGCGACGGCGGCGCAACACGGAACGTTCAGGAGACCACCATGGCGATGACGATGCAGGGGGAGGTTCTGCTTCCGGCGGACCGGGATCGGGTCTGGGCCGCGCTCAACGATCCCGCGGTGCTGAAGGCCTGCATTCCCGGCGTGCAGGAATTGGACAAGGTGAGCGACACGGAATTCAACGCGGTCGCGAAAGTCGCGATCGGCCCAGTGAAGGCGACCTTCAAGGGGGCGGTGCAACTCTCCGACCTCGACCCGCCGAACGGCTACACGATCAGCGGCGAAGGGCAGGGCGGAATCGCCGGCTTTGCCAAGGGCGGCGCCAAGGTGCGGCTCGACGAGGTGGAGGGGGGCACGAAGCTCACCTACGACGTGGATGCGCAGGTGGGCGGCAAGATCGCTCAACTCGGCGGACGCCTCATCAACGGGGTCGCGAAGAAATACGCGGACGAGTTCTTCGCCACCTTCGCGAAAATTCTGAGCCCTGCGGAAAATGCGGCTTAAACCCGTACTTTGGGCCAAACTTGTCTGCCGAATGATCGCTTGACCGCCGATTCAGCCCGGTTCACACTCGATTTCGACGAGGTAGGGTCACCCCATCCGTCCAACGAGATTCTGCCCAACGGCGCCCAACGAAACAGAGGCCGGCCGAAGGAGCCGCCCTCGGAGGAGGAAAACACATGGCCACCGTCTCCATGACGGTGAACGGTCAACCCGTCACCGCCGATGTCGATCCGCGCACCCTTCTGGTGCAGTTCCTGCGCGAGAACCTGCGCCTCACGGGCACCCATGTGGGCTGCGACACGAGCCAGTGCGGCGCCTGCGTGGTGCACCTCAACGGCGAGGCCGTGAAGGCCTGCACGGTGCTCGCGGTGCAGGCGACCGCTTCCGTGGTCACCACCATCGAGGGATTGGCGCAGGGCGCCGAACTCCACCCGATGCAGGCGGCCTTCCGGGAGCACCATGGCCTTCAATGCGGATACTGCACGCCCGGCATGATCATGGCGGCCATCGACATGGTGAACCGCAAGGGCTCGAACCTCGACGAACAGACGATCCGGGCCGAGCTCGAAGGCAACATCTGCCGCTGCACCGGCTACCACAACATCGTGAAGGCCGTGGCGGCCGGCGCGGAAGCCATGGCGCAGGCGCCGCTCCGCGAAGCCGCCGAGTGACCTTCCAGCCCGCGCCGAACGGTGCGGGCTTTTTTCGATCAAAGCTCAAAAACGCCCGTCAGAGGCGGCCTTCCAGGAGGATTCCATGAGTGCCACAGGCATCGGCGCCCCCGTGCGCCGCAAGGAAGACCAGCGTTTCGTCACCGGCCAGGGACGTTACGTGGACGATTTCAACCGGCCGGGGCAGGCCCATGCGTATTTCCTGCGCTCGCCCCATGCCCATGCGAACATCCGCAGCATCGATAGCCGCGTGGCGCGCGAGATGCCTGGCGTCGTCGCCATCTTCACGGGGGATGACCTCGCGGCCGACAAGATCGGCGGCCTCATCTGCGGCTGGATGATCCATTCGAAGGACGGCTCGCCCATGAAGGCGGGCCCGCATCCGGCGCTGGCTCAAGGGAAGGTGCGCTATGTGGGCGACCACGTGGCGGTCGTCATCGCCGATACGCTCGCGCAGGCGAAGGACGCCGCGGAAGCAATCGTGGTGGATTACGAGGTGCTGCCCGCCGTCGTCGAGACGGCGTCCGCCACCAAGGCGACCGTCGCGGTCCATGAGGTCTCGCCGGACAACACGGTGTTCAACTGGCATCTCGGCGACAAGGCTGCCGTCGACCAGGCTTTTGCCCGCGCCAAGCACGTGACGACGATCGATCTCGTCAACAACCGGCTCGTGCCCAACCCGATGGAGCCGCGCGCGGCGCTTGGCGAGTACGATCCCGGCAACGACAACTACACGCTCTACACCACGTCCCAGAATCCGCATGTGGCGCGCCTCGTGCTCTCCGCCTTCATCGGCGTCGCGCCCGAGCACAAGCTGCGCGTGATCGCGCCGGATGTGGGCGGCGGCTTCGGATCCAAGATCTTCATCTATGCGGAGGAGACGGTCTGCGTCTGGGCCGCCAAGAAGGTGAAGCGGGCGGTGAAGTGGACCTCGGACCGGACGGAGGCGTTCCTCGCCGACGCCCATGGCCGCGACCACGTCACCCATGCCGAGATGGCAACCGACGAGAACGGCAAGATCTTGGGTCTTCGCGTCCACACGATCGCGAATCTCGGGGCGTATCTCTCCACCTTCTCGTCCTCGGTGCCCACCTACCTCTACGCGCCGCTGCTCTCCGGCCAATACGACATCCCGGCGATCTACTGCGAGGTGGACGCGGTCTATACCAACACCGCGCCGGTGGACGCCTATCGCGGCGCCGGGCGGCCGGAGGCGACCTTCGTTCTCGAGCGCATCGTCGAGAAGACCGCCCGCGAACTCGGGCAGGATCCGGCGAAGTTCCGCAAGAAGAACTACATCACCAGCTTCCCGCACGCGACGCCGGTCATCATGACCTACGACGCGGGCGATTATCACGCCTCCATGAACAAGGCCCTGGAGGCCGCCGATTACAAGAACTTCGGCAAGAGGAAACGCGAGAGCGCCCGCCGGGGGCGCCTGCGCGGCATCGGCTTCTCGAGCTATATCGAGGCCTGCGGCATCGCTCCGTCCCAAGCCGTCGGTTCGCTCGGCGCCGGAGTCGGCCTGTGGGAATCCGCCGAGGTGCGCGTGAACCCGACCGGCTCCGTCGAGGTGCTCACGGGCTCCCACAGCCACGGCCAGGGCCACGAGACGACCTTCGCCCAGCTCGTATCGGACCGCCTCGGCGTGCCCATCGACAATGTGAGCATCGTCCATGGGGACACCGACAAGGTGCAGTTCGGCATGGGCACCTACGGCTCGCGCTCCGGCGCGGTCGGCATGTCGGCCATTGCGAAGGCCATCGACAAGGTGATCGCCAAGGGCAAGAAGGTCGCGGCCCACGTGCTCGAAGCGGCCGAAGGCGACATCGAGTTCAAGGACGGCAAGTTCACGGTGGCCGGCACCGACAAGTCGCTCGACTTCGCCTCCACGGCCCTTCAGGCCTATATCGCCCACAAGTTCACGGGCGAGCAGCTGGAGCCCGGCCTCAAGGAGGGGGCGTTCTACGATCCCACCAACTTCACCTTCCCGGCGGGCGTCCACATCTGCGAGGTGGAGATCGATCCCGATACGGGCGTCACGAAGATCGAGCGCTGGACCGCGGTGGACGATTTCGGGGTGATCATCAACCCGATGATCGTCGAGGGCCAGGTCCATGGCGGCATCGCGCAGGGCGTCGGCCAAGCCCTGCTGGAAGGCACGGTGTATGATTCGTCCGGGCAGCTCGTGACCGCGAGCTACATGGATTACTGCATGCCCCGCGCCATCGACCTGCCGTCCTTCGATGTCGGCATGACGATGACGCCCTGTCCCTCCAACCCGCTCGGGATCAAGGGCTGCGGCGAGGCGGGCGCCATCGCGGCGCCGCCTGCGGTGATCAATGCGATCACCGATGCGCTCGGACACGAGGATATCGCCATGCCCGCGACGCCGCAGGCCGTCTGGCGCGCGGCGCAGAAGAGCGTCACCAAGCTCGCGGCGGAATAAGGGAGGCTCAAGGATCATGTACGCTTTCGAATATCACCGCCCCACGAGCGTCCGTCAGGTCGCCAATCTCGTCGCCAAGGCCGAGGACGCCAAGCTTCTGGCCGGCGGGCACACCCTGCTGCCGACCATGAAGCAGCGTCTTGCGGCACCCGCGAACCTCATCGATCTCGGACAGGTCGTGGAGCTCAAAGGCATCGAGCGCTCCGCCCGCTCCATCACCATTGGCGCCATGACCCGCCATGCGGACGTGGCGGGCTCCGCGGACGTCCAGCAGGCGATCCCCGGCCTTGCCGAGATGGCCGAGCTGATCGGGGATCCCCATGTGCGGGCCCGGGGCACCATCGGCGGCTCAATCGCCAACAACGACCCGGCGGCCGATTACCCGGCCGCCTGCCTCGCGCTCGGCGCCACCATCGTGACGAACAAGCGCAAGTTCGCGGCGGAGGAGTTCTTCCGCGGTCTGTTCGAGACGGCCCTCGACGAGGGGGAGATCATCACCAAGGTGAGCTTCCCGATTCCGCAGAAGGCCGCCTATGCGAAGTTCCGCAACCCGGCCTCGCGCTATGCCCTAGTCGGCGTGTTCGCGGCCAAGCGCGCCGGCGACGTGCGCGTGGCGGTGACCGGCGCGGGCTCGAATGGCGTGTTCCGCTGGACGCAGGCCGAAGAGGCTCTCAAGGCGCGCTTCGCCGCCAAGTCACTGGAGGGCATGAGCGCCCCGGCCGACAACCTCAACAGCGACATCCACGCGGATGCCGCCTACCGGGCTCACCTTATCGGTGTCATGGCGCGCCGGGCCGTGCAGGCGGCTTCGTCGCGTTAGCGCGTCACGCATTCGCAAGGATAGGAGAGCGGCCGGGCTTCAGAACCCGGCCGTTTCCGTTAAGGAGGCGACACCCCGTCCGGTACTCCTCTCCGGCCGGACTTGCCCGGGCGCAGGGCGCTTCTGTACCCTGCGCCCTCGACACCAGGAGGTCACCGTTCCCTTGGCCAAGGCGCCCGCTTCCATCGACGACACCGCCACCCTCCTGCAGGCCTCCGGCTATGTGGCCGACCGGGCGCTCGCGACGGTGCTGTTCCTCGCCCTGAAGCTCGGGCGACCGCTCTTCCTCGAAGGGGAGGCCGGCGTCGGCAAGACGGAAATCGCCAAGGTCCTGTCCGCGGCACTGGGACGGAGGCTCATCCGTCTCCAATGCTACGAGGGCCTCGACGTCGCCTCCGCGGTCTACGAGTGGAACTATGCGGGCCAGATGATGGCGATCCGCCTGGCGGAGGCCGGTGGCGGCGTGGACCGGGACCGGCTCGAGGGCGACCTTTTCTCTGAGCGCTACCTGGTGAAGCGGCCGCTGCTCCAAGCCCTCGAGGCCGGGGCAGGCGGCGCGCCGGTTCTCCTCATCGACGAGCTCGACCGGACGGACGAGGCCTTCGAGGCTTTTCTCCTCGAAGTGCTGTCCGACTTCCAGGTGACGGTGCCGGAATTCGGCACCGTAAAGGCGGCCGAGCCGCCCATCGTGATCATCACCTCGAACCGCACCCGCGAGATCCACGACGCGCTCAAGCGCCGCTGCCTCTACCACTGGGTCGATTACCCCGATGCGCCCCGGGAGCTCTCGATCCTGCAGGCGCGCGTGCCGCATGCGCCGAAGGCCCTGTCGCGGGAGATCGTCGCCTTCGTTCAGGCGATCCGCAAAGAGGAGCTCTTCAAGGTGCCCGGCGTCGCCGAGACCCTGGACTGGGCCTCCGCCCTCGTGGAACTCGACGCCGTCGCCCTCGACCCGGCTCTCGTCTCCGATACGCTCGGCGTGCTCCTGAAGTACCAGGACGACATCCAGAAGATGCAGGGAAGCCGAGCCAAGGCGATGCTGGACCAGGTGCGGGGTGACCTGAGAGCGGCGGAGTAGGGCGGGTGGCCATGGCCCCTGGCTCCTCATTCCCAGAGGGGGAGGCATCCGCGCAGGCGGTGGAGAGCGGTGCCGACGGCACCGGCCGCCTCTCCGACAACATCGTCTATTTCGCGCGCGCGCTCCGCACGGCCGGCCTGCCCGTGGGGCCTGGCGCGGTGCTCGATGCGATCGCGGCCGTGGAAGCCGCCAGGATCGGCGCTCGCGAGGATTTCTATTGGACGCTTCACGCGGTCTTCGTGAAGCGCCGCGAGCACAGCGTTCTCTTCGACCAAGCCTTCAAGATCTTTTGGCGGCGGCGGGCGCTGATGGAAAAGCTCATCGCTCAGATGTCGCCCATCGCGCCCGGTGCCTTGAAGAAGGACGAGAAGCCGCGGGCCGGTGCGCTGCGCGTCGCCGAGGCGCTGGCGCCGCAGCCCAAGGAGCCGCAGCCGCCCAAGGAGCAGATCGAACTTTCCGCGCGCCTCACGGTGTCGGACCGGGAGGTGCTGAAGGCCAAGGATTTCGCGCAGATGTCGGCCCAGGAGATCGCCCGCGCCAAGCGTCTCATCGCCGAGATGCGCCTGCCCGACGACGAGGTGACGACCCGCCGTTTCGCGGCGGATGCGAGGGGTCGCCGCATCGATCCGCGCCGCACCTTCCGCCGCTCGCTGCGGGGCGGCGGCGCCACCATCGATCTCGCCTATCGCACGCCCGCGACCCGGCACCCGCCGCTCGTGGCCTTGGTCGATATCTCGGGCTCCATGGCGGAATATTCGCGCCTGTTCCTCCACTTCCTGCACGCAATCGCCGAGAAGCGCAGGCGCGTCCATTCCTTCGTCTTCGCCACCCGGCTCACGAATATCAGCCGGGAGCTGACGAGCCGGGACCCGGACGATGCGCTGGCCCGTGCGGCAGGGCGGGTGCAGGACTGGGAGGGCGGCACCCGGATCGCCCACGCCCTCCACGATTTCAACCGCCTCTGGTCCCGCCGGGTGTTGGGGCAGGGCGCCGTGGTTCTGCTCTTCACGGATGGTCTCGAGCGGGAGGTCACCGGCGAGCTGACCTTCGAGATGGACCGGCTCAAGCGCTCCTGCCGGCGGCTGATCTGGCTCAACCCGCTCCTGCGCTTCGACGCCTTCGAGGCTCGCGCCTCGGGCATCCGCACCATGCTGCCGCATGTCCATGACTTCCGGCCGATCCACAGCCTGGCTTCCATGGGAGATCTCTGCCAGGCGCTCTCCTCCGAGAGGGCGGGCGCCGCCGATCCGCGGCGGTGGTTGCGCGGCGTGGATTGAGGGCACGCGGGAGCCGGTCCTAGAGCGGCGGCCGAGGGGCACGGAAACGTGCGGCGCGGGCCCGATGGTTGCACGACGCGGCTTAAAGCTTACCTTGAGGGCGGAAGGACCAGGGTCATGCTCTCCACCGAAACAGACATCCTGAGGGAAGCCGAATCCTGGCGACAGACCGGCCGGGGCGTCGCCCTTGCCACGGTGGTCGAGACCTGGGGCTCGGCGCCGCGACCTGTCGGGAGCCACCTTGTCATTGACGACGAGGGCAATTTTCTTGGCTCCGTCTCCGGCGGCTGCGTCGAGGGAGCCGTCATCACCGAGGCGCTCGATGTGATCGAGGACGGCAAGCCGCGCCTTCTCGAATTCGGCGTCGCCGACGAGACCGCTTGGCGGGTCGGCCTCTCCTGCGGCGGCACGATCCGCGTCTTCGTCGAACGGGTGGAATAATGCCGAGCCTCGATATCCTGCTGGCCTTCGCGGCCGCGACGATCGTCTTTGCCCTCTTTCCGGGGCCTGCGCTTCTCTACACGGCGGCACAGACGCTTGCCCGCGGACGCCGGGCCGGGTTCATGGCCGCGTTCGGCATTCACGTGGGCTGCTATGCCCATGTGTTCGCGGCGGCTTTCGGCCTCTCCGCCGTGTTCCGGTACGTGCCGGAGCTCTACACTGCCATGAAGATCGTCGGCGCCATCTACCTGATCTGGCTCGGCATCGACATGATGCGCAGTCGCACCAATGCGGCGGAGATGGACAAGATCGCGCCCAAATCCGCGCGCCGGGCTTTCTTCGAAAGCGTGGTGGTGGAAGTGCTGAACCCAAAAGTAGCGATCTTCTTCATTGCCTTCCTGCCCCAGTTCGTAGATCCGACTGCCAGCCTGCCGATCTGGGCACAGTTCATCATCCTTGGAACGGCGGTGAACTTCGTGTTCTCCCTCACCGATGTAGTGACGGTGCTCGCGGCCTCCACGGTGATGCGCAAGTTCAAGGGCGACGGCACGGGCAAAGGGGCTGGCCGCAAGCTCATTCGCTTCGGCGGCGGCTCGATCCTGGTCGGGCTCGGGGCACGCCTTGCCCTCGACCGCAGCTAGCCATGCGCCTCGAACTTCTCTCCGCACTCAATGCCGAGCGCGTAGCCAGGCGCGCGGCTGTCCTCGTCACGGACATCGAGGGAGGCGGGCAGGAGCTCGTGCGTGAGGGCGACGTGCAGACGCACCCGCTCGCCGCGCTGCTCGGCGAGCGGGTGCGTCAGGGCAAGAGCGGCCTTGTGGAGGAGGGCGGGCGCCGCCTCTTCCTGACCGTTCAGGTGCCACCGGTGCGGGTGCTTATGGTCGGTGCCGTACATATCAGCCAGGCGCTGGCGCCCATGGCCCGCGGCCTCGACCTCGACGTGACGGTGCTCGACCCCCGCACCGCCTTTGCGACGCCGGAGCGCTTTCCGGGCGTGCCTGTCATCGCCGAATGGCCCGATGCCGCGCTCCCGCGGATCGGGCTCGACCGTTACACGGCCGTGGCGGCCCTCACCCACGATCCCAAGATCGACGATCCCGCCCTGCAGGCAGCCCTGCGGGCGCAGTGCTTCTACATCGGCGCGCTCGGCTCCAAGAAGACCCATGCGCGCCGCGTGGAGCGGCTGATGGAGGCCGGCTTCACGGAAACGGACATCGCGCGCATCCACGCGCCCATCGGTCTCGATATCGGCGCCGTCTCTCCGGCAGAAATCGCAGTCTCCGTTCTGGCGGAAATCGTGGCGACCCTGCGCAAGGACCGGAGGCGGGCGGCGTGAAATTCGGGGCGGTTCCGGTGGCGGAAGCCGCGGGCGCCATCGCAGCCCATACGGTGCGTGCGGGCGATGCCGTGGTGAAGAAGGGCAGCACGCTCACGCCGGAGGACGTGGCTCGGCTGACCGAAGCCGGCGTCATGAGCGTCGTCGCGGTGCGTCTTGAGCCCGAGGACGTCGGCGAGGACGCAGCCGCCCTGCGGCTTGCCCAAACGGTGGCAGGCGAGGGCGTGCGCGTGGATCGCCCCTTCACCGGGCGGTCGAACCTGTTTGCGGAAGGCCCTGGCCTTCTCATTGTCGACCGCGCCGCCATCGATCGCATCAACGGCGTCGACGAGGCTATCACCGCCGCGACCCTGCCGGCCTTCAAGCCGATCGTGGAGGGCGAGATGATCGGCACCGTGAAGATCATCCCCTACGCGGTTCCCGAAAACGTGCTGGAGCAAGCGCTCGCCGGGGCCGAAGGCGCGCTGCGCGTGGCGCCGTACCGCCGCCGGCGGGTCGGGGTGATCTCGACCCTGCTGCCGGGCTTGAAGCCCAGCGTCGTCGACAAGACCCTTCACGTGCTCGGCCAACGGCTCGCGCCGGCGGGCGCCGCTGTCGCGGCGGAGGAGCGGGTCGACCACGAGGTTGCGGCCCTGACCCGTTCGCTGGCGGCGCAGGCCGAGGGCGATGCGGATCTCCTGGTGGTGTTCGGCGCCTCCGCAATTGCGGACCGCCGCGACGTGATCCCGGCAGCCTTGGAGGCGGCGGGCGGGCGCGTGGAGCATTTCGGGATGCCGGTCGATCCCGGCAACCTCCTCCTCGTCGGTTCTCTCAATGGCAAGCCCGTTCTCGGGGCGCCGGGCTGCGCCCGCTCCCCGAAGGAGAATGGGTTCGATTGGGTGCTGAGCCGTCTCCTCGCCGATATACCGGTCACCCGCGCCGACATCACCGGCATGGGAGTGGGCGGCCTCCTCATGGAGATCGTCTCCCGCCCGCAACCCCGGGCCGGAGGCACGGGCGGGGAGGACGGGGAGGCGTGACGGTCGCGGCTCTCATTCTCGCGGCCGGGCGCGGCACCCGCTTCGGTGAGGCGCCGAAGCTGCTCGCTCTCCTCGACGGCAAGCCGCTGGTGCGCCACGTAGCGGAGGCCGCGCTCGCCTCGCGGGCCCGGCCGGTGCTGGTGGTGACGGGACATCGGGCGGACGCGGTCGAACGGGCGCTTGCAGGGCTCGCCCTCGCGCCCGTGCCGAACCCCCATTTCGCCGAAGGGCTTTCCACATCGCTCAAGGCCGGCTTTGCCGTGCTGCCCGCAGAAGTCGAGGCCGCCATCGTTCTCCTCGGCGACATGCCTCTCGTGAGTGCCGAACTGATCGACGATCTTGCGGCGGCTTGGGCGGCCGGGGCGCGCCCCCCGGCCCTCATCCCCGTTCATGAGGGGCGACGCGGCAATCCCGTCGTGCTCTCCCGCGCCCTCGCTCCGCAGATCGCAGGGCTCACCGGCGATGCGGGAGCGGGTCCGCTGCTGCGCGGCCGAACGGACGTAGTCGAGTGGCCGGTCGGCGATCCCTCGATCCTGACCGACATCGACACGCCGGATGCGCTCGCCGCGCTTCGTCCCTAGCGCGCCTTCTTGGCGTCGGCCCGGCACCGATCCGAGCAATAACGCACCTCGTCCCAGACCCGCTCCCACTTCTTGCGCCAGGCAAAGGGGCGGTGGCAGACCGGGCAGACCTTCTGGGGCAGGTCGCTCTTCTTGCGCATTTTGGGCATCTGTCAGGGACGTCCCGGATCCGCGGAAAGCCCGCTGCCATTCAACGACGATGGCTTTATAATGCACCGGAGGCACAGGCGGGAGGACGCGCGGTGACACCGAATGCCAGGCTCCATGGACGGCCGTTGTGGCGCATCGCGCCATGGGCGATGGCGGCCGGCCTGCTGCTCCTCCCTCTCGCCGCCATGGCGATCACCGACGAGATGGTCTGGGATGCGGCCGATTTCGCCATTTTGGCGGTCATGCTGCTGGCAGCCTGCGGCGCCCACGAATTGGTGGTCCGGCTGACGGGGAGCAAGGCCTTCCGCGCCGCCGTCGGCGTCGCGGTGGTCGCGGCCTTCATCCTGGTCTGGATCAATCTCGCGGTGGGGATCATCGGCTCCGAGGATCATCCAGCGAACCTGATCTTTGCCGGCGTGATCGCCGTCGCCCTTCTCGGCACCCTGATCGCGCGCCTGAGGCCCTGGGGCATGGCGCGTGCCTTGGCCGCGACGGCGCTCGCCCAGGTCGTTGCCGGAGCCGTGGCGCTCGTTGCCGGATGGGGCTCCGCTGGCGCCAACTGGCCCGGCGCGATCGTGGTGCTGACGGGCTTTTTCGCTTCCCTCTGGCTCCTCTCGGGCTGGCTCTTCCTCAAGGCAGCCCGGGAGCAGGCGGGCTCTATCGGTTGAGCTGGCGCCCTCAGCGTCCCGAATCGCGCGCGCTTTCGGGTGCCAGCGAACTCCAGCCGGTGATCTGCACGAAGCCGTCCCGCACCGCCACCACGAGGTGGCGTCGATGCTTGTGGACGAGGGTGCCGGGCGTGAAACGGTGCGCCTCCGTCCAGCCGGAGGCCTGCCACACGTAAAGGCGCTTGCCCCCTACCTGCGCCAGGGTCTCGATGGAGCCGAAGGCGCGGATCGTGCGCAGCACCTCCGCCACCGTGCCGGTGAAAGCGAGCGTGCGCTGCGCCTCCGTGACCCGTGGCCAGTAGGATCCGCCTGTCTGCGGCTTCGCCTCGGCCCAGAGCCGCGGCAGGTCGGCGGCGAGCGTGATCGAGAGGCGCTTTGCCGCCATCTGACACTTGGCGAGCAGGGTGTCGTGCGTCTCGTCGGGCGCGATGTCGAAGAGATCCTGCGCCACGATGGGACCCGTGTCGAAGCTCGGGGCGAGGGCGTGGACGCTCATGCCCCAGCGAGGCGCCCCATCGAGGATCGCCTGGAAAAGAGGATAGGGGCCGCGGCCCTCCGGCAGGGGCGAGGGATGGAAGTTTACCGCATAGGGCACATGCGGCTCCCAATCCTTCACGAGCCAGGGGTACCCCGCCACCACGAGCGCCTCGCAGCCGAGGCTCTTGAGGCCCGCAAGGTCGGCGGGACGGATGCGCGACATCTGGATTGGCAGGCGCAGCGCACGTGCGCGCGCGACCGTGGCATCGTTGAAGTCGTAGATGTTGTCGCAAGGACGCGTGAATAGCTTCACCGGCTCCCAGCCGCGCTCGATCAGCGTCTGAAACACGTCGCCCAGAAAGTCGATGCCCGCGAAGGCGAAGCGCATTCGGTCCCCCATGCGGTCAGGCACCGCATCCACCTCATCGTCCCGGAGCCTAGCTAGAACAGCCAGGGCCGGGATTCATCCCTTCGATCCATCCTTTGATCCATGAGCCCGCCGCAGCCGTATGAACGCTGTCGAGAGCATTGGCGCAACGGGCCGATTCTCCTTCTAGCTAGAACAGCCAAATTTCAATTTCATCCGTGGGATCACGATGGCGGGGCAGGTACTCATCTACGGCGGCACGGGCGGGATCGGAGCCGCGACGGCGCGGCTGCTGAAGGCGCGCGGCTACGGCGTGCATCTCGTCGCCCGCGACGCGGCGCGCCTCGAGGCCCTGGCCCGTGAGATCGGTGCCACCACGACCGCAGGCGATGTGGCGGACGACGCTCTGTTCGCCCGCGCCGCCGAAGAGGCGGGCGGTGCTCTGGCCGGGCTCGTCTACGCGATCGGCACCATCAACCTCAAGCCGTTCGGGCGGCTGACCGCCCAGGATTTCGAGCGGGACTTTCGCATCAACGCGGTTGGGGCAGCCCGCGCCGTCCAGGCGGCTATGCCGGCCTTGAAGGCCGGGGAGGGCACGCCGGGCGTCGTGCTGTTCTCCACGGTGGCGGTGGCGCAGGGCTTCGCCTCCCATGCCTCCATCGGCCTTGCCAAAGGGGCGGTCGAAGGCCTGGCCCTCTCGCTTGCCGCGGAGCTTGCCCCCAAGATCCGGGTGAACGTGGTGGCGCCCTCGCTCACCCGCACGCCGCTCGCTCAGGCGCTCACCGCCAACGAGGCGATGGCGTCCGGCATCGCACAGATGCATGCCCTCCAGCGCCTCGGGACACCTGAAGACGTGGCGGCTGCCGCAGCCTTCCTTCTGTCCGACGAGGCCTCCTGGATCACGGGCCAGGTGCTCGGGGTCGATGGCGGCCGCAGCTCGCTGCGCACCAAGGGCTGACCTTCCCCGCCCGCATGGCCACCCTCCGTTTCCTCCTCGGCGACCAGCTCACCCGCGGCCTTGCGACCCTGTCGGATCTCGACCCGGCGAAGGACGTGGTTCTGCTCGTGGAGGTTCACGAGGAGGCGACCTATGTGCGTCACCATCCCCAGAAGATCGCCTTCATCCTCTCCGCCATGCGCCATTTCGCACAGGCTCTGGAGGGGGAGGGCATCCGGGTCGATTACGTGCGCCTCGACGATCCCTCCAATACGGGCTCCTTCGGCGGCGAGCTGAAGCGCGCCGTCGCCCGCCACCGGCCCGAGAGAGTGGTGGTGACGGAGCCCGGCGAATGGCGCGTGCTCGAAATGATGCACGATTGGCGCGAGGAGCTGGACGTGCCGCTGGAGATCCGGGACGACACCCGGTTCCTGTGCTCCCGGGCCGAGTTCGCTCGCTGGGCCGACGGCCGCCGCAGCTACCGAATGGAGTTCTTCTACCGCGAGATGCGCCGCAAGACCGGCCTCCTCATGAACGGGCCGGAGCCCGAAGGCGGGCAGTGGAACTTCGACGCCGAGAACCGCAAGCGCCTGCCGAACGGCGTGACACCGCCGCTCCGCCCAGCCTTTCCGCCCGATGCGATCACCCGCGACGTGCTCGATCTGGTGCGGAACCGTTTCGGCAACCATTTCGGCGACCTGGAGCCCTTCGCCTGGCCCGTGACCCGCACCGAGGCCCTTCGGGCTCTCGCACTGTTTCTGGACGAGAGGCTCGCGAAATTCGGCGACTACCAGGACGCCATGAAGGCAGGGGAGGGCACGCTCTTTCACAGCCTCCTCGCCCCGGCGCTGAATGTGGGGCTGCTGACGCCGGAGGAGGTCTGCCGCCACGCGGAGATCGCCTACCGGGAGGGGCGGGCGCCGCTCAACGCGGTCGAAGGCTTCATCCGCCAGATCATCGGCTGGCGGGAATATGTGCGCGGCATCTACTGGCTGCACATGCCGGGCTATGCCCGCACCAACACGCTCCAGGCGCGCCGAAAGCTGCCCTGGTTCTACTGGTCCGGCGAGACCGACATGAACTGTCTGGCTCAGTGCATCGGCGACACACGGCGGCAGGCCTATGCGCACCACATCCAGCGGCTCATGGTGACGGGCAATTTCGCGCTCCTCGCGGGCGTCGATCCGGCCGAGATCGAGGAATGGTATCTGGCCGTCTATGCGGACGCCTTCGAGTGGGTGGAGCTGCCGAACGTGCACGGCATGGTGATGTGGGCCGATGGCGGGATGCTTGGATCGAAGCCCTATGCGGCCTCGGGCGCCTATATCGACCGCATGTCCGATTATTGCGGGTCCTGCGCCTACGACGTGCAGGCGAAGACGGGCGAGCGGGCCTGCCCGTTCAACTATCTCTACTGGAACTTCCTCATCGAGAACGAGGCCCGGCTGAAGGCGAACCCGCGCATGGGTATGCCCTACCGGACGCTCGCTGCGATGAGCGCGGATCGCAGGGCCGAGATCGTCGCCGATGCGCGGCGCTTTCTGGCGAGCCTCGAACCGGCCGCTCCGGCAGATGCCTAGAGCCGTGCGCTCCGGGCGCGTGGCGCCGGAAGGCGCATGAAGGAGCGGAACACCGCGTTGTTGCGCAGGGCTGTCTCCCCGGCGCCGACGACCGTGTCCACCGTCTGCGGGTCGAGGCGGAAGCGGGTCGGCACCTTGTCGAGTTCCGCCTTCAGGTCGGCGCCGGCATCCTCGAAGGAGACCCGGCCGATCGAGAAAGCGACGTCGGCGCAGTTCCAGCCCGCGAGCGTGCCCCGCAGCTTCTGGACCTCGCCTTGGGAGAGCGAGCAGCGCCAGGCGCGCAGGTCCTTCTCCCAATCGCGCATCATCGCCTGGAAATAGTCGTAGCCCTTGTAGACGCCGGAATCGATGGCCGCGTCGGTCACGACGCCCGCCAGTTCGAGGCCGCTCGGGGAGGCGCGGTTGCGCACCCAATCGCCCGCCGGACCCCGACCCGCGTCCACCACGAGGAAGAGGAAGCGTTTCACCCGCACGCCCTGCTCGGCCGTGAAGGGTACATGGGCGCGGTCCCGGTTCGAGCGGGCAATGGTGAGGGAGTGGATGCCGAAATTATCGGTGAGCCCGCCATCGAGCAGCTTCACATAGCGGAACCCCTCCGGATTGGCCCGGTAGCGCTGGAAGGCGAGGGCGGTGGCGCGCAGGGTGGCAGGCGCCGTGCTGTCCGTGGCGCTGCGCTGGAGGAATTGCGGCACCCGGGAGCCGCAGCTATCGCCGAAATTCTCTGCATTGATGGGCACGAAGAGCCCGGGCACGGCGGCGGAGGCCGCGACGGCCTCCGACAGGCGCACCTTGCCGAGATCGCTGCACAGGGCATTGAAGGTGATCGGGTCGAACACGAAGGGGACCCGGTTGTAGATGTCCGACGCGGTGATCCACACGAGCGGCCGCCCGCGGGCGAACAGATCCGCGTAAGTGGCGCCGCCGAACAGGTTGTCGTCGAGCCAGCGGGGGAAGCGCGAGCGGTCGTTGACGCCGCCGCTGTTCACGATCTTCAGGACATTGCCGAGCGACACATCCGTGTCGAAGCCCTGCTCGGCGTCGCGCTCCAGGAACCGGGCGCGGAAATCGGCAAGGCCGTCGCGCCCGCGCAGGCCGAAATAGGCCGCCGTCACGGAGCCGCCCGAGACCCCGGAGATCACGTCCACCGCCTCGGTCAGCCGCTGTGGCCCGCGCTCGGTGCGGATCTCGTGGCGGTCGAGTTCGGAGAGGACGCCGTAAGAGAAGGCGGAGGCCCGCATGCCGCCGCCCGAGAAGGCGACCCCGACCACGGTGGATCCGAACTGGTCGGCCGTCAGCGGCCAGCTGCCCTGGTCGGAGGCCTGCGCGAGGGGCGCATTGATGGGCTCATCCCAGACTGTGCTCGCGCAGGCCGCGAGCAGCAGCGCCACCAATCCGGCCGTGGCCCAAGGCCGGACCATCTGTCCGAATGCCATCCTCAACCCCCCGTTTAGAGAGGGCGGCGTACGACGGGACGGCGTCATGCTCAAGGTGCAGCCGTGCCACAGATACGAAAAAGGCGCGGGGTTTCCCCCGCGCCTCGCTCGTGAAGCAGTCGTGAGACCGGCTTAGAAGTCCATCCCGGCGCCAGCACCTGGAGCGGCGGGAGCGGCCTTCTTCGGCAACTCGGCCACCATCGCCTCCGTGGTGATGAGGAGGCCGGCGACCGACGCGGCGTCCTGGAGGGCGGTGCGGACCACCTTGGCCGGGTCGATCACGCCGAACTTGTACATGTCGCCGTATTCGGCGGTCTGGGCGTTGAAGCCGAAGGCATAGTCGCCCTTCTCCAGCACCTTGCCGACGATCACGGAGCCGTCCTCGCCCGCATTGAGAGCGATCTGACGGGCCGGGGCCTGGACGGCGCGGCGGACGATTTCGATGCCCGTGCGCTGGTCGTCGTTCGCGGGCTGAAGCGTGGAGAGCACCTTCACGGAGCGCAGGAGCGCCACGCCGCCGCCGGGCAGGATGCCCTCCTCGACGGCCGCCTTGGTGGCGTGCATGGCATCGTCCACGCGGTCCTTCTTCTCCTTGACCTCGATCTCGGTCGCGCCGCCGACGCGGATCACCGCGACGCCGCCCGCGAGCTTGGCAAGACGCTCCTGGAGCTTCTCACGGTCGTAATCCGAGGTGGTCTCCTCGATCTGCGCCTTGATCTGTTGGACGCGGGCCTCAATCTCCTTCTTGGAGCCGGCGCCGTTCACGACCGTGGTGTTCTCCTTCTCGATCACCACCTTCTTGGCGCGGCCGAGCATGGGGAGCGTCACGTTCTCCAGCTTGATGCCGAGGTCTTCCGAGATGGCGGTGCCGCCCGTGAGGATCGCGATGTCCTGGAGCATGGCCTTGCGGCGGTCGCCGAAGCCAGGCGCCTTCACGGCCGCGATCTTGAGGCCGCCGCGCAGCTTGTTCACCACGAGGGTGGCGAGCGCCTCGCCCTCGACATCCTCGGCGATGATGAGAAGCGGCTTGCCGCTCTGCACCACGCTCTCGAGCACCGGCAGGAGCTCCTGGAGCGAGGAGAGCTTCTTCTCGTGGATGAGGATGTAGGGATCCTCCAGTTCCACGCGCATCTTCTCGGTGTTGGTGACGAAGTACGGGGAGAGATAGCCGCGGTCGAACTGCATGCCCTCGACCACGTCGAGCTCGGTGGCGAGGGACTTCGCCTCCTCGACCGTGATCACGCCCTCGTTGCCGACCTTCTGCATGGCCTCGGCAAGGAAGCGTCCGATCTCCGCGTCGCCGTTCGCCGAAATGGTGCCGACCTGCGCGATCTCGTCGTTCTTGGTGATCTTCCGCGCGTTCTTCTTCAGGTCCGCCACGATGGCCTCGACGGCCATGTCGATGCCGCGCTTGAGGTCCATCGGGTTCATGCCGGCCGCGACCGACTTCGCGCCTTCCTTCACGATGGCCTGGGCGAGCACGGTCGCGGTGGTGGTGCCGTCACCGGCGAGGTCGTTGGTCTTCGAGGCCACTTCGCGCACCATCTGGGCGCCCATGTTCTCGAATTTGTCCTCGAGTTCGATTTCCTTGGCGACCGTGACGCCGTCCTTGGTGATGCGCGGAGCGCCGAAGGACTTCTCGATGACCACGTTGCGGCCCTTGGGGCCGAGCGTCACCTTCACGGCATTGGCCAGGATGTCGACGCCGCGCAGCATCTTCTCGCGGGCATCGGCCGAAAACTTCACGTCTTTCGCAGCCATGGTGTCACTCCTTTAGAGACATGACGAATTGGGTTGGGAACGGCCCCGGCTCGGCGCCTCGACCGACCAGGGGCCCTGGCGGTCGGATCAGCACCCGGCTCGGGCTCGGAACGGCCCCTGATCAGGCGGCCTTCTTGCGGGCGACGGTCTCTTCCAGAACGCCCATGATGTCGGATTCCTTCATGATCAGGAGATCCTCGCCGTCGATGCGCACCTCGGTGCCGGACCACTTCCCGAAGAGGACGCGGTCGCCCACCCGCACGTCGAGCGCCTGCAGCTTGCCGTTCTCGTCGCGAGAGCCAGGACCCACGGCGATGACCTCGCCCTGCTGCGGCTTCTCCTTGGCGGTATCGGGGATGATGATGCCGCCGGCGGTCTTCTCCTCCGCGTCGAGACGACGGACGACGACGCGATCATGCAAGGGACGGAACTTCATGTGAGGTCCTCCAAACGATCCAATCTGATCCAATGAAGAGGACGGCCCGCGGAAGGCAGCACCGCCCGCTTCGAGGCGCGATTTATTGGCTACGTTTTTGCCGTTCAAGAGGCCCGGCGAAAAATTTTGGCAGTCCCTCTGGGAGACTGCCAAGCGCGACCGTGAACGGCCTGTCAGCACTCCCTCCGAGCTGCTGCTAAGATATTGGAACCTATAAAGTATTTCTGCATTGGCCTTGAGCGGAGCAGTAGTTTCGCGCAAGCTGACGAAGCGCTGCCCAAGCGCTTGAGGCAGCCATCGGATAGGGTGAAAGGAGGTCTCATGGTTTCCAAGGAGTTCATCCGGCAGCTCGAGGGTTACGGGCTGACCACCGCCACCATTCTCTACCGGATGCCGGATCACCCGCATCTCCTCCAGAGCTACATCTGGCAGGAATACGATCTGGCCCCAAAATTCCCCGTTCTCCTGGACTTTCTCGACTTCTGGAAACGCGAGATCGAGGGCCCGCTCCATTCCGTGACGGTCGCCCATTCCCGGCTCATCAAGCCAGCCGAGTTCCAGAAGGTCGACGGGGTGCTGTCCCTCCACTAGCTGGCGGCGTCCTGGATCGGCGACCGCAGCCATCGCGCTGCTCAAGTCGGCCGATCCGGAAGGTCGGCGGAGTTGGGACGACCCACGAGCGGAGATTCCTCACGGATTGGCGAGCGGGGGCTTTCGTCGCGGCGGGTGAGGGGGTTGCATCTTGGCCCAGGGCCCAAGGTCGGGTAGAGGAACGCCTCACTCCCGAACCCGTCAGGGCTCCTTGTCCAAAGCACGCACATCCGAGATCCTCACCTCGCTCGCGGCCCAGCCCGGCGAGCGGCTGACGGTTGGCGAGATCATCGCCGTGCTGCGGGACCGTGCCTTCGCGCTCCTGGTGGTTCTCCTCGGCCTGCCCAACTGCCTGCCGATGCCCCCGCCCATCCCGCTCGTCTGCGGCCTGCTACTGGCTCTGGTGGCCCTTCAGATCATAGGCGGCCGTTCTGCCCCCTGGCTGCCGCAGGCGCTCCTTACCCGCTCCATCGCCCATACGGATGTGGACCGGGCCGTGAACCGGGCCGTGCCCATATTCCGCCGCCTCGAGCGGTTTTCGCGCCCGCGAATGACCGTGTTCGACACGGGACTGGCCTTGCGGCTGATGGGGCTGCTCCTGCTCATCCTGGCCCTCGGCCTTCTCTTCGCTCCGCCCTTCGTGGGGCAAATCCCCCTCGGGATCGCCGTCTGCCTCGTGGGCCTCGGCCTCGTCGAGCGAGACGGGCTCGTGGTCATCGGCGGCCTTGCGATCGGCTCCCTCGGACTCACCTTGAGCCTCGGCTTCGTCTACGCCATCATTTCCGGCATCGACACCATCCTCTGACCGCGCCTCGGGGTCGCGCCCCGGTCCTGGAGCCACGCCTATGCCCCAGCTTCGCATCGCCCTCCTCGGCACAGGCCTCATGGGCGCGCCCATGGTGCGCCGCCTGCTCGGCGCCGGATTTTCGGTGACGGTCTGGAATCGGACGCCCGAGAAGGCGCAGGCGCTCGCCGCGGACGGCGCCGAGGTCGCTGGGAGTGCCGCCGAGGCCGCCCGCGAGGCGGATGCGGTCATCACCATGCTGGAGAACGGCGCGGTCGTGACCGACGTGCTGTTCGGGCAGGGCGTCGCCGCCGCCATGCGGGCTGGCGCGACGTTCATCGACATGAGCTCCATCCCGCCCTCCGTCGCGAAGGACCATGCGGCGCGGCTCGCGGAGCGCGGCGTGCGCCATCTCGATGCGCCGGTCTCCGGCGGCACGGTGGGGGCGGAGCAGGGAACGCTCGCCATCATGGCGGGCGGCGAGAAGGCGGTGTTCGAGGCCGCCCTGCCGGTCTTCGCGGCGATGGGGCGCTCCACCCATGTGGGGCCTCACGGGGCGGGCCAGCTTGCAAAGCTGGCGAACCAGGCGATCGTCGGCATCACCATTGGCGCGGTCTCGGAGGCCCTGCTGCTGGCGGCGGCTGGCGGCGCCGATCCGGCCGCCGTGCGGGAGGCGATCCGGGGCGGTTTCGCGGAAAGCCGTATCCTCGAAGTGCACGGGCAACGCATGATCGACAGGGATTTCGCACCCCGTGGCTTCGTCCACATCCAGGTGAAGGATCTCGACACGATTCTCGCGACGGCCGCCGAGTACGGTCTCACCCTGCCGCTGACCCAAAACGTGCGCGACCGCTTCGTCGAGCTCCGGGACCGCCTCGGCGGGTCACATCTCGACCACTCGGCTCTGCTCCTGCAGCTCGAGGCGATGAACCCGCCCCACACCGTCGCGAAGGTCGGCGAAGGCTAGGCACCACTAGCTTCGGCAGACCGCACTGCCTCTCGACCTCGGGTCAGGCCGCTTTGGCGTCCGGAGGGTCGTAGCCCAGCATCCGGTCGATATCGTCGGGCGGGACGGGCTTGGAGAACAGGAAGCCCTGGAGCTGGTGACATCCGAGCGCCTGCAGGAACCGGTGCTGCTCCTTCGTCTCGACGCCTTCCGCCGTGACCGTGAGGCCGAGAGCGCGGCCCAAGTGAACGATGGAGTGGACGAGGATCGCGCTTTCGCCGGTGGCTTCCATGCTCTCGAGGAACGAGCGGTCGATCTTGATCTTGTCGAAGGCGAAGCGCCGCAGATAGATCAGCGACGAGTAGCCCGTGCCGAAATCGTCGAGCGCCAAGTTCACCCCGAGGGCACGCAGCTCCATCATGGCCGCCTCGGCCGCATCCGCGTCCTCCACGACCACGCCTTCCGTCAGCTCCAACTCAAGGCGTGTCGGGTCGAAGCCCGTCTCGCGCAGGATCTGCACCACGTTCAGCACGAAATCGCGGTGGCGGAACTGCAGCGGCGACACATTGACCGCGATGCGCAGGCCCGGCCAGCGCTTGCCGTCGATGCAGGCTTGGCGCAGCACCCATTCCCCCAAGGGGATCACGAGGCCGCGCTCCTCGGCGATGGAGATGAAGCGTGATGGACTGATGAGGCCCTGCTTGGCATGCGGCCAGCGCACCAGGGCCTCGACAGCCACAATGTGGCTGCCATCGGCCGAGAAGAGAGGCTGATAATGGAGGGTGAGCTCGTCGCGGTTGATGGCGTGGCGGAGATCGTCCTCCACGACCTTCCGCATCCGGATCGCCTCGTCCATGGTCCGCTCGAAGAAGCTGAAGCGGTTCCGGCCCTCGCTCTTTGCTTCGTAGAGCGCGGTATCGGCGAGGCGCATCAGCACCTCGTGGGTGATCCCGTTCTCGGGCGCGAGGGCGATGCCGATCGAGACCCCGATCGACACCTGGGCTCCTGCGATGGGGAACGGACGCCCGATGGCGTCCAGGATGCGGCGGGCGAGGGATTCGGCGTCCGCGCCCGAGCGAATGCCGGTCTGGATGATGGCGAATTCGTCGCCGCCGAAGCGGGCGAGGGTATCGGCGCCGCGCAGCAGGTCCGACAGGCGGTGCGCCACCTGCTTGATCAGTTCGTCGCCGGCCGGATGCCCGTAGGTGTCGTTCACGTCCTTGAACCGGTCGAGGTCGAGAAGGTGGACCGCGACTCCCCCGTCGGTCCGTCCAAGACGGCCGATCTCGTGATCCAGGCGCTCCGTGAAGAGCAGGCGGTTCGGCAGGCTGGACAGGGGGTCGCGCCCGACGAGCATCTTGGCCTGTTCGCGGCTGCGGTGCAGATCCCGCGCGAGCCAGCGCACGGCGGCCGCCAGGAAACCGAACAGGGCGCACGCTATCGTCGCGCCCACCACGATGACGGGAGCGAACCGCGCCTGATCGGTCTCGCTGCTCGTCGACCAGATGGTGCCGAACACCACCGCGAGCGTCGCGCCAAAGAGCAGCGCGACCGGCCAAACGAGCCGGAGCAACAGGGTACCGTGAGAGGGGCGCTGCAGGAGCGACAAGCGGGACATGCAAACCTTCGGGCCGAATGGCCGGGCTCGCATCATCACCAATGGCCCTTGATAAGGTGTTTCGGCAGATGGTTAGTGTTTCGTGCAACCCGTTGGGCCGCCAACGATAGGGCGGGGCAAGGTTCGGTTAGGATCTTGGCCTGGCTCCCATGACCCTAAAACTGTCCGCTCTCGGCGCGAAGCGTCGTGGGGTCCCGGCGCGGCCCGGCGCCTGCGTAGCCGAGGATTGCCGCGCTATGTGCCGCCCGGAGTGCCGTAGGGCGGGCGCGGGATGGCCATGTGGGCAGCCCGCAGCGCGGCCGACCAGCGTTCGCGAAGGTCGTGGAAATAGGGCTCCCCCGCTTCGATCCGATGGGTCACCTCCGCCTGGAGCGCATCGCGCCGGATCACGGCGATGTCGATCGGCAGGCCGACGCCGAGGTTCGACCGCATGGTGGAATCCATGGAGATCAGGCCGATCTTCAGGGCGTCGTAGATGTCGGACCGATACGACACGGCGCGGTCGAGGATCGGCTTGCCGTATTTGTGCTCGCCGATCTGCAGGAAGGGCGCGTCCTGCCCGCACTCGATGAAGTTGCCGGCTGCATAGATCATGTACAGGCGCATCGGCCCCCCCTTGATCTGCCCGCCGAAGAGGAAGGACACGTCGAAGGGGAGAGAGGCCGCCTCGAGGCCCTTGCCGTCGATGGTGCGCACATGACGGACGGCCTTGCCGACGAGTTGCGCGGCCCTGAACAGGGTCGGCGCCTTCAGCAACGTCTCGACCTCGCCGGTTTCCGGATCCTCCAAGCCCTCGACCAGGAGGCTCACGACGGACTGCGACACCGAAAGATTGCCGGCCGAGGCAAGGGTCAGCACCCGCTCGCCCGGGACCACGACCGTGTTGAGCTTGCGGTAGACCGAGATGTTGTCGAGACCCGCATTGGTGCGGGTATCGGCGATCATCACAAGGCCCTGCTCCACGAGGATGCCGGTGCAATAGGTCATGGGCGATCCGTCATGGCGGTTCCTGGAACCCTGTCTGCGGTGAGCCGGGGCCGAGCTCGTCCCGGCGCCGGAGGGTTAGCAAGTTCGGCCCGGGCCCGGCAAGGGAAGGGGCTTCAGCCCTGCACCTGCACCTGCGAGTTCTCCACCTTCAGTTGGACCTCCAGGCGCTCGGATCCGCCCCCATAGCGGCTGCCGCGAATCGGCGATGCGCCGAGGTAATCGAGGCCGACCGCCACCCGCACATGGGCCTCACCGGCGCTGATTCCGTTCGTCGGGTCGAACCCCACCCAGCCAAGGTCCGGCACCAGGGCCTCGACCCAGGCATGGCCCGCATCCTGTTCCACCACTCCGTCGGCCCGATGAAAATAGCCGGACACGTACCGGGCCGGGATGCCAAGCGTGCGGGCGGCGGCGATGAAGATGTGGGTTAGGTCCTGGCAGACCCCTCGGCGCAGGGCGAAGGCCTCCGCCGCAGTGGTGGCGGAATGGGTCGTCGCCGTGTCGAAGATCACCTCCCGGTTCAGGGCGTCGAGAAGCCCGTGGAGGCCGGCGAGAACGTCCGGACCGGCGGGGCTCACCGCATCCCTCGCGAAGGTCCGGATCTCCGAATCGGGCTGCGTCAGGTCGGTCTCGCGCAGGTAGAAGATCTCGGGCAGGCGTTCGACGCAGCCACGGACGACCCCATGGGTGTCCGTCGTCTCCACCTCGCCCGTCACGCGGATGGTGAGCCCCTCCAGGGGGCCCTCCGCCGAGAAGGTGCGCAGGAGGTTGCCGAACGTGTCCTCCCCCGGCTTCAGGCGCCCGTCGGCGTTCGGCTCGATGCGCCAGCGCAGCACGTGCTGCCCGTCGTGATCGCGCGGGAACAGGCGCAGGATCTGGATGAGGCCGCGCACGGGCTGTTCGTAGCGATAGACCGTGTCGTGAGTGATGCGGATGCGCATGGGCCTCGGGCTCTGCGGCGGGTAAGGTCGCGATCAGGTCAGGTATTGTTCGGCGATCGCGCTGCCGAGCTGGTTGTTCTCGCCGATGAACTCGTCGATGAATTCGTGAAGGCCCTGCTCGAAAACGCTTTCGATCTTGGTCGATGAGAGGCGCGCCAGGGTGTTGGACGCGTAACGCTGGCTCGGCCCACGCCGGCCGTAGGCTTCGGCGATGAGATCGAGGTGGCGCACCAGAATCTCGTAGCAATTCGCCAGCGAGCGCGGCATCTGCCGGTTGAGGATGAGAAGGTCCGCGACGAGCCAGGGCTTCACGCTCTCCCGGTAGACCCAGTGATAGGCCGTGAGCGCCGACACCTCGCGCAGGATCGTGGTCCACTGGAAATAATCGAGCGAGCCGCCGACGCGCTCCGTTTCGGGGAGCAGGATCTGGTACTTCACGTCGAGGATGCGAGCCGTGTTGTCGGCGCGCTCCACGGCGCCGCCAAGGCGGGTGAACCAGAAGGCGTCGTTGCGCAGCATGGTCCGATAGGCCGAGCCGTCGAAGGCGAGCGTCACGCTCTTCACCCAATCGAGGAAGCGCACGAACTCCTCGCGGCTCATGTCGTTCGAGCGGATCTTGCGCAGTTCCAGCCAAGCGCCGTTGATCGCGTCCCACATCTCAACCGTGAGCGCCGTGCGCACGGCCCGGGCGTTCTCCCGCGCGATCTCGATGCAGTTGCGGATGGATGAAGGGTTGTTGGGGCTGAAGGCGAGGAAGTCTCGAACTGTATCCTCGTTCGCCACATCGTAGAGGCGCTTGAACTCCTCCATGTTGCCCGCAACCGAGACGGCGCTCTCCCATTCGTTGCGCTCGCCCCCATAGCTGGAGGGCAGGGACGCGAAGCGCAGGGTGGCGTCGAGGATGCGGGCCACGAAATCGGCCCGTTCGGTGTAGCGGGAGAGCCAATAGAGGCTGTCGGCTGTGCGGGAGAGCATGGAGAACGCGCGTTAGGAGGAGGGGAGGTCGGCGAACGGTGCGGGCTCAGACATCCAGCACCCACGTATCCTTGGTGCCGCCGCCCTGGCTGGAATTCACCACGAGCGAGCCCTCCTTGAGAGCCACCCGGGTAAGGCCGCCCGGCATGATGCGGATATCGTCGGCCCCGGAGAGCACGAAGGGGCGCAGGTCCACATGGCGCGGGGCCACGCCCGAGGCCACGAAGGTCGGACAAGTGGAAAGGGCGAGTGTGGGCTGCGCGATGAAGCCCTCCGGGTCGTGCCGGAGCTTGCGCCCGAACTCCTCGATCTCCCGCTTCGTGGCATGGGGACCCACGAGCATCCCGTAGCCGCCCGATCCGTTCACCTCCTTGACCACAAGGTCGCCGAGGTTGTCGAGAACGTAAGACAGGCTGTCCTCCTCCCGGCAGCGGAAGGTGGGCACGTTTTGGAGAAGCGGCTCCTCGCCCGTGAAGAAGCGGACGATCTCGGGCATGTAGGAATAGACCGCCTTGTCGTCCGCGACGCCCGTGCCGACCGCGTTGGCGAGGGTCACGTTGCCCGATTGGTAGGCGCTCATGAGACCCGGTACTCCGAGCACGGAATCCGGCCGGAAGACGAGCGGGTCGAGATATTCGTCGTCGATGCGCCGGTAGATCACGTCGACCCGCATGGGGCCCTCCGTGGTGCGCATATAGACCATGTCGTCCTTCACGAAGAGGTCGGACGCCTCGACGAGTTCGATGCCGAGTTTGTCGGCAAGGAACGAGTGCTCGTAGAAGGCGGAGTTGAACCGGCCCGGGGTCAACAGAACCGCGGTGGGATCGCGACTCGCCGAGCGGGGCGCCACGGAACGCAAGGTGGCGAGCAGCGCATCGGGGTAGTTCTCGACGGGCGCCACCCGGTGCCGGGAGAACAGTTCCGGGAAGAGGCGCATCATCACCTCGCGGTTCTCCAGCATGTAGGAGACCCCGGAGGGCGTGCGGGCATTGTCCTCGAGCACGTAGAAGGTGCCCTCGTCCACGCGCACGATATCGATGCCGGCGATGTGCACGTATTTGCCGAAGGGCACCTCGAAATCGATCATCTCGGGCCGGTAATGCGGGTTCCGCAACACGAGATCGGCGGGGACGATGCCGGCCTTGATGCATTCCTGCGGTCCGTAGACATCCGCCAGAAAGGCGTTGAGCGCGGTGACCCGCTGCTTCAGGCCTCGTTCGAGCCCGTTCCATTCGGGCTTCGTCAGGACGCGGGGGATGATGTCGAAGGGGATCAGGCGCTCGGTCGATTCGTTGTCGCCATAGACCGCGAAGGTGATGCCGATGCGCCGGAAGAAGAGTTCCGCCTGGCTGCGCCGGGCGTCGAACACGTCGGAGGGGGTCTCGTCGAGCCAGCGTTTCAGCCCGTCATAGGCGGCCCGCACCGCCTCCGGATCGCTGCCGTTGATGAGCCCGTTCATCTCGTCGAACGCTGACCGCCCCATCCGCACTCCTTCTTGGCCGAGCCTCTCCTGAGCAGCCTAGACGCAAATCCCGTTCCAAGGGAAGCGCAGCGGGGTACTGCTTTAGAGGGCACCACAGGCGATTCACCGCCATTCGGTTGACGCCGATCGGCGAAGGCCAGGTGTTGACTTTGGACCCCCTTAACCGCGAGGTGCGGTGCGGCACTTCGCAACATTATCCAATCCTGGATTGTGGCGGCTAAGCATTGTAGCACCGTCCGAGACATCGGACGAGCAGGCCAGGGGGCCATGGATGGCGAGCGTGAAAACCGGAGTGCCCGGCCGTGGCTATGGCAGCGCGTACGTGGATGCGCTGATCTGGGGCGACAAGGCATGGGACGTCTCGAAAGGGCCGATCACATATTATTTCGGCGACCCTGACGATTACACGATCGCCGCTTCCCTGCGGGGCCCCAGCGTCATCCTGACGGATGGCTCCACCCTGGATCCATGGTCGGGGGACGAAAAGGCGGCTGTCCGGCATGCGCTCGACATTTACGAGAGCGTCTGCGGCCTCACCTTCCAGGAAGCCGCCTCGGTGCAGGGAGCCGACATCGTCTGGTGGCAGGAATTCTATTGGTACCTTCTTGGGGCGCATGAAACGCCTAGCGCCACCCAGGTCTGGGGCGCGTTCAACTACTTCGCGGACGACGCCTGGACGAGCCGCCAGCCGGGCGGGGATGGGCTTGCCACCATCATCCACGAGATCGGCCATGGGCTCGGTCTCGCCCACCCTCACGACGGCGGCGACGGCCCTCGCCCCACCCGTTTTCCGGGGATCGCAATGGACGATCCCCATGAGGAGAAGGGCACCCATGACCTGAACCAGACCGTCTACACGATCATGTCCTACAACCGGGGCTGGAACCAGGAGAGCTACACACCGGGCTATGGCGGCCAAGCGGGCCTCGGCGCGTTCGATATCGCGGCCCTGCAGGCGCTGTATGGCGTGAATTCCACCACCCGGGCTGGCAATGACACCTACGTCATGCCCACCGCGAACCGCACGGGCACAGGCTGGCTCTGCATCTGGGACGCTGGCGGGACGGACACGATCCGCGCGGCGGCCACGACCCGAGACCTCGTCATCGACCTGCGGCCCGCCACCCTCAAGGACGGCTCGCCGGCGGCGGGCGGCTACATCTCCCATGCGAAGGCAGTGCAGGGCGGCTTCACCATCGCCAAGGGGGTGGTGATCGAGAACGCGGTCGGCTCGGGCGGCAAAGACCTCCTCATCGGGAACGGGGCCGCCAACCGGCTCCAGGGCTCCGGCGGAGCCGATACCCTCTCCGGCGGCGGTGGCAACGACCAGCTCATCGGTGGCGGTGGAAGGGACACCTTCGTGTTCGACGTCAGAGCCAACACCCGCACGAATGTGGACGCGATCCGGGATTTCAACGTGCCTGCAGACCGGATCGAGCTGAAGGCTACCGCATTCCGCGGGCTCGACCGCGGCGCCCTGAAGGAGGGCGCGTTCCTGGCCAAATCCACCGCGAGCGCGGGCCGGGACGGGGATGACCGCATCGTCTACCAATCGAAGTCCGGAAAGCTCTATTTCGACACGGATGGCGTGGGCGGGGCGGCGCCTGTGCTGTTCGCCAGGCTCAATCCCGGCCTCAAGCTCACGGCCGCAGACTTCTTCGTGATCTAAGCCTCGGATCGGCATTGGGCTCTTGAGGCCTCAACTCGATGTCGCGCCCGACTTCTCGATGATCCGAACCTCAGATCAGCTTCAGGCCTTTCAGGCTCGCATGGCCCTCGCGGCCGACGATGATGTGGTCGTGGACCGTAATCCCGAGCGGGCGGGCCACCTCCATGATCTCGCGGGTCATGCTCACATCGGCCGATGACGGCGTCGGATCGCCGGAGGGGTGGTTGTGCACGAGGATGAGGGCGGAGGCCGAGAGCTCCAGCGCCCGCTTCACTACCTCGCGCGGGTAGACCGGCGTATGGTCGACGGTGCCCGATTGCTGCACCTCGTCGGCGATGAGTGCGTTGCGCTTGTCGAGGAAGAGCAGCCGGAACTGCTCCTTGTCCATGAAGGCCATGGCGGTGCGGCAATAATCGAGCACCGCGGTCCAGGAGGAGAGGACGGGGCGCTTGGCCACCGCGCCCTTGGCGAGCCTGCGGGCCGCCGCCTCGACGATCTTGAGGTCGGTGACCACGTTTTCCTTAATCCCATCCACCTCCATGAGGCGCGCCGGCGAGGCGGCCAGGACCTCGGCGAAGCTGCCGAACCGGCGCACCAGCTCTTTGGCCATGGGCTTCACGTCCCGGCGCGGGATGGAGCGGAATAGGACGAGTTCCAGAAGCTCGTAATCGGGCAGGGCATCGCCGCCGGTCTCCACGAAACGGGCGCGGAGCCGGTCCCTGTGTCCGTGGTAATGGGGGGTATCGCCGCTGTCGCCCATCGCTGCCCGCCGGGCCGGCATCGGCGCCGCCCTGCGGATATGTAACATCATTCGGACCGCGCGGGAGGGGGCCTCAGCCCTCCGCTCACACCGAATATGGCGGGCAGTCGAGGCCCCGCGGGGAGAGGGTGAAAATCTCCACGCCCGTCTCGGTGATGCCGATCGAGTGCTCGAACTGGGCCGAGAGGGAGCGGTCCCTGGTCACCGCCGTCCAGCCGTCGGCCAGCACCTTCACGTGCGGGCGGCCCAGATTCACCATGGGCTCCACCGTGAAGATCATCCCGGCCTTCAGCGGCACGTTATAGGCGGGCTCCACGTAGTGCAGGATCGTCGGCGCCTCATGGAAGGTGCGCCCGAGCCCGTGGCCGCAGAAGTCCCGCACCACCGAGCAGCGCTCGGCCTCCACGAAGCTCTGGATCGCGGCGCCGATATCGTTGGTGGACCCGCCCGGACGGATCGCGCCGATGCCGCGCATCAGGGCCTCATACGTGATCTCGCACAGGCGCTGCGCCCGCCGGGGCACGTCCCCCACATAGTACATGCGGCTCGAATCGCCGTGCCAGCCGTCGAGAATAAGGGTCAGGTCGATATTGACGATATCCCCGTCCCGGAGCGGCTTGTCATTCGGGATGCCGTGGCAGACCACGTGGTTGATCGAGGTGCAGCAGGCCTTGTTGTAGCCCCGGTAGAACAGGGTCGCCGGGTAGGCGCCGTGGTCGAGGCCGAATTCGAGGAGGAGCTGGTCGATCTGCTCGGTTGTGACCCCGGGACGGATGTGGTCCGTGATCATGTCGAGGGCCTCGGCCACGAGGCGACCGGCCCGACGCATGCCCTCGAATCCTTCGGGGCCGTGGATCGGCACCTCGGCGGCGCGCTTGCGCTCGATCACGTCGAAATCATCGGTCATGGGTCGGTCCTGCTCGAGCGACGCGCTCGATCACGTCGAAGTCGTGTGCCGGGCAGAAGTTCCCCCGCCCTCGGGAAGGGGCTGCTCGGACAGGCGAATGTAGGGATCGGCACGCCGGACGCAAGCGCCGTGCTCGGCAAGCTCGCAGGCGCGAGCCCGGTCGGGGCCGACCGGCCCCATGGGCCCCGCTTGCGGTTCGCCCCCGGGGGTGCCATGAGCACCCGCATGACCGACGCCCGGACCCCCGATCCGCGCCCCTTCGGCGCCCATGCGCCCACGGGGTTCGCCCGCTGGACAATCGAGCGGACCCGTACCCTGCCGGACCGCTGGGCCGCCCGGCGCCTCGCCTTCATGCTGCGCCATCTGGCCGTGCGATCCCTCGGAGGTTCCCCGCTCGACGTGGAGACCCTGGGCGCGCGCATGCGCCTTTACCCCTACAACAACGTCTGCGAGAAGCGCATTCTCTTCACGCCCCAGTTCTTCGACCCCGAGGAGCGCGCGATCCTGGAATCGCGGATCCGGGAGGGCTTCGCCTTCGTGGATATTGGGGCGAATGTGGGCGCCTATTCCCTGTTCGTGGCCGCGCGGGCCGGCAGTTCGGCGCGCATCCTCGCGGTGGAGCCGCAGCCCGACATCTTCGACCGGCTCACCTACAACATCCGTCAGAACCCGTTCGGCACCGTCAAGGCGGTCGCCTGCGCGGTGGCCGACAAGGGGGGCGAGCTCACCCTGTTCCTCGATCCCCGCAACAGCGGCGAATCGAGCGTGAAGATCGTCGGCTCGGGCGAGGCGCATGCGATCCGTGTCCCCGCCGTAACGCTCGTCGATCTCTTGCGCGAGGAGGGATTTGCCCGTCTCGACGCCGTCAAGATCGACGTGGAGGGTGCCGAGGACCTCATCCTCGATCCGTTCTTCCGGGACGCGCCGGAAGACCTCCACCCCTCGCTCGTGATCATCGAGGACGGGCGCGGCCAATGGCAGATCGACCTGCCGGCGCTTCTGGAGGAGAAGGGCTATCGCCTCATCGCCCAGACGCGGCTGAACCTCGTCTACGAGCGGGGCTGACGCCACCCACCCTCAGCGGGGCGTCACGACCGGAATTTCCCGCTCGATCGCCACTTCCTCGGGCGTGAGCCTGCACACGAAGGCGTGGGTCTCGACCCCGGCCGCCAGAGCGTGGCGGAAGGCCTCGTCATAGGCGGCGTCGATGTCGCGGGCCACGTCGAAGCGCTCGGCCTGCATCTGAACCACGTAGATCAGCGCCGCCCGGGCGCCCGCCGCCTTCATGTCGGCGAGTTCGTAGAGGTGCTTGGCGCTCCTCGCTGCGATGCAGTCCGGGAATTCCGCGAAGCCCGCCTGGCGCATCAGGTGGCAGTTCTTCACCTCAAGATAACAGGGCGGCGCGCCCTCTCGCTCCAGCAGGAAGTCGATGCGGCTGTTTCGGCCGTACTTCACCTCGGGCCGGATGCTGTCGTACCCGGCGAACGGCGCCAGCCGGCCGTCGCGCAGGGCTTCGGCGACGAGGAGGTTGGGCCGGGAGGTGTTGATGCCGACGAGCTGCGCGGGCCCGCCGCCCGCCTCAACCTCCACGAATTCCCAGCTGTAGCCGAGCTTGCGTTTGGGGTTGTTCGAGCGGGACAGGAGCACCCGGCTTCCCGGCTCCTTGAGGCCGAGCATCGCGCCCGGATTGGCGCAATGGGCGGTGACCCGCTCTCCCGTCGCGAGGTCCACGTCGGCGAGAAAGCGCTTGTAGCGCTCAACGAGGCGGCCTTCGATCAGGGGTTCGGCAAAGCGCATCGGATGGTCCGGCGGGAGAGTTCAGGAGGGGGACGGGGAGGGGCGATCCGAAGCCTGGATCCGGCCGTAAGCGAGGCAGCCCCGCCTTCCCGTGGATTAGCCCCTGGTAGCAGGGGACGACACCCCTCTTCAACCGAAGGCTCGCTTGAGCATCGCTGGCCAAGCCGCTAAACGCCCGCAAAAGGACCCTTCCATGGCCGCTTCCGTGACTGCCGCCCTGCTCGTCGTCGGCGACGAGATCCTCTCCGGGCGCACCAAGGACAAGAACATCGGCTATATCGCCGAGTACCTCACCGGGATCGGCATCGACCTGAGGGAGGTCCGGGTCGTGCCCGACGTGGAGGCCGAGATCGTGGAGGCGGTGAACGCGCTCCGGCGCCGGTACACCTACCTGTTCACGACGGGCGGCATCGGCCCGACCCACGACGACATCACGGCGGATTGCATCGCGAAGGCCTTCGGGGTGTCGATCGGCGTCGACGAGCGTGCGAGGGCCATGCTGCAGGAGCGCTACACGCCTGACGAGCTCAACGAGGCGCGCCTGCGCATGGCGCGCATCCCGGCCGGGGCGGACCTCATCGAGAACCCCATCTCCAAGGCGCCGGGCTTCAAGCTCGACAACGTGATCGTCATGGCGGGCGTGCCGTCCATCATGCAGGCCATGCTCGATGGAGTGGCCCCGACCCTCGCGACGGGCGCCCGCATGATCGTCGAGACCCTCGAGGCCCAGAACCTGCCGGAGGGCATCTACGCGGCGGGTCTCGGAGAGATCGCGGCCGCGCATTCGGGCGTGTCGATCGGCTCCTATCCCTCCTTCTCCACCGCCGGCTTCCGCAACCAGATCGTGGTGCGCGGCAAGGATCCGGCGGCGGTTGCCGCCGCGGTCACGGCCGTGCGCTCCCTTCTCGCCCGGCTCCAGGCGGATGCCGCTCCCCTCTAGACCCAGCCCCAAAGAGTGACCCCGATGTCTCCCTCCTCGCCGAAAGCTTTCCCGGTCTCCTGGGACCAGTTCCACCGCGACGCTCGGGCGCTCGCCTGGCGACTCGCCGCGGCGGGTCCCTTCGCGGCGATCATCTGCATCACCCGCGGCGGCCTCGTGCCGGCCGCGATCGTCGCCCGCGAACTCGATGTGCGGCTCATCGAGAGCGTCTGCATCGCCAGCTATCATGACTACAACAGCCAGGGCGAGCTGCGGGTCCTGAAGGACATCGCGCCCTCCATCAAGGCGCTCGGCGACGGCAGCGGCCGCGGCGTGCTGGTGGTCGACGACCTCACCGATACGGGCAAGACCGCGAAGATCGTCCGGGACATGCTCCCGAACGCCCATTTCGCCACCGTCTACGCCAAACCCGCAGGCCGGCCGATGGTGGACACCTTCGTGACCGAGGTGAGCCAGGACACCTGGATCTACTTCCCGTGGGATATGGGCCTGTCCTACCAGGCGCCGATCAAGGAAGGCGCGGCGGGCTAGAGGCCCGTCCCGTCAATTCGGAATACGGTGGCGGCCGCCTGAAGGTCTGCTAGGGCCACCGTGGTCGGCCGTCTTTCAAGGGCTCCTGCTCTCGACGATCAGCCCGAACCCGACAAGCAGGCCGGCTTCGTCCTGGATCGTCCGGCAATGCACCCGTGCCGACCCGGCGGCTTCGCGCGCGGGGATGTCAAGGGTCACCGCAAAGGTCTCGAACCTGGCCTCCCGCCGCACCGCGTCCCGCAGGGCGAGTTCCGCGGCGGCTGCCGCGGGCAGCACGTCGAAGAGGCTGCGGCCCCGATGCTCGTCCGGGTCCAGCCCGCTCAAGGCGCCGAAGGCCGGGTTCACCTCGAAGAACCGCAATTCGCGGTCAAGGATCGCAAAACCCACGGGCAGCGTATCGAAGAGCGAGCGCAGCTTCTGGAGGTGTTTCTGCACATCCGCGTATCTGCGCCGCAACTCACCTTCGGCCTGCTTGGCGGCCGTGACGTCGAGCAGGATCCCGGTGATGCCCGTGGCCGTGCCGTCCGGATCGACCAGGCTGCGCCCGCGAGACAGGAACCACCGGATGCTGCCATCCGGCAGGACGAGGCGGAAGGTGAAGTCGAACCTGTCGGGGCGCAGGAGCAAGCCTTGCACCTCCTCTCGGACCTTGTCCCGCTCCTTGGGGAGCAAGCGGTCGAGGAAGCGTTGGAAGTCGAAGGCGTCCTGCGGGGCGAGACCGAGCAGGGTCCGCACCTCCTCGGGGGCCATAATGCGGTCGACCCGGGCATCCCATTCGTAGGAGTGGACGCCCCCGATCTCCTCGATTCCCGCCAACCGCTCTTCCAGCCGCCCGACAGCCGTCTCGGCCCGGTGGAGATCGGTGACATCGACGATCGTGCCGACCAGCAGCTTCGGAGCGTCGCCGAGCGGCTCGCCTTGCAGGCGAACCCACCGGGTTTCCCCGTTGAGGTGCTGCAGACGACAGGTGACTGTGGCGGGCGCCTGGGCTTCGGCCGCAGACGCGATCGAGGCCTGAACTCTGCCTGCATCGTCCGGGTGAATGGAGGCAAGCAGGAGCCGTAGGTCGACCAAGGGCGAGAATGGCACTCCCCAAAGGCGGCAGCTGGTCTCATCGGCCACGAGGGTGCAGTCCGCCGCGCTCCACGACCAGGCGCCCACCGAACCGGAGGCGAGGGCGTGGCTCAGCAAGCTGCCGTCGCGAGGGGTTGGCACGAAGCGCAGGTCCTGAGCCGGGATGTTGGGCTCCCGAGGTGGAGCTGGCATGGTAGCGGCGACCTCCGGCTGGGCTGGGCAATCGCAGAAGGCTGGGAAGGCCTCGCCGAGCAAACTACTAACGATACAACGTCGCAGATGATCTCCGGGTAACGGAAGTCAATAGGTGCGGCCGAGCAGCCCATGCTTGTGCCGATCGCCACGCGTCCTGGTCGGCGGCAACCCGCTCCCACTCCGCTGCCGCGCAAAGGGCCGGCTGCCGCGCTTTCCGCCTCGCTGCGATCCGCTTTAGACTAAATCCGAAACGGGAGGCGGCGGTACGATGAAGAGTTCACTCCAGGCGGCCAAGCATCCGGGCTTCGATCTGGAGCAGTCGCGCGGCACATTGTTCACGGCGCTCCTCAATGCCCGCGACCGTGCGGGGAGCGCCAAGGTCGCGCTTGAGGATCCGGAGCGCCAGCCCCTCACCTTCGGCCGCTTCGTGCTGGGTGCCTTGGTCCTCGGGCGAAAGCTCGCGGGCCTCACGGGGGCAGGCGAGCGGGTCGGCGTGCTCTTGCCGAACGTCCAGGGACTTGCCGTCACCATTTTCGGGCTCAACGCTTTCGGCCGTGTGCCGGCGATGCTCAATTTCACGGCCGGGGTGAAGAACCTGCGCGCGGCCTGCGAACTCGCCGGGCTCCGCACCATCGTGACCTCCCGCCGGTTCATCGAGCAGGGCAAGCTCGACGACGTGATCGCGGCACTCGGGGAGGGGCGTCGGATCGTGTGGCTCGAGGAGGTGCGCAAGGAGATCACGAGCCTCGACAAGGCGCGCGGCCTCCTGGATTCCTTCCTGGCCCGCGGCCTGCATCGCCGCACAGGCATGCAGCCCGACGATGCTGCCGTCATCCTCTTCACCTCGGGCTCGGAGGGCACCCCCAAGGCGGTGGTGCTCTCGAACGCCAACCTCGTCGGCAATGCCCGACAGATCCTGGCCCATGCGGACGGGGCGCTCACGCCCGACGATGTGTTCTTCAACCCGCTGCCGATGTTCCATTCCTTCGGGCTCACGGCGGGCCTCCTCACGGCGGTTCTCAACGGGATGAAGACGGTTCTCTACCCGAGCCCCCTGCATTACCGGCAGGTGCCGAAGCTCATCGGCGGCACGGGCGCCACGGTCGTGCTCGCGACGGACACGTTCCTGCAGGGCTATGCCCGGGCGGCGGACGAGGGCGACCTGTCCAGCGTGCGTTTCGTGATCGCCGGCGCGGAGCGCGTTAAGGACGAGACGCGCCGCCTGTGGGATCGCTACGGCACCACGATCGTGGAAGGCTATGGAGCCACGGAGTGCTCGCCGGTGATCGCCTGCAACCTGCCGCAGCGCAACCGGCCCGGCACCGTCGGCCCATTCCTGCCCGGCATGGAATGGCGATTGGATCCGGTCGAAGGCATCCACGAGGGCGGGCGCCTCGTGGTGCGCGGTCCCAACGTGATGAAGGGCTATCTTGATCCCGCGGCGCCGGGGGGCATCGCGGCGCCTCCCGGAGGTTGGCACGACACCGGCGACATCGTCACAGTCGCGGAGGGCTTCGTCACGATTCGGGGGCGCGCGAAGCGCTTCGCGAAGATCGGCGGCGAGATGGTGTCGCTCGCGGCCGTGGAGGCGATGGCGCAGAGCCTCTGGCCTGAGAAGACCCATGTGGTGGTCTCGCTGCCCGATCCCCGCAAGGGCGAGCAGATCGTGCTCGTCACCGACCATGCCACCGCCGACCGGGAGAGCCTCCTCGCCCACGCCAAGGCTCAAGGATTTCCGGAACTCTGGATGCCCAAGGTCATCCTCGTCGCTGCGATTCCGGTGCTCGGAAACGGCAAGACCGATTATGCCGGCACGACCGAGATGGTCCGCGCCCTGCGGCCCATTCTTTGATCCTGCGCGCGCGGAGACTTCACCCGCGCTGCCTTGGCCCGACTGCGTCTCCCGCCCGCAATCTCGTGCGCCGCATCGCGGGGAACACGGGCCTCGCCAACGCTTTGTCCCAGCATGCGGCGTGAAACCCTGAGGGTGCGCCGGCGGGCGCCGTCCGCTGCAAGCCATGCGGTGGACGGGCCCGGCGCATGCGTACCGTTACGCGTATGGATGGAGGAGAGGAGAAATGGCGCTCACTGGCCGCTTCACCTTCCGGCGCTCCTTCGGGGGCCGGATCATTCTGCAGGTCGAAGAGGAGGTGAAGACCTTCTGGCCGAGGTCCAAGACGACACCGCTCAAGAAGCGCTGGCGCGATGCCACGCTGATGGACCTTGCGGCTCCCGAACTGCGCGCGCTCATCGATCTGCGCTACAAGCCCCAATTCATGGCGCAGTACGAGTATCTGGCTCCCGAGACGCCCCGGCAGCCGCTGCAGCCGGAATCAGCCGACCCCGACAGCTCCACGATGGCAAAGCCCATGCTCGACGGGCGCCGCTCGGGGCGCCGCTTATTCGGCCGCGAGGTGGCGGTCGAGGTCGACCGCACGGATGGATTCAACCGCCGCTCCGGCGGGCGCGGATAAGGGCGGTTTCGAGCCGTGGCGGGCAGGTGCGTTCCGGGCATGCCTGCCCCGCCATGCCAAGCTCGAACAGTCTGGCCGCTCGATCATTGTCGGGCATTCCAGAAGGACCATCCTCATGAGACCTATTGCCATCATGCTCGCCCTTATGGCCAGCGCAACGGCCGCCGCAGCCCAAGGCCGCGTCTCGACCCAGTCGCTGCCCTGCGCGCAGGCATCGGCCCTCGTCGCCCGCTCGGGCGCGGTCGTCCTCGGCACCGGCCCATTCACCTATGAACGCTTCGTGCGCGACAGCAGCTTCTGCGAGGTGGCCGAGACCGTGGAGCCCGTCTACGCCCCGACGGCTGACGCCGCCCAATGTCCGGTTGGCTATCGCTGCCGCAGCAGCGATATCGAGATCAACGACCGATAGCCAGGCAGCGCGGCGTTCGCCGCGGCATGGGTTTTGGCGCGGCATCGCTCATGCGGGAGGGTCAGGCCACCCGCACGACGAGCTTGCCGAAGTTCTTGCCCTTGAGCAGACCGATGAAAGCCTCGGGAGCATTCTCGAGGCCTTCCACCACGTCCTCTCGGTAGCGGACCCGGCCTTCTTTCACCCAGCCCCCCATGTCGCGTGCGAAGTCCTTCGTCTGCGAGGCGAAGTCGCTCACGATGAAGCCGCGCAGGTTGAGGCGCTTGGAGAGCACCGCCCGCATCAGCCGGGGCGTCTGGTCGGGGCCCGGCGGCAACTCGGTGTCGTTGTAGTGAGCGATGATCCCGCAGACAGGAACGCGGGCAAAGTCGTTGAGCAGCGGGAACACCGCATCCCACACGGCGCCGCCCACATTCTCGAAATACACATCGATGCCCGAGGGGCAGGCCGCGCGCAGGCGCTCGGCGAAATCGGCTGCGCGGTGGTCGACGGCTGCATCGAATCCGAACTCATCGATGAGGGCGCGGCACTTCTCCGGCCCACCTGCAATACCGACCGCCCGACAGCCCTTGATCTTCGCGATCTGTCCCACGGCGGAGCCCACGGGGCCGGTGGCGGCCGCAACCGCCACAGTCTCGCCGGGCTTCGGCTGGCCGATGTTGAGAAGACCCGTATAGGCCGTCATGCCGGGCATCCCGAGAACGCCGAGCGCCGTCGAGACGGGGGCGGTCTCGGGATTGAGCTTGCGAAGCCCCGCGCCGTCGGAGACGGAGAAATCCTGCCAGCCCGCAAAGCCGAGAACCACCTCGCCCACGGCGAAAAGGTCGTTGCGGCTCTCGACCACCTCGCAGACTGTGCCGCCGAGCATCGCCTCGCCGATTTCGAGGGGCTTGGCGTAGGATTTCGCGGCGCTCATGCGCCCGCGCATGTAGGGGTCGAGCGAGAGATAGAGGGTCCGCAAGAGCACCTCGCCAGGGGCGGGCGCCGGCGCCGGCACAGTCTCGATCCGGAAATCCTCCGGGCGCGGCTCGCCGATTGGGCGCGTGGCCATGACGACTCGCCGGTTGGTCCTTGTTGCCATGGGGCTCTCCTGCTGGACAGGTTGCGTGAGGCGCGGAACGAGTCTCGTTCCCGGGATCCGGACGATGTGCGGCGCGCCGTGATTGCACAAGTCCAGGCAATGCGGAGAAAGGGAACTTTGTCCTTGGCTTGGCTGTTGTCCGTCACAGCGCACAACGCGAGGAGCCCCTCATGAACCGTATCATCTACATCATCGGCCTGATCGTCGTCGTCATCGCCATCCTGTCGTTCCTTGGGCTGCGCTAAGCATCGAGCGGGGGCCGGTCAGCCCCTCCAGGAACGCTGATCTCCAAACCCATTCGGGGGCTTCCATGCCGGCCATGTCCCTCCCGCATATCCGGGTCATCCCAGTGGGCCTTGGGCCCACGATCCTGGTTCGCACGCTCGGCCTGCAACTGCGAGCCCATTATGCCGGGGTGATGGCCGAGGGGCTGCCGGAGCCGATCGCGGCTCTGGCGCGGAGGATCGTCCAGAAGGGCGCGTCCGACCCCGACGAACCACCGGGCGTGGTTCCCGAAGCTTCCGCCTGACCGCATCATGCGTGCTCAATTGGGGTCGATGCGACTCCAATAGGTCAAATCCCAGTCGCAGTTCGCGCCGCAGGCCGTTTCGAACACAAGTGCCTCGCCCGCGGCGGCGCCGAGGGGGACGGTTACGGCCTGCTCCCCTCGGTCGCGGCGCTTCCTGCGCGGCTCGAGGCATTGCTCCCACACCGTCTCCATCGTGGCCGCGCGCTTGATGCGGAAGCATGCGCCGTCGGTGGAGCCGAATCTCCAAGCATCGTCCTTGATCCCGAAGCCGACCCGCAGATTCTCACTCTTCCCTGGGAGATTGACAGGAACTGCGGCGGGCGCCTGGGCCACGAGGCCTTCCTCGAAAATCGCGAAGCGGTGGGAGGCGGGGATGCCCGATTGCGCCATCACCTGTTTCAAGGTGTCCGTACGTCGGTAATGCGCGGCGATGTCCGGCCGAACGTCCTGCCCCAGCACACTCGTATTCAACGCCTGGACCTCGACCTCAAGATCTGGGTCGAACATGTGCCTATGGCCAGGATGGGGAACGATCTGGAAGGATTTCACATATCGGCCTTCAGCCGTCCGGTTCGAGGCGAGGTCCACATAGGCGGAGGGGCTGTCCACGAGGGGTGACAGCACAAGTCCCGACTCGGCCATTCCGGGAATGAGACGCGCCATGTGGGAGCTGCCGTCCGCAAGCGTGCTCACGATGACCAACATGCCAGGTCGGTAGAGCAGCCCCTGAAGTCGGCCCAGCAGGCTCGGCTTTACCCTGATCCTCACGAAGGCCGGGGTGCCGGCGGGCAGCGGGATGTCCGCACGGAGCCGCGTCTTGATCACTTCTGGGGGACCGAGGAGAGCGGGGGAGGGGGTTGTCTGGCGCTTGAGCAGCACCCCGCCGCGCAGCATCGATTCAGGGCGGTAGCGGCCCAGGAACTCGGGCCAGGACGCGCCTTCCGGGTGACCTGGATGGCGCAGGTCTATGGTGTCGGGGCTGAAGATGAGCCAGTCCGGAGCGCGGTCGGAAGCGAAATGGCGCCGGTTCGTCTCAAGAAGCTTAGACGTGTAGGTGCCGTACTCCTGAAACGACGGCCGCGGGCGGTAGTCGAGACCATGCGCCAGGAGCGCAGATTGCATCGACGGTATGACGTCCACCGATCCGGCCATCGTCGGCAGGTCCTGACGTGAACGGATGGCTTGGAACGCCCGCGTCTTTCGCTCGTCCATGGCGGCGAACCACGCGGTCGGAGACGATGCGAAAGCGGCCATCCTGACGATTTCGTTGGCCGGGGATGAAATCAACTCGCGCTCATAGACGGACGCAATTTTGGGCAGGCTGAGGCCGCCTTCCCTGTGCGCGACCCTGATGAGCGGCGACACGACAGCCATTACGGTAAGGCCCGCCAATGCAAGCGCCCGCAACGGGATCGGATTCAGCCCTCCCTGGCGCACGGTGGCATAGCAAAGGGCGGCCAGCGCAAATGAATCCCAGGCGATGAGGGAGTGCTGGTCGTGGCGCGTGAAGCCCGCCTTGAAGACGGCCAGACCGAAGAGGCCAAGGCCGGCCACGAGTGCAGCGGAGGTGAGCCAGTCGCGGGAGGCTCGCCACCTGCGGATTTCCAGAGCAATGACGGTGGCGAGGGCGGCGCTCGCCACCAGACTGAACACCAATATCTCCCGCCATGGGCCAGCAAAGGACATGGCTCCTGGATAGCCCGAGACGACTTCTCTCTGGAGCATGGCGTAATACGGCAGGGCAGTGGGGTCCTGGCCGTAGAAGAGGTAGGTTGCAGACGCGGCCAGAAGGAAGGGCACCACGAGAGCCGGGACGCGCCGGTGCAGCAACGCCGACAGGTCGGCGAGTAGAAAGAGGGCAATGGACACGACGCCGTAGCTCGCCTTCGACATGGCGATCACGCCGAGGATTGTGGCGCCTGCAACGGCAGACCATGCGATCCGTCCGGAGCCGACCCGGTGTATGGCGAGAAGAAACGTCAGGATGATGAGGGTGAAGTAGAATGCGTCGCCCTGCGCGAACAGCAAGGCGACCAGCATGGCGCCAAAAGGGACGATGGATGAGGCGCGCGCCTCTCCCGAACTCCACGCGCTCGCCAGAAGTGCGGCCGTAACGGCGCTCAGGACGAAGCCGACGATCATGACGAGGCCGTAATCCTGGCTGAAATAGTGGGTTACGAGGTTGATCGCCGGCCCATAGGTGAAGATGATGTCTCGTCCCCATTGCCAGCCCAGGCGGTTCCCCTCCCCCAGAGCAGCAATCCATGAAGGGTCGAGTCCCGCACCGGGGAACATCGGCGAGAAGGGTTTCACGGAACCAAGGGTGACAACAATGAATGCCAACGCGGCTAGGACGTAGCGCCCGTCGATGAAACTCGGCCGCCGTCGAACTCCGGCTCCGGCCGTCTGCGAACTGTCCATGTGACTACACCGCTGCTGTAATATCGTTGCCCGTGGCGGGCCAGCCTATAGCTGGATCGAGTTCGCGACCGCAACTGGTCGCTGGCGGCGTGTCTACCCGTCGCGCCGAGCCCTGGACCGAGCCGAAATGGAAAGCGACTGTCGAACGCGCGGATCGCAAACCGTTCTACCGGTGTTGAGCGGGCTCAAGGCAGCGCGCCTGGCCTTGGTGGCGATCGGCGCCGCTCACCTCGCCAAGGCGCGGCGGAGGGGAGGTGCGGAATACCCGTTCGAGCCTGCAACCATATGGATGCCCTGCCCTGAGTGGGAGCATGCCTGTCCGGCCACAGGTGCTCGCATGGGTCGCGCAGCCATGGCGATCGGAAGGGGGCCGTTCACACGCTCGCCCGGTGGCCGGACCATGCGGCCAACCGGCAGCGCGGATGCCGTAGCCCGAGCGCCGCGGCGGTCGCCAGGCGCACGAGGGCCGGCGGGATGTGGAATGGCCTTCGGGCTGGCCCAGCTGCGCGTGCGAACGGTTCGCCGCCGGCCGCAGCGAAGGGCACTGCCTTCCGCTCGTCTGGTGGATATCATGGCCTGATGATCCCCTCCACCGACCTGCCCATCGACGGGGCGCTCGCCTTCTGCGTTCTCGCAACCTTCTTGTTGGCCGGTTTCGTCAAGGGAGTTATCGGGCTTGGGCTGCCGACCATCGCGGTCGGTCTCCTGAGCATGGTCATGCTTCCGGCGCAGGCGGCGGCCATCCTGATCGTGCCCTCCTTCGTGACCAATGTCTGGCAGGTCAAGGGGGCGGGGCTTGCCGTCATCTTGCGCCGCCTTTGGACGATGATGCTCGGCATCTGCGTCGGTACGCTCGCCACTGCGGGGCTCCTGAGCGGCGAGGCCAATCAAAGCGCGGTCGTGGCTCTCGGGGTCGCGCTGGTCGCGTATGCGCTCGTCGGCCTCACGGGGCTGCGCATCCGGGTCCCCGCGTCCCACGAGGTCTGGCTGTCTCCTCTCGTGGGAGTGACGACCGGTGCCATCACGGGTGTGACAGGCGTTTTCGTGATCCCGGCCGTGCCTTATCTTCAGGCGCTTGGCTTCGACAAAGACGAGCTTATTCAAGCTCTTGGGGTATCCTTCCTGGTCTCGACCATCGCCATGGCCTTCAGCCTCGCATCCGGAGGGACATTTGGCATCTCCACGCTGGGGCTGTCGAGCTTGGCCCTTCTGCCTGCGCTGGCGGGGATGGTGATCGGGCAGGTCGCCCGTTCCCGAGTGGGTGCGACCACCTTCAAGCGCTGCTTCTTTGTCGGCCTGCTGGGACTCGGCATGCATCTGGCTGTCCGGAACGGCCTATAGCGGCACTGTCGGGCTGCCGAGCAGCACGGCTTGCCCCGCCGCGCTCGTCGAAACCCGCCGGGCGACCGGCCCAGAAATTCCCTGCCCCATCGGCCGCACCGCTCTTTGCGACCCGTCCCAAAGCCCGACGATCCTGATTTGATCGCCAACGCCTCGGTCTCCCGCTACCGCAAAGTATACTGAACTCTCCGCAGGGGATGCGGCCGCCGGACCATTATGGAGCCGTTGCCACGGCTCGCGCCCTGCGGGCCTGAATGGCGGCAGGCGTGGTCTCGGCCGTTCCGGCTGCCCGAACCTCGCATACGCCGGGGCCGCGCAGGGTGACCATGCGGTGAGGATAGGCAACCGCAGCACCGTCGAACATCAGCCGCCCGAGACTGAGCGAGACGACACGGGCAAGGTCCGACTCGATCCTCAACTCGTCCTCAGACCAGAGACTGACCACGAAGGGGAGGTTGCTGACAGGCATTGCGTTCTCCTTATGTTCTCAGGAGATCATGAGTCTAAGAGGCAGGACAAGGGTAACGGCAAGGCGCACCGCCCACTTGTGGAGAACGGGGATAAACCGCCGGCTCCTTGGGCGGAGCGAGGCGGAGCGTCGGCCGCTTGGCGCTGGTGCTGCGCGCAGGAAATCCCGGTGCAGCCTGCCTACATGCGCAGGTCGATCTTGCTCAGGCTGAGACGGTAGCTCTGACGGATGGTCAGCTTGGCCATGCCGTCGATCCGCGCGAAATTGGCCTGCTCCATCACCGAAGTGAGGGCGGCCGAGGTCTGCAGAACCCTCTCGGCGGCCGCACGTCGCTTGAAGGCCCATGCCTGCATTTCTTGGTAGGCCGACCGTTTGACTCGCAATGTCATGCACATCTCCTTCTGAGAAGTGTCGTTCACTCCGATAGACGCGCCCCGTAAACGAGCAGTGAAGGCGGCCCCTCAAGACGGCAGGTGTCCCGCCTCTTGCGGGCTCGATCAACGAAGACCCGCCGCCGGATGGATGCGAGTGGCCGTTCCGCAATTCGGTTCGGGCTGCTTCGGACGGGCGGCGCCGTGGGATAGCCGAGCGATGAGGTTCGGGCATCTGCTCCAAGCCAGAACGGTGCTCCCGTCACCTCAGCGGTTGGCCGGGACGCGGATTTCCCAAATACGGAAGGTGTTTTCCCCAGCCAGCCTCGCGCCGAGATTCCAGGTTCTACCTAGCCGGCGTTCGGCGGCGCGCCCATTCTGAACATCTGCTCACGATTGCGTTCAACTGCGGCTCAGGCCCGTTGGGGCAGGGTGAAACGAGACAAGCAGTCGATCGTTTTATTCTGAGTAGGCGGGAGTATGGTTATGAGAGGTGCTGTTCTTGGCGCTGCGATGGTCGCTACGGCGATTGCCGGCGCCGCAAGTATGCTGGCTTTTACGAATTCAGCCTCGGCTCAACCCTATGGCTTTCCTGAGGACAGGTACAGGGAACGCGGATACCGGTATGTCGAGCCAGAATACAGGTATGAACGGCCCGATTATGAGTATCGGGAGCGTCGCCCGCGGTACCGGAATCGTGCTTATGGGTTCGATGAGCGTGAGTACCTGCGCTGCAATCGGGACGTCCTCCGGGCCGTCAGAAACGGCACGATGCAGTCTGGAACGGCGCATTATCAGCTGTTCGGTCGCTTCGAGGGTAGGGCGCTAAGCTGCTGACGGCCGGCCGAAAGGCTCGCATGCCGGGGCGGCCGACGACGCATGTCGGGTCCGTGCCGGTCTGATCGACGGCACTGGGCTCGACGCATCTTCGCCCCAGGCGACGAGAACAGCCCGCGAAATTGACGGGAGGCGCCCCGGAACGGGTGGTATTTTCTCTCTCGGCAGCCTATATGAAGGGTGTCAGGGCAACCTGACTATGATCGTAGAGGCAGAGCGGAATAGGCGTTTAGGACGCGGGTTCAATTCCCGCCGCCTCCACCACGAGCACACCGTCCGTGTCGCCTTGGCACACGGATTCTGGGCTGCCGGCTTCGTGCTGAAGCAGGGTAGCCGCTTCGGTGTGTTTCTGATGGGGGCGACTTGGGTTCGACTGGGCGCAATAAAGGTTAGGCTGCGATTAGGCTGAGCTACGGCCTTGATAGTGCAAATTCACAAATGCCAACGACAACGTTGACATGGGTGCGGTTCGCCTCGCGGCGTAACCATCCGGGGCTCGGGAAAGCCTAGCAACAGAAACGGCACCTCCGGGTGCCGTTCCCATTTGTAGCTCCACCACCGGCCTCGGCCGATGGCCGGGCTTCAGCCTGCTTGCGCGGGGCGAGGCCTGCAAAGGTCACATCGTGCGTTCAGCCTCGAGATCACCTCGGCAATTTCAGGCGCCTCACCCATGTCGCTGCTTGCGGCGCTCACAGGTCAAGGCGCCTCAAGGACGCAATAGCTTTCGAGGAATGCCATCCGGAGCGTCGTGGGATGAACCCGTCCGCCCGCATGCCGAGGGTGGCGGTGAACACGGTCAACTCGGCGGCTTCGAGCAGACCATCGCCACACCGGCCTCGGCCATCATTCCCGCGTGATGCGGAACTTGCTCGGGCGAATCCGGGTAAAGGCAGGCAGGCTGGTAGCGACGACCGTCCGTGCACTTCCCCGTCCAGTTTAGGTCGTGCCCCTTGAGAAGATGCACCGCGCTACATGAGCATCCTCTTGCCCATGCTTGGCGAACCCAAGCCCTTCGACAAAGAAATCGAGCTGAAAGCCCCGCCCTTCAGCCTGCCGCACAACGCTCTGAGGATCCACGAAACGACGATAGTGCGCAGGCGCTGTCTTCGTTCGGTCCTGGTCCTGAAGCGTTCTGAACTCCAGTGCCAGAAAGCCCGGCGTGCCTTGCAGCAGGTGGGTCGCCGCATCCAAGAACGCGTGTTGCTCCTCCTCGCCGATGGCGTGCAGGAAGAACCTCGCATAGACGAGGACCGGGCCTGGATCGACCTCGGTCGACGAGAACCCATCCGGGTGTGGAGCGGCCACGGGCCGACAACCGCCAACGACGAAATCCACCCCCTGAACTTGCAGCTCCTCTCGCTTTCTCAAGCAATGGGCAATGGCCGCTTCGCTCGCATCGATGGCTATCGTGCGCCAGCCTGTCTGCGCGAAGTAGAAGGCGTCCCGCCCACTGCCGCATCCGTACTCGTACACGAGGCGTATGCCACCAAGGTGCGTGCGGACGAATTGCGCGAAGGCTGAGGGTTGCTCCGGCAGCCGGCCGTCACGATAGTACCGATCCCAATAGGAATGCCTCTCGAGACCGTCGGGTGGCATCGGTGTCGTCTGCAATGGAGTCATGCTGCCTTCACCGCTTGCGCGCCCCACATCTCCGCCTGATCCCAACCGGGCGACGTGCCGTCGAGCTTCCAACGCAGCTTGCGAGCCTCGCAGCGTTCGGCTCCGATCCCGGCGAGGCGCTCCATCGTCTGCTTGATGTCAGCCGCCGGCTGCCACTGGAAATGCGGGTCGGGAACCTGCCACCCGGGGCCATAGGTCAAAGCGAGTAGCGCCTTGCTGTCCTCCGGGACGGTGACGCGCCGGCCCTCCAGCTCGCGCTGCGTGAAGGTAAGCGGCATCTTCAGATGTCCGCGCACCCCGAAATAGGTGTGAAAGCAGCCATCGGCGTCGATCCAGCTCGTGAAGACATCGACGGGTGGCCCGGCGCGACCGGCCACGCGCAGCTGAAAATGCCCGGTGCTGACGAGCTCGACGCGGTGTCCCCCGGCCACCAGGTCGTCCACGAGGCCGAAGAACTCCTCGGCCACATGATCGAGGGTTCGGGCGCGCGCGATATAGCTCAGGTCGATATCGTCGTCGGAGGCAAGGAGCCGCCCTTCTCGCTCGAGCCCCAGCAGCGTCCCGTAATGCGGGAACAGCAGGATGCCGTAACGACCCGACATCAGGTCGATGGCCGCGCTCATGCTGTCGAGGTATGCCGGCCTTCGCTGCGGTGCCGCCCCAAAGGGCAAGGTCAGATATCCCCACTTGTCGACGGTGTATCCGCGCTCGAGCCTCTCCCGAAGCGCCCGGCCGCCATCGACCGCTCGTCCGATCGGTGCCGCCGCGGCATTGCTGGCCATCCGGAGGATCGCGCCATTGGGCGTGCGGACCGACAGGATGGTGTCGATCGGGATCAGGTCGGCGAGCTGCTCCGAGATGGCGAGTTCGAACCCTGCATTCGGCACTTCGCCGCCGGAGGCATCGGCTCTGGCGATCGTGGTTCGGACGGTGCGCAGAACCAGGTCTTGCACGCAAATCTGGAGGTTGATCGGAGCCGCTACGAGCTCCGCGCCCACTTGAATGCACCAACCGCTGATCCGGGCGGGTCGATGCTCCTCAATCAGACCTCGGTACACGGCCGACCTCCCAGGAAACGGGGCTGTCAGATGTTTCCGAGCCCGTAATCCCTGCATCTCTGCGGAGCTGAACAGGAGGGACAATGCCCCGACATGGTTAATCAAATGAGAATGGGCGCCGGCGAAGGCGCCGATGGGCGGTCTGACATCGGCATCCCCGTCTCGAACGCCGCTGCCCCGCCTGCGGCTGCCGCGCGGCCGAAAGGCGATGGATGAAGAGGCGGCGCATTGAAGGAGAGAGTTCGCCCCGATCCGCCAGCCCTATGCGAGGTCGGGCGGGGCGGGGTTTTACGCTGGCCCCACAGGTCTGAGCCACGCGGCGATACGCGAGAGACGCCACCTAAGGTCTCGCTGATCGACAAGGTGATGGGGCTGCACGGGACCGATGTCTGGCCGCATGCAGCCAGACAGGCCAACGCGCTGAGGCGTGGTGGGGCCGGCAGGGCCCGATCCCCGGAGGGTGAGACGAGCCCTCATGCTTTGTCGTCCCGACGTCGGTATGGCGCACCGTGTCGACTTGGCGCCCCAATGGCCCTTCCAGGCACTCTCGATCCGAGGCGCCTCGGAGGCGCTGAAACCTTTGTGGCGTAAGGTGGTGCGGACGGCGGGGATCGAACGTCCGCGGGCGAAATCCCGAGAAAATAAGGCGTTCTGAGAAGCTCCGAGCAACTCGTTTGTAGTTCGGGTTTGTAGTCGGGACAAGAACAGGGCTGGGGCTTTCAGCCCTCCACCGAGGTGATCGAGGAGTAGGATCCGACTACAACAAGTGTCCTGCTGACCCGCGGCATTGCTCCCTGCGACGGTACATTGAAGAGCAAACACCATGGGTAACCTCGACGGCAGTCATTGGTCATCCCCTTACCGTTTCCAGTTAACCCTCCAGATGCCTCCAGTGGATCTGGAGGTACCAGGTGGTAGGGGAGGTGATGTACTGGTAGGAGATCACCCCCCAGGCAGGACCCTTCATAGGTCAGGCCTCTCAATCCTGACCTGGGGCTCAATCCTGCATTGGTAGCGGTAGTGATCGATCAGAAGATTTCGACACTGGCTGATCTGAGACACAGGCACCAACAGGCTGTCGTGAACGGGTAGGCTTGGAATCTCGTAGGCCTTGATCAGGTGGATCATGGTTCCGATCACAGCTTCGCTCTCCCGGAACATCAGATCCGCCCAGTCGAGGTCGATCTCGCCCCAAGCTGCCAGGACCGGGTACTTCGCGACCATCGCCTCCCGCACCTTCTTGAGCGGATAAGCCTCAGACAGCTTCTGTCCTGTGTCTTGGAGGAACGCCTTCGCTTGGTTCATGGGCCAGCGTTTCAGGTGTCCTTGGTTGCTCAACGTCGCTACGAGCCAACCCTTCACCACCTCTCTGGGTGCCCCCGGCAGATCGTAGAGGTCTCCAGTGGCGTCGAGTGCCTGTCCCAGGTGCCCATGGAGGATGGTGAGGTAGCTGGCGCTGATGTCGATCTCGGCGACGGGCTCGCCACCGAGGGTCATCTTCAGACGGTCGTGCTTCTTGAGCCGCTGGTAGCAGTCGTCACCCACGCTGTAGAGCCGACCGCCCTTGTTCCAGTTGAACGTCGGTTGGTCGCCAAGGTTGAAGATCCTGATGAATCCTCGATGGGTACCGCCCTTGATGTCGATGCCCGTCAGGAAGTCATCGATCAGATGGACGTTGTCCTCCAACTGCTGGACCTTTGGGGTTCTCGCGAACGCCATCGGCCTCCCAGGGATCTTGCCCATGCCAACACGATGAGAGGAGTCCTTGAGGATGATTGAATCTCGGGGCTTGGCCTCTTGGAAGTGACGCCCCGCGTCTCCCACCTCGACGCCAGTACGCGATGCCAGGTCGAGAAGAGACGGAGTCGCCCTGAATCGAGCGGCCTTTCCCTGCTGGTACTGGCTGCTCGGCCCATCAGCCCAGACCACAGTCTTCGTGGCATTGAAACCATTGACTACCTCGACGAGGCCGAGGTCCTGAAGTCCCTCATAGACGGCCTTGAATTGCCGATAGGTGACCTCACCACCAGAGAAGGACTTGGCCTGTCGGGATCGGAACACCCACCTTCCGGCGGAGATCTTGGCACCAAAGAGGAGGTCGCCCAGGAAGGCGTCCAAGGCCGTTTGTAAGCTTCTCTGGGTGCGTTCGCTCCGCTGGCGTTGTCTGGCTCTACTGGAGGCCTCCTGCCCTTCCAGGGCCGTTCTCACGGCATCCAAGAAGCTATGTGCTTCCTGGGTGTGAGCTCGGCGCGTGAGGGTCGCCATTCGGGCGGAAAGGAGCTGATCAGGCAGATCCATTGGTAAACGCCCATATCACGGATGCAGGCAGCCGCCATAAACCAGACACCGGCAGTATTCAACAGATAATTGTTACACAATTGTGTAGTAATTCTGGACGGGATAACCAGGTTCGTCTTCGTGTCACAAGGGGTGCTGCCGATATGCAACCATGGTCCCCGTTAAGATGAACTTCTCAGCTTGAAGCGTCATCTTGACGAGCTGCATCGTCTCGGTAGACGGTAACGCGATCCGCTCCGGCCTTGACAGCCTCAGCGCCTTATTCCATCAGCCGCTCGACCTCGACAGGGGAAAGGCTGCGGGCTGTCTCCGGTTCATCGGTGTCGATGTGGAGGCTGCCGCACCTCGTAAGGCGTCCTGAGTGTGGAATATGGTCGACTACGAGTGTGTGCTCGTCCCGCAGGCAGTCGGCACCGGCCCACACAAAGACCTTGTAGCCGATGTCGTCGTCATCACCCTTGATGGTCACGTTGCGCTTGCCCATGGCGCCCCTGAGCTCCTCTGGTGTGCTGGATCGTCTGTAGGGCTCTCAGGAGGCTCTCAGGGCCCGGTGAACAGATCCCTTTCCGATCCCAAGCTGCTTGGCGATCTGGCCCATGCTCTGGCCCTGGGCAGCAAGGTCCCGGATCTCAGATGCCATGGTCGGAATGGTGGGCTTTCTGCCCTTGTACTTCCCTTCCGCCTTCGCCTTCGCGATCCCCTCGCGTTGGCGCTCCAGCATCATGTCTCGCTCAAACTCCGCCACACCTCCCAGCATGGTCAGCATGAGCTTGCCGGTGGGGGTGCTGGTATCGATGCCGAGGTTCACGATCCGCAGCTCCACACCCTTTGTCCGCAGCCGGCTGACGATCTCCCATAGGTGCGGGACGGAACGGGCAAGACGATCCAGCTTGGTGACGACGAGGGTGTCTCCCTCGCGGGCGAAGTCGATGGCCTGCTCCAGCACCGGGCGGGCACCCACCGATGAGGTCTGCTCGCTGAACTGCTTCTCGCACCCGAGCGCCTGGAGCTCCCGCTTTTGAGCATCGAGACCAGCTTCTTGTTCGAGGGTCGAGGTACGGGCGTAGCCGATGAGCATGGGGGTCTCTGTCGTTCCAATAGGGTCTGAGACATACTCAGCTTGACCGTTCCAGAAGTCAATACATATGCAAATGGAACAGAGAACTGAGGCCGCTGGAACGTCCCAGTAGGGCAAGCTTCAGTGGAACGGGTGTACCAATTGCCCAGTCATGAAGCTGGCTGTTTGTGGGAAAGATGCTCTCCAGGAAGCCTCGAAGGGAACTTGGCTGTGTGTCAAAGGTTGTCATGCTTGCTCACAGCCCACGTCTTGCCATGATCCTCCGTAAAACGCGCAATGTTTCCCTGACCCCCGAGCTCGAAGAGTTCATCGACAACACTGTCGCGTCCGGCCGATACCGGAGCGCCAGCGAGGTTGTGAGAGCCGCCCTCCGTCTCC